>WBZO01000004.1_pt1 | contig 886712 bp, 717 predicted proteins | sample 5204261 | NCBI WGS metagenome assembly WBZO01 (sample SAMN12412400, study PRJNA552823) | activated sludge metagenome | isolation source: activated sludge from anammox sidestream of wastewater treatment plant... | place: USA: North Carolina | collected 2017-09 | reverse complement strand
GCCGACGCGGGCTTCTCGGCCATCAAGGATGCCTACCTGGGTAACGACCCGATCGGCCTCCAGGTGCGCGACGGGGCCGGCGGCCAAGGGCTGCAGGCCGACTTCATGATTACTGAGTTTCAGCCGCAGTGAGCCGCTCGAGGAGGCGATCACGGTCAGCGTCACCGCGAAGGTGACCTACTCGACCACGCCGCCGAGCTGGCTCACGGCGTAGAGCGCGGTGCCACGGAGGGCACATGAGGACTTTCACCGACAACGCCGGTCGTACCTGGACCCTCGCGATCAACGTGGATGCGATCAAACGCGTTCGCGGGCTGCTCGAGGTGGACCTGCTCGAGATCGTCGAGGGCCGGCTGATCGAACGGCTGTACCGCGACCCGGTTCTGCTCTGCGACGTGGTCTACGCCGTGTGCAAGCCTGAGGCGGACGCCAGGGGCGTGAGCGACGAGGACTTCGGCCGGTCGATGGCGGGCGACGCCATCGAGCACGCGACGCGGGCGCTGCTGGAGGACCTGGTGCTTTTTTCCCCGAGCCCGAGGGATCGGGCGAACCTGCAGCGCGTGCTGGAGACGGCGCAGACGGTGATGGACAAGGCTCGCGACGCGGTGGAAGCGCGGCTCAGTCGGATCAGCCCGGACGACCTGGTCGCCCAGGCGCTGGCGACGTCTGGCGCGCCATCTGGCAGTGCGCCGGCATCGCCGGGGTCGAGCCCGGGCGGCTGACGCTGTGCGAGCTGCTGGCGATGGCCGAGGGTCGGCAGCGGGATGAGTGGTCGCGGACGAGCGTGCTGCTGGCGCTGCTGGCCAACGCGCACCGCGATCCGAAGAAGACAGCGGCGTTCCGACCGCGCGACTTCGACCCGTTCGCGCGGCGCGAGCCGCTCCTGAAAGCAGACGTGACCGTCCTGAAGGACGTGTTCATTGACCGAAAGATGCCCGGGTATGGAGGCCCGGGCGGGTTCGAGTGAGGCAAAGCCACAAGGAGAAAGCGCATGCCTCTTCCGGAAGAAGTGATCCAGAGCGTGTCGTCCACCAACTTCAAGTCGCTGGGCGACGGTCCGTCGTTCTACCACAACCTGGCGATGAGCAACGCGGTCAACCAGCAGAACCTGGCCGCGCAGAACTCGATCGCCCAGCAGCAGGCGCTCGGCACCGTGCTGACCGCCGCTGTCGGCAAGATCGTCAAGGCGCTGACCGAGGCCGATGCCGAGGAGGCCGCGTCGCTGAACAAGGTCTTCAGCGGCGACGACGTGGCCAGCAAGATCGCGTCGCTGCTGAGCGCGCTGGGCAGCGGCCAGGTCGCGGCCAAGACCGCCCAGACCACGCCGCCTCCGACCGGCGGCTGATCGCGGCGTAACCAACCACACGCCCGCGGAGCCGGCGTTCGCCGCGCTCCGCGGGCTGTTCTGGAGTGAGGTGAACCCATGGCGGTCTACACGTTCACGGCCAGCGCCGTGGTTCCCGGCGGATCGACGCTCGGGGCCATCGCGGGCGAGCAGCTCGCGGCAGGCGACGTGATCTACCTCGACGCGGCTGACGGCAGCAAGGCCAAGAAGGCTGAGTGCGACGGCGTGGTCGACAAGGCGAAGGTCGCCGGCATCGTCGTCAACAGTGCCTACACCGGTCAGCCGGTCAGCTACGTCGCCACGGGCGACGTCACCGTGGATGCGGCCGCGTTCGGCGGCGTCGGGCGGCTGCTCGTGCTTTCCCCGACGGCCGGCAAGCTGATGGACGTTGGCGACCTGATCAACGGACAGTTCGTGTCACTGGTCGGCTGGTCGATCGCCGTCAACAAGCTCAAGCTCGACCTCGCACTGACGGGACTGGCGAGGACCTGACGATGATCGACTTCCGAATCAAGGACCTGTTCTTTGATCGCGGTCCGATCATGCGCGCCGTGGACAAGGCGCGTCGCGCCGCGCTCTCGAAGGCGGGGGCATTCATTCGCACGACGGCTCGCAACAGTATGCGCCGCTGCAAGGGTTCCGCTCCGCCCGGGCAGCCGCCACATGTTCACAGAGGCACGCTGCGCCGGCTGATCTTCTTCGGCTTCGACCGCGCCAGCGACAGCGTGGTCGTTGGCCCGGTGGGCTTCGCGGCCAGCACCGCACCGAACGTGCTGGAGTTCGGCGGCAAGGCGACGCTCGTCCGGCGTCGTCGCGGCAGGGTTGTGCGCGAGCGCGCCACGTACGAGTCGCGGCCATTCATGGGGCCGGCGCTGGAGAAGGAACGGCCCAAGTTGCCGCAGCTCTGGGCCGGCAGCGTGCGCGGAGGATGATGCGTGGCAGACACTCGAGGCATCCGTGCCGGCCGGGCATTCGTCGAACTCGGCGTCAGCGACAAGCTGACCAAGGGGCTGGAGAAGGCGCAGCAGCAACTGGCCGCGTTCGGAACCGGGCTGCGCTCGGTCGGCCTGCGCCTGGGCGCACTCGGGGCATCGGCGGTGACCGCGCTGTTCGCCACGGCGCGCTCGTTCGCGGCGACTGGTGATGCACTCGACGAGATGTCGGCCCGCACCGGCGTGAGCGTCGAAACGCTGTCGGAACTGGGCCTGGCGATCGAGATGGCCGGAGCGGACCTCGAGACATTCGAAGCCGGGTTGCGGAAGATGCAGAAGATTATCGCCGAGGCCGCTGAGGGCTCGCAGTCTGCTGCGGATGCCCTCGGCAAGCTCGGTCTGAGCGTGCAGGACGTCCTGTCCCTGTCGCCCGAGCGGCAGTTCAAGCTCATCGCCGACCGATTGAGCCGGGTCGAAGACCCCGCTTTGCGAACCGCGCTCGCGATGGAGCTGTTCGGCAAGTCGGGCACGCGGTTGCTGCCGCTGCTGCAGGAGGGAGCCCGCGGGCTGGAGCAGTTCCAGGAGCAGGCCCGGGCTTTGGGGCTGACCATTTCGACCGAGACGGCCAAGGACGCCGCGGCGCTGGCCGACGCGCTGGACATCCTGTGGCGGGTGGTGAAGCAGGCCGTGTTCGCGATCGGCGCAGCGCTCGCCCCGGTCATCACGCAGGTTGCCCAGCAGGTCACGCGCGCGGTGGTTGCTGTCAGCGAGTCGATCAAGCAGAACCGCCAGCTCGTCGTCGTCGCCTTCCAGGTCGCGGTTGGCATCACGGCCGTGGGCGGCGCGCTGATCGTGATCGGCGGCGTCATTTCGGCACTCGGGGCGGCGCTGGGCGGCGTCGCGACGGTGCTGACGGCGATGAAGGCCGCCTGGGTCGCGATTGGTGCAGCGATCAGCGCGATCGCATCACCCATCGGGGTAGCCATCACGCTGATCGCCGGGCTGGGCGCGGCGGCGCTGCTCTACACCGGCGTGGCCGGTGATGCGCTCACCTGGCTTGGTGAGCAGTTCGGGCGACTGCGGGACTTCGTGGGGCGCGTGGTGGGTGGCATCACGGACGCGCTGGCGGCCGGGGACCTGACGCTGGCGGTGCGCGTGCTCTGGCTGGGCCTGCGACTCGTCTGGGAACAGGGCGTGGCCGCGCTGAACCGGGCCTGGCTGGGGGCAAAGCGGTTCTTCATCGGCACCGCCCAGTCGATGTGGTTCGGCGCGCTGGCGCTGGCGCAGCAGGGCTTTCACGCGATCGAGGTCGCGTGGATCGAGACGACCGCGTTCCTCTCGACCACCTGGACGGACTTCACCAGCGACCTGCAGCAGGCCTGGGGACTGATCCAGAACTGGCTCACGCAGCGCTGGCTCGACCTGATGAAGCTGTTCGGCCAGCTCACCGACGAGCAGGCCCAACTCGCCAAGCAGATGGCCGACGAGGACTTCGCCATTGCGGCCCGCGGGATCGAGGAGCGGCGCGGGCGCACGAATCGCGAGCGCGAGGGCCGCCGCCAGCGCGAGCGCGACCAGGCCGCGACCGTGAACGAAGCCACGCTGGCCGAGATCGGCCGGCAGTTCGATGAGGCTCAGCAGGCCCTCAACAGCGGCACGGAGGAACGCATCGCGGAGGCCCAGCGCCAGCTCGCCGAGGCCCGCGCGCAGCTCGGGGAAGCCATCGCCGCCGCCCGCGCGAAGCGCGAACAGGCCGCGGCGGAGCCGGGCATCGGTCGCCCGAAGCCCGGAGAGCCGGCGGACCTCGAAGAGCACCTGGCCGGCGTCGGAGCGGCGCTGGCGAAGCGCATCAGCGTCGTTGGGACGTTTAACCCGCTGGCCGCTGCCGGGTTGGGCGGAGCCGACGCGGCCGAGCGCACGGCCCGCAATACCGAGCAGATCGCCCGCAACACCAAGCGCCTCGCGGATGCGTCGCTGACGCAGCGGTTGGCCTTCACATAGGAGGTCGGTCGTGCCGGTCGAGGTGCTCGAGAAGTTCGAAAGCCGCCAGATCACGACGGGCTCCAACCCTTCGGTTGAGCTGCGCTATGCGATTCGCGGCACCAACGACGACATCGAGGCCCGCAACGCGCTCGTGGCCGGCTCACCAGTGCTCTACGACCCCTGGGGCAGCGGGCTGGTCTTCCTGCCACGCGACCAGATCACGGTGCTGCCCATCGGCGAGGAACTGTGGGACGGTATCGTCCGCTACGGCACGATCCCGGCCACCAACGAGAGCACCTTCTCGTTCGACACCGGCGGCGGCACGCAGCACATCACGCAGAGCCGGCAGACGATCGCGTCCTACGCCGCGCCAGGGCTGACCGCACCGAACTTCCGCGGCGCGATCGGCGTGACGGACGACAGCGTCGAAGGCGTGGACATCACCGTCCCGGTCTACCAGTTCGCCGAGACGCACTACAAGCCCGATTCGCTGATCACGCTGGCCTACAAGGCCACGCTCTTCTCGCTGACGGGGCGCACCAACAGCGGCGCGTTCAAGGGCTTTGCGGCAGGCGAGGTGCTGTTCCTCGGAGCTGCCGGCAGCAAGCGCGGCCTGGGCGACTGGGAGATCAACTATCGCTTCGCCGCCAGTCCGAACATGACCGCCCTGGTCGTGGGCGAGATCACCGGGATCGCCAAGAAGGGCTGGGAATACCTGTGGGTGCGCTACACGCAGGCCGAGGACACGGCCGCCAAGGCGCTCGTGAAGAAGCCGATCGCGGCCTACATCGAGCGCGTGTACGAGGCGGGCGACTTCTCGCTGCTGGGGATCTGAGCGATGGCCGGCACGCTGAACAAGGTGAAATCCGGCGATCCGCTGGTCATCCCGGCGGCGACGTTCAACACGTTTATCGACGCAGCACGCGATTTCCAGCAGCGGCAGCGGGCGACGTCGCGCGAGGCGCAGCGCGAGTTCCGGCAGACGGGCATCGTGCTCGTGCGGAACGAGAGCGGTGCGGACCGCGCGCGCTTCGATGTGCTGGGCATCGCCGGGCCGATCATCAAGCCGGTCGACAACGCCGGCGAGTTCACCAACCGCTTCTCGCTGCGCGGGGCGCTGCCGTCGGTGACGCACGCCGGGCGGTTCGCCGTGCTGCTCGAGCCGGCGAAAGATCAGGCGATTGTGCGGGCCGTGGTTGACGGCGTCACCGTGGTACGCGTCCGCATGAACGACGAAGCCCACGGCTCAGCCGACATCGAGATCGGCCAGGCGGGGCAGCTCACGAGCGGCGACGCCGGCGCAGCGCGCCTGCTGTGGGTCGAGCCGGTTGAGGATCGACAGGACCCGGAGATCGCCTGGACCGTGGCCCGCGTGGGCGGCGGAGGCGGCGGCAGCGTCAGCGCCTCGTTCGCGATGATCACCTCGAAGGCCGGCTCGCTTCCGCCGTACCGCTACGCGGCCGTCGACACCACGATGGACGAGAACGGCGCGTGGACGCAGGTCGGCGGCGGCGGAACCTACAACAACGTCTTCAACCTCGAGGAGCAGGGCGCGGGCGGGCAATGGGTCAATCCGCTGCTCGTCGGCGACGTCGTGATCATCTTCCCCGCTCCGGGCGGGGCGGATGCCTTCGTCTGCACACGTTCGCACTATCGGGGGACGTACTGATGGGCGAGTTCGTGCTGCGACAGGTGGATGCCGAGAGCGGCCGGGAGCTGACGCGCTTCGTCGCGTCGAACTTCCTGGCCTATGAGGGGCTGCGCTACGTCCTGCGGCAGATCTTCCCTCCCTACGACGCGGCGATGACGTTTCAGCTGGGCGTCTGCGGCGCGACCACCGGCGATCGGCCCAACCCTGGAGGAGGCGCGACCTTCGGGCCAGAGCTCACGTTCGCCCAGTGCACGAATGCGAATGCCAACGAGGGCGGCTGTTACACGCAAGGCATGCGCACCTCGTTCGGCTACGCGCGGCACAACGTCGCCTTCACCGCGTCCCTCGAAGCCGATGGCGGTGCGCTGATCTGTCCCGAGGCGACATTCCCGAATAACCACTCGTGGAGCCCGCAGGCGGTCTCGGCCTGGGACTTTCCGTGGACGCCGGACGATGTCGAACAGCCGCCGCCGGAGTGGACGCCCAAGGAGTCCTGGGAACCCGAGGTCGGATACCCGTGGCAGCGGCCGCGCAAGCGCTGTCACGAGGATTGCGACCCGTACGACCCGCAGAACTGCCTGCGGTCCTACATGCACACGTGGGACAGCACCGGCGAGCTCGATTGGCTGTGTGACTTTCGCAAGATGGGCGGCTTCCCGATCACAATGGCGTTCCTGGCCGACAGCTCGCGCTCGAAGCTGGTCGCGGCGGCGGGCTTCCGCGCCCCGATCCTGCTGCGGCCCGGTACCTCGCTGCATGCCCGCTATCAGGCCCGCATCTTCGGTTCGCGCCTCTCGCGCGACTTCGCGCTCCGCTTCGCCAAGTACGCCTTCGAGAAGACCGGCAGCCGCTACACGACGATCTCGTGTCGGCCGCTGCTGACCAGCGCACCGAAGATCACGCGCCGCACGACGTACGCTGAAATCGAGCCGCACTTCGCGTCGGTGTTCGCAGCCGTCGCGCTGGCGACCTGGAACTACGTCGCCGGCCCGCCGCCGCGGGTCGAGTCCGCCTCGACCCCGCAGTGGACCAACGGCAGCGGTGCAGCGCTGGGGCCGTTCGGCGGCCTCGCGGTATTCGGGTCGGTTGGCGGCGGCAACGAGCTGATGTGGGTCACGCCGATCGATCCGCCGGTGAGCGTGCAGAATGGCGACACTCTTCGCGTGCCCTCCAAGGTCAAGTTCCAACTGGATGGGGTGTAGCCGATGCCCTTCGTCGACATCGTGAGCGACCAGCACGCCATCCACGGCACGCACTCGCACGGCCAGGAGGGCTTCGCGTCCGCTGGTGGTGCGTACCCGGCGCAGCTGAAGTGGTCCGACTTGCACCCGGGCCTGAAGGTCCTGCCGAAGGGCGCGCCGCCCGCGGGTCCCGGCGAGATCAACTGGGAAGACACGCTGGGCGGGAAGTTCGCGCTGGCGCTCGAGCGGCTTGAAGGCCTGCTCTACGCCGTCTTCGGCTCGCGTCCGAATGGCAATCCGAAGCGCCAGTGGTACGACCGCCAGCACCCGCGCTGCCTCTGGGGACCGGAGACCTGGGAACGTCGCCTGCTGATGGGCCCGCCGACCTGCTACGAGCAGGGCCAGTGCTGGGACTATCAGGAATCCGGCAAGGAATACGCAGCCCTCGGCGAGTCGCCGCCATGCTGCCCGTTGCCGCGACCGACGGTGCCGATCCGCTCGCGCTCCGGCGATCCGGGCTTCCAGTTCCTCGCCGGCGCCCATGATCGCACGGTCTTCCCGCTCGGCAGCGTCACGCGTGACTTCGCGAGTGAGCCCTTCGATCCAGAAGGCTACGGCTGGTTCGGCGCGACGCAGCCCGGCCGGCAGGACGGCGTGGGGTACGAGTACCGCAACGGCCAACCGGTCACGTTCCGCTGGACCAGGCCCGCGGGTGTGGCCGCGCCGACCACGATCCAGCTCTGGTGGAAGCGCCGCCTGCCAGGCAGCGCGTGGTCGGGCTGGGACGCGATGACGATGATGCCCGCGGGCGACACGTACAGCGCGTCGTTCGGGGCGCAGCCGCACGGCACGGAGCTGCGCTGGTACCTCAAGTACTTCTACAACGACCCCGACCCGCAGAACCCGGACATCACGCGCTACGAGCCCGGCGACGAGGCCGCGCCAGCTGATGAGCAGGCGCACTACCTGCAGTGGTTCACGCACTTCAACCCGTACGCCTACGGGTTGCCGGAGATGCTCGAGAACTACGGCGGCGTGAACATCCGCCACGGGACCGACTTCTACCAGTTCGATGGCAGCGAGCGCGTGCAGCCCGAGCTGCTGAACCTGGTCCGCTGGACGCTCTCATGGCTGGGCGGCGACTGCTGCACCGGCGAGTACGACACGTGCGCCGAGACGGACGATCGCGGCGACGTGTTCCATCACAACCCGCGCTTCCGCGGCGGCGATGACGGCCTGTGCTGCGTGCCGATGCCGATTCGCTTCCGCTGGTCGGGCAGCAACCAGCATCCGCACTACATGACCGGCGGCAAGGGCGACCCAGGCTCGCGCCTCGACACCAAGCCGTTGACGAACCACCCGAGCGAACCGGTGCGGGGCAGCGCCGCGGCCCGCAAGACCTGGCGCGGCATCAACATGCTGTTCACCGACGACGCGCACTTCAACAACCCGTACTACGGCGGCGGGCTGTCGTGGGGAACCGCCCCGGGCACGTTCGTGCTGATGTACGAGCCGGCCTACGACCCGCTGGCGCGCGTCTGGGCGAAGTACCCGAGCTGGGGACTGCGGCCCGGAGACGTGATCGAGGCCGTGCATGTTCAGGAGATCGTCGACGCGGTCGACTACCTGATCAATCACGGCGTGTGGACCTCGATCGGCCTGTGCACGCGGAAGCGCACGCCCGGCCAGTTCATGGGCAAGGACTGCGGCTACCACTTCGCGGAGAACTACACGCAGTGTTTCGGAACGAGCGGCGCGGAATGGCGCATCGCCTGCGAGAAGTGCTGCGCCAACGCGGACGCGTGCTGGCCCTACAACCACGTGCTGGGCTATTGGTATCACGAGTGGGGCCCGGGCTACGAGAACAGCTACACCGAGTACCCCGACACCTGCGAGTCGTGGCCGACGCCGTCGTGGCAGGAATGCACGCAGAACTGCGGCTCGGCCAAGTGCCACATGATGGCCCGCAAGAGCGGCTACTCGCAGTACTCGCCCGAGAGCAACCCCGATTGCCCCTGCGAGCGGCAGTACTGGGAAGACACCGTCTGCGATGGCTACGACCCCTTCGGACAGTTCGGCGGTGAGGGCGCGTACGGCTGCGGCTATCACCGCAGCGAGCAGGGCTGCCGCTCCTGGGACTGGGAGCTGGAGCGCTGCGTCGACGATCCGCACGCCGGCTACAACTGCGTGCGCCGCGTCGAAGGGCTGAGCTACTTCGCCTGCACGCCCGGAAAGTGCAACCGCGGCTGGGACGCCACTCATGGCGGCCAGTTCAAGAAGAACCGGCTCGATCACGAGTACTGCCACGGGCTGGACTGCTCCGGACTTTGGAGCAAGGCGACCGGCCCGCCGGGCAACGAGGCGTCGGGCAACTGCCTCGGCGACATGTTCGGCTGCGGCGACACGTTCCCGGGCGGTCCGGACCAGGGGCTTTGGTTCCAGGAGGTCACGGGCATCTACTGGCGCGGGCTCGTGCCGAGCTGGTACTCCGGCTGCGATGGCATGCCGGGGTGCAGTTCCGACTGCTCGTTCGGCGACACGCTGGCGCTGCCGCCGGCGATTCCCGGCTACGGCCATCACGCGGCCGATGGAACGCCGCTCTGCGCGCAGTACATCGACGCCGTGAGCGGATGCTTCTCGGCGTGGGCCGGATCGGCGTGCTGCACGGGGCATAGCTGCCAGTGCTCGTTGGGCGACTTCCCGGTGTGCAAGGGCGAGGCGGCCTGGGTCGCGGTGGATCTGAACCTCGACGGCTCGGGCCGGCCCTATCGCGCGTTCAACGGGCGCGACGGCGGCCTGCCGCCGTACGAGGGACGCGGCGTCCCGCGCCTGCGTGATTACGACCTGACGAAGAACCCGGCGACGTGGATGCACGATTGCCCCTGCGAGACGTGGACGGGAGCGGGGACATGCGTGATCTGAATCGCGAGCTGAGCGCGCTGCCGACGCTGAGCGCTGCCGGACTGACGCAGCCGGGGTACGAGTACCTGCTGCAACGCGGCGTCCCTGCCGACCGGCTCGACGACATGGTCGCGCTGTTTGACCTGCGCTACGACGAGCAGACGCAGCGCGTCGTCTTCCCGGTTCGCGAAGGCGGTAAGGAACTCGGCTACGCGGCCCGCTCGATCGAGCCGCGGCAGCGAAAACGCTGGCTCAGCTACCCGGTCGAAGGCGGGCACAAGACCACGATCTACGAGGCCGATCGTGTCTCGGCGGGCGGCGACACGCTGTTCATCGTCGAGGGGCCGTTCGATGCGCTGATGGTGACGGCAGCACTGCCGGTAGTGCTCGGCGGGCTCGAGTCCGTCGCGACGGCGCTGTTCGGCTCGCTGCCGACCTACGCCCAGCTTGCGTTGCTGTCCGCGGCCGTCGCGAAGTACCGGATGGTCTACGTCATGCTCGACGCGAACGTGCCCGGGCGCTGCCGGCGGCTTGCCTCGCAGCTTCGCGACCTGACCGGGCTGACCAACGTCGGCTGCATCCTGATCGGCCTCGAGTACCGCGACCCGGGCGCGACGCCGTTCGAGGAGCTGCTGCGGCTGACGAGCTACGCGGTGGCATCCGACGCGGCGGAGATCCGCTGGATGTGGGAGCGGCGGCAGATGCTAACGAACGCTGGACCAAGCGACCTGAAGCAGGAGTGACACATGCCGGTGATCTCGATCAACGTCGGCCCCAAGCGCGTCCAGCTCACGGCGTACTGCCCGGACGACGAGCTCGGGCTGTTGGCGTGCGACTACGTCCTGGCCCGCGCCGCCGAGCTGCTCGACGGCGCGAGCGAAGCCGACCTGCGGCGCTGGCTGGTTGAACGCGATCCGGCGATCGGGGAGCTGCTGGCCAAGCTCGACGCTGGCTGGCGGCTGCCGAAAAGCCCCGACCTGACGGTGGACCCGACCAACGTGAAAGCCGAGACGCGGATCATCCGGCATCTGCTGCGAGAACGACTGGAACAGTGCGGCCGCTGACGCACGGACGCGTCGGCCCGCGCCTGACTCGACCTGAATTGCACGGAGGCAAATGCGATGACGAGCATCTACGAGATCACCGACCTGTCGCACCTGGCGTCCTTCTTCGTCTGGACGCTCGCGGTCTGCGCCCTCGCCAAGGCGATCTTCGGGTCGTTCCTGGCGGCGGAGCTGCACCACCGTCTCGCGCTTCGCGACGCGCCGAAGCGCCAGCGGATGACGCGGCTGAACTGGGAGCTGACCAACCGCGTGCGCTACGACCCGGACGTCGCCCGCGGCTCGCAGCACGCTGCCCGCATTCCGCTGAGCGACCCCGAACTGGACGCGCGCCGGGCCGAGTTGCAGCAGCTCACCGGTAACTCGTTGGGCCGACGCGCGCTGCTCTACTTCACGAACTGCTACGCGTGCCAGACGTTCTGGGTCGCGGCCGCGACCTTCGCCGTCACGCGTGGCGTCGCGGATGTTGCAGGCTTGCTCTTTACAGCGGCTGGGTGCTCCGGAGCGGCTGTGGTACTCACGGCCGCGCTCGGAACAGCACCGCTGCCGCTCCGCGACTCGCCGAGCAAGGCAGGGTGCAAGACCTGTGGGAAGTGAGTTACTCGTCGTCGTTCGTTGGATCGACGCCGGCGAGCTTGAGCTGGCTCTCCTGCCAGTCAGCGTACGTCCGCCCGGTGTCGGCGACTTTCCATTCGATGCGCCCGTTCGAGTTCCGCCCCAGAACCACCGCCGCGGCGGCGCTTGGGCTGTCGAAGGGGACATTGTCGTCAAACACAAGAAACTGAGGATCCGAGCCTTCCACGAGCCGCCCGCTCTGGAGCAGTTCCTCGCGCTGGCCGCGGTAGCTCGTCCAGGATTCGACGCCCTGCTTACGGGCCAGCGCGCCTTTGAGGACGACGAACTGCCCGTTGATGACGCGGGCTTCCGCGCGCACGCCTGCTGCCGTCAGGCGAAACAGCGGCGACTCGTGTGCAACGACTGGCGCAGATTCGACTCGCGGGCTGGGCTGCAGGAACCCAAAGCCAAGAACCGGCATCATCATCACGACCTGGTCGAGGAAGTACTCCATGTCGGCCACATCGGCCTCAGGCAGCGACGGTGTAGGCGGCGCAGTGCCGTTCATCACGCGAGCGCGGTTCGCCTCGTTCGCCAACTGAATAAGCCGGCTCTCCAAATAGCGGGCGTGCGCTTTCGTCACGTTTTCATCTTTGCTGACGATGAAGACGGTGCGCTGCCAGAAGTCCCGCGCCTCGTCGCGGTCGTGGATCGCGAGCCGCTTGAGCACGTCGTCGGCTTCCCCGATGTAGACCCATTCCCGCGTCGGATTGTCCGGGTCAGGCCCAACGAGGAAGTAGATGCCGGTCCGGTGGGACTCGGGGCGCTTCGCCGCGTCCGCGAGCTGCGACCGCGAGAACACGACGACCTTGCCGGTCCAGTTCATGATCTCGGCAGTCAACGTACCCGTCGGAGCGCCCTCGACGAGATATATACGCATGGTTTTTCCGCGGATCATGCGAGAGAGCTTATCACAGCCCGGTTTCGCGAGCTACGGGCGGGTTGACAGCAACTGCCAAGAACTGAGAGAATCAACGCATGGCTCGCAAGCTCAAAGCCGGCGCGTCGAAGTCCCCGGAGATGATCGCGCAACTTGGCGGCGTCCTCACGATCCAGGAACTCGCCGAGTACCTGAAGATCTCGCGATCGACGCTCTACAAGCTCGCACAGGAGGGGAAGGTGCCTGGGCAGAAAGTCGGGAAGCACTGGCGGTTTCGTCGCGCGGCCATCGATCTCTGGCTCGATAAGGCCGAGGCCGTCAGTGTGAAGCGCGGGAGGTCCCATGCCCACCCCTGAACAACTCGCCCGCGAGCAGATCGACGCCAAGCTCACCGCCTCCGGATGGGTGGTGCAGTCCTACCGCGATATGAACCTCGGGGCCGGACCTGGCCTGGCCGTCACCGAGTTCCCCGGCGCGCACGGCCCGGCCGATTACCTGCTGTACGTCGACCGCAAGGCGATCGGCGTAGTCGAGGCGAAGCCGGTCGGCCACACGCTGCGCGGCGTGGAAGGCCAATCCGCCAGCTACAGTGACGGACTTCCGGCAACGCTGCCCGCTTGGCGTCGCCCCCTTCCGTTTCAGTATGAATCCACGGGCGAGGTGACCCAGTTCACCAACTGGATGGAAGCGCACGCCCGAAGCCGCGACATTTTCTCGTTCCACCGCCCCGAAGCACTCCGCGAGATGGTGCAGGAGGAAAAGCCCCTCCGGTCTTGCCTGCGCGAGATGCCGGCGCTGACGCCCGATGGCCTCTGGCCTAAGCAGCACACTGCCATCATCAATATCGAGAAGTCGCTCAGGCTCGCCAAGCCCAAGGCCCTGATCCAGATGGCCACAGGCTCTGGAAAGACCTTCACCGCCGCAAACATCGCTTATCGACTCATCAAGCATGGTCACGCCCGCCGCGTCTGCTTCCTCGTCGATCGCACGAACCTGGGAACGCAGACGCTGAAGGAGTTCCAGCAGTTCCAGCCACCCGGCGAACGGCACACGTTCGACAAGCTCTACAACATCGCATTCCCTCAAAGGAACCGATTCGACCCGATCAACCGGGTGGTGATCACCACGATCCAACGGCTCTACTCGGTGCTCACAGGCCAGCCGGACCTCGCCGAGGAGGACGAAGAGCGCTCCGGATTCGAAGGCCCCGGCGCGTTCAAGAAGCCGCCCGTCCCCATCACCTACAACCCCGCGATCCCGCCCGAGTTCTTCGATGTGCTCATCGTCGATGAGTGCCACCGCTCCATCTACAGCGTCTGGGGCGATGTGCTGAAGTACTTTGACGCCTTCCTGATCGGTCTCACCGCGACGCCCAGCAAACAGACCATCGGGTTCTTCAACCAGAACCTCGTGATGGAGTACACCCACGAGCAGGCCGTTGCCGACCGCGTGAACGTGCCCTATGACGTGTATGAGATTCGCACGCGAATCACCGCCCAGGGTTCTCAACTCGACGCGGGCTACTTCGTGGGCAAGCGAAGCCGCAAGACGCGGGCCGAGCGCCAGGAGGCCCTCGATCAGGACCTCCAGTACGGTGCAGACGACCTCGACCGCGCCGTTGTCGCCGAGGATCAGATCCGCACCGTCATCCAGACCTTCCGCGACCGCCTGTTCGTGGACATCTTCCCCGGCCGCACCGAGGTCCCCAAAACCATCATCTTCGCCAAGGACGACTCCCACGCCGACGACATCGTTCGCATCGTCCGCGAGGAGTTCGGCAAGGGCAACGACTTCTGCCAGAAGATCACCTACCGCACGGGCGTGATGCGCCTGACCCGCAAGGTGACCGATCCTGACGGCACGGAACGCGAGGAGGCCTACTACGAGAAGACCAAGGGCAAGACCGGCGAGGACGTGCTCATCGCTTTCCGCAACTCATTTAACCCCCGCATCGCCGTCACGGTGGATATGATCGCGACCGGTACGGACCTCAAGCCCGTCGAGATAGTGTTCTTCATGCGATCCGTGAAGAGCAGCAACTACTTCGAGCAGATGAAGGGCCGCGGCGTCCGAGTTATGGCGAAGGACGAGCTCGCTAAGGTCACCAAGGGATATGACGAAGAGCAACCCGGACCTCACCGGCAGGCGACCAAGACCCGCTTCGTCATCATCGACGCCGTCGGCGTCTGCGAGCAGTGCAAGAGCGAGAAGGGGCCGATCGACCGCGAGCCGAACAAGTCGCTCAAGCAGGTCCTGGACTACATCAAGGCCGGCGGCACCGACCCGGACGCCATCTCCGCCCTAGCGGGCAAGCTCAACCGCCTCGCTGCGGACATGTCGGAGAAGCAGCACGCCGACCTAAAGGCCCACGCGGGCGGCAAGACCATCGACACCCTCGTCGGTGGCCTCGTCGCCGCGATCGACGACGCGAACGTCGAGGCCAAGGCGCAGGCCATGAACCCCGGCGTCGCGCTCTCCATGCTCACGGAGAAGCAGCTCGAAGCCGCTGAGCAGGAACTCATCAAGGACGCCATCAAGCCCTTCTATGACCCGAAGCTCCGCGACCTCATCCTCCAGATCAAGCTGGACAACGAGCAGACCATCGACCGCGTGAGCAAGGACGAGGTGCTCGGCGTCGGCTACTCCCAGGCCGCGCTGGACAAGGCGAAGACGAAGATCGAGAACTTCAAGAAATTCATCGACGAGCACAAGGACGAGCTCACCGCTCTCCAGGTCTTCTTCGGCATGGCCACGCCCGACCGGCTGAAGTTCCGCGACCTGAAGGAACTGGCCGACCAGTTCAAGCGTCCGCCCGTCTCCGCGACGCCTGAGGAACTCTGGCACTGCTACGAGGCGCTCGAAGCCGCGAAGGTTGCTGGCAAGGGCGGGCAGATCATCACCGACCTCGTCTCGCTCATCCGCCACACGCTCAAGCCGAGTGAGCCGCTGACGCCGTTCGCCGACGTGGTGCGGCAGCGCTATCAGGCGTGGCGTTCCCAGCAGGCGGCAGCGGGGGTGACCTTTACCGCCGAACAGGCGGCATGGCTGGACAAGATTGCCGAGCACATTGCCACCAGCCTCGCGATCGAGATGGAGGACTTCCACGACGGCTGGTTCGCCCAGCGCGGCAACCTTGGCAAGGCCTATGAACTCTTCGGCGACCGTCTTCAGATCATCGTCGCCGACATGAACAAGGCTCTGACGGCATGACGAACAGCAACGGCCACCACAAAGCGTGCCCGCTGCCTGTTGGATGGGCTGCATGCAGTCTTGCCGATGCGGTCACGCCCGGAAGGCCGAGAGGCAACCCTGCTGACTTCGTCGGGCAGCCGTTCATCGGCCTTGAGCACATCGAGGCGCATACCACGCGCATGCTCGGCTTTGTGCGCGCCGAGACGATGCGTAGTTCCGGCGTTCAGTTCAGCGCCGGAGACGTGCTCTACGGCCGCATGCGTCCATATCTGAACAAGGTGTGGCTGGCGGATCGCGACGGGCTCTGCTCCGGCGAGTTCATCGTGTTTCCGAAGACTGGGGCGCTTCGCGGCGCGTTCTTGAAGTACCGCCTCAACGCCCAGGACTTCGTGACCTTCACTGATCACGCAACGACCGGGGACCGCCCCCGAGCGGACTTCGCCGACTTCGGCAAGTTCCCGGTGCTCGTGCCTCCTCTCGCCGAGCAAACCCGCATCGCCGACCGGATCGACGAGTTGTTCACCGATCTGGCCGCGGGCGTGGCGGCGCTGGAGCGGGTGAAGCGGAACCTGTCGCGGTATCGGGCGGCGGTGCTGCACGCGGCGGTCACCGGGCGGCTCACCGAGGCGTGGCGGAAGCAGAATGGGCCGCCCGACGAGCCGGGGCCGAATCTGCTCGAACGCATCCTCACCGAGCGCCGCCGCCAGTGGGAACAACGCACGCGGGCGAAGTACGCGCGGGACGGCAAGCAGCCGCCGAAGAACTGGCGCAATCGTTATCCAGAGCCGTTCCAGCCGGGCACGCTTGCGCATGGAGCGGCGCTGCCCAGCCTGCCGGACACCTGGTGCTGGACCACACATGATCAAGTTGGCGATGTGCAACTCGGCCGTCAGCGTGCGCCGGAGCACCACACCGGATCGCACATGCGACCCTACCTGCGCGTGGCGAACGTCTACGAGGACCGCATCGACACGAGCGATGTGCTCCAGATGAACTTCACGCCTGAGGAGTTCGAGACGTACGAACTGCGGCACGGAGACATCCTGCTGAACGAAGGCCAGAGTATGGAACTCGTCGGACGGCCTGCGATGTATCGCGGTGAGCTGCCGGGCGGGTGCTTCCAGAACACCCTTGTTCGTCAGCGGGCGATCACTCCGCTGCTTCCGGAGTACGCGCTCATCGTGTGCCTTGCCCAGTTTCGGGCGGGACGCTTCCGCAAGATCGCTTCGATCACCACGAGCATTGCCCATCTGGGCGCACAACGGTTTGCGGCGTTGGAGTTTCCGCTTCCGCCAGTTGCGGAACAGGAAGCCATTATCGACGCGGTGAAGGAGAAGCTGTCCCTGATCGATGCCTTGACGCTTGAAGTCCAACGCGGGCTGGCCCGCGCGGCTCGCATGCGGCAGTCGATCCTCAAGGCCGCGTTTGAGGGCAAACTTGTTTCCCAGGATCCAGCCGACGAGCCCGCGAGCGTGCTTCTGGAGCGGATCAAGCAGCAGGCATCAGAGCCAACACCGAAGTTGAACGGTCCTGGGCACTCCGCGAACGGGACCGATCAGCGTCGGCGCGGACGTCCGCCGGGATCGCGCAAGGCGATCAGTGAAACGCCCGGGGTTGCCGCCGTGGCTAGTCCCTCTGTTGAAAGACGATCGAGAAAGGCCAAAGCACGATGAGCCAAGCCCAAGCCAACGGTCAGTCGCACGCGGCACCGCCCCCCCTTACCGCTGCCCCCACCGCGAGTCAGATCGGCACGCGCGTGTGGTCCTATGCGGGTGTGCTCAAGGACGACGGCCTGTCGTACATGGCCTATGTCGAGCAGCTCACGTTCCTGCTGTTCTTGAAGATGGCCGATGAGCTGACCAAGCCGCCGTACAACCAGCCAAATCGCATCCCCAAAGGCAAAGACGACAGTGGCAAGAGTTTCGATTGCGACTGGCTGAGCCTGCTGAAACTCGACGGGGCGGAGTTGTACGCCCACTACCGACGCTTGCTCACGGCGCTGAGTGGCCAGAAGGGGCTGCTGGGCACGATCTTCAAGGAAGCCGAGTGCAAGATCAAGGACCCGGCGAAGCTCCGCCGCCTGATCGTGGACCTGATCGACCGCGAGCGGTGGCTCAGTCTTGACCTGGACGTGAAGGGCGTCATCTACGAGGAGTTGCTCAGCCGCAGTGCCGCGGAGAGCACCGGCGGCGCGGGCCAGTACTTCACGCCAAGGCCCATCATCCAGGCGGTGGTCGATGTCATGCGTCCCGAGCCTGATGACACGATCATTGACCCCGCGGCGGGCACGGGCGGGTTCCTGACGATGGCGTACGAAAGCGTGCTTCGGCGGCACGACAAGGAAATGGACCGCGACGAGAAACGTCGCATCCGTGAGTCGCTGGTGATCGCGCAGGAGTTGGTGCCGGAGACGGCGCGACTTTGTGCGATGAACCTGTACTTGCACGGCATCACCGGGGGCAAGGACGAACTGGCCACGCCGGTCATCAGCGGCAAGAGCAGCCTGGATACGCCGCCGAGCAAGCAGTACTCGATGGTGCTGACCAACCCGCCCTTCGGCAAGAAGCAGAGCCTGAAGACGGTGAACGAGGAGGGCGATCTCGACAGCGAGGACGAGGTCGTCGTGCGCCAGGACTTCTGGGTCTCAACCGCCAACAAGCAGTTGAACTTCGTGCAGCACATCTTCAACCTGCTCAAGGTCGGCGGCCGTGCAGCGGTGGTCGTACCCGACAACGTTCTGTTCGAGGGCGGTCCGGGGCAGAAAATCCGGGATCAGTTGATGAAGCAGTGCGATGTGCACACGCTCCTGCGACTGCCGACGGGCATCTTCTACAAGCCCGGCGTCAAGGCCAACGTGATCTTCTTCGATCGCAAGCCGCCGCAGGAGAAGCCGTGGACCTCGCGGCTGTGGGTGTATGACCTCCGGACCAACAAGCACTTCACGCTCAAGCAGAACGCGATCAAGCGGTCGGACTTCGATGAGTTCGTTGACCTGTTCAAGCCCGGGGCGACCCACAAGCGAAAGGCGACGTGGAGCGAGGCGCAGCCCGACGGCCGCTGGCGGTGCTTCGAGTACGAGGATCTGCTCAAACGCGACAAGCTGAGCCTCGACCTGTTCTGGATCAAGGACGAGAGCCTTGAGGACAGCGCAAGCCTGCCCGATCCGGACGTGTTGGCGGCGGAGATTGTCGAGGACCTGCAGGATGCCTTGGAGCAGTTCACCGGAATCGCTACGGCGCTGACCCCTGGGAGTTCGCGCGCGCCCTTGTAGCTCTGCAACTCGCCACGCGGTACGGCTCCCGACGCGAAGCAAGGGGCGGCGACGCGAAGCCAGCACGCAACCGGCCCAGACACGCAAACACGAACTGGTCGTACCTCCGTGCGAACCGCGGCAACCCAGCGCAAACCCATAAGGTATTTATTGCCAAGTGCTTATAGTCGAACGTCTCCAGGCTCTTTGCACGCAATGGCGTCCATATTTCATCAGTGTGCTTGTTTTTTCAAAACAGCATGATATATTTCATTCCGACGGAGGCAAGTTTCATGGACTACCTGCTCGAAATCGCCCGGATCGTCGATGGCGCGGTCAAAGGTGACCGCACCAAGGTGACGGCGTATGTCGAGCAGCTCGTCCGCAAGCTCCGCGAAGCGGGCGAAGCCGCTGCCGCCGATCGCCTGGCCAAGACCCTACGGCAGACCGCGACGTCGGAAGTCGCGCCAGCGCTGATTGCCGCACCGACGCGCCTGCCAGTCGATCAGGAATCGCGGCTCGCCCTCGCTGACGAGGAGCGGCTCGCGCCCGGTGACGTTCGAATCGTCTTGGACGCGCCCGTGCAGCGGCAAGTCAGCGAGTTCGTTCGTTTCGTGAAGGCAGCCGATCGACTGCTGGCGAATCGCGTCGGCATTTCGCCGTCGATGATCATTCACGGACCACCCGGTGTGGGCAAGACGGAGCTCGCGCGGTTCATTGCCGCGGAACTCGGTCTGCCGCTAATTACTGCCCGATCCGATTCGCTCATCTCGTCATTCCTCGGCAGCACCGCGAAGAACCTGCGCATGCTCTTCGACCACGCTCGAAACCGGCCGTGCGTGTTGTTCCTCGACGAGCTTGATTCGCTCGCGAAACTGCGCGACGACCAGCACGAGCTCGGCGAACTGAAGCGCGTCGTCGTCAGTTTGCTCCAGAACATCGATGCGCTGGACAACCAGACCGTGCTGCTGGGCGCGACGAACCATCATCACCTGCTCGACCCGGCGGTGTGGCGGCGATTCGCGTACCGCATCGAGCTCTCGCCGCCTGGCGTTGACGCACGAGCGGCCCTGTTCCAACACTTCCTCGATGGGCGCGCACCGAGCGATCCTGAAGTGCGGCTGCTGGCCGCAGCAGCGGAATCGCTGACGGGCGCCGACATCCGTCGAGTCTCCGAGACTGCGATCCGGGCAAGCATTCTCGACGATCGCGAGGGCGTTGCTACGCTCGAAATCTTGCGCGAGATTGTTCGCCTTCGCCTCGGTCGCGATGTCGATCTAGCACATACGGACCCCAAGACCGTGCGCGCGGTGCATGACCTCGCGCCGGACTTCATGACGTTGAAGTGGCTCGCTGCTCTGTTCAACTCGTCTGAGCCGACCATCTCGCGTCGCATGAATGCGGGAGGTAACCATGCCCGACAACGAGACTCGGCTTCCGATCAAGATCGTGATACCGCGCGAAACGGACCTCCGGCCCGTACCGGGCGGCGGCTCTCCACGTAAGATCTTCGACGATGTGACGCGCGAGAATCGCGACCTGCTCCTCGAGCAACTGGAGTCCGTTCGCGCGCACTTCGGTGCGGTGCTCGCCCAGGGCGCGAACGTGCCTGCCGTCGCGCGTGTCGTGCTGAAGGAGAAGGCGCTGGCCAAGAGCCATCGCCCGTACCAGCTGTTCACCCGCAACACCTGCCCAGTCATCGGCGGCGAGACGTTCGGCAGGATGCTCGTCAGCGTATCGGCACCCGGCCTGAACCGGTTGTCCGAGCGGATCGACCGTGGTACGACCCGCGAACTGACCGCCGACATCTCGACACTGGATCGCATCGAGGCATACACGGCCGAGGATGCGACCGGCCATCTCGGCGTGGATGGCCTGCGAGAGATGCTTGCGGCGGACCACGATAGAAGCCTGAAATTCCGACTCTTTCAGCACAAGAACGCGGACGCCGACGACGAGGTTCGAAACGCGTTCTTTGACCTCGTGCGGCGACTTGGACTCGGCGAGCCTGAGCCAGTTCCGTTCGTCTCTAGGCTGCGCATATATCGCCTGCGACATGTGCGACCCGAGTTGGTTCCGCAACTCGCTGGCTTCGTCGGGACGCAGAGCGTCAGCTTGTTCCCTCAGTATCAGCTCTTCGCCCAGTACATCCCGCAAGGAGCGATTCCGGTCGACCGCCTGCCGGCCCCCGAGGCCGGACGCAACTACCCGATTGTCGGCGTCATCGACTCAGGTACCGATCCCACGAATGCGCTGCTGCAAGCCTGGGTGGTCGCCCGCGACGAGGAGGACGTGCCACGTGCCGATCAGGATAACAATCACGGCAGCTTCGTCGCAGGTCTGATCATCAATGGACGCAGTCTCAATCACGACGATCCGCGATTTCCCGTGTCTCAGGCGCGGATCGTGGACGTCGTGGCGATGCCGAAGCCCGATACGCCCGTGGATGAGGCCGACCTGCTTCGGACAATTCGCCGCGCAGTCCAGAAGTACCCGGACGTGCGGGTCTGGAATCTCTCTCTCAGCCGCATTGACGCCATCTGCCGCGACGACGCATTCTCCGACTTGGGAATCGAGCTTGACGCGATTCAGCGGCAGCACGACGTCACGTTCGTTTCGTGCGCCGGCAACTATGTCGCATCGCCACTGCGTGGATGGCCCCCCGACGACTTGGGCGAGAACGATCGCATTCACCCGCCGGCAGACAGCGCTCTCGGCATCACCGTAGGCTCGATCGCGCACCTTGATCGTCCGAACTCCCGAGTTCGTCGTGAAGAGCCGTCTCCGTTCTCGCGGCGCGGTCCTGGTGCTGCCTTTCTGCCGAAGCCGGAGCTCTCGCACTACGGTGGCAACTGCACCACTGAGCTCAACTGCCAGCAAGTCGGGGTCATTTCGGTCGATGGTTCGGGGCATCTTGCCGAGGCGATAGGCACGAGCTTTTCGACGCCGCTTGTCACGTCGTTGCTCGGCACGATTCGCGCTGGCGTCGCGGAGCCGATCTCGAAGAACCTCGCCAAGGCGCTGCTCGTGCAGTCTGCGGCGTTTCGCGGCGGACCAGTCGAGGCACCGGACCTGCGCTATCGCGGTTTCGGCATCCCAGGCGAGGTCGACGAGATTCTCACGTGCGCGCCGTGGCAGGCGACGCTGATCCTTCAGCCGGAAATCGATCAGAACCGCAGGATTTTTGCGCGCGAGGACTTCCCCATTCCGCAGTGCTTCCGTAGAGCGGATGGACGCGTCGAAGGTGACTTCCTCATGACGCTGGTTTACGACCCGCCACTCGATCCGACCGCCGGCGCGGAGTACTGCCAGGTGAACGTAGACGTGTCGCTTGGGACGTATGACCCGGGAGCAGACGGCAAGCCGCAACACGACGCGAAGATTCCGCTCGAGCCGGCCGACTACAGCAAACTCTACGAGCGCCACTTGGTCGAGCACGGGTTCAAGTGGTCGCCAGTGAAGGTGTACCGCAAGCACCTCACCGCGACTTCCGGGCAGCGATGGCGAGTTCAGTTGCGCGTCTTGTATCGAGCCGGCGTGCTCGCCCAACCGCAAAGCGCGGCGCTCGTCATCACGATGTTCGACCCGAAGCGCCTTAAGCCCGTGTACGACAATACGGTTACAGCGATGGCCCAAGCGGGCTGGTTAACCCAGGATCTGCGAGTCGACGAGCGAATTCGGTTGCGGCCACGATTATGAACTGTTGACCAAACAAAAACCGAACGGTATGATGCCGGGAGATCGGCTGGAACGCCGATGCCTCCCATTGGGCGGCTGCCCCGCAGGCCACGGAATCGGGCTGCAAGGACGCGGCGCGGGGCACCGCTGAACGCTCGACGGTCCCGCTCGGGAGCCGCGCGAGCCCTTGGGAACGGAGCCTATGGGACGCCAGTACTCCGCGAAGACGTTTCTTCGCAACACGCCGAACGCACTCCTCAAGCAGTACTTCGACCGCCGAGGGATCGACCTCGGTCTGGACTGGTCCTATCTCAGCGAGACCGAGGTCGAGCCGCTCTTCGTCGCGTTCGAGAAGCTCGACGACGGGACGCACAGCGAGATCGATGCCGACTTCCGCATGGTCTACGACCTTGCATGCGAGGACGGCGTGCTGCAGATCGTCGAGCAGGCAACGCTCTGGGATGCGGACGTGTCGGGCGAGTTTCACGACATGCGGAACGCCTACGAACGTGCTTTCTGGACGTTCCTGAACCAGCCCATGCTCTTCCGCACTGCCGGCCGCTTCCACGAAATGGACCGCTACGGCGGTTGGCATCGGCGTTTTGTCGGTTATCGCCTCGAGGCGCGCACAGACGAGGACGCGCTTCGCGCGTTCACGTCGAAGCTGCGGCTGTTCTACCGAAAGCAGGGACGCGGCAAGCACTGTCACATCGACTACTATCTCCGTTCGCACCCGCAGCGGCACTGCTTCTTCGCGTTCCCGGAGGACTACGCGAACGCCGAACTCGGATACGACAGTGCCGGGCGTTTTCAGCAGCGCGCGCGCCGGTCGGCGTTTGAGATCATCTTCGTGTACCGGCCGGAGGAGGGCATGATTGAAGTTCACGCGCGTGGCGGCAATCGCGATCTGATCCAGCTCGAAACGATCTTCTGCACGAACATCCTTGGTCTGATCGAACTCCCGGACGACACCGGGAAGGTGCCGTACGACCTCGGCGTGCTGAACCAGCCCGAGTTTGGGTTCCCGCTCGACCCGGCGCTCGGCGTAGAGAGCGTGGAGCTGCGGGCGCTCCGATACGACCTGCCGCAAGACTCGAAGACCGGTGCGGGCCGGCGGCTCATGCTCACCGTCGCGTCGCGCCGAAACGCCGGCGATGCCCTGCAGCGAATGCGCTCCGACGCGCTCAGCGCCAATCTCCGCCCAGGCGATCTCTTTCCATCTCAGGCTCGGTTGCGCATGACCTTTCGCCCCCAGAATGGACATCGGCCCAAGGCGATGACGTTCGAAGTGACGTATCCCGATCGTTGCACACTGAAGGACGACCCGCATGACCAGATCGCCCGCAAGTGCCTCCGCGCCTGGGGCATCGCCCGCGACTGAGGCGCTTCGGCGAATGCTGTGGCGGCTCGACGACTACCAGCAACCGGCATTCACCTTCGAGGAGGTGCGCCGCTGGCCGAAGGGCCAACTCGATCGTTTCATCGAGCTCGGGCTCGTCTGCAACGGCGGCATGGCCGACGCGACGATCTACTACGACTGCGAACAGCACTGCGAGATCGGCTATGACCCCGAGACGCTGCCGAACGGCCGCGTCGTCGTCACGCATCGCTGTGCGCATGGATGCGGACTGGTGGTGCTCGAGCCGGAGCGGTTTAGGCTGTGGGACATCCGCTTTGACGGCCTGGCTGCGATGCTGGCGTCATCACTCGCCCTGGCGGGTCGGGTCGAGCATGTCGTGCCCGACACCCTCGCGCTGCTCGGGCAGCACTTCGGTGCAGGCGGACCGCTGGACGTGTTCTTGGCTCGCCGACTCGGCGATACCGGGACCATCGCACACGTTGCGGCCGCGCCGCGACTGGCCCGCTTTTCTTCCCCTTCTCGCGCCGCGTTGCTTCGCGTCGCTTTGTTCCTGCGTCAGCAATGAGTTACGCGAGCCGCACAGCGCCGCCGGCGCGCTTGCTTCACCACGCCGACCGTCAGGGACCGCAGTTCGTTCAGCCGCAGCCCCGTCAGGACCAGCCCTTCTTGAAACCACCACCAGCGGCGTTTCCGCCGGCAGCCGGGCGGAACGGGCCGCCGCTCACGGATCGCCTCGCGCTGAGCCGCGGCCTTGTCCGTCGCGCGGGTCGATGTTTCCCGCCGGCGGCGGTTGTGGTCGTACCAGCGGGCAATCCACGGCCCCTTCGGCTCGCGGCGGTAGAGCGTCCCCGCGCCCTTCGGTCGCTGTCGCTTGCTCGCCATACGTCACCCGCCTTTCCGCGCGCCACGGCCCCGCTTGGGGCGCAGCACGAAACCCAGCCCAAGGTAATCGGCCAGCCGTTCCACCGTTTCCACGGTGAGCTCCTCTGCCGCTCGACCCCGGCTTCCTCCCCTCCGCAGAAAGAGGGACGCCGGCCTTGAAAACAGAGGACCTGACTCTCATAGCGACGGGTAGATAGAATGGCGGCGGGTCACGGCCACCAGAACCCGCGGTTTCCGGCAGAGAAAGAACGCGCCAAGCCGGCGGAGAGGCGGTTATCCTCCGGTGGCGCGTCGTTTTCCGGGCGCAACGGAGAAGCCGCAGTGGCCAATCGAAGAGTGATGGTCCGATGCCTGTTGGCCGTGCTTGGCGCCAGCCCATTGACGCTCGCCGGTTTCGCTCAGTCAGGCGGCGGCGCCCCTTCTGACCAGGGCGCCAGGACGAAAGCGGCGGGCGTTCGGACGCTCCTTGCCTACGTGGGGGCCGCGTCCAAGCCCGCGACCGAGGAGGCCGCCAGGCTCTATGAGCGGAAGACCGGCGTGAAGGTCGAGCTGCTGTTCGGCGGTTCGGGCTATGTGCTCTCTCAGATGAAGCTGGCGAAACAGGGCGACGTCTACTTCCCAGGGTCCTCCGACTACATGGAGAAGGCCAAGCGCGACGGCGACGTGTTCGTCGAGACCGAGAAAGTCCTTGTGTATCTCGTGCCGGCGATCAACGTGCAAAGAGGGAATCCTCAGAACATACGCACGCTGAAGGACCTCACGCGCCCCGGCGTCAAGGTGGCCATCGCCAATCCGGAGGGCGTCTGTGTCGGTGCCTACGCCGTGGAGATCGTCGAACGGGAGTTCACAGCCGAGGAGAAAGAGGCCTTTCGCCGAAACCTGATCAACTACACGGAGAGCTGCGAGAAGACTGCGGCCGCCATCTCGCTGAAGATGGCGGACGCGGTGATCGGCTGGAGCGTCTTCGAGCACTGGGACCCAGAGCGGATCGAGACCGTGAGGCTGCCGAAGGAGCAAGTCCCCCGCATCGGGTACCTCCCGGTCGCCGTTTCAAAGTTCACCAAAGATCGCGCGGCGGCGCAGGCATTCATCGACTTCCTGGCCGGACCGGAGGGCCGCGCCGTCTTTGCCAGGTACCACTACTTTGCGACGGTCGACGACGCGGCGGCGTGGATCGGCGAGGACAAGCCCGTCGGCGGCGAATACCGGGTGCCCGGGGAGTGGATCAGGAAGTGATCCGTCGATGACCTTGCGCCGCGTCACCATCGCCGCCGCGCTCGCCGTGCTCGCACTCTACGGCGGGTTGGTTCTGTCGCTCGCCTGGTTCTTCAGCGGCAGCGCCCTGCGCGACACGCTGCTCTCAGAGCGAACGCTCTTTTCGGTGCGGCTGTCGCTCATGACGGCCACGCTCGCTGCGTCGCTGGCGCTTGCGCTGGCGATCCCGGCGGCGTACGCGCTGTCGCGCTACCGGTTTCCCGGGCGTGAACTGGCCGACACGGTGCTCGAGTTTCCGATCATCGTCTCGCCCGCCGCCCTCGGCGCGATGCTGCTGATCTTCTTCAATAATCCGCTGGGCGAGTGGATCCAGGAGAACGCGGTGCGGTTCGTGTTCAGCTTCGCGGGCATTGTCCTGGCGCAGTTCGTCACGGTGCTCGGGGTCGCCGTGCGATTGCTGAAGGCGTCTTTCGACGAAGTTCCCGTCGAGCTGGAGACCGTCGCGCGCGCGTTGGGTGCGAAGCCGCGCTACGCGTTCGCGACGGTGACGCTGCCGTTGGCGCGGCGCGGGCTCATCGCGGCGTTCATCCTCGCCTGGGCCAAGGCGCTGGGCGAGTTCGGCGCGACGATCATGGTCGCCGGCACGATGGCCATGCGCACGGAGACCCTGCCCATCGCGATCTACCTGCGCCTGGCCTCGGCCGACATCGAGGGCACCGTGGCGATGATCCTGCTGCTGGTCGCCATCGGCCTGACGGCGCTGTACGCCACGAGAAAGATGCTGGGAAAGGCCGTCCATGCTTGAGGTAGAGTCCCTGACCGTCGCGGCGGGGACGTTTCGGCTGCGGGACGTGAATCTGCGCGTGCCGGCCGGCGAGTGCCACGCCGTGCTCGGCCCGTCGGGGTCCGGCAAGAGCACGCTGCTGCACGCAATCCTCGGGTTGCTGCGCTGCGAGCGCGGCCGCGTCCGTATCGACGGGGCAGACGTGGCGAGCGTCCCCATCGAACGCCGCGGACTCGGGTACGTGCCGCAGCAGCTCGGCTTGTTTCCGCACCTCAGCGTGCGCGACAACCTGGCGTACAGCGCCCGGGCGCGCGGCCTGCCACGAGCCGGATTCCAGCCGCTGCTCGATGAGCTGATCGCGGCGACCGGCATCGGCCAGCTTCTGGAACGGCGGCCGGCCACGCTCTCCGGCGGTGAACGCCAGCGCGTGGGCCTGGTTCGAGCGCTGGCGAGCCGGCCGCGGCTGGTACTGCTGGACGAGCCGTTCATGGCACTCAACGCGAGTCTGCGGCGCGAACTCTGGTGGCTGGTGCGCGAGCTGCAGCGCAACTGGCGCCTGACGGTCCTGCTGGTCACGCATGATCTGGCCGAGGCGTACTTCCTGGCCGACTGCGTGACCGTCTTGCTGGACGGCCGGGTCGTGCAGCAGGGCGACAAGGCGGAGGTGTACGGCCGCCCCGCCGCCGCCGAGGTCGCGCGGTTTCTCGGCGTCGAGACGCTTCAGCCGGGCCGCATCGTCGAGCGGCGCGAGGGCCTGGTCGTCGTTGAAGCAGGCTCGGCGCGCCTCACGGCGCTTGCGCCGGACGGCGTGTCGGACTTGGTGCTCGTGAGTATTCGCGGCGAGGACGTCATGCTGGAACGCGAATCCGATCCGCCGCGGATCGCCAGCGCTCGCAACCGCCTTCCGGCGCGCGTCGTCTCCGTGCAGCCCGGCAGCCCCCTGCTGTGCGTCGAGCTGGACGCCGGCTTCCCGCTGTTCGCACTCGTGACCCGGCCCGCGTGCGAGGAGCTGGCCCTGCAACCGGGGACGAGCGTGACGGCGGTCGTGAAGGCGCCCGCTGTGCATCTGCTGAATCGCACGAAATAGCCGGTTGGCCGCGCCCGCGGTGCCGCGCGGACGTGCACCACCCCGTGCAGGTTCCGCCGCGGCCGGGCGGTGCCTCGCGGGCGATGCGGCGGGCGTGGCGGTCCCCTGCCTCGCGCCGCACCGAGCCGCAGGCGCCCGGAACGTTCTTGACAGCCGCTTCCGCGGCGGGCGGCCGAACGTTACGCTATCGCGCATGTCACTGCTGCTGAGCGGCCAGGAAATCAAGGAAACGCTTGATCGCATGGCGCGGCAGATCGTCGCCGCGGCCCCGAACGGCTGCCCGCTGGCGCTGGTTGGCATCCGGCGGCGCGGCGAGACCCTGGCGCAGCGGCTGATGCCGCTGTTGAAGGCGCACGGCGCGCCGCCGGCGCATTACGGCGCACTGGACATCACGCTCTATCGCGACGACCTGACGACGATCGGGCCGTCGGCGGTGCTGCGCGGGACGGAGATCGACTTCGACGTGACGGGCGCCTGGATCGTGCTGGTGGATGACGTGCTGTACACGGGCCGTTCGGTGCGCGCGGCGCTGGATGCGCTGGTAGACCTGGGCCGGCCCAAGGCCATCAAGCTGGCCGTGCTGGTCGATCGCGGCTGGCGCGAGCTGCCGATCCAGCCCGACTTCGTCGGCCTGCGCGTCGAGACCACCGCCGCGCACATCGTCAAGGTCAAGCTCGCAGAAGTGGACGGAAAGGAAGAGGTCGAGCTGGTATGACCCCGGCCGCGGGCGAGACGCCGGTCTGGACGCGCAAGCATCTGCTGACCCTGCGCGAGCTGAGCCGCGAGGAGATCCTCTACATCCTCGACACCGCCGAGAGCTTCAAGGAGGTCAGCACACGCAGCATCAAGAAGGTGCCGGCCCTGCGCGGCCGCGTGGTCGTCAACATGTTCTTCGAGGAAAGCACGCGCACGCGGGTCAGCTTCGAGCTGGCGGCCCAGCGGCTCAGCGCCGACGTGATCGACTTCACCGAGAAGATGTCGAGCACGCAGAAGGGCGAGTCGCTGGTCGACACCGCCCGCAACATCGAGGCCATGGGCGTGGATTTCATGATCCTGCGCCACCCGTCGGCCGGCGCGGCCCTCGACCTGACCCGCGCCGTCGACTGCTGCGTCATCAACGCCGGCGACGGCCAGCACGCCCACCCGACGCAGGGACTGCTCGATCTGTTCACCATCCGCGAGACCAAGGGCCGCATCGAGGGGCTCAACGTCGCGATCGTCGGCGACATCGCCCACTCGCGCGTCGCCCGCTCAGACCTCCAGGGCCTGCTCAAGCTCGGCGCCAAGGTCACGCTTGTCGGCCCCCCCACGCTGGTGCCGGCGGCCTTCCGCCAGCTCGGCGCCAGCGTCGTCCACAACCTCGATGCGATCCTGCCAGAGATGGACGTCGTCAACATGCTGCGAATTCAGAAGGAGCGCATCACCAGCAGCGTCTTCCCTTCGGTTCGCGAGTACGTGCAGCTCTTCGGAATGGACCGCGCCCGCCTGAAACGCTGCAAGCCCGACGTGCTCATCATGCACCCCGGACCCGTCAACCGCGGCATCGAGCTCGCCGCCGACGTCGCCGACGGACCGAGCTCCAGCATCCTGCGCCAGGTCACCAACGGCCTCGCCGTCCGCATGGCCGTCCTCTTCCTCTGCCACCAGGCCGCCAGCGGCGCGGCGGCCTGAGGGCTGTGCCCGCCAAGGCCGCCCGAATCTCATCGCCTGCTGCGCACACGCCGGGCCAAGCCTAGCCCGAGCAGTCCGGCCGGCAGAGAAAGAAACCCGCCGAAGCCGCACAGGCCCGCGGCCCCGACCAGCCCGGGTGACACCAGCGTGTCGGAATCCACCACGAGTTCTACCGCTGACTCGGCTGTCCGCCCGGCGGCATCGGTGACCGCCACACGGTAGGTCGTGGTTTCGCCTGGGCGGGCGTCGGTTGCGGCGGCCGTCGGTGCTGACAGCCCGGCGGTCGGCGTCCACTCGTACGTGTAGGGATGCTGTCCGCCGGAGGCCACCGCCAGGAGTCGGCTCTTCCCGCCGCGCGGAATGGAGGCGGGCACCGCCGACGCGGTCGCCGAGAACGGCGTTCCTACTGAGACGACGATCGTGTCCTGCGCATGCTGCCCGCTTGCATCGCCGACGGTCAGGGTGTAGGTGGTGGTGCGCGCCGGAGAGACCGTGAAGACCTGGGCCTGCGATTCCGTCGGACCGCTGCCGGCGCGCCAGCCGAGACTGTACGGCGGGAGGCCGCCCTGAACATCCGCGACCAGATCGACGCGCTCGCCTGGCCCGATCGTGACGTCCGGCCCGGCGTTCGCGGTCAGCGGCGGCATCACCTGCACGGTCACGTGGTCGCTGGCCACGCGCCCGCCCGCATCCGTCACCGTCAGCCTGAACTCCGTCGTCTGCGAAACGCGCGCCGTGAAGACCTGCATGATCGCGCCCGGCTGCGAAAGCGGCGGCGACCAGTCGTACGTGTACGGCGGCTCGCCGCCGGACACGTTGACGAAGAGGCTCACCGCCTGACCCGCGAGGGCCGCGCGGTCCGGGCCGGCGTCGACGCTCAGCGACGGTGCGACGCTCACGACCACCGTGTCGATCCCCACGTGCCCGAGCGCGTCCGTCACGGCCACCGTGTACGCCGTCGTCTGAGAGGGCGCCGCGACCGGGTTCGCGATCGTCGCACTGGACAGGCCGGCCGTCGGTGTCCAGGCGTATTCGTAAGGCGGCGTGCCGTTCGAGGCGACAGCGTTGAGCTGCACGGACTCGCCCGGCACGATCACGCGATCCGCGCCGGCGTTAACCGACAAGGCCGGCACGTACTCGGCCACGGCGACGCGGTCGGCACTCATCGTCACCGTGAGGCTCGTCTGGCCCGCGGGCTGCGCCGCCCCGTCGAGCCGCCAGCGCGCGAAGCTGCTCGCGCCGAAGGTCTGTGGCGCCGTCACCGTCACCTGCTGGCCGTTGCCGTACGTCAGGCTGAACGGCGTCAGCGCGCTCGCCCGGCCGCTCGCGTCCGCCGGCGTCATCCCGCACACAACGCCGCCCTCGGGCGTCGAGCCCAGGCTGAGGGCCCGCGGCGCATTGGCCGGGTCGAGCAGCGTGAGCTGGTAGCGCTGAATGTCGTCGGCGCCGCCGGGGGTCGAGACGCGCAGCAGCAGGCCGGTGTCGCCGGCCGGCACGGCGACGGGCGGATTGAAGACGCCCTCGCCGGCGACGTTGGCGGTGTGCGTCGAAAGCAGCGTGAGGCCGTCCTGGTCGTAGACCTGGAGGCGCAGGCGGTGGATGGCGCGCGTGTCGATGGTCGTGGGCGATCCCGGATCGGGCCCGACCGCGTAAACCGAACCGCTCGGCAGCAGGCGGGCGATGATCGGCGTGCCGGCCGAGGCGCTGACGCTGTACCAGTCGACGTCGCCGCCGCTGTGCAGCGCCATGTCGTCGAACGACGTGCCGGAGGCGAAGGCGCCCAGGTCGGCGGCGGCGCCGGCGGTGTTGTTGCCTTCGTGCGGGTCGCCATACGAGAAGCCCGCGCCGCGAATATCATCGTCCTGCGGGCCGGTGTATCCGAGCGCGAGGAAGGCCTCCATCAGCTTCGTGCCGTCGCGAGGCAGAACGTGCGCCAGGCCGATGCCGTGGCCGAGCTCGTGCATCACGACGTTGCGCAGGAAGCGGTAGTCGTTGGCCGAGTTAGCCCAGTTCTCCGCCGCGTCCAGCGCCATGTCGCCGAAGTTCGGGTAGTAATTGAACGCCAGCACGCCGTTGGGCCCGTCTTCGTCGATGCACACGATGCGGATGTCGGCCCGCACGCCCAGCACGCCGGGGCTGATGACCCAGGTCGCGCCGTCGTCGGCGGTCTCCTCCACGAGCGCCACGCCCGTGAGCGCCGACCATTCGGCGAAGATGTCGCGCAAGAGGTTCTGCCAGGCCGCGGTTGAGCCGAACTTCGCGTCCATCGTCACGAAGAGCTTGTTCTCGATCGACGTAACCCCCGGCGCGACGTAGCCGTCGGGCACGGCCAGCACGCCGTCCGGTACGAAGCCGTACGTCAGCGTGATCGGCGTCCCGTTGCCGCCGGTGCTGGAGTTCGTTGCGGTCTGCGTCCAGCGTCCGGCGACCGAGAAGGCGATCTCGTTCGAGAAACGCGCCTGGAAGCGCTGGATGTAATCTTCCGGGGTGCCCGGCGCGAAGATCGTGCAAACGCCGCCCGGCTCGGACGCCGTGCCATGGGCCGGACAGGCGCCGGCCGCGCCCGGCGCGGCAGGGCGGTGCTGCGGCCGGCTGATAACGGCGTACGGGACGGAGGTCGCCGCAAGCAGCACCAACGCCACGCCCGATAGCATGTGCGAACGCGTCATCACCACGTCTCCTGCGCGCCGGCGCTCGCAAGCGAGCGCGGATTTTCCCTTGGTGTGATCGTCGCGCAATCCGAATTACTTCTAAGAGTGCGGTGTTTTCACGCCGCCGGCCAGCGAAACCACGCCCGGCTTCGGGCGGCGAGCGAGCGGAGCCTGCTGATGAGCGCGACGGACAAACCACTGTTGGATGCGCCGTCTCTCAGCCCGACGGGCGCTCAGGCCGCCGCCGTCCCGCCCGTGTCCGCGACTGCCCCGAGCATCAGCGCCGCACCGGCCGCGGCACGCACAGCGGAGCCGATCAGCCCTACGAGCAGCAACTCGCTGGTCTCTGACACGGAGTTGGAAGCGGCGCTGGCCGAGATCGAGAAGCTCTGCACAAGCCGGCCGGATGAAAGCGAGCCCGCGGCTTCAACGGTCGCCAGCGGCAGCGACGAGGACGACCTCGACCCGCGCAGCCAGCCCGACGACGCCCCACCGTTGACGCCCGAGGCGCCGGCCGTCGCCGACGCAAGGACGGACGCCGACGCGCTCCAGGCGCCGCCGGACGTCGTCGAGTCCACCGCCGCGGCCGAAGCGCCGCCGGCGCCCGAGGCGGCGGCAGCGCCGCCGGCCAAGAAGATCCGCTTCAAGATCGGCCGCGGCGAAGGCACGCCGGCAGAGCTCCCGGCGGAACCGGCGCCGGGCCCGATTCGTCCGACGCCGCCGGCGGGCAACCCACTGGCTGCCGCTGACCCGCCCGAGCCCCCGCAGATGCCGGTGGCGACGCCGGGCAAGCGGGTGTACCGCATGGTGGACTCGGCGCTGGACGCGGCGAATCGCCCGTTCGTGCTGCTCTCGGGGCGGGTGCGAGACACGATCGGCGCCGTCGCGGTCGCGACGATTCTGGTCTCGATCCTGATGCCGATGCTGCTGAACTACATGTCGCCGAAGCGCGATCCGGTCAGCTTCCTGCGTCAGAAGCGCATCGAGTTCGAGCGCGGCCCTGAGCTGCGCGCCGAGCAGGCCGCGCACGCAGGCGGAAATGACGCGACTCACGCCGCACCGGCGCCGGCGGCGGGCAGCCATGGCAAGTCCGGCGGAGGACAGGGGAAGACCGGCGGCGGGCATCACTGAGCGCGTGGAGCTCAGCGCCGCGCACGTAAGCAAGCCCCACGTCAGAGCTGGGCTGTGCCCGGCCCGTCCTCAAGTCGGACACATCAGGCTACGCCAGAAACGCCGATCCCAGCCCGCGCCCTGTTCCGGGCTGGGAACAGCCCGGCTCTGCTGCGGCTTTGCCGATCGCTTCTGATTCAGTCTCTGGCTCCGCGGCCGCGCAGCAGCGTGAGTGCTTCGGCCCGGGTGCTGGCGTTGCTGTGCAGCGTGCCGCGCAGGGCACTGGTCACCATCACGCTTCCCGGCTTCTTCACGCCGCGACAGGTCATGCAGGTGTGCACCGCTTCGATGATGACGGCGCAGCCGAGGACGTGAACCTTGGCGGCGAGCAGGTCCGCCACCTGGCCGGTGAGGCGCTCCTGGACCTGCGGCCGCCGGGCGTAGCTGTCGACGATGCGGGCGAGTTTGGAGAGGCCGACGATCTGCCCGCCCGGGATATACGCGATGTGCGCCTTGCCCTCGAACGGCATCAGGTGATGCTCGCACATGCTGTTGAACGGGATGTCGCGCAGCACGACCAGCTCGTGGTGGTTTTCGTCGAAGGTCGTCTCCAGGTGCCGCTCGGGGTCCTCGTGCAAGCCCGCGAAGAGCTCTTCGTACATGCGCGCCACGCGCGCCGGCGTGTCGCGCAACCCCGGCCGCGCCGGGTCATCGCCGATGGCCACCAGGATCTCCCGGACGGCCTTCTCGATGCGCGGCAGGTCCATCTTGCGAGTCAAGGGCGGCTCCTCTCAGCTTCGCGACGCGCGCCGCCGGCGCATTCTAACCGGTCCCGCGGCCGGTTGCCGCGGCAAGGACGCTCGCCCGACTTCGGCCATCCACTTTCGGGAGTGCGGCGCAGGCGTCGTTCGTTCGTCACGGCGCATCAGGGCGGCCGGAGACCGGAATCGGCTTGCCCTGCGGGTCCTGAGCGGGGTGGCCCAGATCCGCCGCCAGGCGCCCGCGCAGGCCCGCGTCGGTCACGTGCTCCAGCCGCTCCGCCGGCCGGTGCAGGTGGTCGCGCGGCACGTCGAGATGCTGGTCGAGATAGGTCTCCCAGAGGCGGTGGGCGCGCAGCAGTTCTGCGGCGGCGGTGCGCCCCGACGGCGTCAGGCGGAGACGCCCTTCGCCCGGGCGCACGAGCCCGCGCATCCGAAGCTGCACCAGCGCCAGGTGCGCCGCAAGCGGGCCGATGCCGTGCCGGGCGCGCAGCATCGCCGCCGGTGACGCGGGCGGCGCGGCGCCGGCCTCTTCCAAGCGGTACAGCAGCAGCAATGCGTCTTCGCGGGCGATGCCGCGCGCCAGGGCCAGCCGCCCCGCGAGCTTGCTGAGCACGCCGTGCCGCGGTCCGAGCAGCGCCGCCAGCGCGAACAGCCCGCCGGCGCAGACGGCCATCATGCTTGCGGAGTACGTGCTCACGCCGGCGAATCCGAGCCAGCCGGGCACGACCAGCGCCCCGGCGTGACCGCCCAGCGCCGACAAGGCCGCGATCACCAGGCTCAGCACGATCATCACTCCCAGCCGGTCGGTCAGGAGGTACGCGGCCGCCGGCGGCACGATGAGCATCGCGATGACGAGGATGCTGCCGACGCTCTCGAACGCGGCGACGGTGGTGATCGCGACCAGCGCGGTGAGCAGGTAGTGCATGGCCGCGGCCGGAATCCCCTGCGTGGTGGCCAGCGCCGGGTCGAAGGTGCTGATCTTCAGCTCCTTGTAGAGCAGCAGCACGGCAGCCGCGTCGATCAGCAGCACGGCGCCGAGCACGATCGCGGCCCGCGGCAGCTCGACGCCCAGCACCTGCTCGCGATAGAGCGGCGCCAGCTCGATTGCGCCGTACAGCACGCAGTCCGGATCGATGTCAACGTGGTCCGCCGCCCGGCGGATCAGGATCAGTCCCAGCGCAAACAGCGTCGCGAACACGATGCCCATCGCGGCTCCCGGGTCCACCTTTCCGGCCCGGTGAATCCACTCGCTCAGCACCGCCGTAGCCACGCCCACGATCGCCGCCCCGATCAGCATCGGCAGGCTGTCGCGGCTGCCCGTCAGCAGGAAGGCGGCCGCCAGCCCGGGCAGGACGGCGTGGCTGATCGCGTCGCCCAGCAGGCTCATCCGCCGCAGCACCAGGAAGTTGCCAAGCAGCGCGCAGGCCACGGCCCCGAGCGCCGCGATGACGACGATCTCCGTGTCCATCCGCTGCCACGACAGCGCCAACAGGCCGCTCATGCCCCGCCCCCTTCCGCGGGCAGGCGGTGCGGGCTCGGCGGCGCGGCGAGCTCCGGGTGGTCCGCGGTCAACTCGCCTTCCAGTTCGGCGATCATCTCCTGACTCAGAACGTGCTCGACTTCGTCGGCATCGCGATCGACGTGGCTCGGAGCGATGTCGGCGTGGCGGATCAGGAACAATTCCCACAACCGGTGGTTGCGCGTCACGCGCCGCGCCTCCACGACGCCGGCGCCCGTCAGCTCGTACGCGCCGGCGGCGGCCCGGCGCACCAGGCCGTCGCGCCGGGCGCGCTCCAGCTCGCGGCGCAGGTGGAAATCGGACCACGAGCGCAGCGGCAGCAGTGCAGCGACAGGCACGCGCGGAGCGCCGCGAGCCGCTCGGGGCGCCCCTGCCGCGCCCTCGGTGAATTCGTAGACCGCGCGCAGCAGGTGCTGCCGAGCGATCCGCCGCGCCACGCGCCACCCGCCGACGGCGCGCGCGACGATGCCGCGGGCGCCGCCCAGCAGCATGCTCAGGCCGAAGAGCCCGCTGGCGACCAGAACGATCACCGCGCCCGAGGGCAACCGTGGCGTCAGGGCGCTGAGCATCGCACCCAGCAGCCCGCTCAGCGCCCCGCATCCGCCCGAGATCAGCACCATGGCCCAGAGACGCTCCGTCCAGAAGCGCGCGGCGGCCGGCGGTATCACCAGCAGCGCAACCATCATGATCAGCCCGACGGCCTGCAAGCCGATCACCGTCACGCCGACCACCAGCGCCATCAGCAGCGAATCGAGCAGCACAATGGGCCAGCCCTGCGCGCCGCCGAATCCCGGATCGAAGCACAGGAGCGTCAGCTCCTTGAACAGCAGGGCGCAGGCCAGCGCCGCCGCCGAAGACCCGATCGCGATCAGCAGCGCCTCGCCCGCCAGCATCGACGCCGCCCGGCCGTAGATGAACGAGCTCAGCCCGGCGGCGTGTCCCGTGCCGGCGTTCTGAATGATCCCCATCAGGGCCATGCCGACGCCGAAGAACACGCCGAGCACGATGCCGATGGCGGCGTCCTGCTTGATGCGCGTGTGGTGGACGATCAACAGCACGCAGACGACGCCCAGCACGCCCGAGAGCGTCGCCCCGAGCAGCAGGCCGGGCAGCGACTTCCCGGTCGCCCCCGCGGCGCTCATCAGCAGGAAGGCGGCGGCGATGCCGGGCAGCGTGGCGTGGCTCAGGGCGTCGCCCAGCAGCGAGCGTTTTCGCAGCAGCACGAACGTGCCGACAACGCCGCTGGCCAGCCCCAGGCAGGCGGCGCCGAGCGCGACCACGCGCGTGTTGTAGTCGCGCAGCGTCAGAACCGCCCAGGCGGCCGACCAGTCGAACGCGCCGGCCCAGTTGATGGCGTCCGCCAGGAACATCACAAGCTCGCTCCGCCGGGACGTCGCTCGGCGACGGCGCTACGCCGGCGCCCCGCCGCCGCGCTGCGCCAGCGCGTGCGCCGCCTCCTCCAGCAGCGTCAGCCGGCCCCCGTAGGTCTTGCGCAGGTTCTCGGCGGTGAACGTGCGGGCGGTCGGGCCGTGGGCGACGACGCGCGTGTTCAGCAGCAGCACGTGATCGAAGTACTCGGGCACGGTTTGCAGGTCGTGGTGCACGACGAGCACCGTGCGCCCCTCGTCGCGCAGCTCGCGCAGGATCGCGATGATCGTGCGCTCGGTCGTCGCGTCGACGCTGGCCAGCGGCTCATCCATGAGGTACACGCGGGCTTCCTGCGCCAGCGCCCGCGCCAGGAACACGCGCTGCTGCTGCCCGCCCGAAAGCTGGCTGATCTGCCGCCGCGCCAGGTCCGCCAGCCCCACGCGCGCCAGCGCGTCGAGGGCCGCTAGGCGGTGCGCCCGCGTCACCGGCCTGAACCAGCCGATGCGGCCGTAGCGGCCCATCAGCACCACGTCGAGCGCGCTGACCGGAAAGTCCCAGTCGATGCTCTCGCGCTGCGGCACGTAGCCCACGAGGGCCCGCTGACGCCGGTAGGGCTGGCCGTAGAACATCACGCGGCCGCTGGCCTTGGGCACGAGATCGAGAACGGCTTTCAGCAGCGTGCTCTTGCCGGCGCCGTTCGGCCCGACGATGCCGACCAGGCTGCCCTCGGGCGCGTCGTAGTCGACGTCCCACAGCACGGGCCGCTGCTGGTACGCGACCGTCATGTCGTGAATGGAGAGCGGCGCCTCGCGCGGGTGCTCCGCCCCGGTCGCCAGGCCCACCGTCGCCACGGCGCGCGGCCGCCGGCCGCCTGCGGCCGTGCCTTCGACACAACCGGGCGGAGCGGCGGACGTGTGGGAAAACCAGCGGCGCATCGGCCTACTCCGCGGCGTTGAGCTTGCCGTCCATGCCGCGCTCCGGCGCCTTGCCGCCCAGCGCGCGGGCGATGGTCGTGGCGTTGTGGTCGATCATGCCGATGTACGTACCCTCGTACCGGCCGGGCGGGCCCATCGCGTCCGAAAAGAGCGTGCCGCCGATGCGCACCGTCTTGCCGCGGGCGCGGGCGCCCTCGATCAGGGCCCGCACGTTGCGCTCGGCCACGCTGCTCTCGACGAAGACGGCCCGGATGTCGTTGTCGACGATGAAATCGACCAGGCGCTTGATGTCGTCGAGCCCGGCTTCGGACTCGGTCGAGATGCCCTGGACACCCAGCACGCGGACGCCGTAGGCGCGGCCGAAGTAGTTGAACGCGTCGTGGGCCGTGATCAGCACGCGCTGCCGCTCCGGAATGGACGCGATCACCTCGCGCACGTAGGCGTCCAGGCGCGCGAGCTGCTCCTGGTAGCGCGCGGCGTTCGCGCGATACACGTCCGCCCCCGCCGGATCAAACTCCGATAGCGCTCCCGCGACGGCGTCGACCGCGCGGCTCCACGCCGATACGTCCATCCAGACGTGCGGGTCGTAGTGGCCGTTGGCCTCCGGCGGCTCCAGCAGGTACTTCTCGTCGAGCAGCTCGGTGACCGCGAAGACCTTCTTGCCGCCGCGCGCCAGCCGCACCAGCGCGTCGGTCATCTTCCCTTCGAGCACCAGACCGCTGTAGAAGACGGCGTCGGCGCCCTGGAGGGCGGCGACGTCGTTGCGCGTGGGCTTGTACAGGTGCGGGTCGATGCCGCTGCCGACCAGGCCGCGGACCTCGGCCCGATCCCCGGCCACCTGCGACACGATGTCGGTGACCATGCCCACGGTGGTGACGATCTGGTGCTTGCGCGGGGGGCCCGCGGGCGCGAGGGCCGGCGGCAAGCCGACGGCGAGGAGGCAGGCGGCACAGGCCAGGCGCGCGGGGTGGTTCATCGGATCCTCGGTGTTGCCGGTCAGTCTCTTTTTCGGCCACGCTTCGGATGAAATCCGAACATGCAGATAGTATACAAGGCTACATTTTGATGGTCAAGCTATCGCGCCGGAGGCGCGGGTTGCCGGCGACGGGAATGGGATCCCCATCTTCACACGCTGATATGGGCGGGATTATAGGAACTTGCGGCCGCCACTGGATGACGCCGCTTTTCGGAACCGCGCACGGTCCGCTCGGCCGCCGCGGCCCAGGCCGCGCAAGACGCGCCACGCCCGAACGCGTCGCCCATGTCAGACGACGCCGCAACCGAGGTCCCTCCGTCGCGACCAACTGTGCTCAGCATCCGGGTCAGACCGGCGCGGCCCGGATCGTCTCCGGGCCGGGGTCAGCCCTCTTCCTCTTCCGCGGCGGCTTGCGCCAGACCGGTGACGGCCATCGTCTCCAGCACCTTGTTCAGCTTTGCCCGCACGTAGGGCAGGAACAACACGTGCGGGATCCGCCGCAGCTCCTGCCGGCCGGTGGCGCTGTAGACGATCAGCGTCCCGGCGAGGCCCAGGACGGCCTCGAAGACGTCCGGATACTCGATGCGGATGGTCTTGGCGCCGCGGCCGAGCGACTCGGTGGTTCGGCCGAAGCGGTAGTGCTCGAACTCGTTGTGCGTGATGCGCCAGCGATCATTGAACCGTGACCAGAAGATCATGATGACGAAGGGGATCGCCAGCACGACGCTCATGCCCAGGCCGAAGCCGCGGTCGTACTTCACCCCCAGCGACCCGAAAAAGCCGTAGATGTTCGTCAGCACCGGGATCTGCCACCAGGCGTTGACCAGCGCCCCGCCCGCGCCGATCAGCAGCAGCAGCACCACCCAGAACACCGCCTGGTCGCGACCGACATCGACCCCGAGCGTCAGCACCACGAACACCCAGATCAGCAGGTACGTCCAGCCCAGCACCGGCAACGCCGACTCCCACGCCAGCGGCCAGAACACCAGCCCCGCCAGGATGATCGGCCAGATGAACATCAGCTTCGGATAGGCCGTGAACGACACCTCGTTGACTTCCTTGTCGTGCGGAGTCTTCGAAACCGACGCCGGCGCCGGCGATACGCCGCTCGGGGTCGTAACCGGCTGAACATCCATGTTGGGCGATCCTGTCACGGGGCGCTCCTTATGATCGTGTTCCACGCGGGACCGATTGTATTCGCGATCGCGCCGCGACCCAATCCCGAGGCTGCCCCCCCGTCACGCCGGCCCTCCCACCACCCCCGACTCCACCAGGGGCACGAACACCTCGACCAGGCGGGCTTCGAATGCCGAACCGGCGCCGGATCGCAGCTCCGCGACGGCCTGCGCCGCGGGCCAGGCGGCCTTGTAGGCCCGCGCGGTCGTCAGGGCATCGAACGCGTCCACCAACCGCACAATGCGCGCCTCGCGCGGAATCGCCTCGCCGCTCAGCCCGTCCGGGTACCCGCTGCCGTCCCAGTTCTCGTGGTGGCTGCGCGCGATCCGCCGCGCCACCTCGAAGAACGGCTTGCGCGACAGGATGCGCTCGCCGTTGACGGTGTGCAGGCGCATGACGGCCCACTCGTCCGGCGTGAGCGGGCCGGGCTTCCTCAGCAGCTCGTCGGGAACGTGCATCTTGCCGACGTCGTGCAGGATGGCCGAGTGGCCGAGATGTGCCGCCTCCGCCTCCGACAGCCCCGCCGCCAGCGCCAACTGCCGCGCCAGCCGCTCGATTCGCCGGACGTGTGCACCGGTGTCAGCGTCCTTGGCCTCGCTGGCGACCGCCAGCATGTAGATGGCCTCGACGTTCGCGTCGTGCAGCTCGGCGGTGCGCTGCCGGACGCGCTGCTCCAGGTCGCGCGAGTAGCTGCGCAGCTCGAGCGCCTGCTCCAGGACCGTGTCGCTCAGCCGGGCCACCTCGCGATAGGCCTCCGCCGAGCGCTCCTCGGCTCGTTTGCGCTCGGAGATGTCGATGATCGTCACGACGCGATAGGCGGCCGATCCGGCGGCGGCGCGCAGCGGGCGGCCGGAGACAATGACCGGGACGCGCGTGCCGTCCGGACGGGGAATGAAGAACTCGCGTTCGACCGCCTCGTCGAAATGGGCCAGCGCGTCGTCGATGGCGCGCCGCCCGTCTGCCCCCGCGTAGATCTCGTGCAATGCCAGGCCCAGCAGCTCCGCGCAATCCCGCCCGGACATCTCGCACAGGCGGCAGTTCGCGTGAACGATCCGCCCGGCCCGGTCGATCAGCATCGCCCCGCAGTGCAGCGCATCCAGCATCTCCGAGAACCGCCGGACCTGCTGGTCCTGATCCGCACTCATCACCAAGCCCCTTTACTCCTGTCCGCCGTAACCAGTCTAGCCGCCCTATCCCGCGCTGCGCGGAATGCTCACGCGCTGCGCCAAATCGCGCAGCGCTCCGCTCCATCCCACGTTCACGCCGGCGTCTCGCGCGATTTGGCGTCAGGCACGGCGATTGCAACATCCGTGGAGAGCCGGGGCCGCGGCCCCACTTTTCTCGGGCCAGTCCCGTTCGCGCGTAGGGAGCGTCGAGCATGAGCAACAGGCGCATGGTCACGATCGACGGAAACCAGGCCGCCGCCCACGTCGCCCACGGCGTGAGCGAGGTGATCGCGATTTACCCGATCACGCCGTCGTCGAACATGGGGGAGTGGGCGGACGAATGGTCTGCTCAGGGCGCGCCAAACGTGTGGGGCACCGTCCCCACGGTGGTCGAGATGCAGAGCGAGGCCGGCGCGGCGGCCGCGGTTCACGGCGCCGTTCAGACCGGTGCGTTGGCGACGACGTTCACGGCGTCGCAGGGCCTGCTGCTGATGATTCCGACGATGTACAAGATGGCCGGCGAACTGAGCCCGGTCGTCTTCCACGTCTCGGCCCGCACGCTGGCCACGCACGCGCTGAGTATCTTCGGCGATCACAGCGACATCATGGCGGTTCGCGCGACCGGATTCGGGTTGATCGCGTCGGGCTCGGTGCAGGAGGTGATGGACCTGGCGCTGATCACGCACGCCGCGTCGCTGGAGTCGCGCGTGCCGTTCGTGCACTTCTTCGACGGCTTCCGCACGTCGCACGAGGTGTTGAAGATCGAGGAGCTGACGCACGACGACATGCGGGCGATGATCCCTGACGAGTTGGTCGCAGCGCACCGCGCGCGGGCCATGACGCCCGACCGGCCGGTGCTGCGCGGCACGTCTCAGAACCCGGACGTCTTCTTCCAGGCGCGCGAGGCGGTCAACCCGTTCTACCTGAACTGTCCGCAGATCGTGCAGCAGGTGATGGACAGGTTCGCCCGCCTTGTCGGCCGGCAGTATCGCCTGTTCGATTACTTCGGCGCGCCCGACGCTGAACGCGTCGTCGTCATCATGGGCAGCGGCGCCGAGACCGTGCACGAGACCGTGGACGAATTGAACCGTCTCGGCGAGAGAGTCGGCCTCATCAAGGTCCGCCTGCTGCGCCCGTTCTCGCCGGAGCATTTCGTCGCCGCCCTGCCGAAGACCACGAAAGTCATCGGCGTGCTAGACCGCACCAAGGAGCCGGGCGCCGAGGGCGAGCCGCTGTACAAGGACGTGGTGACCGCGATCGGCGAGGCGTTCGGCGACGGCAAGCTCTCGCGCTATCCGCGGATCGTCGGCGGGCGCTACGGGCTGAGCAGCAAGGACTTCACGCCCGGGCAGGTGAAGGCGGTGTTCGACAACCTGTCCGCGGGCAAGCCCAAGAACCGCTTCACGATCGGCATCAACGAGGACGTGACGCACAGCAGTCTCGAGTTCGACCGCGACTGGGAGCCGGACTGTCCGGGGCTGGTGTCATGCATGTTCTGGGGGCTCGGGGCCGACGGCACGGTTGGGGCCAACAAGAACTCGATCAAGATCATCGGCGAGGAGACCGACAACAACGCCCAGGGCTACTTCGTCTACGACTCGAAGAAATCCGGCTCGGTCACCGTCTCGCACCTGCGCTTCGGCCCGCGGCCCATCCGCCGGCCTTACCTGCTGCGGCAGGCCGAGTTCGTGGCGTGCCACTCGTTCACGTTCCTGGAGCGCTACGACATGCTCCAGTACGCGCGGCCGGGCGGCGTGTTTCTGCTCAACAGCCCGTTCCCGCACGACCAGACCTGGGCCAAGCTGCCGCGGCCCGTGCAGCAGCAGATCATCGACAAGAAGCTGCGCTTCTACGTCATCGACGCCTATGACGTCGCCAACAAGACCGGCATGGGCGCCCGCGTCAACACCATCATGCAGACCTGCTTCTTCGCCATCTCCGGCGTGCTGCCCCGCGATGAGGCCATCGCCAAGATCAAGGAGGCCGTGAAGAAGACCTACGGCGGCAAGGGCGAGGAGATCGTCCGCAAGAACTGGGCGGCGATCGACCAGACGCTGGCGCACCTGCACGAGATCAAGACGCCGGCGGCCGCGACCAGCCGCGTGCCGATCCCGCTGCCGGTCTCGGAGCGCGCCCCGGAGTTCGTGCGCCGGGTGCTCGGCGAGATGATCGCCTACCGCGGCGACGACATCCCGACCAGCGCGCTGCCCTGCGACGGGACGTTTCCGACCGACACCGCCCGCTGGGAGAAGCGCAACATCGCGCTCGAAATCCCCGTCTGGGATGCGGAGGTCTGCATCCAGTGCGGCAAGTGCGCCCTGGTCTGCCCGCACGCGGCGATCCGGCTGAAGGCGTACGACCCCGCACTGCTGGCGCACGCGCCGCCGACCTTCAAGAGCATCAAGGCCAAGGGCAACGAGTTCGCCGGGCTGAACATGACCGTGCAGGTAGCGCCCGAGGACTGCACCGGCTGCGCCCTGTGCGTCGAGTTCTGCCCCGCCAAGAACAAGAAGGAGACGCGGCTCAAGGCGATCAACATGGCCTTCCAGCCGCCGCTGCGCGAGCCCGAACGCGCCAACTATGAGTTCTTCCTCAACCTGCCCGAGCTGGAGCGCGACCGCGTCAAGCAGAACCAGGTCAAGGGCTCGCAGTACCTCCAGCCGCTCTTCGAGTACAGCGGCGCGTGCAGCGCCTGCGGCGAGACCCCCTACCTCAAGCTCCTCACCCAGCTCTTCGGCGACCGCGCGATCATGGCCAACGCCACCGGCTGCTCGTCGATCTACGGCGGCAACCTGCCGACCACGCCTTATGCGAAGAACCGCGCGGGCCGCGGGCCGACCTGGAACAACTCGCTGTTCGAGGACGCGGCCGAGTTCGGCCTGGGCTTCCGCCTGACCCTCGACAAGCACACGGAGTTCGCGCGCGAGCTGGTGCAGCGGCTGGCGCCGCGCATCGGCGAGGAGCTGGCCCGCGCTCTGCTCGAGGCGGACCAGAGCACCGAGCCGGGCATCTTCGCGCAGCGCGAGCGCATCGCGATCCTGAAGGACAGGCTCGCGAAGATCGACGCGCCCGAGGCCCGCCGGCTGCTCCAGATCGCCGACGTCCTCGCCCACAAGAGCGTCTGGATCATCGGCGGCGACGGCTGGGCCAACGACATCGGCTACGGCGGGCTCGACCACGTGCTGGCCAGCGGCCGCAACGTCAACATCCTGGTGCTCGATACCGAGGTCTACTCCAACACCGGCGGACAGTGCAGCAAGGCCACGCCGCGCGGCGCGGTGGCCAAGTTCGCCGCTGGCGGCAAGCCGACCGGCAAGAAGGACCTGGCGCTGCTGGCGATGAGCTACGGCAGCGTGTACGTGGCGACGGTGGCGATGGGCGGGAACGACAACCAGACGGTGAAGGCGTTCGTCGAGGCCGAAAGCTACAACGGACCGTCGCTGATCGTCGCCTACAGCCATTGCATCGCTCACGGCATCAACATGGCCGCGGGCATGGAGATTCAGAAAAAGGCCGTAGAGAGCGGGCACTTCCCGCTGCTGCGCTACGACCCGCGACGGTTGGCCGAGGGCCAGAACCCGCTGACGCTCGACAGCCGCAAGCCGACCATCCCGTACCAGGACTTCGCCTACGTGCAGACGCGCTTCAAAATGCTGACCAAGAGCAAGCCCGACGCGGCCCGCGAGCTGCTCCGGCTCGCCCAGCGCGACGCCGTCGCGCGCTGGAGCCTCTACGAGCAGATGGCGGCCATGCACTACGGCAACGGCACCGGCCCGGCCAGGGCGCCCGCGGAGCGGCCCGCCGGGAAGACGCCCCCGCAAACGGAACCTGTGTGTGCGTGATGTGATGATTCGGTTGATGTGGTGATCTGGTGATCTGACGCCTTCAATCGCCCGATCACAAGACCACGACGCAAGAAGGGCTCCCCATGGACCTCTCGACCACATACATGGGCCTGCGGCTTCGAAACCCGCTCATCGCCGCCGCCAGCCCCCTCACCAGCAACGTCGACTCGATCCGCCGGCTCGAAGACGCGGGCGTCGCAGCGGTCGTGCTGCACTCGCTGTTCGAGGAGCAGATCGAGCACGAGGCCGCCGAGCTCGAGCACTACATGGCGCTCGGCACCGAGAGCTATGCCGAGTCCACCAGCTACTTCCCGGAGCCCTTCGAGTTCCGCACCGGACCCGACGACTACATCGAGCTCATCGACGCCGCCAAGCGCGCCGTGCGCATCCCCGTCATCGCCAGCCTCAATGGCACCTCCGTCGGCGGCTGGATCCACCACGCCCGCCGGGCGCAGCTCGCCGGCGCCGACGGCCTGGAGCTGAACGTCTATCACGTCGCCACCGATCCCGACACGCCGGGCGCCGAGATCGAGGAGCGCTGTATCGAGATCGCCCGGCTGGTGAAGGCCGAAGTCAACATTCCCATCGCCGTCAAGCTCAGCCCGTATTTCAGCTCGCTGGCCGAGATGGCCCGGCGGCTCGACAACGCCGGCGTCGACGCGCTGGTGCTTTTCAACCGCTTCTACCAGCCCGACATCGACCTCGAGACGCTCGAAGTCGTGCCGAATCTTGTGCTCAGCTATCCGCACGAGCTGCGGCTGCCGCTGCGCTGGATCGCCGCCCTGCACGGCCGCATCCGCCCCAGCCTCGCGGGCACCTCGGGCGTCCAGAACGGGCGCGACGTGCTGAAGCTGCTGCTGGCGGGGGCGGACGCGGTGCAGGTCGCCGGCGTGCTGATCCGTCACGGGGCCGAGCACGCGGCGACGATGCTGAGCGAGATGCAGGTGTGGATGGCGGAGAAGGAATATGCCAGCGTGGGCGAGCTGCGCGGAGCCGTGAGCCAGAAGTCCTGCGCCAACCCGGCGGCGTTCGAGCGGGCGAACTACATGCGGGCCCTGGCGACGTACGCGTAGCGGGCAGCCGGGCTGTCCCCTGCCCGGCGCGCTGACGCCGCAGCGACGCCGGTACGCGGAGAGCTTCACCGCGGATAGAAGCGCGTGCCGTCAACGTCGACGATCAGCACCGCCCGCAGGCCCTCCACCTGCACCAGGTGCAGGTAGCCCGCTCCGTCCGCCAGGAAGCTCCCGCCGGTGAAGTGCGCCTCCACCAGCCCGGCCCCGTTGAATACACGCACGGCGCACAGCTCCAACGGCCAGTCGCCGCCCAGCGGCGTGCCGCCGAAGAACATCACCCCGACCACGAGACCCCGACCCAGGTCCGGGCAGGGACCAAGCTGCGGCGCGGCTTCCGCCAGCGCCTGCCAGTCGGCGCGCGTGCGCAACTGAATCAGCGCCATGCGGCGGCTGAGCGGCTTGGACTGCGACACGATCCGAGCCGGATCGCTCAGGCGCACGTGCCAGACCTGGCTCGCGGCGGCTTCCGGGGCGGCGTCGAGATCCTCGCTGCGCACGGTGCGCCAGGCCGGCGCGGCGCAGGATGCCAGGGTCAGCGCTCCCACACCGACCAGAGCGCATCGCGCCGCCGCGCGGAAACGCGGCCGGCGGGCGTGCGGGGCCGGCTTGCAAACGCCTTCGCGCACCTTTACGCTCCTGCGGTCCGTCGGCGGATTCGACCAGTCGGCTATCATGGGGTCGTGCAAGGTCGCGGACCGTCTGCGCCTGCCGACGCGACGCCCACGATCCGCCGGGAGTCGCGCCCAGCGGGTTATCGACCAACGCCGCCACTCGCAGGAGTTGTGCAATGATCGTCGGTGTGCCGAAGGAGATTAAGCCGGATGAGTACCGCGTCGCGGTGACACCCGCGGGCGTTGAGCAGCTCAAGCGCGCTGGGCACGTCGTGCTGATCCAGCGCGGCGCCGGCGTCGGCTCCGGCCTGGCCGACGAGGATTATCAGGCCTACGGCGCCCAGATCGTCGATACCCCGCAGGAGATCTTCGGCGAGGCGGAGATCATATGCAAAGTGAAGGAGCCGCTGGCCCAGGAGATCGCGCTCATCCGCAAGGACCAGGTGGTCTTTACGTACTTTCACTTTGCCGCCAGCCGCGCCCTGACCGAGGGCGTGCTGAGCACCGGCTGCGTGGCGATCGCCTACGAGACCATCGAAGACAGCCGCGGGCGGCTTCCGCTGCTGGCGCCCATGAGCGAAGTCGCCGGGAAAATGAGCATCCAGGAAGGCGCCAAGTACCTGGAGAAGCCCACCGAGGGTCGCGGAATCCTCCTCGGCGGAATCCCCGGCGTCGAGCCGGCCGACGTGCTGATCCTCGGCGGCGGGATCGTCGGGACGGCGGCGGCGCGCGTCGCGGCGGGGCTCGGGGCGCGCGTGACCATCCTGGATATCGACCTCTACCGCCTGCGAGAGCTGGCCGAGGTCATGCCGCCGAACGTCACGACCGTGTACAGCACGCCGGAGTCGATCCGCCGGCACCTGGTCGAGGCCGATCTGGTGATCGGGGCCGTGCTGATCCCCGGGGCGCGCTGCCCGATGCTCGTGCCGCGCGACTACCTCACCCTGATGAAGCACGGCGCGGTGATTGTCGACGTCGGCGTCGACCAGGGCGGCTGCTGCGAGACGACCCGCCCCACCACCCACGGCGATCCGATCTACATCATCGACGGCATCGTGCACTACGGGGTGGCGAACATGCCGGGCGCCGTCGGCCGCACGAGCACGCTGGGCCTGACGAACGCCACCATGCCCTACCTGCTGAAGCTCGCCAAGATGGGCTACCAGCGCGCCTGCGAGGCCGACCCGGGTCTGGCGCTCGGCGTGAACCTGCTGCGAGGCAAGATCACCAACCGGCCGGTCGCCGAAGCCTTCAATATGCCCTACACGCCGCTGGCGCAGGTGCTGTCGTAGCGGGGCGGCTCGGCGACGAGTTCGCGCAACACCTCGGCGAGGCGCTGCGTGAACTCCGAGCGCGTCAGCACGCAGTGAACGCCCGCCTCGCGGGCGCGGCGCGCCAGGTCGGCCCGCACGTGCGGATAGAAGCCGGCGACGCGCAGCGCCGCGTTGACGCCGCGCATCCGGGCCATGAGCGCGTCCGGGTCGTCCACGACCTCCAGGTCGACGATCACCCCGCGCACGGCCGCGATCTCGGCGCCGAGGGCCTCAACGCTGCGGACGATTGTGACGTGGACGCGCGTGAGCGCCGCGGTCGCGCTGATCTTCGAACCGAAGACCAGGTCCTGCACGAGCGCCACGACCGCCGGCCGCCCGGCCTGGGTCACGGTGCGTCTTCCGTCGGCGAGATGGGAGAGATGGGAGCGCTGGACGGTGCGAGCAACTGCACCTGCGGCAGCCCCGCGAGCCGCGCCAGCAGATGCTCCTCCAGCAGCACGTCGCGCCCCAGCGACACCCAGTGCTCGGCGGCTGATTTCGCCAGGCGCAGGCCGTCGTCGGTGGGAATGCGCTCGTTGTAGATCGACAGCGCACCCGAGGCCGTCGTGATCTGCCGCTGCGGCGCGCTCAGCCGTTCCTTGTCCACCCGGATGCTCACGCGATACGCCGTTGGCTGCCCAGCCGCGCCCGCCTCGCCGGCGGCGACGGCCGGCTCGATCCGCACATCGACGGTGCGGCGGATCGTGTGCAGGCTCGACTCGAGCAACTGGTACGCGCCGCGCGCGTCGGAGCGCCACCACTCGAACCACTGCGCACTGACCGTCGGTTGGGTCACGATGTGGCCGCTGGCGCGCTCGACCCGCGCCGGCGGAAGGTCGCACTCGCGCAGGACGCTGAGCGAATCGTCCAGAAACGCCTCCACGTCGCTCACGTGCCAGACAACGGTTGTCGGACCTTGCGGCCGCGGCGGGGCCTGGCAGCCATACGCCGCAATGCTGGCCGCCGCCAGGAGAAAAAACGTGGGTCGCGCCGCATGCATGCCCGTCAAGGATAGGCACGACTGAGGCGATTGCAAGCGAGGGTCTATCGGACGAACGGGTTGCAGGAGGTGGGGCAAGGGCAGAATCGGCGCGAAAGGGCTTCGACTTTAGCAAATGCAATCGAAGAATACTCGTGGAAGCTGTCGTGTCCCCCTTCACGGTCCCGCGTCGGTACGTAGCCGGCGCGGGGCTTTTTTTGCCCTAGCTAGTGCAGTGCCTCTGAAATAATGCGACATTTCAATGCTGGGTGGGGCGGGCTTCCGGCCCGTCTCTTGGCTCGGGCAGGCAAGATGCCTGCCCCACCCTTAAGCTCCAGCATTTTTGAGGCACCGCACTAGAACGCCCACGCCCTGCGAGCCGCGCGCGGCACGACGCCATGCCCGCTTCCGGGCGGCGCACGGGATGCTCAGCGGGCGGATTGGCGTCTCAGGACTCGCGCGCGATGCGCTTCATGGACTTGCGGACTTTTCGGCGGCGGCGCTCGGAGGGCTTCTCGTAGTAGCTGTTGCGCTTGATGTCGCGTGTCAGGCCTTCCTTCTCGCAGAGCTTCTTGAAGCGCCGCACCATCTGCTCAACGGACTCGTTGCTGCGAACCTTGACCCGGATCATGCAAACCTCTTTCGCATACGTCACCTTCCGGCTGAGGACACGTCGCGGACGCGCCCGCTGCGCCTCCGGCGGGCACACGGCGCGGGCGTCACCGCGAGCCCTGCATTGTATCGGTCGCAACGCGCCGGGCAAGCGAGCGCCCCGGCCCGGCGGACCCGGGCGCCCGGCATGACCCACGGGCGATCAGCCCGCGGCTCGGGGGGGCGGGCGCCCGACGCCGCCGAACCGTAACCATCACAGCACAAAACTGTTACGCCCCAGGGGCGCCGGCCGGCGCCGCACGCCATTGACGCCCGTCGTGCCGGCACGGTATCCTAAGAAGTCCTATCGGCCGACGGCCGGAATGATTCAGCGGAGTAATCACGCCTGCGCCTCGGCCCGCAAGGAGCAGCCATGTCCACCTCGTTCCACAACGCGTCACAGCGAATGCTGCGGTGGGTTTCACCCCTGGTCGCCAGCGCGCTGCTCAGCGTGCCGCACGCCGGCGGCGACTCGCGGCAAATGGTCGCTCTGCTGAGCGGCATGCAGGAAGTTCCCCTCGTCAACTCGAATGCCCTCGGCTCGGCCCAGGTCACGATCGACACGGACGCCAACCGCCTCACCTATCGAATCTCCTTCAGCGGCCTGGCGGGAAATGAAACTGCCGCCCACATCCACGGCCCCGCCGAGCCCGGCCAGAACGCCGGCGTCCTGCACGGCCTGCCCCTCGGTCCCGTCAAGTCCGGCATCTGGATTTACCCGGAGGCGCTCGAACCCGAGCTTCTCAACGGCCGCACCTACATCAACATCCACTCCACCACGTTCCCCGGCGGCGAGATCCGCGGCCAGATCGTCTCCATGGTCGCCGACCTCGACGCCCAGCAGGAAAGCCCGCCGAGCGCCAGCCCGGGCAAGGGCTTCGGGCTGTTCACGATGGACCCCGGCGCCAACCTTGTGCGCTTCTACATCGCTTACACCAACCTCGGCTCGCCCGAGACCGCCGCCCACATCCACGGCTTGGCCCCGCACGGTACGAACGCCGGCGTGCTGTTCCCCCTGCCGCTCGGGTCGCCGAAGCTCGGCGTCTGGAACTACGCCGAGTCCGACGAAGTGGCGATCTTGCGCGGCCTGACGTATGTCAACATCCACACGGCGGCGTTTCCGAATGGCGCGATTCGCGGCCAGATCACGCCCAACGTCGTCGAGATGGACGGGCAGCAGGAAGTCCCGCCGAACGGCAGCTTCGGGGCGGGCGTCGGGCTGGTCTCCATCGACACGAACACCGACCGCCTCGGCTTCGATCTTCGGTACGCCGGCCTTTCGTCGGGCGAGACGGCCGCCCACATCCACGGCTTCGCGCCGCCGGGCGTCAACGCGGGCGTCCTGTTTCCCCTGCCGGTCGGCCCGCGAAAGCTGGGCGTCTGGCCCTACGTCGCAGCCCAGGAGACCAACATCCTGGCCGGGCTGTGTTACGTAAACGTTCATTCGGCCGCGCTTCCCGCCGGCGAGCTGCGCGGGCAGATCACCTTTGCCGAGCTGCCGCCGCCTCCAACGATCGAGACCAACGATTTTCCGCCATGCACGAAAGAGAACCCCCCGGCGGCGACGTGCACGGTCTGCGAGGAGTGCGGGGAGCCGGACGCGGTGGCGAAGCTGCTCGACCCGGTGTGGCTGCACTCCGGCGAGTTCTACGAGGTGGCGACCGACCTGCGCGTTCCGGGGCGCGGACTGGACTTCATCTGGCAGCGCAAGTACCGCTCGAAGACCGGCGTGCTGACCGAGCAGGGCTACGGGTGGGACTACTCGTACAACCTGCGGATCGAGCGCAGCGGACCGGACGTGGTCCTGTACGAGGGCACGGGCCGGCGCGACGTGTACTCCTCACAGCCCGACGGCACGTGGTCGCGCGACGAGGCCTTCCGCGTCATCTCCCAGGACGACCCCAACAACCCGCTCTCGGCCTTCACACTCGAGTTCGCCGACTCCGGGGTGTGGCGATTCCTGCCGCTCGACGGCAGCCCGGCGCAGGGCAAGGCCTTCGCCATCGTGGATCGCAACGGCAACACGCTGAGCTTCGGCTACGACGCGCAGGGGCGCCTCGTGCAGATCGTCGACACGCTGGGGCGCTCTTACCAGGTCGCGTATGTGCCCGGGAGGGATCTGATTGACTACGTCGAGGACTTCGGCGGACGCCGCGTCGCCTACGCCTACGACGCCAACGACAACCTTGTCTCGGTCACGTCGCCGGCGGTGACGGGCACGAGCACGGGCAACGACTTCCCCGCGGGCAAGACGACGCGCTACACCTACTCGAGCGGCTTTGGCGACGAGCGGCTGAACCACAACCTGCTGACGATCGTCGACGGAAGGCGGAATGACCCGAACGACCCGACGTTCGATCCGAACCGGCCCTATCTCACCAACGTCTACGCCGCCACGCTCGACCCCAACGACCTGAACTTCGACCGCGTCGTGCGCCAGGTCTGGGGCGACCCGGGCGACATCATCGACATCGTCTACGCCCCGCAGACGCCCGACCCGAACATCAACAACGACGCCGTCATCGTCGCGGTCGTCAACGACCGCGTCGGCAACGTGCGCGAGTTCTACTACGACGCCGGCAACCGCGGCGTCATGGCGCGCGAGTACACCGGCCGGGCCGATCCGGACCAGCCGACCACGCTGACGACCAACCGCCCCACTGCCAAGCTGCGGCCAACGGACCCCGACTATTTCGAGTCGCGTTACACGAACAACGCCGACGGGCTCATCACCCTGGCCCAGCACGCCAACGGCCGCACCGTCCTCAACGAGTACGACCCGAACAACGGCCCGCTGGCGCGCGGTAATCGCACCCGCCGCGAGACCCACGCCGGCCCGCTCGGCGGCACACCCGCGGTGATCGTCGAGACCTGGGAATACGCCGCGGGCGGGGGCTGCTGCGGGACTAACTTCGTCACGCGGCACGTGGATGGCCGCGGCAACGTCACCGAGCACGATTACGACGCGAACTTCAACCGCATCGAGACCCGCCACCGCATCGCGGGCATCGTCGAAAACTGGGAGTACAACGCCTACGGACAGGTCACGGCTCACGTCCTGCCCGGAAACGAGGCCGGCGGCGGCCACCGGCGGCGCGACGAGTCCGTCTACTACGCGACCGGCCCGCAGACGGGCTACCGGGCCTCCGAGATCGTCGACGCCGGCGGGCTGAACCTGACGACGGCGTACGAATACGACGCGTTCGGCAACGTCGTGCGGCGGATCGACCCGCGCGGCAACGACACGCTGCTGGAGGTCAATCAGCTCAACCAGGTCGTGCGGGCGCGCTCCAAGCTTGTGGGCGGCGTGCGATACGAGCGCGACACCTACTACGACGCGAACAACAACGTCGTGCGCATCGACGTGCAGAACGTCGATGAGAGCGGCGTCGTGCAGCCCAACGCGCACTTCAGCACGGTCTACGAATACGAGCTGCTCAACCACGTCGTGCGCCAGTCGCGCGAGGTCGACGCCGGCCATGCCGCCGTCGTCGAGTTCGCCTATGACGCGAACCGCAACCGCTCGCTGACGCGCAGCGGGGAGGCCGTCAACGGCGCCCAGCCGAACAACACCCTCTCGATGCTCTACGACGAGCGCGACCTGCCCTTCCGGCACATCCGCGCCGCGGGCGACGCCGGCGAGACGACCACGCAGTACGACTACGACCAGAATCGCAACCTCGTGCGCGAGACGCAGGGCGTCGGCGCCCCGTCGCCGCGCGTCACCACCCACGCCTACGACGGCTACGACCGGCTCGTCGCCACCAGCGACCCGATGGGCAACGTCACCACCCACGAGTACGACGCCAACCACAACCGCACGCGCATCCGGGTCGACGGCGAGCAACTGGACGTCCCCGGCGCGGGCGGAAACGTCCGCCTCTCCGAGATCGAGTACGTCTACGACGCCATGGACCGGCGCATCCGCACCGAGACCCACTTCTTCGACTGGTCGGGCGCACCGCTGCCCGGCGGGCAGCAGGCCGGCCGGTCGATCATGCAGACCGCCTGGAGCGACAACTCGCAGCCGGTGCAGGAGACCGACGACCGCGGCAACGCTCTGGCCCACGCCTACGACGGCGCCAACCGCCTCGCGCTTCAGACCGACGCCCGCGGCAACACCCGCGCCTTCGACTACGACGCCAACGGCAACGTCACGCGCCTCACGCAGACCGACAAATCCGACACGGGCGCCCCGGATCAGCCCTTCGTCATCGAGTTCTCATACGACGCCCTCGACCGCGTCGTGCAGCAGATCGACGGCGCCGGCGGCGTCGCGAACACGCTCTCCTTTGCGTACGACTCACGCGGCAACCGCACGCGCCAGACCGACGCGCTCGGCCGCCAGACGCGCCACGAGTACGACGGCCTCAGCCGCCTGCTGCGCACCACGATCGACATGAACGGCAACGGTCCCGACCCCAACGAGCCGGCCGACATCGTCACGACGCAGGCCTGGGACGACAACTCGCGCCTCGTGAGCCGCACCGACGACAACGGCAACACTACGCAGTATGTCTATGACGCCCTCGACCGCCAGGTGCGCGAGACGTTCGCCGACGGCGCCGAGAACCTCTACAGCTACGACGTGCACCACAACCGCACCGGCGAGACCGATGCCAACGGCACCGTGGTCGCCTCGCAGTTCGACCTCAACAACCGCCTGACGCGCAAGGACGTCACGGCCTTCGGTCCCGGCGTCTCCAGCGACACCACGTTCGAGGAATACGCCTACGACGGCCTCGGCCGCATCGTCCGCGCCGAAGACGACGACGCCCTCGTCACGCGCACCTACGACTCGCTCAGCAACTTGCTCACCGACGTGCAGAACGGCCGCACTGTCGCCTGCACCTACGACGGCATGGGCAACCACACCGGCTGCCTCTACCCGGGCGGACGCGCCGTTTCGAGCACCTTCGACGCGCTCAACCGCATCGCCTCCATTACCGACACCACCGGCGCCCCGCAGCTCATCGCCGAATACCGCTACGTCGGGCCGGCACGCGTCGAACGCCGCGACCTCGGAAATGGCACCCGCACCGAGTACACCTACGACGGAATCGACGGCGTGCCCAACCCCGCCGGCGACTTCGGCTTCGGCCGCGTCGTCCGCACGCGCCACACCCACGTCGGCAGCGGCACCGTGCTCGACGACCGCACCTACACATGGGACCGCGCCGACAGCAAGACGCAACGCCGCGACATCCGCGCCGGCGGGCCGCAGTTCACCCACGACTACACCTACGACGCCGCCAACCGGCTCGTACGCACGATCGTCACCGCCCCCAACGGCTGCATCGAGCGCGACACGCAGTACACGCTCGACGGTGCCCACAACCGCACGTCCGTCTCCGGCGGACCCTGCGCCTGCGTCGGTGACCTCACCGGCGACTGCGTCACCAACCAGAGCGACCTCGGCGTTCTCCTCGGCGACTTCGGCTGCACCGCCGGCGTCAACCTCTGCCCCGGAGACCTCAACTGCGACGGCCAGACCAACCAGAGCGACCTCGGCATCCTGCTCGGAGACTTCGGCTGCGGCGCCCCGTCCATCTCCGGCGCCTACGTCTGCGATCCCAACACGCCGGAGCCCGCCGACTGCGAGATGAACCAGTACACCCAGACGCCCTTCGACGCCCGGCTCTACGACCGCAACGGAAACCTGACGCAGTCCGCGCCAGCCGGGGGCGGTCCCGCGGCGACGGTCGCCTACGACTATCGCAACCGCATGGTGCGACACACGCGCGGCGGCATCCAGACCGACTACGCGTACGACGCGCTCAGCCGGCGGATCGAGAAAGTCGTCGACGCGACCGGCACGCCGCAGACCACGCGCTACCTGTACGACGGCTGGCGCGTGATCGAGGAGCAGGACGCCGGCGGCGCGACGCTGGCGACTTACGTCTACGGCCTCTATGTCGACGAAGTGCTGACGATGCGCCGCGACACGAACGGCGACGCCGTCGCGGAGGACTACTTCCACCACGCCGACGACCTGTTCAACGTCGCCGGCCTGAGCGACGCCGGCGGCGCGATGGTCGAGCGCTACGAGTACGACGACTACGGCGCGCCGCTGCACGCGGCGCTGCTGACGCCGCTGCCGGGCGCGCCGTCGCCGCGCGGCAACCCGTACGGCTTCACGGGCCGCGAGTTTGACCCGGAGAGCGCCTGGTACAACTACCGCACGCGCTACCTCGATCCGCTGGCGGGGCGCTTCACCTCGCGCGACGCGATCGGAATCTGGGGCGACGCGATGGCGGTGGGCAACGGCTGTGCCTACGCGGCGGGCGCGCCGTGGTCGCAACTCGACCCGCTGGGCCTCTGCCCGAAGGGGACGAAGACCTTCAAGGGAACGATGGTCAAGGACGAGTGGCTGGAGAAGCAGGGCGTCTGGTTCGTTGCCAAGATGGAGTACGAGGTCACCATCGACTGGGAATGTCGCGGAGCAAAGTGCGAGGAGCCCTGGCACGGCGACGCGACGGTCAAGAGCTACAACCTCAAGAACAACCTCGACTCCAAAGGCATCTCTGTGCTCGTCGTCGGCGTGACCGAGTCGGACTGGGTCGAGGCCCAGGACGAGGCCGTCGCCAAGGCCTGCCCAGCCCCCAAGACCGGCGCCATGATGGAGGTGAAAGTCACCATCATCTGGAAGAAGCGCTGGTCCGTCGGGTTCAATCCTGGGCTCGGCCCGTTCTCGTGGGATCTCGGGCTGGCCGTCGGCTCCACCAGTGACGTCAAGAAGGTCACCGAACGCTTCACCATCGACTGCTGTCAGGAGGAGCGCCCGCCCTGTCCAACCCCAGGCGGCGGGACTCCCTGCCCAACCCCCGGTGGCCGACAGCACCGCACCCCCGGCGGCGGCGGCTATCTGCCGGAGGAATAGAATCGGCCGCGAAGCGAGGCGTCGCTCTCGCTGCTGCGCCGGCGCCCGCCTTGAGTGGCTGTCTTGAACGCGACGCGGGGCGGCGGAGCCATCTCGTCGGCCGACACCGCGCCTGCGCTGTGCGCCTGCGGGAGAAGCGCGGCGCGGAAGCGCCTAGTGTAGTGCCTCGCAGAAATGTGACGGTAGCACGGATGGGTGGAGCGGGCATCTTGCCCGCTCGGGCGGGCTGGAAGCCCGCCCCACCCTGCATAGGGACAGGCAGTTATTTCGAGGCACTACACTAGCTGACAACACGCCCCCAACGGGATTCGAACCCGTGTCGTCGGCTTGAAAAGCCGATGTCCTAGGCCTCTAGACGATGGGGGCCGTGCCTGGAGACGGGCGATATTAGGAAGCCGCCGGGGCAGCGTCAAACCGCCTTAACGAGCGGAAGGCGCCGGCAGCGCGCCAGCTTGACGAAACGGACGCACAACCTGCATGTGCCGCGCCGGGCCGCCGGCGCGCTAGAATGCGACCGTGAGCCGCCCTTTCCGCAATCCGGATTCGTCGAACGCGGGCGATTCGTCGCCGCCGGCCGCCTCAGCGCATCCCGGCGCTTCCTCGACGGCTCGAACCCATCCGCCCGCCGACGAACGACCCTTGCCGCGGACGCTGCCGCCTGGCGCTCGGCCGGCGCTGCGCGTGGCGCGCCTGCTGCGCGAGGCGGGGCACGAGGCCTTGCTGGCCGGCGGCTGCGTGCGGGACCTGCTGCTCGGCCTCGAGCCCGCCGATTACGACGTGGCGACCGACGCCACACCCGATCGCGTCTGCGCCCTGCTGCGGCCCACGCGATTGGTCGGCGCGCAGTTCGGCGTCGTGCTGGCCCGCAGCCTGGGCCGCTGGGTCGAAGTCGCGACATTCCGCTCCGACGGCTGCTATCTCGACGGGCGACACCCGAGCAGCGTCACCTTCGGCGATGCCCAAGCCGACGCCAACCGTCGCGACTTCACGATCAACGGCATGTTCTACGATCCGCAGCGCGGCGTCGTGATCGACTTCGTCGGCGGCCAGGCGGATCTCTGCGCCCGCGTGATCCGCGCCATCGGCGATCCGCGGGCGCGCTTCTCCGAAGATCACCTGCGGCTGCTGCGCGCCGTGCGCTTCGCCGCCCGGCTGGATTTCGCCCTCGATCCGCCGACCGCGGCCGCCATGACCGAGCAGGCGTCGCTGCTGGCGCGCGTGGCGGCGGAGCGTGTGCGCGACGAGCTTGAGCGCATGCTGGCTCACGACAGCCGCCGCCCTGCGTTTGCCCTGATGGCCGAGCATGGGCTTCTCCCCCACCTGTGGCCGGGGACGAGCTGGTCCGCACCGCGGATTCGCGAGGTAGAGGCCCTGCTCGCCGCGCTTCCGGCGGACGCGCCGGCGGAGGTCGGCCTGCGGGCACTGCTGCTCGGGCGCGAGCCGCCGGAGATCGAGCGCATCTGCCGCGATCTGACCTGCTCGAACGAGCAGCGCGAGACCGTGCTCTGGCTGGCTGCGCACGAGGGCGACCTGGACGAGCCCGATGCGCTACCGCTGGCGGCGCTCAAGCGCCTGATGGCGCACGCGGCGTTTCCGCTGCTTCGGCAACTGGCCGGCGCCCGGGCCCGCCTGGCACAGGCGCACGACGCGCGGATGCGGCGTCTCGACGCGCGCCTCGCCGCGATCCGCGCCGACGCCGTTGCCCCGCCGCCGCTGGTCAGCGGCGTCGACTTGCAGGAGCGGGGCGTCGCGCCCGGGCCGGTGTACAAGCGCGTGCTGGATGCGGTTTACACGGCGCAGCTCGACGAGCGGCTGTCCAGCCGCGATGAGGCCCTGGCGCTGCTGGACCGGCTGCTGGCTGCCGAGCGCGGCGGGCCGTAGAGCGGTAGGCCGTAGGGTGGGGACAGCAACTCGCGAGTCCGGCGACCGACGAGTTCACGCGTCGCCCCCGGGAGAGAGAGCCCCATGTTGGGCCGCTCACGCGCTGGCGGCCCGTTCTGGGCGCGCTTTCCGCCCCCGCGCTATCCGTTTCGCGCGTTAACAGCCGACCGTTGCGTCCGCAGCGCACCGGCCACCCCTCGCCCCGCTCCGACGAGGCTGCCTGTTGGACGCGTTGCTACGCCGTTCGCCCGTCGTGCGCGTCATTCGCCCTTCTCGTCCGTCAACGCTGGCCAGATTCGATCAGGAGGAGCGGGCTGGATAACGTGCGACACGCCCCAGCAGAGCAGCCCGAGGACCACGCCGGTCGCCAGGCCGATCAGCGGGGCGCTCATCAGGAACATCGCCTGCGGCGCAATCCTGGCTCCGCCGGCTTGCACGCGCTGCATCACCTCGGGGTTGTGCCGGGCGTAGACCCAAAACAGGCCGGTGGCGACCAGGCCGTTGAGGACACCCCAGGCGATCCCCACAGCCAGCCCGTGCAGGAAGTATCGCTCGCCGGCGGTCCGCGCGATGACCAGCGTGGCGAACACGGCAAGCACGAGCCAAAGGTACGGCTCGATGCCGCGTGTGTGGCCCATGACCGAAAGCAGCCCCATCATCAGACCTGGTATTGCGAGCAGTGCGACAAGAGTCCAGTTCATGGACGCCTCCCCAAGGGTGCATGCCAATGACTATCCCCGTCGCGAGCCGACCGGTCCGACCGGCGCTCACCGGCGGAACCTTCGATCATGGCGTCCGCGGCGTGTGCGAGCAGCCGAAGCCCCGTGATCGCGGTCTCCCGTTGCTCGGGGGTGAGCGCGCTCAGGAGTCGGCGCACACACTGCGGGTCCAGGACCTGCCGATCCTCTTTCACCCGGGCACCGGCGGCCGACAGCGTGACGAGCACGCGGCGTGCGTCGCCGCGGTCCCGTCGTCTAAGCACCAGGCGGCTGCGTTCCATCCGGTCGAGATTCAGGGACATGGTCGAGGGCGTGACGCCCATGTGCCGGGCCAGGCGAGAGACGCTGACGGGATCGCGCTGGTCCAGGTGGTCGAGGATCATGGCCTGCTGATAACTCACCCGCGTGCCCGTCCGCGGGTGGCGGCGGTGCTCGCGGTGGCAGGCCATGAAGATGCGCGGGTACGACGCGAGCAGCCCGTGCATCGCCTGGCGGATGTTCATGCCATCCACCGTAGCCTGCCTCGGTTGATTTGTCAAGACAAAGTAATTGTTGCACCAATTTATATCGGCCCGGCTTAGGGCCGCAGCCGTGCGCCGTTCCGAGGGCGCGCTCGCGCGAGAGTTTCCACCGGCCAGCAGATACGCTGAAGGAAGAGTGTGGCCCAGTGTGTCAGCCTGTGCGGCGCCCCGCGAGCGGCAAGTCGAATTCTCGCAACCGGCGACTAGGCGCCGCTGGTCTGATCGAGCGCCGCCGGCGTGATGAAGCAGCCATTGCGGGACTGCGGCGCGTTGGCCAGCGCCTGCTCGGGCGTCAGGCAGCAACCGGGCTCGTCCTCGCGCCACGTGTTCGCATGTGACGGTGACGCGTCGACGGCATCCGCGGCGATCTCAGTCTCAAGGCTCTCGAGCTGCTCGACGTAGCGCAGGATGTCGCCGAGCTGCCGCGTGAACAGCGCGACCTCGCCGTCGTCCAGCGCCAGGCGCGACAGGCGTGCGATGCGGCGGACCAGGGATTCGTCAATCTGGACGCTCATGGCGGTTTCAGCGCTCCCGCGGCGGGCGTGGGGATGGGCGACGTGACGAAGACGCGGCGGCGACTGGAAGCGTCCCGGCTTCCTCGCGGGCCGCGGCTCGAATCGAACCCCTAGGCGGCGCCTTCCACGGGCTGCGGCCGCTCCCGACGCGGGCGCTTGACAATCAGGCCCATGCGGATCGCCTTGGCGCTGACGCGGATTCGGACCGCCTTGCCGTCCACCAGGGCGCGGACCTTCTGAATGTTCGGCTTGAACTTGCGCTTGGCGATTCCCGTGACCTTGCGGCCGACACCGCCCAGGTACTTGGCCTTGCCGCGGCGGGTCCATGAGCGGCCCGCCACGGTTCGCTTGCCGGTATAAGGGCAGAAACGAGACATCTCAATCACCTCTCGGCCGGCCGCCGCCTCGGCGGACAGTGAATCCACAAGTATATGCCGGATCACGCCCCTGTCAAAGGCCATCGCCGCGGCTCGCGCCCCGGCGGCGCCAGGGGCGCTAGCGCTTCAGAAACGTCGAGGCCCCCGCCTGCGATTCCTGCGCCAGGCGCATCTCGGCGTTAAGCCGGCGGCCCGCCTCAGCGGCCTGGTCGTGCGGCATGGACCGGATGCGGCTCCAGAAGGCCTTGGTCTGGGCCAGCGGGCCGGCCGCGTAGGTGGCAAACATCTCGGCATAGAACCGGGCACGGCCGAGCAGCTCGGCATCGGCCACAACCTCGGTCGCCAGCCCGATCTCAACGGCGCGCCGGGCCGAGACGGTCTGTCCGGTCAGCAGCAGGTACTTGGCCTGCCGTTCGCCGACCAGGCGGCGCAGGTACGACATCACGATCGCCGCGATCAGGCCGCGCTTGACCTCGGTGTAGCCGATGACCGCCGACTCGCCGCACAGCACCAGGTCGCACACCGACGCCAGCCCCGCCCCGCCCGCGACCGCCGGACCGTTGACCGCGGCGATGACCGGCTTGGGAAGGTTGTCGAGGGTCTCAAGCAAGCCAAGCAGCTCGCTGCTGTCGCGCTCAGCCTGCTCACGCGTCGTGCCCACCACCTCGCGAAGGTCCAGCCCCGCGCAGAACGCGGGCGGCGTCCCGGTGACGATGACGCTTCGCACGCGCGCGTCGGCCTCCGCCTCACGCAACGCCGCCGTGAGTCGGCGGATCAGGTCGCGCGAAAGCGCATTGCGGCACTCCGGGCGGTTCAGCGTCAGCTCTCGTGAACCCGCGATGTCCCTCGTCCGCAGCGATGAATCCATGGAATCACCTCGGGCCGGCGGCAGCGCCGCGGCCTATCGCCGGGCGGATTCTAAGCCGGCGCGCCGGCGCTTGAAAACTTGGGGCAGCGGCCTGGGCTGCCAGTCTGATTTCGGAGCCGGTCGGCGAGCATGCGTCTCGATGGCGCCGCCGTGAGGCCTGTGTCGTTTGAGCCGGCCGCCCGCGGGGCCTATAATCGCCGCATGCTCTCAGGGACGCGTTTGGCAGGGCGGGCGGTGCTGCTGATCATGTTTGCGCAGGCCGCGCAGGCTCAGAGTATCCAGACGCGCGAACGCCAGCGGCTCGACCCACTGTCAGATACGTGGGTCGCCACCAGCCAACCGGCGACAGAGGCCGTCGAAGCCCTGTCTGAGGCGCGCGCGAAGCTGGCCCGCGGCGACTGGCGGACGGCGCGGCGGCAGATCCGGGAGTGGATGAAGACGGAGGGCGACGCCGAGCGCTACGCCGAGGCCGAGCTGCTGCTGGGCGAGACGTACTTCCAGCAGACGGATTTTTACGCCGCCTACGAGCACTTCGAGATCGCGGTCGAGAACGCCGGCGGCGAGCTGTACTACGAGGCGCTGAAGCGGCAGATGGACGTGGCCCGGGCTTTTCTGGCGGGCAAGCCACGCTGGCTGTGGAAGATATTCCGCATCCCGGCGTACGACGACGGCGTCGAGATCCTGGGCCGCATCTGGGAGCGCGCCCCAGGGACGCGGCTGGCGGAGGACGCGCTGAAGCTTCGGGCTGACTTCGAGTTCGAGCGTGGCAACGTCGCGATCGCCCAGGACGAGTACGCCAACCTCGCCCGCGAGTACCCCAGCGGCCGCTACACGGCCTTCGCGCTGCTGCGCTCAGCCGTCGCCGCCGAGGCTGCTTTCCCCGGCATCCGGTTCCAGGATCGCGCGCTGCTTCAGGCCGAGGAGCGCTACCGCCAACTCCGGGCCAATTACCCGGCGGAGGCGCGGCGCGAGGACGTCGCGGCGCGGCTCGACGGCATCCGCGAGCAGCGGGCCGCAAAGGACCTCGACATTGCCCGCTGGTATGAGCGGACGCGCCAATCCGGTGCGGCGATCTTCTACTACAGGCTCATCCTGAGCGACTGGCCAGGGACGTTGGCCGAGGACCACGCGCGGCGTCGCCTGCACGCGCTCGGCGTCGACCTGGAGCCGGGCGGCGCGGATCGCGGCCAGGTCGAACCCGCCGCGCACCCCGGTGGGGAGGGCGAGCCGTGAGGGTTGGGCTGGCGGTGAGCGTGTTGCTGGCGGGGCTGGCCGCCGCCGGCTGCGGGTATAGCACCAAGGGGCCGTTCCGCAGCGACGTCGAGACGGTGTACGTTGAGATTTTCGACTCGCGCGAGTTCCGGCGGGACATCGAGTTCAACCTGACAGAGGCCGTTAAAAAACGCATCGGGGCCGACACGCCCTACCGGCTCGCCCCGAAAGAGCGGGCGGATACTATACTGAGGGGCGAACTGGTGGAGGAGCGGCAGGCGGCCTTCGCGCCCGACGTTCGGACGCGGCGCCCGCGCGAGACGCAGTTGACGCTCGTGCTGCGGGTCGAATGGAAGGACCAGCGCTCGGGCGAGCTGCTCTTTGAGCAGCCGCTGCTGCTGCAAGGGGTGGACTACACGCCGCCCGTCGGCGAGAGCGAGGCGTTCGCCCAGCAGAAGGCGGTGGATCGTCTGGCGCAGCGCATTATTCGCCGCATGTACCAGGACTGGTAGTCGGGCTGCCGTCCGCAGGCCGTAAGAGACTCTGATGGCAAAGGAAGAGCTGCCGCCGAACCCGCCGCGAAACGACCCCGGCGGCCCGATGCGTCCGCCCCAGGCGCGCATGCCGCGCGGGGCGTTCAGTTGGGTGCTGGTCGTCCTGCTGCTGCTGGTCGTGATCTTCATGCTGAGCCGCAACATGAGCGGCGCCAACAAGCTCTCGATCACGCAGTTCTGGCGGCACGTGGAGAACGGCGAGGTCGTCCGCGTGGTGGTGCGCGACACCGACCGCATCACGGGCGACCTGATCAGCCCGCCCAGCAACGGGCCGATCGCCACCAAGGAGTTCGAGGTCCAGTATCCCGGCGTGGGCACGACGAACTTCACGGAGTTCGAGGAGAAGCTGAACCGGCTCTCGAAGGGCGCCAAGCGCCCGGTCGAGCTGGTTGACGAGCGCAGCGGAAGCCACTGGGTAACGGTGCTGATCACGATGCTGCCGTGGGTGCTCGTGATCGCCATCCTGTACTTTCTCGTGTTCCGGCAGCTTCGCCAGACCGGCGCCGGCGCGGGCATGCTGGGTAATTTCGGCCGCAGCCGGCATCGCATCACGACCAAGGAGCACACGAACGTCACCTTCGCCGACGTCGCGGGCATCGAGGAGGCCAAGGAAGAGGTCTACGAGATTGTCGAGTTCCTCAAGAACGCCAAGCGTTTTGCGCGGCTGGGCGGGCGCATTCCGCGCGGGGTGCTGCTGGTGGGCGAGCCGGGCTGCGGCAAGACGCTGCTGGCCAAGGCCATCGCCGGCGAGGCCGACGTGCCCTTCTTCTCCATCAGCGGCAGCGACTTCGTCGAGATGTTCGTGGGCGTGGGCGCCAGCCGCGTCCGCGACCTGTTCCGCCAGGCCAAGGAGAACTCGCCCTGCATCGTCTTTCTCGACGAGATCGACGCCGTCGGACGCCGGCGGGGCATGGGCTACAACGGCGGCGGGCACGACGAGCGCGAGCAGACGTTGAACGCGATCCTGGTGGAGATGGACGGGTTCGAGAGCAGCGACCAGGTGATCGTCATCGCCGCGACGAACCGCGCCGACGTGCTCGACCCGGCGCTGATCCGCCCCGGGCGCTTCGACCGCCAGGTCTACGTCCCGCTCCCCGACGTGAAGGGCCGCTTCGAGATCCTTCGCGTGCATGCGCGCAAGATCAAGCTGGCCCCCCCCGTCGAGCCCAAGCTCCAGCGCCTCGCCCGCGCCACGCCGATGTTCAGCGGCGCCGACCTCGCGGCGATCATCAACGAAAGCGCCCTGCTCGCCACGCTCGCGGGCAAGGACGCCGTCGAGCTCGACGACCTCGAAGAAGCGCGTGACAAGGTCCGCTGGGGCCGTGCCAAGCGCAGCCGCGTCGTCGACGAGAAAGACCGCCTCCTGACCGCCTACCACGAGGCCGGACACGCCCTGGTGCAGTCGCTGCTGAAGGACGCCGACCCCGTCCACAAGGTCAGCATCATCCCGCGCGGCCCGGCCCTGGGTGTCACCTTCTCCCTGCCGGAGAAGGACCGCCTCGCCTACAGCCGCAGATACGCCGAGGCCCTCCTGCGCGTCACCTGCGCCGGCCGCATCGCCGAGGAGGTCCTCGGCCACGACGTCAACTCCGGCGCCGCCAACGACATCAAGCAGGCCACCACCATCGCCCGCTACATGGTCACCCAGTGGGGAATGAGCGAGCAGCTCGGATTCGTCTACTACGGCGACGAGTCCGCCACCCGCGGCCGCGCCGTCGAGTTCGGCCTGGCCAAGGAGTTCTCCGAGGAAACGGCCCGCCTGATCGACGAAGAGGTCAAGCGTATCGTCAACGAGGCCTATGCCGACACGCGCCGCCTCGTCAACGAGCACCGCGAGCAGCTCAAGGCCATCGCCGACGCCCTGCTCAAGTACGAAACTCTCGAAGGCGAGGAGGTCCGCCGAATCATGGCCGGCGAAACCATCGACCGCCCCACCATCGCCGACCTGATCGCCGCCGAGAACGAGCGCCGTCGCGCCGAGCCGCCTCCGGTCGCCCGGCCGATTCAGGACCCGCCTGCGGGCGGCTCGCACGGGCCGCTCCCCAGCCCGGCCTGACGCACCTGCCCTCTTCGCGTTACGATCCGCCCTATGCAACGCGTCATTCTTCTGTCCGCACCGCTCGCGGTCCTCGCGCTGGCGCTGCCCGCGGCCTGTATTCCGCAGACGCCCCCTCTCCCCGGCTACCAGAATCTCGACGACAAGACCAACGCCAACGCGGCGTACGTCGGCGCATCCGCCTGTGCGCAGTGTCACGCCGACCAGGCCGCCGCCTTTCGATTGCACGGCCACGGACGCGTGCTGACGCGCATCGAGCGCGCCGCCCCCTCGTTTCCGGCCGAGGCGGCAAACGCCGGCGTGCCCGATCCGCCCGCGGGCTTCGCCTGGCCGGACATCCGCTACGTCGTCGGCGGCTATCGCCGAATCGCGAACTTCGTCGACCAGGATGGATACCTGCTGACGACCGGCGAAACAGGCGCCGCCACGCAGTGGGGCCTGCCGTTCGCGCCCGGCGGTATCGAGCCCGGCTTCACGGAGTACGAGCCGGATCGCGTCGCCCCCCTGCCCTACGACTACTCATGCTTCCGCTGTCACACGACCGGCCCGGCCCCGTTCGACGCGAATGCGCCGAGCTTTCAGGACAATCGCCCCGGCCTCGCCGGTGCGTGGCACGAGGGTGGTGTGCAGTGCGAGGCGTGTCACGGCCCCGGCGGCGGGCACTTCGGCACGCAGGCCGGCCAGGTCGTCATCCGCCGCGAGCGCATCTTCGTCGATCCTGACGGCGCGCAGACGTGCAAGCAGTGCCACGCCGGCCCGGCGGGCGACGCTTCGCTCATCCTGGCCCGCGACGGCTTCGCGCGCAGCGAGCAGCAAGCCAACGAGCTGGCGGCCAGCGGCGGGCACGCCGCCTTCGCCTGCACCATCTGCCACGACCCGCACCGCTCGGTTACATACGACCGCGCCACCGCGATCCGCAACGAGTGCCGCGCCTGCCACACGGACGTCACGATGGCTGGCCACGGCGGGGCGCTGTTCACGCGCGGCGCGTACAGCGAGACGCTGGGCTGCGAGAGCTGCCACATGCCGTACGCCACGCTCGCCGGCCGCAAGGCGCCGGCAGGCGCCGTCGGCCCGGCGGCGCGCGTCGGCGACACGCGCACGCACATCTTCCGCATCGCCGCCGACGCGGGCGGGGCTGACGCCTTCCTCACCGACAACGGGACGCACGTCCGGCTCGACGCGCAAGGCCGCGCGTCGGTGCCGACGGACTACGTGTGTCTGCGCTGTCACAACGGGATCGGGAACGTCTTCGAGCTGACGCCGGCGCGCGCCGCGGAGATCGCCGCCCGCATTCACGAGCTGCCGTGACGTAAGGTCCAGGAGCCGATCCGAGCCGCGCCCGTAAGAGACGGTTGCATGAACCATCAGACCCGGTGGAACGTCCGGCGCAACCGCTTCCTCACGGGCGCGGCTCGGAGCGGGTTCTTGGGATAGCCCCAGGTGTCCGGCTTGAGGCCGCTCCGGCGACAGCCCGGCTCCGACGTTCGCGATTGCTTCGTCCAGTCTCGCGGCCGGCACGCGCTTGCGCCCCGGGGCATTGACGACCTGCGACGGCAGTTTCACAATGCGGCCGCGGCCGCGCATAAAGGCGGCCGCGGGCGTATCCTGGTATCGCCGGTCAGGGTGCGACCAGCCGTCGGAGAATGCCCTTGCCGTCCGTGGAACCGGCGTCTCGCCGGTCATTCTGACAGACGGACAGCCTGCCGACACGGACCAGTCGGAATGCGAAACCAACCGAAACGCAGGTGACGCGTGAAGTCATGGGAAGTACTGCGGAACGCGACCGAGCGGGTGGGCGTCAAGGCCCTGGCGGCGCGGCTGAACCTGAGCGCGGCGCTGGTGTACAAGTGGTGCCAGGAGTCGCCCGGCGACGACCCGACCGCCTCCGGGGCGCGCAACCCGCTCGACCGCATCAAGGTCATCTACGACCTCACCGGGGACGCCGACCTCGTCAACTGGATCTGCCACGCCGCCGGCGGCTTCTTCGTGAAGAACCCGCAGGTGACGCCCGGAGCGGCGGATCGCGAGATGCTCGGCGCCACGCAGCGGGTGGTGCAGCAGTTCGGCGAGCTGCTGGCGTCGATCAGCCGCAGCATCGAGAACGACGGCGTGATCACAACGGACGAGGCGGAGCACATCCGCCAGCACTGGGAGGCGCTCAAGATGCACGCCGAGAAGTTCGTGACGGCTTGCGAGCAGGGGCTGTACCGGCAAAGGACGCCGCGCGGCTGAGGTCTGGGCCGGCGCCTGCCGCCGGACAGGCGCGGCCGCTACGGTTTCGTGGGGCCGGCCGCGGCCGCGCGACTTGATCCTCGCAGCCTATTGCACCGCCGGGCGCCGCCCAATGGAAATCTGCGTTAGCATCCGCTTCATGCAAGCGCCACGCTGGCTGAGCAACTGGCTTGAGCGGCATCGCAGCACGCCGTCGCTCGTGCTGCATGCGATCGGCATTCCGCTCACGATCGCCGCCGTCGTGCTGGCGGTGTGGCAGCTCTGGCTGGCGCAGGCCGACCCGGCGTGGTGGGGGCTGTGGTGGCGGCCGGCGGGGCTGCTGGTGGTCGGGTACGTGCTGCAATACGTCGGCCACGTGCACGAGGGCAACGACATGGGCGAAGTCGTGCTCATCAAGAAGCTGCTCGGACGCCCCTACGTCGCCGTTTCGCCGCGCTACGCGCGAAGGCCCGGCGAAGAATGAACGCGCAAGCGGCGGAGGCTCCTGTATGGTCCGAGCCAGGCAGCGAGGCTTCGCCCGATCCGAGCCGCGCCCGTGAGGAAGCGGTTGCGCCGGACGATCTCCCGTTGAGCCGGCCAGCAAGCGCCGCGTCGGAGCCGGCTTGGGATCGGTTTAACCGAGAACACGGGGCAGACGGTCCCCGCGGCCGCGTGGTATCATGACGAAGAGTCCGTTTGCATGGGGAGTGGACGTACCGTAACAGCAACACTCGACGACGGAGAGGGGCCTGCACGTGTCGTTGTCCGCACGCGGTGATGCGTTGCAGAGCACGCTGTACGACCAGTTGCGGCACGCCGCGTCGTGCTTGTTCCGGCGCGAGCGCCACGACGGCCTCCTTCAACCCACGGCCCTCCTGCACGAGGCGTACCTGCGGCTGGCGCGCACCAGCCTCGATCCGCTCAGCCGCACGCGGTTTGTCGCCGCCGCCGTCGGCGAGATGCGGCGCGTGCTCATCGACCACGCTCGCGGACGCCGGGCGGTGAAGCGCGGCGGACAGCGCGAGCGGCTGTTGCTCGACACGCGCGCCCTGGCCCTGCCGCGCGCGACAATAGATCTGACCGAGCTGCACGACGCGATCGAGCGTCTGGCGGCGCTTTCACCGCGGCAGGCGCGCGTCGTTGAGCTGCGCTTCCTGGCCGGATTGAGCGAGGATGAGATCGCGGCCGAGCTCGGCGTGTCGCGCCGCAGCGTCCAGCTCGACTGGCGCGGGGCGAAGGCCTGGCTGCGCCGCGAGCTGGCGGCTAACAACACCGCCGCGCCCGTGCACCCCGGACCGGCCCGCGCAGGCCCGCCCGAACCCCGGCACCCCCCGCGACCATGAACCCGGAGCGCCACGAGCGGGTAATGGGGCTGTTCAAGGCGGCCGTCGAGATCGACGCGGCGGATCGGGCCGCGTTCCTGAGGAAGGCGTGCGCGGATGAAGCGGCGCTGTTCGACGAGGTCGCCTCGCTGCTCCGTTGGGACGACCCGACCGTTGCCGGCTCACCCGAGAGCCCGGAATCACCGACGGTAGGCGGCGCGCCCGGCGACGCACCCGAGCGCATCGGTCCGTATGAGATCGACGGCCTCTTGGGCGCCGGCGGGATGGCCGTGGTCTATCGGGCCCGGCAGGGCAGCCCCACACGGTCCGTTGCCCTCAAGGTCCTGCGCGCCTCCTGCACCGACGCCACCGCCCTCCTGCGCTTCCGGCGCGAGATCGCCCTTCTGAGCCGGCTCCGGCATCCCGGAATTGCGCAGATCTGCGACGCCGGCGTCGCCCGCGAGCGCGATGCCGACGTCCCCTACTTCGCGATGGAGCTGATCGAGGGACGCCCGCTCACGGCATTCGCGAACGAGCGCGCCCTCGACCGCGCGGAGCGACTCAGACTGCTCCTATGCGTGTGCGACGCCGTCGAGTACGCGCATCAGCGCGGGATCATCCACCGCGACCTGAAGCCTGCGAACATCCTCGTCGAAGATGGCGGCGGCGCCGGGCGGCCGCGCGTGCTCGATTTCGGCATCGCGCGCCAGCTGGGCCCGTCCGACGCCGACGGCGCATTCGTGACCCGTGATCACCACGTGCTCGGCACGCTGGCTTACATGAGCCCGGACCAGCTCGACCCCGATTGCGTGATCGACACCCGCAGCGACGTATACGCGCTCGCCGCCATCGGCTTCGAGCTGCTCTCCGGACGCCCGCCGCTCGGCGTGGCGGGGCTGTCTCAGCTCAGCGCCATTCGAGCGATCCAGACGCGGACGCCGCCAGCGCTGGGTGCGGTCAATCCGGCGTGCCGTGGCGACTTGAGCCTGATCTTCGAAAAGGCGCTGGCCAAGGACCCTGCCGAAAGGTATGGGTCGGTCGCCGCCTTCGCCGACGATCTGCGCGCCTTTCTCGAGCATCGGCCGGTTCGAGCACGCCCGCCAGGTCTGCTCTACGCCGCGCGCAAGTTCACCCAGCGCAATCCGGTGGCCGTCGCCCTCGCCGCCCTGACGATGATCGCCGTCATCGGCGGCGCGCTGGGCACCGGCTTGGGTCTGCACCGGGCGCGGCGCGCGAACGAAGAGCTGCGCCGCCGCTCAGCCGAAACGACGGAGTCCGCCCGGTTTCTCGTGCGCGACGTGGTCGCCGGCCTGGACTCGGTGGCGGGCACGGCGGAGATCCGCCGGGCGCTGCTGGAGCGCCTGCGCGCGCAGATCGTCGCGCTTCGCCGGCACGCGCCCGACGACGCCGACCTTATCGACGACCACGCCGTGGTGCTGACTTACTATTCCGACGCGCTGCTCCGTGCCGGGCGTGACGCCGAAGCCCTGGCGCTGCGCCGCGAGGCGCTCGGGTTGTATCGCGGGCTGGCGGCCCGGCGCACCGCATCGCCCGCCGACGAGGCGCGCGTGTCGATCGCGCTCGTGAAGGTCGGAGATGTTCATCTCGGATGGGCGGAATGGGATCTTGCGCGCGACCTTTACGGCCAGGCGTTCGACATCGATCGCCGACTCGCCGCGGCGCATCCGGACTCGGTCTGGTTCCTCGACAACCTGGCCTGGAGTCACGATCGCCTTGGCAACCTGGCCATGGTGCTCGACGATCTCGACGCGGCCGAGCCGCACTTCGCCGAGCGCCTGGCCATCACCACGCGCCTGCTCGAACGGGCGCCCGAGCGGCACGCCACCCGGCACGGCGTCGTCGCCATCAACGTTCTCATGGCCCAGCTCGCCAAGCGCCGCGGCGACCTCCCGGCCGTCGAGTCGTACCTGCGAGCGGCGCATGGCGCGGCGATCAAGCTGGCGAGCGACACGCCCAATCATCGCCTGTACGTCGAGACCGCCTGCACGACGTCGCGCGACCTGGCCGATTTGCTCGTAGAAGCCGGCCAGCCGCGAGAGGCCCTGGTTTACATGGAAGACGCCGTCCGCAGGGCGGCGCGGCTGCGCGAGCTCGATCCCCGGGATACGCGCCCGCTGGACATCTACTTCGGCGTGCTGGTCGCGCGCACGCGCCTGGCGCTGGTCCTGGGCGACGTGGACGCGGCGGAGCGCTTCCTGGCGGAGGCGCGCGACCTGGCCGCCGGCGACGCCGCGCGGGCGCTTGGTGAGCATAGTCTCGAGAGCTATGCCCGGCTGGTCACTGGTCTGGCCAGCGCGCTCGAAGCAGCGCGCTCGGGACCAACGCCCTAGCGTGCCTTGCGACCGGTGCGCGGGGGGCTAGCCGCGCGAGCGCGACAGCGAGATGACGCGGCTGTCTTCGGTCGCCGGCTCGCCGCGCGCGTCGCCTTTCTTCTCGCTCTCGGGGTAGGCGATGCGCGCGTGGTACAGGCTGCTCAGGCTGCGCACCAGGCTCTTCTCGACCACCGCCAGCTCGCGGAACGTCAGGTCGCACTCGTCGAACTGCCCGTCGAGCAGCCGCTTCTGCACGATCTCGCTGACGACCGACTCGATGCGCCCCGGCGTGGGCTCGGTCATGGCTCGCACCGCCCCCTCGACGCCGTCGCAGAGCATCACGATCGCGGTCTCGCGCGACTGGGGCTTCGGCCCGGGGTAGCGGAACTGGGCCTCGGCCACCTCCGGGTCACCGGGTTTGCGCAGCTTGTTCGCCGCATGGTAGAAATACTCGACGATGGTCGTGCCGTGGTGCTCGGCGATGAAGGGCCGCAGGCTCTGCGGCAGGCGATACTGCCGGGCCATCTCGACGCCGTCCTTCACGTGTGCGACGATGATCAGCAGGCTCATCGCGGGCGAGAGACGCTCGTGGCGGCTGACGCCCGGCGTCTGGTTCTCGACGAAGTACTCGGGCTTGTTGATCTTGCCGATGTCGTGATACAGCGACCCTGCGCGGCAAAGCAGGCCGTTGGCGCCGATCGCTTCCGCCGCCGACTGTGCCAGCGTGCCGACCAGCAGGCTGTGGTTGTACGTCCCGGGCGCGTCGGCCGCCATCATGCGCAGCAGCGGCTTCGACGAGTCACACCACTCGAGCAGCGTCATGCTCGTGCTGATGCGGAAGGCGCGCTCGATGACCGGCAGCAGCCCCTCCGCCACGAAGGCCGCGAGCAACGTCGCGCCCGCGGCCCACGCCGCGTCGCGCACGGCGAACGCCAGGGTCTGCTGGTTCGTCAATCCGACGGCGCAGACCGTGACGAAGGCCAGCCCCGCCGCCAGGACTCCGACGCGGACGATCACACCCCTGGAACGCACGTCGCTGAGCTGCATGACGAACGGCCCGGACGCCGCCAGCAGGCAGATCAGCAGCGGCGTCTCCTGGCGGATGGCGAGCGTGATCAGCGTAGCCAGGGCCGCGCACGCGGCAAAGACCGGCCCGCGCGGAAAGACGATCGTGAGCACCGCCGCCGCCAGCGCCTGGAACCCGAAGGCCAGCGTCGGCGGCGCCGGTCCGGCGACGAACGCGGCCCGCGCGCCGCCGAGCATCGCCAGCAGCACGCCGACCACCAGCGTCTGCTGAAACGGCGCCCCCAGGCTGCTGCGCTGAAACGCCATGTATGAGAAGAGCCCCAGCACCACCAGCAGGGCCAGTGCGCAGCGCCCGAGCACGCCGCGGTCGCGCAACTGCGACAGCGCCGACGCCGCGCCTCGCGACGCCAGATACGCCTCGTGCTCGAACTCCAGCCGCCGGTATTCCAGGTGGTCAATCGGGCCGGCGTCCGCCAGGATCGTCCCCTCCGGGTAGACGATCGTCTCCAGCGGGACGGCCTCGGCCGCCGCCCGCGCGGCGCGCGTCGTCCGCTCCGGGTCGTAGCGGTACACCGGCCGCGGGGCGCCGCCCTCCGTCTCGCCCATCAGCAGGTCCAGAACCATGCGCTCCACGCCCGGCCGCAGCGGCGCCACCACGACGGACGCCGCCCGGGCCGCGACGAAGCGCACGTCTTCCGGGTTGTTCGCGAAGCGCAGGCTGCGCTGTCCGCCGTACTCGATGATCGGCACCCGGCGCACCGTCTCCGGGCTATCGGGATCGACCAACGCGGCCTCGGCGGCGAGCAGGCGGCGCGACTGATCCGTCACCTCAACCAGCGGCACTTCGACCAGCGCGTTGATGACGCCGGAGAAGACCTGCCGCCAGACCTCGCCCTCGCTCTCGGCGGTCAGGCGCAGGATTTCGGCCAGGGCCTCATCGCTGAGGAAGAGATTGTCCTTCGAGGCTTCGGCCCGCAGGCGGTCGGGATCGGCCTGGAGCGCACGGGCCGCATTCACCGCGTTCATCAGCCGCCCGCGCACCAGTTCGACCAGCGACCGGTCGAGCACGTAATACGCCGGCGAGCGCAGCCGGGCCTCGTTGCGCTTTTCCGCCGTTCGGTCGGGATCCGGAACCGCGACGGTGACCCGCGCGACGATCGGGCGCTGGAGCATCTCGCCCTCGCGCTGGAGCAGCGTGTCGCCCCCGAGATTCAGGATGACTCCGGAGACCACGATCGCCGCCACCGTCAGCGTCGTCGCGCGCCAGTCGACGGCCGCCGACAGCCGCCGCCACCACGGCGCGCTGCGGCCCGTAAGATTCTTGCGAATCTCGCGCTGACGGGCGGTGATCTTGCTGAACGGCCACATGGATCAGGCCCCGGTCGGATCGGCCGTTTGTCCCGGGCTTCTCGAGCCCGAAGCCCGCGGCGCCCCCGACACCCGCGGCCCGTCGCGTCCGGCGGCGTCGGGCGCAATTGCGGCGCGGTCCGCGTAGCGATTCACAATCTCCTGCACCAGCCGGTGCCGCACGATGTCCACGTCCCGCAGCCGCAGCACCGCCACGCCTGCGCAGCCGCGCAGCCGGCGTTCGGCGTCGATCAGGCCCGAGGGCTGCCCCGGCTCCAGGTCCACCTGGCTGTCGTCGCCGGTGACGATCATCTTGCTGTGGTGCCCGAGCCGGGTGAGGAACATCAGCATCTGCGAGGGTGTGGCGTTCTGGGCCTCGTCCAGGATGATGACGGCGTGATTGAGCGTGCGCCCGCGCATGTACGCCAGCGGAATGACCTCGATGATATCGCTCACCATGAAGCGCTTGAGCTGGTCGTAGGTCATCATGTCATGCATGGCGTCGAACAGCGGTCGCAGATAGGGATTGACCTTCTGCTGCAAGTCGCCCGGCAGGAAGCCGAGCCGCTCGCCCGCCTCGACAGCCGGCCGCACCAGGGCGATGCGCTTCACCCGCCCGGTCTTCAGCAGGTGCACCGCGACCGCCACCGCCAGGTACGTCTTGCCCGTCCCCGCCGGCCCGAGGCAGAAGACCAGGTCGTGCTCGAGCATCGCCCGCAGGTAGCGCTGCTGCCCCTCCGTGCGGGCGGCGATCGTCTCGCTCGAGAACACGCGGATCGTGTCCGCCCCGGTTCGCAGCTCCGCCGATTCCACCGCGTCGACCACCTCGTCGAACGCCTCCGGCCCGAGCTCCCCTTCGTCCCGCAGACGCGCCTGGAGCCGCTCCAGCACGGCGGCGGCCTTCGCCACCCCGGCCGGCTCCCCCAGCAGCCGCAGCACCGCGCTGCGGGCGTGGACCTGCACCCCGTACAGGTCGCGGATGCGCCGCAGGTGACGATCCGCCGCCCCGAACAGCTCGCCACGCCTCGCCGGATCGAGAAGTGTTACGGAAAGCTCCACGGCCATAGGCTATCCGGTTCTCGGCGGCGCATGCAACCGTCGGCGGGCAGCGCCGAATGTCCCAATCTGGGGCGGATCCGCGGGGGCGCCGGCCGTTGCGGGCACCCGGGCTACTGGCAGGCCGAGGCGATCGGCCATATTGTGGCACTTGCGGCGATCACGCCGGGACTTAGAATTCCTCCGGCTGCGGGGCTTGGGGCGTCGCCGGGGTCGTTTCCGCCGGCTGAGGAGTCAAGGCGGGCGACGGAAGGCAGCGCAATGGCGGTAATCTCACCAGGAGTGTGCGCGTGAGCACGATGACCAAAGTCTTCATTGTTCTGCAAGCGGTTCTGACGATCGCCGTGTCGAGCCTGTTCATCGGCTTCGCGGCGCAGACGGAGAACTGGAAGGACCTGGCGACGAAGTATCAGGAGCAGCGGAACAACGCGGTGACGCTCCAGCAGGCGCAGCAGGCGAGCCTGCAATCGGCGCTGGCGTTGGGCGAGGACCGCGCCCGCCGGCTGGCGGATGAGCTGCTGGCGGCGCGGCGCGAGGGCGTCGCGCTCAAGGACGAGCTGGCCCGCGCCCGCACCGAGCGCATGCAGGCGGTGAACGAGAAGCTCGCGGCCGAAGCCGGCCGGACGAAGCTCCAGGAAATCCTCGACGTTCAGACGGGCGAGCTGAAAGCCGCGCAGAAAGAGAACCAGACGCTGCTGGCCCAGAACATCGACCTCCAGTCGCGCAACAGCCGGGCCAACAGCCGCGTGCTCGAGCTGACCACCAACGTCACCATCCTCACGGACCAGGTCCGCAACATGCAGGAGCGCCTCACCGCCTGCGAGCGCCGCGTCGCCGGCGCCGCCGCCGAGATGCCCGCCGGCGTGGTCGGCGAGGCGGTGGCGGTGGCCCCGTCGGTGCGGGGGGAGATCCGGGCCCAGGTCGTCGAGGTCGTCGGCAACTACGCCAGCCTCAACGTCGGCGAGTCGACCGGCGTGCGGCCGGGCATGGTCTTCTGGGTCTATCGCGAGGGCGGAACCTACGTAGGGGACATCCAGATCGACAGCGTGCGGCCGAACGAGTGCGGCGGACGCATCGTGCTGCGCGGCGAAGGACAGATCCGCGGCGGCGACCGTGCTGTTTGCGACGCGCGCTGAGCGGGACGCAGGACGAAGGAGAAGGCGATGAGCAGGCTTCCGAGCGGACCGATCTCCGGCCAGCGCCCCGCCGGCGAATCTGACATCTACACGGTCCTGGCGCTGATCGGGACGATCAGCATCCTGGTGGCGACGATCTACGTCGGCTACATGGCCCAGACGCTCTACGGGACGCTGATTCCACCTGGGGGGAGTTGACGCCCGTTTCGCGGACCGCGGCCCCCGGCTGGACGCGGCTGATCGCAGGCACCTCCGCTGACCAGGCCGGCCAACCCAGGGATGGGAGCGACTCGTGTTCTTGCGGCGTCTGACAGGGCTGTTCAGCGTCGACATGGGTATCGACCTGGGCACGTGCAACACCCTCGTGTGCGTCAAGGGTGAAGGCATCGTGCTCAATGAGCCCAGCGTGGTGGCCGTCCGCAAGGGCACGAACCAGGTCCTCGACACCGAGCATGGCAAGGCGGTCGGCCTCGTGGCCAAGGAGATGCTCGGCCGCACGCCGGGCAGCATCACCGCCATCCGTCCGCTCAAGGACGGCGTGATCGCCGACTTCGACATCACCGAGGCGATGCTCGGCTACTTCATCAAGAAGGTGCATGGACATCGCGGCCTGGCTCATCCGCGCGTCGTCATCGCCATCCCGTCCGGCATCACCGCCGTCGAGAAGCGCGCCGTCTACAACTCCGCCGAGCGCGCCGGCGCTCGCCGCGTCTTCCTCGTGCCCGAGCCGAAGGCGGCCGCCATCGGCGCCAAGCTGCCGATCTTCGACGCCACGGCCTCGATGATCGTCGACATCGGTGGCGGCACGACCGAGGTTGCGGTGATGAGCCTGGCCGACATCGCCATCTGCACGTCGCTGCGCGTCGCGGGCGACGACATGGACGAGGCGATCGTCAACTACATGAAGCGCACCTACAACCTGATGATCGGCCCGCAGACGGCCGAGAACATCAAGCTGCGGATCGGGTCGGCTGCTCCGACGAACCAGGAAGAGTCGATGGAGGTCAAGGGCCGCGACATGATCAGCGGTCTGCCGCGCCGCGCCGCGCTCAAGAGCGAAGAGGTGCGCGAGGCGCTCAAGGAGCCGGTCGGCGCCATCGTCGAGGCCGTGCTGCGCACCCTCGAGCAGCTCGAGCCCGAGCTGGCCGCCGACCTCGTCGACAACGGCGTGCATCTCGCGGGCGGCGGCGCGCTGCTGCGCGGGCTCGACCAGGTCCTCGCCAAGGCCACCGGCCTCGACGTGCGCATCGTCGAGGACCCGCTCACCTGCGTCGCCCGCGGCACCAGCGAGTATCTCGACTACCTCGACGACTGGCACTCCACCCTCGAGTCCGATGAGGATGAGTATTGAGCGGAGCACGCCCTTGGTGACGGCCTCCACCAGCTCCACAAGCCCCAGCCCGCTCGGCCCCCCTCCCCGGCCCCAGGCATGAGATCCCGCGGACGCCGACCGCGCCGGGCCCTGGCTTTCGCCGTCCTGATGGCGGCCTCCGCCCTGCTCTCGCTGCTCCCGCCCGCTTGGACGCGCTGGGCCTCCGCGATCCTCCAGCCCGTCGCCTGGCTGCAACACCTGGCCGCTGCCGCCACGCGCTCCGCCGCCCGCCACTGGGACGAACGCAGCGGCGCCGCCGAGGTCCTGCGCCTGCGCGAGGAGAACGAGGCCCTCCGCCGGCAGCTCCTTCACGCCGCCGTGCTGCTCGACAACCTCGGCCAGCAGTTGGAGGCCGCCGCGTTTCTCGGCGGCGCCGATCGCCAGATCGTCCCCGCGCGCGTCATCGCCGCCGACGCGCGCCGGGGGCGCAGCACGCTGCGCCTGTCGCGCGGCCGCGCCGCCGGCATCGCTGTGGGCGACTGGGTCGCGGCCGCCGGCATCGAGACGCCCGACGAGCCCGCCGCGGCGCGGCTCATGCGCTGCTGGCTCATCGGCCAGGTCAGCGAAGCCGCGCCGTACGTCAGCACGGTGCGGCTGCTCAGCGACCGCGGCGTATCGCGGGTGCGCGTGCGCCTGGCGCGGCCGACCGCGGCTGGCGGGTGGGAGCGTTCGCCGGTGGAGGCCTTGCTGTACGGACTGGGGGACGGGCGAATGGAGATCCGCGAGGCGCCGCTCGACTTCGTGTCCGAGGGCTTCTTCGCGGTGCTCGGCCCGGACCTGGGGCAGCCGCCGCTGGCGCTGACGGTCGGTCGCGCCGTGCGCTCCGAGCCCGTGCCCAGCGCCCCGCTGTTCCACAACATCGAGGTGCGCGCCTGGCAGACGCCCGACGCCATCTCCACGGTGTACGTGCTCACGCAGCCCGAGCCAGCGCCGGCGGGCCGCTAGCCGTCACCTACGCGTGCGTGGGCTCCAGCAGCCGTGGAGGAGCGTAGCCGGCCCGGCGCAGCGTCAGCTCCTGCTCGGCGAGCCGCAGGTCGTGGTCGACCATCATCCGCACGAGCTCCTCGAAGCCGATGCGCGGCCGCCACCCGAGCCGCTCGCGGGCTTTCGACGCGTCGCCGCACAAGTGCTCCACCTCGGTCGGCCGCAGGTAGCGCGGATCGAGCGCGACGTGCTCCTGCCAGTCGAGGCCGGCATGCGCGAACGCCAGCTCGACCAGCTCGCGCACCGAGTGCGACCGGCCGGTGGCGATCACGTAGTCATCGGGCTGCCCGGCCTGGAGCATCAGCCACATGGCCTCGACGTAGTCGCCGGCGAAGCCCCAGTCGCGCCGCGCGTCGAGCGTGCCCAGGTACAGCTTGTCCTGAAGCCCGAGCTTGATGCGCCCCACCGCCCGCGTCACCTTGCGCGTCACGAAGGTCTCGCCACGGCGCGGCGACTCGTGGTTGAACAGGATGCCGTTCGCGATGAACAGCCCGTAGGCCTCGCGGTAGTTCACCGCGAACCCGTGTGCCGCCACCTTGGCGACCGCGTAGGGGCTGCGCGGCGTGAAGCGCGTCTGCTCGCTCTGAGGCGGCGGGCTGCCGCCGAACATCTCCGACGAGCCGGCCTGGTAGAGCCGTACGCGTCGCCCGCTCTCCTGGTAGTCGCGGACCGCCTCCAGCAGGCGCAGCGTGCCGGTCGCGATCACGTCGGCGGTGTACTCGGGCTGCTGAAAGGAAACCTTGACGTGCGACTGGGCGGCCAGGTTGTAGATCTCGTCGGGCGCGACGGCGGTGATGATCCGCCGCAGGCCCGTCGCGTCGGACAGGTCGCCGTAGTGCAGCCGCAGCCGCGGGTCGTGCTCGTGCGGGTCCTGGTAGATCGCGTCGATTCGCTCGGTATTGAAGGTGCTTGAGCGGCGGACCAGGCCGTGCACGTGGTAGCCGCGGCTCAGCAGCAGCTCGGCCAGGTACGAGCCATCCTGTCCGGTGATGCCGGTGATCAGCGCCGCCCGGGCTCGGCCGGAGGTCGCGGCTACGGGCTGCTCGGTCGAAACAAACACGCGCGATTCTCGCCGATGGAAGAGTAGCAGCGTTCCTGCCATCTCTCTTCGGCGAGAATCGCGGGTCTGCCCGGCCTTGCGCCCTCCGGAGGGGCGAAGCTTGCGCGAGGCGGTCACGCCCGGCCGAGGCGACCGGTCAGAACTGGCTCCACAGGTGCTGGTTCGTGACCTCGTGGTGGAACTGGATCTCCGGCACCTTCACCAGCCGGCCCAGGTCCTTCGGGCAGCGGTCGGCGGCGGCCTGCTTGACCTCGGCGAACTTGGTCTGCATCTCCTCGCCGAGCAGCTCAGTGACCCACTTGCTGCTCTTGAAGTCGCGGATGGCGTTGTAGATGTTGTCGGGCAGGAAGCGCGTCCGCGTGCGCCGCTCCTCGTCGGTCATCTCGACCTTCGGCCCCTCGAAGCCGGTGCGGAACAGCGTGTACACCAGCAGGTACGGGTTCGCGTCGGGGCCGACCGAACGCACCTCGATCCGCGCGCTGCGCTCGTTTGCCAGCGGGATCCGCACCATCGCCCCGCGGTTCACCGCGGACGCCTTGATCTGGTTCGGCGCCTCGAAATGAGGATCGAGCCGCCGGTAGCCGTTGACGCTCGAGTTCAGAATCAGGCAGATGTCGCTGGCGCTGTACAGGATGCGATCGATGAAGTCCCAGCCCATCCGCGACAGGCCGTCCTGGCCCTTGGCGTCGTAGAACAGGTTCTTCCCGTTCCGCGCCACCGACATGTTCGTGTGCATGCCGCTGCCGTTCACGCCTGTCACCGGCTTCGGCAGAAAGCTCGCCGTCGTGCCCATCCGCTGCGCCACCTGGCGGCAGATCAGCTTGTAGAGCTGGATCTGATCCGCCGCGATGCACGCCTCCGAATACCCGAAGTTCATCTCGAACTGCGACGGCGCGACCTCCGGATGGTCCTTCTCGTTCATGAAGCCCATCGCCCGCTGCACCTCCGCCGCCGTGTCGATGAACTGGCGCAGCGGGTCCTGCGGCAACGAGTGGTAATAGCCGCCCGTGCTGATGAACTCGAACCTGCCCGTCTCGTGATAGCGGCGTTCGGCGTCGCGATGCTGGAACAGGAAGCCCTCGATCTCCGACGACACGTGGCAGACCGAGCCGTCGCGCTTGAAATGCTCCTCGGTGTACAGCTTGAGCTTCGAGCGAAAGTCCCCGTGATAGGGCGAGCCGTCGCGATCCTGTACCATGCCGAAGGCGATGACCTTCCCCGGTCCGAATATGTCCGCGGGCAGCCAGTAGAACGCCGGCCAGTCAATGGCCAGCTTGAGGTCCGACTCCGCCTGCGCGGTGAACCCGCGGATCGACGAGCCATCAAAGGTGAGGTTGTCGGCCGACGCCAGCAGGAACTTCTTGTCATAATCGAGCATGTGCAGCCGGCCTTCGACGTCTGAAAAGCAGACGGTGACGGCCTTGAGGCGCTTCTCGTCGGTGAGGTACTTGCGGCGTTCTTCCTCAACCTGCTGGACCGGGGCCCGGGAGACCCGTCTCTCCTTGGCCTGGAGGTTCAACTCTTCCAGCTTGCCGTAAGGGATTTCGAGGAAGTCGCGCAACGGCTCCATGGGATCCTCCAAATCGCGTTATCTTTATTCTGTGGCCGCTAAGCCTTAATCAGAACGATCTAATAATAACTTAGCCATCAATAAAGTCAAATACGGCTTGATATTTCATAACCGTGGCCGGTTGTTGCGGCCCCCACCCAGCCGCCGCGCCTTCCCCGTCCGCCCGCGGTACCCTAACATTCCAGGACCATCCGGGCTCGAGTACAACCCCGAGGGACTGCTAGAATGCGACCAGCCGTTATCCGTGCAGACGAGCGCCGCGAAATCGCGACCCCAGAGCGCTGCTGCATCCTCGAACTCGCCGGCGCCGCCGCCGATCCGAACTTGTCCGTCGCCCGGGCCCGCGTTTCGCCTGGGACTGTCACGGAGTGGCACCAGCTCAGCGGCGTCGACGAGCGCTACCTGGTGGTCCGCGGCGCCGGCAGAGCCGAAGTCGCCGGTCTGGCTCCGACGCCCGTCGGCCCAGGCGACCTGGTGCTGATTCCCCGCGATACCCCGCAACGCATCGCCAACACCGGCCGCGACGACCTCGTCTTCTACTGCCTGTGCACGCCAGCGTTCCGCCCCGAGTGCTACGTCGCGCGTCACGACCTGGACCGCGACTGAGCCGCCCTCGTCCGGCTCACGCGCTGCGGGCGCAGCCGCCCTCTCCCGTGTACGATTCGGGCACTCGCGGCATCGGCGCCGGCGCGTCCCGGCTGCTTGGCCGCGGCCTTACCTGGGAGAGCGATCATGAAACTCGGCGTGATGGCGGCGGGCCTCGGCGGGATGGGCTGGGAGAAGGCGCTGGACTACTGCAAGCAGGTCGGTCTCGACGCGATCGAGCTGCCCGTCGGCGCCTATCCCGGCAAGCCGTTCTTTGAGCCCGAGGCGGTTCTGAAAGACTCGAAGGCCCAGCAGAAGATCAAGGACGACGTCGCACGCCGCGGCTTGCAGATCATCGGCCTGGCGGTGCATGGCAACCCCGTCAGCCCCGACCCGGCCATCCGCGAGCCGCATCTGCGCGATCATGACCTCGCCGTGCGCCTGGCGCCGAAGCTGGGCACGGATGTCGTCATCAATTTCAGCGGCTGCCCCGGCGGCAGCGCGAAGGACGCCATGCCCAACTGGGTGACATGCGCCTGGCCGCCGGAATACGGCGCGATCCTGAAATATCAGTGGGACGAGGTGCTGATCCCCTTCTGGGCAAGGAAAGCGAAGGAGGCCGCAAGTGAAGGCGTGAAGATCGCGTTCGAGGCCCACCCGGGCTTCTGCGTCTATAACCCCGAGACCATTCTGCGTCTTCGCGAGCACGGCGCACCGATCGGGAGCGGAACCGGGCACTCTTCTGCCCGGCCGCATGACTCCAACCTCGGCGCCAACCTCGACCCCTCACACTTCTTCTGGCAGGGCATCGACCCCATCGAATCCGCCCGCGTTCTCGGCGACGCCGGCGCCATCTTCCACGTCCACGGCAAGGACACCGGCATCGACCCCGCCAACATGCGGCTCAACGGCGGGCTGGACACGAAGAGCTATGGCGACCTGCACAAGCGGAGCTGGGTTTTCCGGACGTGCGGCTACGGCCACGGCGACGAGTTCTGGAAGCCGTTCATCAGCATGCTGCGCGTCAAGGGCTACGACGGGGTCATCAGCATCGAGCACGAAGACAGCCTGATGAGCGTGCAGGAGGGCTTTGAGAAGGCGGTGGCGTACCTGCGCGGCGTCATGATTCAGCAACTGGCCGGCGGGGCGTGGTGGTTCTGACGCCCGCCCACCAAACAATCTGGGGCGCATGGTCTAGGTTCATCACATTGGCCGTAGAGCGGACGACCCCGTCTCCGACACCCCGGCCGACGCCGGGGTGCGCAAAGTGCTCCCCCTGTCAGGCGACGCTTCGCGCACTTCAACCGATGTCGCGGGCGGGCTGTTGGCGTGCCGCGCTCACGCCAGCGCAACGGCGCCGGGCCGGCCCCCCCTGGGAGCCGACCCGGCCGAAGTGTAGGAACTCGCTTGGACCGGCGGTCATGGCCGCCGCTGCGGGCTTCGCGCGGGCGCCATTAGCGCAGCAGCGCCAGAATCTGCGACGACTGCTGGTTCGCCACGCCGAGGAGCGAGATCGCCGACTGGAGCAGCACGTTCTGCCGGTTCAGCTCGGCGCTTTCGGCGGCGTAGTCCACGTCCTTGATGGTGCCGATGGCGGCGGTGAGGCCTTCCTTCGCGGCGTTCTGCTGGCTGAGCGCCGTACCGACCTGGAACTTCTGGAACCCGCCCAGGCGGCCCTGCTGGTTGGCGACCTGCCGTGCGGCTTCGCCGACGATCTTCGCGGCGGCGGCCGGGTTGGCCAGCAGGTCGTTAGCCCCGCCGGACTTCAGCGAGCTGAGATAGCCGGTGACGGAGGTTCCGAGTTTCTGCGAGTAGAGGCCGTCGATTCCGATGGTGGCCCGTGTCGAGGCGTCGGTGCCGAGCTGGAAGGTGGCGCCGCCCTTCTCGGTCACGGTGAAACTGGTGGTGGTTCCGGAGCCGTTGAACGTCTCGGTGATGTTGAACTTGAGGCTCAGGCCGTTGTTGTTGTAGTTGACGTTGAGCCCGTCGACGGCGGCCTTCTGGCCGTTGATGGTGACGACGGCGTCGCGGCCCTCGTCCTCGGCCTCGACCATGCCGCTGCCGCTGGCGCTGCCGGGCAGCAGGTTGACGCGCACGAACTGGCGCGAGCCGTACTCGGTGCTCTGCACGTTCAGGCGGTTGCCGGTGATCGAGGCGGAGACGCCGGTGTCCTGCGTGAACTCGTTGATCTTGTCGCGGATGGCGGCGAGGCTGGCGCCGCTGGTGACCTCGATGACCTTCGTGCCGTTTGTGCCCGCGACCTGAAGCGTCACGTTGCCGTTGAGGGCGAAGCTCGCGCCGCTGGCGACGGCGGCGCTGGCGAGCTGCGCCGACTGCACCCGGCCGATGTTCAGCGTCTGGGCGCCGGCGCGCGTGTTGCGGCTGAAGATCTCGACGTCGGCAATGTTGCTGCTGTTGACGCCGTCGACGTCGATCGCGAACGAGCCGTCGAGCAGGCGCTGGCCGTTGAACTCGGTCGTGCCGATGATGCGGTCGATCGAGGCGATGGCGCTGTCGATCTGCGACTGGTTGGCGGCCCGCTCCGCCGCGGTGATGCCCGAGGCGTTCGACGACTGCGAGACGAGCGACTGAATCTCTCCCAGCAGCTTGGCGACTTCGCTCAGCGCGTTGTCCGCCACCTGAATCAGCGAGTCGGTGCGCTGGTTGTTGGTGATGGCCGCGTTGGTTGCCGTCAGCGCGCTCTCCAGCCCGCGCAAAGCAACCAGGCCCGCCGGATCATCCTTTCCACGGTTGATCCGCGAGCCCGTTGACAGGCGCTGGAGCGATTCGCTCTGCGACGCCGATGTGCGGTTCAGAATGTTCAGCAACGAAAGTGTGTTTGTGTTGGTGACTGTCAGACCCATGACGTTCTCCGAAGTTCCATTGTCCTGGCGGTGGTTTCCAAACTCACAGTCAGCTTTCCAAACAGCGCCGCCCGCATGCAAGGAAACCCGGGCCGTTCACGCCCCAGGCATCGCGCAGCCCGTGCGTGTCCCGGTAATCTGCCCGCCCGGCGCGACGCCGCCGCGCGGTTTATCACCGCGGACTCATTCCCACGTTGGATGTGCCGATTTGGTTTTTCCGCCCCGCCCCGCGTTGCGCCGCGCGCCCGCCCCACCGGGCCCGGGAATCCAACGCTGCGACGCTGACGCCGCCCGCCGCTTATCGCACGTGCCCCCCGTGCACGGCGCTCATTCCCCTATGCGCGACAGCAGCCGCGCCCGCTCCGGGTGGCCCGGCGCCCGCTCCAGCACCTGCCGGTAGCCGCGCACCGCCGACTCCTTGCGCCCTACCACCCACTCCGCGTCGGCCAACCGCAGCATCAGCCCCGTGTCCGGCCCGCAGTGAGCCGCCGCGTTCCGCAGCATTGCCGCGTGCAGCACAGCGTCGCCAGACCGCCCGTAGTGCTCGGCCGCTTCGCGGTACGCCGCGCACAGCAGAACGTCCCGCTGCTCGGGCAGGGCGTCGGCGCGCGCCTGCGCGAAGCGGAGGAACTCGCGCACTTCGCCGGCGGCGAGCGCCACCTCGCCGAGGGCCGCCAGGACCTCGGGGTCCCCCGCCGCGGTCAGGCGCGGCGCGTGTGCCGCAACGATGCGCCAGGCGACTTCTGCGCGGCCGGCCCGCAGCCATAGCCGCGCGTGCAGCAGGTGCGCCGCCGGCTCGTCGCATCCGCCGTCGAGCGCGCGGCGCACCTGGTGCATCGCCGACTCCGCCGGACAGCAGAGAAACCGCCCATCCTCGCGCGCTTCGAGCAGCAGCCAGTCGCCCGAAAACTGCCCCGCCCGCCCTTCCGGAACGCGCCGCACTTGCGTATCGCCCAGCACATTGCCCTGCGCAAAGTGCGCCTGCGCCGCGCGCAGGTGCAGCTCAGCGCGCCAGCCGATCCGCGCAACCGCCGACATGGTCCGCCGCAGCGCGACGCCCGCATGCCCTTCGGAAAGCGCGGCGTCGATGTAGGCCAGCCAGAGCGCCTGCGAGGCGCCGTCGCGGGCCAGGGCGCGTTCGAGCACGCGCTCGCCCTCCGCGCCGTGCCCGCCGCGCGCATGCAGCGACGCCAGCATGATGCTCGCTTCCGGCGGGAGCTCGTCGGCGATCGGCGCGAGCAGTGCCGCGGCCGCCCCCGGCCGCCCGGCGCGCTCGCGCAGCTCCGCCAGCCGGACGCGCAGGGGCAGCGCACCCGGCTGCTCGGCGAAGGCGGACTCCACGAGCGCCAGCGCCTCGTCGCCGCGACCCGCCAGCAGGCAGGCCTCGCACAGTTTCAGGATCGTCTCGACGTGTCCCGGGCGCAGGGCCAGCGCGGCGCGCAGCGCCCCGATCGCCGTGGCGGCATCGCCCCGCTCCAGCCGCTGCGCCGCTTCGGTGAGGAGTTCGTCCGCCCCGGGCGGCGGCGCTGGCGGCTCGGCGTTGGGCGCCTGCGCGAGGCCGGCGCCCGCGCCGCCGAGCAGGATCGCCAGTGTACAGGCCAACAGCCTTCGCATAATCTGTTCGTCCGGGCGGTCTTCTGCCTGCGAGTCGCACGGTCGACCAGCTCATTCTGACCCGGATGCCCGGGAAGGACAATCGAAAAGCGCGCCATGGACGCACATACGCTCGAATGCCTGGACTTCTATCGCGTTCGTGAACGCCTGGCGGGCTTTGCCATGACCGGGCTCGGACGCTCGCTGGCCAACGGCGTCAAGCCCGTCGCGCGCCCCGACCTTGTCCGCCGCTGGTTCACACAGGTCGAGGAGCTCCGGCGGATCAAGGAGCAGCGCGGCCTGCCGCCCTTCGGCGGCATCTCCGATGTCCGCGAACTCGTGAAGCGCTGCGCCCCGCCGCTGCGCATCGGCGTCGAGGACGCGGCGCTGCTGGGCAGCACGCTGGCGGCGACGCGCGAGATCCGCCGCTACCTCGCCGACCTGCCCGAGGACTGCGCCGAGCTGCGGCACCTGGCGGAACGCTGCGGCGATTTCGAGACGCTGGCGCAGCGCGTTCGGGCCGTCGTCGACGAGCGCGGGCAGGTGCGCGACGACGCCAGCCCCAAGCTGGCGCGCATCCGTGGAGAGATCGAAGCCTCGATGGTTCGCATCCACGAGACCGTCCAGCGCCTGCTGCACGACCCGGAGGTTCGCCGCCTTCTCCAATACGCCAACCACACGTTTCACGGCGACCGCCTGGTGCTGCCGGTGCGGACGGAGTATCGCGGCCGGCTGCCCGGCATCGTGCACCGCAGCTCTGACAGCGGGGCAACGCTCTACGTGGAACCCGCCGCCGCGGTGGAGCTGAACAACCAGGTGAGCAACCTGCGGGCGGAGGAGGCGGAGGAGATCAGCCGGCTGCTATGGGATCTGGCTCACGAGATTCACATCAACGAAGAGCCGATCCTCAAGACGCTCGACGCCCTGGCCGTGCTCGACCTGCTGACGGCCAAGGTGCGTTTCGCCGAACAGCTCGACCTGCGCTGCCCGGTGGTGCGCGACGAGGCCGTGCTCGACGTGCGCCAGGCCCGTCACCCGCTGCTGGTGGACCTTGTCGAGGCTCGCCTCCGCGCGGGCCTGCCGGCCGACCCCGTCGTGCCGATCAACTTCCGCCTGGGCGACGACTTCGACCTGCTGATCATCACCGGGCCCAACACCGGCGGGAAGACCGTCACGCTCAAGACGATCGGCCTGCTGGCGCTGATGGCGCAGGCGGGCCTCCCGGTCCCCGTGGGCGACGGCTCGTCCATGGGCGTGTTCAAGAACGTGCTGATCGACGTCGGCGACGAGCAGAGCCTGGCCCAGTCGCTGAGCACGTTCAGCGCCCACCTCCGCCGCCAGATGGAGATGCTCCAGAAGGCCGGCCCCAGGACGCTCGTGCTCATTGACGAGCTCGGCGCGGGCACCGACCCCGACGAGGGCGGCGCCATCGGCCGCGCCATCCTTGACGAGCTGCTCCGCCTCGAGGCCCGATGCATCGTCACCACGCACATCGGCGCGCTCAAGAGCTTCCCCCTCACGCGCCCGCGAGCCGAGAACGGCTGCGTCGACTTCGACACCCAGACCCTGCGCCCGACGTACCACCTGCGCATCGGCGAGCCCGGCCTCAGCAACGCCATTGCCATCGCCGAGCGTCTCGGCATGCCCAAGCGCCTCGTTCAGGCCGCGCTGCGCCACGTCAACGAGAGATCCCGCGCCCTCCACGCCGCCATGGTCGGCACCGCCGCCGCAAAACGCGCCGCCGAGGCTGCCCGCTACGCCGCGGCAACCGCCCAGCTCGCCGCCGACCAGTCGCAGAGCCAGGCCGCCGCCGCCCGTGCCTCGTTCGAGAAAAAGCAGGCCGAGTTCCAGGAATGGGTCGCGCGCGTCGTGCACCTTCGCCCCGGCGACCCGGTGCGCGTCCGCCATTTCGACCGCGACGGCCGCGTCGTACGGCTGCGCCTCGACCTGCACCGCGCCGAGATCGACGTCGGCTCGTTCAACGTCGAGGTGCCCCTCGGCGATGTCCTGCCGCCCGAGACGCCCGCTCCCCCGCCCCGACCGTCGCGGCCAAGACCGGCCGCCGCGCCTGCGCCCCCGCCCCAGACTGCCGCGGTCGGCTCCCCGCCACGCGCGCGAGACGGCCAGCCGCCGCCGGGCGAGAGCGCCCGCCGGCCCGCACGCCGGCCACGCGAGCCGCACGCCCATCCGCCGCGCCCGGTGCTGCCTTCGCTCACCGATGAGCAGGCGGCGGCGCTCAGCGCCGGCGACAGCGTGTTCGCGAAGCGCTTTCACCGCGACGGCACGATCGTTCGCGTCGACGCCGAGAAACGCCTGGCTGTCGTGACCGTCGGCCTGCTCGAAGTCGAAGTGCCCTTCAGCGGGCTCGCCGCCCCGCAGGGAATCTCCGCTTCGCGACGCGACCGCCATGGAGCCCATGACCGTCCCCGCGGACCCGGCCACGGGCACGCCCGCGGCTCCGACCGCGGCCGCCCGCCGCAGCGCCAGGGCGCCGCGTCGCACGAGCCGGCGGCGCCGCAGCTCGCGCCAGCGCCCGACTCGGCCGCCGCGGCGCCCGCCCCTCCGCCGGGCGACGCCGGCCGCGGCTCCGAATGACGCTCACGAGGCGATCCCAGAAACGCGTTGCCAGAGCCGCGTTTCGAGCCGCGCACGCAAGAGGCTTTGAGATGCTTCCCGGCGACGCTCACGAGGCAAGCGCCACGTCAGAGCCAGGCTGTCTCCAGCCCGGCCCCACGGCAGACCCATGCGGCTATCCCAGAACCCGATCCGGGGCAGGCTCGCGCCCGGGTGATCAGAATCGCAGCCGGCTCGAGTAGTACACGCGCCCAAATCGCGTCGCGGCCCAGTACCAGTCACGCGATCCCGCGAAATCCACCGTCGCCTTCGCGATCGCGGTATCCGGCGTGAGAATCAGCCAGTGTTTCTTGGCCACGAACTCGTGCACGACGACGCCGATGTTCCACGTCACGTTATCCGGCGCCGCCGTCGTCAGCCCGCCGCCCGTGTTGTCTGCCAGCCAGCACTCCACCAGGTTGAACACTCCGTTGGCCAGGCGGAACGTCGTCGGGATCGCGCTGCCGGCCTGCGGGTCGACATCCATGGCGATCGAGACCGTCCAGTCGGGAAACAGCCGGCCGGCCAGCTCGCGGATAAAGTCGGCGTGCGCGCGGATTTCGTCGTCGGCCCGCGAGAGCGGCGCCCGAAGCTGGGCCAGCGCCGTCGCGAGCTGAACGGCGGCGGTCTGCGGTGAGCCGGCCAGCACGGGCCCGCGCGCCAGGTCGGGCCCGAAGAACTCGATGTGACGGCGGTCGGCCATTGCGCGCTCCTTGCACGCCGGCGGCGGCGGGTCCCCGCGTCGCCCTCCGGCCTGACGCCTTACTCTAGACACTCTAGACGGGCGGGTCAACCCCCCCCGAAGACGTGCGGCACGGGCCAGCAGCCCGGGCGCGCCATCCGGCGCGGATTCCCCGTCCCGTATCACGCACCCACCCGCGCGACCCGCACGCACGACCCGCATGCGCGACGACGCCCCACCGCGCCCGGACGCACCTCTCAAGCCGCGCCCGCGTTGGCGATCGCTCCGCCGTCCGGCTAGACTGCCGCCGAGCCGCCCCATGGGCCCGCGCCACGGGCGGCCGCCATCTATCAGTGGAGGTTTGAAAGCGGATGAAGATCCACGAATACCAGGCCCGGGCGCTGCTCGCGGCCGCTGGGCTCCCCGTCCCAGCCAGCGCCGTGATCGACCGCGCAGACCAGGCCGCCGCCGCGTTCAGGCAGGTTTCTGCCCCGCGCGTCGTCGTCAAGGCCCAGGTCCATGCCGGCGGGCGCGGCAAGGCCGGCTACGTCGTGCTGGTGAACTCGGCGGATGAAGCCGCCCGCCACGCCGAACGCATGTTCCGCGAGCCCATGGTCAGCAGGCAGACCGGCCCGCAGGGCGTGCAGGTCCGCAAGATTCTGCTGGCCCCCGCCGTCGAGATCGAAAAGGAGTTCTACGTCGGCTGCGTCGTCGACCGCGCCCGCCGCACGCCCGTCATGATGGCCAGCGCCGAGGGCGGCGTCGAGATCGAGGAGGTCGCGGCCCGCAACCCGGCGGCGATCCGCAAGGCCTGGTTCCACCCGCACCTCGGCCTCCAGCGCTTCCAGGCCGCCGCCCTGGCCGCGGGAATCGGCCTGCACGGCGAGCAGGCGAAGGCCGCCGCCGACATGATGCTGAAGCTCGCGAAGCTGATGATCGAGAAAGACTGCTCGCTGGTGGAGATCAACCCGCTGGTGCGCACGCGCGCCGGCGAGATGCTCGCCATCGACGCGAAGTTCAACTTCGACGACAATGCGCTTTTCCGGCACCCCGACGTGCAGGCGCTCTTCGACCCGCACGAGGAGAACCCCGCCGAGCTGCGCGCCAAGGAGCACAACCTCAGCTACATCGCCCTCGACGGCAACATCGGCTGCCTGGTCAACGGCGCCGGACTCGCCATGAGCACCATGGACATCATCAAGCTCCATGGCGGCGAGCCGGCGAACTTCCTCGACGTCGGCGGCAGCGTCACCCCGGAGGGCGCCGTCGAGGCCTTCCGCATCATCCTCGCCGACACGCGCGTCAAGGGCGTGCTCGTGAACATCTTCGGCGGCATCGCCAAGTGCGACGTGATCGCCGACGCGCTCATCAAGGCCGCCCGCGAGATCGGCTTTCGCGTGCCGGTCGTCGTGCGGCTCGAGGGCACCAACGTCGAGATCGCCCGAAAAATGCTCAAGGAGGCCGACATCCCGCAGCTCAAGCCCGCCGCCGACCTGACCGACGCGGCGAAGCTCGTCTGCGCGGCGGTATAGCCGCCGCGCCCGCGCGGGTTGCCCGCGGCTACGCGGCCTGTGCCCGCCCTTCGCTCAGCATCGCCCACGCCAGGCCCCCGCCACCGGCGATCACGCCCACGCCGCACCACGCCGCGCTCAGCCACGAGCCGTACAGAACGCTCCCCACGCCCAGCAGCGCCGAGTAGATGAACACGCAGCCCAGGACGGCACACAACGCCGCCTGGCCCAGATTGTCCGGCGAACTCGATACCCCCGCTTCCTCGCGCAGCCGGCGCCAGCCCGGGCCCGCCGGCCGCACGCGCCGCACGAAGCCGCGCAGCGTCTCGGGCCGCTCCGGCGTCGTCAGGTACGTCGCCGTCAACCACACCAGCGTCGTGAAACCCACCCCCAGCAGCAGGGCGCGGTGCGGCGACAGGCCGACACCGGCCTTGTCCATCATGAAGAACGTCACCGCCGCGACGAATGACGCGGCCATGCCGGCGATCTCGGTCCAGGCGTTGATGCGCCACCAGTACCAGCGCAGCAGGTAGATCAGCCCCGTCCCGGCCCCGATCTGAAGCAGCAGATTGAACGCTGCGCCGGCGGTTGTCAGGCTGAAGGTGATGAGCCCCGAAACGACCATCAGCCCGACGGTCGTCAGCCGCGCGGCCAGCACCAGGTGCCGCTCGTGCGCCCGCGTGGGCTGCGGGTCCGCCCCGCCTTCGGCGATTGCCTCCGCGCCGCCGCGGCGCAGCATGAACCGCTGGTAGAAGTCGTGCACGAGATACGACGCGCCCCAGTTGAGGTGCGTGGACATGGTCGAGACGTACGCCGACAGCAACGACGCCACCAGCAGCCCGAGCAGTCCGTGCGGCATGAGCGCGAGCATCGCGGGATACGCGATGTCGTGGCCGAGCAACCCATCGGGCAGGTGCGGGAACGCGGCCTTGATGTCGGCGAGCGTGGGGTAGACAACCAGCGAGCACAGCGCGACGAGGATCCACGGCCAGGGGCGGATGGCGTAGTGCGCCAGGTTGAACCACAGCGTCGCGGCCAGCGCGTGGCGCTCGCTGCGCGCCGCCAGGATGCGCTGCGCGATGTAGCTGCCGCCCCCAGGCTCGGCCCCCGGATACCACACGCTCCACCATTGCAGCGCCAGCGGAATGACCAGCAGGCTCAGTGTCTCCTCCCAGTTCCCAAGGTCCGGCAGAAACTGCCGCGTCGCGACTGGCACCTGCTCCATCAGCCCGGTCAGGCCCCCGACCTGCGGATGCCCGAGCGCCACCCACGCCGCGGCGATCACCCCGGCCATCGCGATGGTGAACTGCACCACGTCCGACGCCAGCACGCCCCACAGCCCCGACAGCACCGAGAACAACGCGCAGAGCACGCCGCAGAACACGACCGTCTGCCACGCCGGCCAGCCGAGCATGATGCTGGCGATCTTGGTGGCGGCCAGCGTGACCGTCGCCATGATCACACAGTTGAAGAACAGGCCCAGGTAAACGGCCCGAAACCCGCGCAGGAACGCCGCCGGCGTTCCGGAATAGCGCAGCTCATAGAACTCCAGGTCGGTCAGCACGCCGCTGCGCCGCCACAGCCGCGAGTAGAAGAACACCGTCGTCATGCCGGTGAGCAGGAACGCCCACCAGCTCCAGTTCTTCGCCACGCCGCCGTTGCGAACGAAGTCCGTCACCAGGTTGGGTGTGTCCGTGCTGAAGGTCGTGGCGACCATCGACGTGCCGATCAGCCACCACGGGGCGCTCCGCCCACTGGCGAAGAACTCCGCCGTCCCGCGGTTGGCCCGCCGGGCCAGCAGCAGCGCCGGCAGGAATGCGACCATCAGGCTGGCGGCGACGACGACCCAATCCAGGGCGTTGAGCTGCATGAGCCGATCGGTATCCCGTGCGTGCGGCGAAACCCCGCGGGTGTGAAACCCCGCAGGTAGCATGAACGCGGCGTAGCGTCGTCACGCGAGGCTCATCCGTCAAGCCCGGCTCCGCCGTTGCGATCGACGCCAGACGCGCGGCGCCAACCCCCTGCCGCGACGGCGCGGCAGCGGCTAACCTAACGCCCCGGCGCGCACCGCGCCCGCTGGAGACCAGACGATGCCGTGCCGCTTGCCGTCGCGCCGCCAGGGCCCTGGAGCGCTTGCCGCGCCCCGCGGTCGCCGGCGCGTTGGCGCCTCGCGGGTCCGCACCGCGGAGCAGGCCCGGCTGGAGGAAGACCGGCTCGGGCGTCAGGCGTGGAAACTCTGGGGCCCCTACCTCAGCGAGCGGCAATGGGGCACGGTACGCGAGGACTACAGCCCGAGCGGGACGGCGTGGGAGTACTTTCCGCACGATCACGCGCGAAGCCGGGCCTATCGCTGGGGCGAAGACGGGCTGGGCGGCTTTGCCGACGCCAAGCAGCACGTCTGCCTGGGCCTGGCGTTGTGGAACCACGTCGACCCGATCCTGAAAGAGCGGCTCTTCGGCCTGACCAACAGCGAAGGAAACCACGGCGAGGACGTCAAGGAGCTGTACTACTACCTCGACGGCACGCCGACGCACTCATACATGAAGATGCTCTACAAATACCCGCAGCGGGCCTTCCCGTACGCCGTGCTCGTCGGCGAGGCCCGCCGCCGCGGACTAGCCGAGCCGGAGTTCGAGCTCCTCGACACGGGCATCTTCGACGACGACGCCTACTTCGACGTTCTCATCGAGTATGCCAAGGCCGGCCCGCGCGACATCCTGCTGCGGGTCACGGCCAGCAACCGCGGACCACGCGCGGCCCCGCTCGACCTGCTCGTGCAGCTCTGGTTCCGCAACACATGGTCCTGGACAGCGGACGCGCCGCGCCCGGAGCTGCGCCGCACGCCGCCCGGTGCCCTGACGCTGCAACATCCGCGCGCCGGCGACTACTGCTTCCACGCCGACGGCCCCGACGAGCTGCTCCTGTGCGAGAACGAGACAAACCCGCGGCTGTTCGGCCTGTCGGCCAACGGCCGATTCAAGGACGCCTTTCACGACTACGTCATCCACGGCGACAGCGCCTCCGTGACGAGCGCCGAGACCGGCACCAAGGCCGCCGCCCGCTTCCGGCTCGGAATCCCCGCCGGCGGGTCGAAATCGGTGCGCGCGCGCCTGTCGCCGACGGCGCTTGAGCGGCCGTTCTTCGACTTCAACCGCGTCCTGGCCGCGCGGGCCCACGAGGCCGACGAGTTCTACGCGGCGCTGCAACGCGACATCGCCGACGCCGACGCTCGGCTCGTCCAGCGCCAGGCGCTCGCCGGCCTGCTGTGGAGCAAGCAGTTCTACCACTACGACGTCGACCAGTGGCTCGTCGGCGATCCGGCCCAGCCGCCTCCGCCGCCGCAGCGCCTGCGCGGCCGCAACTCCGACTGGGAGCACCTGCACAACGACGACGTCATCAGCATGCCCGACAAGTGGGAGTACCCGTGGTACGCCGCCTGGGACCTCGCGTTTCACTGCCTGCCGCTGGCGCTGATCGATGCCGAGTTCGCCAAGCAGCAGCTCGACCTGCTGACGCGCGAATGGTACATGCACCCCAACGGCCAGCTACCCGCCTACGAGTGGGCCTTCGGCGACGTCAACCCTCCGGTCCACGCCTGGGCCACCTGGCGCGTCTTCCAGATCGACCGACGACAGCGCGGCGACGCCGGCGACCTGAAGTTCCTCGAGCGCGTCTTTCACAAGCTGCTGCTCAACTTCACCTGGTGGGTCAACCGCAAGGACGCCGACGGCCGCAACGTCTTCCAGGGCGGATTCCTCGGCCTCGATAACATCGGCGTCTTCGACCGCAGCGCCCCGCTGCCCACCGGCGGCCATATCGACCAGTCCGACGGCACAAGCTGGATGGCGATGTACTGCCTCAACCTGCTGCGCATCTCGCTCGAGCTCGCTTGCCACAACGACGTCTACGAGGACATCGCCACCAAGTTCTTCGAGCACTTCCTGCACATCGCCGAGGCCATGACCAGCATCGGCGCTCCACCGCACGCGATCATCGGCGGCGCCGCGAGCGCGCTCGACGGCGAGGGGCTGGGCTTGTGGGACGAGCACGACAAGTTCTACTACGACGTGCTGAACCTGCCCGACGGCCGCAAGCTGCCGCTGAAGATTCGCTCGATGGTCGGCCTGATCCCGTTGTTCGCGGTCGAGACGCTCGAGCCCGAGACGCTCGACCGCCTGCCGAATTTCAAACGCCGCCTCGAGTGGTACCTCGGCCACCGCCCCGATCTCGCCGCGCTCGTCTCGCGCTGGCACCAGCCCGGCCGCGGCGAACGCCGGCTGCTCAGCCTGCTGCGCGGCCACCGCATGAAACGCCTGCTCGTGCGCATGCTCGACGAATCCGAGTTCCTGTCCGACTACGGCGTACGCGCCCTGTCGAAGCACCACGAGCGGCATCCCTACGTCTTCTGGGCCGACGGAACCCCCCTCGAAGTCCGTTATCAGCCCGGCGAGTCGCAGAGCGGCGTGTTCGGCGGGAACTCCAACTGGCGCGGACCGATCTGGATGCCCGTCAATTACCTCATCATCGAGTCGCTCCAGAAGTTCCACCACTACTACGGCGACGACTTCCGAGTCGAGTGCCCCACCGGCTCCGGCCGCTTCGTGACGATCAACGACGTCGCTGACGAGCTCACGCGCCGCCTGACGCGCCTGTTCCTGCGCGACGCCGACGGCCGCCGGCCCGTCTTCGGCGACTGCGAGAAGCAGCAGCGCGACCCCCACTTCCGCGACCATGTGCTGTTCTACGAGTACTTCCACGGCGACACGGGCCGCGGCGTCGGCGCCTCGCACCAGACCGGCTGGACGAGCCTGGTGGCCAAGCTGCTCCAGCCGCGCCGCCCACTGCACTAGTGTCGTGCCTCGCAAGTAACGGCCTGTCCCTATGCAGGGTGGGGCGGGCTTCCAGCCCGCCCGAGCGGGCAAGATGCCCGCTCCACCCATCCGTGATACCGTCACATTTCTGCGAGGCACTACACTAGCCAGTGCCGATCATCCAACGCCCGCTCTAGGCTTGCGAAAGCGCCTAGAATGTACTACTGTGGTCGCTTTGCCGCAGGGAAGCGGCGAAGCCGCAATGGCCGGTCGTGCGCGGACGACCGATAGAATCCGGTAGCCCAGGAGGCCCCAATATGCCGCCACGCGCCACGTGGACCGGACAACTGCGCATCTCGCTGGTCGCGTTCCCCGTCCGCCTTTACAGCGCCGTCAGCAGCGCCTCGCGCGTCTCGATGAACCAGCTCCACAAGGACTGCGGTCGCCGGCTTCGGCAGCAGATGGTCTGCCCGGAGCACGGGGCGGTTGAGCGGACCGATATCGTCAAGGGCTACGAGTACGAGAAGGACAAGTACGTCATCATCGACGAAGCCGACCTGGAGAAGGTGCGGCTCGACACCACGCGCACCATCGACATCCTCCAGTTCGTCTCGGCCGACGAACTCGACCCGCTCTACGAGGAAAGCGCCCACTACGTCGGCCCCGACGGCGCCATGGCCGAAGAGGCCTTCCGGGTCGTGCGCGAGGCCCTGCGCCAGTCAAGGAAGGTCGGCATCGGCCGCGTCGTCATCGCCGGACGCGAACGCATCGTCGCCCTCAAGCCCCACGACCGCGGCTTCGTCCTGAGCACGCTTCGCTCGGCGGACGAGGTGCGCGCCGCCGGACCCTATTTCGAGGGCATCAAGGACGCGGAGATCAGCCAGGACCAGCTTCAGCTCGCGGCCCAGCTCATCGAAAGCAAGAGCGCTTTGCTCGACATCAGCGCCTTCCACGACCGCTACCAGGACAGCCTGATGGAGGTCATCAAGGCCAAGATCGCCGGCGCAGAGCCCGTCGTCTCGCCGGAGGCTGAGGTCGGCCAAGTGATCAATCTGATGGAGGCCCTGAAGCGCAGCCTCGAGCAGGAGCCCGTCAAGAAGCCCGCCGCCAAGAGCGTCAAGACCCCGGCGGCCAAGGCCAAGCGCGCCAGAAAGTCCGGCTGAGCCGGGAGCCCGCAACACGTCGGGCGCGCACGCCGCGCGTGCGCGGGTGTGCGAGCCAGGGCGCAGCGCCGGCCAGCGCAGCCCAAACGCCACATCGATCGCCGGCGCCCTGGCACATGGCTCCTCTTCAAAAAGTGCGTTATCGCCCCCGGCTTCATTCGCGCCTTGACATTCTCACATCAGGCAACCCTGCGCCCGCTTGGCCAGCTCCAACCACCGCGCAGTTCTCGCGGCGCATTTCTTACCGGCCGGCGCGGCGCGATAACCCTCCCCCCCACCGCGCAATTCCGCCAATCGCACAAACTGCCGTTTGCCATCCTCCCCATCCATTCGCACATTTCCCCTGTCCGCCGTTGCGGGTGTCGCCAGACCCCCGTCGCGGGCGGGCTTACGCGGAGCAGGCCGAGGCCCGCCGGGGTGCGGCCACCGCAGAGACCAGTTGTCGCGACGCGGTCTTTCAGGCAAGAGCGGCAGGTTGTTCCTGCCGGGCTTTCCGGAGTGGGAAATCCGGCGGCCTTAGAAGTTGCACAGGGACGGTCTGGGTACCCGCGGCGGCGTGCCGCGGCACAGTGCAAAGAAAGGGAGATCTCATGCAGGCTTTTCTGAATCGCGCGAAGGCGTTCCTGGTCAATGAAGACGGCCCGACCGCGACTGAGTACGCGGTTCTGCTGGCGCTGATCATCGTCGTGTCGATCGGCGTCATTACCACGCTGGGCCAGAACATTGCGGCCCGCTTCCAGGATGTCGCGGACGCCACCGGCTAACGCCGCGGGACAGGGTCGTCCCGTGTGAAAGCTGCGACGGCGGCGGCCCGCACGCGCGGTCCGCCGCCGCCGTCGTAGTCTTATTCGCCCGGCCGAATCGATTGGCCGATGGAACATGGGGCCGCTAACCGGCGGCCGCGCACAACCTGCGAAGGGCTGAGCACGATGTGGGGTTTCTGGGAAACGACGCTGGCGCTGCTGATACCGGCGACGCTGTATGCCTCGTGGGTCGACTACGCCCAGCGGCGCGTGCCGAACTGGCTGAACGCAGCGATTGCGCTCGCCGGGCTCGGGGCGCAATTCGCGTACTTCGGCTGGGCCGGAGTCGGAGCGGGGTTGCTGGGGCTGCTGGTCGGATTTGCGCTGCTCATCGTGCCGTGGGCGATGCACGGCATGGGAGCGGGCGATGTGAAATTGATGGCGGCGATCGGCTGCTGGCTGGGACCCTGGCTGACCTTCGTCAGCTTCGCGGCCGGCGCGCTGGTCGGTGGTCTGGTCGCCGTGGCGATGATCGTCTCCAGCGGGCGCGTGGTTCACGCGTACAGCAACCTTCAGACGATCCGCACGAAACTGCGGCGGTGGGACACGGCGTTCGGGGAGTACGGGGGCGCGCGGACGTTCGGCAACACGAGTCAGCTCCTGCCGTACGGGGTTCCGTTGACGGCGGGGATGATCGGCGTGCTGCTGACCTACTACGCGGGAGGGTGGTTGTCGTGATTCGAACCAGAGGGAAGAAGCAACGTAGAGGCGCGGCCGCGGTCGAGATGGCCCTGGTCATGCCCGTCCTGTTCCTGATGCTGTTCGGGATCATCGAGTTCGGGTGGATGCTGAGCGTGCAGAACTCGCTGGTGAACGCGGCCCGCGAGGGCGCCCGGACCGGCGCGCTGCTCGGCTACGGCGCCGAGGACATGCAGGAGCGCATCACCGAGGTGCTCACGCCGATGGGACTCCAGGACAAGGTCTCGGTCACGCTCACCGAGGCGACCGACGGCAACCCGTCGGTCGGCGTCGAGCTCAGCGTGCAGCGCTCGCAGATTTCGTTGTTGCAGAACTTCTTCGGGTTCTCGGACGGAACGCTCCAGGCGCGTTGCTGGATGCGCAAGGAAGGCATGTAGTCTTCCGCGCGCCGGAGCGGACACGCTCCCCGGGCCCTGCACGTGCGCAGCCCGGGGCGCAGGCGGTCGGCGAACTGCGGCTCGCGCGCGAGCCGCGCACGCTTGCGCCGCCGAAGGGGCGAAGCCACTAAGGAAGCAAGAGCATGAACCCCAAGGCAATCATTCCGCTCATCGCTGGCGTGGCCATTGCCGGCTTCGCCGGGAAGCTGGGCTTCGACTACCTCCGCAAGGCGGAAGGCGGCGAAGTCAAGCGAACGCAGGTGTGGTCGGCGGCGGTCGATATCCCGCTCGGCACGGCGATCGACGAGTCGATGCTCAAGGCGGTGAAGTTCCCTTCGGCCGCTCTCCCCCCCGGCGCCTTCACCGATAAATCCAAGCTCATCGGCCGCGTCCCGCGCATGTCGGCCCCGGCGAACCTGCCGGTGCTCGAGACCATGCTCAGCCCCCCGGGTACGTCGCCGGGCGTCATCGTCCCGCCGGGCCTCCGGGCCGTCGCCCTGAAAGTCGACGAGAGCTCCGGGGTCGACAACCACCTGCGCCCGGGCGCCTACGTCGACGTCGTCGGCTTCTTCAATCGCCGAAACAGCAAGGATACGATCGCCCGCACCATCGTTGAGAACGTACAGGTAGCCGCGGTCGGCGAGCGCGTCAGCAACATCACCGCCGAGGACCCCGACGCCAAGAAGGCCAGCGCCCAGCGCCGGCCGCCGCGCGCGGTCACGCTCTTCGTCAAGCCCGAGCAGGTGCCCGCGCTGCACCTGGCCGAGCAGGAAGGCAAGATCAAGCTCAGCATGCGCGGCAATGACGACAGCCCGCAGTCCATGCGCGACCTCGTCGTCAGCAACCGCGACGTCATCGGCGACGACGGTGAGCCCCGGCCGAGCGGCGCAGGCGCCGACTCCTGGATCGGACAGCTCATGGAGCAGTTTGGCACGCGGACGCCTCCGCCGGCCGACGCCGTCACCCACGTCGCGCCCACTCCGCCCCAGCCGCCCAAGCCCGCCTGGACGATGGTCGTCGTCAACGGCGGCGAGCGGCGCCTGCTCGGCTGGAGCAGCATGACCTCGATCGAGCCCATGGAACTGTCGCCCGAGGGCGGCAGCCTGTTCCAGGACGCGCCGCTGGGCCTGCCGATGCGGCTGACTCCGCCGCGGCATCCGCCGGGGGTCTCGCGTGACCCGCACCAGACCCCGACGCAGATGGAACCCGAGTCCACCGAGCCAGAGGAGCTCCACGAATGACAGCCGTACATGACAGAACCTCGAAGAGCGGCCCGCGGTCGATGAGCGGGCGTCGTTGGTGGCCCGTCACCGGGGCTGCCGCGCTGCTGGCGCTCCTGGCACCGGCCGCCGCGGCACAGGAAGGCGGGGCGCCGGAAGTCGCGTTCACGGTCAGCGACGTGGACACGGGCGGCCGCCTGGTACGTGTGCCGGTGAACAAGTCGGTGATGATCAACTTCAGCGCGCCCGTGCGCGAGGCGCGCATGGCGAAGGCTGACATCGCCGAGGTGAGCGCCGTCGCTCCGAAGCAGATCCTGCTGACGGGCAAGACCTTCGGCACGACGCAGCTCATTGTCTGGCTGAACGAGAAGGAACAGCGCGTCTTCGACGTCGCCGTGGACATCGAGATGGAGCGGCTGCTGGCCAGCATCCGCGCCGCGGCTCCGCGGGCCCGCGTCAAGGCCCATGCCCTGCTCGACTCGGTCGTGCTGACGGGCGTCGTCGGCGACGCCGACTCGGCCAAGCGCATCATGGAGATCGCGTCGATCTACTCACCGAAGGTCATGAACCAGATGCGCGTCGCGGGCACGCAGCAGGTGATGCTCCGCGTCACCGTCGCCGAGGTCAACCGCCGCGCGGGCCGCCAGCTCGGATTCAACGGATGGATGGCGGGCAAGCAGTTCCCGACGGCGTTCGGAGCGAGCAACCTCGATGGGATCAACCCGGCGAACATCGGGGCGCCGGCCGGGGCGCTGGCCTCGGGCGGAGCGAACATCCCGTTCCTCGTGGGCGAAGACGGGATTCCGGTGACGGCGCGCTCGACCTTGACCGTCGGCTTCCCCGAGCTCCAGATGCAGGTCTTCGTGCAGGCCTTGCGCGAGAACGGGCTGCTGCGCGTCCTTGCCGAGCCCACGCTCGTGGCGCTCAACGGCCAGGAAGCCAACTTCCTCGCGGGCGGCGAGTTCCCCGTGCCCATCCCCAGCGACCAGGGCATCGGCATCGAGTACCGCGAGTTCGGCATCAAGCTGAACTTCACGCCTGTCGTCGTCAGCGAAAACACGATTCGAATGAAGGTCACGCCCGAAGTCAGCGAGCCGGATTTCACCACGGCGGTCACCGTCCTCGGCACCACCGTGCCCGGCCTGGCCAAACGCAAGGTCGAGACGACCGTCGAGCTCGGCTCCGGCCAGACGCTCGCGATCGGCGGACTGCTCAGTGAACGCGTCCGGGCCGTCAGCCGCTCCGTGCCGGGACTCGGCGACGTCCCCGTCATCGGGGCGCTGTTCCGCTCCGTCGAGTACCAGTCTGACGAGTCGGAGCTGGTCGTGCTCGTCACGCCCGAACTCGTCGAGCCGCTGTCGCCCAACCAGGTGACCTACGTGCCCGGGGCGCGCCACCTGGCTCCGAACGACTTCGAGCTCTTCCTGCTCGGACTCGTCGAGGGCCAGAGCGGCCATGAGCGGCAGGCCCTCCAGGCACGCGTCAACCACTCCTGGCCCGTGACCGCCGAGGAGCAGTACGGCGGCAACGCCGGCGACGACGTGGCGTTGAAGCTGCGCGGCCCGCTGGGGCCCGCCGCCGGTGACGAAGGAATGTAACGATGAAGCGGCACTCTGACAGGTCGTCGGACCGGCGTGCGGCGCTGTGCACGGCACCGCGCGGCGCCGCGCCGGCCGACGGCGTCGGGGGCCCTGCGTATCTGCGGTTGGGCGGCCCAGCGGGGTGTTCCCGGTCGGCCGGTTCGCGGGGGAAGGACGGCACAGCAGTGCGTTCCTTGAGAGTCGGAGGGTAGAAAGATGCAGCGATTCAGAGCAGGCGGTCGTTTCCGCCGTGCCGGAGTCACCGTCCAGGTGGCGCTGGCTGTGACGTTCGTCGTTGGGTTCGCCGCGTTGTCGGTCGACATGGGTTCGATTTACGTCGCAAAGGCGGAGCTCCAACGCGCCGCCGACGCCGCGGCCATGGCGGCGGCCACCAACCTGATGCAGAGCGACACGGCCGGGTACGAGGAGAACGCCAAGCAGGCCGCTGGGGAGATCGCGGAGCTCAACAGCGTGCTCGGCAAGTACGCGTCGCTCAACCTCAACAGCGACGTTGAGCTGGGCAAGGCCGTGCTGAACCCCAGCACCGGACGCTACGAGTTCTCCGCCGGCATGCAGCCGTTCGACGCCGTCCAGGTGACCGTGCGACGGACCGAGGGTTCCAGCGGCGGGCCGATCAATCTCGGCTTTGCCGGCCTGTTCGGCATGAACACGAAGAACCTCGAAGCGACCGCGACGGCCATGCTCATCCCGCGCGACATGGCGGTTGTGATCGACCTGTCGGGTTCGATGAACTACGACAGCCAGACGATGTACTACAAGCGCACCGACGGCGGCTATCCGAACACGCGCGACATCTGGTGCGCGCTGGACGGCCCCTCGCCGTCGCGGCCGTACATCCCCGGGCCCGAGAACGCCACTGAGTACGCGGGCGACACGGGCCCGGTGATCGGCGTCATGGGCGAATGGGGCAACCCACTGCTCGGCGGCTACAAGCCCAGCACCGATCCCGGATTGTGGCTGGTCCAGAAGGGCGCGACCACCACGCAGGCGGCGATCGTCAACAGCCTCACGGCGCGCGGCTACAACTTCGCCGAGCGCACCGCCCTGCTGAGCGGGTCGAAGGACAGCAACACCGGTCACTGGCAGCGCCGCTGCGGCGTGTGCATCGGGCTCGCGTCGTGGAAAAGCGGCAAGTCCGGCGGCTTCCCGGGCGGCAACGGCGACGACGTGCTCGACGCCGGCGAGGTCACCTGGCTGCCGACGCCGTCGTACCAGGTGAGCTGGGGCTGGACGAACTACGTCGACTTCGTTCAGGGCAGCACGCGCGGCGACTTCCGCTACCGCTACGGGCCCAAGGCTTTCGTCGACTTCCTGCTGAACTCGGAACGGCGATACGCCGACACGAACAACCTGTGGGATACCCCGGCGATGCCGATGGTCGCGATCAAGGATGCCGTGCAGACGATGGTCGACGTGATCAGCGCTGAAGACACGCTGGATCACATCTCGCTGCACGTGTTCGGCACCGATGCGAAGGACGAAGTGCTGCTGACCGCCAACCTCCAGTCGGTGGCGGACACGCTCTATGAGCGCCAGGCAGCCCACTACAACCCCAACACCAACATCGGCGAAGGGCTGCGCCTCGGAATCATGGAGCTGGAATCCGCCCGGGCGCGCCCGAACGCGCGCAAGATGATCGTGCTGATGTCCGACGGCGTGCCGAACGTCGGCGAGAACGGCAAGTCCGGCGAGGCCAACGGCATCGCCTGGGCCTACGCCCAGGCCGAGAAGGCCCGCGACAAGAACATCAGCATCGTGTGCATCAGCGTCGGCTACGGCGTTGACCGCACGATCATGCAGCAGATCGCGACCATCGCCAACGGGCAGGAGTACTACGCCGCGGGCAACCCGGAAGAGTACACCGAACAGCTCCAGGCGATCTTCCGCACCCTGGGCGGAAAGCGCCCGGTGGCGCTGGTCGAGTAGTCGCGGGATCTCGCTCGGCCCGCACCGCCGCCCGGCTTCCGGGGCAGATGGCGGCGCCGGCGAAGGGTGGACAGCAGCGCGCGTCCGCGACGGCGGGGCCGGCTCTCGCGATCCCGAGGCCGGTCCCGCCTACGCGACGCCTGACGGATGACGCCTGGCCGGATCGGCCATCTACGCGCCTCTCGCCGGCGCGGGCGCCGCCGGGGCGACGCCGGACGACGCGCGGAGGACGGCGGCAGCAGTGGCCCAGACCATTCGCGTCATTATCGTCAACACGGACGAGGAGGTCGCGCGCGACCTGCGCGCGGTGCTGCTGAGCGTCGCCGGCGTCAAGATCGTCGCTGAGCTCGATGAGCCCGCCCTGCTGGCGCAGGCCCTCGAGCAGTTCCCCGCCGAAGTTCTCCTGGTTCATCTCGATCCGAACCCCGCCGGCATGATGGACGTCGTGGCGCCCCTCATCGAGCACCACAAGGACGCCATCGCCGGCATCGCCATGACCGAGAACCGCGACGCCGAGCTGGTCATGCGCGCCATGCGGGCCGGCATGCGCGAGTTCCTCTGGAAGCCCTTCCCGCCCGAGCAGCTCGCCGAGACGCTCCAGCGCATCTCCAACCAGATCGGCGACCTCAAGCAGCGCAACGGCCGGCTGATCGCGGTGCTGGGCACCTGCGGCGGCGTCGGCTCGACGTCGCTGGCCACGAACCTGGCAGTCGAGCTGGCCACGCCCGACGAGAGCCGCAACGGGAGCACCGTGCGCGTCGCGGTCGTCGACATGGACTTCCGCTTCGGACAGGTCGCCATGCAGCTCGACGTCCAGCCGACCTACACCATCGCCGAGCTCTGCGACACGCTCGAGCACATCGACGCGCAGATGATCGACCGGGCCATGTGCAAACACCCGAGCGGCGTGCATGTGCTGTCGCGGCCGGCGGACTTCGCCCAGGCCGAGGCGATCAGCGCCGGGCAATGCGCCGGCGCCCTGGCCGCGCTCCAGGAGCACTACGACTACGTGGTCGTCGACCTGCCGGCGCGCTTCGACCCGAGCGCTCGCACGGTCTTCGACATGGCCGACACCTTCCTGCTCGTGCTGCAACTGCTGGTGCCCTCGGTGCGCAATACGGACCGCATGCTGCACGAACTGGCCCGCAGCGGCTACGCGCTGGAGCGCGTCCGCCTGGTGTGCAACCGCTTCGGCCGCGAGGCCGGCTACCTTGAGCCTGCCGACGTCGAGGCCACGCTGAAGCGCAAGCTCGAATTCACCGTTCCCGACGACTGGCGCGTCAGCAGCGCCGCTGTCAACATCGGCGCGGCCCTGGCCGCCCACGCGCCGAAGTCCAAGATCCGCCAGGCGTACCGCGCCCTGGCCCAGGCGCTCTCCGCCGGTCACCAGGCCCCGGCCGCCGACAAGGCCGCCGCCCCGCCCGAGGAGCCGCCGAAGAAGAAGCGTTTCTCGTTTTTCGCGGGTTCGTCGTAGGCGCCTGCGCCACCGGCCCGTACGGAGCTGAATATGGGATTGTTCACCAAGAAGCATGATACGCAGCCGCCGGGAGGCGTCGCCGCAACCGCCGCGCCCCCCGCGGCTCGAAAGCCCTCCCCTCCCGCGCCGGCGCCGCCGGGCATTCCGGCCAAGGCGAAGCCGCCGCCCCGCACCGAGGTCAAGCCGGTCGACGAGAAGACCAAGCGCTTCAACGAGCTGAAGGGAGCGATCCATCGCAAGCTCGTCGACCAGCTCGACATGACGAAGCTCCAGACCGACACGACCGGGGAGCTGCGGGAGCAGGTGCGGCAGATCGTGGTGGCGCTGTGCGAGGAGGAGGAGACGCTGCTGAACCTGACGGAGCGGCAGCGGCTGGCGCAGGAGATCCTCGACGAGACGTTCGGGCTAGGTCCGCTCGAAGCCCTGCTGAAAGACCCGGGCGTGTCCGACATCCTGATCAACGGCCCGCACCAGGTTTACATCGAGAAAGCCGGGCGGCTGACCCTTACCGACATCAAGTTCAAGGACAACGGCCACCTGCTGCACATCATCGACAAGATCGTCAGCCCCCTCGGGCGGCGCTGCGACGAAGTCTGCCCGATGGTCGACGCCCGCCTTAAAGACGGCAGCCGCGTCAACGCGATCATCCCGCCGCTCGCCATCGACGGCCCAAGCCTGTCGATCCGCCGCTTCGGCAGCAACCCGGTCACCTGGGACGACTACATCCGGTTCAAGAGCTGCTCACAGGAGATCGTCGAGTTCCTCGAGGCCTGCGTGCACAGCGGGCTCAACATCATGGTCGCCGGCGGCACCGGCTCGGGAAAGACGACGCTGCTGAACAACCTGTCGAGCTTCATCCCGGACGACGAGCGCATCGTCACCATCGAGGACGCCGCCGAACTGAAGCTGCGGCAGCCGCACGTCGTCCGCCTGGAGACCCGCCCGCCGAACCTGGAGGGCAAGGGCCGCATCACGATCCGCGACCTGCTGATCAACTCGCTGCGCATGCGCCCCGACCGGATCGTGGTGGGCGAGTGCCGCGGCGGCGAGACGCTGGACATGCTCCAGGCGATGAACACGGGCCACGAAGGCTCGATGACCACGATCCACGCCAACAACACCCGCGACGCGGTGCAGCGCGTCGAGACGATGGTGATGATGTCGGGCTTCGAGCTGCCGCAGAAGGCGATCCGCCAGCAGTTCGCCAGCGCCGTGACGCTGCTGGTACAGGCGGCCCGCCTGACGGGCGGCCGGCGAAAGATCATCAGCATCACCGAGGTCCAGGGGATGGAAGGCGACGTGGTGGTGATGCAGGACCTGTTCCGCTTCGAGCAGGACGGCGTGGACAGCCAGGGCCGGGCGTTCGGGCGCATCGTCGCGACCGGCGTGCGCCCGTTGTTTATGGACCGGCTGATCGCCCACGGGGCCAACATCAGCCCGAGCATGTTCCAGCCGCGCGACCTGGTGACGGACGACGAATGACCAAACCGATGGGTGACATGGTGAGCTCATGAGCACGTTGCTTACGATGCCGATGCTGGGAGCGGTGGGCGAGACGCTGCTGCTCATTACCCTCGCGGTCGGCCCCATGCTGGCGCTGTACGGCGTCTTCCAGCTCGTGCAGGACCTGCGCGGCAACTCCAAGAAGCGCATCGCCAGCCGACTCCAGGGACGCTCTGCCCGCGCCGCCGGCACGACCAAGATCACGGCCGAGGACCTGCGCCGGCAGACGAAGGCCGCCACCGGTTTGCTGGGCGGCATGCTCGTCAACATGAGCGTGACCAAGCGCTTCCAGAAGGTGCTGGAGCAGGCCAACCTGGCCTGGTCGGCGCCGAAGGTCCTCGGCAACCTCACGATCACCGCGGCCATCGCTTTCGCCGCGCTCGTCATGGTCGGCGCCGGATTGCTGGTCGGGCTGGGCGTGGCCGCCGCGGTCTACGTGCTGCCGGTGTACTACTGCGTGCTGCGGCGCAAGCGCCGGCTCAAGAAGTTCGTCAACCAGTTGCCCGACGTCTTCGAGCTGCTGGGCCAGGCCCTGCGCGCCGGACACTCGCTGGCCTCGGGCATGCAGCTCGTCGCCAACGAGATGCCCGACCCGGCCGGAACCGAGTTCGGCCGAGTCTTCCAGGAGCAGAACCTCGGTCTGAAGATCGAAGACGCCCTCACCAACCTCGCCGAGCGCATGGACATCCTGGACGTGCGCTTCTTCGTGACGGCGGTGCTCATCCAGCGCCAGACCGGCGGCGACCTGAGCGAGGTGCTCGACAAGATCGGCTCCGTCATCCGCGAACGCATCAAGCTGCGCGGCACCGTGATGGCGCTCACCGCCGAAGGCCGCCTCTCCGGGTACGTGCTGCTGGCGCTGCCGATTCTCGTCTTCATCGCCCTGTGGTACATCAACCGCGAATACGCGCTCGTGCTGATCGAGCACCCCACCGGCCAGATGATGCTCGGAACCGCCTGCATCATGATGGTCATGGGCTACTTCATGATCCAGAAAATCGTCAATATCAAGGTCTGAACTGGCCGACTGGCGAGGACGCACACATGGACATCATGACCATCTTCATCCTGCTCGGACTGGGCCTCGGGCTGGTGCTCTACAGCGTCATGCCCCGTCGCGGCGACAAGCGCGACGCCCTCAAACGCCGCCTCGAAGGCCGCCGCGTCGTCGACGAAGCCGAAGAGATCAAGCAGAAGGCCCGGCAGACCGCGACCGAAAGCCTGGTGCGCAAGGCCACGCCGATGCTCTCGCGCCTCATCATGCCCGTCTCGGCCGAGGAGCAGACGCAGTTGCGCCTCAAGCTCATGCAGGCCGGCTTCCGCCAGCAGCAGGCCCAGACCGTCTTCCTCTTCAGCAAGACCGCCGTCGCCGGCCTCGGCCTCGTCGGCGGCGTGGCGCTCGCGATGTACCTGAACTACAGCATCATGACCTCCATCGGCATCGTCGTCACCGCCGTCGGCCTCGGCTTCCTGGCGCCCGGCTTCTGGCTCGGCTCGGCCATCAGCGACCGCCAGACCAAGCTGCGCCGCGGCCTGCCCGACATCCTCGACCTGCTGGTCGTCTCCGTCGAATCCGGCCTGGCCCTCGACGCCGGCATCAAGCGCGTCGGCGACGAGATGGAGCGCGTCCACCCGGAGCTCGCCGAGGAGTTCCGCATCTCCACGCGCGAGACCCAGATGGGCATCCGCCGCGCCGAGGCCCTCGATAACCTCGCGACGCGAACGGGCGTTGACGAAATCCGCTCGCTGGTTTCGGTGATCGCCCAGGCGGAGCGCTTCGGCACCAGCGTCGCCAAGGCCCTGCGCACCCAGGGCGAGACGCTGCGCACCAAGCGCCGCCAGAAGGCCGAGGAAAAGGCCCAGCAGACCGCCGTCAAGCTCATGATCCCGCTGGTCCTGTTCATCTTCCCGGCGATGGGCGTGGTGCTCGCCGGGCCGGCCGCGATCCGCATGTTCGAGGCCTTCTAGCCGCAGCAGAACCGAGCGGCCGTCACGGGCGGATCGTGCCCTGGATGCGCTGCGTACGCACGGTGTTGGCACGCAGATCGAGCAGCAGTTCCGCCCCGACAACCGGCACATCCAGCTTCCCGGTGCGCCGGTTCTCGTTGTAGACCCGCGCCAGCCGGCCGCCCTCGCCCAGCACCCGCACCAGCCCCTGCATGCGATCGAACTCCAGCCGGTCGGTCTCGACCGAGCGCACGTCGTCGCCACGCTGGTCCCGCAGGTACACGTCGCCGCTGGCGCCGATCCAGCTCAGCGCCAGCGCGCTCCGCCCGGCGCCCGCCCCCCCCGCCGCGTCCGTTCGCAACTCGCATTCCAGCCGTTCGGACTCGAGATACGTGTTGCGCGTCTCAAGCTGCTTGAGCACCGCCGGGTCCTGTGCCAGGCGCGGCAACATGCGCTCCACGTCGAGCAGCTCTTCTCCGGTGACACGGCGGAAACGCACGTCGCCTTCGAGGATGACACGGTCCAGCCGTTGCGGGCCGTCGGCCCCCAGCGCGTACGTCAGCGCCAGCTCGCTTCGCAGGATCGTCTGGCTCGGACCCCGCGAAACCAGCGCCGACGGCCCCGCCGATGACTCCTCGGCATCCAGCCGGCGGTCGATCATGTACAGGCTCGTCTGGCCAAGCGTGCGGATCGCCCGGGCTGCGATGTCGACGTTGATCTCCGGCGCGGCCAGGCTCTGGTGCAGGATCGGCTCGGCGTCGCCGGCGACGTAGGCGTTCGTCTGCACGACCGCATTGCGCGCCAGCAGCCGAACCGGCTCTTTGCGCGCCAGCCGCTCGCCGAGAATCGGCGCGGGCTCATCCGCGACACCGCCCTCGCGCGCCGCCTGCACCGCCGCCAGGCTGCTGCGCGCGACCGACGCCGCGGCCGCGCCCGCCTGCCCCAGCAACGCGTGCAGGGCGCGCCCCATGTTCGACCCCGAGTTCGCTCCGGCCGGCCCACGCTCCTCGGGTGCATCGCGCAGGTACAGCGTCACCGCGTCCGCCAGCAGCTCCTCGTCGCCGTTGCGGGCGGTCACCTCCCCCGTGAACTGCACGGCGTTGCGCTCCGGACGCAGGTCGACCACCAGCGACTCGCGGCTGACCACTCGTGTCGGCGTCGCGCCGCTCTGCGGCAGGCCGCGCAGGCTGCGGCTGGCCCGGAATACCAGCTCCGACCAGCCGTCCACCTTCATCGTCTTGCGCCCGCCGTCGAAGTCGATCTCGTGCCCGCGCACCGCGTAGTCCTCGGCCCGCACCTTCGCCGGGTGCTCCGCCGTGCCGCTTATCGCGGCCCGGTCGATCCGGCGGGCGTCGTCGAGCCAGGCTTCGAGCCGCCGGCCCTCACCCCAAAGGCGGCGTTGTCTGTCCACGAGCAATACGGAGCCGTCCGCGGTGACGTGCCGCGGGAACCGCCTGCCCGCGCCATCGACGTCGAGCGCCGCGCGCAGCCACCAGCAGCTCAGCCGCCGGTCGCCGCTCGTCAGCAACACGTCGCCCCCCGCCTCGATCGTCTCGATACGCGCCGCGAGCCCGTCGCCCTGGTGCGCGGCAGCGGACTCGGACGCGCTTGCGGCTTCCATCGCCTCGGCGAAGTGTGCGACGAGCTCATTCGCCCTGACGCGCTCGCCGTCGACGTTCGCCACGACCGCGCCGACGAACCTGGCCCGCCGCACGGCGCCGAATCCGTCGATGTCGGCGCCGATCGCCCGCCCCGACGACGGCTGCAGCTCGAGTTCGGCCCAGTCGCGGCAGGCGATCTCGCTGGCGTCACGCCGCTCGCCCGAGCGCAGCCAAACCGGCCCCATCAGCTTCAGCAACCGCTGCGCCCCGTCGAAGTACATGCTGCCCGCCGACGCCTCCAGTCCGCCCAGGCGCGCCGCCACCCGGCCATCCGGCCCGGGCCGCAGCCACAACCGCTCGGCGTCCTGCTGTAACGTCAGCCCACCGGTCGTGATCGCGCCGTGCGGCAGCCGCAGCACGACGTGCTCGCCGAGGGCATCGACCCTCCGCCGGGGACCGTCTCCGGGGCGTTGGGCCTCGTCGGGCAGAATGGTGAGCGGCCCGCTCCAGTCGATGACCAGGTGCTCCCTGGGGTCGACCGGCCCCCGAACGTCGTTCGGGTCGCGCTCCGCGAGCAGGCCGGCCGAGCTCTGCATGTCGAACACCAGCCGCAGCGCCTCGGCTTCGATCTCGCCCACGAACTCCGAAGTGTGCTGGCTCTTGGTCTGGCGCCGGCTGCGATAGTGCCCCGCCAGCACGCCGCCCGACAGCGTGCACGCGTACCCGGCGGCGCCGCGCTTCGCGGCAGCGGCCGCCGGCGCGGGGGCGGCGGCGGCCGCGGGCGAGACGGCGGCCGGCGCGCCGGGCGTCTCGCTCAGGCCGGACGCCAAGTCGCGCTGCATATGCAGCACAAGGCGTCGCCCCTGCGCCAGCTCGAGTTTCTCGATGCGATTGGAGGTCTGGTTCCAGACGAAATCCAGGCCGGCGCCGGTGATCTCGAAATCGCGCGAAACAGCGCGCACCGCCGACGTCGTCCGCATCGATCCGATGTTCAGATCGAAATCGAAGTAGTCCAGCTCGACCAGCACCTGGTCCTGCGGCCGGTCGCTCAGCGGCGGCTGGTCCAGGCCCGCGGCGCGATCGACAATGATGCGCGCCTGTCCACTGATGCGGCCCGATCGTGGCCGCAGGCCCGAGCCCCCGGCCCGATCGACCAGCAGCCGCGCTTCATCGCCCGCGACGGTAGCGACCATTCCCCCGGGCAGGCGCTGCGTGAGCTGCGGCCGTGTGCAGTGCACCTCGTTACGCGAGCCTGGCACGGGGCTGTACGACTCGCAGGAGAATCTCATCACCGGCTGGCCCGTGCGCTCGTCGTAGCTCGTCCACGCCGCCGCCCCGCCCCCGGGCACTTCAATCGCACCCACCTGCATCACCGTATCGGGCAGGTCGGCCTCCGCGACCGGAAGGTGCGCCCGCGCTCCCCCGGCGCCCGCCCGACCTGCCCCTTGCAGCACCGTCCAGTACCCCGCGAAAAGAATCGCGAGCACCGCCCCGGTGGAGAGCAGCAGAATGAGATTGCGCACAATGCTCATCGCGCCGGAGTATTCCGTCGATTCGCGCACCATCAGCTCCGCGCGGGCTCGGGCGGGCGCTGCGCGGCGGCCGCGTGCCAGCCCAGGACATCTTCCCAGCGCCCCGCGCGGCGCAGCAAGTGCTCGACGGCCTCACGCACCGCGCCATGACCCCCTGCGGCCGACGTAACCACCTCGGCCACCGCACGCACCTGCTCTACGGCGTTGCTCGGCGCGATCGCCAGGCCCACCGCCCGCATCGCGGCCAGGTCGGGCAGGTCGTCGCCCACGAAGGCCGTCTGCGACAGCGGTACATCCAGCTCAGCCAGCAGCCTCGTCAGGTCCGCGAGCTTGTCCCGGCTGCCCTGGATCACGTGCCGGATGCCCAGGTCCGCCGCCCGGGCGGCCACCGCGGGCGACGACTTGCCGCTCAGGATCGCCACCACCCCCCCGAGCCGCTGGAACCAGTGGATCGCGATTCCGTCATGAACGTGGAACGCGCGCTGCTCCCGCCCGTCTTCGCTGTAGTACAGCCGCCCGTCCGTCAAGACGCCGTCGACGTCGAGCACCAGGCAGCAATAGGGCCTCATGCTGTCTAATATAACCGAAGCCCTCGCTCCGAACACGCAGGAGACACTATGCGCCCGAAGCCCGTTCGCATCGACCTCGGCGGCTGCAACGTCACGCTGCTCAGCGGCGGCCGGCTGCGACTCGACGGCGGCGCGATGTTCGGCATTATCCCCAAGGCGCTCTGGAGCCGCACGACTCCGGCCGACGACGACAACTGCATTCAGCTCGCGTGCAACTGCCTGCTCGTCGAGTGGCAGTCCGACACCGCACGCCGGGTCATCATCGAGACCGGCCACGGAGCCAAGTATTCCGAGAAAGAACGGCGCATCTTCGGCATCGACCCGGCGGACTGGCTGCTGCCAACGCTGCTGGCCGGCGGAATCGACCCGCTCAGCATCAGCGACGTCGTGCTCACGCACCTGCACTTCGACCACGCCGGCGGCCTGACGCACGAAGCCGGCGGGCGAGTGCAGCCCACATTCCCGAGGGCCCGCGTCCACGTCCAGCGGCGCGAGTTCGACGATGCCCGGGCCAACTTCGGCGTCATGACCAACACCTATCGCGAGGAGAACTTCGCGCCGCTCGACGCCGCCGGTGCGTGGTCGTTGCTCGACGGCCCGGGCGTCGCCATTCCCGCGCCACGCCCCGGCGAGCCCGAGATTCACGCGCTGCACACGCCCGGCCACACCCGCGGCCACCAGTCGTTGCTCGTCGCCGGGCGCGATCGCCGGCTGCTGTTCGTCGGCGATGTCATGCCGACACGGGCGCACGTCGGGGCGCCCTACAACATGGGCTACGATCTGTTCCCGATCGACAACCGCGCCTCGAAACGGCGCCTGCTGCAACGGGCCGTCGAGGAAGGCTGGCTGCTCGTGATCGACCACGAGCCCGAAACGCCCCTCGTTCAGGCCGTCTCCGATGGCGCCGGCTACCGGCTCGAACCCCTGAACCCCTGAAACCGCGCCGCGCCCCCAAATCTGAGCCCCAAGCGCAAGCGCCGCGGTCCGTACCCAACCTCCCCTCCATCGCCCCCATCCATCGCCGAATGCCTAATAATCCCTTGCACCCAACGTGATAATAGAAACAGCCCACCCGACTTCACGGAGGCGTGATGGCTGAGCCCGGCGGTTTCGCCACGGATTCGAGCTCGACGACCGACACTGCGAACGCCCCAGGCGCGCCCGCGAGCGCTGCCCCGGGCGCCGAACCGCCCGCAAACGCAGCGCACGCGCTCGGGCCGACCGCCGCCCTTCAGGCGCTGCTGTGCGACGCGCTGGAGCGCTACGAGCAACCGCTGCTGGGATACGCCCTGCGCCTGACCGGATGCCCGGAGCGCGCCCGCGACGTCGTGCAGGACGTCTTCCTGCGATTGTGTCGCGCGGACCCCGCCAGGCTCGACGGGCGCCTGGCCGAGTGGCTCTACACCGTCTGCCGCAACCGCGCCTCGGACGTGCGGCGAAAGGAACGGCGCATGACGCCCATGAGCGCGATCTCAACAGCGCCGGTCGCCGCCGACCTCGTGTCGGCCGCGGCTGAGACGGGCCCCGCACCCGCCGGTCTGGCGTTGCGCGAGGAAACGAGCCGCGTGCAGCGGGCCATCGGCACGCTGGCGCCGCGGCAGCAGGAGGCGCTGCGGCTGAAGTTCCAGGCCGGAATGAGCTATCGCCAGATCGCCCAGGTGATGCACACGACCGTCGGCAACGTGGGCGTGATGCTGCACACGGCGATCAAGGCGCTTCGGGCGCGACTGAGAGCCAACGGCGAATAACGACAGGAGTTGAGCGATGAGAACAAGCCCTTGCGACGACCCGCGCCTGACCGCCTACGCGCTCGGCGAGCTCGACGACCTCGAAGCCGTCGAAGTGGCCCGTTGGCTCGAGACTACTCCCGACGCCCGCCAGGCGCTCGCCGAAATCCGCCAGACGATTGACAGGGTCTCGACGGCGCTGTCGGCCGAAGCGTCCGGCGCGGCGGCGCTGGCCCTGAGCGACGAGCAGCGCGCCGCGCTGCACCGGGCGGTCGGCAATCCCCGAACGCTCGGGCGCCAATCCGCCGGCGCGGGCATCACGCCTGCATCTGGCGCGTCCCGGGCGCTCAGCGTCTTCTGGCTGAGCACGAAGGCCCTGGCGGCGGCGGCGGTGCTGATGCTGGCGCTCACGGCGCCCGGGCCCGAAAAGCCGCAGCCCGTCGAGGGCCGGCTCGTTCAGGCCGATGGCGCAGACCGCGGGCGAACCCACTCGCTCATTCTCGGCGAAGGGTTGCGGGTTTCCGCTGCCCGGGGCCAGGTGGAAACGATGGCGCGGGCGCTCGACAACGCCGGCGGCTCGAAGGTGGCGCTCGATGTGCCAGCGGAAAGTGGCAGCCCGCGGTCGCTGTACCTGTTGCACATGGCGGCCAGCCAGGAGGCCGGCTCATACACCATGCCTGGGCATTCACTGGCGTTCCGTGTGAGCGAGCTGCGCACCCGTCCCGAGCAGCACCTTCGGGTCGAGTTGCAGCCGCTCCACCTCGGGCTTGACGCCCTGGCGGTGGTCGGGCAACCCGCCGTGGGAGACGTGCCGTACCTGGTCGCCGGGCGACAGTTGCACCTCGGCTACCCGCTCGACCACATCGAGTCGCTCACGGCCGGAGTCCTGCTGGACGTGGACGGCGACGGCCTCGTCGACGCTCAGCCCATGCATTTCCTCGTTGATGGGCTCGACCTCGCCTACAACCCGCCCACACCGGAACAATACGGACCCGTCGTGCACAACCCCTTCCTTCTCGTCGAACGAAACCCGCTCTCGACGTTCAGCGTCGACGTCGACACGGCCTCCTACGCCAACGTCCGCCGTTACATTCGCGCGGGGCTGCTGCCGCCGCCGGCCGCGGTGCGCACCGAGGAGCTGATCAACTACTTCTCGTACGACTACGCTCCGCCTCCGGCGGCGCCGGTCGCGGCCGCGGTGACGGAAGGCGGGTCGAACGCCGAGGCGGCGCCGATCGCCCTGCACGTCGAGATGAGCGAATGTCCCTGGGCGCCGGCGCACCGCCTGATGCGCGTGGCCCTGAAAGCGCGCGAGGTGGATCTGTCCGATCGCCCGCCGGCGAACATCGTGCTGCTGATCGACGTCTCGGGGTCGATGGATGAGCCCGACCGGCTGCCGCTGATCAAGGAGGCGCTGAGCCTGCTCGTCGACCGTTTGGGACCGCGGGATTCGCTCTCCATCGTCAGCTACGCGGCCGAGGCACACGTCGTGCTTCCGGCCACGCGCGGCGACGCGCAGCACGCGCTGCTGGCGGCAATCGACAGCCTGGTGGCGGACGGGAGCACGAACGGCGGAGCGGGGCTGGAGCTGGCGTACCAGATCGCGACGGAGAACCGCATCGCCGGCGGCGAAAACCGCGTGATCCTCGCGACGGACGGCGATTTCAACGTCGGCGTGACGGACGACGACCCACTCGCGCAGCTCGTGCGCGAGAAGGCGGCCGGCGGCGTCTTCCTGACCGTGCTGGGCGTCGGCCGCGGGAACTTCAGAGACGAGAAGCTGGAGCTGCTCGCGAACCGTGGCAACGGGCACTACCTCTATCTCGACACGCTTGACGAGGCGTTCCGGGCGCTCTACGAGCAGGCCGGCGCGCTGTTCACCGTCGCCCGCGACGTGAAAATCCAGGTCGAGTTCAACCCGGCCGTCGCCCAGGCCTATCGCCTGATCGGCTACGAGAACCGGCTGCTCGCCGCCTCCGACTTCAACGACGACGCCAACGACGCCGGCGAGATCAACGGCGGGCACGCCGTCACGGCGCTATACGAGATCGTGCCCATCGGCGCCGCCGCGCCACAGTGGACCGAGGAAGCCGCGCAGCTTGCGGAATCCGCCGGCGACGAGGCCGCTGCACAACGTGCGGAGGGCGCCCTGCGGCCCGACCCGCGGGCGCTGGCGCACCAGGATGTCCTGCGCGCCCTGCTGCTCGACCCGCGCGTCGATCCACTGGAGTACCACTCCGCCATGAAGCTCGTCCTCGCCGCCGCCGCGGCCGAGCAGGAGACCGCCACCATCAAGCTGCGCTACAAGACGCCCGACGCCAGCGACAGCGCCCTGATGGTCCGGGCCGTCGTCGACGCCGGCGCCCCACTGCCCGAAGCCTCGGATGACTTCCGTTTCGCGGCGGCCGTGGCGTCGTTCAGCATGGTGCTGCGCGGAACGCCGGAACTCGCCGGCTGGACGCTTGCCGATGCGTTCGCGCTGGCCCAGGGGGCGATCGGGCCGGACGAGGACGGGGCGCGGCGCGAGTTCCTGGCGCTGGTCGCCGAGGCCCAGCGCTTGTCGGCGCAAGCAGGCAGTGAGCGGATCCAGGGGCGGACCCCATCGCGACCGACGTGGCGCAGATAACCCTTGATGCCCCGAAACCGCACCCGACGATGGAAAAACAATCGACAACCTCTTAATTCTCATAATGTTGCGGCCGGCAGCCTCCGCCGCGTGTCTTGGCGGGTATAATGCCGAGTGATATCCGGACCGGGGTGTCCTGTGTGGGAGCGACTTCAACCCGGATGCCGCGCAGAGTCGATGGACTATTGGCAGACTTTGCGTGTGGGGCAACACTTGCGCTGTGGGGGTTCCTTTTGTTACCCGCCGTTTCGAAGCCGTCTCATAAGGTCTGGTCAATCGGGCTGGCCGGTGCGTTTGCGATGGTCGGCCTGCTGAATCTCTCCGCCGGCGATCTCGATCAATTGCCGGTCCGGCCGCCGGTCGTGCTGGCCGCGGAGGCGTCGGCGGCGAAGGTTCCGCTGGCGGTGCTGGCGCAACGCGATCCGATGGCGCTGATCCGTCTGGCGCAGGAGCGGGTCAACCGCGAGGTGCGCGACTATTCGGCGATTTTTCTGAAGCAGGAGGAGATCGCCGGCAAGCTCGGCCCGCTGCAACGGATCGACATTCGCTTTCGCAGCGACCCGGTCAGCGTGAAGATGCATTGGCTCGAGAACGCGGACCAGGCCCGGAAGGTGGTTTATCAGAGCACGCCGAAGTTCGTCGATCCGCAGGGACGCAAGGTGGCCCGGATCGAGCCCGCGGGCTTTGTGGCCCGGGCCCTGTTCCCGGAGGTGACGCGGCCGATCAGCGGTCCTGACGCGCGTGCCGCGAGCCGGCGCACGATCGACGAGTTCGGCTTCAAGGCGACGCTCGACCTGTTCGAGAAGTACAACTCACTGGCGCTGAAGAAGGGCGCCCTCGACCTGCGCTACACCGGCGAGGGCCGCGTCGACGGTCGCCCGACCTTCGTCGTCGAGCGCTACCTGCCCTACACGCCCGGCGGGGCGTTTCCGGACGCCCGGCTCATCGTGCACTTCGACCAGGAGTGGCTCGTGCCGACGGCGGTGTACTCCTACGCCGACGCCGAGGGCACCAAGCTGCTCGGCAGCTACGTGTTCATCAATGTTCGGCTGAACGTTGGGCTCAGCGACGCCGACTTCGATCTGTAAGGCGCCGATCGGCCGAGCAGGGGCACTCTCAATCATCCGGCCCGACGGGCGTCACCCGAAGCGGCCGCGCTCGCGCGGCTTGCCTGCGCGGGGGTCGAACAGCGACTGCTGAAGCTCGCGGATGTATCCCTTCGCGTGGAAGTGCTCCAAGGCCTCCTGCGTCGATGAGAACACGCGCGTCGCCGTCTCGGTGATGAACGGAGATGGCGCCGCGGCAGGCCGCCAGACCACGTAGACCTCGCGCGTGGTCTCGTAGGCGTGCTGGAGCTCGCGCTCCACGCCCGACGACAGGCCGGGCTTGCCGCCGGGCAGCTCTGGAATGAAGCTGACGATCATGTCGGACTGGTCGATGAGCTTGAAGTCGCGGGCATAGATCTGGGCGTCGATGTCCTTGGCCACGCTGGCGATCTCGCCGACGTCGAAATGCAGCGAGCGGCCGTTCACCTGCACCTCGATCGCCCGCTCGCCGCGCTGCGTTGCCGCCCCGGCTTCGAACAGCAAGCGCTTCTCGTCCAGGTCGCCGGGGTCGAACGTGATGAAGTGCTCGGTGAGCTGCCGGCGGAAGGCATCGATCTCCGCCAGCGTTTCGGGCAGGTCCATCACGTGCGTCATCGGAAACGACGGATAGACGCGCTTGGTGTCGGGCTTGAAGATCAGCCGGTAGAGCGCCTCGAGTGTGTTGTCCTCGATTCCGCGGGCGACGATGTAGAAGCAGCCGTGGCCGCGCGTCGCGCTGGCCAGAATCTCCGTCGCCAGGATCTCCTCCTCGCGCCAGACCAGGATGTCTTTCAGCGTGTGGTCAACGTCGTGGTCGCGCGTCAGGCGCTCGTGCACCGCGTCCACATTGTCCACCAGCACGACGTACAGGTCGGCCCCGAGCGCCGTCATCTGGTCGTGGTCGAACGCCGGGAACAACCCGTGCTTCCAGCGGAACGCCGCGTGCGTGTTGACCAACGCGTACTCGTGCTGGCCGATGTCAGCCAGGATGTCCTTGAAGACGGCGCGGCGCAGCGTGTTCAGGCGCTCCAGCGACAGGTCGAGAATGCGCCCGGGCCGCACGTCGGGCGCCTCGGCGTACATGCGGTCGCCGACGTGGTACAGCTTGACGGCCTGCCCGCGGCTCTGGGCCAGGGCGGCGACTTTCTCCAGAAAAGGCTTCTTGTCGACGCCTACCTGGCCCGTGACCACGACGCGCCGCCCCGGGCGCCGCTCGCTGCCGAACAGAGTGCTGGCCGCCGAACGCGTCATGCGCCACCACAGGCCTACAGGCGCTCGGCGAGCACCTTCTGCGCCGCGGTCACGCCCGCGCCGAGCTGGAGCTTGTGGCCGAGCTTGTACAGCGCCTGCTCGAGGGCCGCGACCGCCAGCACCGTGTCCATCTCGTCGATCGCGCCCATGTGCCCGATTCGCAGAATCTTGCCCTTCAGCCGGTCCTGCCCGCCGGCCGACTCGATGCCGAAGCGCTGCTCCAGCGCGTTGCGGATGTCCTTCACCGTGATGCCCGCCGGCGGCGTCAGCGCCGTCACCGAGTCCGACGGACTCTTCGAGAAGACCGGCAGGCCGATCGCTTCGCCCGCCGCCCGCGTCGCCGCCGCCATCGCCGCCACGCGCTTCCACACTTTCTCGATCCCCTCTTCCAGCAGCAGGTCAAGCGCCTTGGCCAGCCCGCGCACCAGCAGGTGTGCCGGCGTGAAGGGCGTGTCGAACTCCAGCGCCGATTTGCGGGCCTTGTTCAGGTTCAGATAGTACGCATGCTGCGACTTGTTCGACTCGATCGCCGCCACAGCCTTCGGACTCAGCGCCACGAAACCCAACCCCGGCGGCAGCATCAGCGACTTCTGCGAGCCGGTGATGACCACGTCCACGCCCCAGTCATCGGGCCGCAGCGGCAGCGCCCCGGCGGACGTGATGCAGTCGGCCAGCAGGAACTTGCCGGCCTGCTTGCAGACCTTGCCGATGGCTTCGAGGTCGCAGCGCGTCGCGGTGCTGGTCTCGCTGTGCACGACCATGACGCTGGTGATGGCCGGGTCCTTCTTCAGGGCATCCGCGATCCAGCTCGGGTCGATGGCCGTGCCCCATTCGATCTCGTGCCGCACGACCTCGATGCCGAACTGCTGCGCGATCTCCCCCCAGCGCTGCCCGAACTTGCCGCCCTCGATGTTCAGCAGCTTGCTGCCCGGCGGGTGCAGGCCGACGATCGCGCCCTCGGCCGCCGCGGTGCCGGAGCCGGTGATCGTCAGCACGTCGTATTTCGTCATGAGCACCTGCTGGAGCTTGGCGGTCGCGTCCTTCAGCATGCCCTTGAACCAATCGGTGCGGTGGTGGTGGAAGGGGCGCGCCATCTCGAGCAGCACTTCCTCGGGAACGGCGCACGGCCCCGGCGTGAACAGGCGGATTCTCTTCATGGTCGGCCTCCGAATGGCGCCCGCAAGCATCCGCCGCGGCGCCAGCCATCCATGATAATCGCGAGGCGAAAGTTACGCGAGCCGCCCGCGCTGCGCGCCGGCCGGCTCGGATCGGCTCGCCTTAGAATCGAACCGCGAACCCCACGCCCGCGAAGAAGTCGTCGGCCGCCTCGTTCAGCCCGGCGCCGACGCGTACGTCGAACTGCGTGTTCTCCGTGAGCGGAAAGGTGAACCCGCCGTTCACGTAGTGCGCGCAGTCCGCACCGCGATCGTGAGGGAATATCCCGAAGTACTCAACGAACACGCCAAGCCACTCGGCCGCCTCCCACCCCAGGGCCAGCGACGCCGACGTCTCGAAGAACCTCCCCTGCTCCGCCGTCGGGACGGCGAAGTTCAGGTTTCCGCCGAGCGAGAACCGCTGCGCCAGCTCCCACGAGCACAGCAGCTTGATCGCCGGATCCACGTCTCCGGACGAGACGCCCGGCGAGCCGCTGGGCAGTGACAGCTCGCCCAGCAGGCTGAACGCGGGACGCCAGGCGTCCTGCGGCCAGAGCTCCTGCTTGATGCCGATGCTGACGTCCGTCGCTCCGTCAACCTGATTGCCGGCGGCACGTCGCCGTCCGGCCCCGCCGCCGCCTGGCCCGCGCTCTTCGCCAAGGACGTATCCGCCCCAGCCGAGCCGCAGCTCGGTGTGCTCCAGCAGCCCGATTCGCAGCAGGCTCTCCGGACCGACGTGCCGCCGCGCCCCTCGTGAGCCGTCGCGGTCATGGATGAGCGTGTAGCCCAATTCGAGCTGCACGCGCCCGGGCGCGACGGCGCTCTTTGATTCCGTGAAGTCCGGCCGGTCGGTCTCCATGCGCTCCGGGCGCGGCTCCTGGCGCGGCTCCGGCGCCGGCGGCGGGTGCTTGCGCGGCTCCGCCGGCGTCGCCGCGGGCAATCCAGCGGCGGACGCCGGCTGCGTCGCCTGTCCCAGAACAGCCACGGGACCGGCGATCAGCCCGAGCGTCAGCGCCGCAAGGCGGCCGGCGGCCGCGCCGACGAACGAGGTCCAGAATCCACCGCACGATACGACGTTCTTGTTAGTATGCATCATGTACCATATGGTACTATTTGTCTGCCGCACGTCAATAGCGCCCCGCGCGGCGAATCGGCCGGCGGTCGCGGCCTTCGGCCCTTCGCTGTACTATGGCCAACGCCCTTTTCCGAACCGGGCCAGAACATCCGACTTGGGCTTGCGCGCAAAGGAGATCCCGTGCCTGCACGCGTTTTCGCTCTCGCCATCACGCTTGTCGCCGCTCATGCGCTCCAGGCCGCCGAACCCGATGCGCTGCGCTACTGGCCGCAATGGCGCGGGCCGCTGTTCACCGGCGTGGCGCCGCACGCGAACCCGCCGGCGACCTGGAGCGAAACCGAGAATGTCCGCTGGAAGACGGAGATCCCCGGCCAGGGCGACGCTTCGCCCATCGTCTGGGGCGATCGCGTCTTCGTCGTCACCGCGATCAAGAAAGACGCCCCCGCCGGCGAACCTTCCGACCCGCCCGAGCAGCCGGGCGGCGGCGAATCCGCGGCGCCTCGCGGCCCTTCCGCGCCCCAGGACGTCGCCCCGCAGGACCCCCCGGCCCGGCCCGATCGCCCCGGCCGCCAGGGCCGCGGCGGCGGCCGGCCCGGCGGCAATCGGCCGACGAGTGTCTACGAGTTCGTCGTCATCGCGCTGGACCGCGCCACCGGCAAGATCGTGTGGCAGACCAAGGTGCACGAGCAGGTGCCGCACGAAGGCACGCACCCCGACGGCAGCTTCGCCTCGCCCTCGCCCGTGACGGATGGCGAGCACGTTTTCGCCTACTTCGGCTCGTACGGCCTCTATTGCCTGGACTTCAGCGGCAAGGTCGTCTGGAAAAAACACCTGGGCGAGATGCGCGTCCGCAACGCCTTCGGCGAGGGCGCCTCGCCCGCCCTGCACGGCGACACGCTGGTCGTGAACTGGGACCACGAGGGCGACGACTTCATCGTGGCCTTCGACAAGCGCACCGGCAAGGAGCGCTGGCGCACGCCGCGCGACGAACCGACCACCTGGGCCACGCCGCTCATCGTCCAGGTCGGCTCACAGGCCCAGGTCATCACCGTCGGCACCAACCGCTGCCGCAGCTATGACCTGAAGAGCGGCGAGGTGATCTGGGAGACCGGCGGCCTGACGCAGAATTGCATCCCCTCGCCGTTGTCGGACGGGAAGGTCGTCTACCTGATCAGCGGATTCCGCGGGTCGGCCCTCAAGGCGGTCCGCCTGGACGGCGCCAAGGGCGACATCAGCGGCAGCCCCAACATCCTATGGACCTACGAGCAGAACACGCCTTATGTCCCCTCCGGCCTGCTGTATCGCGACCTGCTGTACTTCCTCGACAACAACCGGGCGATGCTCACCTGCCTGAACGCCCGCACCGGCGAGAAGCACTACGGACCGGAGCGGCTGGAAGGCCTGCGGAACATCTACGCGTCCATCGTCGCCGCCCAGGACCGCGTCTACATCTCCGACCGCGACGGCGCGACCCTGGTGATCGAGGCCGGCCCGACGCTCAGAGTCATCGCCACCAACAAGCTCGACGACTCCTTCGACGCTTCTCCGGCCATCGCAGGCGACGAGATCTTCCTGCGCGGCAGCCGGCACGTGTACTGCGTCGCGCGGGCGCACTGAAGCCGCGCAGGCCCCCAACGCCCGCGCGGGCAAGAGTGTCGCACTGGGCAGCCGCGGCGGGCCGCTCAACCACGGGCGCCCTTGCGCTGCCGTTCATGGTGCACTTCGACCGTGAAGCGCCGCACGTCGGTCGCGGGGTCCTGCCACGCGGCCGCCGGTAGTAACGCCTTTTCGCTGCAACAGCGCTCCAGCAGTGTTCGACGGTCCCACCCGTGCTCCACGGCGACCTGCGGCAGGAACAGTCCGCACATTTCCCCGCGGCTCACGAATACGCCGTCGCGGCCGATCTCGATCTCCTCGATGCACTTCAGCGGCTCGAGCGGCGACAAGACGGCGACCTCGATCTCCAGGTCGAGCAGCTCGGCCGGGCGGAGCGGACCGAAGCGCGGGTCGCGCTCGGCCGCATTGATCGCCGCCAGCCGGACGGCTTCGGAGAGTTGAACGTCCGTCCGCAGCGTGCCCATGCAGGCGCGCAGGGCGCCGTGCCTGCGCAGCGTCACAAAAACGCCGCCGAACGCGCCTTCAGGCCGCGTTTCGGCCGCCGGAGCGGGCACGAAGCTCGCGTCTCGGCCGGCCAGGCGTCGGGTGATGACCTCGCGGGCGAAATCGGCCCATGACGCGAACTCGGTCAAGGCGACACCCCAGCACGGCGGCCGGCGCACCGCCGCGCTCCGCGTCCGCGGCGCGCCGCCGGCCTACTCGCGCCCCTGGATGAGCTTCTTCAGCAGCGGGACGAACGCCAGGATCAGCACACCCGCGGCGCAGGACGTAACGACGAACAGGAAGAAGAAGTCGGCCTGCGTGTTCGGCGCGTCCGCCGCCCCACCGGCCAGTCGCCACGGCAGGGTGACCTCGCCGGTCGTGATCTTCTCGACCTGAGCCGCCACCTTGCCCGCCAGCAGGTTCGCGATGAAGCTCGAGATGAACCACACGCCCATCAGCAGCGAAACATAGCGCGGCGGAGCGGCCTTGGTGACGTATGACAGGCCGGTGGGCGAGAGGATGATCTCGCCGACGGTATGCACGAAGTAGGTCGCGGCGACAAAGAGCATCGCCGCCTTCGCGCCGTCTTTCACCTGGAGCGCGCCGTAGACGAGGAACAGGTAGCCGAGCCCGACCAGCACCAGGCCGACGCCGATCTTGGTCGGCATGCTCGGGTTGGCGCCGCGGCGCGACAGGAACGTCCACACGGCGCCGAACAGCGGCGCAAAAATGATGATCAGCCACGGGTTGATCGACTGGAACCAGGTCGTCGGAATGAGCGTGAACGTCGCAACCCAGCCCAGGTAGCCCATCGGCTTCAGGATGCCCGTCACCAGCGCACCGATGCCCGCCAGCGTGCCGAACAGGCCGAGCAGTTGCACGCCCGTCCGCCGGCTCCGAACGCCGCGCAGCATTCCGGCGAACGCGACGATGATCAGCACGGCGCCCGTGCCGATCCACGCCGCCCAGTGAACCGGGAAGCTTGGGTCCGTGCCCAGCCGCTGAAGCCACGTCGGAATCACGACGGTGCGATCGGTGTCGCGGTCCGTGAACAGGTTGATGCTCGATCCCGCCTGCTCGAACGCCAGCCAGAACATCGCGTTGAACAGCATGAAGATGATGATCGAGGTTACGGGCCCGCGGTCCTGCCGCTCCTGGATTGCCACAAACCAGACCGCCCACACCGCCGCCAGCACGACCATCGCGCCCACGACCCAGGCCTGCGAGAAAAACCGGTCGATCTGCGACAACTGCCCGCCGTGGAACATCCACGCCGCCACCAGCGCCACCGCGATCCACAGCGGCACAAACAGCGGCGCCGATCCGCCCCGCCCCGCCGGCGGAAGGCCGACGCCCGTCAGCAGCTTCGGCCGCAGGGCCACGTAAAGAACCAGCCCGGCGAGCATTCCCACCGCCGCCGCCCCGAACCCCCAGTGCCAGCCCAGGCGCTCACCAAGGGTGCCGACGATGTACGTCTGCACGGCGGCGCCGAGGTTGATGCCCATGTAGAAGATACCGAAGGCGGTTTCGCGCCGCGGGTCGTGCTGCGCGTACAACTGCCCGACCATCACCGAGACGCACGGCTTGAAATGCCCCGTGCCTAATATGATGAGCGCCAGTCCGAAGACGAAAACCGCCATTCCGAACTCGCTCTGCTCCAGCGTCCCGATGCCCGAGACGCCCAGGAAGATGTGCCCCAGCGCGATCAGCAGGCCGCCGACCACCATCGACCGGTGCGTTCCGATCAGCCGGTCGGCGATCATCCCCCCGATGATCGGCGCAAGGTAGCACAGGCCGGTGTACCACCCGTACGCCGTGCTGGCCGCGTGGTCGCTCCAGCCGCGCCCAGGATTGAACCCGTCCGGCGCGCCCGGTGGCGGAACGAGCATGCCGGTGGTGGGCGACGTGAGGTACAGCACGAGGATGCCGCGCATGCCGTAGTAGGAGAATCGCTCCCACATCTCGACCAGGAACAGCAGGAACAGTCCCATCGGGTGGCCGAGAAAGGTCTTTTCCTGGGCGCCCAGCGCCGCCCTGCCGCCGCTCATGCTCAGCGTTGAACTCATCGATTGGTCCGCCCAGTTCGCTCCGTCCCGGACACCGGATCGCACGTGCCGGCTGATCGCGCAGGCCTCGGCCGGCGCGGGTCACGGCGCTCCAATGCGCACCGAAACTCCCATCTCCAGAAACAAGCGACGCTTGCAGAATGCGGAGCCTATCGGCGAGCGGCGCCAACCTCAAGCACCGCCATAAAGCGCGCGCCGCACCGCCTGCGGCCCCCGGCCCCCCCTAGCGGTCGCGATGCGCGGGCTCGTAGTAATCCTTCACGTACTCCCCCACCATCCGCGCCGCGCTGAAGCGCCCGCAGATCGTCCGCATCGACTCGATCATCCGCTGCGCCCACCCCCGCGGCACTCCGGCCCTGTCCCGCGCGTAGAAAAGCGGCACGATCCGGCGTTCCAGCAGGTCATAGAGCGACTCGGCGTCGCGCCGGTCCTGCTCTTCCCGGTCCGGCCACTCGCGGCCGCCGCCGATCACCCATCCGTTCCGCCGGTTGTAGCCCTCCGGCCACCAGCCGTCGAGGATCGAGCAGTTCAGCCCGCCATGCAGCGGCGGCTTCATCCCGCTGGTGCCCGAGGCCTCGTGAGGGCGCAGGGGCGTGTTGAGCCACACGTCGCAGCCGCTGACGAGCATGCGGCCGACCTCCATGTCGTATTCTTCGAGCAGCACGACCCGGCCGCGCAGCCGATCCGAGTTCGCGTGCTGGAAGATCAACTGCGCAAAGGCCTGGCCGCCCTCGTCCTTCGGATGCGCCTTGCCCGCGAAGATCAACTGCACCGGCCGCCGCGCGTCGCAAAGGATCCGCGCCAGCCGCCGCACATCGCGGAAGATCAGCGGGGCGCGCTTGTATGTCGCGAAGCGGCGGGCGAATCCGAGCGTCAGCGCGTTCTCATCCAGCGCGCCCTCGGCCGCCAGGCGCTCCTCCAGCGTCCCCATCCGACGCTGCACCTGCTCCACCAGCCGTTGCCGCGCGAAGTTCACGAGCCTCCGCCGCAGCACGTTGCGCAGCGCCCACAGCTCGGCGGGGGGAATGCGCCCCGCGCGCCGCCAGCAGTCGTCCTCTGGGCCGGCGCCCACCCAGCGCGGCTTCAGGTATCGCCGGTACAGCGGCTCCATCTCCGGCGCCAGCCACGTCCGCGAGTGCACGCCGTTCGTGACGTGGCCGATCGGCACGTCCGCAGCTCTCGCGACGTTGAACACCGACTGCCACATCCGCCGCGTCGTCTGCCCGTGCAGCTCGGCCACGCCGTTGCGGCGTCCGCTCAGCCGCAGCGCCAGCACGGTCATGCAGAAGGGCTCCTTGCGGTCTCCCGGCCGCTCGCGTCCCAGGTCCATCAGCTCGGCCGCCGACACGCCCAGCTCGCCCGCGACGCCCGAGAAGTAGCGCTTCATCAGCCGTGCGCCGAAGCGGTCATGGCCGGCGGGCACGGGCGTGTGCGTCGTGAAAACGGTTGATCGTCGTACGATCTCTTGCGCTTTCGCCAGCGGCGCGCCCCGCCGCACGAGCTCGCGCAGGCGCTGGAGCACACAGAAGGCGGCGTGCCCCTCGTTCAGGTGATACACCGTCGGCCGCAACCCGAGCGCATGCAGCGCCTGCACGCCGCCCATTCCGAGCAGAATCTCCTGCCGGACGCGCGTCTCCTCGTTTCCCCCGTAAAGCTGCGCGGTCAGCTCGCGCAGCGCCGGCGGGTTCGCGGGCACGTCGGTGTCCAGCAGGTAGAGACGCGTGCGGCCGACCTGGGCAAGCCAGATGCGGGCGCGGAGCTGCCGGGCGCCCAGGTCGAGGCTGATCTCGCGCGCCGTGTCGCGGATCGGCAAGGAGTGAAAGTCGTACCGCGGATAGGCGACGATCGTCCGCCCGTCCGCGCCCAGCCGCTGGCGGTAGTAGCCGCTGCGATACAGCAGCCCCACTCCCACCAGCGGCACGCCCAGGTCCGACGCCGCCTTCAGGTGATCGCCGGCCAGGACGCCCAGCCCGCCGGAATACTGCGGCATGCACTCGTGCAGCGCGAACTCCGCCGAGAAATACGCCACGAACAGCTCACGACCGCGGGCGGCGGTGCGGCGGGCAAACCAGCCGGGGGCGGCGTAGTACTCTGATCGCGCGGCCTCGCAGCGCCGCAGCGCCGCCAGGATCGCCGGGTCGTGCGCCAGCTCGTCGTGCCGCTCAGCCGATAACGATCGGAGCGTTCGGATGGGGTTGTGTTGCGTCGCCCGCCACAACACCGGGTCGAGCGCCGCAAACAGCGCCTGCGCCTCCGGATTCCACGTCCACCACAGGTCGCGCCCGAGCGCCTCAAGGCGATCGAACACGCTCGTAATCCGCCCCGCGCTCCGGCGTCCTCGTCCGCCTGGCTGCCGCACCGCCGCCATCCGCGCCTCCACCGGTTGATCCACCCTGGTCCGAGCCCGCGCTTGCCAGAGACCCTAGCCGCGCCCGCGGCCTATTGGCCGCCACCCGGCTGCGACGCCGGCGCGGCCGCCGCGCCCTCCACGCGCGCCCGTTCCGACGCCGGTTGCGACGCCGGCGGCCCGAAATCGAACGCCTCACCCTCGCCCGCCCCGCGCAGCTCCAGCGTCAGGAACCCGCGCTGGCTTCCGTCGCCCGCGTCGTCAAAGTACACCATCCGCCGAACCACGCCGCCGATCGCGATGACCCGGCGCAGGGCCTGGATCGGGTCAAAGAAGGGCACGGCGACGCGCGGGGCAATCAGCACGCCGTCGCGCTCCACCAGCAGCTCGACGAAACGCGCGTGCGGCCGGGTCTCGATCCGCTCCTGGATCTCCTGCACGGGCTGTGTCGTCGCGAAGCGCGTCCCGCTGCAACCGACGATGTGGTCCCCGGCGCGCAGGACGCCGTCCGACGGCGAGGCGGCTTCGACGTCGCGCACGATCAGCCGCCGCCCCGGGCCATCCACGTCGCCGCGCACGCCGAGGCGCACGCGGCCGCCGCGCGGCTGGTTCCTTCGCCACCAATGCTCTTCAAGAATCTGCGGCGTGGTCCGCGAGAGGTGATCGAGCCACTGCTGGCCGAGCTGCGCCAGCGCGCCGCTGTGCGCGACGATCAACGTCTCGGTCTCGCGCGACGGACGAGCCGCCGGCAGGTCCAGCAGCGCATCCAGCCGGGCGCCCGAGCCGCGTCGCGCCCCGACGATCTCATCCAGCCATGACCGGTGCGTCGCGACGATCAGCACGTCCTCCTCGACCGTCCACCAGACACCCACGTGCCCCAGCGTCTGAACGACGCGCGGCGGCAACACCGGCGCCAGGTCGAGCCGGCGCACGCGCGGACCATCCGTCGCGCCTTCTTCCCGCAACGGCTCCAGCCCCGGCAGGCCCCGCGCCAGTGCGACGAACGAGTACTGCGCCGCCGCCGACCCGACCAGCGCCGTGAACTCGCGCTCCGCCAGCGCCGCATCCGAGGCCGGGATCAGCACGGCCAGCGCCGGCAAGGGCGGCGCGCCAGGCCGCGACCCCGCCACGCCCAGCGCAATGCACGCGCGCGGCCGCAGGGCTTCGACGAGTCGCCGCGGATCCGAGCTGCCCTGTTGAAGCTCCAGCCCCAGGCGCAGCAGGTTCTGCGGTGGAAGCTCCTGCACGCGGGCCAGCAGGTCGGCGTAGTCGACGCGCCCGTCCCACGCCAGCAGCGTCCGTCGCGGCAGGCCCGGCAACAGCGGCGGCGCAGCGGACCGTTCGCCGCGCGCGGTCCGCGGAACTTCTCCGACCGCGGTGAAGTGCAGCAGCGCACCGCTGCGATGCAGGGCGAACAGGACGGCCGACGCGCCGCGCAGGGGCCCCGGCAGCTCGGGAATCCCCAATCCCTCCGGCACCGGCGCCGCCTGCGTCGTCGCCGGCGGGCCCAGCCGGGCGAAGAGCACGCCGTCCGGCTCCGGCGGCACGCGCCGCAGCAGCTCGCGATACGTCGGATCGTCCGCCAGCGACCGCCCCTTCGGCTCGCGCAGGAAGCCGGCGACCTTCTGAAACACGCCCTGTGGCAGGCGCATGTCGCCGAAGAGCAGCAGGCCGTCCTTCGTCACCAGGCCGATGTTCAGTGCAAGCTGGTAGAGCTGCGACTCGCGGCCGTCGCCGGCGGCGCCAGGCCCGGCAACCGGCTGCGCCTGCCAGATGCGAAGCAGATCTTCGACGCGCGCCCCCTCGATCGGCTGGCACAGCACGACCGCGTCCTGCGTGCGGCCCAGCCCCTCGCCAATGAACGCCACGCGCCGCGAGAACAGCACGCGAATCGCAATGTCCGGGTCGAACTTGATCGTCTTGGCGATCTGCTCGCGCCAGGCGCGCACGTCCTCCGGCCGCGACGGCTGGCCGATCGCCTCCGCCAGCGCCGTCCAGAGCTCCGGCTCGATCAAGGGCAGCAGCAGGTCGCCCGCCGCCCGCGCCTCCGCGAACAGCCCGATGTCGGCCGGAACGTGCCGCGACAGGCTCTGCTCATCGCCGCGCGCCGCGACGACTGCCAGGCACAGCCCGGCCGCAAGCAGGCAGGCGGCGGGCCGTCGGAACGTATGGGTCTGATTCAAGGCCGGCGCTTAGAGAGAGAACGATTTGTCGGAGACGACCGGCGGCGGAGCATGGAACCCCGGCATCAGGGCGCCCAGGAAGTCGCCCGTCGCCAGGTTCTGGAGCTGCTGCGCCAACGGCTCGGAAATATCGAGGTTCAGGGACTGAACCAGGTCGGCCCAGTGGCTGCGGATCGGCCGGCCCGCTTCCATCTTGGCGCTCATCACCCCCAGGATTTCGCTTCGCAGCACTTCCTGGGCCTCCACCAGCGCCCGCTGGTCGCGCAACCCCGTTCCGTGAGCGAACGTCGGCTCGGCCGGCAGTTCCGGACGACCCGGCGGAGCCTGCCACGGCCACATCAGCGAGACGAACAGCACGGCGGCGGCCGCCTGAAGCGCGACCGCGGCCCCGATCGCAAGCCGGCGCACCCGCAACCGTGGACTGCCGTCCGCGATGCGGCTCATGAGCCGGTCGGTGAAATCGTCGCTCAGCGCCGGCTGACGGTGGTCGGTGGCGATGACGTGCGTGCACGCCTCGAGCATCGCCAGCGTCTGCTGGCAACGCCGACAGCGCACGCGATGGGCCTCGAACTCGAGCCGCAGCGACCCGCTCAGTTGCCCGTCGAGATGTGCGTCGAGCAGACGCTCGACATCACCGCAGTTCATGACGCCCCTCAACCGGAGCGCGAGACGCCGGCCGTATCCAGGCCGTCCCACTCGTCCAGCAGCTCGCGTTTGAACACCGTTCGGAGACGTTCGCGCGCCCGGTGCAGGTGACTCTTCACCGTCACCGCCGGCATTCCCATCACGCGCCCGATCTCCTGACAACTCTTGCCCTCGCGATAGAACAGCAGCACCGCGCTTTTCTGCGACGGCGTCAACTCGTCCACCGCTTCCCAGATCACCGTTCGAAGCCGCGAGGCCTCCTCGCTGCTCGCCAGCTCGGCCCCGGCCTCTTCCTCGACCGCTCGGACCTGAAACTGGTCCACGTCGCCGGCGACCGTCCGCCGCTTGCGCAGCACGTTCAGGCTCACCCGGTATCCGATCGTGAACAGCCAGGTGCTGAACGCGTACTTCTCCGAGTAGCTCCGCAGCGACTCATACGCCTTCAGAAACGTTGCCTGGCACACATCCTCCGCCTCGTGGTGATTGCGCAGCAGCCGCCACACGAAGGCGAACAGCCGCTCCTTGTACAACTCCACGAGTTCGCGGAATGCCTCGGCGCTCCCCCGCTGCGCACGGCGGATCAGCCGCGTCTCATCCTGTCGCGTCATGCACCACTCCGCTCGGCCGGCCTCGCGTCCGTGCATTCCGACGCCCCTTCTACCCAGGGGGTCGGCGGCCGGTTGCACAATCCTAAGCTCCAGATACACTTTAAGTTGCCGATGACCAAACGTCCAGCTTCATCCCCCCGTATCACCAATCGGAAGGCGTCCTTCCGCTTCGAGATCCTCGAAAAAATCGAGGCCGGCGTTGCGCTCACCGGCAGCGAGGTCAAGAGCCTCCGGGCCGGTAAGGCCTCGCTCGAAGAGGCCTTCGCCATGGTCCGAGAAGGTGAGGCCTTCCTCAGGGATTGTAACATATCTCCATACGAAAACGCGGGTTACGCACAGCATGCCCCCACCCGCGAACGTCGCCTCCTGCTTCACAAACGCGAAATCCGCAAGCTCCACTCGAAACTCACCCAGCAGGGCCTCACCCTCATCCCCCTCGAAATGCACTTCAACGACCGCGGACGCGTCAAGGTCCTCCTCGCCGTCTGCCGCGGAAAGAAGCTCCACGATAAGCGCACCGACCTTATGCGAAAGCAGCACCAGCGCGACATGGACCGCGCAATGAAACGCCGGTAATCGGGAACACCCCCCACGCCCGACCGTCTCACAACCGGGGGCCGGCTCGAACCACGGTTGTCGAACTCCCGCAGGAGCCGCCGCCACACTGCCTAGGTGAGACATGAATGTCGCATTCCAAACCGAAATCGCGGCCTTCCTGTTCGCTTTCGCCGTCCTGACGTGCACGCCGGCCAGCGCTGGTGACGACCGGCCTGCGGCCCCGCCGCCGGCTGACGTGCAGAAGCTGGCGGCGGACGGCAACGAGTTCGCCTTCGCGCTTTACGAGCGCCTTCGCGACGAGAAGGGCAACGTCTTCTTCTCGCCCGTCAGCATCTCCACCGCCCTCGGCATGACCTATGCCGGAGCGCGCGGCGCCACCGCCGAGGAGATGGCCCGCACCCTGCGCTTCACACTGCCGACGGATCGCCTTCACGCGGCATTCTGCGGACTGATCGCACGGCTGCGGCCGCCGGCCGGTGAGCCGCGGGTGCGGCTGCACATCGCCAACGCGCTGTGGCCCGACCAAAGATACGCGTTTCTGCCGGAGTTCTTCAGCCTCGTCGAGTCGCATTACGGTGCGGCGACGCAGAGCGTCGATTTCGCCGGCGCGACCGAGGCGGCCCGCGCCACGATCAACACCTGGGTGGCGCAGCGCACGAACGAACTGATCAAGGAGCTGCTGAAGCGCGGCGACATCGACGGCCTGACCGTGCTGGTCCTTACGAATGCCATCTACTTCAAGGCCGACTGGCACGCGCAGTTCGACCCGAAGGACACGAAACCGGGCGTATTCCACGCCGTCGGCGGAGAGCGCCCAGGCGTCCCGATGATGAGCCAGACGGCGCGGTTACCGTACGCGGAGTTCGACGGCGGGCAGGCGCTGGAGCTGCCGTACGTCGGCAACCGGCTCCGCATGCTGCTGCTGCTGCCGCGCAAGGCGGACGGGCTGACGGCACTGGAGAAGAGGCTCAGCCCGGCGCTGGTGGCGAAAGTCGCGGGCGCCCTCGGGACGCGCAAGGTGCATGTGACGCTGCCGCGATTCAGGATGCGTTTCCGCACGTACCTGGCCGAGACGCTCGCGGCCATGGGCATGCCGAGCGCCTTCGCCCCCGGCCAGGCGGATTTCTCCGGCCTTGACGGCTCGCGCAGCCTGTTCATCAGCACGGTCATCCACGAAGCCTGTCTCGAAGTCAACGAGGAGGGATCAGAGGCTGCCGCAGCGACCGCGGTGGTGATCTCGCGCGCCGCTGCCGAGCCGGTGATCGAGTTCAACGCCGATCGCCCGTTCCTGCTGCTGATCCGCGACCGCGACACCGGCGCGATCCTGTTCCTCGGGCGCCTGGTCGATCCGGCTGACTGATTGCGCCGCGGCCTCGCGCCGTGTTTCTGAGAGCGCGCGGATCGCACGACACGCGAGCCGTGCCCGGGTGTCGGTTACGCCACTCGCGCGCGGCTCGCAGGCCGCACCTGCTTGTGCCCAACTCACGCGTTGGATCCGCAGCCCCCTTCCGGAACAGCTCCGGTTTGCCGGCGCCGCGGCTCCCGATATCATGCCATCGCCGGGCGGCCCGGGCCGGCCGGCGAGGGGTCTCTGGAGAACGTTCGTTGGACATCGTCACGGGCCTGGCCCTGCTCGCCCTGACCGGCTACGCCTCATGTCTGAGCTATTCGCTCCGCACCTACTCGCGGGCGCGCCTGGCGGAGAACTACCTGTCCGAGCAGAACCGGCGTGTGTGGATCGAATGGCTCGACCGTCACGAAACCGGGCTCCAGCTCACGACCAGCTTCCTGCGGCTGGCCACGATGCTGCTGCTGGCGGTTTACGTGTACTTCAAGTCCCTGCCCAATCTCAGCGACGGCCTGCAACCCGCCGACTACTGGCTCCCGCCGCTCATCATCCTGGCCATGCTGGTCGTCTTCGCGATCGGCGTGCCGAACGCGATCGCGATCTACGCCGGCGAGGCGGTCCTGGCGCGCAGCCTGCGCGTCCTCTGGGCGATCCGCGTGGCGCTGTGGCCTGTCGAGCGCCTGCTGATCGCGGTCGATTTCGTGGTCCGCCGGCTGCTCGGCAAGCCTGAGCCGACGCAGGAGCAGGATGCCGAGCGCATGGAGCAGGAGATCCTGGAGGCGGTCTCAGAGGGCGAGTGGCACGGGGCGTTCGATGAAGAGCAGAAGGAGATGATCGAGTCGGTCTTCGCCCTGCACGAGACGCCCGTCAGCCAGATCATGACCCCGCGCACCGACATCGTCGCCATTCCCGCGGACGCGAGCTTCGACCTGGCGCGCCGCACGATCGTCGAGAACGGCCACTCGCGCCTGCCGGTCTACCACCAGACGCTGGATCACGTCGTGGGCGTGCTGTATGCCAAGGACCTGCTCCGGCTGAAGCCCACAGACCCGTTCGACGCCACGCGGATCATGCGCACCGCCCCCTACGTCCCCGCAACCAAGACGCTCGACGAACTGCTCGAAGAGTTCCGCAACACCCGCGTCCAGATCGCGATCGTCCTCGACGAGTACGGCGGCACGGCCGGCCTCGTCACGCTCGAAGACATCCTCGAAGAGCTCGTCGGCGAGATCGACGACGAGTACGACCAGGCCGAGCCCCCGGCTGTCCGCCGCATCGACGCCGACACGCTCGAGGTCGACGCTCGGGCGCACATTCACGAGGTGAACGAGGCCCTGGAAGTCGAGCTGCCGGAGAACGACGAGTACGCGACGATCGGCGGGTTCGTTTTCTCGACGCTGGGGAAGATCCCGGCCAAGGGCGAGGAGTTCACGCACGAGAACGTGCACTTCCACGTGGTCGACGCCGAGCCGCGGAAGATCAACCGCCTGCGCATCCGCGTTCAGCGCGAGGCGGCTTCCGCCTGACGTGAAAGGGAGCCCGGTGTCGATCGCCCGGCACCCAGCTACGCCACCGCCGTCGCCGCCCAGCACGCCCCGTAGCCCCGCGGCGGACGCCCCGTGATGCGGCGATACGCGTGCTGATACGCCGCGCGGGCGAAGTACCGCGGGCCGAAGCGCCCGCCGACGCGCACGGCGTCGCGCAACGCGGCCAGAAAATCGACCGAACCCGAGAAATCGCGCAGGAGCTGGAACGCCGGCGCAAACTGGCCGGTGAGGTGCCCGTCGGTGCCGACGAACATCGTGAGACCGAAGCGGCGGGCGAAGCGCTCGGCGCGGCGATCCTGCCAGAAGAGCGGGTTCTGTGAATTCACGATCTCGATGGCGTCGAGGTGATCGACCAGCCGGTGCGTGGCGCGTCCGAGGCTGTGCTGGCAAAAGCGCACGAACGGATGCGGGGCGAACACCAGTCCGCCCTGCGCCCGGATGCGCTTGATGGTCTCCAGCACGCTGAGCCCCGGCGATACGCGCTCCTCCAGGAAAAGTCCCAGCACGTGCCCCTCGCGCGTCGAAACCTCCTCGCCGACGATGACCCGCAGATCACGCGCGATCCGCCGCGCCTCCTGCGCTCCGCGGATTTCGTCGTGATCGGTGATCGCCACGCACCCCACGCCCTCGCGGCGCGCCGCCGCCACCAGCTCGCCCGGTGACAGGTTGGAATCAAACGAGTAGTTCGTGTGAACGTGGATGACGGTCTTGAGTGACGACATTTTCGAGATTGTAGCGGCCACGTGGTTTGCGCACAACGTTGCGCGTCCCTGCCGCAGCCCGCGTCACACTGCCCGCCAGCCGCCGCCAAGAGAGAGCCTTCGGCCGCCCGCCCGTCCGCGGCCGCGTCGGTTCCCTCCCTGGCGCACTATTGGCGCCCGCCCTCTGCGGAACCGGCCACCGCCGCCTCAAGCAGGCGGCCCGACTCCTGCCAGAGCGCGTCGTATCCGATCACGCCCGCCGGGACGCCGGCCGCAGCCAGCTCCGCCGCACGCTGGCGCGCCGCGCGGCATGCATCGAGCCGTCCCTGCCTTCCCCAGCACAACGCCGCAACCAGGCAATCGAGCGCGTGGCGCTCGGCGCTGGCGTCCTGCGGAAGCTTGGCCGGGTCGAGCCACTCGTCGGCGATCCGCGCCGCCTCGTCGACCTGGTTCAGCCGGCTACGGTACAGCGCCTCGCCCGCCGCGCGATCCGCCGGCGAAGCGCCCGCCAGCGTCTGCTCCAGGATCTGCCCGGCTTCGGCCAGCGCCTGCGCATCGCGAGCCGGATCAACCAGCAGCGCTATCGCAAGGTAGAAGCGAATGTCGGCCGCGTCGTCGCGCAGCAGCGCCCGCCGCAGCGAGCGCTTCACCTCCGCCCAGCGCCCCAGCTTTTCGGCGGCGTAGGCGCGCTGAATGGGCCAGTCGGCCCGGCCGTCGAGCCGCTCCAGGCGCTCGTAGCGATCAGCGGCCTCCTGCCAACGGCTCATGGCCATCAGCAGCGCGGCCTCGTTCGTGAGAGGAGCGACTGCACTCGGATTGATCGCCGAGGCGCGCGAGTACGCTTGAAGCGCGGCCTCCGGCCGGCCGAGCGCCTGCCGCGCGACGCCCAGGTTGTACCACGCCTCTCCGTACCCCGGCGCCAGCCGCACGGCCTCGAGCAGGTCGCGCTCCGCGGCCTGCGGCTGCTCCGCGAACAGGGCCGCCGCGCCGGAGAAGTAGAGCGACGTGGCCCGCAGGCGCCGTTCGCTCGCCCGGGAATGCTGAAAAGCGAGCGCCAACGCGAGCGCGACCAGCGCCAGAACGCCAGCCGCCGACCAGCCGCCGACCCAGCGCAGGTGCTTGCGCAGCAGCTTCCGCATCACGTAACCGCCGCTCGGCTGTCGGGCCAGCACCGGGTCGTGGTTCAAGTAGCGCTCCAGGTCGGCGGCGAGCTCCGAGGCCGACGCGTACCGCCGGCGGCGCTCTTTCTCCAGGCAGCGCATCACGATCCAGTCGAGCTCCTCCCGCAGTTGCCGCGCCAGCGCCCCGGGCGCGCTGCCGCAGCGCGGGGCGCCGGCGCGCGAGTCGGCTCCGGACCCGGAAGACGTTGCCGGCACGGGCGCGCCACCGCTGCGCCCCGGTCGCGTCGGCGCGGTCGAGCTCGGCGCCGGGCGCGGCTGCTGGGCGATCTGCTCGACGCGCTGGCTCGGCGACGGCGGAGTCACCTCATCCAGCACCTGCACCAGCCCGCCGAGCCCGCGGCTCAGCAACACCGCCTCGTCGAGCGGTCGCGTGCCCGTGAGCAGCTCGTACAGCACGACGCCCAGCGCGTAGATGTCCGAGCGCGTATCCACATCCGCCGCGTCGCCGCGCGCCTGCTCCGGGCTCCAGTACGCGGGAGTGCCGACCGGATCATGCGCCTCTGGCTCGATCAGCGCCTCCGGGTCCGGGTTCACCGCCTTCGCCACGCCAAAGTCGATCACCTTCGGCGTCGCGCGGCCATCCAGAACGCCGACGAGGATGTTCGACGGCTTGAGGTCGCGGTGGAGGATGCCGCGCTGATGCGCGTGCTGCACGGCGCGGCAGACCGGCACGAACAGCTCCACGCGCTGCCGCACCGACAACCCCTCGCGATCGCAATATGTCGTGATCGGCACGCCGGACACGTACTCCATCGCCAGATACAGCCGCCCGGCCGGTGTCTGCCCCGCGTCGTACATGTTGGCGATGTGCGGGTGATTCATGAGCGCCAGCGACTGGCGCTCCGCCGCGAAACGCGCAACCACGTCCTCGCCGTCCATCCCGCGCTTGATCAGCTTCAGCGCCACGCGCCGCCGGACCGGTTCGGTCTGCTCGGCCAGCCAGACCTCCCCCATCCCGCCGGAGCCGATGCGCTCCAGCAGCCGGTACGGCCCGATCTCGCGTCCGGATTGGCCCATGATCCCGCTCATGCGGCGCGACGCCCGCGCCCCGGCGGACGCGCAACGCACGCCCGCCGGCTCGCCTCAGGTCCGCATCTCTTCAACGGCGCCGTGAGTATCCCGCCCGCTCGCAAGGCGGACAAGGCGCACGATCGCCGGTTGTCGCTACAGCGGACGACGCAGCGCCTCCCGTACGCGTTCGCGAATGGGCTGCTCGAGTTGATCGATCCATGCGGCCAGACCTTGCGCACCCTCCTGTTGGCGCAGCAGGGCGGCGACGCCGCGCAGATGGGCGTCGCGCTCGCGGCAGAACGCCGCGAACGCGGCTTCGAGCTCATCGCGCGACCAGACGGAGAGCGGGTCTGACGCGCGCACCAGCGCTCGCGCCCAGCGGACGAGCCCGTGCTCCTCCGCGTCGAACCCGTACCACGGCAGCACCGCCGCCAGCCGCTGCGCAGGCGTTCCCAACACCTGCTCGACGTCGGCGGGCAATTGCCGCAGGCGCTGGTCGGCGGTTGCGCCGGCCAGCGAATCGAGCCAGCCGGCCTGGCGGACGGGACCCGCCTCGGGCGGACCGAGGCGAGCGGGGGGAACGACGACGACCCTTCGGCCGACGACGGGAAAGTCGATCGTAACCCGGTGAACACCCGTAGCGCGGGACAACGAAACGACCGTGCCGGCTCCCCAGTCGGGTCGCGCGAGGACGCGCACTTTTGACCCGACCAGCGACGGTTCGATGACGAGGTCATCAGCCATGGGGATGATGATACCGAGCCGCCGGCGTTTCCGGCGCCCGGCGCGGTCGCGATCGATGCGTCACGCTCATCCCAAGGGGTGAGAGCGCGCGGTGAATCGGCATCGTAAAGTGTAGGATGCCATTGACAACGGGCCCGCGCCGGCGCATGCTTCATGTTTAGCCCGTCTGAGGCCGTGCCAGCTCCATAGATTGAAGGAGAAGCGTTACTCCAGCAAGACTGGCCCGGGCTCATGCGGCGTTCTGGTGTAGGGGTGTTCGGCATGTCTCAGGGTACGGTGAAATGGTTCAACGACACGAAGGGGTACGGGTTCATCAAGACCGAGCAGGGAGTCGAGGTCTTCGTTCATCACACCGAGATCGAAGCCGACGGCTTTCGGTCGTTGAAGGAGGGTGAACGCGTCGAGTTCGAGATCAGCCAGGGCCCCAAGGGCCCCAAGGCCGTCAAGGTGCGGCTGGCCGCCACCTGAGCTCGGGGCCTCGCCACAGGCTCTCCACCGGGCGCCGTACTGAACCGACGGCGCCCATTTTCTTGCGCCCGCGATATGATAGATCCGAGCCCCAAGCGCCAGCGCCGGGGCCCTGCCGGGGGCCCGAACCGAGCCCCAGGCGCCAGCGCCGGGGCCCTGCCGGGGGCCCGAACCGAGCCCCAGGCGCCAGCGCCGGGGTCACCGGGCGAACCCCGCCGACCGGCGTTGAAGTATGTTGTGTTTGAAGGAGTCGCGTGGCCAGGAACACTTTTGCCGACAAGTCCGTGCGCGATAACCTCGCCGTCGGGAGAGAGCGTGTCGTGCTTGTCGGCGTGCTGTTGAGCGAACCACGCGCCAGCGGCGACCCGCTCGCCGAGCTGGCCGAGCTGGCTGAGGCCGCCGGCGCCGAGCCCGTCGGCCGCGTCGTGCAGCGCCGCCGCAGCTACGCCGCCGCGACCTGCATCGGCAAGGGCAAGCTGGAGGAGGTGCGTCAGCGGGCCGACGCCGCCGACGCCGCCACGGTCATTTTCGACAACGATCTCTCGCCGTCGCAGATTCGCGAGATCGAGAAGGCCGTCAACCGCAAGGTGCTCGATCGCAGTGAGCTGATCCTGGACATCTTCGCCTCGCGCGCCCGGACCGCCGAGGCCCGCTTGCAGGTCGAGCTGGCCCAGCTCGAATACACGGCGCCGCGCCTGCGCGGCATGTGGACCCACCTGGAGCGCATCGCCGGCGCCGGCGGCGGCACGGGGGTTGGCGCCGTCGGGGGCATCGGCACGCGCGGTCCCGGCGAGCGGCAGATCGAGATCGACCGGCGCATCGTCGGCAAGCGCATCGCGCTGCTGAAGGAGCGGCTGGCGGAGATCGATCAGCGCAAGGTCCGCGAGGTCGGCGCCAGGCAGGATCACTTCACGGTCTCGCTCGTGGGCTACACGAACGCGGGCAAGAGCACGCTGATGAACGCGCTGACCGGCGCGGCGACGCTCGTGCGCGACCAGCTCTTCGCCACGCTCGACACCCTCACCCGCCGCTGGGACCTCGGCAACGGGCGCTTCGTGCTGCTTTCGGACACGGTCGGGTTCATCCGCAACCTGCCGCATCACCTGGTCGCTTCCTTCCGCGCCACGCTCGAGGAGGCCATCCACGCCGACCTGCTGCTGCACGTCGTGGACGCCTCCAGCCCCGACGCCGAGCAGCAGGTTGCCGCCGTCCACGACGTGCTGCGCAGCCTGGGCGTCGCCGACGACCGGCGACAGTTGCTCGTGCTGAACAAGACCGACGCCATCGAGGACGAGGCCGCATTCACGGTGCTGCGCGCGGCGCATCCGGCGGCGCTGCCGATCTCGGCCCGCAGCGGCGCCGGTTTGCCCGAGCTGCGCGACGCCGTCGCGCAGCTCCTGGCCGGCGAGCAGCAGCGGCTGCGGCTGTCGGTGGCGCTGCACGACGGGCGGGCGCTGGGCCTGCTGAAGCGGTTCGCGGAGGTGCTGGAGACGCGCTTCGAGGACAGCCGCGCCGTTCTCGACGTCCGCATCGCGCCGCGTGTGCTCAACCAGCTTCACGCGCTGGGCGCCGACGTGCGCCCCGCGGCGGATGAGGACGGAATTCGCGCGGACCGCTACACTGACGGCTGATGTTGGATGCTCGGGCCGGACAGGGTCGCCTTGCGGCCCCGGCCTCTGACGGGGTTACTGCATGAAGATTGCCGTTCCGCGGGAGATCGACGAGCGTGAGCACCGCGTGGCCCTGGCGCCGGAATCCGTCAAGAAACTGGTCAAGGCTGGCCTGGAGGTGGGCGTCGAGGCCGGCGCCGGGCAGCGGGCCTTCCTGTCCGACAAGGAATACCTCGATGCCGGCGCCGTGATCGAGCACAGCGCCGCCGCCCTGCTCGGCGCGGCGGACCTTGTGCTGAAGGTGCAGCCGCCGGCACAGAACTCGGCCCTCGGCGAGCACGAAGCCGATCTCATGCGCCAGGGGGCGATGCTGTTGTGCAGCATGACCCCGGTGCGCGCGCTCGACTCGGTGAAGCGCCTGGCGCAGCGGCGGATCAGCGCCCTGGCGACCGACCTGATCCCGCGCACCACCCGGGCGCAGTCGATGGACACGCTCTCGTCGATGGCCAACATCGCCGGCTACAAGGCGGTGCTGATCGCGGCGGCCGAGCTGCCGAAGTACTTCCCCATGTTCATGACCGCCGCCGGCACGGTCTACGCGGCCAAGGTCTTCGTCATCGGCGCGGGGGTCGCCGGCTTGCAGGCGATCGCGACCGCCAAGCGGCTCGGGGCGGCGGTGACGGCGACCGACACGCGCAAGGCCGTGGCCGAGCAGATTCACAGCCTCGGCGCGAAGTTCGTCGGGGTGGAGTCCGCCGAAGACGCGCAGACCGCCACCGGCTATGCCAAGGAGCTGTCGCAGGAGTTCTACCGCAAGCAGGCCGAGCTGATCGCTCAGCAGTGCGCCGCCAACGACGTGGTCATCACCACGGCGCTGATCGGCGGCACCACCGCCCCCAAGCTCATCACCGAGGACATGGTCCGCAGCATGAAGCCCGGTTCGGTGATCGTCGACCTGGCGGCGACCGCCGGCGGAAACTGCACGCTCACAGAGCCTGGCGAGACGGTGCTGCACTACGGGGTGAAGATCTGCGCTCCGCTGAACCTGCCCAGCAGCATGCCGCAGCACGCCAGCCTGCTCTTCGGCCGCAACCTGACGCACTTCGTCCTGGCGTTCTGGAACGAGAAGGAGAAGCGCTTCAACCTGGACCTCGAGGACGAGATCATCCGCGGGGCGCTGGTCACGCATGACGGGCAGGTGCTGCACGGCCCCACCAGGGCCGCGCTCGAAAAGTCCGGCCCGTGATCCGGCCGGAGCAGCGCTCGCGACGCGCCCGGCGCGACCGCCGCTTCTCAAGACGCACGAATCGACATGGGTGGCCGCCGGCGCCGACTGCGCCGCGCGGCGGCCCGCGAACAGAGGACTCAACATGCTGCTTGCCGAATCGGTGATCGAGCTGTTCACGAACAACTTCGTCGTGTTCGTGCTGGCGATGTTCATCGGCTTCGAGATCATCTCAAAAGTGCCGCCGATCCTGCACACGCCGCTGATGTCCGGGTCGAACGCGATCTCGGGCATCACGATCGTCGGCGCCCTGGTGATCGCCGGGCTCCACCACGCCTGGTGGAGCGAGTTCTTCGGCTTCCTCGCCGTCACGTTCGCGATGATCAACGTCGTCGGGGGCTACACCGTCACCGACCGCATGCTGGCCATGTTCAAACGCCGCTGATCGATTGGGGGAACCTGGATGGACTGGTCTTGCGCCGCGCTGCTGGCCCAGCACGCCGCCAGCGCCCCGGGCGCCGCCGCGGTCGAGCAGGAGCTCACCGCCGTCACCCGCCTGGCGATTAATCTCTCGTACCTGCTCTCCGCCGCGCTGTTCATCTTCGGCCTCAAGATGCTCGCGCATCCGCGGACCGCCCGCATCGGAAACCGCCTCTCCGCCTTCGGCATGCTGATCGCCATCGTCGTCACCCTCGGCGACCGGCACATCGTCAGCTACTGGACGATCATCGCCGGAATCATCGCCGGCGGGACGATCGGCGCCATCCTCGCCGTACGCGTGAAGATGACCGGCATGCCGCAGATGGTCGGCCTGCTGAACGGCTTCGGCGGACTGGCGTCCGCGGTGGTCGCCTTCGGCGAATTCCTCTGGTCGGCCGCCGACCCCTCCAAGACGCCGCGCATCGACACGCTTGTCAGCATCGGCCTGAGCGTCCTCATCGGCACCGTGACCTTCACGGGCAGCCTGACGGCGTTCGCCAAGCTGGAGGGGCTCAAGTTCCGCGGCATCGTGCTGAGCAACCCGTTCGTTTTCCCGTTTCAGCACTGGCTCAACGTCGGCCTGCTGCTGCTGACGGTCCTGATGATCACCTTCGTCACGCGGAACTACGAGCACGCGCTCTGGGCTGTCATCCTGCTCTATCTCATCGCCGCCGCGCTCGGCGTGCTGGTGGTCATGCCGATCGGCGGGGCCGACATGCCCGTGGTGATCTCGCTGCTGAACTCGTACTCGGGGCTGGCGGCGATGACGACAGGCTTCGCGCTCGACAACTACTGCCTGATCATCACCGGCTCGCTCGTAGGCGCGTCGGGGATCATCCTGACCAAGATCATGTGCGACGCGATGAACCGCTCGCTGCTCAACGTCGTCGCCGGCGGCTTCGGGCAGGAGGCCAGCGGCCCCGGCTCGACCCAGGCCGCCACCGGCCTCACCGTCCGCAAGATGGACGCCGAGGAAGCCGCGATGGTCCTCGAGGCCGCCCAGAGCGTCGTCATCGTCCCCGGCTACGGCATGGCCGTGGCCCAGGCCCAGCACAGCGTCGCCGAGATGGCCGCCCTGCTCGAGAAGAAGGGCGTCAACGTGCGCTACGGCATCCACCCGGTGGCCGGCCGCATGCCCGGACACATGAACGTGCTGCTGGCGGAGGCCAACGTGCCCTACGAGCAGCTCTACGACCTGTCAATCAATGACGAGATGCCGCAGATCGACGTCGCCATCGTCATCGGCGCCAACGACGTCGTGAACCCCGCCGCGCGCGACGAGCCCGGCAATCCCATCTACGGCATGCCGATCTTCGAGGTCGACAAGTGCAAGACCGTCATGGTCTCGAAACGCAGCCTGAACCCGGGCTTCGCCGGCATCGAGAACCCGCTGTTCTACAAAGAGAACACGGTCATGCTCTTCGGCGACGCGAAGAAGATGGTGACCGAGATATCGCAGCAGTTGAAAGGGCACTGACAGGCGGCCGGCCCGCGCGGCCGCGAGCGGGCTCCCGCGTTCGTGCCTTCCCGTGACCTACGCCTGTCCCGCGTAGTACCGCGAGATCGTCGGCACCAGGTACTCGCCGAACGCCCGGTCCGCGTCATATTCCGGCTTCCAGCCCCAGTCCTGCCGCGCCGCCGTGTCGTCCACGTCCGCCGGCCAGCTGTCCACGATCGCCGCCCGGGCGCGGTCGGGCTGAAACGTGATCTCCGCCCCAGGGAACGCCGCCAGCACGCGCCGGCGAATCTCCCCCGCGCTGAGGCTGAACGCTCCGATGTTGTAGATTCGCTGCCGCAGCCTCGACACCGGCGCCGCCGCGAGCTGCGTCAGCGCCCGGATCGCATCCGGCATCGCCATGAACGGCAGCCGGGCATGCTCCCCCACGAAACAGGCGTAGGGCCTCCCGGCCGCGGCCGCGTGGATCATCTCCGGCGCGAAGTCGCTCGTGCCGCCGGTCGGCATCGTCGTCGCGCTGATCAGCCCGGGAAACCGCAGCGCCCGGAAATCGACGCCGCTGGTCCGCGGCTCGGCCGAGAGCTGGCGGTAATACTGCGCGTAATAGCGCCCGAGCTGCTCGCAGTAGAGCTTGTTGCAGCCGTACATCGTCGTCGGGAAGTTGTGATCGACCTCGCGCACGCGGGCGCAGGCCGCCTTGGTCTCCAGGTCGGGCAGGCCGTAGACGGCGATCGAGCTCGGGAACATGAACAGCACCGGCCGCCCGTGCCAGACGGCCTGCTCGTGCGCGAGCTTCAGCAGGTTCAGCGTGCCCTCCACGTTGACGCGGTGGGCCGTGTCGGGCGAGTACTCGGCCCGCGTGCTCAGCAGCGCCGCAAGGTGGTAGATCGCCCGCAGCTCGTACTCGCTCACCAGCCGCTGAAGCAGGTCCACCTCCAGGATGTCGCCAACGACCGTCGCCGCGACCTTGCCTTGCAGCCCCTCGTCCAGCGGCTTCAGGTCGAGCGCCACCACGCTCACGTCCGCCACGCGCGAGAAGTGCTCGATCAGCCCGTGGCCGATCTCCCCGTTTGCACCCGTGATCAGCGTGACCGGCCGGCGCATGCGACGACTCCCTCCATTACAGCCAAGTGTGACGCAAAGCCCGGAACCGGGCAAGCCACGCCCCCGCGGCGAGGCGCCGAGACGCCGGGGCCCCGCTCCCGGCCGGCCAGAAACGCCGCCCGACGCGCGCCGCCGTGTATACTCCGATCAGCGTCGTGGCCAAACGACCGCTGGACGCGCGCCGACCCAGAGGGGAATCGCATGACACGCCGCTCACAACGATTGGCCGGCGTCGATTATGGCGCTCGACGCATCGGCCTGGCCATGAGCGACACCCGGCTGCGGCTCGCCTCACCCGCCGCGATCCTGAGCGGCGCCGGCCATCCCCGTCGCGATGCCCAGGCCGTGCACGCCTGGGCGCTGGAGAACGCGGCGACCGAGCTGGTGGTCGGCATGCCGCTGAACATGGACGGCACCGCCGGCCCCCAGGCCGAGCTCACGCGGCGTTTCATCGCCGCCCTGCGAGCGCTCGGCGGGCTGCCCGTGCACGAGTGGGACGAGCGCCTGAGCACCTTCCGCGCCGATGAGCTGCTCGACGACCTCGGCGCCCGCGGCCGCCGGCGCACGGCGCGACGCGACGCGCTCGCCGCCCAGGTCATCCTCCAGTCGTTCCTGGACGCGCGCGCCCCCGCCGACGAGAAGGGCGACCTGTAGCCATGATCCTCGGCCTGCTTTCCGACAGCCACGGCCGCCACGAGCGTACCGCCGCTGCCCTGCGCCTGCTCCGCGATCATGGGGCTGCCGCGTTCATCCACTGCGGCGACATCGGCGACGAACGCGTGCTCGATGTGCTGGCCGAGTACGCGGTGCAGTTCGTCTGGGGCAACAACGATCAGCCCGATGCGTCGCTGCTGCGCTACTGCCGAGCGCTGGGCCTGAACCCGCCGGCGGAGCCGCCGCTGAGAGCCGAGCACGGCGGGCGCCGGCTGTGCGTGTTTCATGGGCACGAGCCGCTCTTCTGGCGCGTCGTCCGAGTCCTGGAGCGTGGGCAGCCGGCGGCGCTGCACGAGTTGCTCGGGCCGGTTGACTACGTCTTCTTCGGACACACGCACGTGGCGTCCGACGCGCGGCTTGGCGACGTGCGGCTCATCAACCCCGGTGCGCTGACCCGCGCCGCCGAGTACACCGTCGCCACGCTCGACCTCGCCTCCGACGCCTTGCGCTTCCATACGGTCGACTAGTCGTCGCAAACCCGGCCCATTCACCCGGCTTGCCCTGGCGCCTGCGCCCCGTTTCAATACGGCCAGAAACCGGAGCCAACCGCATGCACCGAAACCCCCAGCTTCGCCCGACGCGCTTGGCCGCCCGCCGCGCCCTGCTCGCCTGCCTCTGCACCACACTCGCCGCGGGCTGCACCAGCGGCGGGTTCGGCAGCGAGCTGGCCTCGCGGCCCGTGGCGCGGCCCGTCGCCGACGTCGTCGGCCGCACGCTGCGCATCCCGCAGGACGAGAAGTTCTCGATCCGACAGCAATCCGACCAGGATCGCGCCGAGCTCGGCGGACACGCGCAGTCCGATGCTCAGGCCAGCCCCGACGGCAGCGCCGCCGCCTCCGCCGAGGTCCGCAATGGCGGCACGGCCGAGGCGACGTTCCAGCTCGGCCACGCGGTGGCCAATGACAGCGATCGCCAGATGGAGCTGACCATTCGCGTGCGCTGCAAGTACGAGCTGGACGTCTCGAACACGCCGCCCACGCTGCTGCCGGACGCCTTCGCGGGCCTGAACCTTTACGCCCGCGACGGCAAGAACCGCCTGCTGCGCACCGACGTGCTGGTCGGCCAATCGACCGAGCAGGGCGGCACCGGCGGCCGCGCCCAGGTCGAGCGCACCTTCGTCGTCACGCTCGGCCCGCGCGAATCGCTGGCCGTGTTCGTCGCCGGAAACACGAAGATCGACGTGAAGCCTGAGCGCTCGGCGCGGGCCACGCTGAACATCGCCGGCCTTGAGCTCGAGTTCACGCCACGGCTGGCGCCGCCGATCGCCCCGGCCGGCGGATGAGCCCCGCGGGCCCGCACCCATGGCGGCACGGCACACGCTGACGGTTTCCGAGGCGCGCGAGCGGGTTGCGGCGCTGCGCGACGAGATCCGCACGCACGACTACCACTACTTCGTCGAGAATGAGCCGCGCATCAGCGACCAGCAGTACGACGCCCTCGTCCGCGAGCTGCGCGATCTCGAAGCGGCCTTTCCCAGCCTCGTCACGCCCGACTCCCCCACGCAGCGCGTCGGAGAACGCCTCACCACCGGCTTCGCCGCCGTGACACACAGCGTTCCGATGCTCTCGATCGACAACACCTATTCAGAGGCCGAGCTGCGCGAATTCGACGCCCGCGTTCGAAAACAGCTTGCAGGCCAGCCCTTCGACTACCTCGTTGATCCGAAGATCGACGGCGTCGCCGTCTCGCTACGCTACGAGCGCGGCGCCCTGGCACTCGCGGCGACCCGCGGCGACGGCGAGCGCGGCGACGACATCACCCAGAATGCCCGCGCCATCCGCAGCATCCCCCTGCGGCTGCGCGGCGCCGATTGGCCGAGCGTGCTCGAGGTGCGCGGCGAGGTCTACTGGCCGCGGGCGGACTTCAACCGCACCAATGCCCAGCGCATCGCCGCCGGCAAGGAGCCCTTCAAGAACCCGCGCAACGCCACGGCCGGCACGCTCAAGCAGCTCGACGCGCGCGTGGTGGCCGAGCGGCTGCTGCTCTTCTGTGCTCACGGCTTCGGGAAGATCGACCCCGCGCCGGCGGTGCTGCGCGCCAGCGAGCTGGTCGCCCGGGTGCGCGGCTGGGGCGTCCCGGTGAGCCCGCACCAGCGGCTCTGCGCCGGCATCGACGAGGTGGCGGCCTTCGTCCATGAGTGGGAGCAGCGGCGGTTCCTGCTGGATTTCGAGACCGACGGACTGGTCATCAAGATCGATCAGCTCGCCCTGCGCGAACGCCTCGGTGCGACCAGCAAGGCCCCGCGTTGGTGCATCGCCTACAAGTACGCCGCCGAGCGCGCCGAGACGCGCGTCGTGCGCATCGACCTCCAGGTCGGCAAGTCCGGCGCGATCACGCCGCGCGCCGTCATGGAGCCCGTGCAGCTCGCCGGCACCACCGTCCGCCACGCCTCGCTGCACAACTTCGACCAGGTCGAGCGGCTGGACGTGCGCGTCGGCGACGTCGTCGTCGTCGAGAAGGCCGGCGAGATCATCCCACAGGTGGTGCAGGTCGTGATGGAGCGCCGCCCGCCTGACGCGCGGCCCTTCGAGCGGCCGACGCGCTGTCCGGAGTGCGGCGGCGACGTTGTGCAGGACGAGGACGGCGTCTACCGGCGCTGCACCAACCCCGCCTGCCCCGCGCAACTGCTCGAACGGCTGATCTTCTTCTGCGGCCGCGGCCAGATGGACATCGAGGGCCTCGGTGAGAAGCTCGTCGAGAAACTCGTGCAGGAAGGCCTCGTCCGCTCCTACGCCGACCTGTTCCGGCTGCCGCGACATCGCGCGCGGCTCGAGAAACTCGCCTTCGAGCAGCAGCGGAAGGGCGACGACGGCCCCAAGACCGTCATCGTCGAGTTCGGCGCCAAACGCGCCGACTCGCTCATCGCCGGCCTCGATCGGGCCCGCGCGCGACCGCTCGCCCGGCTCCTCGCGGCGCTCAACATCCGCCACGTCGGCGCCAATACCGCCGACCTGCTCGCCGGCCACTTCGGCAACATCGACGCCCTCCTCGCCGCCGACGAGGCCGCACTCCAGGCCGTCGCCGGCATCGGCCCCGAGGTCTCGCGCTCCGTTCACGCCTGGCTGCACAGCCCCGCCGGCCGCAAGACCATTGCCGACCTGCGGGCCGTTGGCGTCAACATGACCCAGCCGCGCTCCTCGCGCCCCGCCTCTGGTCCGCTGGTCGGAAAATCCGTCGTCGTCACCGGTACGCTCAAACGCTACTCGCGCGACGAGATCGAGCAGCGCATCAAGGCCGCCGGCGGAAGGCCCACCGCCAGCGTCAGCCGCAAGACGCACCTCGTGCTCGCCGGCGCCGATGCCGGCAGCAAGCTCGAAAAGGCCCGCGAATTGGGCGTCAGGGTCGTGACTGAGGAGGAGTTCGAACGGCTGCTCACACCGTGAGCGACCCAGGGGAGGCCGCGCCATGCTGGAGCCCGCCGCACGACCTGACCCCGACGCGCCAGCTCTCCCACCGGGCGTCGGTGAGGATTGGCGGCTGCCCGTCGACCTCTCCTGCCCAACGTGCCGCTACAACCTGCGCGCCTTGCGCTTGCCGCGCTGCCCGGAGTGCGGCGGGCGCTTCCGCTGGCAGGCGCTGCTCAACGTCGCGTGCCCGCGCTGCGGCCAGCACCTCGGCGCGGTCGAAGGCAGCGAGTGCCCGGCGTGCGCCTTGCCGTTGAACTGGCAGTCCCTCTTCGAATCGGCCCAGCCCCGGCACTTCGACCAGGGGTACGAATACACCGACCGCCCCTTTCGAGCCATGCTCGCCGCCTGGTGGACCACGCGCCGCCCGAAGCGCTTCTGGGACCGCATCGCCATCGAGCTGCCGCCCAATCTGCACCGTCTGCGCTGGTACCTCGGCGTGGCGCTCGCGCTCGGCGCCGTCACGGTTCTCGGGCCGCTGGCGCTCGCCTGGTATCAGCAAGCGCAAGCTGGCCAGCTCACGGTCTTGCGCCTCCTCTACGGCAGCCTCGTCGGCTGGCTCGCCGTCTGCTCACTCGGCACGCTGCTGCCGCTGATCACCTTTGCCGCGCTCCCCTTCTTCACGCCGACCATGACCCGCTTCCGAATCCGCCGCGATCAGCTCCTGCGCTGCGCCGCCTACGGATGCACGCCGCTCGTATGGACCGCCGCTATCATGATGTTCGGCGGCATCCTGATCTGGCTGGGCTGGCAACTGGCGCGCCTCGCGGCTTGGCCGCCGGGCTTGCCGCGCGCCGTGTGGTATCCCCAGTTGTTCGATATCAACTGGCTGCTGGACGCGCTTGCGGGTGGCGGGCGATGGCCGGGCCTCGACGTCGTCGACCTCCCCTTCTGGCTGAACCTGCTGGTCGTGTTGCTGCTGGGGCTGGGCGGCGGGCCGTGGTGCTGGCGCTTCACGTACGTGGCGCTGCGCGGCTACCTGCGCCTCGATCGGCGCAACGCGTGGGCGCTGCTGCTCAGCACGCAAACCATCGGCGTGCTGGCGCTGCTGGCGATCTGGAGCTCCTGGGGCCGGTTCCTGCGGGTCGCCGGCTACTGGCTGGCCCAATCGGGCTTCTGAGCTGGGGTCCCGTGCGATCAACGCCACGCCGCTCTCTCCTGGGCGACGTCACTCGCTGGCGCTCGCGGCTCGTGCGAGCCGCGACACGGCGCCCCGCCCACCGGCGCGGGTGTGCCCCGCGAGCCAGCGTGCGGTTCCCGCGGGACGCGAGCGCCGCCGCGTGGCGTCGCACGAGACGGCCAGCGCTGCGTTCACGTCAGACTCAGACTTCGCTCGTTGGGGTTATTGGGACTTGATGCGGATCGGCCCGGCGCGTGACTTCCGCGCCTCCTCGGTCTCGGCTTCTTCCTTGGTCATGCTGATGACCCGCGGCTGCGACACGGCCTCCTCGCGCTCGGTGTCCGCCTCGTCGAGCCAGTCCAGCACGCTGTCTTCCAGGCTCTTCTCCGCGGGCACGACGAACTTCTCGCCGCACTTCTTGCAACGTGCGGCCCGGCCGGCGGTCTCCGCCGGAAGGCGGTACCGCGCCCCGCAGTTGGGGCAGGTCATACGGATTCCATCGCTCACAACGCACCTCGTCCGCTCGCAGCCGCCCTGCGCTCGCGCAGGCGCGACCTGTGTCCCGCCCCGTGCGGGACACGACCCCAATCGAACCCGATTGTCAGCCGAGACAAACAGTATGAACGAGGATGAGTGCGTCTATCAGCAACTCCGGCGCCGCGCTCAGCCATCCCGCAGCGCCACGTTCTTATGATCTTATCAGGCTAGCACGCCGTGGCATCTGATTCAAGGGGAATTCCGCGCCGCCTGCCGCCGCCGGCCTCCGAGTCAATCACGGCCGGAACCACTGCCGGCACGACCGGCACAGCTCCTGGCCCCCCCAGGCCCGCTCCTCGTGAATCCCCCTCAGCCGGCGCAGCCCCTCGCCCGCCCAGATCGCCCGCAGCGGCTCGCGGGTCCAGTCGCCCAGCGCCGACGCCCCAGCCACGTCCTGCCCGCACTGGGCCACCTTCCCGTCCGCCAGCAGCGTCAGCCGCCGGCCGAGTCGCCGGCACGGGCCGCGCACCGCCGGCGTGAATGGAATCAGCGAATCCGGCGCTATCCGCCCGGAGTAGTCGTTGTGCCCGTGCAGCACGGCCGAGCCGACGGCGGCCGTCCAGCGGTCGAAGAACGTCTCCACCTCGGCCATCGTCGCCTCGCAGCGCGTCATGCTGGGTACCACGATCGGCGCCGGGCTGGCACGCTCCCGCCGCAGCGAACGCAGCCGCTCCACATTCGCGACGACCTGCTCGAACCCGTCGCGGCGATTCACGCGCCGGTAGGTCTCCGCCGAGTCCGCGTCCAGTTGCACTTCGACCACGTCGACCCGATGCTCAAATAGCGCCTCGCACGCCGCCTCCGGCAACTCTACCAGCGGCGTCGCGACCGCCAGCCCGCAGACGCCCGCTGCCCGCAATCGTCCGCACGCCTCGGCAAACCGCGGGTGCAGCAACGGGTCGCCGTGGCCCGCCAGCACGACCAGGCGATCGTCGTACCCAGCCAGCTCCGCCGCGAGCCGCCCCAGCGCGTCGAAATCCACCAGCCGCCGCGACCCCGCCCGCCCGCCGCGCGGACGCAGCGTCGTTTCCGGCAGCGGGTCATCCGTGGTCAGCTCGATCTCGACCTCCGGCGGTAGCGGATCGGTGGCGCAATCGAGACGGCGCAGTGTCCGGCAGAGTTCGAGCGCCGTGCAGTCTTCACCGGCGTGCTCGAAGGCGGCGGCCAGCAGCTCGCGCGAGCGGAGCGTGTCGCCGGTGAGCCGGGCGCGCGTCTCGTAGATGTCCGCGGGCACGCGCACGCACTCGGCGCGGGCGATCGGGTCGGCCCGCGGCGTCTCCGGGCGGTACGAGAGCAGCACGCCGACCGGCGCGCCGGCCTGCACCAGCGCCTGCACGACCTCGCGCGTCAGCACGATCCCCGCGAGTCCGGGCGGCGCCTGCGTCACGACGAAAGCCGCATCGCCGCCGCTCTCGCGCAGGTGCCGCACCATCTGGCCGGCGATTGCCGCATCGAAGGCCGGCGAGTGGGCGTCGATGCACAGCGCGGCGTCGGCCTCGCACGAGATCAGCACGCGGGCGGCGACGATCGGCTCAACGAACTCGTCAAAGTACGTCATGCCCAGCGGCGCGCCGCGCCAGGCATGCAGGTTCCACTTCCGCGCGCAGCGGATCAGCTCCAGCCGCGGCCGGTGTCCCGCGTCGATCTCCAGTAGTCTGATCCGCCCCTCCACGCCCGACTCGCGCAGCGCCGCCGCCGCGGCCTGCGCGTCGCGCGGCGACACGCACAGCACGCGCTGCTCTACACCGGCGACCTGCGCCGCGCGGCGGAGCGCGTGGTGCAGGATCGGCCGCGAGCCCAGGCGCTCGCCCAGTCGCGACGGCCCGCCCAGCAGCGCACGCTCGAAATCAGCCAGTACGGCCGCGATCACCTTCACCGGAGCTGCTCCTCGGCGCGCCCCAGCACTTCCGGCAGCGTCCGCCGCAGGAACTCGCAGCCGTCAAGAAACGACTCGACGAACTCGCGGTCACGCTTCAAGCGCTGCCTCACCGTGGCCTGCGTGTCGAATTCGCTTTCGCTGAGCCGGCGGTCCGCGCTGTAGCGCCGCAGCTCCGCCGCCTGTGACACCTCGAGCACGAGTCCGTACGTGTCGTCGTGCTCCAGCATCCGCTCCCGCAGGGCGTCGACCTCCACGAGCCGCCGGTTGAACTCCGCCGGCCGCTCGGTCAGCTCCCAGAGCTCCGCCAGGCAGTCGCGCATCCGCGAGGCGATCTCGCGGACGCGCTCGACGTCGTCGAGCCGCGCCCGCAGCGCCGCCCGCACCTGCGCCCCATCGGGGGCGCGCTCCGGCGGCAGGCACAGCAGGTCGTCAGGCAGCCGCCGCGTGCAGTACGTCGCCGCGGCGTCGGCGAGCGAAAGCCGGGTCGCGCCGGCCAGCGGCAGGCCCGAGGGGCCGATTTGGACCACGCGGGCCGCGCAGCGCGCGAAGTCCGCCTGAAACTGCTCGGCATAGTGCAGCATCAGCTCGTCGCTGTAGGTCGAGCGCCCGGCGGCGTCGGTCACCCGCCTGAGGATGTTGCGGTTTCGCACGATGCGCTCCCAGTGCTTCATCTCGACCGTCTGAAAGCGCCCCAGCTCGGGCTCCCAGATGCGCTCGACCGCCGTGCCCGGCGGGTAGAACAACCCTTCGCTGAAGCACAGGTCCTGTCCAACCAGCAGGATCGGGTCGCAGCCCAGGTGCTGGGCCAAGTAGAAGGCCAGGTGCGCCACGGTGCTGCCCGCTTTCAGCCCCTCGTGCCGCGGCGCCGCCTCGCGCAGCAGGCGCTGATACAGCGGGTTGTGCAGAACGATCCGGCGCCCGGGATACAGGTCCAGCACCTTCGCGGGCGCCTTCGGCTCGGCCACCAGCACGCAATCCCCCACGTCTCCCAGCCCCTCGAAGAAGCCCGCGGATATTTCGTGGTAGTCGAGGCTCGTTACAAAGTGCGGCGGGCATCCGAGATCGTGCATCAGCCGCAGGACCGTCTGCACGCCGATGATCACCGCCCGATCGCGCAGCGCCAGCACGCCCTCGATCTCGCGCGCCAGCGACGGCCCGGCGGCCACCACGATCGCCGCGTAGCCGGCGGCGCGGTTGCGCAGCGTCTCCACCCCGGGGTTGCGCAGATACGCCGCCAGGTTGCCGCTGACGTTGCGGAACGTGATCCGCGCCACTTTCAGCAGCGTCACCATCTGCATCCGCCCGAATGCCAGGAACTCCGTCAGCAGCTTCTGCACGTCGGCGAAGAACGCGCTCCCGCGGCGCCGCGCGTGCGGCGGCGTCAGAATGCGCGTGCCCAGCAACAGGTCGGCCGTCCACGGTGCGAGCGCGTCGTGCAGCACGTCTTTGCGCGCCTCGCTCAGCACCACCAGCCGTCCCTGCTCGATCGGCGCCCGCAGGTCGTGCAGGCACAGCGCCGCCTTCACCAGCGCCAGGTCCGGCTCGGCCACGATCAGCAGCGGCCGCCTCAGACGGGCTTCGAGCGCGGGCAGCACGTGCCCCAGCCCGACACCGCAGAGCAGCACCGCCGATGTTTCGTCCGGGTCGAGCGTCTCGGCCAGCCGGCGCGCCTCGGCGAGCGGCTGGCGTTGGCTGTGCAGCAGGATGGGGCGTCCGTCGTCGGCGCGGGCCTGGGCGGTCGGCACGCCCTCGGGAGTCGAACTCAGCTCGGGGGTCTCGGCGAACGGCACGCGGTCGATGCGCTCTGCCAGCGCCGGGTTCCGCCGATAGAGCGCCGCCATGTTCCCCACGTACGTGCTTGCGCAGCTCGGAGGGCGCGGCGCCCGACGCCCGGCCTGGGCTGTTTCGACGATCGTCCGCACAGGCTCACCGCCGTCTGCAAGAGACTCGCCTCCGCCGGCATCGGCTCAGCGCAGGGCGGCGGCGCGCGGAGCGGAGCGGCGGGGCGACCGGCTCGAAATACTGCATCGTCGCGCGGCGCCATCGGGACCGCGCGACCCGGGCAAAGGCCGCCCGTCTGGCGCACGAACTGCGCGAAGAGCGAATCGGAGTGGTCTACTCAGGTCGGCTCAGCCTACCCGCCGATAGGTCTGCATGTGTGGCCGACGCTCGCCCGGCCGTGAGGCTTGGGCGGGCGAACGACGGCTCCGGTCTCAGGCAAGCAAAGCGTGCAGCGGCGGTCGTCTCGTCGCGGAGTTGTTTTCACTCACGAGTTTGTGTCGCGTTTCCGTTTCTCACGTTTCGGGGAGTCCCCCAAGAGGAGTTCACAGATGAACATTACGCAGAACAATGCCCAGAGCTACAACACGACCTACGGCTGCCAGACCGTCGGCACGACGATCCCGTTCGACGCGATCAACGCGCCCGGCGCCTACATCTGCAACTGGAGCGGTCACCTGCTTCGCGTTCCCGAGGACGGCGTGACCCCCGGCCGCAGCCCGCTGGTCAACATCGTCGGCTGCGATCCGCTGACCGTCACGAAGATCAGCGACAACCCCTTCATCACCCTGACCAAGGCCAAGCTGCTGGCCAGCAACTGGGACCTGAACGTCAACTTCTAAGTCTGACGAACAGATCTCTCAGTCACGAGCCGACTCAACGCACGCTGTAAAAAACCGACGGGCGGGGCCAACGCTCCGCCCGTCGGTTCGTTTTCCGGATGGCCGGCCTCGACGAGCCCCGCCGCCCTCGTCCCGCTCAGCGGTCGATCGCCGCCTGGTAATTCAACCGGACACCCGCCGGTCGCACGACGCTCACGATGTCGCGCAGGGCCGCCTCGCTCAGGTGCCCGCAAACCAGCAGCGACCGCCCGCCCTCGTCCCACTTGTACGCCGTCAGCCCGCCGCTGGTCATCAGCTCATAGCGCCGGCCCGTCCTGTCGGGCGCGGCAATCCCGCGCTTCGCACCGGCGCACGCGCCGATCGCGATGCGGCGGTCGACCGAGAAGACCGAGACGGCCGGGCTGGCTGTCACCGGCGCGCCTCCAACCGGTCGGTAGTACGCGTGGAGCACGCGCGTCGCACCCTGGTGCAGGCACAGGCACGCCCCATCGAGGGCGTAGCCGCGCTCGGCCAGGTCGGGCAGGGCAACCTCGAAGCCCGCCATCGCCGACACCCGTGCCGCCGCCGCCGAGAAGGGCAAGCCGCGAAGGTTCTGCGGATCGTGTTGCTTGGAGACGGCGCAGTCGTTGTGCACGCGCACAAAGTCGGCGAAGGACAGCGCGACGGGACCCGGCTCGGTCTTCCAGAGCCGCCCGGGACCATAAACCGGAATCGCAACGGCCATCAGCGCCGCCGCCGCCGTCGCCAGGCCCGCCCAGCGCCCCATGCGCCACGCCGAACGCCGCCCGCCAGTCGCGAGCTGCCCAATCACCCTTCCCCGCAGGCCCAGCGGCACGGTCTCGGAACGGATCGCGTGGCCGATGCGCATGCGCAGCCGCTGCTCGGCGGCGACGCGGGCGCGCAGTTGCGGCGAGCGCTGCAAGAGCGCCTCCATTTCGGCCAGCTCGGGACCGTGCAACTCCCCGTCGGCGTAGCGCTCCAGCAGCCGTCGTTCGTGGCCCGAATCGCTCATGGTCGTTCTTCCGCCGTGCTCAACCGGTTTTCCCTCGCGTAGGCGACGAGCGCCGTCAACATCGACTGTCGCGCCCGGTGCAGCCGGCTCATGACCGTCCCGATGGGCACACCCAGGATGTCGGCGATCTCCTGGTAGCTGAGCTCCATCGTAGCCCAGAGCAGCAGCACGGTCCGATATTCTGGCTGCAAGGCGTCGATTGCTGCCTTCACCTCTCCGTCCAGCAACTCAAAATCCAGCGCCCGCACATCGTCAAGGGCGCCGTTCGCGCCGCTCTCGACTTCCTCCAGCAGGTTTGGATCCGCACTGCGCGGGTTTCTTCCCCCCCCGGGAGAGCCGGTTCAGGAACGTGTTGTGCAGGATCTTCAGCAACCACGGCTTGATGCCGAACTCCCGCATCTGGAATCTGCTAAACCCAGCGTAGGCTTTGAGATACGTCTCCTGCAACAGATCCTCGGCCGCATGCTCGTCACGCGCCAGCCGCCGCGCAATGCGATACAGCGCATCGAAGTGCGGCACGGCGAGCTCTTCAAACGTCTGTTTGTCTTCGCGCGGCATCAGGCATCCGTCTGCCCACTCCGCGAGAGCCACCGTCTACCTAGACAACCCCGACCGTCGCGACTCAATTCCGCCGCCGTCATTTCTTCACGCCGCCCTGACGGCGCTCACCGGCCGCCAGCTTCGCCGTTAGAATTCGGGCTCTCGATCGGCGCCGACACCGGGCACTCTGGGCTGAGATGAATATGGCCTCGCACGTGCGCTTCGCATGGCTGATTGTAACCGCCTTGGGCCCGTTTGCCACCGCCGGCGCAGACGATCCGCCCGCGCGGGCCGTCGCTTTCCAGACCTCCGACGGCCTCCTGCTGTCGGCCGACTACTACCCGCCGGCCAGGAAGGACCCGCCGGCGCCCGTCGCCATCCTCCTGCACGGCCACCGCCAGGACCGCTCCTGCTGGGAACCACTTATCAATCCCCTCCACGCGGCGGGCTTCGCCGTCCTCTGTCTCGATCTCCGCGGCCACGGCGAGAGCCGAACCGAGGCCACGGTCAACCGCATGGCTGACCGCGACCCCGGCGTCGTGGCCGACCTCCACCGCGATCTGCGCGCGGCCTACGACTGGATCACCACCCAGCCCGAGATCGACCGCGCCCGCTTCGCCCTGATCGGCGCCGACCTGGGCGGTGCCGCGGCCTTGCGCTACGCCACGCGCGACCGCAGCGTCGATTGCATTGTCTGCCTCACTCCAGCCCTCGAGACGATGGGCATCGACACGCGCAGCGACGTGCCCAAACTGCGCGGCCGCGACGTGCTGCTCGTCTCCGCCCGATCGGACGCCGAGGCGTCGGCCGCGTCCGCCGAGCTGGTCAAGCTCGCCCCGCAGATCAAGGCCCAGGCCATCGCCGCGGCCGGCCGCGGCGCCGAGCTGCTGACCGCCGACCCGCGACTGGCGACGCGCATCGCCGACTTCGTGCGAAGCGCCGTGGGCAAGCCCAGCCGGAACATCGTGGTCGGCACGATCGACAACCACGTCTATCATCTACCGGGCTCGGGGTGGATCGAGCGCATGAATCCATCGAACGTGCGGCTGTTCTCGTCGCCGCAGGAGGCCGAGGCGCGCGGCGTGCGCAAGTCGTTCTCGGCGGGCCCGGCCAGCAAGGACGCCGAGACCCCGTCGCCGAAGAAAGGGCGACCCTGATCTGAGGCGCGGAGCGGCCCGGCGGCGCACGACACCCCCGGGATGTCTCCATCCAACAAGGAACACGACTCATGGAGTGGATCAGCACGATGGCCTGCGCGATCTTCCTGCTGCTGCCGGCGGGCGAGCACGGACCGAACCCCTGGACGGAGCGGCTCGGACCGGCCCGCGAGCGCGTCGCCCAGACCGGTTCGGTCGAGGCCTTCGCCGCTGCGCTCGACGCCGCCTGGCGCGCCGACGACTGGCGCGCGGGGCTGGAGCTGGCGCTCGAGGCGCAGGAGAAGCACCCGCGGGACGCCACGCTCCCCGGCCTCGTCACGCGGGCCCTGTGGCGCGCCGGGCGCATCGCCCAGGCCGAGGCGATGGCGCAGCGCATCTCGCCGGCGTCCGAGGACTCCGTCGCGCTCGGCGCCCTGATCTCCATCCACCTGGCACGCGGCGAGGCCGACAAGGCGGACGACTTCGCCGCCCGGCTCGAGCGCCTCGGCCCGCGCACCGCGTCGGACTTCGCCCAGCTCGTCGCGGTTCGGCTGCACCGCAACCGCCTCGACGGCCTGGCCGCGCACATCGAGAAGACCCAGCGCCTGGCCGATCCCAGCAACGGCTACCCGGAGTATCTCCTCCGGGACTCGCTACAGGGGGTCGCCGAGTTCTACTCCCGCATCGGAACGGAGCCCACCAGCCGCATCGAGAAGCACGGCCGCGCCCCGCTGCGCGTCCTCGCCATGATCAACCTCCCGGCCGTCGACGCCTACCTCAACGGAAAGGGCCCTTACCGCCTGATCGTCGACACCGGCGGCAGCACCGCCCTTTCGATCGACACCGACGTCGCCGCGGAAATCGGCCTCAACTCCCTGGCGGACGCCCTCGTCCACGGCGTCTCGGGCAAGGACACCTCCGGCCAGGCCCTGCTCGACCACCTGCGCCTCGACGAAATCGTCTGCCGCCGCGTGCCGACGCGCATCTTCGGCGTGCGGGCGGCGTCGGCGGGCGCAGCGGACGGCATCCTCGGGACCGGGGTCTTCTCGGAGGCGCGCTTCACCATGAACTTCATGGAGCCGTCGCTGCGCGTCGCGCCGAGTTCGCCCGAGCCGGGCCGCGGCAAGCCCGTCGAGCTGCGCGTGGTCGGCGACTCGAAGCTGATCGCGGCGCTGGAGTTGAACGGCGAGCCGGCCGTCGCGCTGTTCGACACGGGCGCCGACGCCGTCGTCGTCTCGCCCCAGCGCCTCAACGAGCTGCATCCCCAGCAGAGCACGGCCGCCTCTGTCGGCGCAGTCGGCCTGGGCGTCGGCCAGGGCGCCGCGACGACGATCACGGTCGCGCCGGGTGTCACGTTCACCATCGCCGGCCGCGAGTATCGCAACTACAGCGGACTGGGCCTCAACATGCTCGACGACCTGCTGAGCCCCATCCTCGGAATCCGCGTCGACCTGCTCATCGGCATGCCGGTCTTCCGCGAGATGCGCTCGCTAACCGTCGATCTGCCGCGCAGCCGAATGTGGATCGAGTGGCTCGATTCATGAGCACGTCAACATGACCCGAAGCGCCCCGGATCACCCGCGCCCGTTCTTTGCTGAGCGCGGCGCGCCGCGGCGGATGATGTACAGCGGGCGCTGCTTGGCCTCTTCAAACAGCCGCCCCAGGTACTCGCCAATGATCCACAGCACCAGGAGCTGCATGCCGCCCAGCACCAGCACCGCCGCCAGCGTCGAGCTCCAGCCCTCGACCGTGCGGTTGGTGAACAGCCGCGCCCAAAGAACGAACAGCAGATAGGCCCCCGCGGCCAGCGACACGCCGGCGCCCGCGAGCCCGGCCGCGCGCAGCGGCGCCCACGAGAACGAGAAGATCGCGTCGCCGGCCAGGCGCAGCATCGAGCGCCAGGAGTACTTCGAGCGTCCGGCGGCGCGCGGCGGCGCGTCGAACACGACCTCGCGACAGTCGAATCCGATCCACTGCACGAGGCCGCGGTTGAAGCGCGTGCGCTCGCGGCACGACGCCAGCGCCTCTGCCGCCTCGCGCGACATCAACCGGAAATCCGCCGCCCCGGGCGTGACGCGGATGCGCGCGATCGACGACAGCAGCGTGTAGAACCAGCTCGACGCGATGCGCTTCGGCGCGCTGCCGTCGGCCGGGGCGCGGCGGACGGCCTGCACGATGTCCGCCCCGTCGCGCCAGGCTTCGACCAGCCGCGGCACGAGTTCGGGCGGATGCTGAAGGTCGCCGTCCAGCGTGATCGTCGCCGCGCCGCGCGCCTGCTCCACGCCCGCCAGCAGCGCCGCCTGGTGCCCGAAAGTCCGCGAGAGCGACACCAGCCGCACCTCCGAGCGGCGCTGCGCCCAGGCGGCCACGCGGCCGGCGGTGCCGTCCGTGCTGCCGTCGTCCACCACGATGATCTCGTACGGATCATTCAGGGCGTCCATGACCCGGCAGGTGCGCTCCAGCAGCGCGTCCACGTTGGCCTCTTCGTCCAGCATCGGAACGACGACGGACAGCGTGACCGGCCGGACCTGCTCCAAGGCGCGCTCCTCGCGGTAGGCGTGCGTGACTCGCGATGGTACACCGCCCCGTTGGCGCGTCCATACGGCCCATCGCGGGCGCCCGGGCCCAGCCCGTGGAGCCTGGGACAAACCCGTCCAGCCGCCATGGCGGGCGATTAAAGTGACGGAAGCCCGCCAGATCGGGCGACACACGCCTTCCTATGGAAATTCGCGCCGGCAGGCAAAACTTGTGCGCGGCCCTTGACGGCCAGCCCGGCCGCCTTAGTCTAATTGGGATACGCGAGGGCGAACTGGTTCCTCACGGCGCGGTGAGGACGCCTTCGCAGGCGTTGTGAAGCGAGGAATTGCACATGTTCGGTTTTCTCGGCGATTTTGGGATCATCGGTCTGCTGATCGGCCTGGCCGTCATCTTCTTCCTGGTGACCACCTTCCTCCAGTAACCGGTACCCCGATCGCAGCGCAGAGCGTCGCCCGGAGAATTGACGCCGGCCGACGCTCTTGTGCTTTTTCTCACGTCGTGCTTTCGGGCGAACTCCGCGCCTCAGCGCTCGCCAACCTCCGTCAGCCACCCGAGCAGCAGCGCCGGCAGCACCGGCGCCGCCGGCCCCTCGCCCACCGACGCGACCTCTCCGCCGCTCCCGACGATTACGTCTTCCAGGCCGTCGCCGTTGACGTCCCCGACCGTTACTCCGAAGTTGAACGCCAGGCCCGTCTCAGGCAGCCCCGAGCCGGCCACGAAACGGAAGCCGCCGCGCCCGTCGCCCAGCAGCGCGAACACCCCGTAGATGTATCCGACCGTCGGCTTCAACCGCCCGCAGGCCACGATGTCGGCATGTCCATCGCCGTTCAGATCGCCGACGGCCAGTCCCGATCCGCCGCCGGTCAATTCGACCAATGGGTCGGGGGTGGCGCGCCAGGAGCCGTCCGGCTGCTGAAGATAGACCTCGATCCCGTTGATCCAGTTCATCACCGCCAGGTCGAGCCGACCATCTTCGTTGAAGTCCGCCAGGTCGAGCCCGTGAAACAGCCCCAGCGTCGAAGTGGGGCGCGGCAGACCCTGCGAGGCATCCTGGAAATCGCCGGCCCCCGTGCCGTGCCACACGCGCGGCCCCTCGTGCCAGCTCGCCACCACGTCGAGGTGGCCGTCGCCGTTCACATCCACCAGCCGAATGCGGTTCACCCAGCCGTGCGACGGCAGGCTGGTGCGCCGCGGCGTCCAGTGCGCGCCGCTGCCGTCTCCCAGCAGCACCGTGAACCCGCCGTCCGGATCGCTCGAACCCGCGACCAGGTCGGCGTGGCCATCCCCGTTGACGTCCCCCACGCCCACATCCTCGAAGCCCAGGCTCGTCTGCTCGTCGTCAGTACCGGATGCGGCGTCGGCGTTGCCGGCGTTGAGGGCCATCGTGACCGCGCGGAACTCGCCCCGGCCGTCGCCGAGGTAGACGTACAGCCCGCGACAGTGATCGGCGACCACCAGGTCCGATATGCCGTCGTTGTTTACGTCCACGATGTGCAGGTTGCCGCCGCAGGACAAGCCGTCGAACTTCGGCTGCTGCGGCGCAAGTCGCCAGCGGCCGGCGCCGTCGCCAAACCACACGAGCGGGCCGCGGCCCTTGCGCGGGTGCGCGACCAGGTCCGCCCTGCCGTCGCCGTTGACATCCGCCAGTTTCGGGTCGCATTTCCAGCGGCCCGACGTCGGCAAGCCCTCGACCGCAAGGCGGAAGCGCACCGCCGGCTTCTCGACGGGCGTGACGGCGTTCGGCTCGCGCGCCGGCCCGGACTTGTTGGGCTCCTGGTCTTCGCGCGGCTTGTGGCCCGGACGCTCGTTGTTGCAGCCGGCCACGGCCAACGCGCCCATCAACACCAGGCCCACACCCAGGCGGTTCAGACGCACGGTCGGACTCCTTCGGGCAGCGCGCCGGTCTCACGGCCGGCGGCGGCCGGCTACTTGGGCAGGTTCAGCTCACGGTACCACTGGCCGTCGCGGCGAATCCAGCGCTCATTGATGAGAATCTCCTGCGGCGGCTGCTTCGAGACGCTCGGATCGGTCAGCTTGACGGTGTACGCCACGAGGATCCGGCCGCGGTCGCCGATGACCTCGATGAACTCGACGTCCTTGCTGAGATGCTCGAACTGCGATTCGTCCGCCACCAGCATGTCGAACTTGACTTCCTCGTGGTCTTCCGGATCGGTCAGCGCGTAGAGCTTCTCGTAGTCGCGCTTAAGGCGACACTGCCAGGCCTCCTCGAAGCGCTCCTTCAGCCGCTGCTCGCCCTCGCGGTCGCGCGCCGCGGGCGCATCGGGATACAACGACAGCTCCTCGGCCGGCACCGGGTACCAGTCTTCCCCGACCCAGCGCCAGCGCTCCCATTGCCGCACCTGCTGCGCCGCGGCAGCCGGATAACGGCGGACGCGCTTGGTGGACTCGACCTGCACCCAGCCGAAATGGCCCTCGACCTGGCCCCCGAGGACGCGATGCGCGAGGATGGCGATGGGCTCGTTCTCGCGGCACCACTCGATGTACTTCTCGCGGTCCTCGGCCTTGGCGACACGCGGGTCGCGGAAATCGAACGTCCGCGACCAGTCCTCGTCCTGGCGCGCCTGCCACAGGATCCGGGCACGCTCCACCAGCCGCGCCGTGCGTTCGGCGTCCGTTCGGGCCGCGGGCGCCCGGCGCGGCTGCGACCCCTCGCAACCCCACGCCGCCAACAGCCCCACCACGGCCAGCCAACCCAGGCCCCTTCCTACGCTCGCGTTTCGCCTCATGCTGGCACTCCGACCCGCTCAATGTCCACAGCGACCCCTTCGGCTTGGATTTCGACCCCCGCGCGATGCCCGCGCAAGGCACGCGATCCGTGAGTATATTCGATCGGCGGTTGCGCTGACAGCGCCTGACCGCGGCCCGACGGTTTGCCCCCGGCCGGCGATGAATCGCTTGCAAACCGTCCGATCCGCGAACTACAGTTGAGCAATGCCGGGCCGAACGATATAAACGCCGTTGAACGCCGCCCGGTGTTCATCCAAGGAGGACGCGGAATGCGTCGCCGACGAGGGTCTCGTGCGTTCACGCTGATCGAGTTGCTGATCGTCGTGGCGATCATTGCGCTATTGATCTCCGTCCTGCTGCCCAGCCTGTCGGCGGCCCGCGCCCAGGGCCGCGCCGCCAAGTGCCTCGCGCAGTTGCGCGTCTTCGGACACGGAATGGCCGTCTATGCCAACGAGAACCGCGACGTCATGGTCGGCGGCCGGCTGCCGAAGCTCGATGCCTGCAACTGGTACGCCGAGATCCTCGGCGGAACCAAGTTCCGCCCGAACTTCGCCGCCATGCTCGGCCGCAGCGTCGGCATGCCGCCGTTCCGCGAGCCGGCGCGCTGCGAGAACATCATCGATTCCGAGCAGCAGCCCGGCAGCCGGCAGAACTTCGCCAGCCCGCTCTACATTTGCCCGGAAGTCGCCGACTGGTCCGACGAGCGGAATTTCAGCTACGGCTACAACTACCACTTCCTGGGCAACTCGCGACTCAGCGACTCCGCGAACCCGACCTCCTTCAAGAACTGGCCGGTAAGCCTCTCGAAAATCCGCCACGCCGCCCTGACCGTCGCCGTCGCCGACAGCATGGGCACGGCCGCCACCGTTCCGATCGACCATCGGGCCGAGTACGAGAACAACGGCAACAACGTCGACGCCTACGGCAACGAGGGCTTCAACCTCGACCCGCCGCGCATCGATCCGTTCAACGGCGAGGCCGCGGGCTACCCGGACCATCGCACGTCGGTCGACCCGCGCCACCGCGGAAAGGGCTCGGTGCTCTGGGTCGATGGCCACGCCCGCGCCGAGACGCTCAGGGGCCTCGGCTACAAGCTGGGCCCCGGCGGCGAGGTCGAGTTTGACGGGAACAACGCACAGTGGACCGGTAATCACCAGGATCTCGCCTGGACCCCGGGGTTCCAGTACTGAACGCGAGCGCGGTCGAACGCGAGCGCAAATCCCGCAGCCGTTGCGCCGCGCCGGTTGTCCAAAACAAGCACGCCGATTCTTCCGATGTAACACGGCAACACGCCGCGCGGCTGCGCCGTCTCGCGCCGTTCTTGCGCCGCCGGCGGGAAAAACCGACGCCACGAATCCAGGCTCCACCAGGAGACACTTGCCATGCACATGCATTCAGGCCCGAGCCGCCTCGTCCCGCGCGTTCGTCGTCCCATCCCGCTGACCGCGCTGGCGCCCGCCCTGATCGCGGTGCTGGCGGGGCTCGGCGGGCTGACCGTCGCCGGATGCCCCGGACAGGCGGACAACGCCGACACGCTTGTCGATGGGCGACAGTTCGGCCCGGGAACGCACAGCCTGAATATCACCGCCAACGGCCGCGCCCGCACCTGGACGCTGCACCTGCCGCCTTCCTTCGTGCACGGCGAGCCCGCGCCCGTCGTCTTCCTGCTGCACGGCCTGGCCGGCAACGGCAGGCAGTTCCTGACCGACAGCGGCTGGGTCGCCGCCGCCGACACGCACGGATTCATCGCCGTCGCGCCCGATGCGCTTGGCGCGAACCCCAATGCCGCGCCGAACGTTGTCACCAACCCGCGCACCTGGACCGCGGCGCAGTTCTCGCTCGGCGGCGAATCCACCAACCGCGACGTGCTCTTCTTCGACGCGCTGCTGGCGCGCGTGCAGGAACTGCTCGGCTTCTCAATCGACGAGGTCTACGTCGCCGGCCATTCGAACGGCGGCAGCATGACCTTCGTGCTCGCGTCGGAGCGCGCCAACCGCATTGCCGCCGCCGGCATCGTCGCCTCGCACTGGATCGGCGTGGGCCCGGCGCCCGACCCGGCGGTGCCGACGCTGTATGTCGTGGGCACGGTCGATCCGCTGGCGCCGCTGGCGGGCGGCGCGACCGACGAGTTCGGCAACACGACGCCGTCGATCAACTTCACTCTGACGCGCTGGGCCCTGGCGCTGGGCTGCGACACGCCGGCGCGCGAGGTCTCCGACGCCGGCGGCCTGCGCACCGTCGAGTACGACGGCTGCAACCAGGCCGCGACCTTCCGGGCGATCTTCATCGAGGGCCAGGGCCACACCTGGCCCGGCCAGCCTGCGCCGCCGCTGCCCGAAGGCGCCTTCGGCCCGGCAACCGACCTGCTCGACGCGACGGCGACAATCTGGGACTTCTTCGTGACGTCCGGACGCGCGCCCCTGTAGCACCCGGGCGCCTGACAGCCCAGCGGCCCGCGAGCGGGGGCAAGCTCGCCGCCGCGCTGCGCAGCGGCTACACTCTTGCCCTATGTTCGAGGCGCTGTCAGACCGGCTGGGAGCTGTCTTCCGTTCGCTGCGCGGGCGCGGACGGCTGACCGAAGACAACGTTCGCGACGCGATGCGGCAGGTGCGGACGGCCCTGCTCGAAGCCGACGTGAACGTCGAAATCGCGCGCGAGTTCTGCGACCACTGCGTGCAGAAGGCCCTGGGCATGGAGGTCATCAAGACGCTCCAGCCCGAGCAGGTGATGGTCCGCGCGGTCTACGACGAGCTCGTGGCCCTGATGGGCCCGATCGAGACGCGCATCCCCTTCGTCAGCCAGCCGCCCACCGTCATCCTCATGGCCGGGCTGCAAGGCTCCGGCAAGACGACCACCTGTGCCAAGCTCGCGCGATACTGCATGCTCCGCGGCAAGAAGCCCCTGCTCGTCGCCGCCGACCTCAAGCGCCCCGCGGCCATCGACCAGCTCGAAGTCCTCGGCCGGCAGATCGACGTCCCCGTCTACGCCGAGCGCGACCACCAGCAGCCCGTGCGCGTCTGCCGCAACGCCGTCCGCGAGAGCCGAAAGCTCGACCGCGACGTGGTGATCCTCGACAGCGCCGGCCGGCTGGCGATCGACGAGGAGCTGATGACCGAGATCGCCCAGGTCGCCGAGGCCACTCAGCCGCACCAGATCTACCTCGTGCTCGACGCCATGACCGGCCAGGACGCCGTCAACACCGCCCGCTCCTTCAACGAGCGGCTCGAGCTCGACGGCGTGATCCTGACGAAATTCGACTCCGACACGCGCGGCGGGGCGGCGCTCAGCGTCAAGAAGGTGTCGGGCAAGCCGATCAAGTTCATCGGCGTGGGCGAGAAGCTCGACGCGCTCGAGGAGTTTCACCCGGAGCGCGTGGCGCAGCGCATCCTCGGCATGGGCGACGTGCTGAGCCTGGTCGAGAAAGCCCAGCAGGCCTTCGACGCCGGCGAGGCCGCCAAGGCCAACGAGAAGATGGCCAAGGGCCAGCTCGGCCTCGACGACTTCCTCACGCAGCTCGAAGGCTTCCGCAAGATGGGCCCCATCAAGCAGGTGCTCAAGCTCATTCCCGGCCTCGGCTCGGCCCTGGGCGACCTGGAGATGCCCGAGGAGGAGCTGAACCGCTTCAAGGGCATCATCCACTCCATGACCCCCGGCGAACGCCGCAACCCCGACATCATCGAGGCCTCCCGCCGCCGGCGCATCGCCCGCGGCGCCGGCGTCGACCCGCAGGACGTCAGCGCCCTCGTCAAGCAGTTCCTGCACATGCGGCCACTCATGAAGCAGATGGCCGGCATGGGCATGGGCCAGCGCCTGAAAATGACGCAGCAGCTCGGACAGATGGGCATGCTCGACGGCAGAATCCCAAAGCTCAAGGCCGCCACGACCCGCTTCGACCCGCGCCGCCGCGACCGCAAACGCAAACGCCGCCGCTGACGCGCGCCGTCTGGGCCGCTTCTCCGGCGGCGGCTGGTACGGGCTCCGATACCCGCCGGCCAGCTTTCGCCTGGTCGTCGGGCCCGGCTCCACCTTGCCGGCGCGCTCGAGCGCCGTCCACTCCGGCGACGGCAGCCGCTTGGCGCCGGTCCAGTACTTATTTGGGCCGGGGGGAACGAGGGCCGATCAGGGCGGTACGTGACCGAGGCCGCGCGCTTGACGCCGGAGTAATAACGGGTATTAATCAGCAAAGCACGGCAGGAGTCGCGCCATGGCCGCCAGGGTCTCTCGAGCCGAGATCGTCACGTTCAAAGCCGACACCGCGCTGCTGGACGCCCTGCGCGGCATCTCCAACCGCTCCGAGTTCATCCGCAACGCCGTCCTCGCCGCGCTCGAGCACCTCTGTCCGCTCTGCCGCGGCACCGGAACGCTGACCCCGCCCCAACGCCGCCACTGGGACGCCTTCGCCGCCCGGCATTCGATCGCCGAGTGCGGCGACTGCCACGCGTTTCACCTCGTCTGCCCGGACGATCCCGCGGCCGAGGTCCACGTCCACCACCGCCGTCGAAAGGGGAAGTGAGTGTCGGGCGCCCGGGCTGGATTCAAGTTGAGCGCCGGCGTCGCGTACGCCCCGCGGTTCGCGCTGCTCCTGGCCGCGATCGGCGGCGGCGGCGCGCTTCTGGCGGCGAGCGCATGCCGGCCCGCCGCGCCCGCCGCCACGGCCGGAGCCAAGCTGCGCGTCTGCGTGAGCATTCTGCCGCAGGCGTACTTTGTGGAGCGCATCGGCGGCGAGCACGTCGAGGTGCAGGTGCTGGTCGGTCCGGGGCAGTCGCCGCACACCTACGAGGCTTCGCCGCAGCAGATGGCGTGGCTGTCGCGGGCCGATCTGTTCGTGACGCTGGGGATGCCGCTGGAGCAACGGCTGCTGGAGCGGCTTTCGGGGCAGCGGCGTGACCTGCGCGTGGCGGATGCGACCGAGGGGCTGACGTTCCTGCTGGCGGAGTGCGATCACGATCACGGCGGCGGGCACGACGGCGACGGGCATGACCACGGCGCGCACGAGCGCGACCCGCACGTCTGGCTCGATCCGCAGCGCGTCAAGCACATGGCCGCCAACATCTGCCGGGCGCTGGTCGAGCTCGACCCGCAGCGGCGGGAGACCTACGAGCGCAACCTGGCGGCGTTTCAGGCAGACCTGGACGACGTCGACGCCCGATTGCGGCAGCGGCTGGCCCCCTATCGCGGCCGGGCGTTTTTCGTCTTTCACGCGGCGTACGGCTATTTCGCCGAGCGCTACGGACTGAAGCAACTGGCGGTCGAGGTCGCCGGCAAGGAGCCGACGCCGCGCGAGCTCGTGAACCTGGTCGAGCGCGTGCGGGAGTCGGGCGTCAGGGCCATCCTGCTTGAGCCGCAGTATCCGCGCACGACGGCCGAGGCGCTGGCGCGCGAGGTCGGGGCCGAGGTGCTGATTGTCGACGACCTGGCGCGCGACTACCTGGCCAATCTCCTGGACATGGCCGACAAGCTGGAGCACGCGTTCGGCGGCCCCGCGCCGCGCGGCGAGTGAGGGAGCGCAGGCAAGACCTCTTGGAACACGATCCCGTCATCGAGCTGCGCAATGTGACGTTTGCCTACGACGGCGCGCCGGCCATCGAGCGCGCCGACCTGGCCATCCGCCCGCGAGAGTTCGTCGCGATCGTCGGCCCGAATGGCGGCGGAAAATCCACGTTGCTGAAGCTGATGCTCGGGTTGTTGCAGCCGACCTGCGGCAGCGTTCGCCTGCTCGGCGGACCTCCCTCGGCGGCGCGCCGCCGCGTCGGCTACATGCCGCAGCATTCGCAGCTCGACCCGCGCTTCCCGGTGACGGTGATGGACGTCGTGCTGATGGGCCGGCTGCAAGGCGGGCTGCAATTCGGCCCCTACGGCCCGGCCGACCGGCGCACCGCCCGCGAGGCCCTGCGCGACGTCGGGCTCGAAGCGCTGCGCAGCCGGCCGATCCACGCCCTCTCCGGCGGGCAGCGGCAGCGCACCCTGATCGCGAGGGCCCTGGCCTGCGAGCCGGAAATCCTGATGCTCGACGAGCCGACGGCCAACCTGGACATGCAGGTCGAGGAGCAGCTCTATGCGCTGCTCAAGGAGCTGAACCGCCGGCTCACCGTGCTCCTGGTCTCGCACGACGTGGGTTTCGTCTCGCAGTTCGTCAGCCGCGTCATCTGCGTCAACCGCACGATCCAGGCGCACCTGACCAGCGACGTCACCGGCGAGGTGATCCGTGGACTCTACGGCCACGACGTGCGCATGGTGCACCATGGCCACCCGCATGGCGACGAGCACCGCGCGGGGCGCCATGCCCACGGCCACCACCATCATCACCCGGGAACGGAGTAGCCCGCCGTGTTCGAGTTCATCGAGAACGTCGCGCGCTACCCCTTCCTGCAACACGCCGTCGCCGCCGGCCTGCTGGCCAGCGTGGCCTGCGGCGTCGTCGGCACGTACGTCGTGGTGCGGCGGATCACCTACATCGCCGGGGGCATCGCCCATTGCGTCCTGGGCGGCATCGGCATCGCTCGCTACCTGAACATCGAGCACGGCTGGACGTGGCTTACCCCCTTGGGAGGCGCCACGGTGGCCGCGATCATCGCGGCGCTGCTGATCGGCTGGGTCAGCCTGCGGGCCAAGGAGCGCGAGGACACGATCATCAGCGCCCTGTACGCGGTCGGCATGGCGACGGGAGTGCTGTTCATCCAAATCACGACCGGCATGGCCACGGACCTCCAGAGCTACCTGTTCGGAAACATCCTGTTGGTCACGCCGCAGCAGATCTGGATGATCGGCGTGCTGAACGCGGTCATCGTGGGCGCCGGCCTGCTGTTCTACAAGCAGCTCCTGGCCGTCTGCTTCGACGAGGAGTTCGCGAGGCTGCGCGGCGTTCCGGTCGAGCTGTTCTACCTGCTGCTGCTGTGCCTCGCGGCCCTGACGGTCGTGCTGCTGTCGTCGGTCGTCGGCATCATCCTGGTGATCGCGCTGTTGTCGCTGCCGGCGGCGGTGGCGGGTTTCTTCTGCCGGTCGCTGTGGCAGATGATGATCTCGGCGACGCTGCTGTGCACGCTGTTCGTGATCGGGGGCTTGTGGACCGGGTACTCGCTCAACCTGCTGGCGGGGCCGACGATCATCGTCTGGGCCGGCGGGTCATACCTGCTGGTGACGGCGGCCCGCGCCGCCGGCCGGCTGCGTCGGGCCTGAGCGGAGCGCGGCAGGTCGCATTCTTGCCGGAGGGCGCTGTGCAGATTCGCGAATTTCAGCAACGGATCGAGGAGATGTACTCGAAGACGGACCGCCAGCGCGGCAGCGCGGCGACGTTCCTGTGGCTGATGGAGGAGGTGGGCGAGCTGGCCAGCGCGATCGCGGAGAACAACGACACGCAGAACAAGGCGGAGGAGTTCGCCGACGTGCTGGCCTGGCTGTGCTCGCTGGCGAACGTCGAGGGCGTCGATCTGCAATCCGCCGTCGAGGCCAAGTACATCCGCAGCCGCCCGGAGGGGCACAAGTAACGCGGCGGATCGCGGGACGATGCGCCACCTCGACTCCCGAAGCGATCCCCGCGGCCGTGAGCGGTTGCGGCGGCGCTGCCCGTGATTTCGCCGGACCCGCGGCGGCCGTGCTGCTGCGCTCACGCCGGACGCCCGCGACGCTCTGACACCGGTGCGCTCGCCGACTCCGGGTATAATCCCGCCTTTCGCGTTGCCGTGCGCGAATTCGGGGACCTTTCGCGCAGGCGGCGGCAGGAGCCGGGAAGGCCATGGCCACGGAGGGAACGGCTGATGCTGCTGCGGGTCGTCGTCGCCAGGTGCGCCGCGGACGCCGCGCCGACACGCCGGCGGGCCAAGCCGGCGCGGGGCACGCGCAGCCCGGCCTTGGGGTCGGCGCCGCACCGTCGGCCGCCGCTCCGCAGAGCGGCGACGTGGCGTGGCTGACGATCCGCGGGGCGCGGCACAACAACCTGAAGGACGTGACGGCCGGTTTCCCGCTGGCGCGCTTCACGTGCGTCACCGGCGTCTCGGGCTCCGGTAAGAGCTCGCTCGTCAATGACGTCCTTCACGCGGCCCTGGCGCGCGAGCTGAACGGCGCGCAGACCACGCCCGGCGAGTTCGAGCGGATCGAGGTCGTCGGCGGCCAGGCGGGCTCCGCCGGCCGGGCCGCGGCGCGCGAGCCGCGCCGCAACGGCGACGGGCAGCCGGGCGACGCAGTGCGCGGCGGTGCGCTGCGGGCGGGAGACATCGCCGCGTCGCTGCACGCCGCGCTCGACAAGATCATCGCCATCGACCAGACGCCGATCGGGCGCACGCCGCGCAGCAACCCCGCGACGTACATCAAGGTCTTCGACGAGATTCGCGACCTGTTCACGCGGCTGCCGGACGCGAAGCTGCGCGGCTACAAGCCGGGGCGCTTCAGCTTCAATGTCGCGGCCGGGCGTCGCGGCGGCGGGCGCTGCGAAGCGTGCGAGGGCAATGGGGCGAACCGGATCGAGATGGATTTTCTGGCGGACGTGTGGGTGACGTGTCCGGTGTGCAGTGGCCGGCGCTTCACGCGCGAGACGCTGGCGGTGCAGTACAAGGGCAAGTCGATCGCCGACGTGCTGGAGATGGACGTCGCCGAGGCGCTGGAGCACTTCGAGCCCGTGCCGCGCATCCGGGCGATGCTCCAGACGCTGCACGACGTCGGGCTCGATTACATCAAGCTCGGCCAGGCGAGCACCACGCTTTCCGGCGGCGAAGCGCAGCGCATCAAGCTGGCGCGCGAGCTGGTGAAGAAGCCCACCGGCCGCACGCTCTACGTGCTCGACGAGCCCACGACCGGCCTGCACTTCGAGGACATCCGCAAGCTGCTGGCGGTGCTCCACGGCTTCGTCGACGCCGGCAACACCGTCATCGTCATCGAGCACAACCTCGACGTCATCAAGACCGCCGACTGGGTGATCGACCTCGGCCCGGAGGGCGGTGCCGGCGGCGGGCGCATCGTCGCCGCAGGAACGCCCGAGCAGGTGGCGGCGGTGACGGGGAGCCATACGGGAGAGGCGCTGCGGGGTGTGCTGAGTTCAGCGTGCCGCGTGCAGGGTCACGAATGGCAGAAGCCGGTGGGCGTCGATTCTGAACTCGCCGCTCAGAACGCGACGCTCGATACTCCGGCCGTTTTCGTCCGCGGGGCGCGCGAGAACAACCTGAAGGACGTTTCGGTCGCCTTCCCGCGCGAGCAGATGACCGTCTGCACCGGCGTTTCGGGCTCCGGCAAGACCAGCTTCGCCATCGACACGGTCTTCGTCGAGGGCTACCGGCGCTACGTCGAGTCGCTGTCGGCGTACGCGCGGCAGTTCCTGGGCCAGATGGCCAAGCCGCGCGTCGAGCACGTCGAGGGGCTGAGCCCGGCGATCTGCATCGAGCAGAAGGCCGCCAGCAAGAGCCCGCGCAGCACGGTCGGCACCGTCACCGAGATCTATGACTACATGCGCGTGCTGTGGGCACGGCTGGGAACGCCCTATTGCCCGCGCTGCCAGACGCCCATCGGCGCGCAGGCGGTGGACGAGATCGTCGATCGCGTCATGGCGCTGGGGCGCGGCGTGCCGATCATCCTGCTGGCCCCGGTGCGGCTGAGCGAGGGCGAGACCTACGCCGGGCTCTTCAATCGCCTGAAGCGCTCCGGCTATACGCGGGTGCGGATCAACGGCGAGATCACGCTGGCGGCGCAGGCCACGACGCTCGATGCGCGTCGCCGGCACCGCGTCGAGGTCGTCGTCGATCGCACCGTGGTGAAGCCCGCGGCGCGCGGCCGCATCGCCGAGAGCGTCGAGCACGCGCTGGCGCTGGGCAACGGGCTGATGACGGTCGTGGTGGAGGAGCAGCACAGGGACAACGGTGACGACGCGGCGAAGGTCCGGGGCGAAGCCGTGGAGACCCCAGACGCCGCGGCGTCGCCGCTTCGTCACACCGTCGCTCCGTCACACCCTTCTGAGCTCCGCTTCTCGCAGAAGCTCGCCTGCCTGACGTGCGGCGAGAGCTACGAGGAGCTTTCCCCGCATCATTTCAGCTTCAACAGCCAGATGGGTTGGTGCGAAACCTGCGAGGGCCTCGGCGTGCAGCGCGGCGCCCCGGCCGGCGACATCATCCGCAATCCCCGCCGCTCGCTCTTCGACGGCGCCATCGCCGGCTGGACGCGCATCGACCGCCGCACGCCCATGGGACGCATGCTCGTGGCACTCTGCGCACACCTGGGCGTCTCACCCGACGCGCCCCTCGAAGACTGGACGACCGCCCAGCGCAGTGCGCTGCTCTTCGGACCGCAGATCGGCCGCGCGGCCGCAAGCTGGATCGACGCCCCCGACCTGCTTGGCGGCCCCGGCAACACTAAAAACCGCCAGGCCGACAACGCCGGCCTGCGTTTTCAGTGGCGCGGGCTCTTTCCGGCGCTCGATTCGGCCATGCGGCATAGCTGGACGCTGCGCCACCGCCTCAATGAGCTCGTCACCGACATCCCCTGCCTGACCTGCCGCGGCGGCCGGCTGCGCCCCGACGCGGCGGCGGTGCGGCTCGAGGTGAGCAGCGAGCGGCGAGCGCCGAGCGACCCCTTGAAGACAACGTCCGGGCGCAGTTCCGGCGGCCAGATACCCTCTGAACTCGTTACTCTGCACTCGCCACCCGCCGCTTCCAATTCGCCGCTCGTCACTCCGTCGGTCGTCGAACTGTGCCAGCGGCCGCTGGGCGAGGCGCTGGCGTATTTCGACGGGCTGCGGCTCGACGCCCGGCAGCAGCGCATCGCCGGCGAGGTGGTGCTCGAAATCCGCCGAAGGTTGCGATTCGTTGTCGATGTCGGGCTCGAGTACCTGACGCTCGACCGCGCCGCGCCGACGCTCTCGGGCGGCGAGGCGCAGCGCATCCGCCTGGCGAGCCAGATCGGCAGCGGCCTTTCGGGCGTGCTGTACGTGCTGGACGAGCCGACGATCGGGCTGCATCCGCGCGACACGGCGCGCCTGGTCGCCGCCCTGCGCAAGCTGCGGGCCCTCGGCAACACGCTCCTGCTCGTTGAGCACGACCGCGAGGTCATCGCCGCCGCCGATCACCTGCTGGATTTCGGACCGCGCGCCGGAAAGCACGGCGGCGAGATCGTCGCCCAGGGGACGCCGGGGCGCCTCGTCTCGGAGCGCGCCTTGCCGCCGGCGACGGCGGGCGGCGAAGGCCCGCAGCCGCGCTCACTGACGCGCGGCTACCTGACGGGCGAGCTGGCCGTTCCGATCCCGAGCAACAGGCGGCCGGTGCGGGCCGGCGCGGAGCCGGCGGCGTGGCTGATGATCCGCGGGGCGCGGCAGAACAACCTGAAGAACATCGACGTCCCGGTGCCGCTCGGCCGCCTGGTGTGCGTGACCGGGGTGTCGGGCTCGGGCAAGAGCTCGCTGATCAACGACATTCTCTGGCCGGGGCTGTCGCGGGCGATCAACCAGGCGAACGTGACCGTCGGCGAGCATGATCGGATTGAAGTCATTGAGGAAGGGACGCAAAGACGCAGGGACGAAGAGACGAAAAAAAGCGGCCGAAGCGAAGCGCGGGCGCGCCGGTCGCCCCCCACTCCGCCGCTCCGCCGCTCCGTCAATCCGTCACTCACCCGCCACATCGACAAAGTCATCAACGTCGATCAGTCGCCGATCGGCCTGACGCCCGCCAGCAACCCCGTCACCTACACCGGAGCGTTCGACTGGATCCGCGAGCTGTTCGCCCGGCTGCCCGAGAGCAAGCTCCGCGGCTGGCAGGCCAACCGCTTCAGCTTCAACCGGCCCGGTGGGCGCTGCGAGGCGTGCGAGGGGCAGGGCCAGAAGCGCATCGAGATGCACTTCATGCCCGACGTGTGGGTGACGTGCGAGACATGCGGCGGCCGGCGCTACACTGCCGAGACGCTGGAAGTGCGCTTCAAGGAGCGCTCGATCGCCGATGTGCTGGACATGCGCGTCGCCGACGCCCTGGAGCTGTTCGACAGCGTGCCGAAGGTGCGGCGGCTGCTTCAGACCCTGGCGGACGTGGGCCTCGACTATGTGCAGCTCGGCCAGCCGGCGCCGACGCTCTCGGGCGGCGAGGCGCAGCGCGTCAAGCTGGCGGCGGAGCTTGGCAAGCCGGACACGGGACGCACGCTGTACGTCCTCGATGAGCCGACGACGGGCCTGCACTTCGACGACGTGCGCAAGCTGCTCGGCGTGCTGCACCGCCTGGTTGACCTGGGCAACACCGTGGTCGTTGTCGAGCACAATCTCGACGTCCTGAAGAACGCAGACTGGATCATCGACCTCGGCCCCCAAGCCGGCGAGGCCGGGGGGCGGATCGTCGCCCTCGGCACACCCGAGGAAATAGCGAGCAGCAAATCGCGATTGGCGAAACAGCACGCAGATCGGCGGCCCGTTTCAGAGTTCGCTGTTCACCGGTCGCCATTCGCCGCTCCCTCCCACACCGCCGCCGCGCTGGCTCCCGTTCTGGCCGCCGGTCCGTATGAGCCGCGCGCGCCCTACGACCCCGCGGAGCACGCCCGCCGCGAGATCGAGGTGGAGAAGCAGCGATTTGGCGGGGTGGGCAAGGGGGTGAAGATGCCGTGGCAGATCGACGGACGCCGGTGGCACCTGGAGCAGCGGCCGACGCGCGGCGGGGGAGCTGTGCGCTGGGAGGCCGCGGCGCTGCTGTACATCGAGCAGCTTGTGCAGCAGGTCGGGAAAGGCCGCTTCAGCCCGACCAACTGGAACGAGCGTGCGAGCATCGAGGTCACCGCCCCTGGCGCCGATACCTGGTTCCTGCACATCCTCACGGGCGGCGAATGGCTGCTGGAGCTGTATTTCCTGGTTCCGCGCGGCACGTTCAGACAGCCGGACCTCGATCGGCAACTCGGGCTCAAGACGCTGGACGAGCGCGATGACTTGCAGACCTACGGCGACTGGTCGCGGGTGGACGTGAGGCCGCGGCAGGGCGGCATCGACGCCGTGGCCGTCTACGTTCACGACCGCGCCGAGATCGACACGCCCGGGTTCCGGCGTTTCGTCCGCGATGCCGGCGCGGCCTATTTCTCGATGGTCGGCGCGCGCGCATCGCCGTCGCAGTCGGAGTGAGCGTCGCGGGCCACGAGGCCGACGCCCCCCGTGGGCCGCCAGCGCCGTTTCTCAGCGGGCTCTGATGCCTGATGCAGGAGCCTCACACGCCCGCGGCGGAGTTGACGCCTGCGGCGCGTTCGCCGACTTCGGCCACGTCGGAGTCCGACAACTGATCCAGAAACGCGAGCAGCGCTGCCAGCAGCCGCCGATGCCGCGGATGCCGAAGCTGGAACCCGCAGGCGTCCATTTCGGCCAGCGCCGCGTCACACGCGGCGCCTTGCACGGCCACACGGTAGAGCGCGCAGAACAGTCCGGTCCGTTGCTGGCCGATGCGGCAGTGAACCAGCAGCGGCGTCCGCTCCGGCTCGCGCGCCAGCTTCAGGAACACTCGGAACTGCTCGGCGCTCGGCGGATTCTTGTGATTGCAGGGGATCGTGACGAACTGCACGCCGCGCCCTTCGCACACGGCGCGTTCCTGCTGTTCCCAGGCGTCGGGGTCGTCGCCATCGCGCGCCCCGCGCAGGGCCACGACCGTCTTCAGGCTGTACTGCTCGATGATCTGCGCGAGTTCCTCGGGCCGGGGCTGGCCGCAGCGATAGAGCCGCCCCGGCTCGACCACGCCGAAGTTCCGCAGCCCGTCGTACGGGGCGCGAAACAACCGCCGAATCCAACGCGGGACGTTCACCTGAAGCATCTCCGGGACGGTCCGGCCGCGATTGCCGCGCTCGTCGCCAGGCGTCAAATCCCTGCGCGCCGGTCAAGTGCCCGAGGCGACCTGGAAGCTCGCCCGCTTCTGCGCCACCTTCGAGCCGATTCTATCCGCCACGGTGATTTTTGCCACATAGTCCCCGGGGGACAGGCCCGGCGGCAGCGTGACCAGGGGGGCGATGAAACACTCGTGACGCGCGTCACGCCAGCGGGTCCGCACGTCCGGGATCGTCTGCTCCTGGATCGTCCGGCCCTCCGCCGTCAGGATGCTGATCGTCACGTCGAAGTGCGTCTCGTGCTCGCCGCTGTCCAGCCGGCGGTTCGTCAGATGCCGGATCTCGCAGTAGGCCACGAACTCCCCTCCCGCACGCGCCGGAAAGCGCGGCGGCTCGATCGGGTCGTACAGCCCGAAGCCGACGACGGCCCGGCAGAGCGCCACCTTGGGCAGCGCCAGGTCGCTGATGGGAATCAGCGAGTCGCGCAGCCCATCGACGCGCTCCAGTAGCCGGCTCGACTCGCCCGGCACGTCGCCGCCGTGTGCCTCGCGCAGCGATATCAGCGTCTCGATGAACCCGGCGGCGACGCGCGCCTGCTCAGCCGGGACCGCTTCGAATGGAGCGCGCGCCTGCTCGTACTCCCCCGCCAGCACGCGCAGCAGGCGTTCGTCCAGCTGCGCCCGCCACGTGGCGTCGCCGGGCTGCGCGGCGATTCGCGCGCGAAGCGCACCGATCAGGTCGCCGGTCGTGCCGCCCGCGGCCGTCGAATCCCCCGAGCCGTCTGACGGTCCGGGAGGCGCTCCCAGCGCCCGAACGGCCACGTTCACGATCGTCGGCGGCGTCCGTGCGGCAGCGGCCTGGCCCGGCGCATCGCCGGCGGCCGGAGCCCGCGGCCCGGGCCCGGCTTTCGGACCGCTTGCGCCGGAACCCGGCGCACCAACGACGGGGAGCCCCTCTGGCTGCGCAGGACCCTGCGTAGCGACGGCGGCCGGCGGATCGGCGTCGTCGGAGTGTGTCGCCGGATCAGTCGCGCCAGCCCTTCGCACGTCCGCATAGACCTCATCCAGGCGCTGGATGGCGCGTTGCGCGTAGGCGACGATCTCGTCATGGGCGGCAAGGGCCGCACCGGCCGGAGGCGACTCGGGGGCCTGGACCACCTGCGGCGGATCGGGCTGGTCTGGGGAGGCGGCCGGACCGTGCGAGACCGGCTGGTGCAGCGATGCGCAGCCGGCCAGCCACAGGGCGCAGCAAGGCGGAAGGACTATGAAACGGCGTGCATCCATGCACAGGACCCCGATTGCGTCCCTGCGTCGCGGGTCGACTCACCGGGCAGCGCGGGGCGAGTCGCACCCCCCGGCCAGCGCCACCAAAAGGCGTTCCACGCCTGACTCTATCGACCGAGCGCCGACCTTGACTTGGGCGTCCAGCTCCGCGATGCCGGCAAGGATGGTGCGGAGCTTGCGCGGCGGAAGCCGGTCCAGCAGCGCGCCCAGCTCGCGCTCGCGGCCCCACATGTAGGCCATGCCTGCGACGGTTCGCAGCGGCACACCCTGGCGGATGGCCTCCTGGGCCTCGAGCCAACGCCGGATGACCAGCGCCATGCCGCCGAGGGCCTTGTAGGCGGCGTCCGGATCGGTGGCGAGCGCCTGGCGCCATTGCTCCATGGCCAGGGGCAGGCGGCCGAGCGCGGCGCTGTCCATGACGATGAAGATGCGCTCCTCGCGGCTCTGGCCGACGAGGGCCCGCACGTCGGCCTCGGTGATATCCGGACGTTCGCCCACGTACAGGCAGAGCTTCTCCACCTCACCGGCCAGCGCCCCCTGGTCGAGGCCGACCAGGTCCACCAGCCGCCCGATCGTCGCAGCGTTCATGCGTTTCTGGCGGGCTGCGACCTCCGACTGCACGAAGCCGGGGGCCGTCGCGCGGGTCAGCTTCTTGCATTGCACCAGCTCGCCGCCGGCGGCCGCCGCCGCCTTCGCCAGCCGCGTGTTGCTCGGAAAAGTCCGGCACGTGAGGATCAGCGTGCCGCTGCGGGAGGGGCGATTGACGTAGGCTTCCAGGCGCTCGCGGTGTGCGCTGATGAACTTGTCCGCGTCGCGGATGACCACGACGCGGCGCTCGCATAGAAAGCTGGGTGTCATCAGGTCGTCGAGGATCGCCGCCAGGCTCGGCCCGCCCTGGTCCTCCGGCCGCGTCCCGTCGTACTCCACCAGCGCCAGGCCCCGATCAACCCCCGGCGGCAGCAGCCGGCCCAGCAGCCGCGAGAGCGCCACGCCCTTCTGGTACTCCTCGTCGCCGTAGAAAACGGCGATCGGCACGGGTTGAGCGACAGCGGCCATGGGTTCCTCAGGGCGGGGTCGCGCACACGGCGTCGTCGCCGACCGCGTCGCCGGCGAAGAGACTAAGGCGTCGCAGGGCCCGGCTTCGCAGGTCGGACTCGTCGCTCTCGAGGCTGAGCACCCGTCGCCACGCGTCGAGGGCCGACCGGCGCTGTCCAAGGCGGTGCTCGACGTCGCCGTAGTGCAACCAGAAGCGACCCGCCCGCGGCTCCAGCTCCAGGAGCTTGCGCAGGTGATCGCGTGCTTCAGGGTAGCGGTTCTGCGCCACGCCAACCAGAGCCGCGCCCTCGAGCGCCGCGCGATGCTTCGGATCAAGCTGGAGCGCCCGCTGGAAAGCGTGCGACGCCTGGTCAAGCCGCCGCGCGCGCAGCTGCACCCCGCCCAGGCTCGCCAGCAGGTCGCTGCTTCCTGGCCAGAGCGCCACCGCCTCGCGCAGCCGGGCTGCCGCCAACTCCGGCTCGCCGCGACGCTCAAACTCCAGCGCTTTCCCGAGCAGGGCCTGGGCCTCACGCGCCGCTCTCGGCGATGGGTGCTCGTCGGCCGGCGACGGCGCGACGGCAGTGAATTCCCGTGCCGCCGCCAGGGACGCGGACGGAGCGCCCACTGCGGACACGGACGGAGCGGCCCCGGCGGGGCTGGAAGCGGGCTCGGGAGGATCGAGAGGCAAAGACAGGTCGATCGTCAGCTCGTCGACGGCGCGATTGCCGGCGCGGTCTGTCGCCACGAGCCTGAGCGCGACGCGCCCGTTGAACTCCGTGGGGACGATCCAATGCACACGGCCCTCGCGCACGAACAGCGACCCCGCGTCGCGCCACAGCCCTTCCGACTCGCCGCGGCAAAACAGCCGTACGTGCGGGTCACGCAGGTTCTCTTCAATCAGCGTGCAGTCGAGCGCGACGATCCGCTCTCCGTCGGGCCCGCGGCGGCACGCGCCCGCACGGGCCTGAAGCGTCGGCGGCACCGTGTCGACGACCACCGACACGTGCGGGGTCGTGCCGCGCGTCGGCGGCGGGCCCGATGCGCCGGCGTCGTTCTCCACCACGATGTAGAAGTCATAGCGCCCGTCTCCGTCGACGCAGACACGCAAGGCCGACGGCCCAATGGCGGTCGCCGGCAACGGGCGCCAGGTCCGGCAGGCGTCGGTCGACGCCCAGACGGTCGATGCCGACACCGACTCACCGGCGCCGACGTCGACGGACAGCGCAACCTGCCGGGAGGCGACGTACTGGCATTCGGCGGCCGGCTCGACGCCGGCCAGCGCCGCGGCCGTCGCGCCGGTGGCGAGTGCGGGAATCAGCAGACGAGAGATGCTCGGCATTCCATTGCCCCCGGCGGTTGGCCCATCCGTGCACTGGGCGTATCGGCGCTCGCGGAGGTGGAGCTTCGGTCCCGGGCACGGGCGGCGCGAGCGCTGCGCCGCACCCGCAGCTTCCGCGCGAGCGGCGCGGCGTGGGCCAGCGCGTTCGGGTGTAAGATATGCCGGATGCATCGCCCGCTCAGCCAGCGCGACCTGCTTCCCGATGGGCCGCTTTCGCGCCTCGGGGACTCGTTGACGCTGCTGCCGGAGACGGACAGCACGAACAGCTACCTGCTGAACCGTGCCGAAGCGCTCCCCGACGGCGCCGTCGTGGCCGCCGAGTATCAGACAGCCGGCCGCGGACGCATGGGCCGGGGCTGGGCCGCGCCGCGCGGCTCGTCGCTGCTGCTCAGCGTGCTGCTGCACGAGGAGGAGGATTCGCCGCGGCTGGCCCAGGCGACCCTGCTGGCGGCGGCCGCCGTCTGCGAGACGATCGAGAGCGCCACCGATTGCGCCCCGGCCCTGCGCTGGCCGAATGACGTGACCATCGACGAGCGCAAGGTGGCCGGCGTCCTGGCCGAATCACGCCCGCTGCCCGGCGGCCGCGGCCAACCTCCGCGGCGGGCGCTCGTGATCGGCGTCGGCATCAACTGCCTCCAACAGCCGGGGCACTTCTCCGGCGAGTTGGCGCAGCGCGCCACGTCGCTCGAGATCGCCTCGCGGCAGGTCATCGACCGCGCGGCCATCGGCCACGCGCTGCTGCGGGCCCTCGATGAGCATCTGCGCGTCCGCTCCGGCGACGAGACGAACGCCCTTGTGCGACGCGCCATTACCCGTTATTGCGGGGAGCTCGGCGCCCACGTCGTGCTCCGCTGCGACGGGCGCGAGTATCGCGGCACGGTCGTCGATATCGGCGTCGACGGGGCGCTCGGCGTTCAGCTCGAGGATGGAGGGAGAAGGCGCTTTGTCCCCGCCACGACATCGCGGCTCTGGTAGCGCCGCCGGAGCGCTCCGCCACCGCTCCGCACGCCCCGATGGCGGGCGCGGCGCGCCCCGGGCCACGACCGCCCGCGCTGCGCCGCCGCGGGAACGCCCCTCCCCGACCGGCGCGCACCCGTCCGCGGCGCCCGCTGCCGCTCTATCGGCGCCCGCGGGTGCCGGCCGCCCCTGGCCAAACTTCGGCAACGGCGGCGCGCTGCATGCGTGCGCGGTGCTCGCCGCCATCGGTGCCGGATCGGGACTGGCGGCTTGCGCGGGCGAGGCCGCGTGGCACCTGCCGCCGCAGCGCGCCCAGGCGCTGCTGCTCGCGGCGTGCGGCGCCGGCGCCGCGCTGGGCTTCTGGCTGCCGCGCCGCGTGATCCTCGCGCGCCTGTCGCGGCACGCGGCGGCGGCACCGGGCCGCGCGGTCGTCACCGCGGACGCCGCCTTCGCCAGCGCCGCCGCCGCCGGCCTGTGCTTTCTCCTCGGGCTGGCGTGGCTCCTCGTGCTGTCGGTGGCGCTGTCGCTGGAGGACTGGCGCGAGCTCGTGATGCGGCAGTGGCTGCTCCCCAGGGTGCTTCAGCCGGGGCTGCTCCTCGCGCCGCTTGCGGCGGCCACGCTGCTGATGAGCGCCGCGGCGACGGTGCTGCTCGTGGTGCTGCACGGGTGGCATCGCCTGGCGAATCCGACGGGCGGAGCGGTCATGGATCTGTGGGCGCTGGTTCTGGGTGCAATGGCCGTTGGCGGGGCCGTGGCCGCCGTGCTTCCGCAGGATCATCGGCTGCCGGTGCTGGCGGCGCCGCTGTGCACGTTCCTCGCGGCCGTCGCGCCGGTGGTCACGGGCGCACGTCCGCGCGGTGCCGTGCCGGGGGCCGTCGTGGATCCGACCGCGCGGCCGCCGCGGACCGACGTCCTGACGGTCGCCTCCGCAGCGGCGGTCGTCGCTTCGGCGGCGATCGCGTTGGGTGCGGCGGCGGACGCCAACATGGGCGGCAGGCTGGCGTGGCTCGCGGCCGGCGCGGCGTCGGGCGTGCTGTTGGCGCGCCTGCTGCTCTGGATGTCCGTGCCCGACACGATGGGTGCGTTGGCGCTACTGGTTGCCGCGGCCGCGTCTCTTTCCAGGCAGCCGGACAGCTGGGCGGGCATTGTCGGAGCAGTGGCCGGCTCGGTTGCCATCGTCGTGGCGGCGCGGCGCGTCGCCCGCGCCGGGTGCAGCCGGCAATCCACGCTGGCGAGCTGCGGCGCAGCGGCCGCGCTCGCGGCCTTCGCGGTCGCGGCGGTGGCGAGCATGGTGCCCGCGATCGGGAGCGCCGTACTCGTCCGCGCCGTCGCTCTTGCGGCAGCGGCGGCAGCCGTGTCGCAGGTTTGGCGCGCCGATCTGGCTGACCGGCCGTTCGCGATGCGAGGTCTCAGCGCGCTGCTGGGGGCCGCGGTGATCCTGCTCGGAGCAGTCACCTGGCCGGCAGCGCCTCAGGCGGAGGCGCTGCCCACGCCGCAAGCGCTGCAAGATTCGCCTGCCACGCGCCTGGCGCACGAGCTGTACGCCGCCGGCGCCATGCGCATCGTCCACGTGACGGCGCCAACCGCAGTTCACGAGCATGCCGTCGACAGCGCCTGGTCGGCCGACCGGCAAGGCGCCTCGGCCGACGTCGTCGTCGTAGCGGCCGGTGCGCCGGAGGCCGTTCCGCCACCGGCCGCGGACCGGCAGGCCCGCCGGCTCTCGCGCCGGCTGTGGCGTGCCGCGGCGCCGGGCGGGCGCCTGGTGATCGAGCTGCCGGCGGGTGCGCTGGCGCGGGCGGCTGCTCAGGCGGATATGCTGAGAAGCGCGCGGCCTGGAACCCGGGCGTTCGCCCTGCGCGTGACGCACAACGGGTCGGAATACGAGGCGTTATTAGCCGGGCCGGACGTGGCCGAATGGATCGGCCAGCGGCCGCTGCCGCCGGCGGCGGTTGTGAAGCTCACGCCCCTGGGCCCCGCGCCGGGCGCGGACGGCGCGCCGTGAGACAATCCTTCAAGACCATGTGGGAGCCCCCATGTCGCTGCTCGTGACCGGCTCGATCGCCCTCGATTCCGTCGAAACACCACACGGAAGCGCCACCGACGTCCTCGGCGGATCGGCGGTGTATTTCTCGCTGGCGGCGTCGCTGTTCGCCCCCGTGCGCATGGTGGGGGTCGTCGGCGAGGACTTCGAGCCGAGCCTGCTGGATCCGCTTGCCTCGCGGCGGATCGACGTCAGCGGCGTGGAGATCCGCCGCGGCAGCCGTACGTTCCGCTGGCAGGGACGCTACCAGGGCGCGATGAACGACGCCGAGACGGTGGACGTGCAGCTCAACGTGCTGGCCGAGCGCGGCGCGACGGTGCCCCCGGCGTTCATGGACAGCCGCTGCGTATTCCTGGCGAACACGCACCCGGCGCTGCAACTGGGCTTCGCCCAGACGCTCTCGAAGGCCGAGCTGATCGTCTGCGACACGATGAATCTCTGGATCGAGAACGAGCGCGAGGCGCTGCTGCGGACACTGCGCGCCGTGCACGGGCTCGTGCTCAATGAGGGCGAGGCGCGGCTTCTGACGGGAAAGAGCAATCTCGTCGGCGCCGGCCGCGAGATTCTGACGCTCGGTCCGCGCTTCGCCGTCATCAAGAAAGGCGAGCATGGCAGCCTGCTCGTCTCCCATGACGACCTCTTCGTCGCCCCGGCCTACCCCACCGAGCGCACGATCGACCCGACCGGCTGCGGCGACACGTTCGCCGGCGCGATGATGGGCTACCTGGCGGCGAACCGAAGCTACGACCGCATGGCGCTCCGCCGCGCCATGCTGCACGGCTCGGTCACGGCTTCGTTCGTGATCGAGTCGTTCTCGATCGACGCCCTGACGCGCGTCACGCCGGAGGACGTCGCCAGGCGGCTGCGCGAGCTGCGCGACATCATCCGCTGCGACTGAACGGCGTCTTCGGACGGGCAATCAGCATGCGGTGCTTCGCCGCCATCGAGCTGCCGGACGGGCTGCGCCGAGCCTTGCGTGAGACGATCGCGCGCGGCCAGCGCCTGGCCGGCGGCCTGCGCTGGTCGAGCGCCGACCAGCTTCACGTCACGCTCTGGTTCTTCGGCGAAACGGCGAACGAGCGCATCCCCGAGCTATGCGCCGTCCTCGACGAGGCGGCGCGCGACCTGACGCCATTCGACCTGGCGCTCGCGACCCTCGGCTGCTTTCCGTCGATTCGCGCACCGCGCGTGCTTTGGTGCGGCGTGGACGATCCGCGGCGCGGCTGCGCGGCGTGGTTGGGCGCGGCCGCCCCGCTGCTGGCGCGGCTGGGCTACCAGGCCGAATCGCGGCCGTTCATGCCGCACGTGACGCTGGCTCGGGCCCGCGGGCCGTCGGAGTCCGCCGCCATCCGTCGAGTGCTCGCGGCCGAGACGAGCCGGGGGAGGCTATCGACGGCATCGGCGCCAGGGATGGCCAGTATGCGCGTGGAGGAGGTGGTTCTCATGGAGAGCCGGCTGGATACGCGCGGCGCCCGATACGTTCCCGTTCATCGCGCGCGGCTTGGGCCGTCGGTCGAGCCAGGTTGATGGGCCGCCGCACCGCGTGTTTCGCTCGTTGCGGGTGAATACACTCGCCGGCGCTCGCGGCTCGTGCGCGTTCACGGACTTGCCTTGCCTCCCGTAATATGTTAGTATGATGTTAGGTATGCTGGGGGGCGTTCCGGCATCCAACTGTCATCAACCGTATGCAGCGCGAGCAGCTCGTGTTCCGTGGCCCGCAACCGAATGCGCATGCGCCCCAGGCGGGGCGTGTTCATCGCTTGTGCGGGAAGCCCAGTCGCGGGTCTCTTGCGCGCCCGCCTCGACGGAACGCCCTCTCCGCGCGTACTTCAAGGCCGGCCGCGTCAGGATCCGGCACAGCGCCGTCGGTGGCGCCGAAACCAGACGCGCCGGACCCTGTCGTGCCGAATCACGACGCGCCGAAGCTCGATGTGCCGAATCTTGACGCGCCGGACCTCGATGCGCCGGACCTCGCCTACGCCGAGCTGCACTGCCTGTCGAACTTCTCGTTCCTGCGGGGCGCGTCGCATCCGGAAGAGCTGGTCGAGCAGGCCGCGGCGCTGGGCTACGCCGCCATCGCGATCACCGACCGCAACTCGCTGGCGGGCGTGGTGCGGGCGCATGTGGCGTGGAAGAGGATGAGCGACGCGACGGAGAGACGAAGTGACGAAGCCGTGGAGGAGGACTCGGACTCGTCACTCCGTCGCTCCGTCACACCGTCACTCCGTCACGCTCTTCCCAAGCTCATCATCGGGGCCGAGATCACGCCGGTGGACGCGCCGCCGTTGGTGCTGCTGGCGCCGACGCGGACGGCCTACGGCCGGCTGTGCCGGCTGATCACGCGTGGGCGGCTGCGCTGCCGCAAGGGCGAATGCGAGATCCGCCTGGCGGACATCGTCGAGCTGTGCGCGGGCAGCGGGCTGATTGCGATTGTGGTTGAAGAGAGTGACGAAGTGACGCAGAGACGAAGTAACGAAGTGGAGAAGGCAGCAAACTCCGGCGTTTCCTTCCCTCCCTTCGTCCCTCCGTCCCTTCGTCACTATCACGCTGTATTCGACGGCCTGCTCTTTCTCGCCGCCACGCTCCGCTGCGACGTGCCCGACGCGCAGCGCCTGGCCGAGCTGGCCGATCTGTCCGAGCGCACCGGCATCCCGCTGGTGGCCGCCAACGCCGTGCTCTATCACGAGCCGCAGCGGCGCTACTTGCAGGACGTGCTGACGTGCATCCGCGAGAAATGCACGCTGGCGGAGGCGGGCTCGCGCCTGATGGCCAACGCCGAGCGGCACCTGCGCCCGCGCGGCGAGATCGCCCGGCGCTACACGCGCCACGCCGCCGCGCGGCTGGCGCGGATCGGCCGCGAGGCGCTAGCGCGCACGCTCGAGATCGCCGAGCGCTGCACCTTCACGCTGGATGAGCTGCGCTACGAGTATCCACACGAGCTGGTGCCCGCGGGCGCGACGGCGATGGAGCATCTGGAGGAGCTGGTATGGGCTGGGGCCGCGGAGACATATTGCGGCAGGACCGATGCGCACCCTGGAAACGCCGCGGCTTCAGCAACCGGTTTTGCTCGATCACTCCGCCACTCCGCCCTTTCGTCGCTGCGTCGCTCCGTCATTCCGTCACTCCCCGGCAATATCAACGACCTCCTCAACGCCGAGCTTGCCCTCATCCGCGACCTGGGCTACGAGCACTACTTCCTCACGGTCCACGACCTCGTGCGCTTTGCCCGCTCGCGCGGCATTCTCTGCCAGGGCCGCGGCTCGGCGGCGAACTCGGCCGTGTGCTACTGCCTGGGCGTCACCGCGGTCGATCCGGCGCGGCACGACCTGCTCTTCGAGCGGTTCATCAGCCGCGAGCGCAACGAGCCGCCGGATATCGACGTGGATTTCGAGCATGAGCGGCGCGAGGAGGTGTTTCAGTACATCTACCGGAAATACGGCCGGGAGCGCGCCGGCATCACGGCAGAAGTCATCAGTTACCGCCCGCGCAGCGCCGTGCGCGACGTCGGCAAGGCGCTGGGGCTGTCGCTGGACGCGGTTGACGTTCTGGCCAAGGCGATCGACTGGTTCGACGACCAGCCGCTGCCAGAGCACGCCCTGCAAAGCGCCGGGATCGACGCGAATGACCGCACCATCCGGATGCTCGTGCGGCTGGTCAGGCAGATTCTGGGCTTTCCGCGGCACCTGTCGCAGCACGTCGGCGGCTTTGTCATTACCGAGACGCCCTTGTGCGAGATCGTGCCGCTCGAAAATGGCGCCATGCCCGAGCGCACGTTCATCGAATGGAACAAGGACGACATCGACGCGCTCGGAATCCTGAAGGTCGATTGCCTGGCGCTGGGGATGCTGACCGCGGTGAGGAAATGCCTGGGGCTGCTGGAGCGCGAACGGGATCAGGGATCAGGGATCAGGGCCCTCCGCGACATTCCTGCCGAAGACCCCCGCGTCTACGACATGATCTGCCGCGCCGACACCGTCGGCGTCTTCCAGATCGAGTCCCGCGCCCAGATGTCGATGCTGCCGCGGCTCAAGCCCCGCAACTTCTACGACCTGGTCATCGAGGTCGCCATCGTCCGCCCAGGCCCGATCCAGGGCGGAATGGTCCATCCCTACCTGCGCCGCCGCGACGGACTCGAAGAGATCACCTATCCCAGCGACGACGTCCGCCGGGTGCTGCACAAGACCCTCGGCGTGCCGATCTTCCAGGAGCAGGTCATGCGGCTGGCCGTCGTCGCGGCGGGCTTCACCCCCGGCGAGGCGGATCAGCTCCGCCGGGCGATGGCGGCCTGGCGCCGCAGCGGCGATATCCAGAAGTTCCAGGTCAAGCTCATCCGCGGCATGCTGGCCAAGGGCTACAGCCGGGAGTTCGCCGAGCAGATCTACAGGCAGATTCAGGGTTTCGGTGAGTATGGCTTTCCCGAGAGCCACTCCGCCAGCTTCGCCATTCTGGTGTATGCGTCGGCCTGGCTGAAGCGCTATCACCCGGCGGCGTTCTGCGCGGCGATGCTGAACTCGCAGCCGCTCGGCTTCTACACGCCGGGGCAGCTCATCCGCGACGCGATCGCGCACGGCGTCGAGGTTCGGCCGGTGGACGTGCTGCACAGCGAGTGGGATTGCACGCTGGAAGAAGGTGACGGAGGGACGGAGAGCCGAAGTGACGCAGCGAAGGGCGATGACGATCCGGCGATGTGGGGCAAAGGCGGTCCGGCGCTGCGGCTGGGGCTGCGTCTCGTTCGCGGATTAAGCCAGGACAAAACAGCGGGAATCACTCCGTCCCTCCGGCCGTTCGTCCCTTCTCCCCTTCATGCTTCCGTCCCTTCGCTCCTTCGTGCCTTTCTTCACCACTCCTCCCGCGACACGCTTCTGCGCCTCACAGCCGCCGATGCGTTTCGCTCGTTCGGGCTCACGCGGCGGCAGGCGCTGTGGCGGGTTCTGGCGCTGGATCGCGACGACGGCATACGCCGGCGCGGCCGGGCGCCGCATACGCCGACGCTGTTCGCCGAGCTGGAGCCCGACGAGCCCCCGGCGGAGCTGCCGCAAATGCCGCTGGAGCAGACGGTGGTGCAGGATTACGACGCACAGGGTTTCTCGCTGAATGCGCACCCGCTCGGGCTGGTGCGGGAGGATCTGGAACGCATCGATCCGAATCGCGTCAAACCGAGCCGCACAGATCCGAGCCGCACAGATCCGAGCCGCGACCGTAAGGGAGCGGTTCACCGCGGCATGGCTCATGAGCGCGCGTCACGAACGTCCGGCGCAATGCCGCGGGCGCGCATCGTGCGCGCGGCGGATCTGAAAACGCTGCGCCACGGGCAGCGGGTGGCGGTGGCGGGGCTGGTCACGCTGCGCCAGCGCCCGGGAACGGCCAAGGGCATGGTCTTCATGACGCTGGAAGACGAGACGGGCATGGCGAACCTGGTGATCCGCCCGAACGTCTGGGAGCGCGAGCGGCGCGTCGCCCGCGGCAGCGCGGCGCTGATCGCCGAGGGAATCGTCGAGCGCAAAGGCGAGGTGATTCACGTCATGGCGCGGCGGTTCTTCGACCTGGCCGACGTGCTGAAGGCGATGCAGCCGGAGCCCCGCGGCCCGCAACCGAAGATTCGCCACGCGTCGCGCGATTTCCACTGAGCCGCGCCGCTCACCCCCCGCCGATGCCGCGCTTGTCGCGGCTCACCTGCCGGCTGAGCGAAGCGCGCATGCGGTCGAGCGCGACGTCGATCACGGCGCCGAAGTCGCCGCCCACTTCGCGGATGCGGATGTCCCCACCACCCAGTTGCAGCTCGATGAAGCACACCTTGTCATGCTTGTGCTGGTTGGGTCCGGTCTCGTCCTCGAGGCGCACCGTGGCCCGCCGCACGTGCGACGCGAAGCGCTGGAGCGCCGTTTCCAGCCGTTCGCGAGCCATGTCTCGCAGGCCCGCCGTGTCGTGCACGCCACGTACGAAAACCTCGATCTCCACGCTGCGCCTCCTGTTGCTGTAACGCCTGATTATACGGCGTCATTCTCCCGCCGGGGGGACGGCGTCCCCGGTCGACTCGCCCGCCGCCTCATCGTTGCCGGGCGCGTCCGCCGCCAGCCGCCGGCTGGAGCGCCACAAGTGATAGGCCAGCCGGTCGAACCAAAGCAGCCCGTCGATGCGCTCGACGGCGGCCTCCGGGTCGAGGCGCCCGGCCGCGGCCTCCGCAAGGGCGGCGCGGCGCTCCGCGCGCCGGCGGCGCGCGATCTCGCGCGACAGGCGCTCGGCCTCGTCGGCCAGAGCGGCGATGTCGGCGGGCCGTCCGCTGCCCGCATCTGACTCCGGCGGGGCGCCCAGCGCCGCGAAGCGCGTCACGAGCTCACGCGCAGGCGCTGCGACCTGCGCCAGGGCGGCGTCGTCGAGCGCCCGGCGGGGCGGCGGGGCGCGCAGGACGCGCATCAGCCGCGCCGCATGGTCGCAGGCGTGCAGCAGCGCCGCCTGGCGGCGCACTTCGCTTGGCGCCTGGGCCGCCTGGCCAAGTCCGTGCACAAAGCGGCGCACCTGAATCAGCGCGACGTCCGCCGCGGCCAGCGCCGCGTCGTCATGCGGGCCTGGGGCGCGCCCGAGCTGCCGCGCGCCCGCCCGCGCGACGTCGGCGACGGTCTGGATGAGCGCCCGGCGCGCCGCCTCGAGCGCGACCGGACCGACTTCGGCGACGGCGGCGGCGAGAAAACGCGTGGGGCCCGGCGCCTCGCGCTCGGGCACGATGCGTTCGATGAGCCGCGCAAACGGCTGCGTCAGCGGCGCAAGCAGCGCCACGCCGAGCAGGTTGAACCCCGTGTGAAAAAGCGCCAGCAGCGTGGGCGCGTCTTCGGCGCCGAGCGCGGCGCCGGCCAACGACGTCACCGCCAGCATCGCCGGCAACGCCGCGAACGCGACGCCTGCCGTCAGCACGTTGAACAGCACGTGCGCCAGCGCCGTGCGCTTGGCGGCGGGCGGAGCACCGATGGCGGCGGCGACGGCCGTCGGGCTGCTGCCGACGTTCTGGCCGATGATCATGGCGGCGGCCTGGTCGAGGCTGATAGCGCCGGAGGACACGGCGGCGAGGGTCGTGGCCATCGAGGCGCTCGACGACTGAGTGAGGATGGTCATGATGAACCCGAGGCCGACCAGCGCAGCGCGGCCGGCGAGGCCGGCGCCCGCGCCGGGCAGGTCGCCGGGGCTGAGGTGCCCAGACACAGCGGTCATGCCGCCCTGGAGCAGGTCGATGCCGATGAAGAGCAGGCCGAAGCCGCACAGGGCGGCGCCGAAGTGCGCCGCGCGGCCGTGGCTGAGCAGCCGCAGCAGCACGCCGATCAGCACGAGCGGCGACGAGAACGCGCCGAGGGAGACCTTGAAGCCGAGCTGCGAGACGATCCAGCCGGTGCTGGTGGTGCCGAGATTGGCGCCGAAGACGACGCCGACGGCCTGCGAGAAGCTGAGCAGGCCGGCGCTGACGAAGCCGACGGTGGCCAGGGTTGTCGCGTGCGACGACTGAACGACGGCGGTGATCAGCGCGCCCCAGCCGATGCCGGAGACGGGACCGGCGACCATGCGCGTGAGGATGCGGCGCAGTGCGTCGCCGGCCAGGGCCTTCAGCCCGTCGGTCAGCAGCACCATGCCCAGGAGGAAGAGTCCCAGGCCACCGAGCAGAGCCGCGATCATTCCCGGCAGCTTAGCACCAAGTCGGCGGCGGACGGCGGCGGCGGCGCACGAAATGTGCGCGGCGCGCCAGGCCCGCCGGACGTTCAGGCCCGGAACAGCCGCGGGTTGCGCTCGATGAACTTGCGGATCCAGACCTCGACGAAGGACCGCACGCCGCGGTGCATGTGCCACCAGCCCGCGGCGCTGATGGCGAATGCGCCGAGCGCATCGACGATCAGGTCCCACATGGTGTCGGTCAGGCCGGAATTGTCCCCGAACATCGGTTTCTGCATGTTCATGCCGAAGAGCTGGTCCATGCCGAACTCGAGGATCTCCCAGAGCGCGCCCATGGCGACGGCGAAGGTGAAGGCGAACAGCGCGACGAAGCGCGGCCGCATGTGCAGCTCGATGCGCTGGTTCTCGTTCAGCACGTACACGAGCAGGAAGCCCAGGAGGCCCAGCAGCAGCCCGGAGGTCGCGTGCAGGACGATGTCCCACCACCAGAAGCGCGCGTAGTAGCCGCGCACCTCGCCCAGGAAGAACGCCGCGAACAGGAAGATCACGACCAGCAGCTCGAACTCGGCGGGTATGTACACGCGGAATCGGCCCGCCAGCACGCCCGGCGCCATCGTCACCAGCATGATCGCGAACACGACGAGCGCGTTGAGCCACTGCCGCTCGTACAGCGCCAGCAGGATCGCCGCCCCCATCACGATGCGCAGCCCGGTGACGACCCACCAGTGAATGCGCACCGCCGGGTCGCTCGCCTTCCGCGCGGGCGGCTCAGCGGGCGGTTGTGATTCGCGTGTCTCCATTCGCATCCCGCCGGCGACGCGGCCCGCGTCGCGTTGTCCCATTCTACGCGCCCCGTGGCGCGTCATGGACCGCCCCGGCCTCCGCGCAGCGCGGCCGCGAATATCGCCCGCGGCGGCGGGGGCGGCTATCATGCCGGACCCCGGGGAACACGTCCCGGCGAGCATGGGAGGTAGAGCCATGAAGCGGGCATCGCCCGGACTCGTTGCGCTGTCGCTGTTGATCGGCGCGCTGCCGGCGGCGGCGCAGGAAGTCGCGAAGCGCCAGGTCGGCCAGTTCGTGCTGGAGGATGTGCCGGAGTGGCCCGCCGCCCTGCGTGACCGCATGCTCCAGTACCTGGCCGTGCGGCCGACGGCGCTGCAATCGCTGCGCGACGACGGTCACGCCGTGCTGATCACGACGCGTTTCGGCGACACGAGCCAGGTGCACCTGGTGTCGATGCCGATGGGGGCCCGCGAGCAGGTGACGTTCTTCGACGAGCCGATCTCGAACGCCCAGTTCGTGCCGGGGTCGAAAGGCCGCCGGCTGGTCTTCTCGCGCGACGTGGGCGGAAACGAGCAGTGGCAGCTCTACGAGCTGAATCTCGACAGCGGCCGCACGGCGCTCATCACCGACGGGAAGTCGCGGCACGAGTCGCCGGTGCTCTCCGGTGACGGGCGCTGGCTGGCGTTCTGCGGGACGGGCCGCAACGGCCGCGACTTCGACATCTACGTTCACGACCGGGGGACCGACGCGCCGCCGAGGCTGCTGTGGCAGGTCAGCGGCCTGCACAGCCCGAGCGACTTCAGCCCCGACGACAGCAAGCTGCTCGTTCAGAACTACCTTTCCGAGCGCGAGACGCGCTGGTTCGTCCTCGACGTCGCCGGCGGCGCGGCCGAGCCCATTACGCCCGAGTCGCCGCCGTTCTATTACGGCGGCGGCGTGTGGGGCCCCGAGGGTAAGACCGCGTATTTCTTCAGTGACCGCGACGGCGAGTTCCGCAAGCTGTACGTCGTGGACTTCGAGTACGGCAACTGGAAGTGCCTCACGCCCGACATCGAGTGGGACGTTGAAGAGGTCGCCGTCGACCCGGCCGGCAAGGGCATCGCCTTCGCGGTCAACGAGGACGGCGTCTCGAAGCTGTACTTCGCCGGGCTCGACGGCAGCGGCCGGCGGGCGATCAACCTGCCGGTCGGGGTCGTCAGCGGGCTGCAATTCGCGCGGGACGGCGGCGTGGTCGGGTTCACGCTGAACGGGGCCCGCGCGCCGGCCGACGTGTACACGGCCAGCTTCCCGGTCGGGCAAGTGACGCGCTGGACGCGCAGCGAGGTCGGCGGGCTGAACCCGGAGCGCTTCATCGACGCCGAGCTCATCCGCTATCCCACGTTCGACATGGTGGACGGCAAGCCGCGCATGATCCCCGCCTTCGTCTTCCGCGGCCGCGGCCAGGGCCCGCGTCCGGTCGTCATCCAGTGTCACGGCGGGCCGGAGTCGCAGTATCAGCCGATCTTCAGCAGCGTGTACCAGTACTGGGCGGCCGAGCTCGGCATCACCGTGATCTGCCCGAACGTCCGCGGCAGCACCGGCTACGGCCGCTCGTTCCACCAGCTCGACAACGGCGTGAAGCGCGAGGACTCGGTGCGCGATATCGGCGCGCTGCTCGACTGGATCGAGACCCAGCCCGACCTGGACATGCGCCGCATCGGGATCTTCGGCGGCTCCTACGGCGGCTACATGGTGATGGGCTCGCTCATCAACTACCCGGGGCGCATCCGCTGCGGCATCAACATCGTCGGCATCACCGATTTCGTCACCTTCCTCGAGAACACCAGCGAGTACCGGCGCGACCTGCGCCGGGCGGAGTACGGCGACGAGCGCGACCCGGAGGTGCGCAAGGTGCTGGAGGCGATCTCGCCGCTGCGCAACGCGCACAAGGTCGATGCGGCGCTGTTCGTGCTGCACGGACAGAACGACCCGCGCGTGCCCGTGGGCGAGGCGCAGCAGATCGTCGCGAAGATGCGCGAGATGAAGCGCCCGGTCTGGTTCGCCAACGCGCTCGACGAGGGCCACGGCTTCCAGAAAAAGCCCAACCGCGACCTGGCGACGATCATGTACGCCGTCTTCTGGCAGGAGCACCTGCTGAAGTAAAGTCGGTCCGCCTCCGACTCCCGGCGTCCTTGACGAAGCAAGCGCCACGCCAGAGCCGGGCTGGGGACAGCCCGGCTCTGCGGAGGTTTGGAGCACTTCCGGCCTGGATGCCTGCTCGGCGCTACGGCTCCTGGTTCACGCGATCGACCAGGCAGCGCAGCAGGCCGTAGCTCTTGCGATCGAAGCACAGCCGCAGCCGCGGGAGGTCGGGCAGCTCGCCGTTCTCCGCCGGCAGCGCCGGGCTGGCGGTGATGCGGCCCGCGCTCAGGATGCGGCCGGCGAACTCGTCGTTCAGGCGCTCGACCGTTTCGGCCGAGACGGCGCGGCTCAGGCGCAGCACCAGTTCCTCGCCCACGTAGCGCATCGAGTGGTAGACGCGGTAGAAGTCCTGAATGTCGCGCACGGCCTCCTGCACGTCGTCCGTGATGCGGAACAGGTGCATGTCCTCCGGACTGATCATCCCGTTGGCCAGCAGCTCGCGCTCGATGTACGTTCGCCAATGCGGCCAATACGTCCCGCCGGGCCGCTCGCACATCACGATCGGAATCAGCGGGGCCTTGCCCGTCTGAACGAGCGTGAGCGCCTCGAAACCCTCGTCCTGCGTCCCGAAGCCGCCGGGGAACAGCGCCACCGCCGACGACTGCCGCAGGAACGTCACCTTTCGCGTGAAGAAGTAGCGGTAGTTCACCAGCTTGGGGTCGTCGGCGATGATCTCGTTGGTCTTCTGCTCGAAGGGCAGCCGGATCGCCACCCCGAAGCTTGCCTCCGCGCCCGCGCCGCCGTGTCCCGCGCGCATGATCCCCCCACCGGCCCCGGTGATGACCATCCACCCCGTGGCGCACATCCGCCGCGCGAAATCCTCCGCGGCGCGGTAGTCCGGGTGGTCTTCGTGCGTCCGCGACGAGCCGAAGATGCTGACCTTGCGGATGTCGGCGTAAGGGGCGAAGACCTTCAGGCCGTAGCGCAGCTCGGCCAGCGACTTGTGCAGCAGCTTCACGTCCCCGCGGGCCGCGCCATCGCGCGCCAGGCGGCAGAGCGTGACCAACATGTCGGCGTAGAGGTCCTGGTTCTCACCCGAAAGATGGGCGGCGGCGAACTGCTCGACGGCGATGTCCCGTGCCGTCCGCGGACCCTCGTTGCGGGCGCGGAGCCTTGAGTCGGCCAAGCGTACAATCCTCCTGAGGCGCCACGGGCTCACTGCGGCGATCCGCACTGGCGATGGACGCCGGAAACTCGTACTTTATCTGAGCCGGCGGTGTTGGGGAACGGGTGCGGATTGACCCGTAGCGCCCTCGCACCTAACATCGGGGTTCGAGTGTACCCTCGCGCGATCGCCCCGGCCCGCGGTAGGAGCTCATGGACCTGTTCTGGCTCAGTAACGCAGCCCTTGCGGCCTACTCGCTGGTCCTTGGGGTGCTGTGCGTTTACGGCCTGCACCGGTACTTCCTGGTGCTGACGTATTATCGGGTCCGGTCCAGACCCGCGAAACCGCGGACGAGCTTCGAGTCACTGCCGGTCGTCACCGTGCAGCTCCCGATGTACAACGAGTCGCTGGTGGCCGAGCGCGTGATCGAGCACGCCTGCCGCATCGACTACCCGCGCGACCGCCTCGAAATCCAGGTTCTCGACGACTCGACGGACGAGACGACGGAGATCGCCCGGCGGACCGCGGATCGGATGCGAACTCTCGGCTACGACGTGGTTTATCTGCATCGCGACGATCGCAACGGCTACAAGGCCGGCGCCTTGGCCGCCGGGGCCCAGGTGGCCAAGGGCGAGTTCATCGCGATCTTCGACGCCGATTTTGTGCCGCCGGCGAACATGCTGCGCGACACGATTCACTATTTCGTCGATCCCCGTGTGGGCATGGTCCAGTGTCGCTGGGAACACCTGAACCGGCAGGCGTCCGTGCTCACTCGGGCGCAGGCCATCCTGCTCGACGGCCACTTCGTCGTGGAGCACACGGCTCGCAACCGCAGCGGGCGCTACATGAGCTTCAACGGAACGGCGGGGATCTGGCGCAAGGCGGCGATCGCCGACGCGGGCGGCTGGCAGCACGACACGCTGACCGAGGATCTCGACCTGTCGTACCGCGCGCAGCTTCGCGGCTGGAAGTTCATCTTCCTGCCGGACGTGACCTCGCCGGCCGAGCTGCCGCCAGAGATGAACGCCTTCAAGGCGCAGCAGCACCGCTGGACGAAAGGCGGGGCGCAGACCTGCGTGAAGCTGCTGCCGCAGGTGCTGGCGCGTCCGGGTGATTGGCGGATCAAGTGCGAGGCGTTCTTTCACCTGACGAGCTGCGGGGTGTATATCCTGATGGTCCTGCTGAGCGTGCTGATCGGCCCGGCGCTCATCGCCAAGCTGCTGGTCGCCGAGCGCTACACGACCTGGCAGTACACAGCGGACCTGGTACTGTTCGTGGTCGGCACGGGTTCGGCCCTGAGCTTCTACGTGGTCAGTCAGCGCGCCCTGCGGCGCGGTTGGCTCGAGATCCTCCCGAGTCTGCCCCTCCTGCTGGCCATCGGCGCCGGCATCGCCTTCAACAACGCCGTCGCCGCCGTCGAGGGGCTCTTCTGCAAAGCCGGTGAATTCGTGCGAACACCCAAGTTCGGCGAGCACGCCCACGCCGGCGGCAAATGGATGGGGCGGTTGGGCGGCCTGCACTTCCGCGGCGCCTGGAAGGCCTGGGCCGAGCTGGGGTTGGCGCTGTACCTGACCGCGTGCCTCGGCGTGCTGCTGCTGTTCGACAACTGGGTCGAGCGCGTCTCGGCCGCCATCCCATTCCTGGGACTGTTCATCTTCGGCTATGCCTACGTGGCGATCCAGACGCTGCGCGGCCGGTGGCTGGCGAGCCGCCGGGAAGCGACGGCCTGTGCGCCGGTCGCGCCGGCGGCGTGAGATGAGCGCCGATCGACTGACGCGGTGACCCGTTGAGTGCGCCCCGCGAGAACACGCCGGTCGGCGTTACGGACCTCCAGCCCCGCGGCGCCGGCTGGCCCGTGGCGGCGCTGGCGGTCGCCGTCATCCTGACCTACCTGCTTCACGTCTCGTGGTACTGGCCGCAGATCAACGATGACGCGTTCATCACCTTCCGCTACAGCCGCAACCTCGCCGACGGCCTCGGGCCGTACTTCAACGCCGGCGAGCGCGTCGAGGGATACACCAACTTCCTGCTCATGGTGCTGATGGCCGGCGTCATCCGCCTCTGGGGACCCGACGAGGTGCTCTTCGCCGCCAAAGCCGTCGGCGTGGCCGGCGGGCTCGCGGCGATCGTCGCCGCCGCCGGCCTGACCCGCACCTGGCTCGGCACGATGACGATGCCGGAGGCCAGCGCTGCGGCGCTGGGCTGGCTGGCGGCGGGACTGGTGGCGACGAACAGCGCGTTCGCGCTTCAGAGCACCACCGGGCTGGAGACGACGCTGTTCTCCGGGCTCGTGATGCTCGGGCTCTGGCTCGACGCGCGGGCCCGGCATTCGCGTCGTTGGCAGGGGGCCGGGCTGATGTTCGCGCTGGCCGCCCTGACCCGGCCCGAGGGCGCCGCCGTGTTCGCCGCCGCCTGGGCCGGAGCGCTGCTGACGGGCGAGTGGCGGCAGGCGGCGGGCGTGCGGCGGTTGGCGCTCGACGCGGGCATCGTGGGCGTCGTGGTGTGCGGACACCTGGCGCTGCGCATGGCGCTGTACGACGGTGAGCTGGTCCCCAATACCTACTACGCCAAGACGGGCGGCTGGTCGGCCCCGGCGAAGTACCTGGGCATGTTCGCCTGGTATCACCTCGCGGGCGCGACGCCGCTGCTGGCCTTGTTGCCGCTCCTGGCGCGTGAGGGCAGCGTGAGGCGCGGGGTTCGACCGGCGCTGCTCGTGAGCCTGTACTCGATCGCGGGGGTGTTCGCGACCGGCGGGGACTGGATGCCCGGCTCGCGGTTGCTCGTGCCGTTCCTGCCGGTCTGGTGCGCGTTGGTAACGGTGGGCGTGGCGGCGGCGTGTGAGCGGCTGCTGGGACTGAACGGGATTGCCGGAGGTGCGTGCGAGAAGCGAATCTCGCCCCGGCAGGAGCATGAGCGGGCCTGGTGGCCCGCGAGCATAGCCGCAATGGTCGCATGCAGCGCCCTGATCGCCTTCCTGGCCTTCTGGCAGGCCACGACGACACGCGAGTACTACGTACACGTGCTGACGCGGGCGCACGGCTACCTCAACGGCCACCTGGCGCTGGCGCAGTACCTGCATGAGCGCTCCAGCCCCGGCCAGACGGTCGCGCTCATGGACATCGGCATCGTCGGATATCACTGCCACGACCTGCACGTGCTCGACATCACCGGGCTGACCGACCGCTTCATCGCCAAGTCGCCCGGCGGCTTCCTCAACAAGCAGTTCGAGCCGAGCTACGTGCTCGACCAGCGGCCCGAGTACGTCGTCATCGTCTTCACCGCGCCGCTGCGTCTCGATCAGCTCGACGATGTCACCCGGCTCGTGCGCTGGACCGACATCGAGGACCGCATCCTCAACGACCCGCTGTTCATCGAACGCTACGTGCGCGTCCGGCCCGACGACCCATCACGACCGCCGCTCGAACGCCTTGCCCGCATGCTCGGCGCCGAGATGGCGTTCGAGCATCTGCACCCCGGCGACCGGCTCTACCTGCTTGTGCTGTACCGCTCCGAAGACGCCGTCGCCGTGCGCGATATCAACCAGGTGTTCCGCGCGCTGCGCTTCGGCCTCCCCGGCGTCTGCCCGGTCTGCCAGGAAACGCACGACGCCGCCCTGCGACACCCCGCGGCACCATGAGCCGCCGCCCCTCGATGGAGGAGACATCGTGATCGGCATCATCACGGCCATTCTCGCGTGCGGTGCGCTGCTCGACGAGCCGGCGCAGTCGGATGCGGCGGACGCGCTGTTCATCAACGCCAACGTTCACACCTTCGACGCGGGGGGCCGGCGGGCCGAGGCGCTGGCCGTCCGCGGCGGCCGGCTGGTCGGCGTCGGCCGAACGGAGGAGATTCTGCGGCTGCGAGGCGACGCGACGGCCGTGCACGACCTTGGCGGGCGGACGGTGCTGCCGGGGCTGATCGACGCGCACGGCCACATGGCCGGCCTGGGCAGTTTCGGGCTCGGCCGGCTCGACCTGAGCCAGGCGAGCTCGTTCGACGACGTCGTCGCGATCGTCGCGGAGCGCGCCAGGGCGGCCCGGCCGGGCGAGTGGATTCTCGGCGGTCGCTGGGATCACGAGAGCTGGCCGCAGCGCGCCCTGCCGTCGCACGCGCGGCTCAGCGAGGTCAGCCCCGAGAACCCCGTCTGGCTGACGCGCGTCGACGGCCACGCCGGAATCGCCAACGCCGCGGCCCTGCGGCTCGCGGGCGTCTCGCGCGAGACGAGCGAGCCGGCGGGCGGCGCGATTCTGCGTGACGAGCGCGGCGAGCTGACGGGCGTGCTTGTTGACAACGCGATGCGGCTCGTGACCGCCGCGATCGACGCCCCGCAGCCCGACACGCTCGACGTGCTGCGCCAAGCGCAGGAGATGTGCCTGGCCGCGGGGCTCACGGGCGTCCACGACGCGGGCGTGACGCCGGCGGACGTCGAGGCCTATCGCGAGCTGGAACGGCGCGGCGAGCTGAAGCTGCGCATCTACGGCATGATCGCCGCGCCGTACGCGCTGTTCTACTTCCGCGAGAAAGGGCTGCTCGTCGGCGAGCGGCTGACGGTGCGGGCCTGCAAGCTCTACGCCGACGGCGCGATGGGCTCGCGCGGGGCGTGGCTGCTGGCGCCCTACGCCGACCGGCCGACCGACGACGACGGCCGGCCGTACGCGGGCCTGGCGACGATGGAGCCGGCGTTCATCCGGCAGGTCGCCGAAGACGGCCTGCGCCGCGGCTACCAGGTCTGCACGCACGCGATCGGCGACCGCGGCAACCGCGAGACGCTGGATGCGTACGAGGCGGCGTTGCGCGCGATGCCGAAGACGGACCACCGCTTCCGCATCGAGCACGCACAGTTGCTGAGCCTGGCGGACATTCCGCGATTCGCGAGGTTGGGCGTGATCGCGTCCATGCAGCCGACGCACTGCACCAGCGACATGCGCTGGGTCGAGGCGCGCGTCGGACCCGAGCGGGCCCGCGGCGCCTACGCCTGGGCCAGCCTGCTGCGCAGCGGCGCGCGAATCGCCGCCGGCAGCGACTTCCCCGTCGAGTCGCACAACCCGTTCCTCGGCCTCTACGCCGCCGCCACGCGCCAGACGGCCGACGGCCGGCCGGAGGGCGGCTGGAACCCACAGGAGTGCGTCTCGCGGGAAGAAGCGCTGCGGATGATGACGCTCGAGGCGGCGTACGCGGCCTTTGAGGAGGATCGGAAAGGCGCGCTGCGGCCCGGTCTGCTGGCGGATTTCGTCGTCGTCGATCGCGACGTGCTCACCTGTCCGCCGCGCGACATCCCGGCCACGCGCGTGCTGATGACCGTGATCGGCGGCGAGGTGGTCTATCGGGCGCCGTGAGTCCCGGCGCTGTTAACAGGGCAAGCGCCACGTCAGAGCCGGGCTGTCCTAAGCCCGGTCTCGAGTCGCACACGTCGGACTATCCCAGGAAACCGATCCGAGCCGCGCGCGTGACGGGCGCGGCTCGAATCATGCAGAGGCGTCGAGCGCACGGCGCAGCACGCCGGCGTCGATCTTGCGGTTCAGCCAGAGCCGCTGCTGCGCGCCGGCCTGGTTGATGAACATATCGACGCCGCTGATGACGCGCCGGCCGCTCCGCCGCGCCTCGCGCAGCAGCCGCGTCTCGCGCGGGTTGTACACCGTGTCCAGAACGACGGCAAAGGCCGAGCCGGCGGCAAGGTCGATCGGCGCCTCGTCGATCTGCGGGTGCATCCCGACTGGCGTGCAGTTGACGAGAATGTCGGCGTCGCAGCCCGCGCGGGCTTCCCATGTCGCGGACGCGCCTCCCAGCCGGGCAGCGAGCGCGGCCGCCCGCGCCGCGTCGCGGTTGAAGATCGTGACGCGCGCCCCGGCGTCGGTCAGCGCCGCCGCGACCGCCCGTGCTGCGCCGCCCGCGCCGAGGATGGCCGCGTGCACGCCCCGCAGGCCGCGGCGGGCGAGGTCGGCGTCGGTGAGGAGCGCCGCGACGGCGCCAGCGCCGTCTGTGTCGTCGCCGCGCCAGCCGGCCGGCGTCCGCGTGAGCGTGTTGACCGAGCCGCTGCGGCGCGCGGCGTCGGAGACGTCGTGTGCGCGCGCTTCGAGCCAGCGCAGCGCGTGCTCCTTGTGCGGCAGCGTAACGCTGAGCCCGCGCACGTCGAGCCAGGCGTGGCCGGACACGTAGTCCATGAACGCGTCGAAATCCGCCTGCGCCGGCGCCACCGGCAGGGGCAGGTACACGGCGTCGTCACGGCCGGCCTCAAACCCGGCGTTGTGCACGTGCGGACTGCGCGAGTGCTCGATAGGCCAACCGACCACGCCGTAAACTGCCGTCGCCGGCGTGATCGTGTCCCAGCGATACAGCGAGCGCAGCTCGGCGATCGTCGGCTGCCCGGGGGCCGACGCAGCCTGCGGGTCGAGCGCGGCGAAGGTGAGCAAAGCGCCGAACTTCCGCGCCAGAACGCGCGTCGCCAACCCCGCCGCGCCCATGCCGAGGGCGATCGTCGGCCGCCGCCGCGCCGACGCGCGCAGCGCCGCGAGAATCCGCAGCGCATCCGTCGCATCGCGCGGTGTGAACACCGCCTTGACCGCCCCGGCGCCCGTTGCGTGCAGCGCGGCGAACAGCCCATCGAGATCGGCCGGTGTGCCCCTGAGGTCGTGATGCGAAGCGATGGTTTTCTGCGTCACGGAGGTCGCGGGCTCGTCGGCCGCCGCGCGCCGCCACGCATCCCAGGACGCCAGCTCCACGTCCACGTACCCGCGCCGCGGCCGCATCTCGCGCAGCAACGCCAGCCGCTCCCCCTCGCCGCCGGTCCACGCGCCGCCCTGGTCGGCGCGGCGGAGGGTGACGATGAAGGGCTGATCGGGGTGCGCGGCGAGCAGCCCGGCTGCGGCCCGCGCGTCGCCGATCAGATCGACGCGCAGCTCGACGAGCTCTGCACCGGCGGCGATGGCCACGCGGAGCTGCTCGGGCAGGGGGGCGCGGAGATCGACAATGGGGACGGCGATGCCGGAATGCCGGGCCCCGACCGAACAGCCGTGTCCCTGTTTTGCGTCCATGGGCCGTCCGCTTCCGGTCGCCTTTGCACGCTGCGGCGGCCGACAGGCGACGCCAAGGGTCATCCCGGCCGCGCGCGGAGCAACTCTAAGGCAGCGCCGAGTGGACGGGCAACGAAGCCGTCCGGCGGCGACCCGCGCGACGCCGCGTCCCGCCCGCCGCTGCCGCTCAGCGCGACGCCTTCCGCGCCGAAATGTCCAGGCTCGTGATGTACTCCGCGGGGTGCGCGCCCGCCGGCAGCTTCTCGATGATCCGCCGGTACAGCGGATCCTGCATCTCCCCCAGGGCCTCGACGTAGCCGGGCCTGGGCGTCAGGCGAATGTCCGCCAGGCCCGCCGCCTCCATCATCCGCCGCGTGTCATCCACGAGCACCGCACCCGCCACGCAACCGACCAGCGCTTCGACCATCTCGCGGATCTCGCGCGGCAGCGGCCGCAGCAGCGCCAGATCCGAAACGGCCACGCGGCCCCCCGGCCTGAGCACCCGGGCGATCTCGCGCCACACCTGCGGCTTGTCCGGCGACAGGTTCAGCACGCAGTTCGAGATTACCACGTCGACGCTTGCGTCCGCCACCGGCAGGTGTTCGATCTCCCCGAGGCGGAACTCCACGTTGTCCAGCCCGCTCTGCTCGCGGTACTGTGCGACGCCGCGCCGCGCCTTGGCAAGCATCTCCGGCGTCATGTCCACACCGATCACGCGGCCGGACGCGCCGACTCTCGGCCCGGCGACGAAGCAGTCGAATCCGCCGCCGCTGCCCAGGTCGAGCACGGTCTCGCCCGGCTTCAGCGATGCGAGTGCGGTGGGGTTTCCGCAGGAAAGGCCCATGTCGGCGCCTTCCGGCAGGCGCGCCAGGTCCTCGGCGCTGTAGCCCACGCGCTCTGAAAGCCGCTCGGCGCCGCCACAGCAGGCGGCCGGCCCGCAGCAACCCGCGGCGGAGGCGGAGGCGCTGCGGCCGGCGATTTCGGCGTATCCGGCGCGGATGGCGTCACGGAGAGTCTGGGTGTCTGGATCGGCGGGCATGGGACGTGGTCTCCTTTCGTCGATGTCGGCGGCGATCATTGAGGCCATCTTGACAGCCGCCCGCCCATATCGTAGCATATTTGCATGACTATGCAAGCACGCAGGCAGAGAAAGCCCGCGGCCCGGGCCGGTGCGTGCTGCCCGTCGCTGGAGGCGGCGGTCGACCCGCGGCTGTTCCGCGCGCTGGGCGACCCCACGCGCCTGCACATCCTCATCGGCCTGGCCCGCTGCTGCGGCCCGCAGACCGTGAGCCAGGCGGCGGCCAACAGCGCCGTCGATCTCTCCGTCGTCTCGCGGCACCTGGCGATCCTGCGCGACGCGGGCATCGTCAGCGTGCGGAAACAAGGCCGGCAGATGTTCTGCACGGTGCGGTACGTCGAGCTCGCGGGCTCGCTCCGCGCGCTCGCGGACGCCATCGAGGCGTGCTGCCCGGCGGGACGGGGCCACGCGCCTGGGCGAGCGGCCCGTGGGGCGCGAAAAGGCGGCAGAGTGGGCCTGTAAGCCGAATTCTGTGCCCGATCGCTCGGGCGGCGGCCATTCGTCTGGGCCCGTCGTTGCCGGCGGGCTCGAGCACCCTACCCGGAGCTGGTGACGAGCCGGGCCGGCTCGTGAAGCAGCCAAGCTCGCGCCGGGCCGTTCGTCGCTCCCTATTTGGGCTTGCTGGCGGTGGGGTTTACCCTGCCACGGCTGTCACCAGCCGCGCGGTGCGCTCTTACCGCACCTTTTCACCCTTACCGGCGGGAGAACCCGCAGGCGGTATGTTTTCTGTGGCACTTTCCCTGGGGTTGCCCCCGGTGGCCGTTAGCCACCACCGTGCCCTCGCCAGTTCGGACTTTCCTCCCTCGGCCCGCCGCCGATGGCTCCGGCATCGCGCGACAGTCGGCGCCTTTCACGCGGGCTCGCAGGCGTCGGTGGCGGGTCGAGAGCGGCCGCCCGGCCCACTCTGCCGCTGAGATGATATCCCCCGCGCGTTCCCGGGGGAAACGGGGGACCGCCCGGCGGCTGGAAGCGTTCCCGGCCGCACGCGAGCCAGTGCTTGCGGAGTTCCTTTCTGTACCCTAGCATATGGGGCTCGGCATGAAGCGCGGCATTCCCATTCATTGTCGGAGATCGCAGCAATGACCGTCGACGCCCCAGTCACGCTGGAATCCTTCTTCCGTGCGCCGGAATTCGACGCGCAACACATCGACGCTTACGCCGACCTGGCGTTCGGCTCGGCGCGCTCGCGGGAGAGCTTCGAGGCCCTGACCCGTGCGTACCGCGCGGACGTCGAGCGTGGCCAGGGCGACGCCTTCCGCCTCGCCACCGCGTACTACATCCTGGGCAACTACCAGGAGGCCCTGGATTGGTACAAGAAGGCCGGCGACACCAAGCAGCGCCGTTTCCTGGCCGCCAAGGCCGCTGCCGCCCTCTGCCGCTTCGAGCAGGCCGAGGCGGATTTCACGAAGGCCTCGGAGAAAGGCTGGGACGCGTTCGCCTGCGACATGCAGATCGCCATGGTGCGCCTGCGCACCGGGAACGCAGACGGCGCCGAGAAGCTCCTGCGCAAGCACGAGCGCGCCGGCAGCGAGCGCGCCGATTGGCACTACGTCAGCGGGCTGCTGGCCGAGGTCCGCGACGAGCGCGACGCCGCGCTCGAGCGCTACGAGAAGGCCCTTTCGCTCGACCGGGCGCACGTCGAGGCGGCCTTCCGCGCGGCGCGCCTCTGCGACCTGCGCGGCGACGACGAACGCGCCATTCACCTGTATGAGCAGGTGGCGCACGAGCCGCGCGCCCATGTGAACGCCCTCATCAACCTGTCGATCGTCTACGAGGACATCGGCCGCTACGACGCCGCCCTCGATTGCCTGCGGCGCGTGCTGGCCGCCTTCCCGAACCACGCGCGGGCGCGGCTCTTCCTGAAGGACGTCGAGAGCAGCCGCCTGATGATGCAGGACGAAGCCCGCCAGGCCAAGGGCGACGCGCGCAGCCGCCTGCTCGAGACCACCATCGCCGAGTTCGAGCTCTCCGTGCGGGCCCGGAACTGCCTGAAGAAGATGCGCATCCAGACGCTCGGCGACCTGCTCAAGCTCACCGAGGCCGAGCTGCTCGCCTACAAGAACTTCGGCGAGACCTCGCTCAACGAGATCAAGGCCCTCCTCGCCAAGAAGGGCCTGCGCCTCGGTCAGCGCCCCGAGGAGATCGACCCCAGCGCCATTGTCGAAACGCCGCCGCCGAGGCCGCCCGTGCCGCCGGGCGCCGAGGCGATCCTGTCGCGGCCCGTGTCCGAACTCGAGTTCTCGGTGCGGGCGCGGCGCTGCCTCCAGCGCCTCAACATCTCGACGATCGCCGATCTCATCCAGCACTCGGAGCAGGACCTGCTCAGCACGCGGAACTTCGGCGTCACCTCGCTCAGCGAGATCAAGGCCCGCCTCGCAGACCTCGGCCTCCAACTGGCCCCGAAGTCCTGACGCGACGTGGCCGACGGCTTCTCCTTCCGCGTCACCGCCGCCTGCGGACCGGCTCGCGCCGGGCTGCTCCGAACGCCGCACGGCAACGTCGAGACGCCGGCCTTCATGCCGGTCGGCACGCAGGCCACGATCAAGGGACTCACGCCGGCGCAGGTGGCCGACAGCGGGGCACGGCTCATCCTGGCCAACACCTACCACCTGCTCCTGCGGCCCGGCCCGGACGTCGTCGCCGCCCTCGGCGGACTGCACCGCTTCTGCGGCTGGGATGGCCCGATGCTGACCGACAGCGGCGGCTACCAGGTCTTCTCGCTGGCCGACCTGCGGCGCATCGACGACGAGGGTGTACGCTTCCGGTCGCACGTCGACGGCGCGGAGGTGCGCCTGACGCCCGAGGACGCCGTCGCCGTTCAGAACCGTCTCGGAGCCGACATCATCATGGTGCTCGACGAGTGCCCGCCGCTGCCCGCCGCCACCTCCGCTCTGCGCACCGCGGTCGAGCGCACCGTCCGCTGGGCTCAGCGCTGCCGGGCGGCGCACAGGCGCCAAGACCAGGCGCTGTACGCGATCGTCCAGGGCGGCCTCGACGCCGCCCTGCGGACCGAGTGCCTCGAACGCCTCACGCCGCTGGGCTTCGACGGCTACGCCCTGGGCGGGTTGTCGGTCGGCGAGCCTCCGGCGGCGATGTGGGAGCTGCTGGCGGCGTTCGGGCCGCGCCTGCCCGCGGACACGCCACGCTACCTGATGGGCGTGGGGACGCCGCTCGACCTGGTCCGCGCCGTCGCGGCCGGCATCGACCAGTTCGATTGCGTGCTTCCGACGCGTAACGGCCGCAAGGGCTACGCGTTCACCAGCACGGGGGTCGTGCGACTGCGGAATGCGTCGCATCGCCTGTCAACCGAGCCGCTGGACGCGGCATGCGACTGCTATGCCTGTACCCGTTTCACGCGCGGCTACCTGAGGCACCTTTTCATGTCGCGCGAGGCGCTTGGAGGAACGCTCGTTTCACTGCATAATCTGCGCTTCTACCAGGTGCTCATGGCCCGGATGCGCGCCGCGATCGTCAGCGGCGACTTCGACGCCTGGCGCCGCCGGACGCTCGCCGGACCCCTCTTCGACGGGGCGGCGAAGCCCGACCACGAACAGGAGCAGGCCGAATGAACCTCTGGCACTTGCTGGCGCAGGCTGCGAGCCAGCCGGCCACGCCCCGGCCGGCCACGCCCGGCTTCCTCGACCCGATGGTCTTCGGGCTCCTGCTGGCGTTCGGCGTGTTCTTCTACTTCGCGGTGATGCGCCCCCAGCAGCGCGAACGACAGAAGCACGCCCAGATGCTCGCCGCGCTGAAACGCAACGACCGGGTGCAGACGATCGGCGGCGTCATCGGGACGATTGTCGAGGTGCGCGACAACGAAGTCGTGCTGAAGGTGGATGAGCACAACAACGTCAAGATGCGCTTCGTGCGCGGCGCCATCAAGGACGTCTTCCGCGACGCGGCGTCGACCGCCGAGACCGCCCCACCCAAAAAGTGACGCCAGCGCCGGCCGGCGGCCCGCATCAGTAGCGGGGCATCGCCGGATCGACCTCGCACGACCAGGCGTCGATGCCGCCGCGCAGGCTGAGCACGCGCCCAAAACCGCTGGCCGCGAGCAGCCCGGCCACCATGGCGCTTCGGCGGCCGTGGTGGCAGTACACGACGATCTCGCGCTGCGGGTCGAGCTCGGACAACCGCTCGGCGACCTGCCGCATCGGAATGTGCAGCGCGCCGTCTATCCGGCAGATTTCCACCTCGTTCGGCTCGCGGCAATCGAGCAGCACAGGGGCGCGGGCGGGTTCCGCCAGGCGCTGACGCAGCTCGCCGACCGATATCTCAGGTATGCTCATCGCGGCCTCGCTACACGTCGCGCCTGAACGCCGGCTGCGGCGCAGGCGACGCCGCCGCCGGCGCCGCGGCGCGCGGCGCACGCACGCCCATGACCAGGCTGAGCGCCGCGGGCACGAGCACCAGCGTGCCCAGCGACGCGACCAGCAGGCCGCCCAGCATCACCGACGCCAGGCCACGATAGAGTTCGCTGCCCGCGCCGGGCATCAGCGCCAGCGGCAACTGGCCGAAGATCGTCGTCAGGCTGGTCATGAGCACCGGGCGAACGCGCGTGCGCGTCGCCTCGCGGATCGCCTGCCCTGCCGCCATGCCGTGCAGCCGGTGGTTCTGGAGCGACTGATCGACCAGCAGGATGGCGTTGTTGACGACCGTGCCGACCAGGATCACGAACCCCAGGAACGTCAGCACGTCAAGCTGCTGCACCGGCTGGTTGGTGGTCAGCAGCGTTCCAACGTGGCACACCCACAGCCCGAGCAGCCCGCCGAAAACGGCCAGCGGCACGCTGAACATGATCACGAACGGGTAGACCCAGCTCTCGTACAGCGCGCACAGCAGCAGGTAAACGATCAGCACGCTCAGGAAGAACCGCCCGTTCACGAGGCTCACCAGCGTGTCGAGCGTGAAGCCGTGCCACGCCCCCACCATCGCGTTGCGAGCCTCGGTCAGCTTGTCGGCGTTGCCCGTCAGGCTCACCAGCACCGTCGGCGCGATCTCCTTCGCGCCGCGCAGCGTTGTCTCGATCCCGGTCTCCCTGTCGGTGACCCGCCGGATCACGCTCTCCAGCGGCAGCGACTCCGGCGGGCGAACCGTGAGGGTGACGGCCCGCTGCCGCTCGATGTGGTTGATCTGCTCCAGCGCCGTCGTGTCGATCATCTTCACCGCTGACGACAGCGTCGCCGGCCCGGCAGTCGTGTAGATCGGCAGGGCACCGATCTCCTGCGTGGGGCGGCTCGCGTCGCGCTCGGCATAGAGCGAGATGTCCACCGTGTTTCCACCGGCGACGCGGAAGTCGCCCACGTACGCGCCGTCCACCGCGGCCTCGACGATCAGCGCGATGTCGGCAGCGCTCAGCCCGAGGTCGGCGGCGCGCTCGCGGTCCGGCTCGATGCGCACCTCCGGCCGCCCCATCGCGAAGTTGCGCGGGTCCGAGTTCGGGTATGAGCCGAACTCGCGCATGCACGCCCGCTGCATCGCCGACGCCGCCTGCGTCACCTGCGCCAGGTCGTCGCCGCGAATCTGGATCTCCGCCGTGTTGCCCCCACCGAAGCTGAACAGCTCCGTCTGAAAGAAGACCGGAAAGACCCCCGGCACCTCCGCCCCGGCCTGCGTCAACAGCCGCACCAGCGGCTTCACCCGCGCCGGGTCCCGGCTGCTGGCCCCCATGAAGCAGCCGCCCGCGAAGCTGACAAAGAAGAAATTGTCGATCAGCGGCGGCGGCGTGAGCCACTCGCGCCGCGCCCGGCCGCGTTGCAGGGCGCTCGACTTCGGATCATCGGCCTCGGGGATCGCCCCCGCCGCTAACATGGCTTCGACGCGCTCCAGCCACCGGCGGTCGAGCTCCTTGTGCTCCGGCGAATCCGGCTGGGCCTCCCAGTAGGGCCGCAGCCCCCCTTCTACCACCGCCGCCATCCGCCGGAACTCCTCGAGGCTGTAGCCCGGCGGCGTGAGAAGGAAACCGAAGACGAGATTGCGGTTGCCGCTCGGCAGGTAGGTGGTGTCGGGCACGAGCCGCAGCCCCAGCCACAGCACGCCCGCCGTCACGCCGGCGACGAACAGCGCCCGCAGCGCAAACGGCACGCGCAGCAACAGGCCGACGAGCCAGCCGGCGGACTCGGCGATCGGGCCGGTCGAAACGTGCCGCTCCGCCCGGGCCGCGCTGGCGCGGCCCGCCCCGACGCGCAGCAGTCGCGACGCGAGCACCGGCGTCACGGTGACGGCGACGACCAGGGACAAGGCGACGGCGGCGGCGGTGGCGATGCTGATGTCGCGGAAGAGCTGCCCGGCCTCCTGCTCGACAAAGATGACCGGGATGAACACCGCCATGGTCGTCAGCGTGCTGGCCAGGACAGCCGCCCAGATCTCGTTGGTGCCGTCGAAGCAGGACGTCATGACGTCCTTGCCCATCTGCCGGTGGCGGTAGATGTTTTCGAGCACCACGATGCAGTTATCGACGACCATGCCGACGGCGAAGGCGATGCCCGCCAGTGAGATCACGTTCAGCGTGCGGCCGGCGCCGACGACCACCAGGAAAGTCGCGATGACCGAGATCGGGATCGACAGCGCCACGGCCAGCGTGGCCCGCCAGTTGCGCAGGAACAGCATCAGCACGACGACGGCCAGAGTGCCGCCATAGATGATGTTGTTGCGCACCATGGCGATGGACTGGTTGATATAGACAGTCTCGTCGTAGACCTGCGTGAGTTCGAGGCGCATGCCGCGGGCGCTGAGCACCTCCTTGTTGACGCGCTCGATCGCGGCCCGCACGCCGGCCATGACGGTCAGCACGTTGGTGCCGACCTCGCGCCGCACGGGAAAAGCCAGCACCGTCGTGCCCTTGCTGCGCACCATCGAGAAGGCGCGCTTGAACGAATCGCGCACCTCCGCGACGTCGCGCACGTAGACCGGGCCGCCCGGGGTGTACGCGATCACCGTGTCGCGGATCTCGTCCAGCGACTCGTACTGCCCCACGGCCCGCACCGTGTAGTCGCGCTTGCCCTCCGACGAGAACCCCGCCGACGCGTTCACGTTCTGCCGCCGCAGCGCCTGCTGAACGTCGGAGAACGTCAGCCCGCGCGACGCCAGCCGACCGGCGTCGACGCGCACCTGCACCTCGCGCTCCTTGCCGCCGTAGATGTTCACCGAGGCGACGCCGGGCACGCGGTCGAGATAGGGCTTGATGTTGTCGTCGGCGAAGTCGTATAGCTCGGTGACGCGCTCCTCCTCGCCAGGCGCCGGATACAGGATCAGCCAGGCGATCGGGTTGTCGACCGACTGGTCGGCGGCCTGGATCGTCGGCTCATCGACCTCGACCGGGTAGCCCGACACCTGCCGCAGCTTGTCGGCCACGTCGCGCAGCGCGTCGGACTTCGTCACCCCGGGGTAGAACTCGAGCGTGATCGTCGCCTCGTTGTCGCGCGAGGCGCTCGTCATCTTCTCCATCCCGTTGACGCTGCGGAGCTGCTCCTCCTGCCGGTCGACGATCTCACGCTCGATCTCCTGCGGGTTCGCGCCGCTCCAGCGCGTCGTCACCGTCACGACCGTGACGTCCACGTTCGGCGTGAGCTGCACCGGGATGGAGAACAGCGCCAGCAGCCCGAACAGCACCGTCAGCAGCACGCCGACCGAGACGCCCACCGGACGCCGCAAGCAGATCTGAATCAGGTTCAACGGTCCCTCTCCGCTCTGCTCACTGCTCCCGCCCCCCATCGCCGACCGCAGCACGGCCCCTGGCGGCGCCAATCGCGCGCTATTCCGCCTTCGCCGCCGGCGCCGGACGCTCCTGCACCACCACCGGTTGCGGCCCGAAGAGCCGCTCATTCGCGCGGTTCACGACCAGGTCACCGGCGGCAAGCCCCTCGCCCTGCACCTCGACGTGGCCGGCGACCTCGAGCCCGGTGCGCACCGGGACCGGCAGCGCCATCTGCCCGGCCGGACCCGGCCGCACCACGAAGATCGTCTTGCCGCGCGGGCTCGACACGATCGCGTCCTTGCTCACGAGCAAACGCTTGCCGGGCGGGCCGGAGGGCGCGTTGACCCAGGCGAACATGCCCGGAAGCAGCCGCGCCCCCGGATTCGGCACGTCGATCTCGATCGGGAACGTCCGCGCGGCCGGGTTGGCGCGCGGGATCACCCGCGAGATCAGACCGCTCTCGCTCATCTGGAGCGCCTCGATCTCGAACGTCGCCGACGCACCCACCGACGCGAACGGAATGGCGGCCTCGGGCACGTCGGCACGAATGCGAACCGTGTCGACCGCGACCAGCTCGCACACGGCGCCGCCCTCTTCGATCCACTGGCCGACTTCCGTCCGCTTCGCCGCCACCAACCCGTCGAACGGGGCGCGAACCTGCGTCTTCGCCAGGTCACGCTCACGCCGGGCCACGACCGCCTCCTGCGCTGCGACGTCGGCGGCGGCGCGGTCGAGCTCCTCGTCGCGCGGACCCTTGCGCGCCATGTCCAGCCTGGCCTGCGCCTGGGCGTATCGCCGCTCGGCGGCCGAGTACTCCATCTCGGTGTCGTGAACTTCCTTGGGGTTGCTCCGGTTCTGCTCGTCGAGCCTGCGGACGCGCTCGCGCTCGAAGGCCCACTTGTCCAGCATCGCCTTGGCCTCGAGAGCCGTCGCCTCCGACCAGCGCAGCTCCTCCGGCCGAGTGCCGTTCCGCAGCTCCGCCAGCGTCGCCCGCAGGCTCGCCAGCCGCCCTCGGGCTTCATCCAGCAGCAGCCGCGCCACCGTGTCGTCCAGCCGACACATCACGTCGCCCTGCCGGACCGCCGTCCCCTCGTCCACCGAAAGCTCGACGATCACGCCCGAGACCTCAGACGCCACCACGGCTTCGCGGTCGGCGCGCACCGATCCCACGACGCGCAGCGACGCCGCCACCTCGCGCTCGATAATCGGGCTGGCCTGCACCGGCGTGCCCGGCGGCCCCTGGCCCAGCGCGGCAAGAGCGGAGTAGAGACAGATGCCGGTCACGGCGGCGATTCGGGCGAAGCTGCGGATCATCGTGGTTGGATACCTGGAAAACACCCCGGCCAGCTCCCCCGTTCCCCGGGGTGGTTGGAGAACATCAGAGTATACGGCCGTTGGCGAAGCCCGACAACCGACCGGGACGCTCCGGGGTCTTGTACAGCTTGAACCGAGCCGCGCCCGTGAGGAAGCGGTTGCGCCAGCCGACGTCCTCGTTCAACCGCTTCCTCACGGGCGCGGCGGCGGCGGCTACTTCATCAGCCAGCGCCGGATCGCGTGCAAGGTCGTGTCGCGGCCGACTTTGCCGATGGCCCACGTCAGGGGCACTTGCTTCGGGCACGCCTTGACGCAGTTCTGCGCGTTGCCGCAGTCACTGATGCCGCCGGGCTCCATCAGGGCCTCGAGCCGCGGGCCGGAGTTCATGGCGCCGGTCGGGTGCAGGTTGAACAGCGCCGCCTGGCCGATCGCCTGCGGGCCAATGAACTCGCTGCGGTGATTCACCTGTGGGCAGACCTCGAGGCAGCAGCCGCAGGTCATGCAGCGCGACAGATCATAGCGCGTCGCCGCGTCTTCCGGCGCGACGACCGGTCCCTCGCCGATCGGCCCATAGGTATCCACGGGGATCCAGGCGCGGACCTTCTTGAGCGCGTCGAACATGCGCGAGCGGTCGACGAACAGGTCGCGCACGACCGGGAACTTTGAGAGCGGCGCGATCTCCACCTGCGGCCGCTCGGCCAGCAGCGCATCGACCAGCGTGTTGCACGCCTGCCGGGCGCGGCCGTTGATCACCATGCTGCACGAGCCGCAGACGTTTTCGAGGCAGTTGCTGTCGTAGACCACGGGCGCGGTGTGCCGGCCCTCGACCGTCACTGGCCGGGCCGCGATCTCCTGCAAGAGCGAGATCACGTTCATGTTCGGCTGATGCGCGATGCGGAACGTCTGCCAGTACCCCGCGCTGCCGCGCCGGTCCTGCCGCCTGACCCGCACGCTGATCGTCCTCTGCGCCTGGTCGTTCATGCCCGGCCCCCAATCGCCGCCCCGGCCGCTTCCGCCCCCGCCGCGCCGCCGGGATTGCCCCGCGCCGGCGACATCGCCCGCCAGACCTGCTCGATCACCTCCGCTCCGCGCACCCCATACGTCCGCGGCCGCGGCGGGATCAGGTGACACTCGACCGGCTCGTAGCTGAACTCCGGCCCGGCGGGTGTCCAGCGCGCCAGGGTCGTCTTCAGCCACTCGTCGTTCTGCCGCTGGTAGCGGCGGCACCATTCGAGCGCCTGCCGCTGGAGCTCCGCCGGGTCGTCCGCCGTCGGCGCCGGGATTTCGAACTCGGGCTTGTAGTGTGCCCCGCGGCACTCGTCACGCCGCAAGGCGCCCTCGGTGATGACGCGCGCCAGCAGGATCATGTCGCCGAGCGCCCGCGTGAAGCTGAGGTTCTGGTTGGTCCAATCGCCGCGGTCGCTGAGCGCCGCCCGCTGGCCGCGCTCGCGCAGCTCCTCCAGGCGTTCAAGCGTCGCCCGCAGGTCACGGTTGTCGCGCACGACGGTGACGTTGGCGGTCATCAGCCGGCCCAGCTCGCGATGCAGCAGGTACGGGTTCTCCGTGCCGTCGCGCTTCAGCAGCGCGTCCATCGCCGCCTTGTGCCGCGCCGTCTCGCGCTCCGCCAGGCCGGCGGGCAGCGCCGCCGCCCCGCCCCCTGGCGGATTCTGCACGAAGGCGCGCAGGGCCCGGCCGACGAGCAGGCCGCTGAAGATGCAGCTCAGCAGCGCGTTGGCCCCGAGGCGGTTGGCGCCGTGATACTGGTAGTCGCACTCTCCGGCCGCGAACAGCCCCGGCACGTTGGTCTGCTGGTTGCGCGGCGAATCCCAGTTCAGGCCGCCGGTGTGGTGGTTCTTCTCGTAATCGACCCACAGGCCGCCCATGCTGTAATGCACGGCGGGGAAGATCTTCATCGGCTCGCCGAGCGGGTCGGTGCCGACGAACTGCTCGTAGATTTCGAGGATGTTGCCGAGCTTCTTGTGCAGGACCTCGCGCTTGATGCCCGTGGCGCGCTCGGTGAGGTCCAGGTACACGGCGTAGTTGTGCGGATCGACGCTGTAGCCGTTCTTGCACAGGGCGAAGATCTCGCGCGTCGCGATGTCGCGCGGCACGAGGTTGCCGTACTTCGGATACTTCTCTTCGAGGAAGTACCAGCGCTCGGCCTCGGGCACGTCGTTCGGATGCCGCGCGTCGCCCTGCCTCCGCGGGACCCAGACGCGCCCGGCTTCGCCCCGGGCCGCCTCGCTGATGAGCCGCAGCTTGTCGGCGCCCGGTATGGCCGTCGGATGCACCTGCACGAACTCGCCGTTCGCGTAATGCGCGCCCGCGCGATAGCAGCGCGCGTTCGCGCCGCCCGTGCACACCATCGACATCGTGCTCTTGCCGAACACCAGCCCGCAGCCGCCCGTGGCCATCACCACCGCGTCCGCCGGAAACGCCCGGATCTCCAGGCTGAACATGTCCTGCGCGACCACGCCGCGGCAGGCGCCCTGGCCGTCGATCAACGGCCCCAGGAACTCCCAGAACTCGAACTTTCGCACGACGCCGTCCACCTCGAACCGCCGCACCTGCTCATCGAGCGCGTAGAGCAGTTGCTGCCCGGTGGAGGCGCCGGCGTACACGGTCCGCTTGTAGAGCGTGCCGCCGAAACGCCGCACCGCCAGGTTCCCCTCTTCCGAGCGGTTGAACGGCACTCCCAGCCGGTCCAGCAAGTCCACGATCTTCGGCGCCCAGTCGGCCATTTCCTTGATCGGGGGCTGGTTGTTCAGGAACTCGCCGCCGTACGCCGTGTCATCGAAGTGGTTCCACTCGCTGTCCCCCTGCGCCCGGGTGAACTTGTTGCAGCAGTTGATGCCCCCCTGGGCGCAGACCGAGTGGCTGCGCTTGACCGGGACCATGCTGACCAGGTCGACGCCGATGTCGTCCTCGGCCAGCTTCATCGTTGCCGCCAGCCCCGCCAGCCCGCCCCCGACGACCACTACCCGTCGCCGCATCATGACGCCCCCCCATCGGCCGGGCTCAGCGCCACCGGCCGGGCATCGGGCTGCGGCGGCAGGCGCAAATCGGGCTTCGGCCGCGCCGTCAGTGCGTAGAGCGACGCGAAACCCCAGGCGAGCAGCACGGCGCCCAGCAGCATCGAGGCGGCGAATACGCGCCGCCGCGCCCGATCCCCAACCGTGATGCCCCAGGTGATGCAGAACGTGCTGATCCCGTTGCAGAAGTGAAAGACGGACGCCGCCAGCCCGACCGAGTACAGCGTGACCCACAGCCAGGCCGCGACCGGCGTGCCGTCCACGAATCCCCATTGCGTCAGGTCGAACGGCGTCATGCCGCGGGCGATCGTCGCCTGGTATTCCGGTCCGCCGATCCAGTGCGCGAAGCGGAAGTGCAGCAGGTGCAGCACGAGGAACAGCAGCGCGATCCAGGCGGTGACGCGCTGAAGCGTGTAGCGCCAGTTGTCGAGCCACCAGTACTGGGCCGCGTTGGAGCGCCCCTGCATCGCGATCGCCACGCCATACGCCGCGTGAAACGCGATCGGCAGGAAGATCAGCAGCAGTTCGATCAGCGGCAGATAGGGAATCTCGTGGATTTCGCGCACGTGCTTGTCAAAGGCGTGCGCGTCCCAGGCCGCCAGCGAGTTCGTGTACAGGTGCACGACCAGGAAGGCGCCGATCGGAATCATGCCGCTCAGGGAGTGCAGCCGGCGCAGCAGGAAGTGATTCCGCCGCAACCAGGCTTCGACAGCAGTGGTCACGTTCATCCTCTCGTCGCGCGGGCCGCGCCGCCCGAGCCGCGACCAGTCCGTGGATAGCAGGACTCGATTATAGATCGGCGCGAAATGCCAACAATGCCGCCGGGCTTGAACTTTCAAAGCACTCGCGGCCACAATAGCCGTTGGCAAGCCGACCGCCCGCAAGCCTCGACCGCCCCGAGCCGCTGTCAGGGCCGCTGGCGCTCGGCGCAAGCCAGGGAGGCGCGACATGACGCTCGGACACGTGCTGAGCGCTCAACTCGACGGTACGCGCGACTGGACGCTGCGGCTGCTTGCCGATCTGGAAGGCGACGACTGGGTCTTTCAGCCCGCGCCCGGCCTGGCGCACCCCCTGTGGATCTGCGGCCACCTCGCCGCGTCGCAGAACGTGCTCATCCACCAGCGCTGCCTGGGCCGCAGCCTGCTCGACGCGTCCTTCACGGCGCACTACCCCATCGGCGAGCCGGTGAAGTCCTCCGCCGAGCATGGCTACCCCGACGCGCGGCACATCCGCCAGGTGATGGACGAGGTGCATCGCGAGACTCTGGAGGCGGTGCGTGGGCTGAGCGATGCGCTGCTGGCCGAGCCGGCCTGGGGCAAGGACGGCGCGCCGCATCCGCACTACCGCGACAAGCTCGGCGCGGTATCGCACTGCGCCCGCCACGAGGCGTTCCACGCGGGCCAGCTCGCGCTCATCCGCCGGCTGCGCGGCAAGCCGTTTCTGCGCTGAGCGCCCGTGCAGCCCGGCGCGGGTCCGGCCGCTCGGCGCGGACCCGCGATGCGCTCTCACCCGCTCAGTACTTGCGCGCCTTGATCGCCTCAGCCGCCTGGGCCTGCTCGAACACAGCCTCCGGCGTGACGATGCGCCGGGGCACTGTCTTTCCGGCGGCGACGGCCTCGACCGTGTCGAACAGCAGCGGGCCGATGAGCGGGTTGCACTCCACCGTGCAGTTCAGCTTCCCGGCGATCATCGCCTCGAACGCGCCGCGCACGCCGTCGATGCTGACGATCAGCACGTCCTTGCCCGGGTTGCGTCCAGCCTCGTCGAGGGCCTGGATCGCGCCGAGCGCCATGTCGTCGTTGTGGGCGTAGACCGCCGTGATCTGGCGTCCCTCCGGGCTCTTCAGGAACGCCTCCATCACTTCCTTGCCCTTGGCCCGCGTGAAGTCACCGCTCTGCGACTTGACGATTCGCATCTCCGGGTGCTCGCGCAGCGCCTCCTCGAAGCCCTTCTTGCGGTCGATCGCCGGCGCGGCGCCGGGTGTGCCCTGCAACTCGGCGATGAGCGCCTTGCCGCCCGTGGCCTTGGCCAGCCAGCGCGCCGCCCGGCGGCCCTCCTCGACAAAGTCGGCGCCGATGAACGTGACGAAGAGCGAATCGTCGCTGACGTCGACCGTCCGGTCGGTCAGAATCACGGGGATTCCCGCCTGCTTCACCTCGCGCAGCACGGGCTCCCATCCGGTCTCGACCACCGGCGCGAAGGCGATCACGTCGACGCCCTGGGCGATGAACGTGCGCAGGGCGCGAATCTGGTTCTCCTGCTTCTGCTGCGCGTCGCTGAACCGCAGCTCGATGCCGCGCCGCGCCGCCTCGGACTTGATCGACTCCGTGTTCGCCGTCCGCCACGCGCTCTCGGCCCCGATCTGCGCGAAGCCCACGACGAGCTTTCTGCCCGATTGCCCCGCGCCCCCCGGCTGCCGCCCCCCGCCCAGCACGCCGAGCGAAACGCACACCATCGCCCCGAGCGCCAGCACCCCTGCGGTCGCATTCGTCCAACGGTTCATGGCCGAGACTCCTGGCGCCGGGCGCCGCTCGCCGCGCGACGATCGCGCCGCCGCCCCCTCATCCGCCGAAAAGCCTAATGTCCCCTGCCGGACACGTCGACCACCACCGCACTCCCTTCTCCATGAGTGCCACGGCGCAGCAGCGCAGCACGGCGGGGTTCAACCCGGGGATCAGCGGCAGGAGCGCCGCGCGAATGATCCGCCGGTGAATGCGGCGCGCGAGCTGGTCGGCCTGCTCATCCGGGCGCGCGGGCAGCGCGAGCCAGTTGGTGATGATGTCCTCGCGCAGCGCCGTGCTGAGCCCGAACCTGTCGACGTCGAACAGCGCGTAGTCCTGTTCGCGCAGGAAATCACGCACGTCGGACGGCTTCAGCCCGTGCACGGCCAGGCAGGGTGGCGCGCTCTCCAGGATCAGCACCGGGCGGGCTTCCGTGAGCATCTGCCGCGCCCCGCGCAGAACGAACAGCTCTGCCCCTTGCACGTCCATGTGGATGAGTCGCGGCGGGCGAATGACGCCGCGCGCCAGCAGGTCGTCAAGCACGACCGTCGCCACTTGGATGGATCCGGGGCCGGCCTGCGCATCGAGGTAGCCCTCGCCTCGGTTGACGCATGTGGCCGGCGGTGAGAAAGGCAGCGTTGCAGCCCGATCCGCGACGGCGTTCGGATGCACGCGGATTTGCCGTGCACCGTTCAGCTCGATGTGCTCGTGCAGCGTGCGCACGTTCTCAGGCAGCGGCTCGAAGCACTCCACCACACCGCTCGGCCCGACAATCTCAGCCAGCGGCAACGTCTCCGTCCCGATGTTTCCGCCGACGTCGTAGACCACGTCGCCCGGCCGGCAGACCGTGCGGGCGATAACGATACTCGGCCACTCGAGGTAACCGCGGATCGCGAACCAAAGCGACACGCGCTCGGCCCGGTCGGCCCGGATCCGCGTCCGGCCCAGGCTCGAGCGGGCCTCGAAGCTGAGGTTGTCCCGACCCGCCGCGGCGAGCGGATACATTCGCAGAAACACGCCGGAGACCGCCGGCGGAAACAGCCGGGAGAGGCGCGCCACCCACCTGAGCCGAAAGGACGCCGTTCGTACCGCCCACATCCGGGGCCTCCACTCGTGCGCTGCCTGTCGATGCGGTGCCCAGACGGCCCGGCCCCGAGCCTGCCATGATAACTCAACGGACGCGGCATTGGCATCCATTTCCCGACTTTTTGCGCGGTCAAGCCGCTCGTTGTTGGGCCGCCGCGCTACGGTGCTGGCGGCAGCGATATGCGCACCAGCCCCGCGTCGATGTACTGCCCGCCCGTCGTCTGCCTGCAATGGATCGCCAGCACGTTTCGCCCCGGCTTCAGCCGCGACAGCGCCTCGGCGGCGATCGGGAGCACGCGGTACGCCGTCGCATAGCCGGTCAGCTTCGCCGCGGGCGCGCCGTTGATGTAGACCTCCGCGTCTTCGTCGTGATGAATCCACAACCGCAGCGCGGCACCGTTCGCCGCCGCTTCCGCCGGCAGCTCGAACTCGCGCCGCAGCCAGATCTCGGCGGAGCTCCACTCGGTGCCGATGCGCGCCCCGGGCGTGCCCCGCGTGCCGAAGCCCGCCGGGCCGCGCTTCCAGCCCGCGTCATCAAACCCGGGCCCGAGCCAATCAGCGCCGGCCGGCGCTTCGAGCGTGTACGCCCAGGTCGCGGCCTCGCCGGCGTCGGCCGCCGCGACGACCGGCTCCAGGCGCGCGGCGCGCGAGAAGTCTCCGCGGTTGGCGGCGGCGATGCGCTCGGCGTCGCCCTTGACGACCGCGCGGTCGTAGGTGAGCAGGCCGTTGCACTCCAGCTCGACGTCGGCGAGCTGCGTGTAGACCGCGGCGCTGATGCCGGGCCGCTCCTTCTGCTCGTGAATCTGGCGCAGCAGCAGCTCGTACTGCATGGTCAGCTCGTCTCCGTCGCCGACGCCCTGGTAGCCCCAGTGCTCGTCGCGCCAGCGATGCCCGGCGACGGCCAGCCCCAGTCCGCCAAACTCGCCCACGACCGCGGCGCGCGTCGCCGACGGCTGCGGGGCGACCGGGGCGGGGTAGGCGTGATAGTCGAGAACGTCGCCGCAGTTCTTGTCGGTCCAGCCGCTGGCGTTGCTCACCAGGCGCGTGGGGTCGAGCTGCTTGACGCGGGCCGTCAGCCGCTCCGTATCGTGCTGGCCCCAGCCCTCGTTGAACACGACCCACATGATGATCGCCGGACTGTTGCGGTGCGTCTCGATCATGCGCGTCAGCTCATGCTCGAATTGCCTGCGCGACTCGGGCGTCGTGTTGTTGCCGCTGGGCATGTCCTGCCAGACCAGCAGGCCCAGCTTGTCGGCCCAGTAGTACCAGCGCCGCGGCTCGACTTTCACGTGCTTGCGCGTCATATTGAAGCCGAGCTTCTTCGTCATCTCGACGTCGTAGCGCAGCGCCTCGTCGCTCGGCGCCGTGTACAGCCCGTCGGGCCAGAACCCCTGGTCCAGCGGACCCATCTGAAAGTACGGCTTGCCGTTCAGCAGGATGCGCGTCACGCCCTGCTCGTCCGGCCCGATCGCCACCTCGCGCATCCCGAAGTAGCTCTCCACCGCGTCGTGCGGCATCGCCCCGCGCCCGACCGACGCCCGCAGGCTGTACAGGTACGGCGACTCCGGCGACCAGCGCCTCGCGTTCTCCACGCGAATGCGAAGTTCCTCGTTCGGCTTGCCGCGCATGTGCCCGACCGTCCGGCCCGGCACCGTCACCACAATGTGAACCCACGAATCGTCATCCGTGCCGGCCGCCGTCGCCGTCACGCACACCACCCCCTGACCAGCGTCAGTTCGGATGCGCAGGCCGGTGATGTGCATCGCCGGCACCGGCTCCAGCCAGACCGTCCCCCAGATGCCGGTGGTCGGCGTGTACCAGATGCCCTCCGGACGGCGCACCTGCTTGCCGCGCGGCTGGTCGCCGGCGTCGCTCGGGTCATGCACGCCGACGATCAGTTCCTGCGGCCCGCCCGGGAGCAAGGCTTCGGTGATGTCGAAGGTGAACGGGTCGTAGCCGCCACGGTGCTCACCCACCTTGCGGCCGTTGACGAACACCACGGCCTCCCAATCAACCGCCTCGAAGTTCAGCAGCACGCGGTTGTCCTTCCACGCCAGGCCCTTGGGGACTTCGAACGTCCGGCGGTACCAGGCACGCTCCACCGGACGGGCGATCCCCGAAAGCAGCGACTCCGGCGGAAACGGAACGAGAATGGTCTGCGGCAGGGGCCTGCCGACCGGCGGCTCGTCGTCGGCCTGCGCCTCGGCGAACTGCCAGGCGCCGTTCAGGCACAGCCAGTGCTCGCGGGCCATCTGCGGCCGCGGGTACTCGCGGTGGACGCTCTCCGGCGTGACGGCGTCCGCCCAGCGCGTCTTGAGGCGCGGGGCCCCCTGCACGGCGTCCTGACTCGCCACCGGCGCAGCGTCGTCGAGGGCCGCGGGCGAAAGCACGTTGAGCACGAGCGCGACGGCGCCGATCGCCGTGAAGCGCATGGTTGGCCTCCTCGTGAGCCGGGTGACACCCGTCACCTGGCCTGCGATCCGATCGCGGTGCTTCGCGGCGCTCAGCATGGCGACGATGCGCACAGCATCAGCTTCCCGCCTTGCGAACGTACAACCCCGTCGCGTTGACGACCAGCACGCCGTCGTCGCTGCGCTGCGCGACCTTGCCGACGACGACCACCTCGGCCATCGGCGCAAGATCATGCACGCCCCGCAGGCTGATCGCCAGCGGCCGGCCGTCGGCGCCGACGATCTGGATGGTCGCGGTGTTCGCCGCGATCACGTCCGCGGGTTCGCAACAGTAATCCCAGGGCGTCTTGCATCCGTCGTTCGGGTTCGCCTCGCCGCACGCCGGCAACGCACGGTCCGCCAGCAGGAACACCGCGCTGCCCTTGGTGAAAGGCTCGCGCCGGCCGCCGATGCGGCCGTGGATGACCAGGTCTCGCCCGACTCCCGCCTCCGCCTTCGCATCGCGGACTCCCTTGGCCCCTTCCGGAGCGCTCGGCAGGAAGAGCCCGTCCGGCAGCCTGGCCGGCGCCTCCGCGGGCGCGGGCGTCTGCGAGCGGCAGCCGCCGAGCAGCGCCGCGCCGGCGAACAAACCCACTGACAGCACGAATACGCACTTGTTCAACATTCGGTGCTCCATCAAATGAATCGGCGGCGGCGCCTACGCCGCTCGCAGGGCCTCCACGATCGGCAGCCGCAGGCAGCGCCAGAGCGGCGGAACAACGCCGACGACGGCCATCCCCGCGCCGGCCAGCATGCCGCAGAGCAGCACGGGCGCATCGACGTGCAGGGCGAAGGCGCCCATCGAGATGCGCACGGCCAGCCCGTCGATCAGCAGCAGCGCCGCGGCGCAGGCTATTATGCCGCCGGCCGACGCCGTCAGCAGCGACTCCTGAAGGAAGCTGAGCGAGATCGCGGTGCGCGAGAAGCCGAGCGTCTGAAGCGTGCCGAGCTCGCGCACCCGGGCGGCGAACGCCGCGTAGAGCGTGTTCAATCCGCCCAGGAAGCCGCCGAGCGCGATCAGCCCGGTGGTCAGCCAGATCAGCCCGCGCACCGGTCCGTAGAAGGCCAGCAGCCCGGCGAAGTAGTCGCTCTCGCGCACCGCCACGAGCTCCAGGTCGAGCCGCTGGGCGCAGAACACCTCGGCGTCCTCGAAGCGCCCGTCGTCGTCCAGCGTCAGCACGACGCATGACAGCGTCGTGCGCCGCGTGGCGGCCATCAGCACGCTCAGCGGCGCCCACAGCTCGGCTTCCATCACCGTCTGCGGGGCCACGAAGCGCCCGACGATCTTCCACTCACGGTTGTCGAACCAGAGCGTCCGGCCGACCGAAAGCCGCTCCTCCGGCACGCCCATGCGCACCGCCGCCAGCGGCCCCACGATGAACTCGTACTCCCCGGGGTTCGGAGCGCGCCCCTCGACGATCTGCACCTGCGGATGCACAAGGAACGCGGCCGGCGTGACGCCCCGCAGCACGGCGTTGAGCTCGCGCGCCTCGGCGCCGCTCTCGCGCAGCAGCAGCGCCATGTTCACCTCGGGCGAGACGTACTGCACGCCGAGGCGTTCACGAATCCCGCGGATGCTCGCGGCGGCGAGCGTGGGCGCGTTGGCGCGGATCTCGCTGCGCTCCAGGCTTTCCTCGCTGCCGGCGCCGAGCAGGATCACGTTGCGCGAGTTGGCGCTGACGGTCATCGAGCGGCCCATGCCGCGGACGAACGCCGACGCCGTCAGCACCAGCAGCACCACCAGCGCCGCGCCCAGCACCCCGCCGATCGCGCGCAGTGGGGCGCGGCCGAGATTGCGCGTCGCATACTCGAACGGCAGCGTTCTCATCGCCGGGCCCTCACACCGCCCTGAAGCAGGCCACGATCGAACGCCGGCCGGCCTGCACCGCCGGCGCCAGGCTCGCCAGCAGCCCCAGCGCCGCAGCCAGCCCGACGCCGACCGCGAACGCCACCGGATCGGCGTGGATCGGGATGTTCAGCCCGTCAACGGAGATCGCCAGGGCGCTGCGCCAGAGGACCAGCAGCGCGGCGCCGCAGCCGAGCGCCGCGCCCGCAAGACTCAGCACCAGCCCCTCGCTGATGACCAGCCGCGCGATCTGGTGCCCGCGGAAGCCCAGCGTCTGGAAGATCGCGTGCTCGCGGATGCGGTCCTGCACGCTCAGCACGATCGCGTTGCCCACCAGCGCCAGCACCGCCGCCAGGCAGCCCCAGCCGAGCCAACTGACGAAGCCCACGAGCTCCACCACGTCCGCCGCCGCCTGCGCCACGAACGCCTTCTCACCGCTGGTTCGCGTGGGCTCCTGGGCCGTGGCCAGCTCGGCGTCGATCGCCTGGGCCACTTCGTGCAGCCGCTGCGGATCATCGACCTTGACGTTGAACTGCGTGACCGTGCCGCCCGCGCGGCTGCCCGCGCCGTATTGCAGGAAGTCCAGCAGCACGTACGCGACGTTCTGGTGCTGCGGCTGTGAAGAACGCACGATCCCCGCCACGTACACCGTCACGCCCGCCGCATCGAAGCGGTCGCCCACCGACAGCCCGCGCCGCTGCGCCAGCCGCTCACCGATCAGCGCCGCGTCGCTCCGCCGCCGCCACTCGTCGAGCGACCCGGCCACGATCTCCAGCTCCGGCAGGAAGGTCTCCTCGAAGCCGTCGCGCGGCACGCCGCGGAACGTGACGACGTCGAGGCTGGTGCGGCAGTTGTTGACGAGGATCTGCACCGGCACGACGCTGCGCACGCCGGGAATGCGCTCGATCTGCTGGACGTACGACTGCGGCATGCGGCTGGCGAAGGGACAGAAGCGGTCCTTGCGATAGACGATGAGCATCGTGTCGGCGGCGGTGGTCTGCGTCGCCTCGCGCACGCCGGACTGCGCCGCCCGGACGGCGGTGAACAGGAACATGGCCACGGCCAGGCCGGTCACCGTCAGCAGGCTGCGGACGCGCTGCCGCACGATTTGCTTGAGCACCAGGGGTGCGAATCTTCCGGGGATCATGAGGCGGTCTCCAACGGGCGGGCGACGCGCGGCCGCCCTTCGACGAGCTTGCCCTTGTCCAGGTGCACGACGCGCCGTGCGTACTCGGAGCAGTGCGCGTCGTGCGTCACCATCACCAGCGTCTTGTGCAGCTCCTGGTTGAGGCGCGTCAGCAGCGCCATGATCGCCTGCGCCGACGGCGCGTCCAGGTCGCCCGTCGGCTCGTCGGCCACGATGATGTGCGGATCGGCCACGATCGCCCGGGCGATCGCCACGCGCTGCTCCTGACCGCCGCTGAGCTGCCGCGGAAAGTGATTCGCCCGGTCCGCCAGCGCCACCAGCTCCAGCGCCAGGGCGACCTTGTGGTGTCGCTCGCGCCGCGTCAGAGGATGGAGCAGCAGCGGAAGCTCGACGTTCTCATAGGCCGTGAGCGTCGGCACCAGGTTGTAGAGCTGGAAGACGTAGCCGACGTAGCGGCTGCGCCACGCGGCAAGCTGCCCGCGCGACATCCGCGTCAGCTCGTGGCCGTCGATCCGCAGGCTGCCCGACGTCGGCCGGTCGATCCCCGCGATCAGGTTCAGCAGCGTCGTCTTGCCGCTGCCCGACGGCCCCATCAACGCCAGGAACTCCCCCGACTCGACGTCCAGGTCGAATCCCTCCAGCGGCGTGATGACCATGTCGCCCTTGTGGTAGCTGTGCGTCAGGTCGCGTGCCTCAATGAGCGCCATGCGCCGGCCCTCCCGTCGCTTCGCCGACGATCCGTATCCGCCCACCCTCCGCCAGCCCCCGCGGCGCGTCCACGATCACCATGTCGCCCGGCCGCAGCCCCTGCGCCACCTCCATCCACCCCGCGGCCCGCTGCCCGCCCAGCACGACCGGCGTCCGCCGCGCCACCCGCGCCGCCCGGTCCGCCAGCCAGACCCAGGCCTGGCCGTCGGCGTCGCGCCGCACCGCCGACTCCGGCACGAACAGCGCCGTCCCGTCACCCGCCGGCGCCGCCGGGCCGCCCGCGGTCTCCGCGAGGAAGCGCGCCCGCGCCAGCATCTCGGGCTTTACCTCCGCGGCCGGGTCGTCGATCGCGACCTTGACTTGCAGCGTGTTCTTCTGAACGTCGGCCTCGTGCACGATCCGCGTGACGCGCCCGGTAAAACTGCGGTTGGGCAGTACGTCGACGACGACTTCGGCCCGCTGCCCCACGTGGACCTTCGCCGCGTCCACCAGCGGAACATCGACGCGCGCCTGGAGTCGCGCCGGGTCGTACAGCCGTACGATCTGCGCCGACGCCGGGTCGTCCGCGCTCAGCATCACCTTCGACCCCGGTTGCACGAGCCGCGCCATGACCACCCCCGCCGCCGGACTGCGCACCTCCATGCGCTCCAGCCGCAGCGCCGCTTCGTCGCGTCGGACGCGCGCCGCCTCGACGGCCGCGGTGGCTCGCTTCACGACGGCCTGGGCCTCGGCCAGGGCCCGTGTCTCCGGAATCCGCAGCTCGAGGTTCCTCAGCGCCGCGGTCAGCTCGGCCTCCAGTCCGGCAATCTGAGCTTTCAGGATGGCCTCGCGCTGGCGCATGGCCTGCACCGCGGCACGCTGCGCTTCCCAGGCCTGGCGGGCCTTGATGAGCTCGATGTCGCTGGCCTGCTGAGCGGCGTGCAGCGCCTCGATGCGCTCGTAGTCGGCCCGCAGATACACCGCGTCGGCCTCTTCCCGCGCCAGCTCCGCCGGCCAGGCCGCCAGCTCGGCGCGACGCTCGTCCAGCCCGGCACGGGCCTCCGCGACCTTGCGCTCGCGCTCGATCGGGTGGTCCCACTCCGCCTGCGCCTCACGCGCCTTGGCCTCGGCCTCCGCCAGGTCGGCCTGCCGCTCGGCGAGCATCGCTTCCGCCTGCGCCAGCCCCAGCCGCGCGTCGTCATCCACCAGCCGCGCCACGACCTGGCCGGCCTCGACGCGCGACCCTTCCAGAACCAGCAGCTCCCGCACCACGCCGTCGGTCAGCGCCGACACGCCGGTGTAGAACGGGTCGGCCTCGACCCACCCCGGCGCCTGCACGGCGACGCTCGCTGGCGCGCCCGCCGCGACTTCACCCGCTCGCGGGACGACCGGCGCCACGCGCACCCCCGCGGCCGGAAGCAGCACGTCCGACGCCGTGTACCCGACGAGGCCCAACGTGACCGCGATCAAGGCACCCGGCACGAGCAGTCGGGTCTTCCAGCGCCCGCGAGGCATCGGCACGTCCGACCCGCTCACAGCGGCGCGCTCATCCGGCGGCCCATCCGACGCCGGGCGGCGCGCCAGCATCGCCAGGCTGGGCACCGTCTCGAGGCGAGACCGAGGCATGACTGTTCCTCCATCAACATCGATACTTGCCGTTCCCGGTGCGCATCGCGGCGCACCGGACGCGAACCTTGGCGCAAGGCGCGCGGTGACAGCGCAGCTTGCCACACCCGCAATCAGGCGATGAAGGAATCAGAATCGCGGAGGGTGAAATACGCCGGCCAGCCGCGCTTCGGCCGCAACCACCTGCGACGGGGCCCAAAGCGGCTCTTCGTCAGACGGCGCGATGTCCGGCCTCGGCAGCGTCACGGGCAGCGCCGGAATCTTCGCGTTGCACGTCGGCGCGGGGCATTCGCCAGGACAGGTGCACGGACCCTTGGTCGGCTGGTCGCTGCTTGGGCGGACGTCGGACGCACGAGCGGCCCGGCAGCAGCAGCTCGCTTCGTCGGTCGAAGCGACCAACGCGTCGGTCCGCGCGGCCGCCGACTCGCCCATTCGCGTGCAGCAGCAGGCGGCTCGGGCGCGATGGACATCCGGCGACAGGCCGGCGATCAGCAGCATGGCGCAGGAAAGCAGGACGGGTACGCGGGCCAGGACAGCATCCCGGCGGCGGAACGACCTGAATATCCCGGTCCGTGCCATGAAGTCATTCTAGCCGGAAATGCGCTCGCTGGCCAGTGAACTTCGACCAGACGGCGGCTGCGTGAGGTCAGGGTCGCACTTTACCGGGCCATCCGCTTCCTCCACCGGGGCCCCCCCGCCGAGCCAACGCGTATCGGCCCCGTATTCAACCCCCGTGGCACGCCGGACGATTCACAGTTGACAAAACAACGGACCGGCGGCGAGCCGCAAGATGGCCGTCGCACTCCGCCCGGCGGCTCGGTTCAGGGAAACCCGCCAGCAGGGAGATGCAGGGTCCAATCAGCGCCTGTGGAGGCCAGCGAACATGAGCCGCATCAACACGAACGTCCAGTCCCTCATCGCGACGCGCGTCTACAACAGCCAGTACACGGCGCAGAACCAGGCCCTGACGCGCCTGAGCACTGGTCTGCGCATCAACACCGGCAAGGACGACCCGCCGGGGCTCATCGCCTCCGAAGCGCTGCGCGCCACCAAGACCGCGATCGAGGCGGCGCAGTACAACATTGTCCGCGCCGGCAACGTCGTCAGCGTCGCCGAGAGCGGGCTGGCGGAGATCAACCGGCTGCTGACCGACCTCGAGGAGCTCGTTGACAAGAGCTCCAACGACGCCGGCCTGACCGACGCCGAACGCAACGCCAACCAGCTCGAGATCGACGCGATCCTCACGTCGATCAACCGCATCGCCAAGACGACCGAGTTCCAGGGCAAGAAGCTGCTCGGCGGGGCGCTGGAGTACACGACCAGCGGCGCCGCGGCCTCCGCCTTCGCCACCGTGAACGTCCTCGGCGCCAAGCTCAACCCCGGCTCCTACCAGGACGTCTCCGTCAACGTTTACGCCTCCGCCCAGACGGCCCGCCTCGTCTACAGCGGCGCCTCGATCTCGCAGGGCGTCACCATCGAGATCGGCGGAAACATCGGCACCGAGGCGCTCTCGTTCGTCTCCGGAACGACCATCCAGAGCATCCGCGACGCCGTCAATCAGAACACCGTCCTGACCGGCGTCTCCGCCGCCGTCAGCGGCGCGTCGCTGATCTTCAACAGCACCGAGTTCGGCGCCAAGCAGTTCGTCTCCGTCAAGGCCATCGAAGGCACCTTCGCGGTCAGCGGCGGCGACGCCGGCTCCGACAAGGACTTCGGCCGCGACGTCGGCGTCACCATCAACGGCATCAACGCCGTCACCGACGGGCTCACGGCCCGCATCCAGAGCTCGGTGCTCAGCATCCAGATCGAGCTCACCGAAGACCGCGCCACCAACGTCGGGAGCAAGCTGTTCCAGATCACCGGCGGCGGGGCGGACTTCATGATCACGCCGACGGTTTCGCTGGCGGGCATGGAAAGCCTCGGCATCCCGTCGGTGAGCTCGAGCCGCCTGGGCCGCGCGTCGCTGGGCTTCCTGAACTCGCTCGGCACCGGCCAGACGAACTCCGTCAGCTCGCGCAACTTCGCGACCGCACAGCGCATCGTCCGCGAGGCCCAGACGCAGATCGCCGAGCTCCGCGGCCGGCTCGGTGCTTTCCAGAAGAACACGCTGACCACCATGGCCAACTCGCTGGGCATCGCCTTCGAGAACACCACCGCGGCCGAGAGCGCGATCCGCGACGCCGACTTCGCCACCGAGACCAGCAACCTGACGCGCAGCCAGATCCTGGTGCAGTCGGCCTCCACGGCCCTGCGGCTGGCCAACGTTCAGCCACAGAGCGTGCTCCAGTTGCTCGGCGGCTAAGCCCGGCAGCGCCGGCTACCCCGGCGCGGGCCGGCCACAGTCAACGGGAGCCCGGCGAGGCCACCGCCGTCCGACACCACGACCCGCCCCGCCGCAGAGCACGCGCTCCGCGGCGGGGCGGGCGTGTTGAACGAGCCGCGGGCGCCTTTGGCTTTCGGGCGCCTTACTCGTCGCCGCCCTCGCGGCGTTCGATGTCGGCGCCGAGGGCGCGCAGCTTGTCGTCGATCTTCACGTAGCCGCGGTCGATGTGGTAGATGCGGTTGATTTTGGTGGCGCCGCGGGCCGCCAGCCCGGCCAGCACCAGCGCCGCCGACGCCCGCAGGTCCGAAGCCATCACCGGCGCGCCGATCATGCGCTTGACCCCCTCGACGATGACGGTGGGCCCCTCCTTGCGCAGATGCGCCCCCATGCGGTTCAGCTCGGCCACGTGCAGGAACCGGTCGGGAAAGATCTTCTCGGTGATGATGCTGTTGCCTTCCGCCAGGCACAGCAGCGCCATGAGCTGCGCCTGCAAGTCCGTCGGAAAGCCCGGAAACGGCTGCGTCGTCACGTCGCTGGGCTCCAGGCGCCGGGCGCTCGACACGACCACCAGGTCCCCCTGCCGCTCGACGTTCACGCCGATCGCGCTCAACCGGTCGACGAACGCCATCAGGTGATCCAGCCGGCAGTTCTCGATCTTGATCTCGCCGTTGGTGATCGCCGCCGCCACCATGAACGTGCCGGCCTCGATGCGGTCGGGGATGACGCGATACTCGCAGCCTTTGAGCTCCTTGACGCCCTCGATGATGATGCGCGGCGTGCCGTGGCCGCTGATCGACGCGCCACACGCGTTCAGGAAGTTCGCCAGGTCCACGACCTCCGGCTCGCAGGCGGCCATCTCGATCACGGTCATGCCGTCGGCCAGCGTCGCGGCCATCATGGCGTTGGCGGTGCCGAGCACGGTGCTGCCGAACGGCCCGCCGAGGAACATCTCCGCCCCGCGCAGCTTGCGGGCCTTGGCCACGATGTCGCCCGAGACCAGGTCGATCTCCGCACCCAGCTTGCGGAACGCCCGCAGGTGGATGTCCACCGGCCGGTCGCCGATCGCGCAGCCGCCCGGCATCGACACCTGCGCCAGCCGCCGGCGTGCCAGCAGCGGCCCGAGCACGCAGATGCTGGCGCGCATCTTGCGCACGACCTCGTACTCGGCCTTGCAGTTCATCTCGTCGCGCACGACCAGCCGCAGCGCGTCGTCCTCCGCCCGCCGCGTCACCTCCACCCCCAGCCGTTGCAGCAGGTCGGCCAGCGAGGCGACGTCGGCGTTGTGCGGCACGTCGCGCAGCACGACCTCGCCCTCGCAGAGGATCGACGCGGCCATGATCGGCAGGGCCGCGTTCTTCGCGCCGCTGATGCGCACCGTGCCGCGCAGCCGGTTTCCGCCCGTCACCTGGAAGTATGGCAAGCTCATGCGAGCATTATCCCTCATCGACTCCCGCGCTCAAGCGCCGCGTTCGTCGCGGTTGCCGGGCCAACCGACGGGCCGCGAGCGCCAGCGAGCGACGCAATCGAGCGCCGCTGGTTCACTCAAAGCCGGTCACGCCACTCGCTGGCGCTCGCGGCTCGTATGTCCCTCGCGCCCGGCCGGAATCACTCGCCCGTGGTCGTACGGCCTTCACGCCCGGCCTGAATCACCCGCTCGTGCTGCGAATGATCCTTGAAGATCACGATATCGTCCCAGCCGCAGTCCTCCAGCAACCGCCGCACCGCCCCCGCCTGCCGGTATCCCACTTCCAGCAGCAGGCGCCCTCCCGGGCGCAGGAAGCCCGCCGCCTGCTCCGCGATCCGTCGCAGGATCGCCAGCCCGTCCGGCCCGGCGAAGAGCGCGACGTGCGGCTCGAAGTCGCGCACCGTGACCGGCAGGCTCGTGGCTTCTGCGACGCCGATATAGGGCGGGTTCGACACGATCATGTCGAACGCCTGGCCTTCCCAGCACGCGAACAGGTCGCCCAGCCGGAACTCGATCCGCTCCGACACGCCGTGCCGCTCCGCGTTCCGCCTGGCCACGCCCAGCGCCGGCTCGGAGCAATCGCTGGCCAACAGCCGCGCCGCACCCAGATGCCGCGCCAGCGCCACCGCGATGCAGCCGCTGCCGGTGCACAAGTCGAGAATCTCGAGCGGCCCGGCGGCCGGGTCCCGGCCGTGCGTCAGCCGCTTTCGCACCAGGTCGATGGCGCGCTCCACCAGCACTTCGGTCTCGGGCCGCGGCACGAGCACGTCGGGCGTCACCTCGAACGTCAGCGAGAAGAAGTCCTTCGTGCCCGTCAGGTAGCTGATCGGCTTGCCCGCCGCCGCCTCGCGCACCATCGTCCGGAAGCGATCGAGCAGGGGCGCGGCGGGGACGGCGTCGTAGCGCGTGTAGAGCTGGAGGCGCTGGCAGCCGAGGGCGTGCGCCAGCAGGATCTCGGCGCAGAGCCGCGGCGACTCCAGCTTCTGCCGGCCGAAGTACTCGCGCGTCCAGGTCAGCAGGCGCTCGACCGTCCAATCGCCGGTCGGCGTCGCGCCTGCTTCCCGTTCCGGCTGTGATCGCGCGGCTGGCGCCTGCTCGCTCATGGCTGGTGGAGTGTACACGGGATGCAAGGCGCCGCGTGGCGCGGGGGGCGTGCGGCGCGGGGCGAACACTACAGATTGACGACCGCGCCGGTCTCGGCGCTGCGCCGCTCGCATTCCAGCAGCCGGGCCGTCGCCCAGGCGTCGTCGATGCTCGCGCCCGGGTCGGTGCGGCCGGCCGCCAGCGTCTCAACCAGCCGCCGGATTTCGCCTTCCCAGCCCGTGTGCGGCGCGACGGCGATATCCTCGGCCCGTCCGCCCCGGATCAGCGTCAGCGGCGACGGGCGCGTCGAGTCGTACTCGGCCGTCGCCTCGTCGAACACCACCACGTAGCGCATCCGGAACGCGAACCCCGGCGCGTGGTCCCAGCCCCCCTCGGCCACGACGTGCGGCGGGCCGCCCGGACCGTAGCGATACAAGGTCGTGATGTGATCCAGGGAGCCGGCGCTGGTTACCGAGAGCGGGTCGCCGAAGAGCCAGCGCACGACGTCGGCGTCGTGAATGTGCAGGTCGCAGATCGCCCCGCCGGTGCGGTCATAGTCGCGGTAGAACTCGGCGGACCAGGCCGGCCGGCTGGCCAGGCGCTGAAACACGGCGCTGCGCACGCCGCCGAAGGCCCGCGAGGCGACCTGCTGCTCCAGCCAGTCCCACCCGGGCCAGAAGCGCATGCAGAACGCCGGCATGCAGAGGCGGCCGGTTTCGCGGGCGGCCCGCGCGACGGGCTCGATGTCCGCCGCCCGCAGCGCCACCGGTTTCTCGACCAGCACGTGCTTGCCGGCGCGCAGGGCGCGGATCGCGAGCGGGGCGTGCGTGTCGGTGTAGGTGCAGACGCTCACGAGGTCGATGTCGGGGTCGTCGAGGACGCGCGCCGGATCGGTGCAGCGCGCCACGTCGTGGCCGAGGGCCGCCTCGACTGAGCCGCCGATGGTGTTGGCCGACACGGGCTCGCCGCTGCCCGCGTCGCGCCGCCGATCGCAGACCGCGACGACGCGGCACGGGAGTCCGTCGCGCCGCGCGGCCTCAAAAGCGGCGACGTGCGTTCTCCCGATGAAACCGAGGCCGATCACGCCGACGCGGATCAGGCGCTGCCCGGCCACGGGGGTTACCCGCCTTCCTTGGGTAGATGCGAGCGTACGAGGGCGTGCGCGGCGCGGATGTCTTCGATCAGCGTCTCGCTGGCGGCCTCGCGCTCGATCACGAGGTCGCAGGTAAGCTTGGCCTCTTTCAGCGCCTCGAAGAACGCCGGCCAATCAACCTGCCCCTGTCCCACGGGCGCCTCGCGGCCCCACTCGCCCGGCGTCGTCGGCCGCAGCGCGTCCTTGATGTGAATCTGGCGGACGTGGGGCGCCAGCAGCCGCAGGGCCTCCACCGGGTCGCCATGGTCGTACAGCAGCATGTTCGCCGGGTCGAAGTTCACGCCGGCGGTCGGCCGCTCCAGTTGGCCCAGCACGTCGAGCAGCGTCTGCGCCGTCTCCTGCCCGGTCTCGAACGCCACGGTCACCTCGAGCGCCGCGAACACGTCGATGATGCTCCGCAGCCGCTCGACCATCACGGCCCGCAGCGGCTCATCGGGCTCGGGCGGCAGGAACCCCGCGTGAAACGTCACGAGGGGCAGCTCCAGCTCCTCGGCGAACTCGGCGCAGCGCTGCGCGCTGGCCAGGTTCTCGGCCCAGTTCTCGTCCGAGCGCACGCCCCCCGTGCTGCGGATCGACTCCAGCGTGGTGTAGTCTTCCCCCTTGGTGCGGATCATTCCCGACAGGATCGCCACGTTGGCCTCGCGCAGGATGCGGCGGGTGATCGCCATGTCCCACGGCGGGTCGCCGAGCGGGTCGAGCGCGAGCTGGATGGCCTCCAGGCCGGTGGCGCGCAGCCGGTCCACCAGGTCGGCCGGGGATTTCGGCTGCAACGACCATGAGCACACGCCGACGCGCTGCGACATCAGGGCACCCTCTTTCGACGTACGACCCGGAGTATAGTACCGGCGCGCGGCGTCACTTTGAACCTGGGACTGGAGCCCGCCACGCATTCAGCGATGGGAGATGCACCATGTTCAAGAGCCTCATCGTCCTGCTGGTTGTCCTGTGCTGCGTCGCGGGCGGCGCGGCGCAGCCTGCTCCTGACATGACGCAGGATGCGCGGATGGCGTGGTGGCGCGAGGCGCGTTTCGGGCTGTTCATTCACTGGGGGCTGTACGCGATCCCCGCGGGCGAGTGGAAAGGCGCCACGGGCCACGGCGAGTGGATCATGCACACGGCGCAGATTCCGGTCGAGGAGTACGAGCGTTTCCGCGAGCGCTTCAACCCGGTGCGCTTCGACGCCGACGCGTGGGCGGGGCTCGCGGCCGAGGCCGGGATGAAATACATCGTCATCACCAGCAAGCACCACGACGGATTCTGCCTCTTCGACTCGAAGTTCACCGACTACGACGTCATGTCCACGCCCTTCAAGCGCGACATCATGAAGGAGCTGGCCGCGGCCGCCCGGCGCCGCGGGCTGCGCATCTGCTGGTACCACTCGATCATGGACTGGCATCATCCGGATTACCTGCCGCGCCGCGATTGGGAGCGGCGCTCCGCCGCAGGCGCAGACTTCGACCGCTACCGCGCGCACCTGAAGGACCAGGTGCGCGAGCTGCTGACCAGCTACGGGCCGATCGGGGTCATGTGGTTCGACGGCGAGTGGGAGGACACCTGGACGCACGAGCACGGGCTGGACCTGTTCAGGCTCTGCCGCGAGATCGCCCCGAACACCATCGTCAACAACCGCGTCGACAAGGGCCGCGCCGGAATGGCCGGCCTGACGCTCGCGGGCGGCTTCGCCGGCGACTTCGGCACGCCCGAGCAGGAGGTCCCGCCCACCGGTCTCCCCGGCGTCGACTGGGAGACCTGCATGACCATGAACAATCACTGGGGCTACAATGCGCGCGACCTCGACTACAAGTCCGCCGATGAACTGATCCGCACGCTCGTCGATGTTGTCAGCAAGGGCGGCAACTTCCTGCTCAACGTCGGCCCGACCGCCGCGGGCGAGTTCCCCCCGGAATCCGTCGAGCGCCTGCGGGCCATCGGGGCCTGGATGCGGCTCAACGGCCCGTCGATCTACGGCACGCACGCCGGCCCGTGCGCCGGGCTGCCCTGGGGGCGCTGCACCCAGCGCCCGCTCGATGGCGGAGACACGCGGCTCTTTCTGCATGTCTTCGACTGGCCCGCCGACGGAAGACTGGCCGTGCCGGGGATCGCGAACACGCCGCTGCACTGCTCGCTGCTCACCGAGCTCGATCAGCCCGCCGCCCGGCTCATCGGGGCCAGGCGCGACGGCGACGCGCTCGTGCTCACGCTCCGCGACGTCGAGCCGTTGCCGCCTGTGACCGTGATCGCGCTCGACGTACGCGGCCGGCCGTGGGTCATCCCCGCGCCGATCATCAGCGCCGCCGACGACGTGTTCGTCGATGATCTCGCAGTCACGGCACGCATCGACGGCCACGCCCTCAAGCCGCCCGACGGAGGCGACGCCGCAAGCGTGACGCTGCGCTACACCACCGACGGTTCGGACCCGGTCCGCGACTCGCCGGCGGTAAGCGGTCCCGTTCGCCTGCAACACACGACCACACTCTCGGTGCGCGCCTTCCGCGACGACGCGCCGTTCAGCCCGGTCGCCCGGCGGACGTTCACCCGCGTTACGCCGCGGCCGGGCATCGGCGACGCCTCCGCGGCGGCATGGGAGCCGGGGCTCGCGTACGAGTACTACGAGGGCGACTGGCAGCGCCTGCCGGATTTCGACGCCCTGTCGCCCGTGCGCCGCGGGCACGCCGACGCCGTGTCGCTCGCGCCGCGCGGCCGGCCGGAGCGCTTCGGCCTGCGCTTCCGCGGCCTGCTGCGAGCGCCGAAGGACGGCGTGTACCGCCTGCACCTGCGCTCCGACGACGGCAGCCGGCTGTACGTCGGCGACGAGCTCGTGGTTGATAACGACGGGCTGCACGTCGCCGAAGAGCGCACGGGCGTCATCGCGCTGGCGGCGGGGCTCCATCCGATCACCGTGAGCTACTTCCAGCGGACAGGCGAGGTCGACCTGGGGCTGGCATGGACGCCGCCCGGCGAGCCGAAAGCGCCGGTGCCGCCGGCAGCGCTGCTGCGCAGCCGCGAGTGATCGCGGCGACGCCGAGCGCCATCGGCTACCGAGTGAAAGCGGAATCCCCTAGAATCCATGCAACAGGCGGAGCCGATGGTCGCCCGCCCAGACAGGACGCAGCGCATGCAATTCGATCTTCCGGAAGAGCTGGTTCAACTGCGCGACATGGTGCGGCGATTCGCGGCGGAGGAGATCCGCCCGCATGCGCGCGACTGGGATCGCGACCAGGCCATGCCCAGGCCGCTCCTGGCGCAACTCGGCGAACTGGGCCTGCTGGGCACGCTCGTGCCGGCGGAATACGGCGGGGCGGGGCTGGGCTATCTCGGCAACTGCGTGGTGATGGAAGAGATCGCGCGGCAGGACGGCGGCGTGGCGCTGCTGCTGGCGGCGCACAACGGGCTGTGCGTCGCGCAGTTGCTCCTGGCCGGCAACGACCAGCAGAAGAAGCGCTACCTGCCGAAGCTCGCCGGCGGCGAGTGGATCGGCGCCTGGGGGCTGACGGAGCCGTGCGGCGGGTCGGACGCGGCGTCGATGCAGACGCGGGCGGTGAAGGACGGCGCCGGCTGGCGCATCAGCGGGCACAAGCAGTTCATTACCAACGGGACGTGGGCGCAGGTGTTCGTGGTCATGGCCAAGACCGAGCCCGACCTCGGCGGCAAGGGCGTCAGCGCCTTCATCGTCGAGCGCGGGGCGCCGGGCTTCGAGATCGGCCACAAGGAAGACAAGCTCGGCATGCGCAGCAGCGACACCGTCACGCTGAACTTCGAGGAGGTTCGCGTCGGGCCCGAGGCGCTGCTCGGCCAGCTCAATCGCGGCTACGCCGACGCCCTGGCCGTGCTGGAGCGCGGCCGCGTCGGCATCGGGGCGCTGTCGGTCGGCCTGGCCCGCGGCTGCCTCGAGGAGTCGCTCGCCTACGCCAAGGATCGCCAGGCCTTCGGCAAGCCGCTCGCCGAGCACCAGGCCATCGCTTTCATGCTCGCCGACATGGCCACCGAGATCGACGCCGCCCGGCTGCTCGTCTGGGACGCCGCCAGCTCGCTCGACCGCGGCGAGAAGCAGCCGGTGAAGGCGTCGATCGCCAAGCTATTCGCCAGCGAGATCGCGACCAAGGCGGGTCTGAACGCTATCCAGATTCACGGCGGCTACGGCTACACCAAGGACATCCCCGTCGAGCGCTACATGCGCGACGCGAAGCTCTGCGAGATCGGCGAGGGCAGCAGCCAGATTCAGCGCATCCTGATCGCGCGGCACGTGCTGAACGCCGCGGGGTGAGCCCGGTCGGTGCGGTGAGGCAGCCATCCATGAGCTCAGCGTTCACCTCTGGATCGCCGCCGGCGAGTGGACCACAGCCCGCACGTGGACCGCAGCCCGCGAGTCGTCGTGATATATGCGGTGCACCCGGCCGCAGCCGGTCTGGGCCATGACCGCCAGGCTCAGTAGTCGCAGGCCGCCGGCGCGGCCGCACGCGAGCGGCCGCTGACGTGTCATGCTTTCCCTGCTGACCGACCTTCGGGCCATTCTCGGCATCGTCAGCGCTGCGGGCGTGCTGCTCGCGTTGCGCGGCGCCTGGTGGGACCGCTCGCGCGGGCGGCCGCGCTGCCCGCGCTGCTGGTACCTGATGGTCGGCGCTCCGTCGCCGCGCTGCCCCGAATGCGGCCACGTCGCCGCCCGCAGCCGCGACCTGTATCGCACGCGCCGCAGCGGCCCCCTGATCCTGCTCGGTGCGCTGCTCATGCTCGGATTGCCTGCCGGGCTGATCTGGCAGAACGCCGACCGGATCGCCGACGCGCTGCGGCCGCGCTACGAGCGGCTGCGCGAACTGCAACTGGGACGCTACACCATTCTGACCGAAACAGACCGCATCGACGGCCTCGAGCGTGTTCGAATCCTGATGGATGGCCGAGTCCGCGTCGTCCTGCATGGCTGGAGACTGACGCTAGGCGGCGAGAGCCGCGACGGATCGCGAACCGTCGGCGTCGGCGACGACCTCACCGGCAACGGTGTGCCCGACCTCATCATCCAAGACTATTCCGGCGGGGCGCACTGCTGCTCGACGTACTACCTCTTCGAGCTTGGCCCGAACACCGGCCCGCTGCCACTGGCGACGCTGTATGGCGAGCACGGCGGCTTTGCGTTCGAGGACGTGGAAGGCGACGGCGCCGTCGAGTGCTTCGGCAATGACTGGACATTCGCGTACTGGAACACTTCCTTCGCGGGCTCGCCCTACCCGGAGGTCATCCTGCGATTCCACTCCGGGCGGTTCGTCATCGCCGACGACCTGATGCGCACGCCGCCGCCGACGGAGGCTGAGATGGCCGGTCTCGCGCAGCATATCCTGACGCATCCCGAGAACGTCGAAGCGTGGGACGGCGGCAGCGTTCCGCCGGAGTACTGGCGTGTCCTGCTCGAATTCATCTATCACGGGCATGAGGCGCTGGCGTGGCATTTCGCGGACATCGCGTGGCCCGAAGCGCGACCGGGCAAGGACGCGTTCCTGGCCGAGTTCCGCGCACGGCTTTCGAAGAGCCCGTACTGGCCCGATATCCGCGCCGTCAGCCTGGGTGACTGATGCCCCGGGGCGATGCCGCTTCAATGCGCGCGCGGCGATCCGCGAGGAAACGGGCTGCGGACAGCCCGGCTCTGACCGGCCTGTTCGCCGCGGTCAGACGATCAGGTTGACCAGCCGGCCCTTGACCACCACGGCGCGCTTCAGCGCCTGTCCGCCGATCTCGCGCTGCACGGCTTCGAGGCCGCGGGCGGCGGCGACGACGTCGTCGTCCGACGCGGCCGCCGGCACGGTGATCCGGCCGCGGAGCTTGCCGCGCACCTGCACGGCGATCTCGACCGAGTCATCCACGGTGAGGGCTTCGTCGTATTCCGGCCACGCGGCCCGTGCCAGGCACTCGCCCCCGCCGAGCCGCTGCCAGAGCTCCTCGGCGACGTGCGGCGCGAAGGGCGCCAGCAGGCGCAGGAAGCGTTCGACCTGGTCGCGCGCGACGTGCTCCGCCTTCTGCGCCTCGCTCACCCAGACGATCATCTGCGCGATGGCGGTGTTGAAGGCGAAGCGCTCGATGTCGCCCTGCACCTTCTTGATGGTCTTGTGCAGCAGCCGTTCCAGCGCGTCGTCGCGCCGATCGCCGAGCTTCGGATTCACCCCCCCCTGCGCCACTTCGTCCCGGCGGCCTTCCGTCCCTTCTGTTTCCGCCGGCACGACCAGCCGCCAGACGCGCTGGAGGAAACGGTGCACGCCGATGATGTCGTGCGTGTTCCAGGGCTTGCCCTTCTCGAGCGGGCCCATGGACATCTCGTACAGCCGCAGCGTGTCCGCCCCGTACTCGGCGATGATCGCGTCCGGGTTGACGACGTTCTTCTTGCTCTTCGACATCTTGTCGGCGCTGCGATACACCGGCCGACCCTGGTAGTAGTACGTCGTCTCGATCGTCTGCCGCCGCGACTGCCCCTCGGACGTGCGCTGCACGATCTCCATGCGCGCCGGCGGCCCCTCGGTCACCTGCTCGGCGGGCACGTACACGTCGCGCTCGTCGCGGAATGAATCGGCAGTGATCATTCCCTGGTTGAAGAGCCTGCCGAACGGCTCGGGCGTCGAGACGTGCCCCAGGTCATAGAGCACCTTGTGCCAGAAGCGCGCGTACAGCAGGTGCAGGACCGCGTGCTCCGCCCCGCCCATGTACAAGTCCACTCCCCCCAGCTTCGGCTTGCCGTCCGCCCCGGCCCCCGCCAGCCACTGCCGCTCCGCCGCCGGATCGACGAACGCCCGCTCGTTGTGCGGATCAAGGAAACGCAGGTAGTACCAGCACGACCCCGCCCACTGCGGCATGGTGTTCAACTCGCGCCGGTGCATGCGGCCGCCGAGCGTCACCTGGGTCCAGGCGCCGCTGCGACTCAGCGGCGTCTGCGGCTCCGCGTTCGGGTCGTCGCTGGCGTGCGGCCGGAAGTCGTCGAGCTCCGGCAGCGTGACCGGCAGCTCCGACTCGTCGACGCCGATGATGGCGCCGTCATCGCGATAGAGGATCGGGAAGGGCTCGCCCCAGTATCGCTGCCGCGAGAAGAGCCAGTCGCGCAGCTTGTACTGCACCGTGCCCTCGCCGCGGTCGCGCTCCTCCAGCCAGTGCGTGATCCTGCGCTTGGCCTCCGCCGTCGGCAGCCCGTTCAGCACGCAGGCGTCGGCGCCCCCGTCGGCGCCGGGCGGAGGGGAGTTGACCGCGACGCCGTCGCCCTCGAAGCCGCGCCAGGCGACACCCGCGGGCGGCTCAACGACCTGCACGACGTCGAGGCCGAAGGTCTCGGCGAACTCCAGGTCGCGCTTGTCGGAGCCGGGCACGGCCATGATCGAGCCCGTGCCGTAGCCCATCAGGACGTAGTCGGCGATCCAGATGGGGATGCGCCGCTGATTCACGGGGTTGATCGCGTAGGCCCCGGTGAAGACGCCCGTTTTGGTCTTGACCTCGGTGCGTTCCAGGTCGCTGCGCTTCCTGGCCTCCGCGACGTAGGCGTTGACGGCGGCGCGCTGCTCGGCGGTGGTGATGGTTGCGACCAGGCGGTGTTCCGGCGCCAGGACCATGTAGGTCGCACCGTAGAGCGTGTCGGGCCGCGTCGTGAAGACGCGGATCACGTTCTCGCTGCTCTCCAGCGGAAAGTCGACGTAGGCGCCCTCGCTGCGGCCGATCCAGTTCCGCTGCATCAGCTTGATCGGCTCCGGCCAGTCCAGCCCCTCCAGGTCGCTCAACAGCCGGTCGGCATACTCCGTGATGCGCAGCATCCACTGCCGCAGCGGCCGCCGATACACCGGATGGTTCCCGCGCTCGCTGCGGCCCTCGCTGGTGACTTCCTCGTTTGAAAGCACCGTCCCGAGCGCCGGGCACCAGTTCACCGGCACCTCCGCCAGGTACGCCAGCCGGTGCTGGTTCTGGAAATCGCGGACCGCCGACTCGCCCTGGCTGCGCACGTCTGGCGGGATCGGCAAGCGGTCGATGGGCCGCGCGGCGCCGCGGACGGTGCGGCCGGCGGCGTCGGTCCACTCGTGCTCGGGGTCGTACCACGAGTTGAAGATTTTCAGGAAGATCCACTGCGTCCAGCGATAGTAGGACGGGTCGCACGTGGCCAGTTCGCGCTCCCAGTCGTACGACAGCCCGATCATCCTCAACTGGCGCTTGTAGGTCTCGATGTTCCGGCGCGTCGTCTCGCGCGGGTGGACACCGGTCTCGATCGCGTACTGCTCGGCCGGCAGGCCGAAGGCGTCCCAGCCCATCGGGTGCAGCACGTTGAACCCGCGCATGCGCTTGTAGCGGGCGATGATGTCGGAGGCGATGTACCCCAGCGGATGGCCGACGTGCAGCCCGGCGCCCGATGGGTACGGGAAGAAGTCGAGGACATAGAAGGGCGGCTTGGCGCTGCCGGGCTCGCCGGGGTTGGCGGCCCGAAAGGCGCGCTCGGCCTCCCAGCGCGCCTGCCAGCGCGGCTCGATCTCGCGGAATGCGTAGCTGTCAGCCATGACGGCGCGTCACTGCCCGTTCTGGTCCGTCCGCTTCAGCCCAGCCCGCAGCTTCACGTTCTGCGGGTTGAACCAGCCACGGTAGAGCTCCTCCATTCCGCGCTGCTCGGCGGCCGTCAACAGTTGCGGCAGCCGCGCCTCGAACTCGCCACGGTAGATCGGATCAACCTGCACCAGCTCCGCCACTACCCAGTTGAACGAGCGCGGCGCCGCCTGCACCACGACCCGGTGCGCCGGCTGGCTGTCGCCCGTGGTGTAGCTCAGCCCAAACACCGCTTCCGGCAGGCGCTCCACGGGGATGTTCAGCTCCTGGAGCACCGTCGTGACCCGCGAAAACGCCTTCTCCGCGAAGGGCCCCAGCGCCTCGCGATAGGGCTTGATCAGCGGCTCCGGCCAGTCGCTGTGCAGCTTTGTTCCCAATCGCGCCGGCTCCGCCGCCTCCAGCGTCGCCAGCAGCTCCACGGACTGCTGCACCGCCGCCTCGAGACCCACGCCGCGCGCCTGCTCGGCCAGCTTCTCCGCCGCCGCCCGCGCCAGCTCGAACGCGCGCGTCAGCCGCCACTCGGCCACCAGCCGGCCCCGGACTTCCTCGATGCTTCGCGGCGGCCCCTCGGGGACGATCTCCACGACGCGGAAGACGTACGCCTGGTACGGAATCCGCTGTCGCGGATCGGTCGGGTCGGGCCGATGGTCAACCATGACCGGCCCCGGCTCTCCCACGACCAGCAGCGGCATCGTCTCGTTCCGCTCCGGCTGGTAGAGCCCTTTCGTCCGCGCCGTGAGCATCCACACCGACATGGTCTGCCGCCCGACCAGGTAGCTCGCCGTCCCCAGCCCAGGCATCGACTGGAGCATCCGCAGCTCGATCAGGTCCGTCTCACCGTACTCGATCGGCGTCTGGGCGGCGAAGTGCTCGCGCACGTCCTTGAACGAAAGCGTCTGCTCCGCCGGCGGTGGCTGGCGATAGCCCTGCTCGTCGCGGGGCTGGTCGCGCCAGGCGCGGTCGGCGTAGTCGTGGACGTCGTTCATCAACCGCTGCGCTTCCTCGCCGAGCTTGACTTTCGTGCGGTCCTCGCGGATGCGGTCCCGGGCCGCCTGCGGCAGGCTTTCGAAGGTGATGGACGAGGCGGGTTGCGTGGCCGCCTGCGGCCCCAGCAGCGTGCGGATGTAGAAGTCCTTGTGGCGCTCGAAGTAGGCGGCGCTCTCGCGCAGCGACGCCACCACGCGGCCTTCGAGCTTCGCCGGGTCGATCGTCAGGTACTCGATCCGCGCCCGGTTCATCATGTGGTAGCCGAACTCCAGCCTGTCGTCGCTGTGCTGCGTGCGACGGTTCTTGGCGGCCTCGAAGTATTCGCTGAGCTCCTGCTCGCTCGGCTCCGGGACCCGGCTCATGAACGCCCGCGCGTCCAGCACGCTCAACCGAACGTCCGCGTGCTGCAACTGCGCCTGATAGACCTCCTCCGCCCGGGGCAGGCTCTGCGCCACGCCGTAGGCCTGATGCTCGAACGCCTGGAGCGCGGCGATGTAACGCCCGATGCAGTCGTAGATCGAGCTCAGGCTGCGGCCGGTGCGCTTGCGGACGGCGTCGAGCATCTCGTCGCCGATCTGCCGCTGGCGCAGCAGCTCCTGGACGTCGGAATGGGCCACGGTGATTCCCATGCGCCGGGCTTCCTCGACCAGCAGGTACGCGTGCAGATTCGCATCGAGGTCGTCGGCGCCGATCAGCAGCGGCTGCACGTTGAAGCCGAACATCCCGGCCACGCGCATCTCGTTGCCCGCTTCGTTCACCTGCGAGACGCTGAGCCGCTGCCCGAAGGCCTCGCCCAGCACGCGGTCGTGGTGCTCCGTCCGCCGCGCGTAGGTGAGCACCGGCTCGATCAGGAACACCACCAGCAGCAGCGACATGAACGTCAGAACCAGCACCCTGCTGTACTTGCGGAAGAACTTGGCCGGACCCATGCGATTGCTTCCTTGCCTGTACGCCGCTCACCGCCGCGCACCGTGCACGCCGCGAAGCGAATCCGCCATTCTAGTGCCCCGGATGCCACCCGCAAGCCACGCCCGCCCACGGTTTCCAGCCACGCCCGCCCACGGACGCGGTTTCGGGGCGGACCAGGCCCGCCAGTCCCCAAATCCGGGCCCCGAGCGCAAGCGCCGGCGCCCCACCGCTCGCCCGCGAGCCCTACGCAGCCCGGCGCAACGCCGCTATAGTGCGCCCACGGACAAGGAGGTCCCACGCCATGGACCGGGGCATGCAATCAAAACACGTCCGCGTGAGCATCGATCTCGACCGCGTGCGCGCCAACGCCGAGCGAATCCGCCGCGAGACCGGCGTCGCGCTGATCGCGGTACTGAAGGGCGACGCGTACGGTCTCGGAGCGCGCGCCGTCGCCGCGGCCCTCCGCGACATTGCCGACGAGTTCGCCTGGTTTTCGCTCGACGAGGCTCGCGCGGCGGCGCACGCCGCCGAACGGCCGGGCCTCGTTCTCGGCCCGCCCGACGCGCCGCCGGAAGATTACGCCGCGCTGCGCCTGCGCCCCACCGTCTTCACCGCCGAACACGCGGCGCGCTACCGCGGCATCGACGCGGCCCTGGGCATCGACACCGGCATGCAGCGCTTCGGCTGCACGCTCGACCAGGCCGCGAGCCTGTTCCGCGGCGCCCGCATCACCGACCTCGCCACGCATGCCGCGACGCGGGAGGCCGCGGCGCGCCTCCTGGCGGCGGCGGAGGCCATCGGCGCCCGATCGGCCGGCCGCGGACCGCGGCTGCACGCGGCGTCGACGTCGCTACTGCCTCATCGTGAATGCTGGCTCGACGCAGTGCGGCCGGGCCTGGCGCTGTACCGCGGGGCGCTGCGCGTCTCGACCCGGCTGGCCAGCGTTCGCGCCGCCAGCGGTCCCGTCGGATACACGGGGTTCACTTGTTCGCATGTCGGCATCATCCTGGCTGGCTATTGCAACCGCCTCGCACCCGCGACGGCCCTGATCAACGGCCGGCGGCAGCGCGTGCTCGAAGTCGGCATGAATTCCGCCTTCGTCAGCGTCGATCCCGCCGACCGCGCCGGCGACGAGGTCGTGCTGCTCGGCGACGGGCTGGCGGAGCCGGAACTGGCGGCCGACCTTGGCGTCCGCGAGCACGAGGTGCTCTGCCGGTACGGCGCCATCGGACCGCGCCGCTACGTGGGCGAAGCGGCCGGGCTGCGCGCCGCCCGCCGCAGTCGCGCCGCGGCGCGCGTCACTCCTCCACCGGCCGCAGTATCCAGCAGTCGAGGATAGCCGGCCGCGTGCAGCGCACGCGCAGCGCGTTTTCGCCGGCCCTCAGCTCAACGGCGCCCAGCGTGTAGATGCCGTTGTCGGCGTTCCGGTCGTAGTGCGCCGTGCCGATCGGCGTGCCGTCGGCCTTGGCCACCTCGATGGCCTCGAACGAGCGGCGCGGGTGCGCTCGAACGCTGAGCGCATACTTCCCGTCGCGCGGCGCCACCAGCCGCACGGTCAGCGGCTGGTCCGACTGGATGCTCGCCGCCGCCTCGCCCGAGAGCTCGACGCCCCCCGCGTGCCTCTGCGGCAGGACGTTTCCCCAGCCCTGGCCGTCAATGGCGCCCTCGATCTCAACCGTGCCCGGCATGCGGAAGCCGGCCACCGTCAGCCGCTCAATCGTCAACGGCTCGAATCCGCTCGCCTTGACCCCGGGCCCGCCGTACCAGTGGACCACGCTGCTGTAGTCCGTGTCGCGCGCCCCGGCCTCCTGGCGATTCTCGATCCGCAGGTGCACGCCGTCGTCGAAGCTCACGCAGTCACCGATGAACCAGCGATAGCCTGACTGCTTGCCATACGGCCCCGTGCGCGTCACGCCGTGGAAGGGGCGGTCGAAGAGCCGCAGCGCCGGGGCATCGCCGAGCAGCCCGGCCACGCCGTCGCCCACGAGCACCGGCGAGCGGCCATCGAGCGCGATGCTGTATCCGCCGGCGCCCCACCATTCCGTCCGCGGGCAATCGACGTTGAGCACGAGTCCGACCACGCGGCCGCGGCCCGCGGTTCGCAGCACGTCAAACTCGGCCGATTTCGCCGGGCGCTCGGCGCGGAAGCGCGCGTTGAAGCGCAGGGCGTCCGCCGGCGGGTCGCGGCGGTCGATGCGCATGTAGATCATCAGTCCGATCTTGCGGCCGGAGAGGTTCTCGAGCTCGACGCGCATGCCGTTGCGATAGGGCATGGGGAAGAAGCAGTACATGAACCAGCCTTCGTTGACGAAGACCGTCGGGATGTCGCTCCAGAAGTCTGTCCCGAGCGGCAGGCTGCGAAAGGGCGTGCGGTCGAAGCCGGAGCCGAAGAAGTCGGCCAGTGGGGCCTCGACGCTGGGCTGCCTTTCGCCGTCGAACCAGATGCGCAGCACGACCTGGCCCAGGGCGTACAGGTCGCGCGGCTCGGTGCGGTCGGTGAGCGCCACGTAGAAGGCCCGCACCGTGCCCGCCTTCTCCACGCTGTCGCCCAGCTTGCCCTTGGGCTTGACGTCGTCCTGGATCGCCAGCGTCATCGGCTTGGCGCCGCCGAGGAGCTGCGCCTCCTTCAGCCCGTGCTTGAGCGCCGACTTCACGGCCTTCAGCGCCTCCAGCCCCGCCGCATCAAGCTCCGCGGAGAACGGCTCGACCTGCGTGTCCGGCGGAAACGTCACGTAGTCGACCTGATAGTGCGATCGGCACTCGCGGACGAGCACCTGGCAGCGCTGGGCGTAGGCGATCGGGAAATAGCAGTTCCATCCGCCGCCCGGCCCGGTCTGGTAGGCCAGCGGCTCGCCCAGCGGCTCGACGCCGCCCGCGAACAGCTCCTTCAGCGGCGTCTCCACGACCGTCGTCCCGTCGATCACGAGCCGCAGCTCGCCTTGCGGTGCTTCGCACCACAGCCGCGTGATCGCCCCCGGGCCGACCATCTCCGCCATCACATCCCAGCCGTCGGGCGTCCGCGAAAGGAAGCGGATCGCATCCGCGCTCGCCGCGCCGCCCACGCTCGCCGCCCCGCCCGCCGCCCCGCGGCTCGAAAAAAGCCCGTAGCGCTCGCCGGCGGGCGGCGCCAGGCTGAGCCGGTTCAGGTCGATCAGGCGGTTCAGCAGGTCGGCCTGCGTGAGCGGCTCCGCCGCGCGCGCCGAAGCCGCCGGCGCCGGCGCGATCAAGCAGAGGATCAGAGCGAATCGCATGAGCTTTCTCCCAGGGCCGATGGCCCGGCAACAGTGTATTGGTTCGGAAACGGTCCGTCCTTCTTGCCGCCGGCGCGCGACCGCTCAACGCGAAGGGCGCCTCGGGGCGTGGATCCGGACACGCCGAGAAGCAAGAATGTAGCGTTTCACCTTGACATTGAGTCGGAGATGTGCTGCTCATTGCACTAACGAGGCACACAGGCTGCCTCTTGTGAAGGGTCGCGTGCGCAAGTAGACGCCGTGCGGGGCTGTGCGTCACCGAGCCTGGTCACGCGCTTGACCCTGCCCGTCGATGCGACCGACGCTCAGTCCGGTTAGAATGCGGCATGCACCGAACGGTCAGGCCCGGTGCGCCTCGTCGGAGAATCGCATGCCGCCAACAGACAAGCCGGATCGCCGCGTGTTCCTTCGCCTGGGCCTGGCGGGTGCAGCCGCGGCTTTCGCCCCGTGGCCGCAGCTCGATGCGGTGGGCGCCACGAAGCGGGGGCCGGAGGCGTCGCCGGCGGGAGCGGGCGACGAGCCACTGTTCAGAATATCGCTGGCGCAGTGGTCGCTGCATCGCGCCCTGCGCGAAGGGCGGCTGGCTCATCTCGATTTCGCCGCGACGGCCAAGCGTGACTACGGCATTGACGCCGTCGAGTACGTCAACTCGTTCTTCAAGGACAAGGCCCGCGACGCGGACTACCTGCGCGACATGAAGCAGCGCGCCGCTGACGCCGGCGTGCGCAGCCTGCTCATCATGTGCGACGGCGAGGGCAACCTCGGCGACCCCGACGACGCGCGGCGCAGGCAGGCCGTCGAGAACCACCATCGCTGGATTGAGGCGGCGAAAGCCCTCGGCTGCCACTCCATCCGCGTGAATGCCGCCAGCAGCGGCACGTTCGAGGAGCAGCAGAAGCTCGCGGCCGACGGGCTGCGCCGGCTGACCGAGTTCGGGGCCCGGCACGAGCTGAACGTGATTGTCGAGAACCACGGCGGCTTGTCGTCGAACGGCGCGTGGCTGGCAGGCGTGATGCGAATGGTCGATCATCCGCGCTGCGGCACGCTGCCGGACTTCGGCAACTTCAACCTCGGCGACGGCAAGCAGTACGACCGCTACCAGGGCGTCCGCGAGCTGATGCCCTTCGCGAAGGCCGTCAGCGCCAAGAGCCACGACTTCGACGAGGCCGGCGACGAGATTCACACCGATTTCCGCCGCATGATGAAGATCGTGGTCGACGCGGGCTACCGCGGCTACGTCGGGATCGAGTACGAGGGTGGTCGCCTGAGCGAGCCAGAGGGGATTCGGGCGACCAAGCGGCTGCTTGAGCGCGTGCGAAAGGCCCTGGCCGAATAGACACGCCGGCGGCGATCGTTCGAGGCGGCGGGTTCCTGTAAAAACAGGCGCGGCTTCGCTGCTGCAACTCTATTAAGAACAAATAATTAGCTTGATTCTGAGGTCGCAGTCGCCTATTATTCGGGAGCGGTCACGGAACGGAAGTCATCAAGCAAGAACGCTAGCTACAAAAAAGGGGGGACGAATGCTGCGTCGATTGCTCACGGTTTCTCTCGCCGCGCTGAGCGCGGCAAACGGGTTGGCCAGCAGCTTCAATCTGAACGGCCTGCCTCATGGCACGATTGTCACCAACCAGGTTCCGGGTATGACCGTCGCGGCCAACAACCCAAACAGGCCCTTCGACCTGGCCATCATCTTTGACACAAACAAGACGAACACCGCCGACCCCGACCTCGAGGGGCCGAACTGGCCCGCCGGCAACCTGGCCCCGCACACCGACGTCGGCAAGATTCTCATCATCGCGGAGAACAAGACCGACGCGAACGGCGATGGCCTGATCGACAACCCGGACGATGAGGGCAACCGGCCGGCCGGGCAGATCTTCCTGACGTTTGCGCAACCGCTAACGAGCTTCGGCTTCGATCTGATCGACGTTGACCACGAGACCGACGAGAGCGGCGGGCTGAAGTTCCTGATGAACGGAACGCAGGTCGGCTGGATTCCGTTCGATGCGTTCACGAATCCAAACTCGCCACACTATCAGCCGACCGTGGCCTACGGCGACCACTCCGCCAACCGGATTGGCCCACTGACCATCCTTCAGAACGGTCAGCCGACGGCGTTCAACAAGGTGGTCGTCTACATGGGCGGATCGGGCGGAATCGGAAACATCGTTCCGGAGCCGGCGTCGCTGCTGCTCCTCGGGCTGGGCGCACTCGCGCTGGTCCGCAGACGCGGCTGCTGACGGGAACCGCCAGGTCGCGCCGAGTTCGGGCTCACCCGGCCGGCGCGACCGAACCGGGGTAGACGGGCGCAACGGAGGCGGCCGCTTACCACCCGACGACGTTGTAACCCGCGTCGACGTAGTGGACTTCGCCCGTGACGCCGCTGGAAAGGTCGCTCAGCAGATACAGGCCGGACTTGCCGACCTCGGCGGCCTCGATGTTGCGCGCCAGCGGCGCCTTGGTCGGGTAGTGCTCCAGCATCTTGCCAAAGCCGCTGACGCCGGCGCTGCTGAGCGTGCGCACCGGGCCAGCCGACAGGGCGTTGACGCGGATCTTCTTCTCGCGGCCGAGCTCCGCGGCCAGGTAGCGCACCGAAGATTCGAGCGCCGCCTTGCAGACGCCCATGACGTTGTAGCTGGGGATCATCTTGACCGAGCCCATGTACGTCAGCGTCAGGATCGCCGCGCCCTCTGCCAGGTGCGGGAGGGCGTGCTGGCAGACGGCCACCAGCGAATAGGCGCTGATGTCCATGGCCTGGAGGAAGTCGGCCCGGCTGGTGGCGTAGAAGGGCTTGGAGAGCGCGTCGCGGCTGGCGAACGCCACGGCGTGCACGACGAAATCGAGCGGGCCCATCGTCTCGCGCGCCTGGTGCAGCGCCGCCCTGATCTGCTCGTCGTCTGAGACGTCGCACGGCACGATCAGCTTCGCGCCGATCGGCTCGGCCAGCTCGCGCACGCGGCGCTCCATCTTCGGGTTCGGCAGGTGATTGAAGCCCAGCGCCGCGCCGTTTTGGTGCAACTGCTCGGCGATGTGCCACGCCAGCGAATGGTCGTTGGCCACACCGAAGATGAAGCCCCGCTTGCCCTGCATCAGCCCGTTGCCCTGGCCCATCGCCGATCTCCTTGCGATCTCCCCCGCCGCGCACAACGCCGCCGCGCACAACACCGCCGCGCAGAACGCCGCCGCGCCCTCCGGATCCGGGAGTTTAACCCGCCGGGCGCGGCGGCGGAACTGCCAGCGTGAGAAAGGGCATGCGGACCATACTGGGCGAGCGGCGCGGGTCGAACCAGTGGCGTCCCGGCGCCTACCCGATGCGAGCCGCGACCGTTAGGTAGCGGTTGCGCCGAACGGCTCTCCGGGTCCATGGTTGATTTTCCCGGTTCTCGTGCTTGATTTCTCCCGGTTCGTGACGGTTCATGCGACGGCCTCCAGAGTGAAGACCGCGCCGCACGGCAACGTGTGGTAGCATGCGCGAAGCGGCCGGCAGAGCCGCAAGCGGGAGGCGATTATGTCTAAGGCCGCACGCGCGCGAACCGGCACGCCCACCTACGACGTGCACCCCTCGGTCGGCATGATCATCAAGTGGGTGGCCGAGTTGAAGGGAAAGACCGGCCGCTCGCTCGATGAGTGGATGGCCTTCATCCGCAAGTCCGGCCCGAAGGACGAGAAGTCCTGCCGCCAGTGGCTCAGGGACGAGCACGGCATCGGCGGCAACACCGCCTGGTGGCTTGCCGAGAAGGCCTTCGGGGACACCGGCACGTTCGAGGAATCGCCGAAGACGTATCTTGCGGCGGCGGCAAGGTACGTCGAGCAAATGTACAGCGGGCCGAAGGCGGGGCTGCGGCCGATTCACGACGCGCTCGTCAGGCTGGGCCGGGGCCTCGGCGGCGACGTGAAGGTGTGCCCCTGCAAGACGATCGTGCCGTTTTTCCGCAACCACGTCATCGCGCAGATCAGGCCCAGCACGCGCACGCGCATCGACTTCGGCCTGGCGCTGGGCCCGCTCATCAAGGCAAGCAAGCCCCGGCTTCCGAAACGCCTCATCGACACCGGCGGCCTGGCGAAGAAAGACCGCATCACGCATCGCTTCGAAATCAAGGCGGCGGACCAGGTCGACGGCGAAGTCGAAACGTGGCTGCGAAGGGCCTATGAGCTGGACGCAAAAGCCTGATGGAGCCCTTGAGAAAGTGTGGCACAGGCCTTCAGCCTGTGCGCGCGGCAAACCACCCAGCGCCGGAGTAAGGCACGTGCCGCCGACCGTCCGTAAAGTCAACCTCGCCGAGGCCTTTGAGCGCATCCCGGCGCCCTGGCAGCCGCACGTGGCCGGCGTGGTCAACGGCTGCGCCGTCAAGCTCGCCCGGTTCCGCGGCGAGTTCCTCTGGCACCAGCATGAGCACGAGGACGAGATGTTTCTCGTCGTGAAAGGGGCGTTCACGATGCGCCTGCGCGACGGCGACGTGCACCTGAAAGCAGGTGAGCTCGTCGTCATACCACGCGGCGTCGAGCACATGCCCGTCGCCGAGCAGGAGGCCCTCGTGCTGCTCTTCGAGCCGCGCGGCACGCTGAACACCGGCAACATCCGCGACGCGCGGACCGTCGAGAATCCGCCTACAATCTGAGCCTGTCGCCGGCGCACGCGCGCCGGCATCCTTGGGCGACACCGCTGCCGCCGCGCCGGCCGTTCTCGCCGGCAAGCCGGCGCGGGCCAGGAGTGACAACGATGGGCTACGAGCGCGAGTGCAACCTGTGCACGTTCCTGCTGGGCTACCTCGACAAGATCGCCGCCGACATCCCGGAAGAGGCGCTGGGAAAGCGAACCGGCGACGGCGGCAACCCGCCGGGCTGGATTCTCGGCCACCTGGCGTCGGTCTCGGACTTCGCGCTGCGGCTGCTTGGCCAGGCGCCACGCCTGCCGAAGCCGTGGCACCAGCAGTTCTCACCCGGCTCGCCGCCCGCGCCCGACGCGACGTATCCGCCGAAGCAGGAGCTGCTCGCCGCGGTGCAGGGCGGCTATCGCGCGGCGGTCGACGCGGCGCGAACGGCCGACCCCGCGGCACACGGCGACGCGCACGGGCTAGGCATGCTCGACGGAACGCCGATCCGCACCAAGGCGGACCTGATCAGCCACCTGCTGACGACACACCTGGCGACGCACACGGGCCAATTGTCGTACTGGCGGCGCTGCGCGGGGCACAAGCCGCTGCTGTGAGGTGCTTTCGATGCCGGGGGCGGCTTGTCAATCAGCGGAGCGCGCCCCCACAATACGCACGGTGTCGAGGGAATCGATCCGCCCGGGGATCCCGCGATTCACCGGTTATCAGAACCGCTGAACCGTGCTCCCGTGCGCCGCGTACGTGGTGCGTGGAGGGGGCGTGGTTCATTTCGCGGGCGCGCAGCAGCGCAGCGAGTCTGCGGGAGTGGAGCAGAGCGATGTGCGGGATCGTTGCGTATATCGGCGAGCGCGAGGCGTGTCCGATCGTGCTGGAGGGCATCAAGCGGCTCGACTACCGCGGCTACGACTCCGCCGGCATCGCGGTCGTGCGAGACGGCCGGCTGGTGATCCGCCGGTCGGTCGGGCGCATCAGCGCCCTGGAGGAGAAGCTGGACCACGAGCTGGAGGGCGCGACGCTGGGGATGGCGCACACGCGCTGGGCGACGCACGGGGGCGTGACGGAGCCGAACGCGCACCCGCACACGGACCGGAGCGGCAAGCTCGCGATCGTCCACAACGGGATCATCGAGAACTACCGGGCGCTGAAGGCGTTCCTGGCGCAGGCGGGGCTGACCTTCGAGAGCCAGACCGACACCGAGATCCTGGCCAAGCTCATCGGCTACTTCTACGAGGGCAAGCTGGAGGACGCGGTCCGCAAGGCGCTGCGCGAGGTGCGCGGCACCTTCGGCATCGCCGCCCTGCACGCCGACGAGCCCGGCACCATCGTCGCGGCACGGCGCGGCAGCCCGCTGATCGTCGGCATCGGCGATGGGGAATACGTGGTCGCGTCGGACGCGGCGGCGATCGTGCAGCACACGTCACAGGTGATCTACCTCTCCGACAACGAGGTGGCGATCGTCACGCGCGACGGCTTCCGCACGACGACGCTCGACGCGGCCCCGGTCAGCAAGGACATCGAGGAAGTCGAGTACACGCTCCGGCAGCTCGAGCTGGGCGGCCACCAGCACTTCATGGCCAAGGAGATCTTCGAGCAGCCTGAGTCGCTGCGCAACTGCATGCGCGGCCGCCTCGACCTGGAGGCTGGGCGCGTCGTGCTCGGCGGGCTGACCAGCGTCTCGCGCGAGCTGATCAAGACCAAGCGCATCATCCTGACGGCCTGCGGCACGGCCTGGCACGCCGGGCTCGTCGGCGAGTACCTCATCGAGCAGCTCGCGCGCGTGCCGTGCGAGACGGAATACGCCAGCGAGTTCCGCTACCGCAACCCGATCATCGAAGACGGCACCACGGTCCTGGCCATCTCGCAGAGCGGCGAGACGATCGACACGCTCGCCGCCCTGCGCGAGGGACGCGAGCGCGGCGCGCTGGCCCTCGGCATCGTCAACTCCGTCGGCTCAACCATCGCCCGCGAGACCGACGCCGGCGTCTACCTGCACGTCGGCCCGGAGATCGGCGTCGCCTCGACCAAGGCGTTCACCGGCCAGCTCACCGTGCTGGCCATGATCGCCGCGTTTCTCGGCCGCCGGCGGCACCTGAGCCACGAGGAATGTTTCCAGTACCTTAGCGGCCTGGCCGCGATTCCCGACGCGGTCGAGAAGGCGCTGCAACTCGATTCGGCCACGCGGCAGATCGCGGCGGAGTTCGTCGACGCCAACAACTGGCTGTACCTGGGTCGCGGGCTGCAATACCCCGTGGCGCTGGAGGGCGCGCTGAAGCTCAAGGAGATCAGCTACATCCACGCCGAGGGGCTGCCCGCCGCCGAGATGAAGCACGGCCCCATCGCGCTGATCAGCGAGGACATGCCCGTCGTCGTCCTCGCCCCGCGCGATCACTGGTACGAGAAGGTCCTCGGCAACATCAACGAGGTGCGCAGCCGCGGCGGACGCGTGATCGCCATCGCCAGCGAGGGCGATCATGAGATCGCCGACCTCGCCGAGCATGTGCTGTACGTGCCGGACGTGACCGAGCTGCTTCAGCCGCTCGTCACGGTGATCCCGCTGCAAATGCTGGCCTATCACGCCGCCGTCCTGCGCGGCTGCGACGTCGATAAGCCGCGCAACCTGGCCAAGGCCGTCACGGTGGAGTGATCCGCGGCCGGCGCCTTTCGCACCGCCGCGCGCCGCACGCGTACCATCCGCATATGGGCACCACGCTCGCCGAGACGCCCGCGACACCCTCCGCCGCCAACCTGCCCGATCTTCGCGAAACCGCGAGATCCGCTCCCCCGCTGGTCGGCGTGCTGGCGGCTTTCGCCGCCGTGTACCTGATCTGGGGATCGACCTACCTGGCCATCCGCGTCGCTGTCGAGACGCTTCCGCCGCTGCTGATGGCGGGCGTGCGTTTCGTCACCGCGGGCGCCCTGCTCCTGGCCTGGCTGCGCTTCTGGGGCGCCGCGTGGCCGACGGCGGCGCATTGGCGCAGCGCCGCGGTCGCCGGCGGACTGCTGCTGCTCGGCGGAAACGGACTGGTGGTGTGGGCCCAGCAGTACGTGCCGTCCGGGCCGGCGGCGCTGCTGGTGGCGACGGTGCCGATCTGGATGGTGCTGCTGCACGCGCTCGGGCCGCGGGGCGTTCGGCCCGGCGTGCTGGAGATCGCCGGGCTGCTGCTCGGCCTGCTCGGGCTCGTCGTGCTGGTCTACCCGGCGGCGCTCGGCCTCTCGGGCCGGGTGGTCGAACGCATCGATCCGTGGGGCGCCGCGGCGCTCGTGCTCGCCTCGCTGAGCTGGTCCGTCGGCTCGCTCTATTCGCGCCACGCCGACCTGCCACGGGCCCCGCTCGTCGCCACCGCCATCGAGATGATCTGCGGCGGCGGCCTGCAAATCGTCGCGGGCCTGCTGCTGGGGGAGGCGTGGCGTTTCAGCCCGGCGGGCGTCACGTGGCATTCCCTGGCGGCGATGGGCTACCTGATCGTCTTCGGGTCGTGGATCGGGTTCAGCGCTTACGTCTGGCTGCTGCGCGTCGCACCCCCGGCGCGCGTCGCGACCTATGCCTACGTGAATCCCGTCGTCGCCGTGCTGCTGGGGTGGCTGATCCTGTCGGAGGCGCTGACGCCACTGAAGATCGCTGCAATGGCGCTGATCGTCACGGCGGTGGCGCTGATCACGCTGCGCCGCCGACGCACGTCTCCAGAGACGTGAACCGGCGTGAGCGAGCGACGAGTCACCTGACCCGACCCGCGCCTGCCGCCTGAGCCGCGCCTGCTGTTCAGCCCGCGCCCGCGATCGTCGCGCCTACTCGCAGCTCGATCCGAACGCCGCCAGCAGGATGCCCAGGTCGCTCTGGTCGGTGTCGCCGTCGCCGTCGAGGTCGCCATTCCCGTTGACGCCGAACGCCGCCAGCAGGATACCGAGGTCCTGTTGATCGACGGCCAGGTCGCCGTTGAGGTCCCCGGGGCACTCGATGGCGCCCTCCCGGGCGTAGAAGCGCACGACGATGCTGACGACGACGAACTGCGGCTGCAAGGTCGGATGGCCGGGCTGAATGGCCACGAACGCGAGCTGCGTCGGCGCCAGGTCGACGTCGTGCTGCAACATGCCCATGCCGAACAGCGACGGCACGCTCGACGCCCCGAACGCCCCCGTCCCGAACGCCAACGCGTACCAACCCGGCTGCAACGTCACCGGCAGTGGCCCCTCGTACGCCCCGGCGGTCGTGCCGACCGTGACCAGCCCCCGCGCCACAACGTCCGGCGACGTCAGGCCGAGCGAATCCGGCATGTCGGAGGGTCCGGTGAGCTGGACGATCGCGGAGAAGATGTCCTTGCTCGACCCGGTGGTGTTGCTGAAATACCCCCCCACCGTGCCGACCGTGACGGGCTGCGTCACCTCGAAGCGGTGCATCGGGTAGTTCCAGTCGCTGATGATCAGCCCCGCCGGGTTCGCCGTCGGGTTCGCCGCCGTGTCGAAGATGAAATCACCCGCCAGCGCCGGGGGCGCGGAAAGACACACCGCTGTCGTCGCCATCAGCCCGAGGGTCGCTCGCTTCATGCCCGGCGTGCCGTGGCGGCCGCCCTTACTTGCCGTCTGTCTCATGGCCTCCTCCTCGGTTCGCATCCGGCACGGCGGCAAGAGGGCGCCATGCCAGGCCCGCTGGCCGCCAGGGCGGACCCACGGTGACCATACCCCGGCGAGATGGGCAGATTCAAGAGAAACTTGAGGCAGCAACGCCCGATCCGAGCCGCGGTCGCGGCCTGATCCGGGCCGCGCCGGGGGGTTCCGGGCCGCACCCGTGCGGACCCGCGATCGTCCCCCCGGCGCCGCCGCACCCGCCCCGTTCTGCGGCCTCGCGCCTTTACAATTCCTTGAATGCACGTGCTCCCCGCCTACCGGCGCCTGCTGTTGCTGACCGAGGGTCGGCTGGGCGTCTTCTCCTCCAAGACAGCCGCCGTGCTGCTGCGCTACCGTGCGCCGGACGTGGTGGCGGTCGTCGACTCGGCGGCCGCCGGGGGCGATCTGCGCGCCGTCGTGCCGTGGGCGCCGCGCGTGCCGATCATCGCCGACGTGAGGCAGGCGGCGCCTCTGCGGCCGGATGCCCTGTTCATCGGCGTGGCGCCGGTGGGCGGCGCGCTGCCGGAGGAGATGGCCCGCCACGTCGAGGCGGCGCTGCGCATGGGAATCGACGTCGTGAGCGGGCTGCACACGCGCCTGGCGGACGATCCACGCTTCACAGCGCTCACGCGCGTGCACGAGAGCGGGTCTTCGCCGGCGACGGCCGTGCGAGCGCGCCCCGCCGCCCCGCGGATTCTCGATCTTCGCACGCCGCCCGTACAGCAGATCGTCGCGAGCGCCAGGGCGCGCGAGACACGCTGCCGGCGCGTCCTCACCGTTGGCACGGACTGCAACGTGGGCAAGATGGTCGCCGCGGTCGAGCTGGCGCGCGCCGGACGGGCCGCGGGACTGGACGCGCGTTTCGTCGCCACCGGCCAGACCGGCGTCATGATCGAGGGGCGCGGCGTGGCGATCGACGCGGTGGTCGCGGACTTCGTCGCCGGCGCCGTCGAGGAGCTCGTCCTCTCGGTGGCCGGCTGCGACCTGTGCGTCGTGGAGGGCCAGGGGAGCATCGGCCACCCGGGATACTCGGGCGTGACGCTCAGCCTGCTGCACGGCGCCTGCCCCGATGCGATGGTGCTGGTCCATCACGCCGGCCGCGAGCGCCACAACGCCGAACCGCATCACCCGCTGGCGCCGATTCGCCGGCAGATCGCGGCGTACGAGCAGGCGGCGGCGCTGCTGCACCCGGCGCGGGTCGTCGCCATCGCGTTGAACACGGTGACGCTGGCCGAGGCGGCGGGCCGAGCAGAGGCGGAGCGTCTGGAGGGCGAAACGGGCCTGCCGACGGCGGACGTGATGCGCGACGGCTGCGAGCGGTTGCTGGCCGCGTGCCTGGGGGCGCGGGCCGCGGGCGCTTGAACGCACGCCGCGAGTCGTCATAATCCGGCCTTGTACCGCGGGCACCCCTGAGTTCTGGAGGACGTTCTGATGCGCATCGCTGCGTTGACAAGCCTGGCCGCCGCCGGGGCACTGCTCGCCGGCTGCGTGACGGGAAGCTGGAAGCTGGAGTCGATCAGTCCGGAAGGCGCCTCGAAGCACTACGCGCTGGCCGACTTCACCCTCTACGACGACGGTACCTACACCGCGCTCATCGACGTCGGCCAGGGCCCGCACCCGTCGAGCGGACGCTACACCTTCAACGGCGGCAAGCTGACCTTCTCGCCGGACGACGGCGAGCCGCGCACGTATGACGCCGAGCTGATCGTCCTCGGCCACAAGATGCGCGTGGTCGGCGTCGATCCCAAGGGCAACCAGGTCACCGCCATCATGGTCCGCAAGTAGGGCCGCCTGTGGAGGGCCGCAGCGAGCCGGATCACACCCGCGTTGTGGAGGGCGTCGTCGTCGTCGTCATGCGCGACGCCCGCTTCCTCGTCATCCGCCGCGCCCCCGGCACGCTCGCCGAAGGCGCCTGGTGCTTCGTCGGCGGAGCCATCGAGCCCGGCGAAAGCCAGCCACAGGCCGCCGTGCGCGAATTCCGCGAGGAGGTCGGCGGCGAGGTGCGGCCCCTGCGGCGGCTGTGGGAGTACACGCGTCCGGACGGCGGACTGCGCCTGCATTGGTGGCTCGCGCACCTCACGGATGACCGCCTGGTGGCGAATCCGGCCGAGGTGGCCGAGATGCGCTGGTGCACGGCGGCGGAGCTACTCGACCTGCCCGGGCTGCTCGAAAGCAACCGGATCTTCATGAATGCGGCCGGCGCCGCGCTGGCGGACGGCACGGCGTAGAGGCCGCGCGGCTACTCCGGCTCCCACTGCGGCACGCGCCCGGGAGTCCACGGCGCGCCCGCCGCCTCCAGCCGCGCCTCAAGCTCGACAAGGTCTTCCAGCATCAGCTTGCGCAGTGCCGCCAGCACGGGCTCGAACTCGCCGGCCGCGTAGCGATAGCCGTCGAGCTGCGTGCGCGTCGGTGGCGAGGTCACGTTCCACAATCCGCCGACGACCGTCTCCACGCGCTCGCGGATCGACGGCCCGACCGGCTCGTCGCGGCTCTCGCGCGCCCGGTCGCCGCGCAGCGCCGTCAGCAGCCCGCTCAACCTCGCCTGGAGCGCTTCGACGTCGGCGATCACCGCGGCATCGAGCTCCGGTGTCGCGGCGACCGCGCGGCGAATGTGCGCCAGTCGCGACTCGGCCTCGTCGGCGGAGCGCAACGCGCCGCGGACGGCGCGTTGCAGGCGGGCCACCTTGCGCTGGAAGGCCAGCACTTCCTCGCGCTGCGCGGCGGCGAACGTCGCCAGTTCGAGCGGAACGACGTCGAACTCGGCGGGCCCGGCGATGCGCGTCACCTGGCCGTCGACTTCCTTCGACACTTCCACGGTGTAGCGGCCGGGAAGCGCCATCGGCCCGGAAGGGACATCGTCCCACGGCGCGCGCTCGCCCTCGCCGCGCAGCGAGATCGGCACCGCCGCCGGATAGCGCAGGTCCCAGGCGGCGCGGTGGAGCCCTTTTTCGCGCGAGCCGCCGATGCGGCGCACGACGTTGCCCTCGGCGTCGCGCACGGTGAGGATGAGGGCGGGCTCGCGCTCCTCGTCCTCGGCGCGCAGCTCGTCGATCGTCGGGTAGCGGTAGGGCTGGCCGGCCTTCTCGGCCTCCTTCTCGGCCTCCTTCCGCTTTTCCTTGCGTGTGCGGAGTTTCTCGGGGTTGTAGTAGGTGAAGACGGCCCCAAAGGGCGGGTTTTCCGCGGACCAGTGCGTCGCGCCCAGCCAACCGCGGCCGCCCTCGCCGCCCAGCCGGCTCATCATCATGTAGCGCAGCGCGGCCTTGATGGGGAAGATCACCGGCTCCGCCAGCCGCTCCTCGCTCAGGTGCCGCAGCGGCGAGTAGTCGTCCAGCACGTAGAAGCCCCGCCCGAACGTCGCCAGCACCAGGTCGCTCTCGCGCTTCTGGATCGCGATATCGCGCACCGCGATCGTCGGCAGCCCGTTCTTGAGCTGCCGCCAGCGCTCCCCGCCGTCCAGAGAGCAGAACGCGCCGAATTCCGTCCCGCAGAACAGCAGGTCGGGCTTCACGTGGTCGTCCACCACGCTGTACACGACGTGCGGCTCCTTCAGGTCCGCCGCGATCGACGCCCACGTCCGCCCCCGGTCGCGGCTCACCAGCAGGTACGGCTTGAAGTCACCGCGCTTGTGATTGTCGAACGCCGCGTAAACCGCGTCGGCGTCGTGCTGGCTGGCCCACAGGCAGCTCACGTAGGTCAGCTCCGGCACGTGCGGCGCCGTGTCGCTCCGCCGCCAGCTCAGCCCGCCGTCCTCACTGACCTGGATCAGCCCGTCGTCGGTGCCGACGTAGAGCAGCCCCTCGACGAGCGGCGACTCGCTGAGCGACACGATGTTCCCGTACCACGAGGTGGAGCGGTTCTTGGCGACGGCGTCGACGTTCTGAATCCTCCCGAACACTTCGAGCTGGTTGCGGTCGAGCTGCCGCGTCAGGTCCGGGCTCACCGCCCGCCAGCTCTCGCCCCGGTCGTCCGAGCGGAACAGAATGTTCGCCGCGAAATACAGCCGCTTGTGATCGTGCGGACTGATCAGCAGCGGCGAGTCCCAGTTCCAGCGCAGCGGCGGATCGCCGGGCTTCTCGCGCGGCTTGATGTCGAGCACTTCACCGCTGCGGCGGTCGTGGCGCACGAGGCCGCCGTGCTGCCACTGGCTGTAGACGATCATGGGGTCCTGCGGATCGACCTGCGTCTCGAAGCCGTCGCCGCCGACGGTGATGATCCAGTGCTCGTTGGCGATGCCGATGCTGTCGGTTGTGCGCGAGGGGCCGCCGAGCGTGCTGTTGTCCTGCGTGCCGCCGTAGACCCAGTAGAACGGCAGCGAGTTGTCGACGGTGACGCGGTAGAACTGGGTGACGGGCAGGTTGGGCGCGAAGCGCCAGTTGCGGCCGTGGTCCCAGGTCTCGTAGAGTCCGCCGTCGCTGCCGACGATCAAGTGGTCCGTGTTGTTCGGGTCGATCCACAGGGCGTGGTCGTCGACATGGCGGTTCATGCGCGGCACGCGCCGGAAGTTCCGCCCGCCGTCGAGCGACTCCATGAGGAACGTATCGAGCGCGTAGAGGTGGTCCGGGTTCTTGGGGTCGCAGACGAGCTCGTTGTAGTACTGCGGGCTGCTAGTCATGTAGCCGCTGCGCTTCTCCCATGTCTCGCCGCGGTCGGTCGAGCGGAAGACGCCGCCCTTGTCCTCCGCGGCCTCGACGATGGCGTAGATCACGTCGGGGTCCGCGGGCGAGATCGCCATGCCGATCCGGCCCTTGTCCACGCCCGGCAGCCCGCTCTTGAGCTGCCGCCACGTGCGCCCGCCGTCGGTCGACTTGTGTATCCCCGATTCCGGCCCGCCGTTGATCAGCGTCCAGACGTGCCGGCGGCGCTGATAGGCGGAGGCGTACAGCACATCGGGATCGCGTGGATCAAGGTGCACCTCGTTGATGCCCGTCATGTCGCTCACGTGCAGCACGCGCTCCCACGTCGCGCCGCCGTCGCTGGTCTTGTACAGGCCGCGATCGCCGCCGTCGCGCCACAGCGGCCCCTGGGCGGCGACGTAGACGACGTTGCTGTCGCGCGGGTCGATGGCGATGCGACCGATGTGCTCGGACTGCTTCAGACCCACGTGTTGCCAGCTTTTTCCGCCATCGCGCGTGCGGTAGACGCCGTCGCCCCAGCCGACGCTGCGCTGGCTGTTGTTCTCGCCGGTGCCGACCCACAGCACGTGCGGATTGCGCGGATCGAGCGCCAGGCAGCCGATCGAGTACGCCCCCTCCTTGTCGAAGATCGGTTCGAACGTCACGCCGCCGTTGGTCGTCCTCCAGACGTTGCCCGAGGCGACCGCGACGTAGTAGCGGTGCGGATTGGCCGGATCGACCGCCAGATCGCCGATGCGACCCGACATCAGCGCCGGCCCCAGCGCGCGGAATCGCAACCCGCCGATGGCCGCTTCCACCGCCGACTTGCTCTTCTCCTCGGCCTCCTCGCCGGCGCCGTCCGCCGGCGCGCTGGCCGGTGCGCTCGCCGGGGGCGCGCCGGCGGACTGGCCGGCTTGTGCCGGCGCCTCTTTGGGCCAACCAAACAGCACGAGCGCGGCCAGCAGGCACGGAAGGGCGTGGGACAGAAGTCTCGGCAGGCGCAACATGTCATTCCTTTCGACGAAGGCCCGCCGGCCCGGCGGCCCAAGGCGCAGGACGGATTGCGGGGAATCTAACGCAGCCTGGCGCGGCTCTCAACGGCCGAGAGGCGCCCGAGGCCCGCGTCAGGTCGCGACCGGGAGGAAGTCGTCGCGCCGCGAGAGGCTCTTGCATGATCCGAGCGGCGCCCGCGAGGAGGCGGCTGCGCCGGACGATTTCTCGACCAGGCATCGGCGGGTTGAGGCTATCACGGAACCTGGCTAATGGTACGATCAAGCGTATGCGAGTGCCTCTCGAACTCGACCATAGGGATCCGCCGTCGCAAGCGCTTAGTGACGGGCGCGGCGAGGATGGCGCACCGGCCCACGTGCGCCGCGACGACAACAATGCGCGCCGGGCGGTGTCGGCAATAGAGTGGAGCAGGGCATGAGTACGACCGCGGCCCAGCCGGCAGTCGACCACGAATACGTCCTGGGCACAAACGAGGCCGAGCTCGAGCGCCTGGGCCTTCAGCATCGTCTGTGGGGCGCCCAGGCCTACGCCCTGTGGGAGCGGGCCGGCTTCCGCCCCGGCTGCACCGTTCTGGATATCGGATGCGGCCCCGGCTTCGCCACCTTCGACCTCGCGGCCCTGGTCGGCAGCGCGGGCCGCGTCATCGCCGTCGATTCCTCAAAGCGTTTCCTCGATCACGTGCGGGCGCAGTGTGCGGCCCGCGGAGTGGGAAACGTCGAGCTGCTGGCCGCCGACGTCGGCCGGCTTGAGCTGCCGGCCCGGAGCCTCGACGGCGCCTACGCCCGCTGGGTGCTGTGCTTCGTGCCGGACCCGGCGGCGGTCCTCCGAGCGGTGGCCCACGCGCTTCGGCCGGGCGCGGCGCTGGCCGTGCAGGACTACTTCGACTACGCGTCGCTCACGCTCGCGCCGCGCAGCCCCGTCTTTGCCCGCATCGTCGACGCCGTCAACCGCAGTTGGCGCGCCCACGGCGGCGATCCGGACGTCGTCGGCCGGCTGCCGCAGCTATTCGCCGAGTGCGGCCTGGAGCTGCGCGAGCTTCGGCCGCATCTTCGCGTGGCCCGTCCGCACGAGCCGCTGTGGCAATGGCCGGCGACGTTCTTCCGCAACTTCGTGCCGGCGATGGTGCGCGAGGGCTTCCTGACGGCGCAGGATCAGGCTGACTTCGAGAGCGACTGGGCCGAGCGCGCGCGCGATCCGAACTCGTTCTTCGTTGCGCCGCCCGTCTACGACGTGCTGGCCGTCAAGCCGCGCTGACGATCAGGCACCGGCCCGCCAGCGGCGCTCAGCGGCCGCCCGATTCCGCCGACAGCAGCACGCCGGCGTCGAAGCAGCGGGCCAGCAGGGCGAAGAACTGCTCGAACGCCCGGGCTTCGTCGATCGGACTCGCGCCGGCTTGCGCCCCGGCGATCATCTCGTTCAGGAAAGCCGCGGCCACGTCGTTCAGGCTCACCGGCGCGTCGTCTCCGCAGGCGCTCAGTGCCGCCCACTCGGCCGGACCATTCATCGTCATCCACGTCGGAGCACCCGATTCGGCCGCCCGACCGCACGCCGCCAGCCAGGGCCGGCTCGGCGGATCGGGTGCGGACGGCAGTGGCCGCACGCCGCGATACTGCTCGGCAAACGCGGCGACGTCGAAGCCGTAGCGCCGCAGCGCCACGTACGCGGGCCGGGCGACGCGGCATTCCAGCAGCTCCCCTACCGACATCGCCGTCATCTGCCCTAGCTGCGCAGCGGAGACCGGCGCCAGCGGCGTATCGGCGGCGTAGAAGACCTCGGTTTCGGTGCGCTCGAAGTCGACGAGGTCCGCCAGGCCGCTCCAGCGGGCCAGGGGGTCCGCGCATCGCTCGCGCACGAACGCCTGGAAGTTCGCGACGAGCTCGCGCACCGACGGCGAGCGCCACGGCCGGTGCGCGTGCATGCGGTGCACGAGCTCCAGGCCCAGCTCGCGCGGGCTGCGCCTGTCGCCGGCCTCGCGCGCCAGGGCGTGCATCGCCGCCAGGCTGAGCGGGCAGGCCCACTCGAGCAGGGAGCACTCGCCGGCGAAGACGAGGCGGGTGTAGACGCGGATGCGCTCGGGCGGAATCGCGGCCAGGTCGTCGAGCTCGCGCGGAGCGAGGCCCGGGAAGCGCTGCGCGAGGTCGGCGCGGCGCTGAACGGCATCTCCACCCGGCGGCGGGCCGTCGAGCACGAGCTGGCGAATCGCGGAGAGGACGCCGGCGAGGGCCATGATCTCACGCTGGCGGCGCGGTGCGCTCGGCCGCGGTCTCGTCCATGATGCGCTGCGCCAGGTCGGCCTCGTGCAGCAGGTGATCGAGCGAGGGAATCTCGGCGTCCCACTCGACCAGGGGCGAAGTCGGCCCGATGCGGCGGATCACCTCGCGGAACAGCGTCCAGGTCTCCGGGTCGACGGGCTTGGCGTGCGAATCGAGCCAAACGCCGTCGAAGGGCTCGAAACCGGCCAGGTGCAGAACACCCACGCGGTGCAGCGGGAGCGAATCGAGAAAGGCGACGGGGTCGTAGTCCTGGTTGCGGCTGTTGAGCAAGACATTGCTGACGTCGAGCAGCAGGCCACAGTCGGCCTCCTCGGCGATGCGCGAGATGAACTCGGCCTCGCTCATCTCGGAGCGCGACGGCGCCATGTAGTACGTGACATTCTCCAGCAGCAGCGGCCGCTCGAGCACGTCCTGCACCACCTTGACGCGCGCGACGACGTGGCGCACCGCCTCGTCAGTGAAAGGCAGCGGAATGAGGTCGTTCAGGTTGACGTGGTCGACCATCGTGAAGCACAGGTGGTCGCTGAACCAGGGGCTGCCGATCTCGTCGCAGAAGCGCTTGACCGCACGCAGGTGCGCCATGTCCAGCGGGTCGCTGCTGCCGATCGACAGCGACACGCCGTGCGCGATCAGCCGGTAGTGCTCGCCGATGCGCCGCAGCCGGTCGGTTACGAAGCCGCCGCGGTGCAGGTAGTTCTCGGGGATCACCTCGAACCAGCGCACCGCCGGGCGGCGCTCGATGATCTCGCCGTAGTGCTCGCGCCGCAGGCCCACGCCGGCGCCGAGCGGCTCAAGCCCGAAGTTCGCCGGCCTGCTCACGATCGCCCGCTCCCCGTCAACGCTGAGCCCAGCGCCGCACCCGCCCCCTCAGCCCCGCCGCTAGACTTCCATGATGTCCTTGGTCTTCTCTTCGACCAGCCTGTCCACCTTGGCGATGCACGCGTCCGTCAGCTTCTGCACGCGCTCGTCGCCGCGCTTCACGTCGTCTTCCGTCAGCGTCTTGGCCTTCTGGCCGGCGTCGAGCGCCTTCTTGGCGTCGCGGCGGTGATTGCGAATGGCGACCTTCTGCTGCTCGGACAGCTCCTTGACCCTGGCGACGAGCTGCTTGCGGCGCTCGGTCGAAAGCGGCGGCACGGGCAGGCGGATCATCTTGCCGTCGTTCTGGGGGTTGATGCCCAGCTCGCTCTTCTCGATGCCCTTCTCGATATCCTTCAGCGTCGTCGGGTCGAAGGGCTTGATGACGATCACGTTGCCCTCGGCCACCGCGATGTTCGCCAGCTCCTTCAGCGTCATCGTCGAGCCGTACGAGGCCACCTCGATCCGCAAGCCCTCCACCAGCCCCGGCGACGCCCGGCCGGTGCGGATGCCCCGCATCTCGGTGCGCAAGTGCTCAACCGCCTTCTCCATCTGCTGTTCCGTGCTGCGCAGGATCGCTTCCATGGCTGCTGCTCGTCTCCAACCGCGCCGGCTCAGGCACGGCCCGTGCCCGCAAGTGCGCCGCGCGCCTCAGAATGCGGCCCGCCGCGCCTGTCGAGAATACCCGATAGGTGAGAATATCCGATGGGCGCGCCCAGGCAAGCCGCCCCCGCCGCGCGCCGGCCCGAGCGCCAGTTGACGGCCCGGAGCCCGTTGTCGAGAATACCGCCAGATGGGCGTTTAGCTCAGTTGGCTAGAGCGCATCCTTCACACGGATGAGGTCACAGGTTCGAGTCCTGTAACGCCCATTTCCCCGCGTCGCCGCCCCAACCCCGGGCGGCGGCTGGCCAAGCCCCGGCCCGCTCAGCGCGCTCCGTGCATGTACTCGTAGAGATGGCGGATTTCCTGCTCCTGCTCCGCGGCCACGTCTTCCAGAATATCGCGGATCGAGACCATCCCCAGCAGGCGATCGCTCTCCACCACCGGCAGGTGCCGGATGCGCTTGCTCCGCATGATCGCCCGGCATTGGGCCCGCGTCGTTTCCGGCTGGCAGCAGGCCACCGGCGTGGTCATCACGCTCTCGACCGCAGTCTCCCGCGGCACGCGCTCCGGCGCCACCACCCGCGTCAGCAGGTCGCGCTCCGTGAAGATGCCCGCGACCTTGCCACCGCGCGTCACGACCACCGCGCCGACGTGCTTTTCGGCCATGAGCCGGGCAGCTTCCTGGACGGTGGCGCGGACGTCGACCACGACCATGCCGTCGCCGTGCTCCTGGAGGATGTTTCGAACGGTGGGCATCTGGCACCTCGCTGTTTCGAAGACGTGCTTCTTCGCCGCGGGCGGCAGGCAGCCTGCCGGAGACGTTGCCCGGACCTCCGGGGGGATTCTACGATACCACCGGGCGGGTGAGTCAAGGAAAATGCCCTGTGCGCGCCCGGCTGGACCGAGTCCCCGCCGGCACTATAATGGGCGCTGCGCTGGTGAGCGTAGCTCAGTTGGTAGAGCACAAGGTTGTGGTCCTTGGGGTCGCGGGTTCGAGCCCCGTCGCTCACCCTTTGTCGCCTGGGGCCGCGCGGCGGCCTCGGCGGCTCTCGCCGCGGCTTCGCGAACCGTCTCATCGCGCCCGCCGGCGCCCGCGCCGGTTCTTGAATCACCGCTCGCGGGCTTGGCGACCGCGTGGGGCCGGGCTATACTCCGGGCTTTCGCAACTCGTTGGAGTGACAGGTATGTCGGTCGACCGTTCACTGCGCATGAAGAGCTCGCTGGCCCGGCACCGCAACGTCCTGAGCCGGGCGGAGCGCGTCGCCATCCTCAAGAGCTCCGGCGGCTGGGACGATTCACGGAGCCCGCTTGGGCTGCCGAAGGTCAGCCACCGAAAGCCCAAGGCCGGAAAGAAGGCCAAGAAAGAGGCCGCGCCGGCGGGCGAGACCCCGGCGGCGGCCCCGGCCGCAGCGGCGAAGCCGGCGAAGTGATCCCTTCCGGTCTGCCAGCAGCCGCACGCCCGTTTTGTCGGTGCCGCTGCACGAAGTTTTTTCGTTGGTCCCCGGTCGAACCGCCCCCGAGTGGGTGGCGTAATCGTCTCGGGCCTGTGTCGGCGAGCGGCACGGCGAGAGCTGGACGTTTGCTCGGGCCATTCCGGAGCAGTCCGCGGGGCCTGCGGGCCCATCTGGGGTAAGCGCGCTTATGGAACATGATCGCATGTCGCTCCAGCTCGAGACGGGGCGCGCGACCGTCAAGCTGGTGGCCACGCTGCTGGGCGGAGTGCTGATCCTGGGCTCGTTCGTGGCCCAATGGGTGTTTCCCGACGCGGCGGCGGACGGCGACAACTTCTACGCCAAGGTCATGGCGGGCATCGGCGCGATCCTGCTGGCCGTGCCCCTGTGGGCGCACGCCATCCAGTGTCTTTTCTCCGGCCACATGCACATGGACGAACTCGTGGCGCTGGCGATCCTGGCCGCGTTCGCCATGGGCGACTTCCAGACCGCGGGCATCGTCGCCTTCTTCCTGCTGCTGAGCAACCTCATCGAGAGCCGCACGGCGCTCGGCGCCCGGGCGGCGATCGAAGGGCTCATGCATCTTACGCCCACCAAGGCGCGCCGCCTCGGGCCCGGTGGGGCCGAGCAAGAGATCGAGGCCCACAACCTCAAGCCCGGCGACGTCGTCATCGTCCGCCCCGGCGACAACATTCCCGCCGACGGTGTCATCGTCAAGGGCCACTCGACCATCAACGAATCGAACATCACCGGCGAGTCGCTCCCGGCGGAGAAGGCCGAAGGCGGCGAGGTCTTCGGCGGCACGAGCAACCTCACGGGCGCGCTCCAGGTCCGCGTGACGAAGGCCGGTCCCGACACCACGCTCGGCCGCGTCCAGAGCCTGATCCTCGACGCCGAGCGCACGCGCATCCCGCTGATGCGCCTGATCGACCAGTACGCCGCCTGGTACACGCCGATCACGCTCATGATCGCGGGCGTCGTGTGGTTCTTCACGCGCGACATGGGCGTGACGATCGCGCTGCTGATCATCGCCTGCCCCTGCGCGCTGATCCTCGCGACCCCCACCGCCATCGTCGCGGCCCTGTCCGCGGCCTCGCGCGTCGGCATCTACATCAAGGACGTCAGCAACATCGAGTGGGCCCGCAAGCTCACCGCCGTCGTCTTCGACAAGACCGGCACCCTGACCACCGGCGAGCTCGCCGTCACCCGCCTCACGCCCGCGCCGGGTGTCGATGCGGCGGAACTGCTGTCGGCGGCGGCGGCGGTGGAGCGGCTGAGCACACACCCGGTGGCGCGGGCGATTGTCGCCGTGGCGCAGAAGGCGCGCATCGAGGCCGTCGAGGCGACGGCGCTCGAGGAGACGCCCGGCAAGGGCGTGCAGGCGCGCGTCAACGGCGCCGTCGTAAGAGTCGGCCGGCGGAACTGGGTCGCCGAAACCGGCGTGGACTTGAGGTTCGCCGACGACGAGAAGCACCGCGAGCCGGAGGGACTCAGCACGCTGTTCGTGGCGCGGGACGGCCGCGCGCTCGGCTGGATCGGCCTCGAGGACCGCACGCGGCCCGAGGCGCGCCAGGCGCTCGACGAGCTGCGCCACGCGGGCGTGCGGCAGCTCATCATGGTCACGGGCGACCGCTGGTCGGTGGCCCGCCGCGTTGCGAAGGAAATGGGCTGCTCCGACGTTCAGGCCGAAGTCCTGCCCCAGGACAAGCTCGCGCTCGTCAGCGCTTTGAAGGAGCGCGGCCACACGGTGGCCGTCGTCGGCGACGGCGTCAACGACGCCCCCGCCCTGGCCGCCGGACACCTCGGCATCGCCATGGCTGCCGCCGGCAGCGACATCGCCATGAACAGCGCCAGCGTGGCGCTGATGAGCAGCGACCTGCGCCGGCTGCCGTTGCTGGTGAACCTGTCGCGGGCGACGACGAACGTGATCTGGCAGAACCTGGTGTTCGGCGTGTGCTTCATCATCGCGGGCGAGACGCTGATCCTGTTCAAGTACATCGGCCCGACGCTGGCGGCGGTGGCGCACATGCTGAGCTCGGCAATCGTGGTGTTCAACAGCGCCCGGATGGTGCGCTTCGCGGAGCATGTGGAGAGCCACATGCCGCGGCCGCGCCCGGCGCCGGCGGCCCCCGCGCCGGGCAAGGTCGCGCTCCAGCCGGTGTAGAGGAGGCCTCGGCGAGCGGCTCTCAGCCGACCTCGCGCGTCTGGAAGAGCGAAACGGCCATCGCCAGGATGGCGGCAGAATAGACAAGGGCGTAGGCGGCGACGCGCAGGACGTGCTCGAAGGCGATGAACAGCTCCTGGGTGATCGCGTCGCCGAGCCAGAAGAACTGGAAGTTGGGCAGGACGGCTGCTAGCACGCGGTATTGCAGGCCCTCCTGGGCATGAGCGGCGAAGCAACCGTCGGAAAGCAGCCCGAGCAGGTAGATGCCGCAGCACAGCGTCAGCGTCGCGATCTGGCTGAAGCGGGTGCTGAGGGCGACGGCGAAGGCCGCGAGAATCAGCACCGCCAGGAACACGAGGACGACGGCATACAGCGCCTGGAGCGAGTCGGCGTCGGGCAGGAAAGTCGGTTGATAGTGCCACTGCCGGTCGAACAGGAAGGTCGCCACGGTCGCCAGCGCCCCGAGCGGGATCACCCAGGAAAACAGCGCGGTCGAGAAATGCCAGCCGTAGTTGAAATTGCCGAAGGTCGCCGCCGCCAGGCTGATCGCCAGCGCCACGATGGAAAAGACGATCACGGGCTGGTCGAACTTGTGCGCGGTGCTCTCCATGACGCCGTTCTGAAGCGTCATGAAGAACACCAGGCACAGCAGCACGTGCCCGACGGCGATGGCCGCGATCACGCCCAGGTACTTGCCGACGATGAACAGCGGCCGGCTCACGGGCTTCGACACCACCGTCAGCACGGTGAAACTCTCGATCTCGCGCGTGATCACGCTCGACGCGCTGAACGCCGCCCCGATCAGCCCGTACAGCAGCATCGTCGAGAACGCCACGTCCTTCATGATCTTGTTGTCGCCGCCCGATTCCAGCGAGAACGTCGACAACGCCGGCACCAGCACCAGCCACCCCGCCGCCAGCCAGGTCAGCACGCCGAATATCGGCTGACGGATCGTCTCGGCGAACGTGTTGGCGCTGATGGCCAGCAGCTTGGCGAACATGCGTGCCCGGTTCCTTTGTCTCTCGGCCGCCGCGCCGCCCGGTGGAAGCGGCCGGCGAGCCGCGGGGATCATAGCACGAGCGCCGCTTTCGACAACAAACCACACGCGCCCGGCAGCCGAACGTTCGCGCAGACCCGGCCGCCGCGGCGCATCCGCGGGCGCACCCAAGAGGGCCTCCCATCGTGAATGAGACTTCCCACGCACGCAGCCGGTCCATCAGCCTGTTCGGCCTCCTCGTGCAGGCGGCCTGCGCCGCGGGCGTCGCCGCCCTGGCCCTGAGCACGCGCTCCATCGCGCTGTTCGAGCTGGCCTGGCTGCTGAGCGGCGGCATCCTGATCTGGTTCGTCGCGCTGCTGGTCTTCCGCCAGCACGAGCTGGCCGACCTCGAGGCCCTCGATCTCGACGAGCTGCGGCGCGAGAAACGCGCCAGCGGCGGCGGCGAGGCGCTCTTCGGCGGCGAGGGCGGCGTCAGCAGCGGGCTGGCGATCGCCGGCCAGCGCCTGGCGTGGATGCAGCAGTGGATGGTGCCGGCGTTCGCCGTGGTAATCGGCGGCTACCTGCTGGGCGTCGGATTGTGGCGCTGGCAGGTCGTGCACAAGCTGCTCGTGACGGCGCCGCTGGGTGAGATCCTCGGCAACGTGCAGCTCTCGCTGATCCTGCTGGCGATCGTGGTGCTGGCGCTGTTCTTCCTGTCGCGCTACGCCTCGGGCATGGGCCGCGTCGCCGCCTGGCAGCTCCTGCGGGCCTGCGGCTCGTACATGCTCGCCTGCGCCATCGTGGCGATGGCGGTCGCGGTGTGCTTCGGCGTCTACCTGTACCAGGGCGCCGACTGGTGGGAGCGGGCGGTCGCGTACGCCACGCCGCTGATCATGGTCCTGCTCGGGGCCGAGACGCTGATCAATTTCGTGATGGACCGCTACCGTCCGCGCAGCCCGGGCACCGAGCCGCGGGCCGCGTTTGACAGCCGCCTGCTGGGGCTGATCGCCGAGCCGGGCGGCATTGCGCACAGCCTCGCCGAAGCGGTGAACTACCAGTTCGGCTTCCGCGTTTCGCAGACGTGGTTCTACCAGCTCCTTCAGCGGACGCTGGCGCCGCTGATCGGGCTCGGGGCGCTGGTCCTGTGGCTGCTGACCGGCGTCGTGATCGTCTGGCCGAACGAGCGCGCGATCATCGAGCGTTTCGGCCGCCAGCTCAGCACCGAGGGCGTCGGCCCAGGCATCCATCTGAAGTGGCCGGCGCCCTTCGAGCTGGCCTACAAGTACGACACCGGCGTCTATCAGCAGTTCTTCGTCGGATACAAGATCGGCGACCAGCCCGACCCCGCCAAGCGCAAGTCGTCCAGCTCCGAGCTGGTCGAGCTGTGGACCGACGACCTCCACGCCGGCCGCGAGCACTTCGACCTGCTCATCGCCATTCCCCGCGGTGAGCGCGCGGTCCTGGGCGCCGCGGCGGAGTCCGACCCCAACCGGGCGGCCGCCCCGGTTCAGCTCGTGCGCATCGAGGTCTACATCCAGTACGCGATCGACGCCCAGCGCCTCGGCGACTACACCGGCAGCGCCGTCGAGCCGGACCGCGTGCTGCGCTTCGTGGCGTGGAACGAAGTCACGAAATTCGTCGCCGCCGCAACCATCGACGAGCTGATGAGCGAGCTGATGTCGAGCGGCGGCCCGCTGCTGCGCGAGCGCATCAACCGGCGCTGCGCCGACCTGGGCCTGGGCCTGCGGATCGTCGAAGTCGGCTTCCCCAAGGTCCACCCGGAGCGCAACGTCTCCGAGGCTTTCCGCCGGGTCGTGACCGCGCAGATGGAGAAGACCGCCGAGATCCGCCGCGCCCTCGTCACCGAGACGCAGTTGCTCTCCGAAGTCGCGGGGGACCGCTCGCGGGCGCTGCGGCTCTCGCACGCGATCCGCAACGTCGGGCGGCACGAGCAGGTGCTCTCGATGCGCGAAGCGTCGCTGCGGACGGCGGCGCCGCTGACGACCGAAGAGGAAGCGGCGCTGGCCGGGCTTGAGCCCGCGCTGCGGGCGCACGCCGAGGCGGAGTGGGAGCTTCAGCAGCGCCAGGAGCAGCAGCAGGACATCGAGCGCGACTGGGAGCTGGGACTGGGGCGCACGATGGAGCAGCGCCAACGGGCCCAGCGCGCCGTCGCCGAGGCGCAGGCGCTCATGGAGCAGGCGCAGGCCGCCGTGGACGCCCTGCACGGGGCGGTGCGCGAGCGGCTGGCGCAGCGCCGCCCCGCCGCCGAGGTCGAGCAGCTCCTCGACCTGCGCGGGGCGCGCGTCGGGCACGCGTTCTGGAACGAACTCCTGGAACAGGAGCTGATCGGCCTCGAGGGCGAGGCGGCGGTCGTCCTGGCCGGGGCGCAGGCGCGCCGCTGGGAGCGCGAGCTGCGCTCCGCCGCCGAGGTGGCGCGCGTGCTCAACGAGCGGTCGGCGTACAAGGCGGCCCCGGAGGTGTACCGGGCGCGGCGGTACTTGCAGGTGCTGGCCGAGGGCATCCGCGACGCGCGGAAGTACCTGTTGGCGTTTGACCCGGGCACGCTGCATCTGCGCCTGGAGGCGCAGGAGCAGGCGCGGCCCGGCCTGACCGACATGCCGACGCGCATGTCGCAGAATCCGTGAGCGTAGAGCCGGGAATCGGCCGGTGCGGCCGGGCCTGAACAACCCGCGGCCGCGAGCGGCAGGAGCAGCCATGCAAAGGATACCCATCGTAACGGTGCTGACGGCGGCGGTGCTCGTCGCCGTGCTCATCGCCTGGATGGTCACCTTCCAGGTTTCGTTCTACGAGTCGGTGGTCATCGTCCGGCTGGGCAAGGCCGTGCCGGAGGGCGTGCTGGACGGGCGCGACCCGAACGGCGTGGGGCTGCACTTCAAGTGGCCGCCGCCGATCGAGCGCATCCGCCGCGTGGACATGCGGCTGCGCGTGTTCGACACGCTGGAGACCGAGACGAAGACGCAGGACGGACAGAACGTGCTGGTCAGCGTGTTCGCCCTGTGGCGGGTGAAGGACCCGCTGCTGTTCACGACGCGCGTGCCGAGCGATGCGCGGGCCATCGAGCAGTTGACGGCGCGCGTGGCGCAGGCGCGCTCCGAGGTGATCGGCTCGCACCGGCTCTCGGACCTCGTGAACCTCGACGGCGCCCTGGTCGCCCGCACGCACGACGAGATTCAGAACGACATGCATCGCCGCGTGGCCCCCGGCGCGCTGAACGACTACGGCGTGGAGATCGTGCAGGTCGCGATCCGGCGCATCTCGTTGCCCGCCGAGGCGACCGCCAAGGTGCAGGAGGCGATGATCGCGGAGCGCGGCGCGATCGCGAGCCGCTATGAGCAGGAGGGGCGCTCGCTGGCGCTGTCGATCAAGGGCCGCGCCGAGGCCGCGAAGAAGAGCATCCTCGAGTTCGCCAACCGCAAGGCCGCCGAGATCGAGAGCGAGGGCACGCAGGCGAGCACGCGCATCCTGGCCCAGATCGAGGCCCAGGACCAGGAGCTCTACATCTGGCTGCGCTGGCTCGAGACCCTCCGCGACTCGATGAGGACCAAGACCACCGTCTTCCTGGACTGGAACACCGACGTCTTCCGCGTGTTCGGCTCGCCGGACATGCAGGTCGCTCCCATCCCAGGCCCGCGGCCCGCCGAAGGGGGCCACGATGGCAACTGAGCGCCGGCTGCTGGCCCATCACGACCACGGCGGCGGCCATCCACACCACCACCATCATCACGATGATGACGGCCTGCCGCACTTCTCCGACCCGGCTCAGGAGTCGCTGAGCCAGGCCCTGCGGGCCGGGTTCAACGTGATGCGCGTCATCATGGTCGTGCTGCTGGTGGCGTACTTCGCCTCCGGATGGTTCCAGGTGAAGCCGGGCGACCAGGGCCTGATCGCGCGCTTCGGGGCGCTGCGCGACAACCCGGCCACCGGCACGCCGATCTTCGAGCAGGGCTGGCATTTTGCGCTGCCCGACCCCTTCGATCACAAGATCGAGGTCCCCGGCCAGTTCTACACGCTGATGTTCGACACCTTCCTCTTCAAGCGCGTCGGCGACGCCGCCAACAAGCCCCTCGGCAGCCAGCCGCTGGCGCAGATCGTGATGGAGAAGGACAAGCTCGAGCCCGGCGACGACGGCGCGATGCTCTCGGGTGACCGCAACCTGTCGCATGGGCTGTGGTCGGTCGAGTTCCGCATCGAGGACGCCGCCAAATACGTGCGAAACATCGGCAGCAACCCCCCACAGGACATCAAGCCCCTGCTTCAGCGCCTGACCGAGAACGCCGTCGTGCGGGCCGTGGCGGGGCGGCGCGTCGAGGAAGTGCTGCGCTACGGCCGTCCCGGCGAGGTGATCGCCGACGTCGTTTCGGCCGAGGTGCACGCGCGGCTTTCGGTCGAGCTGGCCCGGCTGGAGACCGGCGTGGTCATCAGCAAGGTCACGGCGGAGACGATCGAGCCCGGGCGGGTGCGCTCCGCCTTTCAGCGCGTGAACGTGGCCCTGGGCGAGCGGCAGCGCCTGGAGCGTGACGCGGAGCGCGAGCGCACGCTCATTCTGAACGAAGCCGCCGGCCCGCAGTACGCCGACCTCCTGCGGGCGATCGAGGCCTACGGCGCGGCGCAGACCGTCGGCGAGTCTCCCGAGCGCCTGGCCGAGCTGCATGGCGAGATCGACGCCGTCCTGTTGACCGCCAGCGGCAAGGTGGCGGAGATCCTGCAAGGGGCGGAGTCGAACGCGACCGCGGCCCGCGAGTCGGTCCGTCGAGAGTACGAGGAGTTCGTCAACTACCTCGCCGCCTACCGCAAGTACCCGGAGACGACGCGCGTCCGCGAGTGGGTGCGGATGCGCGCGGCGGTGCTGGGCAGCCTTCAGAATGAGATCTTCTTCCTGCCGCGGGCCAGGACGATCGAGATCCTGACCAACCGCGATCCGGAGCGCGTGCTCGAAGCGGAGCGCGAACGATATCGGCGGACCGGGCAGCCGTAGCGGCCCGTTCCCGGCGTGCGGCGGCCAACGCGGCCGGCGGCGTTATCCTCTGAAATCGGGAGTGACACCGGACGTGAGCGTTCAACCGGTCATCTCGGTCGTCGGCCTGACGAAGGTCTATCGCGACTTCTGGCGCCGCGCCCGCGTCCGCGCCGTGAACAACCTCGACCTCGAGGTGCGCCCGGGCGAGATTTTCGGCCTGCTCGGCCCGAACGGCTCGGGCAAGAGCACGACCATCAAGATCATTCTCGGCCTGCTCAACCCGACCCGCGGGCGCGTCACGGTCTTCGGCCGCCCGCCCGACGACGTGCGTGTCAAGAGCCGCATCGGCTACCTGCCGGAAGAGTCCTACCTCTACCGCTTCCTCAACGCGCGCGAGACGCTCGACTACTACGGCACGCTCTTCCAGCTCCCGCGCGGCGAGCGCCGCCGGCGCATGGCGCAGTTGCTTGACATGGTCGGCCTGCCGCGGCACGCGGCCCGACGCCCGGTGGGCGAATACTCGAAAGGCATGGCGCGGCGCATCGGGCTGGCGCAGGCGCTGATCAACGACCCGGACCTGCTGATCCTCGACGAGCCCACCAGCGGCCTCGATCCGCTGGGCGCCAAGCTCGTCAAGGACGCCATCGTGCGCATCGGCCAGGAGTTCAAGAAGACGATCCTGCTCAGCAGCCACCTGCTCGCCGACGTCGAGGAGGTCTGCCACCGCGTCGTCATCCTCTACGGCGGGAGGATCCAGACCAGCGGCACGATGGAGCAGGTCCTGGCACGCAACGAGCAGGTTCAGCTCACCGGCGAGCGCCTCTCGCCCCAGACCATCAACGAGATTCAGAACCTCGTTCGACAGCGCGAGGGCCGCTCGCTGACGGTCAGCGTTCCCCGCGACCGGCTCGAGCACCTCTTCCTCCGCATCGTCCGCGAGGCCCACGAGCGCCAGGTCGAGTCCGCCGGCAGCGGCGTCACCGGCGAGATCGCGGCCTTCCTCGGAGCCGAGCAGCAGGGCCGCGAGGTGATCGAGCAGCTTGTCCGCGTCGAGCCCGAGCCGGCCGCCGCCGGCGAGTCCGAGACGCCGGCGCCGGCGCCCGTGGCCGAAGCGGTGCTGGCGGAGCTGACGGCGGCCGGGCAGACGGCACCGCGCCCGGACGGCCAGCCCGCAACGACGGAGGCGCGCAAGCCGGACGCCGCGCGGGTGAAGCCGGAGCCGGATCGTTCGCTGCTTTCGGAACTGAGCGGCGAGGAGCCGCGCGGGGGTGGGTCGAGTTGAGGAGCGTCTGGGCGGTGGCGCGGCTGACGTTCTGGGAGGGCCTGCGGATGCGGGTCGTCCTGGTGGTCGTGATCGCGCTGGTGTTCGTCGTGCTGCGCCTGCCGTTCGCCTTGCGCGGAGACGAGACGCTGGCCGGGCGTTTGCAGACGTTCCTGTCGTATTCGCTGACCGCGGTGGGCTTCCTGGTGGCGGTGGCGTCCACGTTCCTGGCGTGCGCGACGCTGGCGAACGAGTTCAAGACGCAGACGCTGCATCTGGTGGTGACCAAGCCGGTCTCGCGCTTCCAGATTCTCATCGGCAAGTGGCTGGGTGTGAACCTGCTCGGGCTGTGCATGCTGATCCTCTGCGCGCTGGTCATCTACGGCTTCGCGGTCTTCATCAAGAACCGCCCCGCGCTCTTCCTGCGCGACGCCCTCACCATCCGCGACGTCATCTGGACCGCCCGGACCGCCGCCTCCCCCACCGAGCCCGACTTTCTCACCCCGGCGCGCGAGATGGTCAAGGAGCAGGTCGAACGCCAGGGGCGCTTCTTCGCCGCCGGAGACCAGGCCGCCGTCGCCGAGTACGTCCAGAAGCTCCGCGACGAGTGGCTGCGCCTGAACGTCGCCGAGGCCGAGCTGTACGAGTTCGAGGGGCTGCTCCCGCCGGAGCGTCCCGACACCGTCTACCAGGTGCGGTACCGGGTGCGCGCCAGCTCGCCGCCGCTCGACGACCTGGTGACGCTCGACTTTCAGTTCCGCGACCCGGACACCCTGACGCCGCTCGGCCCGCCTTCGCGCTTCAAGATGCCCCTGAACCAGGAGCACCAGTTCCTGGCCGGCGCCACGCCGATGCTTCGCGGCGGCCGGGCGGCGTTGCTGGTGGGCAATCCGCCGGTGCAGGAAGACCGGATGCTGGGCTTCGTGGTGTTCTTTGAGAGCCGGGACTCGCTGAAGGTGCTGTACCGGGTGGGCTCGTTCGAGATGAACTACACCAAGGCGGTGCTGTTCATTTTCCTGCACGTCGCCTTCCTCAGCGCCGTGGGCGTCTTCTTCAGCACCTTCACGTCGTTCCCGGTGGCGGCGTTCTGCACGTTCGCCATTTACGCGCTGAGCGCGGCGAGCGGCGTCTGGCTCGAGGCCATCGGCGCGAACGACCAGTACCTGACGCCGAAGGACGATCCGTACGGAAGCCTCGGCCCGTTCATCCGGGCGCTGCTCGTGCCGCTGATCCAGTTCGCCTTTCCGGACCTAGCGCGCTACAGCGGCATCCGCAACCTGATCGACGGCTACTACATCCGCCTCGACGAGCTTCTGTGGGCCGCGGCGCATACACTCGGATATGGCCTGCTGCTGCTGGTGCTGCCCGGCTGGCTGATCTTCCGCGCCCGCGAGGCCGCCGAGGTGCAGGTGTGATCGCAGGCAGACTGGAAACCGGCATCGCCGCCGCGGTATCTCGATGAACACGCGCATCATCCAGCTTGTGGCCCTGGCCCTCTGCGGCGCCCTGGTCGTCGCGGCGTCGCTGCTGACGCCGCCGATCAACGAGGGCCGCCGCAGCCTGAACATGATCGGCCGGGAGAAGGTCGAGGAGAGCGTCCCGCCGGAGTACGCCCTGCTGGTGCAGGCGCTCGGCCCGCTGCGGGGGCTGCTGACGACGCTGGTGTTCATCCGCGCCGAGCAGTACAAGCAGGACGGCCGCTACTTCGACGCGATGCAGCTCGCGAGCTGGATCTGCAAGCTCCAGCCGCGCTTCCCCGGCGTCTGGGAGTTCCACTCCTGGAACATGGCCTGGAACATCTCCGTCACGACGCACACGCCCGAGGAGCGCTGGAACTGGGTCTACAACGGCGCCAAGCTGATTCGCGACGAGGGGCTGCAATACAACCCGCGCGCCGTCAACCTCTACAAACAGCTCACGTGGATATTCGTCAACAAGATGAGCGAGACCACCGACGAATACCACATGACCTACAAGCGCAACTGGGCCGCAAAGATGCACTGGGTCCTCGGCCCGCCCCCGGACCCCCTCACCCTCGGCACCCCCCAGCAGTTCGATCCGCTCGGGGGCGGCATCGGCAAGGATGAGCTCGCCGCCGCCGTCCGCCGCGCCCGCGCCGCGCAGGAGCCGCACCTGCTCGCGCAGCTCCCCGATCCGAACGCGGCGACGGCGCCGCCGAACCTCCTGCCCGAGACCGGCGTTGCGGCCGAGGCCGGGCCGTCGCTGCGGACGGCGCGGGAGCGCACGCAGCGCGCCGCCTACGACGAGTTGATGACCATTGCGGCCGCCCCGCACACGCTGGCCGCGCTCTACGCCGACTCGCCGCCGACGCGCGAGATGGTGGCGCGGCTGCGCGAGATCGGGGTGCGAATCAGCGATGAGAAGCTGGATGAGGACTCGTACGTGCGCGAGGGAGGGCTGGAGCGGGCGTTCTTCTCGCGCTACCGCCGGCTGGCGGATACGCCGGGCATTCTGGAGAAGGTCGTCAAGGACAAGGTTCGGGCCGAGCTCGAGGGCCCACCGGACCCGCATCTGCCGGCGTTCGACGAGATCGTGGGTGTGACGCGCAAGGACCCGGCCGGGGCGGCCCTGCTGCGCTTCCTACAGCGCAAGACGCTCCTGGAGGTTTACAAGCTGCGGCCGGAGCGGATGGCGGACCTGGTGCGGACGTTCGGGCCGATGGACTGGCGCGTCGTCGATGCGCACAGCCTGTACTGGGTGAACGAAGGGCTGATCCAGACCGAAGAGACGATCAGCACGTTCCGCAACGACAAGACCAACACGTCGCGCATGATCTTCTTCAGCCTGCGCAACCTGTTCCAGCGGAACAAGCTGACCTTCGAGCCGTTCTACGGCGACGTGAACCTCTCGTACATCAACTTTGCGCCCGACCTGAACTTCATCGAGCCGCTGCACCAGGCCTATCTGACCTACGGGCCGCTGATCGACCCCGAGCCGGAGCAGCAGGGCGCTGGGCGCACCTACCGCGTCGGGCACATCAACTTCCTGCGCGAGATCATCTCGTTGCTGTACTTCTACGGCAAGGAGCAGGACGCGCAGGCCTATTACGACTACCTGCGCGAGACGTATCGCCAGCCCGACGGGTCGATCAACCCCGAGTACACCAAGGCGCTGCGCGACTTCGTCATCGACCTGTTCTACGAAGCCGACCTGGGTTGGAAGGAGACGCGGGGTATCATCGCCGGCCTGATCATCCGCGGCTTCCAGGAGCTGGCCCGCGGGAACGAGCCCGAGTTCGCCCGGAACATCAAGCAGGCACAAACCTTCCACATCGACTTTCAGCAGGGTGGCAGCGGTGCGCCACCCTCCGAGAAGCTGCGCCTGCCTGAGTTCCCCGACCTCGTCGCCGACCTGCTGCGCGGCCTGCTGATCCAGCCCGCCGCCGGTCAGGTCGCCCTGCTCGACAAGGCACGCCTTTGGCTGTATCTCCCGCTCAACCTCCGTCAGGAAGTCTACGACGACGTCATCGAGACCCTCACGCGCGAGTGCGACCTCTACGAATTCGACGCCTCACGCGCCTTCCCCGAGCCCGACGGCATGCCCGCCTACCGCGAGGCCCGCGGCCGCCGCGGCCCCGAGCAAAAGGACGAGCCGATCTCGACTCCGGCCCAGAAGTTCGACTGAACCGGCCCAGGGGCGACGGGAGGCGCGCCGCCGCCCGGCCTAGCGCACGTCCTTGCCTTCAATCACGTCCGTGATCGGCGGACGCGGGCCGGGCCGGAACTCGCCCCGCCGCAGCCGGCGCACGTAGTCGTGGTAGGCCCGCATCGCGATCGGGCCGAAGACCAGCATGATCGGGATATTCGCCCACAGCATCACCCCCGTGCCAAGGGCCGTGAAGGCGTCGAGCTCGGCGTCGGTGCGCATCAGCCCCGCCGTCGCGACGACGACCAGCGCGCAGTACGCGAACTTGTACGGCAGGACAGAGCGCTGGCCGAGAATGTAGATCATTCCCTGCTCGCCGTAGTAGCTCCACGAGATGATCGTCGAGAGCGCGAACAGCCAGCACGCAATCGTCACCAGCCACATCCCCAGCCCCGGCACCACGCGATCGAACGCATGCCCCGTCAGCGCCGCGCCGACGTAGTCTCCGTACACGCCGTAGTCCGGGCTCCCGTCGGCGTCCTCGTTGAAGCGCGGCTTCTGCGTCGAGCGGATCGTGCCCCAGGCGGCCTCGAAACTCCCGTCCTCCTTCGCCACGACCGTGCCGCCGAGCCGGTGCAGATCGCGCCCCGTGTTCGATTGCCGGTCGGCGTGCAGAATCATGAAGATCGTCTCGCCGTTGCGCCAGCCCGGCGCCGCGGTCCGCAGGGTCTGAAGCGCCTCGCGCGACTTGGCCGGCAGCGGCGGCGTCTGGAGCGTCCAGGCGTTGCCGTCGCTCGCGCCGGCCGCCGGCACGACGGCCAGCGCCGCGCCATCGGGATAAACGGCTTCGGCGGACCGGTTCCACGCGCCGCTCAGCAGGATTACGAGCGTCGTCAGCGTGCAGACGACCAGCGTATCTACGAACGGCTCGAGTCCCGAGACCACGCCCTCGCGCACCGGCTGGTCGGTCTTGGCGGCCGAGTGCGCGATCGGCGCCGACCCCTGACCCGCCTCGCTCGAGAACAGCGCCCGCTTCATCCCCCACAGGAACGCGTACCCCGCCGTGCCGCCGAGGAACGCCTTGTCCACGTCCGCCGGGCTGAACGCGCAGACGAAGATCATCCACAGCATCTCCGGCACTTGCCGTATCTCGGCGAACACGACGTAGATCGCCGCCGCCATGTAGAACAGACACATGAACGGGACTAGCCGGCCCGCCACGGCGCCGATGCGCTTGATGCCCCCGATGATCACCAGCCCCACCAGCATCGCCAGAACGATGCCCACCGCCGGTTTCGGCACGCTCGGAAAGTAGCTGGCCGTGATCTCGGCCACGTTCCACGCCTGGAACATGTTGCCGCCGGTGATGGCGGAGATGATCAACGTCACGACGAAGATCACGCCGATGAGCTTGCCCAGCGCCGGCAGACCCCAGGCCGCGAACCCCTTGTCCGCGACCCACATCGGCCCGCCGTGCGGGTTGTCCGGGTCGTCCGTGTTGCGATACAGCATGGACAGCGTCACTTCGGTCAGCTTCAACGCCATGCCGAACAGGCCCACCATCCACATCCAGAACACCGCGCCTGGCCCGCCCAGGGCGATCGCCAGGGCCACGCCACCGATGTTCCCCAGCCCCACCGTCGCCGACAGAGCCGTCGATAACGCCTGGAAGTGGTTGATCGCGCCCGGGTCCTCTCGGCGGTCGTACACGCCGCGGATGGCCGCGACGCCGTGCGTCAACGCCACGTACTGCGAGAACCCGCTCCAGATCGTGAACAGCACGCCCGTCCCGAGCACGACGTACAATACCCAGTCGTGCCAGAGAACCACGTTGATGAGGTCCAGCGCGTGCATGAATGCGTCCATGGCGACCCTCTGCGGATGATGGAACTCGAACGTACCAAATGGGGCGACAGCGACCCGAAACTCGTACGAGAATGACCCGCGGCGCCCGCGCCAGCCGGCGTCGGCGGGTGGGAGCTTATCCGCTCGGGCGGTCGATGGCGAGCGCGCCCCCTTGACCCAGGCCCCATCGGGTTCGCCCGGGCCCCTATGGGCCGTGTTCCGCACCACTTCCGGGCGGCTGACGGCTCCAACGCCGTTCGCAGAAATCCACCCTGGGATTAAGAGCGCGAACTATCGTCCGTGACAGCGTCGCACCGGACGTGTGTATTTCCGCACACGCCGGCGCCCTCTTCCCGGGTGAGCGCGCGCCGGCCAATCGGAGCGCATGGGCACGGCCGGAACCGGCAACACCGAACGGAGAAACTCGAATGCGTCAGGAACTACGGGCGGCGACAGCGTTGCTGCTGGCCGCCTCGGCGGTGGTTCAGGCCAGCGGCCAGGCAAGCTTCTACGAGAGCTTCGACAACGTAGGGCCGACCAACCAGGGACAGCACGGTCCGGCGAATCTCATCGCCGCCGGCTGGATCTTCCGAAACCAGAGCGCCCCCATGGGCTCCGAGAGCTGGGCACAGGGCATAACCCTCCCCGGGTTTCCCCAGCCCCACGACGGCGCCGGATACATCGCCGTCACCAGCAGCAGCACCGACTTTTTCGGCGGCAAGGTCAGCAACTGGGCCATCCTGCCCGCCGTCCCCGGCCAGCAGGCCGGTGACGAGCTGCGATTCTTCGTATTCGACAACGGCAGCAGTAACATCAACACGCTTCAGGTGCGGTATTCGCCGAGCGGCGGGACGAGCACGGGCAGCGGTCCGAACGCCGTGGGCGATTTCACCGTGCTGCTCCAGGACGTGAACCCGCTGCCCGTCGGCGGATGGAACCTGGTCAGCGTGACGCTGCCGGGCAACGGCCGCGTGGCGCTGCGCTACTACATCGACAACGCCTGCAACTGGGGCTGCTTCGCCTCCTATACGGGCCTCGATTCACTCAGCGTCGGTGCGCCTCCGCCGCCGCCCTGCAACATGCCGCCCGTTCCCGCCGCCGGGCAGAACGTCGTCTGGACTCTCGCCGGCAGCCCGTACCAGGTCTGTCAGAACATCGGCATCCCCCCCGGCGCAACCGTGCTCGTCGAGGCTGGTGTGCAGGTGACGTTCGAAGCCGGAATGCAACTGGCCGTCTCGGGGACGCTGCGGCTCGCGGGCTCGGCGGCCGGCCGGATCAGCCTCGACGCCCCGACCGTCTTTCCGCCGATGGTCGTGGCCGCCGGCGGCGTCATCGAGGCCGACTTCGCCGATTTCAGCGGCCAGGTATTGGTGCGCTCCGGGTCGGAGACGGTGTTTCGCGACAGCGGCTTCTCCGGCATCGGCGTGCTGCGGACGGACCCGATCCCCGCCGCTCAGCCCTACGTGCTCATCGAGCGCTGCACGTTCGTCGACGGCGCCGACGTCGGCCTGACCGATGCCCTGGCGATCGTCCGCGACAGCACCCTCGACCAGGCCACGCTCAGCATCCTCCGCGGCTACGCCCTGCTCCAAGGCGCCAACAGCGTCACCGGCGGCTCACTCCTCATCACGCGCGAGGAGAGCGTTCAGCCGATGTCCATCGGCGGCGTCAGCGTCACCGGCAGCCCGATCGCCGGTCTTGCGCTCGACGGCGGAACGTATCGCATCGAGCCCGACGTCAGCCTCTCCGGGAACCCGTATCCGCTGCGGCTCTACGGCGGCCTGACTCCCGATAGCGTCCTGCCCCTCAGCGGAAACGCCGTTAATGCCATCGACGTGGGCGTCGGCGGTTTCGCGGGCGACGGGCGCTGGCCAAGCCTGGGGCTCACCTATCGAATCACGGGCGCTTCCGGCAACCTGCCCGGCGGACATCTCACGATCGACCCGGGCGTCGTCGTCGAGGCGGCGCACCCGAACGCGTCGATGATCTTCCGCTCGACGCGCCACGGCGTGCTCAAGGGGCTGCCGGACACCCCGATCACGTTCCGCGGTCTGCTCGGCCAGAACTGGAGCGGACTCGCGTTCATCACCAACGCCTCGACCGGCTCGCGCATGGAGTACTGCACGGTCCGGCACGCGGATTTCGGCGCCGTCAGCAGCGACAATGGCCTCTACGTTGACAACTGCGTCTTCACCCAGAACCAGGTCGGCGCCAACGCCAACACGTACGGCTCGATCTACTTCGCTGGCACGCGGTTCATCGGCAACAGCGTCGGGGTCAGCTTCACCGACCTGGGCGCGCCCGTGCTCAACAAGGCGAGTAACCCCAACTCGTTCCAGGGCAACGGAGCGGGCCTCGACGCCTTCGAGCCGGGATCCTCCGCCGACGCCCGCAACTGCTGGTGGGGACACCCCTCCGGGCCGCTGGCGCCCGGAAACCCCGGCGGCCAGGGCGACGCGATCACCGGCGCCGGCGCCGCGGGCGTACAGTATCAGCCGTTCCTGAGCGCCGCGCCGGACTTCGCGAATCATCCACCGGTCGTGCGCATGGTCGAGCCCGGCCTGACACGGCTGTACGCGTCACCGGACTACTCTCACCCCGACTTCCTGCTCGACCCCGGCACGCGGTACATCGTGCGCTGGGATGTTCAGAGCGACGACGCCGTCGCGGCGCAGCGCATCGAGTTCTCGCCCGACGGGCATTATCCCAGCCGCTACACGGTGCTGGTCGATTCGATCCCGCCTGACGCGCGCTCGTGGGAGATCACGGTCCCCAGCCCGGGCTTCGCCGTCACCAACCAGCCGCAGTTCCTCAAAATCGTCGCGGTCGACGCCACCGGCCGCGAGGGCTGGGACCAGACGCCCGTGCTCGTGCCCTCGGGCAACATCGGCGGTGAGCTGACGATCACCACCGACCTCGCCGGTCAAACCTTCGTCGCCGGACAGGCGATCCCCGATATGCACTGGACGGGATCCGTCACAGGCTTCCCCTCGATCAAACCGCTCGTCGTTCTGGAGAGCGACGGCGCCGCGGTGCTGGGTCTGAATCTCGCCCCCGGGCACGGGCAGTTCTTCCAGAAGTTCCCGTACGTCAGCACCGACAGCGCGCGGCTGGCCCTGCTGGTGCGAAACAACTCCAACGACGCCGCCTGGTTCTTCGCCGACGGCTACTTCTCCATTCGTCACGATCCGCGCCTCGGCCTCACCCCGCCGGCCGTCACGCTGCTCACGCCGCAGCACGGCGCGTCGTATCCCGGCGGCGGCGTCGTGCCGGTCGCCTGGACCGCCGCGGCGCCGGAAGGCCTGCGCTCCTTCGACATCCAGGCCTCTTACGACGGCGGACGAACGTGGCACCCGATCGTGCGCGACCTGCCGGCGACGGCGGAGCACTTCGACTGGCGGCTGCCCCCCAGCGACGGCGTCGCCGACGTGCGCGTGCGCGTGATCGTCCGCGATCAGCGCTTCCAGAACTCGTCGGATGGCGCGACGCGCGTCTTCAGCATCGCGCCCGGCCGCGGCGGCCTTCCCGGCGACCTCGACGGCGACGGCCACGTCAACCAGGCCGACCTCGGCATCCTTCTCGCCTCGTTCGGCAAGTGCGACGGCGACCCGGCCTTCAATCCCGTCGCGGACATCGACGGCGACGGCTGCGTCGGCCAGAGCGACCTCGGCGTGCTGCTGGCGAACTTCGGAGCCTGAGACGCCGCAAACAGCCGGCCGGCCGACGGTCTCGAAGCCGGGCTTTCCACGGCCCGGCTTCGCGGCCACCCGGCGCCCGGGCTGTGTTTCGACCGCCGGGCCGCGCCGCGCGGGCGCCACGGCGTTCACATCGATCCGCCCGCCCCGGACAACCGCTTCGAGCGCGCCGCGCCGCCTTTCTGACGCCTGCAACAGCCGGTACGATGCGCCGCTTTGGTCGCTTGAGAGCCGGGGACGCCGCGCCATGGACGACTTGTCGAGAATACGCAACATCGGCGTGGCGGCGCACATCGACGCCGGCAAGACGACGACGACCGAGCGTCTGCTCTTCTACAGCGGGACGATCCACAAGATGGGCGACGTCGACGACGGGACGACCATCACCGACTTCGACGCGGAGGAGCAGCAGCGCGGCATCACGATCTACTCGGCGGCGGTGACGCTGAGCTGGCGCGACTGCCGCATCAACCTGATCGACACGCCCGGCCACGTGGATTTCACGGCCGAGGTTGAGCGCAGCCTGCGCGTGCTGGACGGCGCCGTGGTCGTCTTCGACGCCTACGAGGGAGTCGAGGCGCAGTCGGAGACGGTCTGGCGGCAGGCGGACAAGTACAAGGTGCCGCGGATCTGCTTTGTCAACAAGATGGACAAGACCGGCGCGAACTTCGCGGGCGCCGTGCGTTCGATCGAAGAGCGTCTGCACGCGCGCCCGATCCCGATCCAGATCCCGATCGGCGAGGAGAACTCCTTCCAGGGCTTCGTGGACCTGATCGCGATGGAGGCCGTTCTTTTCGAGGGCGAACGCGAAGACACGACCTTCTCGCGCGGGCCGATCCCCGCGGAGCTGCGCGACGCCGCCCGCGCCGCCCGCCACGCGCTGGATGAGAAGGTCGCCGAGCTCGACGACGAGCTGATGGCCCACTACCTCGAGCACGAGACGCTCACCGCCGACCAGCTCCGCGCCGGCCTGCGCAAGGGCACGATCGGCCTGCGCTGCCAGCCGGTGCTCTGCGGCTCGGCGCTCAAGTACGTCGGCGTCCAGGCCGTGCTCGACGCCGTCTGCGACTTCCTCCCCAGCCCGCTCGACGTGCCCCCGATCGAAGGCGCCGACCCCGAGAACCCCGACAAACGCCTCAAGCGCAAGTGCTCGCCCGACGAGCCGCTCGCCGCCCTCGTCTTCAAGGTCGTCGCCGACCCCCACGGCGACCTGTTCTTCGTCCGCGTCTACTCCGGCGTGCTGAGGGCCAACTCGCGCGTCACCAACGTCGGCCGGCGGCGGAAGGAGAACGTGCCGCGGCTCTACCGCATGTTCGCCAAGCGCCGCGACCAGATCGAGCAGGCCTTCTGCGGCGACATCGTCGCCGTGATCGGCCTGAAGGAGACGCTCACCGGCGACACGCTCTGCGGCCCGAACAACCCGATCCTGCTCGAACGCATCGAGTTCCCCGAGACCGTCATCAGCATGGCGATCGAGCCGCGCAGCTCCGCCGACCGCGACAAGCTGCTGGCGGCGCTGAAGACCCTGACGCGCGCCGACCCGACCTTCTCCTTCAAGGAGGACGCCGACACCGGACAGATCGTGATCTCGGGCATGGGTGAGCTGCACCTCGAGGTCATCTGCCACCGCCTCGAGCGCGACCTCAACGTCGCCACCAAGACCGGCAAGCCACGGGTCGCCTACCGCGAGACCATCACCCGCCCCGCCGAAGCCCAGGGCCGCATCCAGCGCCAGGCCGCCGGAAAAGCGCAGTTTGCCGCCGTCACCGTCCGCGTCGAGCCGTTCACGCCCGCGCCGGGCGAGCCGCTGCTGCGCTTCTCCAACCGCCTGCCGCCCGGCAGGATCCGCCCGGTCTGGCTGCCGGCGATCGAGTCCGGCTGCCGCGGCGCGGCGCAGAGCGGCGCGCTCGGCGGCTATCCGCTGATCAACGTGCAGGTCACGCTCATCGACGCCGAGGAAAGCGCCGAGGAGTCGTCAGAGGTTGCCTTCGAGATCGCCGCCGCACAGGCCGTGCAGCGGGCCATGGAGCAGGCCGGCCCGGTGCTGCTCGAACCGATCATGAAAGTCGAGGTTGTCACGCCGGAGGACTACTTCGGCGCGATCAACGCCGACCTGAGCTCACGGCGGGCGATCATCACCAATACCAGCATGCGCGGGCGGAACCACGTGATCGACGCCCACGCGCCGCTGTCGGAGATGTTCGGCTACGCGACGCAGATGCGCTCGCTCTCCCAGGGCCGCGCGTCCTACTCCATGGAGCCGTCGCGCTATGAACCCATGCCGCCCGACCGTGCCCGAAAGGTGCTGGGCATGCTGTAGGCGCCCGAACGGCCAGCCGCGGTGGCCCGCTTCCCAACAACCGCTCAACGGCGTCGTCGCGTGTTTCGACGCCTCTCAACAACGAAGAACGGAGAGGGGGGGATTCGAACCCCCGGTACGGTTTCCCGCACACACGGATTCCAGCCGTGCTCCTTCAGCCACTCGGACACCTCTCCTGCAACCCCTGCCGGCGCAGGGCCGGACTACCTTATTCGTACGTCCTGCGCCCGACAAGCGTTCCGCTAACGGCGACGCGCCGCGCGCTCGGAACGGCGCGTCCGACGCCGAAACGGCCGGTCAGGCGCGTCAGTTTGGCAGAGCCGGCGGGCTCAATCCGGCACGGCCAGTATTACGCAACATATTTAATAACGTGAGTTTACGGCACATGGCCTGACTGGCACGCGGGTTGCCAAAAGACCTCCGGAGCAACGCAGCAGGCTCATCCGAAAAGGAGGCATCGTCATGTTCCGAACGATCGACTGGTACACGCCGTTTCAGCAACTGCGGCGCGAGATGCAGGACCTGATCGACACGGTCGCGCCCGAGTTCGCCCCGGCCGCGGTTCGCCCGTACCCGGCGGTGAACATCTACAGCGCCGGCGACGCCCTGCTGGTCGAGGCCGAGGTCCCAGGCGTCCGCAGGGAGGACCTGGAAATCCTCACCACCGGCAACGAGCTGACCATCAAGGGCCGCCGCCCCGGCGACGACGAAAACCTGACGTTCCATCGCCGGGAGCGCGGCGTGGGCGAGTTCACGCGCGTCGTCACGCTGCCGATCGACGTCGACGCGGACAAGATCGAGGCCACGCTTCAGGACGGCGTGCTGACCCTGCGGCTGCCGAAGGCGGAGTCCGCGCGTCCGCGGCAGATCACGGTCAAGGCCGGGTAGCGTTGGCTGACGAGGCAATCACCGCGACCCGGATGGGTCGCCCATACTGTGGAGGAGTTTCAACATGGCCGCCAACACCATGCCGACCTGCGAGGCGCCGAAGCGCGCCACCGAGACGGTACCCACGGAACGAATCCGCGGCGGGCGCACCTACCTGCCCGCGGTCGATATCGTCGAGCGCGACGACCGGCTGATGCTGGTCGCCGACATGCCCGGCGTGCGCCGCGATGACCTGGAGATCGTTTACGAGCGCGGACAGCTCTCGATCCTGGGCAAGGTGGACCCGCGCCAGACCGCCGACGGCATCGAGTGCCTGCGCTGCGAATACGGCGTGGGCGACTTCGCGCGGGTGTTCCAGATCGGCGAGGGGATCGACGCCTCGAAGATCGAAGCCGAGCTGCGAGAGGGCGTGCTCACGGTGCATCTGCCGAAGGCGCGCGAGCTCATGCCGCGCCGTATCGCCGTCAAGCCGCAGTAGCTCGCGCCGGGACCGCCCGGCGGCGTGTGCTGCTTTCAGACTGTCAGGATGTCGGGAGGACGAAACATGAACATCATTCCGTGGAGAAGGAACCGAGAAGACAACGAGGGCCCCGTTGCGACGGAGTCGCCGCTGGCGCGCCTGCGGCACGAGATGGACACGATGTTCGACCGTTTCCTGCGTAACCCGTGGGGGCTGACGCCGCTCGAATCGTCGCTGGGCCGCCTGACCGCCCTGCCGCGCACCGACCTGGCCGAAACCGACACGCAGGTCATCGTCACGATGGACGTGCCCGGCGTCGATCCGAAAGAGGTGCGGATCGAGCTGGAAGGCGACACGCTCACCGTGCGCGGCGAGAAGCGCTCGCAGAAGGAGGAGAAGCGTCGCGACTATCACTACATGGAACGCCAGTCGGGCAGCTTCATGCGGCGCATCCAGCTTCCCAGCACGGTAGACCCCGACAAGGTCGAGGCCACGCACAAGAACGGCGTGCTCACGATCACGATCGCCAAGCACCCGGGCGCGACGCCGAAGCGCATCAAGCTTCGCGAAGGCTGAGCCGCCCGATAGCAGCACGCCTGACGCGCCGGCGAGCCCAGCCCGATAACGCGGGCGCTCGCCGGTCGCGCATTTCCGCCCGCCGGGCCGGGCCGCGCTTGCAATTCTTCCTAGAATCTAGCGTGTGCCACTGCGCTCGCGAGGCGAGGTGCCCTTTCGTGGAGCGTTGGCACCGCAGCAGGCAGTGGCGCACACTTCAATCGCTCGACGTCACGGTGCCCCCCCCACGCCGGGCGATCATCTGCCCCGGCAGGCGTCTCACCAGCCCCTTGAGCTCGAGCGACGTGAACGCCGCGATGGCTTCACCAGTGGGCAAGGCGGCTGCTTGAAGCACGGCGTCCTGGAGCGCGGGTTCATCGGTGAGGCAGGCGAGCACCTGGCGCTCCGCGTTGTTGAGCGCGACATCGGGCACGAAGCCCGAGCGTCCGCCGGCGCCGACGGCCGCGTCGTCGGCCTCGCCTTGCGCGCTTCCCTCGCACGCGAGCGCGGCGCGCTGCGCCGCCGCGTTTGCGACGTCGCCGCTGACGCCCAGGCCTGTGAGAATTCGGCCGACGTCGCCCAGCTCAGAGAGCACGTCCTCCAGGCACGTGACGAGCTTGGCGGCCCCCTTGCGGATCAGGTCGTTGGTCCCGATCGCGGTCGCGTCCTGGGCGCGGCCCGGCACCGCAAACACCTCGCGGTTGTACTCCGACGCGAAGCGCGCCGTGATCAGCGCCCCGCTGCGGGCCGCCGCCTCAACCACCAGCACGCCCAGGCTCATTCCGGCGATGATCCGGTTTCGGGCCGGGAAGTTCCCCGCGCGCACCGCCGTGCGGATCGGCAGCTCCGACACCCAGGCGCCGTGCTCGAGCAGCTTGTCGGCCAGGGCGCGGTTCTCGGGCGGGTATATCTCGCTCAGGCCGCTGCCGATCACGGCGATGGAGCGGCCGCCGACGTCGACCGCGCCGTGCTGCGCAAAGGCGTCGATGCCGCGCGCCAGGCCGCTGATGACCGTGAAGCCGACGCTCGCCAGCAACTCGCCGAACCGCCGCGCCTGCTCCGCGCCATAAACCGAGCAGCGGCGCGAGCCGACGACGGCCAGCGCGACCGCGTCGGTCGCGCGCAGCGCGCCTTTCACGTACAGAACGATCGGCGCGTCGGGTATGAACCGCAGACCGGGCGGATACTCCGCATCGGCGCGACAGATCACGCGCACGCCGAGCTGCTCTGCCGCCTGCGCCTCCTCCTCCCAGCGCAGCTCGCCGCGCGCCCGGGCGATGCGGCCGGCCTTGTTCGCCCCGATGCCTTCGACGTGCTGGAGCTCGGCGGCGGAAGCCCGCCACGCCGCCTCGGCATCTCCAAACCGCTCCAGCAGCCGCGCGAACGTCAGCGGCCCTACGCCGTCAACGAGCGCCCAGCGCCAGTGCGACAAGGCCGTGTCTGAGAAGAACGCGCTCACGTACGGCTCTCCACGGCGGACGCGCGAACAAGCCGGTCGCCCGGCCGGATGCGGCGCCCGTTGGCGTACGCCTCGAAGGACATGAGCCTGCCGCCCGATGGTTTGACTTCGATCAGGCGCACGGCCCCGTCCGCCGCTTGCACGGTCAGATCGTCGCGGAATTCGCCCGGCTGCCAGCGGGCGGGCGTGCTGCGCTCGTGTGCCGTCGCGACGGCGGCGCGCGCCAGCAGCACGCGCTCGCGCCGCCCGCCGGCCGAGACGAACTCGCACGCCGCGGCGGGCCAGCTCCAGAGGCCATTGATGCGCCGGGCCGCCATGAACGCGGGGCCCGCGAAATCGACGAACGCGTCGGCCTTGCTGAGCTTCGGAGCGCGGCTGGCCAGCGACGCGTCCTGCGGCGTCGGCCGAGCGTCCCCGCTGGCGATGCGTTGCAGCGCCGCGACCGTGGTCTCAGCGCCGAGGCGGGCGAGCCGGTCGTGAAGCTCGTCGGCCGTCTCGGTCTCCCCGATCGGCGTCTCGGCCTGTGCCCAGATGGCGCCGGCGTCCCAGCGCTCGTCGATCTGGAAGACCGTCACGCCGGTGACGCTCTCGCCTGCCAGGATCGCCCACTGATACGGTGCGGCGCCGCGGAACCTGGGTAACAGCGACGCGTGCAGGTTCACGCAGCCGCGCGGCAGCGCGGCGAGCAGCCCAGGTCCGATCTTCTGCCCGAACGCCACGACGACGCCCAGCTCCGCGTCCGCCAACACGTCGCGGAGATCAAGTGCGTTGACGTCGGGCGCCTGCACGTGCCGCATGGCCAGCTCAACGGCGAGGGCGTGGATCGGCGTCGGCCGCAGGACTTGCCCGCGGCCCGCCGGGCGGTCGGGTTGGCTGATGACGCAGCGCACCTCGTGGCCGGCGAGCGGCAGCGCCCTGAGGGTGCCCGCTCCAAACTCGCCGGTGCCGAGAAAGACGATGCGCATCGCGCTCACCGGCCGGTGCTCTTTCTAACAAAGCGCGCCTCGAGTTCGCGCAGGGTGTTGCGCGTCGCGATGCGGTCGCCCGGGCCCATGCGGTCGATGATGAGGACGCCGTTCAGATGGTCGGTCTCATGCTGCCAGATGCGCGCCACGAGGTCGGCGCCGCTCTTCTCGATGCGGCGGCCCTGGAGATCGTGGGCGACGATCCGGCAGCGCTGCGCGCGGCGCACCTGGACGTGCACGTCGGGGATCGAAAGACAGCCCTCCTCGGCCTCGCGCTGCCCCTGCGGGTCGACGATCTCCGGGTTGACGAAGACCTCGTCGCCGCCGGGCTCACCGGTCGCGTTCATCACGAACAGCCTCAGGCCGAGCCCGACCTGCGGAGCGGCCAGGCCGACGCCCTTGGCGTCCCTCATCAGTTGCAGCATGCGCTCCGCGACGGTCGCGAGCTCGCCGTCGAAATGGCGCACCGGGTCGGCGGCCCGCCTCAGGCGCGGGTCGGGATAGTGAATGATCGCGAGCTGTTCATGGTGGCGCTTCGCCATGGCCGCCCTGCGAGTTTAACTCAGAACGCCTGCCCGTGCAGGAACGCCCGGGCCACGCGCAGGCACATCTGCGGGTTGTTGAACACCAGCGGAACCAGCAGCGACAGGTCCGTATTCGGCATCCGCAGGTAGTCCGCCAGCCGCGTCCGCCATTCGACGCCGAAGCTCGCCAGCTCGTCTTGCGGAACCGGGGCCTTCAGCGCCCGGGCCACCACGTCCGCCGCCAGCACGCCCGACATCATCGCCGGGTAGATGCCCTCGTTGCTGAACGCCGATACGAACCCCCCCGCGTCGCCCAGCAGCAGGCAGCGCTTGCCTACGTGCGTGTCCAGGTCCAGCGCCAGACCCGCCGGACTCGGATGCGCCTGGATCTCCGGCGTCGGCCCCGGCGGCAGCAGCCCGGCCTGCCGCGCGGCGGCGAGCAGCGGCTGGAAGGCGGCGCGCAGCTCGGCCTGCGCGCCGCGCGTCAGCAGCGAAAGCCGAGCGCGCGTCCCCTTGCGCGTGACCGTGGCGATCAGGCCGGCGCGGTTGCTGCCGATCACGATCTCCAGCCCCGCCGCCGACGCCGGAACCTCAAACTCCGCGTACAGGCACTGCGGAACGCGCGGCGCACGGCCCGCCGGCGTCAGGTTCGCGGCGCCGGCGGCGTAGGAGTGCAGCCCATCGGCCAGCAGCAGGGTGCGCCCCACCACCTCGCGTCCGTCGCCCAGCCTCAGCCGCACGAGGCTCTCGCCGAGCGTGACCTGCTCGGCGGCGACGCCGGCCAGGCCGACGGCGCCCGCCTGCCGCGCCGCCTGGAACAGCGCATCGTCGAACGCGGTGCGATCCACGACCCAGCCCCAGATATCCGGCTCGGAGACGTCGACGTGCCGCCGGATATCCCACGTGTGCAGGCGCAGCCCGGCAAAGCGCTCCGCGCCGATGCGCGCGGGATCGAGCCCGAGCGACTCGCAAAGGCCCGCGCCCGCCGGGCCGATCCAGCCGTTGCAGGCGCGCCCGCCGCGCGTCGCCCGGCGCTCGATGATCTGCACGCTCAGCCCCAGCGCGCACGCCCGCAGCGCCGCGGCGCAGCCCGCCGGTCCGCCCCCGAGCACGAGCACGTCCGCCGCGTCGCTCAACCATGCCCTCCGAGCCGCGCTACTTCATCCGCTCCCAAAGAAACTCCTCCGCCGCGCGGAACCGCTCGAACGCCGACTTCAGCGTCGCGCGGATCTCGTCGAGCTCGGCGTCGCCGTGCAGCACGGAGCCGTCGCCCGCCGCGCTCACCAGCGCCTCGAGCCGCGACGAGGCGTCGTCGAGATACGTGGCCGCCTCGGCGAAGCGCCGGGCCGCCTCGAACGCGTCCATCTTCGCCTGCTCGGCGGCGCTGGGCTTGTTGAGGATCCGCCACGGGTTCAGGATCAGCGCCTGGATGCCGCCGCGCAGCTCGGCGCTGGCCTCCTTAACGTTGGTGATGGTGCGGTCGACGGCCGGGCGGTTCACAAGCACCATGCGCCGGGTCGCGTCGGTGACGACGCCGACATCGTTCAGGGCCCCGTTCACCTGGTCGAGGGCGCCGTGCAGCTTTCCAAGCAGCGCCGCTCCGTCGCCGCGATCCAGCTCGGCATTGACCGCCGGCAGCGTCTCGTTCCGCACGGTCGCGGCGATCTGGGCCACGTCCGAGATGGCGGCGTTGAGCGGCGGGCGATTGTCCGCAAGCAGGGCGTTGGCCTGTCCGAGGGCTGCGGAGAGCGTGTCGATGGCGCCGTGCACCTTGGCCAGCATTCCGGCGGAATTCTCGCGCTCGGACTGCTGGCGGAGCGCGGCGGTCAGGGCGTTGACGTCGTCGAACGCGCGCTGGAGCTTGTACAGCAGCGCGGCCTGGTCGTGCACGGACGCCTGCATCCGCACCTGCTGCGTCAGCGCGTTGATGTCATCCATGCTGGCCTGGATCTTGTACGCCAGCGACCCCTCGACCCGGTCGTCCAGCAGCCGATCGAGCTTCTCGACCATCCCCCCCGGACCCAGAATCCGCCGCGACAGCTCGCTGATCGCCGCGCTCAGGCTCTCCGGCGGGGCGCCGCGGATGATCTCTCTCTGCACCAGGCCGCGCTCCAGCGTGCCGACGTTGACGATCACGAGCACGCCGCCGCCGCCCACGGGGGGCTGAGTCGTAGTGATGTGGCAGTCGCGGTAGAGCGCGAGGTCGGCATTGACGAGCGCCGCCACGGTGATGAGCAGCTCTCCGCGGGAGGTCGTGTCGCGGCGCAGCTCGACGCGCGTGACCTTTCCGACGTCGAGGGCGCCCGCGAGCAGCACGCGGCTGCCCTTCTTGATCGGCGCCAGTCCGTCGTCGTGGGCGAACTCGACGATGATCTCGCGCGTCGCCGGGGCCGTGAGCGGGTTGATGAACAGAATCGTGCCGACCAGAAGCGCCAGAAAACCCACCGCCACCACGCCGAGCACCAGGTCTTGTCGCTGTGAGAGCATGCCGTCCGCCTTCGATGGGGCCGCGCCGGGCACCTGCGTCCGCGCCGCGCGCCGGGCGGTATTGTAGTCAGCGCCGCGGCGAATGCACGCCGCGCGTCGCCGCTCAGAGCCCGGCGGCCGATGCGCCGGCAGACACGCCCCAGGCGGCGAAGTAGGCGATCGTCGTCATGCTGAAGAACGAGAGGGCGGCCCAGCCCCACGAGCCGGTCTCACGCGCGATCACCGCCAGGGTGCTGGCGCACTGCGCGCAAAGGGCGAAGAACACCATGATCGACAGGGCCACGGGCAGCGTGAAGAGCGGGCGTCCGTCGGGCCAGCGCGCCGCCGACAGCGCGTCGCGCAGCGGCTCCGACGTTTCGTCCTCACCCGCGCCCAGGTTGAACACCGTCCCGAGCGTCGCCACGATCACCTCGCGCGCCGGAAACGACGCGATCACGCCCACGCCGATCCGCCAGTCCCACCCCAGCGGCGCCAGCACGGGCTCGATCGCGTGCCCGGCGCGGCCCAGGTAGCTCTCGCGCAGCCAGGCCCCGGCCAGCGCCGATTCGAGCTGCGCTTCGCCCCAGCCCTCGGCGGCCGCCTGCTGGCTCAAACGTTCCGCGACCCGCGCATCCCGTGGAAAGTACGCCAGTGCCCACACCACGAGGTTCACAACCAGGATCACCGAGCCGGCGCGAATGATGAAGCTGCGCGCGGCGAAGTACATTCGCTGCCACATCGCCCGCAATCCGGGGACCTTGTACGACGGGAGCTCGAGCACGAAGCCCGACGCCGGCCCCGCCAGCACCGTCCGCTTCAGCAGCCACGCCACCGGGATCGCCACGACCACGCCGACGAGGTACATCGCCAGCATCACGAGCCCCTGCAAGCCCACCCAGCCGCCAAGCACGCCGCGCTCCGGCACAAAGGCGGCGATCATCAGCACGTACACGGGCAGCCGGGCCGAGCAGCTCATGAAGGGGGCGATCATGATCGTGAGAAAACGCTCGCGCCGGTCGGCGATGACGCGGGCGCCCATGATGGCCGGGACGGCACAGGCAAACGACGACAGCAGCGGGATCAGCGCCCTCCCGCTCAGGCCGATCCCACGCATCACGCGGTCCATCAGGTGGGCCGCGCGCGTCATGTAGCCACAGTCCTCCAGCACCGCGATAAACGCAAACAGGATCATGATCTGCGGCAGGAAGACCAGCACGCCCGCCACCCCCGCGATCACCCCGTCCACCACCAGGCTTCGCAGCGCGCCCTCCGGCAGCCAGGCGCCGGCGGCGCGGCCCAGGAGGTCGAAGCCCGCCTCGATCTGCTCCATCAGCGGCTTGGCCCAAGGGAAGATCGCCTGAAAAAGCACGAACAGCACGCCGAACAGCACGACCGGGCCCCAGACCTTGTGGGTCAGTACGTGGTCAAGCCGGTCGGACCACGTGAGGATCGGCCGGGCCGGCTGCGTCACGACGCCGTTCAGAACGCGATCGACCCAGGCGTATCGCCCGCGAACCTCCGCCACCGCCGGGTCGATCCCGGCGGCGAACAACCGCTCGCGGGCCGCGTCGAGCGCCGCCATCGAGCCGCCCGACGCCAGGTAACGCGCCCGCTCCTGACCATCGCGGTCGGCGAGCACGCGCAGCGCCTCCGCCGGCCGCAGGGTCCGGTCGCCGAGCGCCAGGCCGCGGCACGCTTCGGCCAGCCGCGCGTCGATGGGCGGTTGCGGATGCGTCGGAGCGGCGGCGGTCGCGCGTTGCAGGGCGACGACCAGCGGCATGATCGTGGCCGGGTGCACGGCGACGACCGGAATCGCGGGCACGCCGAGGCGCTGCGCGAGCAGCTCGAAGTCGATGCGCAGGCCGCGCGCCGCGGCCAGGTCGATCATGTTCACGGCGACGACGACGGGCAGCTCAAGCTCGAGCGCCTGGCTCAGCAGGTACAGGTTGCGCTGAAGGTTGCAGGCGTCGACGATCACGAGCAGCGCATCGGGCCTTGGCCGCGCGGCGAGGCGGCCCCAGACGGCGTCGGCGACGATCTGCTCGTCGGGCGAGCGGGCCGCGAGGCTGTACGTTCCCGGCAGGTCGAGCAGTTCGATCGGCGCGTCACAGCCGCGTATGCGTCCGCTCGCCACCTCGACGGTGACGCCGGGGTAGTTTGCAACATGCCGGGAGAATCCGGTCAGCGCGTTGAACAGCGAGGTCTTGCCGGTGTTGGGATTGCCGATCAGGGCGACCGTGCGGGTCGCGCCACGCGCCAACTCGGCGTCACGCGCCGTGCGGTGGACCGTGGTCTGAGGAGATGGGTCGCTCACCGCAACCAGCCTGCGCGCAGATTGTTGCACGGTTGGATCGGCGTCAAGCGCCTTGGAATGTGCGGACGACGCCCGGCCCCCCGGCGACCCGCAAACGCCGCCGGCCCGCGACCGCCGCCTACTCGCGCACGATATCAACCAGTTCGGCTTCGCTGCCGCGCAGCGAAAGCTCACATGTTCCCAGCCGGACCCGTAACGGGTCGCCGAGCGGGGCGCGCCCGAGCACCTGCACGATGGCGCCTTCGATCAGGCCCATCTCCATCAGCCGTACGCCGACCGGCCCATCGTGCCGGACGGCACGGATGCGAAGCGACGTGGAAAGCGGGGCGCGCGCCAGCGACATCGTCGGATCTCCATTGAAACGCCAAGCAGGCCGTTGCCATGCTCGACACTTGTATTATTAATCAAACACGGAAAGGCCGCAACACGCCGGGCGTCTGTAGACCGAAGATTTCGCGCGGTGACAACCGTCCGATAATCTGGCGACGCGCTACCGCATGGCCTTGCGCAAGGCGTCCGCCTTGTCCACCCGCTCCCACGTGAACTCCGGCAGCGAACGCCCGAAGTGCCCCCCGCTCGCCGTCAACCGGTAGATCGGCCGGCGCAGGTTCAGCGCCTCGATGATGCCCCTTGGCGTGAGCGAGAACAGCTCGCGGACGACGCCAGCCAGCTTGTACTCGTCCACCCGCCCGCTGCCCTGCGTGTCAATGTACACGCTCGTCGGCTCGGCGACGCCGATCGCGTACGAAAGCTGCACTTCGCACTGGTCGGCCAGGTCGGCGGCGACGATGTTCTTGGCGATGTGGCGGGCCATGTAGGCGGCGGAGCGATCGACCTTCGTGGGGTCTTTGCCGCTGAAAGCGCCTCCCCCGTGCCGCCCGCGCCCGCCGTACGTGTCGACGATGATCTTGCGGCCGGTGAGGCCGGTGTCGCCGTGCGGGCCGCCAATCTCGAAACGCCCGGTGGGGTTGACGTGCAGCGTGATGTCGTCGCGCCACCATTGGCCAAGGACGGGCTTGAAGACGTGCTCGATCACGAGTTGGTGAAGCTCTTTCTGACGGTCGTTCCAGCTCTTGTCGTGCTGCGTGCTGAGGACGAGCGTATCGACGCGCACCGGCTTCTGCCCGTCGTATTCAACCGTCACCTGGCTCTTGGCGTCCGGGCGCAGACCGGGAATGACCCGCTCACGCCGCACCGCGGCCTGCCGCTCCACGAGCCGGTGCGCCAGCATGATCGGCAGCGGCATGAGCTCCGGCGTCTCGCGGCAGGCGAAGCCGAACATCATGCCCTGGTCGCCGGCGCCCTCGCGGTTGACGCCCATGGCGATGTCGGGCGACTGCTTCTTGATCGACGTGAGCACGGCGCACGATTCGTAGTCGAACGCCATGTCGCCGGACGTGTAGCCGATGTCGCGGATGACCTCGCGCACGACGTCGGGAATCTCGACGTAGGCCTCGGTCGTGATCTCGCCCGCGACGACCGCCATCCCGGTCGAGACCATGGTCTCGCAGGCGACGCGCGACATCGGGTCCTGCTTGAGCATGGCGTCGAGGATCGCGTCGGAGATCTGGTCGGCCACCTTGTCCGGGTGTCCCATGCTGACGGACTCGGAAGTGAAGAGGTGGTGGCCCTTTGGTAGCGCGCTGCCCAAGTCCGGCTCCTTCGTAGTCGTGCGATTCCGCGGAACTCTGCGGGACAAAAAAACGCCCAATCCGCAATCTGTCGCGAAGTCTATCCGACCCCACGCCGGGCTGACAAGCCGCCGCGCCCCCTTGTATCATGCCGTCATGCGCATCATTCCCAAGAGCCTCTGGCTCATCGGCGGCGCCTCCATCGCCCTGGCCGGAATCATCGCCGCCGGCTGCTACGTCAACGGCCGCGCGACCTCCCCGAGCGGCCCGCACGCCAGACCTGCCGGCGACGATGGCCCGACCGCCGCACGCCCCATCCGCGTCGGCGACGACGTGCGCGTCGGCGCGTGGAACATCGAGTGGCTCGGCACGCCCGGCAGCCGTTCGGGTCCGGCGCGCGGGCGGGCGCAGGAGCCCAACGACCTGGCCGCTTACATCGTCGCGGCCCGCGTCGACATCCTCGGCCTGGAGGAGATCGCCAGCGACGACGCCGACGGCCCCTGGACCAGCTCCATCGTCTCGCAAACCCTGCGACAGGTCTCTCGCGAAACCGGCGGGCAGTGGCGTCACCAGCTCTACCCGGCGCACTCCGGCCGAAACCAGGTCTGCGGCGTCGCGTGGGACGCCTCGCGCGTCGCGGCGGTAGGCGACCCGGTGCTGATCACGAAGACGCGCAGGGACAGTAGCCAGGGCAAGCCGCTATGGTCGCGGCCGGCGGTCGGCCAGCTCTTCTCCGCCGGTCCGGGGCTCAGCGACTTCCTGGTAGTCGTGTGTCACAACAAGAGCGACTACGGCGGCAGCTTCGCCGTCCACCGCGGCGAGGAGGCGGATCTGTTTCTGTCGGAGCTGCCGGCGGCGAACGGCGACCCGGATATTCTGCTGATCGGCGACATGAACTGCCAGAGCAGCAGCGAGCCGCTGGTGCAACGCTTCATCGCGGCCGGGTTCGTGAACCTGAACCACGAGGACATTCCGACGCACGTGCGCTACGGCGCGCTGGACCGCGCCTTCGCCCCGGCCAATCAGCCGGAGTTCGCCGCGCGGCATTTCGAGGTGTGCTCCACGGCATTCCTGGGCGATCGGAACCTCACGCACGAGGACTTCAAGGTGCGTTTCAGCGACCATTTCATGGTCCTGACGACGATTCGGATCATGGCTGACGACGACTAGCCGTGGGTGTAGTAGTGAGCCGCGATTCCGATCGCGACGCCCGGTGTAGCCCGATGACGGATCTCGCACGCTTGGAGCGTCTGCTGCGGTCCCGCCAGCCGCTCGTCACCATCCGCACCTTCGAGGAGGACTACGCGCTCGGCCTTGTTCGAGCCGCCGCCCTCAACCTCGGCCGCGCCTGCTGGCTCTGGACGCTGACCGCGGGCGTGCGCGACGGCCTGCTCGCGAACGCCGCGCCCATCCCGAACACGACCGATCCCGCGGCGGCGCTGACGCTGCTGGGCGAGCGCGAGCGCGCCCCCCTGCTCGTGACGCTCGACCTCGCCGCGCACCTGCGCGAGCCGCGCGTCCTGCGCGCCGCGCGCAACACGCTCAGCCAGGCCGCCGCCAGCGGCGCCCAGCTCGTGCTCATCGACGCCGTTGACAACCTGCCGGACGTCGTCCGCGCCCAGGCGGTGGCGTTCGACGTCTCGCTACCCGGCGACGCCGAGATCGAGCAGATCGTGCGCGGCGTGCTGCGCGCGGAGCATCAGCAGCGCCCGATCCAGATCGACATCTCGCGCACCGGCTGGACGACGATCCTGCGCAACCTGCGCGGCCTCACGCGGCGCCAGGTCGAGCAGATCGTCCGCGACCTCGTCGCCGAGGACCGGCGCCTGGACGAAGCCGACATCAACCACCTGCTCGCCCGCAAGCGCCAGGCCCTCCAGGGCGACGGACTGCTCGAGTACGTCGAGGCGCCCGTCAACCTCGACGAGATCGGCGGCATGACCCGCCTGAAGCACTGGCTCGCCCAGCGCCGCGGTGCCCTCGACGAGAAGGCCGTCGCGTTCGGTCTGCCCCCCCCGCGCGGCGTGCTCATGCTCGGGGTGCAGGGCGCCGGAAAAAGCCTGTGCGCCAAGGCGGTCGCGGCGGCGTGGCACCGCCCCCTGCTGCGGCTCGACGCGGGCGCGCTCTATGACCGCTACGTCGGCGAGTCGGAGCGCCGCCTGCGCAGCGCCCTGCAACAGGCCGAGCAGATGGCGCCGCTGATCCTCTGGATCGACGAGATCGAGAAGGCGTTCGCCTCCGCCGCGTCTCAGAGCACCGACGGCGGCCTGAGCAAGCGGATGTTCGGCGCGCTGCTCACCTGGATGCAGGAGCACGACAAGCCGGTCTTCCTGATCGCCACCGCCAACGACATCGAGGCCCTGCCGCCCGAGCTGCTGCGCAAGGGCCGCTTCGACGAGATTTTTTTCGTGGACCTGCCGGGGGCGGCGGCCCGGGCGCAGATTTTCGCGATTCACCTGCGGAAGCGCGGCCGCGATCCGGGGCAGTTCGATCTCGATGCGCTGACCGCCTCCGCCGATGGCTTCAGCGGGGCCGAGATCGAGCAGGCGATCGTCGCCGCGCTGTATCAGGCATTCGAGAAGCGCAGCGGCCTCGACACGGCGGGCGTGCTGCGGGCGCTGCAAGACTCGCCGCCGCTGTCGGTCACGATGGCTGACCGCATCGCCGCCCTGCGGCAGTGGGCCCGCGGCCGCTGTGTGCCCGCCGACTGACGCCGGGCCGCGGGCGCGCGGCGCTTGAGTCGCTACGGCGTGGCTTGCCGGCTGGGGGCCCGTCGGCGCCGGGCGTTTCCGCGCGGGGCGGCGTGGTGATTGCGAACGTCGGCGGCGGGGGATAATGTCCCGGACCACGTCGCGCGACGTTCGGGGCCGGGCGTTCGCGGAAGCCGACGGGAGCGGCTGGTGGCGGGATGAGCGACCTGGGTCTGGCGCGGCTGCTGGATGGCTGCGAGCACGTTTACAGCGAGCAGGAGTTGAAGCACAAGCTCGAGCGCGCTGCGCGCGACGGCCGGCCGCTGCGCGTGAAGCTCGGCATGGACCCGACCGCGCCCGACATCCACCTCGGCCATTGCGTCGTGCTCGGCAAGATGCGCCAGTTCCAGGATCTCGGCCACCGCGCCGTGCTGATCATCGGCGACTTCACGGCCCGCATCGGCGACCCGACCGGGCGGAGCAAGACGCGCCCGGTGCTCACCGACGACGAAATCCGCACGAACGCGCAGACCTACCTCGACCAGGCCGGGAAAGTCCTGGACACCCACGCCGACAAGCTCGAGGTCCGGTGCAACTCCGAATGGCTCGACGGCATGAACTTCGCCGAGGTCATCCGCCTCGCCGCGCGCATGACCGTCGGGCAGATGCTGAAGCGCGACGACTTCCGCAAGCGCTTCGAATCCGAGACGCCCATCAGCATCCACGAGCTGCTGTACCCGCTCGTGCAGGGCTGGGATTCCGTCAACATCCGCGCCGACGTCGAGCTCGGCGGCACCGACCAGACCTACAACAACCTCGTCGGACGCGAGCTCCAGGCCGACGCCGGCCAGGAGCCGCAGGTCGTGATGATCATGCCCATCCTGCGCGGCACCGACGGCGTCAAGAAAATGTCCAAGAGCCTCGGCAACTACATCGCCGTCACCGACACCCCGCGCGACGTCTTCGGCAAGACCATGAGCATCCCCGACGACTGCCTGGCCGAGTGGTTCTCATTGCTGACGCGCGTGCCGGAGCCCGAGTTCCGCGCCGCCATCGCCGAGCACCCGATGCGCGCCAAGGCGCTTCTGGCCCGGCGGATCGGCGAGCGCTTCCACTCGGCGGAGGAAATGCAGCAGGCCGCCGACTGGTGGCGCGAGCATTTCAGCGCCAAGCGCTCCGGCGACGCGGTCGAGGTTCGCGTGCCGCCGGACGAGCTGGAGAACGGCCGCTTGCCGGCGTGGAAGCTGGCGTGGCTGGCGCACGAGCAGGAGATCAGCCGGTCCGAGGCGCGGCGGATGGTCGAAGGCGGCGCTTTCGAGTATGACGGGCAGAAGATCACGGATCCCAATACGCAACTCGCGGTGCGGCCCGGCGCAACGTTCCGCGCCGGGCGGCACCGCAAGGGAGAGCGCATCAAGCAGCCGCTGCTGGCGATGGTCGTGCTCGGCTAGCGAGCCGCTGCAGCCCGGACGGCCGCCGTTACTTCAGCTTGAACGTCCCGCGGCCGAGCTTGGTCACGTTGGGCATCTGGGCCAGCGCGATGCCGACGCTCTTGCCGAGCGTGCGGTTGCGCGTCTGGTATCCGGCCCGCACCACCGCCGCCGTGACGTCCTTCACCGCCATCGGCCCGCCGTTCTTCGACAGCACCTTGGTGATGAATTCCTTGAGCGAGCCTTCGCGCGGCCGGCGTCCGCCGCCGCCTGGACGGCCGGGCGGCCGGCCGGCGGAGCCGCGCGTGGCTGCGCCGAGCGAGCCCAGGGCGCCCTGGAGGGCGGCGATCTGCCGAGTCAGGCGATCGCGCTCCGCGCACAGGCGGTTCATGTAGGACTGCAACCCGGACAGCGCTCCGCGCAACCCGTCGCTGCCCGCGCTGGCGCCCACAGCCCTGGCGGCGCGGCGCCGCCTCTTCCCACGTCGCTTCACACCTTTCGCCATGACGGCAACTCCCCAAATACTCAGAACGCCGCCGGCCAGCGGTCTGCGTCGTTCAGCATGGCCGCGCGGCGTATCCGATGGGACAGACGAACCAACCCCCCTTTTTCAGACCGCTCTGGTAACAGACACTATACCCTCCAGGAATGTTGTCAAGGGCGCGCGCATGCCAGCGGAATGCGCGCGAAGCTACTTTGGAGGCAAATTCATTGAAATACCGTGCGCAGATGGCGCAGGCCATGGGTGGCATTCAAGGCATGAGCACGCTCAGGCGGCGCTGACTCCGATCATGCGCTGCACGTTCTTCAGCTCCGGGACCACTTCCTGCCCCAGCCGCTCGATATCCACCGCCGAAAGCCCCAGCCGCGACACCGCGTCGGAATCGGCGCGATAGTACAAGCCGTCGTCTCCGCCGCCGATCCCCAGCAACGTGCAGGCCGTGTCCGCCACGTGAGCCACGTCGATCAGCCCGTCCGGCGAAGGCGCGTCGGTCGGCGCATAGTGATAGCGAATGCCGTCGATGATCGGCTGCGGCAGCTTCCAGCGCTCGGCCGCCAGCGCCCCGACTTCCGCGTGGGTGAAGCCCAGGACGCTGGCCTCCGCTTCGTGGAACGCGGTGTGGTGCGTCGCCACGTGCTCCGCGATCCGCGCGAACTCCGCCGCCACGTACTCGTTCAGCACCACCTTGCCCATGTCGTGCAGCAGCCCGATCGTGAACGCCACGCCCGGCTGCGGCAGCCCGACGCGCCGCGCCAGCGACCGCGAAGCCAGCGCCGCCGCGACCGAGTGCGTCCACAACCCGCCCGGCGGCAGGCCGTAGCCCGCCTGCGCCGGCGTCAGCAGCGCCTGCGTATGCGCCGACATCAGCAGTTGCAGCACCGTCGCCGTTCCCAGCAGCCGCACGGCGTCATCGACCGACTGCACGGGGTCGCTGAGCGCCATGTAGGCCGAATTGCAAAGGCGCAGCAGCTCGGCCGTCACGGTCTGGTCATAGCGGATGATGTCCACGATCTGCGTCAGCGTGCTCGCCGGATCGTTGATCACCTGGATCATGCGCACCGTGACGTCGGGAAGCTGCGGCAGCGTGCGCACCTTGTCCACCACGTGATCGAGCGTCACCGTCATAGCCGCGTTTCTCCCGTCCGCGTGATCAGCGTCACCTGCCCGTCGCCGATCGACAGGCGTAGTGCCCGGCGGATGCTGTCGCCCACGTGCTCGGCGCACAGCGGAATCCCCAGCAGCTTCAGTTGCTTGCGCAACGCGAGGTAGTTGCGCTTCCCCAGCTCGAAGCTCGGCTCGTCGGACAGCAGCCGCGATGCCCCGGCCACGCGCACCTCCAGCCGCTCGCACACCGCACCCCGCTCCGCCATCTGCGCCAGCAGCGCCCGCAGCCCGCTGTCGCAGAACATCGCCGGCGCGACCTCCCGCCGGGTCTCGTCCAGCGACGAATCCGGCAAAGCGAAGTGCAGCATGCCGCCGACCCGCGCCTGCGGCTCCCAGGCGGCGACAGCCAGGCAGCTCCCCAGTGGTCCAGTAACAAGGGAGTGGCGCGGGTCCGCCGACACCACAACGTCAGCGATATCCACCAGCAGGTTCACGCTGATTGCTCCGGGCCCCTGGCGATCGGCCACGCCGCCTATCGCGCTGGCATGCGCCTGGCCCGCACTCTCTATCGACCGCGTCCCGGCGGGGCTGCGGTTGTCCGGCTTGACTTCGGCGGGTGATCGCCTCCTAGACTGATAAGAGTGCGCTGCGCCGTCGGCAGCGCTGTCAACCCTTCTCATGCGGTCGAACCGGGAGTCGCCTTGAGCCGGACCAGCGTGCATCAGGCGTTTGCCATCGTGATCGCGGCTCTGACCGCCTGCGGCCTGGGTCGCGCCGGCGGGGAGTACTACGAATTCACGCTGGATCCGGCGGCGAGTGCCTTGTCGGCGCAATTCGGTCTGACGTTTCAGACGAACGGGACGCTCATCGGTAATTGGGACGCCAAGACCAATCCGAAAGGAACGCGCACGAAGCCGGGCCTCTTCGGCCCCTTCGGCCCGACCGAAAATGAGCCGGTAGCCGTTCAGATCGCCGCCGGCGTGAGCGGTTCTCCCCAGTCTGCAAACACAGGCGGCTTCAGCCTGAGTCTCAACCCGCCGGGCGGCAGCCTTCAGCTCTCGGACTATTCGGCGAACCTGCTGGCGGCGGGTCCGGTGTCGCTGGGGGCGGAACTGTCGCTTCTGTATGAAACGTTTCGCACGCGCAACCCGGACTCGCTCTACATCGCCGTTCCCGGTGTGCCGTTCGTACTGCCCATCGGCGAGGCGACGCTGACGGAACTGACGGCCGTCCAGACCAGCGGTGTGGCGGGACTGCTCACGCCGAGCGGCCCGGACCTGTACGACTTCGCGGTCGCCATTCCGGTCAGCCTCAGCGGGCGCGTCAACGTGCTCGGCAGCGAGTTCGAACTGCCGGGGCTCCCTGCCGTGCTGCCGCTGACGGGTCAGATCTCGCTGAAAGACGACACGGCGCGCCTGGTGTCGCAACAGGCGTTTGACCTGGGAAACTCCGTCCCCATCGGCCAGAAGCTGCCGCAGCTGCCGCTTGACCTGCCGACCATCCTGCCGCCGGGAGGCACGGCTCACCTGCTGCTCAACCTTGTGCTGGAGCAGATCGACGTCGATTTCGCCGGCCAGCTAACAACCACTGCCAATGGCGTGCTCATTCCGGAACCCGGCGCAGCCGCGCTGCTGTGGCTGTTCCCGGTGGCTCTGCGGTTGCGGACACGAGCCCGGCGTTGACTACGGCGAGCGCCGCGCGCCCCAGGCAGCGACTCCGACGCCGGCCAGCACGGCGGTGCAACCCGCCTTCCACACCAGCAGCCATGGACGCCACCATGCGCCCGTGCGGCTCTCGACCTCAGACAGCTCGAACAAGATGAGCGTCGCCCCCGCCGCGAGCCCCCAGGCGCGGCGTGTGGATTGCGCCGTAACGGACCAGATCAGCAACCCGCAGCCGCCGGCAATCCAGGACGCCGCCTCGATCAACTGGGCGCTCGCGTACCACGTTGGCGTCGTGTCTCCTGCCCGCGGAATCAGCGCGACGACTGGCTCGCCGTCTCGATGTTTGGCGCGATTCGTGCGGGAGGCGGCGCGTCGAACGGCAGCGGCTGGTCGTACGCCGGGTCGGCCAAGCGCAAGGCCGCATGGACGAGCCCGACGAAGAACGGATGCGGGCTCAGCGGCCGGCTGGTCAGCTCCGGGTGGGCCTGCGTACCGACGAAGTACGGATGCACCGCGGGCGGCAGCTCGAGGAAGTGCATGATCGGCGCCCGCGGCGATCGGCCCGAGAAGACCAGGCCGGCGGCCTCGAGGTCGGCGATGTAGCGCGGATCGACCTCGTAGCGGTGGCGGAAGCGTTGCCGGGCGCGCGGGCCGAACATGCGCCAGGCCCAGGTGCCCTCGTTGATGACGACGTCCTGTCCGCCGAGACGCATGGTGCCGCCCAGCGACTCGACGCGTAGCTGCTCGGGCAGGAGATTGATGACCGGGTAGCGGCAGTCGTTGTCGATCTCGGTGGAGTTGGCGTCCTGCATGCCGCAGACGTTGCGGGCGTACTCGATCACGGCCATCTGGAAGCCGTAGCAGATCAGCAGGCAGGGCAGGCCGCTGGTGCGCGCGTGCCGAATGCAGGCGATCTTGCCTTCGGCGCCGCGCGTGCCGAAAGCCCCCGGCACGACCAGCCCGTGCAGCCCTTCCAGCGCCGCGGCGACGTTGCTGTCGTCCAGCTCGCTGGTGTCGATCCAGCGCAACTGCACCCGCGCGCCCAGCCGCACGCCGGCATGCTCGAAGGCCTTGATGATGCTGGCGTAGGCGTCGCGCACCGACGTGTACTTGCCCGCCACGCCGATCGTCACCTGCCGCGAGGCGTTGCGCAGGCCGTTGACGTAGCCCGACCAGGTCTCGCGGGCGCGGCGCTCGGCTTCGTCGTCGGCGCGCTCGGCCAGGCCGAGCCAGTCGATCACCGCCTTGTCGCACCCGGCGCCGCGCAGCATGTCCGGAATCAGGTAGACGCTCTCGCAGTCGTGCATGCTGATGACGTGCTCGGGCGCGACGTTCGAGAACAGGGCGATCTTCTCGCGAACCTTGTGCACGACCGGGTTCACGGCACGGCAGGCGATGATGTGCGGCTGGATGCCGCGCTCCATCAGCTCGCGGATGCCGAGCTGCGCCGGTTTGCTCTTCTGCTCGCCCAGCGACGCCGGCTCCATCACGTACGTCAGCGCGACGAAGCACACGCTCCGCTGCCCCTCCTCGAACGCGAGCTGCCGCATCGCCTCGATGTAGTACGCGTTCTCGACGTCGCCCACCGTCCCGCCGATCTCCACGAACACCACGTCGGCGTGGCTGGCGACCGCCAGCTCGCGCAGGCGGTTCTTCACCTCGCCCGTCACGTGCGGGATCATCTGCACGTCGCGCCCCAGGTAGCCCCCGTGACGCTCGCGATCGAGCACGCGGCGGAAGATCTGCCCGCTGGTGCAGAAGTTGAGCTTGGTCAGGTCCTGGTCGAGGGCGCGCTCGTAGGTGCCGAGGTCCATGTCGCACTCGGTGCCGTCGTCGAGCACGAAGACCTCCCCATGCCGATACGGGTTCAGCGTGCCCGAGTCGATGTTGAGGTAGCCCTCGAACTTGATCGGCGCGACCGCCAGCCCCTTGTCCTGAAGACACTTGGCGAGCGACGAGCTGAAGATCCCCTTCCCCAGCCCGCTCATCACCGTCCCGACCACCACCACGTACTTCGTCTGCCCGGGCTTGTAGCCCGCCGGCAGCGGCAGGTAGAACTCCGTATCGACCGAGCGATCGCGGATCGTGCTCAGCAGCCCTTCGGTTTCTATCGCCATCCGGCCGGCCCTCTCAGCGTCTCTCCTGCCGCCACCTCGCCACGAACGCCGCGTAGTCCGCGGGCGTGTCCACGCCCGGCGCCGCGCGCGCCACCACCTCGACCGCGATCGCCGCTCCGTGCTCCAAAGCGCGCAACTGCTCGAGCTTTTCGACCTGCTCCAGCCTGCCCGGCCCCCACCCGGAGAACTCCAGCAGGAAGCCGCGACGGTATGCGTACACCCCGGCGTGCAACAGCCGCGCCGCCGCGCCCAGCGCCTCGTCTCGCGCATATGGTACCAGCGCGCGGGAAAAATACAGCGCCCGACCGCGACCGTCGCAAACCACCTTCACGCGGTCAGGGGACCCCGGGTCTACCTCCGCCGGAAACGGCGTCGCCAGCGTCGCCATCGCGCAGCCGCCCTCGCGCTCCAGCCGCTCCACCAGCCGGTCGAGGTGCGCCGGCTCGATCTCCGGCTCGTCGCCCTGCACGTTCAGGATGATCTCCCCCGACGCCGGCCCGAGCCCCCGCACGACCTCGGCGATCCGGTCGGTGCCGCTCTGGTGGGCGGCCCCGGTCAGCACCGCCTCGCCGCCGAACGACGCCACCGCCGCCATGATCCGCGCGTCATCGGTCGCGACGATGCAGCGCCCCACGCGCCGGGCCTCCGCGACGCGCTCCCACACGTGTTGAATCAGATATTTCCCGGTTTCGGCGGCGAGGGGTTTGCCCGGGAATCGGGTAGAGCCGAAGCGGGCCGGGATGATCGCCGTCGCGCGCATGAGCCTTTGTCTGCTTGCGGGATCGTAGCGTGCGATGGGCAACCCCGCAAAGGCGCTCGGCAATCGGATACTGGTGCAGCTTGAACCGAGCCGCGCCCGCTAGGAAGCGGTCGCGCCAGCAGACTCCTCGTTTCAACCGCCTCCTCACGGGCGCGGCTCGGCTCAGAAAGCGAACTGCACCAGTACCGGCAATCGGGCGATGGGCACGGGGGAACACCGGGCGACCAGCGACCGCCTGAACGCGTTGACCGGCCTGCCGCCGCTGAGTACGTCGCGGTCTACAGCAGCGAAATCATCACGGATTGAGAAACGTCCCGCGGACCAGGGGCGGACCGACACCGCCTTGGCCTCGGAACCCGAGCTCATCATATAATCGAGCCGGCGCAGCCCACGCCCTGTCGGCGCCGGCTGCGCTTATAGGACGGGCCGAATGTCCGCCGCTGCGCTGAATGCCATCTCCGTCGACGTTGAAGACTGGCTCCAGTCGACGATCGACCCCGAACTGCCGCTGACCGACCGTTTTCACCACAGCACGCGCCTGGTGCTGGAGGCGTTCGCGAAGCGCGGCGTGAAGAGCACGTGCTTCATCCTTGGGCTGGCGGCGGAGAAGGCGCCCGGCCTGGTGCGCGAGATCCGGGCCGCCGGCCACGAGATTCAGAGCCACGGCTACGGCCACCGGCTGGTCTATACGCAGACGCCGGAGCAGTTCCGCCAGGACATCGACCGGGCGCGGAAGCTGCTCGAAGACCTGACGGGAGCGCGCATCACGGGCTACCGCGCGCCGGCGTTCTCGATCACCCGGCAGAACCTCTGGGCGCTCGACGTGCTGCTGGAGACCGGCCACGAGTACGACTCGTCGATCTTCCCGCTGCGGACGCGCCGCTACGGAATACCCGACGCTCCGCGCCACCCGCACCGCGCCCGCACGCCCGCCGGCAACCTCATCACCGAGCTTCCGGTCGCCTGCTACAACGTGTGGGGACGCCGGCTGCCCATCGGCGGCGGCGGGTACTTCCGCCTGTTCCCGTACGGACTCATCCGCCGCGGCGTGCGCCAGATCAACACCGAGTCGCAGCCGGCGACGATCTACATGCATCCGTATGAGTACGACCCGATCGAGTTCGATCAGCTCGACTACCCCGTGCCGTGGAAAATGCGGCTGCACCAGGGGCTGGGCCGCCGGGGGTTCCCGGGGAAGATCGACCGGCTGCTGCTGGATTTCCGCTTCGGAACGATGGGCGAAGTGATCGGCTCGCTGGGCGAGCTGCCCGTTTACGACTACGGCGCAGGGGGCCAGCCCGCCGCGTAACGCGCCTGCGCCGATTCGCGCCGAAGCGTTCCACCGGGATTATCCGCGTCTCTTAAAATGGCCGCATGGAGGGTGCGCGGCGCGGCCGCGGGCCGCGGCCGAAGGGCCACCCTCGGAATGGGGGCGCTCATGAGACGCGTTGCTGTACCCTGCGAAAAGGAGGCCCCAGCCTGGCCAGGGCACCGGCCTGATTGCTTTCGCTTTTTCGATGTCTGTGCCCACTCCGGCCGTGTGCTCTCCGAGGAAGCCCACTGCGACTTCCCCGCCGACGCGGCCGAGCTGGCCGAGTGGCTCGACGAGGAAGGCGTCGACTGCGTCCTTGCGACGCGCGTCGATGACCTGCTGCGGCGCGACCTGGTCGAGCGCGGGGTCGCCGTGATCGCCGGCCAGTTCGGCACGAGCGCCCGCGCCATCGTCGCGCACCACCTCGGCCGCCTCGCGGCCAGCGGCGAGAACATCCTCGATTACGCGGCGAGGTACCGCTGAGGCACGGGAGCGGGGGCGGGGCACACCCGGCCTCGTCGGACGATGCCGGCGTTGATGGAAAGCGGATTGCGCGGAGGTGTGCCATGCGTACTGCCAGAGCCGCTACAAACGAGCCTCGCACGACAACCACGGCGCGGCTGCGCGGACAGCGCCTGCTCCGCGACGCGATCGCCAACAAGGGCGCGGCCTTCACGGCGGCCGAGCGCGATGCGCTGGGGCTGCGCGGCCTGCTGCCGCCGGGGATGTTGACGATCCAGCAGCAGGTGGCGCTGGAGCTCGAGCACATCCGCGCCAAGCCGGACGATCTGGAGAAGCTGATCGGGCTGGCGGCGCTCCAGGGTCGCAACGAGACGCTGTTCTACCGCGTTTTGATCGAGAACTTGCCGGAGCTGATGCCGATCGTCTATACGCCGACCGTCGGCCTGGCCTGCCAGCGCTACAGCCACATCTTCCGCGAGCCGCGCGGGCTGTGGCTCACGCCCGAGGACAAGGACCGGCTGGCGGACGTGCTGAGAAACGCGCCGCACACGGACGTGCGGCTGATCGTGGTGACGGACAACGAGCGCATCCTTGGGCTTGGGGACCAGGGTGCGGGCGGCATGGGCATCCCGGTCGGCAAGATCGCGCTGTACTGCGCCGGAGCGGGTCTGCACCCGACCATGACGTTGCCGATCAGCCTGGACGTCGGCACTGACAACGCTGAGCTGCTCAACGACCCCTACTACCTCGGCTACCGCCAGCGCCGCCTGCGCGGCACCGCCTACGACGAGTTCATCGAGGCGTTCGTCGAAGCCGTCAAGGCGGTCTTCCCGCGGGCCGTGCTGCAATGGGAAGACTTTCACAAGAACACCGCCTTTCGGCTGCTCGACCGCTATTGCCGGCGCATCCCGTCCTTCAACGACGACATCCAGGGGACGGCGGCGGTGACGCTCGCCGGCCTGATGTCCGCCATGCGCATCAAGGACGAGCGGCTGAGCGGGCAGCGCATCCTGTACTACGGGGCGGGGGCGGCGGCGATCGGGATCGCGCGCCTGGTGGCCACCGCCATGGCCGAGGAGGGAGCGGCGAGCGAGGCGGTGCGGCGGGCGCAGGTGTTCGTAGACAGCCGCGGGCTGCTGCACGAGGGGCGCGAGATCCCCGATCCGCAGAAGCGGCCCTTTGCGCTGAGCGAGCGCGACCGCGAGGCGCTGGGGTTCCGCGGCGGCGGGCCGTGGGGCCTGGCTGAGGCCGTCGAGACCTTCAAGCCCACGGTGCTGATCGGTGTGGCCGCGCAGCCGGGCAGCTTCGACGAGAAGCTGATCCGCACGATGGCGCGGCACGTGGAGCGCCCGATCATCTTCCCGCTCAGCAACCCGACGTCGAAGTCGGAGTGCACGCCCGCGCAGGCCATCGCCTGGACCGGCGGCCGCGCCCTCATGGCCACGGGCAGTCCGTTCGCGCCGGTCGAGCACGCGGGCCGCACGCACACCGTCGGCCAGGGCAACAACGTGTTCATCTTCCCGGGCGTCGGACTGGGGGCGATCCTGGCGGAGGCGCACGAGATCAACGAACGCATGTTCCTGGCCGCGGCGCGCACCCTCGCCGGCTGCGTCAGCCGCGAGCGCCTCGCCGCCGGCGCGCTCTACCCGCATCAGAGCGAGCTGCGCGAGGCCAGTTGTCGCGTGGCCTGCGCCGTGATCGACGAAGCATGCCGCCAGAACGTCGGGCGCATGTTCTGCGGCGAGGAAATCGAGCCGGCGGTGCGCGCCGCGATGTGGTACCCGGACTACTGAGCGCGGTCGGCGCGGGCTTCAATATCCCGCCCCGCGGACGCCGATAACACCCGCGGACCTTCAGCGCCGCGGGACCCGGATGAGCCTCGCCTTCCAACGCAAGATCGTCAACGCCGCCGCCCTGGCGCAGATGCTGCGCGAGCAGCGCGCCGCCGGGCGCAAGGTCGTGCAGTGTCACGGCTGCTTCGACATCGTGCATCCGGGCCACCTGCGCTACCTGCAAAGCGCCCGCCGCCTCGGCGACCTGCTGGTCGTGTCCCTCACCGGCGACGCGAACGTTTCCAAGGGCCCCGATCGACCATACATCCCGCAGGACCTGCGGGCTGAGAACCTGGCGGCCCTTGAATTCGTCGACTGGGTGGTGATCGACCCCAACCCCACCGCTGCCGACCTCATCGCCCTCCTGCGCCCCGACGTCTACGTCAAAGGACGCGAGTACGCCTCCAGCGCCGACCCGCGATTCCTGCGCGAACGCGAGCTCGTCGAAAGCTACGGCGGCCGGGTGGTGTTTCACTCCGGCGAGGTGGTCTTCAGCTCGACGCGGCTCATCGAGGGCCTCCGCGACGAGAACCGCCTCGAGGCCTGGCGGCTGCACGCGTTCTGCCGCCGCTGCGACATCAACCCCGCCGCCGTCGATTCCGTGCTCGAGCGCTTCTGCGAGGCGCCCGTGCTCGTCGTCGGCGACGTGATCCGCGAGCGCTACGTCTCCTGCGACACGAGCAATACGGCGGATGACGCCCCGATGCTGGCGCTGCAAAGCATCGGGGAGATGAGCTTCTGGGGCGGGGCGGCGGCCGTGGCGCTGCAACTCCAGGCGCTCGGCGCCGCGCCGTTCCTGCTGGCCGGCGTCGGCACGGACGGCGCTTCGCAAGCGCTGCGGCGGTTGTGCGAGCAGCAGCGGATCGCCTGCCACCTGCCCGTGACGCGCCGCCGGCTCGTGGCGGTCGACACGTTTCTCTCCGACGACACGAAGGTGCTGCGTCTGAGCGACGGCGGGGCTTCGCCGGTGGAAAGCCGGGCCGAGACCGAGGCCTTCGGCGCGGTAGCCGAGCCGCTGCGGCGCGCGCGGCTCGTGCTCTGGTGCGATCACGGGTACGGCGCCGTGTCGCCCGGGCTGCTCTGGGCGGTGAACTCCTGCGCACAGCGCGGCGGCGCGATCATCGCGGGCCACGCGCCCGGACCGCGAGGCGACCTGGCCCGCCTGCGCGGCGCGCACCTGCTGGCCATGACCGAGCGCAAGCTGCGCACCGCGATGAACGACCTCGAATCCGGCCTCTCTTCCGTCGCCTGGCAATTGCTCAACCAGACCGGCGGCCGTATGGCGCTCGTCTCCATGCGCAAGCGCGGCCTGATCGGCTTCGACGGCCGTCCCGCCGGCGCTCCCGCGCCATCCGGCGACGACGCGGAGACGGGCGCGCGTTTCACCCCGGACCGGTTGCGCACGGAGTTCGTCGAGTCCCTGGCCCGCGTGCAGGCCGACATGCTCGGCGCCGACGAGACGATTCTCGCGGTCGCCGGCCTGGCGCTCGCGGTCGGGGCGTCGCTGCCGCTGGCGATGTACCTGGCCGCGAACGCCGAGGCCCTGGCCGTCGAGCAGACCGGCCGCGCGACCGTGGCGCTCGAACAGCTCCGCCAGCGGCTCTTTCAGCGCGCCGAGCTGACCGCCGACAGCCGCTTTGTCCCGGAGCCGCGCTCGCCGGCCGCGACTCGCATGGCGACGGCCTCCGCGCTCCAGGCGCCGCACATCGTGCCGGCGGGCGCGGCGGACGCGGCAATCGCGTGCCGGGCGACGGAAGCGGCCCTGTGAACGGCGCGCCTTCCCTCAGCGTCGTGCTCGCCACGCACAATCGCCGCGACGTCGTGCTTGCCACGCTCAACCGGCTGCGCGTGCCCGGTGTGCTGCCCGCGGCGCACGAGATCATCGTCGTGGACAACGCCTCGGCCGACGGCACGGCCGCCGCCCTGGCGCGGCACGACGTCCGCGCGATCCTGCTTCGGCGGAATCGCGGGGCCTGCGCCCGCGAGTACGGCCTGCGCTCCGCACGCGCGCCGCTCATCCTCATGCTCGACGACGATTCCTTCCCGCGGCCCGGGTGCGTCGAGCGCATGGCCGAGCACTTCACGCGCCATCCGCGCCTCGCCGCCGCCAGCTTCCTCGCGCACCTCCCCGACGGCTCGCAGGAATGCAGCGCCCTGCCGCACGTGTTCATCGGCTGCGGCGTCGGGCTGCGCACCGCGGCGCTGCGGGCCTGCGGCGGGCTCGACCTCTCGTTCTTCATGGCGGCGGAGGAGTACGACCTGAGCTTCAAGCTGCTGGCGGGCGGCTGGGGCGTCGAGACGTTCGACGACCTGCACGTCGAGCATCTGAAGTCGCCGGCCGGCCGCCGCTCCGACCGAATCGCCTGCTACGACATCCGCAACAACCTGCGTGTGGTCGCCCGCTACCTTGGCGGCGAGCACGCGGCCGCCTACCGCCACGACTGGATGCTGCGATATCGCTGGCTCGCCGAGCGGCACGGGCACGAGACCGCCAACGCCCGCGGTGAGCGCGCCGGGCGCTTCCGGGCGCTGATCGACTCCTGCACGCGCCAGCGCCGCCTGCCGCCGTGGGCGCTCGAAGGCGTATTCGGCTGGTCGGCGATCGAACGCCGCCTGCGGGCGCTGGCGGAGAGCGGCGCGCGGCGGATCGTGCTGGCGGACTGGGGCAAGAACGTGTACGCGTTCGTGCGCGGGGCGCGGGCTGCGGGCCTGGAGATCTGCGCCATCGCGGACGACCGCTTCGCGGCGCCGGGGCGCTGCTACCGCGGCCTGCCGATCGTACAGGTCGACGAGGCGCTCGGCCTTGCGGTTCATGCCTGGGTCGTCAGCAACACCTCTTTTGTTCACGCCGACGTGACCGCGGCCGCCCTGCGGGCGCGCACTCCCCTGCCCGTTCTGAACTGGTACGGCCTGGCCCGGTCGGATAGCCTGTCGGCAGTGCGGCGAAGCGCCGCGCTGCACGCTCATGGCTGACGCGCACCACACCCCGGATACGTCGCAAGGCGCCGCATCGCCCGCCGCTTCGCCGCCCCGCGCCGGGTCTCAGCCGTTCGCCGGGACTCAGCGGCCCGCCGCGTCATCAGACACGGCGATCGTGCTCTTCGACGGGGCCTGCAATCTCTGCGGCGGGTTCGTGCGCTTCATCATCCGCCGCGACCGGGCGGCGCGCTTCCGGTTCGCGCCGCTGCAATCCGCCGAGGCGCGCGACCTGCTCGCGGCGCACGAGCCGGGTCGGACCGCACGCGGCAACGTCACTGCAAAACCCAGCACCGCAGATCAGGACGCCGTCCCCGCCCGAATGCTCGACACGGTCGTGCTCTTGCAGGGCGGCCAGGTGCACGTGCGCAGCGGCGCGGCGCTGCGCATCCTGCGGCGGCTCGGTTTCCCGTGGTCGATGCTGAGCATCCTGCTGGCCGTGCCGCGCCCGGTCCGCGATGCGATCTACGATTGGATCGCGCGGCGGCGCTACCGCTGGTTCGGCCGGCGTGACTCCTGCGCGGTCCCGCCGGCGTTGCGCAGCCGCTTCCTCGACCTTGGCGACGACTGAACTTCGACCGACATCGGCAGCGGACGTGAGCATTCCGGTCGAGAGTCTCCCCGCCTGGTCCGGCGCGGGGGGCCGGGCTGCGCGGAATGTCTGGAGAATGCCCCGGCCGCGGGAGTATCGGCCTAGTCGAACAGGAAGATCGCGGCCGCCACGACGCAGGTCCAGAGGCCGTTCTTGTCTCCCTCGGCCGTCTGCACGACGTGGCGGGTGTGCACGATCTGGCCGCTCATGCGGTAGATTTCGCGGCGCTTGTCGTAGTCGGCGTCGGCATCGAACTCGACTCCGACGGTGGAGGCGAGCATGCTGGCGGCCATGTCCTCGACAAAGTCGCCGACCTTGCGCTCAGTCATTCCGAAGCCGTGGTGCTCGGAGATGTAGCCGTAGTGGGCGTCGCCGGCGGGAAGGGCGAGGCCGATGCCGGCGGAGATGAGGCGGTTGGGCTCGTTGGTGCGCTCCTCGGCCATGACGCAGAAGGTGATCTGGCCGGGGATGAGCTCCCTGAGTCCAAGGCGCGGCGAGACGATCTTGCAGCGCTGAGGGAATATGCTCGAGACGCGCACCAGGTTGCACTGCGCAATGCCCGCGTCGCGCAGGGCGACCTCGAAGGATTGCAGGTTGTTACGGTGCTTGCCCATGCCGCGCGTGAAGAACATGCGCGAGGGGACCATTCCAGCCATCAAGCATCCCCCTTTCCGCGGACGACCGTCCGTCGAAGGAGCCAGTTCACTTCATACCCGCGATCAGATTGACAAGCCACGCCAGGCGCCGATTGCGAAGGGGCGGATTATAGCACCTGCAAGGTTCGCAACAACCGCCGCCGCTGATTTCGCCACGGCCGCCGGTCGCGCTGGCCGAACCGCCCGCCGAATTGGATAGTGGGTGTGGGGAGCCTTGGGCGAGCGGCCCGCCGGGGTCGCTCACGACGGCGAGCGGGCACGAACGCCGGTCCGCCGTGTCTCCGGGGGAGAAGGACGCGCATGACGAGCCGGTGCGCCCCGCGCGGGGAGCCGGCTCGTCATGACTTTCGCGGCTCGGGCCGCTTGTCGTTCGCGAGCCGGCTGCGCCGGGTTAACATCCCCCGTGTGCCGACGCGCCTGGGCCAGCTCGAAGGACGCGTCACCGTCGCCGACGGCGCCTGGAGCACCGCGCTGCGCGAGCGCGGCATTCCCGCTGGGGTTCCTGCCGAAGTCGCCTGCCTGACACACCCGCAGGCCGTCGAGCAACTGGCGCGCGACTACGTCGCCGCCGGCGCCCGCGTCCTCACGACCAACACCTTCGCCGCGAACCGGCTCGCCTGGGCGCACTGGGGCCGCGACGACTGGCGTCAGGTCAACGAAGCGGCCGTCGGCCTGGCGCGCCGCGCCGCCGGCAAGGGCGTGCTCGTCGCCGGCAGCATCGGCCCCAGCGGCAAGCTGGTCGCGGTCCGCGAGGCTCCCGAGTCGGAGCTGGCGGCAGCCTTCGCCGAGCAGGCCCGCACGCTCGAGGCCGGCGGAGCGGACCTGGTCGTCCTGGAGACGTTCACCGAGCTGGCCGAGGCGCGGCTGGCGCTGCGAGCCGTGCTCGAAGCCGTCGCCCTGCCCGTCGTCGTCTCGCTCTCGTTCAGCACCGGTCCGCAGCGGACCCAGACGCTCATGGGCGCCGAGGCCGGCGCCTGCGCCGCGACCCTGGAGCAGGACGGCGCCGACGCAGCCGGCTGCAACTGCGGCGCGGGCATCGAGCATGCCCTGCCCACCGTCGTCGCGCTGCGGGCCAACACGCGCCTGCCGCTGTGGGTCAAGCCCAGTGTCGGCCTGCCCGATCTCCACGCCGGCCGCGCCGTGTATTCGCAGACGCCCGATAGCTTCGCCGCTCATGCGCCCCGGCTGGTGGAGGCGGGCGCGAACGTGATCGGCGGGTGCTGCGGCGCGGGGCCCGATCACATCCGCCGCCTCGCCACGCTCGTTCAGCCCGAGCGGCGCCCGGCGTCGCGGGGCGGACGATAGCGGTTCGCGGCGGCCCGCTCGCGGACAATCCTGCTCAACCAAGGCCCGATAGCGACCACTCCGCACAACTGGCAAGCCGCGCCCTGTGCCGCGCGAGCGGTGCGCCGTCGCCGGTTTGTGGGGCGGCGCGGGGGGACATTTCGCATGCTTCCCACATGAAGTCGAAAGCGCCGGCGACGAGGGGTTTGTCGGCCGCGCTTCTCGGACGCCAGGGTGAGAAGCCGCAGATGCGATCGGAGGGGGCCAGGATGACGGTCACAGAGAGCAACTCCGCCAGCCATTCGGTGACGATGATCTGCCCGAATCTGAACTGCGGGCGGACGGTCACGACGCCGAGCAGCAACCGCGGCCGCACGGCGCGCTGTCCGTACTGCAACGCGCTGTTCCGCGTCCCGCAGGAATCGAGCCACACCGGCGATGGGCACCGGTCGCCTGTGCCCGGCAAGGGCGGCGGGGCCTGATCCATCCGAGTGCGCGAGAGGGCGGCCGGTCGGCAAAGGACCGCGCCGCGGCGGCTGACAGTCAGACCGTGCGCCAGGGGGGGCGGGGGACATGAGCTATCTATTGGAGACGCTGGGGCGCGGGCTCCTGCGCCGGCTCACCGAAGCGTTCCGAACACAACTACCTTTGATGGATGACGACACGGCGGCCCGGCTAGAACCGCGCGTCGCCGACTGCCCGTCGTCGATCGACCTGCGGCTGCGGCTCGGGCTGTGTTACCTGCGCGAGCAGCGCTCGTCGGACGCGCGGCGATTGCTCGAAGCCCTGGTGGCCGAGTCTCCGCAATCCAAGCCCGCATGGCTGGCGCTGGCCTGCGTCTATGACGAGCTGGGCCTCGCAGAACCGGCCGACGCGGCGCTGGACGAGGCCGCGCAGCAGGACGGGCGCGACCCGGCGATCGCGTTCGCGCGCGGCCTGATCGCGGAGCGCGGCGGTGACGTCGGCGCGGCCCGGCTGCAATACCGGCACTCGGCCGATCTGTGTCCGGGGCTGCGCAACGCCTACGAGCGGCTGGCGGCCCTGGCGGTGCGCGAGGCCGACTGGACGTCGGCGATCGAGCACTACCGCATGCTGGCCGACCTCGAGCCCGGAGACCTCGACGCGCAGCTCACGCTCGCATCGCTCTATCTTCAGTCGGGCTTTCCGGAGCACGCGGTCGATGCGTTTCAGCGGACGCTGCTGATCGAGCCCGAGTGCAGCGACGACGCGCTCGAGGCCGTCGAGGACCTGGCCAGCGACGGCCAACTGCAACAGGCCATCGGCGCCGTCGAGCGCCTGGTGGAGCAGTACCCGGGGACGGCGGAGCTGCACGTCCACCTCGCGGACCTCTACGTGAAGTCCGGCGCGGACGACCGGGCCGTCCGGCACTACCGGGCAGCGCTCGAGCTCCACCCGGGGTTCGTCGAGGCGACCGTGAAGCTCGGCACGCAGCATCTGCGCGCCGGGCGGCTCGCCGAGGCGGCCCGGGCCTTCAACACCGCGGCCGAGCTCAACGATCGGCTCGTGACGGCGTTCGTGGGGCTGGGACTGGCGCAGCTCGCGTGCACGCGGACTGCCGAAGCGGAGGCCACGCTCGACCTGGCCGCCAGTCTCGATCCGAACAGCAACCTGCTGCTGGCCGAGAGTGCCCGGCTGTACCTGCGTTCGCGCAGCGCCGAGCGCTGCGCCCTGGAACGGCACGCCGAATGGGAAACGGAGAGCGAGCGCGGCGACGACCTGCTGGTCGAGGCGCTGCGCCGTCAGCAGCGCGGCCTCATCGCGGCGCCGCGGCGCGCGGACCTGCGCTATCGCTACGGGCTGCTGCTGCGCCAGTCGGGCCATCCGCAGCGCGCCATCGAGGAGCTGCGCGAGGCGGTGGCGATCGACCCGATGTTCACGCGCGCCCAGCTCAAGCTGGGGCTGCTGCTGCGGCAATCCGGCCAGGCGGACGAGGGGTTGCGGGCGCTGCGCTCGGCGCTGCTCCCGGAGCCGCAGCACGTCAAGTCGCACTACCAGCTCGCATTGCTGTTCACCGAGCCGGCCCGGTTCCACCTGGCCCTCGACACGTTTCTGTACGACGGCCCCGGCTCGCGCAGCGCCTTCGAGCACAACCTCGCGCTGGCGCTCGAAAACGTCGGACTCCTCGATCGCGCCGCCGCCGCCTGGCGCTCGCTGTGCGAGGACAGCTCCTCCGCCCTGCGCAGCGAGGACCGCATCTCATCGTTCTGCCTGCCGGGGAGCATCGACGCCGGCCTGTGAACGGACGGCGCGCGGCGATCCCGCCCGGCGCGGCCCGGCACTCAGGCGCTCGCCGGCTCCAGCCCGAGCTCGCGCGCGACCGAGCGCATCGCCGCCACGCAGTTGTCGATGTGCTCATCGAGCTCGATTCCCAGCAGCGCCGCCCCCTGCTCGATATCCTGGCGCGACACCGACGCCGCGAACGCCGGCGTCTTCAGCTTCTTGCGCACGCTGCGCGGCTCCAGCCCCTCCAGCCGCCCGGGGCGAACCAGCGCACACGCCGTCAGGAAGCCGCAAAGCTCGTCCACCGCGAAGAGCGCCTTGCGGATCGGCCGGTCCCGAGGGAACTCGTCGAGGTTCCAGTCCGCGTGGGCCATGATCGCGCCGATGACTTCCTCGTCGACGCCGCGCTCGCGCAGCACCTTGGCGCCCTCGCGCGTGTGTTGCGGAGGATCGGGGTGGCGCTCGTAGTCGAAGTCGTGCAGCAGTCCGGCCAGGCCCCATTGCTGCTCGTCGGCGCCGAAGCCTCGCGCGTAGCGCCGCATCGCCGCCTCGACCGCCAGCGCGTGTTTCCGCAGCGAGTCGCTCCGCGTGTACTCGCAGAGCAGGCTCCAGGCCTCATCCCGCGTCATGCCGTCCTCCACCCGCGCCGACCGTCAACGCTCGCGCCGCGCCTCGACCTCGAACCACGCGTTCCCGCGCTGCACGTCCTGCCCGATCAGCCACAGCCGCACGTCACCACGCGGCCCCTCGATCTCCATCCGGCTGCCCAGCCACTGCCTGCGACCGCCTACCTCGAGCGCGAAGCGCCGCGCCCGGCGATCCAGCCGCAGCGTGACCCGCGCGCCGTTCGGCAGCGCGCTCGTCAGGCCGTCCCACAGCTCGATGCGCGAGCTTTCGGGAGCGATGCGGCGGCTGGGCGCGCCCACGTGCAGGATCGAGAACGCCACCAGGAACGGGGCTCCGCACGCCAGCAGCGCCAGCCCGATCAGAAACAGCCGCCCGCTCCGCCAGCGCGTCAGCGCCGCCCCGCAACGGCGGCAGTAGTTCCGCTCGCCGGGCTCGCCACATCGTCGGCAGATCGAGATCACGGGGCTCAGGCTCCTGTTTGTCGAAACTATGTTAGCGCCCTGCTCAACCCTGCGGCAATGCGTTTTCGGGCAGCCGCCTGGAGCGCGTGACGAGCTGGTGCGCGAGGCGCGTCGGCTCCGGCAAGCGGTAGCGCGTCGCGGCCAGCAGCGTGACCCGCTCCGCCCAGGCGGTGTCGCACAGGTGCCCGGGGCTGACGAACAGCGGACGCACGCCATCCCGCGTCCGCAGCACGACGCCGACCGGCGCGCCGTCGAGCAGCAGCGGCGCCGCGGACCCGCGCCGCTGCCCGGGTTCTACGTGCTCTCCGATCAGCCGCGACTTCGCGCAGCCGACCGTCGGCACGTTCAGCCACAGCCCCAGGTGGCACGCCAGCCCGAACCGGCGCGGATGCGCGAGCCCCTGCGCATCGCACAGCACGGCGTCGGGCGGCGAGCGAAGCCGTCGCAGGGCGCGAAGCACGGCCGGCAGCTCGCGGAAGCTCAGCAGTCCGGGTACGTATGGGAACCGGCAAGGGACGCGAGCCACCTGGTGCTCGATGACACACCGCGTTTGCGCGTCCCACAGGACCACGCCGGCGACGACGGTGCCGCCATCGGGCGGAAACGCGACGTCGACGCCCGCGAGCAGTCGCGCAGGCCGCGCGGGCGGCCGGAGCCGTACGCGCGGCGCCAGCGCGCGTTGCAGGGCGATGGCACGGGCCGGCGTTCGCGGCCAGTAGTGCAAGCGGGCGAACCTCATGCGGTCACGCTCCAGGAGCATAGCCCGTAACCGCAAACGGCCGATAGAACCAGCCTCGGGGACTTGCCCGAGCGGGGTACGCCGGCTTCGTGGCAGCGGGGCTTCGTTTGCCTTTTCGAGGGAAGGCACAATAATGGCAGCCCCGGCCGACCCTTGCCGTACGAAGGACGGATGAGATGCTCGATTACGACGAGGCGCCCAAACCGAACAAGATCAACCGCGCCCGGCTGGTCGCGACGCTGCTGGAGGTGGCGGGGGTCGTGCTGGCCCTGGGCGCCACGCTCTGGGCCGTAGCCCGGTTCTGGGAGCTGGGTCAGGCCGGCGACCCGATCGCGCCGCCCTCCACCCAGCCCGCCCCGGGAGCGCTGGTCGCTCCCCATGGCGTGATGGACTTCATCAGCGCCGTGGCCGTGCTGGCGGCCGGCTGGGCCGGAGGCGTGATGTTCTGGGGGCTCGCCGAACTGGTTCGCCGGCTCGAAACGCTGCCGGGACTGATCGCGGCGCGGCGCGGCGGTGTGACCTGGCCCGCGCCGACGACGGCTCCGGCGGCGCTCGACGAGCAGCACCTTGAGGGGATCACGGCGCTGCTGCGCGAGCTGCGCGACATCTCGCTGCTCGACGACACGCAGCGGGCCAAGCGCCTCGAGGCTCAGGGCCGGGCGCTGGCGGCCGACCTGGAGCGCGAGGTGCCGGCGCTGCTGCGCGAACACCGCTGGCGCGAGGCGCGGCGGCGGGTGCAGGACGCACGCGTGCGCTTCCCGACGCTGGCGCAGTTCGAGGCGCTTGAGCGGCAGATCGAAACGATGCGGGCCCAGGTGGAGGCGCACGACATCGAGTCGGCGGAGCGGCAGATCAACGACCTGGCGGCGTTGCACGCCTGGGAACGGGCGGCGGACGTGGTGCGCGAGCTGCTGGCGCGACACCCGGACTCGCAGAAAGCCAACGCGCTGGCGGCGCGCGTCCGCCAGCAGTATGACAAGACCCAGGCCGAGCAGCGTACGCGACTGATGGCCCAGGCGCAGGACGCCGTGCGGGCCCGCGACTGGTCGACCGCGCTGGCGGCCGCCAACACGATCATCCAGCGCTACCCGCGCTCGCCGGAGGCCGAGGCGCTGCGTCTGCAACTGCCGACGCTCCAGGAGAACGTGGAGATCCAGACGCGGCAGCGGGCCGAGGCGCGCATCCGCGAGCTGGTGAAGCAGGGCCGCTTCGACGTGGCGCTTCAGAGCGCGCACGAGCTGATCGACCGCTACCCCAACTCGCCGCAGGCCGAGGCGCTGCGCGGGCAGCTCGCGAAGCTGCACCAGCGCGCCATCGCAATGGGACCGCGCTGACGGGCCGGGGCCCGCGATCGTCCCTGAGTACTGAGCACGACGCACTGAGCATCGCACTTGCCTGGAGCTGCGCGTGCCAGAGCTGCCCGATGTCGAGGTCTACGTCGAGGCCCTGCGCGAGCGCGTCGTCGGCCGGCGGCTCGAACGGGCCGCGATCCGCTCGCCTTTCCTCCTGCGCACATTCGAACCGCCACTCGAGGCCGGATGCGGGCGAGCCGTCGTGAATGTCTCGCGTCTCGGTAAGCGCATCGTCATCGAGCTGACCGACGCCTTCTTCCTCGCCATCCACCTCATGATCGCCGGCCGGCTGCGCTGGATGAAGCCCGGCGCGGGCCTGCCCGCCCGGATCGCGCTCGCGGTCCTGGAGTTCGAAAGCGGCGCGCTCGTCATCACCGAGGCCGGCCGCAAAAAACGCGCCGCGCTCCACGTCGCCAGCGGCCGCGCCGCCGTCGAGGCGCTCGGCGCCGGCGGCCTCGAGCCGCTCGCGTGCGACGCCGCACAGTTCGCCGCCGCGCTGCGCCGCGAGAACCACACCCTCAAGCGGGCGCTGACCGACCCGCGGCTTTTCTCGGGCATCGGCAACGCCTACTCGGACGAGATCCTGCACGCGGCACGGCTCTCGCCAGCGATGCTGACAAGCCGCCTGTCGGACCAGCAGGCCGCGCGCCTCTTCGAGGCGACGCGGACGACGCTCGCCGGCTGGGTCGCGCGCCTGCGAGCGCACTTCGCCGGCCGCTTTCCGGGCCCGGGCGAGATTACGGCGCTTCGCCCCGCATTCGCCGTGCACGGGCGCTACGGAGAACCCTGCCGCGACTGCGGAACAACCGTACAGCGCATCCGCTACGCCGAGAACGAGACGAACTACTGCCCGCGCTGCCAGACGGAGGGCCGGCTGCTGGCGGATCGCTCGCTCTCGCGGCTGTTGCGACAAGGCTGGCCGCGGCGCATCGAGGACCTGCACGACACGCCGCCCGCGCCGTGATGCCCAGGCCGGAGCGGCGGCCTTGCGCTACGGCTGGGCCGAAACGACGCCCCCGGGGGCGCCTGGCTGGGGCGTAGCCGCGGCCGGGTGCGTCGCGGCGCGCCACTGCTGCACGGCGCGGCGTGCGGCGGCGGCGATGCCGGCGGCGTCGATGCCGGCCTCGGCGAGTTGGCCGCGGCGCGAGCCGTGCTTGTAGAAGTGGTCGACCGCCAGGCCCAGACGGACGATCGACTCGGTCGGCAGGCCCAGGCGGTTGGCGGTTTCGAGAACGGCGCTGCCGAAGCCGCCGGCGAGCGAATGATCCTCGACGGTGATGACCGGGCCACCGCGCGTGACGGCGGTGGTGATCATGTCGTGGTCGATGGGCTTGGCGAAGCGGGCGTTGACGACGGAGAGGAAGACGTCTTCGTCGGCGAGCGTGCGGGCGGCCTGGAGGGCGTCGGCGACGGTGCTGCCGTAGGCGAGGATGGTGCCGTCGGGCCCATCGCGCATGGGGCGTGAGCGGCCGAGCTCGAAATCTGGGGCCGGGCCGTGGGCGTCGGGCACGGAGTCGCGCGGGTAGCGGAGGGCGCAGGGCACCTCGAGCGACAGGGCGAAGCGCAAGGCGGCGGCGAGCTCGGGCTCGTCGGCCGGGGCCATCAGCACCATGTTCTGGAAGCCGCGCAGGTACGCGATGTCGAGGTAGCCGTGGTGCACGGCGCCGTCGCCGCCGACGAGCCCGGCGCGGTCGATGCAGAACACGACGGGGAGGCGCTGGAGCACGACTTCCTGGAAGACCTGGTCGAAGGCGCGTTGCAGGAACGTCGAGTAGATGCACGCCAGCGGGCGCAGGCCGCTCCTGGCCATGCCGGCGGCGATGTCCACGGTGCTGCTCTCGGCGATGCCGCAGTCGAGCACGCGCTCGGGCAGCGCGCCGCGCACTTTGGCCAGCCCGGTGCCGTCGGGCATGGCGGCGGTGAGCGCGTAGACGCGCGGGTCGGCGCTGGCGAGGTCGATCACCGCGTCGGCCAGAGCCGACGTCCAGCTCTTGCGGTCGCTCTTGGGAATGGTGGCGGTGGCGCCGGCGACCTGGAACTTGTTGGGGCTGTGGAAGGTGCAGGGGTCGCTGGCGGCCCAATCGCTGCCGCGTCCCTTCTCGGTGTGAACGTGCAGCAGCACCGGGTGCGCCACGTCCTTGAGCAGCGCCAGCATCTCGACAAGGTGCGACAGGTCGTGGCCATCTACCGGGCCGACGTACAGGAAGCCCAACTGCTCGAAGATCTGGTGCGGCGATACGGTCGCCTTCAGGCCCTCCTTCAGATGATCGAGCGCGTCGTAGATGCTCTGCCCGACCAGCGGCACCTTCGGCAGGTGCTTGCGCACCTTGCCCTTGACCTCTTCATAAAGCGAGCTGACGCGGAAGCGCGCCAGGTACGACGCCAGCGCCCCCTGCGTCTTGGCGATGCCCATCGAGTTGTCGTTCAGCACGACCAGGAACTGCCGCTTCAGCGTGCCCGCCTGGTTCAGCCCCTCGAACGCCACTCCGTTCACGATGCTGGCGTCGCCGATCAGCGCCACCACGCGCGTGTCACGCCCCAGGGCGCTGTCGCCCCGCGCCATCCCCACCGCCGTCGCGATCGACGTCCCCGCGTGACCCACGTCGAACAGGTCGAACGGGCTTTCCGCCGTGCTCGGAAAGCCGCTGATGCCGCCCGCCTGCCGCAGCGTGTCGAAGGCGTCGTTGCGACCGGTGATGAGCTTGTGCACGTAGCACTGGTGGCCCACGTCCCACAGCAGCCGGTCGGTGCTGAAGTCGAACACCCGGTGCAGCGCCAGCGTCAGCTCGGTGACGCCCAGGTTGCTGGCCAGGTGGCCACCGTTGCGGCTGACGACCTCGATGATCCGCTGGCGGATCTCGCCGGCGAGCTGTGCAAGCTGCTCCATCGAGAGCCGTCGCAGATCCGCGGGGGAGTGAACGCTCCTGAGAATGCTGGTCATCCGTATTGCCTTCTGGCGCCGACGCCCGCGGCGTATCCCGCCGCACCGCGATTGCGCCCCCTGAGGTTCAGCGATCACGCTGGATCATGTACTCCGCCAGCAGCGCCAGGTTCCGCCCCAGCGCTCCGTACGGCTCCAGCTCCGCCGTCGCCGACGCGACCTCCCGCCACGCCGCTGCGCGGCTCTCCGCCTCGCCGAACGCCGCCGGGTAGGTCTGCTTCGAGGCCGCGGCATCCTTGCGCGTGCGCTTTCCCATCCTATCGGGCGTGCCGCCGCAGTCCAGCAAGTCGTCGGCGATCTGAAACGCAAGGCCCGCGTGGCGGCCGTAGGCGGCCAGCCGCTGCTCCTGCTCGGCCCCCGCGCCGCCGCATATCGCCCCAAGCCGACAGGCGCACTCGATCAGCCGCGCCGTCTTGTGCTCGTGAACGTACCGGACCAGGTCGGCATGCACCGGCGTTGACTCGCCCGCGAGGTCGGCGGCCTGACCGGCGATCACGTCCCTGACGCCGCAACCCAGCACCTGCGCGAGGCGCGCGCCGAGCGGCGCCCCGGGCGTCTCCGCCAGAAACGTCAGCGCGTGCGCCAGCAGCCAGTCTCCCGCCAGGATGGCGTTCCCTTCGCCGAAGACGCGGTGGCTGGTCGGGTGGCCCCGCCGCAGGTCGTCGTCGTCCATCGCCGGCAGGTCGTCGTGGATCAGTGTGAACGTGTGCACAAGCTCCACGGCGATCGCCGCGCGAATCGCCGCCGCCGTCCTTTCGCTCGGCCGGCGGCTGTCGAGGTCGTTCTCCCAGTCCTCGCCTCCCGCCCCCAATGCGACCCGCGCACACTCGAGCACGAGCACCGGCCGCACGCGCTTGGCCGGAAGGGTGACGGAGTAATCTACGGCGGCGGGAAGGCGGCTGTGCGACCCGACGCAGCTTTTGCTGCGGTCGATGTGTTCAGAAAGCAGTGCGTCGACGCGTTTGCGCTGCCGCTCGTACCACGCCTGCCATTTTTCGGACGCGTCCGTTTTCGCGGACGCAGAAGCTGGACCCACGTCTGATGACTCCGGCCGCGCCAGCGTGACAGGATACCATGCCTTGCCACGGGAGAGATAGGCGGCCACTGGCCGATAGAGGTCGTCGTTCTCTAGTGGTCGTCGTTCTTGCCGGCGGGAGGAGTCGGAGGCGGCGCGGGATCGGAGCGCTGAACGGGTTTTGCGGAGCCAGCGTCGGCGGGTCCGGCGTCATCTGGCTTCTTGGCGCCCTCCGTGGACTCAGTCTTGCCGGCCGAGTTCTCGGTTGACCCGGCCTGGGCCCCGGCCTCGGTTCTGGTTTCGCCCGTGCCGGCGACGGCCGCCTGGCGCCCCCGCTCGCCGCGGCCGGGCCGATCGCGCTCGGCCCGGGAGGCGCCCTGACGCTGCGCGGCGGGGCCGCCACCGGGCCCGACTGGGGGAACAGGCGGCGGGACGTCGAGCGTGGGAGTGTTGGCGGGCGGCAGCATCGCAAGGAGCCTGTCGTCAGCGCGCATGAGCACGCGGTCGCCGGCGCTGAGCCCGCTGACGATCTCGACCATGCTGGTGCTGGACTGGCCCAGCTTGACTTCGGTCAGCCGGGGCTGGCCCAGGCTGCTGACGAATACGAAGCTGCGCGTGCCGCGGGTGTAGACGGACTGGACGGGGACGGCGAGGACGTTCGAGAGCTGGTCGATGAAGATCTTGATGTCGGCGGAGTCGCCCGGCGACACGGGGGCGTCGGTCTGGTCGAGCAGAATCTCGCTGGCGTGCTCCTTGAGATTCGGGTTGAGCCAGCGGTGGGCGGAGTCGGCGAACCGCGCGATCTTGGAGATCTTGCCGGTGAAGACCTGCCCCGGGACGGCGGGCACGCGGACCTGCACGGGCATGCCCTCGGCGACCTTGTGGCGGTCGGCCTCGTGGATGCGCATGCTGACGATCATCTGCGTGGTGTTCGGCAGGATCAGCAGCGTCTGGCCCTCGTAGACCTTCTGGCCGACGGCGAGCACGGAGTCGTTCATGCGCCAACCGCTGTCGGTCGGGTACTGGACGACGCCGTCGATCGGTGCGAGGACCTTGGTCTTGCGGAGCTGCTCTTCGAGGCGGGCGACGCGCTTCTCTCGCATGGCGAGCGTGCCCTTCTGCTCCTCGCTCTTGGCGACGGCCTGGCGCTCGCGCGACTCGCTGCGCGCCCGCTCGCGCTCGAGCTCCTGCTCGGCCTGCTCGAGCGCGGAGCGCTTCTGCTTCTCGACCTTGGGGCGGTCGTAATCGAGCAGGATGGTCCTGGCCAGGCGGTGCTTGTCGAGCGTCATGTTGAGCTTCTCGAGCTCGAAGTTGAGCTGCTCGATCTTCGACTGTGTGACGAATTTGCGCTCGAACAGGCGCGTGTTCTTCTCCAACTCGTCCTTCTTGCGGTCGATCTCCAGCATGGTCTGCTTGATGTTGATCTCCGTCTCGCTGACCTGCTTGGGGAACTCGCCCTCCAGGTACTGCCGCAGCTCGAGCTCCGCCACGTCGCGGTCGATCGTGCACTTCTTCAGCTTGCTGGCGTTCTCGTTGCGCGTGATCTCGAGCTCCTGCACCGCGGCCTCGTACGCGGCCCGCGTCGTGGACAGCGTGAGCTGCTCCTGGTCGAGCCGCTCCTTGAGCTCGTCCGAGGCCAGCTCGACCAGCAGGTCGCCCTTCCTGACCCGCGTGCTCTCCGGAACCAGGAACAGGATCGTGCTCGCCCCCTCAACCTCGTTGCGCAGCTCGATCGACTCCCGCGCCTTCAGCTCTCCGTCCTCGCTCAGGACAATCTGTAGGTCCCCCGGCTGAACCACGAACACCGAGGCGCCGCCCGCCGACGCGCCCGTGAGCCACCGCCACGCGTCCGTCTGGCGCAGACCCAGCATGCCCGCGATCACCACCACGATCCCACCGCCGATCAGCCAGCGCCGGGCGGTCAAGCGCCTCGCGGGGCGAGAAGCGGCGTACGGAGTCTCCACCAGCGGCACGGTTGTGGGGGCGACGTCGGACACTGGGGTAACCTCCTGGCGGGACGGCCTTTGCGCGCAATCTCAGCGTTTCGGGCAAGCGCCCGCCACCTTAGACGGCCGCGCGCGAGCCATCAGGTCACAATCCACACCTTGGATTGTACCCGGTTGCCTCATAACCGGCAGCGGGGCCGGCGCAGATTCGTCGCGCTCGCCCCCGCCCGGCGAAGACGGGCCGCAGGAATCGCGGCGATACCAGTTCGTGAGGGCGCGCGGAGGGCCGCCGGGCGACGCCTGGCGGTGGCGGTCCACTCCTCATCTGACGAGCTAGGCCCTGGCGCGCTCGATGCCGCAAAGGGCCTCATCGAGCGTCTCCAGCCCGCGGTCGATGTCCGTCGAGTCGACATCCAGCATCGGGCGGAAGCGAATCGAGCGCTCGCCGCATCCGAGCACGAGCATCTGCCGCTCATAGCAGGCCCGCCGCAGGCTGTTGCGTGTCTCGGCATCGGGCAGGTCGAAGGCGCACATGAGGCCCCTTCCGCGGACGGCGGTGACGATCGGATGCTGTGCGGCGAGGCGCTGCAAGCCCTCGAGCAGGTACTGGCCGGTCTCGGCGGCGCGCTCGACGAGGTTCTCGTCGTCGATGATGCGCAGGTACTGCGTGGCACGCACCATGTCGGCCAGGTTGCCGCCCCAGGTGCTGTTGATGCGCGACGACACCTTGAAGACGCTGTCCACCTCGTCGACGCGCGTGTTCGACATCAGGCCGCATACCTGCATCTTCTTGCCGAAGCAGATCATGTCGGGCGCCACGCCGAAATGCTGGTGCCCCCACATCTTGCCGGTGATCCCGACGCCGCACTGCACTTCGTCGAAGATCAGGATGAAGTCGTGGCGGTCGGCCAGGCTGCGCAGCGCGCGGAAGAACTCGGGCCGGAAGTGGTTGTCGCCGCCTTCGCCCTGGATGGGCTCGATGATCAGGGCGGCGATGTCGTGGGGGTTGGCGGCGACGGCCGCCTCGATCTGGGCGATGGCCTGCTGCTCACGGGCGGCGACGTCCTGGGAGCGCTGCGGCTCGGCAAGCGTGAAGTCGATGAACGGATGGTCGATGCGCGGCCACTTGAACTTCGGGAAATACTGCGTCTTGTTCGGGTCGGTGTTGGTCAGGCTCATGGTGTAGCCGGTGCGGCCGTGGAAGGCGCGCCGGAAGTGGATCACCTGCGTGCCCAGCTCGCCGCGACCGGCCGCGAGGTTCTTGCGCACCTTCCAGTCGAAGGCCGCCTTGAGCGCGTTCTCGATGCCCAGGGCCCCGCCGTCGATGAAGAAGAAGTGCTCGAACCCCGGCGGCGCCGCGATCTCGTCCAGCGTGCGGACGAACTCGGCGTAGAAGCGCGTGTAGCAGTCGGAGTTGGCGACCTTGGTCGTCGCCGCGGTCAGCAGCCGCGCCTGGAACTCCGGCTCGCGCATCCGCGGGTGGTTGTAGCTGATCGGCTGCGACGCGAAGAAGGCGTAGAAGTCGAGGAAATCCTTGCCGCTGGCGGCGTCGTGCAGGTACGCGTCGTGGCTGAACTGCGGATCGGCCACGAACCCGAAACCGTCAACCAGAATGCGCGTGCGGAGCGTCTCCAGCACCTCCGCCGCCGTCATCTCCTCGCCCGCCTTCACGTTCATCGCCTGCATGTGCGCACCTCCGAGCCCCCGATCTTACACGCCGGCCGAAAGCCGGCCAAACGGGCCGGGCGCGAACAGCGGCGATGGTCCGGCGCCGCTCAGCGCGCCCCGCCAAGCTGCTGGAGCAGGGCCTCGACGCGTTCGAGCCGGTCGCTGAGCTCGTCGATGCGCTCCGCCTGCCGCGCGTTCTCCTGGCGCAGGCGCGCCACCTCGGCCGCCTGGCGCCGCGCGAGCTCGGCCTGCTCCTGAACGACCTCGTGCAGCCCCTGGATCGCCGCCAGCGCCACGCCGTCGAGGTCGATCGTCGAGATCCGCCGATCCGTGCGGCCCAGCCCGAAGGCGGCGCGGAAGTCCTGGGCCATGGGTCCCATGTGGCGGATGCCGGCGTCCTGGGTGATGTAGTTCCAGGTGGAGACGGGCAGCGCGACGACCTTGGCGAGCACCTGGCGCGGATTGACCGGGCGGAAGTTCTCCTTCATGTCGCGATCCGACAGGCTCTCCCAGGCGCCGTCGCCGGGCGCAAGCTGCACACCCGCCTGCGCATTCGGGTCGCTGTAGAAACGCGCCCCGCCGCTGGCCCGGACGCTCCACGTGTTCGGCCCGTTGGACAGCAGGTCGATGTCGACGGCGTCAGCCCAGACAAACGCGCCGGTCTCGTTGGCCTTGGCACGCCGGCCGCCGGCGAAACTGAAATCACCGGCGGCGTCGTTCAGGTTGCCGCCCGCCGCGAAGGCGTTCTGCCCGCCGGCCTTGTTGTCGACGCCCCCCGCCACGGCGGCGCCCGGCCGCGAGGCGGTGTTCCGCAGGCCGCCGGAAACGGCGGCGAAGGCGCCGCTGGCCTCGTTCAGAATGCCGCCGCCAATCGCCCCGCCGCCGTCCGTGACGCGGTTGCTCTGGCCGCCCGCGACGGTCCCGCCGTCGCCGTCGACGACGTTCCCGAGTCCCCCGCCGATGGTCATGTGGGCCTGCTCCGCGCCCGCGGCGATGAAGTTCTGCGCGCCGCCGGCAATGACCGAGGCGAAGGCGTCAATCGTGTTGAAGGAACCGCCGCCGATGGCGGATTCGCCGGCGAAGGCGCGGTTGAAACGTCCGCCGGCCACCGTCGCGCCGACGGACGAATCGAGCGCCAGGTTGCTCCCGGCGACGTTGCCCGCGCCGCCTCCGACGGTGCCCAGGTGATCGCGAACACTGTTGGCACTCGAAAGGCCGTCAGTAATCAGCGAGCAGCCGCCGCCGGCGATCGTCCCTCCGACGACCCCCTGGCGGATGTCGTTGGGCGGCGAGCCGGCCGAGCTGACGAATCCGGCCAGGACGTTGCGGCTCTCGATGTCGGAGATGCCCCCCACGGTGCCGAGGGCAAAGCTCAGGCGCAGACCGGCCGCGTTGTTGACGCGAATGATGAAAGGGACGTCGTCGGTCGTTCCGATGAAGTTGACCGCGGGGTCGGTCGCGGCGTTGCCGTTGAGGGTCCAACCATTCGTTGTGCCGGGCGGGCCCTGCTCGCCGGGGTCGCCCTTCGGTCCGGGCGGGCCCTCGGCGCCAGGGAGGCCGGCGGGCCCGGGCTCTCCCGGATCGCCCTTCTCGCCCTGCGGACCTTGCCGCAGTTGCAGCAGCGTCACCTCGTTGACGCTGTTGCCGTCGCCGACGTTGTCGGCCGGCTGCGTGACCTGGTTGGGCTCGGTGTTGTTCGTCCCGTCGACGGGGACGCAAGCCGCGAGCCAGAAGGCCGGCAGGGCGGCGGCACAGACGACGAAAATTCGCTTCGCGTTGGCGTACACGGGCGGACTCCTTCGGTTCGGTTTTCGGACAATCAAGCAAGACGACCCACGGAACAGCCGCTGGCTGCCGGTCGCGTCCTGAGAAAACAGACTTGCCGGCCCCACGTCTCGGCGCACGACGGATTTCACTCCGGCGGGCGCCGCTGTAGCAAGTATAGCCGTCCCGCGGGCGGTTTTGGATTGACGGGGCGCAGGCCGCTCTTGACAATCGGCTCCGACAGGCACACCCGGAGGCCCGCCCATGGTTACGCTCGCCCGTGCAGCTCACGGCCGTGATTCGCTTCGTCGCGCCGCCCTGACGCTCGTGGACATCGCCTGGTGGCTGCTGTTTCTGCTGCTGCTGCTCGCGATGCTGCTGCCGAGCCTGTCGCGGGCGCGCGAGCTGGCCAAGCGCCAGGTGTGCATGTCCAACCTGCGCGGCGTGCTGCAAGGCGCGCACATCTACGCCAACGACAACGTCGAGTGGTTCCCGGTGCATTACAGCGGCGCCGAGCCCGGATCCGACGGCGCCGCACCCGCCGAAACGAACCACCGCTACATCGGAACCATGGGCAGCCACGAGTTCCTGAAGATCAGCCAGCCGACCTCGCCCACGATCTCGCCGACACGCTCGCACCCGAGCCGATCGCTCTTTCTGTCCGTCACCCAGGGCTACAGCACACCCGGCCATTTCATCTGCCCGACCTCGCCCGACCAGGAGGATGAGCTGCGGAACTACGGCGGCGACAGCACGCGCGGCGAGGACTCCGCCGCGCAGCCCGGCGTGACCCGCTTCGACTTCCGCGGCTACGACGCGCTGAGCTTCGGCTATCAGATGCCTTTTGGGCGCCGTGGCAAGCCCCGCGTGGCGATGGACGTTCGCGTCGTCGTCGTGGCCGACAAGGGCCCGTACTTCAGAGCCGGCAGCGGCGGGCTCTTCCGCACGACCGACGACGCCGCCGTCGCGGGCGACGGCGCGCCGCGCGGCATCGGGCGGACGTTTGAAGAGATCGCGCGCGCGCCGGAGGCGGCCTGGCGGCCGTACAACAGCCGCAACCACGGCGGCGAGGGGCAGACGGCCGGATTCGTGGACGGCCACGCGGACTTCGTGAAACGGCCCACGGTCGGCTTGAAGAACGACAACATCTACACGCTTGCGGACGACTTCGCGAGCCCTCTCGCCGCAGTGATCGGCCGCGACCCGGGCGAGGACGACGGGCGCTACGGACCGCTGACGAACACGGATAGCCTGATCGTTCCATAGGGCGGGGTCAGCCCGGCGAATAGTACGATCAGAGCGGATGCCAGGTGGGGCTCTCCCAAGACCGCGTTATTGATCCCAGCCGCGCACGTAAGCAAGTGTCTACTGGAGAAACGCGGGCGTTTTGCAGCGACCGCTTCCTGATGGGCGCGGCTCGGGTCCGGTTCTGGCGTGCTCAGCTCCCGTAGTTTGCCAGCAGGATGCCGAGGTCGGCCTGGTCGACTGCGCCGTCCGCGTTGATGTCGCCCGGGCACTCGCCGACGCAGCCGTAGAACGCCAGCAGGATCCCCAGGTCCGCCTGGTCGACGTCGCCGTCACCGTCGAGATCGCCGGGGATGATGGGCGTGCACGAGTCGTTGATCAACAGCGAAAGCGTGTTGGCGTCGCGGTTGATGACCACCAGGTCCGGGTCGCCGTCGCCGTCGATGTCGCCGGCGGCGATCCCGTCGTTCGTTTGCCCGATCGCCAGCACCAGCGGCCCGCCGAACACGCCGCCGCCCATGTTCGGAATCACCGACGCCGAGCCGGCGTCCGCGTGGCTGGTGGCAATGTCCGGTAGTCCGTCGCAGTTGAAATCGTCCACGGTGATGCCGGAGGGCCCGTCGCCGCCGACCGGGTAGTGAACCGGCCCCGAGAACCCGGCGCCCGTGCTCAGGAAGACGGTCGCGAAGTCGGTCGCGACGGCCAGGTCGTCGAGCCCGTCGCCGTTCAGATCGGCCGCCGCGAGCGCATCGGGCCGCAGCCCGGCGCCGACGAACAGATCCGCCGCCGCCACGAGCCCCCGCGGCGTTCCGAGATAGATGGAGATCGTGCGGTCGTCGTGGTTGCTGATGGCGACGTCGCGCAGACCGTCGCCGTTGAAGTCGCCGAAAATGGCGGCGCGCGGCTCGTCACCCGCGGGCAGCGTCATCGTGCTGAAGACGGCGTTGCCGTCGTTGAGCAGCAGCGTCGCCGTGTTGGAATCGCGATTGGCGACGACCAGGTCGCCGCCGGCGGTGTCCATGCCGCGCGGGTTGTTGCCGACGGCGACCGTTGCAGCCAGGGCAAAGTCGCCGCCGGTGTTGAGCAGGATCGCCACGGCGCCGGCGTTCTGAAGTCCGACGGCCAAGTCGTTGCTGAGCCCGGCGTCCAGCCGCCCGGCGACGACCGCCGACGCCCCGACCCCCTCGGGCAGCTCGATGGCCGGGCCGAGGCCCAGAGCGCCGGCGGCGCTGCCGAGGAAGATGATGAGCTTGTCCGGGTTGTCGCTCGTGACGGCGACGTCTGCGAACGCGTCGGCGTTGAGCCGGGCGATGACGACGCCGGAGGGGCGCTGGCCGACAGGCGTGTGGACGGCGGGTCGAAAAGCGAGCTGGCCCGCGGCCCGGCGTGGCAGGCCATCGCACACGACGAGCGGCGCGAAGGCGAGCAGAATATGGGCCGGCGGCTTCATATCACCCTCGTAGCGGCCCGCCGCAGTACAGGTAAGCATTGTACGCAGCGGTGGGGACGGCTGGCAAGCGGATTGCGGCTGGCAAGCGACCGATGCGGCCCGGACACGCGAGCGGCGATCCGAGAATGCACTGGCAGCCGCAGGAGAAGCCCGCGGGCCTGATCGACGCCGCCTCCCTGGGTCGCCACTCGCGGACGAGGCACTACACTATCGTGCGAGCGCCGCGCCGGGTTTGAGCGCTTCACCAGCGTTGCTGGCGGCCGGTGCGATCGTGCCGCGGCTGGGAGGCTACGCATGACGTGGCGTGAGTCGGCTGTGCCCTCGGGCATCGCGCTTGCGGCCGCGCTTGCGCCCGTCGTGTCGCTGGCGGTCTCGATGGCCGCGGCGCTGTCCGGCTGCGGCGGCGGACAGCCTCCGCTTGCGTCACCGGCCGCAGCCGGCGGCCTGTCGCCGCGGCAGGTGCTCGAGCGGCTGGTCGAGCTGCGCCAGCGGGCGGACTATCGCGCGATGGAGGCGCTGATCGTCACGGCTCGGCGGCACGAGACGATCCGGACGCTGGCCGCGGTCGACGATTTCCTCGCGGCGGACCGTGACCTCGGGTCGTACGTGCGGCGGCACGTGTCGATCGGGGCGTCGCTGGCGATCGAGAGCGCGGACTGGGCCGCCAACCTCGAGATATTCAGTCGCTACGTCGAGTTTCGCGGCGAGACCGTGGAGGGCGACTCGGCCGAGGTGACGTTCCAGGTGGACCGTCGGCTGCCACTGAAGGTGGCCAGGCTGCGGCGGGTGGAGGGCGTGTGGCAGTACGATCCTGGACCGGGATATCAGCCGGAGCTTCCGGCGGCTTTTCACAAGCTGGCGCGCGGCCTGCGGCAGGTGCTCGATGACCTGCGCAGTGGCCGCCTGAGCGCCGAGGAGTGCGCCGCCCGGCCGGAGAGACTCGTTGAGGAGGTCAAGCTGCGACTGACGCCGGGCGTCCAGATGCTGCCGGCGGGGGCGCGTGAGTAGGCCCGGAAGAGACGGAGCGGTTGAGATGGCAAGGTCGTCCGTAATGCGGGAGTCGAAGCGGAGCCTGGTGCACGTTCCGGAGTCGCGCCGGCCGGCGCTGCGCGAGCTCGTGGATACGCTCGAGCGCGTCGGCCACGACTCGATGCTGGGGCTGTGCGCGTTTGGCGGGTGGCTGGCGGAGGACCCCTTCTTCGCCGGCGCGGCGCGCAGCGTGGTCGTGCTGCGACGGCTGGACGTGGACCTGATGGAGCGGCTGGCCGTGGAGGGGCCGCGGCTGGGCGAGCTCGGCTTGGCGGCGCCGCTGCTGATGACGCCGGAGTACGTCCGCGACTCGTGCGACGTTTTTCCGCTGGAGCTGCTGGAAGTTCAGCAGCAGCACGTGCTGCTGGCGGGCCAGGACTACTTCGCGGCGCTGACGTTCGATCCGCGGCACGTGCGGCTGGCCTGCGAGCGCGAGCTCAAGAGCGAGCTGATCGAGCTGCGGCAGGGCCTGCTCGCCAGCGCGGGCCGCTTCGCCCTGCTGCACCAGCTCTGCCTCGACTGTCTGGAACGCTCGGCGCGGATCATGCGCGGCCTGCTGCACCTCGACGGCGAGCCCGCGCCCCCTCGAATCAGCCGGACGATCGAGCGCGTCGCCGAGCGAACCGGCGTGGCGCTCGGCATGCACATGCGCCTGGCGACCGTGCACGACGACCTGGGGCTCGAGGGGTTCCGGCGCTTCTACGGCGAGCTGGAGGCGCTCGCGGCGCATGCGGACGCCCTGCCTCACTGAGGGCCGCGGCGATGCCGGCGCGCCGCGCCCTTCGAAAAAAACGCGCGGGTTGTAACGGCGCGCCACGAATCCGGCGCTACGCTCTGGGAATACGAGGGTGAACATGCGCGAGGTCCGCGGTCGCGACGTTGTGTGGCGTTTGGTGCCGGCGGCGATCCTGATGCTGGCGGCGGCGCTGCCTGCCGCCGCGCAGGCCGTGCCCAGGCCGCGCAACCACGTCGAGGACCGCGCCGGAGTCATCGCCGCCGCCGCCGAGGAGCACCTCAACCGCGTGCTGGCCGAGCTCGAATCGAAGACGGGCGTGCAGATGATCGTGTTGACGGTGCCGACGACCGGCGGACGCGAGATCAGCGCCTGGTCGCTCGAGCTGGCCAACGCCTGGAAGCTCGGCCAGGCCGGCAAGGACAACGGCGTGCTGGTCGCCGTCGCCGTGAACGACCGTGCCTACTGGATCAACGTCGGCCAGGGCCTCGAAGCCGCCCTGCCCGACGGATTCTGCGGCGGCGTGGGTCGGCAGTACTTCCGCCCGAACTTCCGCGCGGGCGACTACTCGCGCGGCATCGTCGACGGCGTCACCGCGCTCGCGACCAAGGCCGCCGCCGAATACGGCGCGCGCCTCGCGGATGCCCCGCCGCGCCCGGTCACCCGCGCAGCGCCGCAGGCGGCGCGTCGCGGCGCCGGCGGCGAAACGACGGGGGCGGTGAGCTTGTGCGGACCGGTGGCGCTGCTGGTGATCGTGCTGCTTGTCGTCGCGGTCCTGCGCGGCGCCCGGCGCGACCGGCGGCGCTACGGCGCCTGGGGCGGCGGGGGCTCGTGGTGGCTGTGGTGGCTGCTGGCCAACGAGCTGGGCGCGGCCTCGCGCCGGCGCCGCGGCGGCTGGGGCGGCTGGGGCGGCGGATTCGGCTCCGGGCGATCGTGGGGTGGCCTGGGAGGAGGCGGGTTCGGCGGAGGGTTCGGCGGCGGTGGATTCCGCGGCGGTGGCGGTGGGCGCTTCGGCGGCGGCGGCGCGGGCGGCGGCTGGTGAGGCCGCCCGAGCGCACGGGTGGCCCCACGGGCCGAGGGCGGCTTCGATCTCCGCCGGGTTGCTCACAGGCTGACAACGTTTCCGAAGGACAACGGAGGAGCGACGATGGGTTGGCAAGTTCTCAACGACTGCGGTGGCAAGGTCCGGCACCGGGCGCTAGCGGCCCGGCGCCCGGCGCGCGTCAGCGGCCTGCTGGTCGGGGTCGTGGCCTTCATGGCCCTGCTGTTTCTCGCGCTGGTCTTCGCCGGCGTCACGCTCGTCGGCGGCTACAACCACGCTGTGCGCATGGATGAGCAGGTGAAGGGCGCCTGGTCGCAGGTCGAGAACCAGTTGCAGCGGCGCTACGACCTCGTGCCGAACCTGGTTGAGGCCGTTCGGGGCTTCGCCACGCACGAGCGCGAAATCTTCACCGACGTCGCCGAAGCCCGCACGCGCTATTTCTCCGCCGCGCATTCGGGCAGCCGCGAGCAGCAGGTCGAGGCGGCGAACGGACTGGAGCGGGCGCTGTCGCGGCTGCTGGTGCTCCAGGAGCGCTACCCCGAGCTGAAGGCGCAGGAGAGCTTCCTGCGGCTCCAGGACGAGCTGGCCGGCACCGAGAACCGCCTGGCCTACGCCCGGCAGCAGTACAACGAAGTCGTCAATGCCCTGAACGCCTACCGCCGGTCGTTCTTCGGCCGCTTCGCAGCGGGCTTGGCGGGCGTAGGCGAGGCCCGGTACTTCGAACCGCCGAAGGCCGCCCACGACGCGCCGCGCGTGTCATTCGAGCGCGAGGGGGCGCCGAAGCGGGGCGAGTAGAAGCTCAGCGAAACGAAGCCTCGTTGGCAGCAACCGCTCCCTTACGGTCGCGGCTCGGATCGAGCCGCGCGACAGACTCCGCTCACGCCAAAGGGATGCGCAGATGCGGCTCGGCGCTGCTCGGCGTCACGATGTGCTCCAGCAGCTCGCGAACCGCCTGCCGCTGGCCGGGCCACATGAGTTCGGCGATGGCGCGCTGCGCCGGCTCCCAACGGTGCTCCGTGTGCTCGTCGCTCAGGGTCACGGTCGCGCGCTCGTCGACTTCCGCGGCGAAGCACGGACAGAGCATCACGCGGTCCAGCGCAGCCATGTAGAAGGTGTTGACGCCTTCGAGCTGCCAGAGGGCGGCCGGCGTCAGGCCGGTCTCTTCGCGCAACTCGCGCAGCGCCGTCTGCCAGGCCTTCTCGCCTGCCTCGACCTTCCCGTGCACCGCCTGCCACGTCCCGCCCAGCCGCGCGGCCGGCCTCCGCCTCAGCAGCAGCAGCTCGACGGCCATCCCGCCCCGCCGCCGGAACACGTACACATCCACCAGGTTCGCCGACACGTCCGCCATGCGTCCGTCAGCCCCCGATGCTGCTCATCTGCCGGTCGCCGGCCGGGCCGTGAAGCTCGGGCTTCATCACCACGCACTCGACGAACGCCCGCCGCAGCCGCTCCGCCCGGACATCCGGCCGCAGGAGCGCCCGCACGTCCACCTCCCCCGCGTCGAACAGGCAACTGCGCAGCCTGCCCTCCGGCGTAAGTCGCAGGCGATTGCAGGTGGCGCAGAAAGGGGCGGACATCGCGTGGATGAAGCCGATCCGGCCTGGCGCTCCCGGCGCGCGGAAGACCTGCGCCGGGCCGAAGCCGGCGTCGGCGGGCGCGGGCGTCAGCGGCCCGAGCCGCCGCTCGATCCGCTCGCGGATCTCGGCGTAGGGAACGAACTGCCCGCCCTCGCTGAGCACGCGCGAGCGCGCCAGAGGCATGAACTCGATGAAGCGCACGGTGCGCGGCTCGCGCAGCGTCCAGGCGGCGAAGCCGGCGACTTCGTCGAGGTTGTAGTCACGCAGCACGACGACGTTGATCTTCGCCGGCCCCAGGCCGCACGCGTCCGCCGCCGCGATGCCCTCGAGCACCGCCGAGAGCTCGCCGCCGCGCGTCAGCTCGCGGAAGCGGTGAGGCTGGAGCGTGTCGAGGCTGACGGTGACGCGGTCGAGGCCGGCGTGGCGCAAGTCGGCCGCCAGCCGTGCCAGCAGCAGCCCGTTGGTCGTCAGCGACAGCTCGCCGCAGCCCGGCAGCGCCCGCAGGCGCGTCACGAGCTCGACCAGGTCGCGCCGCACGAGCGGCTCGCCGCCGGTGATCTTGAAGTCGCGGATGCCGTGGTGCAGGGCGGCACGGGCGACGTGAACGATCTCCTCGTAGCTCAGCAGCGCTTCGCGCGGGAGCCACGCGAGCCCCTCTTCGGGCATGCAGTAGATGCAACGCAGGTTGCAATGGTCGGTCACGCTGATCCGCAGCGTGCGCACCGAGCGCAGGTCGCGCGGACCGACCGCCTCGGACGACAGCCGCGCCGCCGGCTCGGCGAGCGGCGATGCGGCGCCGGCGACGGCGATGGGCAAGGCGATGCTCATGCGGCTCTCGCGGGGCGGTCGGTTCCAGACACTGCGCCATTCTAGCCGGGGTCGCCGGCTCGCGTCAGCGGCGCCACGCGAATGAGCCGATACGGCCCACACGGCAGCGCCCGCAGCACATACCCGTCCACGTCGAAGCACTCGATCTCGCGCCCGGCCTGCTCCAGCAGCGGCTCCGGATCGCCCTGGAACACGATCAGCCATAGCCGCCGCGGATCGGCCAGGACGGGCGCGTCAGGGCCGTGGCGGAGCAGCAGCGTCTCGGTCGGCAGCGCGCGAACGCGGTAGTAATCGAGCCCCAGTCGCTCGTACTCGATCTGCGCCGGCCGCGCTCCCCACACGCACAGGACCGCCAGGTCGGTCTCTGGGGCGCCGTAGCGATTGAGGTGGTCTACGAGCTCGCGCAGGCCCAGGGGCGCCTCGCGCTGCCGCAGGACGGCCGGCAGATCGAGCGCCATTCCCGCCACCAGCAGCACGAGCACCCATGCGCGGCCCGCGCGCCCCGCCGCCCACAGCGGCAGCAGCGCCGCCGGCACTGCCGCCGGCAGCGCGAACCGCACGACGAGCAGCGGCCGCAGCAGCGAGATCAGCGCCAGCCCGCCAAACGCCGTCGCCAGCCACAGCCCGTGCAGCGCGGCGCGGCGTGCCTGTTCGCGGCGGGTCTCAGCCAGGACCTCAACGCGTTTCGAAGTCCGCCCCTGCCGCAGGATCGACGCGGCAGCGATCGCGATCCCGGCCAGCAGCCACAACGCGCCGGACGCCGGGTTGATCGCCATGAAGACGCGCCCGGCGTCGGCCAGCGACGGCGGGGCGATCCACGCCAGGCCGGCGGCGGTCGCGTCGCGAAACACGTATGCCCTGACAAGCAGCGGCGTCGCCAGCAACCCCACCACCGCCAGTGCCGCGAGGCAGCGCGGCGCGCCGGGCTGCTTTCTTCGCGGCAGCCACCAGGCGAGGTGTGCGGCCAGCGTCAGCGCGGCGAGCGTGTGCGAGTACAGCGCCAACGTGGCCGCCGCGACGTACGCGGCCGCCGCACCGCGACTTCCCGTGTGGACGAGGCGCTCCCACAGCCAGGTGGCCAGCGCGCAAAACAACAGCAGGAACGCGTAGGGTCGGGCTTCGCGGCTGTACTCCACGAGCAGCGGGTGCACGCCGACGAGGACGGCGGCCGAAACGCCGACGAGTGGTCCGCCAAGCCGGCGGCCCAGCGCGTACACGACCGGGACGAGGGCGGTCCCGGCGAGGGCCGCGGGCAGGCGCAGCAGCCACTCCGGCGCCGGATCGTCCGCCGCATTCGCAAGCGTCAGCACGGCTCGTACGCAAAGCTGGTAGAGCGGCGGCGTGAGCTCGGCCTCCCACGTCAGGCTCTGCCAGAGCGGGAGCCGCGCGACGTGCCAGGTCGAGAACTCGTCCAGCCAGAGCGAGCGCTCGCCGAGCGCCGGAAGCCGGGCCGCAGCGGCGCAGAACGTCAACGCGTACAGGCAGAAGACCTCGAAGGGGTTGCGCGGACGCAGGACGTTGAGGCCCGTGGCCGCCATGGGTTCAGCGTCTCATGCAGGCGGCGAGTTCGGCGGCGGCCGCGACGCGCTGCTGGCCCGTGGTCATGTCCTTCAGCGCGACCTGCTCGGCCTGCGGCCACTCGTGCCCGACAATGACGGCGTAGCGCGCCGCGCGGGCGCTGGCCTGCTTGAGCTGCTTGCCGATCGCTTGACGCTTGTATGAATAGTCCACGACCAGTCCCTCGCGCCGCAGCCGCGTCACCAGGCCCAGCACGTCGTCGAAGCGCTGCGCGTCGGCGTCAATGACGAACGCGTCGATGCCCTCGTCGAGCCGCGGCAGCTTGCCGAGTTCGCGCAGGGCTTCGAGCATCGGCGCGTCGCCCATGCCGAAGCCGACGCCGGGCACGCGCGGTCCGTCGAGCAGGCCGGTCAGGTCGTCGTAGCGCCCGCCGCCGAGCAGGGCCCGCAGTTGCACGCGGCGCGCATGCACCTCGAAGACCGCGCCGGTGTAGTACGCCAGGCCGCGCACGATGCGCGGGTCGAATACACAGTACGCCTCGCACGCGAACGATCGCAGCCGCTCCCACATCTCGCGGAACTGCCGCGTCGGCTGGGCCAGGTCGTCGCCGCCTGCGCCCGCGAGCCGCAGACACTCGTCCAGCGAGGCGCGGCGGAGCACGTCCGCGACGCGCTCGGCGTCCGAGTCGGGAAAGTGCTGGCGCCAATGCTGGCAGAACGCGTCGTCGCCGATCTTTTCGGAGCGGTCGATGAGCTCGAAGGCCTTGCCCTGCTGCCCGACCGGGACGCCCAGCGCCTCGAGCGCGTGCTTCATCAGCCCGCGATGGTTCAGCCGCACGGCGACGTCCTGCTCCGACAACCCGACCCGGCGCAGGAACTCGACTGCGACGGCGACGACCTCGGCGTCGGCCAGCGGGTCTTCGCTGCCGAGCGTGTCGACGTTCCACTGGAAGAACTCGCGCAGCCGTCCGCGCTGCGGCTTCTCTGCGCGGCACATCCGCGGAATGCTGAACCACTTGATCGGCCGCGGCAGCGCGTTGGCCCGCGCCGCGACCATCCGCGCCAGCGTCGGCGTCATCTCCGGACGGATCGCGAAGCGCCGCTCGCCGCGGTCGGTGAAACTGAACAGCTCCGAGACGATCCCTGCCCCGCTCTTGAGCTCATAAAGCTCAAGAAACTCGAAGATCGGCCCCTCGTACTCGCTGAACCCGAACGCCCGCGACACGCTCCGCCAGTGATCGAACAGCCAGTTCTGAACACGCATGTCCTCGGGATAGAAATCGCGCATTCCCGGCGGACACTGAATGCTCATGACCACGCCCCCAGCACCGGCAGCGGCACGCGCCGGATGTCCGCCGGCGCCGTGGAGAAGCCGCTCGACCGGGCCCGTCGCGGCGCGCGAACCTTCAACCGCGGCCGCCCGCGCCCGGCGCGCCGACTGCGCCGCGCCGTCCGTGGCGGATGGGCACGGAGGTATTCGTCCAGATGCTCCGGGCAGGTGAAATGCTGCTCCCAGCCGTAGTCACCCGAGTGGTAATCACACTCCGACGTCGAGTACTGCCGGCAGATGCGCGGGCGCGTCTCGTACACGCCGCAGCGCTGGTCCGGCTGAAGGTGCCGGCAGGTCGCGTTGAAGGAGATGTACCACTCGCCATCCTCGACGAAGATCGAGACCCCCTCGTGCATCAGGTACCAGCGCACGTCGTCGAAGTCGCCGCGGTCCTGCGGCGTGTCGATGGGCAGCGCGATGTAGCGGCAGCAGATGGCCGTGCAGTGTTCGCAGAGAATCCCCGGCATGTCGCGACCCTTTCAAGCGATTTGCCGTACGATACGCGCTCGCCGCCGGCGCGCGAAGCTGGGCGCCCGCCGGCGTGCCGCGGCGCCAGGGACCCTAACCAAGAGGAAGCGCATGCACGACTCCAGGCTCGACCGGCTCGCACACGTTCTCGTCCGCTACAGCACGGCCGTCCGCAAGGACGACCTGGTGCTGATCACCGGCCCGACCGGCGCGGCCGGCCTCGCGACCGCCGTCTACGCGCAGGTGCTGGCGGCGGGCGGCCATCCGTGGGTGCGCCTGTACCCGGAGGATTGCTCCGAAGTGCTGCTCAAGCAGGGCAGCACGGCGCAGCTCGGATTCTGCCACCCGTTCGAGACGCACGTGGTCGCCAAGACGAACGTGCGCATCGTCTTCTGGGCCAGCGAAAACACCAAATCGCTGTCGAACGTCGATCCGGGCCGGCAGGCGCTGGTCAGCAAGGGCCGCAAGCCGCTGCTCGACCTGTTCATGAAGCGCGCCGGGCTCCCGAAATCCAACCCGGACCGGCTCCGTTGGGTCGGCACGGCCGTCCCGACCCAGGCCGCCGCCCAGGATGCCGAGATGTCCCTGCGCGAGTACGCCGACTTCGTGTTCGGCGCCGGCAAGCTCGACGAGAAAGACCCGATCGCGGCCTGGAAGAAGAGCAGCAGGGCGCAGGCCCGCCTGTGCGACTTCCTCGACAAGGCGCGCGACATGCACATCACCGCCCCCGGCGGGACCGACATCCGCTTCGGCATCCGGGGCCGCCGCTGGATCAACTGCGACGGCCACGAGAACTTCCCCGACGGCGAAGTCTTCACCGCGCCCATCGAGGACGCCACCGAGGGCACGGTGGTCTACGACGTGCCGTCGGTGTTCGGCGGCCGCGAAGTGGAGAACGTGCGGCTGACGTTCCGGGCCGGGAAGGTGGTCGAGGCGTCGGCCGGCAAGAACGAGGCGTTCCTGGTCAAGATGCTGGATCAGGACCCGGGCGCGCGTATCCTCGGCGAGCTGGCCATCGGCACGAACTACAGCATTCAGAAGGGCACGCGGAACACGCTCTTCGACGAGAAGATCGGCGGGACGTTCCACGCGGCCCTCGGCGCCGCCTACCCGGAGTCCGGCGGGCGTAACAAGAGCGGTCTGCACTGGGACATGGTGTGCGACCTTCGGCGAGGCGGGCGCATCATGGTCGACGGCGAGGTGATCAGCGAGCGCGGGCGGTTCAAACGTGCGGACTGGCCGCGGTGAACAAGAACCGGGGCCGGCCGGCAACGTCCGGATAACGTTTAGACGAGCCAAAAATGGCGGTTGGCGCGAGCGCGGGCGTGGCAGTGGTGAATCACCGGGTTGAGTCGCAGCAGGATTGTCCCTGGTGACTTGTCGCGGTTTCAACGGCTGCAATCGGAGACACAAGCGTGACACCCGCCGACGTAGGCGGCCGGTTGTATTGCTGCAAACCGTTGTTTAACAGAGAGTAATGGCCATGCGTATGCGTTTGGGTTGGATGGTTGCAGCGGGTTTGGCGCTGGGATTGGTCAGCGTGGCCTCGGCCCAGGACACCCCCCTGGTTGATAACACGTCACACCTTACCCCTGGGCAGGATGGGCAGTTGCCGTCACGCCTGTGGCTCAGCGCCGAGTCGTGGGACTTCGGGACGAAGTTCCAGGGCGAGCCCGCCGACTTTACGATCGAGATCCGCAACATTGGCGCTGGTCCGCTCCAGTTTTCGCTGAAGACCTCCTGCGGCTGCACGGCCATCACCCAGCTCACCCAGGCCATCCGGCTGACCGGCCATCAGTATCAGTACCAGCTCGACCCGGGGAAGTCGGATACGCTGAAGATCTCGTACAACACGAACAAGAACTCGCCGAACGTCAGCCAGTCGATCACGCTGACGACCAACGACCCCGAGAAGCCTTCGGTCAACATCGCCGTCTCCGGGAAGATCGCCCAGCTCTACGAGCCCGTTGGGGAAGAGGCCTCCAACGGCACGCGGATCTTCTTCACGAAGATCGGCCGCGACGAAAAGGAAACCAAGAGCCTGACGCTGCGCAACAGCTCGGGCGAGCCCGTCACGCTGACGCTCAAGCCCCAGGAGGGCCCGTTCGACGTCACGCTCGAGGAGATCAAGCCCGGTTTCGAGTACAAGGTCACGGCCACGACCCGCCCCCCCCTGCGCAACGGCTCGAACATGATGGACGTCAACCTCGAGACCAGCCACGAGCGGATGCGCACGCTGCACGTCCAGCTCAACGCCTTCGTGCAGCCCCGCGTCCAGTTGAACCGCACCTCGCTCGCGGTCTCGTCCGCCGTCGTCAAGCCCTTCAAGCAGCGCGTCCGCGTCCAGTACAAGCTCGAGCGCCCGCTGAACATCACCGGCTTCGAGGCCACGCACCCCGGCATCTCCGCCGAGCTGCTGCCGCCAAACACCGCCGCCGCACGCGGCGCCGCCGGCTACGGCTTCTACGACATCGAGGTCACTCTGCCACCCGCCAGCGAGCTGCCCAAGACCGGCGGCACGCTCACGATCCTCACCGACGACGACGACCCGGAATACCAGAAGCTCGAGGTCAAGGTCATCGTCGTCAACCGCGCCAACACCGGCGGCATGACCGGCAACGCCGCCCCGCCGCAGGCCGAGTCGCCCCTGACGGGCACGAGCGCGCCGTTGGGCGGCGGGGGCAACTGATAGACGAGGCGCACCGCGCCCGAACGTATTCCAAGGGGGCCCAAGCCGCACCGCTGGCGATGCACAGGCGCTGGGTGCGGCTTGTGTCATGATGGAGCGCATGACGGCGGTCTCCACGCCGTCGGGATGATTCGAGCATGTGGCTTTCGACGTTCCGGATCGCTGTCATCCTCGTCGCTTCGAGCGCCGTCGGCGCGGGAGTGGCGCAGTGGCGCGGCCTCCCCTGGATTCCCGATCGGGCCGAGATCGAGCGCAAGGACGCCGCCGCCGAGCGCAGCGCCGCGCTGCGCGCCCGGCACGGCGTCGACCTGGCAACCTTCCGTGATCTGATCGCGTCGGGCGCGATCGTCATCGACGCGCGTCCCGCCGGCGAGTTCGAGAAGGGCCACCTGCTGATCGAGAGTTACCCACCGGTGCTGAACGTCGACGCGGAGCGGGCGGCCTACCAGCGCGACCGCCTGGAGCAGCTTCACGGGCAGCCGATCGTGATCTACTGCACCTCGCTCGACTGCCACCTGGCCGAGGAACTGATGATCGAGCTCGAGCAGCTCGGCTTCGACCTGGACATGATCCGCCTGTTTCCGGAGGGCTGGGAGGGCCTGCTGAAGGCCGGGCTCCCCACGACCTCCGGTCCCGACACCTGGAAGGGCTACGACGACCTGCTCAACATGGAGAACGGCGAGCGCATGAGCGGCGACGAAACCGAGGTGCCGGCGGGCGTCGGCGACGGAGACGGCGGATGAGCACAGCGGTCATCGGCCCGCAGCCGCGGCTTGACCGTGCGGCGCCTGGGCGTCCGGCGCGGGGCCCGCTGGGGTGGATCATCGCCGGGTGGACGGCGCGCCTGCTGGTCGGCGCGCTTTTCATCATCGCCGCCGTCGGCAAGATCGAGCACCCGAAGCGCTTCGCGGAGGAGATCCGCGCCTATAAGCTGGCGCCCATCGCCATCACCAACGGCATGGCGTACATCCTGCCGTGGACGGAGCTGGCGGTCGGCGGAATGCTGGTGTTCGGGCTGTGGCGGCGCGAGGCGCGCCTGCTGACGGCGGCCATGCTGGTGGTGTTCACCGGGGTCAAGCTGTATTCCGCGCTGAGCGGACTGAAGATAGCGTGCGGGTGTTTCAGCGGGTTCGCCGCCGAGTGGATGAAATGGCTGGAAGGGCCGCTGGGCATTGTGCTGAACATCGTGCTGCTGGGGCTGTTGGCGCTGGATCAGTGGGCGAGCGTTCGCTGCCGGGCGCTGCGCCGGGGGCCCGTCTGACACGGGCTGGCGCGCGTCTGCCGAGCCTCGCGCTGCGCGGCTCAACCCGAGAGGATCGGCTCCCAGAACGCGGTGGTCAGCGACGGCGGAAAGCGCCCCGACCCGGCGCGGATCACCGGGATGCGCACGGCCAGCTCCGGATGCTCCAGGCAGGCCGTCAGGAAAGCCGACGTCTCGTCGATGAGGCGCTGGCGGGTCTCCTCCGGCGTCTCGGGGCGCCTAATTCGCCAGCGCAGTTCCATCGTCGCGGCCTCAAACGGCTCCCGATTGCTGGGCAGGCTTGCGCACCAGGCCGCGCAGGAGCACCATCAGCGCGAGCGAGCCGACGCTCACGATCTCGCTCGGCAGCGCGCGGACCAGCCCGTTTGCGGGTATGATGTTGATCTCCGCGTATCGGCCGGGAAGCGCCGGCTGATACAATGCCCACAGCGACCCGAACACGCCGACGAGGAAGGGCGCCGGCAGGTACCACAGCGGGGCCCGGACGTTCGTCAGGCGCGACGCCGCCCACCCGCCGCCGTAGAACCCCAGCGCCAGCGCGAAGTAGACCTGGCCGCGGTAGGTCGCGTCGGTCCGCGGCCCGCTGAGGATCAGCACGAGCGCGCCCGACAGGGCCGCCGTCAGGACCAACGCCGTCCACCCCGGCCAGGCGGGCGCCCCATCCGCGGCCGTGCGCCCCGCTGCACTCGCCCCCGTTGACGAGCCGGTCGCCGCGCCGCCGGCCAGCCGGCCCGACTGCACCGCGGCGATCACAACCAGCGCCCAGAGCAGGTAGTCGGGCAGGAGGGCCGCGTAGGCCGCTCCGCTCGGCGCGCCGGGAGCAGGGTTCGCGAGCTTGAGCCAGTCGTCCATCGTGCCCGCGGGCCAGATCCAGAGCGCGACGCCCGGCATCAGCACGATCAGGCCCGCGGTCGGCCCCGGTGCGGCGCTGTCGAGCCAGCGGCCGACATAGCCAGCGGCGGCGGCGATCAGCAGGACAAGGGCGGCGAGGATGGCGCCGGATCGCATGAGCACGATCGGGCGATCGAGTCCGGGCCCAAGCAATGCACCGGCTCCGAAATGGAGCACACCCCACGCCAGGGCGACCGCGATTAGAATCCGCGAGCGGCGGAGCCAGGCGTTGGTTTTCGTGTCGGGCGCGATGGACGAGATTGCCTGCACGCGTGTAAGGTATGGCTGGGGCCGCTCGAGGTCAACGAGAAGGAGTCGTCGGGCGCGGTCGGCAGTGGCGCCGGCGAGCCTCGCGGGGGCAGGCGGAATGCACGGCGCGGCGGTTTGACAGCCCTGCGCTCGGCGCTATAATCCCGGCCTGAATTTGGACGCCAGCCGCCCAGCAGCCTTCCAGTCGGTAAGCGCGGGAGATCACGATGGCGAATTTCGCCAAACCGCTTCGCTCCGCCGTAGGAATCGTCAATCTTCTATTATTTCTGCTCGCGCCGGTCTCGAGCGTTCGGGCCCAGAGCTCGGTGGACGGGTTCGTCACGGGCGAGGCGGCCCGTGCCTGGGACCACTGGCAGGCCGCCATGCGCGCGATCATCGACCGCAATGCGGGCGCCGCCGAGGCCGAGTTCGCCCGGCTGATGGAGGCGGACGTGTCGCCGCTGCGGCTGGCGTTGATGGCCGACCGGACGCTGCGTGAGACGAACCAGGGTGCCGGGCTGGTGCTGCTGGAGCAGGACGCGACGTCGGGCGCGCTCTCCGACAACGGCAAGGCGGTCTACGAGCGGCTCCAGCAAGGCGAGGAGCACCTGAACCAGGCCGATGACGGCTTCTACTTCTCGTCGCTCGGGCAATTCGCCGTGGCGAACGCCAACTTCGAGGCGCTGCTGGCCAGCAAGCCTGACCCGGTCGCCCTGCTCGAGTTCGTGGACCGCGTCGAGAAGCGCGAGGAGATCCTCGTGCTGGTGTCGAACAACCCGATCGTCGGCCGCAGCGCCCGCGAGGTTCTGCGCCTGCTTGCGGCGGGCGAGTACGCCATCAAGTCGGACCCGACGCGCATCATCCAGAACATCGAGCGTCTCGCCGGCCCGCCGCGGCAGTTCGAGAACAGCGTCGCGCGGCTGAAGGACTCGGGCGAGTTCTCGATCCCGTTTCTGATCCAGGCGCTGCGCGACCCGGCGCGGCCGGAGCTGCTCCAGCCCGTGCTGCGGACGATCCCGCTTGTCGGCCGCGCGGCGCTCAACCCGCTGGTCATCTCCCTGCGGATGAACGACGACGCGGCCAAGGTGCACCTGGTCCAGTCGCTCGGGCGCATCGGCTACGCCCAGGCCGTGCCCTACCTGCTCAAGCTGCGCGAATCCCCGGATACGACCCCGGTCGTTCACGCCGCCGTCGACGGCGCCCTCGCGGCGCTCGCCGAGCGCGGCGTGTCGCTGCCGGCCGGGCTGTCGGCGGCGGAGGCGTTCCTGCAACTGGCGGACGACTATTACGCCGACGTGCCGTCGCTGCGGGCTGATCCGCGCCTGGACGTCGCGAACGTCTGGTACTGGCGCGACAACCTGCTTCAGAACATCGCCGTCCCGCGCGAGATCTTCAACGAGATCATGTGCATGCGCGCCTGCGAAGAGGCCCTCCTGCTCGCGCCGAACCTCCAGCCGGCCCTGGCGCTGTGGATCGGCGCGAACCTGCGCCGCGAGGCCCAGCTTCCGCCCGGCGCCGTGGACCCGACGCGCCCCGACAACTATCCCAGCGCCGCCTACTTCGCGCAAACCGCCGGCCCCTACTACGCGACCCAGGCGCTCAGCCGCGCCCTGCGCGACGGCGAGACCGCCGTGGCACTCGGCGCGATCGCGGCCCTGCGGAACACCGGCGGCCCGGCGAGCGTGCTGGCCGACGCGGACGGGCGCCAGCCGCTGGCCGACGCGCTCTCCTTCGGCGACCGCATGGTGCGCATCCGCGCGGCGCTGGCGCTGGCGAACGCCGCGCCCACCGAGCGCTTTCGCAACTACCAGAACCTCATGCCCGTGCTGAGCGAGGCGCTGCTGCTGCACGGCGGCGTGCGCAACGCGCTGGTGGTCGATCCTGACAGCGGCTCGGCGAACAACGCGGCGGCCCTGCTGCGGTCCGACGGTTTCAACGTCGTCACCAACGGATCGCTGTTCAACGGTCTCGACAAGGCCCGGCAAGAGATGCCCGGACTCGACCTGATCGTGGTCGCGTCGGACATCTCCGGCCCGACGCTCGCCGAGGGAATGGCGCAGGTTCGCGCCGATTTCCGCCTGGCCGCGCTGCCGGTCATCGTCCTCGCGAAGCCCGGCACGCTCGACCGGGCCACGCAGCTCTCCCGCGACGACGCCCGTGTCGGGGTGCTGCCGCCCGCCGCCGCGCCGGAGCACTGGCGGGCCGAGATCGAGCGCGTCTCGCGAGCCGCCGGCGTCACGGCCCTGACGCCGGAGCTGGGGCTGGCGGTCTCGCTGGAAACGGCGGCGGTGCTGCACAAGCTGGCGCAGTCGGGCGACCCGCTCTGGCGGATCGATTCGATCCTGCCGGCGCTGCTGACAGCGCTGCGAACCGATGACCTGTCGCTTAAGCTGAGCGTGGCCGGTCTGGCGGGATACGTGTGCGACGCCAGCGCCCAGTCCGCGCTGTGTGACCTGGCGCTAAGCGACGCGCAGCCGGCCGAGGTCCGCGTGCCGATGTTCGCGGCCCTGGCCGAGGCGGCCAAGCGCTGCGGCAACCTGCTCGATCATGATCGCATCGAGCGTCTGCTGGGCGCCGCCCAGAACGAAAGCGACCTGACGATCCGCACCGCCGCGTCGCAGGCCGTCGGCGCGCTGAATCTTCCCGGCAACCCGGCCAGCGTCGTGATTCGGAACCAGCACGCTGGTTGAGTCCGATGCCGGCTGGGCAGAGGGCAGACAGGGGCTGTAGACTCGACAGGCAAGGCAAGGCAAAGCAACGCGCCGTCCCGGTCGGCGGCGGCTCGGAAAGGTGAGGCCGCATGGTGTGCCTGCTGGCACTGCTGTTACAGGTCGGGGCCGCCGCGCAAGAACGTGAGCCCGTCGGCAGCGGGCCGGAGCCCTCTCCGACGCCGATTTCGTGGCAGATCGAGCTGCGTTTCAGCGACCCGAAGCGCATCGAGGTGCTGCTGCCCGGGCGCTCACAGCCCGACGTCTTCTGGTACATGCTCTACACCGCGACCAACACCAGCGACGCGACCCAGTGGTTCTACCCGACCTTCCAGGTCGTGACGGGCGATCTGCGCGTCGTCGAAACAGACGTCGGCATCAACCCGCTGGTCTTCGCCGCCATCCGCGAGCGCCACCGCCTTACCCACCCCTATCTCACGGCGCCCGCGCAGGCCATCGGCGAGCTCAGGAGCGGCGGCGACAACGCGCGCGAGTCGGTTGCCATCTGGCCCGCGGCGGACGTCGACGTGAACCAGTTCGCGATCTACGTGGGCGGCCTCAGCGGCGAGACGCGCGTCCTGCGCAACCCGGCCTACGACCCTTCGCGGCCGGAGACCGCCACGCTCGACGGCGGCCAGGAAGTCACGGTCAATCCGCGCTATTTCACGCTTCGCAAGACGCTGGAGATTCGTTACGAGTTGCCCGGCTCGGCCGCCGCGCGCCGCACCGCCGAGCCGCAGCGCCGCTCGGCCCGCTGGATCATGCGCTGAGCGGACGGGCGCGCGAGGCGCCGGTCACGGCGGCCCTGGCCGCGCGGCGGGAGGTGCTGTGCCCTTGCGGGGGCCTGCTTCACAATGAACCGGGGGCTCGCTAGGATAGTTTTTCGTCGCGTCAGACACATTCTCGAAAAAGCGGTCGAGGCGCGAGGTTTCGAGAACGACTAGTCAACACTGGGAGCACGCTTATGCTGGATTGGTTTTCGCCGCTTCAATGGGCATTGATCCTCGGGCTCATCGTGGTGATCGTCGTCCTGCTGATCGTGCGGAACCGTCAGAGCCGCGGCTAGCCGTCTCGGCCGACAGGCGGCCCGCAGCCGTCTGTGCGCCACTGCGCGGACACCGGAAGCGCCGCGGGGTCCCGAAGCCGTCTCCACCGCACGGCCCGACGGGCGACGTTGGCCTCGGCCTTGTCGAGACCGCGTGCAGGCCGAACCGGGTCGCCAGCGCGGCGCATGCGGCGTCGGCCCATCGCCGCCGAGCGTCCGGCCGCCGGTCGCGCGGGCCGGTGGATCTGCCGCTTGAGTTCGGTCTGCACGCCGCGCGGCAGCTTGCTCGGCACCCGCGTCTGCGGCGCATGCAGCTTGATCGCACCTTCGCCGGTGGCCATGCTGCACTTCGTGTAGCCGTTGCAATACGCGGCCTGGTCTTCGCGACGCCGCTGATAGGTGGTGACTCGTTTCTGCCCGCGCGTCGCGGGGCAGAGAACTCCGATCGGGAGTCATCACCATGCTTGGTTTGCAGCCAGATTGAAGCCCTACCCGGCGCGAAGCAATATCCCGCCATTCAGGCTGCGGCCTGGCCTACTTCTTCTCGCCGAGGTGCACCTCGATCAGGATGTCCTCCAGCGTTTCGACCTGCCCCCGGGTCTTGTCGCCCGCGGGGACGGCGGTTGCATTGAGCCAGACGAAGTCAGCGCGGGTGGGCTTCTCTACGTTCTCGCTGGGGCACTTGCCCGCCCAGCCGCTGTCGAGGCGCTCCGGCGATTCGGGTGCGACGAGCCACTGCCGCGGCATCGTCAGCGGATAGCCGGGGACGGCGTCGAGCTCGAGCGTGGCCACAAGGGTCACGGGCCGTACGCTGCGGTTGCCGTTGCGCGGGTCGCCCAGGGGCTGTCCGACGATCACCGTGCAGAGCGCGTGCCCCACGCCGTCGACTCGCAGCAGCTTGCCGCGCGAGACAAAGGGCTCGGCTCCCTTCGGATCATCGCCGCGCAGCGCGGCCACGGCGAGGAAGCCGCTTCCCAGGAGCAGAGCGCTCAGCGTTACGACGGCTACGGGCTTCCGAATGGCGTGCATCGCTCGCCGGCGCGACGCGCGAAGCAATGTGGTGCTTCACCGGACCGGCCCGCCTGCCTAGGGGCCCTTGTCGCGCCGTCCGCCTCCGGCCTCCATTGCCCGCATCGGCGGCTTGCCCTAGGCTGCCGCCTGCGCCCATGAAAGACCCGCTGCGCGAGATCGCCGACCTGCGCCGCATCCTCGACGTCGCCCGTCACATGGCGGTCGTCAACGACCTGGACGTGCTGCTGGGTACGATCGTCGAGGCCGCGTGCGAAGTGCTCGGCTGCGAACGCGCCACGATCTACCTCTACGACGCCGAACGCCGCGAGCTCTACAGTCGCGTCGCCAAGGGCATCGATGCGATCCGCTTCCCGGCGGATCGCGGCATCGCGGGCGCGGCTGCGACCGCGCGGGCCTGCGTCAACGTGCCGGATGCGTACGCGGACGCGCGCTTCAATCCGGAGTTCGACCGCAAGCACGGCTTCCGCACGCGCAACCTGCTGGCGATCCCGCTGGAGAACCTCGACGGCGACCTGATCGGCGTCGTCCAGGCGATCAACAAGCACGGCGCCGCGTTCGATCGTGAGGACGAGTCGCTCGCCGAGGCGCTCAGCGCCCAGGCCGGCGTCGCGCTCGAGCGCGCCCGCCTGCTCGAACAGTACGCCGAAAAGCAGCGCATGCAGCGCGACCTCGACCTGGCGCGCTCCATCCAGCAGGGCCTCTTTCCGAAGCGCGATCCGCACGTTCCCGGCTACGAGATCGCCGGCTGGAACCGCCCCGCCGATGAGACCGGCGGCGACTGCTACGACTTCATCCCGCTATCCGGCGGGCGCCTGGCGCTGCTCCTGGCCGACGCGACGGGGCACGGCATCGGCGCCGCGCTCGTGATCGCCGAGGCGCGCTCCCTGGTCCGCGCGCTGCTCTCGGTCACCGACGACCTGGCGCGCGTCGCCGTCGCCGTCAACCGCCTGCTGGCCCACGACCTCGCCGGCGATCGCTTCGTCACCGCGTTCCTTGGTGTGCTTGACCCTGTGCGGCACTGCGTGGAGTACGTCTCAGGCGGACAGGGGCCGCTGCTGCTGGTGACGCGCGAAGCGGCCGTGCAGCGCCCGGCCAACGCGCTGCCGTTCGCCGTGCTCGACGAGCTCGACCAGATCGAGATCGGCCGCTTCGATCTCGCGCCCGGCGCGACGCTCGTGCTGCTGACCGACGGGTTCTACGAAGCGGGCGACCCGCAGGGTGAACTGTTCGGCGAGGCGCGCGTGATCTCCTTCATCCAGGGCCGCGCCGCCGAGCCGCTCGGCGACACGATCGTCGCGCTGCACGACGCGATCCAGCACTTCACGCGCAACGCCCCGCAGGCCGACGACCTCACCGCCCTGCTCGTCCGCCGGCTGTGAGCCGATTATCGCCCGTCCCGCCTTCGCGTTTTCCTGGCGCTCGCCCGGTCCCGATTGCGCCAAGCAAGGTGTGGCCGCCATTCGTGCGGGCCCATTCAACGGTTGCCGCCGGTCTACGACAACTGGAGGAAATACGATGCTCGTCGCACCCGCAACGCTGCGAAACGGGGCTGCCGTGCTTGTGATGGCCGCGGCCACGGTCGGACCGGCGTTGGCCCAGGGGCCGCTTGGCTCCGGCTTCACCTACCAGGGCGCGCTGTACGCCGACGGCGCGCCCGCCGGCGGCCTGTACGATCTGCAATTCCGAATGTACGACGCGGCTACGGGCGGCATCCAGGTCGGCCCGACACTGTGCATCGACAACGTGGGCGTCGTGGAGGGTCTGTTCACGGCAGTGCTCGACTTCGGCGCCCCGTTCGCCGGGCAGCAGCGTTTCCTGGAGATCGGCGTCCGCCCGGACACCGGCCAGAATTGCGGCGACAGCACGGGCTTTGCGCTGCTCTCCCCGCGCCAGGCGCTGACCGCGACTCCGTACGCCCTTCACGCGCTGGATGCCGGCGGGCTGCGGACGCGCCCGGTGTCCAGCGCCGCGCCCGGCAGCGGACAGGTGCTGAAGTGGAGTGGGACGGCGTGGGCGCCCGCGGCGGACGGCCTCCTGCTGCCCTACGACGGCGTGGGTGGGGCGCTGTCGGTGTTTCGCGTTACCAACACCAGCGGCGTGATGAACGCGGCGGGGGTGCATGGTTTGATGAATGTCTCGCAGGCCGGCGCGCAGTCCGCGGGCGTGCGCGGCGAGCACTTCGGGGCAGGCGGCGCCGGGTGCGGCGTGATGGGTGTGCATGCGAACTCGGGCACCGGCGTCATGGCCCTGACAGACGGCGGGGTCGCCTATTATGGTGCTGCCAACTCGCCGACGGCCACCAACTTCGGCGCGTGGGCCGAGTCTTTTGGTCCGGGCGGACGCGGCGTCCTGGGCATTGCCTTCGGGGAAACGGGCACGACCATCGGCGGGCAGTTCAGCGCCATCGCTCCCACCTCGCGCGCCCTCTACGCCAACGCCAGCAACTGGACCGGCACGAACTACGGACTCTGGGCGATCTCTGAGGGCAACACCGGCCGAGGTGTGCTCGGCCAGGCGCTATCGCCCTCGGGCAGCACCTTCGGCGGGCGCTTCGAGGCGGCCAGCACCGGGGCGCGCGGCGTGCTCGGCCTGGCCGCGGCAACCACCGGCGACGCCGTGGGCGTGTTCGCGCAGTCCAACAGCACCGCGGGCCGCGGCGTGTACGCCTGGTCGGTCGCCAGCAGCGGCGCGACCTACGGCGTGTATGGGCGATGCGACAGCCCGGCGGGTTTTGGCGTGTTCGCGGAAGGAGCACTGGGCGCCTCGGGCACGAAGTCGTTCTGCATCGACCACCCGGACGATCCGGAGAACATGCACCTGCTGCACTACAGCGCCGAGTCGCCCGATGTCATCAACTTCTACTCGGGAACCATCCTGCTCGATGGCGCGGGCGAGGCGGTCGTCGAGCTGCCGCACTATTTCGCCAAGATCAATCGCGACCCGCGCTACGCGCTGACGGCGGTCGGGGCGCCGATGCCCATGCTGCACGTCGCCCGCGAGATCGACGACGACGCGCTGCAAGTCGGGCAGCAGTCCGCCGCGGGGCAGCCGGCCCCCGTTTGCTCGTTCCGCATCGCGGGCGGGGCGCCGCACGCGAGGGTCTCGTGGCGGGTGGACGCGATTCGCAACGACGCGTGGGTGCGGGCGCGAGGTGCGCCCGTGGAGCTGCTCAAGGCCGGATCGGAGCGCGGCCGCTATCGCCATCCGGCCCACTACGGCCATGGCGAGGACCGCGGCATGGGCTACGAGCCGGAACACCTGACCGAGGACGACGAGGACTTCGGCCGCACGCTCGCCGCCAGACCCGAGGGCGCCCAGCCCTTGCCGACGAGCGCCCGCCGACCGACGCCGTAACGTGCACGGCGCGTGCTTTTTGCTTGGTGCTTAGTGCTTGGTGCTTAGTGCTTGGTGCTTAGTGCGCCCGCGCGACCCGAGCAGCCGCAATCGGCGAAGCCCGGCCCTGCCTCGTCCGCGAACGTCACGAGGCAACCCGCGTTGATCAGCTCGCACAGCTCGCGCGACGTCACCGTCGTCCGCATGTAGTCCACGTCGAAGTCCGGTATCTCCTCGCGACCCGACACGACGATCAAGGCGGGTCGCACGTGCCTAGCTCGCACGCCGCGACGCAGGCGATGAACGCGTCGTTCAGCTCGATCGTCCAGTCCGAGCGGTTCAGCACGACGCGATCTACGCCCTCGCTTTCAGTCCAGACGGAACCCACCTGGTCTCGGGCTCGCGTGACCGCACCCTGCGCGTCTGGGACACGCGCGCTCGCACCGCGATCGCGGTTCTGCGCGGCCACACGGACGAGGTCTTTGCCGTCGCCTTCAGCCCGGATGGACGGCGCATCGTCTCGGCCGGCCGCGACCGGGCGATCCGGGTCTGGGACGCGGAGCGGCTCGAAGAGATCACCCAACTCCACGGCCACACGTCGTACGTCTACAGCCTGGCCTTCAGCCCCGACGGCCTGGCGCTGGCCTCGGGCGGCGGAGACAGCACCGTTCGGCTGTGGGGAACGCGCGCGTACGGCGGGCTCGGACGCCCGTCGCGGTAGTGGTCGGTCTGGGGCTCGTCGCGGACACGGGTCTTTCGGCGAGGCGACCGGCCGGAAACCGGTCCGCCAGACTCAAACCGACCCATTTCGCCCGCGGCGACAGCTCTTGCCGCCGACGGTCCGCCGGGGTTAGAATAGTCTGCGTTCAGGTCTCGTTTTGTTTGGCTGACTCGTAGCACATCTTGGCTCTCGGTGAGCGGACGATGTACTCCATCGTGGCGCAAGGCGCGCTGGCTGCCGCGCTGCTGGTCGTGGTTATTCTGTACTATCGGGCCCGGGCTTCGCGCCCGTGGCGCGGCGCGGCCGTCATCGCCGTGGCCCTCGTGATCCTCACCGTTTCCGACGCCACTGTCCGCCGCGCCGATGCGCGCCGCCGCGCCGTATCCGTGGCTTCGCTGCGAAAGGACCTGCCGCACCTGGGCCTGCCGCAGCGGGGCTACACGGCGTCGTCGCGCTGCCAGGCGTGCCATCCGAGCCAGCACGCGTCGTGGCATCGCACCTATCACCGCACGATGACGCAGGCGGCGATCCCCGGCGCGGTCGTGGGTGACTTCAACAACGTCGAGTTGACGTCGTTCGGCCGCTCCTATCGTCTCGAACGCCGCGGCGACGAGTTCTGGGTGCGCATGGTTGATCCGGACTGGGAGCACGACCTGCTTGAGCGGGGCGTGCATCCGGACACGCAGGATCCGCCGCCGCCCGTCTGGAAGCGCGTCGTCATGACGACCGGCTCGCATCACCACCAGACCTGCTGGGTGGGCAGCACAGACAGCAAGGAGCTCTTTAACGTTCCCTTCGTGTGGCTGATCGACGACCGGCGCTGGGCGCCGCGTGAGCGCGTCTTCCTGCGCCCGCCGGATTTCGGCCGCTCGTTCGACCGCTGGAACGACAACTGCATCGAATGCCACAGCACGCCGAGCGGCCGGGAGCTGGCGGACGCGCCGCACTTCACGGACACGCGCGTCAGCGAGCTGGGCATCGCGTGCGAGGCCTGTCACGGCCCCGGCGAGGAGCATATCCGCGCCAACATGAACCCGACGCGCCGCTATTCCCTGCACTTCGGCGGCACGGGCGACCCGACCATCGTCAACCCGGCCCGGCTCGACGCGCAGCGCTCCGCCCAGGTCTGCGGCCAATGCCACGGCCTCAACCTCTTCAAGAGCAGCGCTCAGCGCGCCGGCGTCCGCTACAAGCCCGGCGACGACCTGCGCCTGTCGCGCGGCGTCCTCCGCGGCCGCGTCGACAACGTCGGCCCCGAGGAGATGGACGACTTTCGCGGCTCGCGCTCGCACATGGCGACCCAGGAGCCGACCTACTTCGAGGACCGCTTCTGGCCCGACGGCATGGTCCGCGTCTCCGGCCGCGACCACAACGGCTTCATCGAGTCCCCTTGCTACCAGGGCGGCCGGCTCTCCTGCCTCAACTGTCACTCCATGCACAGCTACGCCAGCCGCGCCGGGCAGCTCGCCGTCGGCATGGACTCCAACGCCGCCTGCCTCCAGTGCCACGGCGACATCGGCGCCCGATTGACCGAGCATACGCACCACGCGCCCGGCTCGACGGGATCGCTCTGCTACAACTGCCACATGCCGCACACGGTCTACGGCCTGCTGAAAAACATCCGCAGCCACTGGATCGACAGCCCCTCGGTGGCCGTCGCCCAGGCGACCGGCCGGCCCAACGCCTGTAACCTCTGTCACCTCGACCGGACGCTCGCCTGGACCGATCAGCACCTCAGGGAGTGGTACAGCCACGCCCCCGCCGATCTCAGCCCGGAGCAGCGCACGGTCGCCGACAGCCTGCTCTGGCTCCTCACGGGCGACGCCAACCAGCGCGCCATCGCCGCCTGGCACATGGGCTGGGAGCCAGCGCGGCAAGCCAGCGGCGACGCCTGGATGCCGCCCTACCTCGCCCATCTGATGATGGATCCGTACTCCGCGGTGCGCTACATCGCCGAGCGCTCCCTGCGGCGCATCGACGGTTTCGGCGGCGTGGTCTACGACTTCCTCGAGCCGCCTGAGGCGCTGCGGGCCCGGCGGCAGCAGATCATCGGCCTCTGGTATCAGCGGCAGTCGGCGCTGGGCGTGCAGCCGCGCGCCGAGCTTCTGATCGGCCCGGACGGGCAGCTCAACGGCAGCGAGCTGGCGCGCCTGGCAAGCCAACGCAACAACCGCCCGGTCGATCTTCGGGAATAAGGGCCAGCCACGCATGACGAGTCACACCGACAGTGCGAGGAGCGGCGGCGCGGCCGAGGCCTGCCGGTCGTTGCACATGCTCGCCGGGTGGTGGAGCCTGCTCGTCTTCCTGACGTTCGGCCTCGTGCTGGAGCTGCTGCACGGCTTCAAGGCGCCGTTCTACCTCGACCTGGAGAACGAGACGCGGCGGCTGCTGTGGACCCTGGCGCACGCCCACGGCACGCTGCTCGCGCTCGTCAATATTGCCTTCGCGGTCTCGCTCAGCCATCTCCCGGGATGGACGCGCGTGCGGCTGCTCACCGCCTCGCGCTCGCTGCTGGGCAGCACGGCCCTGCTGCCGGCGGGTTTCCTGCTCGGCGGCGCCGTGATCCACCATGGTGACCCGGGGCTCGGGATCGCCCTCGTGCCCCTTGGCGCCGCCCTGCTCATGGTCGCCGTGTTCTGCACGGCGCTGTCGGCGGTCGGCCCGCGCCCCGCGCGGCGCGACGCCGATCGAGACCGGCCGGCGGCCGGAGCGCGGAAGGCGGACCGGGCCCACGCGGCCGGGGCGGAGAATCACGCGCGAAGCCGTGCCTGACGGCGACAGTCCCAGCGACTGATCTGCGGCGTTCGCGTGAGGCTGCGGGTCTTTTGGCGTCGAAAGGAGCCGGCATGCCCATCATCGGCGCTCACGCGCTGCTCTACACCAGCGAGCCCGACGCCTTGCGGGCCATGCTCCGCGACGTGTTCGGCTTTCCCCACGTCGACGCCGGCGAGGGCTGGCTCATCTTCGCCCTTCCCCCGGCCGAGCTCGGCGTCCACCCCGCCGAAGGGCCGACGTATGAATCCGGGACGCGCCATCAAGTCACGTTCATGTGCGACGATATCGAGGCGACCGTCCGCGATCTGCGACGCAAGGGCGTGGACGTTCGCGGCGAACCGTTCAACGAGGGCTGGGGAATCCACGTCACGCTCGTCTTGCCAGGCGGTGTTGAAGTGCTCCTCTACCAACCCCTGCACCCGATCGCGGCACATGGCGCCAGGGCCTAGTGCGGCGCCTCAAAAATGCTGGAGCTTAAGGGTGGGGCAGGCATCTTGCCTGCCCGAGCCAAGAGACGGGCCGGAAGCCCGCCCCACCCAGCCTTGAAATGTCGCATTATTTCAGAGGCACTGCACTAGCGCTGGGTGCGGCTGCGGCGGGGCGGCGAGTTGACGTGCGGTCGGCGGGGGCATATTCTTGCCTGTCTGGGTGGTCGTTTGACGGAGTACCCGCTCCCATCGTCTAGTGGCCCAGGACATAGCCCTCTCAAGGCTAAGACACGGGTTCGAGTCCCGTTGGGAGCGTCCTTTTCATGCCCGCGGCGCGGACAACGGCGCTGCGCCCGGCCGGCGATCGAAAACCGTCGGCCGCGCCTCGGATCGGGCGCCTCGGATCGGGCAAAGCCCCAGCAGAGCCGCGCTGTCCCCTGCGCGGCCCCAAGTCGGACACGCTGAGCGACGGCTGTCCGTCGCGGCGCGCCTTTCGCGGCGCTCCTGACAATAGGCCAACCGTTACGCGCCTCAGAGAAGGCACAAGCTGGGAGGGCGATCGTGTGCTCGTCCGGCGCAACCGCTTCCTGACGGGCGCGGCTCGGATCGGCTCGCGCGGCACGGATCGGTTCGCACGGCTCGGATCGGTTCGCACGGCACGGATCGGTTCGCACGGCTCGGATCGGTTCGCACGGCACGGATCGGTTCGCACGGCACGGATCGGCTCGGGCAGGTGGCGGAATCCGCGCGTGAAATGGAGCGGCCCCGGTCGGCGAGCGCCGGACCGGGGCCTGCCCTTCGAGAACTCAGGACGCGAGCGGGATCAGCGACGCCGCAGAACGGCCAGGCCGCCGAGCGCCAGCAGGACGAGGCTGGTCGGCTCCGGAGCGAAGGAGATCGCACCGAAGCTGTGGTTGACGCAGTCGCCGCCGCTGTAGTACGTCGTGAGGAACCCGAGCGCCGTGTCGCCTGGAGTCATCCAGGGCGCGCTATTGCCCTCGCCGTGGTCGTACTGGACGGTGCCGGGCGCGCCCCACGGCCCAGGGCCGAGCAGCCCCTGCCATGCATCGCCGGGAGCGCCGGTGCCGCCCAGGATCCCGCTGACGATGGACCCGTTGATGAGGAAATCATCGCCCCAGCCGCCGGTCCCGCCGTCAAACTGCCCGTCGTTGGCGTTCAGAAAGAAGTGCGCCGGCCCGCCGGGATAGGGGTTGAGCCAGCCGCTCATCGTGCCTGGCGCCAGGCCGACGCCCGTGTCCGTCTGCGTCGCGCCGGTGTACACGTGCACGGCGCGCGTCGGGCCGCCGTTGTCGTAGACGACCAGCAGCGAGACACCCTCCGCCAGGTCGACGCCGGCGGCGTGCGGGCGGTCGTTCGCGGTTCCCACGGAGTAGACGCCGGGGCCAAAGGCGGCCATCAGGCCCGTGACGTCGGCCGTGTAGTTGGTGGTGAAGGCGTTGCCCCAGCAGACGTCGGGACTTAGCAGTCCCGTGACGGCGCCTACGACGCCGAAGCCGTTGATGGTGATGCCGGAATTGGTGCCGACGGTGGCCGTGGTCTCGAGGTATGACCAGTGAGCCCAGGCCTTCACCACCGTCCCGGGCCAGGCCATGCCGATCGGGAACGGGTCCATTGTCTGGTTGCCGCCGAAGCCCGGCGTGCGGCCCGCGTTTCCGCCGGTTACGTAGTCTCCGTTGACGTAGCCGGTCCACATCGGCGCGGGGCCGAACTGCGCCAGCGTCACTCCGGCGCACGCAAGCACAACGCCGGCGCACGCCACAAATCGCCACAGTCTCATAGCAATCTCCTCCTCTAGAAAGACGTGATCGACCCGAGGAACGAGAGGGGCGTGCCGGCACAAACCGAGGCGCCTATCTCGAACGGCAGCCATAATAGGCACGTCCGTCCGAGAAGTCAATGACGTTATGCCAGGTGACAGGATCGCCTAGGCTGAGATAGTTCCTCCGGCCGCGGCGCAGTCTTCGGTATCGGGCAACTGGAGTCGCGGCAAACACTTGCGCGCCAGCTCCGATGGCCGCTGCCGCGCGATATCATCCTGCGATGCCGCATATCGACGCACATCGCCCGCAGCGCGACGACATGATCGGGTCGCAGCTCGTCGCCCGCGGCGTCCGGACCGAAGCGGTCCTGGACGCCTTTCGGCGCGTGCCGCGCGAGCTGTTCATCCCGCCGGAGCTTGCCGACCGGGCCTACGAGGACGGCGCGCTGCCGGTGGACTGCGGGCAGACGATCTCGCAGCCGTACATCGTGGCCCGCATGACCGAGCTGCTGGAGCTCACGCCGAGCGACCGTGTTCTCGAAGTCGGCACAGGCACCGGCTACCAGACCGCGATCCTCGCCAACCTCGCCGCCGAGGTGTTCACGATCGAGTGGCACCTCAAGCTCATGACGGCTGCCGTGCGAAGGCTCAGGCAGTTGGAGCTGGCCAACGTGACATTCCGCTGCGGCGACGGCTCACTCGGATGGCCCGAGCAGGCGCCCTTCGACGCGATCATCGTCACCGCCGGCGGACCGCGCGTGCCGGAATCACTGCGGCAGCAGATGTCGCTGGGCGGTCGGCTGGTCATGCCGATCGGCCCGAAGGACGACCAGGTGCTGGTGCGGGTGCGGCGTGCGGGCGAGTCGGACTGGCGGCAGGAGCAGGTGCTGGCCTGCCGCTTCGTAAAACTGATGGGAGCCGAGGGCTGGAGCGAGTAGTCGAGGATGGAGCCGGGCGATTGGTGGGCCCGTGAGCCCTTGACGGCGCCTCGTACGAAGTCGTGTGCCACTCGCTTGCGCTCGCGGCTCGTTGGTTGCTACGCCACTCGCTTGCGCTCGCGGCTCGTTGGTTGCTACGCCACTCGCTTGCGCTCGCGGCTCGTTGGTTGCTACGCCACTCGCTTGCGCTCGCGGCTCGTTGGTTGCTACGCCACTCGCTTGCGCTCGCGGCTCGTTGGTGCTACGCCACTCGCTGGTTGCTACCCCACTCGCTTGCGCTCGCGGCTCGTTGCTATTGCCGGCGGTAGAGGACGAACTCGGCCACGGCGCTCAGGGCGTCGCGGGCCGGCGACGGCGGCAGCTCGGTGATGGCGCTCTGCGCCTCGGCGACGTGCGAGCGCGCGGCCTGCCGCGCGTACTCGATGCTGTCGGAGTGGGCGAGCCGCTGGGCGATGCGCGCCTGGCGGTCGGGGGCGTCAGACGTGAGCAGGTCGAGCATCTCGGCCTTGGCGCGCGGGGCGCACTCGCGCAGATAGTGGATGAGCGGCAGCGTGAGCTTGCCTTTCGCCACGTCGCGGCCGAGCGATTTGCCGACGACCGACTCGTCTCCGGTGATGTCCAGCAGGTCATCGATGATCTGGAACGCCATGCCCAGCGAGACGCCGAATCGCGCCATGAGGGTCTCGGTGCGCTCGTCGGCGCCGGCGTAGCGCGCCCCGAGCAGGCAGCAGGCGCCGATGAGCGAGGCGGTTTTGCGGCGGATGATCTCGGTGTATTGCTCCTCGCGCAGCTCCCAGTCGCCGCGGTGGGCCACCTGCATCATCTCGCCTTCGCAGACCTCGTTGGTAGTGCGTGCGATGAGCCGGGCCGCCTGCGTATCGACGCTGCTGCACAAGTGGTAGGCGTGGCTGATGAGGAAGTCGCCCAGCAGCACCGCCCGCTCGTTGCCCGCCAGCGTGTTGACCGTCGCGGCCTGGCGGCGGCTCTCGGCCTCGTCCAGCACGTCGTCATGCACCAGCGTCGCGATGTGCACCATCTCCACGACCGCCGCCAGCACCCGATGCTCGTGGCGCACGCCGCCGCAGGCCCGCGCGCTCAGCAGCAGCAGCGCCGGGCGCACCTGCTTTCCGTGGAAGCGCTCGATGTGGCGGCACAGTTCGCGGATGAAGGGCTGGTCGCTGTCCAGCTCGTCGCGGAAGACATCCGTCGCGGCCTGGATGTCCGCGGCGACGGTCGCGTATAGCTCGGCCAGTCGGGCCATGGCGCAAGGTCTCGCTGGAACAAGATGGAACTCGGTGCGAGACTACTTGCCGCGCCCCGAAAGTGTCCAGCCCCGCCAGTATCTTTCACAACAATTGAAACGACGCGGCCACCCGATCCGGACCACGAGCCCCAGCGCCGGGGTCTCCACCCGCGATCCGATCCGAGCCCGCAGCGCCAGCGCCCCGCTGGCCGGGTATTGCGCCCCCGGGGTTGTCCCCCCCCGGGGTCGCCCCCCCCAAAAAAACCTGGGCTCACCCGCTATCATCGTCGCTCATGCGAATCCTGCTGGCCGGCTTCGTCACCTGCTGCGGACTGCTCACGGCATGGTGCGCCTGGCTGATCTGGCCGCCGCCTGCGCGCGAGACGGCGCCGCCCGCGCGCGAGACGGCGTCGGTCGCACCCGGCCCCGCGCCAACTTTCGCCGTCGCCGCTCCGCCCCCCGCCTCGGCGGTCTCGGCCGTCCCTGCACGCGAGGCGTCGCAAACCAGCGACGAGTGCGCCGCGGCGCTTGAAGCGCGGCAACCGCCTGCTCCGGCAGCTCCACTCGCACGCGCCGCCGATACGCCGGCTCCGAAGCGGGCTGAACATCCCGCCCCGGTGCGCTGGCCGCGGCCAATCACCATCGGCCAGCGCCACGCACTCGACACGATCGTGGAGACGCTGCGCGAAGAGCCAGATCACCCCGCCGCCCTGCGCGATGCGGCGGACTGGCTGATGACCTTCGGCGACTGGAGCACGGCGTGTGAGCCGCTGTCGCGCCTGGCGGAGTTGCACCCTGATGACGCCGCAACGCAGTGGGCCTACGCAACGGCCCTGATGCGGCTGGAGCGTTGGTACGCCGCGCTGACGCCGCTGAAGCGGGTCGTGGAGCTGCGGGCCGAGTCGCCACAGGCCTGGCACAACCTGGCGATCGCACACCAGGCGCTGGGGCACCTTCGGGAGGCGCTGGCGGCGTGGAACCGCGTGCTGGAGCTGGCGCCGGGCCACGCGCCCGCGCTGGCGTACCGCGGCGAGCTGTACATGGAGCTGCAAGACTGGAGCAAGGCGGCCGACGACCTGGCCCTCGCGTGGCGCGCCGAGCCGGAGTCAATCGACGCGGCGCTGAACCTGGCGGCCTGCCTGCGCAACCTTGGTGACACCGCGGCCGCGATCGCCACGCTGGAGGAGGCCCGGGCGCGCGCGCCGAATGACGTGGTCGTGCTGCGGCGGCTGTTCATGGCGCAGCGCGAGGCCTGGCTGGCCGATCCGCAGCGCCGCGAAGCGCGCGAGGCCGCGCTCCGCTTCGCCGAGCGGCTGATCGTCCTGGATCCGGGTCAATCCGACGTGGCGGCGCTCGCCGAGGAGCTGCGCGGCATGAGGCCATAGCCAATCATCGCGGCCCACAGCGCCGCGACCGCCAGGAGCTGCGCTCCAGCCGCGCGCGCCGCCGGCCACGCCAGCGCCGCCGCCGCCAGCAGCCATACCCCGAGGGCGGCCAATGCCAGCCACGGTATGGCGCGGGTGCGGCCGGCGACTCGCACGCGTTCGACCAGCAGCATCAGCGGCGGCAGCGCGAGCACGAGGTAGTGTGTCCATACCAGCGGCGACGCCAGCAGTGCCAGGCAGAACCACGCGCCGATCGACGCCTGTCGAACCGGTGAGCCGACGGGCTCTCGGCGGGCGCGCCGCGCGACCCAGAGGCTCGCGCCGGCGAAGAGGGTCATGACCGCGGCATAGATCGCGAGGATCTGCGGCCGCGGAAGGTCGGCCACGTTGACGAACAGCCCGCCGGCCTGCTGCTCCTTTCCGCCGTTCACCGGCGACAGCAGCCGGCGCAGCACGATCGGCAGGGCGTTGTTCGAGTAGCTCGCCTTCACCGGCTTGTCGGCGAGCAGCGTCGAGACGGCGGAGTGACCGACGACGGCCGTTTCGTAGAACGCGACGTGGGCCCGCAGGGTCCCTTCCCACCCGAGAACGGCCAGGGGAACGCCAAGCGCCAGCAGCGCAACCACCGCGAGGCTCGCTGCCGCCGCGCGCCAGCGCCCGAGCAGCGCGAGCAGGACGATCATCACGCCGGGCAGCAGCTTGAGGACGGCCGCGAGGCCCAGCAGCGCGCCGGCGGCGAGCGGCCGGGGCGGTTCGGACGGCGCGCTCACGGGCGGAGCGCTCACGGGCGGAGCGGCGTCGGCCGTGATCCGAGCCGCGCCCGTAAGGAAGCGGTTGCGCCGGGCGAGCCGCGAATCACTCCCCCGGCGCTCGGCCATGACCCAGGCAAAGATCATGAGCGCGACCAGCACGAGCCCCAGCGCGCCGAGCACGGCGCAGGTGTGCACGTAGGGAAGCAACAGCAGCAGGGCAACCGGACCGCTGCCAAGCGGCGCGGCGTGCCCGCGATCGGCCGGCAGGACATCGTGAGAGAGGTGCCGCTCGAGCAGCGCCGCCGCCCGGCCAACGAGCAGCAGCGAGAACACCACGAAGACGGCGACCGCGACGGGCAGATCGAGGAGGCTGGCCGGCGCGGCCACGATCGTGAAGACTGGCAGGTAGTTATGCACGCCGAGCGTCGTGCTGATCTCGCCCGTCTGGCGGAAATGCAGGCCGTTCTCCCAGAAGTCGCGGAAATCGGTCGTGCTGCCGGCTCGAACGCCCGCGATCGAGGCGGCGACCGCGATGTAGACCACGCCGCCCCACAGGAACCAGGCCGGCCAGGGGCGTTGCGGCGGCGCCCGATGCTCGCGCGGGAGGTTGCCGGTCATGGCTCGCCTCCGGCGGCGCGGCGCCGGGGCCCGAACAGGGCGTACGCGTACAACCGGCGCAGGTGCTCGAGGTAGCGCAACTGCTCGGCCAGGTTGAGCTTCGTGCGGCCGGCGGCGCGGTCGGTGAAGGTGATGGGGACCTCGACGACGTTCGTCCAGCCGTGGCGAACGATAAGTTCGAGGGCGATTTTGTAGCCGACGGGCCGCAGGCGCTCGAGCCGCAGGTCGGCGGCGCGCACGGCGAAGAAGCCCGACATCATGTCGCGCACGCGCGTCAGCGGCGCCGCGAGCACCCGGCCCAGCAGGCTGTTCAGCCGGCGACGCAGCGGCCAGTGCAGGTCAACGCGCCCCCCCGGCACGAATCGGCTGCCGATGGCCATCTGCACGGACGGATCCTCGAGCGCCGCGAGCAGCCTGGGGATCATCTCGGGCGGGTGTGACAGATCGGCGTCGAGACTCACGAGCAAACCACCGCGCGCCGCGCGCAGGCCGCAGATCACCGCCCGCGCCAACCCGCGCTCGCCACGCCGCACCAGCACGCGCACCGGCCATGTTTCGGCGAGCTTCTCGACGGCGGCCGCGGTGCCATCGGGCGAATCGTCATCGACGATCAGCAGCTCGCTGGCCACCGGGTCCAGCACGGAGAAGACGCGGCCGGCCAGCTCGGCCACGTTCTCCCGTTCGTTATAGGTGGGGACCACGACGCTGACCGCTGGGGTCGACCCGCTCGATTTCATAGGCGCCCTTATGCGGGCGCCATCAGGAGCGGATAGCCACGCACGTCGGCGGAGGCCACGGCCTGGCGAATCTGCGCCCGCAACGTCTGGATCGGCAGCCGCCACAGCCGCTGCGCCAGCCGCGACGCCTGGCTGAGACCCGGTAGCTCCTCGGCCACACCGTCCAGCAGCACCCGCTCGCGCGGGTAGCGGTCGAACATCGGCCGCCGGAACTCCTCCCACGTGTCGAGCAGAACGCGCAGCAGCGGCGTGCCCTCGCGCGTCACCAGGCTGAGGCCGGCGAACACCAGCAGCGCCGCCGACTCGAACTCGGGCTCGCAGTGATGCGCGACCATCATGTGGCGGACGGCGCTGGCCGGCCGGTCGCGGTCGAAACAGTGGCAGGCCAGCAGGTAGCGCGTGACGGCGCAGCGCGGCGAGCGATCGAGCCGGGCCGACAGGTCGGCCAGACGACGGTCCGAGGGCACGCGGACGCACTCGCGCAACGCCGCCGCGATCGAGCGAACACTCATGTCATGCAACCGGCATGGGTCTGATATTTCCAAGCGTCACGCTACTACTCGGACGCGGGCACGTCAACCGCGGCGGACGCTCGGCGGGGCCGAGCCGCGACCGGGCGGGGGGCTCGATAAAGGGCGTTTTGGCTCCCGCCCGATCAGAGCTATACTGGGCGCAGTCGGGGTCGGCGGCGGCGCTCGGCGCCGGCGGGTTGTCTTTGCCCGGGCCGACCGACAGAGCAGGTCATATCCGATGAGCAAGCACGATCGGGCGTTGGAGCGTTGCCAGGAGCGCATGGGCTACCGTTTCAGGGACCTCGCGCTGCTCGAAGCGGCGATGACGCACTCGTCGTCGGCCGACACGCGGCTCGACAGCAACGAGAGGATGGAGTTCCTGGGCGACTCGGTGATGGGGCTGGTCGTGTGCCACCACCTGTACGAGCGCCTGCCGACGTCGATGGAAGGCGAACTGACCAAGATCAAGTCCGCCGTGGTCTCGCGGCGCGTCTGCGCACAGGTGGCCGAGAAGCTGCGCCTGGCCGATTGCCTGCGCCTCGGCCAGGGCATCGACAACGGCGAGCATCTGCCGCGCTCGCTGGCGGCGGCGGTGCTGGAGTCGGTGATCGCGGCCATCTATCTCGATGGCGGGCTGGAGGCGGCCCGCGAGTTCATCCTGCGGCACATGGGCGACGTGCTGGAAGAGGCGATCGAATCAACGCATCAGTTCAACTACAAGTCGCAGCTCCAGCAGTACGCGCAGCGGATTCTCAACGCCACGCCTCACTACGAGATGCTCGACGAGAAGGGCCCGGATCACTCGAAGTGCTTTGAGATCGCCGTGGTGATCGGTTCGCAGCGCTTCCCCAGCGCCTGGGGCCCCAGCAAGAAGGAGGCCGAGCAGAAGGCCGCCAAGCTCGCCCTGGTCGAGCTCGACCAGTTGAAGCCCGAGCCCGAGCTCGAAGCCCTCGAAGAATACGCCGATTGACCGCGCCCAAACTCCCCCGCTTCACGCCTATCCGTCCACGCCCTATACTTGATGCGCTGCTTGGTCTGCATCCTGCGGTCGGGCCGCTGGCGGCGACCGCTCAGCGTCAACGAAAGGCTGGCATGAGCACTCCCATTCGCATCGCGGCGCTCGCCGCAACACTCGGCGTGATCGCGCTCGGCGGTTGTCAGAAAAAGGCCGAGGGCCCCAAGCCCGCCGATTTCGTCGGTACCTGGACCGAAGAGGCCGTGATCGTCAGCGCTCGGCAGGCGGCCACCCTCGAGCCCCCCAGCGAGCGCATCCGCCTCACCCTCAACGGCGACCATACCTTCCGGCTCGAAATGACCGACGCCAAGGGCACGCCCAGCCCCGCCGCCGGCGCCAACGAGGGCACCTGGCAACTGTCGGAGGGGCGCGTCATTCTCACCGTGACCAAGGAGGGACTGGCGGCGAAGTATCGCCCGGCGGCCCCCACCGAAATCTTCAACATCACGCAACTCGAGGACGGACGGACCGCCGTCTCCGTCATGTCCGGAGACGAGATGGCGCGCTCGCTGGTCCGGGGCGGCTGATCGCCCGCGACCCCGCGGCCCTACGCCTCGTCCGGAACCAGTGCTCGCCGACGGTTGCGGCCTCGTGAGCCTCGACGACACAACTCGCGTGCCGGATCGTCCGCTGCCCTGCCCGCAGTGCGGTTACGACCTGCGCGGCTCCGTCGGGGACCGGGTGACCTGTCCGGAGTGCGGCGCGCAGGTTCGCCGCGCCGTGCTCAACGCCCACCTGGACCGGGCGCGGCGCGGGCGAGTCCTTCAGCAGGCGCTCGACACCGCCGCCGCCGGCGTCGTGCTCGCGGTCGTCATGGCCAGTGCGTGCCTGATCGCGCCCTCCGGAACGTGCGTGCTTGCGGCATGGGTGGTGTCGCCCGCGCTCACGTTCCTGGCGGCGTCTCCCGTGGTCCGCGCCATGCACCAGTTCTCCGTACCGCGCGGCGCCTGGCTCCTGCCGGTCGCGGGCTACGTCGCCTGGACCGCCCTGATGGCAGGCTACGTGCTGTTCGTGCCGCTGGCGGCCCTGGCAGCGTGGTGGCGGGCGCTCGGCTGGACCGCCATCCTCGGCGGGGGCCAGGCCGCGGCGATGACGCTGCTGGCTGCGCTGCTGTTCGCCGCATACGTGCTCGGTCTGCGCCGGCTGGCGGCGTGGCGGAAGGCGCGCGAGCGGCGGGTCACGGCGCTCATGGAGATAGCGCAGGCCGACTGGCCGGCGTCTGAGTCCTGAATTCGCGGCCGCCGCGTTCGACGGCCCGCGCTATTTGGGCGAACCGGCCCCTGACCCCCACTGGGAATGGCCCGCCCCGAACGTCTTGCGGCGCGCTTGTCCGCGCGAGTCCGAGCCGCTAGTTTCGCGATGATGCAGCCGGCACACCCCGCGAACCTGCGCGAGATGCTCGACGACGCGCTGGGCCGCGCCCTCGCCGAGCTGACCGCGCTGCCGCGCGCCCAGGTCGACGCCGCCGTCCGGCCGGCCGCCGACCCCAGGTTCGGCGACTACCAATGCAACGCGGCGCTGGCCCTGGCCAAGCCGCTTGGCGTCAAGCCGCGCGAGCTGGCCGAGCGCCTGCGCACCGCCGCCGCCGCCGCGCTGGCCGACGTCGCCGAGTTCGAGATCGCAGGTCCGGGCTTTCTCAACATCCGCCTGCGAGACCGGTTCATCGAGGAACGCCTGGGGGCGATTCCGCGGCCGGGCGCGGCGGGCGAGACCGACCGGCTGGGGATCGCGCCCGCGGCCGATGCGCCGCGGGTCGTCATCGACTACTCGTCGCCGAACATCGCCAAGCAGATGCACGTCGGACACATCCGCAGCACGATCATCGGGGACGCGCTGGCACGCGTTCTGGAGTTCTGCGGCCACGAGGTCATCCGACAGAACCACGTCGGCGACTGGGGCACGGCGATCGGCATGGTTGTACTCGGGCTGTGGTACATCGAGACGCGGCTGAAGCGTGGCGAGCAGCCGGAGACCGTCGAGCAGCGCATCGCGGCGCTGCGGAGCGCTGATGCGGGTGACGCGGCGGGGCTCGACGCGCTCGGTGCCGAGATCTGCCGCGAATGGAGCGAAGACCTCGCGAACCCGGAGTGCGACCGCTTCGCCGAGGCGCACGTCGAGCTCGAGCAGCTTGAGCTCGGCTACCGCTTCGTCCAGGCGCTCACCAGCGTCGCCGCGGGGCGCGGCTGGATGGTCCGCAACCGCGACGGTTCGCAGGTGGACGCGACGGCGGTTCCGCGCCTCGTCACGCTCATGCTTCAGCAGGGCGGCGAAGCTAACGCCCCCGAGCGCGAGGCCTGGCAGCGGGCGCGGGAGATATCGCTGCAATATTGTCAGCAGCTCTACAGGCGCCTGGGGGTGCTGCTGCGGCCCGAAGACGTGGTCGGCGAGAGCTTCTATGAGCAGGGAGACCGGCTGGCCGGTCTCGTGAAGGAGATGCGCGAGCGTCTGGCTGCGCCGGCCGGCGGCGGCCGGGTGCGCGCCGAGCTGCGCGAGGACGCCGGCGCGCTGTGCCTGTTCCAGTACGACGAAGGCGGCGAGCCGCTCTATCGCAACGCCGACGGCGACCCGCTGCCGATGATCATTCAGAAATCGGACGGCGCATACCTGTATGCCACGACGGACCTGGCGGCGATGCGCTATCGCATCGTCGAGCTGGGAGGCCGGCGGCTGCTGTACGTCGTGGGCGCGCCGCAGAAGCTGCACCTGGAGATGCTCTTCAGCGCGGCGCGGGCCATCGGCTGGGCTGGACCAGGCGTCTCGATCGAGCACGTGAGCTTCGGCCAGATTCTCGGGCCGGACCGCAAGCTGCTGCGCACGCGGCTGGGCGGCACGGTCAAGCTCGGCGACCTGCTCGACGAGGCCGAGCGCCGGGCCCTGGGCGTGCTCGAGCAGCGCGCCGCCCAGGCCGGCGCCGCCGCCGACCTGGCGGAAGCCGCGATCCTGCCGGCGGAAGAGGTGCGCGGCATCGCGCAGCGCGTCGGCATCGCGGCGGTGAAGTACTTCGACCTGAACCGCGACCGCCACAGCGACTACGTCTTCGACTGGGACGCGATGCTCTCGCTCAAGGGCAACACGGCGCCGTACATGATGTACGCCTACGCGCGCATCCGCTCGATCTATCGCAAGGCCGCCGAGCGCCTTGGCCGCACGGACGCCTACGACGACAGGGTCGCGTTGCGGCTCGGCCACGCCAGCGAGCGGGCCCTGGCCCTGCGGCTGCTGCGCTTCCCGGAAGCGCTGCGCATCGTGCAGCAGGAGCTGACGCCGCACGTACTGTGCACCTACGTCTATGACCTGGCGGGCGACTTCATGCGCTTCTACGACGCCTGCCCCGTGCTCCAGGCCCCGGACGACGCCACGCGCCTCAGCCGGCTGCGCCTGTGCGACGTCGCGGCGCGTACGCTGCGCACGGCGCTCGGCCTGCTGGGCATCGACGTGATCGAACGCATGTAACGACCGGACCGCACGAGAAACGCAAGGAGCCCGTCATGCCGCTTCGCGCCCTCCTCGGCACGCTCGCCGCGAGCCTCGCCGCCGCCGCGCTCGCCCAGCCGGCGTCGCTCGAAGAGCTCGCGTTCGTGCGCGACGCGCGTTCGCGCCGCGTCGCCTCCAACTCGCCCGACCCGGGCAGCAATGCCGACAACCGCTGGGTGCGGCCCGGCGAAACGTTCGTGCTCGCGGACATCCGCGGACCGGGGGTCGTGCGCCACATCTGGCTCACGTTCCCCGAGTCGGCGCCCTCGTGGATCTCGAAGGAGGGCTGTGCCGATCCGTCCGAAATCGTCCTGCGCATGTACTGGGACGGCGCCGAGCAGCCCGCGGTCGAGTCGCCGCTGGGCGACTTCTTCGCGGCCGGCTTCGGACGGCGTGCCGAGGTGAACTCCGTGCCGGTGCAGGTGCAGGGCGGTGACGCCTACAACTGCTACTGGCCGATGCCCTTCCGCGCGTCGGCGCGCATCACGATCACGAACGAGAGCGCGCGGCCGCTCGCCGCGCTGTACTACCTCATCGACTACACCGAGCAGGCCGTCCCCGAGAACGCCGCGTACTTCTGCGCCCAGTATCGTCAGGAGTTCCCCACCGTCCGCGGCCGCGACTACCTGATCTGCGACATCGAAGCGCCCGCCGGCGGGCACTATGTCGGCACGGTCATGTCGGTGCGGGCGCGCAGCCCGGAGTGGTTCGGCGAGGGCGACGAGAAGTTCTACATCGACGGCGAACCGGCGCCCGGGCTCTGGGGCACCGGGACCGAGGACTACTTCAGCAACGCCTGGGGCATGGAGAAGGGCTGCTACCCGTACTTCGGCGTGACGCTGCTCGACGGCTGGCTGGGCGACCTGGGCAACACGGGCACGATGTACCGCTGGCACATCGCGGACCCGGTGCGCTTCCGCAAGTCGCTGCGGCTCGAGATCGAGCACGCCGGGTGGATGTCGGCCGACGAAACGACCACCGGCAAGGTCGAGGGCTTTGTCGAGCGCGAGGACGACTTCGCCACGGTGGCGTTCTGGTACCAGGTCGGCCAGCCCAGACGCTTCACGACGCTGCCCAGCGCCGCTGAACGCCGGCTACCACTCATCGACACGCTCTACGAAGGCAAGACGCTGCTTGCCGGCGCCCGCAGCGAAGGCGGCGGGTTGTCGCTCCAGGCCGGCGGGCTGTGGACCGGAGACGGTCAGCTCTTCTTCAACAACACCAAGGGCGCCGGCGCCTGGCTGGAATTCGACTTCTACGTCGCGGCCGAGCAGACGCGGCGGCTGGTCCTGCCGATCACGCATTCGTATGACTTCGGGGTGTACCAGATCACGCTCGACGGCAAGGCCGTGGGCGAACCGATCGACTTCTACAACCCGAAGGTGGAGCTGCGCGAGCAATCGCTGGGCGACGTGACGCTCGCGGCCGGCAAACACACGGTCCGGCTCGAATGCACCGGTCGCAACGCCGCCTCGACCGGCACGAAGCTGGGCGTGGATTCGGTGCGGCTGCGCGAGCGCTGGAACGTCAAGCGCGAGCCGATCAAGCGACAGGCGCCGCGGCCGTAGTGGCGGGCGTGGCGCTGCGCGTGGAAGCGGCGCAGGCGTCGCGTGGCGCGGGTGGCGGGGAAACGGACGGGGCATCGGGAATGCGAGGAGCGCCGGCGGGATGCCAACGCGAAGAGGCCCGGCGGGGTGATGGAGTCCCGCCGGGCCTCTGGCGTATATCAAGGACAGTGGTGCAATGCCGGGCGACGAATCGCTTCGTCGCCGGCCGGCGGCCTGGGATTAGCAGGCTGCCGGTCGAGAATGCGCTGACCGAGAATTCCGACCGGAGTTTAGGCCGGTCGCATTCTAGGTATCCCCTAGAAAGGAGGTGATCCAGCCGCAGGTTCCCCTACGGCTACCTTGTTACGACTTAGTCCCAGTCACCGGTCTTACCGTCGGCCGCCGCCTCTTTTGACGGTTAGCTAAGCGGACTTCGGGTACTACCAGCTTCCATGACTTGACGGGCGGTGTGTACAAGGCTCAGGAACACATTCACCGCGCCGTAGCTGATGCGCGATTACTAGCGATTCCAACTTCATGGAGTCGAATTGCAGACTCCAATCCGAACTGGGGCTGGTTTTTTGGGATTTGCTCCACCTCGCGGTCTTGCAGCCCTCTGTACCAGCCATTGTAGCACGTGTGCATCCCCGGGCATAAAGGCCATGATGACTTGACGTCATCCCCGCCTTCCTCCGGCTTAACGCCGGCAGTCTCGCTAGAGTCCCCGGCATGACCCGCTGGCAACTAGCGACAAGGGTTTCGCTCGTTAAGGGACTTAACCCGACACTTCACAGCACGAGCTGACGACAGCCATGCAACACCTGTGCAAGTTTCACCCTTGCGGGCAGCCTGCCTGAGTTATCCCCTGGAGGCATCCTTGCATGTCAAACCCGGGTAAGGTTCTTCGCGTTGCTTCGAATTAAGCCACATGCTCCACCGCTTGTGTGAGCCCCCGTCAATTCCTTTGAGTTTTAGCCTTGCGGCCGTACTCCCCAGGCGGCACACTTAGCACTTTTGCTTCGGCGCCGAGAACGTCAGAGTCCCCAGCACCCAGTGTGCATCGTTTACGGCGTGGACTACCAGGGTATCTAATCCTGTTTGCTCCCCACGCTTTCGCGTCTCAGCGTCAGAATCGGCCCAGCGCCCCGCTTTCGCTCCTGGCGTTCCTCTAGATATCTACGCATTTCACCGCTCCACCTAGAGTTCCAGGCGCCTCTACCGACCTCAAGCCGCGCAGTTTGCCCCGCACTTCCCCGGTTGAGCCGGGGGCTTTCACAGGACACTTGCGCGGCCGCCTGCACGCCCTTTAAGCCCAATGATTCCGAACAACGCTTGCCTCCTCTGTCTTACCGCGGCTGCTGGCACAGAGTTAGCCGAGGCTTCCTTTGGGTCGGCTCAACTTTACGGATTGTTCACCCGTATCGCTTGCTGGACCCTGACAGCAGTTTACATCCCGAAGGACTTCCTCCTGCACGCGGCATTGCTGGGTCAGGCTTTCGCCCATTGCCCAATATTCGTTACTGCAGCCACCCGTAGGTGTCCGGGCAGTGTCTCAGTCCCGATGAGGCGGGCCATGCTCTCACACCCGCTACCCGTCGCAGCCTTGGTGAGCCGTTACCCCACCAACTAGCTGATAGGACATGGGCCGCTCTCAGACCGGCAGGCCTTGCGGTCCCCGCCCTTTGGTCGCCAGAGGATGCCCCCCGGCGACTTCATCAGGTATTAGCGGCAGTTTCCCGCCGTTGTCCCTGTGTCCAAGGTACGTTACCCATGTATTACGCTCCCTTTCGCCACTGAACGTATTGCTACGTCCCGTACGACTTGCATGTCTTAGCCATGCCGCCAGCGTTCGTTCTGAGCCAGGATCAAACTCTTCGAAGAGAATCAGATCAGCGCCTTGCGGGAGGACCATGCCTTGCGACGCGGCCCTGCACCCCGAAAACGCCGAAATCCTGACTGAAGCTCAAACACTCACGTCTGCGTGCGAGAATGTTCGAGTCGCGCACCGACCCTCAGGCCGGCACACGATGATTCGAGATAACGGAAGCACGGCTCCATTGCGCAGAAGGCCGTGCGCCGTCACATTCTCGCGGCTTCGCACCACTGTTCACTTGTCAGAGAACGTCGCGCCGTCCTTCGACGCGAGCCACTTAGTGTACCAAGCCGATCATAGATTGCAAGCCCACCCGAGGGGAATCTTGCCAACGTCCAAAAAAACGCCCGCAACACCGCCCCGGGAGCCCTTCCAACCCGCCGCCGACCACCAACCCACTGCACCGAATAGCCACAGCCAAATGTTATCGGACTGCGCACCCGTTATCGGCCGGCTGCTACGCCCAACGCTCTGTATACCACCTGTTTTCGACACTTGCAAGCCGCTAACCTTCTCATGGGCCGCCACGCGGCCTGTCGCGGTTCGCGATTCACCCTAAAATCGCCGATCGAAATCGGTTACAAAGAAACTGGAGGACCGCCGTGTCCAACCGCAACTTCGCCGCTGTCCTGATCCTCGCCACCTTCGCCACGCTCCTCCCAGCCGGGTGCATTCCCACCCTGTCGCCGACCGACTCCACTCCGGGGCCGACCAAGCTTGTCCCCTTCCGCTCCGCCGGCGACCTGCTCGCCTATTTCAAGCAGCAGGCCTCGCCGGTTGTGCAGCGCCGCGGCTTCGGCGGGCTGCTCGGCGCCGAGCCGGCCGCCGACCAGGCGACCAACGGCGACAACGAGTCGCCGTCGGCCGGAGAAGACTCGTTCTCGTCGACGAACCTCCAGGAGGCCGGCGTCGACGAGGGCGACGTGTTCAAGTCTGACGGGCAGCGCTTCTACGTCGCACATAACAACGAGCTGGTCGTCGTCCGGGCCGCGCCGGCCGCGGAGCTGGCCGTGCTCGGCCGCATCGACCTCGGTGAATCGATCGAGTCGCTCTATCTCGTCGGTCAGCGGATAATCGCCCTGGCGCACCGCTATGACAACGGCAGCGGCGGCGGCGCGGGCCGGCCGGAGATCCTGATCTATCCGCCCTACTACACCAGCCGCTCGGCCGTGGTCGCGGAGATCGACGTCAGCGACCCGGCCAACCCGGCCCTGATCCGCAAGGTCGAGCTCGACGGCTCGATCGCGCATTCGCGCCTGGTCAACGGCCGGCTGATTCTCGTGCTGACGATCGCGCCCGACCTGGCGCCAATGACCGATCGCGGAGCGCTGCGGAACGTGACGCTTGCGGAGGTGCTGCCGAAGCTGCGCAGCGCCGGCGAGTCGCGCCCGCTGGCCGACTGGGAGCAGTGGCTGCGTCCGACTTCGCCCGACGGCTACTACATGACGGCGGTCGTCACGCTCGACGCGGCGGACGTGTCGAACGTCGTGGCCTCGACGGCCGTCCTCGCCGGAGCGGGCACGGTGTACGCCTCCACCAAGGCGCTGTACCTCACGGACCTGAGCTACAACGGCGAGGGCGCGGCACGGGCCGTCACCGCGATCCACAAGTTCGCCTTCGGCGAAGACGGCGCGGCGCGCTACGTCGGCAGCGGCAGCGCGCCGGGCCGCCTGCTCAACCAGTTCTCGCTCGGCGAGCACGATGGGTTCCTGCGCATCGCCACGCACATCGACGCGATCTTCTTCGCCGGTGGAAGCGTGGGCGTGGCCGTCGCCGACGCACCGGTGTCGAACGTCGACTTGCGGGCGCAGTCGAGCGAGCCGGCGGGCCCCTCCAACGCGGTGTTCGTGCTCGAGGACGCCGGCTCGGAGCTGAAGATCGTCGGCAGCATCACCGATATCGCGCCGAACGAGCGCATCTACTCGGCGCGCTTCATCGGCGAGCGCGGCTTCCTGGTGACGTTCCGCCAGATCGACCCGCTGTTCGCCCTGGACCTGAGCGACCCGACGAAGCCGGCGATCGTCGGCGAGCTGAAGATCCCCGGCTACAGCGACTACCTGCACCCCGTCGGCGACAACCTGCTGATCGGCGTCGGCCGCTCGACGCGGGTCGTGTCGTTCGGCGGCGTCGTGCCCGACAAGCTGCAACTCTCGCTGTTCGACGTGTCCAACCTGGCCGACCCGACGCTCGTGCAGCAGATCGAGGTCGGCGGCAGCGGAAGCTGGTCGGAGGTCAGCAGCACGCACAAGGCGTTCGTCTACATGCCTGACAGCGGCCTGCTCGCCATCCCCGCCGCCCTTCAGCCGCCCAACAACGGCCTGGAGTTCGTCGAGCCGGCCTTCGACGGCGTACTGTGCTATCGCGTGAGCGCCACCGGTTTCGAGCCCGTCGGCCAGCTCCCCGCCGTGCAGGACCAGGGGGACGGCGGCGACGCGTTCCCGGCGTTCTTCTACGGCTATGGCTGGCGGCGCCCCGCGCTTGTCGGCGACGTGCTGTACGCGGTGTCGGCGGGCGGCGTGCGGGCCGCCGCGCTACCGGGACTCGATCCGCGGTATGAGGTGACCTTGTCCGCGCCATGACCTGAATGTCGAACGCTACGATCGACCATGCAGTCGGGCCGGGCCGCTTTGCCGGTCCGTGCCGGCGTGCGTAAGATGCTTCGCCTTGCACCGTCCTGGTGAAGCGAAAGGGCAGCGCGCATGGTCGCAGAGGTCGTCACGCTCGAAGGCCACATCATCGACTCGAAGGTGCTGGCCACCGTCCTGGACGACATCGTGTCGTTCGGCGCCGAGTTTACCATACTCGAAGTGCACATCGGCCAGAGCCGCAACGAGCGCAGCCACGCACGGATCGAGGTCCGCGCGCAAACGCTCGACCAGATGCGCGAGCTGCTCGCCGTCATGTCCAAGCACGGCGCGCTCTGGCACGAGGCCGAGGACGTCGAAATCGTCTCCGCCGACATGGACGGCGCCTTCCCCGAAGCGTTCTACTCCACCACCAACCAGCAGACGTTCGTGCGCCACGGCGGCCAGTGGATCGAGGTCCGCGACCAGGAGATGGACTGCGGCATCGTGCACGATCCGGCCGGCGGCGCGTTCCGCTGCGTGCCGATCTCGAAGGTGCGCCGGGGCGACCGCGTGGTCTGCGGGCAGCGCGGCATCAAGGTGATCCCCTTCGAGCGGCAGCGGGCCAAGGGCGTGTTCGAGTTCATGGCCTCCGACGTCTCGACCGAGAAGCCCAAGAACACGATCATCCGCAACTGCGCCCAGCTCATGGTTCAGACGCGGCGGGCCGGGAAGCGCCTGCTGCTCGTCGGCGGGCCCGCCATCGTCCACACCGGCGCCGTCGAGCACGTCGTCACCCTCATCGAGCGCGGCTACGTCAACGTTCTCTTCGCCGGGAACGCCCTCGCGACCCACGACATCGAGCACAGCCTCTACGGCACCAGCCTCGGCGTCTACCTCGACCGCAACTCGCTCGCCGACGCCGGCCACGAGCATCACCTGCGGGCCATCAACACCATCCGCCGCGCCGGCGGAATCCGCCAGGCCGTCGAAAAGGGCGTGCTCACGGGCGGCATCATGCACGCGTGCGTGCGGCACGGCGTGGAAGTCGTGCTGGCAGGGTCGGTGCGCGACGACGGCCCGCTGCCCGACGTCATCACCGACGCGCTCGTGGCGCAGGACCGCATGCGCGAGGGAATCCGCGACGTCGGCTTCGTGCTCATGGTCGCGACCCTGCTGCACGCCATCGCCACCGGCAACATCCTGCCGGCGTGGATTCCGGCGGTGTGCGTCGATATCTCTCCATCGGCCGTGACCAAGCTGGCCGACCGCGGGTCATTTCAGACGGTCGGGCTGGTGACGGACGTCGAGCCGTTCTTTCGCTCGCTGGTGCGCGAGATCGGCGCGGCGGAGGCGAGCGGCTGAGAGGGGCACAGGAGCCGAAACGGCGGATCTTTCCGCGCGACCGCCTCCTTCAGGGGGTGCGGCCCGGATCGCGCTTGGGTTTCGGCCGGGCGCGCCGCTCAGAACGGCGCCGGGTCTGACCCTCCGTACTCCGCCTCGGGCAGGTTGCGATAGCGCGGGCTGGCGTCGCGGTTCTCAAATCGCGTGAAGCGCCGGTCGAACTGGAGCTCAACCACGCCCGTCGGACCGTTGCGCTGCTTGGCGACGATGACCTCGGCCTTGAAGTCGTCGGGGTCGGCGTAGGCGGCGCCCTCGGCGGAAGCGGCCTTCTCCTTGTAGTACGACTCGCGGTGCAGCAGCATGATGACGTCGGCGTCCTGCTCGATCGCGCCCGACTCGCGCAGGTCGCTCATCCGCGGGCGAAAGCCGCTGCGTTCCTCCGGGTTGCGGTTGAGCTGCGCCATCGCGATCACCGGGACGTTCAGGTCCTTGGCCAGCGCCTTGAGCCCGCGCGAGATCTCCGCCACCTCGAGCTGCCGGCTCTCCTTTCCCGGCGAGTGCATGAGCTGGAGGTAATCGACGAAGACCGCGCGGATCTTGTGCTTGCGGTGCATGATGCGCGCCCGGGCGCGCAGCTCGAGGATCGTCAGCCCAGGCTGGTCGTCCACCAGCAGCGGCTTGTCGGTCATCTGCGCCGCCGCCCGTTGCAGACTGGCGACGTCCTGCGGCGTGGTCCGGGCCTTGCGCAGCCGGTGGGCGTCGACGCGCGCCCGGCCGCACAGGACGCGCTCCGCCAGCGCCGCGCGGCTCATCTCCAGCGAGAAGAACAGCACCGGAATGCCCGCCTCGAACGCCATGTGCTCGGCGATGTTCAGCCCCAGGGCCGTCTTGCCCATCGACGGCCGGCCGGCGATGATGATCAACTCCGACTTGTGCAGGCCGCTGGTGATCTCGTCCAGCTCGAAGAAGCCCGTCGGCTCGCCCTGGTGCGGAACCTTGTCCTGGATGCGCTCGAACAGCTCCGCGATCTGCTCGCTGAGCGTCCCCGCCCCGCCGGTCACCCGCCGCTCGGTGACGTCGAAGATCTGCTTTTCGGCGAAGTCGAGGATGTGCTGCGCGTCCTCGACCTCGTCGAAGGCGGCGTTCATCACGCGATAGGTGGCGTTCACGAGCTGGCGCAGCAGGCACTTGTTGCGGACGATCCGCGCGTAGTGGGCCACGCGCGACGCCGAAGGCACGGCGTTCACCAGCCCGACGAGAAACTCGTAGCCCCCGAGCTGCTCGAAGAGCTGCTTGCGCTCGAGCTCTTCCTTGATGACGACGCCGTCGATCGGCCGGCTCTCGCGCCAGAGCTCGAGGACGTGGTCGTAGAGCTGCTCGTGCTTCTCGGACCAGAAGATCGGACGTGGAATGTCGGCCAGGGCGGCGATCGCCTCGCCGATCGCGCCCTCCTCCAGCAGCATCGAGCCCAGCAGCGCCCGCTCGGCGTCGATCGAGTGCGGCAGCACGCGATCATGCGCGCCCGGGGCGGCGGCGGGGTCACTCGTCGGACTGCTCGTCCTCGGGCTCTTCGCTCCGCTCCGCAGCGTCTGTGGGCTGGTCGCCATCGGGCAAGGCTCCTTCCCGCACGACCCAGAGCTTGACCTGGGCCGTGAGCTCGTCCGTGAACTCGAGCTTGACCATGCGATTATCGAGCGTGCGGATCGGGTGATCAAGCATGACCTGGTCCGCCCGGACGGCGAAGCCCTGCGCCTGGAGCGCCGCGGCGATCTCCTTGGCGCCGACCGAGCCGTACAGCGTCCCTTCCGGGTTCGCCGCGGCCTCGATCGTAATCGACACGTCCGCGAGCTGCGCGGCCAGCGCCTCAAACTCCTTGAGCTTGCGGGCGCGCTCGGAGGCGGCGGCGACCCGGGCCCCCTCGATCGCCTTGATGTTCTCCTCGCTCGGCTCGGTCGCGAGCCGCTGCGGAAGCAGGTAGTTGCGCGCATACCCGGCCTTCACCTCCACCACGTCACCGAGGTGGCCGAGCTTCCGAACGTCCTTCAGCAACAGCAATCGCATATCGATGCTCCAAATCCCAGGCGCCTCGCGCCCGCCGGCAAGCGCGGCCGGCCCAACCGGACCGGCGCGGCCAGTGGCTGCCCAATCAGCTCACGAACGGCATCAGCGCCAGGAAACGCGCCCGCTTGACCGCCATCGCCAGCGCCCGCTGCGCCTTGGCGTCGAGCCCGGAGCGCTTCCGCGAGAAGAGCTTGCCTTGCGCCGTGGTCATTCGCTGCAACAGCGCCACGTCCTTGTAGTCGATCTGATCCGCATTCAGCGGCGTGCCGCGCATGCGGCTCATCTCCGTCCGGCGCGGCTTCTTGCGCTTCTTTCTCGCTGTCGCGGGCCGTAGCCCTGAACGTGCCATGTGATGCTCTCCTTCGATCAGCCTGCGTTTCCGTGACCGGGTCATTCGGGGCCCTGTCCCCCGGGCACCACGCAACCACCAAATCACGAACTCCCTAAAACGGTATATCCTCCGGCTTCGGCGGCTCGTACTCCTGCCCGCCTGGCGGACCGGGACGCGCCGCGGTCGGACGCGGGGCCGGCGCGCTGCGCGGCGCGGCGTCGCGCCCGGCGCTGTATCCGCCGCCCTCGTACCCGCGACCGCCCTCGTCATTGCGGGCGCCGCCCTCTCCTCCGCCGCCGCCATCGCGGCCGCCGACGAAGGTGAAGTTATCGGCGACGACCAGGTGCTTCGAGCGCTTGGTGCCGTCCTGTGCGGTCCATGTGTCGAGGCGCAGGCGACCCTCGATCAGAATCGCGCGGCCCTTGGCCATGTACTGGTTGACGATCTCGCCGCCGCGGCCGAAGACCGTGACGTCGACAAAGCACACCTCTTCCTTCTGGTTCCCGTCGCGGTCTTTCCAGCGGTGATTAACCGCCAGGCCGAACTCGCACACCGCCGTGTTGCTCGGCAAGTAGCGCAGCTCCGGATCGCGAGTCAGGTTTCCCATCAGGATGACGCGATTGAAGCTGGCCATGACAATCCTCCAAGTCCCATTGTCCCGAACGGGCCGCGGTCACGCCCCGCGCCGCGGCTCAGCGCGCCGCGCCGTCCCCGGCGTCGCCTTCCGCCTCGCCATCCCCGTCGGCGCGCCGGCGCGCCCCGCGCTCACCTTGCCGATCGTCGCGGTCACGGTCGCGATCGCCGTAGCGATCGCCGCGCTCCGAGCGTTCGCCGCGGTCGCCGCCGCGCCAGCCGCCACGGTCGCCCTCGCGCCGGCCGTCGGCGGCGAGAGGCTGAAGGGGCTTGTCGGCGGGCCAGGCCTTGATCTCGGCGAGGCGCTCGGGCGTGAGGTTTTCGGCGCGGAGCACGAGGACGCGCAGGATGGCCTCGCTGAGGTGCGCGTCGCGCTCGAACTCGCCGATGCGTTCGGGCGGCGCCTCCATGTAGGTCAGCACATAGGTGCCGCGCTTGCGCCCGCGGATCTCGAAGGCGAGCTTGCGCTCGTCGAACTTCACGCACGCCAGCAACTGCGCCCCGATGCGGCCGACGAGCCGGTTGACCTCCTGCTCGACGGCCGGCCACTCGTAGGCCGTGGTGTTGTCGAACAGGAACATCGCTTCGTAACGCTTCAAGACGACTCTCCTTGCCTTTTTGGGCCCTCACCGCGGGTCCGCCCGGCGTCCGCGTCTCGCGATGGACGCCGATTGAAGCGGTTCATGGCCACGTCGATGCTCTCGGCGATCCAGCACTCCACCGCGTCGGCCGCGGTCCGAACAGCCTGCTCGATGTCTTCGCGCTCGTCCGGCGCAAAGCGGCTGAGCACGTGGTCCACCGTATCGGAGCGGTGCACCTTGCCAATGCCGATGCGGACGCGCGCGATGTCTGGGCTGCCGACGGCGGAGATCACATCCGCCATGCCCTTGTGCCCGCCGGCCGAGCCGCCCGCCCGGATGCGCACCTGGCCGACCGGCAAGTCGAGGTCGTCGTAGACGACCATCAGGCTGCCTGCGTCCAGCTTGTAGAACCTCACGACGGCCGAGACGCTGCGGCCGCTGAGGTTCATGTACGTCATGGGCTTCAGCAGCAGCACGCGGCCGACGGGCGACTGGGCCTCGCCGACCAGGGCTTCATAATCGCGATCGAAGCGCAGGGCGTCGGCCTTCCAGCGCCGCGCCAGCTCCTCGACAACCTCGAACCCGACATTGTGCCGCGAGCCGTCGTAGCGCGGACCGGGGTTGCCCAGGCCCGCCACCAGCTTCACGCATCAGCCTCCCGCTAGTCCTTCTCCCCGGGCGTCTCTTCCTTCGCCACGCGGCCGATGACCTCCGGCTCGGCCGGCGCCCCTTCGACCGGCACGGACGGCGCGACTTCGGCGACGATGCGCTTGAGCTTCACCTGCGCGACGGTCGCGTCGGCGTCGGCCAGGGCCTTGACGCCATCCGGAAGCTGCAACTCGCGCACGCGGACGGCCTGATTGAGCTCCAGGTCGGCGACGTTGACCACGATCACGCTCGGGATGTCGAGCAGCCGGCATTCGACGTCGAGATCGGTTATCAGTTGTGAGAGCTCGCCGCCGGCCTTGAGCCCGGCCGGCGTGCCCTTCAGCTCGACTGTGACCTTGACGTGCACGCGCTCGTTGGGGTCGACGCGCATCAGGTCCACGTGAACCGGGTCCTTCTGCAAGTGGTCGTACTGCACGTCCTTGATCAGGTACTGCGTCGCCTTGCCGTCGCATTCGAGCGCGATCACGTGCGACAGCCGGGCCAGCGCCTGCTCCAGGTCGCGACGCGAGAGCGCCACGCCCTCCGGCGCTTCGCCGTGCCCGTAGATCACCGCCGGCAGCATGCCCCGCCGCCGCAGCCGGTCGTTCGCGTGCCGGCCGTGGTCCGTCCGCGCTTCGCCCTTGACGTTTGCGATCTCCATCACGTCACTCCCCGCATCGTCGCGCCGCGCCCCCGCGGCGGCGCAGCCTACTTGATGAACAGACTGCTCACCGACTCGTTCCGATGAATCCGCCGAATCGCCTCGCCCAGCAGCTCGCTGACGCTCAGCACCGTGAGGTTCGGCAGCCGCCGCCGCGCCTCGTCACTGAGCGGGATCGTATCCGTAATGGCCAGGTGGTCGATCTCCGCCGCCGCGAGGCGGTCGATCGCCGGACCCGCCAGCACGCCATGCGTCGCCGCCACGATGATCCGCTCGGCGCCGCGCTCGCGCACGAGGCGGGCCGCCTGCATCATGGTGCCGGCGGTGGCGATGATATCGTCGACCATGAGCACGGTGCGTCCGCGCACGTCGCCGATGATGTTGTAGGTGACCGCCTCGGACCCGCTGACCCGGCGCTTGTCGATGATCGCCAGCTCGCCGCCGAGGCGCTCGGCGTAGACGCGGGCGCGCTTGGCGTTGCCGATGTCGGGGCTGACGAGGGTGATCGGGCCGACGTCGAGCGACTCGAAGAAGGCGGTCATGACCGGCTCGGCCGAGAGGTTGTCGACCGGGATGTCGAAGAAGCCCTGAATCTGCGCCGCGTGCAGGTCGAGCGTCAGGACGCGGCTGGCGCCGGCGACCGTCAGCAGGTTGGCCACCAGCTTGGCGGTGATCGGCACGCGGCCCTCGTCCTTGCGATCCTGGCGGGCGTAGGCGAAATAGGGCATCACCGCGGTGATGCGCTGGGCGCTGGCGCGTTTCATGCAGTCGATGTAGATCAGCAGCTCCATCAGGTGGTCGTTGCACGGCCGCTGCGTCGACTGCACCACGAACGCGTCCCGCCCGCGCACGTCTTCGAAGAGCTTCAGCGAGATCTCCCCATCCGGGAAGTTCTCAAGCTGCACGCCGCCCAGCGATGTGCCCAGGTAGTTGACGATCTGCTCCGACAGACGCGGGTTGCTCCGCCCGGTGAAGATGCGCAGGTCCTTCATGCGCGCCTCCCCGGCGGCTGCCGACGGCGTCCGAACGCCTGCCCGACTGTTTCTGCCTGCGGCAAACCAGCGCCCAGCTTTCTCGCGCGCGTTCGAGACACTACCCGGCCAGGATTCGAACCTGGACAGTCAGGACCAAAACCTGAAGTGCTACCGTTACACCACCGGGTAGTCGCCACCGGCCACCCGGCCGGGTACGACGCCACGTCGGTCTTGAAAGTCGCGGTAGCGGACCCGCTCGGAGGCCTGAACCCCCAGCCGCGAAACTGGAGGCCCATTGTGGGCCGCTGGCCCACCTGCCCCTTGCGAACGGGCAACTGCGCTCGGCCGTGGCTGACCGAATCGCCAATCTTACGCCGTCTACCCCGGTTGTCAACTCGCGTTTCCGAGTTGCCGCGGTCCTGGAAAACGGTCTCCGTGGCGGGTTTCCGACCGGCTTCCAGCCATCTTCGCTGAACCGGTCCCCGCCCTGGGGCCACGCAATGGCCCGGCGTTGCAGCCATTCGGCGCGTCGCTATGATGGCCCATCCACCGTCAAGGTTCGCCCCAAGGGCAGCCGGAGCGAAGGAACCGCCGGAATGAAGATTCTCGTCGTCATCAAGCAGGTGCCCGACTCCACCACGACGATCAGGGTCCGCCCCGACGCCGAGGACATCGAGCGGGCGGGCGTCAAGATGGTGGTCAACCCGTTCGACGAGTTCGCCATCGAGCTCGCCGTCCAGTTGCGCGAGAAACGCCAGGACGTCGCAAGCATCACCGCCCTGACCGTCGGGCCGGCGGCCGCCGCCGAGGCGCTCCGCACCGTGCTGGCGATCGGCGCCGACGACGGCATCCACTTGCAGGACCCCGCCTTCGACAGGCTCGATGAGCTCCAGACCGCGGCCCTGGTCGCGGCAACGGTAAAGGATGCGGGCTACGACCTCATCCTGCGTGGCAAACAGGAGATCGACCTCGACAGCGGCCAGCTCGGCCCGGCCCTGGCCGAGCTGCTGGACCTCCCGCACGTCGGGGCCGCGACGCGCTTCGAGCTCTCTGCCGACGGCAAGCGATTCGCCGCCAACCGCCGCATCGAGGGCGCCGACGAGGTCGTCGAGGGCTCACTGCCGGCGGTGGTGACGATCGAGAAGGGCCTGGTCGAGTGCCGCTACCCCTCGCTGCCAAACCTGATGAAGGCCAAAAAGAAGCCAGTGCGCACGGTCACCGCGGCCGACGTGCCCGGCGTCAGCGACATCGTCGGCGCGCTCGGCGGCACACAGGTCCACCGGCTCGAACCGCCGCCGCAGCGCCCGCCGGGCAAGGTGCTGAAGGGCGAGCCGGCGGAGATGGCGGCGCAACTGGTGAGGCTGCTGCGGGAAGAAGCGAAGGTTGTGTAGCGCGTGAGCGTTCGAACCGGGGCGTTGCTGCTGGCGCTCATTCTCGCCGCATGGAGTCTCTGGTGCGCGGTCAAGACTGACCTCTACGCCCCGATCGGGTTTGTGTATGCCCGTGCGCCCATGGTGGTCGCGGGTCTGTCGGTTCTGGCCGTCTGCGTCTCGTGGGCCATGGACTCTCAGAAGGACAGTTTCTAGAGCCAGACTCTCAAGCCGGGAAGGTCCAGCATGAGCAACGACGTCCTCATCTTCGCGGAACAGCGCGACGACCGTCTCCACGCCGCGGTCGCCCAGATCGCAACGCCGGCCCGCGCCGTGGCGGGCAAACTCGGCGGGCAGTTGGTGGCCTGCCTCGTGGGCGACAAGCTGGACCAGGCGGCCGAGGCGCTGGCCAGGACGGGCGTGGACCGCATCGTGACGGTCAGTGACGCGTCGCTGGCGATGTACTCCGCTTTGAGATATCGCACGGCGCTGGCGGCCGTTGCGGCGAAGGTCGCGCCGCGCGTGCTGCTCATGCCGGCGACTTTCATGGGACGCGACCTGGCGCCGCGCGTGGCCGCCCGGCTTCGCGGCGCGCTGGCCACCGACGTGATCGACCTGGACGTCGTCGAGGGGGCGCTGCGCGTGCGGCGGCCGCTCTACAACGGCAAGGCGCTCTGTCAGGTGCACTTCCCGGCGGATCGGCTCGCCATCGCCTCCGTGCGGCCGAACACGTTCCCGGCGGCCGCCGCCGGCGGGGCGGCGGCGCGCGAGTCGCTGGCCTTCGTCGCGGGCGCGGGCGACGAGCGCCTCTCGACGCGCGAGATCGTCCGGACCGGCGGCGCGGTGAAGGACGTGACCGAGGCGGACATCATCGTCTCGGGCGGGCGCGCCTTGAAGAGCGAAGAGAACTTCAAGATCATCTACGAGCTGGCGCGCGAGCTCGACGCGGCGGTCGGCGCCTCGCGGGCCGCCTGCGACGCCGGCTACCAGCCCCATAGCCGCCAAGTGGGCCTGACGGGCAAGACCGTCACTCCCAAGCTGTACATCGCCTGCGGCATCAGCGGCGCCATCCAGCACCTCGCGGGCATGCGCGGCAGCAAGGTGATCGTCGCCGTCAACACCGACGCGGAAGCGCCGCTGATGAAGGTGGCCGACTACGCCGTGGTGGGCGACCTGTTCAAGGTCGTCCCGGCGCTGACGGAGGAAGTGCGAAAGCTGCGGCATTGACCGCGGCATTGACCGTGGCATTGACGCCGCCTTCACGAAGGCTTGACACGCGGCCGGCATCCTGCGCGGCGCTGAAAGTCCACGCCCGGGCCCACGCGGCCCCGATGGAGGTATGAACATGTCCGCTTCGCGCGACTCGTCCGTCCAGCATCCGCCGGCTGCCCTCACGCGCCGCGATCTCCTGCGCGGCGCCGGCGCGCTGGCCGCCGGCGCGGCCCTGGCCGGCGCCGGGCTGCGGCCTGCCTTCGGCGACGAGCCCGGCGCCGCCCGCCGCCGCGCCCTGCGCCTGGCGCACCTGACCGACATGCACATCATGCCGGGCCGGAACGCGCCGGCGGGCGTCGCGGCGTGTCTGAAGCACGCGATGGCCCTGCCCGACCGGCCGGGCCTGGTGCTGACGGGCGGCGACCTGATCATGGACGGCTTTGAGACGGAGCGCGAAAGCACCAAGACGCAGTGGGGGCTGTTCGTCGACGTCTTCAAGCACGAGTGCGGCGTGCCGGTCGAGCACGGCCTGGGCAACCACGACATCTGGGGATGGAACAAGTCGAAGAGCAAGGCCACCGGCGACGAGGCCGACTACGGCAAGAAATGGGCGATGGACGTGCTCGGCCTGGAGTCGTGGCACCGCAGCTTCGACCGCGCCGGCTGGCACTTCATCATGCTCGACAGCATCACCCAGAACGGCGAGGGCTACATCGGCCGGCTCGACGACGAGCAGTTCGAGTGGCTGAGGGCCGACCTGGCGCGCACGCCGGCGTCGACGCCCGTGCTGATCGTGTCACACATCCCGCTACTGGCGGCCTGCGTGTACGTGCACTGCAAGGACGAGGAGAGCCGCAAGGCCTGGCACGTCAGCGGCGGGCTGATGCACACCGACTTCCGCCGCATCCGCGAGCTGTTCCTCAAGCATCGCAACGTGCGCGTCTGCCTGAGCGGCCACATCCACCAGATCGACCGGGTCGAATACGAGGGCGTGACGTACATCTGCGACGGCGCGGTCAGCGGCGCCTGGTGGAAGGGCCGGCATTACAACTGCGACGAGGGCTACGGCCTGCTCGACCTGTACGCCGACGGCTCGTTCGACCACACGTATACGACCTACGGCTGGAAGGCCCAGGGCTGACGACGGCTCGCGCGCTCTGTCCGCCACGGCGACGACCGCCTATACTCGTGCGGGTACGGACGCACGAACGGAAGAAGTCTTCGCCATGAAACTCCCACAGGTCGAGCAACCCGAGCGATACCGCGGCCTCTACGTCTTTGATTTCGGCGACTGGTCCGCCGTCGGCTACACCGCCGAGGAGATCGCGCTGCTCCTCGAGAGCGAGGCCTACCGCGAGGGGCGCATCTACAAGATCCACCGCGCCTCCCCCGACGGCACGTTCGAGCTGCGCGGCGTGGCGCGCGAGCGCTTCAGCTTCGAGAGCGGCCTGCTGTTCCACCGGCACGACGCCACCGCCGCGGCCGCCGACTACCGGAGGCTCGCGGCTGTTGCGGAGCAGTCGCCGCCGCCCTGCCGGGCGGTGCTGCATCTGGCCCGGCTGCCCGCTGGCGAGGTGGGGGACACGCATGCGACCGTGTTGATCTTCCCGGCCGAGTACGAGGACGAAATGGGCGCGTGGCTGATGCGGGTCGGCTTCGAAGGCGGCGACCTGGTCGAGGGCGGCATCAGTCACGTGACGAACTACTACGAGCTCTGCGCCGACGTGCGCGAGCGCCGACAACTATGGAGCCGTCCGGCACAATTCCGTTCCCGCGAAGAGGTCTACGCCAGCGTGCGCCGCGCCGTCCAGCGCTGATGCGCCGCCTCGCGGCCCCGCTGCTGTGGGCGGCGGCGGGCTGGCTGGGCCGGCGCCGCAGACCGCGCGTCGCGCCCGCCGACGTCGCGCGTCTTGACCACGCGGCGCAGGTGCGCGGTCGCGGGTTGCGCCTGGGCGAGTGGCTGCGCGACCGGCTGCGGCCCGCGTGGCTGCGCGTGCGGCGCGACGACGGCGGGACCGAGTGACGGCAAGCTCAATTCCCTGACGCGAGGCGCGACCCGCTCCCATGATGCCCTTTGTCGCGATGATCGCCGCCGCCTACCTGCTCGGCGCAATCCCCTTCGGCCTGCTGATCGGCCTGGCCCACGGAAAAGACGTGAGGCGGCTCGGCAGCGGCAACATCGGCGCGACCAACGTGGCGCGCGTCGTCGGCCGGCGCTGGGGGCGGCTTTGCCTGCTGCTCGACGTGCTCAAGGGCTTCGTGCCGGCGCTGGCGACCGGGCTGTGGCTGGTTCCGGCAACGCCGGCGGTGGGCGATCTGCTGGGCTGGCTGGGCGTCGGGGTCGCGGCCGTGCTGGGCCACACCTTCCCGATCTACCTGGGCTTTCGCGGCGGAAAGGGCGTGTCCACGACGATCGGCGTGGCTTTGGGCGTTTTCCCGTACTACACCGTGCCGATGATCGCCGCTTTGCTGGCGTTCACGATCGTGCGCGTGGCGACCGGGCACGTCTCGCTGGGGTCTCTGGCCATCGCGGCGGCGTTTCCGCTCGCCTTCATGGTGTATGTTCTGGCCGACCCGGAACTGAGCATGGCCGTGCTCTGGCCGTTGCAGGCGGTATCGGCCCTGCTCGGGGCGCTGATCGTCGTGCGGCACGCCGGCAACATCGGCCGCGTGCTGCGCGGTGAGGAGCGCCGGTTGGACGAGTCGTCGGTTTCATGAAGGGCGTCGCAGGGCGGCCCACGATGCGTGCGCCGCCGGTGACGACGCGCTTGCGCTCGCGGCTCGCAATGCGGACTGCGCTACGCCGCGGCGGCCAGTCCCTGGCGCGCCAGCGCCACCAGCTGGTCGAACGCGACCGGATCGGCGATGGCGACCTCGCTGAGCATCTTGCGGTTGAGGGCGATGTTGGCCTTGCGCAGGCCGCCCATGAAGTGGCTGTAGGACATGCCGCGCGCCTCGCACGCCGCCGTCACGCGCGTGATCCACAGCGCCCGGAACTCGCGCTTGCGCCGCCGGCGATCGCGGAAGGCGTAGCGCTGAGCCCGCATGACGTGCTGCTTGGCGACGCGGAACAGCTTGCTGCGCGTGCCCCAGAAACCGCTGGCGGCCCGCAGCATGCGCTTGCGGCGACGGCGAGTGGCAGCCCCTGGTCGTACACGCATGACTCAACTCCTTCAGAACCCGATCGTGAATCCCGGCCGCCCGCCGGCTCCGCTCACTCGGCGCACAGCACTCGCAGCACGCGCTGGACAAACGCGCCCTTCAGGGCGGCGCGCCGGCGCAGGCGCTGACGCCGCCGGCCGCTCTTGCCGCTCATCAGGTGGCCCGCGAAGGACTTCTTGCGGATGACCTTCTTGCGGGCCGTTACGTGCATTCGTTTTCGCGTCCCCTTGTGGGGCTTCTGCTTCGGCATCGCGGCACCCTTCCCGACGTTGTTTCGAGCCAAGCAGCCTAACACCCGCGGGCCGCCGATGCAAGGGGCCGCGGATGCGCGTGCTCCGGCGGCCGCCAGCGGCCCCCGGGGAGCGATGGAGGACCCTTGCCCAATACCATAGAATTCGGCATCTGAACACCGTTCTGCCCTTCTCAGGAGCCCGCCATGTGCTCGTCGAGATTCGTCCTTGCTGGTCCACTGCTCCTCGCTTTGTCCGGCTGCGGCTTCCCCCTTCCGACCGCCGAGGATCTCCGAGCCGCTGTTGAGGCCCCCATGATCGCGAAGGTTGTCGGCGACGAGCTGACGCTGGCCAAGCCGCAACTGCCGCCTGGCGCGTTCAACCCGGCGAACTTCTCCGATCCCGAGGCCATCGGCCTCCCGACCTACCGCGCCGTCACCGTGGACCTCGCGACGCTGACCGTCACGCCCGTCGAGGAGGAGCTTCCGCCGGAAGTCGTCTTCGGCGGCAGCGGGCGCGGGGCCGGAAGCGGGCCGCTGTCCAACGCGGACTGGCGTGCGACGATCGACCCGAACAGCGGCGCCGTCGTCGTGGTCGAGCTTGCGACCGGCAGCGAGACGCGCCATTTCGAGGGTGTGTCGGACAGCGGCTACGTCTCGCTCGTGTTGCTTGACGGCGATCGCCTGGTCGTCTCCGTGCAGCGCACCGACGGCGCCGGCGGCGCGCTGCTGGCCGTGCTTCACCTGCGCCTCGGCAGCCTGCTGCTGATCGACCGCGTCGCGACGAGCTTCGGCGACGACGGGGCCGTGCTGGTCGGCGGCGAAATCGTCTTCCGCGGCATTCCCAGCTTCAACCCGCTGACGCAGCCGCTTTCGGAGTTCCTCGCTTCACAGACCATCGACGCCGTCGCGCTGGACAGCGGCCTGCGGCGCACGCTGGTGACGGCCGCCGGCCGCGACGCCGGCCTCGGCCTCTTCGCCGACGGACGGCGGGCCGGGTGGGTCGAGTGGCTCGAAGACGGCAACGGCTACCGCGTGCGCGCGGTCGATCTCGATACGCGCGAGGTGACGACCGTCGCCGAGCTGGAGCTGCCGCGCGACGAGTCGGGCAACACCTACGTCAGCGTGCTCGACGCCGGCGCGGGCGGGCTGCTTATCGACCGCGTCGCAGTCGAGCGCCGCGGCACAGGCCTGGCGCCGGGCGACTACCGCGAGACCCACGTCGTCGCGTTGCTGACCGTCGGCGGCTCGGAGAACGCGGTCGTCACGCTGCGGCGCGAGGGAGTGTTTGACGCGACGCCCCCGGCCGGCGTGCTCACGCCGAACTACGCCGCGGTGCTCGATTCGTCGAGCGGCGTGCTGACGGTGTACGACCTGGCCACGGGCGGCGTGCGGAACGTCAGGCCGTTTCCGTAGGCTCCGCCGGGAGCCATCCGACGCGGCCCCAAGCTCCGAGCCGCGGCGCCAAGCTCCGAGCCGCGCCCGTGAGGAAGCGGTTGCGCCGGACGACTCACGTTGTGTTAGGGGCCGGTTTCTCCCGTGTCCTGGTGTTTCGTGCAGGAGCCTCGCGCAGGCCGCTCGGGATTCAGGGTGCATTCGGATCCTTCGCGCCGCCGCGCCCCCGGGGGCCGTCGACGGCCGCACCGGCCGGTGGGCGCAGCAGCGCGGGGTCGATCGCCACGTCCGTCAGCGACTCCAGGAACGCGAGCAGGTCGGCGGCTTCGCCGGGCGTCAGCCGCAGGGGCTCGAGCGTGCGATCGACCTCGTGGTGACCGGCGGGCAGCGCATCGTTGAACGTGGAATAGTGCTCGATGACGCGCTGTAGCGTGTCGAACTGGCCCTGGTGCATGTAGGGCGCCGTCAGGGCCACGTTTCGCAGCGTGGGGGTCTTGAAGAGTCCCCAGTCGCTCGGCCGGCGCTCCAGCAGCGCGAGCCGGCCCGCCGCTGGCCCGTCGCGCTGGTCGCTGAACTCCCCTCGTGCGTTGAAGGGGTTGGCCAGCAGGGCGCGCAGCCCGTCGTAGCGTCCAGCATCTTTCGGCGCTCCGCCGCCCAGCGGAGGGACGCGGACGTTGTGGAACTCGCCGTCGCTGAAGTTCGGCCCGCTGTGGCACAGCCGGCAGTTGCCGCGGCCCAGGAACAGCCGCAGCCCGCGCTGCGCCGCCGGCGAGAGCGCGGCTTGCTTCTCGACATCCCCCGTGGCCAGCCCCTCGGCGAAGACGTCGAACGCGGAGCGGCGGCTGACCAGGCGGCGCTCATAGGCGGCAATCGCCTTGCCGACGTTCGCAAAGACCCGATCGACGCCTGCGCGCTGGGCGGCGCTCAGGCCGCGCCAGGCCCGATCGTGCTCGTGCGCCGCGTCTCCGGCGACCGGACGGCCGGCGCGCGGCAGCGACGCCGCCGCGACCGCGTCGGGCAGCGGTCCGAAGACGCGCTCGTACGCGCTGCGCAGCGCCGGCGCCTCGGCGATCAGCCGCGCCGCCTGCACGCGCGAGCCGCCCATCTCGTCGGGCCGCTCGATCGGCTCCAGCGCCTGGGCCCAGAGGGTGTCGGCCCGGCCGTCCCAGAAAAACCAGCGGTTGTAGGCCACGTTCCAGAGACCCTGCGTGTGCCGGACGCCGCGCGACAGCCCCTCGCCCAGCGGCAGGCCGTCGGCCAGGCCTTTCGCGGGTTGATGACAGGTCGCGCACGCGTGCCGCCCGTCACCCGAGAGGCGCGTGTCAAAAAAGAGCATCTGCCCGAGGACCGCCGCGCGCGGATCGTCGGCGAAGGCGTTGGTCGGGTCGGGCGGGGGCGGCGGCAAGGGCGAGTGGCGCGCGATCAACTGCCGCTCGCGGGCGGTGAACTCCAGCGGCGCCTGGGCGCTGGGCGGCTCAGGGTCGGCGCCGCGCGCGCTCGCGGCCAGCACGGCGAGCGCCGTGCAGAGCCCAATGGCCGGGCGCCTATTCATCGGCCTCGGGCAGGCCGTCAACGAGTCGCGTGGCGGCCCGCTGGAATCTCTTGAAGAACTCGTCCGGCGACATCTGCGCCTCAGAGGCGAGGCGCGCGAGCATCTCGGGATCTTCGAGGTCGGCGCGCTCCAGGCGGATCTGGTAGGCACGGGCGACGCGGTACATGTCGCTGCGCACATCGACCTGGCGGATGCGCGTGCGGTTCGTCGCCGGGTCGATCAGCGCGTGCAGGTCGATCGGCTCCAGGTTGCCGTTGACGATGCTGACCATGCGGCCGGCGGCGTGGTCCTGGCCGTTCATGAGCATCCAGATGCTGTAGTAGCCGAGCGCCCGGCAATAGCCCATGTCGAAGGGCGTGGGGTCGGCGGAGCGCAGCTCGTAGCCGAGGTCGAGGGCGACGATGTCGAGCTTCTGGCCGCGGGCCCTGAAGCGCGCCTTGATCTCGTCGCGCACCAGGCCCTCGAGATCGATGTCGGCGAGCTTGGGGTTGCCGACGGCGTCGACCTCGACCGCGTGGCCGAGCACGCCGGCGAGCTCGTCCACGTCGCCCAGCCGGTAGACCAGGCCTTCGGCCAGCAGCGCGACGCCGTCGGGCCGGCCCTGCACGCGGCGTTTCAGGATGGCGCCCTCGAGGACGTCGAGCAGGTAGCGCAGCCTGATGCGCGCGGGAAACTCCTCGGGGATCAGCGTCACGGTGGCGCCGACCGACAGGCCGATGGTCGAGGCCAGCCAGCCGGCGCTGCGGCCCATGGTCTTCACGAAGTACCAGCGGCCGGTCGTTTGCGAATCGCGCATCAGGTTCTTGACCAGGTTCGTCCCGATGTAGCGGGCCGTCGAGAACCCGAAGGTCGGCACGTCGTGCGGCAGCGGCAGGTCGTTGTCGATGGTCTTCGGGACGTGCACCAGGCGGATGCGCTGCTCCGCCGCATCGCACACGAAGCGGGCGCTGAGCGCCGTGTCGTCGCCGCCGATCGTCAGCAGGTGGTCGATGCCCATGCGCTTGAGATTCGCCAGGACGATGCTGATGCGCTTGGTGTTGGGAGCCACGGGCTTGCCGAGCGCGGCTTTCTCGGCCTGGAGCAGGCTGGTGCGCGAGGTGCGCAGGATCGAGCCGCCCTCGAAGTGAATGCGGGCCACGTTGGTGATCCGCAGGCGCTGCGCGTGCACCTCCGGCGCGAAGGCCTCCGAGGCCAGCCACTGGAAGCCGTCGTAGATTCCGTAGACCTCGAAGCCGCGGTTGACGGCCTCGATCGTCGCCGCCCCGATCACCGCGTTGATTCCCGGCGCCGGTCCGCCGCCGACGATGATCCCGAGCCGCCTGGTGCTCATCTCGTTTGCCACAGCCTGTTCGAGCTCCTTGCGGGAAGCCTTGTGACACTGCTCTGCGAGCCGTTTCCGCAGCGCGAGCCGTTTCCGCGGCGCCACGGCTCCGTGAGCAGCGCCCCCGCGCTCTTTAGCTTATCGGCATCCCGAGCGCCGCGTCGGGTCGCCGTGGTCCCCTCGGGGGTTGAAAGCGCTTCCGGCGAAACCCTGCCACAGCCGATTGAATGTGAACGCGGCGCGTGCGCCGGCGGAGCGGGCGACGTTTCCAAACAGGCGGCCGTCCGCTATGTTCGCCCCACCACGGCCCAGAAGGGAGCACAACCGGCGGTGAAGCAGGTTCTCCAACATCTCCGCGGCGGACAGGTCGAGGTCGCCGATGTCCCCTGCCCGACCGTTCGAGCCGGGCACCTGCTGATCCAGACGACGCGCACGCTGATCTCGGCGGGCACCGAGCGCATGCTGGTCGAGTTCGGCCGGGCCGGGCTGATCGCCAAGGCCCGCTCGCAGCCGGAGAAAGTCCGCCAGGTGCTCGCGAAAATCAGAACCGACGGGCTGATGCCGACGCTTGAAGCGGTCTTCGCGCGGCTCGACGAGCCCCTGCCGCTGGGCTATTGCAACGTCGGCCGCGTCGTTGAGGTCGGCCGCGAGGTGGAGGGGTTCGCCCCCGGCGATCGCGTCGCCAGCAACGGGCCGCACGCCGAGATGGTCTGCGTCCCGGCGACGCTCGCCGCCAGGGTGCCCGATGGCGTCGATGACGACGCGGCCAGCTTCACCGTGCTGTCGTCCATCGCGATGCACGGCATCCGCCTGCTGCAACCCGGCCTGGGCGAAGGCTACGTGGTCGTCGGCCTTGGCCTGCTCGGACTCGTCGCCGTGCAGTTGCTGCGCGCCAGCGGCTGCAACGTGCTCGGCGTCGACGTCAACGCGGCCCGCTGCGAACTGGCGGCCGGCTTCGGCGCCGCCACCGTCGACATCGGCGCCGGCGGCGACCCCGTTCAGGCCGGGCTGGCCTTCAGCCGCGGCCGCGGCGTCGACGGGGTGCTGATCACGGCCAGCGCCAAGAGCGACGAGATCGTCCACCAGGCCGCGCAGATGTGCCGCAAGCGCGGCCGCATCGTGCTCGTCGGCCAGGTCGGCCTGAACCTCCGCCGCGCCGATTTCTATGAAAAAGAGCTTAGCTTCCAGGTGTCGTGCTCGTACGGCCCGGGCCGCTACGACCCGGCGTACGAGGACCAGTCGCGCGACTATCCGCTGCCCTATGTGCGCTGGACCGTCGCCCGGAACTTCGAGGCCGTCCTCGACAGCCTCGCCGCCGGACGACTTGACGTGCGGCCGCTGATCTCGCGCACCATCCCACAGGCCAACGCCGCCGAAGCCTACGACCTGGTCGTGAAGGACAGCGGCGTGCTCGGTGTCGTGCTCCAGTATCCGCAGCAGCAACCGCCGACGCAGCGCGTGACGCGGTTGAAGGCCGGCCCGGCGCCCAGCGCCCCCGCCGACCCGGTGATCGGCGTGATCGGCTCGGGCAATTTCACGAAGCTGGTGCTGCTGCCGGCGATCCGGTCGGCGGGCGGCCGGCTGCATTCCGTGACGAGCGCCGGGGGGGTGACGGCCCTGCACGCGGCGCGCAAGTTCGACGCCGACGAGGCCGGCAGCGACTACCGCGCCGTGCTGGCCAGCGCCGAAGTCAACACCGTCTTCATCACCACGCGCCACAGCTCCCACGCGCGCATGGCCGCCGAGGCGCTCGAAGCCGGCAAGCACGTCTTCGTCGAGAAGCCGCTGGCGATCGACGAGGAGGGCCTCGAGCTCGTCCGCGCGGCGCACGAAAAACGCCCCGACCGCCAGCTCATGGTCGGATTCAACCGCCGCTTCGCGCCCCACGCCGTCCAGGTGCGCCGGCTGCTCGCGGCCCGCGCCCAGCCGGTCGCGATCTCCATCCTCGTCAACGCCGGCGACATCCCCGCGACGCACTGGTTGCAGGACCCGGCGGTGGGCGGCGGGCGGCTGATCGGCGAGGGCTGCCACTTCGTCGACCTGGCGCTCTTTCTCGTCGGCCACCCGATCACGACCGTCCAGGCGGCGATGTTCGGGCCGCAGTGCGGCGGCGTGCGCGACGACAAGCTGACGCTGACGCTGACCTTCGCCGACGGCAGCATCGCCACCGTGCATTACTGGGCCAACGGCCCGAAGTCGTTCCCCAAGGAGCGGGTCGAGGTCTTCAGCGAGGGCCGCGTGGTTGTCATCGACAACTGGCGGCGGCTGCAAGCCTACGACTGGCCCGCCGCCGGGCGCATGTCGCGCCGCCAGGACAAGGGTCACAAGGACGAGGTGGCGCAGTTTCTGACGCGCATCCGCGAAGGCGGGCCGCCGCTGATCCCGTTTTCGGAGATCGAGCAGGTGACGCGTGCATGCTTCGCGGCGCTGCGCTCGGCGCGCGAGGGTGCAGGACAGGCTATCAGCCTGTTCCATTGAGGCAGGCCATCGGAGCCGCGCGACGCAAGGTCGCGCGGCTCCGGCGTATTGGCTGAGCCCTCGCCGCGCAGCCCTACCGATCCGCGGTGCGCATGAGCGACATCCCGCCGCCGCTCGGCCGGTTCTCGGGCAGTTGGGCCGAGAGGGCGCGGTCGATGCGCGACTTGCAGGCGGCCAGGTGGGCGCGCGAGGCGAAGTCGAGCCTGCCGGCGTCGAGCGTCTGGCCGATCTCATCCGACAGGTCGCGCGCCAGCAGCGTCAGCATGGCGTGGATGTCGGGCGACACGGAGCGGCCCGGCTGCTCGCGGATCAGCGTCTCGAGCAGGCCGAGGTACTCGCGCTGCAACGAGCGCCGGTGGCCGCTGAGGAACGGCTTGGCGTCCGTCCAGCCCCCGGCCTTGGCGCGCGGCGGGGCGACGTCGTCCCAGCAGGCTTTCTGGAGCGTCTGGAGATACTCGGCCAAAGTCAGCACGTCGCCGCCCGCGGCCTTCAGCTCCGCGTCGTGAATCCGGCGCAGGTTGTTCGGGAAGAACCGGTCGAACAGGTTCCACCACTGCGCCAGCGCGACGTACTCGCGGACCGGGAAATCCATCGACATGTCGATCGACGAGTCGAAATCCCACCAGCGCGGCGGCGCCAGGTGGTTCAACACGTCCGGCGGCACGTTGAAGTACTCGTCCCGGAAGAGGTTCTCGGCCGTGAACTTCAGGGCGCGGCGCTGGAGCGCGGCGTCGACGATCACGAAGGGCGGCGGAGCGTCCTTGTCACCGCGGTGCGCCCGGCTGAAGTACTGCCCGCCGATGTAGCGGCCCACGTAGTCGAGGATCTGGAGCTTCTCGAAGTAGAGCGTCAGGAACGCGCCGCGCAGGTGATACCACGACTCCTGGTCGCGCACGGCCCATTCAAGCACGTCCTTCATCCGCGCGTGGACGAGGCGCAGGCGCGCCTCGGCCCACTCGACCGGATCCTTGCCCACGTCGAAGCGGTTACTGCTCGGATCGGGCGCCAGGAACGTGGTGTCCTCGTCCGTCGCGTACGTCAGCTCCGGCTCCGTCGCGCGGCCCGCGATCTGCGCCAGCATCTCCGCCTCGCCCGGCGGCGCCGCCTTGAAATCCGGCGCGGCGGCGGCCTTGAGCGGCGTGACGGGCGTGTCGCCGTCGTCGTCGCCGTCGAGCTCCATGCCGTGCGCTTTCGCCAGCGCCATCAGCTTGGCCGTGTCGCCCGACTCGATCGCCCTGCGTACGTCCGCCGGCATCTGCGCCAGCACCTCCGCCGGAATGTCGTCGAGGTCGATCTCGACGGCGGCCTTGGCGGCGTGCGGACGCGGGGGCGCCTCGCTCGCGTCGGCTTGCGCCGGAGCGGCGCGGGGCCGCGACGGCTCGGGCGTTTTCTCCGCCGCCGGAGCCCGGCCGTCGTACGGGCGGTAGCCGTACTCGATCGCCCAGTAGTCATATGGGCCGATCGTCGGCGTGACGAAGTGTCCCTCGGTCGGACGGTCGGGCAGCAGCAGGGCGGCGTTGTAGTCCATCACCGACCCGGTGGTCGCCTGGCCGCTGTTCCGGCGTTTCTGGATTTCCTCGAGCGTGTAGATCGAGCTGGCCTTGAAGTTGTGGCGCAGGCCGAGCGTGTGCCCGACCTCGTGCATGACGACTTCCTTGATGATGTCGTACAGAAAGCGGTCGATCACTTCGCGCGGCTGGCCGGCGAGCACCACGCCGCCCAGCGCCGTCTCGTGCTTCATCCGCCGCGCATAGTCGCACAGGCACAGCCCGCGGCCATGCAGGCGCTGCATCGCGGCGTCGCGCAGGGCGTCGCGCCCGGGCTCGCCCAGCCGCATGAAGCGCCACAGCGTGTCGTCGCGGCCCCACTCCGGGCGATCCGCCAGGAACTGCCGCAACGCCGGATCGCTGAACTTCCGCCGGATCATCGCCGACGGCAGGTAGTGCTCCGCTTCGATCTCGAAGTAGCGCACCATCGAATCATCGAAGACGATGTCGGCGTCGTAGATCTGGCCCGTGAAGGGGTTGGCGCGGCTGGGGCCCATCGCGAAACCCGCGCCGGTCACGATCCAGCGGAAGAAGCTGTAGCGCATGTCCTCCGGATCGAGGTCCTTCCACTCGTTGTCGTCCGTCTGCTGCCGGACCTCGACCGCGTTCACGAAACCGCACTTCTCGAACGCCTTGTTCCATTCCAGGATGCCGTCGCGCACCGCCCGGCGGAAGCGCAGCGGCACGGTCTTCTCGATATAGAAGACGATGGGCGTCCGCGGCTCACACAACTCCAGCGACGGATCGCGCTTCACCAGGTGCCAGCGGTTGATGTAGCGGTTGTAGATGTCCCGGGCGCTGGTCGGCTTCGCCCAGTCCCGGTTCATCGTCAGGAAGTAGCCCACGCGATCATCGGCGACGCGCGGCTCGTAGTCGGTCTGCGGCAACTTCCAGAAGCTGTAGTGCACGCCGCGCTTCTCGAACGAGCCCGGCGGGCTGGGCTGGGCGATCGCCAGCTCGACGGCGACCTCGACGTTGAGCTCGAAGGCCTTGCGCTTGGTCCACTTGCTCAGCAGCGGGTTGATGTGCGCGGCGCCGCCCAGCAGCATGTCCATCAGGTCGCCGCCTCCTCCGCCCGTCCAGCCCACGTCGGCGAACTCGCTCTTGAGCAGCGGGCCCAGGTCGATTACCGGGTCGCCGCTCGGCGCCTTCGTCACCAGCGGACACGTGGCCAGGATGCGCTCGGGATAGGTGCGGCGGACGGCATCGCTCACGTCATCGCCCGGATTGAGCACGAAGCGTGTCTCGGGCTCGATCAGGAGCACTTGCCGGTCCATGAGCTCCCAGCGGACGACGCGCTCGTAGTTCGGAAACGCCGTGAAGAATCCGCCGCCGGAGATGCTGGTCGAGAGCATGAACTGCTCGCCGAGGAACCCGGAGGGAATCTGCGCGAGCAGCCGCTGCTGGTCCTTGTCCTGGGCGGACTCGGGATAGTACCAGAGGGTGAAGAGCCCCGGCTTCGAGACCATGTCCTTCGTGACCTGCTCGAACTTCGGCAGCGCGCCCTCGCCGCCGACAGCGGCGCTCATGCCTCCCATCTGGCCCATGATGCTGGCGATGTCGATCGCCAACTGCTCCGCGAGCGCTTTGCGCTCATCGGACGCCGCGCCTTCCTGCGCCGGCGCAAGGCCCGCGCCGGCGGCAGCGATCAGCGCCGCCAGCCACTTCGCCTGCAATCGCATGCCCGGACTCCTTGTCGGTGTTCGTGGTGTTGGAGAACCCTGGGCCGTTCGGCCCATACGCGAGGAAAATGACGGCGGGTGCGTCAGCAGGCGCTCCTCCCACGGAAAACTCAGTTCCTGAAGCACGCCCACGCGGGCGGATTCTACCGCCGCCGGCGGACGGCTTCCAGAACGTCCGGCGTCGCGGGCGCAGGGCCGGGGCAAGCCGCCGCGGCATTGTCAAGAAGCCCGATTGCCAGTCCGATCGAACACGGCAGCCGCCTCCTGATATCATGTCCAACCGTTCAACGCGTGGCGCTGCGAAGCCGCCCGCGGGAGCTCGCAAATGCCCCAACTCACCTATCGCACCGCTGGCGAGTCGCACGGCCGGGCCCTCATCGTCCTGGTCGAGGGATTGCCGGCCGGCCTGCCCGTCGCTCTCGAACTCGTCAACGCCGAGCTGCGCCGCCGACAGGGTGGTTTCGGCCGCGGCGGGCGCATGAAGATCGAGCAGGACGCCGCCGTCATCCTGAGCGGCGTGCGTCGAGGCGCGGCGATCGGCTCGCCGCTGGTGATGCAGATCGAGAACCGCGATTTCCGCATCGACGAGGCGCCTCCAGTGCACCGTCCACGGCCGGGCCACGCCGACCTGGCCGGCAGCCTCAAGTGGCTCAGCACCGACTGCCGCGAGACCCTCGAGCGCGCCAGCGCCCGCGAGACGGCGGCGCGCGTCGCGGCGGGGGCGCTCGCCAAGTGCCTGCTGCGTGAATTCGACATTCAATGCGTCGGCTTCGTGCTCGAAATCGGCGGCGTGCGCGCCAGTGCTCCGCCCGAGGCCCCGCCTGCGGCGCTCGCGGCCGCCCGCGACGCCAACGAGGTGTACACGCCCGACGCCGCCGCGGTTGCAGGCATGATCGAGGCCATTGAGGAGGCCAAGCGGGCCAAGGACACCGTCGGCGGAATCGTCGAAGTGCGCGTCTTCAACCTCCCGCCTGGCCTGGGCTCCTGTTTCTCGTGGCAGCAGAAGCTCGACGGCCGGCTGATGCAGGCGGTCGGCAGCATCCAGGCCTTCAAGGGCGTCGAGATCGGCCTGGGCTTCGACGCCGCACGCCGGCGCGGCAGCGACGTGCACGACGCCATCTACTACGACGCCGCGCAGCGCGACACGAGCAGCTTCGGCTTCGTGCGGCGGACGAACAACGCCGGCGGGCTGGAGGGCGGCATGACCAACGGGCAGCCGCTGGTCGTGCGGGGGGCGATGAAGCCGATCAGCACGCTGCTGCGCGGCATGGACAGCGTGAACCTCGAAACGCTGACGCCGCAGCGCAGCGATTATGAGCGCAGCGACATCTGCGCGGTGCCGGCGGCGAGCGTGGTGGCGGAGAACGTGGTGGCGTTCGAGGTGGCGGCCGCGTTCATGGACAAGTTCGCCGGCGACAGCCTGCGCGAGACGCGGGCGGCGTACGAGCACTACGCGGCGGCGGCGCGGCGCCCCGGCGGCCCGCCCGAGTAACGCGTGCGTCGGCGGACACCGCTGCTCCGTCGGACAGGCTGGAAGCTATCCCAAGGCCTCGGCAGCGCCGGGCTATCCCCAGACCGGCCCTGACGTGGCCCTTGCCTCGTCAGCGGCGCCGGAACCCACGTCGCCCGGACTCACGTCGCCCGGAGTCGCGTCGCCACGATCGCGGGCCTTCTACTCCTTCGGACGCCGAAACAGGGCGACGATGTCCTCGACGGGCACGACGAACAGGCGGTTATCGCCCTCGAAATCGACAGGGATGGCGTTCTTGGGATTGAAAAGCACCTTGTCGTACTGGCGGATCGGGTAGTCCTCGTCGCGCTCGATCTGGGCCGAGACGGCGACGACGCGGCCGGTGATGGTCGGAATCTCGATGTTTCCGGGGAGCTGGATGCCGCCCTTGGTCGTTTTCTTGTCCTCGTCCTTGCGCACCAGGACGCGCTTGCCGATCGGCTCGACGACCTCAAGCTGCTTGCTTGAACTGGTTGAATCCACTCAGTCACCCTTATGCACCGGACGCGAGCAGGCGGCTCGTCCGCGCGGCGCGCCGCATGAGGATACCGTTCAGACCCCCGGGTGTCTCGGGCTCGCGCGCTCGATGGCGGGAGCGTGGCACTGGTTGCGCCCGCGGACGCGGCCTGATCGCTCCCTGGCTGGCGCCGGGGCGTTCGGCATCGCGCTGGTCCACGCGACCACCTGCCCCCGATATGATGCCTCCGCCTCGCGCCGGCCCGGAGCACCGGGCGAAGTGGAGCTACGGAACGTGCTCAGACTCCTGCGCCACGTCTTCATCTGCTGCAACGAGCGGCCCGCGGACGATCCGCGCGGCTGCTGCCTGGCGCGCGGGGCCGACGCCGTCCGCGACGCCTTCAAGCGCGAGCTGGCGCAGCGCGGCCTGCGCACGCAGATGCGCGCGACGCGCTGCGGCTGCCTCGACCACTGCGAGCAGGGCGTCACCGTCGTCGTCTATCCCGAGCAGGTCTGGTACGGCCATGTGACGCCAAGCGACGTCCCCGAGATCATCGAGCGGCACCTCCTCGCCGGCGAACCCGTCGAGCGCCTGCGCATCGACCGCGACCACCCAGGAGCCGCAGCGCCCTGAGCCAATTTGCCACGGCTCGTTGAGCCGCGCCGGCGTCCCACTGCTCTGTGCCGCAGTGTGCCGAAGCGATCCACCGTTTCTCGGACCCCGACCCCAGCCACGAGCCGCCGCGCGCCGGGGTTTTGCATGCTCCATTGGCGAAGCGACGCATCCCTCCCGGAACGGACGAGCGCATGCGCAGGCCATGGCCAATCGAAGCAACGCCGCGGGGATCAGATCTCGGCGACGACTGCGCCGCAACGCAGGCGGCGCCGCACGCCCCGCTCGCGTTCCGAACCGTCAACCCCGAACTCGCGATCGCTCCGCCACCGTCGCCGCTGGTTGCTTATCTCCGCCAGGTGGACCCGCTGGCGATGGCGTCCGCGGTATGCGGGCTGACGGCGTTCGTGCCGATCCTGTCGCAGCTTGCCGGCCTGGTGTTGGGGGTGGCCGGCCTGGTGCGAATCCGATGCGCTCGGCGGCGGGGCCTGCGACGGCTGGGCATCGGGTGGGCCGTGACCGGGCTGATCTCCAGCGGCGCGGCCCTGGCGGTTTGGGCGCTGCTCGCGGCCGCCTTCCTCGCAGCCAGTCTGCCCTTTCGCGACGTCGGAACCGCGCTTTCGCGCTAGTGCGTGGCTCGCGTGACATCGAGTCCCTGGCCCGATGGCCCCGTTTTCTTCTCCACGCCCGGAGGGCGCGCGAAACCTGGCGCGTCCACCCTCCGGGCGAAGAGAGAAAACTGGGAGAAGGGCACGTTTCCCCGGGGTTGAAACACCTGGCTACGACCACCCGCACTCCGGGCGTCGGGGCGTCTGGGCGGCGTGCCGGGTGGCACCGTTGCCACCTGTCCCGCCACATGCCACGCTTCAGCCGCTCTACAGCCGCGGCAGCCGCGCTACATCTTCGCCAGCAGCTCGGCGATTCGCTCCGCCGCCCGGCCGTCCCATTTCTCGGGCACGCGCGGCTCGCCCAGGGGCGTCTTGCGACAGCGCTCATACGCGGCGACGATGCGCTGCGGGTCGGTCCCGACGAGCGTGTTCGTGCCGCTGGTCAGCGTCACGGGCCGCTCCGTGTTCTCGCGCAGCGTCAGGCACCACACGCCGAGGATGGTCGTTTCTTCCTGGATGCCGCCGGAATCGGTCAGGACGACGGCGGCGTCGGCCATGAGCCGGAGGAACTCGAGGTATCCAAGCGGCTCGACGAGTCGCAGGCCGCGCAGGGCGTCGAGGCGCGGCTGGAGACCGAGGCGTGCGAGGTTGGCGCGCGTGCGCGGGTGAATGGGAAAGACGACTTGCAGGTCGGCGGAGATGCGCTCCAAGGCGTCGAGCAGCCGGCCGAACACGAGCGGATCATCGACGTTGCTCGGCCGGTGCAGGGTCAGCACGTTGTAGCCGCGCGGCGCGAGGCCCAGCGCGTCCAGCACGCGCGTGCGCCGGGCGTGCTCGAGGCTGAAGCGCAGCGTGTCGATCATGACGTTTCCGACGAAGTGCACGCGCTCGGCGGCAACGCCCTCGCGCCGCAGGTTCTCGAGGCCGCTGGGCTCGCTGACCAGCAGCAGGTCGCTGATGGCGTCGGTGAGCAGGCGGTTGATCTCCTCGGGCATGCCGCGGTCAAAGCTGCGCAGGCCGGCCTCGACGTGGGCGACGCGCACGCCCAGCTTGGTTGCGACCAGGGCGCAGGCGATCGTGCTGTTGACGTCCCCGACGACGAGGACCCAGTCGGGCCGGTGCTGCTGCACGACCGGCTCGAAGCGGGACATGATCTGCGCCGTCTGCTGCGCGTGGCTGCCCGAGCCGACTTCAAGATTGAGATCGGGCTCGGGAATCCCAAGCTGGCGGAAGAACACCTCCGACATGTTCGCGTCATAGTGCTGGCCCGTGTGCACGATCAGCGGCACGATGTTCGGGTGACCGCGGTAGGCGCGCATCAGCGGCGCGATCTTCATGAAATTCGGCCGCGCGCCGCAGATGTTGATGATCCGGGGCATGCCGCCTTATATCGGCTGCCGACCCGCGCGGCCAGCAACCGCCGCGCACGCGACCGCGCACCCCGACCGCGCGCCGCGGCCGCACACCCCCAAAAAAGCGGCGACGGCCGCGAACCCGTCTCTGGGTCCGCGGCCGACGCGTCAGTCGCAAAGGCTCCGCCAGGAGCGCCTACGGGCAGTTGATGCCGAAGTTCGACAGCAGCAGCCCCAGGTCGCCCTGGCCAATGTTGTTGTTCCCGTCGAGGTCGGCGCAGGCATCGTAACCGGGTTCGCCGGCGTTCTTGCCGAACGCCCCGAGCAGAACACCCAGGTCGCCCTGGCCCACCACGCCGTTGCCGTCGATGTCGCCGATACACGGCAGCCGCGCCCAGACGTTCTGGCCGCGCACCTCGCCGCCCGGGAACGCCGTCGAGTGGATGTTCGTGTATGTCAGCCCGGCGCGGATATTGTCCTCCTGCGCCGCCGCGTACGCCCACGTCCCCAACTTGCGCGCCGCGGGCGCCGCCAGGCCGAAGAGCACACCCGCGTTCGCGCCCGGAGGCGCGAAGCCGTGGAAGTGCGCCGCGGTCTCGCTGGCGACATTGTGCCGGATGTCGAACGTCAGGCGGTCGCCCGCCTCATCGAGCACGAGGAACTGCACGCCCGCCGCTCCGCTCGCGTTCGGCGGAACTTCCTGGGTGCCGTCCATCGGGATGAGGTTGGGCGTAATCTGCCCGCGGATTTCGCCGCCGGGGAAGTTTGCCGAGTGGATGTTCACGTACGTCATGCCGCGCAGGATCGCCTTCTCGTCGGCCTCGTTGTAAACGGCGACGCCGACCTTCGGCGACCCGGCCGGCAGGCCGAACATCACTCCCGCGTTCACGCCGTGCGGCGCGAGGCCGTGGATGTGCGCCGCGGTCTCAGCCGCCCCCAGCCCGCCGAAGGCAATGTAGTAGCGGATGGTGTTCGTGTCGGTATTGACGGTGAACAGTCCAAAGCCGCGGCCGGCGGTGGGCACAGGCGGGACTTCCTGGTTGCCGTCGAGGTCGGCGACCATCGTAACGATCTGCCCGCGGATTTCACCTCCCGGGAAGTTCGCCGTGTGAACGTTGACGTAGGTGCGGCCGTTGAGGATGTCCTGCTCGGCCGCCTCCGGGTAGTTCCAGACGCCGGTCTTGACGTTGCCGAGGGGCAGGCCGACGAGGACGCCAGCGTTGACCCCGGGGTCGGCCGGTCCGTGGATGTGGGCGGCGGTTTCGGCGGCGCTGAGGCCGCTGTAGACGATGTAGTATGTCAGCGTGTTGGCCTGAGTGTCGATGAAGAACCGGCCGGCGCCAAAGCCGGCCGAGGCGTTCGGTGGCACCTCCTGCGTACCGTTCAGGAGTGCGACCATCTGGTAGCGGCATGTGGCCAAGGCCGGTTGGATTCCGCCGATGGCCGTTGCAGCCACGATCGTGAGACTGAGACAGAGATTCCTTGAGCGCATGACTTTCCCTCTTGAGAAGCTGCGGCCTTCGAATACGAAGACCCGACTAAGACACACGCGCCGCGACCGCGCAGCATTCGCGCGGAGGCGTCGCGCCGGCTCGTTACACAGCGAACGGGACGCTCTGAAGCAGAGTCCCTGATTACCCGAAAACCGCTGAACCAGCCTAGCCGAAGGGGCCGCCGCCGGTCAACGAAAAACGCACGCCGCGTGCCATTCTGCATGGAACCTGTTACTAGTAAGAGAGTTACATCCGGACGCGGCCGCGGGGAACCTCGGAGCGCCGCGCGGGTGTCACGGCACACGCCCTGGCAAACCGTTGTTCAACCCCCCCGCCGGCTCCTGCCGATTTTATCGGGAAGCCTACACCCCGGCCGGCCCGGCGTGGACGCCAGACGCCGCCGACCGCTTCTCAGGAGGAACGCGCGATGCGCAAAGCGATGATCGTGGCCGGCTGCGCTGCACTGCTGTGCCCGGGATGCAGCGAACCCGCCAAGCGGCTGAACGCCCCGCCCCACGGCACCCCCTACGACGTCAGCGACCTCCAAGCGCCGATGGTCTACATGACCGACAACGCCCTGCTGGCCGACATGAGCGTCAGCGACGTGCACTTCCTGCCGCACCGGCCGCAGCTCAGCGGCCTCGGCGAGGAGCGCGTGGCCCGGTTGATCTCGCTGGTGCAGGCCTACGGCGGCACGATCCGCCTGAGCAGCGACCTGGACGACTCCGATCTGCTCGCGGCGCGCGGCGACACGGTCCGGCGCCGGCTGGAGGACGCGGGGCTTGACGCCTCAGCCGAGTCGTTCCGCGAGGACCTGCCGGGGGGGCGCGGGATGAGCGCGGCGGAAGTGGTGCTGATCAAGGTGAACGAGGGGACGTACGCACCCAGGAAGAAGACCGGCTCCACGTCGGCAGCCGGGACGACCTCGGGGACGACGGGCGCGCCCAGCAAGCCATAACTCAACAGGAGTGACGTTGTGAAAAGCTGCATGAACCGCGCGCTGCGGCTCAGCGTGCTGCTGACCGCGGCCGGCGTGCTCGGCTGCCAGCAGACCCAGACCGAGACCAACGCACCCGGCGCGCTGCCGGCCCGCGCCCGCGGAGAAACGCCGAGGCTCAACGCGACCACGATCTTCGCTCACGCGCATCTCATGGAGCGTCAGGGCGAGTTCGCCAGGGCCGCCGTCCAGTACCGCAGCGCGCTCCAGGACTTGCCGGACTTCGTGGCCGCGCGCAACCGGCTGGGCATCACGCTCAACAAGCTCGGCCGCCACAGCGAAGCGACGCAGGAATTCCTGATCATCCTCGACAAGAACCCGAACCTCGCCTACGTCCACAACAACCTGGGCTTCAGCTATTACCTCGAGGGCAACTACCCGGCGGCGCACACGGCCTTCAGCCGGGCGCTCGAGCTGCGGCCCGATTTTCCGCGAGCCCGGATGAACCGCGGCGTGGCGCTGGCCAAGATGGGGCGCTTTGCCGAGGCGCTCGAAGACTTCCAGTCGGCCTGCACCGAGGCCGACGCGTACTTCAATCTGGCGATGATCCAGAGCGAGGCCACGCTGTACGCCGACGCCGCCCGCTCGCTCGAGCTGGCCCTGCGCGTCAACCCGAAACTCGAAGTCGCCCGCGTTCAGCTCCGCGAAGTCGCCCGTCTGGCCGCTCAGCAGGAGCGCGAGATGCAGCAACGCGCCATGCAGGACGCCGCCTTCGCCGCGGCCGGCGCCAACGCCGGCGCCTCCACCGCCCAGGCGCCCACGATGATCATCGGCGACGACGCGCCGACGACCGGCCACGCCGAGCCCACCGTGGCCATCGACGGTGACGCGACGGGCGAGATCCGGCCGGGCGACATCACGCCGCCGGCCAGCCACGCTCCGCCGGACCGTTTCACGACGGCCACGGGCGCGACCACCGCGCCGATCGGCATGCCGATGCCGTTCCTGTTCCCGGACTACCTGGCGGCATTCCCGTCGAGCGAGAATGCGCCGGGCATCAACGACTCGTCGCGCCCCACGCGCGTGCTGGGCGCGACAGCGACTTCGGGCGCCACCGGCGTGGGCGCCCGCAACGATTTCGGCCTGATGGGCGTTGAGATCGTCAACCTGCCCGACGCCTGCATCGCCGAGCTGGACTTCTACGGCGCGATCGACGAGCAGGGCTACCCGGTCTCACCGCATCACCTGAGCGGAGCCGCGGCGAGCCAGTTCCCTGTGCTGATGCAGCGTTTCGTGCAGGCGCTGGTTGACTGCCCGGACGAGGCGGATGCGCGCTGGTCCGATGTGCAGCGCTTCCTCGCCGATACCGCCGCCGCCGCCGAGCCTCGCGAGCCGAGCGAGAATTCGGCGCCGCCCAGGAATCCGTGACGGGGCTCCTCGGAGGCCAACAAGCGATCGCGCGCTGAAATGCAGAATCGCCTTCGGCGCCGCACCGTGGCCCGGAGGCGATTGTCCTTTTGCTGCCCAGGTTCTGGCCCATTCGGCCGTCAGACGGCCAAGGCCGGGTCCGTCACGCCCTCCCCGACCGCGCGCCCGCCCACCAGGTTCGCGTAGGCCGCTGAGTACTGCTCCACCATCCGCTGGCGGCTGAAGACGGCGTAGGCCTGAAGGCGCGCCAGGGCCGCCTGCTGCCGGGAACGCTCGGCCATCTCGATCGCGTTGACGATCCGCCGCGCCGCGTCACGCGGGTCCGCGGGCCGGCACAGCCAGGCGCTCGCGCCGTGCGCGAGCAGCTCGGTGACCGCGGGCACGGCCGAGGCGACGATCGGCCGCTCCGCCGCCATCGCCCACGCCACGGCCGCGGTCGACGTGTCCCCGATCGGCAGGAAGAGGGCCAGGTCCGCCGCGCGCAGCAACTGGGGCAGACCCAGCGCATCGCCTGTGAAGCACATCATGTGCTCATGCCGGCAGGCGCGCGCAAGGTGGCGCAGGCCGTCGGTCTCGCGCCCGTTGCCGGGAATGACCAGGCGGACTCCGGCGACAACCTTCTGCGCGAGCATCGCCGACCACGCCGCGTGAAAACCCGCGCGCCGGCCCAATGGCGGCAGCGCGAGCACCAGCACGTTGTCCGGCGCAGCGCCGAGGGCCGCGCGGACGCGAGAAGCGTCTTCACGCAGAAGCGCAAAATCGACGCTGTCGCGGATCAGCGCGATGCTCGACAGCGGCGCGCCGCCCTCCAGCATCCGCCGCATCGCCCGCGCCGTCGGACAGACGAACGACGGCGGCGCCGCCCGGGGCTCCGATGTGAACCAGCGCGCCAGACGCTCGCCGGCCCGCGGAAACTCGCAGTCGATCAGCACCGGCGCAGCGGCATCGTGTCCGATCGTCATCGCCCAGCCGCAGGCGCCCGGCGACCACGCGTGCACGACAACGGGGCACGCCTGCTGCGCGGCCCGCCGGAAGACCGAGCGCACGTCGCGACCCCACGCGCGCCACGGCCGCGCCGAAACGCGCAGCATCGACCCGGGCCACGGGCCGCCCGGCGGCGGCCCGCCACGCGCGAGGGCGGATTGCAGCGTGGCGGCACCCGCGCCCATCAGCGCACGGCAGACGTCGCCGCGCAACGGCGGCGTGTCGGGTCCGAGGACGTGCAGCACGTGAAGCTCGGGCTGGTTGCGGCCGGTCAACGTGAGCGCTCCGTGCGCCGCGCCCTTGTCACCTGCTCGCGTGTCGCGGCTCGTGGGCATGCTCAGGGCTTCGCCGGGGCCGTCGGCCGCAACCGCCCGCGCCAAACGACGCCGCAGAGCGCCAGCAGCAACCACCCGGCCATCAGCGTCATTCCGCCGTAGGGCGTGACAAGCGCGGCGGAACGGTTGCCGGTGATGCCCATGTAGTACAGCGAGCCGCAGAAGAGGATGATCCCGGCGACGAACGCGGCGCCAGCCAGGTGCACGAGCCAGGAGCGCACGCGCGCGGCGAGCCAGGCGACCAGGAACAGGGCCAGCGTGTGATAGAACTGGTACGCGACGCCGACGTTGAACCGTCCGCGCAGCTCATCGGACAGCGACCAGTGCGCGCCGATCGCCCCGGCGGCCACCGAGACGAGCCCGCTCAACGCCGTCAGCACGAACCACATGCCGGCCATCGTCGGGGAGGCGCTCGTCGCGCGTCAAGCGCCATGGGCCGTGCTCGCGCTCGGGCCGCAGCGCGCTTCCGAGACGCTGCGAGAGTTCGTGCGCAAGAGCGCCGCCGAGCCGGAGGACTCCGCGCGGCGCGCCCTGACCGCCGGCACCCCTGGCCTGCTATAATCCGGCCCGGCTGCCGCGCCGAGGTGCAGAAAGGCGCCGGCGCCGCAACCTGATCGGCGCCGCAGGTGCGCCGTCCGCGGCAAGGCGCATGGAATCAGGGCAGACACCGCTGGGATTGATCGCCGGCGAGGGGCAACTGCCCCTGCTCGTGGCGCGCGGGGCGCGGGCGACGGGCCGGCGCGTCGTGGTCGTGGCGCTGCGCGGCTGCGCCGACCCCGGACTGGCGGCGGCAGCGGACGTGCTGCGCTGGCGCGGGATTGCGCAGCTCGGCCGCTGGATTCGCGTCTTGCGCCGGTCGGGATGCCGCGAGGTGGTGATGGCCGGCCGCGTGCGCAAGAGCCGCATGTTCGGCGGTCCGCGCTGGCTGCAATGGTTGCAGTACCTGCCCGACCTGACGAGTATTCGCGTCTGGTACTTCGCGGCGCGCGACAAGCGCAACGACGCGCTGCTGGGCGCCGTGGCCGAGGAGATGCAGCGCCGAGGTCTGACCCTGATCGACTCGACCCGCTACATACCCGATTCGCTCGCAGCCGAGGGCGTTCTGACGCCGCAGGCCCCGCCGCCGCGCGTGCTCGACGACGCGCGTTTCGCCTGGCCACTGCTCAAGCAGGTGGCGGGGCTGGACATCGGGCAGTCGATGGCGGTGAAGGAGCGCGAGGTGATCGCGGTAGAGGCGATCGAAGGCACCGACGCGCTGATCGAGCGTGCCGGGCGGCTGTGCCCGCAGGGCGGGTGGACGCTGGTGAAGGTCGCGAAGCCGAACCAGGACCTGCGTTTCGACGTGCCGACCGTGGGGCCGCAAACGATCGAGAACCTGGCCCGCGCGGGCGCCGCGGCGCTGGTGATCGAAGCCGGCCGGACGATCATGCTGGAGCGCGAGCGGCTGCTGGCCGAGGCCGCCCGCTGCCGCATCGCCGTCGTGGGCATGCGCGACGCCGCAGCGGCTGACGGTGTGCCGCCTGACCGCGCGCCGTGAGGCCGGCGCCGCTGGCACGGATCGCGGTGCCGGGGCGTCACTCGCTGCGCAACGCCGCCAGCACGTCGAGCCGCGCCGCGCGCAGCGCCGGGAAGAAAGCCCCCGCCGCCCCGACGACCGCCACGCTCGCGAGCGCCACGACGACGACCATGGGCGTCATGTGGATTTCGAACGCCAGGGCGGTGAACGACGTGGCGGTGAACATGTCCTTGGTGTTGCCCGCCAGTTGCAGCCACGCGTAGCACGCACCGCAACCGATCAGGCCGCCCGCGAGGGCCAGCAGCACCGCCTCGCTGACGAAGCCGGTCAGGATGTGATGCCGGCGATAGCCGATCGTGCGCAGCATGGCGATCTCGCGCGTGCGCCCGGCGACAGTGCCGTAGAGCGTGTTCGCGACGGCGAAGACGGCCGCGAGCGACATGACCGCGACGAGCGCCGAGCAGACGAACTGGTAGGCCCGCACGATCCCGGCCTGCGACGCCCAGTACTCCGACTCGCGCACCGCGTTGAGCTGGATCGCCGGCCCGGCGATCTGCGCGATGACGTCGCCGACGTCGGCGCCGGGCCGCAGGCGCAGGGCGGCCGACGAATAGCCGGACCGGTTGTACGCGCTCTGCATCGACGGCAGGTACATCCAGATTTCGCTCTCGAGCGGGCCGCCGTCGGCGCTGAAGTGCCCGACAACCTTGTACTCGCGGTTCTCGCCCTGGCCGAGGCGGATCGAGTCGCCGACGCGCAGGCCGGCGAACTGTTGGGCGGCTTTTCGGCCGGCGATGACCTCGGGCGAGCCGGTCGAGAAGCCCCGCCCGAGCAGCCGTACGTTGGAGTGCACGTTCAGGGCGACAGTCGGTGACGCCGCGCAGCGCCACGTTGACGAGCAGCCCGTTCGGGTCGCCGGCGCGCGGCAGCTGCGTCTGCCAGTAGAGCTCCGGACTGATGAGCGCGGCGCCGGCGGCGTCGCGCTGGGCGGCGTCGAGCTGGGCGAGGCGGTTGAACTCCTCGGGCGTGATGTAGCTGTTGGTTTCCGACGTGGTTCCGCGGCGGAGCACGATCAGTTTCAGCGGGTCGCTGGCCACGGCGAGCGAGGCGTTCAGCGCCGACATGAACGCCAGCAGCCACGCGAACGTCGCCACCACCGCCGCCAGCACGAGCACCGTCAACGTCGTCGTGGTGCGCCGCACGAGCAGGTTGCGCCAGTGATAGTTGAACGGCAGGGCCATCGTGCTCCTTCGCGGCAATGCGACTACGCCACCCGCCGCAGCGCATCCACCGTCCGCAGCCGCAGCGCCTGCACCGATGGCACGGCGCCGGCGACGACGCCGACACCGGCGGCGATCAGCAGCGAGACGGCGACGGCGATCGGGGAGATGGAGAGGGAGGCAATCGGCAGGAACCCCATGTGGGCCAGCGGCGCCACCGACAGCGCCGCCCACGTCGCCAGCACGCCGGAACCGGCCCCGAGCGCGGCGAGCAGGACACTCTCGGCGAGCACCAGCCGGCCGACGCGCAGGCTGCTGAAGCCGATGGCCTTGAGCACGGCGAGCTCGCGCGTGCGTTCGCGGAAGTTCATCATCATGGTGTTGCCGCCGACCAGCGCGATGATGAACACGACCACGGCCGCCATCGTCTGCATCAGCCCCGGGATGTCGCCGGCGGCCTGCACGAACTGCGCACCGAAGGCGTTCTCGTCCAGGCACTTGGTCTCGTTGGGCGTATGACGGAAGTGCTCGTCGATCTGCCGCTGAAGCGACTCCATCGCCGCCCGGCTGGTGCAGCGGACCCAGAACACGTTGCAGCCCGGCCGGTCGAAGCCCGCCGTGCGCCGCGCCTCCTCGAAGTAGTCGCGCCGCAGGTAGAACGAGTTCGTCTCGCCCGGCCGCGAGATCAGCTTGACGATCACGAACTCCAGCAGCAGGTATGGCGGAACCGTGCTCTCAAGCGTGATGCGCTGCCCGAGTCGCCAGCCGTATCGCTGCGCCAGGCTGCTGCCCACCACGCACGCGCGCCGATCCTTCTCCCACGCCTCGCACTCGGCGCCGGTCCAGCCCCACTCGGCGTACATCTCGGCGAACGTGTCGTGATCGACGCCCAGGCTCTGGGTCTCGTTCTGCGTGTCCGGCACCCTGCCGCCGAACCAGAGCATGCCGCAGACCGTCGAGAGCCGCTGGCGCTCCGGGTCGAGGGCCTCGATCTCGGCGCGAACGCGCTCGGGCAGCTCGTTGACCAGCGCGATGCGGCTCTGCACGACGAGCCGCAGCTCGCGCGCGTTCAGCGCGTTGACCTCCATCAGCGCCAGCACCAGCGAGATGGCCGCGACGAACACGCCCATCGGCAGCGCGAAAGCCAGCATCGTCAGCCCGGTTCGCAGCGGGTTGCGGCGGAGATTCTGAAGCAGCATGTACCTGAGCGTCACGCCGTTCTGCATCCTTGCGGCTGACCGGCCTGGCCCTTGCGGAGGCCGCCGCGCCTCACCGGGTCTTCAACTCGAAGCGCAGGTAATCCGACCGGCGCACCTTCGGAGCCGCATCGTCTCCCGCCTGCGCCGGAGAGCCCGCCGCGCCGGCGCCGGCGGCGGCGGCGCCGTCTCCGAGGTAGAAGCTCACCTCCAGCGCGCGGCGCTGCGGGTAGTAGAGCGCGTGCCAGAGCGTGCGATGCCCCGCAGCCGGCGCAGGCGGCGGAGGGGCCTGGGCCGCGATGCACGCGCTGTTCGCGAGGATCGCCTCGCGGGAGAACTTGCCGGCGTGGGCGGCGATCCGGGCGCGCACGCGATCGTAGCGCTCGCAGGGCGGATCCGCGCCGTCATGCGGCGCGGACCGTTGGGATTGGCGGTGCAGGAGCGCGTTGGTTGCGATCTGCGGACGGCCATCGCCCTCGAAGACATGGCCGAAGTGCATGCTGACGTCGTTCTCCCACACAAGCGATTTGCCGTTGCGGTCGGCGATCAGGTAATGGCACGGGATCGCGCTGTAGTAGAGGCGCGCCTCCAGCAGGATGCTGCGCGCCTGCTCGACGGTCGCGCAGTTCTCCAGGATGTACCGCCCGATCTCCAGCACGTCGAACCCGGCCTGCGGTCCCGGCGCGGGGCGCGGCGCATCGGGCGCCAGGTCGTCGGCCAGCAGCGCGATGCTCAGCCCTTCCGAGTTGATCCCGTCAACCACGCCCCCCAGCAGGTCGAACGCGCAGACCGACAGCGACGCGTAGCCCTGGTTCGGGTAGAGCTCCAGCACGTACGGCTGCGCGCACACGGCGGCCTCGCCGGGTGCGGGTATGCGCCCCTCGAACGTCCCCGTCGTGAAATCGAAATTGCGGCTCAGTACGCCCTGGCCGTCCTCGGTCGTATGCGGCGGATAGTACACCACCGAGCAGCCCGGCTTGCCGAAGCCATAATAGAGGTTGAAGAACATGCTGGCGTCGTCGCGCAAGTCGGCGCCGAAGTGCGCCGCCACGCCGCGCATCCGCTCCACCTGTCCCGGGTAGTAGCGCGTCAGGTAGTTGCGCTTCGCCCGCGTGCGCCAGCGGTCGGGCGACGGTTCGACCGCTACGCCGTGCCGCGTCGCCGCGATCTCGGCGAGCTTGCGGCCGATCTCGAAGTTCGACCCGCGCAGCACGAGGTGCCGCACCTGCATGAAGTCCTGCGGTCCGCCCGCGACCAGGCGCTCGCTCGCCTGGAACGAGCCGCCGCGCCCGCCCGCCGGAGGGCGGTCCGCGGGGGCGCCGCCGTGGGCCTGCGCGGCGGCGGCCGGGGCGAAGGCCGATGCCAGCAGCAGCGCTCCTGCAAGACTCTCGACACACCTCATCATCTGGCGCACTCCGCGGCGGCTCACGGCCATTCTACGCGCGGGCGCCGGTGACGCCCAAGGCCTGCGCGGGTCATGCCGTCGCGTGCGCCGGCGCTCGGGCCGGCGCCGCCGAGCTCAGGCGGCCAATCTGCATCCCGTAGAACGAGCGCCAGACGAAGAAGACCGACACGAGCAGGAAGACGATCGCCAGCGCGGCGGTGAGCGGCGAGTGGGCGTAGCCGCCTGCGGCGGTTGGCGACTTGAGGCTGACGGCCAGCTCGACGGCCAGAAGGCCGAAGAGCGTGGTGAACTTGATCACCGGGTTCATGGCGACGCTGCTCGTGTCCTTGAAGGGGTCGCCGACGGTGTCGCCGACGACGGTGGCGTCGTGCAGCGGCGTGCCTTTCTTCTTCAGCTCGACTTCGACGATCTTCTTGGCGTTGTCCCAGGCGCCGCCGGCGTTGGCCATGAAGATGGCCTGGAACAGGCCGAACAGGGCGATGGAGATCAGGTAGCCGATGAAGTAGAAGGGCTCGGCGAAGGCGAAGGCGAGCGTGCCGAAGAAGACGCCGAGGAAGATGTTGAACATGCCCTTCTGAGCGTACTCGGTGCAGATGGTGACGACCCTGCGGCTGTCCTCGACGCTGGCCTTGGAGGTGCCCTCGAGGCGGATGTTGGCCTTGATGAACTCGACCGCGCGATAGGCCCCCGTGGTGACGGCCTGCGTGCTGGCGCCGGTGAACCAGTAGATCATCGCGCCCCCGGTGATCAGCCCGAGCAGGAAGGGCGGGTGCAGCAGCGACAGGAACTCCTTGCCGTGCTGGAGGCCGCCGGTGAGGGCCACGATGATCGAGAAGATCATGGTGGTGGCGCCGACGACGGCGGTGCCGATGAGCACGGGCTTGGCGGTGGCCTTGAAGGTGTTGCCGGCGCCGTCGTTCTCTTCGAGGAAGTGCTTGGCCCTCTCGAAATTGACGTTGAAGCCGAACTCCTTGCTGATCTGGCCCTCGATGCCCGGGATCTGCTCGATCGTGGACAGCTCGTAGACGCTCTGGGCGTTGTCGGTGACCGGGCCGTAGGAATCGACGGCGATCGTCACCGGACCCATCGACAGGAAGCCGAACGCGACCAACCCGAACGCGAAGACCGCCGGCGCGAGCATGATGCGGTCGAAGCCGAGCGTGCTGACGAAATAGGCGCTGCCCATCAGGAAGATAATCGCCATTCCCAGCCAGTAGGCGCTGAAGTTGCCCGCGACGAAGCCGGAAAGGATGTTCAGCGACGAGCCGCCCTCGCTCGACGAGGTGACGACCTCGCGCACGTGGTGCGAGTTCGTCGAGGTGAACACCTTGACCAGCTCCGGGATGATCGCCCCCGCCAGCGTGCCGCAGGTGATGATCGTCGCCAGCTTCCACCACAGCCCCGTGTCACCATAGATGTCCGGAATCAGGATCCACGACACCAGGTAGGTCAGCGCGATCGACACAAACGACGTCAGCCACACCAGCGACGTCAGCGGCGTCTCGAAGTTCATCTCGTCGGCCTGCTCGTAGCGGCCGCGCGCCTGCCACTCGTTGATCTGGTACGACACGCCGCTGGCGATCACCATGATGATGCGCATCACGAACAGCCACACCAGCATCTGCACCTGGAGCGTCCCCACCGCCGAAGCCGCCGCCGCGAGCTGCTCCGCCGTCGCGGTCGCCGCCGTCAGACCCTGCCCGGCCAGGATCGCCGCCGGCGAGATCGCCAGCATCACGAACACGATCAGCGCCACGCCCGTCACGCCGTAGGTCTCGAACCCGTCCGCCGAGGGCCCGACCGAGTCGCCGGCGTTGTCGCCGACGCAGTCGGCGATGACGCCCGGATTGCGGGCGTCGTCTTCCTTGATCTTGAAGACGATCTTCATCAGGTCCGAGCCGATGTCGGCGATCTTGGTGAAGATGCCGCCGGCGATACGCAGGGCCGCGGCGCCCAGCGACTCACCGATGGCGAAGCCGATCAGGCAGGCGCCCGCCACGGCGCCCGGCAGCACCAGCAGAATGAACAGCATGATCAGCAGCTCGACGCTGATGAGCATCATGCCGATCGACATGCCCGCCTTGAGCGGGATCGAGTAGCATGGAAAGGGCTTGCCCTTCAGGCTCGCGAACGCGGTGCGGCTGTTGGCCAGCGTGTTGACGCGGATGCCGAACCAGGCGACGCCGTAGCTGCCCGCCATGCCGATGAGGGCGAAGAGGATGATCATGGCGACGCGGTCCCAGCCGAAACCGGTGGTGTGCGCGCCGGTGGCCGGATCGGTCGTGTGCGCGAGGAACTTGAAGTAGACGACGACCACGGCCCCGATGAACACGAACAGGATCAGCAGGAACTTGCCCTGCTGGATCAGGTAGGCCTTGCAGGTCTCGTAGATCAGCTCCGACACCTCGCGCATCGACTGGTGCACCGGCAGTCCCTTGAGCTGCGCATACGTCACCAAGCCGAACAGCAACCCCAGCGCCGAGATCACGAACCCCACCAGCAGCAGCGTGCGCCCTCCGATGCCGCCCACGAACGTGACCGTGTTCAGATTGGGCAGCACCAGGTTCGCCTCGCCCCCCTGAGGAGCGCGATCCTGTGTCGAATGCGCCGCCGCCACGTGCCCCTCATTCTGCGCCGCGGGCGCAGCCGTCAGTCCACTCGCATACGACCAGGCCAGGCCGAGCGCGGCGAGGGCGATGCCCCAGCCCAGCCACTTGCGAAACGATGAGTCGGATCCTTTCACAGAACTGCTCCTGGATTCACGTGTTATGGGTCGTGAGACAGCGGTCGCACCACGCGTTCCCCGAGCGCCTTCCGGGGCCGACGGCGTGTCTCCCGCCGGGTCGCCCAGTCTACGCCCAAGCCGTCAGACCGACAAGCAAGCGGCTGGCCCCCCGGCCTGCCTCGGACCGCCCGAGGATCCGGCCCCGAGGCCGGAACCGGACGGTCGGGCGTAGTACAATCCGTTACGCCTCGCGACCTTCGAGGGAGCCATGAGCACACAGGCTGTCCCGCTGCGGACGCTGCTCGCCGATAACACGGCCCCGGCGGCGGACGAGCTGATCCGACACGAGCCGGGGGGCGTCGTCCGCTGCCTGGCCTGCGGACACCGCTGCAAGGTGCTGCCGGGGCGCAACGGCGTCTGCCAGGTGCGATTCAACCGCGACGGCGAGCTGCGCGTGCCGTTCGGCTACGTGGCGGGGCTGGCGGTCGATCCGATCGAGAAGAAGCCCTTCTATCATGCCTACCCCGGCAGCCGGGCGCTGTCGTTCGGTATGCTGGGGTGCGACTATCACTGCGGCTACTGCCAGAACTGGGTGACGAGCCAGTCGCTGCGGGATGACAGTGCCCTGGCGCAGCCGCAGTTCGTCGACGCGGAACGCATCGTGCGCCTGGCGATCGAGCACGAGTGCCGCGTCGTGACCAGCACCTACAACGAGCCGCTGATCACCAGCGAATGGGCCATCGAGATCTTCAGGCTCGCGCGCCGGGCCGGCCTGGTCTGCTCCTACGTCTCAAATGGCAACGGCACGCCTCAGGTGCTCGAGTACATCCGCCCCTACGTCGACCTTTACAAGGTCGATCTGAAGGCCTTCCGCGACAAGACGTACCGCGACCTCGGCGGCGTGCTCCAGAACACGCTCGACACGATCCGCCGGCTGCGGCAGATGGATTTCTGGGTCGAGATCGTCACGCTGCTCGTGCCCGGCCTCAACGATACTGATTCGGAAATCCGCGAGCTCGCCGAGTTCGTGGCGGGGGTCTCGCCCGACATCCCCTGGCACGTCACCGCCTTCCATCCCGACTACAAGATGTCCGACACCGACGGAACACCGGTGGACACCCTGCTGCGGGCGGCCCAGATCGGGCGCGAAAGCGGACTGCGCTTCGTCTACCCGGGCAACTGCCACGGCCTCGTCGGCGACGCCGAGAACACCCGCTGCCCGACTTGCGGCGAACTCCTCGTCGAGCGTCGCGGCTTCTCGGTACGGGAAGTGAGAATCGTCGGCGGCGCCTGCCCGGCGTGCCGCACGGTGGTCCCGGGCGTTTGGGGCGTGTAAGGCCGCGCAGGGCGCCCGGAATGGCGCCCGTCGCCGGGGGACACGTGTCGTCCCACCCGAGCCAAGTGCAAGCGCGGGGACCCCACAATGGGCGGTGAGGGACTCGAACCCCCGACCCTCTCGGTGTAAGCGAGATGCTCTGGCCAACTGAGCTAACCGCCCGGCTGGCGGGGGCCATGGTCCGACGCCCCCGGCCGGTGCTTTGCGTTTTACAACACGCCGGCCTGGGCGGCAAATGCTGCCGGGCGGTCCAGACAAGGCCGCGGGCAAACGCCGATCCAAGGCGAGTTGCGGAGTTTCAGCGGGCTCGCCGGGTTTTTTTAGCGGAGATTTGAATCGCCGATTCCGGGCTGCCTACGATTAGTAGGAGAAGGGCCACGGTCCGCCGTTGCACCTCTCTGACCTGCTTATCCCACGCACTTCCCGGCACGGCGTGTCCTGAGTCGCCGGGGGGTTCGAGAACATAGCTGTTCGGCGTCAAGCACGAGGCGTGCCCGCGCCGGACGGAAGGAAAGCGATCGGTTCGCTCGGTCTCGCGACTGACGCCGGGCTCCCCTGACATCCGGCTGGTGCTCGTCACCGGTCGGGGCGGCATGCGGGCTGAGTTGAACCGATCGTTTTCCTTCTTTCATCCCTCCGAAGCACGGTCCCGCCACCCAACCGACAATGCACGAAGGCCGCGCGATCCCGGGTCGCACCTGCGGGGTCGGGCGCATCGCCAGGCTCGCAATCGCCTTGGCGGGACCAGGCTGTGCCGTCTTTCCAATCCGCGTCAAATAATGACGGGAGGCGCCCGAAATCCCCCGGTGGTGGGCCGCTGCGGCCCGCGAACGCGTCTTTCCGGGAAAGCTCCCGCGGAGTTACGCCATGAACCAGGCGCCAGCAGTCATCGTGAAAAAGGGCGGCTTCCTCGCGGCTATCGCTTCAGGCTTCTTCGGCCTGCTGACCGTCAGTGTCATCTGCGTGACGTGCATCGTCGGCTACGGCATGGTCCTGGCCGACCGGCACCTCGTCCGTGTCGTCACGTCACTGCCCGAGCTTTGGGACTCCCTGCCTCCGGTCATCTCGGACGCGCTGCGCGACCGCCGGGCGCTCGACTATCGCGGCCAGGTCGACGTGGTCGTCCGCTGCGTCGAGGCCGCGGGCCGCAGTGGCGAGCGGCGGACGGTGATCGAGGTCGCGAACCGCGGCAACGAGGTCATCTCGCTGCTCTCGCTGCGCGTCACGCTGTGCGACGCGGACGACATTCCGCGCGACGAGTTCGTGACGTACGTCGCGACCCCCTTCGCCGTGCCGGACGAGCGCGAGTTCCGCGGGCCGCTGCTGCCGGGCGAGACGCGGCGGATCGCGCGGCTCGTGGCGCCGGATCGCGCGCTCGCGGCGTCTTTCGAGATCACGGACCTGCGCGTGTCGAAAGCCGCCGAGCGCTCGCCGGACGCGAAGTCACCGTCGGCCACGGTCGCCGGCGGTTAGGCCGCGGGCCAGGCGTTCAGGCTGATAGGCTGTGCCACACTTTTCAGAAGCCCGGGCACGCACCAGGCCCGGCCTCCCGACCGCCAAGACGCACTTGCCGGCGTGACGCGCGGCGCACGCCGCGGCACGCGCACAGGGCAATCGCCCTGCGTGGGGCGGGCTGCTATAGTATTCGGTTCGGCTCGCAGTCGGCGTGAGCGGTGCGTGCGGGAGGACGAGCGACATGACGGGAGCGTTCGCCGCGGGCGACACGGACATATTGCGTGACGCTGTCAGCGCCTCGGCGGTGTTCTGGCAGCGAGCGCGGCGCAGCAGCGGGAAGCTGCTGCTTGGGGCGGGGTTGTGGGTCGTGCTGGGGCTGCTGGGGGGCTTGGCGCTGCTGGCACCGAGCTGGCTGTCCCTCGACGTCCTGGCGGTGCTGATCTCGATCCTGACCGTCGTCTGCGTGATCTACAGCGGGTACATCGCCTACAAGTTCCTGCCTGGGCGCAACGACCGCGTCGTTCTGACCCTGCGGGCGTGGGTGCGCCGCGAGGTGGACGGGCTCGATGAGCGGGTGCGGGCGTTTTCGGACGATGAGCTGCGCGGCAAGCGGCGCGAATTCGAGCAGCGGCTGCGCGACGGGGCGTCGCTCGACGACATCCGCGCCGAGGCCTACGCCTGCGTCCGCGAGGCCAGCCGCCGGGCGCGCAGCCACCGCCAGTTCGAGTGCCAGCTCATCGGCGGGCGCGTGATCGAGAACTGCAACATCGCGGAGATGCGCACCGGCGAAGGCAAGACCATCGTGTGCTACATGGCCAACTACATGAAGGTGCTGCAAGGCCTGAAGGTGCACATGGTGACGGTGAACGACTACCTGGTGAAGCGCGACGCGGATTTCTGCCGGCCCATCTTCGAGCTGCTGGGCGTGACGGTGGGCCACATCTCCGCCGACATGCCCACGTGGGGCGAGGGGGTGGAGGTGCGGCGGGCGGCGTACGCGTGCGACATCACGTACGGGACGAACAGCGAGTTCGGCTTCGACTACCTGCGCGACAACATGAAGACGAGCGTGCGCGACCAGGTTCAGGGGCGGCAGGACTTCGTGGTGGTCGACGAGGTGGACAGCATCCTGATCGACGAGGCCCGCACGCCGCTGATCATCTCGGGCCCCGCGCACGACGACATTGGCAACTACCGGGTGGCGGACAACATCGCGCGCTCGCTGGTGGCCAAGCAGGAGGCGGCCGTCCGCGAGATGAAGTCGCGCATCGACCAGGTCGAGGCGGAGGCGCCCGCGGACCTGAAGAAGGAGGCCAAGTGGCGCTCGGGGATCAAGAAGTTCCGCGCCGACCCGCTGTGGCTGACGGGTGAGGAGGCGGAGCTGATCGGCCTGAAGCAGTACTTCGTGGTGGAGCTGGACCGCAAGAGCGCCCACATGACCGAGCACGGGGCCAAGGCCGCCCAGGCCGAGCTGGCGATCGGCACGTTCTACGACAGCAAGAACATGAACTGGCCCCACTACATCGACAACGCCCTCAAGGCCCACCTCGTCTACCAGCGCGACAAGGAGTACGTCGTCCAGGACGGCATCGTCATCATCGTCGACGAGTTCACCGGCCGGCTGATGCACGGTCGGCAGTGGTCCGACGGGCTGCACCAGGCCGTCGAGGCCAAGGAGCGCGTGCAGATCAAGCAGGAGTCGCAGACGCTGGCGACCATCACGCTCCAGAACCTCTTCAAGCTCTATCGCCAGATCGCCGGCATGACCGGCACGGCGATGACCGAAGCCGACGAGTTCATGAAGATCTACAAGCTCGAAGTCATCGCCATCCCCACCAACAGGGCGATCCGCCGCGTTGATTACAACGACAAGATCTACAAGTCCACCGCCAACAAGTACGACGCCATCGTCGAGGAGATCCGCTCGTACAGCCAGAAGGGCTACCCGGCCGACCCGTGGTCGATCTACGACATGCTCAAGCAGGCGCGGCGCTACCTCTCATCCAGCGAGCGGCGCGCCGCCGGGGCCGACGACGGTGACCCAACGAGCCAGTTGGCTGTGATCCAGCGCGGCCTGGACGCCTGGAAGGACGGCGAGGGCGACCCGCAGGAGCTCGAGAAGGCCTATCTGGAGCTGGTCGGCAACGATGTCGGCGGCCGGCCGGTGCTCGTCGGAACGACCAGCGTCGAGAACTCGGAGAAGCTCAGCGAGCTACTGATGCGGCGGCACGGCGTCGAGCACGAAGTGCTGAACGCCAAGAACCACGCCCGCGAGGCGGAGATCGTCGCCAAGGCCGGCCAGCAGCACGAGAACGTGCGCGGCAAGCAGAAGGCGATCCACGGCAACGTGACGATCGCGACGAACATGGCCGGCCGCGGCACCGACATCGTGCTGGGTCCGGGCGTGGCGAAGATCGGCGGGCTGCACGTGGTGGGCACGGAGCGGCACGAAAGCCGGCGCATCGACAACCAGCTTCGCGGCCGCTGCGGGCGCCAGGGCGACCCGGGCAGCTCGCGTTTCTTCCTGTCGCTGGAGGACGACCTGCTGAAGCTGTTCATGGGCGAGTGGATGCTGCGGATGCTGGCGCGTTACGCGATGGTCGAGGGCCTGCCGATCGAGAGCCGCCAGCTCACGCGGAACATCGAGGCGGCGCAGAAGAAGGTCGAGGAGCGGAACTTCGGCATCCGCAAGAACCTGCTCGAGTACGACGAGGTGATGGACTACCAGCGCAAGACCTTCTACCAGATGCGGCAGCGCGTCGTCGAGGGCCGCGACCTGCACCAGGTCATCTGGGAGATGATCGACCAGAGCGTCGCCGACGCGGTCGAGCGCTACTACGACCCGCAGTATCCCGCGATCTGCGCGTCGGAGTGGGTGGCGCAGAACCTGGGCGTGCAGATCGAGCCCGGCAAGCTCGACACGGTCGATCACGCCGCGCTGGTGGCTCAGGTGCGCGACCTCGGCGCCAACGAGATGCGCGGCCACGTGCAGCGCACCTTCGGCGAGTACGTCGACCGCGACGCCGACCCCGACGAGTGGGACCTTCGCGGCCTGGTGAGCTGGGCGGCGCAGTACGGCGTGACGCTCTCGCAGCGCGACGTGCGCGAGGGCGACCCGGACGAGCTGATGGAGCGCCTGACCGAGGCGGCGATCGAGAGAATCGAAAAAGGCGACCTGGCGCCCCTGGAGATCTACACCGACCCGCGCTTCGGCAAGACCCGGCTGATCGCCTGGGCCCAGGATAAGTTCGGCGTCTCGGTGCCCGTCTCGGAGCTGGAGAACGCCGGCCGCGAGGAGGCCATCCAGATCTTCGAGAAGCACATGCGGGCCGCCTACCACAAGCGCGAGATCGAGTATCCGGTCGCGGCGCTGCTGGATTACGCGGTCAAGCGCGGCGGCAGCAACCGCAACGAGGTGTACAACATCATCGCCCGGGTGGTGAACCGCACCTACCGGCTCGACTGGACCTACGAGACGCTCGACGGCAAGGAGCCCCAGCAGATCTTCGACGAGCTGCGCCGGCTCAACGAAGACTACCTCGCCAACGGCAAGCTCGATCACGAGATCGACGCGGCCCTGCGCGAGCACCCGGGCGAGCGGATCGTCGACTGGGCCCGGCAGCGCTTCGGCCGCATGCTCGACGAGCGCCCGCTCGATCTCCAGGCCGACGTGCGCGAGCAGCTCCGCGTCTTCGGCTACGAGATGCTTCGCTCGCCCTTGCCGCAGGTCGAGCGCATGGTGCTGCTCAGCACCTACGACGCCGCCTGGAAGGACCACATGTACTCGATGGACCTGCTGCGGCACGGCATCGGCCTCCGCGGCTACGCCGAGCGCGATCCGAAGATCGAGTACAAGCGCGAGGGCACGCGGCTCTTTCGCGAGATGATGAGCGCCGTGCGCGAGCGGGTCACCGACATGATCTTCAAGGTCGAGATCGCCATCGCCCCGACGGCCGCGCTGGCGGCGGACGAGGCCCCGCCCGCCACCCCCGCCGGCGGCCCCCAGCCCATGATGACCACCAGCAAGGCCGACGCCACCGGCGCCGGCTTCGCCACCGTCGCCGCCGATCGCGAGGCCGCCATGCAGCAGCAGGGCGAGGCCAAGCCGCAGACCTTCAAGCGCGAGATGCCGAAGGTCGGCCGCAACGACCCCTGCCCCTGCGGCTCCGGCAAAAAGTACAAGCAGTGTCACGGAAAAGCGACCTAGAGGACGCCTCTGTGAAAACGCTCGCCAGCGTGCACGCCGACACCCCCACCCACTGGGTCGGCGACGGCTTCCCCGTTCAATCGATCCTCTCCTATCATGAGCACGGCGCGCGCATCAGCCCGTTCCTCCTGCTCGACTACGCCGCGCCCGCCGAGTTCCCCGCGGCCGAGAAGCCCCGGGGCGTCGAGCGCCATCCGCATCGCGGCTTCGAGACCGTGACCGTCGTCTACCAGGGCCGGCTCGCCCATCGCGATTCCGCCGGCCACGCCGGCGTCATCGGCCCCGGCGACGTGCAGTGGATGACCGCCGCCGCCGGCGTCGTTCACGAGGAGTTTCACGAACAGGAGTTCACCCGCCGCGGCGGCGTGCTGGAAATGGTGCAGCTCTGGGTGAACCTGCCGGCGGCGCACAAGATGTCGCCGCCGAAGTACCAGACGCTGCTGGCACGGGACATCCCGATCGTCCCGGTCGCCGGCGCGCGCGGGCGCGTGCGGGTCATCGCCGGCGACTTCGAGGGCACCTCCGGCGCCGCGCAGACGTTCACGCCGGTCGATCTCTGGGACGTGCGCCTGCCCGCCGGCGCGACGGTCGTGCTGCCGGTTCGAGAGGGCTTCATGGCGGCGGTGCTGGTGCTGCGGGGCCAAGCCGGGCTTGGCGGGTCAGAGCGCCTCAGGGGCGGCGAACTGGCCTTGTTCGAGCGCGACGGCGCCGGCGTCGCAGTCGCGGCGACCGACGATTGCGGGCTGCTGCTGCTCGCGGGACAGCCGATCGACGAGCCGATCGTCGGGCGCGGACCGTTCGTGATGAACACCGCTGACGAGATCCAGCAGGCGATCCGGGACTTCCAGGCCGGACGGATGGGACGTCTCGACTGACGACGCTAAGCGCCCTCGGCGGCCCGACGCGGCGTCAGGCCGACAGGAGCTTCTCGGTCTGGGCGCACAGCTCTTTCACGTGCGCGACGCTGGCGTTGAACATCTCGCGCTCGCGGGCGTCGAGCTCGACCTCGATCACCCGCTCAACCCCGGCCGCCCCCAGGATGCACGGCACGCCCACGAAGTATCCGCCGACGCCGTACTCCTTGTCGCAGTAGACCGCGCAGGGCAGGACGCGCTTCTTGTCGCGGATGATCGACTCGACCATGGCGATGGTGGCGGCGGCGGGCGCGTAGTAGGCGCTGCCCGTCTTGAGCAGGCCGACGATCTCGGCGCCGCCGTTGCGGGCGCGCTGCACGATATCGTCGAGGCGGCCGGCTGGGATGAGCTGGGTAACGGGGATGCCGCTGATGGTGGTGTAGCGAACGAGCGGCACCATGTCGTCGCCGTGTCCGCCCATGAGCAGGGCGCTGACGTCCTCGACGCTGCACCCGGCCTCGGTGGCGATGAAGGACTTGTAGCGGGCGACGTCGAGCACGCCGGCCTGGCCCATGACGCGCTGCGGCGGAAGACCGGAGACCTTCGAGGCGACGTAGACCATGGCGTCGAGCGGGTTGGAAACCACGACCAGGATCGCGTCCGGGCTGACCTCGACGACCTTCTGCGTCACCTCCGCGACGATCTGCACGTTCTTGGCCAGCAGGTCGTCGCGGCTCATGCCCGGCTTGCGCGCCAGTCCCGACGTGATCACGACCACGTCGCTGCCGGCGGTCTCCTCGTAGCCGTTCGTGCCGATGATCCGGCAATCGAAGTCCTCGACCGGCGAGGCCTGGAACAGGTCGAGCGCCTTGCCCTGCGGCAGGCCCTCGACGATGTCCACCAGGACGATGTCGCCCAGCTCCTTGCCCGCCGCCCAGTGCGCACAGGTGGCGCCGACGTTGCCCGCACCGATGATGCTGATCTTCGCACGTCTCATGGATGGTTCCCCTGCGGGTCTGCACCGCGATGGCCTGCCGCCGCGCCGGCCGAGGCGCCTCGCGAGCAGCGTATCCTACCGCGGACCGGCTCGCGCGCGAACCCTCGCGAAGGCGCTGCCGGGCTTTCGATGGCGCGTTATGCTGCCGCTCGCCTGTTTGTTGCGGGGCTTCAGAGTCGACGGCGGCAAAGGCGGCCCGGTCGACAGGCGCCGACAAGGGAGGCATGCATGTCCAAGGACCGACTCTCTGACCAGGAACTGGCCGAGCGTGTCAAGCACGAGCACCAGGTGGTCGCCGAGCTGTCGCGCATCATCCGCGAGCATCTGGCGGTCGTGCCCGAGCAGAGCCGCGGCGCCTGGCTCGACGGCTTTCGGGCGGCCTTCGCGCGGTTGCGCACGCACTTGCAGGAAAGCCTCGCGGCCCGCGAGACCAACGGCTACCTCGAAGACGTCACGCAGCGCCGGCCCACGCTCTCCGGACAGGTCGAGCGCCTGCGGGCCGAGCACCCGCAACTGCTGCACATGGCCGCGCGCATCCACGACGAGCTCCAGAGCGTCACGCCCGAGCAGGGCCTGCTCCTCGGCGATCTCGCCGCGCGCACGCTGCGCTTCCTCGCCATAAACGGCCAGCACGACCAGCGCGAGAACATGATCACGCTCTTCGCGTGCAGCCAGGACATCGGCGCGGGCGACTGACGCCACGCCCGCGCGGTATCATCGCCGCCGACGGCGCCAACGAACCGCCGGCCTTCGCCAGAGGACCGTATGCCAGCTCCACGCGTCTGCATTCTCCGCGTTGCCGGCACCAACTGCGACGTCGAAACCCAGTACGCCTGGGAGCTCGCCGGCGCCCACGCCGAGCGCATCCACATCCGCCGCCTGATCGAGCGCCCGGCGCTGCTCGACGCCTGCGCGGCCCTGACGCTCCCCGGGGGATTCAGCTACGGCGACGACATCTCCGCCGGCCGCATCTTCGCCGCCCAGGTGCAGCGCCACCTGCTCGACGCCGTGGTGGGCTTCATCGACCGCGGCGGGCTGGTGCTGGGCGTCTGCAACGGGTTCCAGGTGCTGGTGAAGACGGGATTGCTGCCGTTTCCGGGAGAGACGGGCGGGCCGCGGCGCTGCTCGGTGACGTACAACCAGCCGCGCGGCTTCCAGGACCGCTGGGTGACGCTCGCCGCCGGCGACCACGAATGCGCGTTTCTCGAGCCCGGGCGGCGCTACGAGTTGCCGATCGCCCACGGCGAGGGGCGCGTCGTGTTCAGCGACGAGCCCGCGCTGCGGCGCGTGACCGACGCCGGGCTCGACGTCCTGCGCTACGTTCCTTCCGAGGCCGTGCCGAGCGACGAGCCATTCAATCCCAACGGCAGCCAGGCCGATGTCGCCGGCCTTTGCGACCCGACCGGCCGCGTCTTCGGACTCATGCCCCACCCCGAGCGTTTCGTCGTCGCCACCCAGCACCCGCGCTGGACGGCGCGCGGCGGCGACGCGCGGTCCGACGGGCTGGCGATCTTCCGCCGGGCGGTGGCGTGCATGGCGCCGGGACGGGCCCTCGCGACGACGTCAGAGTAGAAGCGCCTGTTCTTGGGTCAGCCTGGCCGGGGAACCGACCTCCGGCCGGGTCTTCCCGGTCATCCGGTTTCAGGCCTCGATATCGAGGGCGTCCGGCTCGGCGCCAGCGTCGGAAGACGGCTGCCCGGACTCGTCCTCCGGGCCGGTGCGCGAGCGCCCCGGTCCGCCGCCGCGCCCTTCGGCGTCGGCGTTGACGCTGCTGTCCTTGTCGTCGTTCTCAATGACGTTGTGCAGGCTGTCGGAGAAGGAGCCGCGCTCGGCCTGGCGCGCCTGCTCGACGGCGTCGCGCGCGCTTTTCTCGCCGGCGCGGGCTTGCGCACCATGGCTCTGGAGGATCGAGCCAAGCCAGTTTGGAGGGATCATGGACATCGCCGCTATCCACAGTGTGCCAAACGCCGCGCGGGCACTGCGGCCGGCCGGCCAAGGCGGCGCGGCGGGCCGCGATGATCGGACCTCAGGCGGGCAGGTCGGCCCCGGGCGCGAGGTCGAGCTCGGCCTCGCGGCTGCGCAGTGCATTGCGCAGGCGCTCGATGATGGCGGAGTGCATCTGGCTGACGCGTGACTCGGACAAGTCGAGCGTCAGTCCGATCTCCTTCATGGTCATCTGCTCATAGTAGTAGAGCACGATGATCAGCCGCTCGGCGCGGCTGAGGCCGCGCGTCACCAGGTCGCGCAGGTCGCGGCGCTGAGTCTCGGCCACCGGGTCGCGACTGCGGTCGTCGCGCAGGACGTCGACCTCGGTGCGCTCGCGGTTCGAGTCGCCGTCGGAGACCGTCTGCGACAAGGAAACCAGCGAAACCGCGGCGGCGTCGCGCAGCAGCTTCTCCATCTGGCCGGGTCCGAGGTTCAGCCGGCGGGCGATCTCGTCCTCGCTGGGCGTCCGGCCCAGCTCGATCTCCAGGGCCCGGATCGCCTGGTTGAGCTTGTGCGCCCGATGGCGCACCAGGCGCGGCACCCAGTCCATGCTGCGCAGCTCGTCGAGAATCGCCCCGCGGATGCGCGGCGCGCAGTACGTCTCGAACTTCACGCCCCGCTCGAGGTCGAACGCGTCGATCGCATCCACCAGCCCGAACGTTCCCGCGCTCATCAGGTCATCGACGTCGACCTCGTCCGGCAGCTTCGCCCCGATCCGCTGCGCCGTCAGCCGCACCAGGTACAGGTAGTGCTCCACGAGCCGGTTACGAATCTCCTCGCTTCCCGTGGCGCGATACTCGCGCCAGGCGGCGTCCAGCGACTCGGCGTCGGGGAACGTACGCACGTGCGGCTCGCGTGTCACCCGCCGAACCCGCGCCCTGCCGTGGTGGCTTCTGTTCATTGCTTCACTGTGCCTCCGACGGTCCGCCGCCCGGCCCCGCCTCGAACTTGCCGACCACATCCGCCGGCTCATGGGCTTCGATCGTGCCGGCCCAGCGCGTCCGCACGAAGTCGCGCAGGACCAGCCGGGCCGACCAACCCGCGAATTGCCCCACCACGAATCCCACCCCCATCGCCAGCATCGCCCGCTGGAGCACGGTCGCCGGCGCGTTCCCTGCGTGCAGCCCCACCACCACCGCCACCGCGAACGACAGCAACCCGACTTGTGCGGCGACGCGGGACACCATCCTTTCCCCTATCGGCGGGGGCCGGGCGTCGGCTTGCAGGCGGGATAACCGTGAGGAAAAACTGGCCGGAAGTCGGAGACGATCCGCTCCGATAAATGCCGGGCGGGCTGGTTCCGCGTGGCGCGAGAGCCGCTGGTGCCCGGCTGGCGCGAGGTGCCTCTCGAACTTCTTTTCTACACGAACAGGCTCGCCACCTGCCGCCACACTCCCGCCACCAGCGGATCGCGCCGCGACGAGGCGATCATGGTCGCCAGCCGCTCGACCGGCTGATCGCCCTTCTGCGGCGCGTCGCGCGTCCCGGCGGGAGGCAGGATCGTCGCGCCCACCGCGTCGATCTCCAGGAAGCGCCGGGCCGCCGACGCCAGCCGCTGGGCGATCCGATCGGCGCGAGCCGGGTCGGCGAGGGGCCTGACGGCGACGGCCAGCGGCGGGCGGGCGCCGCGCGCCGCGACGCTCTTCAGGACGCCGAACGCGTCCGCGGCGGAGAGCGCATCATCGGCGCACACGGCGACGATGAGCCGGGCGTGGCGCGCCAGTCGCGCAGCGGCGCCGGTGATTCCCGGACCTGGGTCGCAAAGACGAATGACGCTGGGCGGGAGCTGCGCGGCCCGCCGCTCGCAGACCACGGGGATGCGGGGCCTGCTCGCGGCGGCGTATTCTCGCGCCGAACGGCCCGGGGCCGGGGCGGCATCCTCGTCAAGAATGACGACGGCGATCCGGCGTCGCGCAAGAACCGCCGCCACCGAGACGACAAGGCTCGACGCACCGACACCCGCTGCGCCGCCGAGGAACAGCACGTTGCATGGGCGAGGGCCGCTGGACATGATCGGCGTCCGGGTGCATGAAAAGCGAATCGCAAGACGCGAGTCGTCAGCACGGGCCGGTCGGCTCGAACTACATACCTGATAACACTAGCTCGCTGATGCGGCTTCCGCAAGCCTCGCTGAGATCGGCCGGAATGCGCTGTCCGTCGGCCAGGTAGGACAACGGGCGCCCCAGCTCGCGGATGACGTGCAGCAGCGTGCCCATCCCCACGGCCTCGTCCAGCCGCGTCAGGATGACCCGCTGAACTCCCAGCCGCTCGAAGCGCTGAAAGGCGCGACGCTGCGCCACGCGATCAGCCGACGCCGGCAGCACCAGGTGCACCTCGCAGCCCGGCAGCGACGCCAGCAGCGACGCCAGCCGCTGCATCCGCAATTCGTCGCGCGGACCGACGCCGGGCGTGTCGATCAGCGTCACCTGGCAGTCGGCCAGCGTCCGCGCGGCGAGGCGCATCTGCGCCGCGGTCCGCGCCTCGACAAACGGGACCTGGAGCAACGCCGCATAGCGCCGCAGCGGCTCGCTGCACGCCAGCCGCTGGTTGTCCAGCGACAGCAGGCCCACGCGGGCCTTTTGCCGCAGCCGGAGCTGCGCCGCCAGCTTTCCGATCGTGCTCGATTTGCCCCCGCCCGGCGGGCCAACCAGCGCGACGCGCCGCGCCTCTGATCCGTCGAGCCGCACGCCGCCCCCGATCGGGACCATCCGTGCGATCGCCTCGCACAACGCCGCCCGCAACGCCGCAGCGTCGGCCTTCCGGCCGGCGGCGCTTGCCGCGTGCCGCAGCAGCTCGGCGGCTAGCTCGGCCGCCACGTCGCGCTGCGTCAGCTCCACGAAGAGCGCGTGCCGGGCCGGATCGACCGGCTCCGCCGCGGGCACGCGCGCGGCAGGCGCGGCCGCGGCGGTCTCCGGCCGAGGCCGGAAAGGGGCCGGCGCGTGTTCGGCGGGCGGCGCGACGGCGGCCTGGATCTCGAAGCGCACGGCCCCGGGCGCGCCATCGCGCGGGGGGCGCTTGTGCGCCTCGAGAATGACGGCGTCCGGGCCGAGGGCGCGCTTCACCTGCGCCAGGGCTTCGGCCATCGACGCCGCTTCAAACGTGTGCACCTTCCAGCTCAAGGCTGATCACTCCATGGGCCTGGACGTCGATCCCGCGGACGACCTCGTTCAGGGCCAGCACCGGCGTGTGCGGCAGGACCGGCTCGATCAGCCGCCGCAGCCAGACGCGCACCTGCGGCGAGCAGAGGATGGCGATGGTCGCGGTGGTGGCGGTCGCGGCCTGCTCGACCTGTTTGCGGACGGCGTTGGCGAGCTCGGCCTGGCGCGCCGGCGGAACGAGCAGGTTCGAGCCGTGATCGAGCCGCTGGATGTTCGCTTGCAGGTAGTCTTCGGTCGCCGGGTCGAGCGTGATGCAGTGGATGACGCCTTTGGGGTCCTTGTATTGCCCGCAGATGCTGCGCGCCAGGGCGTTGCGGGCGTACTCGGTGAGGATTTCGGCGTCTTTGGTGCGTGGCGCCCAGTCGCCGAGCGTCTCGACGATCGTCTCCAGGTCGCGGATCGAGACGCGCTCGCGCAGCAGGTTCTGGAGCACTTTCTGCACCTCGCCCGCCTTCAGCAGCCCGGGGATGACCTCGTCGACGAGCGCCGGGTTGCGCTGCTTGAGCGTGTCGATCAGCTTCAGCGTCTCGCTGCGCGTCAGCAGGTCGGCCGCGTGGCGCCGGATCACCTCGGTCAGGTGCGTGGCCAGCACGCCCGTCGGCTCGACCACCGTGTAGTTGAGCTGCTCGGCGTGGCCGCGCTCGTCGGGGCCGATCCACCAGGCCTCCATGCCGAACGCCGGCTCCTTCGTCCGCAGTCCCGCGAGCGGACCGGCGGCGACGCCGGAGTCGATCGCCAGCAACTGGTCCGCCAGCACTTCGCCGCGGGCGATCTCCTGGCCGCGGAGGAGGACGGCGTATTGCTGCGGCTCGAGCTGGCTGTTGTCGCGGATGCGCACGGACGGCGCCACGAGGCCCATCTCGCTGGCGATCTGCTTGCGCAGCGAGCCGATGCGGTCGAGCAGGTCGCCGCCGCGGGCCTTGTCCACGAGCCGCACGAGGCCGAATCCGATCTGGAGCTCCAGCGCGTCGACGCCGAGGTGGCTCTCGGCCTTGTCGGGCCTGGCCTTCTCTCGGGCGCGGTCGTCGCGCGCGCGGCGCGCGTCGCGCTCCTGCTGCGCTCGCCGCAGGACCAGCGCGCCCACGGCGCAGCCGACCGCCATCAGCCCGAGCGGGGCTTTCGGCAGCGGCGTCGCGAGCATCACGACCAGGAACGCGGCGGCCATCAGCAGGGCCACGGGCTTGGCCAGGAGCTGGCCGAGCACTTCCTCGCCCATGTTCGTCTTGCCGGTGCTGCGGGTCACGAGCATGCCGGCGCCGATCGAGAGAATGAACGCCGGAATCTGCGCCGCCAGCCCGTCGCCGATCGTCAGCTTGGTGAAGACCTCGAGCGACTCCATCAGTCCCATGCCGTGCTCGACCATGCCGACGTACAGGCCGCCGAGCACGTTGACGAACGTGATCATCACGCCGGCGATCGCGTCGCCGCGCACGAACTTGCTGGCGCCGTCCATGGCGCCGAAGAAATCCGCCTCCGAGGCGATCTCCTCCCGCCGCCGCCGCGCCTCGGACTCGTCGATCAGGCCGGCGTTGAGGTCGGCGTCGATGGCCATCTGCTTGCCGGGCATGCCGTCGAGCGTGAAGCGCGCGGCGACCTCGGCGATGCGCGTGGCGCCCTTGGTGATGACCACGAACTGGATCACCATGATGATCAGGAAGATGATGACGCCGACCGCCAGCGAATTGCCCGCGACAAACACGCCGAAGGCCTCGACGACGTGCCCCGCCGCGCCCGTCCCGTCCTTGGCGTTGGTCAGGATCAGCCGCGTGGTCGCGATGTTCAGCACCAGCCGCAGCAGCGTCATCGCGAGCAGCAGCGACGGAAAGCTGGAGAACTCCAGCGGCGTGCGGATGTACATGACCGTGATCAGCACGACCACGGTCAGCAGGATGTTCGCCACCAGCAGCAGGTCGAGCAGCGGCGTCGGCAGGCGGATCAGGATGACGAAGATCAGCCCCGCCGCCGCCGCCGGGAACAGCAGTCCGCGGTGGCGCGCGATGAACTTCAGGATGGGGTTCTCGTCGAGCATTGCTGTTGATCGCCCCTAGACGGCGGCCCGCCTGAGCCGCTGCACGTACGCCAGCACTTCCGCCACGGCCCGGTAGAACTGCGGTGAGACCTCCTGGCCGACGTCGAGATTCGCGTAGAGCGCCCGCGCCAGCGGCGGGCGCTCGACGATCGGCACATCGTGCTGCTCGGCGATCTGGCGGATGCGCAAGGCCAGCCAGTCGCGGCCCTTCGCCACCACGCGCGGCGCGCTCATCGTCTCTTCGTCATATCGCAGGGCCACGGCGTACTCCGTCGGGTTCGTCACGATCACGCTGGCCTTGGGCACGTCCACCTGGAGCCGCTGCATGGCCAGCCGGGCCTGGAGCTGTCGCCGGCGCTGCTTGAGCAGCGGGTCGCCGTCCATGTTCTTCATCTCGTCGCGCACCTCCTGACGGGTCATGCGCAGGCTGCGCTCGACCTTCCAGCGCTGGATCAGCAGGTCGATCACGCCGACGATCAGCAGCACCACGCCCAGCCGCAGCGCCAGCGTCCAGGTGGCGCCGGCCCCGACGTACAGCACGCCCATCGCGCTGACGCCGGTCGCGGCGAGCAGGTGCGGCAGGTGCTCCCAGAGCGTGTGCCAGGCGATCACACCCACCAGCGCGATCTTCACCAGCCCCAGCCCCAGCCGCTGAACCGCGTCCATCGAGAACAGCCGCTTCACGCCGTTGGCCGGGTTCAGCGCGTCGAGCTTCGGCGTCAGGCGTTTCCAGACGAACGCGCCGCCCGTCTGCGCCAGGCCGACCACCAGCGACAGCACGAGGATCAGCAGCAGGAACGGCAGCACGAGCGCCGCCGCCATGCGCCCGGTCTCGCCCAGCCAGCTCGCCAGCCCGTCGAGCCGCACGTCGGAGGCGCGCTCGATGCCGCGGGTCAGCGTCAGCAGGCGTTCGAACATGCTGCGTCCCAGCGCCGCCAGCAGCAGCAGCCCGCCCAGCAGCGCCGCTGCCCCCGTCAGGTCGATGCTGCGCGGAATGTTGCCTTTCTCGCGGGCCTCCTGCCGGCGGCGCGGGGTCGGCTGCTCGGTTCTCTCGCCGGCGTCGTCAGGCATTCGCGTTCCCGGTTCTCATGCCGCACATTCCGAGCCTCCGCCGCGCCGTCAGTTCAGCAGCGACCGCGCCAGGTCCATCACCAGCTCCAGCCCGCCGACGAACGCCTCCATGCTGGCCGGCAGCGCCACCGCCGCCACCACGAACACGACCAGGCCTTTGAGCGAGAATCCCAGCACCGTGACGTTGAGCTGCGGCAGGACGCGCCCGATGAAGCCCAGCACCACGTTCACGAGAAACAGCGTGAGCAGCACCGGGGCCGCTACGCGCAGCGCCACCTCCCCGCCGGCGCGCAGGGCATCGAGAACCAGCCAGGCGCCGCGCTCGACCAGGTCCGGGCCGCTCAGCAAAGGGATGGTGGCAAAGCTGTCGAGACACGCCGCCAGCACGGCCCTGTGCCCGCCGACGATCATGAAGACCACCGCCCCGAGCTGCACGTAGACCATGCTGAGCACGTCCTGCTGCCCGCCGCTCGTCGGATCGACGATCTCGGCGAAGGCCAGGCCGGATTCCTGGGCGATGATCTGGCCGGCGAGCTCGAGCGCCAGGAAGCAGGCCCGCACGGCCAGCCCGAGCAGCGCTCCCAGCATCAGCTCGACGCCAAGCGCCAACGTCAGCTCCAGCGGCGCGGCCGGCGCCTGCTCGGGCAGGGCGACCAGCGGCATCACCATCGCCGCCAGGCCCAGCACCAGCAGCATGCGGACCTGCGGCGGGATCGACAGCGAGCCCAGCAGCGGCTGGAACATGATCATGCCGGCGAGGCGCGAGACGACCAGCAGCAGCAGCGGCAGGTTCAGATAGGCATTGAGCAGCTCGTATGGCATTCGGCCTCACCGTGCCCCTGAGCGTTCAGTACCCGCCGGAGAGCATCGTCCGGGCGTACGCGATAAGCTGATTCGCGACCCAGGGGACGAAGAACCCGGCGGCAGCGAACATCGCGACGATCTTCGGCACAAGCGCGAACGTCTGGTCCTGGATCTGCGTGACGGTCTGGATCAGGCTGATGAGCACGCCGACGATCACCCCCGCCGCCAGCACGGGTCCGGCGACCAGGAGGGCGGTCAGCAGCGCTTCGCGGCCGAGATCGAGTGCAACGGGGAGATCCACGTGTGCTCCATCGTCACGTTGTTACTTCGCGACCTTGTTACTTGTTACCTTCTTACTTTGTTACCTTGCGACCTTGTTACCTAGCTCACTCCTCACATCACCACGCTCGCCATCAGCGCCCCCGCCACCAGGTGCCAGCCGTCCGCCAGCACGAACAGCAGCAGCTTGAAGGGCAGCGAGATCAGCACCGGCGGGAGCATCATCATGCCCATGGCCACGAGGATCGTCGCAATGACCATGTCGATCACCAAGAACGGGAGATAGACGCGGAAGCCGATGACGAAGGCGGTCTTCAGCTCGCTCAGCAGGAACGCGGGCATCAGCGCCGTCAGGGGCACCTGCTCGCGCGTCAGCACGTCGGTCGGGGCGAGCGAGCGCTGCGCCGCGTACTCGTACATCATGTAGACGTCTTCTTCGTTGCCCGCCGCCTCGATCTGGTCGAACATGAAGCGCCGCATCTCCGCCGCGGCGCGGTCGATCGCCTCGAGCTGCGACGTCTGGCCTTTCAGGTACGGGTCGATCGCCTCGGCGTGGACGCGCTGCCAGCGTGGCGCCATCACCAGGATGGTCATGAACAGCGCCAGCGCCACCAGCACCTGCGTCGGCGGAAGCGTCTGCGTGCCCAGCGCCTGGCGCAGCAGCACCAGCACCACCAGCATGCGCACGAAGCAGGTCGTCATCAGCACGATGCTCGGCAGCACCGCCAGCACCGTCATCAGCACGAAGATCTGGAGCGTCGCGCTCAGCGCCTGCGGATCGCGCGCCGCCGGCAGCAGCCGGCTGACATCCGGTATGTAGAGCCCCTCCCCTGCCGCCGCGCCGCCGTCGGCTGCGCCGGCTGTCACGGCCGGCGGCGCCTGCTGCGGCGCGGCGCTGGCGCGGCCCGGCGCAACGACCGTCAGCAGCGCGACCGCTGCCACGGCCCATCGCCGGCCTGCTCCAGATTGGCTTCGGACATCCATGTCCCGGCACTCCATTGCCGAACGCGGTCGCTGCGGCTCCGCCGCACGAGGTTCGCGCGAATCATCACCGTCGGCCCCCCGCGCTTGGCCGGCAGGACCTACATTCTCTCCCGCAGCGCTCGCAGCCGCTCGGTCGCCGACTCCAGCGCGCCGCGCAGCGCGCTGATCCGGCCGCCATCCGCGGCGTCGGGCCGCGGCGGCTCGGTCGCCGCATCGACCAGGTCGCGCTCCGCGTCTTCAAGTCTGCTGCGAAACGCTTCGTGCTCGGCGGCGCTCGCGGCCCGCGCGGCGTCGCCGGCAAGGCGCGCCGCGAGCTCCGCGTCCTCGAACGCGTGCAAGGCCGACAGCCGATCGCCGCTCTGCCCCACCAGCACGAGCCGCGAACCCACGCGGAGCAGGTACACGACCTGCCGCGCGGATAGCGGCGCTCGGCTCACCACCTCGATCACGCCCGGGTGCCGCGCCCGCATCGCCGCGAGGCCGCCGCGCCCCGCCGCCCGGTAGCCCCAGGCCAGCAGCAGGATCAGCCCGACCACCGCCGCCAGCGACCCCAGCGTCCGCAGCCACGACACGCCGCCGCGGCCCGCTGCGCCCGTCTCGCGGCGAACCGTCTGGGCCGGCTCGGGCCGGCGGATCGGCGCAGCGTCGGGCGGGGCGGCCGTAGGGGGCGCAGCGCCGACGGCCGGCGAGGGCTCCGCGAGATCCGGCGCGGTCGCGGGCTCGACGCTCTCCCACGACTGTGCGAGCGCCGCGCTGGCGCGATCGAGCAGGTCCTTCAGTCCGGGCAGCTCCTCGGTTCGGTCGGGCGGCCGGACGTCATTCGGCGCAGCGTCGTCCTGGCGCGCGGGGCTGGGCAGCGCCGCGAGGCACACGGCCAGGATGTGCAACGCGCCGGCCACGAGGCCTCCGCATCACGTCAAGGGGCGCCGCTCAGCTCTCCGTTGCGAACTCGGGCACCGGACTGATGATCTCGTTGATGCGCACGCAGAAGTTATCGTTGAGCACCAACACCTCGCCGCGCGCCACGAGCCGGTCGTTGACCAGAATGTCGACGGGGTCGCCGGCGGAGCGGTTGAGCTCGACCACCGAGCCGACGCCCAGCCGCAGCACATCCTCGATGTACATTTCCGTGCGGCCAAGCTCGATCTTGACGTTCAGCTCGACGTCATCCAGCAACTCGATCGTCGCCAGCTTCTGCTCGCCGGCCGACACGCCCAGCTCCGGCTGCTCGAAGGGCCGCGGCTCACCGGTCGCCGACGGGGGCGTCCGGGCGCTGGCGGCGCCGGCCTGGGCGTCGTCGGGTGTGGAGGCGCCGCTATCGAGCACGGCATCGACCGCGGCCTTCATCTCGCCGGGAGTCATTCCGCTGATCGGGTCAACCGCGGCGTCGGGCGCCTGGCCCGCGTCGACGGACTGGGCGGCGTGGTCATTGGGTGTCGGCGTGGTGGCCATCGCGTTTCACGTCCTTGCGCAGCGCGAAGCGTCGCTATCCCTGTTGTCGCAGGCGCGCTCCTGGCGGCTCCGCCGCCGGGAATCACCGGCGCCCGCGTATCATCCCGCGCGGATCGGCACGCAACGCGGGATCAGCACGGCTTCGATCAGGTCCGAGTTGCCCGAGATCTCCGTCAGCACGCGTTCCACCTGGAAACGCAGCGTCCGCAGGTCGGGCTCGTTGAGGTACCGCGGGTCGAGGCGGCGGACGATGCCCGCGACGCTGTCCTGAATCTCGTTGAGCCGCGCGGCCTTGATCCGCTCCATCTCCTCCGCCAGGTGCGCGGGCACCTTCACCACGAGGTCCAGGTCGTAGATCCACGTCACGCCCTGGATGTTGTTCGGCACACGGAACTTCTGTAGCAGCGGAATCTCGACCGTCGGCGCCGTCACGGTCGGGTCCGGTCCCTCCGTCACGTGCTGCTCGCCGTGGCCGTAGCTCGGCTGCGGTCCGCCGCTGAACATCATGAACAGCCCGACAAACACGGCGGCCTCGACCACCGTCACCACCACGACGATCAGCGTCGTCTTTGGAAGCCGGACGCGCTTCGGCGCCGGCGCCGCCTGTTCCTGTGCCGCTGCCAAGTGTCGCCTTCCTTCCGATGCCGCCTGCTCGCGCTCGGCTCCCGCGCCAGACCCGCGCCGCCGGCGCGGTTGCCGTGGCCGCCGAGCCCCTCGGACGTAAGCTATCTGGTTATCGACGCGAGACGGCCACGCCTTATATCCCGGCGCCCGTTGTTTGCGCGGCACGCACGCGCAGGCCGTGCGCCCCCGATCCGCGGTAGCGCCCGCGACTCCCGGATTCACCGACCCCAATCACTCGGCCGCGTCTGCCCGGCGGTTCCAGGCCGCCTGCATTTCCGCCAGCTCCGCCCTGAGCGCTTCCATCTCCGCGCTCAGCCCCGCCAGCTTTGCGCGGTCCCGGGCTACTTCGGGGTCGCCGAAACGCTCCGTGAGCTCCGCCACCCGCGCCTCGTGCCGGATGATCTCGGCCTCCAGCTCCTCCAGCGTCAGCCTGTCGAAACGCGAACGCGGCTTGCGCGCGGCGGGCGCTCCGGCGGCGGGCCGCCTCGGCTCCGCCGGCCGGGCGGTCCGCGCCGCGGCCTCGCGCAGGAGGCGGGCGCGCTCCTCGTCGGCGGCGCGCTGGGCGAGAGACGCGCTGTAGTTGCCGTCGTAGACCTTGTGCGCACCGCTGCGCATCAGCAGGACGCGCGAGACGATGCGATCGAGGAAATAGCGGTCGTGGCTGACCGTGAGGACCGCGCCCGGGTAGTCCAGCAGCGCGCCCTCCAGCGCCTCGCGCGCGTCGATGTCCAGGTGGTTCGTCGGCTCGTCGAGGATCAGCAGCTCCGGCGCTCCCAGGATCAGCTTGACCAGCCGCAGCCGCGACTGCTCGCCGCCCGACAACACCGTCGTCGGCTTGAAGACCTCGTCGCCGCGGAAGCGGAAGCGCCCGAGCACGTTGCGGGCCGCGGCCTCGGTCAGGTCTGGCCGGGCGTGCATGATCTCCTGCACAACGCTGCGCGCCGGATCGAGGTCCACCGCTTCCTGCGCGCCATAGCCCATGGTCAGCGGCGCGGCGCGCTCCACCGCGCCCGCGTCCGGCATGATCTCGCCGACGATGATCCTGAGCAGCGTCGATTTTCCCGTCCCGTTCGGCCCGGTGATGCCCAGCCGCTGCCCGGCGCGCAGCTCGAAGCTCACGTCATCGAACAGCCGCAGCTCGCCGTACGCCTTGCTCACGCCGCGCACGCGCAGCAGCAGGCGGCCTTCGCGGACGTCGGCGTCGAAGCCGAGCTTCAGCCTGGCGCGCTCGCGCGGGCGCTCGAGCGTGAACTCGCCCGCGGCGATGCGGCGCTCGAGGCGTGTGCGGCGGCCCTTGGCCTCGTTGGTGCGCTGACCGGCGATGTGCCGGGCGATGAAGTCGCGCTCCTTGGCGATGAAAGCCTGGTCCTTCTCGTACTCGCGCTGCTGCGTCAGGCGGCGCAGCTCGCGGGCCTTGACATAGTTGCTGTAGTTGCCCGGGTACGACGTCAGCCGGCCGCCCTCGACCTCGACGATGCGATCCGCCACGCGGTCCAGCAGGTAGCGGTCGTGCGAGATGATCGCCGCTCCGCCCGGATGCTGCGTCTTCAGGAAGCCCTCCAGCCAGGCGACGGCGTCGATGTCGAGATGGTTCGTCGGCTCGTCCAGCAGCAGCAGCGAGCTGTCCTGGAGCAGGAGCTGCGCCAGCGCCGCCCGGCACTTCTGCCCGCCCGAAAGCGCCGCCACCGGCAGCTTGTACTGCTCTTTCGAGAAGCCCAGGCCCGTCAGGATCTCATCGAGCCGCTGCTCGAACGTGTACCCCCCGGCGGCGACGAACTGCATGTCCAGCTTGTCGTACTGCCGCAGCAGCTCCTCGTGCGAGGCCGGCCCCCCGCCCGCCGCTTGGCCGGCCGCGGCGCTGTCGGCGATCTGCTGCGAGAGCCCGGCCATGCGGCGTTCGAGGGCCAGCAGCTCGTCGAAGGCGGACATGACCTCGTCGTGGAGCGTGGCGGCGGAGTCGAGCTCGGGCTCCTGGGGCAGGTAGCCGACGCGCAGCCCGCGGGAGTGCGTCACGCTTCCGCTATCGGGCTCGAAACGCCGCAGCAGCAGGCGGAAGAGCGTCGTCTTGCCCGCGCCGTTGGGCCCGACGAGGCCGACGATCTCGCCGTCGTGCAGCTCCAGCGACACGCCGTCGAGCACGACGCGCCCGCCGAACTGCTTGGTGACGTTCTCGATTCTGGCGACGCCCATGCGGGCAGCAGGCTACACGCCAGGCGCGGGGCTGTCATCCGCGCTGCGCTGGCGCGGCGAAGGCGCCGTGGGCGCGAACAGGAGCACGAGGGCGCACGCCGCCAGCAATGCGCAGACCGCCAGCAACTGCGCGTGGCGGGCCCAGGATGCATGCGAGAGCGCGACACCCAGGCACCCGCACGGAATCGCCTCCCCCGACACCAGCGCGAACCCGTGAACCCCGGCGAACAGCAGCGACAGCAGCAGCAGGGCGAACGCGGCAAGCACCGGCGCCAGCCGCAACGCCAGCAGCAGGGCGATCGCCAGCTCCGCCGCCGGCACGCCGGCTTGCGCCCAAGGAACCAGTTCGGCCCGCGACAAGCCGAGCGCCGTCAGCATCTGGCCGAACGCCCCCCACAGGATCAGCTTGCCGCCCGCGGCCCAGGCCAGCAGCGCCGCGGCGGTCCACCGCGCCGCACACCTCAGCCTGTCCGCCCGTCGCGGGGCGCCTACGCCCGCGCCAAGGAGCGCCGTCTCCATACGTAGATTCCCGCAACGAGCGCGACGCCCGCGACCGCGCCGCCGGCGATGATGACCAGGGCGCGCCGGCGGTCCTTCAGGAGCGTCTTTGATTCCTCGCGCATGCGGGCCGCCTGCTGCACTCCGGCGATGTCATCCGCCCGCTCCTCGGGCATCCAGGTCTTCTCGAACTCGACGACGCCTGCGTGGTTGATCCGCCGCCCCACGAGCTTGATCTCGTCCATGAGCGTGATGCCGCGATCGGGCAGCCGCACCCGGAGCCGCTCCTTCGACAGCTCCGGCGCCGCCTCGACGCGCGTGGCGACGTAATGCCGCACCTGCCATTTCCCGGGCATGACGATGCCGCAGCGTTCGGCGATCACGGCTTCGCTGATGGCGAACGTGCCGCCGACGCGCACCGATTGCAGCGTGCGCAGCCTCATTTCCGCCGAGCCGGGGCCGTCCCGGCGGGCGAGGACCTCGAGGGGCATCAGGTCGCGCTGCTTGTCGAGCCGCACCGACAGGTCGTAATTCCGCACGTGGCCGCGCATCACGACTTCCGCGTCGTCTTCGCTCTCGACCGACAGCGCCCCTCGCCCGGCCAGGTGAAACAGGTCCTCCGGGAGATCGAAGGTCTGGAACACTTCCAGGGGCGTGAGCGTCGGCAACGGCCCGGTAAGGTTCGAGCGGGCGCGGTCGATCGTCGCATGCAACGTGCCGTCGGGTGAAGGCGAGGCGCGCGTGAGCACGCCATCCAACCAGCTTGCCTGCTCGCTGCCTCGGGGCGGCTTCACGAAATCGGCCTCGAGGCGGATGCTGTCCGGCCGCACGAACATGGCCTTGTACCGCTCGAAGACGAGCGGCTCACCCCAGTTCGCGGCATCCCACGGGTCGCGACGGTCGCTGAACTGGAACAGCCGCCATTCGAACTCGACCCGCAGCTTGTCCAGCGCGGCCGCCCTGCGTTGGAAGCGATCCAGAAAGTCGCCTTCGACGCCCAGCGCCGACGCCGCGCTGGCGCCGAGCGCGAAGACTGCGAGGGACACGCGTCCGAGGTTCTGGCCGGTCACGCGTCGGGAGCCTCCTGGATTCCGGCCCTGCGCCACGATGGTACGCACGGCGCGTTCACGGAGATACCAGGCACGTGGGAACGAAGCAACTGTCCTGCACATAGGAGATCGGGCCGGAGCAGAGCCCCATGACGTTCGGATCGTTCGGATCGCCGGTACAGTGACCGCTGTACTGTGGGCCGCACGCCTGGTTTCCCGTCGAATTGCAGCCGGTGCCGAAGTTCCGACACAGCGTGTAGAGCTGAGTCCCGCTATGACAGAACGTGCAGGCGCCGTTGCCGCTGCATGGGGAACTGGCTTGCTGGCAGGTGATCATCGGCGCGCAGCGTGCATTGGGAATGGTGAACGCAAACAACTGCGTACCAGCGGCCAGCAACGCGATGCCGGCTACGGCTCCGGCGGCGGCGACTCTGTTCATGGGCGTTCTCCTGTGCCGGGTTCTATTCAATCCCACCAGCGAGGCCCTGACCACAGCACGGCTTCGCTTTCCTTGACGTACAGCTTCACCGACGCGTGCCCGTCCGCGAACAGCGCGCCATAGGTCTCCGCGTGGTGCGGCCCCAGGCGATCGAGGAATAGGTTGTGAAACGGGGGGTCCCACGGCCGAAGCCAGCCGTGCACCAGCTCGTCCGAAAGGTCGCCGATCAGCGGCTCGGCGGCGTGGGCCATCGGGGCGCCCGGCTCCACGAGGTTCGTCTGCAAGTCGACGGCCAGCACGAGGCGCGAGGGCTCATGCCACCAGCGCGGGCCGACGTGATAAATCGTTCCCCGCGGCCGCGTTCGCGGCTTCTCGCCCGGGAGGAACTGCCGACGACGCTCATCCACCCCCAGGGCGCGGGCGTTTCCCAGGTACGGGACGCCTCCGGCGGGACAGTTCCAGATTGTTCCGATTCCGCCCGGCACGCGCGCCCAGACGCCCGTCTCAATGTCCCAGCCGAGGCGCGGCTCGCGGTCCCAATGAAAGTCGTGGCCCCAGACGGTGGGCGCCGCGCGCTCGCCATGAGACTGCACGAACCCGTGAATGAGCACGCCCATTTCGCGAAGGTTGCCGGCGCAGCGCGCAGACCGCGCACGCGCTACCGCGCCACGGACTCCTGGAATGACGATGGCGACGAGCAGCAGCACGAGGCTCGCCGCGACAAGAATCTCGATCAGCGTCCAGGCCCGCGACATGCCCGCAATCTCCGCGGCCAATCCGATCATCCGGCTTGAACGGCTTGAACGGCTTGAACGGCTTGAACGGCTTGAACGGCTTGAACGGCTTGAAGGCATCCTAGCGCAGGGCACGTGCCGTGTCAAGGGAATTCTCGACTTTCGATAACGGGCTTGCACCGCTCCGCGCCCTGATCCCGAGGCGCCGCGCGCCGAAGGCGGCGTTCCCCGTCCCGATCGACGGAGTTGCCGCCAAGGGCATTTCGTTGTCAGCAGGCCCATCCGCTCCCGGCGCGATGTCATGGGCCGCCGGCGGGGGCCGCCTTCGGAACGGCAGGCGCGTCCTGCGGCGTGCGCCGGGCTTCCGCAGCGGCGCGCTGGGCGCGCGTCGGCAGCTTGTCCAGCCGCGGCCTGAGCTGCGCATCGAAGATGCGCTGCAACGGCTCAAGAAGTCTGGCGCGGCGCTCGTTGAGCTGCTGCGCTCTGGCCGGTTGCACGTCTTTCGGCAGCTCTTGCAGGCCGAGGCCCTCGGCGTCAAGCGCCCTTAACTCCGACCGGCGCCGCTCGATGTATTCGCGGCCGCGCTCCTGGCACTCGTCGCAGATCGACCACGCCCTTTGCCTCTGCTCCTCGTCCAGGCGGTACGTTTCGATGAAACGCCGGGTGTAGGCCTCCCATTCGGATTCGAACGGGCGCAAGCCGGCGCCGCGCCGATTCGTTCCGTACCGCCGCATGTTCTCGATGGCGGCGCTCAGCGTTGCCGGCTCCAGGCCGGCCTGCTCTCGCGCCAGGCGCTGCGCGTTCGACGCTCTGATCCGCGCCATGGTTCTCTTGACTCCCGGTCCGGGAACAAGCGAGCCGTCGCGCACGCGGGCGACGTACTCGGCCGTATCAATCAGTCGGGCCCCATCCCAGAAGCGGACTTCCGCCTTCTGCGGGCTGCTGATCACCTGCACCTCTCGTCCCGGCTCGATGCCGATGAAGTCCGGTTCGAGCACCCCCGGGAGCTCCGGCCGATTCAGCTCGCCGCCCAGCACTTCGCACACCTTCACCGTCCGGGCCTGCCCACCCCGGACGACGACGTGCGCAACGCGCCTCGGAAACCACAATCCGTCGATGAGGCCCAATTCGACCTCGTGACGCGAGAGGAGGCCATCCGCGCCGCCGCTCTCAACTTCGCTGCGCACGACATTCCAGTTTCGGTCCGGGTCGATCCACCAGCGCAGCCGGATGTCACCCGTGACGGCTGTCACAACCTCGAGGCTCCCCTCCCGGCCCGCTGTGTACCGGAGCGGCGCGCCAAGCGCGCCGGCGGTACGTTCGAGGTCGTCAACCGAGCGGTTGTATACCGCAGGGTTCAAGGCCAGCTGCCTCAGGTCACATGCATCAAACAGCGCCATGTCCGGCGGAGTCAGCCGCGCCGCCGCCTCGGCATCACTGGCCTGCCAGACCTGACCGTCGATGTAGAGCGCATGCCGAGGTGCGAAGGTCCTCGGTGTGACATTCGGCCTGCCATCCTTCTGGCCCTCATCGATCACGCAGCCGTCGGCGTCCCCACGGTGGATCATAAGATACCGGTCGCCGGCTGCACGGAACGTAATGAAGTACGTTTCCGGCGCCTCCCCGGACGGCTCTGGGTAGCTCGTCAACTGGACCTCCAAATGGGCAGCGAAGAGGGCCTCCCGATAGCCAATCGCGCGCCGAAGCGCTTCCGGCCGATCGGAGGGGTCGCTCATGGCGGCCAGCGCGAGCAGCAGCCCGTTCAGCATTTGCAGTACTCCGTGTGTCAGGGCCGACGGCTGAACATCCCACGCCCCTCTGGTGGACGCCATCCCTCGTCGGACGTGTCGACTCGCGTAATCTCGCACTCTCCATCAAGCAGGACCGGGTTCCATTGCTCGTGCTCAGGGTCGGCGTAGCCTTTGCCGAATAGCTCGCAAGGATTGCTGATCGGATGGCAAGGCAGATGCGCATCCTGCTTCCGGCACGGCCGCTGGTAGTCACAATACTGCCACTCGTATCCGTAAGGAACACCGTTCGGGTCGTCCCAGAACTGCTTGACCAGTACGCACAGTGTCAGGCGTTCGGGACAGTTCGAAGTGATCCCGTGCCAGCACGTGCATGTCTCGACTCCGGGACACCATTCGCACCAGAAGTAGTTGTAGACGACCCCGCATAGCTGCGCCAAGGCAACGTGCGGAAGTGCGCTGACCAGCACCATGCCCAATAACGCGCGCATTGTTGTCTCCTCTCAACGGCTTGAACGGCTTGAACGGCTTGAGATGAATCTCTACGGCCGACACGGTGTCAAGAGCATTCCTCAGGCGCCGGCGCCCGGCTGCGCTCCCGGCTGCACGCGCCCGATACCATCTCCCCGTTCGACGCGGCCGGCCACAACCGGTATCGTCGCCGCCATGTCACACAGCCTCGATCGCCTCGCGCGCCGCTTTCGGCCGCGGCGCGTCCTGCTCGCCCTGCTCGTGTGCGGCGTGCTCTGGCGGCTCGCGCGTTTCGCCGTCGGCTTCCCCTTCTGGGGCGACGAGGCGTTCGTCGGCGTGAACTTCCTGGTGCGCGACTTCGCCGGCATGTTCCGTCCGCTCGAGTGGGGCCAGATCGTCCCGCTCGGCTCGCTCTGGGCCAACCTGGCCGTCGTGCGCGTGCTGGGCGTCAACGAGTGGTCCCTGCGGCTCGTCCAGACGGCCGCCTCACTCGCCACGCTGCTGCTGTTCTGGCGATTCGCCGTGCGCGTCGCGCCGCGCCGCGCGGCCGTGCTGGCCACGGGCATCTTCGCCGCGTCGTATTTCCTCGTGCGGCACGGGGCCGAGATCAAGCCCTACGCGACCGACGCGCTCGTCTCCCTGGCGCTGACGCTGCTCGGATGGGCGGTCTACACCCGCCCGCAGTCCGCGCCGCGCTGGACGGCGCTGGTCGTGTTCGCCGCCGCCGCCGTCTGGTGCTCATACCCGGCGGTGTTTGTCGCCGGCGCCGTGGGCATGCTGCTGGCGCTGGCGGCCATCCGCCCGGGTGCTCGCGCCGCCGCCCTCGCCTGGTGTGCGGCGTACGGCGTCGTGCTCGCCGCGAGCTTCGCGACGATGTACGCGGCGTTCGCCAGGCCGGCCGCCGAGGCCGCGGCGCGCATCGTCGACACCGGCATGTGGAAGCCGACCTTCCCGCCGCTGGAGGACCCGCTGCGGATTCCGCTGTGGCTCGTCGCCATGCACACCGGGCGCATGCTCGCGTACCCCGTCGGCGGCGAGGCGCCGGGCAGCGCCGGCACGCTGGCGCTGGTCATCGTCGGCGCCGCAGTGCTCGCGCTGCGCAACGCGCCCTTGCTGCTTCTGCTGCTCGGGCCGCTGCCCTTGGCGCTCGTGGCGGCGGCGCTGGAGAAGTACCCGTACGGCGGATCCGTGCGGACGATGATCTACATGGCGCCGGCGTTCTGCCTGCTGGCGGGGCTGGGCGCATGGTGGCTCATCCTGCGCGCCGCACGGCTGCTGAAGCGGCCCGCAGGCGCGGCGCGGCACGCCTTCAACGGGCTGGCGATCGTCCTGTGCGCCGGGATGCTCGCCGGCGCCGCGGCCGACGTGGCGCGACCGTACCAATCGCGCGTCGAGCGCGACGGGCGCGCCGCGATCGTCCGGCTCGCGCGCGATTCGCGCCCGGCGGACCGCTGGGTCGTCTTCAACGCCGTTACGCCCGTCGATTACGCGCCCTGGCTCGGCGATTGGCGCGGCACCGGCGGACAGTTCGTCTTCGACGTGGCCCGGCTCGCGCCTGTTCCGCTCGCCTGGGCGCCGCCGCCGGACGACATCGTCGTCGCCGGGGGCGGCCGCCTCTGGCTGCTGGCGTACCGCGGCGTGCGCGTCGAGTTTCCCGAAGCGCAGTTCGCGGCGTACTGCGCCGCGATCGAGCGGCGCTTCGAGCCGGCCGGCGAGCCGCGGCGAACGCTGCTGAAGCAGCGCGAAGGGCGCATCGAGGCGATCGACATCCAAGGCTACGTCCCGCGCGGCGTGCCCGCCGCGCCGCCGCCCTGAGACGGGCCGCCCCGTTCAGCGCCGCGCCCCTGGAACGCTCGCACCGGCCCTGTCGCGCGGCGCGGCTTTCGGGTAATAGACACCGCATGAAGCCGGACAGCGCATCGCGCGCCGCCGGTCGCCGCACGGCGGCCGGGGCCGCGGCTACAACCACCTACGCGTCATCGGGCGTCGATCTCGCCGCGGCCGACGAGATGGTCGACCGCATCGCGCCGCTGGTGCGGCGCACGTTTGGTCCGCGCGTACTGGGCGACCTGGGCGGCTTCGCCGGCGCCTTCCGGCTCGATTTCGACGAGCGGCTCTTTGCCCGCAATTACCGGTCGCCGGTGTTGGTGGCGTGCACGGACGGTGTCGGCAGCAAGGTGCTCGTCGCCGCGCACGCCGGCCGCTACGACACCGTGGGCATCGACCTGGTGGCGATGAGCGTCAACGATCTGCTGACGACCGGCGGCGAGCCGCTGTTCTTCCTCGATTACGTCGCCGTCAACAAGCTCGACCCGGCCCGGCTGGAGCAGATCGTCTCGGGGGTCGTCCGCGGGTGCGAGGAGGCCGGGTGCGCGCTGCTCGGCGGCGAGACCGCCGAGATGCCCGATCTCTACCAGCCGGGCCACTTCGACCTGGCGGGCTTCGCCGTCGGCGTCGTCGAGCGCCGCCGCATGATGAGCCCGCGACTTGTGCGGCCGGGCGATGAGCTGCTCGGGCTGGCGTCGTCCGGCGTGCATTCGAACGGCTACGCCCTGGTGCGGCGTCTGCTGCTGCGCGAGGCCGGACTCTCGTTGTCTGAGCGGCTACCCAGCCTGAACGAGACGTTGGCGGACGCGCTGCTTCGCCCGACGCGCATCTACGTCCGCCCCGTCCTCGACGCCCTGCGGCGTTATCGCGGCCGGCCGCGCATCACCGGCATGGCGCACATCACCGGCGGCGGGCTGCCCGGAAACCTGCCGCGCATGCTCCCCCCCGATTGCGACATCGTCGTCCGTCGCGGATCATGGCCCCAGCCGCCGATCTTCGGGCTGATCAGCCGCTACGGCGTCGCGGAAGAGGAGATGCACCGGGTGTTCAACATGGGCATCGGCTACGCGCTGGCGGTGCGGCCGAAGTCGGCGGGCGTGGTGGGCCGGGCGCTGGAGCGCAGCGGCGAGCAGGTGTACGCGATCGGCCGGGTGCGGCGCGGCCGCGGGCGGGTAGAGATGCGCTGAGAAGCGGAGCGTGGCATCGTTGGAGGGACCCCCGCGCTGGCGCTTGGGGCTCGGATCGAACGGAGGAACACGTTGCTGAACAGGATGGCTCTGGCGCTCAACAGACTGGCCCTGGCGCCGCTGGCGGTCTGCTGCCTGGCCTGGCCGGGCTGCGCCGAGAAAAAGGTGGACAAGTTCCAGCCGCTTGAGGACGTGCCCTTCGAAATCGTCGACTGGAACTACGGCCAGGCCAAGGGCCGCAAGGTCATCTCTGAGCACTACGAAATCCACACGACGGTCGGCGACGAGCGGCTGCTGCGGGCCCTGCCGCAGGTGATGGAAAGCGCCTTCCGGCACTACCAGCGGCTGGCGCCGTTCAGCACGCCGCCCGCGGAGCGCCTCCCGGTTTACCTTTTCGCCTCCCGGCCGGAGTTCGACCACTTCACGCGCCGCTTCGCCGGGCAGCAGTCGGACGTGCTGGTGCAGATCCGCAGCGGCGGCTACTCGATGGAGGGCATCACGGTCGCCCAGTACGTGTCCCACGCGATCACCTTCCCGATCATGACGCACGAGGGCTTTCACCAGTATCTGCACGTCTGCGTGAACCGGCGCGTACCTGCCTGGCTGAACGAGGGCCTCGCCGTGCTCTGCGAAGGCCAGCGCTGGGACGAGAGGGGCCTGCGGCAGTTCGACCCGTGGTTCAACCCGCTGCGCCGCAACCGGCTGGCACAGGCCGTGCAGCGGCGGCAGACCTTCCCGCTGCGCGAGCTGCTGCGCATCAACGCCGGCCACGTGATCGACAAGCCCGGCGTCTGGGTCGACGCCTACTACGGGCAGGTCTGGGCGCTGCTGCTGTTCCTTCAAAATGGCGAGAACGGCAAGTATGCCGACGGGCTCAAACGCCTGCTCGAGAGCCTCAACCGGCCCGATGTCGAGGAGTTCGCCCGCGCCGCCCACGTCACCTCCGGCAGCCAGGACTACAACTACGGCGAGGCGCTCTTCTGCGCCTTCATCACGACCGACATCGACGCCTTCGCCGCCGAGTACGAACGCTTCATTGACCAGACGCTCATCTTGGGCCGCCGCTGAATCCGTTGCCGCCGCCAGGGAGTCACACGCCATGTCCGACAAGCCGCAGCCAGCGTCGAACACGCCGGCGCCCGCCATCGCCTTCGACGACTTCGCCAAGGTGCACCTGCGGGTCGCAACCGTCCTTGCCGCTGAGCCGCACCCGCAGGCCGATCGCCTGCTCGTGCTCCAGGTCGATCTCGGCGCGGAGCGCCGCCAGATCATCGCCGGCATCCGCGGCTACTACGAGCCGGCGGCCCTGGTCGGCCGGCAGATCGTGGTCGTCGCGAACCTCGCCCCGCGGACGATGCGCGGCCAGGAGAGCCAGGGCATGCTGCTGGCGGCCTCCACTCCCGATCGCTCCGACGTGGTGCTGCTGGCCCCCGACAGGCCCGTCCCGCCAGGTTCGGTCGTCAGTTGATCCGATGCCCGGACCCTCTGGCCCAGGGGCGGGTGCGAAGACCCTGGACGCCGCCAGCCGGCGCGTGTTTTCGCGACGGCCCTTTCCCGCCGTGCATATCATTAGGCGAACGCGGAACCCGCTTTCGGGACTCTGTGAGCCGGCTGGGAACCCTAATGGGGCGCAGACCGCATGTGGCGGCATCCGTTCGATGAGTTGATGGAGCTCGACTCCGACGACATCCACCTTGATTGCGCGGCGCTGCATCTGGCGCGCGACGTGTATCCGGACCTCGACGTTCCTCGCTGGCTCGGCGTGCTCGACGAGATGGCCGACGCCGTGGCCAAGCGGCGTCCCGGCCTGGCGTCGCCGCAGCGCTACGCCGCCCTGCGCGAGGTGCTGGTCGAGCAGTACGAACTCGCGGGCAACGCGGAGGAGTACTACGCGCCGGACAACAGTTATCTGAACCGGGTGCTCGAAGAGCGCCGCGGCATACCGGTGAGCCTGGCGCTGGTCTGGGTGGAGGTGGGCCGACGGCTGAAATGGCCGGTGGCGGGCGTCGGCCTGCCGGGGCACTTCCTCGTCCGCGTCGACGACCCGGAGCGCTTCATCGTCGCTGATCCGTTCAACGAGGGCCGCTCGCTCTCGCTCGACGATTGCCGCGAGCTGGTCGAGGAGCGCTTCGGCAAGAAAGCCGCGTTCTCCACCGCCATGCTCGAACCGGTGGCCACGCGCCCGTTCCTGAGCCGGCTGCTGGGCAATCTGCGCAGCATCTACCTGACGGAGCAGGAGTGGTCGCGGCTGGAGCAGGTCCTGCAACGGCTGCTGGCGCTGGAGCCGGAGAATTCGCAGCACGTTCACGACCTGGCCGCGGTGCGCTGGCGGCAGGGCGACCTCGTCTCGGCCTACCGGCACCTGGCCGTCTACCTCGACCACGCCCCCGGGGCGAAGCGCGATCAGTCCGTGCTGAAGGCCAGTCTGCGGCAGCTACAGGCGGCCATCGCCGGCCTCAACTGACCACGCCCGCCGCAGCGCCGCCACATCGGTGCGCTCGTCGCCGAGGATGCACGTACGCTCGTCGCGAACCTGCCCCAGGAGAACGTGTCGTACGCCGGCCCGGTCGAGCCGCGACCGCAGCGTTTCCGGCTCAGCAGCCTCCACCACGTACGCCGCCGCCAAGGGCAAGAACGCGTCCGGCGCCGCGCGCAGCCCCGGCGACGCGTCAAAACCCCGTGCGCCGCCGATCGCCATCTCCGCCGCGCCCATGAGCCATCCGCCGTCGCTGACGTCGTGGCAGGCGCGCAGCAGCCCGGCGGTGATGGCGTCGGCGACGGCCACGTGCACCGCCAGGGCCGCGTGGAGATCAAAGCCGACGCGCGGCAGTCCGCCGACGAGCAACAGGGCGTGGCCGCCGCACTTCAGGTCGGCCGTCACGCAGCGGCGTACGTCTTCGACGATGCCGACCGCACTGATGAGCAGGGTCCCGGGAATCGACAGCCGGCCGGTCCGGCGGATGCGTTCTGCCGTTTCGCCCCAGGTCCGGCGCGACTCGCCATCCGCCCCGAGGTAGCGCCCGATCGTTGTGAGCAGCGGCTCAACGTCGGCGGCGTCCAGCGCGAACTCGTTGTTCAGCGAGTCCTTGCCGGAGATGAACGGCACGCCGTACGCCACGCCCGCGTCGTGGCAGCCCTGGCAGGCGCGCACCAGCCCGCCGAGCTGCCGCGGATCATCCACGCGCCCCCAGCAGAAGTTGTCGAGCACCGCTGTCCGCCGCGGGTCGCCACCCACCGCCACGACGTTCCGCAGCGCCTCATCCACGGCGTTCAGCGCCATCCAGTACGGGTCTAGGTCGCTCAGGCCGGGCGCCAGGCCGCAGGCGACGGCGATCCCGCGCGTGCGATCCAGCCGCGGGCGCAGCACGGCGGCGTCGTTCGGGCCGTCACCGGGGCCGCCGAGCGGTTTGACGACGCTGCCGCCCTGGACCTCGTGATCGTACTGGCGGACGACCCAGGCCTTGCTGGCGGCGTTCGGGTCCGATAAGACGGCGTGCAGGGCGGAAACCAGAGGGGTGTCCGGAGGGGAGGACCCCGGCGCTGGCGCTTGGGGCCGGGCTTGGGGCGCGGATCGGTCCGAGCCCCAAGCGCCAGCGCCGGGGTCCGCGTCCGGGTTCAAACCGCTCGGTGGCGCTCGGTGCGCAGACGTCCAGCTCGCGTCGCGCTCGCGCCGCGGCAGGCCGTTGTGCAGAAACATCATGTCGAGATCGCCGACGACCTCGCCCGCGTAGCGCACGATCAGCCGCGGCCCGCCTCGCGCGGCGTCACGACCGCGACCGGGTGAGTCGCCAAACGTCCCGATCACCGTCGCTTCGCATTCCTCCTGCCGCATGATCTCAAGAAAACGGTCGAGGTTCTGCGGCGGCACGGCGAGGACCATGCGCTCCTGGGCCTCGCTGATCCAGATCTCGTCGTAGCGCAGGCCGGCGTACTTGAGCGGGACGCGCTCGAGATCGACGACTGCGCCGGTGTGCTCGCCCATCTCGCCGACCGCGCTGCTGAGCCCGCCCGCGCCGCAGTCGGTGATGGCGCTGAACAGGCACCCGCGCTCGTCGTCACGCGCCGCCAGCACCGCGTCCAGCACGCGCTTTTCCGTGATCGCGTTGCCGATCTGCACCGCGTGCGAAAACTCGTCCGCGTGCGTGTCGCTCAGCTCCGCGGACGAGAACGTCGCGCCGTGGATCCCGTCGCGGCCGGTGCGCCCGCCGATCAGCACGATGCGGTCGCCGGGCCGGGCCGCCTTCTCGACCCTGTCCCGCGGAATCAGCCCGACGCAGCCGCAGAACACCAGCGGGTTGCCGAGATATCGCGGGTCGAAGCAGATCGCCCCGTTCACCGTCGGTATGCCCAGCCGGTTGCCGTAATCCGCCACGCCGCTCACCACGCCGCGCAGCACGCGCCACGGGTGCAGCACGCCGCGCGGCACGGCGTCGGCGGGCCAGTCCGACGGCGCGACGCAGAAGACGTCGGTGTTGGCGATGGGCCGGGCGCCGAGGCCGCAGCCGATCACGTCACGCACGCAGCCCCCAACGCCCGTCGCCGCCCCGCCGTACGGCTCGATCGCCGACGGGTGGTTGTGCGTCTCGACTTTGAACGCGACGCCGTACTCCTCGTCGAACTCGATGATGCCGGCGTTGTCCTTGAAGACTGAGAGGCATCGCGGCCCGCGGCCGGCGGCGACGACCGCGTCGGTGGCGCGCACGATCGTGTCGCGCAGCAGGTTGGCGTAGCGCAGCTCGACTTCCGCGGCCTCCCCTTCGGGCCCGCAGCCAGTCGGGCCCGTTCGCCCGCCGTGCGTTGAATTCGGCATGGCGGCCCCACGATAGACCACCGCGCTCTTGAGCGTCTTGTGGACGCAGTGCTCCGACCAGGTCTGCGCGATCGTCTCCAGTTCCAGGTCGGTCGGGTCGCGGCCCAGCAGGTCGAAATGCGCCCTCACCGTGCGCATTTCGTCCAGCGACAGGAACAGGTGTCCCTCGCGCGACAGCCGCTCCAGCCCCGCCTCGTTCAGCGCCCGCAGCTCCACGTGCCGCACGCGGAACTCGCGCAACGGCGGCTGCGGCGCGGGCCGCAGGCCCAGCGTGCCCACGACCACCTCTTCGATGCATTCGTTCGCCAGCACGCGCGCCACGGTCTGCCGGACGCGCGGCGCGGCGAACGCGCCGTCCAGCACGTACCGCCGCGCCGTCCGCACGGACTGCACAGCGTGCCCCGCCGCGCGCAGCTCCGCCAGCACGCTCTCGGCGACGGGGTCCATGACGCCCGGCCGCGGGTGGACTTCGACGCACGTCTTTCCCGGCGGCAGGCGGACCTCCTGCCCGGCGGAGAGCAGCTCGAAGCGCTCGACGACCGGATCGACGAGGAGGTCGGCGGCGATAGCCCGCATCGATGCGTCGTCGAGCGGCGCGTCCGCGGGCGACTCGATGAAGAACAGCCTGCTGGCGTGCACGGCGCCCAGCTCGGGCAGGCCGGCCTCGCGCAGCCGTCCCGCGAGGCGCTCGTCTCCCGCATCCGGGGCCTCAATCTCGATAATCTCGATCCGATAAAGTGACATCGGGGCTCCACGCTGCGTCGCCCGCGATTGGAATCTGAACCCACCGCGCAGGCAAGCGCCTCACGCCGGCGAGCGCCCGCCGCCCACCGCCACCGCCGCCGAAACCGTCGCCGCGCGGTAGAATCCGAGCAATGAACAGCCCCGTCGACGCCTCCAGCGGCACAAGGGCCGAATGGAGGCGTGGGCGGCCTTTTTGGAACAATCCCGTTTCGGTAGGGAGTGCGGATGCCGACGATCCTGTTCTCGCTCATCATGCTGATGGCCCAGCCGGCGCCGCCGCCGGCGCTCAAGGCGGCGCTCCACGCCTCCCACGAGTCGGTGGCGCCCGGAGGCTCGACCGACCTGGCGGTGGAGATCGAGGTCACGAAGGGCTGGCACTACTATCACCCGATCCTGCTGGATACCGGGTTCCCGACCACGGTGAGATTCGTGACGCCTCCGGGGGTAACCGTGCGCGATCTGCGCTGGCCGACGCCGGAGCTGGGCAGCCTCCAGGGCATCGAGTACCTGGGCTACGAGGGCAAGATCTTCGTCCTGGCCACGCTGAACGTCGACAAATCGATCCCCGTTGGGACGGCCCTTGAAATCAGAGCCGACGTCGACGGCCTGGCCTGCATCGAAAACTGCATCCCGGTCAAGGGCTCCGCGGCGCTGAAGCTGGCCGTGTCGCAGCAGGCGGGCGGGCCGGCAAACTCGAAGCTCTTTGAGCAGGCGCGCGGGGCGCTCCCGCCAGCCCTGGGCCGCGCGCCCTACATCGAGGGCAGCTCCATCGCGGTCTCGGCGGAGAAACTGAAGATCGGCGAGCAGGCCGAGATTGTCGCCACCATTCGCGTTCGGCCCGGACACCATATCCAGGATCGCGACCCCGGCGTGGACATGCTCATCCCCTCGCGCTTGTTCATCGAGCCGGTCGACGGACTGAAGATCGAGGACCCGGACAAGTGGATCTGGCCGAAACCGCACGTCCGCGACATGCCGGGGATCGGCAAGGTGCGCGAGCAGTCGGGCGAGTTCCGGATTCGCGTGCCGATCCGCATCATCGACAGCGAGTTCAAGTCCGGCCCCGTGCAGATGATGGTGCTGTTCAGCTACCAGTGCTGCACCGACGCCGGCCAGTGCTACGCCCCGGAGACCGCCCAGGCCGTCGTCTCCTTCTTCGCCGACACGCCCAATCCGCCCCGTGACCCGGGCGTCTCGATCGCGGTCGATTCGCAGGCCGGCCCGCGGCCCGCACCCGGTGGCAACGGCGCCTCACCGCCGAAACCCGACGCTTCCGCCCGCGCGACGCCGCAACTAACGCCGGACGACTGGCGCGAGAACATCCCCTGGCAGGACTGGAGCCCGGGCTGGGCGGAGGAGCTGTCCCGCCGCGGGCACAGAGTCTACGTGGACTACACCGCGACCTGGTGCCTGACCTGCCAGGTGAACAAGAAAGCCGTGCTCGAAACCGAGCCAATCCGCCGGCGCATGGCCGAGCTCGGCGTGATCCCGATCAAGGCCGACTTCACCAACCGCAGCCCGGTCATGTTCGAGGAGATCAAGAAGCACGGCCACAACACCGTGCCGCTGAACCTGGTCTACGCCGCCGGTCAGCCGGACCGGCCGGGCATCCTGCCGGCGGTGCTGACGCAGGAGACCGTGCGGCAGGCGCTGGACAACCCGGTGGCGCTGGCGGCGGGGGGCGGGCGGAAGAGCCTGGTGTGGATGCTCGTGTTCGGCTTCATTGGCGGGCTGATCCTGAACGTGATGCCGTGCGTGCTGCCGGTGATATCGATCAAGATCGTCAGCTTCGTGCAGCAGGCCGGTGAAGACCCGCGGCGTGTCTTCAGGTTGGGGCTGGCGTTTTGCGCCGGCATCATGGTCTGGTTCTGGCTCTTCGCCGCGCTCAGCGCCACGGGCAACATCCCCTGGCAATATCCCACCGTCATCATCGCCCTGGCGTCGCTGATCTTCGTCTTTGCGCTGAACCTCTTCGGCGTATTCGAGGTCACGCTGCCCGGCGGGGCGGCGGGCGCCTTGGACACGCTCGCCACGCGCGAGGGCTACAGCGGGGCGTTCTTCAAGGGACTGCTGGCCACGCTGCTGGGCACGGCGTGCACGGCGCCGTTTCTGGCGACCGCACTGGGTTACGCCCTCACGCAACCCTGGTGGGTCGGCCTGGCGCTCTTCACCGCCGCCGGCGTCGGGATGGCCAGCCCCTATCTGCTGCTGTGCGCCCAGCCGGCGTGGCTGAAGTACGTGCCGAAGCCGGGCATGTGGATGATCACCTTCAAGCAGGGGTCGGCGTTTCTGCTGCTGGCGACGTCGGTGTGGCTGCTGTACATCCTCGCCGCGCAGCTCGACGGACTGGCCATCGTCTGGACCGTCGCGTTCTGGACCTTCCTGGCCCTGGCTGTCTGGATGCTCGGCAAGATCAAGCCCAACTGGAGCACGGGCAGCCGATACGGCATGTGGGCCGCCTCCACCGCCGTCGCCGTCGCCGGCGTCTACTTCTGCTTCGTCTACATGTACGACCTCAACCGCGCCGCCAGCTTCAGCGATACGCCGGCGGCGCAGGTGGCCGACTCGCCCGGCGGTCGTTCAGTGGCCTCGCGCTGATTCGCCGCGGTGCGCCGCGGCCGGGAACCCTGGGCGTCGGGACGCCGAGCCGTTTGTCGCAGTTTGCGCGCCACGATAAAGTGAGTGGCGGTAGCGGCCGGCGCACGTTGCGCCGGCCCGGAGCACGGTGGCGATGAACCGGACGATATCGGCGAATCTCGACGCCTCGGGCAAACGGCTGGCGCTGCTGGCGGCGCGCTGGAACGACTTCATCACGCAGCGCCTCGTGGACGGCGCCGCCGACGCCCTGCTGCGGCATGGGGCCGACGCCGCCCGCATCGAGCGAGTGTGGGTGCCGGGGTCGTTCGAGATCCCGCTCGCCGCCCAGGCCCTGGCGCGCAGCGGCCGCTACGACGCCGTCGTCTGCCTCGGTTGCCTGCTGCGCGGCCAGACCGCCCACTACGACCTCATCGCCGCCGAAGTCGCCAAGGGCATCGCCCAGGTCGCGCTGGCCACCGGCGTACCCGTGACCTTCGGCGTCATCACCGCCGACACGCTCGAGCAGGCGGTGGATCGCTGCGGCGGCAAGCACGGCCACAAGGGGGCGGAGGCGGCGCTGGCGGCGGTGGAGATGGTGAACGTACTGGCGGCCATCGGCAGGCAGGCGTGAGTTTGTGTCGCCGCATTCGTCGCTTCACGGTCGCTATCGCTCGCGCTCGCAGGCCCGCATGCTGGCGCTTCAGGCGCTTTGCGTGTACGAGGCGGTCGGGGACGCCTTCGCCGCCGACCTGAACGACTTCCTGCGCGACGGGCTGGTGCTCGAGGACCTGGAGATCGAGCAACCGCCGCCGGCCGAGTTGCTCGCGTTCGCCCGCACGCTCGTCGACGGCGCCTGGGCCCGCCGGCCGGGCTACGACGACCTGCTCAGCCGCACCGTCACGCACTGGCGCATCGGCCGCATGCCCCCGGTCGACCGCAACGTGCTGCGGCTCGGCCTCTTCGAGCTGCTCGACCAGCGCGAGGCCGCCCCGGCGATCATCATCAACGAAGCCGTCGAGCTGGCGCGGCGGTTCGGCGACAAGGACTCGCCCGCGTTCGTGAATGGCGTGCTCGACGCCATCCGCCGCGCCTGTGAGCCGGGCGCGCCGCAAGCCGGCACACCGGCAACCGGCGAAGCCGGCCCGGCGCCCGCGGCAGATACCGAAGCGCCGCGGCCGGCGCCGGCCGAGTAGGTCGTTCGAGCCCGCGGCGGGCGGGCGGTGAATTGCGGATTCTGGAGCGCGGTCGATGGGTTTGTTCGATCTGTTCAAGAAGGGCCTCAGCAAGACGCGCGAGAAAGTCGCGTCGGTCCTGCGGCGGGTGCTGCCGTTCGGAAGGAAGATCGACGAGCAGCTTCTAGAGGAAATGGCCGACGCGATGCTCGCGGGCGACATGGGCCCGCGCGCGGTCATGGCGCTCCAGGCCGAGGTGCGCGCCGCGTGGAAAGCCGGACAGATCAAGGAAGCCCAGGAAATCCTGCCCTTCCTGAAACGCCGCATCGCCAGCACCTGGTCCGCCGGCGACCGCAGCCTGGCCCGCGCCGCCAGCGGCCCGACCGTGATCTTCGTTGTCGGCATCAACGGTTCGGGCAAGACCACCAGCGTGGCCAAGCTCGCGAACTACCTCCGCAAGCAGAACCGGAAAGTCCTGCTCGCCGCCTGCGACACCTTCCGCGCGGCGGCCGTTGAGCAGCTCACGATCTGGTCGCAGCGCCTCGGCGTCGACATCGTCAGGCAGCAGACCGGCAGCGACCCGGCGGCGGTCGCGTTCGACGCGTGCGAAGCGGCGATCGCCCGCAAGGCGGATGTGCTGCTGGTGGACACGGCGGGTCGACTGCACACGCAGGAGCACCTGATGCGCGAGCTGGGCAAGATTCAGCGCGTGGTGCAGAAGCGCATCCCCGAGGCGCCGCACGAGGTGCTGCTCGTGCTCGACGCGACCATCGGTCAGAACGCGATCAACCAGGCCAAGGTCTTCAGCGAAGTTGTCAAGGTCACCGGCCTCTTCCTCGCGAAGCTCGACGGCAGCGCCAAGGGAGGCATCGTCGTGGGCATCCGCGACCAGCTCGATATTCCGGTGAAGTTCGTCGGCTTGGGAGAGACGTTCGACGACATCGAACCGTTCGACCCGGAGGCGTTCGCCGACGCGCTGTTCGCCGACCTGGAGAGCCCCGGCGCGTCATAGCCGCGCCGCCTTCAAGAGGCGCGGGCGCGCGATCACGAGCACGGCACGCCCCGGCGATCCTCCTGCTCGCCCGGCGGATCCGCGCGGGCGCGCGATCACGAGCGGCTTGCGTTTCGGCGCGCCGCAACCGATGATCCCTGAACCATGATCTTCACCCAGAACCCGCGTGCAGCGATGCGCGTCCCCCTGGCTGCGGCACGAATGGCCCCGACTCTCTTGCGCCCCGCCCGCGCGCCGGCACGAATCGCCCCGGCGGCGGCGCTGGCGTCAACGGCCGTCGGGCTGGCGCTGCTTTGCGGCTGCGCGGGCACGACCTATCGCCAGCTCAGCCTCGGGCAGGAGCGCAGCAGCTACGACCGCGTCATGCCGCGCGAGGTGACGCGCTCCACCGACCTGGGACTGGCGTACCTGCGCCACGATCCGGCGGCGGGCCGCACCGACGCGATCGTCGTGCTGCTCACGCAGGATCGGCGGATCGCCGCCAAGATGCACGCGGTCCGGCGCGAGCGCAAGGGGTGGATGGGCGGCGACCCGGGCTTCGCGCTGCGCGGCGAGATCGACCCGCGCCTGGCCGAGCTTCAATCCAGCGGACCGGTCGACACGCTGCGCGTCATCGTCGCCGACCTGGTTGCCTACCAGGGCGAGCGCTTGGCGACCGACGCCCATGCCTGGGTCGCCGCCGGTCTCGTGCGGCTGATGCAGGCCTGGCCGAACACGAGCGACGTCGGGGTGGACACGCGGAAGCTCGCCGCTGCGTTGGAGCGCGTGCCGGGCGGCGGCACGGCGCAGATTGCCGTAGATTCCAATGGCGTGTACCGTTTCGAGTATCGGCAGGGCGCGGCGCCGTAGCAGCGGTGGGCCCTTCCACGTCGTCGCCGGCGCGCGTCACGCCGGCGCCTGATCGACGGGATTTGCGATGGCGGACGTTTACGTCCCTTGGCCCCAGCCGCGGGCCAAAGAGTTTCGCGGACCGTCCCGGGCCGCCGCGAGGGCGGCGGTCAGCGCCTATCGCGCCGGGGCGCCGTGGGTGCGAAAGCATCCGGCGCTGGTCTTCTTCGCGCTGCTCGCGGGCGGGTGCCTGGCCGCCTGGGGCGTGCAGTTCCTCTGCCAGGAATACGTGCGCGTCGAGCAGCGGCTCCTGCTCACGGCCCGGGCGCAGCCGGGCCAGTGGCTGACGCTCGAACAGCTCGCCGCCGGCGCCGTCGAGGTGCGGGCGGCCGTTCCGGCGGTGCTGCTCTACCCGCTCCAGATGCTGGTGGTGCGCGACGCCCTGGGCCTGCTGGGCATCATCACGTTCGTCTCGATCCTGGCGATGTTCGCGATCTGGCTGGAGCGCAAGGTCGCCGGCTGGATCCAGTCGCGCATCGGTCCGATGCGTGTCGGCGGCTGGCACGGCTGGTCGCAGTCGCTGGCCGACGGCATCAAGCTGATCGCGAAAGAAGACCTGATTCCAGCCGGCGCCGACCGCATGCTGTACCGGCTGGCGCCGTACATTAACTTCGTGCCGGCGCTGATGGGGTTCGTGGCGTTGCCCTTCGGCGTGTACTGGGTTTTTCGGAACCTGGACGTGGGGCTGCTGTTCATCCTGGCGATGCTGGGGCTGGAGGTGATCGGCGTGCTGCTGGCGGGCTGGGCCAGCAACAACAAGTGGAGCGTGTTCGGGGCGCTGCGCGAGGCGGCCCAGGTCGTGGCCTACGAGATTCCGATGGGCATGAGCCTGCTGATCCCGATCATGGTCGCCGGCACGCTGCAACTGACCGGCGAGGACAGCGTGATGGCCCGGCAGGCCGGCGGGTGGTTCAACTGGCTGGCATGGCACAGCCCCTGGACGTTCGTGGCGATGTTCACGTACTTCATCGCCTCGCTGGCGGCGTGCAAGCGGGCGCCCTTCGACCTGCCCGAGGCGGAGAGCGAGCTGGTGGCCGGCTTCCACACCGAGTACAGCGGTTTCCGCTGGTCGCTGTTCTTCTTCGCCGAGTACGCGGCGATGTTTATCGTCAGCGGCATCCTCGTGCTGCTGTTCCTGGGCGGGTGGGACGCGCCGTGGGTCGGGCTGGCGCCGGCGGCGTGGGGCGAGCCGCACGCCCCGCTCGGAGCGCAGTTGCTCTATGGCGTCATCTTCAGCGGCCCGTTCTGGTTCATCCTGAAGGCGATGCTGCTGGTCTATCTCCAGATGTGGCTGCGCTGGACGCTGCCGCGCCTGCGGATCGACCAGGTCCTGTTCTCCTGCGTGCAGGTCATCCTGCCGCTGACGATGATCGTCCTGCTGGCGTCCGTGTTCTGGGAGCTGGCCCTGGGATCCAGCGCCGCCTTCAGGGTCTTCTCGCAGGTCGTATCCTTCGTGCTGGCGCTGGTCGGCGCCGTGATCGCCGTCGCGATCGTGCTCGTGGCGCTGGCCGGCCTGCGCCAGCGGCGCGCACTCGTCGGGACCATGGGCGTCGAGCGACCGCTTCCGGGGGGGTGAGCGCGTGTCGGAACGAATCAGGCTGGCACTGATCGGACTCGCAGTCCTCGTGGCGGTGACGCTCATGGGCCTCGCCGCCCTGCTCAGCTCGCGCCCGCTCGAAGCCTTTGCCTTCTCCGTCTTCGCCGGCGCGCTCGTCACGTCGGCGCTCGCCATCGTGCTCACCCGTGACATCGTCCGCAGCGCCATGTGGCTCATGGGCGCGCTCAGCTCCGCCGCCGGCCTTTACTTCCTCCTCGGCGCCAACTTCCTCGGCGTCGTGCAGCTCATCGTCTACGCCGGCGGCATCCTGGTGCTGATCGTCTTCGGCGTGATGCTGACCGGGCGCAGCCCTTTCCTGCGCTTCGATCCCAGGCCGGCCGAAACGGCGCTGGCGGCGCTCGTGGGGGTGCTGCTGTTCGCGGCGTTCAGCGCTGTCCTGCTCGGCAGCGCATGGCCCCCCCTGCCGGGCGCCGTCCCCGTCCGGCAGGCCGCCACCGTCCGCGAGATCGGCCGCGCGCTGCTGACCGACTACCTGCTGCCGTTTGAGGTCGTGTCCGTGCTGCTGCTGGCCGTGATGATCGGGGCCGCGTACCTGGCGCGCCCCGTGAGGCGCTGAGACATGTACGACGTCGGCCTGGCCCATTACCTGCTCGTCTCGACGCTGGTCTTCGCCGCCGGCGTCGCGACCATGACGCTCAAGCGCAACGCCATCGGCGTGCTCATCGGCGTCGAGCTGGTGCTCAACGCCGCCAGCATCAACTTCGTCGCGTTCGGCCATTACCGCGCGGGCGGGCTGGACGGGCAGATCGCCGCGGTCTTCGTGATCGTGCTGGCGGCGGCGGAGGCGGCCGTGGCCCTGGCGATCTTTCTGAACTTCTACGCGCTGCACGCCACGGTCGACGTCGATCGTGGGGACAACCTGAAGGGGTGAGCCAACGGCCATGACCACCGCCGGCATCATTCAGGTCGCGCTGCTCGTGGGCGTGTTCGTCCCGCTGGCCAGCTTCGTGTTCCTGGCCTTCCGCGGGGCGAGGCTGGGTGGGAAGCCCTGGCCTCACGCGCGCGACGGCCAGCCCGGGCTCGGGCACACAGCGGAAGCCGTCGCGCACGGGCACGCCGCTCCCGGCCCGGGCGAGCCGCTGGCGGGCTGGGTGGCGAGCGGGGCGATCGGGATCTCGCTGCTGATGAGCATCATCGCCCTGGTGATCTGGGCCGGCGCGCCGCTGGACACGCGCCCGGGGCTGGAAGAAAGCGCCCGCCAGAGCGCCTGGCTGTGGGCCTACCTGGGGCCGATACCGATCCACTTCGGCGTCAAGCTCGATTCGCTCACCATCATCATGTACCTGATGGTGGCGCTGTGCGCGACGTGCATCCACGTCTTCAGCATCGGCTACATGGCCGGCGACCCGCGCTTCTCGCGCTTCTTCGCCTTCCTGTCCCTGTTCTGCTTCTCGATGCTCGGGCTGGTGATCAGCAGCAACCTGCTGTTCCTGTTCATCTTCTGGGAGCTCGTCGGCGTTTGCAGCTACCTGCTCATCGGCTTCTGGTTCGAGAAGAAGAGCGCCTCCAACGCCGCCATCAAGGCCTTCGTAATCAACCGCGTCGGCGACTTCGGCTTCATGGTCGGCCTGGGCCTGTGCGTCATCTACCTCAACACGCTCTCGCTCGACACCGCCGCGGCCCACTTCGAGAGCGGCGCCCGCCACGCCGGCTGGGTCGCTGGCGAGCCGAGCGCCGCAGCGGCCCGCGTCATGTCCGCGGACGCGCAGCGCGCCGGGGCCCTGTTCACCACACCGGTGCTGGGCGTCACGCTCGCCACCTGGCTGGGCATCGGCCTGTTCTGCGGCGCCATCGGCAAGAGCGCCCAGTTCCCGCTCCAGGTCTGGCTGCCCGACGCCATGGAGGGCCCCACCCCGGTCTCGGCGCTGATCCACGCCGCCACGATGGTCGCCGCCGGCGTCTACCTGACGGCGCGCATCTTCACGCTGCTGACGCCCGGGGCGCTGACCTTCATCACCGTGATCGGCTGCATCACGCTGGGCATTGCGGCTCTCATGGCCATCGTCCAGACTGACATCAAGCGCGTGCTGGCGTACTCGACGCTCTCGCAGCTCGGCTACATGATCTTCGGCCTCGGCGTCGGCGCCTGGATCGCGGCGCTGTTTCACCTCCTGACGCACGCGTTCTTCAAGGCGCTGCTCTTCCTCGGCGCGGGCCAGGTCATCGCCGGCGCGCACCACGAGCAGGACCTGCGGCGTTTCGGCGGCCTGTGGAGCCGGATGCCGCGCACGGCCTGGACGTTCCTCATCGCCGTCCTGGCGATCTCTGGCGCGGGGATTCCCTGGACGCCGATCGGCCTGGGCGGCTTCTACAGCAAGGATGAGATCCTCGCCGTTACGTATTTCCGCGCGTTCGAGTGGAAGGCGCACCCCGGACAGGGCGGTCCTGCCGAGCGCAGCGTGGTACCTTCCTTCGGACGGCAACCCGCCTTCGCGTCCGCGGCCGGTGCCTCGTCCGCAGCGCTCCCTCGGAATGACGCCGGTCGGGCGCTGGCTCCGTTCGTCCAGGAGGACGCCGGCCACGCGCCGCCCGCCGGCCACGCGCCCGGCGCCCACGCTGCTCACCAGGCAACCGACCTGGCGGCGCGGTATCCGCGCGTCTCGGCGCTTGCGTGGTGGCTCTTCATGGTCCCGCTGGCCGTGGCGTACATCACGCCTTTCTATATGGGCCGCTGTTTCGTCCTGACCTTCATGGGCCGCCCGCGCGACCCGCATGTGCACGAGCACGCCCACGAGACGCGCCTCATGTACGGCCCGCTGCTCGTGCTGGCCGGCATGACCATCGTCAGCGGTTGCCTCCCGCTCTTCCGCTCATTCGTCGCCTATGCCGCGCCGGGCGCCGCCGCCCTGTCGCCGGCGATCGACGCCCACCACGGCGTGCCGCACGGCGTCCACGACGTTCTGCCGCTGATGGTCGGATTCGCCTGGGTGCTGGGGCTCGGCGGCGCGTACCTGCTCTATCGCGACGGGCTGGCGACCGCCGAGCGGCTGCGGCAACTGCCGCTGCTGCGCCAGGCGCACGCCGTGCTGACGGACAAGTTCTACTTCGATCACCTTTACGGCGCGCTGTTCGTCGGCGGGGCGAAGGTCTTCGCGGTCGCGTGCCGGCTGTTCGACGCCTGGATCATCGACGGTATCGTGCACGCCCTGGCCTACCTGACGGAGCGCATCGCGCGCTTCTCCGGCGTGGCACTGGACAACGGGGGCGTCGACGGCGTGGTCAACGGCGTCGCGCGGCTGTGCTGGGTGCTCGGCGGGGCGCTGCGCCAGGCGCAGACCGGCGTCATCCGCAACTACGTGCTGCTGGCGGCCCTGGCCGCCGTCGCCCTGCTGCTGAGCTGCTGGAGCGTGCCGCTGGGCGTCGCGGCAGCCGCGCTGGGGGTGAGCGTCGTCGCCCGCAACATCACCCTGCTGATCGTGCTGGCCGTCGCGACCGCCATCTTCGCCGGCTGGCAGCGCGAGCCGGCGGCGGCGATCGTCGTGCTCAGCGGCGCGGTCGCGGCGCTGATGCTGCTCGGACACCAGCGCGACGCGGAAGAGGACGCCGCCGAGCCGGCGGCCTGAGGCGTGACCCTTGAACCGTACGGCCTGAGACGGCCGAGGAAACCTCGAACGGCGGATCGCCATGTGGGAACATAGCTCGCTGTTGAGTTGGATCGTGTTTCTGCCCGTGATCGGGGCGGTGGTATTGCTGTTCCTGGGCAGCGCGGGGCAGATCAAGCGGGCCGCGCTGCTGTTCAGCGCCCTTCCCTTCGGGCTGAGCCTGCTGCTGCTCGGGCCGTTCCTCGACGGCACGGTCGGCGCCCGCGGCGCCGGCTACGGCGACGTGTATTTCCAGCAGCGCCTCACCTGGATCGAGACGTCCGACCGGGCGTTCCGCGTCGAGTACTTCCTCGGGGTGGACGGCCTGAGCATGCCGCTCGTGGTCCTGACCACGCTGATCACGCTGCTGGCGGTCGGCGCGAGCTGGAACTTCGAGCACTGGAAGACCCGCCGCGGGCTCAAGGGCTACATGGCGCTGCTGCTGCTGCTCGAGACCGGCATGCTCGGCGTGTTCGTCGCGCTCGACTTCTTCCTGTTCTACATCTTCTGGGAGGTCATGCTGCTGCCGATGTACTTCCTCATCGGCGTCTGGGGCGGTCCGCGGAAGGAATACGCCGCCATCAAGTTCTTCATCTACACGCTGGCCGGCAGCGTGCTGATGCTGATCGCGATGCTGGCGTTCTACTTCTATCCGGCCGCGGGCGACCGCACCTTCGACATTCTCCGCCTCGCGACCGACCCGAAGCTGCACGCCCTGTTCAACGACCCGGCCACGAGGTTCCTCGGATATCCGTTCGGCGTCGCGATGTTCGTGCTGCTGTTCATCGGCTTCGCGATCAAGGTGCCCGTCTTCCCCTTCCACACCTGGCTGCCCGACGCCCACGTCGAGGCCCCGACCCCCATCAGCATGATCCTGGCCGGCGTGCTGCTGAAGATGGGCGGCTACGGCATGCTGCGCTTCTGCTACCCGATCCTGCCCGGCGCCGGCGAGTACCTGTGCGTCTTCCTCGGCTGGCTCGGCGTCATCAACATCCTCTACGGCGCCCTGTGCGCCATGGCCCAGGACGACTTCAAGAAGCTCGTCGCCTACAGCTCAATCTCGCACATGGGCTACGTCCTCCTCGGAATGGCCGCCATGACCCAGGCCGGCTTCCAGGGCGCCATGTTCCAGATGATCGCCCACGGCATCTCCAGTCCCATGTGCTTCTTCCTCGTCGGCGTCATCTACGACCGCGCCCACCACCGCGAGATCGACCGCTTCGGCGGACTCTGGCTCAGCATGCCCAGGTACGGCAGCATGGCCACCATCGGCTTCTTCGCCTCGCTCGGATTGCCGACGCTCTGCGGCTTCATCGGCGAGGTCTACGCCGTCTTCGGAACCTTCGACTCCTCCGTGCTCAGCCGCGCCGGCGGCTACAACCTGCTCTTCGGCATCCTCGCCGCCACCGGCGCCATCCTCACCGCCGCGTACATCCTCTGGATGGTCCAGCGCGTCTACCTCGGCGCGGAACGGCCCGAGTACGCCGGCTACCCCGACGCCGACCGGCGCGAGATGGCCATTCTCGCCCCGATGGCCCTGCTGGCCGTCGCGCTCGGCGTGCTGCCCAAGCAGACCCTGCTCGATTTCGTCTCCAACACCCTCAACGGCATCCTGCAAATCACGCCGCAAATGACGACGCTCGCGCAGGGCGCGGCGGCGGGGGCCGGATCATGACGCCGCCGCTGGCTTCGATGTGGATGCCGAGCGGAGCGGACCTGCGGCTGGCCCTGCCCGAGCTGGTCCTGGTCGGGGCGCTGGCGGCGCTGCTGATCGTCCCGCTCCTCGGCCCGCGCGGCGCGCGCTCCGCCGGGCTCATTGCTCTCCTGGGGGCGCTCACCGCAGGCGTCGCGGCGCTGCTCGCCTTCGAGGGTCTGCCCTCCGGCGGGCTCGAGATCTTCCGCGCAAGCGGCCCGTCGGACCCGGCGGCGGGGACCGGCATGCTCGTGGCCGACAGCCTGGGCATGTTCTTCCGCGTGCTGCTGATGTTCTTTCTCATGAGCGTGCTGATCATGTGGTCGCTCTTCGACGCGCCCGCCGAGCGCCACCCCACGGAGTTCCTCGTGCTGCTGGTCGCCAGTGCGATCGGCATGGCCCTCATGACGACGACCGTCAACCTGCTGCTCATGATCATCGCGATCGAGCTCGCCTCGCTTCCGAGCTATGCCATGTCCGCGTTCGACCGTACCCGCCGGGCCGCCGCCGAGGCCGCGCTCAAGTACGCGATCTTCGGCGCCGCGACCACCGGCTTCATGATCTTCGGCGCCAGCATTCTCTACGGCCTCACCGGCACGCTTCACGTGCCCGGCATCGCCCGCGTGCTCGCCGGCCAGGCCTCCGTGCCCGGCTTCGCCACCACCCTGACCGCCCTCGCCCTCCTGGCGGTCTTCGCGGGCGTCGGCTTCAAGATCTCCGCCGTCCCGTTTCACTTCTGGTGCCCTGATGTCTTCGAGGGGGCGTCGCTGCCGGTCGCCACCTGGCTCAGCGTCGCCAGCAAGGCCGCCGGCGTCGTGCTGCTCGTGCGCCTCGTCAGCATCTTCGCCGAGCCCGCCGCGGCCGCGTACGTCGCCGGCGTGCTGCCGCTGATCAAGTACGGAGTCGGGGCGCTGGCGATCCTGACCTGCACGGTCGCAAACCTGGCCGCGTACCGCCAGACGAGCGTGCGCCGGCTGCTGGCGTACAGCTCGATCGCCCACGCGGGCTACATGCTGGCCGCCGGGGCGATCATCTTCCCTTCTGAGCAGCCGTCGGCCGGGGCGATCAGCGCGATCGTGGCGTACCTGGTGGTCTACATGTTCATGAACTACGGCGCGTTCATGGCCCTGGGCCTGGTGGCGGCCGACCGGGGCTCGGAGGATCTCGACGCGTTCCGCGGGCTCGGCTGGCGCGACGCGCCGACCGCGGCGGCGCTCGCCGTATGCCTCGTATCGCTCGTGGGGCTGCCGCCGCTGGGCGGGTTCATCGTGAAATGGTGGCTGATCTACGCGCTTGGGGCGGCGGCGTTGCACTCGCCGTTTCTGTGGGTGCTGGCCGGGGCGGTCGTCATCAACACCGCGCTCAGCCTTTTCTACTACATGCGCGTCGTCGCGGCGATGTACCTGGGGGCATACGAGGAGACGGGCGCGCTGCGGGCGCCGCTCTCCGGAAAAGTGGCCCTGCACCTGTGCGCCATCATCCTCCTGCTGACCGGCACGCTCTGGATCGCGCCGCTGAAACGCAACGCCGACGGCGTGGCGGCGGCGGCCTATAGCCCCCGATCCGTGAACGCTGGCGCACCGGTCGAGACGAGCATCTCCGTGGCGGGGTCGGCGAACGTCCGGTGATCCACCGGGGAGTGCGCGCGGCGCTACCACCGGATTCCCCGGCGAGAAATCTGAAGTTCAGCGGCAGATTACAGGTATTTGCCCGGTCCCGCTGGGGCGAACTTCCAACTAACATGCTGCCACCCGGCAGGCGTTTGCCGTCAGGCGTTCACCTCCGGGCGTCAGGTCATGGCCGTGCGCCGGCCCGCAGGTGCGCGGTGGGTTGTCGAGCCGTCCGCCGCCACGAGGAGCGTGGCCGACGTTTCCGGCGGACGCGTGGGAAGGTGACGTTCGCTATGGATGCTCGAAAGCCTGTTGCGTACCTGATGGCCGCGTCCGAGCTCGACCGCCGCGCCTACCGCCTGCTGCTTCAGCACGAATTGCAGACCGAACCGGCGGTGGACAGCGGCTTCGCACCGGTGTCGGTGTGGGCGGGAATGCGCGCCCGGCCCGAGGTCGTGGTGGCGGTGGCGGATCACGCGTCGGGCGAGATTCGCGACGCGCTTCAGATGATCCCCGTGCTCCAGAAGGCGACGCGCGTGGTCGTCGTCAGCGCCTCCGTCGAGCCGGCCGCGCTGCGCGCCTGGGGACAGTGCCCGTTCAGCGCTTACGTCGTGAAAGATGGCGGTGTCGATGAGCTGCGCCGCGCGATGACGGCCGTCATGGCCAACGAGTGCTACTACAGTCCGGGCGTCCAGAGCGCCATCGAGGCCGGCCGGACCCAAGGCAATCACCGCGCCGCCCTGTCGCGCCGCGAGGCGGAGTTGTTGCCTCTACTGGCGAGCGGCCTGTCCCTGCGCGACGCCGCCGCCAGGCTCATGGTCAGCTACAAGACCGCCGATTCGTATCGCACGACGCTCCTGCGCAAGCTCGGCGTCCGCGACCGCGTGGAACTGACCCTGTACGCCATCCGCGAGGGGATCATCGAGCCCTGACACGCGTGGCCCGGACGTTCAGCCCGTCCCTGCGATCGGCTGTGGGCATTCGGCCCCCTGGGCCGTGTGCCGGCCGCTATTCCTCGACGACCACGCCCTCGACCTGCGCCACGCGCAGGATCTCATCCGGCGTCGTGACGCCGCGCAGGATCTTGAGCTTGCCGTCCTCGAGGATGTTGCGCATGCCGGTGGCTCGCGCGGCCCGACGGATCTGCGAGGTCGGGGCGCGGTGGAAGGCGAGCTCGCGGATTTCGTTGTTCATTTCGAGCATCTCGAAGACGCCCTGGCGTCCGCGGTAGCCGATGTTGCCGCAGCGGTTGCAGCCGGTGCCCTTGTAGATGTGCTGTCCGACGAGGTCCTCGTCCTTGATGCCCAGCAGCCGGAGCGTGAAGCGGTCGGGCGCCGGGTCGATGGTCTTGCACTCCTTGCAGATGATGCGGATGAGCCGCTGGGCCATGATCGCCTGGATCGAGCTGGCGACCAGGAACGGCTTGATACCCATGTCGATCAGGCGGGTGATGGCGCTGGGCGCGTCGTTGGTGTGCAGCGTGCTGAAGACCAGGTGGCCGGTCAGCGCCGCCTGCACCGCCACCTCGCCCACCTCCTTGTCGCGGATCTCGCCCACCAGAATGATGTTCGGCGCCTGGCGCAGCATCGAGCGCAGGATGCGCGCAAAGCCCAGCCCGATCTCCTCGCGCACCTGCACCTGGTTCATCCCGGTGAAGTTGTACTCGACCGGGTCCTCCGCCGTGATGATCTTGCGGTCGGGCCGGTTCAGCTCCTGGAGCGCCGCGTACAGCGTCGTCGTCTTGCCCGAGCCCGTCGGCCCCGTGACCAGGAAGATGCCGTTGGGCTGGCGGATGATCTTCTGGAAGCGGTTGTAGTCGTCGTCCTCGAATCCCAGGCCCGTGATGCCTACCTTCACCGAGTCCGGCCGCAGGATGCGCAGCACCACGCTCTCGCCGTGGTACGCCGGGCACGAGCTCACGCGGAAGTCGATCTGCCCCCCGCCGATCTTCATCTTGATGCGCCCGTCCTGCGGCAGGCGCTTCTCGGCGATGTCGATGCCCGACATGATCTTGAGGCGCGCGATCACCGGCCCCTGCATCGCCTTCGGAATGTTGTCGCGGATGATGCACACGCCGTCGACGCGGTAGCGCACCCGCACGCGGTCCGCCATCGGCTCGACGTGCACGTCGCTGGCCCGCATCCGCACCGCCTCGCCGATGATCAGGTTCAGCAGGCGGATCACCGGCGCGTCGTCGTCGTCGCCCGTCCTGGCCGCCAGCAGGTCCTCCTGCTCCTTGGCGTGCAGGTCGGCGTCGCGGTCGATGCTCTCGATCATCGCGTCCATGCTGTGGTCGAGGCTGACCTTGTCCAGGAAGCGGTCGATGAAGCGCTGGATCTTGCTCCGCGGCGCGAGCGCCACCTCGATCTCCATCCCCAGCCGGAACCGCAGCAGGTCCAGCAGCTCCAGGTCGAGCGGGTCGGAGATGATCATCTTCATCCGGCTGCCTTCCTGCTTCAGCGGAAGGACCTTGTGCTTGGTGATGATGTCCTGCGGCACCAGCCCCAGCGCCGCCGGCACGCTCACGTTCTTGTCCAGATCCACGAAATCCAGCTCGAACTGCGTCGCCAGCGCCTTGATCACGTCGTCTTCGCTCGCCAGCTCCAGCTCCACCAGCGCTTCGCCGATGCGCTTCCCATGCTGCCGAGCGTACGCCGCCGCGTCCTCGACGTTCTGCGCCGAGACGACGTTCCAACTGACCAGGATTTCGCCGATCCGCTTGCGCCGTCGTGCCATCGGGCTGGTCCTTCGGGCTGGCGCCTTCCGCCGCGGGGCGCTCGCACCCGCGGCCGAAGGCTCGTCAATCAAGCTATTCTCGCGGCCATGACCGCCGCAGGCAAGCGCCGCCCGCCGCTCGGAACCAGGCGCCGCCGTACTGGCGCAGCTTGCTTTCTGGGCCGAGCTGTACCAGCACCCGCGCCGCGCCCGCCACGGCCCGAAAGCTCGCGTCGCCCGCCTGAGCCGGTACACTAACGGGCTTGGCTCGACCGGTTCCCGACGGAGTGTGGTTCATGTTTCGACCCCTGCCGCCCAGGTTCGATTTCCCTGCCGCCGAGAAACGCGTGCTCGCCTTCTGGGACGAGCACGACGTGTTCGGGGCTTCGCTCGCCCAGCGCCGGCAGGCCGGGGCGCCGCGGTTCGTGTTCTACGAAGGCCCGCCGACGGCCAACGGGCTGCCGCACCCGGGGCACTGCCTGACCCGGGCCATCAAGGACGTTTTTCCGCGCTATCGGACGATGACCGGGCACCTGGTCGAGCGCAAGGCGGGCTGGGACACGCACGGCCTGCCGGTGGAGGTCGAGGTCTGCAAAGAACTGACCAGGGAGCTCGGCCATTCGATCCACACCAAGCAGGAGATCGAGCAGTACGGCGTGGAGCGTTTCAACCTGCGCTGTATCCAGAGCGTCTTCCGCTACACGCGCGAGTGGGAGGAAATGACCCGTCGGCTGGGGTTCTGGGTGAACCTGAAGGACGCCTACGCGACGTTCCACAAGGGCTACGTCGAAAGCGTTTGGTGGGGGCTGAAGACGCTGTTCGAGCGCGGGCTGCTCTATCAGGGGCACAAGGTTGTGTGGTGGTGGGCGCAGGGCGGCACGGCGCTCTCGGCGGGCGAGGTGGGCGAGGGGTATAAGACGGTTGATGATCCGTCGGTGTTTGTGAAGTTTCCCCTGGCAGGATCGCCGGTGGAGGGATCGCCCCTGGAGACATCGCCGGTGGAGACATCGCCGGTGGAGGGATCAGAGAGTGGGCAGGCTGGAAGCCTGCCCCACCCGGGTGGGGCAGGCTTCCAGCCTGCCCAAGTGAGGGGTGGGGCAGACTTCCAGCCTGCCCAAGTGAGGGGTGGGGCAGACTTCCAGCCTGCCCAAGTGAGGGGTGGGGCAGGCTTCCAGCCTGCCCAAGTAACTCCCTCACAGATGGCCACCACACCAGCCCGTGCAGGCGTTGGTGGCGAACTGGAAATCCGCCAACGGCGGTTGCCGCATTGGGAGGCCGGCGGCAGCACATATTTCGTCACCTTCCGCACTTTCGGCGTGCGCAAAAGGCCGGATGGCACGGTGCGATCCTCGGAGTTGGCTCCGGCGGAACGCGACCTGGTGCTCAAGGCATGCCTGCATTTCGACGCGCAGCGCATGCTGGTGCACAACGTCGTGGTCATGCCAGACCATGTGCACTTGCTGATTACGCCGGTCGAGAAGACGAGAGGCACATGGTGGTCGCTCAGTGAGCTGCTCCACAGCATCAAGAGCGTCTCCGCGAATGAGATCAGCGCACTTCGCCGGCAGAATGATCCGGCCTGGAGCGGGTCCGTCTGGCAGGACGAGTCATTTGACCGCATCATCCGCAGCGAATCCGATTTTGAGGAGAAACGGAACTACATCCTCGCGAACCCGGCAAAGCGCGGCCTGCCGGAAGACTACCGCTGGCTCTGGGACGAGGGTGGGGCAGGCATCCTGCCTGCCCTGAAGGGTCAGGCCCCAGACGCTGAACCAAGAGCCCAAGAGGCAGCCCCGGGCAGGCAGGATGCCTGCCCCACCCGCACCAGCCTGCTTGTTTGGACAACCACGCCCTGGACGCTCCTCAGCAATCACTTCGCGGCGGTGCATCCGGAGCTTGAGTATGCGCTGGTGCATGATCCGGTCGAGAATGAGCACCTGTACGTCGCCGCGGCGCTCGTCGACGCCCTCGCAAAGAAGCTCAAGCGCGAGCTGTCGATCGTTTCGACCTGCACGGGAGCTGAGCTGCTTGGACTCCGATATGTTCCGCCTTTTACTGATCTGTACTACGCGCGCCTCGGCGACACGAGGGCGGCCCTGCGCGGCGGCGGCGCGGCCCCCGTGGGCTGGCGCGTGGTCGCGGCGGACTTTGTGACGATCGAGAGCGGCACCGGGCTTGTGCATGAGGCGCCGGCCTTCGGCGAGGTGGACTTCAACCTTCTGCTGGAAGAGCGCAAGCGCTTCGAAGATCCCGATGCCGTCCCGCTCCTCAACGCCGTCAACCCCGACGGCGCCTTCAACGACGACGCCCCGCCGCGGTATCGCGGCCGATGGGTGAAGGACTGCGACAAGGAGATCATCCGCGAGCTGCGCGACGAGCGCAAGACGCCTTGGGGCACGCCGCTGCTGTATCACCAGGAGGTCGTGCGGCACGAGTACCCGTTCTGCCCGCGGGCCGAGGACGACCCGCTGATCCAGTACGCCCGCAAGAGCTGGTTCGTGCGCACCAGTGAATTCAAGGACGAGTTCCTGAGGAACAACGCCGCGGTGAACTGGCTGCCTGAGCACATCCGCGAGGGCCGCTTCGGCGATTTTCTGCGCAACAACGTCGATTGGGCCCTCTCGCGCGAGCGCTACTGGGGCACGCCGCTGCCGATCTGGGTGTGCGAGAAGTGCGGCCGCATGGAAGCCGTCGGCTCATTCGCGGAACTAAGAGGCAAGCCGGGTGCGACCGACGGCGGCTACTGGGAAGCGAAGGTGGCCGAGCACCGCGCCGAAGGCGTCGAGCTGCCGCATCACTTGCAGGTGCACAAGCCATACATCGATGAGTGGACGTACGCGTGCAGCGCATGCCAGGGTGGGGCAGGCTTCCAGCCTGCTCAGGCGCATGGTCCTGAGGAAAAGCAGCAACACAGGAATGAGGGCAGGCAGGATGCCTGCCCCACCCCCTATTCAACCCCCTCCACCACAACCCCCTCCACCACCCTCATGCGGCGCGTGCCGGAGGTGATCGACTGCTGGTGGGACGCCGGCAGCATGCCGTTCGCCCAGTGGGGCTATCCGCACACGACCGACAGCATTCGCACGTTCATGGAGCGGTTCCCGGCCGATTTCATCAGTGAGGCGATCGACCAGACCCGCGGCTGGTTCTACGGCCTGCTGGCCATCAGCACGCTGTTGTTCGGACCGCGTGACTGTGAGACCGCGGACTCCGCCGCGCAATGGCTAGCCGGTCCGGACGGAGCCACGCCGCAAGAGGCTTTCCCGCACCCCTTCCGCACCTGCATCGTCCTGGGCCTGATCCTCGGCGAGGACGGGCTGAAGATGAGCAAGCGGAAGAAGAACTACCGCGAGCCCGGATACATCTTCGACCAGTACGGCGCGGACGCGATGCGCTGGTACTTCTTCAGCGGCCAGCCACCGTGGACGAGCATCCGCTTCCAGGAGGCCGCCATCCGCGACGCGCAGCGCGAGTTCCTGGTGAAGCTCTACAACGTGCTGAGCTTCTTCAGCATCTACGCCAGCATCGACGGCTTCGAGGCGATCCCCGACGCGGCCCACGGCAAGCGCCCGACCGCCGAGCGCTCGGAGCTCGACCGCTGGATCATCAGCGAGCTGCATCGCACGATCCGCTTCGTGCGCGAGTCGATGGACCGCTTCGAGAACTTCCCGGCGGCCCAGCGGCTGAGCGAGTTCGTCGAGGCGCTGTCGAACTGGTACGTGCGGCGGTCGAGGGAGCGGTTCTGGCGAGGGATCGAGGGATCGAGGGATCAAAACGCCAAGGAGGGATACTCCGCGAACGACCAGGACAAATGGGACGCCTATCACACGCTCTACGGCTGCCTGTACACGCTCAGCCTGCTCATCGCCCCGTTCACGCCCTTTTTCGCCGAGACCATGTATCAGACCCTGACCCGCGACGGCGGCGGCGCCTGTAGCGCCGACCAGCCCGCCCGGCCAGGAGCGCCCGCACACCCGGTCAGCGTGCATTTGTGCGACTATCCCCAGGCCGACGAGTCGCTCGTCGACGAAGCGCTCTGCGCCGAGATGGACATCGTGCGCGAGATCAGCTCGCTCGGCCGCGCCGCCCGCGCCGCCAGCAGCGAGCCCCGCCTGCGCAAGGTGCGTCAGCCGGCCGCGCTGGTCGAGATCATCCTCGCACGGCCCGAGCACGCCGCCTGGCTTGCCGGGCACGCCGAGCTCATCGCCGACGAGCTGAACGTCAAGCGCGTCGAGTTCGCCGCCGAGGCCGACCAGTACGTCGCGTACAAGGTCGTGCCGAACTTCAAGGCCATCGGGGCGAAGTTCCGCGCCCTTGTCCCGAAGATCAAGGAAGCCCTCGCCGCCCTGCCCGACGCCGCCGCCGCGCGCAAGCAGCTCGCCGATGAGGGCACGCTCCCGCTGACGATCGACGGCGAGCGCATCGAGCTGTCGCCGGACGAGATCGAGATCCGCCTCGAGGCCAAGACGGGCTGGTCGGCGGCCCAGGGCAGGCACGGCGTCGTCGTGCTCAGCAGCCAGATCACGCCCGAGCTGATCGAGGAGGGCCTGATCCGCGAGTTCATCCACCACGTGCAGGCGCTGCGGAAGGAGCGCGAACTGGCCTACGAGGCGCGCATCCGCCTGCACGTCGACTGCGCCGACGAGTTCTGGGCCATCCTCGGCCGGCGCCTGGCGCTCGTGCGGCAGGAGTGCCTCTGCGACGACGTCGTCCGTCGGCCCGTCGCGCCGGAGCGCGGCGCGCTCTCCGTCGAAGGCCACGAGCTGCGCATCGACCTGGCCTGACGGGCGCACCCATGGAGCACCTCGAGGTCGGCATCGCCGTCACCGCCGCCCTGCCGCGCTCCAACGCCGCTTCGACGTGCTCCGGTTGCGCCGCGGAACGCGCCCCGAACGCGGCGCCGAACGGCTCGCCGGCGGCGTGATCGCGGCCTGCTCAGCGCGCCGCCGGCACGTAGTGCAGCGGGCCGCCAAGGCCGAGGTCCCAGCCTGACGCCATCCAGGCCACGAGCATCGCGATCCACACCAGGCCGAACACGACGGAATACGGGAGCATCATCGAGATCAGCGTGCCGATGCCCGCCTTCGGCACGTACTTCTGCGCGAACACCAGCAGGATGACCATGTAGGCGTTCAGCGGCGTCAGCACGTTCGTCACCGAGTCGCCGATGCGGTAGGCGACCTGCGTCAGCTCCGGGCTGATGCCGACCATCATCAGCATCGGCACGAACACCGGCGCGAAGATGCTGTACTTGGCCGACATCGATGCGATCAGCAGGTTGAAGAACATGCACACCAGAATAAACACCACGATCAGCAGGCTGCTCGGCAGGTCCGCCGCCGCCAGCGCCTGCCCGCCGGTCATCGCCAGCATGCGATCGAGGTTCGAGTAGCGGAAATAGGCGATGAACTGGCCGGCGAAGAACGCCAGGATGATGATCGGGGCCATCGTGCCCATCGTCTCGGTCATCAGCTTCGCCACGTCCCCCCCGCGACGGATGCTCCCCGTCGTCACGCCGTACGCCACTCCCGGCAAGACGAACGCCAGCAGGATGAGCGGCACGATCACCGCCACCCAGCGGTCGAAGCCGGGCGGATTCGGGTCCTTGCCGAACAGCGGCGAGCCGGGCAGCATCGCCAGGATGACAATGCCGCCGACGACGACCGCGTTCGCGGCCGCCGCCCAGGCCAGCCCGCGCGCCTCGCGCTCCGGCATGCCGCCGCGGCACAGCGCGTAGATGAACAGCGGCAGCAGGGTGCTGGCTGCCACCGCCGGCGCGCAGAGTTTCAGCCACAGCGGCGGGTTGAGCCAGAGCGAATCGGGCGCGGCCGCGGCGCGGCAGGCGGCGGCGTCTGCGCCGTGCCGGGCCAGTTGCGCGAGCCACTCGGCCGGGCGGGTCATTCCCGCGGCGCCGCTGAGCAGCTCGCTGAGCCACTGATAAGCCGGGCCGAGGGCGAACAGGGGGCACGCGGGCGTCGCCAGCGGGCCGACCGCGGCAACCACGAAGAGCGTGAACAGCAGCGCCGCGGCGGCGGCGCTGAGGAGCGTGTGCGGGCGGCCGAGCTCGCCGGTGAATTCGGCAACCGCCGGCGGGCCGCCCTGGTCGGGCGTTTTCCGGCGGAAGCGCGGCTCGACCAGCCACGAGGAGGCGGCCCAGCCGGCGAGCGTGATCACGAAGACCGACGCGATCATGAACCACCAGTTGCACGTCGGCGCGACGACGTAGTCGGGGTCGATCACCTGTGCTCCGGCGGTCGTCAGGTTCGCGAGCAGCGGGTCGAGGCTGGTGATCAGCAGGTTGGCGTTGAAGCCCGCGGCGATGCCCGCGAACGCCGCCGCGATCCCCGCGAGCGGCGAGCGTCCCAGCGAGACGTACAGGGCCGCGGCCAGCGGCGGCAGCACGACGTAGCCGGCGTCGGTGGCCAGCGACGAGTTGATGCCGACGAAGATGATGGTGGGCGTCAGCAGGAAGCGCGGCACGACCAGCACGATCGCCTTCAGCGCCGCCGCCAGCATGCCGCTCTTCTCCGCGACGCCGATGCCCAGCATCGCCACCAGCACGACGCCCAGCGGCGGGAAGTCGAGGAAGTTGCGGACCATGGTGGAGAGGCACCAGAAGAGCCCGTCGCTGCTGAGCAGGCTGCGCGGGGCAATGGGCGGGATGTCGCCGGCGTCGCCGCTGAGCACGAAGATCGCCTCGCCCTCGTCGTCGAGCAGCGGCGGGCCGTGGCCGGAGGCGGGCGTTGGGGCGTCGGCGGGCGGCGGCTCGTGGACGGGCAGGATGCGCCGCGCGTCGCTGACCAGCTCGAGTCGCGGCTTTCCGTCGGCGTCGAGCACGGGGCGCACGCGCGGCTGGCCCTCGTGCGTCAGCGGCTGCCCTGTGGGGCCGGTGACGAAGGTGAAGGCCTGGCGATAGACGCGCGGCTGCACGCTCCATTGGCCGACGGAGGCCGCGTGCGAGGCGATCATGACGATGACGGCGCCGATCACGAAGAGCAGGGCCGGGTCGGGCAGCTTGTTGCCGATCCACTCGATCCAATCGAGGATTCCGCCGGCCTTCGGCGAGCGCGCTTGCGACATCGTCGTCTCTCCGGTCTGACGCGCGGCCGCCGGGGCCGCTGATGATATTGCGTGGTCAGTGCGGCTCCTGCGGCACGCGCGGCGGCGTGCCGAACATCGTCCCCTCGGCGGTCATGCGCCCTTCGGTTCGACCGCCGGTGCGCGCGTAGTGCTCGCAGACGAGCTCGACCGCGGCGTCCACGTCGTCGGTCAGGTGGAAGAGACCCAGGTCTTCGGGATCGATGTTGGCGAAGCGTTTGAGCAGGACGTCGTGCATCCATGCGACGAGCGGCTGCCAGTACTCGGTGCCGATGAGCACGACCTGCATCGAGGGCGCCTTGCCGGTCTGGATCAGCGTCATGGCCTCGAAGAATTCGTCCATCGTGCCGAACCCGCCGGGGAAGCAGACGAACGCCGTCGCGTACTTGACGAACATGACCTTGCGCGCAAAGAAGTAATGGAAGTTCAGCGAGATGTTCTGGTAGTGGTTCGGCCGCTGCTCTTCGGGCAGCGCGATGTTCAGACCGATGCTGCGCCCGCCCGCCTCCGCCGCTCCCCTGTTCGCGGCCTCCATGATCCCCGGCCCGCCGCCGGTGATGATCGCGAACCCGCGCTTCGACAGCTTGGCCCCAAGCTCCACCGCCCGCTGGTAGTACGGGTCGCTCGGCGGTGTGCGGGCCGAGCCGAAGACCGAGACCGCCGGCGACACGTCGGCCATCACCTCGAAGCCGTCGACGAACTCCGCCATGATGCGGAACAGCCGCCAGGTGTCCGCCCCGGTGTTGTCGTAGATGTGGTTGCGCACCGCACGCACCTCCTCGTCCGGCTCCGCGGCCGATCGGCGCCGTGAAAAGCGAGATGATAGCAGGCGGGCGCGTGGCGGAAAGGCAGCCGAGCGCTTTCGTGCGGCTCGTCAGTAGCGCGTCGCCGCCGGCTGAACGGCGTCGAGGGCGACGCTCGCCGGCACGCCTGGCGGCGACGACGCGTCGAGCCCGCGCAGCTCCGCAACCGCGGCCGCGAGCCGGCCGAGCCGCGCCCGGTGCGAATGCTCCCGCAGGCAGCGCGCTCTGCCCGCGGCGCCGATCGTGAGCGCCTCATCGGCGTGCTCGAGATAGTGCCGGCATTTCTCGATCAGCTCAGGCGCGCTGCCGAACGTCTCGCATTCGCGCCCGCGCTCCAGCCATTGTGCAGCACCCGTGGCGGCCTCGCACAGCAGCATGCCGCCGCTCAGCGCCGCCGCCAGCGCCGCCGGCTCGAGCCCGGCCTCGGCGTCCGGCGGGGTGAAGGCGAGGTTGATCAGCGCCGGACGCGCTTCGCGCGTGGCGCTGATCCCGTTGCGCTCCCACCCTTCGCCGCTGACCAGCAGTTGCCGGGGAAGCTCGGCGCTCAGCCGCCGCAGCGCATGCACGCGCCGCTCAACGTCGCCCATGCCGCTGTATAGCCGGCGCGCGGCGTAGTACTCGCTGCGGCGATCGAGCGGGCTGTCGGGCGTCAGCGCCAGTCCGCAGGCGTCGGCGAAATGCGCGTCGCGGCCGTCCGCGAGGGCCGCGCGAGCCAGCAGCGCCGTGCGCAGCGCGCTGCCGAGGTGCGCCCGGCCGGGGAGGAACAGCTCGTCGCGCGCATCGCCGTGATACGCCACGGCGCGCGGCAGCGACAGCGCATCCCGCTCCGCCCCGGACGCCGCCGCCGCGCCGGGCGGCAGCTCGACGACGCCCGGCACGCCCAGGCGGCGCAGCTCGTCGGCGTGTGGCGCGTCGGCCACGAGTTTGAACCAGCGGCGGCTGGCGAGGCACTGCCAGAGCGCGTCGGGCGTGAGCGCGGCCAGCGCCACGGGAAGCGGTTGGGTGAACTCGGAGACGAGCGGGACGCCCAGCGCTTCGTGCAGGAGGCTGACGCGCGCTTGGCCGCCCTGCTGCACGAGCAGCAGCCCGGCGCCGTCGCGGTCGAAGAGGGCGTCAAGCCCGGCGCCGCGGAGCTGCTGCGCCGCCTGCGTGCCGGCCTGGATCCGGCCCGCCAGGTCGGCGTCGGCGTGCACGGTGAGTTCGAGCAGCGCGTGGCCGGCGGATTGCAGCGCCGGACGCAGTGATACGTCACCGATCAGAGCGATCTTCATGCGCGGCTCCATTCTGGCGTGTGCGGCGCCGACTCCAGGCAGTGCTCGATGAACAGCACGCCGCGATTGGCGCTGCCGGGCGCGGTGCGTTCGTTGAAGACGTAGCGGCACTCGTCGTGGACGAGCACGTCGCCGATGTAGTCGAGGTTGCAGGGCCGGCCGAGGTAGGCGTCGAAGCCGAAGTCGCGGCCGGGCACCTGGAAGTCGTGGATCATGATGAGCTTAGGCTGCTTGACGGCCATCAGCAGGCGCAGCTCGTCGCGCAGCGGCCAGTAGTGCCCCCAGTGCGCGTCGAGGAACGCCAGCAGCGGGTAGCGCAGCTCGGGCATGATCTGCGCCAGCACGGCCGACGAGTTGCCCAGCAGCGGGCGGATGCGCGGCTGGTCGCGGAGGCGCGCCAGCGCCTCGCAGTACTGCTTCTCGACCACCTCGATCGTGTAGACCCTCGGAATGATCCGCGCCAGGCCCAGCGTCGTGTAGCCCTCGAACGTCCCGGTCTCAACCGCGCAGGCGAAACCGCAGCGGCGGTGGTAGGCGAGCACCATCCGTACCAGCTCGCCGTCGGCGTTGAACATGTTGCGGAACTCGGGCGGCTCCGCGAGCCAGCCCGCCGCATCGAGCGCGATGGGCGCTTCCCCGGACCCTGCCAGTGTCGCGTTCATGGCTGCTCCCGTGTGCGGCGACTGGCGCGGCAGAACCCGGCCGCACCGCGATCCGAAGGCAGGCGCTTCGCCGCGCTCAGCATGCCGTTGAAACGCTCGCGATGCCCGGGGCGCTCCCGGCCAGCCCCGGTGCGCTCGCAGCGAATGGCGCCGTGGCCGCGGGGGGCGTCGCGCTGCGGACATAGAGCGCGTCTCCCCACACGCTGGGCGCCGCCGACGGATAGAGGGCGCGGCGCTCGAAGCCCGCCGCCCGCATGAAGCGCTCGACGTCCTCGAAGAGCGGCATGTCCTTGTAGAACCTTCGGAAGCCGACCTCGAGAAACACGGCCCGCGCGTGCCGCAGCAGCTCGCGCGCTCCCGCCAGTGCCCGGAGCTCCGCACCCTGGATGTCCATCTTGACGATGTCGATGCACCGCGGATCGACCCCCGCTTCGCCGCACCAGCGATCCAGCGTGAGCGTCCGCACCCGCTCGCCCCCGGTGATCTTGTGATAAAGCACGAGCGGGTTGCGCTCTTCCTGAAAACCCAGCAGCGACGCCGACTGCCCCCCCGCCGTCAGGTTGATCGTCGTCTCGCCGTCCTGGTCGCTGACGGCGGCCCGCACCGCATTCACGCGCAGCTCGGCGGCGGCCCGCTCCAGCTCGGCGAAGTTGGCCGACACCGGCTCGAAACTGTGGATCTCCGCCTGCGGAAACGCCCTCCGCAGCAGCCGCGCCGTCGTGCCCGTGAAGGCCCCGCAATCGAGAATGACGCGCGGCCGCGGGACGACACGCCGGCACTCATCGATCCAGTCGCCGAGGTTGAAGTACGCGGCCGATGCCTCGCTCGCGGCGGCGCTGGCTGTCGAGGGCGCCCGCGGCAGCTCCAGCCGCCGCACGATCTCGCGCAGCCGGTGAGAATAGAGGTGCGATTGCAGCGTCCGCCGCTGGCCGGCGGCGGCGATCTCGGCGGCGCGCCGCGGGTTGGCCAGGTAGTGCTGGCACTTGTCGAGCAGCTCGGCCTCGTCGTGAAACGTCTCGATCTCGATGCCGATCTCGAAGTGCTCGGCCAGCTCCGGCCGCGCCAGCGCCAGCAGGAAGCCGCCCGCCGCCGTCACCTCGAACACGCGCGCGCTCAGGCCGCATTCGCAGCCCTCGTCGGGCAGGTCGATGTTGACGAGCGCCGTGCGGAACAGCTCGAGCGCTTCGGCCAGGGTCGCCGGCGCCGGCCCGCATTGAAGCCCGTACTGCGCGTCCCAGCCTTCTCCGAAGAGCTGGAAGACATCGCCGAGCTGGCGCTTGAGCAGCATCACGAAGCGGTCGCGCCTGGCCACCGCGCAGATCGCCAGGTACGCCTGCCGCGCCCGCAGATAGGCCGATAGCCGGCGGTGATTCTCCTCGGGAGCGACCTCCGGCCCGCAGGGCTTGCCCATCTTCAGCAGCGCGTGGTACACGTCGTAGAACGCCGCCCCGACGACGCCGCGATCATGCGCGTACGCCATCAGGCCCGGCGTCAGCGCGTGCAGCGCGTCCTGGCGGCCGGGCCCGAAGAAGCCGCCGCGCAGCGAGCCAACGAAGGCGATCGGGACGCGGGCCGCGTTGGGTTCGAGCGGGCGCGTGCCGTACTCGAAATCGGGCGCAGCCGCGGGCATGTACGAAAGCCCCGGCACGCCCATTTGCTGAAGCTCGTAGACCTGGGCGCGGTCGGCGACGAACTTGAACCAGCCGTCCAGGTGCAGCGACGGCCAGTCGAAGCCGGGCTGCCCATCGGCCAGGCTGATGGGGATTCCGTTCGGAAAAAACGAAGCCAGCGGCGCACCGAGCGCCTGGTGCAGTGGCCTCAACTCCAGCGGCGCACGGTAGCCGGGGTTGAACTCGATCGGCTTTTCCGGATCAACGGCCCCCGCCGCCAGCAGATGCAGCAGCCCGTCGCCGTCAAGGTCCATGAGCAGGTCTGGAGATGCCCGCCGGAGCCGCTCGTAGGTTCGCTGGCCGGCGTTGACGCGCCGGTGCAGTTCAGGCTCGGACGGATGGGCCGGCCCGTTGTCGCCGGCGGCCACGGTCGCAAACGCCAGGGCACGCGCCGCGCTTGGCCAGACGTGGTCGGAGAATACGGCGACGCGCATGGACTGCTCCCGGCGCCGAGGGCTCGCGTCCCCGCGGGCGCGCTGTGCTCCCTTATCGGCGGTTTCGGGGGCGACGGCTGAGCGGATGTGGGGGTTCGTCCCCGGTGACGGTCCGGGGCGGCGCGGCGACCGCAGATCATGCGAGCAGCGCGACCGATCCGCGGTCCGGCGGCGGATGCCTGGCTGCGCTCGGCGTGACGCGAGGGAGCCGCAGCAGCGTGGATGGGCTTCAGTCCGTCTCGAGCCGCACGCGCAGCGCCTCGTCCTCCAGGTAATACACGAACCGCAGCGTCGCGCCGCAGTCGTAATCGGCGTTGCGCAGCAGGAAGATCTCGTCCGTCGAGTCCGTCACCTCCAGGACCGCGGCGTTGAACACGCGCGGCCGGCTGACGCCCAGGCTGCGCACGCGCTCGCACGCCAGCACCGTGTGTGCCGTGCCACGCGATGGAATCTCGGCGAACTGCCGCTGGATGAAGCTCGTGTTCAGGTGCGCGACCACGAACAGGCTCGGCGCATCCGCGGCACTGTCGCTGTAGTAGAAGTTCGGCGTCAGGTCCAGCGCCGTTTCGTTGACGAACTCGATACGCACCGGCGGCGGAGGACCGGCCGGCTCCAACGGCACGCAGCCCACCAGCCCGGCGAGCACGGCGGCGGCGACCACTGTCGCAGCGAACAATCGCGGGCCACCCGGCGCACCCGCTTCCTGACGCGGCTTCTGCATGATCCGAGCCGCGCCCGTAAGCAAGCGGTTGCGCCAGACGAATTCCGGTTGTGCCAGGTCCGTCACGTCACGGCTCCACGACGAACGAAGTTGTGAACCCGCCGCCCGCCTGGCGCGAGTAGGTGAACGTCACCCGCCCGCCGCAGAACACGCTCAGGTCCTGCGCCAGGATGATCTCGCGCCCGACGCCGTCCGGGTTGTTGAGGTTGTCGCCGAAGCGCCCGCCGAGCGTGCCGATCAGGCGGGCGTCGCTGCACGGAACCGTGAACGAGTCGCTGCTGAAACGCGCGATCAGCCCCAGCGTCCCCACGCCGAACGCCGTGTACTTGCGGTTCAGGTTGAACAGCTCCTCGCGCGACACGGCGGTCGCGGAGAGAAAAATCTCCGGGTCGAGCGTGACGTCGGTGGTGTTCACGATGCGGATCGTGATGGTGCCGGTCGTGTTCGGGTCGCCGCCGTCGTTGTTGTCGCCGCCGTTGTTCGGCGGAGGAACGAACACGCACGCCACTCCGCCCAGCGTGCAGGCAACGAGGAATGACGCCAGCCCCGAGTGTCGCAGGCTCATGTTCTGGACCTCCCGCGCGGAATCGAACGCCGCGCCGCATCCATTATCCCAGGCACCAACTGGCCGGCAACCAGCGCAGCCGGGCCGTCCTCAGCCCGACCCAGCCGCCGCCGAGCGCACCGCGTTTGACGCCCGCCGCCGCTCGCGTACGATCCGCACCGGGAAGAAGGAGCGGCCCATGAAACGGTTCGCATGCGTGGCGCTCGTGACCGTCACCGCGTCGCTGGCGTGGGCCGGAGAACCCGCCGGCGTTCACTGGCCCGGCTTCCGCGGACCGCTCGCAAGCGGCGTCGCCGAGGGCTTCGCGTTGCCGACGAGCTGGGACGTCGAGAAGGGCGAGAACATCCGCTGGCGCACGCCGATCGCCGGCCTTGGCCATTCGTGCCCGGCGATCTGGGGCGATCGCGTATTCCTCACGACGGCGGTCAGCGAGGCGAGCCAGGAGCTTCGCGTCGGGCTGTATGGCGACATCGCGCCCGTGGACGAGACGCGGCCGTTCGAATGGAAGCTGCTCTGCCTGGACAAGAAGACGGGCAAGGTGCTCTGGGAGCGCGTCTGCCACAAGGGCGTGCCGCGCGTCAAGCGCCACCCGAAGGGCTCGCACGCCAACTGCACCCCCGCGACCGACGGGCGCTACGTGGCGGCATTTTTCGGCCCCGAAGGGCTGCACTGCTACGACCTGAGCGGCCAGCACCTGTGGTCGAAGGACCTCGGCGAGCTCGACGCCGGCTTCCACGCCGTGCCCGCGGCGCAGTGGGGCTTCGGCAGCTCGCCGATCATCCACGAGGGCCGCGTCATCGTGCAGTGCGACGTGCAGAAGGACTCGTTCATCGCCGCCTTCGACGCCGGCGACGGCCGCGAGCTCTGGCGCACGGCCCGCGCCGAGGCCCCTACCTGGTGCACGCCCACGCTCTACTTCCCCGAGGCCGCGGGCGGAACCAACGGCGCAGCGCCCGCGGCCCAGATCGTCGTCGGCGGCTGGCGGCACATCGGCGCCTACGACTTCTCCACCGGCAAGGAAATCTGGAAGATGGCCGGCACGGGCGGCATCCCCGTGCCCACGCCCATCGCCGACCGCGACCTGCTGTTCTTCACCGCCAACCACCGGCCGACGCCCTTCGTCGCCGCCGTGCGGGCCAACGCCCGCGGCGAGATCGCCCTGCCGACCGACGACAGGAAGCACGAGGCCGTCGCCTGGGCCGACGCCGGCTTCGGCGCCTACATGCAGACGCCGATCGTCTACCGCGGCGTGCTCTACGTCTGCCGCGACAACGGCGTGCTGGCCGCGTACGACGCGCGCACCGGCAAGCAGCACTTCCGCGAGCGCCTCGGCGACGGCCGCACCGGCTTCACCGCCTCGCCCGTCGCCGGAGACGGCAAGCTCTACTACACCAGCGAGCAGGGCGACGTGTTCATCCTCAACGCGGCCCGCGACTTCGAGCCGATCACCAGCGGCCAGATCGGGCAGACCTGCATGGCCACGCCGGCGGTCTCCGAAGGCGTGCTGTACTTCCGCACGGAGAAAGAGCTGATCGCGATCGGCGGCCCGAACTGAGTAACCGCATGCAAATCCCGCAGATGCAGTACGAGGTCCTGTGCGCCGCCGCCGAGGCCGCGGCGCCCTCGCTGATTCGCGAGCTGGCCGCGCGCCTGAAACGCGACCAGGCGCAGGTGGCGGCGGCGTGCGCGGCGCTGGAGCAACAGGGCTGGATCACGATCAGCGAGCAGCCCTACGACGAGCTGTCGCTCGGAGGCGAAGGGCGCGCCTACGCCTCGTCCCCCCTGCCGGAGCGCGTCATCGTCGGCGTCCTCCGGGCGCAGGGCGGCCGCTGCCGGATCACGGAGATACCGCGGCATTGCGGGCTCGACGCCGGCCAGGTCGGCCAGACGCTGCGCTGGCTGGCGCAGCGCGGCTGGGCGGTCAAGCAGGGCGACGATCTGGCGCTGACGGAAGCCGGCCGCGCCCTGGACGATACCCCCACCCCCGACGAGCGGCTCATCCGGGCCCTGGCCGACGGGCGCGCGGCGCGCGCGGCGGAGCTCGAAAACGCCGGCGTTCCGGTCGCGCGGGCGATCGAGCTGGCCGGCAAGCGCAAGGGCTTCGTGAACGTCAAGCCGCGCACCGACCGGTCCGTGGCGCTGACCGACGCCGGCCGCGCCGCGCTCGCGGCGGGCCTCGCGGGCCGCCGCTCGGTCACGCAGCTCTCGCCTGAGCTGCTTGCTGATGGCGGCTGGCGCGAGGTGGACCTGCAACCCTACGACGTGACGCTCTCGGCCAGGAAGCTATACCCCGGCAAGGAGCACGCCTTTCAGCGAACGCTCGACCGCGTGCGGCGCGTCTTCCTCGAGATGGGCTTCACCGAGATCGTCAGCCCCTGGGTCGAGAGCAGCTTCTGGGATTTCGACGCGCTCTTCCAGCCCCAGGACCACCCCGCCCGCGACATGCAGGACACCTTCTACGTCTCGCGCCCCGACCGCGCGCGCCTGCCCGACGACGCCCTCGTCGAGCGCATCTGCGCCACGCACGAGACCGGCGGCGACACCGGCAGCACCGGCTGGCGCTACCGCTGGAGCCGCGAGCTGGCCCACAAGCCGGTGCTGCGCACGCACACGACGGCGGCGACGATCCGCGCCCTGGCCGATCATGCCCGGCGCACGCCCGACGCCCCCGGCAAGTACTTCGTCATCGGCCCGGTCTTCCGGCGCGAGACGGTTGATTACAAGCACCTCCCCGTCTTCCACCAGGTCGACGGGATCATCGTCGATCCGCAGGCGAGCCTCTCGACGCTGCTCGGCACGCTGAGCGCCTTCTACGGCAAGATGGGCTTTCCGAAGGTGCGCTTCCGTCCCAGCTTCTTCCCCTACACCGAGCCCTCCGCCGAGGTGTTCCTCTGGCTCGAAGGCCGCAACGAATGGGTCGAGATGGGCGGCTCCGGCATCTTCCGGCCCGAAGTCACGCGCCCGCTGGGCATCCGGCAGCGCGTGCTCGCCTGGGGCCTCGGACTGGAGCGCCTGGCCATGATGATCCACGGGTTGAAGGCGATCGGCGACCTGTATTTCGCGACGATGCCGTGGCTGCGCGAGACGCCGCTCTCGCGCGCCTGATCGAGGCCGCTGCGACGCGGACCACTCGCCGCCGCGCCTACTCCAGGTAGCCCAGCTCGCTGAGCCGCTTCTCCAGGACCTTGCGGTCTTCCTCGGAATATACCTCGCCGTGCTCCTCGAGCGCCTTGCGGATCGGCGGCTCGCGTTCGACCAGCGGCTGCGTGACGAAAGCCTCGCTGAGCACGCGGCCCTCCATGTCCACCGGCACGCGCATCCCGAGCGCCGCCAGCGCCGTCGGCGTCAGGTCGACGATGTCCGCCTCCAGCCGCTCGCCGCGGCGCACCTTCGGCCCGCGCATCGCGAAGACGCCCTCGGCCCGGTGCGTGCCCTCGAGCCGCCGCAACGGGCACCAGCGCACCGGCTGGCGGCCGCGGATCTTGCGCACCACCGCCAGCCCCGGCTGCGGCGACAGCAGCAGGTCGGGTAGGTCCGGGTGCTCCTCGCGCGTGCAGCCGTAGAGCTGCTCGGTGCGAAAGACGTCGGCGAAGATGCGCATTGGCCGGCCGTCGCGGCCGGTCGTCTCCGCCGCCAGCAGCCGGCCGCGGATCTCGTCGCGCAGGGCCTCGTACTCCTGCGGCTCGACGATGCCGAGCGGCCCGCGGCCCTTGAGATTGATGTAGAGGAAGCCGTAGATGCCTGCGTGCATGACGCAGGCGCGGGTGCGCTCCCAGTCGACGGCCAGGTCGCGCTCGATGCCGCGGCTGCCCTGCTCGAAGCGGTTGGCCCGGCCCTTGGTCAGGCGGTGCAGCCAGTGGCCGGCGCGCGTCTCCGCCTGCTGCCAGCGGCTGCGCAGGTGCAGGTAGCCCCACTCCTGGAGCAGCAGGTTCGGCTGGGCCTTGCCGTCGAGGCTGCCGTGCCCGTGGTCGGACATGATCAGCACGGTGGCGCGGTAGCGCTCCGCGTACTCGAAGAGCCGCTCCAGCGCCTCGTCGAGCTTGCGGAAGCACTCCGCGGCCATGCGGGCCTGCGCGGGGTAGCGGTGCTGGTAGCGCGGATCGAGGTACTTCCACGCCTTGTGCTGGAGGTTGTCCACCAGCTTGTACACGATCATCAGCACGTCCCAGCCGTACTTGTCGCCGCAATACCGCGTGATCTCCCACCCCTGCTCGAAGCTGTTGCAGATGTACTCCAGGTTCTCACGCAGGATCGCCGACCCTCCGAACGCCCGCCGCTTCCAGTTCGTCCGGTACGAGTAATTCGGGATCTCGCGCAGAATCTCCGCCTTCAGCTCGCGCGGCCAGGTGAAGTCCGCGTCGATGCTCGGCGTCTCAAAGCCGCTGATCATGAAGCCGTTGACCGGCCGCGGCGGGTAGGTCATCGGCACGTTGATGCTGCCCACCCGCAGCCCCTTCTCGCTCAGCAGCTCCCACAGCGTCTTTTCCTGGATCTCGTAGGTGCTGTTGAAGGTCAGCGTGTGCGTCCGGACGTCGTACTTCTCGAAATCGACGATCCCGTGCTTGCCCGGACCCTTGCCCGTCATGAACGTCGTCCACGCCGCCGGCGTGATCGGCGGCCGCGTCGATTGCAGCACGCCCGACACCCCCTCGCGGATGAACCGCGCCAGGTGGGGCATGTGCCCGGCGGCCATCAGCGGATCGAGCACGTCGAAGGTCGCGCCGTCGAGCCCGATGATCAGCAGCCGCTCGGCCAGCGGATTCAGCGGCCGCGGCGAGGGCGCCGACCGACCCTGCGGAACGGGCCGAACGCCCTGCGCTTCGGCCGCCGGCAAATCACGAGCTTGCGTCAAGACGCTCACGCCATTCTCCTTCCACCAGCGCGCCGCCCGCTGCGGGAGCGAGCGGACCTCGGACCGCAGCCGCCCTCGGCTGCCACCCGGCGACCCTGCCGGGCCGCATGAGTCCGTTTCCGGGAGCCTGAACTGTGTGAGAGTACATCCGGCGCCGCCCGGCGGCAATTCACCCGGTGGTGCCCACCGGCTGGCGTGGGTCAGCGTGATCCGAGCCCCAAGCGCCAGCGCGGGGGCGCATCCGAGCCCCAAGCGCCAGCGCGGGGGCGCCTCAGCGCGCGCACGCCGCCGTGCGCGCGGGCCGTCTGGACGCCAATTTGAGATTCTGCTTGCACTGCCGGCGACGTCCGCCGGAGCACGCGTTGGTGTTGTGCTGCGACGAGAAGAGCCAGATCCCGGCGCTCGATCGGACGCAGCCCGGCCTGCCGGTGAAGAAGGGCCGCCGTGGCGGCAGCGGCTGGATTCACTACCAGCGGTGCCCGGCGCGATCTACGGCGCCCGCCAAAAACCGCGCCCCCGGCTTGCCAGACGGCGCGCCCCAACGCAGAATCAGCAGCCGACACGGATGGGCCCATTGTCGGAAGGAGCCGGCGCATGTTCCGAACCCGCACGCTCATTCTCACCTCGCTGGCCGCGACGCTCGGCCTGGCGTCCTGCAACCAGCCCGCCGAGCCGATGCAGCCCTTCAGGCCGAAGGAGAAGGACTACGGCCGCGCCCTGCCGCCCGGGGCGCTGGCGCTGCGGAAGATCGACCCGCGCGACTACCCCGACTTCGCGCCCGGGTTCGAGCGCCGCGCCGAGCTCGAGCAGGCGATTCGTCACAGCCTCGACTACCTCTCGCGGCCGTCGAGCCGCCGCTACTTCCCCTACGGCGACGTCACGCACGAGCGCGCCGTGGCATCGCTGAACGCGTTCCTGGGCGTGCTGCATGCGGCGCGCGACGCGCGCGAGTTCGACCAGCTCATCCGCGCCCGCTTCGAAGTCTACCAGTCGGTCGGCTGCGACGACCGCGGCACCGTCTACTTCACCGGCTACTACACGCCCATCTTCGAAGGCCGCAAGCAGGCCGACGAGCGCTTCCGCTACCCGATCTACAAGATCCCCGCCGACCTCGTGAAAGACGACGAGGGACGCACCATCGGCCGCCGCGCCGGCGGCGCGAGCGTCGTCCCCGGCTACTACACGCGGCGCGAGATCGAGGAGCAGGGGCTGATGCGCGGGCGCGAGCTGGCCTGGCTCCAGGACCCCTTCGAGGCCTACGTCGTCACGGTGCAGGGCTCGGCCAAGCTGCGGCTGGAGAACGGCGGGCTGTGGGAACTGGGCTACGCCGCCAACAACGGCCACGAATACACGCCGATCGCGCCGCTGCTGGTTCGCGACCGCGCCATCAAGGCCGCCGAGGTCTCCTTGCAGGCCATGCGCCGGTTCTTCACCACCCGGCCCGATCTCGTCCCGCACTACACCTGGAACAACGACCGCTTCGTCTTCTTCAAGGAGACCAGCGGCGGCCCCTACGGCAGCATCAACGTGCCCGTGACGCCCTTCTACAGCATCGCCACCGACAAGGACGTCTTCCCGCGCGCCTGCCTCGCGTTCATGCAGACGCGGATTCCGGCGCCCGCGGCGACCGCGTCCGACGCCGTCACCATGCGGCCGTACGCAGGCTTCGCGCTCGATCATGACACGGGCGGGGCGATCCGGGCGGCCGGCCGCTGCGACATCTACATGGGCGTCGGGCCGCAGGCCGAGGCCCTCGCAGGCCGCACAGGCGCCGAGGGCCGGCTGTATTACATCTTCGTGCGGCCCACCAGCCTGGCGTCCGGCTCGTAAGGGCGGATTCTGCCGCGGCCTTATCCTGGGGTCGCGCGCCCTCGTCAGCCTGAGCTCGCGCGGCGGCCGACGGGCCCTGCGGCGAATGGAGCTCGCCTGCGATCCGAAGGCACGCAGCCGATAACGGCGATTCCTCCCGGTTGGCGTCGGCGAGGGGTTGGAGCAATTGGATCACGCCGCTATAGTGCAGTCAGCGAGTCTCGCCTTTTCGTCGTTGTTTTCAGCCCACGCATCGGGCGCCCGCCAAAAGGGAGAAGCCATGTTGCTCCGTCTCATTCCAGCGCTGCTGGCTGCCGGCCTGCTGTTTCCCGCCGCCGTCAGCGCCGACACCAATCCGCCCGTCGAACCGATGGCCGGCGAGAAGCTCGACCCGACCACCTACGGGCCGGCGGTGATCGAGGACATGCGCGCGGTCGAGGACCGCGACGTCCTCCGTCGCGTCTTCGAGCTGACGCAGCCGCCGGCGGAGCCCGGCCCGCGGCTGGGTGCGTGGCAGGTGCCGCCTGCGCCGGCGGCGCGGCACGCGGCGTCCGGCGAACGCTATGTCATGAACAAATGGGGGGCGGCGCGGATGGCGATCGGCTTCCCTTCGCGCGTCGATCTGCACGGCGCGTTCGTGGCCGGGCACGGCGACCCGGCGCAGGCCGCGACCTGCCTGCGGGCCATCGGCTACCGCGACGGCCAGCGCGTGCAGGTGACCGGGTGGTTCGTCGGCCTGACCGCCGAGCCCGAATGGCTCGAGTTCGACCTGGCCGGGATCGACCGGGTCGAGCTTGAGGCGCTGCCCGTGAACCACAACGCGGCGTGGTACGGGCTCGACGACCTGAGTTTCACGCCGGTGGACGCCGCCGGCCGGCCGTTGTCGCAGATGGTGATCCTGGACTTCGAGGACACGTACTTCAAACAGGAGCTGACGGGCAGCGACTACGCCGGCCTGACCTGGGAGGAAGGCAGCGAAGGTTTCCGCCGCCTGGATGACGCCGTCCCTGGGCCGCGCACGCCCCCGGCGCCGCCACCCGATGCGCCGTTCGACGAGCGGGGCGATGCGGGCGGACTGGTCAGCGGCGTGATCGATCCGCCGACGATCCTGCTGAGCTTCGAGGGCGTGCGCCGCGGCGACGCGGGCCAGAGCAGCTTTCCCCCCGACAGTTGCGGCGCGATCGGCCCCACGCACTACGTCGAGATCGTGAACCGCAACCTGGCGATCTACAACCGCGAGACCGGCTTCGAGCTCAGCAACGTGTCGCTGACGTCGTTCCTGCCCGGGTCGAGCGGCGACCCGCGCATCGTGTTCGACCAGCACAGCAACCGCTGGATCGTGCTGGTCACGGACTTCAGCACGCGCAACTTCCTGGCCGTCTCGCTCACCGACAACCCGACCGGGCAGTGGTTCAAGACCAACTGGGTCGTCTCGCAGGGCACCGACGCCAACTGCTCCCCCGACTACCCGACGCTCGGCGTCGACGCCAACGGCATCTACACGGGGGCGTACATGTTCGGCACCGGCTGCGGCGGCATGACCGTGTTCGCGATCGACAAGGCCCCGCTGATCGCTCAGAACCCGAGCCTCGGCACCATCACCGCCTTCCGCGGCCTGCCGTACGAGAGCGCCATCCAGCCCGTGCACACCTACGGCGACCCCGGCGGCGAGTACCTGATCTCGACCGGCACCACCAACAACGCCCTGAAGCTGCGCCGCGTGCTGCCGCCGCTGACATCGCCTCTGCTGCAAGACCTCGGCTCGATCCCCGTGACGTCATACAGCAACCCGCCGACGGCCCCGGCGCTGGGCTCGAACCCGAACATCAACACGGTGGACCGGCGGCTGATGAACGCGGTGTACATGAACGGCTTCATCTATACGGCGCACTGCATCTCGTTCCAGAGCCGGGCGGCCTGCCGCTGGTACCAGATCCGCGTCAGCAACAACTCCGTCGTGCAGTTCGGCACCGTCACCGAGTCGAACCGGCACTACTACGACCCGGGAATCTGCGCCAACCCCAGCGGCGACGTTGTCATGGGCTTCTCCGGCTCGAACGCCAGCGAGTACGTCGGCGCCTACGTCTCCGGCCGCACGGCCAACGACTCGCCCGGACAGATGTCCGTGCCGATCCTGATGAAGGCCGGCGAAGCCGCGCAGAACAACATCGACGGCGCCAACCGCAACCGCTGGGGCGACTACAGCCTCACCACGCTCGACCCGCTCGACAACACCACGCTCTGGACCATCCAGGAGTACGCCGAGTCGCCTGCAAACATCTGGGGCACCTGGATCGGCAAGCTGCGCATGATCCCGACCGCCCTCAAGATCACGCTGCCATTCGGCGCGCCCAGCGTGCTCACTCCCGGCGCCCAGACCAGCTTCCCCGTGCTGATCGAGAACGGCTCCGAAACCGTCGTCCCCGGCAGCCCCACGCTCTGGTATCGCTTCTCCGCCGGCGCGTTCCAGCCCGCGCCGCTGATTCACAACGGCGGCGATTCGTACACCGCCGTCATCCCCCCGGCGACCTGCGCCGCGACGCCGCAGTTCTACGTCAGCGCCCAGGGCGACGGCGGCACGATCGTCAGCGTCCCGGATGGCGCGCCGGCGAGCTTCTACAGCGCCCAGGTGGGCGACTTGGTAACGGTCGCTGACGACAACTTCGAGACCAACCAGGGCTGGACCGTCACCAACACGAGCGTCACCGCCGGCGCCTGGGTGCGCGCGGTGCCCGCGGGCAGTGCAGGCGCCCGCGGAGACCCGGTCGCCGACTACGACGGCTCCGGGCAGTGCTGGGTCACGGGCAACGGCTTCGACGAAGACCTGGACGGCGGACCGACCCGCGCCACCTCGCCCGTGTACGACCTGTCGGCGCCGGGGCAGTACCTCGTGTCGTACGCACGCTGGTTCTACAACGACGACAACGACGCCGACCGCCTGACCGTCGAGATATCCAACAACAACGGCTCGACCTGGGTGCTGGTCGAGTCGATCGGCGGCAGCACCGGTTGGCAGATCGGCTCGTTCAACCCGGCCAGCTACGTGCCGCTCACGACCCAGATGCGCCTGCGCTTCAGCGCGACCGACAACCCGAACAACTCCGTCACCGAGGCGGCGTTCGACGCGCTGAAGATCACCCGGCTCAACTGCACGGACGTCCCCCAGTGCGCCGCCGACCTTACCGGCGACGGCCGCGTCTGCCAGGACGACCTCGGCATCCTGCTCGGCGACTTCGGCTGCACCGGCGGCGCATGCGCCGGAGACGTCGACGGCGACGGCGACACCGACCAGGGCGATCTCGGCGTGCTGCTGGCCGAGTTCAACACCTGCGGCGGCGGCTGCTGACCGGTCGCGGGCTGCGAGGACGCGGCGACCGACGACGGCACGGACGACGGCGGCGCGGTGACGGGCGGTTCACGCCAGCCGCTTCGCGACCCAGTCCCGCCCCGCCTCCAGCGCCTCGGACAGTCGGGCCGGGTTCTTGCCGCCGGCCTGGGCCATCGTCGGCGGGCCGCCGCCGCCGCCTTCGACCAGTGGCGCGACGGCCTTGATCCAGTCGCCGGCCCTGACGCCGCGCTCGACCAGGTCGTCGGTGACCGCGGCCAGCAGCATGGCCTTGGGCGGGTTCTTGTCATCGGCCGGGACGACGACGCCGAAGAGGATCGCGGCGCTGCCGGCCTTCTGCTTGAGCGCATCGGCCAGTGTCTTCAGCGCGTCGAGCGGCGCCTCGGGTAACTCCGCGACGATCACCGCCGTCGCGCCGCGGCGCACCGCCGTTTCGATCAACCGGTCGGCGTGCGAGAGCACGTCGCCCGCGGCGGTGGCGGCGGCCTGTCTCTCGTGCTGCTTGACGAGCGCCTGCAAGGCGGCGACGCCATCTCGCAGCCGGGCGCGCACGTCCAGCGGAACCGCCTCGCCCGCCAGCGCCGCTTGCAGCTCCGCGGTCATCGGGGCGAGTTGCTGCGGCGCCGCGCGCTGGGCCCGCGCAAGCCGCTCCTCGAGCTCGCGGCCGCGCCGCCGCGCCGCCGCGGCCGCCTCGCCGCTCAGTCCGACGAGCCGGCGGACGCCCTTGGCGACGGCCTCTTCGGCGACGAGGACGAAGTCGCCGATCTCGCTGGTGTTCCTGACGTGCGTGCCGCCGCAGAACTCGATGGAGTACCTGCGCCACTCGGGGCTATCCGGGTTGGCGAGCAGGTCGGCGACGGGCTTGCCGATGGAGACGACGCGGACGAGGTCGGGGTATTTCTCGCCGAAGACGGCCCGCAGGCCGTTGATCGCCAGCGCTTGCTGCTGCGAGACGGGCTCGTTGTTGTTGGTGTGAACGTCCAGCGCCTGGCGGATCTGCTCCAGGCACAGGCGCTCGATACGCTCAATCTCCTCCGGCGTCATTGCTTTCGTGTGCGAGAAATCGAAGCGCGTCTTCTCGGGATCGACCAGCGAGCCCTTCTGCTGGATATGCTCGCCGAGGACTTCGCGCAGGGCCCAGTTGAGAACGTGCGTTGCGGTGTGGTTCTGCATGATTCGCATGCGCCGTGCCCGATTGACGCGCATGCGAACCTGCTTCCCGAGAGGCTCCTCGCCGCCAATCACCTGGCCATGGTGAAAGACGTAGTCCCCATGGCGGGAGACGCCCGTGACCTCGATCCGCAGGCCGCCCTCGCCTTCAACCCAGCCCGTATCTCCGACCTGACCGCCCTGCTCAGCATAAAACGCGGTGCGATTCGTCATGAAGGAGATTGTCGCCCCCGCCGAGTGGGATACCGGGCCGCCGACCTGTATTACGAGAGCCTGGCACTCGAACGGCTCCACGTACTTCGGCGAGTCGTCCGTAGGCTCACCCTGCGCAAGTTTCTCGTATGTTTCCCGATCGAATGCATCATCCAGGTTTCGTTTTGATCCGCGCGCCCGGTCACGCGCCTCCTCCATCAGCCGCTCGTACTCGCCGATATCGACGTGCAGACCCTTCTCGTCCGCCATGATCTGCGTCAAATCGATCGGAAAACCGAACGTGTCGTGCAGCCTGAAGGCGTCTTCGCCGTGAATCTCGTTGTGGTGCCGGCGGGCGCGCTCGGCCGCTTCCTCGAAAAGCGCCAGGCCGCGCGCGAGCGTGCGCTCGAACGACGTCTCCTCGTCGCGGATCAGCTCGACGATGCGCCTCGGGTTCTCGCGCAGCTTCGGAAACGCCTCGCCCATCGTCGCGACCACCGTGTCCACCAGCTCGCACAGGAACGGCTTGTGCAGGTCCAGATGCTGCCAGCCATACCGCACCGCCCGCCGCAGGATCCGCCGCAGGACGTAGCCGCGGCCTTCCTTGTCGGGGACCGCGCCGTCGGCGATCGCGAATGTCAGCGTGCGGATGTGGTCGGCGATCACGCGGTAGGCGGTGTCGCGCATGATGTCGCTGTGCGCCACGGGCGAGACGCCCGTGGAACGTGTCACAGGCGAGACGCCTGTGCCACCCGACACAGGCGAGACGCCTGTGCCACAGCCTGGGCCACCGGTCCCAGCTTCCATCAATCCGCCGTACGGCGCCGCCCCGCTCACGCGCTGAATGGCGTCGAATATCGGCGTGAACACGTCGATGTCGTAGTTGCTGCGCTTGCCCTGAATCAGCCGCGTGATGCGCTCGAATCCCATGCCCGTGTCGACGTGCTTGGCCGGCAGCGGCGTCAGCTTGCCGTCCGGGCCGCGGTTGAACTGGATGAACACCAGGTTCCAGAACTCGATCACCCGCTCGTCGCCCGCGTTCACGAGCTTGCCGCCGCTCTTGTCCGGCGTCAGGTCGATGTGCATCTCGCTGCACGGGCCGCACGGGCCCGTGTCGCCCATCTCCCAGAAGTTGTCCTTCTTGCTACCGGGGTGGATGCGCTCCGGCGGCAGAAAGCGCCGCCACAGGTCGCGGGCTTCGTCGTCCGGCGGCAGGTTCTCCGCCTGGTCGCCGGCGAAGTACGTCGCGTGCAGGCGATCGGGATCCAGCTTCCAGACCTGCGTGATCAGCTCCCAGGCCCAGGCGATCGCCTCGTCCTTGAAGTAATCGCCGAAGGACCAGTTGCCGAGCATCTCGAAGAACGTGTGGTGATAGGTGTCGTGGCCCACGTCGTCGAGGTCGTTGTGCTTGCCACCGGCGCGGATGCACGGCTGGCTGTTGGCGGCCCGCCGCAGCCGGCCGAACGCGCTGCTGCGATCGGCCGCGCCGAGAAACAGCGGCTTGAACTGGTTCATGCCGGCGTTGGTGAACAGCAGCGTCGGGTCGTCGTGGGGCACCACCGGCGACGGCGGCACAAGCGCATGCTGCCTGGCGCGGAAGAACTCGAGGAACTCTCGGCGGATATCGGCGGCGGTACGAGCCATCGGGCACCTCTGCGGGACCAAAAGCACGATCTTACGTCGTTTCGGCGCGTCTGGCGCGAGGGCCGCCGCCCAGCGCGCCGGGGGCGGTCGGCGGCCATTCCACCCCGGCGCCGCAGGGCCGCCGGGGGTTCGCTGGCCTGGCGGGCACTGGTACGGATTGCGCTCTGAGCCGAGCCGCGCCCGTGAGGGAAGCGGTTGAAACGCGGACGTCTGCTGGCGCAAGGCTTCCTCACGAGCGCGGCTCGGCTGAAACTGCACCAGTACCGCCTGGCGAGGTCCTTTTGACAAGGTGTCGCCTCGGGGCAATACTGCGGGTCTTGGACTCATGGGCGTCGCCGGCGCTGGGGCCTGGTCGCGCGGCGACGCAGCATGGCGGGTTCACCGGACAAGGAGCTTTGGCATGGCGGGGCGACCGGCAGTGGTTCGGGGCGGGGGTGGCGGCAGCGGGCTGCTTTACGGAATGATCGCGTTCGTCGTCGTCGCCGTCCTGGCGCTGGGTGCGTTCATCTTCGCGCTGACCAACCTGCAAGGCGCGCAGGAGGAGGCCCGCCGCCTCGCCGACCGGCTGAAGGCCATGGGCGCAGCGCCGGCCTATTACAGCGACGAAGCGGCGGCCCGCGGCTCCACCGCCTTCGCCGTCATGAACTCGGACTTCGAAGACGTGGCCGACCTGGTGACCGGCAATCGCGCGGCGGTTCGGCCGGCGATCCAGGCGGAGGCGCGGCGCCTGCTCGGCCAGGTGGCACAGCATCACCCGCAGCTCGCCAGCACGCGCAGCCTGCTGGCCGCCGTTGGCAGTCTGGACGCCGCCCTGCTCGAGCTGAAAGGCCAGCAAAGCGCGCTACAGGAGCAGATCGCCGCGCTCCAGGCTGAGCGCGACGCGCTCACGGCCGGCTTGCAGGAGACGGCCGATGAGTTCAAGGCGTCCGTCGGACAGCTCGGGGAGGAGTTGGCGCGGGTCGACCAGGAGAAGACGTCGGCGCTGGAGGCCAAGGACCGCCAGTTGCAGGAATTCCAGTCTTCGTCGGAGACGCAGGCGCGCGAGTGGAACGCGGAGAAGGCGCAGATCGCGGTCGAGCGGCGCGAGAACGAGATTCTGTTCGGCCGGCTGCGGCGCGATCTGCTCGACATGCAGCAGCAGGTCCAGTCGCTGCGGGGCGGGGCGCTGGATCCGAACGGGATCCTGCGCAAGGCCGACGGCCGCATCGTTCGCGCCGTTCCCGGCAGCAAGGTGGTCTACATCGACATCGGCCGCCGCGACAATCTCAAGCCCGGCATCACGTTCGAGGTCTACGCCCCGGGGCCGGAGGCGCGCGAGAGCGTGCGTGGAAAGGCCTCGCTGGAAGTCGTGACGGTCGAAGAGAACATGTCCGAGTGCCTGGTGATGCGCGAGACGGTCGGCCAGCCCATCGTGGAGGGCGACCTCGTCGCCAACATCGCGTTCGACCGGCGTCATCGGCCGCGCTTCCTCGTCCGCGGCTCGTTCGACCTGAACTACGACGGTGAAGTCGATCAGAACGACCGCGAGCGCATCGCCGCCATCATCCGCGACTGGGGCGGCCAGGTCGTCGACGAGCTCGACGGCACGGTCGAGTACGTCGTCGTCGGCGTGGCGCCGCTCGTGCCCCGCGTGCCGCCCGGCCAGTCGATCTCCCCCCACGTCCAGGTGCAGATCGAGCAGCAGAAGCTGGCGGCGGAGGCCTTTGACCAGGTGATCGAGCGCGCCCGCGGGATGTCGATCCCCGTCATTACCCAGAGCCAGCTGCTCTTCCTGACGGGCTACGCCGGTGACACGAACATCCGCCCGCGGTAGTCAATTGCCGCCGCAGGATTTGCAGCGTTGGTTCGCGTAGAAGCGTGAGGCCGCTGTGCTGAGGCTATCAGCCTGTCGGAATGACCGGCGAGATCAGCGTTCTCGCGAGCGGCCGGGGTGTTCTTCAGCGGGCTGCTAGTGTAGTGCCTCGCCGAAACGTGACGGTATCACGGATGGGTGGAGCGGGCATCTTGCCCGCTCGGGCGGGCTGGAAGCCCGCCCCACCCTGCATAGGGACAGGCAGTTATTTGCGAGGCACTACACTAGGCACGCCCCGGCAGAATCAGCGCCGCGACGTCCTCGTCCATGTCCGTGCGCTTCACCGCCCGCGCCGGAACACCCACGACGGTCGACATCGCGTCGACGTCGCCGATGACCACCGCTCCGGCGCCGACGACCGCCTCGCACCCGATGATTACCTTCGGAATGACCGTGCTGCCGATCCCCAGAAATGCGCCGGATTCGATCTTCACGCGCCCCGCGACACGCACGCCCGGGCAGATGTGGGCCCCTTCGCCGACCATCGTCTGGTGATCGACGATGCAACCCGTGTTCAGGATCACCGAGTCGCCGATCTGACAGTGGGCGCAGACCACCACGCCCGCGGCGGCCACGACGTTTCGCCCCAGGGTGGCGCTGGCCGCGATCGTCGCCGACGGATGAATCGCGTTCACCAGCTCGAGCCCGAGGCGGCGGATGCTCCGCGCCAGACCGCGCCGCACGCCGTTGTCCCCGATCGCGATCACGATCGACCGCGCGTCGTGCTCCGCCGCGAGGCGCGCCACGTCGGCGATCCCGCCCAGCACGGGCACCCCGTCGATCCGTCTCCCGTGGATCTCGACGTTGTTGTCAAGAAAACCGGCGACGTCGCTGTGGCCACTCTGTTGCAAGATGTCGAGCACGACGCGCCCGTGCCCGCCGGCGCCCAGGATCAGCACGCGCGACGAGAGCGCGCTCATGCCCGCTCCGCTGGTGGCGGCCGGCGCCGCGGCGATTCCGCGGCTGCGGTTGAACGTCGGTTCGTGTTGGCCGGTGTTGCGGGGCACAGTGGACCTATCGGTTACGGCGCAAGCTGCGCCTTTGCCGCAACCGGTTTCGGCCCGGCGGCCCCTTGGTTCCCCAATCCACTCCCGCGCCAGCCGCCGGGGCGCGGGCCCGGCCGCGGTTGGGCAAAGTCCTCGCGGGCTCGAAGCCGATAACGTCTGAGGAATCGGCGGCCCGGGGCGGCCGCTTGCGAACCGTCGATCCGCCGCCGGCGTAGCAGGACCGACCGCCGGGCGCTGGGAGCGGAGTTTGACACGTGTTGTCGGGGCCCGGTACAAACTACGTTCTTTTGGCTGCCGGAGAGGCCGGGCTGTGGTGCGCGGGGGGTTTCCCGCGAGGTGGGGCTCGCCGGGCGCGGTTCCTCAGATGCCGCGCGGGGGGTTTGCAGACGGTTCGCGGGCCAACGGCGAGCACGGCCCCCGCCGGCATAAAGGCATGGAACCGCTTGATTTCTGAGGATGATGGCGTCTTTGTTTGCGTCGCGTGAACACCCGTTTCTGAAACGGCAGGACATGGCCGAACGACCTGGGCTAACTTGGCGGATGTCGGCGCTCCTGGCCGCAGCCGGCGCCGTAACCGTCGGGCTTTGCGCCGCGTGCGCCATGGTCCCTCCCCAGAGCTTTCTGGACCCTACCGCCGTCGGGAAATTCCCCGACGGCATCCAGGAGAGCGGCATCCGCCGCATCCTGACGCCGCGCGAGGTGCCCATCGGCTACGCCAACGCCACCGAGCCCACGCCCCAGGACCTCATCCCCGAGAGCGTCGAGTACCGCATCGGCCCCGGCGACACGATCGGCATGAGCATCGACGACCTGATCGACCAGGGGCGGCCCTACGCCATCCAGCAGGAGGTTAACGAGAACGGCTACCTGCGAATCCCGCGCCTGGGCCAGGTCTACGTCACCGGCATGACCGAGTCGGAGCTTGAACAGGAGATCGTCGCGCGTCTGCGCGACGCCGACCTCGTGCCCGACCCGGTCGTCATCGTGCTCGCGCAGGTGAAGCGCAATCGTTACTTTTCGATTCTCGGCGATGTCCTCGGCCCCGGCTCGTACGGCATCCCGCAGAACGACTTCCGCCTGCTCGACGCCATCGGCCTGGCGCGCGGCCTGGGGCCCAACGCCAAGAAGATCCGCGTGATCCGTCGGCTCGACGCAGCGCCCGGAACCCGCCGCCCCGTCGAGCCCCCGGCGCGGCCGGCGGCCCCGCGCGACGAGCTTGTGATCCCGCCGCCGGAGCTGCCGGACAGCGTTGTCTTCAGCGATGCCGGCTTCCGCGAGGCGGGCCTATCGCAGGACTCGCAGCCCGCGCGCGACGATGGCGCGGCTGCCTTGCAGGAGGCCGCCTCTCCGCGCAGCCGTTCAGGTGCCGACGACCTGCCGCCTCTGCCCCAGCCGGCGCCCGCCGGACCGCGGCTCATCTTCGATCCGGCGACCGGTCAGACGATCGAGGTCCGGCCCGACGCGCCCGCAACGCGGGCTGAGGCGGCAGCGCCGCGCGGCGTTCCGGACGTGGATCGCCCCTTCGATTGGGACAGCCTGCCGGAGTATGAGCTGACGCAGCGGGTGATCGAGATCGACGCCGACGCGCTGCAATCGGGGGACCCGCGGATGAACATCGTGATCCGCGACCGGGACACGATCCGGGCTCCGTTCGACACGGGGGTGTTCTACCTGATGGGGGAGGTGAACCGGCCGGGGGTGTACGGCTTCGGCGGGCGTCCGATCACGATGAAGCAGGCGCTGGGCGCGATCGGCGCCGGCTTTACGCCGCTGGCCTGGCCGTCGCGGGTGGAGGTGATCCGTCGCGAGCGTGGCACCGACAAGCAGATCACGATCCCGGTCAACATGGATCGGGTATTTGCGGGGCTCGACGAGGACGTGGAGCTTCAGGACGACGACCTTGTAAACGTCGGGACGCACATTCTGGCGCCGTTCCTGTTCGTCATCCGCAACTCGTTCCGCTTCACGTACGGCTTCGGGTTCGTCTACGACCGCAACTTCGCCGACAAGGACGCCTACAGTCAGCGCCTGAACCCGGAGATCGCGCAGCAGTCGCGCCGCGCCAGCCGCGGGTTGCCGTTCTAGCGGGCCAGGGAGATCACGCCATGTCTGACGCTGTTCTACCGGCGCCCGCCTGGCGGATCGAGTTCAACGGCGCCGCGCAGATCAAGGCCGCCGTCATCGCCGCGCTGTTCCTGCTCACCTTCTCCAACACGATCTACCTTCTCGCGTACGTGTGGTGGAACCAGCCGGCGGACTGGGGCCACGGCTGGATCATCCCGGCCTTCAGCGCCTATTTCGTCTACACGCACTGGGACCGCATCCGGGCCTGCCCGATCCGCTTCACGTGGGTCGGCCTGGCGGTCATGGTCGCCTCGCTCGCCTTCTACTGGCTGAATCTCTGGGCGCTCCGCATCGGCTACTTCCAGTCCGTGGGCATGCTCCTGTGCCTGCTCGGGATCGTCATCTACCTCTGCGGCCTGCCCGTCGTCCAGCGCGTCTGGGTGCCCTGGCTCTACCTGTTCTTCGCCGTGCCGCTGCCGCACGGGGTGTACTTCGGCCTGACCGACCCGCTGCGGCAGTTCGCGGCCAACGCGGCGACGGTGGTGCTGCGGCTGACCGGGCTCCAGATCGAGCGCCTGGGCTCGACGATCGAGTACATCCACGCCGGGGCGCGCGGCAAGCTGGAGGTGGCGGACGCGTGCGCCGGCATGCGCAGCACCATCACGCTCTGCGCGCTGGGGGTGGCGGTCGCGTTCCTGTCGGAGCGGCCCTGGTGGCAGCGGGTCGTCATGATCGCCTCGTGCATTCCGATCGCGATCTTCGCCAACTTCGTCCGCGTCACCACGACCTGCATCCTGCACGTGTACGTCGATCCCGTCTACGCCAAGGGGAACTACCACACGCTGCTCGGACTGGCATCGCTGGCGCTGGCGTTCCTGATGTTCAACGCGCTGGGCTGGCTGCTCTCGCACGCCACCCCGACCGAAGAGGACGACGAGCCCGAACCGGCGCGGCAGTAGTCCGCGCTCACGAAACAGCACATGACCGAATCGGCCACCATCTCGACCAACGCCCGGCGCGCCTCATCGGCGGCGTCCGACGCCGCCGCGCGCCGCCCGCGCTCGCCCGTCAGCGCGCGCTACGTGGTCACACTGGTGGTCATGGGCGCGGCGGCGCTCTCGCTTCAGGTTCTGGCGACGTGGGCCGGTGTGCACTTCCGCAAGCAGGCCGTGCCGCTCAGGAAGCCGCTCTTCCAACTGGATATCAACCGCTTCCGCCCGCTGTACGACTTCCACCCGGTCCAGGAGCCGCCGCTTTCCGCCGAGCAGCTCGATCCGCTCGGGACCGAGGAGTACGTGAACTGGCGGCTGATCGACCGGCAGCGCGACGCCCGAGACGCGGCCCGCGTGGCCAACATCTTCGTCACCTACTTCACGGGCAAACCCGACCAGGTGCCCCACGTGCCCGAAGAGTGCCTGCGCGCTTCCGGGTATCAGCTCATCGCCGATACGACCGAGTCCGTGACCGTTCCCGGCGTCGGCGCGCCAGACGATCGCCTTCCCATTCGCGTTCAGGAGTTCGGGCCGCCGGCTCAGCGCGACGTCGCCGGCTTGCGGGAGAACCCCGGGCGACGCCTTACCATGATTTATTTCTTCGTAGTCAACGGCCAGTACCGCACCACCCGCACCGAGGTCCGCCGCGCCCACATGAACCTCTTTGACCGGTACGCGTACTATGCCAAGGTCGAGCTTTGGTTCTCTGACGAGTCGCAACGCACCCTCGCCGACCGCCAGGGCACGCTCAATGCCGCCGCTCCGCTCCTGCGCCGGCTGCTGACCGCCTTGCGCGAAGATCATTTTCAGGATTGGGCGACCTGGACCTCCGGGCATCGGTCCGGCCAGGCCGATCGTGCATCCGGAGCCACGACGCCCAAGGGGAACTAAGCCATGGCGAAACGAAGGTCCAATAAGAATCTCATCGTCGGTCTGACCGTTGCCGGCATGGTGCTGTCCGTCGGCGTCGTCGCGATGGCCACCATGCAGGCCGCCAAGCGCGACCCCGCCGTCTACGTCGCCCGCGCCCAGGCCGCGGAACAAGCCGGGAACCAGAAGCGGGCGGCGGACCTCTATTGGCGAGCCTGGACGGCGAGCCGGCAGGCGGATTCGGCGATCGAGGCGTCGCGCTGCTGGTTCTCCCTGGGCGATATCCCGCGAGCGATCGGAATGCTGAACGAGGCGCAGACCGCGCTGTCGGACGAGCCGGCGTTGTACGAGGCGTCGATCCGCCTGTTGCTGGAGATCGAGGCGTACAACTACCCGGTGGCGGCCGACCTGCGCGATCGGTCAGCGGCGTTGCTCGCGCTGGATCCGAACAACATTCTCGGGTTGGTGGCGCGGGCCAAGGCGCTGCCGGTGTTCGCGAACCTGGACAAGCGCAACCCGGAGCTCGCGGAGGAGGCGCTCCAGCGCGCGATATCGCTCGAGCCGACGAACCCGCACGTGGCGATCCTGAACGCCCGGCGCATCATCGAGAAATCCAGCGCGCTGCCGCGTGATGCGAGCTATCCCGAGCAACTGGCGAAGATCGGCGACGAGGCGATCGCCGTGCTGACGGCGGCGCTGGCGCGGCATCCGACCGCGTTCGACCTGGTCGAGGAGATCGCGCGCCTCCAGCTCCAGTTGCAGCGTGCCGATACGGCGCGGGACTTCCTCGCGGGGCGGATCCGCGACAACGAGCAGGACGCGCGCCTGCACCAGAAGCTCGCCGACGTATGCTGGCGGCTCGTGCTGTCGGAGCGGGAGAAGCCGGCCGACCAGCGTGACGCCGCCCGGATCGAGAGCAACCAGGCGCTTGGTGAGCAGCACGCGCGCCGCGCGCTGGAGCTCGACCCGCTCCTGTACGACGCCTACGCGACGGCCGCCCGCCTGGAAGTGGCTCGCGTCGGGAGCGAGCAGCTCACCGACGACGACCTGGCCCGCTACCAACGTGCCTTCGAGCTGATCGACGAGGGCCTCGACAGGACGGTCGGCGCCAAGTCGCTGCGCGTGATGCTGGCCGACCGCACCGCCAAGCGCGTCCTCATGCTCTCTGAGGGCTTCGACCTGGCGGTGAACCTCTTCGTCCGGGCCACCAACGCCAAGCAGCGTGACGCGGCCCTCGCCCAGGCCCGCCGCTGCGTCGAGCGCGCCAACACCCAGTACGCGAACGTCTTCCTCACCGCCATCATGGAGGGCGAGCTGGCCCTCTGCGAGAACAAGCGCGTCGAAGCCATCACGGCCTTCGAACGCGCCGACGAGCGCATCCGCAACGAGCCGGGCATTCCGCAGCACTACCAGCGAATGATCCAGACCCGCCTGGCCCACCTCTATCGCCAGGCCGGCGAGGACGGACTCGCCCTGACCTACACCCGACGCGCCATCAGCGCCTTCGAATCCGAAGGCCTGGCCGTTCCGATCCTGCTGTGGACCAACGCCATCGAGATCCTGCTGCGCCTCGACGACTACCAGGGCGCTCTGAACATGGCGGACCTGGCCCGGCAGCGTTTCCCGGACCACGTCGGACTCAAGCGGCTCCGCGGCGCGGCGCTGGTCAAGCTCGGCCGCGCCGCAGAGGCCGAAAGCGAGCTGGGCGACATCGCCACCACCGACACCGCCTGGCTCATGTTCAGCGCCCGCCAGGCCGCCGCCTCCTCTGAGTGGGCCAAGGCCGAGGAACTGCTCGACAAGGTCCTCGAAGCCCACCCGGACAGCTTCGAGGCGATCGGCCTCTACGTCTCGATCATGTCCGACGCCGGCCGCAACGCGGTCGCCGAATCCAAGCTCAAGGCGCTGCGCGCGAGCGCGACCGATGAGCGCCTGCGCCGGCAGATCGACCTGTACCTCGCTTCGCTCACGGCCGCCACGCCCGCGGAGCGCGACGAGCGCATGAAGGAGGTCATTGCCGCGAACTCGGACCCGGTGACGCGTGCGGCAGAGTATTTCACGTTCTACGCGGCCCGCGGCGACGACGTGCAGGCCGCGAAGTACCTCGATGATCTCGAAAAGGCCCGCCCCGATGATCCGTTCATCCTGCTTCAGCAGTTCACGCTCAACATGCGCCGCGGCGAGCTGGCCCGGGCCGAGGAGTACACGGTCAAGCTGGCGCGGCTGAACGTCGATCACGCTGGCGGGGCGACCTATCGCGGCAAGCTGAAGCTGACCAAGGGCGACCCGGAGGGCGCGCTGGCCGAGTTCTACGCCGCCCAGCGGACGCTGCCGGGCAACTCCGAGCTCCAGGTCTGGATCGCGCAGACGCTGCTGAGCTTCAAGCCCCAGCGCGCCGAGGAGGCCCTGACGGCGCTGCTGAAGGCCGTCGAGTACGACCCGAAGGACTTCCAGGCCAATCGCCTGCTCTTCGCCCTGCACGAACAGCTCGGCCGGCGCCGCGAGGGCATCGCCTACCTCGAGCGCGCCGCCGGCCTCCGGCCCGACGACCCGTTCATCAAGCAGAACATGCAGTTGCTCGAGGAAGAGCGCGACCCGCGGGCCGGCATCGCCAAGCGCGAGCAGTTCCGCCAGCAGAACCCGCGGGACATCGCCAACCTTATCCGTCTCGGCGAGCTCTACGCCAAGATCGCCACCGACGCGCGCCTCGAGCGCGCCGACCGGGCCGCCGCCGCCGAACGCGCGGCGGAGACCTTCGCCGCGGCGGCGGAGATCGAGCCGGGACACGCGGCGCTGAACCAGGCGGCGGCGCAGTTCTTCGCCGAAACGGACCAGCTCGCCGCGGGCCAGGCGTTCCTTCGCCGTGGACTCGAATCGCGCGAGGGACTCGACCAAATCAACGGCTGGCTGCTGCTGGGGCGCTTCCTGGAGCGCCTGGGAGATCACGAGGCGGCGGCGGCGGAGCTTCAGCGGGCCGACGAACTGGCCCAGGCCGTGTCCGACCCGGCCCAGGCGAAGCTCGCCCGCACGGCCACGAGCATGGAGCTGGTTCGCTTCTACAGCCGGAGGGAGGAGTACGACCTGCTGCCGGCCATTATTGAGAGGGCGCTGTCGGTCGCGACCGACCCGCAGGCCGTCGGCATGTTGCGGCTCAGCCTGTTTGACGGCTACCTGCGGACCAAGCAGTTCGGCAAGGCGGCCGACGCGCTGCGGCAGTTCAGCGCCGAGAACCCGGAGGATCCGCGCGGGTTCATCGGGCAGGCGCAGTTGCAGATGTCGATGCCGCAGCCCGGGCCCGACGAGCGGCAGGCGGCGCTGACGGAGGCGCGCGAGCTGGTGACGCGCGTGCTCCAGAAATCGCCGGACCTGGCGATGGCGTTGTACCTGCGCGGGGTGGCGTCGCTGAACCTGGCGCGCGGCCACGGGCAGAAGCAGTTCCTGGCCGGCGCCATCGAGGATCTGCGCCGCGCCAAGCAGCTCAGCGCGCAGGCCTTCGGCGATAGCCACCGCGTCGCGCTGATCGACGCCTACGACCTGGCGGGCAACGTCGCCCTGGCGGAAGCGGAGCTCAAGGAGCTGATCGACCTGTCACCCGACACGGGGACCGCCCTGTCGCGGCTCATCACCTTCTATCGCTCGCACGGACAGATCAACAAGGCCCAGGAGTACTTCACGCAGCGCGCCACGCGCGACCCCGCCAACCCGGTCTGGTCGCACCAGCTCGGCGTGCTGCTGATGGAGGGCGGCGAATACTCCGCCGCCGTGCGCCCGCTCGGCGAGGCCATGCAGAAGTACGAGCAGCAGGGCCGGCTCAACACCGTCATCCTCACGCACATGCTCGAAGCCCTCACCCGCGGGAAGCGCGCCGCGGAGGGCGCCAGCTATTTCGAGAAGCTCAATCCGCAGACGGTCACCCCGCGCATGCGGGCCCTCGCCGCCGACTGCTATGTCCAGCTCAACCAGCACGCCAAGGCCATGGAGCAGTTGGAGGCCGGCCTGGCCGTCGCGGTGCAGTCGGGCCCCGCCGACCTGTCGACCGTCGCCGTCGCCGCCGGCCGGCTGCTGCCCCTGTCCGACGCCGCCAGCCTCTTTGATCGCGCCTTGTCCCAGTCGGAAGACAAGCCGGGGCACGCGATGCTCCAGGTGGCGGCGGCCACGTTCCTGATCGAGGACAGCGCGCAGCGCGCCAAGGGCGTTGGGTTGGCGGAGAACGTGATCTCGCGCGCCCCGGCCGGCTCGCTGCTCCAGCTCTCGGCGTACCAGGTGCGCGCCCGGGCGCGTGAGCTCGACGGCCGCAACGAGGACGCGGTCGAGGACCTGAAACGCATCCTGGAATTCAACCAGAACCATGTCGAGGCGCTCAACAACCTGGCCTACAAGCTGGCCGACGACCTGGGGCGTCCCGCCGAGGCCTTGCCCTACGCGGAGCGCCTGCGGGCGGTGCTTGACGAGGGAACCGTCCGCATGGGCGCGCCGGCCGAGGTTCTGGCCAACGCCTTCGACACGATCGGCTACGTGTACACGCTGGCGGACAAGCTGACCGCCGCCGAGTCGATCCTGCTGGAGGCCTTGCGGCTGGACCCGTCCAACGTCCCGGCCCGGCTGCACCTGGGCCAGCTTTACCTGAAGCTCGGACGGGCGCCGGACGGCCGGCGCCTGCTGGAGCAGGCGCGCGACCAGGCCCAGCGGACCGGCAACCGGGCCTACCTGGAGAAGATCGAAGCAGCGCTGCGCGGCCTGTAGGCGCGGCGCGGGCCGGCGCCTGTAGGGGCGCGGCGTGAACGAGCTTGATGCGAGGTGTGCGATGAGTTCGGTGCAGCCCACGACGCAGATGACGACGGCGCAGCCCTATGACCTGAACCAGCAGGCCGTCTGGTACCAGCAGTCCGGCGGCGCCGAGGCGCCCTCGGTCGGCATGGCGGACGTGCTGCGCATCCTGAAGCAGCGCCGGCTGATGATCGTCGTGCTGTTCTTCGTTTTCTATACGCTGGTCGTCGGCGCGACGTTCGCCATCGCCAACTGGGCGCCGCTGTGGACGAGCGAAGCGATCCTCGAGCTCGAGCCGCCGCGAAAGAACGTGCTCGACATCGAGCCGTCCGGCGACGTCATGCCGGAGCAGATGCGTCTGGCGCTCCAGACCGAGTCGCGCAAGCTCACGCAGCCCGTGCTGCTCCAGAAGGTGCTCGAGCAGCCCGAGATCAAGAAGACGGCGTTCTACAACTGGTACGGCGGCAACATTCCGAAGTGCATGACGGACCTGCGGCGGCTGCTGGGCAGCACGCCGATTCCGGACACGTACCTGATCCGCGTGAGCCTGGCGACGCGCGACCCGACGGAGACGCGCGACATTGTGAACGCGGTCGTCGATCAGTACCTGGCGCGCTACGTCACGCAGGCCAAGGACGAGCTCTACCTGCGGGCGGAGAGCCTGAAGAACACGCTGGCCGAGCGGCAGCGGAAGCTGAACGAGAAGCGCGACGAGATGTACCGCTTCCGCGAGCAGACCGCCGTCCCGGGCGCGGAGGAGCGCGAGGCGATGGGCGGGCTGGTGCTGGGCTTGCAGGCCCAGATCACGCAGGTCGAGGTGCAGGCCGCGGCCCTCCAGCAGTTGCTCGAATCCATCCGCGACGTGCCGGTCAACGAGCTGCCCATCACGCCCGAGATGCGCATCCTGATCGAGTCGGACCCGATCCTGCGCTACTACCGCTCGCAGGTCGAGGCCCTGGACGTGAGCATCATGGTCAACCGCGAGCGCCTCGGCGCGAAGCACCGCGACATGAAGACGCTGATGCTCTCGCGGCAGGGCTGGTACCAGAAGGAGATCATGAAGCGCGAGGAGCTCATCACCGACATCCGCGAGCGCCAGATCGAGGCCACGCGTCAGGACCTGGCCCAGACCCGCGGCGTGCTGGTGAGGCTTCAGGACCGCCTGCAGGAAGAGCAGGCGCGGCAGCGGGCCATGTCGCGCAACGTGCAGCGCTACGAGCAGATGAAGGACGACGAGGGCGTGCTCCTCAAGGACCTCGAACAGCTTCAGAAACGGGCCTCCGAGGCCGAGCACGCCGTCCAGGACAAGTCGCGCGAACGCCGGCTCTCCGTCGTGCAGCGCGCCGATCGCGCCAACAAGCCCTCGCGCCCCGACTACTTCGTCTACCTCGGCGGCGGCTTCGTGGTGTCGCTGGTGGCCGCCGTCGGACTCGCGTTCCTGCGCGAGTTCACCGACAAGGCCATTCGCACGCCCATCGACGTCGCCCGCCACGGGCAGCTCTCGGTGCTCGGCAACATCCCGCTGATCGACGACGAAGAGGCCGACATCGACTCGATCGAGCTCGCCACGCGCAAGGCGCCGCACTCGCTCGTCGCCGAGGCCTTCCGCCAGGTGCGCACCAACCTGCTCTTCAGCGGCCCCGCCGAGGCGCAGCGCGTCATCCTCATCACCAGCCCCGGCCCCGGCGACGGCAAGACCGCCGTCGCCATCAACCTGGCCGTCACGCTCGCGCAGAGCAACCAGCGCGTGCTGCTGATCGACTGCAACTTCCGCCGGCCGGCGATTCGCGACGCGTTTCCGAACACGCGCCGCGAAGGGCTCAGCAACATCCTGATCGGACAGGGCAAGCTGGCCGATTATGTGACGAACTCCGACCTGGCCAATATCGACGTGCTCTCCAGCGGGCCGATGCCGCCCTCACCGGCCGAGCTGCTCGGCTCCACCTTCATGCGCGAGCTGCTCGCCGAGGCCCGCACGCGCTACGACCGCGTCATCATCGACGGACCGCCCGCGCTGCTCATCAGCGACGGCATCGTCATGTCGACGCTGGTCGACGGCGTCATCATCGTCACCCGTGCCGTCCAGAACTCGAAGGGCGCCGTCAAACGCACCCGCGAACAGTTCGAACGCGTCGGCGCGCGAATCTTCGGCGCCGTCCTCAACGGCGTACAGGCCCGCGCCGGCGGCTACTTCCGCCGCCAGTACCGCGAGTTCTACGAGTACGCCAGCGATGAGACGATCCCGGCTGAGCTGCCCATGCCGCCGGGAGGCAACAACGACCCGCAGGACGCCGGCGATGGCGGCGACCGCGGCGGACGCTGACGGCGCGCCCCGGCACCGGCCGCGCCGGACGCCTGCGCCGCCGCGAAAGCCGGCTCAATCCGACAGGCAGTTCGTCCCGAGCTGCGCCAGCAGGATGCCCAGGTCGGCCTGGCCGGTATCGCCGTCGCCGTCGATGTCCCCGCCCGGGCCGACGCCGTACCACGCCAGCAGGATGCCCAGGTCGACCTGTGAGACGGCGCCATCGCCGTTGAGGTCGGCGCAGAGCTTGCGGATCGCGAACTTCAGGTCCTTGCTGCCCTCGACGTAGTACGCGATCGCCGGCTGTCCACCGGGTGAAGTCACCAGGCTCACATACGATGGCTGTGCACCCACGGTGTCAACGACCACCGGCTCCCAGACGGCGCCGCCCGGTGTCGCGTATGTCAGCTCCGCCGTGTTGCGGTTGCGAAACGCGATCGCGGGCGCACCGGTCGGCAGGATGGCCAGGCCGTTCTTGCCCAGCGACGCCCGGCCGGTGAAGGCCGTCGTCGCCTGCCACGACTGGCCGTCGAACGCGGCGTAGCGCACGTCGTCGCCCAGCAGGTCGGAATACACCACGGCCGGATAGCCCGATGGCAGCACGGCGGCGTGAGTCCAGGTCACGTCGCCAGAGACGACGGGCGTGATGATCCAGGCGAATCCGATGAACTCGGCATAGCGCAGCGACTTGTCAGTGCCGCGGACGTAGGTGATGGCGGGCCGGCCCGACGGCAGGATGACGAGGCTGGTGTACTCGCCGACGTTGCCGGACTCGACCACGGTGTTCTTCCACACGGCGCCGTCGCGCCAGGCGAACTTCAGCCGCTTGCCGTCACTGTCGTAATAGCTGATGCCCGGCTGGCCGTCGAACGGCGATCCGAGGATTCCCAGGCTGCACCACGTTCCGACGGCGCCATCGTCATCAACCGTGACAACGTCCCAGGATTGCCCGTCGAACTCCGCGCATTTCAGCGCCGTATTCGTGAGGTCGTAGTACGCGATCACCGGACGGCCGTTCGGCCGCACCTTCAGGCTGCAATACTGCCCCACGTTCCCGCCGGCATCCACGAAGTGGCGCTGCCACGATTGGCCGTCGTACCAGGCGAACTTGAGGCTGGCCTGGTTACCCGGCAATCGCTCGACGTAGCTGATCGCCGGATGCCCGGTGTTCAGAAACGCCAGGCTGCACCAGGCGCCGACATCCCCGTTGGAATCGACGGTCGCGATCTGCCAGGCTCCCTGTCCGCGGGCGGATCCCGGCGCGGTGATAATCAGTAGCGCAGCGACAGCCAGGACTGTGGGCCTCATGGGAATCCCCTCTGTTAGGAACCGGCGGGACGACCGGTCCTTGCACGCCCGTGACACGCGAAATCGCTTGCTCGAATCGCCCGGCACGCCGACGCGCTCGTCCCCAGGCGACGCCCCGCCTGCGGCAGACCGATATTGTGCCGCGAACCGCCGCACGCGCCCAGCGACGATCGCGCGGATTTATTATTATGGGACCAGTGGCCGCCTGGCATTTTCGGGTTTACTTGTATTCTGGCGCGTGCTACGGTGGCTCTTGGAGCATCGTCGCGCGCGGCTCGCCTTCGGCGCACGCCCGCAAGGGTCACGCCGCACGGCCCGCCGGCAATTCAAAAGAGCGGTTCGTTCTGCGATGCCACGGATTCTCGGCGGGACCTCACGACCTCCCGCCGGTGGAGCACCAGACCCATGAAGACCATCACGCCTTTGATCTCGATGGCAATTAGCCTTTCGCTTGTCTGTGGGACGGTGGCGCAGGCGCAATCCGCGGCCGACGCGCCGCGCGTGCTTGTTCGTGTGTGGCAAGCCGAGGCGCCGCTGGCCGGCGGCCTGGTCAGCCCCACGCTCGAACTCGACTACGGTGCATTCCGCTGGATCGAGGTGTCGGCCGACGAGGCCGCGCGCCTGGCGGCGGTCGGCGCCGACGTGCAGATCGTGACTGATCCCTACGTGCTGACGCTCGGCGAGCAGCGATTCGACCCGCTGGCCGGCGTGCCGGCGCCCCCGCGCGAGCTCTCATACGCGTGCATCGACGGCCCCGACCTGCGGCTCGTGCAGTTCCGCGGCCCGACCCAACCAGAGTGGCTCGATCGGCTCGAGGGCGGAGGCCTGCGCATCGTCCAATACGTTCATCCGTTCACCTACATCGTCTGGGGCCCGCGCGACGCGCTCCAGGTCGTCGCCGCGGACGAGACCGTCCGCTGGAGCGGCGACTTCGCGCCCGGGTATCGGCTGCTGCCGCACTACCGCGGGTCCGCCGGCGTTCAGGACGTGCGCATCCTCATCGTCCGCGCCGCCGGCGCAGACGCGGTCGTCGCCGCCCTCAACGCCCTCGGTGCACAGGTCGGGGCGCGCCGGGTGCTCAACGACCGTTTCGAGGTCGCCGCCGCCCTCGTCGACGGCGGGCTGCTCCCGCTGGTCGCCGCGACGCCCGGCGTCTACTCGGTGCAGATCCAGCCGACGGACGGCGGTCTGCGTGGCGAGATGAGCAACCAGGTGTGCGTGAACAACGTCGACGGCAACAACCTGGCATTCCCGGGATACATGGACTACCTCGCCGGCATCGGCCTCTCCGGCGCGGGCGTGCTGATCGCCAACGTTGACGGCGGCATCTACGACAGCCACCCCGACCTCGTCGGACAGTTCGCCCCGTGCAACGGCCAAAGCTGTGGCGGCAGCGGCAGCGGCCATGGCACGCACACGGCCGGCATCATGGCGGCGCACGGCGGCTCGGGGCAGATGGCCAACGGCGGGTTCCTGCGCGGCCTGGGCATGGCCCCCGGCGCCAAGCTCGTCGAGCAGCGCTATTCGCCGATGTACACGGAGCCCGGCGGCATGCTCAGGCTCATGACCGAGTCGCAGCGCAACGGCGCCAGCCTCTCGGGCAATAGCTGGGGCCCTTCCGGGACGCCCAAGGGCTATGACAACGACACGATGCAGGTTGATATCGGCGTGCGCGACGCCGACCCGGACGCCCCCGGCAACCAGCCGCTTTCGTTCGTGCTGTCGATCATGAACGGCAACGGCGGCACGAGCACACAGGGCACGCCCGACGAGGGCAAGAACATCTTCACGATCGGCTCGACGAAGATGCAGAACAACAACGGCTCGCAGATACTGGCGATCAACGACTTGTCGTCGAACACGGCCCACGGGCCGTGCCTCGACGGGCGCAAGATCCCGCACATGGTCGCGCCGGGCTGCGAGGTCGATTCTTCGTACGGCGCTTCGGGCTGGGACACGCTCTGCGGGACGAGCATGGCCTCGCCGCACGTCAGCGGCGCCGTCGCGCTGTTCATCGAGCATTACCGCCAACTGCCCGACTACGTCGAGGACCCGAGCCCCGCGCTGGTCAAAGCCGCTTTCCTGCCCACGGCCCACGACCTGGCCGGAAGGCTCGACGCCGACGGCGGCGTGCTCGGACACCCCTTCGACAGCAAGCAGGGCTGGGGGCGCCTCGACGTCGACGCGGTGATCAACCCCGGCGTCTCCGTCCGCTACTTCGACGCCCCCGTCGTGCTCAACAACACCGGTGAGCAGTGGGTCCAGACCATCGCCGCCGCCGACCCCACCAAGCCGCTCAGGATCATGCTCGTCTGGACCGACGCGCACGGCCATGGCCTCGGCGGCAGCACGCCGGCCTGGAACAACGACCTCGACCTGATCGTCGAGGACGGCCCCAACGTCTATCGCGGCAATGTCTTCGGCCCAAACGGGTACTCGATCACCGGCGGGACTGCGGACAACCGCAACAACACCGAGGGCGTCTTCATCGGCCCGACCGCCAACGGCTCATACACGGTGCGCGTCGTCGCCGCCAACATCAACTCCGACGGCGTACCCAACTTCGGCGACGGGACGGACCAGGACTTCGCCATCGTCTGCTACAACGCGGCGCTCGAGCCAAGCTTCACCATGACCTTCGATCACACCCTCGACAGCATCTGCACCCCGGGCTACGCCGAGTTCACGCTGAACGTCGGACAGATCATGGACTTCCAGGAGCCCGTCTTCCTCACCATCAACGATGTGCCGCCCGGCGCCTCGGCCTACTACAGCGTCAACCCCGTCGTCCCGCCGGGCCAGAGCGTCCTGTCCGTCACCAGCTTTGCCACGCCTCCCGGCGATTATACGATCAACATCACTGGCGTCGCCGCAGGCATCGAGCGCAACGCCAGCGTCACGGTCAGCGTATACAACGCGGCGCCGGCAGCGGTCGCGCTCCAATCGCCGGCGAACGGCGCAACCGGGCTGTCGCTGCGGCCGCAATTCACCTGGTCGGCTGCGGAGCAGGCCGCGACGTACGACCTCCAGGTCGCGAAGGACGCCGGTTTCACCAACCTGGCGATCAACGAGCCGGGTCTGACCGGCACGAGCTACACGCCGCAGTCCGACCTGGCCATCGGCCAGGTTCATTACTGGCGGGTGCGCGCGGTCAACCCCTGCGGCATCGGCGCCTGGTCGCCCGTCTTCCAGTTCGAGACGCGCTTCATCCCGGCGATCCTGCTCGTGGACGACGACGACAACAGCCCCGACGTGCGCTCGTACTACACCGCCGCCCTCGGCACGCTGACGCTCGACTACGACCTCTGGGACACCAACAACACCGACAACGAGCCGAATGCCGCGCAGCTCAGCCCCTACTCGATCGTCGTCTGGTTCACCGGCGACGAGTTCGGCGGGACGTGCGGGCCGGGCGCCGCGGGCGAAGCGGCGCTGGCATCGTTCCTGAACACCGGCAAGAACCTGCTGATCGTCAGCCAGGACTACCACTACGACCGCGGGCTCACCACCTTCATGACCGGCTACCTCGGCGTCTCCAGCGTGACGAACGACATCTCGCAGACCTCCGTCACCGGCAACAACCTCTTCGCCGGTCTCGGGCCCTACAGCCTCAGCTACCCGTTCACCAACTGGAGCGACCGCATCACGCCCAACGCCAACGGCGTGATCGCCTTCACCGGAAACCAGGGCACCGCCGCCGTCTACTCCGACCGGCCGCAGTACCGCACCGTCTTCATGGCGTTCCCGCTGGAGGCCATCCCGACGCCGGCGGCGCGGGCGGCGGTCATGCAGCGCGTGCTGGAGTGGTTCCGCCCGTACGTCGACTGCAACGAGAACGGCCTGGCCGACCACGTGGACATCTACAGCAACCCGGCGCTCGACCAGAACGGCAACGGCATCATCGACTCGTGCGAAGCCGTGCCGGGCGACCTGAACGGCGACGGCTGCGTCAACCAGTCGGACCTCGGCATCCTGCTGAGCGACTTCGGCTGCGCCGGCGGCGGCTGCGCGGGCGACGCCGACGGCGACGGCGACACCGACCAGGCCGACCTCGGCATCCTGCTGAGCAACTTCAACCAGGGGCCGAACTGCCCGTAACATGACCGGGCCACGCGTCAGCGCCGGGCTGTCGCCAGCCCGGCCCTTCACAACCTCCACCGCGCCCACGCAGGCGCCAGGAGAACCGCATGCGCGTTGCGCGCCGGCCCTCGCGTCCCGATCTCGTCCCGGCAGCGCTGCTTGCCGCGCTGCTCATTTGCTGTACGCCGCCCGCGGCGGTCAACAATCCGGCCGATCCGGCGCCGGCCGACGCCACCGACCTCTACTACCTGCCCTACGAGACGGGCCGCGCCAGCATCGTCTTGCAGGGACACTTCGGACCGTTCAGCCACGAGCAGAGCTACGCCCTGGACTTCCAGATGCCGCGCGGCACGCCGATCCTCGCCGCGCGCCGCGGCATCGTCTCCGCCGTCCGCGACGACTGCCCGGACTGTAGCTGCGTGTGGGACTCCGACTGCGCCTGCTGCGGTTTCGCCAACCGCGTCGAGATCACGCACGCCGACGGCTCACGCGCGATCTATGCCCATCTCGACCCGGGCGGCGTGCTGGTCGCGGTGGGCCAGCCGGTCGAAGCCCGCGACATGATCGGGCTCTCGGGAAGCACGGGCTATTCCGCCGCGCCGCACCTGCATTTCGAAGTCCGCGCGCCGCTGGGCCCCGCGCTGCCCGCGGAAGCGACCGGGCGCTTCGGCCCCAGCAGCGACGGCACGCTCGAGGTTCGTTTCGAAGACGTGGCCGGCGACGGCGTGCCGCGCATGCTGCGCGTCTACTGGAGCGGCGGGCGCGCAAGCGCCGCAGGCGGGTGACCGCTGGGCCGCGCGGCCGGCCTCTCAGGCCGTCGAGGGACACACCACGCCGCGGAAATTCGGCGTGAAATCGGGGAAGACATAGTCGAGGTTCGCGTTGCCCAGCCGGTACTGCACGATCTCCGCCAGGACGTGCCGGTAGTCGATTGTGACCATCAGGTCGCGCTGCTCGAAGAGCTGGTCCGGCGCCAGGCCGGGCCACTGCGCCAGGACGCGGCCGCCGGCGACGTTGCCGCCGAGGACCAGCATCGCGCCGCCGTAGCCGTGGTCGGTCCCGCCGCTGCCGTTTTCATCGACCCGTCGGCCGAACTCGGTCGTAACGACGACGGTCACGTTGGGGGTTCCGGCGCCGCTGCGCGAGAAGAGGTCGGCGTGGATCGCCGCGAGTCCCTGCGACAACTGCGTCATCAGGTCGGCCATCGCGCCCGAGATCGGGCCCTCGCTGTTATGATGGTCCCAGCCCCCCAGGTCGATCGCCACCGCCTCAACCCCGACCTGCGCCTTCAGCAGCGCCGCCGTCGACTTCAGCGCCAGGCCGAACGCGCCCGCCGGGTAGACCGCGCCGCCCTTGGGCTGGTAGCCGGCGAAGTCGATCTGGTTCAGCAGGTCAATGGTCAGGAGCGTGGTCTCGCCGGCGGCGCGCAGCGGGTCGTGCGTCATCGCGTACATGTCGCTGATCGCCTGCCGCCGGGCCGCGAGCGTCTGCGCATTGCCCGTGAGCCCGAACTGGTCCAGGTTCGGGATCGGCAGCGTCTCCGGCCCGCCTACCAGCGTCCGCTGCAAGCCCGTGTTGATCCCGACGCCGCGCAGGATCGCGTCCGGTCGGAGCGGCGGCACGCTCGCCAGGTGCCGGCCGAGCCAGCCGGTGTAAAGCGTGGGGTCGGCGGCCTTGCCGACTTCCATGAAGCGCTGGGCGTCGAAGTGCGAGCGCGTCGCATTCACCATGCCGGTGGCGTGCACGACGAGCAGATGCCCGGCGCGATACGCCTCGACCAGCGGCGCCATGGCCGGCGCGAAGCCGAAGAACTCGTCGAGCGCGATCGCCGCGTTCGGGTCGCCGCTGTCCGGATGCGGAATCGCCAGCGCCGGCCGCGCCGCGTAGTACGCCGGGTCCGCGAAGGGCACGACCATGCTCAGTCCGTCCGCCCCGCCGCGCAGGTAGATCGAGATGATCACGTCGCGGCCCGAGCAGTCCTGCCGGGCGTAAGCGACGCGCGGCAGCCAGGCTGGCGCGGTCAGCGCCGCGAATGCCGCCCCGCTGGCCGCACCGATGAACTGCCGGCGCGAGAGGCTGTTGTACTCGCGGCAGGCGTGACAGTCGTAGTTGCTCATGGTTCCCTCTCAGCGATAGCCAAGCACGGCGGGCCGCGCCGCGCGCGTCAATACCACTGGTAACCCGGCGACGCGATCGCCAGCCCCAGCGCGTCGCGCTTGCGCTGCGTCGTCGGCGCGTTCGGCAGCAGGTAGTCTCGGATGCGCTGCCGCTCGAACGGGTCCATTTCGCCGCCGAACAGCGCCCGGTCGATGTGCGCGGCGAGCGCATCGGCGTTGTTGGGCACGCCGGCGAAGAAGGCGTTGATGTCCACGCTGGCGCCGTTGACCTGCGAGTTCAGCAGCGAAGCGCCGAAGTTCCAGCGCGGCAGCACCAGCCCGACCCAGAAATCGAGGTTGTCGGGGTAGCCGTCGGGCGGGCCCCAGTTATACGGCACCTGCCCGGCCGCGAGCAGATTCGAGCGGATGCCGTTGACGTTCGTGATCGTCGCGCCGCAGGCGCGCAGGGCCGACACGAACAGGTGATACGGCCGCTTGTACTTCGGCTCCGCCGCCGCCAGGTCGTGCTTGAGCAGCGCCGTGCGGATCATGCTGCGGATGTCGCCGCCTGTCGCCGCGTAGGTTGCCGCCACGCTGCTCACGAGCGGGGCGGGCGGGTCGTACTGGTAGAGCCAGCGGCAGAGCTTGGCCGAGACGTATCGCGCCGTGTCCGGGTGGTTGGCGAGGATGTCGAGCACGATCAGCCCGTCGTTGTAGCCGCCGCCGGCAGGAATGGTGTATCCGAGGACCTGCTTGGCGCCGTTGTCGTGCTGGCCGGCCAGGAAGCGGAACTTTCCGGCGTTGACGCCGGCGTTGGCGGGGTAGAGCGTCCAGCCGGTGAAGCAGCGGGCGACCTCCTCGATATCGACCTGGGTGTAGGCGCCGTCGGCGCCCATGGTGTGCAGCTCGAGCAGCTCGCGGGCGTAGTTCTCGTTCGGGTTGCCGACGAAGCTGACGTTGTTGTCGAGGTAATAGAGCATCGCCGGGCTGTGGGCCGAGGCCGACAGCAGCGCCGGGAAGGTGCCGAGCGCATTCGCCCGGATGACCTCGCGGTCGTCGACCGTCTTCAGGAAGCGATCGAGGTTCTTGTTGATGTCGATGTTGAAGTGATCCGTCCAGAACTCGACCATGCGCTCAAGAAGCTGCCGCCTGCTCAGCACCGGGCGCAGGATCGTCGCCTCGATCAGCTCGTTGACGACCTGCTGCGGCTGCAACTGGAAGAGCTGGTACGGCTCCATCGTCAGCGTCGCGTAGTTCGCCAGCCGGGCCGCCAGCACGCTGTCGTCGATGCTCTCGTACGCGAGCTGGTGCTCGAGGTAGCCTTCGCGGCCGAGTTGCCGCGCCGCCTGAAGCTCCGACGCCGTCAGCCCCATCGTCACGCGCTGGATCAAGCGCACCAGCGGGCCGGCGCCGGTGGTCTGAACCGGCGGCGCCGCCGAGTGCCGCGCGGGCTCGCCGGCGCGCGCCGTCTGCTCGCCCCAGAACGCCGCCAGCGCCGCGCCGCTCAGGACGGCGCGCCGCGAACGCGCGCCCCCCGGGGCACCGGCCGTCGCGCGCGCCGCCGTCGGCCTGAAGCGGTGAGTCTGGTCCATTTCTTCACCTCGCATTTCCGCGATGCAACTGCTGGGACGTGCGCGGCTCTGTCGAAAGCCCGAAGCAACCTGAAGGGACTAACGACGAGAGCGGCGGTGTATTGCGTTGGGGCGCCCGGGCCCGCGCCGCGTCACAGAACCGGTGTCGAGCGGGCGCAGGTCGTTGAATGATCGCAAGTTGTGGCGACGTGCCCGCGAAGCGCGCCAGTACAATATTTTGCGCTTGACTTGCCCACCCCGCCTTGGCTATTGTGTCTTTCGCATTGGTCACTGGTGTTCGCCTGCTCGTTGCGGGCGAGAGAATAGGGAATCCGGTGAGAATCCGGAACGGCCCCGCCGCTGTGACCGGGAACGAAAGCCGCACGCAGTTCAGTCATTGGCCACTTTGGCCGAGAAGGCGCGGCGAGTAGGTGCCTTGGTTCTCCGCCGACACGTCGGCCGAGCGCCCAGGCGACGCCCGGGAGTCAGAAGACCTGCCAGATCGACCGCCTTGCTTCGGTTGCCTTCGTGGGAGAGGCGAACCGGTATGTCAGGTCGCATCCGCCGCTTTTCGAGCCGACAAGCCGCAGGCTTCTCTGCGTCGGCCCGTTCTGCGTCAAGCCCAGGATCGCCGCTGCACACCGGCACGTTTGCAGCCTCTTCCGGCTGGCGACTGCGGTCGCGCTTCGCGCCCGCACAACCACCCTTGGAGGAGGATGGCATGCGCTGGTCCTACAGTGTTCGTGGATTCGCCTTCGGGCTCAGTCTCGGCGGCGCGGCGGCGCTGGCCGGCGGAGGAAATCCGTGGGCCGACGAGGTGATCTCGTACGTCCCGGGCAGCAACCCGCTGTTCGGTTACACGAATCCGCTCACGGCACTCGGCTCACCGGAGCGCTTCACCGGAGAAGCAGACTTCGGCGGCAAGTACGCCAGCGCGGTCACGCCCTTCAACACCGCGTTCGGCAGTGACGAGATCCTGAGCATCGGCGCCGGCGGCCACGTCACCGTGCGTTTTGACGAGCCGATCACCAATGATCCGTCGCATCTCTACGGCGTCGACCTGATCGTGTTCGGCAACGGCTCGTTCATCGACGACGACTATCCCAACGGCATCGTCGCCGGCCTGTTCTCCGAAGGCCCGTTCACCGTGTCGGTCAGCGCCGACGGCGTGACATTCTTCGAGGTGGCCTCGGGCTTCGGCGATGGCGTCTGGCCGGCGCAGGGCTATCTCGACCTTGATACGCCCTATTCCGACGTGCCCGGCAACCTCCCGAGCGACTTCCTCAAGCCGCTGAACCCGGCGCTGACTTTTCTCGATTTTCTGGGCAAGGACTACGCCGAAGTAAAGGCGATCTACGACGGCTCGGGCGGCGGCCTGCCGATCGACATCGCCCCTAGCGGCCTTGCCGCCGCCTACTACGTCCGCATCGACGTCGCGTCCGACGTCCAGAATGCGCCCGAGATCGACGCCTTCGCCGTCGTGCCGGAGCCGGCGTGCGGCGCGTCGCTCGCGCTCTTCGGCCTTTCCATCGCTCTCCGGAGGAACGCGGGGAAAAGTGGTCGGCAACCCGGCGACGGACCCGCGCGGCGGCCCCTGGCCGCTCGCCGGTCCGTCGTCGCCGACACGCGGTGAAATAGCATGTCATCACGTGCTGTATTCACGGCGACACTGTGGTTGACCGCGAGTGTGGGACCATTGGCTCTCGCGGGCCAGTGGTCCCACTTCGCCGCCGACCCCGCGCGCTCCAGCCTCGGCGTGCATGGCCCACGCGCCCTCGCGCCGCCCGCCTGGACCGCCCTTCCAGAGAGCGACGAGCGCCTCGTGTTCCGAAGCAGCCCCGTGACATCCGGCGGCCGCGTGTTCGTCTGCGCACGCCGCATTGTCGACAACGTCCACGTCGCCAACCTCGCCATCGCGCTCGACGCGCACACGGGCCAGCGCCTCTGGCGGACCGAAATCGAGCGCGACCAGCTCGACAGCCGCTCCAGCCCGGCCATCGACGAGCGCAACGACGCCGTGCTGTACGCCTCGGGCTTCACGTTGTACGCCCTGGCGGTCGACGACGGCGACGTGCTGTGGCAGACCACGCTCCCCAAACGCGTCGTCAATGCCTCCCCGCTGGTCACCTCGGACCTCACCGTCGGGGGGCAGCCCGCCAACCGCGCCTTCATCAGCGACTTCACCGGTGCGGGCGCCGGCGGCCAGCTCCACGCCGTCAACGTCGACGCGTTTCACGCCGGGCACAACCCGTACCAGCCGGGCGACGTCGTCTGGAGCCGCCCGCTCGGCTCGTCCTCGGGCGCGACACCCGCGTACGCCAATGGCCGCGTCTACGTCGGCAGCTACGACGCCGTTTTCTTCCCGCCGGACCAGTTCCTCTATCCCGGCGTGCTGCGGGCCTTTGACGCCCTCTCGGGCGAGCTCGTCTGGTCGCGCTCCGTCGAGGGCGACGACGGCTTTTTCGGAGGCGTAACGCTGACGAGCGAGCACGTCTACGCTGCAACCTACGACTTCCAGGGCACGGGCAACAACAGCCGGCTCTTCAAGGTGCGCACCGCGGACGGCCACGTCGTCTGGACCGTCGCCTGCGAGCGCTCAACCGCCTGCCCCGTTGCCGCCGCCGACGGCTGCATTTATCTTGCCGCGGGAATCGATGGCTTCGGGTCCGCCAGCCGCGTGCAGGCTTTCAAGGACCTCGGCGGTTCGGCCCAGCCGCTTTGGGATACATACGCGGACAGCGGCGGGTCGCTGCTCGTCGGCGGCTGGACTTACCAGCCCGCGCTGGCGCGGCAGCGGCTGTATGTGGGCGTCCCGGACACGGCGCCCGTGCTCGGGCCGTACGAGGAGCTGCGCATCCTCGATCTCAGACGGACGCCGTCCGACCCGAACTTCGTCCTCGCGGCCCATGAGGGCTCGGGCGGCTCGCCGGCGATCAACTGCGGCTGGCTGTACTCGATCGGCGAGGCGGGGGTGGTGGCGTTCGAGACGACGGGCGCGTGCCTGGCCGACCTGGACGGCGATGGATCGGTCGGCCAGGGGGACCTGGGGCTGCTGCTCTCGTGCTACGGGACGATCCAGGGCGGCAGCCCGTGCGACGACCTGTTCGACCTGAACTGCGACGGCTCGGTGAACCAGTCCGATCTCGGAATCCTGCTGGCGGCTTGGGGGAAGGCGTGTCCGTAGACGGCGACGACAACCAGGCACGCATTCCGGCGGCTTTGCGGCGGCGCACCCAGCGCACGCTCCGGGCCGCGTTCACCATGGTCGAACTGCTGGTCGTCGTCGCGATCATCGCCCTGCTGCTGGCCATGCTGCTGCCCGGTCTGGCCCGCGCCCGTCAGCAGGCCCTGCGCACGAAGTGTGCCACCAATCTCCGCCAGTTCGGACTGGCGCTGCACCAGTACGCGGCGGACCATCGCGGGCGCGCCATTCCGCTGGCCTACTGGCAGACCACGCCCGACTCGCCGCACGTCACCTACTGGTGGGGCCGCGACGAGCCGGCGGGCGTCGACGTGACGCGCGGCCTCACCTGGCCCTACATCGCCAGCGACCTGCGGCACGCCAGCGTCTACGAGTGCCCCGTGCAACCACCGGGAACCTTCGAGATCATGCAGGGGCAGTCCAAGACGCTGACCAGCACCTACGGCTACAACGGCTACTACCTCTCGCCGAAGCACACGCCCGGCTGGGCCGACCTGATCGGCAAACGCCCCTGGCGCACGATGGAGACGGTCTCGGCGCCGTCGCGCGTCCTGGCCTTCAGCGACACCATGCTCGACTGGGGCGGCTGGCTCAAGAACTGCGCCCTGCTCGATCCGCCCATGCTCTACCAGGGCTTCGGCGGCTGGAGCGAGAACGAATCGCCCACGACCTCCTTCCGCCACGAGTGGCGCGCCAACGCGACCTTCGTCGACGGCCACGTGCGCTCGCTCGGGCCCGGCAACGGCCGCATCACCTCGCCGCTCTTCCGCATCGGCTCCATCGGCCGCACCAACGACCCGTACTACGTGCCCGACTGGCGCGAGTGGTGAACGCTCACTTCGGGTGGCAGTCGCGGCAGAGATCCGCGTAATCGAGCCGCAGGCCCACCGCCGCGTCCGCCTCCGCCGCGGCGCGCGCCTCCAGCGGCGTCCCATCGGGAAAGACGCCCGGCGCGTGCGGGTTGTGGCACGTCGCGCAGGTGATGCGCCCGTCTTCCAGCGGCAGCAGATCACGACTCCGAAGCGCGTCCGTGGCGACACCCAGGTGCCCATGCGGCGCAGGGTCGGCGTGCATCGCGTGGCAGTTCAGGCACAACGCCGTTGTCTCCTGCCGCAGCCCCCCGCCCCCACGCCGCTGTCCGTCTCGCAGCTCGGGCGTGGCGTCGTGACAGGCGCCGCACAGCGCGTCGCGCCGCTGGCCGACAACGGGATCGCCGGCGTGCGGATTGATGCGCCATTGCTCCGCGACATGGCAGCGCGTGCAGAAATCCAGAGGCGCCGCGGCGTCGTAGCCGCGCAGCAACCCGGGGTTCTCCGCCGGCCGTCGCGCCGGTTCGCTGCAATGCCCGCGCATGTCGTGGCAGGTCAGGCAGCCGATGCGTCCCTCGACCAGCGGCCAGCCGGCGACGGCGCGTGTGCGCGGTCCTTCGGCGGGCCAGCCGACGGGGTGAGACTCCGCCGAGGCGCGGACGCCGTCGTGGCATGACACGCAGAGCGCATCGACGCGGTCCGCGGCGATCGGCGCGAGGCCCCCCGCCGTGTCCACCGCGTGGCACTGGCGGCAGCCGTCGGCACGCCAGTGCGGGCTGTCGACGGTCGCGGGCTTCTTCCCGCGCGGCACCAGCCACGCGGGCGACGCGGGCAGAGCCTCCGGCACGCCGCGCCACGCGAACACCCGCACGCCGGGGCGCGCCATCTGCTCGACGACGAGGACGGCATAGCCGGCCGAGAAGGACTCCGGCGGTGCACGGTTCGTGCTCACGCGCCCCGGCATGACCGCCAGGCCCGCGGGCATGGCCAAGGCGTCCTCGCCGTCTGCCGCCCCGCCAAACGCCAGCAGCACGCGGCCGCGCTCGTCGAAGGCGTGAACGCATTGCGAGGCCGCGTCGCTGACGAACACGACGCCGTCCGGCCCGACGGCGACGGCCTTCGGCCGGGCAAAGCGACCGGGCTGCTCGCCCGGACCGCCGATATCCCGCACCCAGCGGCCGTCGGCGTCGAGCACCTGCACGCGCCGGTTGAACATGTCCACGACCAGCACATTCCCGGCGGCGTCGCGGGTTATTCCGAGCGGCACGCTGAATTCCGCCGGCCCGCGGCCGCGGCGCCCGATGGCCCTGCGCCACACGCCGCCGGCGGCGAAGACCTCGATTCGGTGCGCCGCGGAATTCGACACCCACACCTCTTCCGCGACGCACGCGATGCCCGCGGGTTTGAACGGCACGTCCGCCGGTGGCGCGTATCGCAGCCGGAGGCGCCCGTCGCCGGCGTATCGCCAGACGCATGCGGCGCCGACGTCCGCGACGAGCAGGTCGCCGTCCGGGGCGCGGTGCAGCCCGGCCGGGGCGGTGGGCGGGGGTTGCAGCGTCACGCCGCGCAGATAATCGCCGGCGCTGCCGAGCGCCAGCACGCCCGCGTGGCCGCCGTCACTGACGAGCACGCCCGCCGCGTCGGCGATGAGATCGACGGGTTTGATGAGGCCCGGACCCGCCGCGGGCGCCGCGCCGAACAGGAACTCCGCCAGTTGCACCTCGAAGCGCGAAGGCGGCGGCGTCAGGCGCAGGTTCCCGAGATTCACGACCGGCTGCCCGCCAGGCACGTCGGCCACGCGCACGCGGCGATCGACGGCCGGCTCGGCGCGGTTGCAGCCCCAGGCGGCGGCGATGGCCGACGCCGCGCAAGCGCCCGCCAGGCCGAGACGCAGCGCGGTCCCGCGTCGCCGCGCCCTGCCGCACCGGACGCCGCGCGGCTTCACAGCCGGTGGCACGTCAGGCACAGGCGGCTGCGCGCATTGGAGATCGTCAGCATCCCGGCGTGGTTGTGCGTGTTGTGAGGATCGTGACACGTCGTGCACTGGATCCGCCCGTTCGGAAGCTTCAGGCCGGCGGCGTTCACTGTCGTCGCCGACGCGTATCGGGGGGCGCCGCTCGGATACTCGATGCCGACCGGATGGCTCGTCAGGCGGCTCGCCCCCGGAGCGGCTCCACCGCCGCTGCGCTCCGCCCAGCTCATCGCGTGCGGGCCGGTAAACACGTCCGTCGCGATCACGCCGTCGTGACAGCTAAGACATAGCAGCGAGGCGGCGTCGAGCTCGATGCCCATCGCGCCGTAGCCGCGCGGCCGCATCCGCCCGCTGGCGCGCTGCGTCAGCAGCGGCGCCTCCGACGCCGTGATATGCGGCGTGTGACACGGGAGGCACAGGTCGCGCACCGCCGCGCCGCCTTGCGTGAAGTCGTGCTTGCTCCCGACGATGCCCCCGGCGCGGCGCTCGATCGCCGCGGTGTCGGCGACGGCCGTCGGCGGCGCCGCGGGCGCTTCGCGCGGCGGCTCGGCCTGCCAGATGACGCCGCTCAGCAGCAGCGTGGCGCTCAGGAGGAGCAGCGCATGACGGACCGCCGCCGGCGAGCGAGGCGTAGGAATCGTGTTCAGCGTGCTGACCATGAACGGGCGCGACTATACGACATCGCCGCTATCTGAACAACTCGCCTTTCGCCACGCCCGAGCGCCGTCGTCGGCCGCGGGCGATCAGCGCAGCGGCCCGACATAGACGCGCGCCTCGTACAGCACCCGCACGCGCCCGGCCTGCTCGTGCTCGTCGAACACCCGCCGCAGCGCGGCCAGCAGCGCCGCCCGCCGCGGGTCGCCCTCGCGCGGGGTGTACGAGGCCGAGAGCGTCCGCCCCTCGAGGCCCGCGTAGTCTAACTCCTGGGCGTTTGCGAAGACGTGCCGCGCGTAGTGCGAGCCGCCGAACAGCCGCTCGAGGCTGCCGTCCTTCTCGACGCGCTCGTGCTTCACGGCCGCGTAGTCCGTGCCGTGCGCTTGCAGGAGCTGCTCATACGCCGCCAGGAACGGCGTGTCCTCGCGCCGGTTGTTCCAGATCAGCACCACGAGCCCCGCCGGGCTGCTCAGGATGCGGCGGAACTCGGCGCGGCAGCGCGGCGGGTCGAACCAGTGAAACGCCTGCGCCGCCGTCACCCAGTCGACGCTCGCATCCGGCAGGGTCGTGGCCTCGGCCGTGCCCGCGATGCTGACGAAACGCGCGTCGGACCCCAGGCGGCGCTCGGCGGCGGCGCGCATCGGCGCGTTCGGCTCGACGGCATAGACGCGGTGACCGCGTCGCAGCAGGCACTCCGTCCAGATGCCGGTTCCTGAGCCCACGTCCGCCACCGTCTGCTCCGGGCGCAGGCCATGCCGCTCGACCAGGCACGCGATGACTTCCGGCGGATAGCCGGGGCGGCAGCGCACGTAATCGCCCACGCGGTCCGAGAAGCGTGCGGTGACTTCGTCATTCGAAGTCGGCGGGCTCATGCGCGCGGGCCTCGAGTTTCGCGTCAGTTGTTCGGCGCGCCGGCGTCGATCCAGTCGCGCAGCAGCGCGATCTCAGCTTCGGAGAGCGGGTCGCGGTTGAGCGGCATGCGCGCGCCGACCTGCGGCTGGTCCTGCGTCACCTTCTCGATCAGGTAGCTGGCCGTCGCGTCCCCCGGCACGATGCGCACGCGTCCGCTCGCTTGCACGCTGGCGACGCCGACGAGGTTCTGATAGGCGTTGGCGGCGCGCAGGTCCATCGTGATGAAGGTGAACGCGAAGCCCCCGGGGCTGTGGCAACCGGCGCAGTGCGCCGTCAGGATCGGCACGATGTCCGCCGCGAACGATACGGCCCCCGCGCCGCCGTTCGGGTCGTTCGGGTCGGGGCTGGTGTTCGGGCAGCCCGTCGCGGCGAGCCCGCACCCGACGAACAACCCCGCCGCCAGAAGGCGCCGCACGGCGCCGCGTGTCTTTCGCATGGATCACTCCGCGCCCACGATCCTGTAAACCGATCCTGTGGCGCCGGCCGGACCGCTGACAGCCTGCGTCAGGATGTACACTTCACCCCGCGAATCGCGTCCGAACGCCAGCAGGTACTCGCCCAGCCGCCCGCCCTCGCGCCCGGCCACCGCCAGCTCCGAGTAGCGCCACGCGCCGGATTCGTCCTGCCGGGCCGCGAAGAGCCGCCCGTCCGCGACGGCGAAGCCCGTACTGTAATCGCCGAAAATGTACGTGCGGCGCAGCGCCGGCGCGTCCGCCCCGCGATACACGAAGCCGCCGATCACCGAGATCCCCACGCGATGGTCATACTCGATGATCGGATCGATCAGCGGCTCGCCGTCGGCCCCCGCGGCGGGGCATTCCGCGGGCGGCGTAGCCGGGCTGGCCGGGTCGAAGCACAACGTGCCCTCGCGCACGCGCCACCCGTAGTTTCCGCCGCGCTCCACCAGGTTCACTTCCTCGCGCAAAGACTGGCCGACATCGCCCGCGAACAACCGGACCTGGCCCGTCGGGCCCATGTCGAACGAGAAGCGCCACGGGTTACGGAAGCCGTACGCCCAGATCTCTGCCCGCGCACCCGCCTCGCCGGCGAACGGGTTATCCGCCGGAATCGCGTATGGCGCGGCCCCATCGACGTCGATCCGCAGGATTTTTCCGAGCAACGTCGAGCGATCCTGCGCGTTCCCCAGGCCCGGCGTGTGGCCCGGGCCGTCGTCGCCGGCGCCGCCGCCGTCGCCGGTTGAGATGTACAGGTAGTTGTCTTGCCCGAACGTGAGCTGCCCGCCATTGTGGTTGGCCTGCGGCTGGGCGATGCGCAGGATGATGCGCTCGCCGGCCGGGTCGGCGCTGGGCAGGTCGCCGACGATGCGGAACTCGGAGACGCGCGCCTCGCAGTTGCTGCCCGCGGGAAGATCGTCCCCCGGCGGCGCGGTGTAGTAAACGAACAACCGTCCGTTGTCTGAGAACCGCGGATGCAACGCCAGCCCAAGCAATCCGCGCTCGTCGAACACGGCGTTGAGCGGCGTCAGCCGGTCCCGAAGGTCCAGGACGACGCGCACCGGGTCGCCGGCTGTCGGCCCGGCGAGCACCACGACGCCGTGCTGCTGCGCGATCAGCACTCGCGCCGACCCATCCGGCAGCTCGGCCAGCGCCAGCGGCGCAACCAGTCCTTCGGCCACGCGGCGCAGCTCGATCTCAACCGCTTCCGGATCAACCATCCGCGGCGGACACCCGACTACCCCAACCATCGCCAGCAGCACGCCGGCGGCCAGCGCGGGTCGAACGCAACGCATCGGCGAACTTCTCCCGTGGCGGAATGCGCGCGTCAGTCCGCCCGGTGCAGCAGGGCGACGCGCCCCACGCGCTGCACCAGCTCGCAGCCCAGCGCCCTGGCAAGCTCCGCCGCGATGCGGTCGCAATCCGCGCGGTCTTCAGTCTGAACGCGCACCTTCACCAGCTCGTGGTGGGCCAGCGCCTCGCGAACGTGCGCGACCAGGCCCTCCGACACCCCCTCCGCCGACACGCTGATCGTCGCCCGCAGCGCGTGTCCGGCGGCGACGAGCTCCCGGCGGCGTTTCTGGTCGAGGGCCACGGGGGCAGTATAAAGGCGCAGCGGACATGTTGGTACGCGATCTCTTGCATGAAGCATCATTAGGACGGAAGAAGCCGGGCTCGGATTCCCGGCGCCGGTGACGAGGCAAGCACTACGTCAAAGCCGGGCTGTCCCCGCCCCGGCCTCAAGGCACATGAGGCTATCCCTGAACCCGCTCACAGCCCGTAGTGCGCCAACAGGATCCCGAGGTCGCTCTGCCCAGTGATCCCGTCGCCGTCCAGGTCACCGCCGGCGCTCAACCCGTACGCGCTCAGCAGGATTCCCAGGTCGGTCTGGTCGACGTAGCCGTCGCCGCTCAGGTCGCCCGGCGGCCCGACGACGATCTGCCACACGGCGGCCCCGCCCGGGAGGCCGTCGCCGCTGGGCAGACCGGCGGCCAGCAGCTCGCCATCGAGCGCCAGGCCGGCGGCGACGTCTTTCACGCTGTCGAGCACGGAGATCGTGTACACGTCGGGCCGCAGCGGCTCGCCCGCGGTCAGCGTCGCCTTCTGCGACGCGCCGTCGTAGGCAAACTCGAATGCGACGTCGCCGAAGACGCCGCCGCTGATGCTGAAGTCGCCCGCCTGGGCCGCGACAGCCTTGTGAAACACGATGCTCACGGTCGCCGCCTGCTGCCCGGTGACTTCGCCGGCCGGCGGGGGCGAAATCTCGACGATCTTCGGCGGCCCCTCGACGAAGGCAATGGTCTGCGTCGGGTTGTGCAGAATCCAGTTGTTCGGGTCGAAGGCCAGCGCGCTCACCGGGCCGCTGGTCTCGAACAGCAGGTGCTCGGCCGCGGCGTCGTTCCAGACGACGTGCGTGGTCGGCACACCCGCGGTCGTCGTGCGGATGTCGATCGGCATGGTGAAGACGGGCCAACTGGGGTTCTGCACCTGCCGGACGTACAGCTCCACGAAGTTGCGTCCCGCCACGACGCTCTGCCGCCAGGCGTAGCGATAGTTCGGCGCGCCGATGCCGTAGACCCAGGGCTCGAAGTACCAGTCGAGGTCCTGCCCCACCGTCTGTTCGGCGACGAGCTGGAAGTCGGCGGTGGTGGCGGCGCCGAAGGCGTAGGCCTCGCGGTAGGCCGCGAGAATGTCGAAGAAGGCCTCGTCGCCGACGACGTGCCGCAGCATGTGCAGCACCCAGGCGCCCTTGCGATAGACCATGTCGCTGTTGAAGATCGCGTTGAGGTCGGACGGGTCGTAGACGTAGACGCTGCCGTTGAAGGTTCCGGGGCGGCGCGCGGCCATGTGATCGTGCAGCGCCGCCTCGTCCGGGCTGCCGGAGCGATTCTCGTACCAGATCGCCTCGCCATAGGTCGCGAAGCCCTCGTTGAGCCAGATATCGTTCCAGAAGGCGCAAGTGATCATGTCGCCCCACCACTGGTGAGCCAGCTCATGGGCCGTGACGCTCTCCCAGAACCCGCCCTGGCTGGTGATCGTCTGGTGCTCCATCCCACCGCCCCAACTGAACTGCGCCATCCCGTACTTCTCGTCCGCGAACGGGTACACGCCGAACCGGTCGCTGAAAACGGTGAGCATCGACGCGTTCTGGAGCCAGGCATCGCGGTTCGCGGAGTTGTTGCTCTCCGGATAGATGAAGAACTCCAGCGGCATGCTGACGTCGCCGTAGTTCCACGTCGTCCCGAACTGCTCGAAGTTCGTCGCCACGAACGAGTACAGGTACGTTGCCGTCGGGTAGGTCGTCTTCCACCGGTAGCGCTTCTGCCCGCCGCTGACGTCATCCACGCCCTGGAGCAGGCCGTTCGACGCCACAACCATCGTGTCGGGCACCGTGAACCACAGGTCGGCGGTGGTCTTGTCCAGGTTCCCCGCGCCCTTGTTCGGCCACCACGTATAGGCGAAGTCCGTCTCGCTCAGCGTCCACACCGTCCGCGCCCCGCTGTTGCGCGTGTGAAACCGGATCGAGCCGAAGCCCTCCGCCTGCGGAATCCCGGCGTACTCCACGTACAGCTCGAACGTTTCGTCGATCCCCACCGGCGGTTCGAGCGTCACCCGCACCCTCCGGCTGTCCAGCCGCTCGAACGCCGCGTCGACGCCGTCCCGCCGCACGGCCGAGATGCTGAACGTGTCGCTCAGCCAGAACGTGAAGCTCGACAGCCCGTCCGCCAGGCTGCGGATCGTCATCCGGTTCGAACCCGCCAGCGACTCTGCCGTCGGGTAGATCGACAGGTCCAGGTGGTGATGCAGCACGTCCGTTTCGTCCACCCCCGCCGGCTCGCCGACCCCCGGCGGCAGCGCCCACGGATGCGTCGCCGCACACTTGGCGTGGCCGCAGCCAGGCTCGAATTGCGGCGGCACATCTGAGACGAAGAGAACGTGGGCGATTCCGATCAGCAGGCCTGCGGCGTGCATGGTTGTCGCTCCTGGCCTCGACCCGCGGGGTGCGAGGCCCGCGATCGAGCCGAATTGAAGGGCGTGAGCGTCGACTCCAGCGCTGAATTGTACCGCGTGCCGCCAGGCGGCGGCCGAGGAATCCGGATGATTTAATTGTCAATCAATCGCTTGACACACATGGCATCTGCTCGATATGCTCCCGCCGTTCAACGGTTTGAAGGGCATCCCATGACGACGTGGCTGCGGCGGATCGGGCTGGCCGGGTTCCTTTTCTTCTTCTTCAAGGGCCTGCTGTGGCTGCTGGCCCCGCTGGTCCTATTGATCTGGGCGGATTGCAGGCCGTCGTAGCCCGGCCCTGCAACGAACCAACGAACAGGAGCAAACGCGCATGAACGCGACGACCGGAAGCAACGTGATCGCGAGTGACGCAACGCCCGCAAGCGACGTGATGGAGCGCCTCCGGGCTGCCACGCAATCGGCGCATGCCGCCGCGGAGGCTCACCCGTTTCAGGCCGCGCTGGCTTCCGGCGCCCTGCCGCGCGGACAATACATCGCCTACCTGGGCCAGTTGCTGCACGTCCATCGCGCGCTCGAACGCTCTCTGCGAGAACTGGTCGCCCGAAGGCCGGAGCTTGCCGTCGTCATCAGCGACGAGCAGTTCCAGGAGCCGAACTTGCGCACCGACCTGGCGCATTTCGGCGTCGACGCGGACCAGGTGCCCCCCGCGCCGGCGACCGCGGCCCTGCGGGCGCGGATCGAGCACGCCGCACGCGAGACGCCGCTCGCGCTGCTGGGCTATCACTACGTGCTCGAAGGGAGCAAGAACGGCGGGCGGTTCATCGCGAGACGCATCGCACCGGCGTACGGGCTGACGGCCGAGGGGCCGGGCCTGCGCTACTTCGATCCGCATGGCGCGGCGCAGCGCGACAAGTGGCGCGCGTTCCGCGAGGCGATGTCGGCGCTTCCCTGGCAGGAGCAGGAGCAATCGCTGATGACCGCGTCGGCGACCGAGATGTTCGCCGCCGTTTCGGCGATCGGCGACGACGTGCTTGCGGGCCGCTCCACCGGCTCAGGCCCGGCCGCGGGGCGGGGCTGTCCCGTGCATCACGACAGCCACAGGACGAGCGCGTGCACCCCGTAGGCCGCCACCGCGATCGCCACCATGCCCAGCACGATGTTGACGAACGTCAGCACCGTGGCGCGCGGCATCTCCGCCACGCTGCGCGCCCGCGTCGCCCGGTACACCACGGCGATGCACGCGGCTAGCGGCAGGAACATCCACAGCCGCAGCCACGAAGGCAGGTCGATCGGAACGACGAACAGCGAGCCGAGCAGGTCCGCAACCGGCGCCGAAACCGTCGCGATCAGCAGCCCCAGGCCGCTCATCCGCCCGCCTCCTTCGGCGGCGTGGCGCCGGGCCTGAGCTCGTGGTGATTCACCGGCAGTCCGCCGGTCTGCGCCCGCGACAGCGCGTCGAGAATCGCCAGGACATTAAGCAGCCCGGCGACGGCGAGGTAGATCTGCGCCACGTCGGCGCCGGGGTAATAGCAGATGTACTCCGGCCGGTCCGGCAGCGCCTGGCTGACGAGGAAGCCCACGGTCGTGTATCCGCCGACGCCCATCTCCGCCAGAAAAAGCCAGACGTTGGCGCGCGGGTTCACCGTGGTCTTCACGCCGCCGAGCGCCGCGCCGGTCAGGAACGGCAGGGTAATCGCCACGAAGTAGACGATTCCAAGCCCGCGCAGGCCAAGCCAGAAGTGCCCCGCGCCCGGCAGAATCCAGGCCAGCACACCGGCCGTCAGCGTTCGAGCCTCCGCGTTGTCTCTGCGCGTCAATCAGCACCCTCCTTGGCGTCGCCGCGCCTCACCCTTGCAGCCCGCACGGCCCGGCCGGATCGCCGCAGCGCCCGCAGCCGCCCCCGCCGCGCGGCAGCGAAACCGGCGCCTGCGCCCGGGGGCTGAACACGCTTGGCCGCCGGTTCACCTGTCTTGAGCCGCATTTCGGACAGGCCAGCTCGCGCTCGTCCGCCGCCGTGCGGACGAGTTCCTCGAACTGCGCCTGGCAGCGCGTGCAGGCGTACTCGTAGATCGGCAAGCCAGTCCTCCAGGAAGGGCCCAGGCGTCTTCGAATCAACTGAGTATAGGTACCGGCGCCACGCCCCGCAACGCACGGGCGGGCGCCACGGCACAAGGGGCAGACGGGCCGCGCGCGAAGCGATAGACTCGACGGCATGCGCACGCACGCCGGGACATTGCTGGTGCTCCTGCTCCTGGCCGGCGGCACGGGTCTCGTGACCTGGCGGGCCTTGAACAGCGCCGGGCTCGCGGGTCGCGGCGGCGGCCCCGGCGACCCGGTGCCGGTTGCGGTAGAGATCGCCGATATCCGTCCCGCCACGCTGCGCGACGTGCGCGAGCTGACCGGAACGCTGGAAGCCAACACGCGTTTCGTCGTCGCCGCCAAGGTCAGCGGCCTGCTGAGGCGCGTCGCCGTCGATCTGGGCGACGTGGTCGATCGCGGCCACGTCATCGCCCAGATCGACGACGCCGAGTACGTCCAGGCCGTCGCCCAAGCCGAGGCGGAGCTCGCGGTGCGCGCCGCCGAACGCGCCCGCGCCCAGACCGAGCTCCGCCGAATCCAGACCGACTTCGACCGCATCGAGGACTTGCAGCGCCGCGGCGTCTCGGCGCCGGTCGAGTACGACGAGGTCCGCGCCAACCTCGAATCCGCCGAGGCCGCCGTCGCGCTGGCCGACGCCCGCGTCCGCCAGGCCGACGCCGCGCTTGAGCTCTCGCGCATCCGCCTCGGCTACGCCACCGTCCGTGCCGAATGGGAGGGCGGCGAGAGCCGCTGCGTCGTGAGCGAGCGTTTTCAGGACGCCGGCAACACGGTCGCGGTCGGCGACCCGGTCGTCGCCGTCGTCGCGCTCGATCCGCTGACGGCGGTGGTGTTCATCACCGAGCGCGACTACGGACGTCTCAGCATCGGGCAGCCGGCGACGCTGCGCGTCGACGCCGCGCCGGGCCGCGACTTCGAGGCCGCGGTCGTGCGGCTGTCGCCGAGCTTCCGCGAGGCGTCGCGCCAGGCACGGGTCGAGCTGCGCGTGCCGAACCCGCACGGGCTGCTCAAGCCGGGCATGTTCGCGCGCGTCCGTGTCACGCTGCGCGAGGTCGACGCGCCGGCGGCCGTGCCGCTGGCGGCGCTGACGCGCCGCGACGGGCGCGACGTCGTCTTCGTCGTCGCTCAGGACGGCCAGCGCGTCCGGCTTGTGCCGGTCGAGATCGGCGTCATCGAGGGCGGGCTGGCCCAGGTCGCCGGAGAGGGCCTCGAAGGCCGCGTGGTCGTGCTGGGGCAGCAGCTCCTGAGCGACAACTCGCGCGTCTCCGTGCGCTCCGGCTTCGCGTCGCCGGCCGCGCCCCCGGCGGAGGGCGCCCGCCCATGAATCTCCCGCAGTTGAGCGTGCGACACCCGATCGCGACCACGATGTTCACGATGATCGTCGTGGTGATCGGGGGCGTGTCGCTCACGCGGCTGCCGATCGATCTGCTGCCGGATATCTCGCTGCCCACGCTGACGATCCGCAGCGGCTTCGAGAACGCCAGCCCGGAGGAAATGGAGCGCCTGGTGACCGAGCCCATCGAAGGCTCGGTCTCGCTCGTCTCGGGCGTCGAGGAGCTGAGCTCCACCTCCGGCGAGGGGATCAGCAACGTTCGCGTCCGCTTCGTCTGGGGCACGAATCTCGATGCCGCCGCCAACGACGTGCGCGAGCGGCTGGACCGCGTCGTCGGCGACCTGCCGGAGGACATGCCGCGTCCGGAGCTTCAGAAGTTCGACATCTCCAACGCCCCGATCGTTCTGCTGGGCGCCGCGAGCCCGCTCGAGCCGGTCGAGTTCACCCGGCTGCTCGAAGACCAGGTGCTCTACCGCTTCGAGCGGCTGCCGGGAGTGGCGGCGGTCGAGATCTGGGGCGAGTTCGTGCGCGAGATCCGCATCGAGCTCGACCTGCCGCGGATCAAGGCGCTGGCGTTGCCCCTCGACGCGGTGATCGAGGCCTTGCGCGCCGCCAACATCAACCTGCCCGCCGGCCAGATCGACCGCGGCCAGCTCGAGGTCACCGTGCGGACCCCCGGCGAGTTCGACAGCGTCGACCAGCTCGCGGCGACGGTCGTGGCGTCGCGCGAGCGCGGCCTGGTGCGTCTGTCGGACATCGCCGAGGTCGTCGACACGCACCGGGACCAGACGCGGATCATCCGCATCGACGGGCAGCGGGGCGTCCGGCTCGCGGTGCGCAAACAGTCGGACGCGAACACCGCCGACGTGGCCCGCCGCGTGCTGGCCGAGGCCGAGCGGGTCAACCGCGAGCTGCCGCAGGTGTGGATCATCCCGGTCATCAACCAGGGCGAGTACATCGAGCGCGCCATCCGCAACGTCGGGAACTCGGTGCTCTACGGCGGCGGGCTGGCGATCCTGGTGCTGCTGCTGTTCCTGCGGAACGTCCGCAGCACGCTCATCATCGCCCTGGCGATCCCCGTCTCGGTCGTCGCCACCTTCGCGCTCATATTCTTCGCCGGGTACACGCTCAACCTCATGACGCTCGGCGGACTGGCGCTGGGCGTCGGGATGATGGTCGATAACTCGATCGTCGTGCTCGAGAACATCTACCGCCGCCGGCATGAAGAGGGCGAAGACCGCCAGGCGGCGGCGGTGCGCGGGGCGTCGGAGGTCGCCTCGGCGATCATCGCCAGCACGATCACGACGCTGGTGATTTTCCTGCCGCTGGCGTTCGTCGCCGGCGTGTCGGGGCTGCTGTTTCAGCAGCTCGCGGTGGTCGTTGCGTTCTCGCTGGTCGTGTCGCTCGCCGTGGCGTTGACCATCGTGCCCATGCTGGCCTCAAGGCTGCTCGGCGCTGCGCCCGGCGGCGCCTCGCGAATCACCCGCCCGCTCTTCTCCGTTGCCCTGCGGGCCCAGCAGGGCATCGAGTCGCTCTACGGCGGCGTGCTGCGCGACGCCCTGCGGGCCCGGGCCTTCACCATCCTGCTGGCCGCGGCGCTGACCGTCGGCAGCCTGCTCCTCGCCCCGCGCATCGGCACCGAGTTCCTCCCGCCCAGCGACGAAGGCGAGGTGCGCGTCACCGGCGAGATGGCCGTCGGCACGCAGCTCGCCCTCATCGACCGCCAGACGCGCCTCATGGAGGACCTCGTCTACCCCGCCGTCCCCGAGATGCAGAGCGCCGTCGTCAGCATCGGCGCCTCGCGCTACAACCCCAACGACGCCGCCGCCGGCGAAATCCAGATGTCCCTCGTCCCCGCGGCGCAGCGCTCGCGCTCCAACGTCGAGATCGCCGACGACCTGCGCCGCCGGCTGACCGGCCGAATCCCCGGCATGGAGATCCGCACCCGCGCCCCGCAGGGCCAGCGGCTGCTCGACCGGCTGCTCGGCGGCGGCGACACGGCCCTGTCGATCGACGTGCGCGGCTTCGACCTGGCGACGCTCGACGCGCTGGCCGCCCGGGCCCGCGAGGCGATTGCCGCCGTCCCGGGCGTCACCGACGTGCGCATGAGCCGCGAGGCGGGCGTGCCGCAGGAGCTGGTGCGCATCGACCGCACGCGCGCCGCCGACCTGGGCGTATCGGTGCGGCGCATCGCGCAGACGCTCGAGACGGCGCTCGGTGGGACGCGGGCCGGCGACTATCGCGAGGCCGGCGCGGCGCACCGCATCCTCGTGCGGCTGAAGAACGCGCGGCAGATCCCGCTCGAGGACATCCTCGACATCACTGTCCGCAGCGATCACGGCGAAGACGTCGCGCTGCGCAACCTCGTCACGGTCCAGAGCGGCCGCGGACCGCTGGTCATCGAGCGCAAGGACCAGCAGCGCATCGCCACCCTCTCGGTCAACATCTCCGGACGCGACCTGGGCTCCGTCGCCGCCGACGTGCAGGCCGCCCTCCAGAACATCCCGCGGCCGCTCGGCTACGATTTCACGCTCACCGGCGCCTACGAGCAGCAGCAGCGGGCCTTTCGCGAGCTCTTCGTCGCCCTGTGCCTGGCCGTCGTGCTCGTCTACATGGTGCTCGCCATCCAGTACGAGTCGCTGCGCGATCCGCTCGTCGTCATGCTCTCCGTCCCCACCGCCGCCGTCGGCGTCGTCGTCGTCCTGTTCATGACCGCCACCACGCTCAATATCCAGTCCTACATCGGCTGCATCATGCTCGGCGGCATCGTCGTCAACAACGCCATCCTGCTCGTGGACCAGGCCGGCCGCCTGCGCGCCTCGGGCATGGGCAGCGCCGCCGCGGTGATCGAGGCCGGCCGCCGGCGCCTGCGGCCCATCCTCATGACGACGCTCACCACCGTCTTCGGCCTCCTGCCGCTGGCGCTGGGCATCGGCGAAGGCGCCGAAGCCCAGGCGCCGCTGGCGCGCGCCGTCGTCGGCGGGCTGACCTTCTCGACGCTTGTGACGCTCGTCCTGGTGCCCGCGGCCTACAGCCTGGCGCATCCGCAGCCGCGCACCGCCGCCACGCGCTCGGCGCAGGCAATGCCGGCGTCAGCCGCGCGGTGACGGTCGTCCGCGCCTCACTCGCCCTCCATCAGAGCGGTGTCCTGGTAGAGGTCCGCCTGATCGGGCTTGCCCCAGAGCCGGTACAGGCGCTCCAATCGCGCCATCGTGCGTTTCGTAGCGGGATGGCGAAGCCCGGGTGTCTTGCGCAACCGCTCGAAACACTCCAGCAGCACGGCCTCCGCATCGGCGAACTGTCCGGCTGAAACCAACGCGTCCGCCAGGCCGCTGCGCGCCACCGCCACCCCTGCCTCCGCCAGCGCCTCGGCGCGCTCGAAGCGCGCCAGCGCGTCGCGATACTGCACCTCGGCGGCGGGCCAGTCTCCGCGCGCCACCAGCACGTCGCCCAGGTAGGCCTGGGCCGTCGCAATCGCCGGGTGATCCTCCGCGGCGACGCGCCGGAACATCTCGATCGCGCCGCGCCACTGCTGCTCGGCCCCATCCAGGTCGCCGCGCTCGAAGGCGACGTGCCCCAACCGGGCCCGCGCATCCGCGGCCCAGAAGCTCTCTTCACCGTACATGTCCCGCCCGATGCGCTCCGCCGCTCGCAGCACCGGCTCGATCACGTCCGGACCGTCGCCCTCGCCCTGGAGCCAGCCGGCGGCGGTGCAGAGCATCAACGGGACCATGGGACGAACCGGCGCCCTGTCGAGCAGGGGCGCGCAGTGGGCGAGCACCAGCTCGACCGCCGCTTCCTGGCGGCCCTCCGTCCAGGCGCGGCGGAGGGCTTGAGAGACCTGAACGCGGTAGGACCAGAGGAACGTGCCGAGGCTCTCGCGATCGCTCTGAAGGGCCAGCTCGCGCGCCCGCTCCAGGGGTTCGCGCAGGGGCGGATAGTCCGCGGGCTCGATCTCGGTCAGCAGCGGCGCGGCCAAGTCGACGATGGCGCTCCACGTGCGGGCGTGATCGCCCTGCATCCACAGGAGCTGCGCCCGGTAGCGCCGCGCGCTAACCACGAGCGCATGGGTTTCGCCCAGTCTCGCCGTGCGAATCGCCAGCGCCTCTTCGCACCAGGCGACCGCCCGAGCGCGCTGCCCCGGTTCCAAGCCCGCGGCCAGCGCCAGGTGCAGCAGGCTGTCCGCCAGCTCCAGCGACCGGTCAGCCGGCAGACCGCGCCGCAGCTCGACCGCCTGCTCAAACGCCTCGCGGGCGTCGGCATCCAGCCCCAGGTCGAGATAGGCCCGGCCGATGGCCTGAAACAGCGCCGCGCGAACGTCGGGGTCGGCTGGCGAACCGTGGCGCAGCTCCTCCAGCGCCGCCGCCAGCACGTCGCGCACGCGAATGTCCGGGTTCTTGCGGTCGAGATCGACGGCGCGGAATATCCGCTCAAGAAAGCGCTGCACCTCGTGAGCCTTTTCCGACTCGCGCACGGCCCGGTCGCGCTCCTGCAAGGCGACCCGTGCCTGCCAATTCGTCAACACCCCGCCCAGCAACAATGCCAGCAGCGTCGCGGCCAGCCCCGCGACCAGCGCCTTGTGGCGCTGGGCGAACCGCGCCGCCAGGTAGGTCACCCGCGGCGGCCGCGCCGAGACCGGCTCGCTGTTCAGGTGGCGGCGCAAGTCGGCCGCCAGCTCGGAAGCCGCTGCGTAGCGTCTGGCCTTGGGCTTCTCCAGCGCTTTGAGCAGGATCATCTCGAGGTCGCCGCGCAAGCCCGGGACGATGCGCCGCGGCAGTATCGGCGGCCGCTGGCGTATGACGTCCAGGGCCTCGGTGAGGCTGAGCCCATCGAGCTCGTACGGCATCCGTCCCGTCAGCAGCTCGTAGCCGATGACGCCCAGCGCGTGCACGTCGGACCGGATGTCGAGCTCGGCCGGGTCGCCGGCGACCTGCTCCGGGCTCATGTAGGGCACGGTGCCGATGATCTGACCGGCGCTGGTGTGGACCGAGGCGGCTTGTCCGTTAGCCGACACGGCGCGTGCCACGCCGAAGTCGAGGACTTTCGGCTGCGCCGCAGCGCGCGGCAACACCGAGGAAGGGACGTGGGATTGCGGCGCTGCTAGTGCCGTTCCCGCCTGCTCGGCCTCCGCAGCTTCCACCACCAGGATGTTGCTGGGCTTGAGGTCACGGTGGATGACGCCTTGCTGGTGCGCGTGATGCACGGCGTCGCAGACCATCGCCAGCAGCGCGACGCGCTCGCGCGTCGTCAGATGCCGCTCCCTTGCGAAGTCGGTCAGTGAGGGGCCGTCGACCAGCTCCATCGCGAAGTAGGGCTGCGGCCCGGCGGGCGTCGGCGCGGTCGCGGCCTCGTAGACCTGCGCAATGCACGGATGACGCAGCCGGCCCAGCAGCTCGGCCTCGAGCTCGAAGCGGCTCAGGCCGACCGGCGACGCGAAGCTCAGCTTCAGCACTTTCAGGGCTACGCTGCGGCGGGGCTTGTCCTGCTCGGCGCGATACACCGTCGCCATGCCGCCCTCGCCGAGCAGGCCGAGTATTCGGTAGCTCCCGATGCGGCTGGGGAGCAGCGCCGACGGGGTTCTGCGCGATCCGGGCGGCCCGGGCGAGGCGGCAGCGGGGGCGAGTGGGCCACTTGGAGTCTCCAGCAGCTCCGAGGCGCCGGAGCTGTCCCCGAGGACCTGGTCGTGCTCCAGGAAAGACCGGACTTCGTACAGCAGAGACTTGTCCTGGCCGCATTCCCGCAGCAGGAAGGTCTCGCGCTGCTCCGTCGGCAGCGCGCAGGCCCCGAGGAAGATTCGCTTGATCTGCGCGTGCGACCATGATGGCGTCACGGCGACCGCCCCGGATCACTCGGTCTGAATGAAACGTCTGCTCAGTGTGAGTCGGCGCCGGCGGCACGCGTCAATTCGCGCCTCAGCCAGGCGCGGGCCATGCGCCAGTCGTCCTCCACCGTCCTTACGGATACGCGTAAGACCTCGGCCACTTCCACATTGCTCAGACCGCCGAAGAATCGCAGCTCGACGACGCGCGCCTCGCGCGGATCGACCTCTGCCAGCCGGGTGAGGGCCTCGTCGAGGTCGATGAGGTCAAGCTGCTCATGGGCCAGGGTCTCGACCGCCTCCTCCAGCGTCACGCGCCGCCATGCGCCGCCACGCTTGGCCGCGCGCCGCCCACGCACGTGGTCGATAAGGATGCGGCGCATCGCCTGAGCGGCCACGGCGCAGAAGTGCGAGCGGTCCTGCCAGTTGGCGCGCGATTGCTCGACCAGCCGCACAAAAGCCTCGTGAACGAGCACGGTCGCGCCGATCGTAAGATCGCGGCGCTCGTGCCTGAGCAGGGACTCCGCCAGGCCGTGCAACTGCTCATAGACGAGCGGGTAGAGCTGGCCCGCTGCCGACTGGCTCCCGCGCGCCACCTCGCGCAGCAGTTCTGTGTTCTGGAGCGCCCTCTCGGACACGCAGCACCCGCCACTGGCCCATGACGTGACGCCAGATAAGAACCGGCATTCTCGCAGGGCGGCTGGCAGAATTCAAGCCGCGCTGCCGAATGTGGTCCGCACATCCGGTTCTCGCGTTCATGGCGGGGACCACTGTGTGCCCCGGTTTTCCGAAACCACCTGCCAGAGGAGCTTGATCATGAACCTCGCTTGCCGTGCCGTGCTCGCACTCATCCTCGGAGGACTCGTGCCCCTCGTGCTCGCGTTTCCCCCCGTGCCCCCAGCGTTCATTTACCAGGCCCGCCTGCGCGATGCCAACAGCCCCGCCAACGGCGAGTACGACCTCCAGTTCTCGCTCTGGGATGCCGCCACCGGCGGAATGCAGGTCGGCAGCACCATCTGTCACGACAACGTCACCGTCGTAGACGGGCTCGTCACGCTGCCGGTCGATTTCGGCGCCGCGGCCTTCGATGGCGACGCACGCTGGGTCGAGGTCGGCGTGCGGGCCGGTGGGGCATCAGGCGACTGCGCCGGCGGCGCCTACACCGTGCTTTCGCCGCGGCAGCCGCTGGCACCCACCCCCTATGCCCTCTATGCGCTGCGCGTTCCATGGAGCGGCCTGATCGACGTGCCCGAGGGCTTTGCAGACGGCGAGGACGACGTCGGCGGCGACATCACCGCCGTCTTCGCCGGCGCCGGACTCTCCGGCGGCGGTGATTCGGGCGACGTAACGCTGGCCGTGGCCCCCGCCGGCATCCTGCCATATATGATCGCGCTGCCGTTCTCCGGCAGCGTCGCCAGTGCGCTGCCCGCCTGGGAAGTCATCAATACGGGCGCCGGCGTGGCGCTGCGCGGCCAAACGGACGGCGCCGGCAACGCGATCCAGGTGGAGCGCACCGGCGCCGGGGCCGCGGCCGCGATGCTCGTCACGCAAAGCAACGGCGCGTCTACCGGCCCGGGCATTTCCGCGCTCGTCAGCGGAACCGGCGACGGCGCCGTGCTGGAGTCCGTCGGCGGGCGGGCCCTGCTGGCGCGGATCGCCGTCGCCGCTAACGCCAGCGACGCCATCGAAGCCGTGACCGCCGGCGCGGGCGACGCGCTGTTTGCATGGAACAACGGCACGGGCTCGGCGATCTTCGCCAGCATCCCCAACGGCGCGAACGGCAGCGACGTGCTGCGAGCGCAGACCCTCGGCGCCGGCGCTGCGGTCCGGGCGCGCAACTTCGGCACCGGCCCCGCCGTGCAAGCCGATATCCCGGTCGCCGGCAACGCCAGCAACGTCATTCAGGCGACCACCGTCTCTACCGGCCGCGCCGGCTTGTTCCAGATCACGAACGCCGCCAGCACCGTGCCCGCCGTCGAAGCCGCTACCGACTCCATCATGGGCGGCGTCAGCGCCCTGCTGGCCACCGCCACCGGCCTCACTGGCCTGACGAACGGCGTGTACGGACAGACCGCGTCCGGAACGGCCGGCGCCGCCGGAGTGCGCGCCGATGCGACGAACCTGGCGCCGGCCGGCGCGAACTACGGCATGCGCGCGATCAACTTCGGTGGGCTCGACGTCGTCCGCGGCGGCGTCGGACTTGCCGTCAGCGCGGGTCCATTCCGGACCTACGGGCTCCAGGGCCAGACCAACTCCGGCGGGCCGTTCGCAGCGGGCCTGTACGGGCTCGCCAACAATCCGACGCCGGTTCAGACCTACGGCGTGCGCGGCCAGAACATCTCAACCCTCGACTCCGCGGCGGGCGTGGTCGGCCAGGGCAACGGCGTGATGGGTCCGGGTATGCCGAACGCCGCCGCCCTCGAGATCTCCAATGGTGCGATCCGCGTCAGCGGTCCGGTCCGGCCGGCGGGAGTGGCCTGCGGTCCGCCGGCGTGGAGTCCGATCGAATCGTGCATCAACGGCTCGTGCGGATTCGACCCGAACCCGCACAACCACATCATCGGCTGGTACACGGACATCCCGCTGGCCAACCCGCTGATCATCCCGGGCGGATGCCCTCCGGAGATGGGCAGCGTCATTCAGGCGACGGTCGAGACCCTTACGCCGCCGCCGCCGTGCACTTCGTGGTACGTTCAGGTTCACAGCAAGGCCCCGGGCTTTTGCATGCTGCGCGTGTCGCGCATGGGCGTTGTCACGCCGTGCGGCTGCATCCCGCCCACGGAGGAGTTCTGGGTGAACTACGTCATCATCAACCAGGCGCCGCCGGGCGCGGCGGCTGGCGCCGGTGCTGAACCGGACGCCGACGAAGTCCTTTCCGCGCCGTGATCGAGGCCGAGCGACGAGGCAACCGACCCAGCCCGGCCATCACGCTCAGCAGGGCCTTCTGACTGCGGCTTAGCCGGGCGGCAGCGGCGACGCGCGAAGCGCCGCCGCTGCCGCTTGTGCATCCGCCTGCGTTGCCTGCCGCCTACGGGCACTCTCCCCAGCTCGACAGCAACACACCCAGGTCCGGTTGGCCGATGCAGCCGTCCTGGTTCAGGTCGGCCGCCGCGACATACGCCGGGTGTCCCGCGCACGTGCCGAAGGCGCCGAGCAGGATTCCGAGATCGGGCTGGCCAACGACGCCGTCGCCGTTGATGTCACCGGGGCACGGCGGCGTGGCGGCACACTCGATCGTCAGAATCCCGGTCCCCTGCTGGCCTTGCCGGCCGCCGATGCGGATCACGTAGGACTCGCCGGCGACGGCGGGCAGCGTGGTGGCGACGCCGCCGCCGATCGGCGCAGCTTCGCACGCAAGCAGCGGGCCGCCATTGAGCGGGCATGTGAAGTGATACACGGCGAGCAATTGCTCGAACCCCGCCGGCATGAGCGAGACCGTCAGCGGACCGGAGCATTCGGCCACGTGCACGAGCCAGATGTCCGAATCCGTGTTCAGCGCCGGGTCGCCCAGGAACCCGCAGGGCTCCGGCGGGCCGTCGGTGGTGGCGCCCGTGTTGCTGAACGGCGTATCACCCGGGCCCACGATCAGCGGATCGTCGCAGCGATCTCCCGGCACGCCGCCGGGAATCACCGCCGTCAGCACGTTGTTGTCTTCGCGGTCCTCGGCATGCAGCCCCGGGCCGTCGACGACCAGCTCGATCGTGTCACCCGGACCGGCGGGGGCCGACCACACCAGCCAGAAGTCAATGTAGCACGCGCACCAGTCCGTTGGCCACTCGGCGTGCACGCAGCTATGCGCGCCCGGCGGACACGAGCCGACGCAGTTCGGCGGAGACTGAACATAGCAGGTGAAGCCGGGGGCGACCTGCGCGATCTCCACGCCCACGACGTGGGGCACGCCGTTCACGCGGATTTCCCAGAACAGGTCTACGCCGGGCGCGTACTGCTCGCTGCCGATGAGCGCCGCGACGTTCGCCATTCCGCTGACGACGCCTCCGTCGATCGAGGTGATATTGAGCGCGTTGGCCTGCAAGTCGAGCCGTCGGGGCAGCGTCAGGCTGACCTCGTTGTTGTCCTCCTCGTCTTCCTCGAAGAAGTTGTACGGATCGAGCACGACGCTGACCTCGTCGCCCGGATTGGCCGGAACGCTGAACCCCAGCCCGCCCAGGATGTCGCACGCGCAGTAGTCGATGCCACCGCTCTTGTCCCGCGGCGGCAGGTCCACCCACACGCAATCCAGTCCGAACGGGCAACCGCCGTTGCAGGCCGACGGGCTGGAAATGTAGCAATCGACGCCGAACGTCGGCACGGGCCCGAAGGGAACCTCGCCGGTCTGAACGACGAGGCCGTTGACGCGCACCTCGTACGGCACCATCAGCACGGGGGGCAGGTCGAACGTCCCGACCCGGGCCGAGGCGCTCACCAGCGCTTCGACGACGCCGTCGTTGTAGCTGTACGTGATGTCGCGCGCCAGCAGGTCGAGCTTCACGACCGGCGGCAGGTCGAGAAACTCGATGTCCAGACCCAGGTCGTCGACGCCCCACTCGACGAACTCGTCCTCGGCGGTCGGGTGCAGGATCAGCGCGGCCGCGCCGCCGCCGAGATCGACCAGCTCCGTCCCGGTCACGCCGGCGGCGTTCAGCTCGGCCAGCGCGAGCGAGAGCAGCTCCTTGACGGTCTGGCCCTCACCGGTGGGGACGTTCGCGACGTGACGCGAGGTGCCGATGCTGATGTAGCCCTGGTCGATGGTGTTGCGCGACCTGCCGGTCGAGGTGCCGTTGGGCTCGTACCAGGTGCCGGACGAGAACCAGCCGCCCTCGTTGTCCTTCTTGATCTGGTCCTTCTCACCCGTGTCGTCGCTCTTGACGTGGATGAACACCTTCTGGTTGGGGTGGACGTCGTTCTTGACCGTGACCGTTGCGCCGCTGACGGTGGCGGTGAAGATCGTGCCGCACTGGCTGTTGATCTTGTTCTTGATCTTCTCGGCCTTCTTCTCGGCGGTGTCGTCAGCGGCGATGTCGACCTCGATGAACTCGCATTTCTCCGTCAGGGACTTGAAGCCGAGCTTGATCTTCCCCTTGGCGGTCGGCTTCTGGAACTTGAAGTCGGTGGCCAGGGCCGGACCGGCGGCGAGCGCCAGCCCGAGACTCAGCAGCAGCACGGTTCGAACGCGGGCACATGCAAGCGCGCACATCGGATGTCTCCTTAGCATGCGGTCCTGCGACGCCAGCAGGTCCGCCGCACGAACGATCGGCTCGTAATCAGAAGCGGAAAAGGGCCGGCCGAGGGGCAAGGCGCACTCGCGAAACCCGCCCCTCGACCGGCCCGCAACCTCACGGACACGGCCAGCCGAACTGCCCGGGTGTGCCCTGGATCGTGGCCCGCAGCGTGTTCTTGTCGGCGTCGTGCCACTTGTGGACGATGAACGGGTCGACGCTCGACCGCATCACCGAGTAGTACTTCTGCCACTTCAGGCACCACCACAGCACCTTGCACTTGCACTTCTTGTACAGGTGGTTGTTGCGATGGCCGCTGGCCGTGTCGCTGGCGCCCAGCACGTGCGACAGCTCGTGCATCGTCGTCGTCCGCACAACGAACGTGCTGATGTTGTGCTTGTTGCGCACCCACGCGTACGCCTGCTGCGCGCCCGCGAACTGGCCGCGGTCAAGCCCCGCGAACCCCAGGTACACCGAGTAGTTGATGTTGCCCGGGTTATCCGTGAACAGCACTTCGATCCACTGGTCGAACAGCGGAAAATCGCTGCGGAATCGCCCCAGCAGCCCGAACCAGTCGTTCGGATGCGAAACGTCCGGGTAGTCGTTCGTGTTGATCTGCGTCCATGCCCCCATGAACACCCGCGCCCCCGCGTACTTGCTGAAGCGATCGTCCATGTAGTTGATGTACGCGAAGATCGCCGTCGAACGCGCCGCGCTCGGCGGCGTGTCGAAGTAGCAGCGCACCAGCAGCCACGGACACCAGAACCCCTGCGGCTTCACCTTGCCGCCCGGTTCGACCCCGCCCCAGTCCCCCGCACCGAACAGCTCCGGCGGCGCCGGGCTCGGACCGTCCTCGGGGCCGCCGTGAGCGTCGTCACCCAGCGGCGGCACCGCAACGTGACGGCCGAAGTAGCCGATGTGCTCGATCGGCGGGCGATTCTCGTCGAAGCGCCGCGACGGCTCGACGAAGAACGCGTCGAACCCGTCGTTGAGCGTGTCGCTCGGCTCGACGAACGCGTACACGTCGCCGCCGACGATCGTCAGCCGCACGCTCGAATCCGGCTGCCCCGCGAGCGTGCCACGATAGAGCGCCAGGTCGGGCAGCAGGTCGGGCTTCTCGAAGAGCTCAAGCAGCTCGCCGTTGTGCTGCAACCGCACGTTGAAGCTCGTCGGCCCGAACACCAGCTCCACCGGCTCGCCGCTCCAGGCCGCGAAGTCCGCCTGGGCCCGGATCAGCGCCGCGTCTACCAGGATCGCCTGGTACGTCAGCACGTCGTCCGGAACCCACGGCAGTTGCGGATTGACGTACAGATCGACGCCGCCCGTCTCGACTACGCGCCCGAACGCGTTCAGCACCAGCACGCCGGCGAAGTACGCACCGACGTCGGGCAGCGGCACGTGGAACACGTAGGTGTCGTCGACCGGTTCGTCCGGCAGCGTCAGCGTCTCCATCCACAGGATGGGCGGCTCAGCCGCGTCGGAATCCGCCGCCAGCACCAACTGCATGACCCCCTGGCTCGGCACCGGCCCCGTGAGCGTCACCGTCACGGTCGCCACGTCGCCCGGCGCGTACGTCGGCCGGTCGCTCGTGACGACCGCCTCCGGGTGCCGCGGCGGCGCTTCAGGCTGCGGCCCCAGCGGCGGCGCCGCGGGCGTCGGCGCGGGCACGAGAAGAAGCGACGTCAGGACCAGGCTCAGCGGGAGGAACCGGGACGATGCCCGCAATTCCCGTGCGCGCGTTCGGCAAAGCTCGGCTGGCATGTGGGGTTCTCCTGTCGCAGTGGCCCAGCGGTCGGATCGCTATAATGGCGTGGGCCGAAGCGGCATTCGGCATCCGTCTTGGATCGCGAAGAACGGTCGCAACAGGGGCAATCCGGACGGTCGGAATCTGCCGGGGTTCTCGGAGATGAGCCACGTCGTGCAAGGACAGGTGACGCAACTGCTGGAGCTGGCTCGCCAGGGCGACGATTCCGCCGCCGCAAGGCTCATGCCGCTGGTCTACGAGGAGCTGCGCAATGTCGCCCGCGGCCTGCTGGCGGCGGAGCGGCCGGGGCACACGCTTCAGGCCACGGCGCTGGTTCACGAGGCCTACCTGCGTCTTGTGAGCCAGAGCGACACGCGCTGGGAAGGGCGGGTGCACTTTTTCGCCGTCGCGGCGCGCATGCTGCGGCGCATTCTTGTCGACCACGCCCGGGGGCGCAACGCGGACAAGCGCGGCGGGGGCGCGGCGCGGCTGACGCTGATGGACGGCGTGGAGCGGGGCGAGCCTGGGTACGAGCCGCTCGACCTGCTGGCTCTGGACGAGGCCATGGACGAGCTGGAGCGCTGCGACGAGCGCCAGGCGCGTGTGGTCGAACTGCGCTTCTTCGCCGGGTTGGACGTGGAAGAAACCGCGCAGGCGCTGGGCGTCTCGCCGCGCACCGTGAAGGACGACTGGCGCTTCGCCAAGGCGTGGCTGCGCGCCCAGCTCACACGCAATGACCCATCATGAAGAGCGAGCGGCACCAGCGCCTGCGCGAGGTCTTCCGCGCCGCCTGCGAGCTGGCCGGCGCCGAGCGCGAACGCTGCCTCGACCGCATGTGCGCCGGCGACTCGGAGCTGCGCGCCGCCGCCGTCCGCCTCCTCGGCCAGGATTCCGACAACACCGGCTTCCTCGAAACACCCGTAGCGGACCTGGCCGGGGCCCTGGCGCACGAAGACGCGCCGATTCCCGCGGTCATCGGGCGCTATCGCGTGCTGCGCCGCCTCGGCGAAGGCGGAATGGGCGTGGTCTACCTCGCGGAGCAGGACAATCCGCGCCGCAGCGTGGCGCTGAAGGTGCTGCGCCCCGGAACGACGACGCCCTCGCGTCTCAGCCGCTTCACTTACGAGGCCCACGTGCTGGCGCGCTTGCAGCACCCCGGCATCGCGCAGATTTACGAGGCCGGCGCGGCCGACGCCGGCGCCGGCCCTCAGCCCTACTTCGCCATGGAGTACATCGAGGGCCAGCCGCTCGCCGAATACGCCGAGCGCAACGGTCTCGGCGTTCGCGCCCGCCTCGACCTGCTGGCCCAGGTCTGCCACGCCGTGCACCACGCCCACCAGAAGGGCGTCATCCATCGCGACCTCAAGCCCGCCAACATCCTCGTCACCCAGGACCGGCAGCCCAAGATCCTGGACTTCGGCGTCGCCCGCGCCAGCGACGCCGACGTCCAGACCGCGACCATGCACACCGGCGTCGGCGAGCTCCTCGGCACGCTTCCCTACATGAGCCCGGAGCAGACGTCCGGCGACCCCGAGGAGATCGACATCCGCTGCGACGTCTACGCGCTCGGCGTCATCGCCTACGAGCTGCTCAGCGGGCGAATGCCGCACGATCTCGGCCGCCGGCCCGTCCCCGAGGCGCTGCGCATCATCCGCGAAGACGCGCCCGCCCCGCTCGCCGCCGGCCGCCCACACCTGCGCGGCGACATCGAGACCATCGTGCTCAAGTCGCTGGAAAAAGACCGCCGACGGCGCTACTCCTCGGCGGCGGCGATGGCCGAGGACATCGAGCGCTACCTGCGCGACGAGCCCATCCTGGCGCGGCCGGCCAGCGCCGTCTACCAGCTTCGCAAGCTCGCCCGCCGGCACACGGCCCTGGTCGCCAGCGCGGCGGCCATCTTCGTGCTGCTGGTCGCGGGCGTGATCGTGACGTCGTCGCTGGCCGTCGAGCTGGCGCGGCAGCGCGACCAGGCCCGGCGCGGTCAGACCGACGCCGAGAACGCCCGGGCCGTCGCGGACGAGGCCCGCGGCGCGGCCGAGGCCGCCCGCCAGGCCGAAGCCGCCGCCCGCATCAAGGCCGAACGCGAGGCGCGCATCGCGAACGCGGTCGGCGGCTTTCTCGAGGACATCTTCTCCGCCGGCTCGCCCTACATCGGCCGGCACGACATGACCGTGGCCGAGGCGCTCGACATCGCCGCGCAGCGCGTCGGCGAGAAGCTGGCGGGCGAGCCGGAGGTCGCGGCCAGCGTGCGCCAGCGGCTTTCGGACACCTACTACTCGCTGGGAAAACTCGACGCGGCCCTGGAGCAGGCGCGGCAATCGCTGGCGCACCTCGAACTGCTCGACAACCCGAGCCCCGCGGTGCTCGTCCAGGGCTACTCGGCGACCGCCCAGGTGCTGCTGGCCAAGGGCGACAAGGTCGAGGCCGAGAGCCTGCTGCGCGCCGCCGGCACGCTCGCCGCGCAGGCGCTGCCCGCCGACGACCCGCTGCGGCTGACGGTGATGACGAACTACGGCGCGCTGCTCTTCTCGCTCGGGCGATATGACGAGGCCGAGCCGCTGATGCGCCACACCTACGAGCAGCGCCTGGCCCTGCACGGCGCGGAGCACCCGTACACACTGACCGCGCTCAACAACCTGGCCAACGTCACCAAGCGCGCCGGCCACGTCGACGAGGGCGAGCGGCTCATGCGCCTGAACATGGAGCGGCACCGCGCCGCCATCGGCGACCGCCACCCCAACACCATCACCGGCATCTACAACTACGCCGACCTGCTGCGCGAGCTCGGGCGATACCCCGAGTCCGAGCGTCTCTTCTCAGAGTGCGTCAATCTCGGCATCCAGCATCTGCCGACGGGTCATTGGCTGATCGGCCTCTACCGCAGCGGCTTCGGCGAGCTGCTGCGCGAGATGCGGCGCTTCGACGAGGCGGAGCCGCACCTGCTCGAAGGCTACCAGATCCTGCGCCAGCAGCTCGGCGCCGAGCATGAGCGAACGCAGCGCGCCGCGCGCCGCATCGTCACGCTCTACGAGGATTGGGACCGGCCGGACGCCGCCGCCGAGTGGCGCGCCAGGCTGCAACCGCAGCCCTGACCGGCCGGCCTGCGGTCCGAAGATGGATGCCTCGCTTCGCCTCGCCGCGGCTGACCCGCGGCTTCACCGGTCGACCGTCGGCGGCGGGGCGGGCGGGGCGAGCGCGATCTGCACCTCGTGGTACAGTTCCGGGTGAAGCTCCGGATCGAGCACTTCCCGCGCGCTGAACGGCTTCCCCAGCTTGTACACCCAGTCCGTCCCGCTGCCGTCTGCGTTCCACACCCGCACCACCATCCCGATCGGATGGATCAGCACGATCGTCCCGTCGTGAATCTCCGCGTTCAGCACGTACGGCGTCGCCGGCCCCGACGCGGCGCGCGGGTCGCGGACATCCACCACCGCTTCACCGTCCAGCGAGCGCGTCCCGATGAGCACGAATTCGCCCCACGGTATCGGCGGCGGCCCCGGCGGCGGCTTCGGCGTATCCGGCGCCCGGGCGACCGGCGGCGGCGGATCCGGCGTGACGACCACCGGCGGCGGCTCGCGATACAGCTTGAAGATGTTGACCTCGGGGATGCGGTCGTAGTCTGCCGGCGTGCTGGCCAGCCGGCCAGGGTCGGCCAGGGCCAGCGCCTGCTCGTCGTGCAGCACGTTCGGATCAAGAGGCTTCGACGGCGCCGTCGCCACCTGCGGCAGCACGAGCGTCGTCAGCTCCAGCGTCACCGTCAGCACGAGGTCCGAATCGTCCGCGCTGCGCGCGGGGCTCGCGCCTCCTCCCCCGGAGGCCGGCGCCCGCTCGCCGGGCCGCCGGTTGTTGCGCGGCGGCGTGCGAGAGGCGGCGGGACGGGGCTGGGCCTGCTGAAGGTGCTCGGGCGCGGGTATGAGGCGGAGCGAATCGATGCGCGCATAGTAGGGTCGGCGGTAGAAGCGCTGGAGGAAATCCGTAAGCTGGGCGAGCGTGCCGCGGGCGTCGATGGCGACCGTCAACTCCGAGAAATCGACACGGTCGCCCTTGCGCTCGACTCGCGGCTGGCGCGGATTCAGGCGCAGGTCGGTGAGGCCGGCGGCCCGGCCGAGCGCGTGCAGGTCGTCGTAGAAGACGCGCTGCGCCTCGCGCCAGTCGGCGCTGAGCGTCCGGCCGGTGCGCTCCTGCCAGTTGGCGCGGGCCGTCTGCAGGTGCCGCGCCTGCCGCAGCAGGTCGTCGCGCACCTTCGTCAGCCGGTCGATGCGCGTGTGGCGCTCCTGCATCGGGCGGATGATCTGCGTGGAAATCGCGGTGTACCCGCCGACGATGACAAACGCCGCCGCCATCAGGATCGACAGGAACCGTTCGCGTTGCGTCATGGGTGCTCGTTCTCCGGGCCGCGTCCGCGCGGCCGCCCCCGTCAGGCGCCGATCTGGCGCATTTGCTTGTGCTTCAGCTCGATCGCCTTCTGCCGCGCGGGGTCGCGGAACTCCGCCAGCCCGAGCAGTTGCACGGTTACGTCGACGCGGCCCTTGAACCCGCCTTCGATCGCCGCCTTCTCATCCTGCCAGATGCCTGCCCCGGCACGGTAGAGCGGCTTGCCGTCAATCTCCGTGTTGTTGAGCTGCTGCACGAACATGCTCACGATGTCCAGCGACGCCGCCGAAACCTTCATCCGCAGCGTCGCCGTCTTGGCGTTGAACTCCAGGTCGCCCACGAGCATGCGCTTGCCCGGGTCCACGGCGGCGTCGGTCAGCGTCAGCAGGTGATCGAGCCAGACCACGGCGGCCGCTTCGTCCATCCAGCGCTCGGCCTCGGCGCCCTTGATGTCCAGGTCGACGATCTCGCCAACGACCCGCGTCAGCGACCCGTCGCGCGCCCCGGCCTCCTTCTCCAACGCCGCGATCTGCCTGTCCAGCCGCCTGAACTCGCTGAACACCCACGCCGCCGCCGCCAGCAGCAGCACCGCGGCCGCCAGCCCGCCCAGGCGCAGCCGGCGTTTCAGCGACTGGCCCTTCGGCACAGGCCGCTTGGGATTGAGGAAGTCGAGCTCCAGCCGGCCGTCGCGGCTGAGGCTGCACGCCAACCCCAGCACCGCGGTGAACGAGCGCAGCTTCACCTTCTCCGAAGGCGGCAGGCCGAGCCCCGAGGCGTCGAACAGCTCGGTCGGCAGGCCGAAGCGCTGCTCGACCGCCGGCGCCAGCACCGGCTCGATTCCCGTGCCGCCGGCGATGACGATCGTGTCGATCTGGCTGCTGGGCTCGATGCCGCGATAGCCCTGGATCGTGCGGGTGATCTCGACCATCAGCTCGTCGAGGGCGGTGGCGGTGAGCTGCTCGGAGCGCTCCTGCGCCGTCAGCTCGGCCTTCGACGAGACGCGGCTGTCGTCGCTGGCCAGCTCGCCCCCGACGAACGGCACCGACACGCCCGCCGACCGCGAGAACGCCAGCACGCCGGCGCGGAACACGTTGATCTCGGTCATGGTCGCGCCGACGTCGACGAACAGCACGTGCCTGGCCGCAAGCGCCGGCTGGCTCTTGATCACCAGCAGGTTCGCATACGGCCGCAGCCCGACCCGCGCCAGCGTCAGCCCCGCTGCGCGGCACGTCGCCTTCAGCCGCTCCAGCACGTCGTTGCGCACGCCCGCCAGCAGCACGCCGGTCGCCGTGCTGCCCGCCCCGCGCTCCAGCACGACGTAGTCCACCTCCGCCTCGTCCAGCGGGAACGGCAGCTCCTTCATCGCCTGGAATCGCACCGCCGCCGGCAGCTCGTTCAGCGGCGTCGGCGGCAGCGTGAGGCGGTTGATGACGGCCCGGTCGCGCGGGACGTCCAGCGTGACGCGCGCGCCGCGCCCGAGCCCCTTGTCAGCCAGGCAGCGCGCGATGTACGGCCCGAACGACGCCGGGTCGTCGACGTCCGTCCCGACCGGGATGCGGAACGAGTGCGCGTCTTCCACCTTCAGCCGGCCGCCGCCGACCCTGGCCACGAGCGCGCGCAGACTGCGCTTGTCCCAATCGAGACACAGCACTTTTCTCGACAGACCCCACGAAGCCAAGCGTCACCTCATCCCGTAACCCGGACGCCCCCGCGAGACTTCACCGCCATATCAGCACGCCGGACGCCCTCAGCGCACCACGACCAGCGTGTCGTCGTCCACCGGCCACGCCGGCCCCAGCCCGCTCAGGTCGCGCCGGTATTTCACCTGCGGCAGCTGCCCTACCATCTCGATCACCCACTCATAACGCCGCATGATCTTCAGATGATCCGCGTAGCTCACGATCTCCACCCGGAACTGCTGCGACTTCGTCGTGATCGACCGCGCAATCGCCTTGTACGTCTGAACGTCCACGGCCCCGCTCGTCAGCGGCCACGCCGTCGTCCGCAGCGCCTCCGCGTCCAGCTCCCGCCGCTTCGCCACGATCGCCGCCGCCGCGTCTGGCGTCATCCCCGGGACCAGCTCCAGAACGCGCTGCGGGGCGGCGTTGATGTTGATCAGGCCGACCAGCGGCGCCGTCGCCTGCTGCGAGCGCCGCACGCTGAACCGGTCCATCAGGTACGGCAGCTCCTCGAGCGTCACCGGGCTGCCTTGCAGCGCCGGCGGAATCGGCCCGCCGCCGCCGCCATCGTCATCCTCGCCGGCCGCCGCCGACGGCGCGCCCAGGGGCGAGCTCAGCCCGGGAATGCTCTCCGGCGGCGGCGCGCTCTCGCCATCGTCGAACGTGCGTCGTCCGGGACGGCGCGGCGGGCCCGACGAGCTCGGCGGGCCGTCCTGGCTCTGCGCCGACTGCCCGGGGCCGCCGAGCACTTCCTCGGCGACGTAGAGGTCCGCGGGGCTGCGGAGCTGGCCGAAGTTGAACTCCTGCTGCTTGAGGCCGTTGATGAAGGCGATGGTCGCGTCGGAGAGCTCACCGGCCTGGAACTGCTCGGCGATCTGCGCCGCGACGACGCCGGCGTCGGCGTTGAGGTTGATGCGCGGCTTGTTGTCGAGCGCCTGGTCCCACTCCCGGCTGTGGACGGTCAGGAATGGCGCGATGCCGTAGTTCAGGATGCCGTCGGCGTTGTCGTAGTAGGGGAAGCTGCCGTCCGCGTCGTCCTCGTTGAGGTCGAGGATGCCGTTGCGGTTGACGTCTTCGCCATACAGGATCGCGGCCGAGAAGCCCTTCACCAGCAGCAGCTCCTCGACGCTGTCGAATGGCGCGGACTTGCATTTGTACGGCGGGCTGAGCGCGTTGTAGTACTCGTTCTCCGCGCCGCCCGGGCGGGCCTGGTCGTCGCCGTCGCGCCAGTCCAGCAGCGAATTCACCAGGTCTTCGGCGTTCTCCACGCCGAGGTCGAGCAGCAGCGGCGTCAGCAGCCGCCTGATCTGGTCCTCGCTGGCGACGTTCAGATTCAGCAGCGCCGACTCGGGCGTGATGCCGTAGCGGATGGTGTCGCGCGGCCCGTCCCACTGCGCGGCGACGACACTGTAGCGCCACGCGGGCACGGGATTCGCCTCGGCCAGCAGCTCCTTGCGCGAGCCCATCCTGCGCACCGGGTCCGACTGGCGGTCGTAGCTCTCGGCCCAGACCAGCGCATGCCGGAAACGCTCGGGGTTGTTGAACCAGACGGCGGCGTTGTGCCGCTCGGTCCGCAGGATCGCCACCAGTTCCTCGAAGCCGGAATCCGCTGTCAGCCGGGCCTGCTGGTCGAGGGCGTAGGCGTTCGTCCCGGCGCGCTCGGCCTGCACGAAGAAGACGAAGCTCGCCAGCGTCAGCGCCAGCAGGCTGATGATCACCAGCACCACCGCGAGCACGAGCCCGCGGCGCGCGGCCACGCCGTGCGCCGCCCGGCGCCCGTCCGATCCGCCGCTGCCGGGTCGCCCTGCCCGCATCAGAACCCCTGGCCTCCCACGCCGAGCTGCTCGCTCATCTGCTGGCCGACGCGCTGCACCCGGCTACCGAAGAATTTGTCCGCCGCCGGCAGCCTGACGATGATGCTGTGACGGTCGGCGAATTCGAGCCCCGGGCCGAGCGGGTAGTCTTCGATCGGGAATTCCTGGAGGTCGACGTCTTCGTACTCGTCCATGCTCAGTTTTCCGAAGCCGACCGTGACCATGACGAGCTGGGGCAGCGAGTTGCCCTGCGTGACCTCCCACTTCGTGTCCCACTCGTATCCGTCGAAGTAGCGGAACTCGAGGTAGCCGAGCTCGCTCGACCACAGGTCGTTGCGCTGCTGGAGCGGGTCGTCCTCCTCGACCAGGAACTGGTTCAGCGTCTTCTTCTCCGTGCGGATGATCCCGCCCACGAGCGGGTCGCCCTTGTCGTCACGCTGCCGGTCATCGACCCAAAGCCGGTACGAGACGAGCGTCAGGTCGTGCTGGGCGGCGGGAGGCTGCTCGGACTCGCGCAGGAATTCGTACTGGTGCTGGCCCGGCAGTTGCGTCGTCAGGAAGGTGATCGAGCGCCGGTCGCCCACGAGCCGCTGCTCCACGGGAAACCCGACCTGGTCGAAGCCTACGCAGTTCCGCAGCTCCTCCGCGATTCGCGTCAGCACGTTGCGCGCGATCTGCGTCCGTGCGACGCGCTGCGACGTCTGCGATCGCACCTGCCCCGCCTGCCAGTAGAAGCCGGTCAACGCCGCCATCAGCATCGCGATCAACGCGATTGCGATCAGCAGCTCCACCAGCGTCATCCCGCGCTTTACACGACCCCCGCTCACGACCCGCCTCCCCCGCCGCCACGCGGTGCGCCGCCCCCGCCTCCCCCGCCGCCGCCGCGCCGCGGTCCGCGATTGCGATCCAGGTCGCCGATCCGCTGCCGGCCGCCGCCTCCGCCGAAACCTCCGAGATCGGCCCCCGCGCCATCACGCCCCGCGCCGCCCCGTCTCGCTCCGGCGCCGGCGCCTGCACCGCCGCCCTGTCCAGGACCACCACCCGGGCGCTGCCCCATGCCGGGCGGAAAGGCCCCGGGAGGCATGCCGCCAGGCGGCCCGACCCCGCCGGGCAAGCCCGGCATCCCGGGCAAGCCGCCGCCGCCGATCAGGCCGCCGACATCCTCCGGGCTCGGAATCTGACCGCCGCCGAGTCCACCGAGCTGCCCCGCCATTCCGGGCGCGACCTGCTGGAGAATCGCCAGCAGCATCGGCAGCAGCTCCATCAACTGTTCGGGGGTCATCGAGACCAGCGCCTGCGGGTCGAGGTTCTTGAGGTCGATCCCGGGAATCGGAATCTGGCCGGAGAGCTCTTCGAGCCGGTTCGGATCGACGCCGAAGTCGCTGGCCAGGTCGATGCGCCCGGGCGCGGCCTTCAGCATGACGACGGTGCGCACCACGTCCGCCGTTTCCACGTCATCGAGCTTGTCCGGATTACGCTGCAACAGCACGTCCAGCCGCACCTGGCCGAGCCCCGGCACGTCTTCCAGCGGCAAGACCGCGACGCGCCAGAACCAGCCGGGGTTCTCCTCGCCGAAGTCGCCGTCGGCCTCCAGCGTGTCGAGCAGCGAGCCGGCCACGTTCGGGTCCAGCTCGAGCAGCGACAGCATCCGGTCGGTGAGCTGCGCGGCGCGGGTCTCGACTTCGGCCTCGGACGTCGCGCGGATGCTGTTGATGAGCTGGCCGGCCAGCAGTCCCAGCGCCATCACCATGATCGTCAGAGCCACGACGACCTCCAGCAGCAGCGCGGCGCGGCGTTTCATCGGATTCGTTCCTCCAATCGGCTGTTCGGATCGGCCAGGCCCGCGTCCTTGTCCGCCGCCGCCATCCGCGGCGGACGCTCGCTCTGGCTCGGGTCGACCGGGTCGAGCGGCTCGGTGACGACGCGCCCGATCCGGCCGTCCAGCGTCATTCGCAGCCCGCGGCCCTTGGTGTCGCGGAGGTCCCAGCGGGCCGAGTCGCTGGTGCCCGACGGCTCGATGTAGATCTCGACCGGGACATCGAACGACGTGATCGGAGCCGGGTCCTCGTCGAACTGCGTGAACTCGATCTCGTCGTCCTCCACCAGGATCGGGGCCGGGCCCTGCGGCAGCGGCTGAAGCGCCGCGACCCACACGCCCTCGAGCAGCACGGCCTGCGCCGTCCAGGCCTCCTGCACGCGCAGGTACTCGTGCGGCGCCAGCAGCGGGTCGCGCTGCCGGTCGAGCCGCACCGTGCCGTCGGCGAAGAAGACCAGGCGATAACGCCGGGCCTCGGTCATGGCCTGGGCCCGGGCCATCGCGATCGTGGTGCGCAGGCGGTCGGCGGACTCGTCGAGCTGCGCCCCCAACAGCGTCCCGCGGAAATCCGGCCACGCCAGCGCCGCGATCAGCGCGATCAGCGCGATGACCAGCAGCACCTCCATCAGGGTGAAACCCGCGCGTCCGCCGGGGCGGATGGCGCGGGTCGCGGGTTTCGCGGGCGGAGCGGACACGGCGCATACTCCATCCGGGTGGCGCCGCCTGCGTGCGCGGCGGCGGGCCGGCGGGGTCGCTAGTGTAGTGCCTCGCAAATAACTGCCTGTCCCTATGCAGGGTGGGGCGGGCTTCCAGCCCGCCCGAGCGGGCAAGATGCCCGCTCCACCCATCCGTGATACCGTCACATTTCTGCGAGGCACTACACTAGACATTTCTGCGAGGCACCACACTAGCTGCGATCCCAGTTGGTGATGTCGTCGTCGTCACCCGGTCGGCCGTTGGGCCCCGGGCTCGACAGGTCATAGCTGTTGACGTTGACGTTCCCCGGACTGACGTAGACGAACGAGTTGCCCCAGGCGTCGACCGGGATCTTCCCATCCTTCAGGTAGGGACCGCGCCACTTCTTGGCCAGGTCCGGGTCGTCCGGCGGCTGGACCAGCAGCGCCAGCCCCTCCTGCGTGGTGGGGTAGCGGCCGATGCTCGCCATGAAGTTGTCGAGCGCGCCGTTGAGTCCGCTCTTGACCGTGGCGCGCGTCAGGTCTTCGCGTGATCCGCTCAGCAGGCCGAGCAGGTTCGGCACGACCACCGCGGCGAGCAGCCCGATGATCACGATCACAATCAGCACTTCGAGCAGCGTGAAACCCCTGCGACGGCGAGACGGATGTACGACGCGACGGATCATTGGATGGCTCCTTGTGGACTCTGCCACGCTCCGCGTTCCTTGCCTTGCCCTGGACCGGCCGCGCGGGCCCGCCCACACCTTATCCCAGGCCGCCGCTCGACATCTTCAGGATCGGCAGCAGCAGCGAGATCGCGATGAACAGCACCATGCCGCCCATCACCAGCAGCATCAGCGGCTCCAGCAGCCGCACGAACAGGTCGATCTTCCGCGCGGTGCGCGCCTCCTGCGTGTCGGCGATCTGCACCAGCACCTTCTCCAGCGTGTTGCTCTCCTCCGCGACCGCCAGCATATCCACGATCGCGGGCGGAAACAGGCGGCTGCGTCCGAGGGGCCCGGCCAGCGACTCTCCGGCGCTGACCGCTTCCGCCGCCTGCTCGATCGTCTCCGACAGGATCGGGTTGCCGGTCGAGTCCTTCGCGATGCGCAGCGCCTGGAGGATCGGAATGCCGTTGGCCAGCAGCGTGCCGAAGATGCGGCAGAAACGGCAGATGGCCACCATCGTGTAGATCGGCCCGAAGCCGACCATCCGCAGTTGCAGCCGCGCGAGCATCAGCTTGCCCGCGGCGCTCTGAACGAACATCACCGCGGCGATCACCGCGACGATCACCACGCCGATGATCGTCAGGTAATGGTGGCTCAGCGCGTCGCTGACGCCGAAGAGCATGCGCGTCGGCAGCGGCAGGCTCGGCTGCTGCTCCAGCAGCGAGCGGATGCGCGGCACGACGAAGCTCATCACGAAGATCACCGCCGCCAGGCCCACCAGCAGCAGGATGCACGGATAGATCATCGAGCCGATGAACTTGTTGCGCAGCTCGTCCTGCCGGGCAACGAAGTGCGCAGCGCGCTGGAGCACGTCTTCGAGAAAGCCGCCCTTCTCACCCGCCCGGATCATCGACACGTGCAGGGCCGGGAACGCGTACGGGTGCTTCTCCAGGGCGTCGGCGAACGTGTCGCCGCCCGCCACGTCGTCGTGAACCTCCCGCAGCACCTGCGCCAGCGCCGGGCTCGTGCTCTGCTTCGACAGCACGCTGATCGCCCGCAGCACCGGCACGCCCGCCGCCAGAAGGTCCGCCAACTGTTCGTAAACCACCCCGATCTTCGCGGCGCTCACCCGTTGCGTACGTCCGGTAAACACCGACCGCGCCGCCGCCCTGACCTCTTCCACCTCCACCGGCAGCAGGGTGCGTTCGGACAATTGCCGGGCGGCGGCCGAACTGGTGTCCGCCACCAGCGTACCGGTTACGACCCCGCCATCCGCGTTTCTCGCTTTGTACGCAAACGTTGGCATCGCAAAGTCTTATCGACGGTCCGCGCCGGCGCGCACCATCGCCTTCGACACTGTATACGTCCTACGCCGCCGCGAAGTTGCAGCGGGCCGCCTCCCGAGCCGGCCTCGCCGCTTGTCCCCGACGCAGACTCGGATACATTATTGGCTCGGCGACATCCGCTGGAAAGCCCGCCGGCCGATCGTGGCTTTCGCCGGCGAAATCGACGGGAACAAGACATGTCATCCTCTGAACTGCTCAACGGCGAGACCCCATCCGAAACCCAGTCCAGCTTCGCAGCGCTCGGTCTTAACACGGTCCTGGCCAACGCCGCCGAACGCATGCGGCTCGAGCGGCCAACCGACGTCCAGACGAAACTTGTGCCGGCCATGCTGGCGGGCCGCGACTGTCTCGTGCTGGCCCGCTCCGGCTCGGGCAAGACGAACGCCTACCTGCTTCCGCTTGCGCAGAAGATCGCGCCCGGCGAGGGCATGCAGGCGCTGATCCTCGCGCCGCACCGCGAATTGGCGCGGCAGATCGCCCGCGCGCTGCACCGCTTCGAGCGCGAGTGCCGCCTGCGCCCGGCCATCGTCGTTCCCGGCCGCCCCGAGCGCATGCCCGGCGCCGCCCCGCCCGAAGAGGCCGACCTGGTCATCGGAACGCCCGCGGCCGTCTGCGAGGCCGTCGAGCGTCGGCGGCTCGACTTGTCCGCGTTGCGGTACGTCGTTGTGGACGAGGCCGACGCCCAGTTGGAGGGCGACAAGCGCGGCGCGCTTCAGGACGCGATGCGGCGGATCCCCGGAAAACCACATGTCGTGATCCTGGCTGGCCGCCTCGAAGGGCCGGTGCGCGAGTTCGCCGACGAGTTCGCCCCCGGCGCCGAGACGCTGGACGTGCCCAAGCCCGAATCGCCCCTGCTGTCCCTGCCGCAGCATTTCGTCGCCCTGCCCGCTTCGGTCAGTCGGGCCGCGGCGGTCGCGGCGTTCGTCGCCGCCGAGTCGCCGCGCATGGTGTTCCTGTTCTCGCAGTCGGACGGCTGCGTTGCGGAGTTGCAGCGCTGGTTGCGGCCGGTCGGAGCCGAGTGCTCCCTGCTGGACACGCCGACGAATCGCCGCGGCCCGCGAGACGACCGCGGTCACGGGCGCGGCCCCGCGCGCCCGGCGAGCGTAGTCGTCGTTGTGACGGACCCCACGCCGAGGAAAGTCGGCTCGCTGCCGTTCTCCCATGCGCTGCACTTCGACGTGCCCGCCGATCCGGGCGTCTACGCCGCGCGGCTCGAGGAGTGCGTGCGTGTTTCGCGTGGCGGATATTCGCTGGCCCTGGTTTCGGCGGACGACCAGGAGGCTCTGGAGCGAATCCGCGAACGGCACCAGGTCGAGATCTCGCAGATCCGCCCGGCATGGCTGTCGCGTCCGCCGGCCGAGCCGCCGACCGAGCCCGCGCCGCAGCGCCAAGCCGGGCGCCCCTCGCCCGGTGGGGCGCCGCGGCCCGGTCGCCCGGCGGAAGGCCGCCGCGGGCGGGACGAGTCGCCGCGCCCGCGCGAGACCGCGACGCGTGACGCCTCGAGACCGCCGGCCCCCCGGTCGCCGCAGCGCCCGCCGGCGCCCGCACCGGCGCCCGCACCCGCCTCGAACAACGGCCCGACGGTTCCGGCCCGGCTCAGAGAGGCGCTGCGCCGCGATCCGGAGTTGGACGCGCGAGGCGTGCCGTTGGTGAAACGCACGCTGGGAGCGCGTTTCAAGCCGGCACGCGGCCGGCGGCTGGCCCAGCCCCCGCTCCCTGAATGACCTCGGCCGCCCGGGCTGAAACTGGACCGGACGCGGCAGCCGCGGCCGTCAACAACCCGTGTGTGGGTGACTGCTGCTGGAGCTTGCCCCTTGAGACCGCTGGTGGGGATCAGCCTCGTTCAGACCGCCCTGCTCGCCGGCGTCGCCGTGGGGGCGGCGCGCGCCGCCGACCCCGCGGTCGAGCTGCTCGTCGAGGCGTCGCAGGTGTTCGTGCGTGAGCCGTTCTCCGTTCGCGTGGTGATCTCGAACTTCCGCGAGTGCGAGCCGTTCACCTTTCCGGCCCTGCCCGATTGCGACGTCGAGGCCCTGGGGCCGCCCAGCGAGAGCCGCCAGATCTCGATCATCGGCGGCGTGCGGCAGGACTGGCGCTCGCGCGTCCACACCTACGAGCTGACGCCGCGCCGGGCCGGCACGCTGGAGATCCCGCCGATCGAGATCCTCGTCGACGGCGTGACGCTGCGCACGCGCGCGGCGCTTCTGACGGTGCGCGAGAGCGATGCCCAGTCTCTGCTTTCGGTCCGCGTGACGTGCGGCACGCGCCGGGCATACGTCGGACAGCAGCTTGATCTGCAACTGGAGATCTGGGTCAAGCCGGCGCGAACCGCCTCGGGCCCGGCCAGCGCCCTTCAGATGTGGCGACAGGTGCTCGGCCGCCGCAGCACCTGGGGGCCGTTTCCGATCCCCGACAAGTTCTCGAACCGGCAGCGCGACGGCGAGGCCTGCTACGTGTATCACTCGCAGGTGCGGTACATCGCCGACCGCCCCGGCCCGCTCAATTTCGACGACGTCGCGATCGCCATGGAGTACCCGGTCCGTTTCGGCCGCGACATTTTCAACGACGACACCCCGACGGCGACGCGGCGTCTGCGGGCGCGGGCCGAGGTCGACCCGGTTGAGGTGCTGCCCCTGCCACAGGAGGGCCGCCCGCCCGGCTTCAGCGGCGCCGTCGGGCGCTACACGGTCCACGCCTCCGCCTCGCCGACTTCGGTGCGCGTCGGCGACCCGATCGAGCTGACGATCGACGTCGGCGGCGAGGGGCCGCTCGAGGCGCTGCCGCCGCCAGCCCTCACGCAGCAACCTGCGCTGACACAGGCCTTCCGCGTGCCGACCGAGACGCTGGCGGGCTCGACACAACGCGGCCAGCGGCGCTTCACACAGGTCATCCGCGCCAAGCGCCCGGACGTCACGGACATCCCGCCGATCGAGTACCCCTACTTCGATCCGCACCTCGGCCAGTACGTCGTGGCGCGCAGCGAGGCCATCCCGATCAACGTCACCGCCGCCGAGACGCTCTCCAGCGCCGACCTCACCGACAGCGCGCCCACGGCGCGCAGCGCGCTGCGGCCCGGCAGCGAACCCGTCGATGGACTCCGCGGCATCGAGGTCAACGCGCCGCGCCTGCTGGCTTCCGCGCCACTCGTCCGCCCCGCGCACGTCGTGGCCGCGACCGTCGCGCCCCCTGCCGTGTTCCTTGGGGCGTGGGTCGGCGCCGGCCTGATCCGCCGGCGCAGCAGCGACAGCGCCCAGCGCCGCCGGCGCGGCGCCCTGCGTCGCGCTCTGGCGCGCCTGAATGGCGCCGTGGCGCTCCCGCCGCAGCAGGCCATCGCGGCCGTCGCCGCCGCGCTGGCCGGCTATCTGTCCGACCGCCTGAACGAGCCCGAGACGCGCTTCAGCGGGCCCGCCGCCGCGGAGACGCTGAGGGCCCGCGGCGTCAACCAGCAAATCGCAACCGAGCTGCGCACGTTGCTCGAACACTGCGACGCCGGCGCGTATGGCGGCCTGACGGGCGACGCGCACGCGCTGGCCCAGGACGCCGAGCGCTGCCTGCGACGGCTTGAGGGCGAGGATTTCTGATGACGGCGTTCGCGCGGCGGGTGCTGCTGATGTGGCTGCTGGCCGCGGCGCCCGCCGTCTCGCTCGCCCATTCCACGCTGTCGCCGCAGCGCCAGCGCGAGATCGTGGAGCAGGCGCTCGATGCCTACGACCAGGCGGTCGAGCTCTCGGCTCAGGACCCGCGCGCCGCCGAGGCGCTCTTCCGCCGGGCAGCGGAGCACTTTCGGGCGCTGCGCGAGAGCGGCGTCCGCAACGCATCGCTCGAATACAACCTCGGCAACACGTACTACCGGCTCGGCGACCTCGGGCGGTCGGTCGCGTCGTATCGCCGGGCGCAGCGTCTCGCGCCGACGCACGCCGACACCGCGGCCAATCTCGAATTCGTCCGCCGCCGCGTCCGGCCGGAGATTGTGCCCAGCGGCGAGCGGCGCCTGGTCGAGCGGCTGCTGTTCTGGCAATACGGCACGTCGCTGGTTCAGCGCTGGTGGGCGTGTCTGGCGTTCTCGGTGGCGGGGTGGGGCGGCCTGACGGTCTGGCTGCTGCGGCGCCGCGCCTGGCTGGCGACCGCGTCGCTGGCCTGCGTCGTGCTCGGGGTGGCCAACGCCGGCCTCGTCGCCTGGCAACTGCGCGAGGAGAGCCTCCACCCCGAGGCCGTGGTCGTTCGTGGCGAACCGCTGCTGCGCTCCGGCCGCGGAGAGGGCGCCGAGCCGGTGCTGCGCGAGCCGCTAGGCCCGGGCGTCGAGCTGCGCATCCTCGACCGCCGCGGAGACTGGCTGCGCGTCGAGCTGCGCGATCAACAGACCGGCTGGCTTCCGGCGGACGTCGTGGAACGCGTGTGAAGACACAAGCCACCGGCTGCCGAGCGCCGGCGAGCGCCCGCGACGAGCCGCGAGCGCAAGCGAGTGTCGTAAGGGGCGGGTCGGCCGTCGCACGCTTCGCTACGGGCGCGGCTCGGATCGCCCCGAAAGCTCGCGAGCAAGCCGTCGTGCCAGATATCCCGCGACTCCCAGCAGCACGAGCGCCGCGACGAGTGGCAATGCGTCAAGCAGCGTCGCCGGCCCGCCGCCGCCGGCCGTGAGCGGCGCGATATAGGCCCCCAGCCCGACGTAGCTCACCGCCAGCAGCGCCACGACGCGGCGGCGCACGCGCGGTGCGGCCAGGTCAACCGCCGCGGTCAGGCAGACGGCGAACAACACCACGCACCAGGCGTAGTGATGCTCCCACGCGACCGGACTGGCCAGCGTCGCGCACAGCAGCGCCATGCCCAGATCGACCGCGCGCATCTGGCCGGCGCGCCGGTCGTCGCCGCGTGCAGCCGCGCCTCGCGGCCAGACCGCCAGCACTGCGAACAACAGCGTCGCCGCCGCGCTTCCGGCGCTCACGGCCGTCGTCCGCGGCGCGATCTCGAAGCCGACCGGATGTCCCATCCAGCGGTTCAGCACGCCGTTGATCGACTGGTTGGGATAGTACGCGTAGCCCGGCGACACCGCCGGCAGCACCTCCGTAACGTAGACGCGCCACGGCTCGTACCCGGCCAATGCCGCGCTCAGCCCGGCGAGCACCAGCAGGCTTCCGGTCATCCCCGCGCATACGCCCCACTGCCGCCGCACGACGCCGAAGATCAGCAGCAGACCCAGATGCGGCTTGAGCCCGGCGGCCAGCCCGAGCAGCACGCCAGTGAGGATGTCGCGGCGGCAGGCGGCCGCCGCCAGCGCCAGCGCCAGGAACAGCGTGATCAGCGACTGCGCCTGCACGCAGGTGAGCATCCAGCGCGTGGGATAGAAGGCGGCGAAGACGATGAGCAGCCCGGCGCGCGCCGGCCAGTCCGCTTCCGCCCTCCAGGCGAACGCAAGCGCCGTCGCCAGAGTCGCCAGGGCGCAAAGACGCGCGACCAGGTCCATCCCCTGTGTGGCGCGGGTCAGGTCGTCGCCGCGCGCCAGCGTCGCCAGCGGCAGCAGCTCAAGGGCCGCGGTCGGCGGGTAGATGAAGCTGGGGCCGACGCGCTGCACGGGGCCGTACAGGTCCGGGTCGCGGTCGAGCATCCGCCGCGCCGCCGTCAGCGCCGGCGCCACGTCGGTGGCGTGGCGCTTCAGCGGCCGCACCCACGCGCCGGCGGACCAGACGCCCTGGCTGACGTAATCCTGCGGAAACTCGCGCGGCCCCGCATGCGCCAGGTACACCCGCGCGCTGGCGGCCAGCTCGAACGCCGCTAGTCCGGCCAGCGCCGTCCAGGCGAAACGCCGCAGCAGGCGGCTGCGCTCGCGGCGCGCCGGCGTCGACGGATCATTCAGCTCCACTTCCGGCCGCATGGACGCACGCTCCGCAGCAGGCGAAAGGATAACGTGCGGCGGCCGCGCACGGCTACGACGTGCCGCGTTCTGCGGGCGCCCGGGTTCACGGGTTCTTAATGGTTTATTAGCACAATGCGTTGGCTGTGCTAACGCCGCCTTGATGTAAACAGCATATCGTTCAGTCCGATTCGGCGCGGTGCTGCGCGACCGCTCGGCGGCCGGCGGCAACTGAATTCATTGCGATGGCTCCCAGCCGCGACAGGAATGCGAGCGTCAGGCGACGGTGGCTGTCTGCGTACCGCTGAAGAACAGGACTGAGCGGTCCCGGCACACCGGATCAAGGATCGGCGCAATGCGGACACGATGTCCCGTCGAACGACCCGGCTTCACGCTGATCGAACTGCTGGTCGTGATCGCGATCGTGGCGCTGCTGCTCGCGATTCTCCTCCCCGGACTCAGCGCTGCGCGCGAACAGGCCAAGCAGACCAGGTGCGCTGCGAATCTCAAGAGCCTGGCCACCGGCGCGACGACCTACGCCACCGAGAACCGCGGCTACACCTGCTCCGGCTCGTTCGACCCCGAGGTGTCGAACGGGCGCGACGGCCCGGTAGACAAGGTCGGATGGGTCGCCGACCTCGTGAACCACCAGCTCGGCCTCCCCGGCGAGCAGCTCTGCCCCACCAACGAGGCGCGCTACAACCAGAAGCTCGCGCCCAACGGCGCCGGCCAGGACTCCTACACCCCCGCCCAGGCCGAAGACCTCGTCCGTCGCGGATACAACACCAACTACACCCAGAGCTGGTACATGGGCCGCTCGCAGTTCAAGGGCGACCCCAACAACCCGAGCGACCGCAACGTCCGCCGCGTCGCCACCACCGCCGGCCCTTTCCGCCTCGACCGCACGCGCGTTCCGCTCACCAACGTCCCCATGCTGGCCGACGGCCGCACCGACAACACCGAAGCCGGCTCGGGCGGCCACTACGTCAACGGCACGCCCACCGTCAAGACCATGACCGACGGCCCCTTCGGCGGCGCGGTCTTCAACACGCAGAACTACGAGGACTTCGGCGTCGTTCATGGCCGCGGCCGCTTCGTCAACGTCACGCATCGCGAGCACTACGCCGTCCGCAGCAACTGGGCTTTCATGGACGGCTCAGCACGGACGCTTGTCGATAGGACGCCCGATGGCATCTTCACGCTTGACCGCAACACCTGGCCCTCGGAGCAGTTGGACCTGAACCCCTCGCAGGTCTTCGACGGTGTGCTCAGTCTCGGCCGCCGCTCGCTCGACCCGGACGAGATCCGGTGACTGCGACGCGCCCCCTTGGGCACCCGACGGAATCGGAACGATCGCTCGAAACACCTATGGAGGAAAGCAAGCCATGTTCCATCGCCTGTGCCTGCTCGTCTGCCTGGCATCGACGACGGTGTCGGCCCGTGCCGGCATCATCATCAACGAGGTCTTCATCAACCCCCCCGGCAGCGCCGACGACATCCGCGAATTCATCGAGCTGCTCGGCACTCCCAACATGAAGCTCGACGGCTACGCCATCGCTTTCGCCAACGGCACCCAGCAGAAGCTCTACCCCGCCGGCAGCATCCCCCCGCGCCCCGCCGTCTGGCCCGAGATCGACGAGTTCTTCAGCCTCGACGGCCTCACGCTCGGGCCCAACGGCATCCTCGTCCTGGGCAACGGCGCCAGCACCGCTTTCTATCCCACCATGCTGCCCGACTCGAACTTCAAGAACTGGCTGGATATCTGGAACGGCGGCCTCGACACGCCCGGCAACCTCCAGAACGACGGCTGCAACACCATCCTGCTCATCCGCCAGCGCCCGGGCCGCACCCAGGCCGACCCCGGCAACCCCCTCGGACTGCGCTGGGGCAAGGATATCGACTGCGACGATAATCTCATCATCATCGACGACCCCAACTTCGTGCAGGGCGGCAACGGCGACCTCGACCGCGGCGGCGGCACAAACCCCGATGGCCTGCCCACGCTCGACCTGGTCGGCGCACTGACGCCGGAGGATCTCTCCGACGATCTCGAGATCGTTGACGAGGTCAGCTACGAGCACGACCAGGGCTGGGAGTACGACGTCGACAGCCGCCTGGTCGATCTCGGCAGCCCCGTCCCAGGTCTGCCGCAGCGCAAGGTCCACGCCCTCGATGATCCGCAGGGCTTCAACCCCGACGCCCTCACGCGCGTCGACTATCGCACCAAGGGACCCGGCTGGACACCCGCGCCCGGCGCCACCGGCGCTCTGCCCAACGGCAACAACTGGCAGGACACCGCCACCGAGCAGTGGATCCGCGGCGACTCGGTCCAGGGCACGGGCGGCCAGGGCGGCAACCCGCAGTGGTTCTACAGCAACGCCGCGAATTCCAACCCCGACGCGATCCAGCCTTACCTGACGAACGTGCCGCTGTGGCTCAACGACGGCATCGCCCCGGACTTCAACTTCGCCGCGCCGAACACCTGCCAGATCATGGCCGGCCGGCTCAACCCCTTCGCCACCCCCTACATTCCCGGCGACACCGATCGCGACGGCGATTGCGACCTCGACGACATCGCCAAGGTCCGCGCCGTCTTCGGCGATGACGACTGGGTCTTCAGCAACGGCTGGCCCGGCGCGCCCGCAGGCAACGCCGCCGACCCGGCCACCCAGACGCGCCCGTGGGACGTCGACGGCACCGGCGACAACGGCATCGAAGCCAGCGACCTCCAGTGGACGCTGAATTTCCAGGGCAGCACGACCGGACGCATCGTCGGCCGAACCTACGACAGCACCACGCCCGAGACCACCGGCGTCCACCTCAACAACCCCGCCGACATGTTCGTCACGCTCTTCGCCGCCACGCACGTCCCCAGCGGCAACCCGCTCAACGCGCTGGTCGTCGGCGATACGGTCGAGATCACGCTCCGCGGGCAGGTCACCGGCAACCCCATCCTGCTGGCCGGACAGGAGAATGGCGTCATGCAGTTCGTGCACGACGTGACGATGGCGACCGGCGGCGTGGCCAAGGTCACGAACATCGCGCCCCTCGGGCCGTACGCCATCACGCGCAGCAGCCTCATCGCCTTGCAGGGCAACGACGGCGATCTCGGCGCGAAGACCATCAACGGCTACACCACCAGCTTCACCCTGGGCCTGACCGCGCCGGCCGACCTCTACCGCGTGACGCTCTCCGCCGTCGGCCAGGGCGCCACCACGGTCTCCTTCGCCCGCGCCGCCGAGCCCAAGTTCGCCGCCAGCACGCCGCGCGGCGTCAAGCTCGGTCACGCCGCCGACAACGGCAACCCCGGCGGCGTGTCGTACCCCGTGGTGCTGCAACTGGTCGTGCAGGAAGGGCAACCCTGCGCCGGCGACGTGAACGGCGACGGCCGCACGGACCAGTCCGACCTCGGGATCCTGCTCGCCTCGTTCGGCCTCGTCGTCCCGCCGGGCACCAACGGCGACCTGAACGGTGACGGCATCGTGAACCAGTCGGACCTGGGGATTCTCCTGGCGGCGTTCGGCTGCGGGACGTGAGGCGGGTCGATCGTCTGGGAGCGATCCCGAATACATGTTATCGGCGCGGCGCCGGTGCTCACGAGAGCGCCGGCTTCCGCGATTCCTGTGAATCGCCCCGCGCGCCGCGTTACAATGGGACCCGGCGGGCGACCGGGTTACCGGGATCATCGGAACAGCCGGAGAACCTTTTCTCATTGGAGCGTAGCCATGATCTGCGCGCGGCGAATGGTCGGCCTGATTGGTGCGGCGGTCCTCTTGTCACCGGTGGCGGCGCTGGCCCACGACGAGGTGCATTTCGCCCACGACGGGGCGGGACGCCTGGCGATCGACCTGCACATGCAATTGCCGGTGCTGATGCCGGAATCGCCCTATCCCGAGTTCCCGGGCTTTGTGACGGTCGATCTGGGCATGGTGGCGCTCGACGTCGATGAGCCCGACAAGGGGCTGTTCGTGCTCGACCCCTCGAGCTCGATCGACATCACGCTCGTTTCGATCGACCCGGAGCTGGGCTTCTGGACCGGCGGCGGCTACCTCGGGCTGAACGAGACGCACACGCTCGGCCACCCGTACTTCCATCTGCACTTCGTCTATCACGCCAGCCCCGCCGCGAAGCCCGGTCACGAGTACCAGATGACCTTCGTCGCCAGCGATTCGACCGGCCTCTACCAGCCCAGCGAGCCCTTCACGCTGGTCTTCATGCCGTTCGACGTCTGCACGGGCGACGTGAACCTCGACGGCCACACCGACCAGGCCGACCTCGGCATTCTGCTCGCGTTCTACGGCCAGAGCGTGCCGCCGAACAGCAACGGCGATCTCGACGGGGACGGCCAGGTCGGCCAGGCTGATCTCGGCATCCTGCTCGCCGACTACGGCTGCGGGCATCACTGACCCGCAACCCCACGCGCAATCACCCGTGCTCCACTGCTGTGTCAGCAGTGGCCTGACCCGCCGACCGTGTGCAAAAGCGCGGTGTCGCGGGAACGCGCGCACGCACGTAGTATCCCCGGCATGCGCGTCTGTCACGTCATCACGCGGCTGATCGTCGGCGGGGCACAGGAGAACACGCTGCTCACCTGCGCCGGGCTGCACGAGCGCGGCCACGAGGTCACGCTCATCAGCGGCCCCACGCGCGGCCCCGAGGGCTCGCTCGCCGACAAGGCCCGCAACGCCGGCTATCGCTTCATCGAGCTGCCGGAGCTCGTCCGGGCCGTGAGTCCGTGGCTCGACGCCCGCGCCCAGCGCGAGCTGACCTCGCTGTTCAGCCGCCTTCGCCCCGACGTCGTGCACACGCACAGCAGCAAGGCCGGCATCCTCGGCCGCTTCGCCGCGCATCGCGCCCGCGTGCCGCTCGTCGTTCACACCATCCACGGGATGAGCTTCAACCGCACGCAGCCCGGCCCGGTGCAGATGCTCTACGCCCTGCTCGAATGGGCCGCCGCCCGCCGCACGCACGCCATCATCACCGTCGCCGATGCGCTCCGCGAGCAGAGCGTCGCCGCCCGCATCGCGCCGCGCGACAAGTTCGAGACGATCTACTCGGGCATGCCGGTCGAGCAGTTCACGCCGACGCGCTACGACCGCGACGGGACCCGGGCCGCGTGGAACATCGCCCCGCGCGACGACGTTGTCGTCGTCGGAACGGTTGCCCGTCTCTTCCGCCGCAAGGGCTACGAGCAGCTCCTGCCGATCATGAGCCGGGCCGCCGGGCTCGACCCTCGGCTGCGCTTCGTCTGGGTGGGCGACGGGGCGCAGCGCGCCGAGTACGAGCAGGAGCTGTCGCGCCGCGGATTGCGCGAGCGGACGTTTCTGACCGGGCTCGTCGCACCCGACGAGATCCCGCGGATTCTGGCCGGCTTCGACATCCTGGCCCACACGTCGCAATGGGAAGGGCTCCCGCGGGCCGTCGTGCAGGCGCTGCTCATGCAGACCCCCGCGGTCGCCTTCGCGCTCGACGGCACGCCCGAGGTCGTCCTCGACGGCCGAACCGGACGACTCATCCGCAACGGCGACGCCGAAGCCTTCGCCGCGGCCCTCGCCGCGCTGGCCCGCGATCCGGACACGCGCCGTCGCCTGGGCGCCGCCGGCCGACAGTGGTGCCTCGACCGCTTCGATGCCCGGCGGATGGTCGATCGCATCGAGGCGCTCTACGAGCGCCTCGCGGCCCGGCCTCGCGCCTGAGGGACCCGGAATCCCTGCCTGTCGAAACCTGAGCCTTGCGCGCAGAATACGTCGTGTGAGCCGTCCAGACACAGACGCCGCAACCACTCGCCCCGCCGCGACCGCTGACGAAGCCCGCCGGCATCCGCCCGATCCACCGTTGCTGCGTTTCCTGGCCGACTTGCGCGCCGGCTACCTCACGCGTGGCCAGGCAACCGACGCCGCACTCCCGTCGCAGACCGTCATCCGTCGCCTCGCGGAATTGCAGCTCGCCGAGGCCGCCGCCAGGTACGCCGCGCCCGATCGGCGCTCGGCGCGCCCGCCGCAGATCGCGGTCATCGGCCCAACGCAGGCGGGCAAGAGCACCGTCGTGAACCTGGTGCTCGGTCGTGAGGCGGCGCAGGTCAGCCCGCTGGCCGGCTTCACGGTTCGAGCCCACGGCTTCCAGGTCGCCGCCGGGCAAGCCGACGAGCGCTGGATCGCTGACCTGTTCCCCGGCTGGCGCCGGCTGAGCGATGCGCCGGCGGCCCGCGATGAGTTTGCGGCGTTCGCCTTCACGACGCTGCGCCCCGGTCCGGACCCCGAGCGCCGCGATGTCGGCGCGGGCCGCGCATCCGCGGCGCAGGATGCTCCGCTGCCGCCCGAGTGCGCCGTGTGGGACACGCCCGACTTCGATTCGCTCTCGTCGCACGCCTACCGCCGCGGCGTGCTGGAGGTGATCGGCCTGGCAGACGTCGTCCTGCTCGTGGTGAGCCGCGAGAAGTACGCCGATCTTTCGGTGTGGAGCCTGCTGCGGCTGATCGCGCCGCTCGACCGCCCGCTGCTGGTCTGCTTCAACAAGCTCACGCCCGATGCGCGTGCGCCGCTGGTGGCGGCCTTGCGGGCGCGCCTGGCGGAGCTGGGGGGCGCTGCTCGCGACGCGCCGGTCCTCCCGCTCGACCTCGCGCCCGGGCTGTCGCTCGCGGCGTTCCGCGATGCGCCGCAGGTCGTCGCCCTGCGAAACCAGGTCCTGAGCCTTGCGCAGCGCGCGGCAGGAACCGACCGCACCCCTGCGACGCGCGCGTTCATCGAGCGGCATTGGAGCGACTGGACCGCGCCGATCGAGGCCGAGAGCGACGCGCACCGGCAATGGCGCGCCGCCGTCGACGCCGCCCTCGACGAGATGCGCCTCGCCTACCGCCGCGACTTCCTCGACCATCCGCAGCGCTATGACAGCTTCCGCCGCGTGACCATCGAGCTGCTGCGCCTGCTGGAGCTCCCGGGCATCGCCGCCGGCGTGCATCGCGTGCGCGAAGTGATCACCTGGCCGGCGCGCAAGCTGTTCGCGCTGGGCCGGGGCTGGTTCCGGCGCACGCCCGGATCGGCCTCCGCCGGCGACGGCGAGGAGCGCGTGCTGCTGGAGATGGTGGACCGGCTGCTGCTGCGACTGGAGCGCCACGCGGCCAGCCAGCTTGAAGCCGACGCGGCCGGGCGCAGCGTTTGGCTCGCCGTCTCGACACGGCTGCGCGAGCACGGCGCCGCGCTGCGCCAGCGGCTGTCGGACGCGACGCGGCGGCACTGCGACGAAGTTGCGGCGGAGATCCGCATCGTGGCCGACCGCCTCTACGAAACCCTGCAACAACGGCCAGCGCTGCTGAACAGCCTGCGCGCCGTGCGGGCCACCGCCGACGGCGTCGCCCTGATCGTGGCGATCAAGACCGGCGGCATCGCAGCGCACGATCTGATCTTCGCTCCGGCGATGCTCGCGGTCTCCAGCATGCTGACCGAAGGCGCGCTGGGCGGCTACATGCACCACGCCGCCGAGGAGCTGAAGCACAGGCAGATGCGCAACGTGAGCGAATCGCTGCTGGGCGGCGTCTTCACGCCGGCCTTGCATGAGCTCTCGGCGAGCGCCTCCGGCGTGCTGGGCATCGACGAACGCCGCCTGCGCGAGGCGGCCGCCGCACTCGCCGGATGGGGAGCCGGGCCATGACCGGCCGGGAGTTCGGCGAGCTTTTCTCGCGGGCGCGCGCGTGGTTCGAGCGCGCCGCCAACGACGGCTGGCTCGGCACGACCGACGTCGCGCGGTTCGAGGCGCTCGACCAGGCCACTCCGGCCGGCCTTTTCGTCGCCGGCGGTCCCCGGCCGCTGGTGGTGGCATTCTTCGGCGGTACGGGCGTGGGGAAGAGCAGCCTGCTGAACCGCCTGGCGGGGCAGCCGGTGGCGCGGGTCGGCATCGAGCGGCCGACGTCGTTCGAAGTCACGGCGTATGCCCACGAAGACGTCCAGCTCGCCGAGCTTCCGCGCGGCACGCCCGTCGACCAGGTGCGCGTCGTGCGGCATTCGAGCGACGTTCGCGCCGGCGTGCTCTGGATGGACATGCCCGACATCGACAGCACCCACGAGGAGAACCGCCGCTGCGCCCTGGCCTGGCTGCCCTACGTCGACGTCCTGATCTACGTTGTCAGCCCCGAGCGCTACCGCGACGACGCCGGCTGGCGGCTGCTGCTGGAGCGCGGCCACAAGCACGGCTGGATCTTCGTCATCAACCGCTGGGACGAAGGCGATCCCGCGCAGCGCGACGACTTCGTGGGCGTCCTCCGCAACGCCGGCTTCGACGATCCGCTGGTCCTGTGCACCTCCTGCGCCGACGGCCCTGCGCCCCCGTCTTCGAGCACCCGCTCCGACGACTTCCACCAGCTCGAAGCCGAGCTCAGCGCGGTCCTGGCCGAGCACGGCGTCCTCGAGCTGGAGCGGCTCGGCTACCGCGCCCGTGCCATCGAGCTCGGTCGCGCCCTCGCCGCCGCCGCCGCCCGCCTCGGCGACGACCGCGTCTGGCACACCGTCGCCGACGCGCTTCACGCACCCTGGCGCACCGCCGCCGACGCCATCCGCGATGGCGTCGAACTGTCGCTGGGCGGCGTCGCGGCCCGGCTGGCGGTCCGTGAGCCGGGAATGTTCGAGGGGTTCTCCCGCCGGGCGCGAAACGCCGTCCGCGGCGCGGGTGGCGCGCTGCTCTCAGCCAGCGGCGTGCCGCGCCTGCCGGCCGCCGCCGATTCTGCCCCGCCGACGGGTGGCGCCGATCACGCCGGTTCAACAGCCGCACGAGACGACGCAGGTCCCACGGCGCTGCTGCAACCCGGCGAAGTGGCGCACCTGCTGCGCAGCTTCTGGGACGATTGGACGCAGGCCCGGCTTCAGGGCTGCCTGGAGGCGGTCGAACTCGCCGCTCAACGCAGCGGCATCCCGGGGGCGCCGCTGCGCAACGCCTTCGACCGGCTCAACCGCGAGATGCGCTCGCTCGTCCTCGATGCCGCCCAGCGCCGCGTCGCCGCCGCGATGGCCTGTCCTTCCGCGCCCTGGCGGATGCGCCTGCGCGCCGCGGCGCACTGGCTGTCCTACGCCCTGCCGGCGACGGCGCTGGTCGTCGTCGGACTGGTCGTGATCATGCGCTTCGCGTCGGCGGCCCTGTCGCCGGGCGGCGCGTTCCTCAGCGTCGATTTCGCGGTGCACGCGGGGCTGCTCGTGCTCGTGAGCTGGGTCCTGCCCTTCGCGGCGGAGCAGGCGCTGCGGCCGCGCATGCATCGCGTCGTGCTCGATGCCCTCCGCCGCGGCTTGCAGGACGGACTCAACACCGTCCGCGCCGAGGCGACCGCCGCCATCACCGCCACCGCCGGCCGGGCGGCGGCGCTGCGCCGCGAAGCCGACGGGCTGCTCGACGGCCTCGCGCCCTTCTCTCCGCCGGAGCCCCCGGCGGCAATGGGCGCGCTGCGACGGATGATCGCGGACGACGTGGCGCGTGACAGGTCGACAGGCGGCCGCGCCGGTTGCCTGGACCGGCGGGCCGCCTCGGAATGATGTTCGGCAGCGGCTCGGTCCGTGCGGGGCTCGCGCGCGCCGCTCACCGCGTCGCCTCGGCCTCGATGATCTCCACGCCGATGATGAAATGCGGCTTTCCCGCGCAGGGCAGACAGTGCCGCACGCGCCCTTCGACCGACGGCGTCGCGGGCAACGCGTCGAACCGCGCCCGCACGTGCGTGCCCGGCGCGATCGCGCGATCGAACAGGAACGCGAAACCCGTCGCCGACAGGTCGCGCGTCATCACCCGCACGCGGCGGCGCGTCACGCCCGCCGGGCCCGTCTCGTCGAGCTCGACCGCGACGCTGGCTTCCCACTCGTGGCGGCGCTGCCGGCGCACGCCCATGCCCGACCCGCCTTGCCGCTTGTTGCGAATCCACGGCGGCGGGATTTCCTGAAAGCCGGTCTTCGCGGGCGGCTGCTGCGAAGCAGCCGGCGCGTCGGCGGCGATCGAGGGCGCAAGAGCCTCGGAATCTTCCCGGACTTCGGGGTACGGCGTTGTCGGCGACTTCGTCCTGCCCATTTGTGTTTCCTCGTTTGGCAACTGCGTCCGGTAAGGCTGCTAGGTTGGGGCGGCCCAGAGTGACGCCCTGATAGGGAATATCCAATTCGCACCCGGCGGCGGCAAATGGGAACCCACATAGTCCCACACACCCATATCTGCACCTGCACCAACATCAAACAGTCATCGCCCCCCCGCGCTGACGGCGCGCCGCCGCCCATTTGGGGATCGCAGCGAAATCCGCCATAATGGGCCGGGCGACGCGAGGAAGGCGTGAACCAGGACGATCGGACCCTGATTGCGCGCTGCCTGGCCGGAAGCCAGCGGGCGTGGGATGCGCTGGTCGAGCGCTACGGCCGGCTGGTGTACTCGATTCCACGTCGTTACGGCCTCACCGACGCAGACGCCGAGGACGTTTTCCAGGCCGCGTTCATCGCGCTGTATCGGAGCCTGGCGTCGCTGCGCGAGCATGAGCGGCTGGCCTCGTGGCTGATAACCACGGCCCACCGGGAGACCTGGCGCGTGGGCAAGCGCAGCCCGAAGTACACGGAGCTGGACGAGCACTTCCCCGACGTGTCGGCCCCGAGCGATGAGCTGGCTTCCTCCTGGGAGGAGCAGCACCTGGTCCGCCGCGGCCTTGCCGAGCTCGGGCCACCCTGCGCCCCCCTGCTGGAAGCGCTCTTTCTCGAGCCGGGCGACGCCAACTATGAGCGGATCGCCGATCGGCTTGGCATGCGCGTCGGCAGCATCGGCCCGACGCGGGCTCGCTGCCTGGGAAAGCTGGAGCGGATCCTGCGGCGAATGGGGCTGGGCGAAGGGGGGCCGAAAGGCCCTTCAGAATAGTAACGTATTAAACAGCAACATGTTACAGTAATTGGCAGGAGGCCGCTGTCCGCCTGTATTAATGCGGGCGTAACCGCGCTCTGTCAGGCTGAACGCAAAGGAAATCCGGCATGGGATCACCTCGAGTCAGCTACGATCAGCTAGTAGGGCTCGTGCTCGGCGAACTGCCGCCCGGCGAGCAGCAGGCCGTTCGACAGGCGGTGCAGCATTCGCCTGAACTGGCGGCGCGACTGGAGCGGCTGGAGCGCGCCATCGCATGCCTGCGACGCGATGACTCGCTCGCTCCGACGCAACGCGCCGTCGCCTTGGCCCGGGACGTATTCGCGCAGATGCGGCCGGCCGAAGCGCGCGACCGCGGCACGTGGCTCCAGCGGCTGGGCGATTTCGTCGCCACCCTGACTTACGACAGCCGCACCCGGGCGGCGCTCGTGGGCTTCCGCGGCGGGGCCGAGGCGTACCAGCTCAGCTTCGCGCATCCGTCGGCGGAGGTTGACCTGGAGGTCGAGTCTCCGCCTGACGGCGCCGCACCGCGACGACTGACGGGGCAGGTGCACGTGCTGAGGAAGAAGGACGAGGCCGTCACGAATCTGGATGTGATGTTGATGAGCGAGGGGATGGCCGTGGCGCGGGCGAGCGCTGACTCAGATGGCTTGTTCACGCTGACCGCGCCGCCGGGACGCTACGACCTGGTGATCGATCTGTCCACGGCGACGGTGGTCATTACCGACGTTGAACTGAGATGACGGGCACGCGCAACGACATCGCGAGCCTGCTCGACGAACTGCGGGCGACGCCGCGCGCCCAGCGCGCGGCGCTGCTGCGCGCACACGGGGAGCCGGGTGAACGGCTGGCGGCGCTGGGGGGCGCTGCCGAGCACCTGGCGCTGCATGACGTGTCGCGGGCGCTCGAGGCCGGCCAGTTGCTCGTCGAGCTGGCCGACCAGGTCGGCGATGCGGTGGCGCGCTCGGTGGCCCGGCGGGCGCTGGGCCGGGCGTTCTCGTACGCGGGCCGCTTCCAGGACGGGTTGCTGGCGTATCGCGACGCGGTGCGCATCGCGGAGCTCGCCGGCGCGCCGGTCGAAGCGGCGCGGGCCCGGCTGTCGTCGCTGCATCCGCTGGGCGAGCTGAGCCGCTACGAGGAGGCGCTCGCCGAGGGCGAGGCCGCGCGCAAGCAGCTCCTGGCCGCCGGCCAGCCGCGGCTGGCGGCGCGGGCCGACGCGAACCTGGGCGTCATTCATCAGAACCGCGACGACCCGGTCCGGGCGCTGGCCCATCTCGACCGGGCCCGCCAGGCGCTGGGCGACGAGCCCGTCCCCCTGGGATACATCGAGAACAACCGCGGCGAAGCGCTGCTCGCCCTGCACGAGTTCGACGCCGCCCGCGAGGCCTTCATCGCGGCCCGCGAGGCCTCTGAGAAGGTCGGCGCCAATCTCGCCGCCGCGATCGCCGAGGGCAACCTCGCCGACCTGGCGGCCCGGCGCGGCCTGCTCTCGCAGGCGCTCTTCCACTTCGAGCGCGCCCGCACCCGCTTCGAGGCCGACCAGGCCGGCAGCCACATGGCCCGCCTGCTCGCCGAGCAGGCCGAGGCGCTCGAAGCCCTCGGGGCCGCGGAAGACGCACTCGTGTACTACCGCGACGCCCTGCCGCGGCTCCAGCAGCATGGCATGGTCTTCGAGATCGCGCGGGCGCGGACCGGTCTCGGCAAGGCCCTGATGCGCTTTCGCCGCTTCGCGGAAGCCGACGACGAGCTGCGGCGGGCCGAGGAGGGTTTCGCGGCGCTTCGGCACGGCGTGGCGCGGGGGCGGGCGCTGCTGGTGCGCGCCGAGCTGGCCCTGATCGTCGGCGACCTCGAAGGGGCGGCGGCCCGGCTCGATCTGGCGCGGCAGGCGCTGCAAGACCGGCCGATCGACGCGGCCCGGTGGCACTTGCTCAGCGCGCGCCTGGCATTGGCGCAGAACCGCCTCGAGCGCAGCGAGCAGGAGTTGGCCGCGGCCCACGCGTTGCTGGCCCCCCTGGACCTCGCCCCGCTGATGGCCGAGCTGCTGCACGCGCGCGGCCGGCTCCGCCGCGCCCAGGCGCGCCCGGCCGAAGCCGCCTCGGACTGGCGCGAGGCGCTGCGGCACGTCGAGCGCATCCGCGGCACGCTCCAGGCCCATCGGCTGCGGCACACGTTCCTCGCCGACCGCCTGGCCCTGTACGCCGATCTCGTCCTCGCCGAACTCGAGCGCGACGAGCCGTCGGCCGCGGCGGCGGCGTTCGATGTGGCGGAGCTGGCCAAGAGCCGCGTGCTGCTGGAGCTGGCCCAGGGCGACGGCAATCCTGCGGGCGACCGGGATGACTCCGCCAACGCATCGCTGGGCGGTCGCCTGGGCGCGCTCCAGCAGGAGTTGAACGCGCTGTACAGCCAGCTCTCGGTGACGGACCAGCGCGGCCGGAGCCTGCACGATCAGGATGGGTGGCGCGAAGCCGTCCGCCGCCGTGAGCACGAGCTGTCGACGCTGGAGGCGCGCCGCGCGGCGGCGGCGCGCGACGGGGTGGCGCTCGACAGCCGCCCGGTGCGTCTCGAGGCGCTTCGGCAGCAGCTTGGAGCCGATCAAGGGCTGATCGAGTACTTCATCGCCGGCGACGAGCTGGTGTGTTTCGTCGTCACGCGGGGGGGGATCCGGTCCTTCAGGCGGCTGGCGACCGGCGCGACGATCGAAGAGGCCGCGCGGCGCCTGCAATTCCAGCTTCACCGGGCGATGCGTCCTGACGCGGGCGGCGCATCACGCGCCGGGCGCCTGATCGCCGACGCGCGCCGCGAGCTGCACCGCCAGCATGAGCTTCTGATCGCGCCGCTGGGCGACGCGCTCGACGGCCTCGAGCGGCTGACGATCGTTCCGCACGGCCCGCTGCACCTGACGCCTTTTCACGCCCTGTGGGACGGCGCGGCGCACCTGCTGGAGCGTTTCGAGATCAACCGCGCGCCCAGCGCCAGTCTCTTCGCGACCCTGTCGGCCGCCGCGCCCGCCGGCGCGGGGCGGCGCCCGCCGCTGGTCGTGGGCGTCGCCGACGAATTCGCGCCGGATATCGCCGACGAGGCCGCCGCGGTGGCCGCGGCGCTCGGGGGCGGGCTGCTGTTGGGCGAGCAGGCGACGTGCCGGGCGGTGCAGCAGGCGGCCCCGGGCGCCGGGCTGCTGCACCTGGCGTGTCACGGGCGCTACGCGAGCCTCAGCCCGCTGTCGTCGGGCGTTCGGCTGGCGGACGGGTGGCTGACCGTGCGCGATATTGCCGGCCTGCGGCTCGAGGCCGAGCTGGTGACGCTCAGCGGCTGCCAGACGGGCCGCAGCCTGGTGGAGGCGGGCGACGAACTGATGGGGCTGCTGCGCGGCTTCCTGGCGGCCGGGGCGCGCAGCCTGCTCGTCAGCCTGTGGCCGACTCACGACGCGCGCTCGTCGCGCATGATGACAAGGTTCTACGCACTCTGGCGCAGCGCCGCGGCGGCGCGCAAGGCCACCGCCCTGCGCCGCACGCAACTCGAAGCGGCCGCCGATGGTGTACATCCGGTCTACTGGGCGCCATTCGTACTGGTGGGGAAACCATGAAGCGCATATGGATCAGGTTTGCGCGCGCGGCTCAGGCGGCGCTGCTGTATCTCGTCCTGCCGGTCGCCTCGGCTCAGCTCGAAGACGGCATCGTCGCCGAACAGGCGATGATCCGCGTGGCAAGCTACGCGACGATCGACGGGTTCCTGGACCGCTTCACGCAGGACTGGCCCGGCACCTACGTCGCGCGCGACATCGCTTCGCGCAAGACGTACCTCCTGCAACTGCCCCCCGGCGCCAGCGAGCCGGCCGTCTATCAGAACCTTCAGGGCTACGTGAACCCCAACCCTGCCGTGCCCGATCCCAACCGCCCGCTCGTCTGGGCCGAGTTGAACTGGCTGGGCCGCGCGTCCGAGGGCCGCACCGGCAGCATCTACTTTAACGAGGACCCCGGCCACGCGGGACGCTTCGGCAGCCAGTACGCGCTGGAGCGGATGAAGATTCTCCCGGCCCAGGCTCGCTCCGAGGGCCAGAGCACCGTCGTCGCCGTGCTCGACACGGGCGTGGACGCCACGCATCCGGCACTCCTGGGGCGCGTGCTCGACGGGTACAACTTCGTCGATCTGAACGGCGACACGCGCGACATCCCGGGGCCCGATGGCGCGTCCGACCTCGTCGGCCACGGCACGTTCGTCGCCGGGCTCGTCATGCTCGTCGCCCCGAAGACGCGCATCATGCCCGTCCGCGTCCTGAACGGCGCGGGGGTCGGCGACTCCTTCGTCCTGGCCCAAGGCATGTACTACGCCATCGACCGCGGCGTCGAGGTCATCAACCTCAGCCTCGGCTCCACCTACCATTCCTCCGCCGTCGAGGACGCCGTCGAGGAGGCCCGCAGCCTGGGCATCGTCACGGTGGCGGCTGGCGGCAACTCCAACGTCGAGGAGCCCGAGGAGTTCCCCGCCATGACCAGCGACGCCTTCGGAATCGTCGCCGTCGATCACAACGACATCAAGGCCGATTTCAGCAACTATAACGACAAGGCGTTCCTCAGCGCCCCAGGCAACACGCTCGGCGGCCCCGGAAGCTTCGACCCGGACCGCGCGATCTACGGCCCGATCCCCGGCGGCAGCTACGCCGTCTGGGAAGGCACGAGCTTCTCGACCGCGCTGGCCTCGGGCGTGGTGGCGTTGATCCGCGCGCAGCACCCGGAGTGGCCCGCCGCACCGCAGACCGTGTTCGCGATCCGCGCCGTCTTCGAGGCCTCCGCCGTCAACATCGACCCCCTGAACCCGCAGTACGCCGGCCTGCTCGGCGTCGGACGGATCGACGCGGCGGCGGCGGTGGCGTTCGGGCCGGTGGCGCCGAAGCTCGGCGACTTGAACAACGACGGCGTGGTGAACATCAGTGACCTGGGCATCCTGCTGGGGACCTGGGGCCAGACGCACAGCCCCGCCGACCTCGACGGCAACGGCATCGTGGGCCAGGGCGACCTGGGGATCCTGATCTACGCGTGGGACTGAAGCGGAACGGCGGTCGCCGGGAAGCCGCCGGCGGGTGGCACAAGGTGGCATGCGCTCGCCGTACACCGCGTAAGCCTGCCCCCACGCGATCCCGCCAGCCTCACTCCCCGACGGGCGTCAGCTCAAACGCGCGCAGCACGCCCGCGTGCAGGCCGTAGCCGACAATGCGACCGGCATTGTTGATCGCCGTCGCCGCCAGCAGCACCCAGTCCTCGTCGGTCACGATCATGTTGTTCAGATCGCGCATGCCGAAACACGCGTCCCAGACGAACGCGCGCTCGCGCTGCCGGCCGTCGTCATCGGCGCGGCCGATGAGGCGACCGACGACGCGGCCGTGGTCGCTGATCTCGCAGGCTTCGCTCCGCACAAAACCGCGCAGCACGCCGAGGTCGTGCATGCCCGCAGGCCGGCCGTACGCCGGCGCCGGCAGCCACAGGAACGCGTGCGTCGTCATCCGGGCCGTCTCTGACCGGCCCACCACCTGGCCGAGGTTGTTGATGCCGCGGGCGGAGCTGTTCACGCCCCCGAGCGTGCCGAGGTCGAGCGCCGGCCCGCCGCTCCAGCGCACCGCGCGCATCCCGGCGTCGTAGAGTTCCGACACGCCGACCACCTGGCCTGCCTCGTTCACCGCGTGGGCCTCGCTCGGCCCGTTGCCCAGCGGCGGCAGGAACGCAAAGCCCGTCGAGCCCGACCAGGTCCACGCGCGGCGGACGAAGCCGGTTTCGTCGAGCCACCCGACGGCCAGGCCGTTGTCGTTGACGTCGTTGGCCTGCGATGGCTCGCCCCCGGGTGCACCGATCTCGACGATCAGGTCGAAGATGAAGTACACCGCGCGGCGGTTTCCCGTGAGGTAGTGCGTGCTCCAGCCGCAGGCTTCCTCCGGGTAGTTGCTCAGCGCGGTCGCCTCGCCGTCGCCGAAATAGGCGAGCTGGAACATCGGCTGACCGGGATCGAGGCGAAACCCGACGCGCGCCCCGTCCTCGCGATCCGACCAGCCGACGATGCCCCCGAGTTCGTTGATGTCCAGCGCCGCCGCCTCCGGGCCACCGAGCGTGCCCAGGTCGCGGATGTTGTACTGCGGCAGGCGGGAGTCGGTGCTCTGGGCGATCGCCTGGCCGACGGCCGCAAGCATCAGGGCTCCCAGCATCGCACCGGTTCGACGAGTAACGCACATGGCTTGATCCTCCGGTCGCGCCGCCTCCGGCCAGCGCGGGCGGCGCCAGCATTCTACCGCTATTCTGATGCGAGCCGCGCCCGCGAGGAAGCGGTTGCGCCGGAAGGCCGTACCGTCGGGTGGCATGGCCGACATGGACGGCATGCATTCGCGATGGGTGGCATGCGTTCGCGGTGCTCCGCGTCAGCATGCGCCTGCCGAGCCTGACGCGCGGGCCGGCCGCTGGTATTCTGTTGACCGGGTGAACGCGATGAGCAAGGCTGCCCGCAAGCTGAAGTTCGAAGAGGCGATGAAGCGTCTCGACGAGATCGTCGAGGCGATGGACTCCGGCAAGATCGGCATCGAGGAGTCCATCGACCGCTACGAGGAGGCCATGCAGCTTGCCAGCCAGTGCCGGCGAATCCTCACCCTGTGCGAGCAGCGCATCCGCCGCATCCAGTTCGACGCCGACGGCCAACCCACGCTGACCGAGTTCGAGCCGCCCGCCGGCGAACCCGACGACGCCGCCGGGCGGGAGCCGAGCGGGCCGGCGGACGAGCTCGACGCCGGTGAAGACCGGCCCTGATTCGGCGAGCGCGCTGGCATCGGCGCCTGCAAGGATCACCATCGGGCCATGACACCGCCGCAACGCGTGCTGACGTCCGCCTGCCGCGTCTCGCTGCGCGTCGCGCGGCAGGCCGCTTCGTGGCTTGGGTATGGCCTGCTCGACGCCGTCGTACCGCAGACCTGCGTCGCCTGCGGTCACTGGACCGAGGGCGAGCGCGGACCGCTGTGCGAGCCCTGCGCGGCGGAGATCGACCGGCTCGCGCGGCTGCCCGCGTGCGGCCGGTGCGGCCGCATCGGCAACGCGCTGATGTACGGCGCAGGCGACTGCGGGCGCTGCCGGCGCGAGCGGTTCTGGAACATTGCCGGACTGGCGCACCACGGACCCTATCGCGGGCTGCTCGAGCGCCTGATCACGGGGCTGAAGTTCGGCGGCGACCTGCGCTGTGCCGATGTGCTCGGCGCGCGGATGGCTGACGCGATCGTCCGCCGCCGATGGGAAGAGCGTCCCGAGGTGCTTGTGCCCGTGCCGATGCACAGGCTGCGGCGGATGCACCGGCCGCTGGACCACGCGCACGCGCTGGCCGCGGTGGTGGGCCGGCGGCTGCGGATTCCCGTGCAGCGGGCCGCGGTGCGCCGTGTTCGGAACGGTCCCAGCCAGACGGGGATGGATTCGAATCAGAGCCGCTTCGAGAACGTGCGCGGCTGTTTCGCCGCGGCGCCGCGCGCCGACGTTTCCGGGCGCGTCGTGAGCATCGTCGACAACCTCATCGTCAGCGGCGCCACGATCTACGAGCTCTCGAAGGTGCTTCGGAGGGCCGGCGCCAGGCGCGTCTACGCCGTCGTCGCCGCGACGGCCATGCAGCCGGCCGCCGCGGCGTGGCTCGATCCGTCGGTTCTCGTGCCGGAGGAGGCGTGGCCCTGAGGGCGTGGCCGCGTGAATTCGGGGGGGCACGACGCGCGAGGGCCCGGGCGGTAGAATCTCGGTCAAACGTCGGCAAATGGCGCCGCGGAACCAAGTGCCCCGATGAACAGACGGTGCCCCCATGACCGATGCCGTTGACGTGCTCTCGAAGGCCAGGCTGCTCGGCGAAGCGCTGGCGGCGCACCCGCGCGTGCAGGCCATGCACGCCGCCCAGCGGAGCGTTCAGGCCGACCAGGCCGCGCAGTCGCTGCTGAAGCAGTACCGGGAGCATGCCGCCGCCATCCGCCAACGCGAGGCCGAGGGAAAGCCGATCGAGCCGGCGGACAAGCGCAAGCTGGCGGACTTGGAGAGCGGCATGGCGGGCAACGAGGCCCTGAAGCGCATGATGCGCGCCCAGGCGGACTACCTCGACCTCATGAACCAGGTGCATGAGACCATGGACGGCGCTCTGGCAAGCAAGCTCCAGGCGGACGCCAAGTCGTGAACGGCGCGCCGACTTTGCCCGCACCGGCCGGGCGGACCTTGCACACCCGCCCCCCCGCGCTGGCCCTCGAGGAAACTTCGCCCCCGGGGCGGCCGAGCCGACGGACCGAAGCGGCCCTATTCCTGCTGCTGCTGGCCGGAACAACACTGGTGTGCTTCTACGACCTTTCCGGCGGCGCGGGCTTCGACCCGCCCGACGCCTGGGTGGCGCAGACGGCGCGCGAGATGAGCGAGTCGACCGATTGGCGCGGCTACGTCGTGCCGCGGTTTTCGGGTGAGACGCGGTTGCAGAAGTCGCCCGGCCCATACTGGGCGGTGCTGCTGGCCAGCCGCGGACTGGGGCGGCCCGTCGACGAGTTCACCGCGCGCCTGCCGACCGCCGTGCTCGCGGTGGGCCTCGTCGCCGTCATCTACTGGCTGGCGCGGCAGGTCGCCGGCGCCCGCGCGGCGCTGTTCGCCGGCTTCGCCGCGGCATCGAGCCTGATGCTGCTTTACTGGTCACACCGGGCGGCGGCGGACCTGGGGGTGACGACGTTCATCGCGCTGTCGCTGGCGGCGCTGTGGACCGGGTCGGAGCGCCATCCCCCGGGCCGGGCGCGCGTCGCACTCTGGATGGTCGGATACTTCGCCGCCGGCCTGGCCATGCTCTACAAGATGCCGATGCCGCTGGTGTGCGTCGGGCTGCCGGCGGCGCTGTACGTGCTGTTGTGTCGGCGCTGGTCGATCCTGGCCAGCCCCTGGCACCTGCTGGGCGCCGCGCTGTTCCTCCTGCCGTGGCTGCCGTGGGTCACCGCGGCGCTGCTGGCGGAGCCGGTGGCGTGGGACAAGTGGCGCGTCGAGTTCCTCGACCGCTTCACCGGCGACTCGCCGAACGTGGAGGACCAGCAGCGCGACTGGAAGCTCTACGCGCTCTACCTGGGCGTCGTCGCCGTCTTCGTGCTGCCGTACACGCTGTCGCTGCCCGCGGCGATCTGGCGGGCGATCCGCGGCGAAGCGCTCCCGCGCCCGGGTGACGACGCCCCGGTCGCATCCGCAGCGGGCGACCCGGCCGCGGCGCGCGGGCGCTGGTTCATGCTGATCTGGTTCGTCGGCCTGCTGGCCTTCTTCACAGCAGCCGCCGGCAAGGAGACGCGCTACATCGTCCCGGCCCTTCCGCCGATGTTCGTCCTGGTGGGCAGCGAGCTGTCGCGGTTTTTCGACCCCAGGCGGCGGGCGCGGGCGGCGCTGGAGCGCTTCGGCGCGGCGGCCGTCACGGTGCTGGCGCCGCTCGGCGCGCTGCTGGCGCTGTGGCTGCTGCACGGCGTGTCGCTGCGCGCCGCGGAGTTCGGCGTCTATCGCTGGGAGCAGGTGCGGCCGGCGGTGCTCGTGACGGCGGCGATCATCGTTTCGGGCCTGGTTCTGACCGCGTGGCTGCGGGCCGCGCGGCGCGAGCACGCGGCGTTCGCCGCGCTCGTCGGGACAATGTGGTGCACGTGGCTGTGGGCCTGGCCCAACCTGATGCCGATCTTCTCCGGTCAGGAGGCCTTCCGAGATTTCGCCCAACAACTCCGCACCCTGCCGCCGGAGCTGCGCCCGGCGCTGCGCCAGGTGGCTCAGCAGGACCCACGGATCACGTGGTACTCCGACGTGCGTTTCCCGCGCGTGGTGGATCAGCTCGACCTGCTTCGCACGCAGCAGGGCCACCGCGACCTGCGGCGCGAAATCGAGATCGTCGGCCGCCAGATCGTCGCCGGCCTTGCCTCGAGCGAGCCGGCGCTCTTCGTGGCCGCTCCGGGGGACTTCGCCCTGTTCCAGGCGCTGGCGCCCGCCCGCCTGGCCGCCGGCGATGAGCCCCTGCCGCCGCTGCACGTCTGGATGGTGGCGCGCGTCGGCCGGCCGGATCAGCGCTACATTCTCTTCGGCAATCGCCCGCCGCCCTGGCCCGAGCCGGCGCTGCACCCTTTGGTGCTGGAGCGCGTGGCGCGGCTACGGCAGAAGACCGATTCATGGGCGGCGCCTTCGATCACCGGCCGCGGACGGACATGAAGCGCGCCGCGGAGAAGCCGGGTTTCGCGGCGCTGCTGCGCGAGACGCTGCGCGAGGCCGGCACGCCCTGGCGGGCGCTGCGCTGGCTGGCCGAGTACGTCGCGCTGCGCGCCTGGTGCGCCGTCATCAACTGGTTCCCGATCGAGCTCAATCTGCGCAGCGCCGCCCTGCTGGGGCGGGCCTGGTGGACGCTGCGGCCGAAGAACCGGCGGCAGGCGCTGGAGAACCTGCGCGCGGCGCTGGGAGCGCGCTGCGACGAAGCGCGGCTTCGGCGAATCGCGCGGCGCTCGTTCGAGCACTTCGCGCAGGTCTTCCTGGTCGAGCTGGCGATGACGCCGCGGCTGGTGAATCTGTGGTCGTGGTCACGCTACGTGGAGCTGTGCGACCTGGGGCCGGCGCTGCGCCGCTTGCTTGAGGGGCGGCCGACGATCCTGGTCACGGCCCATTTCGGCAACTTCGAACTGCTGGGCTACGCGATCGCCCGGCTCGGGTTGCCGCTGAACGCCGTCATGCGCCCGCTCGACAACCCGCTGCTGAACGACTTCCTGCTGCGCTCGCGCGAGGTCGCCGGTCTGCACCTGCTGTACAAGAAAGGCGCGGCGTCGCAGTTCGACGACGTGCTGGGCGGCGGCGGCGCGCTGGCCTTCATCGCCGACCAGGACGCCGGCCGCAAGGGGGTCTTCGCCGACTTCTTCGGCCGCCAGGCCTCGTGGTACAAGTCGATCGGTCTGCTCGCCATGCGTCACAACGCGGCGATCGTGGTCGGCTACGCGGCGCGCACGCGACCCGGTTTTCATTACCGCATCGCCATCGAGCGCACCATCGAGCCCGCCGAGTGGCGTGATCAGCCGCGCCCGCTCGAGTGGATCACGCAGGCCTTCGCCGCCGGCCTCGAACGCGCCATCGCCCGCTGGCCGGAGCAGTACCTCTGGGTCCACCGCCGCTGGAAGACACGCCCGAAAGGCGAGCCGCGCGCCCCGGCCGTTGCCCAGCCCGCCAGCGACGGCCGGCCCGGTGCGACGCCGGGGATGCCGCCTTCACTCGGCGCGTGAGACGCACAGGCAGCTCGAGCTGATCTTCGTGTCGGCGCGCGACCAGGCCCTGGCGAAGCGGGCCTCGACGGCCGCCGCCTCCTCGTCCGCTCCACGCGCCTTCAGGCACTGTGCCAGCCCATACAGCGCCCAGCCGTTCTCCGGCCAGCGCTTCAGGTCCTCGCGATACACGGCCTCCGCCTGCCCGTATCGCCCGCCCGCCGTCAGCACGGCGCCGAGGGTGTGACGCACCGGCTGGATCCAGTCGGGCGGCTCCATGTAACGCAGGCGGTCCTCGAGCGCCACGGCCTTGCGCAGCTCGAACGCGGCCTCGTCGATCCGCCCGCGGCGAAAGAGGATTTCGCCGGCGAGCATGTGGTCGGCGATGGCCAGCACGTTGCTCGCCGGATTCGTCGCCATCATCGCCCCCTCGGGCACGAGCGCGACGGCCTCCTGGAACCTCTTGCGCTCCGCGAGCGCGTCTTCCACCTGCCCCTTGGCGGCGTAAGCGATGCCGCGCGCGAAGCGCCACAACGCGCGCGTGATCGGCAGCGCGGCGGGCGGCTCGGGCTCGGCCAGCACGTCGTCCCAGCGGCCGAAGCGCATCAACACTTCGAAGGTGATGCCGGCGACGGTGTCCACGACCGGGCCGTCGCTCTCGATGAACTCAGGAGGCACGCCGGCGACCATCTCGCGGGCCGCCTTGAGGGCCGCCTCGTTGCGCCCCTCCATCATCGAGGCCCACGCCAGGAAGTGGTGGTTGTGCGCCATGTACAGGTGATAGAAGCCCTGCTTCGGGACGATCTGCCGGTAACGGCGATCCGCCGCTATCGCCGCGACGTTCTGGTCCGCCGCCGACTGCCACTTTCCGACGCGCACGTCGATATGCGCGGGCATGTGAACCAGGTGTCCGGCGATAGGGACGGCGGTGCGCAGCACGTCGGCGGCGGCGATGGCGCGCTCGGGGTAAGGCGAGGCTTCGACGGCGTGAATGTACAGGTGCGTGGCGCCCGGGTGGTGCGGGTCGAGCGCCAAGACGTGCTCGAGCACCGCCACGACTTCGAGCGCGACGCCTTTCGGTTCGCCTTCCGCGGTCCACAGGTCCCACGGCTGGAGGTCCATCAGCGCCTCGGCGTAGAGCGTGCCAATGTCGGTGTCGTTGCGATGGGCGTGCCACACCTCGCGCATCGCGTCGGCGTAGGCCTGGTCGAGCGCGGCGCGGTCGCTCGGCGGCGGATCGGCGTAGCGCTGGGCCAGCGCGTCGATCAGCGCCTGTTCGGTGGGGTTGGCATGCTGGCGCAGCGTCTGGGCCTTCTGGAGCGCCTCCCACGCCGCGCGACCGCGCGCCTCTGGCACAACGGTGTTGTTGATGTGCGGGCCGTTGCACAGGGCGACGCCCCACCAGGCCATCGCGCAATTCGGATCGAGCCGGGCCGCCTCGGTGAACGAGCGGATCGCCTCGTCGTGGTTGAACGCGTAGGCCCACACCAGCCCCTGGTTGAAGTACTGCTGGGCGCGGGCCGAGTCGGTCGTCACGGTGCGCGTGTGCCGTCCCATGCCGTCGAACAGGTGCGGGCGCCCCGGCTCGACGCCGCGCCGCTCCTGCGACGCGCACCCCGCCAGAAGCCCCAGGACCAGCGCCAGGGTCAGTTCAAAGCTCCGTCGTGCCACGGCGATACCTCCGTCCGGTCTGATTGGTGAGCGACGCCACTGCGGAAAAATCACAGGCTCCGACAGCTTATAACGGCCACGCCGTGCCGACCAGCCCGCGGGGCCAGGAAAGCGGCTTGTCGGCCACCCTGACGGTTTCCTATAGTAGAGTCGCGCGTGCGGCGCCGGGCCGCGCCGATCCCGGGCCGGGGCTTGTCGCTGTCGGTTCGCGAAGGAGCCGTCTTGGTCATGCGTGCAGCGTGGGTGCCGTTGTTGCTGCTGGCAAGCGTGCCCGCGCTGGCCCAGCCGCGGCTCATGCACTACAAGGCGCGCTTCTACGACGTCTACACCGATCTGCCGGCGCCGGTCGCGCGCGAGATCGTCCTGCGGGCCGACCTCATGGTCGTCGAGTACAGCGCCCGCACCCGCGTTTTCGCCCGCACGCTCAACCAGCGCCTCCCGCTCTACGTCTACGGCCGCTCCGAAGACTACCTCGCCGCCGGCGCCCTCCCCGGCAGCGCCGGCATGTTCCTGGCCCAGAGCGACGGCGGCGGCCGGCTGCTGGTTCTGGCTGGGCCGCAGGTCGGCGAGGCGACCTGGGACACGCTCAAGCACGAGGGCTTCCACCAGTTCGTGCACGCGGTCATCGGCGGAGACATCCCGGTCTGGGTCAACGAGGGACTGGCCGAGTACTTCGGCGCCGGAATCTTCACGGGCGACGGCTACATCACCGGCGTCGTGCCGCCCGGGCGCCTGCGGCAGCTCAGGCTCCTGATGAGCGAGGGCAAGATGCGGCCGCTGCGCGACATGATGCTCACGCGGCACGAGGAATGGAACTCGAACCTGAGCGTCGTGAACTACCTCCAGGCGTGGTCGATGGTGCACTTCCTCGCGCACGCGAACCCGCGCTACGAGCAGGCCTTCAACCAGTTCATCCTCGATGTCAGCCGTGGCATGCAGTGGGAAGCGGCCTGGCGCAATCGCTTCGGCGCAGACGTCACCTCGTTTGAGCGCCGCTGGCGCGAGTACTGGACCGCGCTGGAGCCCAACGCCAGCCTGCCGCTGTATCAGCGCGGCGTCGTGCACACCCTCACCAACTACTACGCCCGGGCCGCCAGCCAGAAACAGTCCTTCGAATCCGCCGACGCGTTCTTCAAGGCGGCCAAGGCGGGCGAGCTGCGCGCCCACGAGCAGGACTGGCTGCCGCCGTCACTCCTTGAGCACAACCTGGTGCTCGCCGGCCAGATGGGCCACTGGACGATCGACCCGAGACGCCGCACGCTGGAGTGCCGCGCGCCTGACGGCTCCGTGCTGACCGGTTCGTTTCAGCTCAACGGCCGGCGCGTCAAGTCCAACGGGGTCAATGTGAAGGTCAACCGGCAGCCCTGAAGCGGCGCTGTTCGCATACTGCGAGAGGGGGGACTCGAACCCCCACGGGTCTCCCCGCCAGAACCTAAATCTGGTGCGTCTGCCAATTCCGCCACTCTCGCGTCCCAGCCGGCTCCCAGGCGCTCGAATTCTATCGTCGGCGGGCGGTCCGTCAGCCGCCCGTTGACCCGCGTCAGAGCCCAGAGAGGTTTGGTGCCGGCCCGGCGGTTCGCAGGTTGGCGCGCGCTTCTGGAGCCGGCAATCGAGCGTGGTAAGATGATGTTCTCCAGCCAGTTACGGTGAACATCCGCCGGCCGCACACTTGACAGCCGGCGCCGAGCGACTAACGATCTTCCTGACAGCTTCGGACGCGGCCGGGCTTCTTTTTTGGTGTCCGTGTGCCGATTGAATAGAGTCACGGCGTGGCCGCTATCACTGTAACTTCGCTTTTAAAAAGAAGTTGTGACAGAATGACCAAGAGTAAGGACACCGGCAAGGCGCTCGTCATCGTCGAGTCTCCGGCGAAGGCCCGCACCATTGGCAAGTTCCTCGGGAGCGGATTCGTCGTCGAGTCGTCCATCGGCCACATCCGCGACCTGCCCTCCGCCGCCTCGGAAATTCCGGACGAGATCAAGGATCAGCCCTGGGCCCGCCTGGGCGTGAACGTCGATGCGGATTTCGATCCGGTCTATGTCGTACCCGCCAAGAAGAAAGCCCAGGTGCGCAAGCTCAAGCAGCAGCTCAAGGACGCCGTCGCCCTCTACCTGGCCACCGACGAGGACCGCGAGGGCGAGGCGATCGCGTGGCACCTGACGGAGGTGCTCAAGCCCACCTGCCCCGTGCGGCGGATGGTCTTCGACGAGATCACCAAGACGGCGATCACGCGCGCGCTGGAGGAAACGCGCTCCGTGGACCGGGCGCTGGTCAACGCCCAGGAGACGCGACGCATCCTGGACCGTCTCTTCGGGTACGAGGTCTCGCCCGTGCTGTGGCGAAAGGTCAAGCCCAGGCTCTCCGCCGGCCGCGTGCAATCCGTCGCGACGCGCCTGGTTGTCGAGCGCGAGCGCGCCCGCATGCGCTTCGTGGCGGCCGAGTACTGGGACATCGCGGCTGACCTCGCGGCGGAGCAGGCCGACGCGGCAATCTCGGCGCGGCTGGTCGAGCTGGGCGGGCGCCGCGTGGCCACCGGCAAGGACTTCGAGGAGACCACCGGGCGGCTGAAGCCCGGCAGCGACGCCGTCCTGGTGGATCGTTCGCGGGCCGAGCGCGTCGCCGATCGGCTGCGTTCGGCGGCGTTCACGGTGTCGGAGGTGAGCGAGAAGCCGTTCACGGCGCGCCCGTATGCGCCGTTCATCACGTCGACGCTTCAGCAGGAGGCCGGCCGCAAGCTGCGCTTCGGCGCGCAGCGGACGATGCGCATCGCGCAGAGCCTGTACGAGAACGGCTACATCACCTACATGCGAACCGACTCGACCGCGCTCTCGCAGCAGGCGATCGCCGCGGCGCGAAAACAGGTGGTCGAGCTGTTCGGTCAGGAGTACCTTCCCGCCGAGCCGCGCGCCTACCGCGCCGCCTCGAAGAACGCCCAGGAGGCCCACGAGGCCATCCGTCCCGCCGGGGAAGTCTTCCGGACTCCGAAGAGCCTCGCGGCCGAGCTCGACGCGGACCAGCTCAGGCTCTACGAGCTGATCTGGAAGCGCACCGTCGCCTGCCAGATGAAGGACGCCCAGGGCGTGCGAACGAGCGTGCGGATCGAGGCGCCCGCGGCCGACGACGGGCCCGCCGTGTTCACCGCGTCGGGCAAGGTCATTCGGTTCGCGGGCTTCCTGCGCGCGTACGTGGAGGGCGCCGACGACCCGGCCGCCGAGCTCGAAGACCAGGAGAAGATCCTGCCGCCCCTGCACAAGGGCCAGACGCTCGCGCCGCGCCAGGTCGAGGCGCAGCAGCACTTCACGCAGCCGCCGGCGCGCTACACCGAGGCCAGCCTGATCAAGGAGCTGGAGGTTCGCGGGATCGGCCGGCCGTCGACCTACGCGACGATCATCCAGACCATCCAGGACCGGGGCTACGTCTGGCTGAAGGGCAGTGCGCTTGTGCCGACTTTCACCGCCTTCGCCGTCACGAACCTGCTGGAGCGCCACCTGGGCGAGCTGGTCGACTACGACTTCACCGCCCGGATGGAGGACGTGCTGGACGCGATCGCGCGCGGCGAGCGCGAGGCCGTCGCGTGGCTGCGCGACTTCTATTTCGGCGGCCAGAACGGCCGCGGCGCCGAGCGGGGCTCGCGCATCGAGGAGGTCGGCCTCAAGCAGCTCGTCGGCAGCGGCGGGCAGGCTATCGACGCGCGCGACGTCTCGACCATCCCGGTTCCGGCGACGGACGGGGGCGAGCCGGTCGTGGTGCGCGTCGGGCGCTACGGGCCGTACGTGCAGCTCGGCAACAGCGACCAGCGCGCCACGATTCCCGATGACATTCCGCCCGACGAACTGACGATCGAGCGCATCCGCGAGCTGCTCAGCCAGGCCGCCAAGGGCGACACGGTGCTCGGCCACGACCCCGCCAGTGGCAAGCCCGTCTACCTCAAGACCGGCCGCTACGGGCCCTATGTGCAGCTCGGCGACCCGGAAATGACGGAGAAGGGCACGCTGAAGCGCGGGGGCAAGCCGAAGATGGCCAGCCTGTGGCCCGACATGAAGATGGAGACGCTCACGCTGGAGCAGGCGCTGATGCTGCTGTCGTTCCCGCGCGAGCTGGGCAAGCACCCGGAATCGGGCGAGCCGATCACGGTGCAGGATGGGCGCTTTGGCCCGTACGTGCGCTGCGGCAACGAGAGCCGCAGCCTGCCCGATCACAACGCCCTGCGGACCACGACGCTCGAGCAGGCGCTGGAGCTGCTGCGCCAGCCGAAGCGCGGCCGCGGCCGGTCGATGCAGCCCGCCGTCCTCGCCGAGCTCGGCAGGCACCCGGCGAACCAGGCGCCGATCCAGGTCAAGAGCGGCCGCTACGGCGCGTACGTCACCGACGGGGTGATCAACGCGACCATTCCGAAGGGGCGCGAGCCGTCGTCGATCGGCCTTCAGGACGCGGTCGATCTACTCGCGGCCCGCGAGCAGAAGCTGCGCGACCAGGGCCAGGACCCGCGCGCTCCGAAGAAGGCCGGCGGCCGCCGCCGCCCGCGCCGCGCCCCCGCGGGCGTCTGACTTCACGCGGTTCGAGCCGCGCCTACCGATCGAGCTCAGCGGCGATGATCTGCAAGCTGCCGAGCACGGCGACGACGTCGCTGATCTGGTGCCCGAGAATCAGCTTCGGGAAGCATTGGTAGTTGATGAAGCTCGGCGGGCGGCAGCGGGCCCGGTACGCCGCGTTTCCGCCGTCGCTGGCGAGATGGAAACCCAGCTCGCCGGTCGGGCTCTCGATGGCGCCGTAGGCTTCGCCGATGGGCGGGCGCCAGCCGCGGTTGGTCATGATCTTCTCGAAGTGGGCGATGAGGCCCTCAATCGAGAAGTAGATTTCGCGCTTGTCGGGAATGGTCGCCTTGGCGTCGGCCACGACGTTGACCGGCCCTTCGGGCATCATGTCGATCACCTGCTCGATGATCGCGGCTGACTGCCGGATCTCCTCGACGCGCACCTGGAAGCGCGCCAGCACGTCGCCGCCGTAGGAGATCGGCACCTTGAACTTCACCGCGGGGGCCCCGCGTCCGTCCCAGTTGTCGGCGTAGCACAGGTAGGGCTCGTCCTTGCGCAGGTCGCGCCGCACGCCGCTGGCGCGGGCGCAGGGCCCGGTGAGCGACCAGTTGACCGCGTCGTCGTGGCTGATGACGCCGATGCCCTTGCAGCGCTCGATGAAAATGCGGTTGCGGACGAGCAGGTTCTCGAAGTCGCGCAGGGCCGGGGGCAGGGTTTCGCGCAGGTAGCGCCGCACGTTGTCGAGCCAGCCGGGCGGGGCATCCGACATCACGCCGCCGACGCGCGTGTAGCTGACGGTGAAGCGCGCCCCGCAGAGCGCTTCGAGCAGGTCGTAGATCGGCTCGCGCTCGTTGAAGCCGTACAGGAAGCCGGTCAGCGCCCCGAGGTCCAGCGCCTGGGCGCCGACGCAAAGCAGGTGATCCTGGATCCGGCCCAGCTCCGCCACGATCGTGCGCAGCGCCTTGCAGCGCGGCGTGATCTCGATGCCGAACAGCTTCTCGACCGCGTGGTGCCAGGCGACGTTGTTGACGATCGGCGAGATGTAGTTCATGCGGTCGGTGACGACCACGTACTGGTTGTAGTTCAGGTCCTCGCCGAGCTTCTCGAAGCCGCTGTGCAGGTAGCCGATGTGGGGCGTGCAGCCGATGACGCGCTCGCCATCGACCTGGAGCACGAGTTGCAGCGTGGTGTGCGTGGCCGGGTGCTGCGGCCCGAAGTTCAGCGTCCAGACGTCGTCGCCCAGCGCTTCGTCGCGCCTCAGCGTCGCCGGCTCCACCCCGCCCGCCACCTGCGTCATGCGCCTCCCGTCCTTTCGCGATCCGCCGCCGCCCGCACGCCGTTCGCCGCACCGCGCATCGCGGCCGCGGTGCATTCCGCGCCCGCGCCGCAGCCGCGCCGGCGGCCGGCAACGGAGAGGGGGGGATTCGAACCCCCGTGTACCTTACGGTACAACCGGTTTTCGAAACCGGCCCGATCAGCCGCTCCGGCACCTCTCCACCCGGCACAGCGCCCGGCAACCGGGGCGGAACCTGCCCCGGCGATCCGCCGGCGTCGGCCGAGTTGAGCGAGTCTAGCAGAGGCCGGGCCGCGGATAAAGCGCGGCCCTTTCGATCCTCCGGTCCCTGCAACCGTGCGGCCACGGCGCTGCGCGCGTGGCCGCTTGGCCCGGCAGGCGCGTGACGGGGCGGCCGGGCAGCCGGCGCCGCCCACACCGCCGCGCTGGCGACTTTTTGATTTGCCCCCGACACCTGGGAGCGGGTATACTCCGGCGCTTAGGGGCATTGGAGTGGCTGCCTGAATTCATCCGCGTTGTTTGGCGATACAAGGCGTTATTGGTTCGATACGTTCATCCGACTACCGCGCTGCGCTCCCCAAGCCCCTGCCAGAAGTTCGCTCGACGACGCGGCGGACGCCGCCGCGCCCGGTGCTGCGCGCAATGGCCGCCCGGGCCGAGTGTAACCTCGCCGGCTTGGTATTGATCCCAACATGGAATAGCGGGAATCGTTCTTCCCTTATACCACCGACAGGAGCGTAAGCGCTCAAGGAGTTGCTGAATGTGGTCATCCCTCCTGGGATCCAGAAAAAAGGCCGCTGAGGCCAAGTCAACCGCCAAGCCGGCGGACTCGCCGTTCGGTCCGCCGCTCACCGACGAGGAGCAGAACGCCAACCTCTCGCAGCTTGAACGGCAACTCAATGAGCAGATGAAGTGCCCCGCGGGCAGGAACCAGGTCTACCTGCGCTCCGTCCTGACCAAGCGCGGCACCACGCCGCCCAGGATCGCGCTGAAGTGTACTTACCGCAGGGATATCGGCCTCTCCAAGGAGGTCTTCTACGAGTACGTCCGCGACGTGTGCTGCGGTGACCCGGAGAAATGCGAGGCGTACCGGGCCTTCAAGAAGCGATTTGTTCAAACATGAATGCGGGACTCCTGTTCTGCCGCCCGGCCTGAGCAGGGGCGGCGGAAAAGGGGAGCCCGTCGAGCCCGGCGTGCTGTCATCGACGACACGCCGGGCTCATTTTCTGCGCCGAAGGCGCCGGGAGCGCCCGACGGCACGCGCGCCGCACGCCGTCGCCCGACGGCGCTCACGGCCCGTACCGCGAGGCGCTCGTCAATCCGCCCGGTTTGGCGCGGGCGGCGCCGGAGCCGCGCCGGGGGGGCGCGGCGCCTCTTGCAGCGACGCCAGGGCGCTGCGATGCTCCGCCGCCCGGACGTCATGGCCCGCTTGCGGCGCCGCCGAATGCCAGGCTTCGTAGAGCGCCACAAGCGACCGCAGCACGCGCACCCGGCGTGCCTTGCCGGCGCCCGGGTGACGCTCCACGATCGCCAGCGCCTCGAGCAGCTCGGCCTCGGCGGTCTCGAACTGTTCCAGCGCGGTCAGCGACTCCGCCAGTTGGCGGCGGCATTGCGCGAGCATCAGGGCGTTGTCGCCGGGCGCCGCGGCCCAACCGGCCAGCGCCTGGCGCGAGTAGGCTTCGGCGTCGTTCCAGCGCTTCAGGCGCTGAAGGCAGATGGCGCAGTTGCCGAGGGTGGTCAGCGCATGCGGGTGGAGCTCGCCCAGCGTTCGCTGCTGGACGCCGAGCACCTCGACCAGGATGGCGAGGCACTCCTCCTGCCTGCCCTGCTTCGTGTACACGCCGGCGAGGTTGTTCAGCGAGGTAAGCGTGTCGGGATGGTCGGGGCCCAGGACGCGGCGGCGGGTTTCGAGCACGCGGCGATTGAGCTGCTCGGACTCATCGAGGCGATTGGCGCGCCACCAGAGCAGGGCGAGGTTGCTCTGCGTCGTCAGCGTGTTCGGGTGCTCCTCGCCGAGGACGCGCGTCATCCGCGGGATGACGTCGAGCCAGAGCTTCTCGGCCTGTTCGTCGTGGGCGCTGCCCTGCGTGTACATGGCGAACGCGACGCTGTTTGTGGTCACGAGCGTCGAAGGGTGATCGGCGCCCAGGACGCGCTGCTTGTGCTCCAGCAGCGCGCCCAGCTCGGAGACGGCCTCGGGCAGCCGGCCCTGGGCCGCGATGGCGTCGGCCAGGTTGCCGCGCAGCGTGAACACCAGCGGGTCGTCGGCGCCGAGCAACTCGACCGCCCGGGCGACGGTTGCCCGCAGGTGCGCCTCGGCCTCGGCGTATCGCCCGCGGTTGTCCAGCAGCACGCCGAGGTTGTTCGCGGCGTGAAGGCCCAGGGTCGCACGGATCCCGGGCTGCGACTCCACTCCCGCCAGGACCTCGCGATACAGCGCCTCGGCCGCGTCGTACCTCCCCAGCTTCCGCTGCGTCACGCCCAGCGCGTTCGCGATCGCCAGCGCCGCCGTCGACGATGATCCCAGCGCCGAGCGGGCGCGTTCCAGCGCGCTCTGCCCGATCCGCTCGGCATCGTCCAGCCGGCCGGCTTCGGTCAGCGCCGTCACCTGGGCGGCGCGAACGGCCAGCGTGTCGGCATTCTCCGCGCCCTTCAGCCGCTCGCGCCCCTCGTACGCCACCTCAAGGTGCGAGAGCGCCGGCGCGTGCTCCCCCAGCTCGAGATAGGCCTTTCCGATCGTCTCGTGCAGCGCCGCCTGAACGCCGGGCATCGCGTGGAATCGCCCGCCTGGTGCCGAAGCGGCGTCAAGCCGACGGGCGGCCTCATCGAGCACGTCTCGCAGCCGCACGTTGCGACCGCGATGCTCCCGTCGCGCTCCCGGCCCCGCCGCCGCCAGCACGTCCTCATTCAGGAACGCATTGACGGCTTCGGCGATGGCCCGTTGGGCCTCGGCCTCCTCGGCGTGGCGCTGCGCCTCTTCCGCGAGCTGCTGGGCCTGGGTGCGCAGCCGGCTTTCCGCCAGGCGCGCCGCGTCCGCGTCGCGCCGGGCGCGCTCTTCAGCCCGAGCTGAGCGCTGCGCCGCGTCACGCTCCCGCGCATACTGGACGGCCAGCCCCGTGGCCACCACACCGAACACGACCGTCAGCACGAACACCGCGCCCGACAGCGCGAACGCCAGCCGCTGCCGGCGCACCAGCTTGCGAAGCGCGTACCAGCCGCTCGGCGGCACGGCGCTCACCGGCTCCCCGTCGATGTACCTCCGGATGTCCTGCGCCAGCGCATCCACCGACGGGTAGCGCCGCCGCGGCTCCTTCTCGATTGCCTTCATGACGATGGCATCGAGCTCGCGATCGAGCCCGGCGCGCACCAGCGATGGCGCCGGCGGGTCGCTCTCACACACCGCGGCCACCAGCGCCGCCAGACCGCCCTCCGGCGAGAACGGCAACCGCCCCGTCACGATGCGATAGAGGATCACGCCCAGCGCGAACACGTCGGTGCGGACGTCGATGTCGCGCGGCGCCCCGCGCAACTGCTCCGGGGCGGCGTACGCCGGCGTGCCCACGAAGCCGCTGCGCGTCAGCGTGGCCTCCCCCCCGGCGGAAGCCGCTCCGATTCCGGCGGACTCGAGCACTTTTGCGACGCCGAAGTCGAGCACCTTCGGCCGGGCCGCTGGGCGCGGCGCCACGGCGCTGTGCCTGTCGGGCCGGATGATGAGGATGTTGCTCGGCTTCAGGTCGCGATGAATGATGCCGCGCTGGTGGGCGTGATGGACCGCGTCGCAAACGTGCCAGAATACTTCGAGCACTTCGACGAGGGGTTGCCCCGGATGCCCGCTCCACGCGTCGATCGGCTCGCCGTCGACCCACTCCATGACCATGACCGGGCGACCGTTCACGACCTCGCTGCCGTGAACCGTCACGATCCCCGGGTGGTCAAGCGCTGCCGTCGCCTCGATCTCGCGCCGGAAACGCGCCACGGCCGCGCCGGCCAGTTCGCCGGCGGTGAGGCACTTCGCCGCGACCGTCCGGTTCGTGCCCGGCTGGCGCGCCTGGTAGACCACGCCCTGTCCGCCGCGCCCCGCCTCGCGGATGACCTGGAACTGGCCCAGATGGCCTAGATCAACCATTGCGACGGCCCGGCGCACGTTGGCGAGCCAGTCCTCGGGACCGGCGCCCAGGCCGAACACCTTCCGCAGGTCGGCATCGAGACGGGAATCCGCAGGTTCCTCAGCCGGAAGGCGGCCGGACTGCGACGGGCTCGACATCAAGGCCATCCTCTTCGCGAATCTGCTGCGCGATCAGCGTCTCCATGCGATCGCGAATGCGCTGCCGGACCTTATGCACGGCCTGCTCGCTCATGCCGAACTCGGCCGCCAGCTCCGCGACGGTCGCGCCCGCGATGCTGCGGTCGAACAGGGCCACGCTGCGCGCCTGGAAGGTCCGGCGAATCGTCTCCATCGCCAGGCGATAGTGGTGCGAGACCCATTCCTCCTCCCAGATGCGCTCGGCGTCGGCGTCGCGCCCCGTGTCGCCCGCGCCGATGGGCGTGACATGCCCGGCCACACTCGTGTCTAGCGGCACCACGTCCCGGTTTGGACGCGCCAGCCACGCGCTGATGCCGTTGCGGGCGCAGCGGTACAAGTAATCCCGGAACCGCCCGCGCGCCGGGTCGTAGGTGAAGTCCGCCAGCGCCTTGGTCAGGCTTGCGAAGACGCGCTGCACCACGTCCTCGGCGTCTGCCAGGGGGATGCCGCGGCGACGGCAGAATCGCAGCAGGAACTCGCGATAGCGGCGATCGAAGTCGCGCCAGGCCGCCTCGTCGTGCGGATCGCGCAGACGCGACAACAGCGACACGGTGGTCTGCGGAGCCTGCATGGTTTAGCCCTGCTTAGATCCCTGAGCGACTTCCGCTATAAGATAACGTCCCCGGCGTCAACCCGGCAACGCGCGGGGCTCATGACCTCAGACCAAATCCGGGACGCGCAGGGTTAGGTCCGGCGTCGGGGCGCCCCGCAAGAAATCCTCGTTTTTTTTCTCATCGCCGAGTCAATGCGGCTGGCTGCGGCCACTAGGCCACAGGAGAGCGTTGTGGCGCGCAGCCGCGCGGCTGGCCGCGACGCCTCGCTGAAGCACCATTCCAGGAGAGAAACGATGAAGGCACGAAAGATCGGGATCGTGGCGACGCTGGCGTGGCTCACGGCCCTAACCGCCATCGCCCAAACGCCGCTCGGCAGTGAGTTCACGTATCAGGGCCGCCTGCTCCAGAATGGGCAGCCCGTCCCCCCAGGAAACGTCAACCTGGTGTTCAGGCTGTACAACGCCCCCAGCGGCGGCACCCTGCTGGGCACCGACAACGTCGGCGCCTGGCCCGTCCAGGAGGGCGGACTCGTCACCGTTCCAATTGACTTCGGCGTGGCGCCGTTCGCAACCGGCGAGGCTCGCTGGATTTCCATCACCGTCAATGGCAACCTGCTGAGCCCCCGCCAGCCCCTGACGCCGACGCCTTTCGCCCTCTACGCGCTCAACGCCCCGGGCGTCGGCCTGTGGGCGGCCAGTGGCACCTACATCTACAATCTCAACAGCGGTAACGTCATGGTCGGCAGCACGACCATCGCGCCGCTCGCGCGTCTGCACGTTCTCGCCCAGGACCTCGGCCTGCAAACGTCGGCTCTTGAAAACGACGACTTGATCGTCGAGGCCCAGGACGCCGTCATCGGCCTGTACAGCACCAACCAGGGCACGTGGGGCTCGGCCCTGGCCCTCAAGGAGGTCGACGCCGGCGCCATCGTCGATACGTGGGGCATCGTGCGCCGGACTTCGAACGTCTCGAACCCGTCGGCGCTGACGTTCACCTACGGCCCGAGCAACAACTACGCCAACAACCCGTCGGTCATGACCCTCACCCAGGCAGGCCTCATCGGCATTGGCACTACCACCCCCCTAAGCCGTCTCGACGTTCGCGGGCCCAGCGGCGAATCGAACGTTGAGTTCCGGCTGATCCCCGGCACCAACGACGGCGTCTCGCAGATCCGCCTTTCGGAGAGCGTCGGTGGATCGCAGGCCACGATACTGCGCCACAACGGCGTGGGATCGGAGAACCGCTTCGAAATCTGGACCAGCGACAATGGCACCGAACTCGGTCCACATTTCGTTGTCCGCCGCAGCACCGGCCACATCGGCATCGGCACCGTCTCTCCGGCGACAGCCTTGCACGTCGTCGGCACGACGCGCACGAGCGTGCTGGAAATCACCGGCGGGTCCGACCTTTCGGAAGGCTTCGCGATCAACGGAGAGGCGATCGAGCCCGGCATGGTCGTGGCAATCGACGCGGCCAACCCCGGCCAGCTCGTCCTCGCCGCCGGCGCGTACGACCGGAAGGTGGCGGGCGTGATCAGCGGCGCGGGCGGCGTGAACCCCGGCATGGTCATGGGCCAGGAAGGCAGCATCGCCGACGGCCGGCATCCGGTCGCGCTGACGGGCCGTGTTTACGTGTGGGTGGATGCGTCGTACGGGGCCGTCGAGCCGGGCGACCTGCTGACGACTTCCGACACGCGCGGCCACGCGATGAAGGTCGCCGACCACGGCCGGGCCGCGGGCGCGGTCATCGGCAAGGCCATGACCTCGCTCAAGGATGGCCGTGGGCTGGTGCTGGTGCTGGTGAGCCTGCAATAGGCGCGTCGCGCACGCGCCGGCCGCAATCACGCGATCTGGCTCCTGTGCGATGTCATTAGGGAGATCAACGTGTTGAGCCAAGTGATCCGAACCTTCGCTTCCTTCGTGCTGCTCGCCGCCGGCGCAGCCGCCCTCGGCCAGCAGCCCGCGCCGCTGGACGAGGCGCTGCTCGAAGCCCAGGCGGCCGCCTTCAAGGCCGAGCATCGCGCCGCGATGTTCGACAAGCTCCGCGACAACGCTCGCAAGGACGGCGGCTGGGTCCGCGTCATCGTCGAGATCGACGTTCCCGCCTTCGCCACTCTCCGCGCCGACAGCGTCGCCGCCGCCCCGGGCGACAACACCCCGGACGACGAGCTGGCCGCCGCGATCGGCGCCGCCGCCGATCGCGAGCTGGCGCGGCTGGCGATCCTGCCGCACCGCGTCAACCGCGTGTTCAAGACGGCGCCGGGCATGGCCCTGACCGTTTCGGAGCGCGCCCTGACGGCGCTCGAAGCGAGCCCGGGTGTGATCTGGGTCTCCGAGGACCCCCTGGTCGAACCGTTCCTGGACGAATCCACGGTGGTGATCGGGGCAGTCGAGGCCTGGTCGATGAGTCTCACCGGCACCGGCTGGTGGATCGCCGTCCTCGACACCGGCCTGCTGGCCTCGCACCGCATGTTCGCCGGCAAGCCGGTCGTCCAGGCCTGCTTTTCGCACAAGGCCGGGTGGAACGGCGACCCGAATGACCCCAACGGCGATTGCCCGAACGGCCTGGCCGTGGACCATTCGGCCAATTCGGCCCAGCCATTCGAACCGAACTACTTCGGGTACGACCACGGCACGCACGTCGCGGGCATCGCCGTCGGAAAAGACACGCTGACGCCGCGTTACGGCGTGGCGCGCGATTCGGGGCTGATCGCGGTGCAGGTGTTCCACCGTGTAACCGTACCGTCACCACGCCTTCTGGCGCACAGCTCCGACGTCATCGCCGGCATGGAGCACGTCTACTCGCTGCGCAACTCGCTCCAGATAGCGGCTGTGAATCTCAGCCTGGGTTTCACGGCCTTCGGCGACGGCCAGCAGGCCGAATGTGACGCGTTCGTTCCGGCCATGAAGACGGTCATCGACAACCTGCGCGCCGCGAACATCGCCACGGTGGCCGCCTCGGGCAATTTCCTGCCCGTTCCGTGCTACCTGAACGCCTGGCCGGCCTGCATCTCCTCGGCCGTGTCGGTGACGGCGATCGACGCAAACGGCCGCTTCGCGGATTTCGCGATGCACAACTTCATGACGGACCTGTCCGCGCCGGGTGTCGCGATCAAATCGGCGACGGCCAGCGGCGACGACGCGTACCTCGAGAAGGACGGGACCTCGATGGCGGCACCGCACATCGCCGGATCGTGGGCGCTGATGCGCTCCGCGCGTTCCAACCTCAACGTGACGCAGGTGCTGAACGCGCTCCGTTCCACCGGGAATCTGACGAGCTGGTACAACCTCTGCGGCGAGTACTATCCGTTCATCTACTGGCCGCGCCTCGATCGGGCCGCGCCCTCGGTCGTCGGCGCCGTCTGGGTGCACCACGCCTACAACGGACCCGAAGACGGCTCGTTCGATCGCCCCTGGCGCACGCTCGCCGCCGGCGTCCAGGCTGTCCAGCCGGGAAACACCATCTTCATCAAGGCCGGCAGCGCCACCGAGCTGATCACGATCACGAAGCCGATGACGCTCCGGCCGTTCGGCGGCCTGGTGAGGATTTCGGCGCCGTGACATGCGCCCCGGTTTTGCCTCTTGCGAAGGAGCGCCCGTGAGACACGCCTTGACCATCGCGCTGGCCGTAGGCAGCGCGGCCTGTGCCCTGGCCGATCCGCCCCGCGTGCCGCCCTTCGGCGCGCGCCCGGATACAACCTGGAGCATGGAGCAGCGCGCCGCGGCCTTCGCCGCGCTGCGCGAGGAAGCCGGCCGCGAGGGCCTCGTGCGGGTGATCGTCGAGTTCGCCGTGCCGGAGCTCGAGGCCCTGACGCAAGCCAGCGTTGCGGCGCAGCACATCCGGGCCAGCGACGAAGAGGACGCCACGCTTGCGGAGGCCATCGCCGGCGGCGCCGAGGGCGTGCTCGGCCTGCTGACCGGCACACGGCATGAACTGCTGCGCGTCTACCGGACGGTCCCGGCGGCGGCACTGCTGGTCTCAGGCGAGGCGCTTGAGGTTCTCGAGTCCTGGCCGGACGTGCTGTCCATCTCGCGCGACGCCAGCCTCCAACTGCTGGTGAACTCGTCGGTGCCCGCCATCCGCGCCCCGCAGGCGTGGCAGCTCGGGTTCCTGGGCTACGGCAGCTACGTCGCCGTGCTCGATTCGGGCATCCTCACCGAGCACCGCATGTTCACGAACACGCACGTCGTGCAGGCGTGCTTCGCCACCGGCTTCGGCTGCCAGCCGCTCGAGTGCGGCGACTGTCCGAACGGCCTGGGGGTCGACACGACCAGCCCCGACGCCGCCGCGCCGTATCCAAGCAGTTTCTTCGGTTTCGACCACGGCACGTTCGTCTCGGGAATCGCGGTCGGGCTCGACTCGCCGGGGCAGAGGTACGGCGTCGCGCCGGATGCGAACCTGATCGCGATCAAGGTTTTTCGCCGCGTGGACGGCCAGTTCTGCAACCCCCCGCCGGGGTTCAGCGGATGTCTCGACGCGTCCGCGTCCGACGTGCTCGCGGCGATGGAGTTCGTCTACTCGCTGCGCAACACCTACCGCATCGCGGCCCTGAACCTCAGCCTGGGTTTCAACATGCAGGCGGACCAGCAGGCGTGCGACAACCAGACGCCCCCCATGACTCAGATGGTCACCAACCTGTTCATGGCAAGAATCTTCGTTGTCGCAGCCTCGGGCAACGACGGGAGCTGCACCGGGATGCGCTGGCCGTCCTGCATCTCCACCGCGCTGGCCATTGGCGCCACCAATGACTCCCGCGTCGAACCCAACTTCAGCAACGGCCACTGCGACATGGTCGACCTGTACGCCCCTGGCGTATCGATCACCTCGGCCTCCGCGGCCGGCCCAACCTCGTACGCCACGTATGACGGGACTTCGGCCGCGGCGCCGCACGTCGCCGGCGCCCTGGCGATCCTGCGCCAGGCAGAACCGACGGCTAGCGCGCTTGAGCTGTACGTCGCCCTGGCCAGTCCGTTCAACTCGCTGCCCGCGATCAGGCGCTGCTGCCCGTCGGAGCTCTACAAGGCGTTCATCCAGGTCGACAAGGCGGCCTTGTCCGTCATCGTCAGCCCCTGGGTCGATTTCGCCCACGACGGCCCCGAAAACGGCTCGTTCCAACTTCCCTATGACACGCTCGCCGAAGGCCTCAACGCCGCCACGCGCCAGCTCGTCACGATCAAGGCCGGCAGCACCAGTGCCACCGCCACGATCTCTCAGCCCGTGACGCTGCGCTCCTTCGGCGGTCTTGTGAGGATCGGACAATGAATGGCCCTGCGACCACCAACCACGCTCAGACTCTCACGGAGGCTCTCATGAGAAACCGCTTTGACGTTCTCTCGCTCTACGCACTGCTGGCGCTCGCGCTGCTCGCGACCCCGGCCGCTATCGCCCAGACCTACGACCTGGACTGGTTCACCGTCGCCGGCGGCGGCGGGTTGTCCGCCGCCGCTGGATACGAGTTTCACGGAACCGCCGGGCAGTTCTGTGCCGACTTCGCGGTCAGCGGAGGCGGATACGACCTGATCGGCGGCTTCTGGCCCGGCGTGGCGGCCTCGGCCTGCCCCGGCGACCTCACCGGGGACGGCCGCACCGACCAGTCCGACCTCGGCGTGCTGCTGGCGTTCTACGGCTGCACCGGCGGCGGCTGCACCGGCGACCTGAACGGCGACGGCAATACCGACCAGTCCGACCTGGGCATCCTGCTCGCGTTCTACGGCTGCGCGCCCTGATCGACCGAACGTCTTGCCGTGCGACGCCGCGGGCGCCGGCATCCGGAGCGATCAGGCAGCCTGGGGCCCGTGGCGCCTCATCACCAGCGCGCCTGCCGCCGCCAGCAACAGCAGCAGCGCGAACACGCCCGGCGTCGAGATCGCCGGGATGACGGCTGCCGGCGGGTTCACGATCAGCAGTGTCCCCAGCGCCGGCAGCGTGCCGAAGACCAGGTTCCGGGTCGGATCAACGCCGGTGGTGACATCGACCCACGCGTCGCCAACGCGCGCCAGCAGCCGGATGCCGCTCTCGTCCCCTTCGACGTCGGGCGTGTGATACGGCACGGCGACGCTGATTGGACCGGGTGTGAGCGGCGCATCGGCCAGGAGGTGGTAGTACCTGCTGTGCGGCGCGCCCAGGTCGCCCGGCGGCGCGGCGAGCGGGGCGCCAAGCAGCGTGACGACGTACAGCTTGCCGGGCGCCAGCACGCCGGGCAGCGCGATCGTCCACGGCGCCGGTGCGTCGCCGGAGTAGAGCGGGGAGACGTAGGAGAGTTCGAGCGGCGGGCCCGGGATCAGGGGGATTGCGTTGCGCGCGTCCAGGTGAACGCCGACGGAGGCGCTCTCATCGCCCAGCGCGACGTCCATGTTGCGGGCCGCGATCACGAACTGGTGCAGTTCGTCGGGTCCGAGCTCGGGCAGCAGCAGCTCGGGGACCGTCGACTCCGCGAACAGCTCCCCGGAGTTCACGTCGTAGACTTCGTAATGCGAGAAGAACTCGTCTGTGACGGGCGCCCAGGCGACGATCGCCGCCAGCCCGTCGGGGAACGCGCCGAGCAGGCCCAGCGCGCAACTTGCCGGGCGATCGGGCGGATTCTCGGGGACGACCGCCATCACCGTGTGGCCGCGGCCGGGGGCCTGGGCGCCGTCGGTGATCGCCGACGTTCCGCCGGTCGTCGGTGTGATGACGCCGCTGGTTTCCTTCACCTTCTTGCTGCCGGTGTACCGCACGGTGATGGTGGCGCCGTTGGCGAGTTCGCCGGCGCCATCCCCCTTCCAGATGCTCAGGTAGCAGCGGTTGCCCTCCTGCTTGATGTCCCAGCTCCAGCCGTCGGGAAGGCCGGTCACCGTGTAGTTGGCCTTCGTGCGGTCGGAGACCCAGACGTGCAGGTCCTTCGTTGGCCGGAAGGAGGGATAATAGGACGTGTAGGTGATGATCGTCGTGGCGGGATTGTTGGGGTCGGTCGCGCTGGTCGAGGCGGTCGTGTTGGCCGGGCTCATTGTCAGGATGCCGTCGACGGTCGTGCTGACGCCGTCGTGCATCATGTGCAACACGTTGTTCTGGACCGACATGTTCCCGGTCTTGAACGTGCCCGAGTTCGGATCCATGTACTCGACGGTGCGTCGATTCCCCTGCCCGGTGATGTTCTTCACCGTGACGTAGTGCTGCCGCTCGACGCCGTCGGCGTCCTTCCACTTCAGCGTCAGCAGGATGTTCTCGTCATGCGAGAACTCCTCGTCCAGGAAGGTGAAGCTTTTGTAGGCGCTCGCCGGCGCCAGCTTGGCCCGCAACTGGCCCTTGTGCGGCGTCCCGTCGACGAGCTTGTTCATCGCGTCGCGGAGCTTGTCGTTCCAGGTGCCGTTCTCGTCGGTGCCCGCGTCCTTCTCGAGCTGCTTCTCGAAGTCTTTCACCCCGTTGTTGCCGTTGGGATCCTTCAGGTCCGGAAAGCCGTTCTGCTGAAACCACTTCAGGCACGACGCGGCGGCCGCCGGCCCGCAGTCCGCCAGCCCGTCCTGCTGGTTGGCCGGCACGTTGTGCTGGGCCAGCGCCCCCGCCGCGAGTGTCGAGATGAACAGCGCACATCCGAACAGGCGTCGCTTTGACATGACGGCGTCCTCTTGGGAGTAGCAGCGACGAGCATGGCCCGCTGGCGCCCGCCCGCCGAACCGCGGGATTCATGGACCGACGTCCAGCTTAGTCTCCGCTGCCCGCAAAGCAAGCACAATCGCCTACCTTCTGAGCCACGGCCCGGTTCGGACGGCCTTCGCCCACGCCGGCGGCGCGGCATTGCCGCACGCCCGCCACGTCTTTAGCATCGGCCCGCCCGCGGGGGAGGCGCAGCCGCGCGCCCGAGTGACCCGGCCAGGCCGCGCCCCCACGGACGAACCCGGAGCCGCGACGGCCTCATGATTCTCGCCACGACGGAATTCACGATCACCGCGCTGCTGCTGGGCACTTTCGGTGTCCTGCTGCTCACCTGCGCCTTGCTCGGCCGCACCGTCGAGCGCGTCGGAATCCCCGTCGTCTTTCTCTTCCTGTTTCTCGGAATCATCGCCGGGTCCGAAGGCCTCGGCGGGCTCGCGTTTGACGACTACCTGTTTGCATTCCGCGTCGGCACGGTCGCGCTGATCCTCATCCTGCTCGACGGCGGACTGAACACGTCGCTGCGAGCGATCCGCCAGTGCTTCTTCCCGGCCGTCGTTCTGGCAACCGTCGGCGTCGCGGCCACCGCCGCCCTCGTCGCCGGCTGCGGCTGGCTGCTGGGGCTCACGTGGTCCGAGGCCGTGCTGCTCGGGGCGGTCGTCTCGTCGACGGACGCGGCGGCCGTGTTCGCGGTGCTCCGCGGCGGCGGCATCCGACTGAAGCCGCGGCTGGGCGCGACGATCGAGGTTGAATCGGGCATCAACGACCCGATGGCCGTCATCCTGACGGTGACGGCGACGATGATCTTTCTCGGGAGCTCGCCCGGGCCGGTGCAACTGGCGCTCGACGTGCCGCTGCAACTGCTGCTGGGGCTGGCGATCGGCGTGGCCGTCGGCTACTCGGCGTTGTTCCTGATGAGGCGCGTCCGCCTCGGGACGGTCGGCTTCTATCCGGTTCTGACGCTCGGCTTCGGACTGGTGGCGTTCGGCGCGGCGACGCTGTCGTGGGGGAGCGGCTTCCTTGCGGTGTTTGCCGCCGGCGTGATCCTGGGAAACGGTCCGCTGCCCTACCGCAGCGGCCTGACGCGGATTCACGACGCGCTGGGCTGGCTCAGCCAGGTGACGATGTTCCTGATGCTCGGGCTGCTGGTCTTTCCGAGCGCGCTGATGCCAGTGGCGCGCGAGGGGTTCGTGATCGCGCTGTTCCTCAGCTTTGTCGCCCGGCCGCTGGCCGTGCTCGTCTGCCTGGCGCCGTTCGGCTTTCCGCCGCGCGAGATGCTCTACATCGGCTGGGTCGGGCTGCGCGGCGCCGTGCCGATCATTCTGGCCATGTTCCCCGTGCTCTCGGGCGTCCCCGGCGCCCAGAAGGTCTTCAACATCGTCTTCTTCATCGTCGCCATGAGCGCCCTGCTGCCCGGCGTGACGATCCGCTGGCTGACGCGCCGGCTCGGCCTGGAGGCTGAGGGGACGCCCTCGCCGCCCGCCGTCCTCGAGGTGAACTCCACGAGCGCCCTGACGTCCGAGCTGATCTCCTTCTACATCACCGAGCCGCTCGCCGTCTGCGGCGCGACCCTCGCCGACATCCCCTTTCCGCCCGAGTCCGCGGTCGCGCTCGTCATCCGCGGAGAAGACCTCCTGGCGCCGCGCGGCACGACCGTCCTGCAAGCGGGAGACCACGTCTACGTCTTCTGCCGCATCCAGGACAAGCCCCTGATCGAGCTGCTCTTCGGCCGCCCGCAGCAGGACTGACGGTGCAGGCGTCCTTGCCTGCCGCTTCGACATCCACCATGGCGACGCGACACGACGCCATGCCACTCATACCACCTCATGCCACCCACGCCAGCCGTGCCAGCCGCCGCCTCGCAACGCGTTTCGGGCTGGGTACAATCGTGACGCGGCTCCGCGGCGGCACGACCGCCGGCGGACTGTTGGCGACGCCGGTGACCGGGTGGCGAGGCGAGGGTCCGGGGTGGGTTTTCTCAATCCATGGGTGGCCCTGGCGATCGCGGGCGCGGTGATTCCCGCGCTGCTGATCCTGTATTTTCTGAAGCTGCGGCGCAAGCAGCAGGTCGTGCCGTCGACGCTGCTGTGGCGCCGGGCCGTCCGGGACATGCAGGTGAACGCGCCGTTTCAGCGGCTGCGGAAGAACCTGCTGCTGCTGCTGCAATTGCTCGTGCTGGCGGCGGCGCTGCTGGCGCTGGCGCGGCCGGTGGTGAAGTCGGACCTGGCGGACGAGAAGAGCCTGATCCTGCTCATCGACCGCTCGGGCTCGATGAACGCCCTCGAGGACGGCCGGACGCGGCTCGACCTGGCCAAGGAGCAGGCCGTCGGCATCGTCCGCTCGCTGAACCGCACAGGCGCGGGCTGGTTCAACTTCGGCGGCGTGCAGGACCTGACCCGCGTCATGGTCATCGCCTTCAGCGACCGGGCCACGATCGTCTCGCCCTTCACCACGAACACCGGCGAGCTGCCCGGGCTGATCGAGAAGATCACGCCGACGGACAACGCGACCAACCTGCGCGAGGCCATGGACCTGGCGGATGCGTACATGGCGCAGACGCGCGTCGAGCAACGGCCGGGGCAGAATGAGCAGGCGTCGAAAGTCGTGCTCATCTCCGACGGGGCCGTCTCTGATCTCGAGAGCCTCACGCTGCGGGCCGCCGCCATGGAGTGGATCCGCATCGGCGACGCGCAGGACAACGTCGGCATCACGGCGATGCGCGTCGAGCGCAACTACGAGCGCCCGGAAGAGGTCAGCGTCTTCGTGGGCGTGCAGAACTTCGGTCCCGGCCCGGTGCGCCTCGACCTGTCGCTCTACCTCGGCCAGACACCCGCCGAGCTGCGGCTGGGCGGCGTCCAGGCGCTCGAGCTCGGCCCAAAGCCGCGCCGGCGGTCCACCGGCGCCGGCGGCCCGGAGGACGCCGGCGACGCCGCCGGCACCGCGATGGCCACGTTCGACCTGGTGCTGCCGCGGGCGGCGGTGGTGGAGGCCCGGCTGTCGCGAGACGACGCGCTGGCGCTCGACAACCGCGCCTTCGCGGTCGTGCCGCCGCCGCGAAAGCTGCGCCTCCTGCTCGTGAGCCGGCGCAACTTCTTCATCGAGAGCGTGCTGGCCGGGCTGCCGCTGGAGCGCGTCGACTACTGGACGCCTGAGCAGTACGAGGCCAAGCCGGACAGCGAGCTGGCCGCGGGCGGGCGCAGTCTGTACGACGTGATCGTGCTCGACAAGCACGACACGGCGCGCCTGCCGGAGGGCAACTACTTCTTCATCGGCTCGATGCCCAAGGGCGCCGACGTGGAGCGCGCCGGCGAGCTCCAGACGCACACCGTGATGTGGTGGGACGAGACGCACCCGATCCTGCGGCACGTGGCGATGGAGCACGTCATCGCCGCCAGGGGGTTGGTCGCGAAGCTGCCGCCGCAGACGGAGATCATCGCCGAGGGGCCGCAGGGGCCGGTGCTGGCGCGGTACGGGCGCGACGGACGGCAGTTCCTGCTGCTCACGTTCGCGATCGAGGACACCCAATGGTGGTCCAGGCCCGGGTTCCCGATCTTCTTCTACAACGCGATCCGGTACCTCGGCGGCGGGGCCGTCGCGGAGCGCGGCTCGCTGCGCCCGGGCGAACCCGTCCGCGTGCCGCTGCCGCCCCAGGCCCGCACCGCCACCGTCCGCCGCCCGGACGGCGGCGCCGTGACGGTCACGCCCGACGTCAGCGGCGCCGCGTTGTTCTCCGCGACGACCGCCGTCGGGTTCTACGAAGTGGAGCCCGCGGTGGCCGGGCACGAGCGCTTCGCCATCAACGCGGAGAACCCGGCGGAGAGCGACATCGCGCCGCCGCAGGAGATCCGGGTCGGCGCGATCCCGGTGCAGCAGGGGCAGGCGCTGCGCACCTCGACGCCGGAGGTGTGGCGCTGGTTCATCGGGGCAGCGCTGATGATCGCCCTGATCGAGTGGTACATCTACAATCGCCGCGTCATGATCTGACGCGGTGTGCGTGCCGGCGCCGCGCCTGTTTGCGGGGGTGTGTGGGCCGGATACACTTCGAGAGGAGAGCCGGCCGGAGCCGGGGAGGGCCGCGGCTGGAGCCGGCAGCACAAGAGAGCAGCCAAGGCATGCAAGCACCCATCCGGGCCGGCCAGAAGGTCCGCATCATCCAGGAGATCGACCGCCGCGAGGGACCGTGGATCAACGAGGTCGTCGGCGCGGTTGTCGACATCAAGCCGCAGAAGACCGGCAGTTGGTATGCGCACGGCAAGGACGACAAGCTGTGGCTGAACCGCGTGCTTCTGCGCAAGGCCGATGGCGAGTTGACGACCATCACGGTGGATCAGTTCACCCGGGTCGAGGTCCTGGAGGACGCACCGGCATCGGCCTGAGTGTCCCGCGCCTTGTCCGGCCGCGCCGGGGGGCCCATCCCAGCGAGTCCAAGCGAGCCCGTCGCGCACCCGCGCCCCGCTCCGGTGGACATGGTTTCGATCTGCGCGTATGGTCGCGGCGACCTGTCTCCCTGGGGTTTGTGTAGGCGCGGTTGCGTGACCATCGAATGAGCGTGTGCCGAGCGCTTGGTGTCGTCGCCCTGTTCGCCTGGCTATGTCCGGCCGGCGCCGCGGCCCAGGCCGACGCGCCGGCGTCGTCGCCCACGACGCAACCCGCGCGGGCCCGCGACGAGGGGGCGAAAGACGATGCGCCGCGCGGAGCGCGGTCGCCGTCGTGGCTGGCGCTCGACGAGCTGTCGTTCGAGCTCGGGTTCGAGACGGAATGGTGGCGGCGGGAGGTGCGGTCGCAGCGGCGCGGGCCCTATGCGCAGACCTACCGGCAAACGAACCGCGAGCGGCGCTTCCAGGAGACGATCGGGCTCGAGGGCAGCGGGGCGCTGCTCGACGAGCGCCTGCTCCAGTTCGACTTCTCCGGCCTGTGGGGTCTTTCGCAGGAGTGGTACGACGAGACGCGCCCGGGCCGCGACCTGCACACCTCGCCCGACGGCGACGTGCTCGAGTACGACCTGCGCGGCGTGCTGTTTCCCGAAGGGAAGCTGACCACCGAGATCACCGCCTCGAAGCTCGACGACCGTATTCCGCGGCCGTTCCTGCCCAGCCTCGACCGGCGGCGCGAGCGCTACGGCCTGGAGCTGAGCTATCACGACGACGTGCTGCCGATGCGGCTGCGGCTGTACGACGAGGATGAGCGGCTGGACTCGCCGGCGCGGCGCGGGCTGGACGACGAGCGCCGCGAGGCCCGCGGACTCGAATACGAGGCGACCTGGCGGCCGAGCGACGCGCAGCAACTGCGGCTGCGCTACGAGCATGAGGACCGCGGCGAGCAGTACTCGGGCACGCGGCGGCGCACCGACACGGTGCGCGACTACCTGACGCTCGATCACCAGCTCACCTTCGGCCTCGACGACAAAAGCCGGCTCGAGACGCTGGCGCGCTTCCAGGACGAGCGCGGCGACCTGGCGCGCGACACCTTCGAGCTCGCGCCGCAGCTCCGCCTCCAGCACACCGAAGACCTGGCCACGATCTACAAGCTCCAGTACCTGCGCGATTCGTTCGAGGGCCAGCGCCAGGAGCTCTACCGCGGCGACATCGGCCTCGAGTACACCCGCGACGACTGGCGCACGGCGCTGAACGTATACGGACTGCTACAGGACGTCGAGCGCGGCGGCGACCTCAACGAGTGGGGCGGCTCGGCCTTGCTGGCGTATGAGCGCGACACCGGCAGCGGCCGCTTCCGCGGCTCGATCGGCTACGAGCACGCGCAGACGCGCGCCGACGACGGCGGGCGCGACGGGCTGGTCATCAGCGAGTCGCAGACGCTGCGCGACCCGCTGCTGGCCTATCTCACGCGCGAGTACGTCATCCCGGCCAGCCTGCTCGTGACTTCGAGCGACCGCCGCCGCGTTTATCTCGCCGGGCGCGACTACCTGGTCGTGCCGCTGGGGCGCTACACGGCGCTGCGGCGCGTCCCGACCGGGCGCATCGCCAACAGCGAGACGGTGCTGGTCAGCTATCGCTATCGCACGAGCCAGGGGCGCGAGAGCAACCGCGACCGCCTCGACGTCCGGCTCGAGCACAAGTTCAAGAGCGGCTGGACGCCCTACTACGCCGCCACGCTCCAGTGGGAGGCGATCGACCGCCAGCGCCACCTGGCCTACGTGCCGCGCGACATCTGCCGCCACCGCCTCGGCCTGAGATACCAGCAGTCGCGCTGGTCGGCCTACGGCGAGTACGAGTACAACGACGATTCGGTGGATCCCTACCACGCCGGGCGCGTGGGCGGCGACCTGACGCTGATGCAGCGCGCCCCGCACGAGTGGGACGCACGCGCCGACCTGAGCTACTTCGACTTCGCGGGCGAGCGCGGCCTGGCGCGGCGCGACGCCCTGCTGCTCGACATCTCCACCTCGTACCGCCTCACCCTGCGCGAGGACCTCGAAGCCCGGGCCACCGCCGCCTATCGCTACGAGGACGACTCGCTCTTCGGCGTCACGAACGGCGTCGACGTCAGCGCGGCGCTCGAGTGGAAGATCGGCCTGTTCTCGGCGCTGTTCGAGGTCGAGTACGACCTGCTGGACCTGTCGGACTCGCGCGACGGCTCGCTGGCCGCGTGGATCAAGCTCAAGCGTGAGATACCCGTCATCGCCGGAAAGTGATTGCCGCCGTGCCGACGCTCGACTTCATCGCGATCCGCCGCTGCCTGGCGCCGCTGCTGCCGCTGGCCGTCGCCGGGGGCTGCGCGGCGCCGGGTCCGGTCTTCCCGCCGGTCAACCCGCCGATCGTCTGGCCCGCGCCGCCCGACCGGCCGCGCATCGCGTACGTCGGCGCCCTGCGCGGCGAGGCCGATCTCGGACGGCGCCCCGCCGGCTGGGAAGCCCTGCGCGCCGCGCTGGTCGGCCCCACGCCGCCCGTCTCCTTCGTTCAGCCCACCGCGGTGGCGGTGCGCGGCACGCGCGTGGCGGTGAGCGACCCGGCGGCGGCCGGGGCGGCGGCCGTGCACGTGCTGGATATCGAGGCGCGCTCCTTCTACTCGTGGCGGCCGGGGCTCAGGTTCCCGATCGACCTCGCGTTCGTCGGCGAGGACCTGGCCGTCGCCGATCCGCAGCTCGGCCGGGTCCTCTTGCTCGATGCCGCCGGCGCCGTTCGGCGGGAGATCGGCGCGGGGCTGATCGCGCGGCCGGCGGCCGTCGCCTGGGACCACGTGACGCGCGAACTGTGGGTGCTCGACGCCGGCCAGCACGCCCTGCTGGCCTTCAGCCTCGAGGGCGAGTTGCTGCGCAGCATCGGGCGGCGCGGCAACGCGCCGGGCGAGTTCAACTTTCCGGCCGGCGTGTGCGTGCTCTCGGGCGCGGGCGGGGCGACCCGGCTGGCCGTCGCTGACGCGATGAACTTCCGCGTGCAGATCGTCGATGGTGCGGGCGACGTGCATGCCCTGTTCGGCCGCAAGGGCGACGCGGCGGGCGACTTCTCGTTCCCGCGCGACGTGGCGGCCGATTCCGACGGCCACCTTTACGTCCTCGACAAACACTTCGAGAATGTCCAGGTGTTCGACCAGGCCGGACGGCTGTTGCTGGCGTTCGGCGGCCAGGGCGCCGCGCCGGGGCAGTTCAACCTGCCCGCGGGGATCGCCATCGACGCGCACGACCGCGTCTGGATCGCCGACACGCACAACCGCCGCGTCCAGGTGTTTCAGTATCTCAAGGAGGCGCAGCCGTGAACACGCCGGAGTTGAAATGCCGCTGGCCGGCGCTCGCGCTTCGCCGGGCCGGCTCGCTGGCGGCGCTGCTCTGGGCGTTCGCGGCGGCGGGGCTGGCGCTGCTGTGGACGCCGGCGCGGGGCGACGAGAGCGTCGTGAACTCGAAGCACGACCTGTCGGCGTTCGGTCCCGGGCCGGTGCGGGCGCTGGGCGAGAGCGAGGTCTGCATCTTCTGTCACACGCCGCACAATTCCAGTCCGGCGGCGCCGCTGTGGAACCGCTACAACCCGCAGACGCACTACCGCATCTACCAGAGCTCGACCACCGACGCGCGCATCGACCAGCCGGGCGCCGCGAGCAAGATGTGCCTGAGCTGCCACGACGGGAGCGTGGCGCTGGGGCTGGTGCGCAGCCGGGAGCAGGAGATCCCGCTGAACCACCCCTTCATCCCGACCGGGCGCAGCGACCTGGCGAGCGACCTGTCCGACGATCACCCGGTCGGATTCCGCTTCGACCGGCAGCTCGCCAGCCGCGACCCGCAGCTCCGCTCGCCCGGCCTGGTGGATCATCGCATCCGGCTGGGAGACCGCGGCGAACTCGAATGCACCGCCTGCCACGACGCGCACAACAACGAGCTGGGGCAGTTCCTGCGACTGCCGCAGCGGCACGGGACGCTGTGCAACGCGTGTCACGACATGAGCGGCTGGCGGGCCGGTGCGCACGCCAACAGCGGCCAGCCCGTGCCGATCACGCTGAGTCACGGCGAGCGGCTGCCGTTTGCGTCGATGGCGGACAACGCCTGCGCGAGTTGTCACGTCTCGCACGGGGCGGCGCACCCGGAGCGGCTGCTGCGCGAGCGCGCGTACGACCTGTGCATCTCGTGCCACGACGGGATCACCGCGCGCGACGTCAACGTCGCCACCGGCCAGCGCAGCGGCCACCGCCCGGAGCGCTTCCGCGATCGCCACGACCCGGCCGAGAACCCGCGCAGCATGCCGCACCACGTCGACTGCGTCGATTGCCACAACCCGCACGCCGTCCGCGAGAGCGCCGCCGGCTTCTCGGACAGCCTCCTCCGCGGCCAGGGGCCGTTCTACATGGAGACGATGCAGCACGTGCCGGGCGTCACGCTCGCGGGCGTGCCGACCGACCAGGCCCGGCAGTACCACGAGGTCTGCTTCCGCTGCCACGCCGACCGGCCCGTCCCCAACCCGCGCCGCATCGTGCGCGACCGCGACGACTACGGAAACATCCGCCGCCAGTTTCTCCCCAGCGCCGCTTCGGCCCACCCGGTCACGACCGCCGCCCGGCTGGCCGGCGACGTGCCCAGCCTCACACCGGCGGCGCGGGCCCAGCCGACGATGAACTGCCAGAGCTGCCACAACAACCCGGACGCGCGGCAGCTCGGCGGAGGCGGCGCCAACGGCCCGCACGGCTCGCGCTACGAGTTCCTGCTGGCGGCGCGCTACGAGACGCGCGACTTCACGATCGAGTCGCCGCAGGCCTACGCGCTCTGCTACCAGTGCCACGACCGCGGCTCGATCCTCGGCGACGAGAGCTTCCCCTATCACCGCGTTCACGTGGTCAACGGCCGCACGCCTTGCAGCGCCTGCCACACGGCTCACGGCGTGAGCGGCCCATCGCGCGAGCACAGCCACCTGATCAACTTCGACGTGTCGATCGTCGGGGGCGAACGGCAGTTCATCGACCTGGGACGCCAGGCGGGGAGCTGTACCCTGACGTGTCACGGTGTGCGCCACGTGAACTTCACCTACCGGAGATGAGCGGCGGTGACTGCGGCGCATGGGACAGCCGCGAATGCCAGCGCGTGGCTGGGCGCTGCTGGCGCTGGTGTTCTGCGTCATCACCGCGATCTGGCCCGGCCCTGGTCGGTTTCGAGCCGCCGGCCGGGTCTTAACCTCGATCCGCGGCGGCGTGCGAAGCCACGGGCCGTCAGGTACCATGCGCGACGACGCGTTTGCGACATCGGACCGAAGATCGGAGGCGCAAGATGAACGGCATTCGACGTGGGCGCTACGCCCTGCTGGTGCTCGGCGCGGCAGTCGCCGGCCTGGTCGCGCTCGGGGGCTGCGAGCGCGAGAGCAAGTCTGACAGCGTTCCGGCTTCTCCGAAGACCGGCGGCGCCCGGCCCGCCGCCTCGGAGCAACCCGCCCCGTCGGAGGACGACCTGGCCGCGATGCGCGAGGGCGTGCGCCGCGAGACCGGCCTCAGCGCCCCGTCGTCCACCGCGGGCCTGCCGGCGAATCACCCGCCGATCGGCGGGCCGCTGCCCGTCCCGCCAGCGCCGCGCACCGCCCAGAAGGACTACGTCTGGGACGCGCCGGCCGACTGGCAGTCTCAACCGCCGCGCAGCGCCATGCGCCGCGCCCAGTATCTGCTGCCGCGCGTCGCGGGCGACGCCGCCGACGGCGAGCTGGTGATCTTCGACCAGCGCAGCCTTTCGGGCGGCGGGGGCGTCGAGGACAACCTGGCGCGCTGGCGGGGCATGATGACGGCGGCGGACGGCTCGCCGCTGCCACCCGAGGCGACGACGCGCGAGGATTTCGAGGTCAACGGCATGCGGGTGGCGATGATCGACGTCTCCGGGCGCTACGCGCCGTCGCAGATGCCGGGCATGCCGGCGTCGGATCCGCTGGACGAAGCCCGCATGCTGGCGGCGGTCGTTCAGGCCGATGGGCAGGTCTTCTACATTCGCGCGACCGGCCCGGCGCCGACCATGGCCGCGCACCGCGACGGCTTCAAGGCGTTCCTCAGTTCGTTCCGCCCTGCGCCGTGACCGGCAGCAGCGCCGCGTTCCTGGCCAGCGGCCCGCGCCGCTCCGGATCGTGAAAGTACAGGTATCGCCGCAACGCGTCCGCCCCGTGGCAGGTCGTGCAGGTGTTCGGCGGAGAGAATGCACGCAGTTGCAGGCGCAGGTTCGGGCCCGCGGCATGCGGATCGACGCCCGCCGGCGGCTCGCGGCCGTGCGGCAGGTGGCAGGTTCGGCAGGCAATGCGTCCCTGCGCGTCTGCGCCGCCAGAGCGATCAAAGAGCGGCAGCACGTGGTCGTCGTCCCCCAGCGCCAGCATCGGCACGGCCGGGTGCGTCGCGATCGCCGGAACGGACGCGCGACCCTGTCGGCTGTGACAGCCCAGGCAGGCCGCGTCGCCGGCGTAGTCGTCGGGCCAGTCCGCGGCGGCGCCGATCAGCCGCGTTGCCGGGCGCAAGCCGGCGGCCATCGTAGCGGCGTCTCCGTGCAGCGCGTGACAGGGCCCGCAACTGGAGACGGCCAGCCCGGCTCTCTCAAGGCGCTGCGGCGCGTGCGCGGTGTGCATGATCGCCCGCATGTCGCTGTGACATTTCAGGCATAGCTCGTGGCCCTGGTCCGCCGCCGCGCGCAGCAGCGGCTTTGCGGAGGCCAGCCCGCCGTGCGGATCGTGGCAGGTGCGGCAGCCGAGCTGGGCGTTGTCGTGGCTGCGGGCGAAGGGCAGATCAAGCTCTCCGGGCAGGCGCGCCACCGCGACGCTGCGCGGGTGCAGCGCCGCGTGCCCGCCGCCCGCGTTCCAGCCGGATTGCCAGTGGCAGGCCAGGCACGCCGCGTCGCCCTGCGGCGCGTTGGCGGCGGGCGCGACGCGGAACAGGCCGGTCGCCTCGGTGCCGTGCGGGCGGTGGCAGGCCAGGCAGCCGCCGCACGACTCGCGCGCGGCCTGCGGCCAGGCCGATGGGTTGAGGTGGAAGTCGTGCGGTCCGCCGGCAAGCATGGCCTGCTCGCTGTGACAGTCGCGGCAGAGGTCCTGCGGGGCGGCGCGCAGGAAGCTGCCGTGCCGCGGCTCGTGCGGGTTGTGACATTGCAGGCAGGTCGCGCCGGGGTGATTGAGGGCGTCGAGCATCTTGCGTTCGCCGCACTGGCCCTGCTGGTGGCACGTCACGCATTCGCCGCTGGGGTCGAGCGACGTGGGCGTTGCCAGGCGCGCGTAGCGGTGGAAGAGATGGCAGGCGCTGCACGGGCCACCCTCGGCGACAGTCATGCCCAGGCGATTGCGCTCGCCGGGGAAGTTCGTGCGCAGGTCGTGCGGGGTGCCGAGCATGTCGCGCCGCTGCGAGTGGCACGCGAGGCACATCTGCCCGTCGGTCAGCGGCGCCGCCAGCATGAAGCGCTTGCCGTGCCCGTGGTGCAGCTTGTGGCAGGACAGGCACAGCAGCGTGTCACCCGGGCCGACCACGGTGCCCATCGCGTGAATCGCGGCGAGCTGCTCGGCATCGACCGGAGGGCTGAGCGGGTGCTCGCTCGGCCCGCCCTCGCGGAACATGCCCGGGCGCATCTGGTCGTGGCACGTCACGCAAAGCTGGTTCGAGCTGGTACCCATCACCAGCAGATGCTCGTGCCGCGCGCCGTGCGGCGTGTGGCAGACCTGGCACGTGAGCTCGCGCGGGTTCGGCCCGACCTTCGCGCCCGCGTCGATCAGCTCGCGCGGCACCGGCCACGGCATGCCGCCGGTCGGATGCGTCCCGAACTCCGGCCCGCGGGTCTTATCGACGTGGCACATCATGCACAGCTCGCTCGCCAGGTTCGGCACCCGCAGCAGCACCGCCGTGCTGATGTCGGATTGTGAGGCGCCGGGGCCGTGTGCCGAGTGGCACGTGCGGCACGCCAGCTTGCCGTCGAGCAGCGGCAGCCCCTCGGGCACCTGCATCGACTCGGGCGGCGACACGCCGGTGAGGTGGCCATGCTCGAGCCAGACGCGGCGGCGCGAGTCGGCGACCGAGCCGTCGTGGCACGACAGGCAGTTCTCGCTGCGGGCCACGACCGGGTCCTGCGGCGTGGACGAAGGGCGCGGCATGAGCTCCGAGCCGCGGCCCTCCGAGAAAGGCGGCAACCAGTCGAAGTGACACACCGTGCACGCCCGCGCCTGCTGGCCCGTGAGCCGCCGCGGCGGAGCCGGCGTCGGGGGCGCCGCCGGTGTGCGGCGTCGCGCGATCACCAGGCGCAGCACGCGGTTGGCGTCGCGCTCGGTCACGTACAGCCGCCCATCCGCGTCGAACGCCAGCCCGAGCGGGCCCGCGAACCTCATCACGCCGCCATCCGCGTCCCGCAGGATGTCGATCACCTCACCCGTCCGGCGGAAAACCTGGATGGCGCCCGTCACACTGTCGGCGACCCAGGCGTTCGACTCGCCGTCGAACGCCACGCCGGTCGGGCGGTAGAGCTGCCCGGGGTTGAGGCCGAAGCGGCCGATCAGCGCGGCCGGCACGCCGTTGCGCTCCAGGAGCTGGCCGCGGCCGTTCACGACGTCCGTGATCGCCACGTCGCCGTTGGATGCGACGGCGAGCTGAAAGGGGTATTGCCACTGGCCGAGCGCTTCGCCGCGCTGACCGAAAGATTGCCACGCGCCGCTGGCGAGATCGAGGCGCAGGATGCGATGGTGGTCGTTATCCGCCACCCACAGGCCCAGGCCGTCCTCGCTCGCCGCCGCGTCCGTCGGCTCCGGCGCCCGGCCGTCGGGCGCCGGCGGAAGCACCACGATGCGCTCCAGGCCGCCGTCCGCGGCTCGCACGATGACACGCCCGTGGCCGCTGTCGGCGATCCAGAGCCGGCCGGCGGCGTCGGCCGAGATGCCGACCGGCCGCTGGAGCGCGGCGTCGCCAACGCGAGCGATGACGTCGAGCAGCGTCCCGTCGGACCGGAAGCGCACGACCCGGTCGTTCACGCCGTCCACGACGCAGACGACGCCGTCGGGTAGGATGGCGACGTCGGTGGGCATCTGGAGCGCGGGCCGGACGGAGGGGCCGAATTCGCCGTCGGCGACGCCCACGTACGACAACTGGCCCGTCGCCGGGCTTGCGAGCAGCAGCGCCAGCATCCACGGCGGCAAGGCGCTGCGGCCGCTGCGCGGCGCATCGGGGAGCGTGCGGCGGGGCTGGCGCCGGGCGCCGAGAGGATCCGGGTGCTTCGTCGTCCGCACCGTCATGTTCGAGCGCCCGCTGACCGCCAGTTTGGCCGTGGACCGCTGTTTCCGTCTTGCCGCTACTATACGAACGACAACTCGGGGTGTCACGGCAAGCGCGCAGCATAGTGCGGCGCACGAATCACGGGGAACCTGGCGCATGGCAAGCGACAAGACGAGCGAGTCGCCGCAGCAACCACAGCCACCATCACCGCCGGACGATCCGCCGAAGCCCGGCCGGGCCCGCAAGCCGCTGCGCCGCTGGGTGCGCTGGCTGCGCGCCGGGGGCGTCACGCTGCTGCTGCTGCTGGTGGTTGGGGCGGTCGGGCTCAGCGGGGCCGAGTACTACACGGCCCAGCCGGACTTCTGCGCCAGTTGCCACATCATGGGCCCGTACTACGACTCCTGGAGCCACGACATCCACGGCCGCAAGCTCGGCGTCCGCTGCGTCGACTGTCACTACGCGCCCGGTGAGCGTTTCACCGTCATGGCCAAGTTCAAGGGCCTGTCGCAGGTCGCCAGCTACTTCAGCGGCCGCTATGGCGCCGGCCGGCCGCGCGCCCACGTCTCCGACGCGAGCTGCCTGCGCTCGAGCTGCCACGGCGACGGCGACTACCTCGCCAAGCGGCTGGCGATCGGCGAGCCGCGGCGCGAGGTGCGGTTGATCGCGCCCGGGCAGGAAGTCGAGGTGATGCGCAACCCGACGGTGCACTTCTACCACGAAAAGCACCTGGACGTCGGCCAGCGATTGTCCGACGTGCATGGCGACATCGAGCAGCGCACCGCGCGGCTGCGGAGCGAGCTGCCCGCCGACCTGTTCGACCAGGCCGTGGCGCTTTCGCGCTCGGTCGCGCCCGCCGAGCGCCGGCGGCGCGAGTTCGAGTCGTTCGTCGTGGCGCATGGGCTGAGCGGCCGGGCGGCCGAGGACCTCGCGCAGCTCGTCGACCTCGAGCACCGCCGCATCCGCCTGAAGCACCTCGAGGGGCTGAACTGCGCCGCGTGCCACAGCTTCGACGAGTCGGGCAAGAATCACCTGGCCGTGAGCACAACCACCTGCTTCACGTGCCACTTCATCAACGAGGACTTCAACCGCAACACGGGCGAGTGCCTGCGCTGCCACGAGGCCCCGACCCGCGCCGTCTGGGTGCACGACCAGCCCGCCGCCCACGGCTCGGTCCTGATGGATCACCAGGAGATCGTCCGCCGCGGCGTCGATTGCGCGAGCTGTCACGCCGACGTGCTCCGCGGCGAAGCGGTCGTCACCGAGCGCGACTGCATCCGCTGCCACGACCAGGACCGCTACCTGAAGGACTTCGCCACCCGCACCACCGAGACCGTCGCCGAATACCACGCCGTCCACGTCGCCGGCCAACGGGCCCACTGCGAAGACTGCCACCACGTCATCGAGCACGGGCTGCTCGCGGCGAAACAGCCGGCGGTGGAGGCGGGCTTTCTCGAGCCCGTTCTCGGCGACTGCAAGCACTGCCACCCCAACCACCATTCGGAGCAGGTGCACCTGCTGACGGGCACCGGCGGCGCGGGGCTGGCGCAGACCACGCCCAGCGCCATGCTCGGCTCGCGGCTCAACTGCCGCGCCTGCCACACCCACGCCGCCCAGGACATCAAGGGCGACGCGCTGCTGGCCGCGACGTCGCGGGCCTGCATCGGCTGCCACAGCGAGGACTACGGCGTGCTGTTCGAGCAATGGCGGAGCGAGATCGCCACGTACCTCCAGGAGGCCGAGTCGCGGCTGCTCCAGGTCGAGCAGATCGTCGAGCGCCGCGCGACCCAGGGGCGGCCGCTGCCGGCCGAGATGGCCGTGCTGCTGGCCGAGGCGCGGGAGAACATCCGCCTGGTGCGCATCGGGGGCGGCATCCACAACCGGTTCTTCGCCCTGCAACTGCTCGATGCGGCCCGCTCCAAGCTTGATCGCGTCGAGCACGCGGCGGGCGGGTGAGGCGGGGGCGGCCGCAGTCCGTTTTTTTTGAGAGGCGGCTGCGGCTTGTTGGGCGCGGGATGCGCCAATAGACTGCGCGCATGCGAGTACTCATCACCGGATCGAGCGGACAGATCGGCACCAACGTCGGCCTGGCGCTTCAGAAGCGGGGAGATGCCGTCCAGGGCATCGACAACCGCGCCAACACCTGGACACGGGACATTCCGACGGTCATCGCCGACCTTTGCCAGGTGACCCCCGGGGCGCTGCCGGTCGACGGCGCCTTCGACGTCGTGCTGCACCTGGCGGCGCACGCGAAGGTCTTCGAACTGGTCGAGCAGCCGGAGCGGGCGCTTCAGAACGCCATCATGACCTTCAACGTGCTCGAATACTGCCGGCGGCACGGCACGCCGATCATCTTCGGCAGCTCGCGCGAGGTCTACGGCGACATCACGCGGCACATCACCGACGAGTCGCAGGCCGACTTCGTCGTCGCCGAGAGTCCTTACAGCGCCTCGAAGATCGCCGGCGAAGCGTTCATCTACTCCTACGCCGAGTGCTACGAGCTGCCATACCTGGTGTTCCGGTTCAGCAACGTCTACGGCCGCTACGACTGCGACGAGCAGCGCATGGAGCGCGTGATTCCGCTCTTCATCAAGCGCATCGCCGACGAGCGGCCGATCACCGTCTACGGCCGCGAGAAGGTGCTGGACTTCACCTATGTCGACGACTGCGTCGCGGGCGTGCTGCGCGGGATCGACGCCCTGGCACAGCGGCGCGTCAACCACGAGACGATCAATCTTGCCGAGGGCCAGGGCGCCACGCTCGTCGACCTGGTGAACCTCATCTCGCTCGCGCTGCGCAAGAAGGCCAGGGTCACCTATGAGCCCGCGCGCCCCGGCGAAGTCACGCGCTACGTCGCCGACATCACCAAGGCCCGCCAGCTCCTCGGCTACGAGCCCACCACGCCCCTCACCGCCGGCGTGCCCCTGGCCATCGAGTGGCAGGCCAGCATCGGCGTCATCAAACTCTGAGCGCGGTGGAAACCATGCGCCCTTCCCGTCCAGGCCCGCTCACATGTACGCACCGCCGAGCTGGCTGATGCCGCTGCTGGCGCCCGCCGCCACGCTCTATGAATGGGCCGTCCGGCGGCGCAACCGGCGTTACGACAGCGGTCTTGCCCGGGTCGTCCGCGCCGATGCCCCCGTTATCAGCGTGGGCAACATCACCGTCGGCGGCGCCGGCAAGACGCCGCTCGTCATCGACTTGCTCCGCCAACTGCGCGAACTGGGCCGCTCACCGGCGGTGCTGACGCGCGGCTACGGGAGCCGGCGGCCGCAGGACGCCGACGAGGTGCGCGAGATCGAGGAAACAGGCCGTGGCGTGGTCGTGGCGGATCCGGATCGCGTGCGGGGGGCCAGAATCGCGGCCGACCGGCACCGCGCCGACGTGCTGGTGCTCGACGACGGCTTTCAGCACCGCCGGCTGGCGCGCGACCTCGACATCGTGGTGATCGACCCGCTCGATCCCTGGGGCGGAGGGCGGCTGCTGCCGGCGGGGCGCCTGCGCGAGCCCGTGGAAGGGCTGCGCCGCGCCGGGCTGATCGTGATCTCGCGCAGCAATCTTGCGCCGGCGTCCGCCACTGCGGGCATCCACGCGCGCCTGCGCGACATCGGCGTGGCGGCGCCGGTCGTCACAGCCCGCGTCGAGGCCGTCGCCATCGAGCACGCCGGCGGCGCCTGCGACCCGCCCGACTTCCTGCGCGGCCGGCGCGTGCTCGCGGTTTGCGGCCTGGGGAACCCGGCGTCGTTCATGCGGCTGGTCGAGTCGCTGGGTGCGGAATTGACCGGCGCGTGCGAGTTTCCGGACCATCATCGCTACCATCGCGCCGACGTGGCCAGAATCGCGCGCCACGCGAGCAACGGCCGGGCCGAGACCGTGCTCACGACCGGCAAGGACTGGGTGAAGCTCGCGCCGCTCTGGCGCGCCGCCGGCAGAGCAGATCACGGGCCGCGCCTGTGCTGCCTGCGCATCGCCGCGCGCCTCGATGACGCTGAGCGCCGGGTCGATGCCGCCCTGCGGGCCGCGCTCCGCTCGCCCGCGACCGCGGCCCCGGCAGACACCCCACGCGAGAGCCGCCGTGCCTGATTCGAGCCACATGCTGGATGTCGTGATCGTCGGCGGCGGCGTCGCCGGACTGTGGCTGCTCGACACGCTGCACGAGGCCGGCCGGCACGTGTTGCTGCTGGAAAAGGGCGAACTGGGCGGCGGCCAGACCATCGCTTCGCAGGGGATCATCCACGGCGGGTTGAAATACACCCTCGACGGGCTGCTGAGCCCATCGGCGAACGCGATCCGCGAGATGCCGCGGGCCTGGAGGGATTGCCTGGCCGGCGCCCGGACCCCGCGGCTGACGCAGACGCGCGTGCGGGCCGAATACTGCCACCTGTGGCGGACGCGCGACTGGGCCTCGCAGGTCGGCATGCTCGGGGCGCGCTTCGGGCTGCGCGTCCGGCCGCAGAGACTGCCGCGAGCCGAGTGGCCGGCGGCGCTGCGCCACTGCCCGGGCGAGGTCTACCGCCTCGACGAGCAGGTCATCGACTGCGCCGCGATGATCGCCGAGCTGGCCGGCCGCCATGCGCCGCGCATTCTGAAATGCGACGCCGACGGCGGCCTCCTGTTCCAGCCCGAAGCGGCCGGACGCGCCGGCGGTGTGCGGCTTTCGGCCGGCGGTCGCACCGCGCGACTGCAAGCCGGCGTTATCATCCTCGCCGCGGGCGCGGGAAACGCCGAGCTGCGCCGCGCGGCGGGTCTGGACGCCGCCGCCCAACAGGTCCGCCCGCTGCACATGGTGATGGTGCGCGGGGCGCTGCCGGAGCTGAACGGCCACTGCACCGACGGCGCCCGGACGCGCGTGACGATTACGACCGCGCAGGACGGCGCGGATCGCACGGTCTGGCAGGTGGGCGGACAGGTCGCCGAGGACGGCGTGAACATGAGCCCCGACGAGCTCGTCGCGCATGCCCGGCGCGAGCTGGCCGCGGTGCTCCCGGGCGTCCCGCTCACCCACGCCGAGTGGAGCACCTATCGCGCCGATCGAGCCGAGGCCGCGGCGGGTGGCCGGCGGCCGAGCGACGTTCAGATCCGGCGCGAAGGCGACGTCCTGACCGTCTGGCCGACGAAGCTGGCGCTGGCCCCGCGCCTCGCCGAGCGCGTCCTGCGCGAGCTGCCGCCGGCCGTGCACGCCGCGGGCCGATCGCAGGTCGAGGCGGCGCTGCGCGACTGGCCGCGGCCGCGGGTGGCCCGGCCGCCGTGGGAGGCCGAGCGACGGTGGCAGAGGTGACCGTGACGATTGGCAAGCCGAGCGTCGAGCTGCGCGAGCTGGGCCGCACGGGCCTGCGCGTCAGCCGCCTCGGCTTCGGCGCGTTCAAGATCGGCCGCAACCAGGGCATCAAGTATCCGAGCAGCTACGAGCTGCCCGGCGAGGCCGAAGTCACACGCCTGCTGAACGGCCTGCTTGACCTGGGCATCTGCTATATCGACACGGCGCCGGCGTACGGCCTGAGCGAGGAGCGCATCGGGCGCGCGATTGCGCATCGCCGCGGCGAGTTCGTCTTGTCAACCAAGGCGGGCGAGCACTTCGAGGACGGCCGCTCGATCTACGACTTCTCGCCGCGCGCGATCCGCGAGAGCGTGGCGCGCAGCCGCGACCGGCTGTGCACCCGGATCATCGACGTCCTCTACCTGCACGCCACCGGAGACGACCTGGGCCTGGCGACCGACGCCGAGATCGTCTCGACCCTGCGCGACCTGAAGCAGTCCGGCGTGGTCGCCAGCATCGGCCTCTCCGCCAGGACACGCGCCGCCGCCCAGGCCGCCCTGGCGTGGGCTGACGTGCTCATGCTGGAGTATCATGCCGAGGATCGCGCCCAGGAACCGGTGATCTCGGCGGCGGCCGACGCGGGCGTCGGCGTCGTCATCAAGAAGGGGCTCGCGTCGGGGCGGCTGCCGGCGGAGGCCGCGATCCGGTTTGTGCTGGGCAACGCCGGCGTGGACAGCCTGGTCGTCGGCGGACGGGACATGGGTCACATGGTCGAGAACCTGCGGATCGCGCAGACTTGCGGACTGAGATGAGCCATCAGCCACACGACGACGCGCCAGTGCGACCCGCACCGCCCGAGGTCCGCATCCGCCCGGCTTCGCCGGCGCCGGCCGATCCCCGGTCGAGCGAGGGCAAAACGCCGCCGGGTGATCGCGTGGTCGAGCTGCTGGAGGAAATCCGCGGTCGCCTCGACGCCGACGCCCGCGACCGCGCGCACAAGCCCTTCTCGCTCGCGTGGCTGCTCGGCGGGCTGCTCCAGGTGCTGGTCGTCGGGCTGGTCGTGCTCGCGGCGCTCGACTGGCTTTTCCAGACCGGCGCCGCCCCGCTGCTCACCAAGCTGGCCTTCGCCATCACGCTGCAACTGATGGCGCTCACCGCGTTCGTCCTGGCGCGCGACGACCGCGCCTGAACCGAGCCGCGCCGATCCGAGCCGCGCCCGATCCGAGCCGCGCCTGATCCGAGCCGCGCCCTTGAGGAAGCGGTTGCGCCAGAAGACCACGCGCCACAGCAGCCCTTCTTATGGGAACCGCCGTGGCAGCCACGACCGCTCGCATCAACTAACCGCAGCGCCCCCGGCGGCTGGTCGATAAGCCGATGTGAAGTCTCGTGCCGCCAACACTGGGTTGCCGCTCACGCTCGCCGCCTCGCTGTGCGCACTGCTCCTGCTGCCCGCCGGCTGCCCGGACAATCGCATCAGCCTGGCCACGTTGCGGCAGGTCGAAGCCCAGCGCCCGGCCCCGCCGCCACAGGACCTCGAACGCCCGCAGGTCACGCTGGCGGACGTGGCGGAGCAGCGGGTGGCGTCGGGCGACGTGCTGTCGCTGCGGATCGTCGGGCTGACGGGGCCGCTCGAAGAGAGCCACCTGCGCGTGCGCGTGCAGGACGACGGGCGCATCACGCTGCCGATGGTCGGCGAGCTCGGCGTCGAGTCCCTGACGCTCGCCGGCGTGGAGCGCGTCATCCGCGAGGCGTACGTGCCGGGCCTCGTGCGCGACCTGACCGTCTTCGCCAGCGTCGAGGCCGGCCGCGAGACGACCGTGCTCGTGCAGGGCGCCGCGGGCCGCGCCGGGCTCGTCACGCTTCCCCCCAACAAGCGCAACATCCTCTACGCCGTCGCCAGCGCCGAAGGATTCTCCAAGAACGCCTCGCGCCGCATCATCCACAAGCCGGCGCGCCACGACCGCGCCGAGCAGTCCTACAACCTCGCCGACATGAACGACCTCCGCCGGGCCGTCGGCGCCCCGCCGCTCGAGACCGGCGACTTCATCTTCATCGAGCCGTCCGAGCCGTCGGTGATCTACCTGACCGGGCTGCTCAACCGCCCCGGTCCGCTCGAAATCCGCCCGGATTCGACGCTCTCGCTGGCGCGGGCCGTCTCCGCCGCGGGCGGTCTGAAGGACTTCCTCGAACCGCGCGAGGCGACGCTCTGGCGCGTGCTGCCCTCCGGCGAGCAGGTGCGCGTCAAGCTCGACCTGGCCAGTATCATGGCCGGCAAGAGCGAGGACCTCGCGCTGCTGCCCGGCGATATCCTCGACGTGCCGCACACGCCGCACACGCGCTTCCGCCAGTGGCTGCTCGAGAACGTTCTGGTCGGCCCCTTCGGCGTGACGGCGGTGTATGACCCGATGGCCGACCGCCGGGCGCGCATCCTGGCGGACGACGACAACGACCGCATCGCGCAGCGCGCCCTGCTCGACGCCGTGCGGCAAAGCGCCGGCACCACGACGGCCCTGCTCGTTCGCTGACGCGGCGGGCGAGCCGCCCGGCGCGCCTGGCAGCGAGATTCCAATCGGCTCCCCTTGACGCCCCCCCCGGTGCTAGTATAGTGCCTCGCAAATAACTGCCTGTCCCTATGCAGGGTGGGGCGGGCTTCCAGCCCGCCCGAGCGGGCAAGCCTTCTGGTGTGCCGCGAGACACAGACTCATCAAGGAGCATTTTTCCATGACGCTATCCTTTATTATGGCAGCCGTGTCATTCGGGCTATCCTGGTGTGGGTCCGCAGTCCAGCAAGACCCTGGTTACCAATGTTGGCGTTTTCAGGCGCCGCAGATTGCGTGCAGCGGCTGTGGAGATGCGTTCAACTGCGGAAACTGCAATCAGGCGGGCACCGGCTGCAACGCGCTGATCTACCAGACGTGCGCGCGAGTACGGCCCATTGTTCCGGACTCCAATGGGGTGACTGTCTACCAGGAAGAGGTGGCCTGCTACACGCAGTATCTATGCGGCATCCCTCCGGGGTGCTCGAACAACCCGTGCACTGCAAGCGGGGTGCAGTTTGCGGAGAGCGAGGAGAGAACGCAGATCACCAAGACAGGGTTTCAGTGTCCGTAGCTGTTTTCCCATGGTCTGCGATAGTAGGGTGGCGGAGCAATGTGCGCGGTTCCTGTCCTTTGTCTTCTTGTCTTTCCAGCCCAGGCGCCGCAAGCGGGCGATGCACGCGAGTTGTTGTCCGCGGTCTGCGCCGAGCGCGCGAGCGTGTTCAAGGGCGAAGTCGAGTTCGAGTGGCTCAGCCACCTCTGGAAGGGTGAGCCGCGCCTCTACACCGCCCGCTTCGCCGATGACGACCAGTTGCTGATCTGGCACGGCGATGCCGAGGGAGTGCTGCACCGCGACGCGGAGGGCCGCCCGCTGAAGGACGGCTTCGGGCCGCTGTACTCGCTTGCCCACGACGGCGTCGGCTGGGTCGTGAAGGATGGCGCCTTGGGCGGCGAAGCGCGCGACCAGGCACAGCGCGGCGGCTTCGTTCTCGACCCGCGCTCGTTCGGATTGAGCGAGCGGCCGTCGTTCTTCGACCCGGAGGGCACGATCGGCCGCGGGGCGGATCATCTCGCCGGAGCCCGTTTCAGCCGGCGCGTCGACGATGAGATGGAGCTGGTCGTCGCAGAATCGTCAGGCGGAACGCTGAAGTGGTGGTGCGACCCGCGGAAAGGCGGGGCGCCGGTCCGGGTTGTCCTGGAGCGCGATGGCCGGATACTGCGCGAAGCCCGCTCGCGCCTGCGCCAGTTCGACGGCCGCTGGTTCCCCGAGCACATCGAGTACTTCAATGCCGAGCACAAGAGCGGCAAGGAGCCGGCCGAGATCATCCGTGTAAAGTCAGCTCGCTTCGATTCCGACGATCTGCCCGACCGCATCACGCCCCAGGACATCGGCGTCGACGCCGGATTCAACGTGGAACGCTACGACGTCGCCATGCGCCACGCCGGCGGGGCGATCTGGGACGGGCAGGCGTTCGCGTCGCCGGACGAGTTCGCCCGCCGCGTGCAGGCGGGAGAGATCGAACCCGGTCCGATCTTCCAGCGCAACGCGGCGCGTCTCAGGCGCCTGGAGCAGGCCCGCGCCGAGGCCGCTCGTGCCCAGGCGGCGCGCGCGCAAACCGGCGTCGCCGTCGCGCTCGATGGCTGGGAGGCGGAGTGGGAGCGATACGTCCGTGAGTTCTGCGACCGCTACAAGCTCAGTCAGGAGCAGCGCGCCCACGCCGACCGACTGCTCGAGTCTTGCAGGGGCATCGGCCGGCAGTACATGGCCCGGCAGCGCACCGCGCTGGAGGCGTTCGAGCGCGCCGCCGCGCGTTTCAGCACGCTCAGCGAGTCGGAGCAGGCGGCCCGGCGGGCGCCGCTCGAACAGCAGCGGCTGCGGCTGCTGTTGCCTTTGCAGGAAATCTTCGATGAGCGGCTCAGGCCCGCGCTCGAGAAGCTGCCGACGCGCGAGCAGCGCCGCGCGGCGGAGCCGGCGCCGCCTCCTGGCCGCTGACTCGGATTACACCGGCACGGACTCGAAGGTCATGCGCCCGTCGGCGAGGCGGGCGAAGTAGGCGTCGATCGCGTCGAGCCCGGTGACGCGATGCACGAAGGCGGCGGCGCGCACAAGGTCGGCGCGCTGCACAAGCTCGAGGCGCGGCTCCTTGAGTTCGAGCCGTGCGGCATAAAATGCGCAGCCCTGGTGCGCGATCAGCACGATGCGCTTCAGGCGATGCACCTCGACCAGGAACTTCAGCTCGTCCAGCACACCTTTCTCTTCAAGATGCGCTTGCGGATGGCCAGCCAGGCAGGCCGGCCCGCCCGGGAGGCACACGCGGTCGTAGCGCGGCAAGGAAAGCCCATTGTGCAGGAAGTCGTCGAAGTGCTCGCCGACGCGGCCGTCGGAGCAATAGATGGCCGCGGCGTGCATGCGCGAGGCGTCGTAGCGCAGAGGACAGTTGTACGTCGACATCGGCTTCTCGGCGGTTTTCATGTAACCCTCGGCAGTCGGCACAGAATAACGAAGAGCGCGCACGCTGCGCGGCCGCGAGCGAGCGCCCGTGTGCGCCGGGGCTCCCCCTGATGTGGACCTGCTTGTCATGTCCACCCCGCAGGAATATAACCGACGCAGCGCCCGAGTGCTCTCATGGAGCCCGCTCTTCGATGACCAATGCCGACGTGGCGCGGGTCTTTGCCGAGATCGCCGACCTGCTGGAGATCCAGGGTGGCGACTCCTTCCGCGTCAGCTCCTACCGGCGCGTTTCGCGCGCCATCGACGACCTCGTACGCGATATCAGCGCGGTCGAAGCGGCGGGCGAGCTGGAGCAGATACCGGGGGTTGGGCACTCGTCGGCAGAGAAGATTCGCGAGCTGCTGACGACTGGGCACGTCGCGATACGCGAACAGCTGGCGCGCGAGGTGCCCATATCGCTGCTGGAGCTGCTGCGCATTCCGGGGCTCGGACCGAAGAAGGCGGCCGTGTTGTGGAAAGAGCGCGGGATCACCTCGCTCGCAGACCTGAAGCAGGCGATTCGGACCGGCGCACTGGCGAACCTGAAAGGCTTCGCGCAGAAGACGATCGACCACATGCGCGAGGGCCTTGAGTTTCTCGAACGCACGGCCGGACGCACGCGCCTCGGCGACGCCTGGCCAATCGCACACGCCGTCCGTGAGGCGGTCTTGGCGATGCCCGGCGTGAGCCGCGCCGAGCACGCGGGCTCGCTGCGGCGCGGCTGCGAGACGATCGGCGACCTGGATTTGCTGTGCGCGGCGGAGGACGGGCCGGAGGTCGTGCAGCGGTTCACGCAGATGAAGGGGGTCACGCGCGTGCTGGCCGCGGGCGACACCAAGGGCTCGGTCCTGATGCGCGTGGACAACGACCGCGACATTCAGATCGATCTGCGCGTCGTGCCTGCGGACTCGTTCGGCGCCGCCTGGCAGTACTTCACTGGCAGCAAGGCGCACAACGTCCGGCTGCGCGAGCTGGCCGTGCGGCGCGGGTGGACTCTGAACGAGTATGCGCTGGCCGACGCCAAGACGAACAAGGTCATCGCAGCCCGCGACGAGGAAGAGATATACCGCGCGCTGGAGCTGCCCTGCTTTCCGCCCGAGCTGCGGGAAGACCGCTTCGAGTTCGAGCTGGGCCGCGTGCCGGAGGACCTGCTGGCGCCGGAGCACATCCGCGGCGAGCTCCACTGTCACACGACTGCCAGCGACGGCCGCGAGTCAATCGAGCAGATGGCGGCGGCCGCCAAGGCGCGCGGCTACGCCTACCTTTGCATTACCGATCACTCGGTCAGCAGCGTCATTGCCAACGGGCTGAGCGTCGAGCGGCTCGTCCAGCACGTGGAGGCGGTGCGCCGCGCGGCGAAGAAGGTGAAGGGCCTGGCGCTGTGGGTGGGCGCGGAAGTTGACGTGCGCGCCGACGGATCGCTCGATTACCCCGATGATGTGCTGGCGCAGCTCGATTTCGTCGTTGCGTCGCTGCATGTCGGCCTGAGTCAGGACGCCGAGGCCAATACGCGCCGCACCCTGGCGGCGATCCGCAATCCGTATGTGAATCTCATCGCGCATCCGACCGGGCGGCTCATCAATCGGCGCGACGCGGCGCCGCTGGACGTGGCGGCGGTGGCCCGCGAGGCGGCCCGTACGGGCACGGCGCTTGAGATCAACGCCAACTACCTGCGGCTCGACCTGAAGGACATGCACGCGCGCGAGGCCCGGGCCTGCGGCGCGCTGCTGTGCATCAACTGCGACGCGCACGACGGCGCGAGCTTCGACCAGATGCGTTTCGGCGTCATGACCGCGCGCCGCGCCGGCCTGCGAAGCTCCGACGTGCTGAACACGCGCAGCGCCGAGGAAGTGGCGGATTTCGTCCGGCGGAAGCGCGCCGCGGCCGCCGGCGCTAGTCGACGATCTTCTTGACGCGCAGGGTGGCCTGGATGATCTCGACCGCCTCGCCGTGCGACAGGAGGCCGGTGTTGAGCGTCATGTCGAAGCGCAGCACGTCATCGGCGTGCACCCCGAAGTGACGTCGCACGAACTGCTCGCGCTCGCGGTCGATCTGCTGCACGCGCGCCCGGGCGATGCGCGGGTCGAGCTTGTGCAGCTCGGCGTAGGCCCGCACGCGGACGTCCAGCGGCGCGCAGAGCCGCACGCGCAGCCCGCGATCCTGCGGCAGGATCAGGTCCGCCGCGCGCCCGACGAAGATCGCGTGCCCCTGGCGCGCCAGCGCCAGCACCGTGCGCGTCAGCTTGTGGAAGTAGTCGTCGCGGCGGATTTCCTCTCCCAGCGCCCAGCGCAGAACGCTCTCCAGCCAGGTCGTGTCGTGCTCGTCGAGCCGCTCGTACAACCGCCTGCGCACGGAGTCGTCGCCCGCCATAATCCGCAGAATCTCGCCGTTGAAGACCGGCCAGCCGAGCCGCTCCCCCAGCCGGGCGCCGACCGTGTTGCCCCCGGCGCCGACGGCGCGCGAGATGGCCACAAAGTGCTCAACCGTGCGGTCGCGCGAGCGCGCCTGCTTCAGCGCCTGGTCGCGCCCCAGCTCCCAGTTCCGCAACTGCCGCTCAACCAACCCTGCGATATCTCGGGTCACCGGCACGGGACACCTCCAGTCCGACGGGCGGCCATGCGGGCCGCGGCGCGTCCGCCGCGCGGCGCCATGCTCGCGCGTCGCGCGCGGGCTGCGGCGCCACCATTACATTCTAGAACGATCGCCGAATTCGCGCGGGCGCGTGTCCGGGGCGACGCCCCGCGGCCCTATGGCTTGGCCGATTCCTCGGGCGGCGGCGGGATGTCGTAGCGAATGACCGCCGACTGCACGCCCATCCCGGCGAGCGCCGAGCCGGTCATGAGCACCTGGCCGTTGTCGAACTCGATCAGCTTGGCGGAAACGCCGAGCAGGGCGTGGTCGCCAGACTCGGGGCAGACCGCGCTGCCCACGCCGTCGATGCGCGCCTTGCCGTGATTCGTGACCAGGTTCTCGATTTCGAATATGCCGCCGAGCTGGCTGAGTCGCAGGCTCTGCCAGCAGGTCAGGCAGTGCTCGGCCTGGAAGCTGATCTCCTCGCCGTTGTGCACTTCGTAGACGACCTTGGTGCGCTCCGGCCCTGCCCAGTCCTGTCGCAGGTCCAGGTCGGCGATCATCAGCGCCAGCAGGCCGTCATGCCGCAGCATGCGGCTGCCGCCGGAAAACGCGGTCGACTTGTACGCGGTGAAGGTGTAGAGCAGGCGGTTGTAGGGCCGCTGGAGCTGAACGCCGTCGAGACGCAGTTCACCGGGCGGGTTGATCGGCTGTCCGTGCGGGGCCGTCAGGGCCTGGAAGGCGTAGGGCGGATACTCCCAGGCCGTTCCGAGCGCATAGCTGATGATCGTGGCCGTGCCGGTCAGGTGGTTCCAGCGGATCGCCTGGCCCTGGTCGTTCGCCGCGAACAGCACCAGCGCCCCGCGCACCACCAGGTCGTCGTCGAGCGGGTCCGGGTGCGGCGGGCTGAAGGAAGCCAGCGGGGCGAGTCCGACGGGCAGGCCGTTCTCGGCCGACCAGAAGACGGGCTGCGAGTGCGTCAGGTCGAAATCGAAGTGATGCCGAGAGCAGTCATCCGCGACGAAGTAGGCGACGATGTGCACGTCGCTTCCGAAGTCGTTGCTGAGTTGGATGAACGTGTCCTGCTTGACGTTCACGGCGCCGTCGTAGCGGATTTCGATCAGCGGATAGATGAGCAGCGTCCCCTTCTCTCCGATGCTCACGCGATCGAGAGGAGCCGCCGTAGGACTGGGCGAAAAACGCGGCGGAGGGGCGGCGCCGCCGGGGTTTGTGCCCCCGGTCGTGGGGGAGGCTGGGGGCGTGGCCTGCTCCTGGGAGAGGGCAATGGGCGCAGCCTGAAGCGAGGCGGCGAAGGCCGCGTTGCTGGCGAGGATATGCCAGAATCGCTTCGCGAACATGGCGGGACTCCGGGCTTGGCTACGGCCGATCGTAATCGCTCCCGGAACGGACGTCAACCAAGAAAAACAGCCATAACCACATGATTTTAATGATATTGTGTATCTGTGCCACCCTGCCGGTTGCTTTATGGGACCCATCCGTTCTCAGGCTGCGAGCCGCCGCGCCCTCCGCCCCCGGAAGGCCAGCCAATACGCACCTCGCCGAAAAAAACGAGGTGACCGCCGGCGTTGTGTCCCCGAGTTCGCGACGTAGAATCAGCCCACCGTGCAAAGGCGGGATGCCAGGAGGGCACAGTGTCCGCACGCAGAGTACGACCGGTCCTCTACGAGGTGGCTCGCCGGGCGCGTCGTCCGGGCGAGCCGGTGCACAAGGCGCCTACACTTCTTGACCAGCATCCGCCGGAGTCTAGCGCGCCCGTCGAGCCAGGCCTGTTGACCGAGGGCGAGGTCGAGGGCGGCGCTTGGCGCGCCCGCGCGGCGAGTCTGCTGCCGCAGTTCGCGGTGCGCGAAGGCGGAGTCGTGGTCGGTCTGGCATGGCCGGCCGCTGTCACCTGCGGCGCGGTGCTGCTCGTGCTGCTGGCGCTGGCGTTCGACGTCGGACGCCGCACGGGCCCAGCGCCGGCGCGCAACGACGACCTGGGGTTCCTTTCGCTGGCGCTGCCGCAGGGAGAGCCGGAGCGCGACCCCTGTTCAGACGGCGGCAGCCGCGTCGCCACGCCGCTGCGGGCGCGTCCCCCGGTGGAGCCGCAGTCGCCCGAACGGCAACAGGAGAGCGGCGAACCGACGCCGGGCGGCCAGGCGGCGGAGACGCTGCGTCCCAAGCCGGGTTACAGTTACCTGGTCATTCAGCACTTTCCATCGCGGGCGGCGAAAGCCGCCGGCGCGGCGCGCGACTACCTGCGCTCGAACGGCGTGCCGTGCGTGCTGGTTCAGCGCGGCCGCGACCTGGTCCTGGTCGCGACGGAGGGATTCGAGCTGCGGAGCGGGCGCAACGCCAACGCCGCCGAGAGAGCGCGGGCCGATGCGCTGATTCAGCGCGTGAAGGACTTCGGCAAGGCGTACGCGTCGCACGGCTACAGTTTCGACCAGTGCTACCTCGAGTTGGCGCGCTAGGCCGCGCCCGGTCACGGATCGCGAGAACGGATGACCCGGATTGACCAGCTCCAGCGCCTGATCGCGCTCGACCCTTCCGATCCGCTGGCGCACTACAGCCTCGGCCTCGAATACCTCAATCAGCAGCGCCCCGCCGACGCCATCGCCGCCTTTGACGCCGCCGTGGCCGCCGACGCGAATTACTCCGCCGCGTTCTATCACAAGGCCCGCGCCCTGCTCATGGCCGGCCGCGCCGCCGATGCGCTTGAAACGCTCAAGAGCGGGCAGGCCGTCGCCCGGGCCGCAGGGGATTGGCACGCGGCCGGCGAGATGCAGAGCCTTGCGGAAAGCATCGCATGAACCCCGTGCGCCTCATCGTCGCCGGATGCTGCGGACGCATGGGCCGCGCCGTCGTTCGTCTCGCCGCCGGCCTGAGCCACGTGCGCATCGTCTCCGCCCTCACGGAAGAGGGCGATCCGGCCATCGGCCAGGACGCGGGCGCGGCGGCCGGGACGCGGGTCATCGGCGTCGCGGTCGCATCGACGCCGGCCGCCGGAGACGTGCTGGTCGATTTCACGTCGCCTGCCGGGTGCGCCGCCTGGGCCGATTGGTGCGCGGCCAGCGGTGTGGCCCTGGTTAGCGGCACGACGGGCCTGTCGCCGGAGCACCAGGCTGCGCTCGATCGCGCCGCGGAGCGCAGCCCGGTGTTGTGGTCACCGAACATGAGCATCGGCGTGCACCTGCTGGCACGGCTGGTCGAGGAGGCGACCCGTCGGCTCGATTCGTCGTGGGACATCGAGGTGGTGGAGATTCATCACCGTCACAAGGCCGACGCCCCGAGCGGGACGGCGCGGATGCTGCTGGAGCGCATCTGCTCCGCGCGCGGATCGGACCCGGCGGCCGCGGCGACGCACGGGCGGCATGGCGAGCGGGCCACGCGCGGCCCGGGCGAGATCGGCGTGCACGCGCTGCGGCTTGGAAGCGTCGTCGGCGATCACGAGGTGCACTTCGGCGGCGCCGACGAAACGCTGACGATCGCCCACCACGCGGCTTCGCGCGACATCTTCGCCGCCGGCGCGCTGCGCGCCGCCCGCTGGATCGCCGGCCGTCCGCCGGGCCGCTACACGATGCAGGACGTGCTGTCATGAGCGCGGGGGGCGGGCGGCGATGTCGGTGACGCTGACGATCCTGGGCTCGGGGACGTCGCACGGCGTGCCGATGATCGGGTGCGACTGCGGGGTTTGCCGGTCGGACGATCCGCGCGACCGGCGGACGCGGACGAGCGCCGTGTTCAGCTTCGACGGGCGGTCGGTGCTGGTGGACACGGGGCCGGAGCTGCGTGTGCAGTGCCTGGCGTGCGGCGTGGCGCGGGTGGACGCGGTGCTCTACACGCATCATCACGCGGATCACGTGGTGGGGCTGGATGACATCCGGCGGTTCAACTGGTTGCAGCGGGGCGCGATCCCGGTGTACGCGAACGAGAAGACGCTCCGGCACATCCGCCAGGCGTTCGCCTATGCGTTCATCGACGATCCGGACTATCCGAGCGCCAAGCCGCAGCTCGAATGCCACGTGATCGACGGGCCGTTCGAGCTGTTCGGGCGCGAGGTGATCCCGGTTCCATACATGCACGGCAACCTGCCGGTTCTGGGCTATCGCATCGGGCGCGCCGCCTACTGTCCGGACTGCAATCTGATGCCGGCCGACTCGCGGGCCTTGCTGCGCGACCTGGAAGTGCTCGTGCTCGATGCCCTGCGCCGCCGCCCGCATCCGACGCACTTCAACCTCGAGCAGGCCGTCGAGGAGGCGCGGCGCATCAACGCCCGCCGGACGTATTTCACGCACATCGCCCACGAGCTCAAGCACGCCGAGACCGAGGCGGAACTGCCCGAACGCATGTTCCTCGCGTACGATGGGCTGGTGTGCACGGCGGATTGACGCGCGGGGGCGGCCCAGGGGCCGGAGCGACGATATGCGACACGCGGTGATCATGGCGGGCGGCTCGGGCACGCGACTCTGGCCGCTCAGCCGCAAGGCGCGGCCCAAGCAGCTCCTGCGGCTCTTCGACGCCGGCTCGCTGTTGCAGGCGGCGCGGCGGCGGCTCGACGGCGTGTTCGCGCCGGATCAGATCTGGGTCGTGACGGCCGCGCAGTACCTGGACCTGGTCGCGGCCGAGCTGCCCGACGTGCCGCGGCGGAACCTGATCGGCGAGCCGATGGGCCGCAACACCGCCAACGCCATCGGGCTGGCGGCGCACGTGCTGGCGGCGCGCGACCCGGAAGGCACGATGGCGGTCTTCACCGCCGACCACCTCATCAGCCCGCATCACGCTTTCGCCGACGCCATCCGCACCGGGCTCGACGCCGCCGAAGCCTACCCGGAAAGCCTGGTGACGTTCGGCATCACGCCGGCGGGTCCGCACACGGGCTACGGCTACATTCATCGCGGCGAGGCGCTGCGGCCGAAGGTGTACGCGGTGCGCGCGTTCAAGGAGAAGCCGCAGAAGCAACTGGCGGAGACCTACCTGGCCTCGGGCGAGTACTTCTGGAACAGCGGGATGTTCTGCTGGAAGCTCGCCACGATCCTGGCGGAGCTGGAGCGGAACCTGCCGCAGAACGCGGCGATCCTGCGCTCGCTGGCCGCCGACTGGGGCCAGCGCGCCGCCGCGCCCGAGACGGCCGGCGCCTTCGAGAAGCTGGAAGCGACAAGCATCGACTTCGGCGTGATGGAGAAGGCTCGCTCGGTGCTGGTCGTGGAGATGAATTGCAGTTGGCAGGACCTGGGCTCGTGGAGCGCCATCGGCGCCGCCGGAAAGCCCGACGAGGCCGGGAACGTCGTGATGGCGCCCCTGGCGCTGGTTGCGGCCGGCGGCGAGAACATCGTAATCAGCGAGCGCGAGCACCTGATCGTGGCCCTGGGCGTCAGTAACGTCGTCGTCGTCCACAGCGAGGACGTCACGCTGGTGTGCAGCCGCGAGCACGAACAGCAGGTGCGCGAGCTGGCGCGGCTGTGCGTTCACCGCTTCGGCGAGCGCTACGAATAGCACCGCCCTTTGACAGCGGCCGCCGCGCGCCTTAGTCTCGGTTTCGACCGTTCACGGAGGATCACGTCATGTCGCCGGCCAGTCGAAACAGGTCAACCTCGTGGTTCGTTGTTCCGCTCGCTCTGGCCGTGGCGCAGGCCAGCGCCTCGGCGCAGGTGCAGGCGCCGGAGCGCCCGCGCGCGGAGGGCGTCCCGCCCGCCTCGCAGCCCGCGTCCGAAGGCTATTGGCTGCGCGTCACGGGTGACGCCGTCAACCTGCGCTCGCGCCCCGACGTCAACAGCCTCGCGGTCGCGCGGCTCGATCGCGATTCGTACCTGCGCGGCGTCGGAATCGACGGAACCTGGCACCGCGTGGAGCCGCCGGCCGGAGTGTTCTCGCTCGTTTCGGCGGAATACGTCGAGAGGCAGACGACGACGCGCGGCGTGGTGTCGCTCGACAGCGGCACGCTGCGCGTGCGTGTGGGCAGCCGCGTGTCGGCGCGAGATCCGCTCTCCGCCGACGTCCAGACGCTGCTGGAGCGCGGCGCGGTCGTGGAGATCATCGGCGAGCAGGACGGCTGGCTGAAAATCGCGCCGCCGCCCGGCGTTTACGTGTACATCGCCTCCGACTACGTCGAGCGCGTGCCGGATGACGTCGTCGGCATGCTCCAGGGCGCGGCGCCGCGCGTGCGCTACAGCGAGTCGGGCGGCGCGGCGGAGCCGGCGGTGCGCACCGAAAGCGGCGACGCGCCGAGCACGCAGCCGGCCGCTGCCGTCGACATGAGCGGCCCGCATGGGCAGAAGCTCGCGGCGCTTGAGCCGCGCATCCGGGCCGAGGCCGCCAAGCCGGTGCTCGAGGCCGACTGGGCGGCGCTGCTGAGCGAGCTGACCCCGCTGGCCGAGCAGCGCAGTGAGCCGCGCGTCGCCGAACGCGCCGCCGGCTGGGTGGCGCAGATTCAGCAGCGCGCCCAGCAGCAGGCGGCGCTACGCCGCGCGAGAGAGATGGCGGCGGACCGGGCCAACGAGCGGCAGCGCATGCGGGAGGAGATCGAGCGTCAGCGGCGGCAGCGCGCGGAGGAGGGGCGTCCGTTCGACGCCGCCGGCCAGCTCGTGCCGAGTTTCGCCGTCGAGACGGGCAAGTACGGCCTGCGCTACAAGCTTCAGAACCCGCTCAACGGACAGGTTGCCGCCTACGTCGAGTTCCCGCCCGAGGCCGAGATCGACGTCAGCGCCGCCGTCGGGCGCTACGTCGGCGTGTGGGGCACGCGCTATCGCGATCAGCGCGCCGGCGTCGAGATCATCCGCGTGAGCGACATCACCGTTCTGGGCCAGGACGCCCGGCCCGCGCCGCCGGCGCCGGCGCCACGGCCCTGACCGGCGGCATCGCGGCCCGTTGATGAGCCTGAGCCGAGCCGGTACAGTTTCGACTCGGACCGAGGGGCTGTCATTATCCGAGGGAACCGAAACGAAAGGGCGACGCCGATGTTCAAGTGGTGCAGCGGTTGGCGGCTGGTGCGCGTGCTCGTTCCTGGAGGTGTCGCCGTGCAGCTCTCGGGATGCCTCAGCGACCAGCAGATTACCTCGATCATCACCTCAGTCGTCACGACCGGCCTGAGCACGTTGCTCAACCAGTTCCTGGTCTCCGCCGCCGGTGGAGCCTGACGCTCCGCGGCTGCGGTCGTCTGGCGCAGGTCTAGGAGGCAACCGCTTGGATCACATCCGGGCGCGAACGCGCGCCGTGCTCGCCCTGGCGAGCGCCGCCGGCGCGCTGGTTGGCTGCGGCGGCCGCGAGACGCTGATCACGCGCCACCCGGGGTGGAACTACGAAAGCTATCCGCGGCTGCTGGTCGTGGCCGGGGCGGCGGACCACCCGGCGCTCCAGCCGGCGGCGCAGGTGCTGGCCAGCGACTTCGAGAGCCGGCTGGCGCGCAGCGGCGTGTTCGCGGTGCTCAGCGGCGACCAGCGGGCCCTGGCCGTCAAGGAACAGGACTTCTCGCGCCTGGCCGACGTGGCCGACCCGAGCACGATTATCCCCGCCGGACGGATCAGGGCGGCGCAGGCGATCGTCGTGGCGAAGATCACGACATTCGAGCCGTTGCAGGAGCAGGTACCCATCCAGATTCCGCAGTACGCCGTCAATCAGCAGGGCCAGATGTATCTGGCCGGATACAACACGATCTGGATCTTCCGGCACGGGGCGGCGCTGCGCGGCCGCGTGCGGGTCATCGACACCGCCACCTGTACGGTCGTGTTCGACTGGTCCACGCCGCAGCCCGTCGTCGTGCAGACCGAGCAGTACAACTCGCCGCCGCCGCGTTCCCCGCTGGCACTGGCGTCCGACGCGGCCGCGGAGCTGGCGCTGCATCTTTACGCCAGCGTGGCGCCGGTGACGGTGCGCGTGCGGCTCCACGACGACATGCTGATCGTGGCCCGCAGCTACTACGACGGCGAGTACGAGGGCGTCAACGCCATTTCCGGCAACGGCAGCTTCCTGGTCGCCGTGCGCCGGCTGCCCGACGCCTGTGATCGCAACCCGTTCCTCGTGGCCATCGACGCCGAGGGCGGGCGCGAGCACCTGTTCGCCCAGGAGTTCGTCTGGTCCGCCGCCAACGGCGCCTCGGCCCGCGGCGAGCAGATCGAAGTGCCCGCCGCCGTGCTGCAACGCGCCGGCGTCAACCGGTTCGTCGCCAAGCTCTACAGCCGCGGCGACGAGAAACCCATTCTGACGCGCGGCTTCACATATCGCTGAGGCGCCCGTGGCCAGGTCTGACCTCCTGCTCGGGATCGACGTCGGCACCACGGGCTGCAAGGCGCTGCTGATCGACGCCGAAGACGGCGGCCCCGTCGCCGACGCGACGCGCGAGCACCCGCTCGACACGCCGCGGCCGATGTGGGCCGAGCAGGACCCCGAGCGCTGGTGGGACGGCGCCTGCGCGGTCGTCCGCGAAGTGCTGGCGCGGGCCGGCGCCGAGCCGCGTGGCGTCGCCGCCGTCGGCCTGACCGGCCAGATGCACGGACTCGTGCTGCTGGACGGCGCCGGCGCCGCGTTGCGGCCCGCGATACTCTGGAACGACCAGCGCACCGCCGCCCAGTGCGCTGAGATCACGCGCCGCGTCGGCGAGGCGCGCGTTCTCGAACTCACCGGCAACCCGGTCCTCACCGGCTTCACGGCGCCGAAGATCGCCTGGGTCCGCCAGCACGAGCCCGCGATCTACCAGCGCGCCGCGCACGTCCTGCTGCCGAAGGACTTCGTGCGCTACCGGCTGACCGGGCAGCTCGCCGCCGACGTCTCCGACGCCTCGGGCACGTCGCTCTTCGACGTCGGCCGCCGCCGCTGGTCGGAGGACATGCTCGCCGCGCTCGACCTGCCGCGCGCCTGGCTGCCCGACGTCTTCGAGTCCGCCGAGATCGCCGGCCGCATCACCGGGCCGGCCGCGGAGCGCTGCGGCCTCCTGCCGGGCACGCCGGTCGTCGCCGGCGCGGGTGACCAGGCGGCGCAGGCGATCGGCGGCGGCATCCTGCGCGAGGGCGACGTGGCCGTCACACTCGGCACGTCCGGCGTCGTGTTCGCCGCCTGCGATTCATACCGGGTCGAGCCGCGCGGCCGGCTGCACGCGTTCTGCCATGCCGCGCCGGGGGCGTGGCACCTGATGGGCGTGATGCTGTCGGCGGGCGGGAGCCTGCGCTGGTTCCGCGATGCGCTGGGCGCGGAGGAGCGGGCGCGGGCCGCGGCCCTGCAGCGCGACGTGTACGACGTGCTGCTGGCGCCGGTGGTCGACGTGCCCGCCGGTTGCGAAGGACTGCTTTTTCTGCCTTATCTCACCGGCGAGCGCACGCCTCACGCGGACCCCGCGGCGCGCGGCGTTTTCTTCGGCCTGACGTTGCGGCACGGCAAGGGCCACCTGGCCCGCGCCGTGCTGGAAGGCGTGGCGTACGGGCTGCGCGACGGGCTGGAGCTCACGCGCGGCCTGGGGATCGACGCGCGGCAGATCCACCTTTCCGGCGGGGGCGCGGCCAGTCCGCTCTGGCGGCAGATCCTCGCGGACGTGTTCGACCGGCCGCTGGCGCTGCTCGAGATCAACCAGGGGGCTGCATACGGGGCGGCACTGCTCGCGGGCGTCGGCGCCGGCGCGTTCCGCGACGCGGCGGACGCAGCGGAGCGCTGCGTGCGCATCTCGCAGGTCGTCTCGCCAGGGGCCAACGTCGCGGAGTATCAGCGCGGCTACGAGCGTTTCGCGGCGTTGTATCCGGCACTGGCCCCGCACTTCGCGCGCATCGAGACCACGTAGCCCCGCGCGGCGAGGCGCGGCTCGTATGGGGTCACTCCACTCGCTCGCGCCCGCGGCTCGTATGGGATCACTCCACTCGTTCGCGCTCGCGGCTCGTTTTGCACGATGCGTCATTCGACGATGGCGTCGGCGAAGAGCTGCGCGACGTCGGGCGCCGCCGACAGCCGGATGTACACGCGCGAGGCCAGCGGGATGCGCACCTGGCCGGGGCTCGGCGCCGCGACGCTCACGAGGTTGCCGGCGTAGTCGCGGACGACGATGTCCTGCGGGTTCACGCCCATCAGGCGCACGGAGGCGTTTCCGCCCGGCTGTAGCGGCCAGAGCGTCGCGTAGCGTCGGCCATCGACGGGCGTGCTGCTGAGATAGCCGCGCACGCTCGCGGCATTGTCGCCGACATTCAGCAACTGCACCGGCAGCAGATGGTGGGATCCATCCTCACCGCTGAAGAGCATGAAGTCGCGGCCCAGCGTCTTGGCCAGCTCGCGCTCGGCCGCCGGCAGCACGCCGGCCAGCCGCACTTCCTCGTATTCCTTCATCAGCGCGAAGTTCGCGTCGCGATTGAGCCAACCGTCGATGTTCCACGCCCACATGTGCACCACGATCGGCACGCCGTACGCCGCGCTGCGCGCCAGCAGGTATTCGAGCTCGTCGGTCGAGGTCTGTCCGAAGCTGGGGTGGCACATCGGCGCCCAGCCGAGCTGGCGCGGGTCCGGGTTGCCGGGGTCGCGCGACATGTGCGGCACATTGCGGTCGACCTCGCGCTTGAAGGTGTCGTTCTGAAGGTAGTAGTCCATTTGCCCCCAGACGCTCACCAGCGGCCAGGAGTAGCCCATCGTGTTCGCCGACGACTCGAAGTAGTCGAGCTGCGCCCCCGCGTCGACCAGCGCCTTGTAGTACATCGATAGAATCAGCCCCGTCGTGTACCCGAAGGGCGGCTCGATCTCCTCCATCCCGTCGGCGTACACGTAGTTGAAGCCCGCCTGCTTCACGGCCGCGGCCACCTGCGCAATCTGCTCGGCCGTGCCGCCGTTCGCGAGCCCAAGCTGGTAGGCGGTGCCCTCGGCGGTATTCACCAGGCGCTCGATCGCGGCGCCGGTCGCGTGATCCTGCGGGCCGAGGCCCCCCGCGCCGGTCTGGTTCTTGGCGCGGATGAAGGGCCCGAGGAAGCCGTAAGGCGGCGAGGTTTTCAGCGACGTGTACTGAATCAGCTCCTGGCCGATGACAATGTCGCGCTCGTACTCGCCGGTCGGCCAGCCGGCGGGCGACGTCGTGGTCTGGATCAGGCCGTCCGTCTGGTTCGCGGGCAGGTCCGCCGCCAGGGTTATGGAGCGGTCGCGCCGGATGCGCGGGTCGACGCCGGGAAGGATGTACACGCTGGAGTTGTTGGCCAGGTAGGTCGGCAGGGTGTGGGCGCCGACGAGGATTCCCTCGGCGTTGCACTGATCGACCCAGGCCTTGATATTGGCGTAGCTGCCCCACATGGCCAGGGGGGCGTACTGGTGCTGCACGTCGGCCCACATGTCGCGGAAGATGAGCATGTGCCCGGCGCCGACCGCGTGGGCGATCTCGAGCATGCGCTGGCGGTCGTTGTAGTGGAAATTCGCCCAGAAGATCGTGGAGCGCTTGAGCGTGGGCAGGCGCTTTACCGGCGTGCCCAGCGGCAACCCCTCGCCCTGCTCGACAAGCTCCAGCACGTCGCGCACGGCGGGCAGGTCGATGTCGCATGCGAACAGCGCCACGCCGCGCCCCACGAACCCCGGGCACAGCGGCAGGGCCGGATCGACGTCGGCGTGCAGGTAGCCGCCGGCGCCGGCTGGGCCGATGATGGTCTGCGTGTACTCATCGAGCTGGTAGAGGCCGAGGTAGCGCTGGTGCCCGCCGTCGTTGTAGCGCATCAGGCGTTCGGCCGAGCGGTCGAGCGAATCGCGCGTGGCGAGCTGCACGAAGCGCAGCTCCTCGATGGCGCCACCGTTCGTGACGCTCGTGACCTTGAAACGCATGTAACGCGCGTAGGTGTTGACCTGGACGGACACGACCGGCGCCGGAGTGACACTGCCGAACGTGTACGTCAGCACGTTGCCGCTGAGCGAATAGCCGGTCGGCGCGACGAACTCGCCGCCGGTGCGAATCGAGACCAGGTGCACCTGGTATACCGGTATCGTCGTCTTGATGCGCTCGACTCCGGTCGTCAGGTCGAGGATCGACGTGACCTTGCCGTCGCTGCCGATCGTGATCGAGACGTCGCTCGTCGAGTAGGTCGCCCCCGGCGCAGCCGACCCCGACAGCAGCAGCACGCCGATCGCGGCGAGGGGCGCCGCGGGCGTCCGGCGGGCGGCGGTGCGGCGCGGCTCGACCGAACCGGGCGTCTTCATGAACTTCGCTGGCATTCTGCTTTCCCCCCCGTGACGGCCTGCGCCCGTGCGCTACGGCAGCGTGACCACCCACGACTCGTTCTGCCCGGCTGGGTTGATGCCGCGGCCGACGATCACTTTCCCGTTGCTCGAAATCCCCTGCGCCGAACTCAGCTTCCAGCCCGCCAGATCGAGGCCGTAGACGTTCACCAGCACGTCGTGCACCCGGCGGATTCCGCCGCCGGGCGTCCAGATGAAGGCCTCGAAACCGGCGTCAGTGAGGCTCGTGCCGACGACGATGTCACCGTACGTGTTCACCCCGTTGGCGCAACTGTAGAACTCGCCGCCCGGCAGGTCGCCCAGTCCTTGCGTGCCGCCGCCGGGCGTCCAGCGGAAGGCCTGCGGACCGAGGCTCGAGTCGCTGAGGCCGACGATCGCCGCCCCGTCGGCCGAGACCGCACGGGCCTCGCTCGAGTAGCCCCCGGGGAGGTTCGGCAGGGTCTCGACGCCGTTGATCCAGCGACAGGCGTGCTTTCCGGCCTGGCTGGACGCATAGCCGACGATGACGGAGCCATCGGCCGACACGTCCAGCGCGCAGCTCCCGAGCATCCCGCCCGGCAGTCCCGGCAGCTCGACCATCCCGGTCTCGGCACGCCAGCGCATCGCGGCCATGCCCGAGGCGGTCGTGCCGTAGCCGACGATCGTCAGGCCGTCGGCGGAGACCGCCATGGCCGCGCTGCTGAAGCCGCCGCCGGGGAGGTCTCCGAGCGCGAACAGCCCCTGCGCCGTGTTGCGATAGGCTTCGAGTCCGTTGCCCGACTGCGACTGGCCGACGACCACGGCCGCGGCTTCGGAGGCGCCGTGCGCGACGCCGAACGTTCCGCCGCCGGCGAGGTCGTTGAGAATCGTTGACGCGATGGAGCCGACGTTCCAGCGCAGCCCGACGATGGTCGGCATGTGCTCGGGCTGGCCGCGGCCGACGATGTTCAGGCCGTCGGGCGAGAGCGCGAGCGCGTCGCTGCGCAGCCCGGTCGTGAAGACATCGCCCAGGCCGCTGAACGTGGCCGGACCGCCCGGCGGCAGGGGCTCGCTGGGCACGGTCAGGTACAGCAGCACTCCGATCTCGCCGGACGGAGACGACAGCCTCAGCACGCCGAAGTAGCCACCCGGCGCCAGCCCAGCGCGGTTGACGGCGACCGCGATGCGATCGCCGATGAGTGTGGCGCGCTGCGCGACCCGGGCCTGGGCCCAGGTCACAGTCGGCGTGAGCGTGTACTCCATGTTCCGGTCGACCTGAAGCGTGAACCACAGCTCGTTGAAGCTCACGCCGAAATCGAGACGCGTCGTGCTCGACACGAACGTGCCGGGCGGGAAGCCTCCGGCCGTTTCGCTGTCGTCGCCGTTCGGATCGTCGGCCGGCCCGCCCTCGCCGCCCGGTCCGGGCGCGCCGCCTTCGCCGCCGGCGCCTGCCGGATCGCCCGCGCCGCCTTGCGCCGCGGCGGGATCGTTCGGATCGTCGGGATTCTGCGGGTTGCCGAAGACGTCGCCGAGCACCGAGCCCGCATCCGACCCGGGCGCGCAGCCGAAGTGCAGGCCGGCCAGGCTCAGCACTACGAGCACGGCACATGAGATAAGGGAACCGGCGCGAAACCCGTCGCGTCTGCCCATGACTTCTTTCCCTGTCCGAGAAAACCGGCCGTTGCGACGGAAAACGTCCGCCGAAACGTGCGGCCTACCTCAAGGCTGGGAAACGGGGTAAACGCGGGCAAGTAGCCGGCAGTGGTTTAGTGAAATGTGTGCGCGGCCAACTGCGCCGATTCGATCGGCAGGCGAGAGGGTAACCGGCTATCCCGTGCCGCGGCGCTCAGCCGTCGTCCGAAAACGTGAACTCCACGCCGATCAGGTACCCCACCGGCGCGCGCGTGCAGTGCCGCACGACGGCGTGGCCGTAGCAGCTCAGCTCCGGCTGGTGAATCGCCAACGACAGCCGCGTATCCGTCGGCACGGGGCGGCGGGTGCGCATGGCCAGGCCGTTCGGGCTCAGGTTGTGAAGCGTCGCCAACAGATGACGTTCGCCGTAGCACTCATCCGGCAGCCAGACCTCCACCGTGCCGGGAAAAGGCCAGCGATCCTCGCGGCGTTGTCCGGGCGGCTGGTTCGCATGGCTGTGGACACCACACTGCTTGACCAGCGATGAAACCGCTTCGGGCGAAAGCTTGACGATGCGTTCGGCGTCCATCAGCGTGTTTTCCTGGCTCTTGAGACCGGTCGGTGGCCGGCAGTCCGACCCCCGCACGGTTCATCGGCCCGCCAGCCTTGCTTCTTTCATTCCCACGCCGCCCGAAAGCCGGCGCCACCGGTCGCCCGCGGGTGTGCGGCGGCGCAGGGGCTGCGCTTTCCGTGAGTTTGGCTGATCCTCGGCGCCCCACGCGGCGGCCGTGAAATGAACACTTACGTCAGGGTCTCGCGCGCTCGCGGCGGCCCTGGGTCAATCGCCTTCGGATGGGGATGGAAGCATGTCGAGAATGGCGCCTTGGGCGCTTTCGTTGGCGTTCTTGCCTGGCCACCTCGCCTGCGTGCCGCAGGACGGGGCGCCCGACGGACTGGCATCTGTGCTGGGCGCGACGGCGGTGAGTCCGTCGGACTCGGCCAGCGCGCCAGCGGACCTGCCGAGCGCGGTGCGTGGCACCGTCTGGCCGGGCGGATACCAGGTATTCGATCTCGGGCCGAGCGACGCCGGCCGGCGTTGGCGAATCAGCCCGGACGCCGCGCTGGGCTCGCCGATCGTCGCGGCGCTGTTCGATCAGGACATGAACCTACTCGGCCGCGCCTACATGGGCAGTGGGACGCGGCTCGAACACATCCTGCGCAACAACGTTGAGACGCTGTACCTCGGAATCGCGGGACCGCTCGGCGGACGTGAGACGAGCTACAGCCTGCGGCTCGACCTGGGCAACGCCGCCATCCCGCCACCGCAGCGCCACGTCGTCTGGCTGAATTTCGCCGACGGGCGCGACGTTCGCGTTCACGGGCGCGATCCGGTCACGTTCGGGCCGTTCGACGCTGGCGTCATCGGCGCCGAATACGCCGGCCAGACTCAAGCCATCAAGGATCTGATCATGGCGGCGGTGCGGCTGGATTACGCCGCGTACGACATCGACGTACTGTCCTCCGACGACGGTCCTCCGCCGGACGAGCCGCATTCGGTCGTGCATTTCGGGGGGTACGATCCGACTCTTCTGGGGCTGGCTGACAGCGTGGACCGCTACAACGTCCGGCTGAGCGAGTCGGCGATCGTATATGTCGGCACGTTCGCGGCTTACCGTTCGCTGGGGCTGAGCGCCGACGAGGTGGCGGTCATGCTCGCCAACGTCGCCAGCCACGAATTGGGACACCTGCTGGGCCTGTACCATACGGCCGACGCGGACGACATCATGGACACGACCGGGAGCGTGTGGGATCTCGCGGATTCCCAGGCCTTCCGGCGGGCGAAGCTGGAGCCGAGCGTTTTTCCGACGGGGATGGAGAACTCGCCGGAAATCCTGCAACAGACGTTGGGAGTTTCGAGTTCGGTTGCTAAACTGTCGGCCCAGAGCGCCCGGACGAAGCTGGCGGCCCTGCGGGGGGCGCGACAGTTTTCGGCCCGCGAGCTGCGGCACGCTTGCGGGACGTGCGCCGATCCGGATCACTAGTTTCGTGCGGTCCCAGGACGGGCCGCGATTCGACCTCGGAGTCGACATGGGCATCGGCAGGTTCTTCGGAAGAGATTGCGCGGCGATCGCGCTGATGCTGGCAGCGATGTTCGGCCTGACGGGTTGCCCCGAAGGCGGCAACGACGGCAACGTCAACCAGGAGCCGCCAAACGGCGACAACTCCACCTTCGGCAACGCGATGAAGGTCGTCCTTTCGGCCAACGACCAGTCGGTCATCGAGGGCGAGATCAGCGGCGCCTCCGACGTCGACCTGTACGAGATCGGACCGCTCAGCCCCGGCGACCGCGTCTTCGCCGACGTGCAGGCCACCTCCGGCAACCTCGACGCCGTCGCCGCCCTCTTCGACTCGCGCGAGTACGTCCACGGGTTCAACGACGATCGCAGCCTCGGCGGCGCGGATCTCAACCCGCTGCTCGATCTTGTCGTGCGCGGTCCGGACGGGCCCTACTACATCGGCATCGTCGCCTTTCCCGGCAGCAACACCACCGGCCGCTATCGCATCAGCCTGCGCATCACGCGCGGCGCCGGCGTCCCCGAGCCCGAGCCGCAGACCGTGTTCCTGGAGTGGCGCGGCGGCGCGAACGTCGTGATTCAGAACGTCGGGCGCTACGACCTGCCGCCGTTCGACGCCGCCGCGCTCGGCAAGGAGTTCGCCGGCCAGACCGACGTCATCAAGCGCCGCGTGCGGCAACTCGTGGCGGACCGCTTCCGCGGGTTCGGGTTGATCCTCCTGAGTTCCGACGACGACGCCGAGCCCGCGACGCCGCACTCGACGGTCTACTTCGGCGGGCAGAACAACCGGGCCTTCGCGATCTCGCAGCAGATCGACATATTCAACGGCGACCGCGGCGACGACGCGATCATCTTCACCGAGAGCTACCGCGGCGCGTTCGGCGCGACACCGACGGTGGAGCAGATCTCGACCGCGCTGGCCAACACGGTCGCGCACGAGATCGGCCACCTGCTTGGGCTCGTGCACACCCGCGAGTGCAGCGAGCTGATGGACACGCGCTGCGGCAACCAGGCCCTGCTCTTCGAGCAGTCGTTCGGCGTCGCCCCGCTCGACAGCAGCGTTTTTCCGCTGGGATTCCAGAACGCCGCCGAGCTGATCGGCTGGACCATCGGCCTCGTCGGCCTGTAGCAGCGCCGGCCCGGCCCCGCCTCGACGGACTGCCGGTGCGACCCCGTCAGAAGTCCCCGACGTCCGCGGGAACGACGCGCACCGACAGATCAGCCCCGACGATCACCAGGTGATTCACGGGCACCACCTCCCAGCCCGCGTCGTCGCTGAGGCGCTCGGAGCTGATGATCACCGCGCTCGGCTCGTGCGGCTTGCGGATCATCCGGCACACGCCGTTCTCGCACGTGTAGCGCTGGCCGGCGTTGTAGAACAGGCTGGCGGCATGGCCGGACGGATCGGTCGAGACGCGCGAGACCACGGCCGCTCGCCCATCCGACACCGCCACGTTCAGGTAATGCGGGTCGCGCACCCCCGCCGCCAGTGCCAGCACGCGGCGGAGCGCGGCGCGCAGGGCCTCGGCCAGCGCTTCGGCGGGGTCGGCGGCGCGGGCCTGGAGCAGCATGTCGAGGAAGACGGCGAAGATGTGCTCGGAGTCGGTGCTGCCTTCGATCGCGGCGAAGGCCTCGTCGGACAGATCGGCCAGCAGCCTGCGCCGCAGTCCCGAAAAGCCCGCCAAGTCGCCATTGTGCATGAACGCCAGCCGTCCGTGCACGAATGGGTGGCAGTTGGACTCGGCGACCAGCAGCCCCTGCGTCGCGGAGCGGATATGCGCGAGAACGCACCCGCTCTGCGTCACGCGCGCCAACTGCTGAAGGTTGCGATTGCTCCAGGCCGGCGAGATCGAGCGGAACAGCGCCGGCTCGGGCCCCGCCTCCGGCCGATACCACGCCACGCCGAAGCCGTCGCCGTTCAGCGGCTCCTCGCGGTCCTCGTCGTCGTAGCTCTGGTTGATGAGCGAGTTGCTGGGCTCGGTCAGCAGGGCGCTCAGCGGCAGCGGCGGCCCCAGATACACGACGAATCGGCACATGGTGTGCGCCTCCCGGTCTGCGGCTCCACCGTCGTTGCGCCGCCTTTCGACGCATGGACGGGCGCGCCGATCAGTCTGCGCGCCGACGAGACCGGCGCCCGCTCAGACCTGAAAAACGCCGACGCGCAGCTCCGGCAAGTCTCCAACGTACGCGCACGCCTCCAGCGCCGTCGCCAGCACCCGCCGCGTGTCCGCCGGGGCGATGATCGCATCGACCCAGCCGCGGCTGGCGGCGTAGCGCACGTCCATCGTCTCTTCGTAGTGCCGAGTGATGCGGCGTTCGAGGTCAAGCAGCTCCGCCTCGTCGGGCTCGTGGCCCTTCTTCTTCAGCGTCGCCACTTCGAGCTGAAGCAGCGTCTTGGCCGCCGCCGCGCCGCCCATCACCGCGTAGCGCGCCAGCGGCCAGGCGAAGATGAAGCGCGGGTCGTACGCCTTGCCGCACATGGCGTAGTTCCCGGCGCCGAAGCTCCCGCCGGTGATCAGCGTGATCTTGGGCACGACGCTGTTGCTGACCGCGCTCACCAGCTTGGCCCCGCTGCGGATGATGCCTTCCTGCTCGCTGTCGCGCCCGACCATGAAGCCGTTGACGTCCTGGATGAAGATGATCGGACACTTCATCTGGTTGCAGTCCATGATGAAGCGTGCCGCCTTGTCCGCCGAATCGACGTAGATCACCGAGCCGAATTGCAGCGGCCCCTTCGCCGGCTTCACCTGCTTCTTCTGGTTCGCCACCACCCCCACCGACCAGCCGTCCAGCCGCGCGAACCCGCACACCAGCGACTGCCCGTACTCCGCCTTGTATTCGTCGAAGCTGTCGCGGTCCAGAACGTGCTCCAGCAACTCACGCACGTCGTATTCCCCGCGCCGCGCACCCGCCACCACGTCGTAGATCGTCTCCGCGTGCCTGCGCGGCGGGTGCGGCGCCACGCGGTTGAAGGGCGTATGCGGCGGCGCGCCGAGCTTGCCCACGAGCCGCCGCACCCGCGCGATGCACAACTCGTCATTCACCTCGCGATAGTCGATCGTGCCGCTGATGCTCGCATGCATCTTCGCACCGCCGATCTCCTCGGACGTCTGCTCCTGCCCGATCGCGGCTTTCACCAGCGCCGGACCGGCCAGGTACAGCCCGCTGCCCTCGGTCATCAGCAGCGTGTCGCACATCACCGGCAGATAGCCGCCGCCCGCTACGCAGTTGCCCATGATCGCGGCAATCTGCGGAATCCCCATGGCCGAGATGACAGCGTTGTGGCGGAAGATGCGCCCGAAGTCGTCCTCGTCGGGGAAGATCTCGTCCTGCATCGGGAGATAAACGCCCGCCGAATCGACCAGGTAGATGATCGGCAGGTGGTTGTCCATGCAGAAGCGCTGCGCCCGCAGCACCTTCTTGCACGTCGCCGGAAAGAACGCCCCAGCCTTCACCGTCGCGTCATTCGCCACCACCACGCACAGCCGGCCCATGACCCGCGCCAGCCCGACGACCACCCCAGCCGCCGGCACGCCCCCGGCCTCGGCGTACATGCCCTCGGCGGCCCAGAGGCCGAGCTCGAGAAACGGGTTCTCGACGTTGCGGTCACAGAGGAGCTCGACGCGTTCGCGCGCCGTCAGCCGGCCGAGCTTGTGCTGCCGCTCGACTCCGGCCTTTCCGCCGCCCTGACGGATGACCTCCTCCCGCGCCCGGATCTCCTCCAGGACGGCATCGAGCAACGGCGTGCTGTGCGAATGGGCCCGCTGGTGCATGGGGGTGATTATCGCGGCCAGCCCGACGTGCGGCAATTGCCGCCGGCTTGCAGCGCCCGAGGGCGCGCAGACAAACGCCTTGGGTCGAGCCCGAGCAGCTTCGCCGCGTGGTCAACTGGGCCGACGCCGTCCCAAGACCGCACCAGCAACCCGAGCCGCGCACGTCAGCAAGCGGCCCAAGGCAAGAAACCAAGGTTTCTCGGGCAACCGCTCCCTCACGGTCGCGGCTCGGATCGGGTCTTAGGGCAGCCTCATGTGTCCGTCTTGCGGCCCGGCTGGCAACAGCCCGGCTCTGACGTGGCGCTGGCTTCGTCAACAGCGCCGGGAAATCCGAGCCCGGTCTCTCCCGGGTCCTATGTTCATGCAACAGCCTCCTGGCGAAGCGGTTGCGCCGAAACGCCCCACACCCGTCTTCGCCTCCCCCGCTATCATGTTGCGATGCACGCAGCCTCGACGGGGGGCCCAGGCGGCCCGGCAGACCTCTTGCCGCTCTCAACCGTGCCGGCCGTTTTCGGTGCAGCCTGCGCCGAGCAGGCCGGCCGCCACGCCGCCGCCGCACGGTTCCGCCGCGTGTTGCTCGTCTCCGACCCCGGCGTCGTGGCCGCCGGTCACGCCGGACGCGTCGCCGAAGCCTTGCGCGCCGAGGGCCTGCACGTCGCGATCTTCGACCGCGTCCGCGAGAACCCAACCACCGCGCACGTCGCCGACGGCCTCGCCGCCGCGCAGGCCGAACGCTGCGACGCCCTGGTCGCCGTCGGCGGCGGCAGCGCCATGGACTGCGCCAAGGGCGTGAATCTCCTGCTGGCCAACGGCGGCCAGATCAGCGACTACCGCGGCGATCCATCCGCCGACACCCTGCAACACCGCAAACCCCTTCTGCCGCTCATCTGCGTTCCCACCACGGCCGGCACCGGAAGCGAGGCCCAGTCGTTCGCGCTCATCAGCGACGCGGTCACCAGCGTGAAAATGGCCTGCGGCGATCGCCGACCGCCCGGCGTCGGCCTGCGGCCGGTCCTGGCCGTGCTCGACCCGGACCTGACGCGCAGCGTGCCCCCGGCCGTGCGCTCCGCGGCCGGCATCGACGCCGTCGCCCACGCGGTCGAGACCTCGGCCAGCCGAGCGCGCTGCGCCGAATCGCGCCGCCTCTCGCGCGCCGCGTGGGAGCGGCTGGAGCCGGCGCTGCCGCGCGTGATGCGCGACGCCGGCGACGACGACGCGCGCGCCGACATGCTCCTCGGCGCACACCTGGCCGGGGCCGCCATCGAGCGCTCGATGCTCGGCGCCGCCCACGCCTGCGCGAATCCGTTGACCGCGCACTTCGGCGTCACTCACGGCGTCGCCGTAGGCATCCTCCTGCCGCACGTCGTGCGCTTCAACGCCGCCGGTCCGCCCGCCGATGAATGCGACGCCGCGCATCCCTACGCCGATCTCGATGCCGATGCCGACCGGCTCGCGCACCGCCTCGAAGCGCTGCTCGACGCCGCGCGCCTCCCGCGGCGCCTGCGCGACGCCGGCGTGCCGGCCGAGGCCCTGCCCCGCCTCGCGGCCGAAGCCGCGGCGCAATGGACCGCCGGCTTCAACCCGCGAAGCGCCGGCCCCGCCGAATTGCTCACGGTGCTTCAGAAGGCGTGGTGATTCGTTCAGGCGTGCGCGGCGACGGCCGCGGCTGCCACCGGCGGCGCAGCCGGCGCCAGCGCCAGCATCCGATCGAGCGCCACGCGCGCCCAGCGCGCCGTGTCGTCGTCCACTTGAATGCGGTTCACCACGCGCCCCTCCGCGAGGTTCTCCAGCGCCCAGTACAGGTGCCGCAGGTCGATGCGATACATCGTCGTGCACAAACACTGGATCGTCGCCAGCGACCGCACATGCTTGTCCGCGTGCTCCTTCCCCAGCCGCCGCACCAGGTGGACCTCTGTGCCGACCGCCCAGTACGACCCCGCCGGCGCCGCCCGTACCGTGCGGATGATGAAGTCCGTGCTTCCCACCAGGTCTGCCGCCTGGCAAACCTCCCAGGAGCATTCCGGATGCACCAGCACGGTGTACGGCTCCGGCAGCGACCGCACCGCCCGCACCTGCTGCGCCGTGAAGAGCTGGTGCACCGAGCAGTGCCCCTTCCACAGGATGATCTGCGCCTCACGGATCATCTCCGGCCGCAGGCCGCCCTCCGGCTGGTTCGGATCCCACACCACCATCCGCTCCAGCGGCCACCCGAGACCGTACGCCGTGTTGCGGCCCAGGTGCTGATCCGGCAGGAACAGCACCTTGTGCCCGTCTTCCGCGTTGGCCCAGCCGTTCGGCCCCGGCCGCGCCCCGCGCAGCGCCCACTCCAGCACCTGCCGCGCGTTCGAGCTCGTGCAGCACGCCCCGTCGTGCCGCCCCACGAACGCCTTCACCGCCGCCGAGCTGTTCACGTACGTGATCGGCGTGATCGCCTGCCCCGCGCTTTCACACAGCATCGGCCACGCCGCCTCCAGCTGGTCGATGTGCGCCATGTCCGCCATGCTGCACCCCGCCGACAGGTCCGGCAGGATCACCGCCTGCTCCGCGCTCGTCAGGATGTCCGCCGACTCCGCCATGAAGTGCACGCCGCAGAACACGATGTACTCCGCCTGCTTCTGCGCCGCGGCGATCTGGCTCAGCTTCAGGCTGTCGCCGGTGAAGTCGGCGAACTGGATCACCTCGTCCTGCTGGTAGTGGTGCCCGAGAATCACCAGGCGCCGACCCAGCGCCCGCTTGAGCTCCCGGATCCCCTGCTCGAGCTCGGCTTGCGACAGCGACGTGTACCGCGGCGGCAATGGGGCCTGAAACAGCATGGAACTCCGCTTCCCTTCGTGATACAGGATCGTACGCCCCGCCGCTGCCTTTTCCAATGCCCGCAAATGCCGCGACCCGGCACGGCCGACGCCGTGTCGGGTCTGCGAGACGCCGCCAGATCGCAACTTTGCCCGGTCCCGGTTGCCCGGTCCCAGGTGCCCTGCCCGGTTGCTCGGTCCCGTGCGCAGCGCCTCAGCCCGCGGGGCGTCGGCCCGCGTCCTCGTGCGCGATCCCCAGGATCAACGCGACGCCGACGCCCACGACCGTCAGCACCGTCTCCTCGCTCAGCGCCAGGCCCGCCTGCGCCGCCCACGCGGCCACGATCGTCGCCACCGCCACCTGCACCTTCCGGCTGCGCAACGGCCACAGCCAGCGCGCCCAGCCCGAAGCTGGGACGGTCTCGTTGCTCATCCTGCACCCCCAAGATCACCAAGTCCGCGTCACCGCTCGCCCAGCGCCTCCCCCGCGCGCGCCGCCAGCGCCTGCTTGGCCCGGTCCGCTCGTGCCTCGATCTGCTTGATCAGCAGATCCACCGATGACTGCCCCGCGTACAGCTTCGCGTCCACGCCCACCAGCCGCAGCGCTGCCGCCCGCTCATGCTGGATCGCCCAGAACTCGATCAGGTCGCGATCGTTCCACACCGCGCTCAGCTCCGCGGCCCGCTGCTCCGCCGAGCCCGCCGCCTCCAGCCGCCGCTGCGCCTCGCGGAACAGCAGGACCCGCAGCGCCTCGTGCTGCCGCGAAAATACCGCTTCTTCGATCTCGTTCGCCCGCCGCTGGCTCTCCAGCGCCAACCGGGTCGACTCGCCAGTGCATCCGCTGGCCGCCATCACTCCCGCCGCCAGCGCCGTCAGCCGCCGCACCCTCCTCCCACCGCGCCTCATGCCCGCACCATCGACAGCAGCCGCACCGCCGCCACGAACCCGTCCACCCAGCGCTCCGCCGCGATCGCCTCGCTCATCCGCTGCGCCGCCGCACGCAGCTCCTCGTGTGAAACCCACCCCCCGCTTGGCGCGCTGCGGTCCAGCTCCGCCGACGCGTAGTCCTTCACCGCCGGCGTCTGCGCCTGCCGCACGCGCTCCCCCTCCATCAGCAGCGCGTCGATCACGTGCCGCGCCGCACCCACGAACGCCCGCACCGTCGGAAGGTCAAGCTGCTCCGCGATCCGCTTCAAATCCATTGCTTCCTCCTGTGTCCAGGACCGCCGCGCACAATCCGTCGCGCTCAACCGCGCGGCGCCAGCCGCTCCAACTGCTGCGTCAGCCGGCTCAGCCACTCCGTCTGAAAGCCGCGCTGCGAACGCAGCTCTTCGCGAAGCGCCGCCAGCGCATCCGTGTTCGCCCGTACCACGTCGATGAGCTGCCGGCTCACGTCCGCCGTCCGCCGCGCGTACTCCACCGCGTCGCGCGCCTGCTGCCCGCCCTTCGTCCGCTCCTGTCGCTCGAACCACCACATCACGAACAGCAGTCCCGAAACGCCCAGCGACGGCAATTGCGCAAGCACGCCCTCCATCATCCGTCCACCACCTCGTACCAGATCATCACGCCGTGCCCACGCTGCGGCCCCGCCAGGGAGCTCGTCAACCCCAACCCCTTGCCCGTCCCCGTCGCCAGGCCGCCGTCGCGCCCGCTGCGGACGTCCACCGAGCCGTACGCGCCCAGGTACAGCGGCGGCGTCAGGTCCGCCTGGCCCGCCCCGCCCGGGTCCGAAATCAGCTTCAGAAAGCCTGGCGTCTCCAGCGACCCCTGCATGCGCACGACCAGCAGCCGCTTGCCCGGAACGCCCGCCACCAGCTCGACACTCGTCTGGTTGCCCGTATAGCTGCCCACGAACAGCGTCATCGTCCCCCTCCTCACTACACCAGCTCATACCACAGCATCAGCCCCATCTTCACCCCCGGATTCGTCGACGCGCTCGCCAGCCCCAGCGCCTTGCCCACGGTCGCTGCCAACGCTCCATCCCGCGCACCGACCAGCTCCATTGGCTTCCCCGCCGCCACGTAGAGCCGCGCGCTCACCGCCGTCCCTCCCCCGATCGGGTCCGACAGCAATTGCACATAACCCGCCGAGTCGCACGCGACGAGCAAGCGCAGCACCCGGATACGCCGCCCCGCCGTCGCAGGCACCAGCTCGACTGTCCCCGGGTCGCTTGTGTACTGATACGTCCCCAGTGTCACCCAACCCCCCTCCCCCAATCCGAACCCCAAGCGCCAGCGCCGGGGCCCCCCGCCGGCGTCACAGCCCCTCCAGCTCCTCCGCCGTGAATCGCCTCGGCTGCGCCCTGTAATGCGGCCCGTCGTCCCGCGCCCTGCGCGACGCCGGCGGCGCCGCGGCCGGCAGCGACAACCGCCCGTCCGCAACCATCTCGAACCACCTTAACGACTCCTCGTGCAGCGCCCGCAACCGCTCCGGTACGTCGCTGACGAACGGCGACGATTTCCACGCCAGCCACTCCGCCACGTCGAGCACGCGCGCCGTCAGCATCGTTCCCAGCTCCGGGTGCGCAACCAGGTCGATCGGTGTCGCGTAGCGCGCCGCCAAGTATCCGTCCGCCACCGCCTCCGCCTCGTCCACGATCTGCTGTCCGACCGCCGCGTCCGCCGTCGCACCGTTCACGCGATCCGTGAGCCGCGCGTACAGCGTCGCCCCCAGCCGCGCCTCAAGCTGCGCTGTCGTGATGTAGCTCATCTGCGCACCTTCTCTAGAACCGGCGCCGGGGGAGCCGGCCGCGCACGCGGAACGCCCGCGGTCCGAATCCCCCCCGGCTCTCCGGGCTCCCCCGCTAGGTCAGCGTCACCAGCGCAGCATCCTGCCAGAAGCCGTAGCCGGCCTCGTGAATCGCCTTCACGCCGTACTGGTGCTGGTTCTCATTCGCCTCCAGCTCGCTGCCTTCCGCCAGGATCTGGAGCTGCACCGGCAGCTCCTCCTGGAAAATGAACGGCCGCGCCTCGCCGTCCGTGCGGAACACCGCGAACTTGTCCGTCCACGTCAGCCGCGGATTCGCCACCCAGCTCACGCCGAACGGCTCCTTGCCCGCCAGCGGATTGCTCGACGAGTCGATCAGGTTGCTCGACAACGCCACCAACGTCTGCGGCAGGAACGACATCGGCACCATCACCATGAACTCGCGCGCCGACTCGTTCATCGGCTCGCCCTGGTCGTCGCGCTGCGACAGAATCTGCGCGATCCCCCGCACGATCGCACCGTACATCTCCGCGTCCGTCGGCGCCGTCGGCGTCCCCGCGTCGTACGTCACGCTGTTGCTCTGCGTGCCCGAGTCGCCCTCGCTGTGGCTCGTCGAGAAAAACGGCGCCCCGTCGTACGCCAGCCCGCTCGCCCCGCCCTCGATCAGCTCGCTCAGCAGCTTGTTCGGGTGCGTCGCGACCCGCCGAGCCATCTCGTTCACCCGAACCATGATCTGCCCGGACTTGTCACGCCGCTGCTCGTCCGCGTCGATCCGGATCGTCGACTCCCACACCTTGTTCACGATCGTCACGCCCTGCGATCGCAGCGGCCGAATCTGCCGGCCGCCCTTCCACTCCCGCACCTGCGGTACCATCCCCAGCCAGCGGTACGTCTCCGATTCCTGGCTGCTCGCGAATCGCATCGCCAGCCGCGTCCACCACGCGCTCTGCGCGAACTCCTCCAGCCGCCGATAGAACCGCCCGATCACGGCCCGGCTCGTCAACCCCGTGTCTATCACCACGCTCATGCTTCATCCTCCCGCGACGACCGACCCCAGCGTCCGCCGTCCCTTCCCCTGCCGCCGACCTCCGAGTCGGCCGCTGAATTCAACTCGCGACTCCCAACTCGCTACGCGCCGCCCCTTACGCAATGTCCCGGCTCAGCACGATCCACTCCGTCCCCGTGCACACCAGGTGCGCCACGTCATACTGCGCGTCGATCGTCGCCAGCGTCGCCGATCCGTCGATCGTCTCCGCCCCGTTCCCGTCCAGCGTCACCGCCGCCGCCGCCGCGCTCGTCTTCACCACCCGGATCCAGCCCCCCGCCCGAACCGACGCCACCGGCGGCAACGTCAGCGTCCGCGCCGTGCTGTTCGCGATCAGCAGCACCCGGTTCACCTGATCCAGCGTCAGCGTCGCGCTCGCGTCCGCAAGCGCCACGATCTCCTCGTTCTCCAGCGACCCGCTCAACTGAAGCACCGGCTCGCAACGCACCCGCGCCGTGTTAGCCCCCTCCACCGCCACGACGCGCCCGATCCGGCTGTTGCTCGTCGGCGAAAGCGTCAGCGTGCCGTCGTCGCTCGCGTACACGTCCTTGCCGATGTCCCCTTGCGCCACCCCGCTCAACGCGTGCACGATGTCGATCGACTGGTGCAGCCGCACCGTCACCCCGCCCGCCGTGTGACCCAAGATCGTGTTGTCCGCCTGGTCGTACGCCAGCCCCAGAAACTCGTCCCCCGCGACCAGCCCCCGCGCATACCCCGTCGCGCGGTTGCGCCCTACGAACGCCCCCTTGTAGATCCGGATGTTGTCGTCGATCGGCAGATCGATCAGTTCCTGCGACGCGTAGAACTTCACGTCGCGATTCGCGCTCAATGCCATGCCTTCCTCCCCAAAAAAACGTCCACGGCCCGCTGCTCCCTTACCCCCGCGCTCCTTACCCGCCCGCCGCGCGCCGCACGCGCCCGCTCGCCACCGCCCGCTCGTACGCCTCCAGGTCCGCTGGCTCGATCCCCCACCGCCGGTGCAGCTCCACCTCCCGCGCCGCCGTCCCGTCCAGCCCTTCCACGCGCCGCACCTGCCCGCGCGCATCCAGCCGCATCACCCGCCCCGGTGCCAGCAGCACCGGCGCCCGTGACAGCCGCTCCTCCGCCCGCCCTGCGTCCTCCAGGAAATCCTCCCGCCAGTCCATGCTCGTGCTGTCCACGATCTTGCCCTGCCGCATCCCTCGCTCCACGAACGCGTCCGCCGCTTGCAGCGCCAGCCGGCGCTTCAGCATCGCGATCTCCTCCTCCGCCGCCTCGAGCTCGCGTCGCCACGCCGCCGGCGTCACCGCCGCCCACTGCGCATCGCCGCCCCCTTCTGCCTCGCGCCCGCTGGCCGCCACCGCCCCGGGCGCATCGCCATTCCCATCTCCCGACATCCCAGCCTTCCCGCGACCCCTCGCCGCCAACGCCTGCACGCCGTGCATCGCCGGATCGTTCGTCAACGCCACCGGCCCCAGCGCCGCAACGTCCGTCTGCTCCACGTCCGTCCAGAAGATCACCGGCGAGAAGTACCGGTATTCGCCGCTGCGCAGCAGCTCCACCGCCCGCTCCGTCCACGCCACTTCCGCCGCCCAGAGCCCGTCGTCACGCACCTCCAGCCGGCCGATCCAACCCGCCGCCGGCCGAAGCCCGTCGCTCCGCGTGTTGAACCCGTCAAACGTCTGGTGCTCGTAATCGATCGCCAGCTTCCGGCCCATCCGCCGGAACCACGCCGCCGCCGACTCCGCGTGCCGGCGCGTGAACACGAAGCTGCCACCCGCCACGGCACGCTCCACCGACACCTCGCCGAACGGGATCAGCAGAAACTCGCTCACCGGCTCCCCCCGCGCCGTCGACAACGCCGCCCGGCACAGCCGGCTCGCCGGCTGACACCCCCTACCAACACTCACCCGCTCCACCGCGCTTCCCCCCGCACTACGCACGCGCCCTTCCGTCTCTCGTTCGCCTCGACGCGCCCCCGCCCCGTCGTGCATGCCCAATGCGCTTGCGCGCTCCGGTTGCCCCTGCCTCTCAGGCCGCCGAGTGCCGGCTCCGCTTCTCTTGCTCACCTTCGCCTCCTTCGTTCTTCTCCGCGCCGCGCCCGACGACGCCTTCCGCCCCCGCGCCGCGACGAACCCGACGCCGCCGCATGACCTCGATGTTCCCCTTCTCGTTCCGGATGCCCGTCGACCGAAACCCCAGCGAACGATAGAACCCCCGCGGATCGCCCGTGCTCATGTCCAGCTTCGCCCGGACCTCGCGCGCCCCGCTGTGCTCCACCAGCGCGCGACCTATCCCAAGCCCTCGATACGCCGGATGCACCAGCGCATTCACCAGCCGCGTGTTCGCCGTCAGGATCGCCACTCCCACCAGCACCGAGTCGATCTCCGCGATCAACACCCGGTGGTGCGTCCCCACCAGAATCTCAGAAAGCTGTCCGCGACGCAGGAAATAGTCCCGCCGCAACACCGTGTCGAAGAAAAACAGCAGCGGAGCCTCGTCCTCCGGTCCCGCCGCCCTCACCCGCAGAGCCGCCGGCTCGCCCCCACCGTCCCCCGCCGGCGCCCTCGTTCCCTTCCCCTTCTCATCACTCACGACGCCACCCGCCCTTCCAGCACCGGCTCCCCCGTCAGCGGCTCCGGAATCCCAAGCACGCGGTGCACCCACCTCCGCGGCGCGCGCACCCCCAGCTCATTCACCGCCACCGCCAGCGTCGCCGCCAGGCTCCGAGTGTCCACAGACTCCACCAGCGCCCGCCGGAACCGCGGCCACGGTACACCGTCCCCGAATCGCGACTGCACCAGCGGCCGAAGCAGCCCACGCTCCAACGACCGCGCCTCGTCCCTGATATCCGCCACCAGCAGGTCTTCACGCACACGGTCATGAATCTCCGCCGCCGCACGCGATCCCGACGTCTGAACATCCGTCGTCAGGTGCTGACCCAGCCACTGGATCGTCACCTCCGTGTTGCAGTAACGCTGCAACGGCCCATACGGCTTGTCCCCGCCCCGAGACTCGATGAACTTCAGCTCTACGCTCTTGCTCACCGCTGCTACTGCGTCCGTACCCAGCGCCTCCAGCATCTTCAACAACGCCCGCTTGTCCGCGTCCGGCGTCCCCGGCTCGAACTGCGCCACCCGCACTGGCATCCCCGCCGCCTGCGAGTACACCAGCCAGTCCTTCAGGCTCAGGTTCTGCGCCAGGTACAGCAGCACGCTCCCGCGTAGCAGCCCACCCCCGAATGGCCGCCCCGGCGTCGCCCGCGGCTGATGCACCACCCACTTGCCCGGCTGTTCGTCCAGCGCCACACCCAGCGACGGCTCTTCTTCCGTTCGCACGCGCAGCCGCCACGGCTCCTGCGGATCGCTGATCAACCTCCCGTGCGGCACCGGTACGATGTCCGCCAGCCGGCCCGCTTCCCATACCAGCTCCGCCACCGCCAGCCCGTACCCCACCGCGCTCGACAGGTGCTCCAGCACTTCCCCGAACCGCTCCAGTTCGTGCAGCGCCTGCCGCGCGTAGTCCGCCGCCTCTTCCGCTCGCCGGCCTCGCGCCGCGTCACCGGCCGGCGTCGGCCCCGCCACAACGTCCCACTCCAGCCCCGTCAACGCCAGCCGCCGCGTCGCCTCCACCGCCGCCAGCCGCGGCCATTTCTGCAACATCTCGCTGAACAGCTCGAACTGCACCTGCGGCGAACCGCTGTCCGCCGCGTGCAGCAGCGCCAGCGCCTTCGACGGCGTCAGCCCCACGCTCGGATGCGCATGCACGCTGTCCTCGTGCCATGGCCGCACGACACGCCCAACTGCCCGGCGCTCACGCCGCTTCGCGCCGAGCAGCGATCCCAGCGCCCTGAGCACCTGCGCCATGGCACCGTCCTGTCGCGCCTGTTGCCGCTCCACGCTCAACCCTCCCCGGCCCCCCCCGCGCGCCGCCCGCCGAACTCCGGCCCGCGCCACGCGCTCACCTCAAGCATAGCATGGAATTACAGAAAGTCTAGAATATCAAGATCGCCGCCGTCGCCCTCGGCTCCCCCACGCCCGTCGATGACCCGCCAGCCTCTCCCTCAAACCCAGCCGGGCTCCCCGCCCTCCCCCACGCCTCATTCGTGCGAACCCGGTCTCACCGGCTCCCAGCATTCACCGCAATCGCTCCCGGCCGCCCCGCACTCCGCCGCCCCACCAACGTCCTAATACCTCCACCCGCCTCTCACTCACCCCAAAAACCGGTTACCCTCCCTGCCGCGCCCTTTTCTTTCTCGCAGGCGGTTGAATACCGTGGACCACCCGAACGTCCATTCGTTGGAGCACGACCTTGTGCCGGCCGCGGCGGCCGGCGACCGCGAAGCCCGACGCGAACTCTTCGAGCGCTTTCGCGGTCCCGCTTATCAGGTCGCGCTACGCGTCACCGGACGTCATGAGGACGCGCTCGATGTCGTTCAGGACAGCTTCATCAAGGCCTTCGATGCGCTCGCCGTCTTTCAGCGCGACGCCTCTTTCAAGACCTGGCTCCTTCGTATCGTCAGCAATCGCGCCCTCGACGTCCTCCGCGCCCGAAGGGTACGCCTCGCCGCCTCCCTCGACGCCGGCCCCGACGACCACGCAACGACGCCTACGCCCGTCGACCGCGGCGCTCCCGCGCCAGGCGATCGAATCGAAAACGCCGAACTCGCCGAGCGACTCGCCAGCGCCGTCGAGGCGCTCCCACCCGACCAACGCGCTGTCTTCGCCTTGTACGCGACCGGCGAGCTTACCTACGGCGAGATTGCCGAGACCCTCGGCGTGCCGATTGGAACGGTGATGAGCCGCCTGTACCACGCGCGGCTCCGACTGAAGGAGCGTTTGAAGGACCTGGAAACCCCGGCCTGAACCGGAAGGCTGTCGAACATGAACGCCCGCAACGAACTCGAGCGCCTCCTCACCCTCGTCGAGTACGGCCGCCTCGATCAGCTCGCGCCCGCGCAGATCGCCGAGATCGAGCGCCTGCTCAACCACGACCCGGCCCTGGCAGAGCGCCTCGCCGGACGCATTCCCCCCCTCGACCGCGCCGCCCGCCTCGCGCCTCAGCCTTCCGATGACGAGTGGCAGCGCGTCTGGAACAACATCGCCAACGCTGCGGCAAAGGCCCCTGCCGGCACTCCCGCCGGCGCGAGAACCGGCGCTGCCGCCGCAGTCCCGCCTCCTACCCACTCGCTGGTCAACCTCTGGCGCAGCGCCGCCGCCCTCGCGGCCTGCATCATCCTCGTGATCACCTGGCGGGCCCTCGGCCCCTCCCTCCCCGGCGGCCAGGTCCGCCCTGCCCTCAACGCGCAGATCGACAGCCTCCAGGTCTTCGGCGACCGCACCGGTATCATCGTCAGCGCCGGAGACGGCGAGGCCTTTCCTGTAATCTGGGTCATGGACAACGAAGGAGTCTGAGCATGTTCCGCGCCACACCCGCCGCTCGGGTCGCCTTCTTCGGCCTCACCCTCGCCGGACTCGCCGCCGGCGCGCCGTCCGCCCTCGCGCAGGACGTCGAGGTCACCGTCCTCGCCATCCGCGCAACCAAGAGCAACAACGACGTCTCCCCCGAGCTCCGCGACATCGCCGCCCAGCTCAGGAAGCAGTTTCAATACACCGGGTTCAAGCTCGAACAACGCCGGGCTGGCCGCACGGCCCTCGAAAAGGTCCACACCGCCACGCTCATTGGCCCCTATTCCGCCGAGATCACGCCCACCGCCGCCTCCGAACGCACCGTCCAGCTCAAGTGCCAACTCCTGCGCCGTGATGCCGACGGAAAGAAAACCGCTGTCCTCCGGTCAACCGTTACCGTCGAAAAGGGCCGCTACCAGCTCTTCGGCGGACCCAGCCTCGGTGATGGCGACGTGCTGATCATGGCCGTCACGGGTAAGTAACACGCCCGCCCTTCAGCAGGGCCCGGTTGTCTCGAGCGCCGTCATCAGAAGGGGCCTACCCCGGTCCCAGCGCCGACGAGCCCCCTGGCTCCGCCGCACCCCACATGCGCTTCCGCACCTCGGCCCCAACGCGCTCCAGCAAGTGCCCCCGGTCCGCCTCTGTCAACGCCCGAAAACGCGCATAACCTGACACCTGCTCCGCCGCCAGCTCCTCGGCGAAACGCCCGCTCCTGATCTCCTCCAGGATCCGCCGCATCTCCTCCCGCGCCTGCGCGTTCACCACCCGCGGCCCGCGCGTCAGGTCGCCGTACCGCGCCGTGTTCGAAATCCGCTCCCGCATGTACGTCAACCCCCCGTCGTGCAGCAGCTCCGCCAGCAGCGCCACCTCGTGACAGCACTCGAAGTACGCCAGCTCGGCCGGATACCCCGCCTCCACCAGCGTCTCGAACGCCGCCTTGATCAGCGACGTCAATCCGCCGCACAGCACCACCTGCTCCCCGAACAGGTCCGTCTCAGTTTCGTCTGCGAACGTCGTCTCGTAGATCGCCGACCGACCCGCGCCAATGCCCACCGCCCACGCCAGCGCCGTCGACCTTGCCCTGCCGCTCGCGTCCTGACCCACCGCCACCAGCGCCGCCACCCCACGCCCAACCAGGAACTCTCTTCGCACCGCCCGGCCTTGCGCCTTCGGTGCCACCATGATCACATCCACTGTCCCCGGAACCGCGATCCGGTTGAATCGCACCGCGAACCCATGCAGAAATCCCAGCGACTGGCCCGCCCTTAGCCGCGGCCGAATCTCTCGCTCATACACCTCCGGTATCGCCTCGTCCGGCAACCCCAGGATCAGCACGTCTGCGCTTGCCGCCGCCTGACCAACCGACATCGGCGCGAAGCGGTCCAGCGTCGCCGCCGCGTGCCGGGGCGATCCCTCCCGCTGCCCAATAACCACGTTAACCCCGCTGTCACGAAGGTTTAACGCGTGTGCCTGACCCTGGGCGCCATAGCCGATCACCGCCACGGTCCGACCGTCCAGGGCCCGCAGCGCCTCGTCGTCCACCGTGACCGCTCGCAATCGTCCCGCCCGTGACACCGGTCGCTCCTTGCCGCCCCTTCGGCTCGTCCAACATCTCGCCAGCGCCGGAGTCTACCGACACCCTCGGAAATCGTCGAAGCCCCAGCTCCGGGCGCGATTCCAGTTTTTCTCGCAAACTATACTTGCACAATGATATCTTTGTGATATACTCCGCTGCATGGCAACCTGGAGAACATCCATGCAAACGCGCGAAGTCCCGGTGCGAAGCGCCAACGGCTGGCCCATCCTCGGTCTCATGTTCCTGGCCGCCTTGGCCCTCGGTTACGCCCTCTATCTCCTCCTAACCACCCACTTCTCCCAGGGAAAGAGCAATGTCACCTTCTCTGGCTGGTCCTTGCTCATCCTGTGGATCCTCGCCACCATCGTCTGGGCCGTTTGCTGGAACGGCTTTTACACCCTCCAGCCCAACCAGGCCGCCGTGCTTGTCCTCTTCGGAAAATACACCGGCAGCGACCGCGTGAGCGGCTTCCGCTACGCCAATCCGCTCCTCACCAAGATCAAGGTCTCACTCCGCGCCCGAAACCTCAACATGGAAACCATCAAGGTCAACGATCAGCGCGGAAACCCCATCGAGATCGCCGCCGTCGTCGTCTGGCGCGTCGACGATAGCGCTCAGGCCACCTTCGACGTCGACAACTTCGAGCATTACGTCTCCGTCCAGAGCGAAGCCGCCCTCCGTCACATGGCCAGCGGATACCCCTACGACGCTCCCGAAGACGCCGGCGTCCTCTCGCTCCGCGGCAGCATGGACGAGGTCTCCGCCGCTCTGCTCAACGAGCTTCAGCAACGCGTCGCCCGCGCCGGTGTTAACGTCGAGGAGGCCCGCCTCAGCCACCTCGCCTACGCACCCGAGATCGCTGGCGCCATGCTCCAGCGCCAACAGGCCGAGGCCATCGTCGCCGCTCGAACTCGCATCGTCGACGGCGCCGTCGGCATCGTCGAAATGGCCCTCTCAAAGCTCGAACAGCACGAAATGCTGCGCCTCGATGAGGAAAAGAAAGCCGCTATGGTCAACAACCTGCTCGTTGTGCTCTGTGGCGACAAGACGGCCCAGCCCGTCGTCCACACCGGCACCCTCTACACCTGACGTACCCGCGCTGCCCGCGCCCGGCCGGTTCGCCGCATTCGGCCGGGCGCGCCGCCGCGCTCCCCGAGGTCGCCGTGGCCGATCGAAAGTCATTCCTCGTCCGCCTGCCTGCGGACCTCCTCGATGAGCTCAACCGCTGGGCCAGGGACGAGCTGCGCAGCCTCAACGCCCAGATCGAGTACCTCCTGCGCGATGCCGTCCGCAAACGCCGCTCCAGCCACGACCGCTCCCAAGCCGACGGCCAGCCACCGGATCGCACCGATGCGTAACGACGCCCTGAATGCACGCGAACGCCCCCCGGCGCTCAATACACAAAACCCCCCCGTTTGTAACAGCCATCTTCCGATCCTTCAGTTATCCTCTCCTGTGTGCGGCCGCGCTGCGCTCTCCGCCCGTCCGCACGCCACGGGGCTTCTTCATGCGCGCCGCTGTCATCACCGCATTCGTCGTCGCCATTCCCCTGCTCTTTGCGCTCGTGGCGACTCGCTCCGGCCCCTCCGGCTTTCTCCTTCTGACAGCCGCCGGCGGCGTCGCCGCCGTCGTCGTTATCGCTTCGCTTTCCCGCGGCGCCCGGCGGACTTGCCCGCAATGCGGCCGGCCAAACCCGCCCAACGCCCTGTTCTGCGCCCAGTGCGGACGCCCCTTGAGTTGACCGCGCTAAACAACGCAGCCTGAGTCCGTTTGAGGAGATGCAACATGCGACGCCCCGGCGATCCACCCACCTACCCCGCCGCGCCTGGCCTCCCGCGCCTTTCGCCCGCCGTCGCGCTGGTGCTCCTCGTTCCAGCGCTGCTGCTCCTCGCCGGCGCCTATGTCTGGTTCGTCCAACGCATCGAAGTCCCCGCCGGCAAGGTCCTCGTCCTCGTAAACCGCACCGGCGCTGAACTCAAGACCGAAGCCGGAGAGCAGGTCGTCCTGCACCCCGCTCTGCTTGCGAAGCTCGGCGAACCCGAGGGCTCAAAACGCTACAAGGGCATCGTCTACGACGTCCTCGCCGAGGGCCGCTACTTCTACGACCCCTTCTTCTGGCGACGCGAAGTCGTCGACGCCGTCGTCATCGAGCAAGGGGAGATCGGAATCCTCATCCGCCGCTACGGCGATCCCCTGCCCCCCGGAAAGGTCGTCGCCACCGAGCCGCACGAGCGCGGACCCCTCGCCGATGTCCTCACCCCCGCGCGCTACAACCTGAACCCCTACGCCTACCACGTCGTTCGTGTGAAGCCGACCTACGTCTCCGAGGGCCACATCGGCGTGCAGACCCTCTTCTCCGGCGCCGACCCCGTAAACCCTAACCGCTACGTCGTCAACGACGGCGAACGCGGCGTCCAGGCCGAGGTCCTGCCCCCGGGTATGTACTACAACAACCCCTTCGTCCGCCGTATCGTCGAGATCGACGTCCGCAGTCACACCATCGACCTCGTCGACCGCGACGCCATCCACTTCCCATCCAACGACAGCTTCGACATCCTCCTCGAGGGCACCGTCGAGTACGCCATCCGCCAGGACAAGGCCCCCTACGTCATGATGGCCATCGGCGATCACAACGACATCAAAGAGAAGATCATCATGCCCTACGCCAAGTCCTTCTCACGCATCGAGGGCAGCAAGCTCGCCGCTCGCGAGTTCATCTCCGGCGAAGCCCGCACCGCCTTCCAGCAACGCGTCTTCGAAGGCCTTCGACAGCAGTGCTACGCCCAGGGCATCGAGATTCGCGCCGTCCTCTTCCGCCGCATCGAGCCCCCAAAGGCCATCGCCGGACCCATCTCCGATCGCCAGGTCGCCGAACAGCAGGTCCGTCAGTACGAGAACGAGATCACCCTCGCCCGCTCCCAGGCGCGCCTCGTCGAGCAGGAAGAGCTCCAGAAACAGAACCAGGAGACCGGCCTCGCCCGCCGCGACGTCGTCACCATGCTCATGGAGGCCCAGCAGGCAAAGACCGTCGCACTCCTAAACGCCCGCCAGAAGCTCGAGGTAGCCCGCCTCGAGCTCGAGGCCGCAACCGAAAACGCCGCCGCACTCCGCGCCCGCGGCCAGGCCGACGCTGAGGTCGCGCGCCTTGCTTACGCCGCCGAGGCCAGACCTCTCGCCGACGCCGTCTCCGCCTTCGGCGACGGCGAAACTTACGCCCAGTTCTTCTTCTTCCAGCGCCTCGCACCCGCTCTCAAGTCCGTCCTCGCCAGTACCGACGGACCCTTCGCCGACATCTTCAGGGCCCTTACACCCACAAGCGACGCTCCCGCAAAAAACACCCGCGGCACCGCCGCCCGAGCCTCAGACTGACGCCCGAAACGAGGTCTATCATGCGATTCATCACCTGGACTCTCGGCACCCTCTCGGCCCTTGTCGCCCTCGCCGCCGTCTTCGTCTGGGTTGAGTGGCGCGTTGACGTCGGCCCCGACGAGACCCTCGTCCTCATTCGCAAGACCGGCGCCCCTCTGCCCGAAGGACAGAAGATCGCCGAGGCCGGACAGAAGGGCATTCAACGCCTCGCCCTCGGACCCGGACGATACTTCTTCAACCCCTGGGTCTGGGATCACGAGCGCGTCGGCCTCATCGACATCCCCGCCGGAGACCCGAAGACCTGGCGCGACGTCTACGCCACCGGCGCCCCAGACTACAGCATCCCCGACACCGCGGGCGCCTGGCCAAAGGTCGGAATCGTCAACAGCCTCGCCGGAAAACCCGCCCCCGCCGGCGCCGAAGTCGTCGACACCGGCTTCCAGGGCATCCAGCGAAACGTCCTCACGCCCGGAACCTACCGCATCAACACCCGCGCTTACGAGGTCAAGCTCGTCGACGCTGTCGTCGTTCCCCTCGGCTGCGTCGGCGTCGTAACCTCTCAGCTCGGCGAAATGCCCGGCGTCGAAGTCGTCCGCCAGACCAGCATCGGACCCGATGGCCAGGTCATCGAAGACCAGCAACCCAAGCAGATGCAGAAGCTCGCTCAGGCCGGCCAGCGCGGCGTCCTCTCAGACGTCCTGCCCCCGGGCATCTACTACCTGAACCCCTACGTCCACAAGACCAAGATCGTCCAGGTCGGCTACAACGAAATCTCCCAGCTCCGCACAAACGACGCCGACCGCATCTCCTTCCCTTCCCGCGACGGCTTCACCATCGAGGTCGAAGTCACCGTCGTCTGGGGACGCCACCCCGAGCATGCCCCACAGATGATCAACCGCTTCGGAGAGGTCGGAAAACTCAAGGAGCTCGTCATCGGCCAGGTCCGCAGCATCTGCCGAAATCTCGGCTCCGAATACGACAGCACCGATTTCATCCGCGGCGAGAAACGCGAACTCTACCAGCGCGCCGTCACCGAAACCCTCCAGCGCGTCGCCAAGGAACGTGACATCGAGATCCTCATCGCGCTCATCCACAACATCGAAGTCCGCGGCGGTACCGCCGCCGAGGGCGAGGCCGCCGACCTCAAGCAGACCATCCAGCGCGGCTTCATCGCCCGCGAGGAAGAGCTCACCCGGCAGAAGCAGCGCGAGACCGCCAAGGTCAAGGCCGAGCTCGCAACCGCCACCGCCGACATCGAGGTCGCGCGCGAGCAGATCCACTCCGAAACCCGAAAGAAGGTCGCCGAGATCGCCGCTGAAGGAAAAAAGCAGGCTCGCGAGATCGACGCCCAGCGCGACCTCGAAGTCGCCCAGGTCGAACGCCAGATCGCCGCCCTCGACGCCGACAAGACCCGCATCCTCGGCACCGCCAAGGCCGACGTGCAGGAGCTCCTGTACCGCGCCGACGCCGACGGAAAACGCATGATGGTCCAGGCCCTGGGCACCGGACACGCCTACAACCTCTACACATTTGCCAGGGAGTTCAACCCCGACACCATCCGCCTCATCTTCGCCGGGCAGGGAACCTTCTGGACCGACCTCGCCAGGATGCAGGACGCCGCCGCCGCACAACTCTTGCAGTCCGCCGCCCCACAACCCCCGGCCGACACCCAACATCCCCCGACCCGCGCCCCGTGAAGCGCAAGCGCGGGGCCCTCCGGCGTCGACGCGCGGGATCCCCCCCCCCGATACGCGCCACAAGCCAAGCGCGGGGCCCGCCGGATAGGCGCCCCTCGCACCCAGCGCACCCACAAAGCCAGTTACTTTGGACACCCCACCCCGCCCCGCGACGGAAATCCCGTTGCCCGGCCACTTGGTATCCACCATACTGTGGCAACCGTGCTCAGGGGTCCGCCCGAGGTTTCCCGCGGGCTCCGCGCGGCCACACAGGAGCGGCAGCGGTGCCAGTTTTCCAGTACGAAGCCCTGAACTCCTCCGGCCAGGAAGTCAAGGCCGAGCTCGAGGCCCCCAGCAAGGAGGAGGCCGCCGCGAAGGTTCGCAGCCTCGGCTACTTCCTCACCAAGGACGTCGTAGAGAAATCCGGTAAGAAAAAGACCCTCGCCAAAAAGGATGCAACCGGCCAGACTCGCCGAAAAGCCGCCGGAACCGGTCTCGGATGGGTCGGAACCAAGCAACTCACTCAGTTCACGAGACAGCTCTCGACCCTCCAGGATGCCGGACTCCCCATCCTCCGCAGCATTCGAATTCTTGAGCAGCAGGCCAAGCCCGGAATGCTCAAGAACTCCCTCAAGCAGATCGGCGAAGACGTCGAAGGCGGCGCTACCCTCTCCGAGGCCATGGCACGACATCCAAAAGCCTTCAACCGCCTCTACTCCAACATGGTCGCCGCCGGCGAGGCGGGCGGCGTCCTCGACACCATCCTCCAGCGACTCGCCGACTTCCTCGAAAAAGCCCAGCGCCTCAAGAGAAAAGTCGTCGGCGCTATGATCTATCCCGCCGTCGTCATCACCATCGCCATGAGCATCACCCTGGCGATCGTCATCTTCCTCGTCCCACAGTTCCGCGACATCTTCAAGGACTTCGACGTCGACAAGCTCCCAAAAATGACCGAGATGCTCATCGCGACCTCCAACTGGCTCATCGGCGGTACGCCCCCGGGCTGGCTCATCATCCTGATGTCCCCGCTCATCATCTTCGGCATCTACAAGCTCATCCGCCAGGCCCACACCGGCCGGTTCATCGTCGACATGATCTGGCTCAAAGTCCCCATCATGGGACAAATCATGGCCAAGTCCGGCATCGCCCGCTTCTGCCGAACCCTCGGAACCCTCATTGCCGCCGGCGTCCCCATCCTCGAAGCCCTCAAAATCACCAGGGACACCACCGGAAACGAGGTCTACGCCACCATGCTCGGCAAGGTCCACGACTCCATCCGCGAAGGCGACTCCTTCGCGAACCCCTTGCGCGCCAGCAAGTGCGTCGACTCCATCGTCGTCAACATGGTTGACGTCGGCGAGGAAACCGGCGAACTCGACAAGATGCTCTACAAGATCGCCGATAACTACGACGAAGAGGTCGACACCCTCGTCGGCTCGCTCATCAGCCTGCTCGAGCCCGTCCTCGTCGTCGTCCTCGGTACCATCGTCGGTTTCATCGTGATCTCGCTCTACATGCCTATGATCTATCTGGTGCAGAACCTGACCAGCAAGTAGCCGGTCAGTTGGGTGTGTCGAGCCATTGCGTGTATCATGCGGCCCGCCGCGGCCACAACCCGACGCCCCGCCCCGGAGCCGGGCGTCGAAACTCGCGGCAACCGTGCAGCCGACCGGAAAACCCCGGTCATGAGGTGACTCCCATGAAACGAACACGGCTCGCCGGCTTCACCCTCGTCGAGCTCCTCACCGTCATCGCGGTGATCTCGCTCCTCATCGCCATTGTCATCCCGGCTATTTCCGCCGCCCGAAACACCGCCCGGGATACCGCCACCGCAAAGCAGATCTCCAGCATCGACGCCGCCTGCGAGATCTTCAGAAACGACAACGGCAACTATCCCATCTCCGGCGGACGCAACCCCTTCGAAGGCGGCCAGACCGGCTCCCCCGTCACCCAGGGCGCCCAGTGGCTCGCCATCCAGCTCCTCGGCGCCGATCAGGCCGGCTTCGTCAAGCCTACCCTCGAAAACGACTCCAACGGCGACGGCAGAATCAACTACGTCGACTGGCTCGCCTGGTACGACGTCAGCAATCCCTTCTCCTCCAAGGTCAGCCGCCTCACGCCATACGTCAGCCCCGACCCCAAAACCGTCACCTCCGCCGAGAAGCTCGCCGAGTCCACCGGCACTCAGGCCCCAATGCTCCTCCTCCAGGGCAGCAGCATCTTCCGCAACGCCTACTTGCCGATGTTCATCGACGCCCACGGCGGCCCGCTCCTCTACTACGTCGCACTGACCGACCTCAAACCGCCGCGCCCGCTTACCACCGGCAACCCGACCGCCAAGATGTACCTCGGCACCTACGATCACTCGCACAATGCCGGCCTCACCGGCAGCTCCGGCCCACACGGCGAGTTCTTCGGCCTGCCTCAGCGCGGCTGGGACTTCGCCGCCGCCAGCACCGCCCCGACCGGCCAGCCCGCGCACCCGCTCGGCCGCCTCGGCTTCGCCAACCCCGGCCAGGTGCTCGACGAGTGGCCGACCGAAGAGCCTTCCTTCGCCTCGGTCGTCCTCAACCGCCAGATCTTCGAAAGCACGCGCCAGGGAGACAAGGGCCGCCTCGTGCCCTTCAACCCCGACCGCTTCCTCCTGATCTCCGCCGGCAAGGACGGCCTCTACGGAACCAGCGACGACATCCGCAACTTCAACAAGAACTGACGCACAGGTACGGAGCGGCCCATGAGACGCCTCGTCAATCACACGCCTCGCCCGACCGCCGGCTTCACCCTGGTCGAGCTGCTGACCGTCATCGCGATCATCGCCCTGCTGATCACGATCCTCGTCCCCGCGGTCAACGCCGTCCGCGTAAACGCCCAGGTCACCGCCACCCGGTCTACCCTCGGATCCATCGACACCGCCCTCGCCGCGTTCCGCGCCGAGCAGCGCATCGGCGGCCGCCTGCCGCCTTCGGCTTCCGATCGCCCCGGCAGCCCGCCGAACAACTACAACCTCGTCGGAAACCCGTACGAGAGCCTGTTCTCTGGCAGTGGCCCAGGCGGGACGGTCCAGATCAGCGGTGCGGGCCTTCTTGTTTGGGCCCTCGCCGGTGCCGACCTTCTCGGCTCGCCCGGCTTCGCACCCGTCCGCAGCACCAGCCGCTATTGGGCCGAAGACACCAACTTCGGCAACGCGGGCGACCCGGGCGCCTACTTCATCGACAACACCACCAGCCTCCCGAAATTCGCTCGCGCTGCCCCCTTCGTCGATCTCGGGAAGGTGAAAGTCACCGCCTACAACCGCGCACGCCTAAGCTTCGACATCCCCGCCGAGGTCGAGGCCCTCCAGCGATCCTACGGCTCAACACAGGGCGAGCAGCGACTCAACGCCCGTCGCCAGTACCCCATGTTCCTCGACGGCTTCGGCTTCCCCATCCTCTACTGGCGCGCAGACCCCGCCGGCGTCGCCCTCGCCGACTTCGATCCGTCCGCCAACACCGACCCCAAACGCCGCGGTATCTATCACTACGCCGACAACGCCGACCTCCTCGGCTGGAACGCAAACGGCTCGCCGAATGCGACGCGCCCCCTCATCCTGCGCCCCACTCGCGATACGACCCCGCACAAGGCCAAGTACTTCGACTATGCCCCGCCCTACGATCCCCAGGATCACGAGACTTACAAGGGCTTCTGGCACTACGTCCGCAACGAGTCCGTGCAGTCGCGCCTCATGCCCAGCAACGCCGACTCGTACCTCCTCGTCAGCCCAGGACGCGACGGCCTCTACGGCACCGCCGACGACATCGCCAACTTCAACCACAACGGCGCCCACGTGGAAAACGACTGACCGTGACCAACCGCACCACGCACTGCCCTCGCCCGAATACCGCCCCCTGCCCAGGGTCGCAGGCTTTCGGCGCAGCCGTCGGCACGCGCCACTCGCGCGCCTTCACCATCGTCGAGCTCCTCGTCGCCATCGCCGTCATCGCCCTGCTCGTCACCCTCATCGTCAGCATCGCTACCCAGGCCCTTTCCACACAGAAAGAGGCCAACACCCGCGGCATCATGCGCGGCGTCGAGCTCGCCATCGACCAGTTCGCCCTCGAAAACCCCTTGCGCAACACCTACGACGCCGCCCGCAGCAGAACCTTCGGCCCCTTTCCGCCCTACGTCCTCGCCGGCGCGCCAACGTCCCCCGACACCGTCGCCAGCCTCCTCGAACCCGACCGCCAGGCCTTGCCCGGCTCAAACGGCACCCTCCGCGAACGACTCACACGCGACCTCGGCGGAAATCCCGCCAGCGCCGATAGCTGGGTGCGCACCGCCGACCCCGCCAATCTCAGCTCCCCCCACCGCCTCAACGACGACAACCGCGCGCTGATGGCCTACCTCGCCGCGTTCGCCCCCGCAACGCTCAACCAGGTCCCCTCCAGCGCCCTGAAGCCGCTCGCCCCCAACGACCCGGCCCTCCCCCTCGGAGAGTTCCTCAACACCAACGGCCGCGCCAATCTCAACACCGACCCGGGACACCGCCAGATCCTCGGCGTCCACGACGCCTGGGGCGTCCCGCTCGATTACTTCCTCGCGCTCCGCGTCGAGTGGTCGCCCGAAAGCGACCGCTTCCGCATCGTCGATCGCGTTCCCATGCTCCGCTCGCTCGGCATCGAACGCGAGGTCTACGACGCCCGCTTCAGCGCCAAGCCCCTTCCGGGCGACTCCAAACGCTGGATCTTCAGTCGAGAGATGGCCGGCCCGCTCGCGATCGTCGCCAACCCGGCCACCGGCCTGCTCGACCGTACGCAATCCCCTCGCAGCCGCGCCAACGGCTGGGTCCGCGCCGTCGCCATCGGCCCCGCCGACGCCGTCTACGAGGGCCGCGAAACCTACGGCTATCGCCCGGACCTCGATCCGCCGTAGCGCGACCAATAATAACCGCCGTCGCGCATGCCATTCGAATGCCGCGACGCTCGGTGACGCCGTAGAATTGCGACGGAGGCATTGTCCCGGAGTCCCGCACGTGCGCCGTATCGCCGCACCCTTGTCGCCCCCTCCGCCTTCGGCTGCCTCAGCCGAGGCAGCGGCTCCGCCGCGCGCGATGCCCCGCCGCGCCGCTGCCCACGGCTTCACCGTCACCGAGCTCCTCGTCGTCACCGCCGTCATCCTGCTCATCCTTGGCATCGGCGTGCCGGCCTTCAACAGCATGACGCGCGACGCCCGCTTCACGCAGTCCACAACCCGCCTCAGCGGCATGCTCAGTCGCGCCGCCATCACCGCCCAGGCCGACAACACCTCCACGCTCGTGCGCTTCGCCCCCGCCGAGTGGGAGCTCGACCCCAACCTCCCGGTCGGCGCCGGCGACGACGCCCGCCGCCGTCTCACCGGCCGCATGCGCGCCTCGCTCTATCGCTATCGCTCGTTCCTCGAAAACCCCTCTCAGGCCGGCCAGGCCGCCGAAGACCCAAACAACTTCCTCTACAGCGAGGTCTTCCGCCGCGCCGACGACACCGAGGAGGTCGTCCTCCCGCCAGATGTCTGGGCCGCCCCCGTCGAGGCCCTGTCCGACACCATGCGCCTCGACTCGCGGCTCCACGTGCTCAACGGCCAGTGGGGCAACCCCCAGCAGAACTTCGTGCAGTACTGGTACACCAGCAGCAATACCTTCCTCGACGCCGACGACTTCACCATCGTCTTCGACCCCGGCCGCGGACTCCGCCGCGGACAGGTCACCGGCCCGAACATGAATCGCGACGCCTACCAGCAGGCCGCCTCCGTCGACCTCACCGTCAACAACCCCGACACCTCCGTCAACAGCCGCGACGTGTCCGTCAAACGCCGCTTCTTCACCGGCGTCGTCTTCTACCAGCGCAGCGCTTTCGAGGCCTTCGGCAACGACACCACTCGCCCCACCACCGATGCCCGCCTCAACCTCCTGCTGCGCTCCGGCCAGCCGTTCTACATGGACGCCGCCGGCGGCGGACTCATCCGCGGCACCGGCCCCGGGGAGCGCACCCAATGACCACGCTGCTCATTCATCCGGCCCGCGCCCATCCGGCCCGCGCCTATCCGAGCCGCGCCCATCCGAGCCGCGCCCGCAAGGAACCGGTTGCGCCAATCCGCCTCCCGTCCCGATCCGCTCTCCCGTGCTCGCGCCGCGCCTTCTCCCTCGCCGAGATGATGATCGCCCTCGTCATCCTCGGCCTCGGCCTCCTCTTCATCGCCGCCCTCCTCCCCGTCGGCGTCGAGTACAGCCGCCAGACCACCGACCTCGCCGCCGCCGACGCCACCGTCGAGTACGCCTTCCAGTCCATCAAGCACTACGTCCGCTCCTCCAACCCCATCGCGCACATCGATGCCCCCGGCGGCCCCAGCCAGGCCTTCGCCCGCGTCGACAACCTCTTCCGTCCACGCCGCCCAGGCGCCGGCACGAACGAGCAAGCGTTCAACCTCTATCTCGCCGAAACCAGCGACTCCGTCTGGGTCGAACCACGCATCAAGGTCCGACCCCTCATCGGCGCCAACGTCGATCTCACCCCAGGCCCCGGTCGCTGGCAGCAGATCGTCGACCGCGGCGAGAGCGTCACCATTCCCGCGGCCATGCGCGGCGTCTTCAACATCGCCGTCAACTTCACGCCGCCCGGAAGCCCGCTCACCGACATCGACGTCACCGGCTGGCTCCCCGCCGCCCAGATTCCAGCGCCGTTCAACCGCAACGCCGGCCTCTTCGGCAACCCCGTCCTGCCGAGCATCGTGCGCGTCTATCCGCCCGTATCGGCGGACTCCATCCTCGAACCGGCCGGTTTCTTGAACCTGCTGCCCAACCAGCCGCCGCGCCGCGTGCTCGATTCCAATCTCAATGGCTCCGAGACCCGAAAGGCTGCCGACCGCCGCATGGTCTGGCTCGCCTTCTATCGCCGCGCCTCGAACGACCGCCTCGCCAACGCGCCTGGGCAACCCACGCGCCTCAGCCGCGGCGACCCGCTGCTCTACGAGTTCATCGTCGTCGTGCTCCGCCGAACCTCGGCCAGCCACCGCTTCCCGGTCCAGATGTTCAGCGCCACCCCCGCGCTCAACGACTTCGCCGAGCCCGCCGCACGCTTGCCCGCCGCTGGCGTTGCCTCCGACACGCTCGTTCCTGAGCCCTGGCTCGTCTCCATACCCACCGGCGCGCTCACTCCCAGCCGCGTCGCCTTCCCGCCGCCGCAGAACGCCAACGGCTACTTCATCGATCCCCGCGGGCTGCCTCCCGGGCCCTTCGCCGACCATGGCGACCGCTTCCTTACCGCCGGCTTCTCCCACCCGGCGCGCTTGCGCCTCACCGTCTCGGAGCCGATCGGCCGGCTCTTGCCGGTCAACAGCTATCTCATCCCCGCCGTCAACGACAGCGACCTCGATGGCCAGACCGGATACCCCCAGATTCGCAACGTTGGCTTCATCCCCAGCGATCCCGACGCCCTGCCGATCTACAAGGTCGTCGAACGCCCCGACGACACCACCGTCGTCCTCGAAGGCAACGGCGTCTATCCCTGGACCCTGCCGAACTCGCTCAACGCCGGCCAGCAGTGGCTCTTCTGGGTCATCCCCCCTGCCTTCACCGAACGCTACGTCGGCGGCCCCTTGAACGGCCAGCCCATCTACGAACGCCGATCGCCGATCGTCACCATCGCCCGGCGGACCTTCCGCGTCCCGGAGGTCATCCCGCAATGACCCTGCTCCGCTACAACACCCGTGACACGGGCTCCCGGACCGTCAGGTGTGGCACTGGCGCTCTGCCCCTGACACAATCCGTCCGCGCGCTCCGCCCGGCCTTCACGCTGGTCGAGATGCTCGTCGCCCTCGCCGTGCTCGTCGTCGCGCTCGCCGTCGTCACCACGGTCTTCCGCGTCACCAGCCAGACCGCGCGCCAGTCCACCGCCCTCAACGAGGTCCAGACCCTCCTCGGCACCTTCGTCGAGCGCCTCCGCGCCGACCTCGACGGCATCGACCCGGCCCAGAGCATCCTCGTCATTCACGGCCGCGCCGTACCCGCCGCTCGCTCCGACGACGACCTTGCCGGCCGGCGCTATCTGCGCTTCCTCCTCGGCGACCCGAACAAGGTGCCCGCCGCATACCAGCCCGAGTTCGACCCCGACCTCGACAGCGCCACCGACCCCGCTTTCAGCGACCCCCGCGCCGACATCCTGATGTTCTTCACCAACAACGCCCAGGCTTCCCAGGCGCCGCCAAACCCCCCGCCCGCGCTGTCCCCCGCTCAGCCCGACGTCTGGCAGCTCGGCGCACGTGGCGCCCCGCTCCTCATCAAGTACGGCCACGCCGCCATCGACCGCGTCACCCCCATCGGCAACGCCAACCCACCGCTCTTCGATTACGCCAGCAGCAGCGGCCCCGATTCCCTGCGCCACGTCAGCCGCCGCATCACCGACGGCACCAACCGCAGCGAGCTCCCCGCCCTCCGCTGGCATCTCTCTCGCGTCGCAACCATCATCGACCCGAACTCCGCCGGCTCAAAGCTCACGCTCAGCGCCTCACCGCTCTTCGGTGGACCCGCCGACTACCCACGCATCCTCCGCTGCGACAACTTCACCAACCCACGCGTCCCCGGCGACGTCTCGAAGCTCAACGTCTCGCTGCTGCTGCGCCAGTTCGGCCCCTACCCGACGCTCAGCCTCACGCAGCCCGCCGCCGAGTACTCGCCCTACAGCTTCGCGCCGCCATCCCAGGGAACCCACTGGCCCGGCGCTCTCCGCGCCCTCGTCTTCGACAACCTCGGCCCCGGCGGCGAGCAGGACTTCACCACCGCTGCCGGACTCCGGCACGTCGCCACCGTCCTCGAAAATCCCCCCGGCAACCTGCTCGGCAACCTCGGCGTCCACGGCCTGCCCGCCTGCGCCTGGTTCCACGTCGAGTTCCTGATGCCCGAGGACCCGCGCAACGCGCGCGACTACTACGACCGCGCCGACTCCAGCATCCCCAACAACGTCAACCGCCGCAGCGACCTCCCGCGCTGGGTCAGCGTCCCCGACGGCCAGACCTTCGTCTTCGTCCCGGACACTGCCGACAACGCCGAGGTCGTCGCCTCGCGCTGGCCACCGAATGGCGTGCCCAACGGCGCCCGCGTCTTCAGCTTCGGCAAGCTCGATCGCCGCCTCATGCCGAACCCCCAGCCGCCCCTGAAGGCCGACTCGCCCGACAACCGCAAGATCCGCATGTGGCCATACGCCATCCGCATCACCGTGCGCGTCTACGACCCCGCCGGCCGCCTCGCCAACCCCGTCGAGCGCACCATCATCCACCGCTTCGACTGATGATCGGGGGCGCCGGCATTCCGCACTTTGCTCTTTGCACCCCGCACTCCAATGAACCCTGATCTGCGCCACTTCCTCTCCCGCCTCCGCCACCGCCTGGCAACCGCCGCGGCCCCCGATCCCCTCCCCGCGGACACCGAGTCTGTCGTCCGGCAGACGCCGCCCGGCGCCGATATCGTCGAGACCTTCCGCGCCGCCGCGACAATCGCCGGCGTCGTTGTCACCCTCTGCGACGAGACTGCCTGGCCACACCACGCCTTCTCGGCCCTCGCCCCGCGCGACGCCGCGACGCCCCGCACCGCCGCGACGCCCCGCACCGCCGCGACGCCCCGCGACGCCGCGACATTGCTCATCCGCGACACCCTGCCCGAACGCTTGCGCCGCCGCCTGCCGGAGCTCGAACGCCTGCTCGCTTCCGAACACATCGCCATCGCCCGCCCTGGCGACGACGCCGAACTCTTCGCCGCTGGAGCCACCATCACCGGCGTCGCCGCGGCCATCGCCGAGACGGGCTCGCTCATCTGGCACGCCGGCCCCGGCGCACCGCGCGCTGCGACGCTCGTCCCCCCGCTCCATGTCGCCGTCGTCGCTGTCGAGCAGATCGTGCCCGACCTCCACGACTACCTCGCCTCGCTCTCGCCCGTGGTTCCCGCGCCACTGTCCGCCAGAACGCCGCTCCCTTCCCACCTCAACATCATCACCGGCCCCAGCAAGACCGCCGACATCGAGGGCGTCCTCGTCACCGGCGTCCACGGTCCCGGCCGCGTCCGCGCGATCCTCGTCCGCACCTGAAGCCGCCGGCCGCCCCGATTACTACCCAGCTCGGCCCGCGCGCCCCCGACACCAACGCATCGCCCCGGTCGCCCGCTTTGCGCAGGGCAACGGACAGATTACCCTGCCGCTTCCCCGGCCGCCGGCCGCCGATGCGCTCGTGCGAGTCCGACGCCGGCCGGGCACGCCGCGCGGACCGCGGCTGTGAAACGAAGGGATGCCTATGTCCGCCGGCGATGGACACGGTAGCGGCGTGGTCACCTGCCCGAATCAGCGCTGCGGCGCGGCCAACCCCCCTGACGCCCAGTTCTGCCGCGTCTGCGGTGCAACGCTCGAGCTGGAGGCCCCACCCATCGCCCCGGCCCCGACGCCCGGCCGCCCCGGCTTCGGCCCGGCGTTCTGGGTGCTCAACAGCATCGAGATGTTTGAGCGCCTCGCCTACTTCGGCGTGCGCGTCGTCGTCCCGATCTACATCATGCAGAAAGACGAGCCCGGCGGGCTGCACCTCTCCGCCGCCGACAAGGGAAACATCTACGCCTGGTGGTTCATCTTCCAGTCCGTGCTGCCGATGTTCACCGGCGGCTTCGCCGACCGCTACGGCTTCAAACGCACCATGGCCTTCTCGATCGTCATGAACATGATCGGGTACATCCTCATGGCCTTCATGCGCGACTACTGGTCCTTCTTCGCCGCGGTCATGGTGCTCGCGACGGGGACGGCCTTCTTCAAGCCCAGCATCCAGGGCTCCCTTGCACAGAACCTGACCAAGCTCAACTCCTCGCTCGGCTGGGGAATCTTCTACTGGGTCGTCAACATCGGCGGCCTCGTCGGACCCTTTGTCTCCGCCCTCATCTTCCCCGCCATCGCCGACCAGCGCGGCTACTTCCACTGGAAGCTCCTCTTCCTCGCCTCCGCCGGATTCACCGCCTGCAACCTCCTCCTCCTCCTCGCCTTCAAGGACGTCCCCTCCGGCGCTGACAAACGCCGCGGACCACTCGAAGTCCTCTGGATGACCCTCGAGAACATCTGGCCCTACTGGATGCGCGGCGGCGCCTTCGTGCCGTCCCGCGGCATCCCGGGAATGGTCTTGTTCATCGCCGGCGTGTTCCTCTCCCTCTACTGGCCGCCATCCATGCCCCAGTTCTTGCAGGCCGGCCTGCCGCCCGCCCTTGTCGCCGTCGGCCTCATGCTGGTCGCCTGGCTGCGCGGCGGCGAGTTCACCTGGCAGCTCCGGCTGCCCGCGTGGCTCGTGATCATGGCCGGATTCTGGCTCATGATGTACCAGCTCTGGGACCTGCATCCCACTTTCATCGTCGACTGGGTGGACAGCTCGGCCATGGCCGCCTCGATCGTCTGGCTGCCCGAGGGCGCCTACAACACGCTCGTCGACCAGACCGACCGCGGCGCCCAGGTCAAGCAGCAGATGCTCCTCAACATCAACGCCGCCTTCATCGTCCTCTTCATCGTGCTCGTCTCCTGGCTCGTCGGCCGCATGCGCACCCTCAGCGCCATGCTCATCGGCATGTCCGTCGCCACCGTCGGAATCCTCGTCGCCGGCCTCACCGCCAACGGCTGGATCCTCGCGCTCGGTATCGTCTTCTTCTCGATCGGCGAGATGCTCACCGGCCCAAAGAAGAACGAGTACCTCGGACTCATCGCACCCCCCGGAAAAAAGGGCCTCTACCTCGGATACGTCAACATCCCCGTCGGCATCGGCGGCTACGTCGGCTCGAAGATGCACGGCTATCTCTACGGCCACTTCGGCGAAAAAGCCGTCCTGGCACAGAAGTACATCGTCCAGCACATGCCCGACGCCGCCGCGCACCCCTGGGACGGACACATGGCCTCGCTCAGCACCGCCGCCGGCGTCGACCCTACCCAGGCCTTCGTACGCCTCCAGACGCTCACCGGCCTCGACGCGCCCGCCGCGACAAGGCTCCTCTGGGACACCTATCATCCCCAGTACGCCGTCTGGATTCCCTTCGCCGTGATCGGCGTCCTGTCGGCAATCTCTCTGGCGATCTTCGGACAGATGGCCAAACGCTGGAAGGACATGAATGCCTGACCCCCCAACCGCATTCCCCCAGCCACGCTCCTGCCCCGGCGCTCTGGAGACGCCGCATGGCTGACGTCCTCACGCGCGCCCGCAGCCTCCGCGCCCTCCTCGCCGATCACACCGTCGTCATGCCCGGCGCATTCAACGCCCTCACCGCGCGCGCCATCGAGCGCGCAGGCTTCGAGGCCGCCTATCTCAGCGGCGGCGCCCTCGCCAACAGCCTGCTCGGCCTCCCAGACATCGGTCTGACCACCCTCAGCGAGGCCACCCTCCACGCGACCCGCTGCGCCGCCGTGACAACCATCCCCATCATTGCCGACGCCGACACCGGCTTCGGCGGCCCGGAGAACGCCGCCCGCACCGTCGAGGAGTTCGAACGCGCCGGCCTCGCCGGCCTGCACCTCGAGGACCAGGAATTCCCCAAGCGCTGCGGCCATCTCGCCGGAAAAGCCCTCGTGCCCACCAGCGAATTCGTCGAGAAGATCCGCGCCGCCGTCGCCGCCCGGCGCGACCCCGACTTCCTCATCATCGCCCGAACCGACGCGCGCGGCGTCACGACCTACGACGACGCCGTCGCGCGAGCCCACGCCTACCTCCAGGCCGGCGCCGACGCCATCTTCCCTGAGGCCCTGCGCACCAAGGAAGAGTTCGAGCGCTTCGCACGCGACGTGACCGCCCCCCTGCTCGCGAACATGACCGAGTTCGGCCAGACGCCCTACCTCACCGTCTCGGAGTTCGCCACCATGGGCTACGCGATGGTGATCTTCCCCGTTACCCTCATGCGCGTGGCCATGAAGGCTGTCGAAGTGGCCCTCGCGGAGCTCAAGGCCAGGGGAACGCAGGCCGCCCTGCTCGACCGCATGCAGACGCGCCGCGAACTGTACGACCTGCTCGGATACGAACCGGCGGCGCCCACCTCGGACGCCGCACACGGAGGACGCTCATGACCGCTGCCGTCGTCGAGGAGAAATACCACCCGGGGCTCGAGGGCGTGATCGCCGGTGAGACCAGCGTCTCGACCGTCGAGCAGAGCAGCCTCGCCTACCGCGGATACCCCATCGACCAGCTCGCCGAGCACGCCACCTTCGAGGAGACCGCATACCTCCTCCTGCACGACACGCTCCCGACCCGCGCCGAGCTCCTGCGCTTCCGCGCCGAGATCGATCAACATCGCACGCTCACCCCAGCGGTCCTCGACGTCATCCGCGCCATGCCCCGCGAGACCCCAGGCATGGACGTCCTGCGCACCGCCGTCTCAATGGCCGCACACTGGGACAAACACAGCGGCCCCGACCTCGCCCCCGGCGCCGATGCCAGCCTCTGGCGCGCACAGGGCACCGTCATCCTCGCCATCGTCCCCACCATCATCGCCGCCCGGTTGCGATTCCTCGCCGGCCAGCAGCCCATCCCGCCCAGGCCCGGCCTGTCCCACGCCGCCCAGTTCTTTCATATGGCCTTCGGCCGACAGCCTCAAACGCTCCACGAACGCATCCTCGACCTGACCCTCACCCTCTACGCCGAGCACGAGTTCAACGCCTCCACCTTCGCCGTCCGCGTCTGCGCCAGCACCACCAGCGACATCTGGTCCGCCGTCGTCGCCGGCATCGGCACGCTAAAAGGGCCGCTCCATGGCGGCGCCAACGAGGAGGTCGTCCGCCACATCTTCGAGCCGCTCCGCAACGGCGAGCAGGCCCGCAAGTGGACAGAGGACGCCTTGGCGCGCAAGCAACTCATCATGGGCTTCGGCCACCGCGTCTACAAGCACGGCGACCATCGCGCGAAGATCCTCGAGCCCTACGTCGAGAAACTGGCCGCCGAGCGCAACGACCCCGGCCGGCTCGAGGTCTACCGCACCGTCCGCGACATCGTGCTCCAAAAGAAGGGCCTCTACCCCAACACCGACTACCCCTGCGGGCTCGTTTACTTCCTGATGGGCCTGCCCGTCGATATCTACACGCCGCTTTTCGTCGCCTCGCGCGTCACCGGCTGGTGCGCCCATTTCATCGAGCAGCGCCTGCACAATCGCATCATCCGCCCCCGCAGCCGCTACATCGGCCCCGCCATCCGCAGCGTCGTCCCCCTCGACCAGCGCGCCTGACTCCACCGCGCGCAATGCGCCCGCCCTGACCCTGCCCGGACCACCGCACAGCCGGGCTGTCCCCGGCCCGGCTCTGACCTGGCGCCTGCTTCGCCTCCTTCGATCCGGCCTCATCGCTCTGGCCGCCGCGTGCTGCCGCGGGCCACTCGGGCTAAACTACCGCCGGCGTCCGGAGCCCATCGCCGTGGAGCTGCTGTATCTCGAGAAGCCCGGCTACCTCGTGCTGCTGGCGGTGCTGCCGCTGCTCGTGGTCCTGTCGCTGCGCTCGCTCAGCGGCCTGGGGCCCTGGCGGCGCGGACTGGCGCTCGCGGCCCGCTGCCTCGTCATCCTCACCATGACGCTGGCCCTGGCCGGCGCCCATCGCCTGCAAGTCACGCGCGACCTCACCGTCGTCTTCGTCGTCGATCGCTCCTACAGCGTCCCCCCACCCCAGCAGCAGCAGGCCTTCGACTTCGTCAAGGCCGCCGGCCTCGCCCTCGACCCCCAACGCGACCGCTTCGGCATCGTCGCCTTCAACGGCGTCGCCGCGGTCGAGCAACTGCCCGAGAGGGCCCTCGGTATCGACGCCCTGAGCGTCCCGCCGGCGCCCGACCAGACCAACCTCGCCGCCGCCCTGCGCATGGCCTCCGCCCTGTTCACCAACAACGCGATGCGGCGCATCGTCGTCCTCAGCGACGGAAACGAGAACGTCGGACAGGCCCTGGAAGAGGTGGATCAGCTCGCCGCGGCCGGCGTGCCGATCGACGTCGTCCCCCTGCGATACGAGCTGCGCGACGAGGTCGTCTTCGACCGGCTCACCGCCCCGGCGACCGCATCCCTCGAAGAGACGATCAACCTCCAAATGGTGCTGCGCGCCCAGCGGCCGACCAGCGGGCGCATCATGCTCTATCACGGCGACGATCTCGTGGACCTGAACGGTCCCGCGCCGGGTGCGGGCTACCCCGTGACGCTGGAGCCCGGACCGAACCGCCTCCAGGTGCCGATCCCGCTCCGCAGCGCCAACGTGCACCGTTTCCGCGCCGTCTTCGAGCCCGACGACGCCTCGCACGACACGATCCCCGGCAACAACGAGGGCCGTGCCTTCACCGTCGTCTCCGGGCCGGGCCGCATCCTCATCCTCACCAGCGAGTCCGACCTGCCCTCCGCCAACGCCCTGGCCGTCGCCCTCCGCCAGCAGATGTTCACCTGCGACGTCGAGCCGGCCGGCGCCAAGTCCATCGACCAGGTCGACCTCCTGCCTTACTCGCTCGTCATCCTCTCAAACGTCGCGCGCAACTACCTCACCGCCGAGCAGGAGAAAACGCTCGCCGTCTACGTCCGCGAGCTCGGCGGCGGGCTCGTCATGATCGGCGGCGACGAGTCGTACGGCGCCGGCGGCTGGATGGGCAGCCCGCTCGAGGACGTCATGCCCGTGTCGTTCGACATCAAGTCCAAGCGGCAGATTCCGAAAGGAGCCCTCGTCCTCGTCATGCACGCCTGCGAGATCCCGCAGGGCAATTACTGGGGCGAACGCGTGGCCATCGAAGCCGTCAAGGCCCTCAGCGCCCGCGACCTCGTCGGAATCCTGCAATACGCCTGGCAGAGCTCCGAGGACCAGTACTGGCTCGTCAAGCTGCGCGAGGTCGGCGAAAAATCTAATATCATCCGCATCATCCGCGACATGAACATGGGCGACCTGCCAGACTTCGAGGCCCTCATGCGCCCTGGCGCAGAGGCCCTCGCCGCCCGCCGCGACGCCGCCGCCAAGCACATGATCGTCATCAGCGACTTCGACCCCGCCCCCCCGACCCCTGAGACCATCAAGTTCATGCAGGACAACAGAATCTCCTGCTCCACCGTCGCCATCGGCTTCGGCGGCCACCCCATCGACGTCGCCAAGGCCCGCAACATCGCCCAGGCCACCGGCGGCAAGTACTACACGACGCACGACCCGACGAAGCTCCCCCAGATCTTCATCAAGGAAGCCCAGGTCGTCCGCCGCTCACTCATTCACGAGGCCGTCTTCCGCCCCCATGTCGCCGATGGCCTGTCCCCGGTGATCGCCGGGATCAGCGCCGCCGAGCTGCCACCCCTCGGCGGCTACGTGCTCACGACGCCCAAGGAGCTCGCACAGGTGCCCCTGGTGCGCCCGGCCGAGGACGCCGTAGACCCGATCCTCGCCCACTGGCACGTGGGCCTGGGCAAATCGGTCGCCTTCACCAGCGGCATGTGGCATCGCTGGGGCACCGAGTGGGCCGCCTGGCCCGGCTTCAGCAAGGTCTGGGCTCAGATCGTCCGCTGGGCCGCGCGCCAGTCCCCTGCCGGCAACTTCGATGTCACAACCTCCGTCGAAGGCGGCCGCGGCCGCCTCCGCATCAGCGCTCGCGACAAAAGCGCCGCCGCGGTCAACTTCATGTCCATCCGCGGAGAGCTGGTCGGACCACAGCAGGACGTCAAAACGCTTCAACTCACGCAGGTCGGCCCAGGCGAATACGAGGCCGAGTTCGACGCCCGCACCCCGGGCAGCTATGTCTTCAATCTCGGATACAGCGGCGGCGGCCAGACCGGCCAGTTGCAGACCGGGGTGTCTGTCGCTTATTCTCCAGAGTTTCGCGAGTTACGCGCCAATGAAGCCTTCATCCAGTCCGTCGCGCAGCGAAGCGGGCAGGGACGCGTGCTGGCCCTCCCGGACGCCGCCAGGGTCTTCGACCGCGCCGGCCTCAGCCGCGCCGAAGTACGCCATCCCGTCTGGGAAGCGCTCGTACAGTCCATGCTCGTGCTCTTCCTGCTCGACGTGGCCATCCGCCGCGTGGCGATCAACCCCGTCGAGCTCGCCCGACGCCTCCGACGCCGGATCGCCGAAATCGGCGGCGCAAGGGCCCCCGCCGAGGCCAGCGCCGCGACGCTCGCCACCCTGCGCGGCACGCGCGCCGGCGTGCGCGACACGCTGGCCAACCCCAGTGGCGAAGCCGGCCCGGCGCCAGACCGCGCTGCGCGCTACGTGCCGCCCGCGACTCCACAGCGCGCCTCCGAAGACCTGAGCCGCGCGCTCGGCGGCGCGACCGAAATGGACGCCCCGGTGGTCGCGCGCCCGACACGCAAGCCGCCACCGCAGGGCGAGGCCGACTATACGTCCCGCCTGCTGATGGCCAAGAAAAAGGCCCGCGACGAAATGCAGGACGACCAGAACAAATGACGGCCCCGACGCCGACGACCTGTGCCGCGAACCGCGCGATTCGGCGGCGCCGGCAGTGCCGCCGCTACATTACGTAAAGAGGAGTTATGCCCGCTATTCAATTGATGGAACTCGCCCGCCTCGGAGACGTCGACGCCTTCGAGTCCGGCTGTCTCGAAGCCCTTGAGCAGGGTGCCCTTCGGCTTTCCGACCTCGTGCAGCCCTTCACTGTGCTCGGCAGCCACGCCAAGGCCGATCGCGTCGCCGCCATCGGGCTGACCGTGCTCGAAAACACCGGGGCCTCCCAGAACACCACCGACGCCCTTTCCATTGCGCGCGTCACACTCCTCGCCGACCCCGACAACGCCGCCCTCCGCCAGACCGTCGCCGGCTACTACCGCGCACTCCACGGCCACACCCCCGGCTTCGACATGGTGCTCGAGCAATCCGGCCTGCTCGCTGGCCGCCCGGCGCGGAACGCCCTGCGCGTCCTCGACTTCTGCCTCTCTCTCAAGCCCGGCGACCCGCTCCTCAGCCGCACCGAGGAAACCCTCGTCGAGGTCGTCAACATCGACCACGCCGGCGGCCTCTACACCGTCGCGCGCGGCGGCCGCCCGAATACGCTGCCAACCGTCGAGATCGCCCGACGCTACGAGCACGTCGATCCGGACGACTTCCGCGTCCTGCGCGAGCTGCGGCCCGAGCGGTTGCGCGAACTGATCGACACGAACCCCGTCGCGCTCGTCATCGGGCTGATCCGGGCACACGGCGAGTGGATCGACCAGGAAACCCTCAAGACCGAGCTCGTTCCCCAGTACATCAGCGATACCGAATGGCCCAAGTGGTGGACCAAGGCGCGAACCGCCATGAAGCGCGACCCGCACATCGTCCTCGAGGGCCGCAACCCGCTCATCATTCACTACAGCGCCCAGGCCCGCACACTCGAAGACGAAACCTGGGACGCCATCGAACGCCAGAACCAGCCCGCCGACTGGCTCGACACCCTCGCCGGCTACTTGCGCGAAAAACGCGCCAACAAGGAGGCCCCAGACCCCGGCTTCATCGCACGCTGCGAAGCCCACCTCCTCGGCCAGGCCCAGCGCGCCGCCGCCCGGCGACCCGCCGACATCCTTTCCGTCCTGCTCGTGCTCGCCCAGCTCGAACGCCAGGCCGGGCTCAACAGCGACCAGCACGTCAGCCGCGCCGCCGCCCTCCTGCGCGAGACGCCCCAGCCCGTCGAACTGATCGCCACCCTGCCCGACGCGGGCCTGCTCGAGATGGCCGCAGAGCTCCTCCCCAGCGCCCGCCCGGATGACGGCCCAGCCCTCCTCGTGCAACTCATGCCCGCCGCACCCGCCGCACTCCTCGACCGCATCGTCGAAGTCGGCCTCGCCTCCGGACTCGGCCAGGCCATCCAGAGCCACATCGACATGGCGCTTGCCGACCCCGTCGACTATCCCGAGATGATCTACTGGCTCTGGAAAGGCCCGCACGCGACGCCTTCCCTGAGGCTCCCGGCGGACGAGGACCTCCTCAGCGGCATCATGCAGACCCTCAGCGCCCTGGGGCGCTCGCTGCACCCGCGCGAGGCGACGATGAAGGCCTTCAGGGCCAAAGTGAAGGCGGCCCTTGGGCTCAAGGACTTCGCCAAGGTGAAGGCCTGCCTGGCGCGCATCGACACCGCGCGCGCCATCACCCTCAAGCACCAGCTTCAGCGCATGGAGGGCCTGGGCGACACCACCCCAGGACGTATGACCGACCTGCTCCGCGAGCGCTTCCCCGACCTGTGGAAGGTCGCCGAGGTCAAGCTCCAACCCTGGGAAGACCCCGAAATGCTCTTCGTCACACGCGCCGGCCTCGAACGAAAAACCGAGGAGCGCGACCACCTCGTCAACGTCACCATGCGCGAGAACGCTAAACGCATCGGCGAGGCCGCTGCCCTCGGCGATCTCAGCGAGAACTCCGAGTACAAGTTCGCGCTCGAGGAACGCGACCTGCTCCGCGCACGCCTCGCCCAGATGAACAGCGACCTCGCCCTCGCCGTCGACATCGACCCGCACCGCGTCCCAACCGAACACGTCGGCATCGGCTCCCGCGTCGTCCTGCGCCGCGTCCACGACGCAGCCGAACGGCGCCTCACCTTCCTCGGCCCCTTCGACTCCGACGTCGAGCGCGGAATCCTCAACTACCGCGCCCCGGTCAGCCAGAAGCTGATGGGGCTGCACGTCGGCGACCGCCTGCGACTGATGCTCGACGACGCCGAGGCCGAATACGAAGTCGCCGCGATCGAAAATGGCCTCCTGCCCGCTCCCTGACCGCGGAGCGCCAGACGCGGCACGGCGGCACGCTCAGCCGGGCGCCCCGCCGTCTTCCGGAGCAATGCGCTCCACCTGCCGCCGGATCGCGGACACCTTCCCAGGGCACGCGCTACAACGACAGCACCGCGCCCTTCGCCGAAACGCGGCCGCTGCCGGCCTGACGACATTCGCACGCGTCGGGTAACATCTCACCATCCGGCGCCCCGTCGCCGCCGGCAGAGCTATCAGGAAACGATCGCATGGACTTCCGACTCGACGATGACCAGCTTCAGCTTCGCGAGGCGCTCCGCACCTTTTGCGACAACGAGATCGCCCCCGGCGCCGAGGCCCGCGAACACGCCGGACGCTTCGAGGACGGCCTCATCGCGCAACTTGCAGGAATGGGCCTCTTCGGCCTCTACGTGCCCACCGAGTACGGCGGCGCGGGGCTCGACGTCGTCTCCTACGTGATGGCCGTCGAGGAGCTGTCGCGCGCCTGTGCCAGCACCGGTATCCTCATGTCCGCCCACCACTCGCTCTGCGTCGACCCCATCCTCACCTTCGGAACGCCCGCGCAGAAGCAGCGCTACCTGCCCAGGCTCGCCAGCGGCGAGTGGATCGGCTGTTTCTCGCTCACCGAGCCCGGCAGCGGCTCCGACGCCGGCGCCGCCCGCTGCACCGCCGTCGAACGCAGCGACGGGTGGCACGTCACCGGGACCAAGTGCTTCGTCACGAACGGCCTCGAGGCGCAGGTCATCATCCTGTTCGCCGTCACCGACGGCGCCGATCAGGGAACAGGCGAATCGCGGCAGAGCACGGGGCAGAAGAAAAAACTCTCCGCCTTCATCGTCGACAAGGACTCCCCCGGCCTGCGCATCGGCAAGGTCGAGAAGAAAATGGGCCTCAAGGCCAGCAGCACCGCCGAGCTCGTCTTCGATGACTGCCTCGTCCCCAAGGAGAACCTGCTCGGCGAACGCGGCCGCGGGCTCAAGGTCGCCCTCACGACGCTCAACGGCGGTCGCCTCGGCGTCGCCGCCCAGGCCGTGGGCATCAGCCAGGCCGCCCTCGACGCCGCCGTCGCCTACGCGAAGACCCGCCGCCAGTTCGACCAGCCGATCGCCAACTTCCAGGCCATCCAGTGGAAGCTCGCCGACATGCAGACGCAGATACAGGCGGCCCGGCTGCTCATGTACCGCGGCGCGTGGCTCAAGCACCGCATGCGGCCATATGAGGCCGAGGCCAGCATGGCCAAGCTCCTGGCCAGCGAGGTCAGCAGCCGCGTCACCAACATGGCCGTCCAGGTCTTCGGCGGCTACGGCTACATCGCGGATTACCCCGCCGAACGCTACCTGCGCGATGCCAAGGTGACCGAGCTCTACGAAGGCACGAGCGAGATCCAGCGGCTGGTGATCGCCCGAAAGCTCGTCAGTGAGCCGGATTGGGTGACGCGCTAAACGACGCCCCACTGCCGCCAAACCACGGCCTCTCGACTACTCCACCGACTGCTTCCACGAGCCCGGCTGGATGTGCAGGTCCACCCCCGTCGTTCCACTCGGAACCAGCAGCAGATCGTCGATGTCGTAGTTCTGGTCGCCCGCGGTCGTCACACCGAAGTACGCCTGCTGGAGCGTCCCCGACCAGCTGACCGTCTTGGTTGCCGTCACCTTCGTCCACGCGCCAACCTGCGCCGTCTGCGCAGGGGCCATGATCGTCGTCTGCGACGGCCCTGACCCGCTCGTCGTCAGGTAGAAGACAAAGACCGCCTGCTCCGGCGAGCTGGACGTTCTCATCCGGACCTCCATGTCCCACCCCTGCCCGTTCGTGAGCTTCGCCGTCACGTTCTGAAGCGGTCCCCCGTAGCCGTTGTCGTCCCGCCCGTTCACCGCCAGGCAGTACGCCCCGGAGCTCGGCGTCGCCGGGCTGTACTGATACTGACATAGCCCGTTAGTGAACCAGGAGACCCCGCCCTCCATGTCACCCCCTGTGATCACGTTCTCCGCGATCCGGCGGTCGCGCGCCAGCAGCGTGACGCTCAGCAGCCGCACGGCGCTGCGGGCCGTCCCCTTCCCTTGCAGGTGCAGCTTGCCCTCCACCTGCGTCGCCACCGTGTTGTCGTCCGCGTCGATCAGCCGCCACGCGCACGCCCCGCGGTTCAGCGCCAGCGTCGGCTGCCACCCGGCCCCGCCGGGCGCGACGTACCCGTACGGGTCGTTCTCCAGTTGCAGCAGCGCAAGCTCGATCGCCGACGACGCGCAGAACCGCGCCGCGATCACGTCGCTCGCGTCGGCGGCGCTCCGCGCATGGACACGCGCCGCCAGCAGCCCCCCCATGCCCACCACGAACACCATCATCGCCGTCGCCAGCACGGCAAAGTACAGGCTGCCCCGGCGTCGCGCGGCCACGCTCATGAACCGTGCCCCCAAAACTCCCCTCAGCGCAGCAGCAGCTTGACCAGGCTGCCCACCCCGTCGACCAGGTCCGCCAGCAGCCCCCCGGTCTCCGTCGTCGTCACCGTCTTGTTCGATTTCAATGCGTACAGCTCGCAGACCGGCGTATCGCGAAACGAAACGACCACCCGGATGCGCTTCACCGTCGTGGCGCTCACCACGGCCTTGCGCGGGTCGCTCGGGTCGACCCAGTGCACGCTCGCCCCCCAGCTCCAACCGTTGTAGCCGGCCAGCGCCGCGCCGCTCTTCAGCCGCGGCCCGGTCTCTTTGAAACCCTGGTAGTCGTCCACGTCGTCCCACGCCGCGCGCGATCCGCCCGACTCGCCCGCCTCCAGCCCGAAGCTCCCGGCCTGGCCGGGCTCCTCGAATCCCTGCTGGAGAATCTCGGCCATCAACGTCTGCGCCAGCAGCGCTCCCCGCATCCGGTCAGACAGCCGCCGCTCCGTAACGCGCGTCGCGCCGACCGTGTTCAACGCCGCCACCAGCATCACGCCGACCACCACGATCGACACCGTGGCCTCGACCAGCGTAAGCCCCCGGCGCTTGCCTTCCCGGCTCATTCCGCCACCCGGATGCGCACGTAGTCGAATTCGGTCTTGTTCGCCTCGGTCGCGCGCAGCACGACCGCCCGGCGCGGCGCCAGCGCGCTGATGCGCGTGTAGACCGCCGTCCCCTTGTCCTGACCCTCGACGTTCAGGTTCACCGTCCCCCAACCCGGGTCGATCAGCAGGCGATAGTTGACGACGCCGGATGGCAGACCGCGAACCAGGTGCAGCCGCTCTCGCGTCGTGTCGCTGATGGACTGCCAGACCGACAGCGTCTGCGAATTGTCCGCCTCGAGCACCAGCGACGCCGACAGCCACGCCGCCGTCGCCCCCGTTCGGTGCACGTCGGCGCTCACCTCTACCTCGACGCCCGCGAGCCGGCTGCGGGCCCCCACTTCTATTGTCGTCAACTGGCCGAAATCACACGCCGGCTGCGTCTGGATCGCCTGCGCAACCGTCCAGACCTCGCCCTTGATCGCCCCGGCCATGAACGGCGAGCCGTCGCACGTCACCCAGTCGGCCACCCCGTCGCCGTTGAAGTCCGCCGTCGGCGGCGTCGAAAAATCGGCCAGCCACTCGTACGAACGCAGCTCCGGAACGTTCAGCGTGTTGGTCTCCGCGAATACCGGCGGGCACCCGCTCGGCTGGAGCATCACCGAAACGCCCGTGACGTACTCGCGATCCGCCTGCTGTGGCGGCCCCTGCGTCGCCGACTTGCCGTAAAGGTCGAACCGTGTCCCTTGCAGCGAGTTGAATGTCCACGAGCTGCCGCCGTTGTTGCTCGTGAGCTTGCCGCTCCCCGCAAACGTGTAGTGCTCGATGTCGGCGACGTTCCCGCCGCCGGCCTGGCCCAGCAGCAGCAGGCAAACGCCCTCCGTCGGACCAAGCATCGGCAGGTTCACGAAAGTGACATCGACCCACCCCATCGTGCCAGGCAGCGACGATTCCAAAATGGTTGTTTCAGCCAGAACGCTGGACTTCGGCAGCTTCGCCGCCGTCGCGCCGCGAAGCTGCGCCGTAATCACGCCGTCCATCTTTCCATTGGAACGGGCGCTGATCACCACGCGCGTCGGCTTCCACCCGACCGCGTCCGCCGGCAGGCTCGGCAGCATGTACTGCCCCAGCGCCGCCGTCGGAGTCAACGTGTAGGTCGCCGGCAGCAGCCCGCCGGATTCGTTCATGAGCTGCCGCTCACCGCCGAACATCACCGCCCCCGAGTAGGGCTCGCTCGTCGACTCGATCTCGTACGCGAGCTGGAGATCGTCGAGTTCCGGAATGACGGCCACCGGCCCGGCCCCGTTGTAGTACCGCATCAGCGGATCGCCCTGCACGCCCGACCACTCGTATCGGATCACCTCGGGCGCCTTGTCGTTGTTGCGGTCCGCAACCGCGAACTCCACCTCCCGCGCCGCGTGCTGGAAGAAAAACGTCGCCGCCGCCAGCTCCTCGAGCATCTGCTGCCCCACCATCGCGCTGTCCAGCGTCTGCATCGCCGGACTCGCCGGGTCCGGCACCGCCTGCCCTACCAGCAGCATCGCCGACGCCAGCCCCACCAGCAGCACGGCCATGATCCCCAGGCTCACGACCAGCTCTGTCAGCGTAAAGCCGGCGCATGCCGCGAGACGGCGGCCAGGACGGTGCGGGCGGTTGGCACGGGCACGGGCTGTTTCCATTTCGTCTTTCATCGCTGCGTCTGGTTTCCGGAGGCGCCGATCGGCTATCCGCAGTCTACGAAACACTCCCGACCGTCATCCCCAATCATCGGCTTCGCGATTCGCCCGCGGCGCAGAACCCCCCCGGCGACCGCAACCACGACAGTTTCTCGGGCGTTGTCGATGACAACGTCCCAGGAACCTGCTGCGGTCACGACGCCCGGCTCACCACTCCTTGAAAATGACGTAGACCGCCAGCACGATCAGGAAAAAACCGACGACGTGGTTCCAGCGCAGGGCCTCGCCCAGGTACGTGACCGAGAATGCCGCGAAGATCGTCAACGAGATGACTTCCTGCATCGTCTTCAGCTGCGCCGCGGAGAACTGCCCGTGCCCCCAGCGGTTCGCCGGAACCTGGAGCATGTACTCCACCGACGCGATCAGCCAACTGATCAAGATCACCTTCCACAGGCCCACCTCCTTGAACTTCAGGTGCCCGTACCAGGCGATCGTCATGAAGACGTTCGACAACACAAGCAGTACGATCGTCGTCACACCGCGGCCCTCACTCCCGATCTGCCTATTCTAGTGTAGTGCCTCGCAAATAACTGCCTGTCCCTATGCAGGGTGGGGCGGGCTTCCAGCCCGCCCGAGCGGGCAAGATGCCCGCTCCACCCATCCGTGATACCGTCACATTCCTGCGAGGCACTACACTGGCAAGTTGGGATTGAAGCGCTGGCAGCGCCAACGCCCGGCCTGAGCACCGACCAGTACAATCGGCCAGCGCGGCGAAACCTGACGGCCCTCAGCCGCTCGGACTCCGATACAACGCCGCGAACAGCGGGCAGCGCTCCAGCAGCTCCGCCCGCGACCCGGCGTCAATGACCCGCCCCCCGTCCATCACCACGATCCGGTCCGCCAGGTCCATCACCGTGTGCCGGTGCGCGATCAGGAACGTCGTCTTCCCCCGCCGCAGCTCCGCCAGCGCGTCGTGAATCTTGTGCTCGCTGTCCGCGTCGATCTCGCTCGTCGCCTCGTCGAACACCAGGATGCTCGCCGGCTTCAGAAACGCCCGCGCGATCGCGATCCGCTGCCGCTGCCCCCCCGAAAGGCTCGTCCCGAACTCCCCCAGCACCGTCTCGTAGCCCTGCGGAAGCTGTTCGATGAACTCCCCGGCGTACGCCTTCCGCGCCGCCTCGCGCACCTCCGCGTCCGTCGCGTCCGCCTTCCCATACGCGATGTTCTCGCGCGCCGTGCGGGCGAAGATCACCGCCCGCTGCGAAACCACCGCGATCTGCTCGCGCAGGCTCCGCAGCCGCACGTCGCGCACGTCGATCCCGTCGATCGTCACCTTCCCCCGGTCCGGATCGATCAGCCGCGTCAACAGCTTCAGCAGCGTGCTCTTCCCGCTGCCGTTCGGCCCAACCAGCGCGATGCACTCACCCGCCTTCACCTCCAGCGAAACCTCCGACAACGCCGCCGGCTGCTGTTGCGGCGTATAGCGGAACGACACCTTCTCGAACCCGATCTGCCGCGGCCCCACCCCGCTCAGATCCCGCGCCCACGGCGCCGAGCGCTGCTCCGGCAAGTCGAGAAACTCGAAGATCCGCGCCGCCGCCGCCCCGGCGCGCTGCACCGCGTTGTAGACATTGGCCACTTTCCGAACCGGGTCGAGCATCGCCGCCAGCAGCACCACCATCGTCATGAAGTGGCTGACCTCCATCTGCTGACTCAGCGTCTGCGACGCCAGCCACACGATCCCCGCCCCGGCGATCAGCACGCCGGCCACCTCGATCAGCGGCGACGACACCGCCTCTATCCACGCCAGCTTCAAGAGCTGCCGCAGCATCCGCCGCTCAACCTGCCACATGCGCCGCCGCTCGTGACCCTCGCGCGCGTAGCCCTTCACCACGTCGATCCCCTGGAGCGTCTCCTCCAGCCCCCCAAGCATCTCGCCGTAGCCCTCCAGCATCCGCACCGTCGCCTTGCGCACCTTGCGGCCGAAGTACCACAGCAGTCCGATCGCGACCGGAGCGATCGCGATCACCACCAGCGTGACCCGCCAATCCAGAATCAGCGCCAGCGTCAGCACGCACACCGCCTTCAGCGGCTCGCGCGCCACCTTGCCGAACAGCGTCGTCACCCCAAGAAAAACCTCGCGCGCATCCGACATGAACTGGCTGACCCGGTTCGAGACCTCCCCGCTCATCAGCCCCATCGACACCCGCAGGCTCTTCCGGTACATCCGCCGCCGAAGGTCCATCATGCTGCGGTTCGCCGCGTACAGCACCAGGTACTGCGAAACGCACCGCAGACCGTTCCCCGCCAGGTTCAGCCCCAGCAGCACCCCCATCACCATCAGCAGCGTCCTGAACGCCGCGTTCGCCTCCGCCGGCCCAGGCAGCCATTCCGCCACCCACCGCAGCAACCCGCCATACCACCCCTGGCCCGCCGAGTCCGCTTTCGCCGCGCGCTCCAACAGGTACACGTGCAGGTTCTGCTGCTCCACCACGATCTTCAGCAGCGGCAGCATCCCTCCCAGGCTCGCCGCGTACGTCAGGGCCACCCCCAGCCCCAGAACCACCCCCGCCGCCATCGCCCGCCGATGCGGATACACCAGCCCCAGCATCCGCCAGAACGCCCCGCGCGCCACACGCCGCGACACGCGCACGGCCGACCGCTGCGCCAGCAGCCCGCCGGCGCTCGGAGCGGCCGTTCCCGCTATGATCGGCTCAGGCATGCTCGGATCCTAGCAGACGCCGGCGGAAAGGTCGAAGGGCGGTCGTACGGCTCTTCGATTGATCCGGAAGCGAACAGCCGCACTGCCGCAGGTTCCCACGGCGAGGTAGCATGGACCCCGGCGCCGACCGGGCGCGCATCGCGGAGCTCGAGGCGCGGCAAAAGAAGCTCCAGGAGCCGATCGACCGGAGCTTCCGCGATAGCTCGTGCCCCGGTTGGACAGGCTCCCCACCCGCGCCCAGCGCGCCAAGGCCGACGAAGCGGCCAGGCACGCCCCAACCAGCGCACCGGCCCGACCCTGACCACCCGGCCCGCGACGACGGTGACGCGCTGTGCAAGCGCGCAGCGAGTCGATCGGGAGCGCTGCCGCCGGCTCCGCCCCTAAAAACGCCAAATAATGTGGCACGGTCCCAGAATCCGTGTTAGACTGAGCTATGGGTAGCCCGTCGCTGCCCGTCGCTGCCCGTCGCTGCCCGTCGCAGCCCGTCGCAGCCCGTCGCAGCCCGTCGCAGCCCGTCGCAGCCCGTCGCAGCCCGTCGCAGCCCGTCGCAGCCCGTCGCAAACTGAAAGGAGTTGCGGCATGCGCACTTCTGGCGCCCGACCCTACCGGGTTCGGGATTGGGCCGTGGTGGTCGGATTCTCCCTGGGGGTCGCCTTCATCGTGCTTCCCCCCGTCACCGCCTGGGCAACCACGCTCCCCCACTATGAATGCTCCTCGTATACGTTGCCGGGGTGCTACTCGCCGTACAACTGTACCTCGCCTTGGACAAACCAGGTCTGCGACAATCCCGAAACGAACTCGAAATCAAAGCGGGGTTTCGGAATACCGTTTCATATCTGCGTGCTGAAGTACGGGGCGTCGTGTGAGCAGACCCGTGTGAAGTGCTACAAGGAGGAGTACTACGACGGATTCGACTGCACGAGCAGTATCTGCACGATCCTCTACAACTGGACCGATGGCTGTGTGATCCCGACGTGAATGCAACCCGTGCAAGGAGATCGCCAATGCGTATTCAGCTAGCCTCGATCACCGTTCTGTTGACGCTCGCGCAGCCGCTCTGGGCCGGGCAGCGCGTCGTCGGGGAGGAGCGACAGGATGTCCTCACGAAGATACTGGCCCAGCAGGCTCACCTTGAGCAGGTCAGCGCTTCGTTCGACGTGACCGTCGAGATCGACACCGCCCAGGTCCAGAACCTCAAGCCCTGCTGGGCCGCCCCGATCCTCTACCGCCTGACCGACTCGACCGTTCGGGGCGCCATTGACTGGCACCGCGACGCCGCCAGCAACAAGGAGCGCGTCGACATCCGCTTCGACGTGCCCCCGGAGTCCGCGATGGACTATTTCATGGATCGCATCCTTGTCGACGACGGCCAGCGCCAGGTCGAAGGCTACCTCTCCAGCCGCCAGTTGCTCGTCACCTGGTCGCGCCCCCTCGCGACCTGGCCCGTGCCGTCCGACTTCCTCTACCCCTGCGGCCGCGCCAACCTCGAAACGGTTGCCGACGACTGGTCGGCGATCGACGTCTTCCGTCGCGACACCGGCGACTTCGTCATCCGGTTCAGCCCCAGGTCGAACCCGCAAACGCTCATCGAGGCCGTCGTCTCGCCCGAGTGGGACTACGCCATCACGTCCTGGCGCGCCGGTCAGTCCGCCCGCCCCGCCGTGCGGCTGGACTACGTCCGCGACCGAAGCGGAACTGTGGTTCCCCTTCGTGCGCGCTTCGAGCGAACCGCGTCGCCGCAGTCCGACCTCGTCGTGATGCGCTGGACGCTCGAGGCGACGCGCTTCGACGTGGGCCGCCCGGACGACCGCGTTTTCCGCTTCCCCTTCGTCGACGGCATGGTCGGCGCCGACTACAGCAGGTCCAAGTCCCCGACGGAGCCGGAGCTGTTCCACACGACGGCGGCCGGCGAGTTCGTGGCCGTGCCTCGCACCGCCATGCTCAACCGGCCGACCCGCGCCGCGCAGACCTACGCAAACATCGGCGCTGCCCTGGTCGTGCTGGCGTTCGTTGGCTTCCGGCTGAACGCACTCGTCGGTCGAGCCGCCTGAGATGTTCATCGCCGCTCTGCGAAAGCTCGGCCCGCTGGTCCTCGGGCGAATCACCGTCCAGGGACTGCTGGCGTTCGTGTTCCTGTCCGCCGGCCTCGATAAGCTCCTGGTCTCGGGCCCGGGTTTGACCGGCGCGACACTGGCCAACCTGGGATTCGGTTCGCCGACGGGCACGACGCTCATGGCCGTCCTGGTCGGCGCGGCCGAAGTCGGCCTGGGCCTATGGCTCGCGTCGGGCCGGCTGCCAAACCTGTCCGCCGCGGTCTCCGCCGGCGTGATCGTCGTTTTCAGCGGGGCCCTGGTTGTCGTGGGCTGCCGGCTCGGCTGGACGCAATCGTGCGGATGCTGCGGGCTCTTCCTGGGCCTGGCGACGGTTCAACTCGGCCTTGTCCGCAACGCGCTCATGTTCGGCGCGGCGTTGTTTCTGCTTGTTCCTCGAACGTGGTGGGCCACATCGGCGCCAGGCCTCGGGGGCGCGCCCGCGCAGCCCCGAACCCTCTGACGGCGCCCGTCCCGCCGCCCGTGCCCAAGACGCTCGCGCCAGGACGCGCAGCCCATGGTGCGCCGACCGGCGAAGCCGTTCGAGCCGGCCGCGCGGTCCCGCCGCCGGAAGCCATCCCGGCTGAGCCCGTCGACGGTCTGGCCGCAGAACGTCCGGCATGTCAGATTGGCACCTGCCGCGTTCCCAAAATGCCTCTGCCCAGCTTGGCGCATCCTGTAACCGGCTGATTGAAAACAGGTTGCGCTTCGTCCACACGGCGCACATTCCTGGCATCCTGTTTGCTTGGAATCTGCCCAGGCGGGGGCGCTGCTCCTCGCCCAATCGACTGACATCACGGTCATCACCGTACCGCAAGGAGACGCACGGAATGGCGGCCAAGCAACTCGCGTTCGAAAGTGAAGCGCAACAGGCCATCCTGGCGGGGGTTGAGAAGCTCGCCGCCGCCGTCAAGAGCACCTTCGGCCCACGCGGCCGAAACGCCGTGCTCGACAAGGGCTGGGGCGCGCCCAACGTCACCAAGGACGGCGTCACAGTCGCCGAGGAGATCGAGCTGGCCAACAAGTACGAGAACATGGGCGCCCAGCTCGTCAAAGAGGCGGCCAGCAAGACCAGCGACGTCGCCGGCGACGGCACCACCACCGCCACCGTCCTGGCCGAGGCCATCTACAAGGCCGGCCTGCGCAACGTCGTCGCCGGCCACGACCCCAACGGCATCAACCGCGGCATCGAGGCGGCCGTCCGCGCCGTCGTCGACAAGCTCAAGAGCCTCTCTCGCCCCGTCGACAGCCGGAAGCAGGACGACATCCTCAACATCGCAACCATCTCCGCCAACAACGACCGCACCATCGGCAAGATCCTCGCCGAGTGCTACGAGAAGGTCGGCAAGGACGGCGTCATCACCGTCGAGGAGGGCCGCAGCCTGGAGACGACCTTCGAAGTCGTCGAAGGCATGCAGTTCGACCGCGGCTATCTCAGCCCGCACTTCGTCACAAACCCCGACAACATGGAGGTCGTCCTCGACAAGTGCTTCGTGCTCGTCTACGAGGACAAGATCAGCAGCGTCACAAAGCTCGTTCCGCTGCTCGAAAAGATCGCCCAGGCCAAGCGGCCCCTGCTCATCGTCGCCGAGGACGTCGAGGGCGAGGCCCTCGCCACACTCGTCGTCAACAAGCTCCGCGGAATCCTCAGCGTCGCCGCCGTCAAGGCCCCCGCCTACGGCGACCGCCGCAAGGCGATGCTCGAGGACATCGCGATCCTCACCGGCGGCAAGCCGATCTTCAAGGACCTCGGCATCGAGCTCGACACCGTCTCGATCGCCGACCTCGGCCAGGCCAAGCGCGTCCGCATCGACGCCGACAACACCACCATCATCGAAGGCGCCGGCGACAGCAGCGCCATCAAGGGCCGCATCGAGCAGATCCGCAAGGAAATCGAAACCACAACCAGCGACTACGACCGCGAGAAGCTCCAGGAGCGCCTCGCCAAGCTCGCCGGCGGCGTGGCCCAGATCAACGTCGGAGCCCCGACCGAGACAGCCCTCAAGGAGCGCAAGGCCCTCGTCGAGGACGCCCTGCACGCGACCCGCGCCGCCATCGAAGAAGGCGTCGTGCCCGGCGGAGGCGTGGCGCTCGTGCGGGCCCGCGCCGCGCTCGACAACGTCAAGGTGAAGCACGACGACGAGAAGGTCGGCGTCGACATCGTCCGCCAGGCCATTACCGTCCCGCTCCAGCAGATCGCCGCCAACGCCGGCTACGAGCCCGCCGTCGTCCTCAAAAAGGTCCAGGCCAACAGCAGCCCGTCTTTCGGCTTTAACGCCGACACGGGCGACTACGGCGACCTGATGAAGCAGGGCGTGATCGACCCCACCAAGGTCGTGCGCAGCGCCCTCGAAAACGGCAGCAGTGTCGCCCGCATCCTGCTCAGCACCGCCTGCCTGGTCGCCGAAAAGCCTAAGGACAAGAAGACCGGCGGCCCCGGCGCGATGGGGGGCGGAATGGGCGGAATGGGCGGAATGGATGACATGGACGACATGATGTAGGGAGAGTGCCCGTGTAACGTGCAGAGTACAAAGCGCAGAAGGCTGCTCGACCCAGCCATCATCGATCCCTTCTGCACTTTGAAACTCTGAACTTCGTACTCTGAACTTGCTCCGCGATACGGTTCCGGCGGCCGTTGCCGCCTCAAACATGGAGACAAAACCAATGCCTGCTGTAGCTGCTCCCACTGCCAAGAAGGTCAATATCCGGCCGCTCGAAGATCGCGTCGTCATTCAGCCGTTCGAGGCCGAAGAACGCACCGCCGGCGGAATCGTCCTGCCCGACAGCGCCCGCGAGAAGCCCCAGCGCGGCAAGATCATCGCCGCCGGCCCCGGCAAGCTGCTCGACAGCGGCCAGCGCGGAGAAATGTCGCTGAAGGTTGGCGACCGCGTCTTCTACGGCAAGTACAGCGGCACCGAGATCGAGATCGACGGCCAGGACTACGTCATCGTGCGCGAGAGCGACGTGCTGGCGGTGGAGAACTAGCAGCGAATTCAGAATAGCGCACGGCCAAACGAAGATCGCGAGACCGCGGCTTCATCGCTATTCGCTATTCGCCATTCTGAATCGAGGACGATTATGCCTGCCAAGCAACTGATGTATCACGACCGCGCCCGGGCCGAGCTGCTCGACGGCATCCGCCAGCTCTCCCGAGCCGTCAAGAGCACCCTCGGCCCCGTCGGCCGAAACGTGCTCCTCCAGAAATCCTGGGGCTCCCCACGAATCACCAAGGACGGCGTCACCGTCTCCAAGGAGATCGAGCTGCCCGCCCCCTTCGCCAACATGGGCGCCAAGCTCGTCAACGAAGTCGCCAGCAAGACCAGCGACGTCGCCGGCGACGGCACCACCACCGCCACCGTCCTGGCCGAGGCCATCTTCGCCGAGGGCCTCAGGAACATCACCGCCGGCGCCCCGCCGATGGCCGTCAAACGCGGCATCGACAGGGCCGTCCAGGTCGCCGTCGACAGCATCGCCAGCCAGTCCGTCAAGGTCCGCGGAAAGGACGACATCGCCAAGGTCGGCACCATCAGCGCCAACGGCGACAAGGCCGTCGGCAAGATGCTCGCCGAGGCCTTCGAGAAGGTCGGCAAGGACGGCGTGGTCGAGGTCGAAGAGGGCAAGGGCATGGAGACCACGTGGGAGCACGTGGACGGAATGCAGTTCGACAAGGGCTTCATCTCCCCCTACTTCATCACCAACCCGAGCACCCTCGAAGCCGTCCTCGAAGACCCCTACATCTTCATCTACGAGAAGAAGATCAGCTCCGTCCGCGACCTGGTCCCCGTTCTCGAGAAGATCGTCAACGTCGGAAAGCCCCTCCTCGTCATCGCAGAGGACGTCGAGGGCGAGGCCCTCGCCGCGCTCGTCGTCAACCGCCTGCGCGGCGTGCTCAGCGTCGCCGCCGTCAAGGCCCCAGGCTTCGGCGACCGCCGCAAGGCCATGCTCGGCGACATCGCCACCATCACCGGCGGCACCTTCGTCAGCGAAGACCAGGGCGTCAAGCTCGAGAACGTCACGCTGGAGATGATGGGCCGCGCCAAGCGCGTCGTCGTTACCAAGGACGACACCACCATCATCGAGGGCGCCGGAAAGAAGAAGGACATCGACGCCCGCATCAACCAGATCCGCCAGCAGATCGAAAAAACCACCAGCGACTACGACCGTGAGAAGCTCCAGGAACGCCTGGCCAAGCTCACCGGCGGCGTCGCCGTCGTCCAGGTCGGCGGCGCCACCGAGATCGAGGTCAAGGAACGCAAGGACCTCGTCGACGACGCCTTCCACGCCACCAAGGCCGCCGCCGAGGAGGGCGTCGTCTGCGGCGGTGGCGTCGCGTACCTCAAGGCCATCAAGCCTGTCCTCGACGCCGCGAAGAAGGTCGAGGGCGACGAGGCCATCGGCTACCGCATCGTCGCCAAGGCGCTCGAGTACCCCGCGCGCCAGATCGCCGAGAACGCCGGCTACGACGGCGGCGTCGTGATCGACGAGATCATGACGCGCAATAAGAACTTCGGATTCAACGCCGCGACCGGCGAGTACGTCGACATGTTCGACGAGGGCATCATCGACCCGGCCAAGGTGGCCCGCATCGCCTTGCAGAACGCGGCCAGCGTCGCTGGCCTGCTGCTTACAACCGATGTGCTCTGCACCGAGTACAAGGAAGACAAGCACGACAAAATCGAGGGGGCGACGCGCTGACGCGCCACGCGAGCCGCGACCCGATGCGCGATCCGAGCCGCGACCCCGAGGGAGCGGTTGCGTGGGCTGACTTGCATCTGTCGAAAACCAGGGGCGTCGCCCGAGGGGCACGCCCCTGTTTCGTGCCGGCCCCGCACCGCGGCCGATAGAATACGCGAGGCCGTCCTGAATCGACGGCCGTGAGTCAGATGGTGGCCAACAAGCGCGACTACTACGAAGTGCTCGGCCTGAAGCGAGAATCCTCGCCCGACGAGGTCAAACGTGCCTTCCGCCAGGCCGCCCTCAAGTACCACCCCGATCGCAACCGCGAACCAGGCGCCGAGGATAAGTTCAAGGAGGCCTCCGAAGCCTACGAGGTCCTTTCCGATCCGCAGCGCCGACAGCTCTACGACCGCTACGGCCACGCCGGCCTCAACGGCGCCGGCACCCACGACTTCTCCTCCATGCGCGTCGACGACATCTTCAGCATGTTCGGCGACCTCTTCGGCGACGTCTTCGCCGCCGGCCCGGCCCGCGAGGACCGCGGCGTCGACATCCGCACCGAGCTGACGCTGACCCTCTCGGAGGTCGCTACCGGCGCCGAGAGATCCATCCGCTACACGCGCGAAGAAGTCTGCGATCGCTGCGGTGGCAGCGGCGCAGCGCCAGGCGCCAAGCGCACAACCTGCCGGACCTGCGGCGGGTACAAGGTCGTCGAACGCCAGGCCTCCGTCGGCTTCTTCGTCAGCCGCACCGTCGTCGAGTGCCCCACCTGCCGCGGCCGCGGCTTCCTCGCCGGCCAAGACTGCGACGCCTGTGCCGGCAGCGGACGATCTGAGAAGCAGCGCACCGTCACCGTCAAGGTGCCACCCGGCGTCCACGAGGGACAAAGCATCCGCGTCCGGGGAGGCGGCGAGCCCAGCGCCAACGGCGCGAACTACGGCGACCTGCACTGCCTCGTCCACGTCCAGCCGCACCCGTTCCTCGAGCGCGACGGCGACCACCTGCTCTGCCGCGTCCCCATCAGCATCGCCCAGGCCGCGCTCGGCGCCCACATCGAGGTGCCCACCCTGCGCGGAAAGCGCTCCATTCGCATCCCGCCAGGAACGCAGTTCGGCGCAACCTTCACCCTCGACGGCGAGGGCCTCCCCAACCTGCGAACAGGGCGGCGCGGCAACGAGGTCATCCAGGTGCTGATCGAGGTGCCCCGCAAGTTGACGCGCGAACAGGAAGACCTCCTGCGGCGCTTCGCGGAGATCGAGACCCGGCACCCCGGACCCGAGTCCAAGAGCTTCTTCGAGCGGCTCAAGGCGTACTTCACAGGGCAGCCAGAGGACCAGTAAATTGGGGCATTCGATGATCTGGTACTTGCACCGGTTTCGTGATTCCGTGTCGTTACGCCTCTTGTTGGAGCGTCTGTGGCCGTGAGCTTGGATCAGAACCAACAGCCCGAACTGAACGCCGCTGCCGACTCGACCGCCCCGCCCGAGCCATCTGGCGCGACCGGCGCGCCGATGCCCGCTGGCGCCGCCGAGCCCGCGGCCCGCACCGTCGACGACTTTCAGCGCGAGCTCGACGCCCTGCGCGATCGAAACCTGCGCCTGCTGGCCGACATGCGCAACCTCCAGCAGCGCTCCAAGCGCGAACGCGAAGAAGCCCTCCGGTACGCCGAGGCCGAGTTCGCCCGCGAGCTGCTCGTCGTGCTCGACGACCTGGAGCGCGCCATGCAGGCGGCCTCCGGCGCCGACGCCCCCCTCAGCGAGGGCATGCGCATTACCCACGAGCACTTCCTGAAACTGCTGCGCACCCGCGGCATCGAGCCGATCGCCGCTGTCGGCGAGCCCTTCGACCCCGCGCTGCATGAGGCCCTTCTCCAGCAGCCCAGCGCGCAATTCCCCGCCGGAATCGTCGCCCAGGAGGTCGCCCGCGGCTACCGCATGCACGAGCGCGTCATCCGTCCGGCCCGCGTCGTTGTATCCAGCGGCCCCCCGGCGTGACGCCCCTGGCAGCTTGTTCGCCGAATGTCTGACGAGGAGTTCGTTCGAAATGCCGACCTATGAGTACGCCTGCTCGTCCTGCAACCACCAGTTCGAGCACTTCCAGTCCATCACCGCCGGCCCCTTGCGCACCTGCCCTTCCTGCGGCCGCAAGACGCTGCAACGCCTGATCGGCGCCGGCGGCGGAATCATCTTCAAGGGCTCCGGCTTCTACCAGACCGACTACCGGAGTGAGTCCTATCGCAAGGCCGCCGAGGCTGAGAAGCAATCCTCAGCCCCGGCCAGCGATGGCGCACACGGCCAGTCCAGCAGCGACAACGCCCCGGCCCCGGACAAGGCGGCCGCCGGCCAGAAGCCGCCGACGGCAAGCCCCCCCGCCGGTCCTGTCGACAACGCCCCCAGACCCGCTGCCAAGTCCCGGCCAGCCAGCAGCGATCGCGCCGCAAGGAAGCGATCGGGAGCAGGCTAGCGCCCGCCTGCCGCCGACGCGCGCCGCCTCACCCGCGCACCGTTCGCCCCCGGTAGGTCGTGGCGCTTGATGACTGAACTGAGCCGCACCCGTCAGGGGGCGGTTGGGTATGGAAGGGACCTTGTTTTAACGGCTTCCTCACCGGCGCGGCTCGGATCGAACTGCACCAGTCCCCGGCGGCTGATGCGGCGCTAGTGTAGTGCCTCGCAGAAATGTGACGGTACCACGGATGGGTGGAGCGGCCATCTTGCCCGCTCGGGCGGGCTGGAAGCCCGCCCCACCCTGCATAGGGACAGGCAGTTATTTGCGAGGCACTACACTAGGCCGTTCGCGACCACCCTCCATGCCTACTGGACACACGCCGGCCCCGGCGTATACTCGCCCGGCAACGCGCGTCCCGGGATGCCAATTCAGGAGGATCAGGCATGCAACGGATTGCACTGGGCGTGTGCGCGGGAGCGGCGCTCGCCGCGCTCCTGGCCGGCTGCGAATCGGCCCAGCCGGCACGCTCGGATCTGGGTGAACCGGTCTTCGCGACCGGCCGACGTTGGCCGATGCCCCCGGCAAACCCACTGCCTCAGCCGCGCGAGCCGGCCGCGCGGACTCCCGCGATTACGCGCGGCTTCGACCCAGCCGCGATCAGGCCCAGCACACCCATCGCGCGCGGCCGCTGGCAGGTGATCGTTGTGCACCACTCCGCCAGCGAAGTGGACTCTCCGGCAAGCATGGACAACTACCACCGCAATTCCCGCGGCTGGGACCGCGGCCTCGGTTATCACTTCGTCATCGGCAATGGCGTCAACTACCCCGACGGACAGGTCTTCGTCGGACAGCGCTGGCGCCTCCAGGAAACCGGCGCCCACTGCAAGGCCGGCGCGGGGCGCTACTTCGGCGTGCAGCGGCCAAGCAACTTCTTCAACGACAACGGCATCGGCATCTGCCTCGTCGGCGATTTCCAGAACGGACGCCCGACCGCGCGCCAGCTCCAGACGCTCACCGCCCTCGTCGAGCACCTCTGCGCGCAGACCGGAATCCCCGCCGGCCGAGTCTACGGCCACGGCGAGGTTACAAAGCAGACCCTCTGCCCAGGCACGAACCTCCGGCGCAGCCTGGTCCAGATTCGACGCGAAGTCGCCGCCGCCCTTGCAACCAGCACGCTCTCTCCTCTCGCCGAGCGAGCGCCCGGCGGCCAGCTAGGGCTCGAGCGCTACGACGCCGCGCGCGCGTACGCGCAAATGCACGACGCCGGAACGCGAAGCGACCATCCTGCGAAATGCATCCACGCTGCCTACCGGCTCGTCGCCGACGGCCTCGATCACGTCACCCGGCCGAACCTGCTCCGCTCGCTCGCCGGCGACGATCGCCTCGAGTATCACGACGCCTTCGACCTGCGGCGCCAGTCCGAGGCGCTGGCGGATTGGGCCGCTCAGATCGGCTATGCGCAGGCCGCGCCACAGCAGGGCCTCGCCACGCATCCAACCGACGCGGCTGATCTCGCGCCGGTCGATCCGCGCTTCGACACGCTGACGCTCGCCGTCACGCACCACCTCCACGACGACAGTCGAGCCGACAGCCGCGGCGCCGACGGCCTCGACGAGCTGCGCCGGACCGGACACGGGCACGTCGCCGAACGCCGCGATGATGTCGCCGGGGCGGATGCCTGCACGTGCTGCCGGGCCCTCGGGCTCGACACGCGTGACGACGACGCCGACGTTCTCGGGCAGATGCGCCTCCGCGCGCTCGCCGCCGTCGGCCAGCCGCGCCGTTAAGCCGATATAGCCGTACTCGACCGCCCGGCCTTCGAGCAGACGCTCGATGATGCGGCGCTTCGCCGGCGTCAGCGCAATCGCGAAACCGACCCCCTCGTCCGCCGCCGCACGCGTGTGCATCGCCGTCACCACTCCGATCAACTCGCCTCGGATGTTCAGCAGCGGCCCGCCTGAGTTCCCCGGGTTGATCGCCGCGGTCGTCTGGATCATGTCCGTGTAGAGCCGGTCGTCGACTTCTCCCAGGCCCGGAAGCCGGCGCCCCAGGTTGGCGATCACGCCCACCGACGAGCTCAGCGAGCCGTCCGTCGCGAGCCCGTACGGATTGCCCAGCACGATCGTCCACTGGCCGCGCGCCACACGCTCCCAGTCGCAGTACCGCAGCGCCGGCAGGCCCTGCCGACGCGTGCCCAGGATCGCCAGGTCGCTGCGCGCGTCCGCCGCCTTGACGCTGCCGCGTTCGACCCGGCCGTCGGAGAAGATCACCTCGATTTCGCTCGCGGACTGGACCACGTGCTCATTCGTCAGGATCAGGCCGTCTTCGCGGATGATCGCCCCGCTGCCGTTCACGATCACCAGTTGGTCCAAGCCCGGTGCCCCATCGAGCCCGGCCAGCACGCTCCGCCGCTGCACGCGCAGACTGACGACGCTCGGAGACATCTCGGCGATCACCCGCTGGAACGCCGCCTGCGTCTGCTCCAGCTCGGGCGGACCGCCCGCCTCGACCCCGCCCGGCCGCGCCCCGGCCACAACGCCCGAGCCGGCCGTCATCCCCAGACCGACGCCCACCAGCAGCGCGACGCCACCGTACCGCCCCGAGCGCCCGCGCCGCAGACTCCGCCCCGAAATACCCTGCATTCGCGACTCCGCCGTCCCTTCGAGCAAAGTGCGACATGCCCCCCCCCGGCGCCGCCAGGAGGTTGCGCCACACGCCGCAATCTGGCTTCGGCCCGATCAGCGCACCCAATGAGCGCCACCCGGCCCCCCGGACCGCCCCACGCGTGCGTCGCGCACGGCCCTGCTCGCCAGATCACGTCGCCCGCCCGGCTACCCGCGCTTCCGGCCGCCGCGGCGTCACTTTTTCCGGGCGGCCGCCGGAGCGGGTGGCCGCCCGGCGCGCTTCGCGCCCGGCGCAGCCTCGAACCCGCGGCGATCCCCAACGTCCTCTTCCGGTTCGGCCGGGCCCGGCGCCGCTGGCATCTTGGCCGCCAGGACTTTCTCGCGGATTTCGCGATAGATATCCGGGTTGTCGCGGAGGAACAGCCGCGCGTTGTCGCGCCCCTGCCCAAGCTTCGTCGCCCCGTACGTGTACCACGTGCCCGTGCGACTCACGACGCCGCAGCCCGCGGCGCAGTCGAGCATGTCGGCCTCGCTGCTTATCCCGCTCTCGAACAGAATGTCGAACTCCGCCTCCCGGAAGGGCGGAGCAACCTTGTTCTTCACCACCTTCGCCCGCACGCGCGAGCCGATCACCTGGTCCCCGTCCTTGATCATCCCGGTCCGGCGGACGTCGATGCGCACGGACGAATAGAACTTCAAGGCGCGGCCGCCGGGCGTAGTCTCCGGACTCCCGTAGATCACCCCGATCTTCTCGCGAATCTGGTTGATGAACACGACGCTGGTCCGGCTCTTGCTCGAGATGGCGGTGAGTTTGCGCATCGCCTGGCTCATGAGCCGCGCTTGGGCGCCTACCTGCGCATCGCCCATCTGGCCCTCGAGCTCCGTGCGCGGCACGAGCGCGGCGACCGAGTCGACGACGACCACGTCGATGGCGTTCGAACGCACCAGCAGCTCGCAGATTTCCAGCGCCTCTTCTCCCGAGCTCGGCTGGTTGACCATCAGCCCTTCCAGGTCCACACCCAGCCGCTTCGCCCACGACGGATCGAACGCGTGCTCAACGTCGATGAACGCCGCCACGCCGCCCTTGCGCTGCGCCTCGGCGATGATGTGCAGCGTCAGCGTGGTCTTCCCCGAAGACTCGGGACCGAACACCTCGATCACCCGGCCACGCGGAACTCCCGATCCGCCCAGCGCCAGGTCCAGCGAGATCGACCCGGTCGGGATCCCGTCCACCGCGGCGGGCGGCCCGTCCTTCAGGAACATGATGGCGCCCTTCCCGTAGGACTTCTCAATCTGCGAGATGGCCCTGCTCAGCGCCTCGCTGCGATTCTCCTCGCGCGGGTCAGAATGCTGTTGGCCGTTCGTGGTCGCTCCGTTGCGTGATGACATGTCGAACCTCGCTTGATCCTGCCACGCCGGGACGCCTCCGACCGCGCGGCCGCAAGCTCCCTTTCAAAAACCGAACAAACAAAGGACAGTGTACAAACACCAACCTAACAGTCAAGCCCCGCCAGGCCCTTTCAACCCGCACCCCCCCGGCGCCTGCACCACCACTATCCCGCCCGCCCGGGGATCAGCCCGCGCGGCACCCCGATGTCCACCACAACCACACGCCCGAGGACCCCGGCCGCCTCCGGTCGTTGGAACCCAACCTTCGCCGCCACGAATGTCACAGTCGCATCGGCGCGGAAACACGGCTCACAACGCTCACCGCTGTCACCATCGAGCCCGCTGGGAATGTCCACCGCCACGCGCCGCGCCGCTCGGACGCCGTTGCCAATGCGGACTAGCTCACCCATCACGCCACGCGGCGCGCCGCGCGCTCCCGTCCCTAGCAGCGCGTCCACGATAACGTGCGCTCGGCTCGCCGCCACCCGAACCGCTTCGAGGCCCGCCGGAGTCGTCGCATCCAGCAACACTCCCGCCATGCGCTCATAAACCCTGAGATTCAGGCCCGCATCACCCGTCAGACGCTCGCGCGCTGCCGCCAGCGCCACCGCGACTTCAACCCCGGCGTTCAGCAGGTGCCGCGCCGCCGCCAGCCCATCGCCACCATTGTTTCCCGGGCCGCACAGTATCAGCACGCGATCCGCCGCCGGATTGGCGAGCAGCCCGAACACGAACTCGGCCACGCCACGCGCCGCGTTTTCCATCAGGATCGCGCCGGGTATTCCCACGTGCTCGATCGCCAGAATGTCCAGCTCGCGAATCTGCTGGCATGTGAGGGGCTCGCCGGCAACATACGGAATAGCCATCAGCCTCGTCCCCCGCTCGTTGGGGTTCGCCGTTCGGCGGCGCCGGACGAAGTGTACCGCACGCCCCCGGGCGACCCCAGCCCGCTCGTCCAATGCGTCCCCAAGGCGCTCGACCAGTCGCCCAAGCGGCGCAAGAACCTCGCGAATGCGCCACGCGCAACGGCCTGCCCGCGCGCGCCCTGCCCAGCCGGCCGGCGCTTGGCCATTCACAACTGACGCAGAAAACGCGAGATACAGAAACGCTCACGCACGCGCGGTTTCTGCGCCCCCCGCCGATTCCCTCCAGACGACCTTCCGTCTGGCCGATGGCGCTCCTGAACACGTCAGGGTGTGGGGCTGGAAAACCCGCGGAGGCCGGAAGCGGGAGTAACGCCCATGTTCACGTATCTGTGGCACGTCATTGACGTCCTCATCGGCGTGATCGAGTACGTCACAATGGGAGTCGAGGGCTGACCCATGCATCGCGCCTTCTTCGATGCCCACTTCACCGCCGGCGAACGCCGTCTCGCCAGCAGAATTGCGACCCTCATCTGGATGGCCACTTTCGCCGGACTCGTCGCCTGCCTGACGTGGTCCGGCGGACAATGACATCCGCGTGATCGTCCGCACGGACTCCGCTTGCCGCGCCGGCCAAAGAGCCGCGAGCGCCAGCGAGTGGAGCCGCGGGTGCGGGCGCGCCGTATCAGAATCCGTCGCGGCGCGCGACCGCCCGGCGCTACGCCACCCCAGGATCCGCCGGCAGCGTCCTCGTCGTATCGCGGCTCGGGCGCCCACTCGTTTCCCGCAATCGTGTTGACGACACCGTCGTCGAGCCCGCCGACCAGTCAACCTCCGGCGTCAATTGCAGGTGACGTCGCCGCAGCGCCGCCACCAGGTACGCCGGACCGCCGACCACCAGAAACGCCGCGACTGCAATGAGCGCTTCCAGCAGCACCCAGTCCGTCACGAAGATGGCGGCGCTGAGCACGAGCACCGGCCCGAGCATGACGCCGGCCGCTACCACCAGCGCCAGCAGCCCGAGCCGGCGGTGCACCTTTCCGCGCAGGACGCCGCACAGCATTCCCGCCAGAGCACACCAAAGCAGGCTGCGCGACATGATCTCGCCGGGGCGCAGCCGCGCCATGTGCCGGCCGGACAGCAGCGATTCGAGCGCCGCCGCGTGAACCTGGCAACCGAAGACCCGCCGGCCATCGTGCAGCGCAACTTCGTCTGTTCCCGGAACCATGTGACCAACCACGACCGCCCGGCCCGCGAGCCATTCACGAAGCTGCGCCTCGTCTGCCGCCAGCACGTCCTCGTACGCCAGCACCGGAATTTGCCACAGCCGGGCTGGAACGCGCGCCAGCAGCACGCGATCGCCCGTTTGCAGCACGTCGTCGCGACCCACCGGCGTGCTTCGCGCCAGCGAGAACTGGCTCACCTCGGCGCGCCACCGTGGCTGCCCCGCCGTGAATTGCCGCAGCCGATACTGCACCTCGAGCCGGTCGGCGCGCGGACGGTACTCCGCCGCACATTCGGGAAAGAGCGCCGCCGCCATGCCGGCCAGCGCCAGGCTCGGGTGCGGCGCATTGAACCCCCGCAGCACGCAGAGCGGCACCAGCAACTCCTCGCTCGGGCCCGACGGCCGAACCATGCGGATCGACCCCACGTCGTGCACGAGCTCCCGGATCGATGGAGCGATCACAGGTTCGCTGTTCAGGTCCAGCCGCTCCGCCGCAACCACCAGCGGGATGTTCGCCTTGCGCAGCGCCGCGGCGCCCGCCGCAAAGCCAGGGTCGAACCGCGGCTGCTCGTCCGGAAAGTAGTAATCCATGATGACCACCGACGGCCGACCCGCCGCCAGGCGGTCGAATAAGCGCCCGTGCAGCACCCGAAGACTCTTGCGGTTCTCCGGATTCACTTCCGGCATATCGCCGGCCAGCGCCCCAGAACGCAGCGCCCCCAGCGTCGAGTCGCTGAACCCCACCAGCACCGGCGGCGGCTGCGCCGCGCCGGGCACAGCGTGGCGAGCCTCGCCGCGGTACAGCAGCGACGCCAGCACCGCCGCCCCACCCACGATCAGCGCAGCGCGCAGCGCCTGCGGGTGATATCGAACCTGGTATGCCATGAGCCGCGCCGCGCGCCGCGCCAGGCTCGGCCGCGCCGCGCGCAGCGACCGCCCCACCAGGTAATTGTCCAGGTCGTTGGCCAGCGCCTCGCACGTCTCGTAACGCTCCTCCGGCGACGCCGCCATGCACCGCGCGATGATCGCCGCCAGGTCGTCCGCACGCGCCACCTGCCGCTGCCGCAGCCACCCCGCCAGCGGCCGCGCCCGGTCCGCGTAACGCATCGGCTCGCCCGTCACCGCCTCGCGAAGGATCGCCCCCAGCGCGAATATGTCCGCGCGCCCGTCCACCGCTTGGCCCGCGATCTGCTCCGGCGGAATGTACCCCAGCGTGCCCACCACGCCCTCGCGCCCTCGCGGCGCACACGCCGGCAGCGGCTGGCTCTCGTCTATCCGACGCGCAATGCCGAAGTCCACCACCCGCGGCCGCCCCTCGCCGTCGATCAGGATGTTCTGCGGCTTGAGGTCGCGATGCACCACCCCCTCCCGATGCGCGTGGGCGATCGTCAGCGCCACCGTGCGCATCAGCCGCAGCCGCTCCTCCAGCGGCAGCCGCAACCGCCGGCAGTACGCGTGTAACTGCTCGCCCTCGACGTATTCCATCGCGTAGAACAGCGGCGGCGCGGTGAGGTGCGCCTCATACAGCGTCGCGATGTTCGGATGACTGAGCTGGCCGACCAGGTGGACCTCGTTCTCGAAGTAGGCGATGCGAGCCCGGCTGTGGCCGGCAAGCACCTTGATCGCCTCGGTCCGCTGCTTCTCGTGATGCACCGCCTTGTACACCACGCCGAAGCCGCCGGCGCCCAGCTCCTCCAGGATCGTGTAGTTGCGGATGCGCGGAAACCTCGCCAGCGTCTCGCGCCGGAACGCCCGCCGACACGGACCGCAAGTCTCCAGGTGCCGCTGAAGCCGACGACGCTCATCCGCCGCGGTCGTCTCTGTCCGTCCGACGGCGTCGGCGGCCAGTGTCAGGACACTCGGCCGCAAGGGACACTTTTTTTCCTCAGCATTCGACATGCCGGCGCCAATCGACGCCACCGGGAGCCCGGGTGCGCATCTCCGCGGCCTGGCGGCGCTCGCACCGCCGTTTCGAACCCGCCGCGCCGGCGAATGATAACGCGGTTTCCGGGCTTGTGCGAGCCACCTGACGCCGCTGAGCGGCCCGCCGATTCCAGGCGCCCCACGCACCAAGAAGACGAAATGGCGAACGGGTCAAAAGACCCGTCCGCCATCATTGTTCAATCAGACCCGTTGCGTAATCGCGGAGCGATCAGCGGCGACGGAGCAGCGCGAGGCTGCCAAGCGCGAGCAGCGACAGCGTCGCGGGCTCGGGGATCTTGTGCAGCGTGACGCTGAAGTTGTTGTACTGAACAGCCGGGCTGAACGACCAGTCGTTCTTGACAACGAAGCGCCAGATGCCGTCCTTGGCGATGCCGGGGGCCGGCCAATCGTAGTGCGGGCCGCTCGTGTACGTGCCGGTCTGGTCCGAGCCGAAGCCGTCGAAATCCCACACGTTGACCGGGCTGCTGTCATAGCCGCCACGGGTCGTAGCCGGACCGGTCGCAGGGAAGATGTCCAGCTTCATGTCCGACGCCCACGAACCAGAATTCGGGTTGTCGACATAGTCCATCTTGATGCTGTAGCCCACCACGTTGTTGAAGTTGTAGCCGACATCCACCAGCACCTCAGCCGACTGGCCGCCGGAGAGCGTGAAGCTGCCCAGCACGATCTTCTGGTCCAGCCCGGGGTCGTGCTGCTGCGCCAGCGCCGGCGCTGCCACAAGCAACGCGCATATCAAACCGATACCCAAACGCATGTGTTCTCCTCCTCAATGGAAAACTAGACCGTGTTTCGTCCGACGCGGACGACATTCTCCTCTACGAGAGCCCGAACGACATAAGACTTGAGGGATGCCTGCCCCGGCGCGGCCCCGCTCCTCCTGCGGAACCCCACAGAGACAACACCCTAGCGCACGCGTACAGAATGTGCGCTTCTGACCCTCACTTCCGCCATAATAGGGCCGCGCGGTACCCCTGTCAACACTTCGTTAAAAAAAATCGACGGTCCTGGCGACCACCGCCCGCCCGCCATGCCGCCACGGTGTCCAACCATGGGGCCCATCGGACCGGCTATAATCCGCTGACGCCGGGTTTCCTCCACCCGCGCGCCGCTGCGAGCAACCGGCGATGCCCTGCGACCTCCCCGACCGCCAGCTCTGGAGCTGGATCGACCGCGCCGCCCCGGAATTGCAGCCCCATCTCGACCGTTGTCCCGAGTGCCGACGCCGTGCCGCCGAAATCCGCACCGACCTCGGGCGCCTGGCCGCCGTCGCCAACGCCCCACCCCCGCGGATCCCGCCCACCGTCGGACCCTATACCGTCATTGGATTGCTCGGCGAAGGCGGCCAGGGGCTCGTTCTTCGCGCCGTGCAACCATCGCTGCGAAGACATGTTGCGCTGAAGCTGCTCAAACGCGGCGTCTGGACCGACGAACGCGACGCCCGTAGCTTCGCCCGCGAGACCGACGCCCTCGCCCGGCTCAACCACCCCGGCATCGCCGCCATCTACGAGGCCGCCGTCACCGACGACGCCCAGCCCTATTTCGTCATGGAGCTGATCGACGGCGTGCCGCTCAACCAGTACGTCCGCGAGCAGGTGCTTTCCCTCCGCCAGCGCCTCGAACTGTTCGTAAGACTCTGTGCGCCAATCAGCTACGCGCACCAACACGGCGTCATCCACCGCGATATAAAGCCCTCGAACGTCCTCATCACCGCCGGCGGGCAACCCAAGGTCCTCGATTTCGGCCTCGCCTGCGTCATGGACCCCACCGCAACCGCTAGCATCACCCTGCCGGACGGAGGCGTACGCGGCACGCTCCCTTATATGAGCCCCGAGCAGGCGCGCGGCGACTCGCGCGAGATCGACGTGCGCACCGACGTGTACTCCCTCGGCGTCGTTCTCTACGAAATGCTCCTCGACCGCCCGGCCATCCAGCTCGGAGACGCCTCGCCCCAGGAGGCGATCCGCTTGATCTGCGAGCACACGCCCACCCGGCCCGGGGCGATTCACCGCGCGCTCGGCGGCGACATCGAGACCATCGTGCTGAAGGCGATCGACAAGGCGCCGACGCAACGCTACCAGAGCGTCGCCTCGTTATCGGAAGACGTGCAGCGATACCTCGCGGGCGAGCCCATCGCCGCACGGCCCCCCAGCGCCACCTACCAGCTTCGCAAGCTCATCGAGCGACACCGCTGGCCCTGCGCTCTGGCGGCCTGCATCCTCATGCTGCTCGTGGGTTTCGGACTGTTTTCCACCTTCCAGGCTCAGCTCATCGCCCACCAGCGCGACGCCGCCGTGCTCGCCCAGCATCGCGAGGCCATCGCACGCCTCAACGCCGAGCGCCAGGCCGAGCACGCCCGCGTCGCCGTTCAGAAGTCCGAGCGCATCAACGCCTTCCTCGAATCCATCCTCGCAGGCGCAGACCCGCTTCGAACCCCCTCCACGCAGCTCACCATCCGCGATCTGCTCGACGACGCCGCCACACGCTTGCAGCGCGGCTGGACCGATGACCCCGAGCTGGCCGCCGTGCTGAGCACGACCATCGGCGAGACCTACCGCAACCTCGGCCTCGTCGCGCAGGCCGAGCCTCTCCTGCTCTCCGCCCAACGCTTGTTCGACCGCGTCGCCAACGCCGACCCCCTCGGACGCGCCGACTGCCTCGACGCGCTCGGCCGGCTGCGGGCGGGCGCCGGACGCGACGACGAAGCCGCCGAACTGCTCGGCGAGGCCCTGCGCCTACGCCAGGCGTCCGCGGGGTACGCCTCACGCCCGACACGCGACACCACCCGGGCACTGATCGGTGTCCTCGCCAGGCTCGGCCGTTCAGAAGAAGGACTTCGCCTGGCACGCGAGTCCTGGGTTCGCGCCCAGCGCGCCTTCGCCGAGAACGATCCGCAGCGCGCCGACGCCCAGCTTGTGCTCGCCGAGGCGCTCGCCGCCCACGGCGATCACCAGCACGCCGAGGCCGAGTTTCGCGCCATCCTCGCCGAGCGCCGCCGCCTGGCCCCGGCCGACACGCCGCTGATCGCCCTGGCGCTGAACGACCTCGCCGCCTTCCTGCACGCCCGGAAAGCCTATGACCAGGCCGAGCCGCTCTACCGCGAAGCGCTCGCACTGCTGGAACGCGCACCAGGCGCCCACACCGCCAACATCCTCCTGCTGACCCAGAACCTCGCCCGCCTCCACCAGGATCGCGAAGACGTCGCCGCCGCCCTCCCACTCGCCGAGGCCGCCGCCTGCCTCGCGCAACGCGAGCTCCCCGCCTGGCACTACGTCACGCTCTGCTGCAAGCGCCAGTACGGCGAGTGCCTCGCCGCCGCCGGACGACACGCCGCCGCCGAGCCCTACCTGCGCGACTACTTCCTCGGCGTCCGGGCGATCCTCGGCGAAACGCACCCCAGCACCGCCGCCGCCCGCGCCCTGCTCGTCAGCTTCTACCAGCAATGGAGGGGGCCGCAATACGTCGCGCGGCCAGGAGAGACGCCGGACACCCTGGCCACGAAACCCGCCGACGCCGTCGAGCCGCCCCCGCCCCAGAAGCGACCCCCCACACCCCTGGAGACCCCATGACTCCCGCCCCGGCGCACCAACCAGATTCGACCCCCGCCTCGCCAACCCCCGGGCCCTTTGCACACTGGGACAGCCTGCCCGCCGAAGAGGTCGCGGCATGGCTCGAGCAAACCTTCCGCGCTCCTCTCGTCGCGTTCTGCTATGGGTACCTCGGCCGACTCGAAGACGCCGAGGACGCCGTCCAGGAAGTCTTCTGCCGGGCGATTCGATCCGGACGAACCCCCGATAACCTCCGCGCCTGGCTCTACAAGATCGCCCGGAACTACTGCCTGAACGCGCTGCGAAACCGAAACCGCCGGCGCGACGCGGCCCCGCTCGCCGCCCAACCCGAAGTGCAGGCGATGCTCACGGGCAACCTGACCCGGCTGGTGCGCGGTGAGCAGCGCTCGCAGCTCGGACGCCTCTTGTCACGCCTGCCCGAGATGTACCAGGAGGTCCTGCGACTGCGCTACGGACACGACCTCTCCCGGGCCGAGATCGCCGAGCTGCTGGACCTCGACGAGTCGGTCGTCAAGTCGCGGCTGTTCGAGGGCCTGCAACGGCTCCGCCGCGACATTCGCCCTACCGGTGGTTGACCATGACCGACGCCGCTCGCCGTGCTTCGACCCCGCCCGCACTACCCTGGCACGACTCCGTCCGCTGGCAGCACCTTCGCCGCGGCGACGGCTGCCCACTCTGCAACCTGCCCCCAGCCGAGGTCGCCTTTCGCCTCGACGCCGCGATCGTGCGCGTCCCGGCGACGGCGTGTGTCCCCGGCTACGCCTGTGTCATCCACCGCCGGCACGTCGTTGAGCTGCATCACCTCGCGGACGACGAGGCGGCCGCGTTCGTCCGCGACGTGAACAGGGTGGCGGCGGCGGTCGAGCAACTGACCGGCGCCACCAAGATCAACCTGCTGAGCCTCGGCAACCTCGTGCCGCACCTCCACGTGCACATCTGCCCGCGCCGGCCCGGCGATCCCTTCGAGGGGCGAGTGATCGACCCCGGCCAGACGCGCACCGACGCCTACACCCCCACGGAGTACGCCGACCTCATGCTCCGGCTCCGCGCAGCCGTCCACTTTGGCTCGTCACGCTGAGCGCAGCCAGGCGCCTTCCCTCCCATCTCACGTCTCGAACGATCGCCGGAACCTCCTTCTTTCCCGGCCCGACCTCAGGATGACAGCGGCACGCCGCGCGAACGCCGCTCGCGGGTCGAGGCGGTCATGGTCCCCCGAACCCGAAGTAACCGTGCGGCCGGTTGGCTAACTCGGCGCGCGGCGGATAAGCTGCCCCCGACGACGAAAGACGCGGTGCAGCGATAGCGAACAGCGATGCAGGATTGCGGCCGTGTCGGCGATACACAGCGGCCGCGCTGCGCGCGCTCGCGGCACTCGCGTCCGCCGCCGCACTTGTCGGCTGCGCCCCCCGCGCCTGGACGGTCCGGCCCGCCGGCGGCCATGAGCTGCCCCCGATGCCGCGCGAGTTCCGCGGCGTCTGGGTCGCGACCGTCGACAACATCAACTGGCCCTCGCGCCCGGGCCTGCCAACGGCCCAGCAGCAGCACGAGCTCCGCGGCATCATCCGGGCGGCGGCGCGGGCGCGCTGCAACGCGATCGTGCTCCAGGTGCGGCCGGCGTGCGACGCGCTCTACGCCTCGTCGCTCGACCCGTGGTCAGAGTACCTGAGCGGCGCGATCGGCCGCCCGCCCACGCCCGCGTGGGATCCGCTCTCCGCCGCGATCGACGAAGCGCACGCCTGCGGTCTCGAGCTGCACGCGTGGGTCAACCCCTTTCGCGCCCGGCATCGCACCAACCGCACGCCGCCCTCATCAGACCACGTCGTCCGTCGCCGGCCGGAGTGGGTCCGCGCCTACGGCCCGGAGTTGTGGCTCGACCCGGGAGAGGCGGAAGCGCGGCAGTACGTGCTCGCCGTGGCGCGCGACCTCGTTCGCCGCTACGACCTCGACGGGCTGCACCTCGACGACTACTTCTACCCCTATCCGGCCAAGGACGCCTCCGGCCGGCCCTTGACCTTTCCAGACCATGAGACCTTCCAGCGCTATCGCGCCGCCGGCGGCACGCTGGCCCGAGCCGACTGGCGCCGCGCCAACGTCGACACCTTCGTCGAGCAGCTCTACCGCACCGTCAAGGACGAGAAGCCCTGGGTCCGTGTCGGCATCAGCCCATTCGGCATCTGGCGGCCCGGAAACCCGCGCGGCGTAGTGGGGCTCGACGCGTATCACGCGCTCTCGGCAGACGCCCGGCGCTGGCTCGCCGAGGGCTGGATCGATTACCTCGCGCCGCAGCTCTACTGGCGGCTCGATGCGACGGGGCAGCGCTTCGAAGACCTGCTCGACTGGTGGCTTGCCCAGAACGCGCTCGGCCGTCACGTCTGGCCAGGGCTCAACGCCAGCCGCGTGCTCGAAGCCGGTCCGCAGCGCTGGCCCGCGACCGAGATCGTCGCTCAGATCGAGGCCGTCAGGCGGCGCCCAAATGCCGACGGACACTTGCTCTATCACGCTGACGCCGCCCTCGGGGCCGCCAGCCCGCTGAACTCCACGCTCTCCTCGCTGTATCGCGGACCCGCCCTCGCGCCCGCTTCACCATGGCTGCACGGCCCCTCCGCGCTGCGCCGGCCCCCGACCCTCAGCGCCAGCCAGCGCTGGCCCACCGGCGACCTCGTCTTGGAATGGCGCTCCGACGAGCCGCCCCCGCGATTCTGGCTGCTGCGCTGGCGCAGCCGTGGACGCTGGCTCGCACTGGTCCTCGGTGGCCACTCGCACACGCACGCCCTGCCGGCCCGCGACGCCCCTGCTCCGGACATGCTCTCGCTCTGCGCCGTCGACCACGTCGGCCGGCTTGGCCCGGCTGTCGTGGCCGTCCCGTAGGCAAGCGCTGTCTTGAATGCGCCGAGGGTGGTCGGCTCTGTTCCGCCTTCGCCCGGATACACTGTCGCTCCATGACCAGCCGCTCCCCCGAGCACGACGCGCGCCTGCTCGCCGCCGCCGAGGCGCTGGCGACCTGCGGCGACCTGCCGGCGCTGGTGCGCGCTCTCGCGGAGGCGCTGCCCGACCGGCCAGCCTGCGTCGCGACCGGCGCGGGAGTGCACAACCCGGAGCGCGAGCTCGTGGAAGTGCACATCTGCGGACCAGCGCCCGCTGCCGGGGCCGCCGCGTGGACCCTCAGCGAATCACTGCGGCAGGCCGAGACCGACGTGCCGCAACTGTTGTCCGCCGGCGCCGGATGGCTCTCCTACGACCTGCACGACGGCCGGCGCAGTGCGCTCTACGACGCGCTGCGCGACAAGGGGCTGCGCCGCGTCATCGTCGCCGCGGCCAGGCTCCCGGGCCACCTGGTTGGCTTCGTCCTCGCCGGGTTCGACGGCGAATCGGAGCCCGAGGCCACCCTCCGCCGACGGATCGAACGCCTCGGACACCTCGCGGCGCCGATCCTCTGGGTGTGCAGCCTCGAGGACCGCTTCGCGCGGGGCGACCGCCGACGCGACACCCTGATCGAGCTCTACAACACGATCACTACCTCCCTCAGCTTCCGCGATGTTCTCGACTCCGCCCGGCGCGTATTCGACCGGCTGGGCGCGCACGCCGCCAGCGCCGTCTGCCTCGTCACCGACGACCAGCGCGCCTACCGCGCCCATCGCCACCGGCCGGCGGACCTCGTCGCAACGGAAGAAGCAGAGCCCGAGGCGTGCCCCCTCGCCGGAAGCGTCGTCGAGTGGGTCATGCGCCGCGGACGCACCTACCACTCCGAAGAGCTCGCGCAGCAACAGGAGTTCGCCGGCGACGCCGAGCTCGCCCGGGCCGGCGTGCAACGCTACGTCGCCGCCCCGCTCCTGGCCCGCGGACGCAACCTCGGCGCCCTGCTGCTGTGCTTCGACGACCCGCACCCCCCGCTCAAGATCGACCTCTGGCTCTTCGACAACATCGCCCTGCAACTCGCGCTCACCATCGACAACGCCGCCATCCACGACCAGGTCCGCCGCCTGTCTGACCGCCTCCAGGAGCAGAACGTCTACCTGCGCGAGGAGATCCAGAGCCAGCACAACTTCGGCGAGATCGTCGGCCGCGCCCCCGCCATCCGCCGCGTGCTCGAAGACATCGAACGCGTCGCACGCACCGCCGCAACCGTGCTGATCGTCGGCGAAACCGGCGTCGGAAAAGAGCTCGTCGCCCGCGCCATCCACGCCGCAGGCCGCAGCGCCGACCAGCCCATGGTGAAGGTCAACTGCGCCGCCATCCCCGAGGGAACCGTCGAGAGCGAGCTGTTCGGCCACGAGCGCGGCGCCTTCACCTCCGCGGTCGAGCGGCGCATCGGCCGCTTCGAGCTCGCCATCAACGGCACCCTCTTTCTCGACGAGATCGGCGAGCTCCCCCTCGCCGTGCAGGCCAAGCTCCTCCGCGTGCTTCAGGACGGCGAGTTCGAACGCGTCGGCGGCTCGCGCACGCTGCACACCAACGCGCGCATCATCGCCGCCACCAACCGCGACCTCCTCAAGGCCGTCGAGGGCGGAACCTTCCGCCGAGACCTCTACTACCGCCTCAACGTCTTCCCAATCCGCGTCCCGCCGCTCCGCGAGCGCCGCGACGACATCTCCGCTCTCGTCGAGACCTTCGTCTCGCAGTTCAACCGCCGCATGGGCAAAAACGTCACCTCCATCGACCGCGCGTGGATTGAGACGTTGACCCGCCGCGATTGGCCGGGAAACATCCGCGAGCTCCGCCACGTGATCGAGCGCTCCATGATCCTGTGCGACGGTCCATGCCTGCGCGGCGAACCCGACCGCGCCAACGAAACGCCCCCTCCCCCCAGCCCCTTGCCGTTCGCCACGCCCGCCGCGACCGCCTCGACCCCGGTGGCCGGCGCACTGGCCCCCGGCCCCGATACGACGCGGCTCGACGCCGTCGAGGCCGAGCACATCCGGCGCGTGCTGGCACAGACCGCCGGCGTCGTCGAGGGGCCGCGCGGCGCGGCGCGGCTGCTGGGCCTGAAGCCTTCAACGCTGCGCTTTCGCATGAAGCGGCTGGGTGTGACGCGGCCCCGCCCTGACGAGTCCCCGCCTTAGGCGCCAGCCGCCTCGACGGACACCCGGGGGACGAGCGCCAGGCGGGTGGCGGTGTTGCGGCCTTGCGCAATGGCTCTCCGGCTCATCGCCGCACCCGGGGCCCGGTTGACGCTGCCGACATCAATGATATAATAGGAATATAGCCATGAAACTCCGGCCCCGTCATTCCCGCGCGCGCTACGACGCGCGAGCCCGGATCGCCAAGGCGCTCGCCCACCCCAGCCGGCTGATGATCCTGGAGGCGCTCGAAGCGCGCGAAGCCTGTGTCTGCGACCTGACCGACTTGGTTGGCGCCGATCAATCGACGGTCTCGAAGCATCTGGCCGTGCTCAAGCAGGCGGGGCTGGTTGAGGACCGAAAAGACGGCGTGATGGTCTACTACAAGCTCAAGGTGTGCTGCCTCCAGGGCTTCTGGGACTGCATCGAGACGGTGCTCGCCCAGAATCTGAAGGTGCAACAGGCGGTGTTGCGATGACGTACGTGTCGAGGTCGAGCCGCTCTCTTCTTTTCACCCAATCCATGGTATAATGGCCATAGAGGCATGAATCCTGCCGAGGATACCGGTGAAGGGAGTGCCCAGCCATGATCTCGAGAGAATGGAAGATTGCCGCGGCGTTCGTAACTATCTTTCTGGCAGCCTATTACCTGCCGCTGGCCGATCCGAAGGTCTCCGGCGCGATTGTTGATGCGTTCAAGCTCCTCCAGTGGTATGCGCGAAATCACACACTCGCCTGCGTGGTTCCCGCACTCTTCATCGCCGGCGGCATCATCACGTTCCTTTCACAGGACGCGGTGATGCGCTACCTGGGGCCGAAGTCGAACAGATTCTGGGCGTACACCGTTGCCTCGGTTGCCGGCGTGGTGCTGGCGGTCTGCTCATGCAGCGTGCTGCCGATGTTCGCGGGCATCTACCAGCTCGGCGCCGGTCTCGGTCCCGCGTCGGCGTTCCTCTACTCCGGTCCCGCGATCAACGTCCTGGCTATCTTTCTGACCGCGCGCGTGCTCGGGTTCGACATCGGCCTCTGGCGCGCACTCGGCGCGGTCGGCTTCGCATTCGTCGTCGGCCTCGGCATGGCGACTCTCTTCCGCAAGGAGGAGCAGGTCAAGGTTGAAGCTGCGACGCAAATGCCCGACCCGCCCCCCGCCAGACGGCCCGGCTGGCAAAACGGGCTGCTGCTGGCGTCGATGATCGGTTTCCTCGTCTTCAGCGACTGGTTCAATCCGGGCGACGCGATCGTGAAGCGTGTCGACGGAAGCGAGCTCCGCGGCGTCGTGCTCCAGGAAATGCACGACGAAGTCATGATCCAGGTGCAGGAGAGCGCCGCAAACGTTCGCGCAGGCGACCGGCTCACGCTGCCCAAGGCGGAAATCGCCGCCATCGTCGAGGCCAGAAGCTGGGTGATGGATGTCTACCACCTTCGCTGGTGGTTGGCCGGCGCTTGTGGCCTGGCCGTCGCGCTCATGAGCTGGCGCTGGGTCGAGCGCGACGAGTTCAAGCTCTGGATGCACAACACCTGGGACTTCGCCAAGCTGCTGATCCCGCTGCTCTTCGGCGGCGTGTTCGTCGTCGGGTTCATCTCGGCCCTGCTGCCCGACAAGCAGATCGCCGCCCTCGTCGGCGACAACAGCCTCAGCGCGAACTTCGTCGCGTCACTCGTCGGAGCGCTGTTCTACTTCGCGACGCTGACCGAGGTGCCGATCACGCAGGCGCTCATGGAGCACGGCATGACCCGCGGGCCGGCGCTGGCGCTGCTCCTGGCCGGGCCCGCGCTGTCGCTGCCGAACTTGCTCGTGCTGGTCCGGGTAATGGGCGTCAAGAAGACCATCGCATTCAGCTCGATCATCGTCGTCGTGGCGACGCTGGTCGGCATGATCTACGGCGCGACACAGGCCACGGCGCCGGTCGTCGCGCAGTCAGGAGTGTTGCCATGAGAATCGAGATCATTGGAACAGGCTGTCCGAAGTGCAGTCTGCTCGAGCAGACCACCAAGGCCGCCGCCGACAAGCTCGGACTGCGTTACGAATTGGAGCATGTGAAGGACATCAAGGAGTTCGCGAAACGCGGCGTGATGCTCACGCCAGCGCTGGTCGTCGACGGCAAGGTGGTCGTCGCCGGCAAGGTTCCGCCGGCAGCGGAGGTCGAACGACTGCTCGTCGCCGCCACGCCATCCCAGTGACCCAAAACGAACCTGCGGTTCGATTCGAGGGCAAGCATCATGGCCCGCAACACGCTGAATTCCATCATCGACGCGGCCACGTTCGCCGTCATGCTGACGATGATCGCCACACGCCTGCTCATCCGTTTCGTGCTGCCGCCCGGCAGCGGCGAGCGGCGATCGCTGTGGGACTACACGGGAAACGACTGGGGCGATGTTCATTTCTGGCTGGCGGTGGCTTGGAGGCGGCTGACGGTGAGCAGCGCGCCCCGTTAGGAGCAATCAACATGCGCAAGAGCAACATCCAGAACCTGCTGATCGCCGCGAGCGTCCTGATCGTAGTTGCGGTCTTCGCCGCGGTACGGCAAAGCCGGACGAACGGCCCAACCGACACAATTCAAGAAACCGCACCCGTGGCCACGGCGCCTGTCACCGTCGCGACGCCTCGAATTCCACGGATGGTGGATCTCGGTGCCGACAAGTGCATTCCGTGCAAGCAGATGGCTCCGATACTCGCAGAGTTGAAAACAGAATACGCGGGGCGGGCCACGATCGAGTTTATCGACGTCTGGAAGAATCCGCATGCTGGCAAGGAACACGGCGTACGTCTCATCCCCACGCAGATCTTCTTCGACCGCGAGGGGAAGGAAGTCTGGCGTCACGAGGGCTTCCTGTCCAAGGCCGAAATCGTCGCCAAGCTGAAAGAACTGGGAGCCGGGTGATGCTCGAACAGCTCTCCGAGAACCTGGCCCAGGTGGTTCAAAGCAACCCGTGGCTCGCGCCGGCCGCGGCGTTCGTCGGCGGGATTCTGACGGCGGCCAACCCGTGCGTGCTGGCGATGGTGCCGCTGATGGTCGGCTACGTCGCCGGGCAGGAATCACGCGGCGTCGGGCGCTCGTTTCTGCTCTCGCTGACATTCAGCATCGGCCTGACGATCATGTTCACGATTCTGTTCTTCGCGACCTGGGCGGCGAGTTCGATGCTCAGGGCGAGCTGGTGGACGTACGTCGCCGCCGGCGTCTGCCTCTTGATGGGCCTGCACCTGGTGGGCTTGCTGCATTTCCGAATTCCCGCACCGGCTGGCTTCCAGCCGAAGCAGAAGGGCTTCATCGGCGCGCTGCTGCTGGGGCTGCTCTTCGGGCTGGTCTCACTGCCGTGCGCAGGACCGGTGCTGCTCGCGCTGCTCGCCGTCGTCCCGCTCAGCGGCGCGGCCTTTGGGGCGCTGCTGCTGGTCGCGTACAGCCTCGGGCATTGCGGACTGGTCATGGCGGGCGGAACGTCGATGGGCTTCGTGCAGCGGCTGGCCGACTCGCGCGGCTGGACACGCAGCGCCGACGTGCTGCGGCAACTCGCCGGCGTGTTGATCCTGCTGCTTGGAGTATTCCTGCTTTTCTCATGAGGTGATTCGACGATGGCCGAAACGAACGACGTGCGGCGGTTGAACGTGTTCGAGCGTTACCTGACGCTCTGGGTGGCGCTGTGCATGGTGGTCGGCATTGCGCTGGGCAAGCTGCTGCCGGGCGTGACCGACACCCTCCGCCGCATCGAGTTCGCCGGCGGCAGCCAGATCAACATCCCCATCGCCGTGCTCATCTGGCTCATGATCTACCCCATGATGCTCAAGGTCGATTTCACGTCCATCCTCGGCGTCGGCAAGCGGCCCACGGGCCTGATCATCACCTGCCTCGTCAACTGGCTGGTCAAGCCGTTCAGCATGGCCCTCATCGGATACGTCTTCTTCAAGCACCTGTTCCTGCCCTGGATCGGCGCCGAACTCGCCGACCAGTACATCGCCGGCGTCATCATCCTCGCCGCCGCCCCCTGCACCGCGATGGTCTTCGTCTGGAGCTACCTGACGCGCGGCGACGCCGCCTACACGCTGGTGCAGGTCTCGGTCAACGACCTGCTGATGCTCGTGCTCTTCGCGCCGATCGTGACGTTCCTCGTCAGCGGCGCCTCGGCGCTGACCGTGCCCTTCATGGTGCTCATTTACGCCGTCATCTGTTTCATCGTCATCCCGCTCGCCGCCGGCGCCGTCACGCGCTACTCGCTGATTCGTCGGCGCGGCGTCGAGTGGTTCGAGAAGTCGTTCCTGCCGCGCTTTCACCCCGTGGCCGTGCTGGCCCTGCTGGCGACGCTCGTTCTCATCTTCGCGTTCCAGGCGGACAACATCACGAATCGCTTCTTCCACGTGGTCCTGATTGCGATTCCGATTCTGCTCCAGGTGTACTTCAACTCGTCGCTGGTCTACGGGCTGATGAAGCTCTTCCGCGTGCCGCACAGCGTGGCCGCTCCGGGCGCGCTGATCGGCGCGAGCAACTTCTTCGAGCTGGCCGTGGCGACGGCCATCGCCCTGTACGGCCCCGAATCCGGCGCGGCCCTGGCGACGGTCGTCGGTGTGCTCGTCGAGGTGCCCGTCATGCTCAGCGTCTGCGCCTTCTGCAACCGCACCCGCGGCTGGTTCGACCGCGCAACGGCGGACCAGCAGCCCGCGCCCCACCGCGCGGCCGCCGCCACGCGGGCGCGCTGAACCTGCCGGCTCCAGCGCTTCTGCTTTCTCGTAAGGCAGAATCCAGGCTTGAGGAACCTCTGAATGAGGAACCTCCGAATGGTTTGGCACGGGCTATTAGCCAGCGCGCCAGCGTTCGCGCGCTCAGCCGCCCCGCAGCACGCCGTCGCGCTGCGCGATGCGCCGCGCCACGTCGGCGCCGCTGCTCAGCGCGCCTTCCATGTACCCGACGAACTTGTAGCAGCAATGCTCCCCAGCCAGGTGCAGGCGGCTCGCCACCGGCTTTTCGAGCAGCGGCCCAATCGTCGTCACCTGCCCCGGCGCAGGAAACGAGTACCCCGCCAGCGACCACGGGTCGCGCGGCCAGCTCATGAAACGCGCCCGCTCGAAGTGCTGACCGAAGTCCGGATAGAACTTCTCGAACTCGCCGCGATACAGCTCGTCGCGCCGCTCCTTCTCGAAGCCCAGGCACCGCTCCGCAGACTCCGCGCTCGAAAACCCAACCAGCGCCGCCGGCCCCTCCCCCTCCTGGTTGTCCGTCCCCTCCCAGGTCATGTTGATCGCCCCGTCGGAAAGCGCGTCCGGCGACAGCTTGCTCTCTTTCCAGAAGCGCCCCTTCAGCGCCGCCAGGTACTTGATGCTCCGCCCCATCTGCGGCGCCAGCTTCCCCGGCAGCCCCGGCTGAATGTCGATCTTGCTCCACAGGCTCGGCGGCGCCGTCAGCACCACATCGTCGCACTCGATCGTGCGGCCGTCCTTGCACGTGACCCGCACGCCCCCGTCGCGCACCACGATCTGCGACACCGGCAGCCCCAGCACCAGGCGGTCCTTGCCGATCTCCCCGGCCAGCTTGTGCGCGAGCTGCTGGTTGCCCCCCTTGCAGCGATACACCTCGCTGTCCGTCCAGTATTTCTCCAGCCCCCCAGCCTTCACCGCCGTCAACATCCCCAGCAGGCTCTGCTGCTCCGGCGATACACCGTTGTCTGCCAGCAGCGTCGTCAGTACGCCCAGCCGCGCGTGCGCCGACACGCTCAGCTCGCGCGCCCACGCCGCCGCGCTCGTGCGGTCGAGCTTCTCGGCATCCGGGCTCGTCCAGGGCCGGTCGGCGTCGATCGGCTCGGCCAGCTTGTTCATCCCGGCGAATCCCGCGTCCATCTCCTCGTAGAGCTTCTCGACCTCCTCGCTCGACAGACGCTTGCCGCCCAGCACCACCGGGAACTCGGCCTCCTCGTCTTCGGTCACGTCGAGGAACTCCAGCCCGAAACGCTTGGCGTAGGCGACCCAGTGCGGATGATTGGAGCCGATCAGCTCGGCCCCGCCTTCGACCACGCGCCCCGGCACGAAATCGGTGAACGTCAGCACCCGCCCGCCGACGCGGTCGCGCGCGTCGATCACCGTCACGTCGTAGCCGGCGCCCTTCAGCTCGAAGGCGCAGGCCAGCCCGCTGAACCCGGCGCCCACCACCACCACGCGCTTCCCCACAGCGACCGCCCCCGCCGCCACCACCGACGACGGCAACCGGCCCAGCAGCAACGCGCCCGCCGCCGCCGCGCTGGCACGCAGAAACTCACGCCGCGAAGGGCCGCGCAGACTCGGATCGAAGCGGCGCTTGAGCCGCGCATAGAGCGAACGTGACATGGTTCGACCTTCCCTTCGTCACACGGCCGGCAGCGCCGCAACCGCGATCACTCGTCGTTGGTCGGCCCCACCGCCAGCAGCCAGAGCTTCACGAAGTTCATGATCTGCTGCTTGCTCAGCTTATTGGCGTGCAGGCCGTAAGTCACCTTGCTGCTGCTCGGCGTATCGCCGCCGGGAATGAACGTGTCTTCGTACGAAATCCGGCCCGTCAGCGACGGAACCGTGTTATCCACCGCGAAGAAGGCCTCCTCGTCGCTCATCTTCTCGAACGCCGCGGCCTCCGTGCTCGCGGTGCGGTGCTTCTCCTCGTTGAAACGCAGGTTGAACTCGTAGTAGCCCTTGCCGTTGCTGGCGCGGTTCTCGTCCTCAACCCACTTGATCGACCCCGTGACGACGTCCTCCACGTCCTTCCCGTTCAGGTTGTAGACGAATCGGATGCCGTCCGTGTACCAGTTGCCCGTCTCGTAGTCGTAGTCCAGCCGCCCGTTGACCCGCGCCCGGCCATATACCTCCGCCGGCCCCTTGGCCAGCTGCACGTCCGCGAAGCGCATCGGGTCGCTGCGCTTCACCACCACCTCGACCGTCCGCTGGCCGACCGCGCGCTTGAACGTGTACGCCGCCAGGCTGTCCTTCTTCTCGGCCTTGCCCATCAGCTTGCCCGCGAAGTTCTCCGTGAACCCCTGCGCCCGGCCCACCGTGTCGACCGCCACCCGCAGCGGCCGCTCCTCCTTCGCGCCGCCCGACAAATCGTACGCCCCGCTCCCCGTGTCGATCGGCACCACCCCCACCCACTTCCCCACGACCTTCTTCTGCTTCGGGTCACGCGGATTCAGCACCGCCAGGCTGATGTCGTACCCCAACGCCGCACCCTGCTTCAGCCGCCGCAGGTTCTTCGTGTAGATGTTCGGCTGCCGCACGATCTTCCCTGCAAACTCCGTCGTCCCCGCTACCGCCAGGCTCAGCGTGTAGACGTCCTGCACGTTCAGCGCCGGCGAGCCCTCGACGAACTCGCCCGTCGTGTCGGGCGTCGTCCGCGTCTTGAACTCGATCTGCATCGTCCCGCTGACCACGTTGTCTTCCGTCAGCAGGTCACTCTCCTGCGCCATCCCGGCCGCCGCCCCGAGCACCACCATCCCCGTTAGAACCGAACCACACAGCTTCAATACTCGCGAACTCATCGTCTTGCTCCTTGGGCGGATTCCCCAGCCCCGCGGACGACCGATCTCGCAATCGAGAACAACACCCTTCCAGAACCGTCTCATCGGCTGGCAGACCGTCGTGACACCAACCGGCGGGCCGGTCCGGCATGGCCCGGCCGAGAAAGTACGCAGGCTGGCTGGCCTTGGCAAGCGGCCCCGCATCACCGGAAGGGAGGTCCGGGCTGCTGAGTTCTGCTCCTGGACCCTTGCCGTGAGCCCACAAGAACGCGCTTTCTGATCCCCGTGCCGGAGATGCTCCAGATACCGCTCCCGACGTGTTTCCGCTCCGGCGAATCGACATCCAGCCAGCCACACGATCCGGCGCCGCCCAATCCGTGCACGCTACCGGCGGTGCTATTGGAGCCCATGGCGACTATAGGTATGCCCAAAATAAAACCGATAATCCGCGCACGCGCCTTGACACAGGGCAGTAGTTAGGTTACTATTAGCGTGTCACTGAAGTTCCGGCCCGCAAAGGAGTGCGCCGTGTCCAATGAACTTCGACCGGAGCGAACTCTGTGCCTGCTCGGTCCCGGCGGTGACTTTTGCAGCGCCGTTCACCCGACTCGGACCGGGCTCAGACGCAGCGCGGTGTCCTACGAGCAGGTGCTCGACCTCGCCGCCTGGCTCCGGCGCCGGGTCGGTCTCGGGCCAGCGCCGAGCGCCACCCGGGCCGCCGTTGAGCCCGCCGACGCTCGCGTCTGGTCGGCCGCGCGGCGCGAGTTGCCTCCGGTCGTTCTTGGCTCCCTGAGTGCCTTCCTGGCCGAGGAGTGGTCTGATGCCACGGCAGAAAACGTCCAAGTCCCAGCCCGCGTCGCTCACGCCCAAGCAGCTCCGCGTGCTGACCTTCATCCGCGATTTCTCCCACGCCCGCGGCTACGCCCCCACGATGCAGGAGCTGGCCGACGAGTTCGGGGTCAGCAAGGTGACCGTGTTCGAGCACATCGCCGCCCTCCAGAAGAAGGGCTTGCTCCGGCGTTCGCGCCACAAGGCACGCTCTTTGCGACTTAGCGACGACATCGCCTTTCCCGACGAGCGCGCCACCCGACTCCCGCTCGCGGGCACCATCGCCGCCGGCCGCCCCATCGAGGCCATCGAAACCCGCGAAGTCGTCGATCTCGAGGAGATGTTCGTCTCCCCGCACGGCAACTTCGTCCTCCGCGTCCGCGGCGACAGCATGATCGGCGACCACATCTGCGATGGCGACCTCGTCATTGTCGAACGCCGCGAAACCGCCCGCGACGGCGAGACCGTCGTCGCCCTCCTCGACGACGGAGAGGCCACGCTCAAGCGGTTCTACCGCACCGCCACCGGCGTTCGCCTCGAGGCCTCAAACCCAGCCTACGAGCCCATCATCGTGCCGAACGTTGCCATCCAGGGCGTGGTCGTCGGCGTCCTCCGCCAGTACTGACCCCAGCGAACGCCGCATCCGCCGCGCACTCCGGCTCCCTTGTCGTTACACTTTGCCATGGACGGCGACGCGCGTTCGCCTTCCGCTTCGGCGGCCTCCGTGGCCTGCACTCGCGGCCGAGCGCCGATGCCTCGTGTCGTCTTCGAACCTCGGGGAGGTCAGCCTTGGCCTGGGCCATGTTGTTTCTTGCCGGCCTGCTCGAAATCGTCTGGGCCATCGGGCTCAAGTACTCGCAGGGCTTCACGCGCCCCGCCGCCTCGACCATCACCGTCAGCGCCATGGTCGCCAGCATGTGGCTCCTCGCCCAGGCGGCGCGAACCCTCCCGATCGGCACCGCCTACGCTATCTGGACCGGCATTGGCGCCGCCGGCGCCGCACTCCTGGGCATCATGCTGTTCGACGAGCCGCGCCACTGGGCCCGCCTGGCCTGCATCGGCCTGATTCTCGTGGGAATCATCGGCCTGCGCTTCGCCCCAGCCGCCGCCCACCCATAGCCCCCGCCTCGCCGGCCGCGTCGGCAACCCGGCCGCAAGCCCCGTCCGAGCCGCGACCGTAAGGGAGCGGTTGCTGCAATGAATGCTTCGTTTCTCCGCCGGACCGCTTGCTTGCGCGCCGCTCGATTCAATAAGGGGCTCTGGGATAGCTTCTAGTCAGGTCGCCCGCGGCCGGAGCGTCTGTATCTTTGGCCGCCACGGCGGACCGCATGAAAGCAGGAGAAGCTTCAGATGAACGCCGCATTCCGCGCCCTGCTCGCAGCCGCGCTGCTGGCAGCCCCGGCCCTCGCACAGGACGCCACTGACCTTCAGCGCCGCCGGTCGCCGGTCGTCGAGGTCTTCCAGCAGTGCCGCGACGCCGTCGTGAACATCAGCACCGCGCGCGTCGTCCGCGTGCGCTCGCTCGGGGCGCGCGACATTTTCGATGACATCTTCGACTTCCGCCGCCCGGCCACAACCCAGCGCCGCGTCACCAGCGTCGGCTCCGGCGTCGTCATTCACCGCGACGGCTACGTCGTCACCAACGCCCACGTTGTCGCCCAGACCTCCGACATCGTTGTCACGTTCGCAAACGGCGCCGCGGCGGCGGCCCAGGTCGTCGCCGCGGATCCGGCGCACGACCTCGCCGTTCTGCGCGTCCAAACGCGCGAGCCGCTGTCGGCGATCACACTCGGCCAGAGCGACGACATCATGGTCGGCGAAACCGTCGTCGCAATCGGCAACCCGCTCGGCCTCGGACACAGCGTCACCACCGGAATCGTCAGCGCCGTCGGACGCGAGCTGCGATACAGCGATTCGCTCGTCTACAGCGACCTCATCCAGACCGACGCCGCCATCAACCCCGGCAACTCCGGCGGCCCGCTGCTCAATGTCCTGGGACAGATGATCGGCATCACGACCGCCATCCGCGGCGACGCCCAGAACGTCGGATTCGCCATCCCCGTCGACAAGCTGTGGGAGCTGCTGCCCAACCTGCTCGACATCGAAAAACGCCAGCGCGTCCGGCTCGGCCTGCGCGTCGTCGGCAAGGAGGCCCGCGTCGAGACCGTCCGCGCCGGAAGTCCGGCCGCCGCCGCCGGGCTGCGCCCGGGCGACCGCTTGCTGCGCCTCGAGGGCGGCCCGCTGGCCAACGCGATCGACTTCTACGTCAAGCTCGCCGAGCGCCGCCCGGGCCAGAAGCTGAAGTTGTCGGTGGAGCGCGGCGGCAAGCCGGTCGATGCCGAGGTCACGCTACAGGAGGTGCCCATCCCAGACGGCAGCGCCCTGGCCGCCCGACTGTTCGGCATCAGGCTGGCGGAGTTTCCCGCGGACTTGCGGCGACGCTACGAGCTGCCTGACTACATCAACATCGTCGTCGACAGTGTCCAGCCGAACAGCCCCGCCGATCGCGCCGGAATCCGCGAAGGCGACGTCATCCTGCGCCTGAACCGCATCGCCGTCACAACGCTCGAAGAGGTCGGCCTCTCGCTGGAGGGCGTGCAGCCGGCGGAGGACGTGCTCGTCGACGGACTGCGCTGGCGCGCCGACCCCGCCTTCGTCTGGAGCGTCCCGCTCCGCGCGCGGCGCTGATAGTCTGCCTGGCCGTTTCCCAGAGTGCTCGTCAGTCTTTCGAGTCGGCCTTTCAAGTCAGTGTGGGGCAGGCTATCAGTCCGCCCGCCGTCCGGGCTCATCCAAAAGGGGCTTGCGATCACAACCCCCGCCCGGTAGCATTTCCAGTCTTCACGCGCGTGTTTGCCTTCCGTTGTCGGCGCAGCGGAAGCCACGGGATGGGGCAAGTGCGATCAATCCTCGGATGTTGCCTGGCTGCCGTTCTTGTCGCGCCGTGCGCGGCCCAGAGCTTCAACGTCGACATGGCCATCGGCCTCGGCGTCCCTACCGCCGGCTTTCCCGCCGCCGCCGGGCAGCCCGGCTTCTGGAACGGCGTGCCCAACCCCTATCCCAACGCCTTCGCGCTCAAGGGTCTGGCCGGCGAAGCGACCGCGGTCACGTTGAAGACCACCGGCGGCATGGACCTCATGCTCAACGTCCCGCCAAACGGCAGCAAGACCAGCGGCAACGACCAGCGCCTGATGGACGACATCTGGGATCCGGGTGGCGGCGCCCCCGGCGGCGGCACCATCCGGCTCGAAGGCATGGCCACGGGGCACTACACCGTCTACGTCTACGCCAGCGCACCCGACGACATCTCCTATCGCACCGGCGTACGCGTGAACGGCTCGCAGATCATCTTCATCGGCGGAAACTGGCCCAGCCCGTTCAGTTTTGTCGCGCCCATCACGCACGCCGTCTTCGCTGCCGACGTCGGCTCCGACCGCGTCCTCACCATCGAAGTCGCCCAGTGGATCGGGTACTCCAGCGTCAACGGCTTCCAGGTCGTCCACGCGGGCGCTTTCTGCCGCGGCGACCTCGACGGCGACGGGCGCACCGACCAGTCGGACCTGGGCATCCTGCTGTCGGCGTACCTGACCTGTCCGGGAGACCCGTTCTATGTCGAAGCCGCCGGGCTGCTCGTGCCCGATGACCCTTGCGTCACCCAGGCGGACCTCGGTTTCCTGCTCGCCGATTATCCCTGCGCACCGCCGTAACCACGCCGACGCGGCCCCCCCCCGCCGTCCGCCTTACGGACAATCCGCCCCGAACCACGCCAGCAGCCGGCCCAGGTCCGCCTGACCCACGCAGCAGTCCCGGTCCAGGTCCGCCGACGCAATGAAGCCGCCTTCACCGGCGCAGCGGCCGAAGCTCGCCAGCAGGATGCCCAGGTCCGCCTGCCCGACGCTGCCGTCGCCGTCGATGTCCTCCAGGCATTCCGGCCGGCCGTGCCACACCGCGATATCCAGCGGAGCAACCCCCTGCGTCGACAGCAGCGGGCCGTTCGGCGTCATGGCGCCGTCGGCGCCAAGCCTGAACGAATAGACGCCCGTCGGGCCGTCCCAGTTGTCGGTGATGAACAGCAGGTCGTCCATCACCGCCAGCGTTCCGAGCGAACCCTGGAGACCGACGTCGAACACGTGCCCGGTATAAGTGAGCGCGCCGCTCTCGTCGTCGAGGAAGAAGGTCCGCGCCGTCGCGTCGGTCCCGTGCGCCACGATCGCCAGCGCATTGTCCGGGCTGATGACCACCTGCTTCGGCGACGTGCCGGGTGAGTAGAACGGCTGGTTCCCCAGCAGCGACAGCGCCCCCGTGCCCGGGTTGATCTCCGCACCGACCACCTGGTGGCCGTCGCCGCTGATGCCGCCGCCCGCGTAGATCTTCGTGCCGGTCGGCGACACGCCGAGACCGAGCGGGTAATAGCCCACGTTGACCTGGTTCACGATGTCCAGGCTGCCGTTGCCGCCGACGCGCAGCGAGGTGATCGTGCGCGCGTTGGAGTCCTGGGCGAAGACGAACTGCCGGCTTGGGTGCACGGCCAGGCTCGTGCAGAAGCCGCCGGTCGTCTCCCGGTCGGTCTCGACCAGCGTGAGCGCCTCGTGGTCGAAGCGATAGAGGATCACGCGGCCGTTGTAGTCCGTGTTCGAGCGCGTCACCGCCACGAACTCGTCTGTGACCCATTGAACGTCCAGCGGGCTGTCGTCCGTCCAGCTCGTGCTGGCCAGGTCGAGCTTTCCGTCCGCGTCGATCGAGATGATGCTGAGCTGCTCCGCCGCCGTCAGCGCCGTCGCGTGGCTCGCGATCAGCCAGCGGCCGTTTGGCGAGATCGTCAGACCGTACACGTTCGTCCCCGGAACCGCCGGATCGTTCGGGTTCCGGGCGCCCGTGACGATGCGGTCAACGAACGTCAACGTGCCGTCGCAGTTGACGCGCACCGCGGCGACGCTCCCCTCGAGATTGCCGTTGTGCCCGACGAAGATCGTCGGAAAACGCGCCTGGGCCAGGGCCAGCCCGGGCGCCAGCAGCCCCCAGGCCGCCCCCAGCGCCAGGTTTCGATAACGCTTGCTCGTCATTACGCACCTCCGTTCAATCGCGGCCGGCGCCCACGTCGCCGGAGCCCCGCTGGCCACAGTTTAACCCAGCGCGTCGTTCCGGGTGGCGCCCGACCCCCCGGCGACCGTGCGTTCTTCACTCAGAATCTGTCGATTTCGCGTCCTCCCGGACCCGTGCGCGTTTCCCGGGTCGGTATACTGCACCCGATCGCCCGCAGCGGCCTGCTCGCATGCCCGTCGGGCCGAAGATCGTCGAAGGAGTGCGTGTCTTGGGACTGTCGAGGATCAGACAAGCCGGCGGTGAACGCCAGTACGAGCCCGAGCTGCCGGCCGCCGCCGCGGGCGACCTGAAGCCCTACGAGGTCTTTGTGCAGCTCGAACGCGGCAAGCCCCACGTCCACGCCGGCAGCGTGGACGCGGCGGACGACGAGATGGCCCTGCTGTTCGCGCGCGAGCACTACGGGCGCGACCAGTCGTGTGTGCAGGTCTGGGTCGTGCCGCGGGCGGCCATCGTCCGCACGGACTACGACAAGGACCTCGTCTTCCGGCTGAGCGACCAGAGCTACCGCTTCGCCAAGGGCTACAACGTGGGCGAGAAGTGGCGAAAGTTCATGAGCGACCGCGAGTACACCGAATACAGGCGGGGAGACATCAAGGAGCACTTCTGACCCCCGCGCGCGCCCCAGCGCCGCGCCCTCCAGTGCGAGACGCCATGACGGAACTCCCCGCCGAACTGCGACCACCGCTCGTCGAGCTGCTGCTCAGCGCCGCCGACGACAAGTTCATCCTCGGCCATCGAAACGCCGACTGGACCGGCCTTGCGCCCATCCTCGAGGAGGACATCGCCTTCTCCTCCCTCGCCCAGGACGATCTGGCTCACGCCGCCGCCCTGTACGACTTCATCTGCGGCCTCACGGGCGACAACGCCAACCGGCTCGCCTACGGCCGACGGCCGGCCGAGTACCGCTGCGCCGCGCTCGTGGAGCTCGCCGACGAGTTCGACTGGGCCGTGGCCATCGCGCGCCAGTTCCTGTGCGATCACTTCGAGATGCTGCGGCTCGGCCGGCTGGCGCGCTCGGCCTACCCGCCCCTGGCGGAGCTGGCGCGAAGGATGCTGGCCGAGGAGCGCCTTTCGCTCGGCCACGCCGACCAGTGGGTCATTCGCCTGGGCCGGGCGGCCGACGACGCCCCCGCCCGCATGCAGGCCGCGCTCGACCGCCTCGCGCCGCTCGCCGTCGAACTCTTCGAGCCCACGGCCGGCATGGACGCGCTCGAATCCGCCGGCGTCTATCCGCACGATGCGCCCTCAATGTACGATCTATGGGAAGCCTCCGTGCGGAACATCGTGCAGGAGGCGGGCCTGCGCATCGACCTGCGACCTCCGCCGCCCGACTTCCGGGGCGGCCGAAGCGGAAAACGCAGCCCGCTTTTCGCCGACCTGCTCGCCGAACTGACCGAGGTCTACCGCGTCGAGCCCGAAGCGGCCTGGTAGCCGCCGGCGGCCGGTGAGGGACTAGCGAATAGCAACGGGCGCCGGCCCGTAGCGCAAAAGAGTGACCGCATGCTCGATCGCAACGCCATCTTCGCCGTCCTCCGCACGATTCTCGATCCCGAGATGCCGGTCAACATCGTCGACCTCGGCATCGTCGCGGATGTGCGCCTGGAGAGCGGCCACGGCATCGCCCACGGTGCAGCCTACGTCGACGTCGACGTCACGCCCACCTTCGTCGGCTGCCCCGCACTCGAAATGATTGCTCGCCAGATCCGCCAGCGGCTCAACGAGCTGCCCGACGTCCTCGAAACTCGCGTCAACTTCGTCAACACCCCGCCCTGGTCCGTCGAGCGCATCAGCCGCGACGGCCGCGCCGCACTCCAGGCCCACGGCGTCGTCGTCCCCGATGCACCCGGCCCGGGCTCCAGCGCCAGCCCGCGGCTCACGCCGCTGACCGTCTCCACCGCCACGCCCCCGGCGGACGACCCCGGCGTGCCCTGCCCGTTCTGCAACAGCAGCGCCACCAAGCTGGAAAGCCGCTTCGGACCAACGCGCTGCCGCATGATCTACTACTGCACCTCCTGTCGGAACTCTTTCGAGCGCCTGAAACCCATCTAGCGACGTTTCCCCGGTTGAAAGGACCCTTCCATGAAGACCCATTCGAATTCGCTCGCGGCCGAGTTCGAGATCGAGAACCTGCTGGGACTCGACCTCGTGCGCGCCTCCGAGGCCGCCGCTCTCAACACCTTCAAGTGGATCGGCAAGGGCGATAAGAACGCCGCCGACGCCGCCGCCACCGACGCCATCCGCGGAATGCTCAACCTCATGGACATGTGCGGCGAATGCACCATCGGCGAGGGTATCAAGGACGAGGCGCCGGGCATCTTCCTCGGCGAGAAGCTCGGCACCTGGCGCCCCGGCGCGCCGGCGGTCAGCATCGCCGTCGATCCCATCGACGGGACCACGCTCACCTCCAAGGGCCTGCCTGGCGCCGTCAGCGTCATCGCCGCCGCCGAGACCCCTTCCCCCGAACAGCGCTCGCTCGCCGCCGTCCCCAGCGTCTACATGGAGAAGCTCGCCGTCGGTCCACGCATCAAGGAAGGCACCGGCAGCATCCGCATGGACGCGCCCGTCGAGCAGAACCTTGAGCTCATCGCCCTCAAGCTCGCAAAACGCGTGCGCGACCTGGTCGTCTGCCTCCTCGACCGCCCGCGGCACGCCGAACTCATCAAGGAGATCCGCCGCACCGGCGCCAGCATCCGCATGATCGGCGACGGCGACATCGCCGGCGCCATCGCCCCCAGCATGCCCGACAGCGGCGTCGACGTGTACATGGGCATCGGCGGCAGCCCGGAGGCCGTCCTCGCCGCCGCGGCCATCAAGTGCCTCGGCGGCGAGATCCTGGCACGCATCTGGCCTCGCGACGACGAGGAGCGCGCGGCGCTCAAGCAGGCCGGCTACGACGAGGCACGCATCGCCGCCGTCCACGACAGCGAGCAGATGGCCAAGGGCGACAGCATCGTCTTCGTCGCGACGGGCATCACGAACAGCGCCCTGCTCGACGGCGTGCGCGTCGACGGCACGACCGCACGCACCCACTCGGTCGTGATGCGCTCGCGCTCGCGCACCATCCGCTACGTCACCACCTACCACGACCTCACACGCAAGACGATTCACCTCCACAGCGAAGGCGGCAAACGCATCTCCGACCCGTAGCCCCCCATCGCCCGGTTTCGACCACGCTGGTCCGCCGAATCACCCCGCCGCGGGCTCTCGCGCCCCGCCAGCGGCGGGCGCTCCCGCTGCGCCGTCCCCCTCCCATGCGTGCGCCTGCGCCAGCAGCTCCGCCGGGTAGCCCTCGCGCTCCAGCACCAGCAGCGCGTTGCGCGTGGTCGCCGGGCCGTCGTGCAGACGGTAGTCGAACACCATCGCGGGCGGCCGCCCGTCGCGCCCGTGGTCAAGGTTCTCGCGGAAGTGCCGGTTGCGGATCGCCACGCCGTCCGCCAGCTCCGTCAGCCAACGGTCGTGCGTGGCCACCACGAAGAGGTTGCCCGTGTTCAGCAGGTGCAGCACGACGGCCCGGCTCGCGGCCGTCTGGTCGTGAGAGTTCGTCCCCCGGAATGGCTCATCGATCAACCCCAGGATCGGCGTGTCGCCTGCGGGCGGAACAACCATGCGCCGCAGGTGCCGCACCTCCGACAGAAAATAGCTCTCGCTCGCCGCCAGGTTGTCCCGCGCCCGCAGGTCCGTGATCAGCCGCAGCGGCGACCACTCGAAACGCTCCGCCGTCACCGGCCCGCCGAGCTGCGCCAGCACCAGGTTGGCCCCGATCATCCTCAATAGCGTGCTCTTCCCGGCCATGTTCGACCCGGTGATGATCCAGATGCGCTCCCCGGCGTCGAGCCGCACGTCGTTCGGCACGACCCGCTCAGGCGCCACCAGCGGGTGCCGTCCCCCAACGCAGTCGAGCCGCACGCCCCGTACGGGCACCGGCCAGCAGACCACCGGCTGCTCGTAGGCAAAGCACGCCAGGCTCAGGAGCGACTCGAGGTCCGCCAGCGCCGACACCCCCGCCAACAACGCCGCCCGCTGCGGCACGACGCGCGCCAGCAGCGCCCGCGCCACACGCAGATCGCTGAATGCCACCGTGTTGATCAGCAGCCCGATCAGCCCTCCGCTCTCCGTCCAGCCCAGCCGCGCACAGATCGCCGGCAGCACCTCCCCCCGTGCCACCGCCGACAGCCGCGCCCGCAGCAGGCCAAGCTCCGGCGCGTCCGCGGGCAGGTCGGCGGCGGCCTGCTGCGCCGCCGACAGGTAGCCGCGCGCCGCCCAGGCCACGTCGCGCCACGGCGCCAGCGCCGCCTGCAGCCCCCCCGCCAGCAGCGCGTACAGCAGCGTGTTCACCGCCAGCAGCGGCAGCAGCGCCCACCCCCACAGCAGTTGCCCCAGCATCAACTGCACCACCAGCACCGCCAGGAGCCCCAGCGTCACGTTTGACCAGCCCAGCACCAGCCCCGGCGACAGCGGCAGGCGCAGCGCCGCCGCCTCGGACACCGCGCTCACAAAACGCGCGAGCCGCGCGTCCTCCTTGCGCAGCGCCGCCGCCGCCGCCAGCAGGCGCAGCCTCTCCGCAGGATGTCCGGCCAGCCACTCCACGGACGCCTGCCGCGCGCGGATCCGCTCCGGCGAGAGCATCGGGTGATTCAGCCGGTCGCGCAGTCGCCGCGCGCCCACGTGCGTCGACGTGCGGTTCAGCAGGCCGAACAGGCCCACCGGGCGGGCGAAGAGGTCCAGGTCGTCGCGCTCCTGGTCCGTCAACTCCCAGCACGCCCCGTCGTCCAGCACCGCCGACAACCGCGACGTCGCGCCCGTGGCGTCGCCGGGCTGCTCCCAGCCGCGCACCAGCACGACCTGGCCGCCGCAGCGCGAAACGCTCTCGTCGATCACCACCAGCACACGGTCGCAGAACTCCCGCGCCGCCCGGGCCGCCTCGTGCCGGCGAACCGCCACGACGAACGCGACGCCGGCCGCCGCGCAAAGCAGGCCTGCAAGCCACGGCTGGCTTCCGAGCGGCACCCACAACCCCAGTCCGCCGAAGAAGAACAGCAGCCGCGCCCAGGACCAGCGGCTCTCGAGCGCCGCCGCGCGGGCCTGGTCGGACTGCGCGGCGTCACGATGGGCAAGCAGCCACTCCCGGTGCCGCGCGGCGCGCCCCGCCGAGCCGCCAGCAGGAGCCGGCCCTGTGCCGCGGATAGACTCCGCCCGGTCAGAATCTTTCCGTGTCCCATGCGCCATGTCGCCGCGCATTCTAGTCCGTCAACTGGGAATCTGCTCACCGGCTCGATCCGCAGGCGCGCCCGGCCGCGAGTGCGCTACCGCGAGTGCCGAACGACCCGCGAGCGCAAGCGAGACGCAGCCCGCGTTCCTGCCGGCGCAAGCGGATGGGCCCCGCGAGCTCCGCGCGCCGACCCGCCCACACCGCTATAATCCGCCCAAAACGACTCTCGCCGCGGATGCGACTCATGCGCCTGGTGCAGATTTCCCTCGCCGCCAAGTACCGGATTCTCTTCGGGCTCGCGGTGCTGCTGATCCTCGCCGCCGCGCTGGTCGTACCCTGGATGCTGCTGACCTACCTCGTCTACGCCCAGCCCTTCCAAGCCGCGCAACGCATCGCCGACGGCTACTTCCGCGAGCTGCCCCAACGCCTCGCCGCCGAGCCCCGCCCCTCCGACCACGGCTTCATGGAGCGGCTGCTGCCGGAGTCGGCGGACGTGAGCCCGCGCTACCTGCGGGCGACCGCCGATCCGAACGATCCGCTGTCGGTGATGCACGAGGGCGCCGACGAGTTCGCCCAGCAGGCGTTTCGGACGTTCGCCAAACACCCGAAGCGCTCGGTGCTGTGGGAGGCGCGCCATGAGGACGGGAACCGGCGCTTCGCCTACGCCCACGCCGTCCGCGTGACGCGGCGCTGCCTCGAGTGTCACGACGAGGGACGCAGCGGGCGCCCCTTCCAGGAAGGGCAGCTCGCCGGGCTCATCACGCTGCGCATGCCCGCCGAGCAGAGCGACGCCGAGGTGCTCTACTACCGCGCCTGGCTCATCCTCGCCGGCGCGCTGGGCTGCATCCTGGCGATCCTGGTGTTCTACGTGATTACGCGCCAGTTCATCCTGTCGCCCATTCACCAGTTGCGCTCGGTGGCGACGCGCGTGGCCGACGGCGACCTCGAGGTGCGCGCCAATCTCGAAACGGGCGACGAGTTCGAACAGCTCTCCGACAGCCTGAACACCATGCTGGAGCGGCTGCGGGCCTCGCAGGAGGAGCTCAGGAAGGCCAACAGGCTGCTCGACCAGAAGCTCGGCGAAATGGCTGAGACCAACGTCGCCCTCTACGAATCGAACCGCCTCAAGAGCGAGTTCGTCGCCAATGTCTCGCACGAGCTCCGCACCCCGCTCACCAGCATCATCGGCTTCGCCGAGCTGCTCCGCGAGGGCCCGGCCGGCGAGATGGGCGGCCGGGCCGCCCGCTACGCTGAGAACATCCTCATCTCCGGCCGCATCCTTCTCGAGATCATCAACGACCTGCTCGACCTCGCCAAGATGGAGGCCGGAAAGGTCGAGCTGCATCTGGCCTCTGTGCCCGTCGATGAGCTCTGCATCACCCTCATCGACTTCGTCCGGCCCATGGCCGACAAAAAAAAGATCGACGTCGCCGCCGTCATCGGACCCGACCTCCCGACCCTCGTCACCGATCGCGGAAAGCTGCGACAGGTCCTCTTCAACCTCATCTCCAACGCGATCAAGTTCACCCCGGAGGGCGGCCGCGTCCGCCTCGCGGCCGAACGCCTCGACCACCAGCACGTCCGCCTCGCCATCAGCGACACCGGCCCCGGAATCGCACACCAGGACCAGCGCCTCATCTTCGAAAAATTCCGCCAGATCGACCAGTCCGCCACCCGCGAGCACCACGGTACCGGACTCGGACTGGCCATCGCCCGCGAGCTCACGCTCCTGCTCGGCGGACAGATCGGCGTCGATAGCGAGCCCGGCCACGGCGCCACCTTCTGGGTAACCCTCCCCTCCTCCGCTACCGACTCCGTCGAACGCCCGCTCATTTCCCTCGTCTGATCCAATCACCAGCCCCACGCCGCGACACGCGCGCCCGTGGCAACCCGCCCCCGGCTTCGCTATAGTGTCCGAGCCTTGCGAGGGCCCATGTTGACAACCCCAGCGCCTAAGCCGCAAACCGACACAACCAAACCCGTCTTCCGCCGCGCCTTGCTCAAGATCAGCGGCGAGGGCTTCTGTCCCCCCGGCGGTTTCGGCATTCACGCCAGGGAACTGAGCGCTGTCGCCGGAGAGATCGACTCGGTCGCCCGCCTCGGCGTCGAGCTCGCCGTCGTCGTCGGCGGCGGCAACCTCATCCGCGGCGCGAGCTTCTCACGCGAGCTCGGCATCCACCTGGCCACCGCCGACTACATGGGCATGCTCGGCACCGTCATCAACGCCCTCGCCCTTCAGGAGGCCCTCGAGGCCCTCGGCCACGTCACGCGCGTCCAGAGCGCCCTGACCATCTCGCGCGTCTGCGAGCCCTTCATCCGCCGCCGCTGCCTCACGCACATGCTCAAGGGCCGAATCGTCATCCTCGCCGCCGGCACTGGCAACCCGCACGTCACTACCGACTCCTGCGCCGCCCTGCGGGCCGCAGAGCTCCAGGCCGAGGTCCTGCTCAAAGCCACGAAGGTCGACGGCGTGTACGACTCCGACCCCGCACGCAACGCCGCCGCCCGCCTGCTCGGCGACCTCACCTACGACGCCGTCATCGACCAGCGCCTCCGCGTCATGGATGTCTCGGCGGTGGACGTCTGCCAGCAGCACAAGGTCCCCATCATCGTCTTCAACCTCTTCCGCGCCGGAACCATGCGCCGCATCTTCCTCGGCGAGCCCATTGGCACGCGGGTCGGCTTCCCGTGAGCGACGGGCCGCCCGCCTCACCCGCCAAAGGCTCCCGCAGCCTCCACCAGTGGCGCCTCTGGCTCGCCGGCCTCATCGGTAGCCGCTACGACGGCCTGCGGCATTTCGCCGTCGTCGACCCCGGCGTCCTCATGCGCTGCGGCCAGCCACACCTGCGCGACCTCGAACGCATTCACGCCCTCCACGGACTCGGCTGCGTTTTCGTCGCCCGCGGAGGGACGCGCCATCCCCTGCGCGGCCGCTGGTTTCGCGCCGAGCGCCGCTTCTGCCAGCAGCGCCGAATCCGCCTCGAACACGTACCCTTCTCCGATCACGCCCCACCGCCTCCTGACATCTTCGACCGTTTCCTCGACCTCGTCGCCGATCCCGCCTGCCGGCCCGTCCTCGTGCACTGCGAGCAGGGCTTCCACCGCACCGGCGTCCTGTGTGCGGCCTACCGGCTCGCCGTCGGCGGCTGGACGCTCCAGGACGCGCTGCACGAGATGCGCCGCTACGGCTTCGACTGGGACAAGCCGAAACGCCAACCGCTTTACCAAGCCCTGCTCGCCTGGGCGCAGGCCCGTCAAAATGCCTCCGGCGCGATCGACCGATAAGCCCACTATAATCTTCGGACGCGCGCAAGGCCGGCGCGGCGGCCGGCCGCCCGGCGGCCGCCTTGTCCAGTCGTCCAACGTCGCGGGAATGCGAGGCCGAATCATGCACACCTTACTTCGCTTCCAATGGCCAACGGGCCTTCGCTGGCTCCTGCTCGGCGCGCTGACGCTCACGCCGGCCGCCGCTCAATACCCCGTCAACCTCCAGGTCGCTTCCGACGGGCGCCTGCTGGACGCCAATCCACAGCTCGGCGGCTCGCGCTATTACGACTACTCACGCCCGCAATCACCCCTCATGGCCGGAAACCTGCTGACCACCGGCAACGTGCGCGGCGGCTTGTCTTTCCAGGGCTACAGCCCCATCGCCGACCCGCGCAGCTTTCGCGCCGGGCTGCCCAGCGGCGGACTCTCGAGCTTCATCCGCGACTCCGTCAGCGTCGCCGACAGCCAGACACCGCTCGGAGGACTCGCCCGCCAACCCTTCTTCGATCCCGTTTACACCGCCCCGACCACCGGCTCGCTTCAAGGACAGTTCGCACCTCAGGCGCTGCGGCCCACCGTGCCCAACCTTGCCGGAAGCTACCCCGGTATCGACGCGCGCCAGTCCACCGGCCCCCTCGGCGCCGAAATCACCGGCGCTTGGCCAGGCCTACAGGTCGCCGGCCCCCTCGACCCTCTCGACCTTAGTGACCGGCAGGGCATCCTCCGCAGCCGGCTCTTCGGCGTCGACGAAGTCCGACTTCCCGGTGAGCGTCCTGGCCCCCGCGCCGCGCGCCCCGAAGTTCGCGACCTCGGCGATCAGCTCAGGGGCCTTGGCCCCGAACGCCCCGACCCGCGCGCGATCCTGAAAGATGAGCTAGAGCACAAGGACCGTCCCGCCGAGCCCGCGCTCTCCAGCCGCCTGCGCGTCACGCCGCAGCCCTTCGGCTCCAGGCTCGACGACGTGCTCGGTGCCGCCGCCGCTACCGGCCCGGCCGCTTCGCGCTCCGACCGGTTCTGGCGAACCGTCGCCACGCCGGGGGCGCCAGAGACGCCGCAGACCCCCGTCGACCCGCGCATCCGCCCCGGAGCCGGACCGGACAGCCCCGTCAGCGCCGCCGGTATCACCCCGCCGAAGGCCCTGCTCATTCCGGGACAGGACGCATTCACCGACATGCAACTGGCTGTGGCGCTCGAACGCGACCCGGGTGCGCCCTGGTTCGCCCAGTTGCAGGAGTCCATCCAGCAGGACCCGACGCTCTCCGCCCGCGCCCGCGACGCCGCCGCCGGACAGGCCAGCGACTTCGTCCAGCGCGTGCTTCGGAACGCTCTTCAGAGTTTCGCCGGCGACAGCACCTCCGCCGTCAACACCGAGCTCCGCCGCGCCGAGTCGTTCATGAATCTCGGCCGGTACTACGACGCGGCGGACTACTACCGCCGGGCGCACCTGCTCGACCCGCTGAATCCGCTCCCGCTCGTCGGCCGCGGACACGCGTTGCTGGCCGCGGGAGACTACCTGTCGGCCGCCGTCATGCTCACGCAGGGCCTCGAGCGATTCCCGGAGTTGGCCCGCTTCTCGCTCGACCTGAAGGCCATGATGGGCGGCGGAGAGATCGTCGATATCCGCCGCGCCGACATCATGCGCCAACTCCAGCAGAAAGAAGACCCGCGCCTGCGCTTCTTGCTCGGCTATCTCGAGTTCCACGGCGGCATGCCGGAGCGCGGCATGGAAAACCTGCGCAAGGCGGCCGGCGAGGCCGACCCCGGCACCTTGCTGCGCCGCTACCCCGACATGCTCGAAGGCAAGGGCATGCTCCCCCCGCCGAAGCTTCCGCCGGGCGTGTTGAAGGAAGAAGCGCACCCGGGCCAGGCCGGGGACGGAGGCCAGCCGTGACATGTGGCAACCCAGGCCCCTCCGCTGACGCCCTGCTACGCCGCCGCGCGACGCCGCGCCGGCTCGCCGCCGGGCTGTGCCTGCTCGCCTCTGCCGCGCTCGCCGGCTGCGCCAGCGACCTGGATATCGAGAAGCTGCGCGGAACCGTGCGGCTGATTGCAAACGCCGAGCCGGACGAGGTGCTGTCCGAGGCCGAGATCCTGCTGCGGCGCGAATTCGGTCGCGTCGAAGTCGATCGGCGCTGGTCGCAGGTCCGCACCGTCGCGCAGGAATACGTGACCCAGAGCGACAGCGGCACCGTGCGCGACTGGATCGGCGCGCCGACCACCGTGCGCCGCACCGCGACCTTCACCGTCGCGCGCCGCGATGGCGGCACGCTCGCCCGGCTCCGCGTCGACGTCGAACGACTGGACACCCGCCGCGCCGAGATCGCCGCCCGCGACGACCACCGGCTCACCGACACCCCCGGCTACACGCCGATCGAGCGCGACGCCGCCACCACCGCCGCCCAGAATACCGTCTGGACGCCGATCGGCCGCAATCTCACAATCGAGCGCGAGTTGCTTGCCGAGTTGCTGGCACGCTTCGCGACCCCGAACGCCGAAACGAACCCGCCGCCGGATTGATCCCGCGCGGCAGCCGTTCAGGTTACACGGCGGCCGAGCGCCGCCTCAGGCATCTGCGGAGAACCCATGTCCGACATCCTCTCCTGGTCGATCGAGCAGGTCGATCCGCAAGTCGCCGAGATCATCCGCCGCGAGGAAGAGCGCCAACAGAACACCCTCGAGCTGATCGCCTCGGAAAACCACGTCTCGCGCGCCGTCCGCGCCGCCGCCGGAACCGTCTTCACCAACAAGTACGCCGAGGGCTACCCCGGCAAGCGCTACTACGGCGGCTGCGCGAACATGGACGGCGTCGAGGACCTGGCGCGGCAACGGGCCTGCCAGTTGTTCTCCGCCGAGCACGCCAACGTCCAGCCGCACTCGGGCGCCTCGGCCAACACGGCGGTCTATCTCGCCTGCCTGTCGCCGGGCGACACGATCCTCTCGCTCGACCTGGCCCACGGCGGGCACCTGTCACACGGCCTGAAGGTCAACCTCAGCGGCCACCTGTTCAAGATCGTGCCCTACGGCGTCAGCCGCACCGACGAGCGCATCGACATGGGCGAAGTGCGCCGCCTGGCGCGCGAGCACCGCCCGAAGCTCATCATCTCCGGCTTTTCCGCCTATCCGCGCACGCTCGACTTCGCCGCCTTCGCCGAGATCGCCCGCGAGGTCGGCGCGCGCCACATGGCCGACATCGCCCACATCGCCGGCCTCGTCGCCGTCGGCCTGCAACCCTCACCCGTCCCGCACGCCGATTTCGTCACCACCACCACGCACAAGACGCTGCGCGGCCCGCGCGGCGGGATGATCCTCTGTCGCGAGGCCGACGCGAAGCTGATCGACCGGTGGGTCTTCCCCGGCACCCAGGGCGGACCGCTGATGCACATCATCACCGCCAAGGCCGTCGCCTTCGCCGAGGCGCTCCGGCCCGACTTCCGCCAGTACCAGCAGCACATCCTGGAGAACGCCCAGGCGCTTGCCGAGGCCCTTCAGGCGCGCGGCTATCGCCTGGTCTCCGGCGGCACCGACAACCACCTGATGCTCGTCGACCTGCGGGCGGTTCACCCCGACCTGCCCGGCAGCGAGGCCGAGAAGTGGCTGGAGTCCGCCGGGATCATCGTCAACAAGAACATGATCCCCTTCGACGAGCGCAAGCCCACGCAGACCAGCGGCCTGCGGCTCGGCACGCCGGCCCTCACAACCCGCGGCCTGCGCGCCGCGCACATGGCCACCGTGGCCGACCTGATACACGACGTGCTGGGCAGCGCCGGCGACGAGTCGGCTCTGCGCCGCGTCAACGGCCGCGTGCGCGAGGTCTGCGCGCAGTTCCCGCTGCCGCACTGACACGGGTCCGTTGGTTCCGAGAGGAAGGCAGCCGCGTGACAGGATTCTCAAAAAAACGCTCCGCGCCGTTGCGTCCGCCCCGCAAGCCGCCCTCGACGCCCCGCCCCTCGCGCCGCGCAGCCCTCTTCACCTCGGCGGCGGCGCTCGCGTGCTGCGTCGGCTGCCGCGGCGGCGGAGAGGTGGATTTCATCTTCCTGTCGTACCGGTCGATCGACCCCCCCGCGCCGGCGGTCACGACGGTCGAGCTGGACGGATGCTATTGGTGGGTCGACGAAGACCGCCACCTCTGGATCGCAATGGAGCGCGAGATCCGGCCTGTGCTCGTTCCGTTCGCCCACTTCACCTTCCAGCTCTCGCTGGAACTCGAAAAGCCCCCCGCCGGCCCGGCGCGCAACTACGAGATCGGCGACCGCGAGCTGCGCGCCGTCGTGCGGCTCGGTCCCACCGAGAGCCGCTTCACCTCGCGCCTGGGAATCGTCGCGGTCTACCGCGACGGCCCCGACCGCCTGCGAGGCAGCCTGCGCATCGAGGCCTCGCGCGAGGTCTACGCCGTCTTCGGCTGGACCCAGCCCAGCCGTATGCTCATGCTGGCGCGATTCAGCGCCGTGCGCGACCCCGAGCGCGGCCGGCTCATCGCCGCCGCCACCGAGGCCAACGGCTGGCAACGCGACCACACTCAGCCCTCGGCGGGCGCCACCGTTGTGCCGCTCGCCGAAGGCGCATTGCGGGCCGAGGGTTCAGACCAGTGAGCTGTCGTGCCGTCGCCGGGGCCCGCTTCACGAAGCCGGGACCGTCGGTTACGATCGTCGCCACTTCGGCCGGGACGCGCCCTGCCGTTACGCCGACGAAGTGCCATGACCCAGCAGCCGACCGTGCAGCCGATCTCAGTCAAGCCGCGGCCGGCGCGGCTGTGGCACGTGGTGTTGCTGGACGACGACGAGCACACGTATGACTACGTGATCGAGATGTTGCAGGCGCTGTTCGGCCACGAGCTGGAAGCCGCGTACCAGCTCGCCCGCGAGGTGGATCGCAGTGGGCGGGCCGTCGTCGAGACGACCGTCCTCGAACGCGCCGAGCTGAAACGTGACCAGGTGCACGCCTATGGCGCCGATTGGCGCATCGAGCGCTGCAAGGGGTCGATGACCGCCATCCTCGAACCCGCCCCGCACTGAGCCGGGCAAGGAGTTCCCCCCGTGTACAAGAAGAAGCGAGTCGCCAGAGCCAAGCATCGAAAGGCCCGCGAACGCGCCAAACGCCGAATCCGTGAACGCATGGCCGCCGCCAAGCGAGCCTGAACCTCGGCCAGACGCCCATCCGCCGGACGCCCCCCACGCCACGCCGCGTCCGCCGGTGGCCCGTCGCTTGGAACCGCCCCCCGATGAGCCACACCACGCCGTCGCCTCGCCCGCCGCCCGGTCCCATCGCCGTCCTCTTGGGGGTATTCGTCGGCCTGCCGGGACTTCCGGCGGGCTTCGCGCAGCCCGCCCCGTCGCCCGCCGCCGAGCAAGCGGAGCTGCTCGTCGACCTGGCCCGGGATCACGGCCTGGCCGTCCGCGGCAAGCAGACGCGCGCCGACGTGCGGCACATCCGCACGCTGCTCCGCGCCGCTCAACGGCTCGACCCCGCCAACTGGCAGGCCGGACTCTGGCTCTACGAGCTCGCCGCGCTCGAACGCGACGAGGCCGCCGCTATCGCCGCGCTCGAACGACTCATCGCCATCGACCCTGCCCACGAGCACGCCTTCGCCCTCTGGCTCGACGCGGCCGAGCGCCGCCGGCAGACGCTCGAGTCGCGCCGCGCCTGGCTGACGAGCCTGCTGGATACGCCGAGGCCCCCCTTCGCCGAGTCGATGATCCGCGCCCGGCTTGCGGGCCTGGCGCTCGAGCAGGCGAACTACGACGCGGCCCGCGACCTGCTCGCCGAAGCCCGCCGTCTCGACCCGCTTAACCTCGAGGCCGCCTTGCTCGCGCTGCGCGCCTTGCCGTCCAACGCTGCACCGGTTGAAGTTCTGACAGCGCAGTTGCAGGCCCTTCAGCTTCACCCGACGAACCCGGAGCTGCCCTGGGAGATCGGACGGCTGCTCGAAGACGCCGGACTCCCCCAGGACGCCTCCGTTTTCCTGAACTACGGGATGCTCCTGGCCGGCCCGCCGGCCGCCCTGCCGCCCGCCGCCCGGCTCGAGCTGGTTCGCAACCGGGCCGCCTGCGGCGATTACCTCGGCGCGCTGGAGTTCAGCCGGTCCGGGCTCGACGCCTGCGCCAGCGACCCCGCCTACCTGATGTACCACTACTGGCTTGGTCGCCGGACTGAACGCCCGGTCGACTTCGCCATGGCACGCGGCCTGCTCGAAAAACTCCTCTCCGCCGTAAAGGACCCGCAGGATTGGCCGGTGGACCTCGTGGCCCAGGCCGCGTGGTTTCACTGCACGATCGACCCACAACCCGACCGCGCCCTGGCCTTGGCCCAGGCCGCCGCCGCCCGCGCCCCCGGCGACCCCTTCGTCTCGCGTGTGCTCGGCTGGGCGCTGGCGCTGGCCGGCAAGCCGGCGGCCGCGCGCGACGCGCTCGCGCCCCTGGCGCGCACCGACCCGTTCGCGGCCTACCAGTTGGCGCGCCTGCTCAAGGACGAGGGCGACGAGGCGGGCGCGCTGCGCGTCGTGCAAGGCCTGGGCCGCGTGCAACCCGGTAGCTACGCCCTCGACCTGCTCGCAACTCTGAACCTCCCGGGACCCGCCTCGCAGCCCGCGCCCGAGAGCGCCGCGCTCAGGCTGGCGCTCGCCGCCTTCCGCGCCGACGTGCTGAACTTCTGGCGCGAACCCGCGCGCTTCCTCGAGGCCCGCGTCGAGCCTGAACGCGCCGCCTTCGCGCCCGCCGACCGCTGGACCCTCACGTTCTCCCTCACCAACCGCGGCGACTTTCCCATCAGCCTCGGCCCGGATGGCCTTGTGAACCCCACCTTCCTGCTCTCCGTCACGACCGAGGGCGACCGCCGCCGCGAGTTCCCCAACCTCCTCACCGTCAGCGCCGACACCTTGCGCGTCCTGCGCCCGGGCCAGACCATCTCCGTGCGCCGAACCCTCGTCGGACCTCCCTACCGCGCCGCCCAGCTCACGCCCCAGCAGCTGCAACGCGTCTCCGTCGAGACCCTGCTGGATGCACAACGCGGCCGCGACGGCCGTTGGGTCCCAGCTCCAACCGGACAACGCCTGCGACCTCTCGCCTTCAACCGCGCCCCAGCCGCAACCAGCCCCGACGCGTGGAACGCCACTCTGGCCACCCTGCGGGGTGACGACTGGGCCGCGCGCGGCCGGGCCCTCAGGCAGTTGGGCGAATTGCTCGGCGAGCATCAACGTCACGCCCTGCGGCCGCTCCCGTATCGCCCGCAGCCCGTCCCCGTCGAGTCCATCGAGAACATCTTCGCCACGGCGCTGCGCGGCGACGTTGGCGTGCGCTTCCAGGCGCTCTACGCACTGCTGCCGGCCGGCCTCAGCCGATCGCTGGCCGACGCCGTGCAGGACTGCCTGGCCCATGAAAGCTGGCTCGTGCGCCTGATGGCCCTCCGGCTGCTCGCGCGGTCCGACGCGCATTTCCTCGACGCCGCGCGGCTCCGCAGCCGCGACGACCCCGACGAGCTCGTTCGCGAGATGGCGCTCAGCCTCGTCGAGCGGTGGTCCCAGCCAGCCGCAGGACCTCCGGAAATGCCCCCGGGCAGCGCGCCGCCCTGAACCCGTGTCGGCCCCGGAACGCCGGCAGCCCTCCCGGCGTCGCGGAGATGTCCGATAGTTTCAGGCGCATTGACCCCGTCACGGCCGATCGGCGTAAACCTGTTGACGCGCCAGCCCCGATAGGTTGTAAAAGCGGTCTACTTGCGCGGTTTGGGATGCGGTGATCCACCGTCCGCCAACAACGGAATCCAGGAGTTCGGGCGTGAGGCTCTGTCGAAAAACTGCGGTCGCTGTGCTGGCTCCGGGAATCGTCGCCCTCCTGGCAGGATGTGCTCTGAACCACCGGGCGGCCGACCTGTACCTTGACCGCGGAGACGCAGCCCTGGCCCGGCGCGACCTCCGCGCGGCGCTCGCGGAGTTCCGCGAGGCCGTCAAGCTCGACCCCCAACGCGCCGAGGCGCACGAAAAGCTCGGCTTGGCCTATAAGCAGGCCGGCGACCTGCCCCGCGCCGCCGACGCGCTCGAAGTCGCCGTCCGGCTCGACCCGCTCAATCAGCAATCCATGTTCGAGCTCGGCGACGTCTACCAGCTCCTCAACGACCTGACGCGCGCCGTCCGCGCCTACCTCCGCGTCACCGAGCTGGCGCCGAAGAACTTCGACGCCTGGTCACGACTCGCACTCTGCCACCACCGCGCCGGCGACCTCAAGGCCGCCGTCGAGGCCTACCACGCCGCCATCTCGCTCCGCCCCGACAACGCCTACCTCTGGTTCAACCTCGGCGTCGCCGAGGACGCACGCGGCGCGCCCTACGAGGCCATCCGCGCCTACAAGCAATCGCTCGAACACGAAATGAACCAGCCCCTCGTCCTGGTCAACCTTGCCACCGTCTACATCAACCAGGATCGCCTCGACGTCGCCCGCCGAACGCTCGAATCGGCCATCCAGCTTGATCCACGCCTCTCCGTCGCGCACGAACGCCTCGCATACTGCCACTGGCTTGAAAACCGCCTCACCGAGGCCGCCGCCCATTACGGCCGCGCCATCGAGCTCGACCCCAAGAACGCACGGGCCCATTACGGGCTCGGCGGCGTCCGCATGACGCAGTACCTGAGCGACCCGGGCCTGCTCGCCTTTCGCGACGAGGCCGTCGAGTGCTGGCACCGCAGCCTCGAGCTCGACCCCGACCAGCCCAAGGTGCGCGAGCTCATCGAGAAATACCGCGTCAAGTCCGAACGCCCCCCCCTCGCCGTGCAACGCTGACCCCTCCGCCGCGCCCGGCAGCCCGATCCGAGCCGCGCCCGTGAGGAAACGGTTGCGCCGGACGAATTCACATTGTGCCAAGGTCCGACTTCTCACGTGTTCATTTGTGCTCGCATCCGCTGCGATCGATCGCCTGGTTCCGACATCGCCTCACGTTCCGAGAGCGCTTGTTGCCGGCGTTGCCATTTCTTAGAATCCGCATCCCTTTTCCGGCGGAGCCGCGACGGTCGCCGAGCGGCCCGCCGCCGGTGCGACGCCTCCGTCGCTTGCGAGTGGAGAGAGAAGACATGCAGGCCGGCAGATCGACGCACGCCGCATTTCGCTTGCTCGTGCGACTTGCAGATCACGACGTCGTCCACGGCGGACGCGTCTTCCGGAGCTTTCGCGAGGCCCAGGGCTGCGTCGCAGCGGCGGTGCGCGCCGCGCGCGACGCCGGCGTTCATGCCGTCCTGCTGCAAACCGCCGCCCCATTGCGCGCCGCGAACGACCGCCCTGACCCCGCCCTTCGTGCGCCGCTTTACGCCTGGATCACCTTGAAGCACTGGGACGCTCCCGTCATCGAACGCATCCTGGCGCAGGACGCCACGCCGCCCGGCAATGGCCGCACCGGTCCGTCACACAACCCTCCCCGGCCCCCGGCCCCCGGCCCGGCGGCACGCGCCCCCAACCCGCTGCACGCCGCCACCGCCGAAGCCCAGCATCGCCCCACACGCTGGGATCTCGTCGGGGCAGCCGCGTTCACGCTCGCCGCCATCGTCGGACTGTTCCTCTTGCAGAGCGGCGGACGGCACGCGGCGCTCGCCTCTTCACCCGCGGTGGACTTCGACGCCCCAGCCCGCTGCCTCGAAGGGCTTGTCTACGTCGCCGACGACGCCGGCTGAAAACCGGCCGCTGCCGGCCGCGCCGTTCCCATGCCGATACACGCTACCATGCGCGTCATGTCGGAGCCCGTCTGCTACATCACGGACTTCTGGACCGGCGCCGTCGACGTCGAGCAGGCCGCGATGGACGGCGCCGCGCGCGTCGTCGCCCTCGGCGCCGCGCACGAGACCGAGCTCCTCCCGCGCGTCCGCGACGCCGCCGCCCTGCTCGTCTGGCACGAAATCCGCATCCCCGCCGCCGTCATCGACGCCCTCGCCGACTGCAAGGCCATCGTCCGCGTCGGCGTCGGATTCGACAACGTCGATCTTGCGGCGGCCAGGCGGCGCGGAATCCCAGTATGCAACGTGCCCGACTACGGGACCGAAGACGTTGCCGATCACGCCATCGCGCTGATGCTCGCCCTCGTGCGGAACCTGCCCGAGTTCGCGGCCGACCTGCGCGCCGCGCCGCCGCGCTGGGACGCGCGCCACTGCCGCCGGACGCCGCGCCTGCGCGGCATGGTCTTCGGCGCCGTCGGGCTCGGACGCATCGGCAGCGCCACCGCCCTGCGCGCCCGGGCCTTCGGCATGGACGTGGTCGCTTTCGATCCGTACATACCCGACGGCCGCGACAAGGCCCTCGGCGTCCGCCGCGCCGAAACGCTGCCCGAGCTGCTCGCGCAGAGCGACGTCGTCTCGCTGCACACGCCGCTGACCGCGGAGACGCGCAGCCTGATCGACGCGGCGGCGCTGGCGCATCTCAAGCGCGGGGCCATCCTGCTGAACACGGCCCGCGGCCCCATCTGCGACACGCGGGCCGTGCTGGCAGCGCTGGAGAGCGGCCGCCTGGGCGGCGCCGGCCTCGACGTGCTGCCCGTCGAGCCGCCGCCGGCTGACGACCCCCTCCTCGCCGCCCACCGCACGCCCGGACACGTCGCCCACTACCGCTGCCTGCTCACACCGCACTCGGCGTTCTACACCGAGGAGGGCTTCGTCGAGATGCGCCGCAAGGCGGCGCTGGAAGCCCGCCGGGCGATCCGCGGCGAGCGGCTGCGGAACCCCGTGGCATGAAGCCCGCGCACCCCGGCAGCCTCGCCGCTCACCACTGCACGGACAGTCCCAACGCCCGGCCCAGCCGGCGCAGGTACGCCTCCCGCGGAATCTCCACGGCACCGAAGCGGGCCAGGTGCGGCGTGAGCCACTGGGTATCGAGCAGCGCGAAGCCGCGCTCGCGCAGGCGCTGCACAAGCCCCACCAGCGCCACTTTCGACGCGTCGGTCACGCGGTGAAACATCGACTCGCCGAAGAACGCCCCCCCGATCGCCACGCCGTACAGCCCGCCCGCCAGCCGCCCGTCTTTCCACGCCTCGACGCTGTGCGCAAAGCCCATCGCGTGCAGCGCCGTGTACAGCCGCATGATGCGCGGCGAGATCCACGTGCCCTCGGCGCGCTCGGCACACGCCGCGATCACCTCGGCGAATGCCGTGTCGCGGCGCAGCTCGAAGACGCCCCGCCGCACCGTCTTGCGCAGCGTGTAGGGGACGTGAAAGCGGTCGAGCTCGATGATGCAGCGCGGATCGGGGCTGAACCAGCGGATGCGCCCGCGGTGGTCCGCCATCGGAAACGCCCCGGCGCAATAGGCCCGGAGCACCAGCTCCGGCGAAATGCCGTCGCTCATCGGCGGCCCGGCCTCACTCGAACGTCGCGGGCCAGCTCCATTCGGCCACCTCCTTCAGCGCGGCGTGGTGCGTCATGTCGAAACGCAGCGGCGTCACAGCGACGTAGCGCTCCGCCAGCGCGTGCAGATCGCTGTCCGGGTGCTCCTGCGCTTCGGGCATGCGGCCGTCGAGCCAGTAGATCGTCCGGCCCTGTCCGTCGGGCTTGCTCAGGTAGTGGTCGCGCATCGGCAGCGTGCCCTGCGCACAGACGCGCACCCCCCGCGGCCAGCCCGCGTCCAACGCCGGGATGTTCACGTTCAGGCACGTCCCGGGCGCGGGCGCGCTCGCGACGTAACGCTCGAAGATCTGCCGGGCAATCCGCGCAGCGCGCGTGAAATCCAGCTCCCCCGACAGCTCCAGCGAGAACGCGATCGACGGGATGCGGAAGAACGCCGCCTCCACCGCCCCAGCCACCGTCCCGCTGTACAGCACGTTGATCGACGTGTTCGCCCCGCTGTTGATGCCGCTCACGACGAAGTCCGGCCGCGGCCGAACCAGCTCCAGCAACGCCAGCTTCACGCAGTCCGCGGGCTTCCCGTCCACGCTGAAGCCCCAGAAGAGCTGGTTGACGTGCACGCGCTGCACCAGCATCGGCGTCAGCACCGAAATCGCGTGCCCCATCGCCGATTGCGTCGTCTCCGGCGCAACCACCTCCACCTGTCCCAGGTCCGCCAGCGCCTGATACAGCGCGCTGAGCCCCGGGGCCATGATCCCGTCGTCGTTCGTGATCAGGATGCGCATCACCGAATGGTATTCGCCGCCGCGCCGCTTGCCGAGCGCCGCGCCGTCACTCGCGATGCAGGAACGACAGGTGCAGCTCGGCGTGACGCAGGTTCAAGGCGATGCGCTCCTCCTGCGTCATGGACCCGAACACCGGGCTGTCATGGCGCGCCGGCTCGCGCCCCAGCCGCTCCAGCGCCGCCCGCAGCCGCCGCGCGCCTTCCTCCGTACTCAGCACCTCCGTCCCGTACGTGCCGCCCGGCGCATCCGGAATCCGCACCCCCGCCGGCAACCCGCCGTAGAGGTACCTCTTCCGCGAAAGCCGCACGATGAAACGCACGAGCCACGGCGGCCGCTTGCCCGGGTAGCCCTCATACGCGTAGTCGATCCACGCCGCCAGGTGGCCCAGGATCTGCCCGGCCGTCCACGCCCCGGCGCAGCGCAGCCGGCCGGCGGCATCGGCGACCTCGATCAGCTCCACCTCGCGAAGCAGTTCGTCGATGCTGGAGAACCGCAGCGCACGACGCGGCGCCGTGGCGGGGGAAACAGTAACGCGACGCATCCTCGAATTATACCCGAAGCGGAAGCCCTGTCGGACCGGCGCGTGGATCGGGAGCGCCTCGGTGGAGCGCCTGAGAAGTCCCCGTGGCTCCGGGACGCCACCTTAGTTGATGCGCGGAGAGCGCGACAACCGCTCCCAGCTCGCGCGCACCAGGTGCAGCCCGTGCACGCAGGCCTCGAACTCGCTGCTCAGCCGCCGAAGCAGGTCCGCCGGCGGCTCAGAGCCCGGCTGGCTCAACTCGCTGGCGATGACATACGAGCGCTTGCCGCGCTGCACGTACTCAATCAGGCGGTCGGCCCCGGCGAGCCGCGGCCGCAGCGCCTCTGGATACACGCCTGTCCAGAACAGCGTCAGGTCGCCGATGTAGCGGTTCACAAGCCGCCGGCGATCCTCGATGGTCAGGTGGTCGCCGACACGTGCCTGGGCCTCCATTTGCGAGACCTCGCGTATCACCTCGCCGTCGACCGTCTGCAAGCGGAAGATCTGGTCGATGTGCACGAACTCGAGCATCAGTCGCCCGACGTAATCCGTGACGCGCGGGTCACAGATGCCGACCTCGGTCATGAAGACCTGCTCGACGCTGCCCTGAAACAGATTACCCAGCTCTCGCAACGCCCCCAGCGATAGCACGCGCGCACCTCGTCTACAGACTCTGCCCTCGGCCCCCAACCCTATTATTCTGTCCGGCCCCGACAGAGCCAACGCCAAATGCGCGCACAGTCGGCATTCGCCCGTTTATGGGCCCCCCCAACCCGACCTCCCAGCCGTTAACACCGCCGCCAAGCCGTGTATCATGTCCGCTTGGGCGCCGGACCCATGGCCCCATCGGAGCGACACCGTGCTGGTCGGACTGGCCGCGGATCACGGCGGATTCGAACTCAAGCAGGCGCTGGCCTCGGCGCTAAAAACCGCCGGTCACCACGTCCGCGACTTCGGCGCGTTCGCGGCCGATCCCGCCGACGATTATCCGGACTTCGTCATCCCCCTCGCACGCGCCGTCGCCGACGCCAGCGTCCAGCGCGGCGTCGCCGTCTGCGGCAGCGGCGTCGCCGTCTGCGGCAGCGGCGTCGGCGCGGCGGTGGCGGCGAACAAGGTGCGCGGCGTGCGGGCCGGCCTCTGCCACGACCACTACTCTGCCGGCCAGGGCGTCGAGCACGACGACATGAACGTGCTGGTTCTCGGCGGGCGCGTCGTCGGCTTCGCCGTCGCCTGGGACAACGTGCAGGCGTTCCTCGCTGCCCGCTACACCGGCGAGGCGCGGCATGCCCGGCGCCTGGGCAAAGTGTTGGCCATCGAGATCGCCGGCCACTGACACCGGATCACGCGGAGGGACTCGCGCCATGAACCCCAACGACGAATGGAGCGCCTTCCGCCGCGGACTTTGCCGCGCGCCCGAGATCGGGCTGTCGCTCGACGGCAGCCGCATGCGCCCGCCGGCAGACCTCCTGGAGCGCATGGCGCCGGCCATGGCGCGCGCCCATGCGGCCATGGAGGCGCTGGAGCGCGGCGCGATCGCCAACCCGGACGAGCGGCGCATGGTCGGCCATTACTGGCTGCGCGCTCCCCACCTCGCCCCCTCCACCGAGATCCGCCAGCAGATCGAGGAAACACTGGCGCGCGTCCGAACCTTCGCAGCCGACGTCCACGCCGGACGCATCGGCGGCCCGCAGGGACGCTTCACCCAACTGCTTTCGATCGGCATCGGCGGCTCGGCGCTGGGACCGATGTTCGTTGCCGACGCCCTGGGCGACGCGAACCGCGACCGCATGCGCCTGCACTTCCTCGACAACACCGATCCCGACGGCATCGCCCGCGCACTCGCCGCGCTCGCCGGCCGGCTGCACGAGACGCTCTGCCTGGTCATCAGCAAGAGTGGCGGAACGCCCGAGACGCGCAACGGAATGATGCACGCCCAGCAGGCCTATGCCGCCGCCCGGCTCGATTTTGGTCGCCACGCCGTCGCCATCACTGGCGCCGGCTCGCTGCTTGACATCGAGGCGCAGCGGGGCGCGTGGCTGGCGCGATTCCCCATGTGGGACTGGGTCGGCGGACGCACGAGCGAGCTGAGCGCCGTCGGGCTCCTACCCGCGGCCCTCCAGGGCATCGACATCGACGCCATGCTGCGCGGCGCGGCCGAGTGCGACGCCGTGACGCGCCGGCCCGATACAGCGCGCAACCCGGCGGCGCGGCTGGCGCTGCTGTGGCACCACGCCACCGGCGGCCGCGGCGCCAAGGACATGGTCGTCCTCCCCTACAAGGACCGCCTGCTCCTGCTCAGCCGCTATCTTCAGCAGCTTGTCATGGAGTCGCTGGGCAAGCGGCTCGACCTCGACGGAAAGCGAGTCGAACAGGGCTTGGCCGTCTACGGCAACAAGGGCTCCACCGACCAGCACGCCTACGTGCAGCAGCTTCGCGACGGTCTCAACAACTTCTTCGCCGTCTTCATCCGCGTGCTGGAATCCGGCGGCGACGCCCTCGAGGTCGAGCCGGGCGTCACCTCGGGCGACTACCTCCACGGCTTCTGGCTCGGCACGCGCGCCGCGCTCGCCGCCAGCGACCGGCAGTCGCTGACCATTACGATCCCGCGCGTTGACCCCTACCACGTCGGCGTGCTCATCGCTCTGTTCGAGCGCGCCGTCGGCCTCTATGCCTCACTGGTCAACATCAACGCCTATCACCAGCCCGGCGTCGAGGCCGGAAAGAAGGCCGCCGGGGACGCGCTCGCCCTGCAAGCCCGCGTCCGCGCAGCTCTGACCGCCAGGCCGCAGACCGCCGAGCAGGTCGCCCGCGTCCTCGGCCGCACGAGCGAGACCGAGCACGTCTACCTGCTGCTCGAGCACCTGGCCGCGAACGGACGCGCCCGCCCCGCCGGCGGCGACGGCCCCGATGAGGCAACGTTCTGCGCGCCTGCGCCACCAGTGGAGTGAACACGCTGCGTCCGCGCGAACCGCGCGCCCGGCTCGGAGGAACCTCGCATGAACCAGCCCCTGGCCGACGTCGGAATGGTGGGCCTCGGCACGATGGGCGGAAACCTCGTGCTCAACCTCGTCGATCACGGCTTCACCGTCGCCGGCCTCGACCGCAGCAACGAACGCCTGCGCGCCCTCCAGGCCGCCGCCCCGCCCAACCGCATCGTCGGCGACGCCGATCCGCGCACCTTCGTCCGACTGCTCAAGCCGCCCCGCGCCATCTTCGTGCTCGTCCCGGCCGGCGCCGCTGTGGACGAGGTCATCGCGCAGCTCGCGCCGCTGCTGGCCGCCGGAGACCTGCTCGTCGACGCCGGCAACTCGCACTTCCACGACACCGACCGCCGCTCCGCCGAGCTCGCGCCGAAGGGACTGCACTTCTTCGGCATGGGCGTCTCCGGCGGCGAGCACGGCGCTCGCCACGGGCCCAGCCTCATGCCCGGCGGGCCACGCGCCGCTTACGAACGCATCCGGCGCGTGCTCGACGCCGTCGCGGCGAAGGTCGACGGCGAGCCCTGCGCCGAGTGGCTCGGCAACGGCGCCGCCGGCCACTACGTCAAGATGGTGCACAACGGCATCGAATACGGTCTGATGCAGCTCATCGCGGAAACCTACGACGTCCTGCGGCGGCTCGCGGGGCTGTCGAACGACGCGCTTCAGCGGACCTTCGCCGAATGGAACCAGGGCGAGCTGGCCAGCTTCCTGGTCGAGATCACCAGCAAGGTCTTCAGCCAGCGCGATGCGAAGACCTCGCAGCACCTTGTTGACCTGATCCTGGACGTCGCACAGCAGAAGGGCACCGGGCAATGGACCTCGCAGGAGGCCCTCGCCCTGCGCGTGCCCACGCCGAACATCGACGCCGCCGTCGCCATGCGCGTCCTCTCCGGCCGCCGCGACATCCGCCAGAAGGCCCGCGAGCTGTACCCCGCGGCCGAGAGCGCCGAGTCCGATCCCGGCCTGCCCACAGCCGCCCGCGGCGCGCTGTACCTCGCCAGTGTCCTGACCTACGGGCAGGGTCTCGCCCTGCTGCGGGCCGCCTCGAAGGCCTACGGCTACGACCTGCAACTCGAGCAGGTTGCCAAGGTCTGGCGCGGCGGCTGCATCATCCGCGCGGCGCTGCTCGAGGACATTCGCGCCGCGTATCGGCGCGACGCCGGCCTGCCGGACCTCGTGATCGATCCGGCGCTTGCCGCCAAAGTCGCGCTGCGCCTGGCGGACCTGCGAATCGTCGTTCAGGCGGCGGTCCGAGCCGGCCTCGCCGTACCGGGATTGTCAGCGGCGCTGGGCTATGTGGACGCCCTGCGGGCCCACCGGCTGCCGTTGAATCTCGTGCAGGCGCAGCGCGACTACTTCGGCGCCCACACCTACGAGCGCATCGACGAACCGGGCACCTTTCACACCAACTGGGGCAGCTAGCGCTCAGCCGCGAGGAGCACATGGCGCGATCTTCCAGGCAGCTTGATCCGACCGTCGTGGTCATTTTCGGCGCCAGCGGCGACCTCGCGTGGCGAAAACTCATTCCCGCCCTGTACAACCTCGGCCTCGACCGCCGCCTCCCCGAAAAGGTGGCCATCGTCGGCATCGCGCGCAGCGCCATGGCCGACGACGCCTTCCGTGCGCACCTGCGCGAAGGCGTCGACCGCTTCTCCCGCCGCGGCAAGGCCGACCCCGCCACCTGGGACACCTTCGCCGCCAACGTGAGCTACCTGAGCGGCGAGTACGGCGAGGCCGGCGTCTATGAGCGCCTGGCACAACGCGTCGCCGAACTGGAGAAGGCGTGGGGCGCCGCGCCCGACCTGCTGTTCTACATGTCCACCCCACCAACGCTCGTCGCGCCCGTGGCGGAGCGGCTGGCCGCGGTGCGCCTCACGCAGGACGTCGAGCGGGCGCGCGTGGTCGTCGAGAAGCCCTTCGGCCGCGACCTGGAATCGGCGCTGGAGCTGAACCGGGCCCTCTGGCGGCATCTCGACGAGCGGCAGATCTTCCGCATCGACCACTTCCTCGGCAAGGAGACCGTGCAGAACATCCTGGCCCTGCGCTTCGCGAACTCGCTCTTCGAGCCCGTGTGGAACCGCCGCTACATCGACCACGTCCAGATCACCGTCGCCGAACAGGTCGGAATCGAGAACCGCGGCGGCTACTACGACAAGTTCGGCGCGCTGCGCGACATGATCCAGAACCACCTGGTCCAGGTGCTGTGCTTCGTCGCCATGGAGTGCCCGGTCTCTTTCGACGCCCAGGAGATCCGCAGCAAGAAAGTCGACGTCCTGCGCGCCCTCCGCCCCATTCCCCCCGAACGCGTCCCGCACTACGCCGTCCGCGGTCAGTACGGCGCCGGCTGGCTGCGCGGCGAGAAGCTGCCGGCCTACCGGGCCGAGGCGGGCGTGCCCGAAGGCTCGAACACCGAGACGTTCGCCGCGCTGAAGCTCTACGTCGACAACTGGCGCTGGAACGGCGTGCCCTTCTACCTGCGCACCGGCAAGCGCATGCCGGGGCGCGTGTCGGAGGTCGTCGTGCAGTTCCACGAAGTCCCGCACCAGACGTTTCCGCCCAGCGCCAGCGCCGATCTCCAGCCCAATCGGCTCGTGATCCGCATTCAGCCGAACGAGGGCATTACGCTCAGCCTTCAGGCCAAGGAGCCCGGAACCGTCATGCGCCTGCGCACCGTGGATATGCGCTTCTGCTATGCCGAGGCGTTCAAAACCTCCCAGCCCGAGGCCTATGAAACGCTGCTGGCCGACGTCTTCAACGACGACGCCACCTCCTTCATCCACGCCGACCAGGTCGAGGCCGCCTGGCGCATCGTCACGCCCGTGCTCGACTACTGGGAGGCCAACCCGCCCACCGACTTCCCGAACTACCCCGCCAACTCCTGGGGGCCCGAGGCCGCCACCTCGCTCCTGGCCCGCGACGAACGCAACTGGTCCGTCCCCCTCCTCCGCGACGACGCCGGCGACGACTGACCGCCGGTCGGCGCCCCGGCGCTTCCCCTCAGCGGGCCTCCAGCGCGCGGCCAACCGCCTCGCGCCACTCCGAACCTTCGCTCACCGCGACCAGCCGCCCCGCGCGGTCGATCACGAACACCACCGGCGCCCGCCGGATGCCCCACCGCTGCGCAAACGCCCCGCCGGGACCGAACGGCGCGACATGCTGCGGCCAGGTGAGCCCCATCCGCGCCGCCGCCGTGCTGCACTCCGCCACCGAATCATCGAGATTCACGCCGATCACGCGCAGCTCCGGCTTCGACCCGGCAAACTCGGCGATCTCGCGCACCCGGTGTTCGCTGACCCCCTCCTCCGCCGACCATACGACCACCAGCACCGGCGTTCCACGCCACGCCGATACCCGCTGCACCGAGCCATCCAGCAGCGTCAGCTCGGCGTCGAACGGCGCGCCGAGCGCCTCCCGCCGGCGCAAGAGCCCCTCTAGCCAGCGCGTCGTCGCGTGCCCGGCGTGATGCCGGCGACACACATCGGCGAGCTCGTCGATGATCGCCTCGTCGAACTCTCGATGGGCCGCTTCGCCGACGATCTGCGCCAGCCGGGGCACGTGACGGCTCGCCGGGTAGCGGCGAATGTACTCGCGGTACTCCTCGATCAGCCGGGCGTCGGCCGGTGACAGCGCGGCGAACGCGGGCCGCCGCGGATCGGCCTGGCTCAATCGCCGGCACGTGATGGCCCAGTAGGCCGCCTCGTGAAGGGCGTCCTGCGACGGCGGGTGCCTGAGCAGGTCATCCACCTCGCGGCACAGCGCCGTGAAATCGCCCCGATCGAGCGCCCCGAGGTCGAACAGCGCCTGGAGCTCGATGCGGATCACCTCGTCCCGCCTCCGCCCGCCCGGGTGCAGCGCCCGGTACGAGCGCGCGAGCTCCACCAACCGCGTCCGCCGGTCTCGGATGTCCGCGACGTGCGCTTCGTAGGGCTGCGAGGCCGGGGCAGCGGGGAGCGTGCTCAGTTCGAGAATGCGCCTCCACAGCGCCTCGTCGGGCTCCACCGGCGGGGGCGCGACGCCCTGTGGAGCCGGCAGCAGCAGCAGCAGAACGAGCATTGCGACACCCTCGCGTGCCCGGGCTGCGCCGGACCACACGCCGGTCACTCTACCACAGCCACCAGGCGCGCGCGTCTCCCAACGCCAGCCCGACGAACAGGACCCATGCGTACAGCACCAGGTTGGTGACGCCGTGACAGATCACGAGGCACAGGACGCTCTTTTTCCAGTACATCAGGGCGTTGAAGGCGAACCAGCAGAAAATGCTGACCACCCAGTGATCCGGGTGCTGCACCGTCGACAGCAGCGACGTACCCAGAAACGAGAACCAGGTGAACTTCCCCAGCGGCAGGTTCTCGAAATTGTTCCAGTCGATCAGCGCCCGCAGCAGAAACGCCCGCCAGAACAGCTCCTCCACCAGCGGCACCGTCACCACCGCCACCGCCACCCGCGTCAGCGAGTTCAGCCAGAATAGCCCTCCCGCCCCCAGCGCCGTCCCGTCCGACAAGACCGCCGCCCGGGGGTCCGCCAGTTCCGGCGTGCCGCCGAACAGGGGGAGCGGGAGCCGCTGCGGCAACCCGGAAGACAGCGTCAGCAGGTGCCCGTAGTACCACCCGAACGCCACCAGCACCCCGATGGTGATCGCCGCTCCCCAATGAGGCCGGCCCATGGCGGGCAGGTGCTTCCACACGACGGCCGTCACCAGTAGGGCGCCGACTCCGCGCACGAGGGAGGCGACCCAGGCGTACTCGAGCGGCACGAAATCGCGGATTCCGAGGAGCAGCAGGTAAGACAGGTAGGGCGCCATGATGGCGATGTCCGGTCGGTGGCTCAGGAAGCGATCGATCGGAGGAATGGGCCGAACCGGCGCGGATACGTTTTTCATAACAGTTTCTTTTGAAGACTCTTATGTGCGAATCGCAATTCGGCCCGCGCCAGCCGCGACAAACCGTAACCGATTACGGAGCCCGTCTTGACAAACACTACCGATCCGCGCCGCGCCCGTCAAAACCCGCCGACCTGCATTCCGTCTTATCGGGCTCCCGATATGATATCCGCAGGTGCGCCGGCCTAACGGCCCCACCGACTGCGTGTCACTTGGGATGGCGGTCTCCGCCGCCGCCCGGTCGAACGCCGGGCGGGACTTCTGATTTTGCACGGCTAAGAGAGGATCAGGCTATGCACACGGTAAGACGGTTCGGACTCGGCATGACGGCTTTGCTGCTCGGCGTTGGAGCGGCCATGGGGCAGGACGCGCAGCAGGTCGCCCAGCAGAAGCTGCTTTCCAAGCGCGCCGCGGAGGCCGACGCGTACCGAAAGCTCGCCGAGGCGGTCTACGGCCTCCAGATTGACTCGACGACGCTCGTCAAGGATTTCGTCACCGAGTCCGACCAGATCCGCACCTCGGTTGACGCCTTCGTGCGCGGCGTGCGACTGGGCACCCCCACCTGGTACGAAGACCTGACCTGCGAGGTCCCGGCGGAAGTGACCGTCGCCCAGGTCGTTGAGACGCTGCTCGAAGCACACAGGCGCTACTACAAGGGCAACACGATCAAGACCACAGACATCCAGTCAATCACCCAACGCGTCGAGAAGCAGGTCATCAAGGCCATCGGCATGGGCGCGCCGCGCCCGGAGCTGCCGCCGGAGCTCCCCGCCGGAACAGAGGAGCTGCTGACGCAGGTAACCGTTCCGGCGACCTCCGGCCCGGCCCCGCTGCCGCCGATCTGGAAGAGCATCAGCGGCCAGGGGCGGCTCATGGCCATTCGCGCCGCCCGCGTCGACGCGCTGCGCAAGATGGCCGAGCAGCTCAAGGGGCTGCGGTTGAACTCGGAGACGCGCGTCCGCGACTTCGTCACCGAGAGCGACGTGATCACCACCGAGATGCAGGCCTACCTGACCGGCGCCGAGGAGGTGCGCACCTACCTGCATGACAACGACCTCATCGCCGAGGTCACCGTCCGCGTGCCCACCGAGCAGATCATCACCACCATCAAGAAGCTCTACTCGCGCCATTACAAGGACGGCCACATCAAGGAGCTGGACATCGAGTCCATCGTCAAGAACGTCGTCAAGAAGGACTACGAGGCAACCGGCATGGGCGTGCCGCCGCCGCAGTTCGTCCGCGAAACCTACACCAAGCTCCAGGTCAACGCGCCCGACTGGGTCACCACCGACATCCAGGCCGAGGGTAACGGGACCGATCCAGCCTTCGACACCCCGCAGGGCCGGCTCAAGGCCGCCCGCGCCGCCGAGCTCGATGCCAAGCGCAAGCTCGTCGAGCAGATCAAGGGCTTGTCGATCCGCTCCGACACCTTCGTCAAGGACTTCGTCACCGAGCATGACCACATCGCCACCCAGGTCAACGCCGTCCTCGTCGACGCCACCGTCGTCAGCACACGCTTCGACGACGGCGTCGCCACCGTGCGCGTCTCCGTCCCCGGCGCACGCGTCTGGACGATCGTCTACGAGCAGATCACCCGTGAGACGCGGCGATGAGCTGAGATTCACCCGCGCCCCGGCGCCCTCACGCCGGGGCTGCCCTGCCGCCGGGCCGCGCCGCCGCAACGGCGGCCGGCCCGCGGCTGTTGCAGTGAGAGCAGGCCCTTTCCGATGCCGGAAAGGCCCGCACCAACCATGCAGGAGACTCGAATGCGGTCTTGGATTCGCGGAATCGTCCTGGGAACGCTCAGCGCTCTGGGCCTCGGTGTGACGCTCGGCTGCGAAAGCCGCGAGCACAAGGAAGTGCGCATGGAGCAGCGCACCGACGAAGGCGAGGTCGTCGAGCAGGGTCGCGGCCGCCAGATGGTCGTCGAATAGCCCCGGCCCCGATGAGCCCGTGCCGAACCGCCATGCGCCTGTTCGTCATCGGGCTGGCATTCGCCGCCAGCGGCGCGGCGGCGCAGGACCAGGTCCGCGCCCCTCCCGGCACTTCGCAGGCAACCGGCGCCGACGCCGCCGGGGCCCGTCCGATCGCGCCGGCGCTCGAAGCCCGCGCGCTCGCCAGGGCGCGCACCACGCTGATGCGCCTGGCGTCGGACCTGCCGATCGGCGACGGCCTCTCCGTCGGCCGCTGGGCCGCCCAGGACCCCAACGTCGACCGGGCGCTGCGGGCGTGGCTGCGAGCCCGGCCGCCGCATGGTCCGGCGCGGCGTTTTCACGGCGACGGCGGCAACGGCCGCGCCTGCGACGTCGATGTTCGTCTCGATGCGCAGACCTTGCTCGATCGGCTGCTGGAGCTGCGCACCGCGCATCGCTCAATGCTGTCGGAAGAGCGCGTTCGCGCCGCGGCACGCGGCTGGCCACGGCTCTGGGCCACGGGCGATGCCGCCGAAAACGAATCGCCCCCGACCAGCGACGCTCCCGGCTGGGAGGATGTGACTCCCGCCGGCCTCGAAATGGCGCGGGAAGCCGCGGCGGCGCTGGCCATCCTCGAACTGCTGGAGCAGTGCGCCGCGCTGAAGCTCACGCCGGTGCGGACGCTCGCGGAAATAGTCGTCGACGGCCAGATGCGCGACGCCCTGCGGGGAATCTTGGCGGCGGCGAGCGAGACGACGGTCGAGCTGGAAGCGGGTCAGGTGGTCCGAGCCGAAGCGTGCATCGACGTCGCCAGGCTCGCCGCGGCGCTGCGCGAATTCGCATACTCGGACCCCGCGGGGCGCGACCTCGGCGTCGACGACTTCCGCGAGATGGTGCTTCGCGCCCGCGCGTCGCGGCTGTGCGCCGTCGGACACGCCGTTCCGCCCGACTCGCAGCGGCCCCAGCACGAGCCCGCGGCCCCTTGTTCCGGCGCACCCGCCTGGGCCCGGCAGACGATCCGGACAACCGGACGCACGGCTTGCGTGTCTGTGCTGGTGCATGCCGCCGTGCGCGAGGAGCTCGCCCGGCAGGACGCGATTCAGCGGCTGCGCGATGAGGCGCTGGCGCTGCCGGCCGGCCCGGGGCTGACGGTCGGGCAACGACTGGGGTACGATACCGCGGCGTGGCCGGAGTCCGCCGCGATGCAGGATTTTGAAACGTTTCTGGCCGCCGCGCGCCTCACGGGCGCCGCCCAGGCCGGCGACGAGCGAACGTTCAGCGTAGAAGTCGAGCTGCCGCTGCGGCGGTTGTGGCTGATCGTCGGCAGCCGGTTGGAACAGGCGGGCGGAGCGCAGCCGCGCGACGCCGACGCCGCAGACGAACCGGGAGGTAAGGGCGAATGAGACACGTGTTGTGTGTGCTGCTGCTGGCGGGCTGCGCGGCGGTCGTATCGGCCGAGGAGAAGCGCGTCACGGTGAAGGCCGAAGGCATCAACCGCGACGACGCGGTCAAGCAGGCGCTGCGCAAGGCGCTCGAGCAGGGCGCGGGAACGCAGATCGCCTCGTTCTCCAACGTCGAGAACTTCACCCTGATCCGCGACGCGATCTTCAGCCGCGCCTCGGGCATCGTCAAGGACTACAAGATCGACAAGGAGCAGCCCGGCGCCGGCGGAACCGTCGTCATCACCCTGACGGCAACCGTCAGCACCGACGCCGTCGCCAAGGCCTGGGGCGAAGTGCAGAACGTGCTCGACCAGCTCGGCCGGCCCACGATCGCCGTCATCATCAATGAGAAGATCGACGGCGTCGTCCAGGACGAGTCGATGGTCGAGAACAAGCTCAACGACTTCTTCACCCGCCAGGGCTTCATCGTCAAGGACCGCCGCGCCCTCGCCGCCATCGCTCAACGCGAGATGGGAGAGGCCCTCGAAGCCAACAACGTCGCCAAGATCCAGCGCTTCTCCAAGGACGCCGGCGCCAGCATCTTCATCCACGGCAGCGCCTCCGCCGACCAGGCCGGAATGGAGGACCTCTTCGGCATCCCGGCGGCGGCCTACAACTGCTCGGTGCAGGCCTCGGTCTACTACACCGACACCGGTGAGATCGTCGGCAGCAGCGGCATCCCGCAGACGCGCGGGCTCGTCCGCGGCCGCAAGGAGTTCAACCCCCAGGCCGCCCGAACCGCCCTCGAAAACGCCACCTTCCCTCCCAGCGACCAGATGAACGACCGCATCCCAATGGCCCGCGACCTGTACATCAAGGTCATGGAGAAGTGGGCCGAGCAGATCAGCGGCGGCGGCAACATCGAGCTCGAAGTCGAACGCATCGACTTCCGAGGCTACGCCGCGCTGAAGAAAGCCCTCGACCAGGAGCTGCGCAAGAACGACGACCAGATCAAGATCGCCGGCGACTTCACCCGCAACACCGCCCTTTTCCGCATCCGCGGACGCATGACCGCCGAGAACCTCGCGATCCGCCTCACCGATCCGCCGTTCGACGAGTGGATCGACATCCGCGACGTCAAAATGAACCGCATCCAAGCGGTGGCGAAGGTGACCCAGCCGTAGGGGACACGGGCCGGCGAAGTCTCGCGCCCGGCTGACGCTCAGGAGTGCGCGCCGACAGTCTGCTCGATCGTCGCGCGCTTGCGCTCCAGGTCCGCCAGCAGCTCCTCGAATGAGTCGGCGAACGACTTGACGCCCTCGCGGAGCAACTGGTCCGTCACCTGGTCCATGTCGATTCCCAGCTCGCCCAGGCGCCGCACGTGCGCCACCGCCAGGTCCACGTCCCGGTCGATCGTCCGCTGCGGCCGCCCGTGGTCGATGATCGCCGCCCACGTCCCTGGCGGTACCGTGTTCACCGTCTCCGGACCGATCAGCTCGTCCACGTACATCGTGTCCGGATACTCCGGGTTCTTCGTGCTCGTGCTCGCCCACAGCGGACGCTGAACCCGCGCCCCGGCGGCCCGCAGCGCGGCGAACCGCGGCGAGCCGAAGACGTCCTGGAACCTCGAATACGCGATCCGGGCGTTGGCGATGGCCGCCTTGCCCATCAACGCGCGCGCTTCGGGCGTGGTCTCTGCCTTGGCCGCCAGCAACTTGTCGACCAGCGAATCGACCCGGCTGACGAAGAACGACGCCACCGAGGCCACGAGCCCGACGGGCTTTCGGGCCGCGACCAGCTTCTCCAGACCCGCCAGGTGCGCCTCCATCACCTTCTCGTACATGCGGATCGAGAAGATCAGCGTGACGTTCACGTTGATCCCCTCCGACAGCAGCGTCGTGATCGCCGGCAGCCCCTCCACCGTCGCCGGAACCTTGATCATCACGTTCGGCCGACCGATCGCGCCGAAGAGCCGCCGGCCCTCCGCCACCGTCCCCGCGGTGTCGTGCGCCAGCTTCGGGCTCACCTCGATGCTCACGTAGCCGTCGCGCCCGTGCGTGTCGTTGTACACCCCGCGAAGCTGGTCCGCGGCCCGCCCGACGTCCTCGACCGCGAGCGCCTCGTAGATCGCCGGCGTCTTCAGCCCGCGATGAACCAGCTCGCGTATCTGACGGTCGTACTCGTGGCCCGTCGCGATCGACTTCTGGAAAATCGTCGGGTTCGAGGTCATGCCGGTCAGCCCGGCATCGATCATCCGCCGCAGGTCCCCGCCCCCGAGCAGCTCCCGGCTGATGAAATCGAGCCAGATCGCCTGGCCGAGCCTGTTGATCTCGCGGATGCGGTCCGACATGGGGACTCCTCGTTCAGCAGGTCGCTGTCTGGGTGCGTATGGCTTCGTGAGCCGGCCGCGCCTATTGTATCGTCGGCGTCCGACGGGGGCGATAACCCCGCTCGGCGAATCGCCGACGGCGCCGCCGAGCTGGTGCTTGCCCTGTTGGCGCCTCCCACTGGGCCCGGGAGGCGTCTTTCGACGCACGGCTGGGCGCGGGATGCGACCGGCCGCATAATCCGGCGCTGGGCGCGCCGGTGGAGATCCGCAGCCCCCATTTGGAGCAACCACTCATGGAAATGCCGTCACGACCGAGTTGGTGGGCGCGCAACTGGATCTGGTTCATCCCGGTTACGGTCATCGGGCTCTTCGTGATGTGCGCCGGCTGCTTCGGCGGCATCTTCTACATCGCGATCACCGCTATCAAGGCCTCGACGCCTTACAAGGACGCACTGGCCTACGTCTCCGCCGACGCCGACGTCGCCGCCGCCCTGGGCAGCCCGATCAAGGCCGATTGGTGGGCGTTCGGCAGCGTCTCGGAGGGCACGGCGGGCGGACGGGCCGAGTTGATCTTCGGCGTCAGCGGACCCAACGGCAGCGGCGTTGTCGAGGCGCTATCCGAGAAACAGGGCGGAACGTGGGTTTTCAAGCACATGTCCGTCCAACCTACGGCGGGCGGGCCGACCATCGAGCTGGTCGCCCAGCCTGATGAATCCGGTGGCAGCCACGGCGGGGATGACGACAGTGACGGGAGCTCCTAGCCGCGCCCCGGCCGGCGGCGTGGGCAAACTGGTCGTGATCAGCGGCCCCTCCGGGGCCGGCAAGACCTCGATCTGCCGCGAGCTCCTGAAGCGCATTCCCAACGCCGTCTGGTCCGTTTCGGCCACGACGCGGCCGATCCGGGCCGGCGAAGTCGACGGCGAGAGCTACCATTTCATCAGCCGCGACCGGTTCCTGGACATGCTGGAGTGCGGTGAGCTGCTCGAGCACGCCGAGTACCTTGGCCACCTCTACGGCACGCCACGGAAACCGGTTGAGGAGGCCATAGCCGCCGGACGGGTGATCATCCTGGAAATCGACGTCCAGGGCGGGGCCCAGGTGGCCCGGCGAATTCCAGACTCGATCCGCATCTTTGTGCTGCCACCGACGATGGAGACCTTGCGGGCTCGACTGGAGGGCCGGCGGTCAGAGTCGGCGGAGCTTCAGGCCCGGCGGCTGGCGGAGGCGGACGGGGAGATCGGCTTCGCCCGAAGCGAGGGCTGCTATACTTTCTTCATTACAAACGATATACTGAACGATTCGGTTGACCAGGTAATCGACATCATCCGCAAGGAGACGGCGTCCGCATGATCGAAGGACTGAAGGGCGACGAGATCATCAACCGCGTGGGCGGCCGCTTCCGTCTGACCGCGCTGATTCAGCGCCGCTGGCTCGAACTGCTCCAGGGCGCCCGGCCCATGGTGGACCCCGCCGGCCTGACCGAGATGGAGGTCGTCGTCGAGGAGATCCTCCAGGGGAAGGTCGTCATCGACTACGAGGCTTCCGGCCTTGCCAAGCCCGACGCCCAACGCGCCAAGTAGTCACCCGCCTTCGACGCTGGCGCTCGACGGCTACGAAGTCCTGCTTTGCGTCTGCGGCGGCATCGCCGCGTATAAGAGCGCGGCGCTCGCCTCGCGGCTCGTGCAGGACGGGTGCGGCGTGACGGTGGCGATGACGCGCGCGGCGCGGCACTTCGTCGGGCCGTTGACGTTCCGGGCGCTGACGGGCCGGCCCGTGCACGCGAGTCTTTTCAGCCCGGCCGATGGGGCTGACATCCAGCATCTGCGGCTCAGCGAGCTGGCCGACCTGATCGTCGTCGCGCCGGCCACCGCCAGCGTGATGGCCAAGACCGCCGCCGGCCTGGCCGACGACCTCGTGAGCTGCCTGCTCATCGGGGCCGACTGCCCCGTGCTGATGGCCCCGGCGATGAACACGCGCATGTGGGCGCACCCGGCTGTGCAGCGCAACGTCGCGTTCCTGCGCGAGATGGGCGTGCACATGCTCGGCCCGGAGAGCGGCTGGCAGGCCTGTCGCGCCGTCGGACCGGGCCGCATGAGCGAGCCGGAGCGGCTCGCGCAGACCGTCCGTGACATGCTGCTCGCGCGGCCGGCCAGACGCGGCCGCCCCAGGGAGTGATTCCATCACGGTGCGGCTTGTCCCATGCCCACGCCGCGCCTACAGTCTTGCCCAGGACAGGGCAAGCGGGAGGGTGCCATGTTGTTTGACGACGACGGTTCGATCAACAAGCCGCAACAGCCGCAGCAGCAGCAGATTCACCTCGACGCGTCTCAGATGCAGACCGTCTACGCCAACTTCTTCGCCCTTTCTGGCGCGGCCGACGAGGTGACCTGCTATCTCGGCACGAACATGCAGTTGCCCGGCATGAAAGCGCCGGCCATCCGCCTATCTCATCGTCTGATTCTCCTGCCCGCAAACGCCAAGCGGCTGATGCTGGCCCTGCAACAGACGGTCAAGGCGCACGAGGATCGCTTCGGACCGATCGAGATCCCCCCGCCGCCCAGGCCCCCGGTGACGTAGGCCGAGGCCGTCACGGCTTTCGGCCACGAGACCAGCCCCATGCTGATTCGTACGCTGCTGTCGCGCGAGCTCATCCTGCTGGGCCTGGCCGATCTGCGCGCCCACAAGCTGCGCAGCCTGCTGACCGCGCTTGGGATGATCTTCGGCGTCGGAGCCGTGGTCTGCATGCTGAGCATCGGCGAAGGCGCGTCGGCCGAGCAGCTCGAGAGCATCCGCCTGCTCGGTAGCCAGAACATCATCCTGCGCAGCATCGAGCCCCCCGCCTCGCAGGAGGCCCGCTCGCAGAACCAGTCGGTGAAGGAATACGGGCTGAAACGCGCCGACGTCGAGCGGCTGGCCTCGCTGCCCCACGTGCGCGACGTCGTGCTGCTGCGCGAGGTGGCCGAGACCATCGAGCTCGGCTCGCGAAAGTTCGAGGGCGTCGTCGTCGGAACCACCGAGAACATCTTCGACGTCGTCAACATCGAGGTGGCCCGCGGACGCCCGCTCTCCGAGGCCGACTCCACGCTCGGACACAAGGTCTGCGTCATCGGCAGCCACGTCGCCGAAGCCCTCTTCCCCGGCGAGGACCCGCTCGGCCGCACGATCAACGTCGTCTCCATCTCCACCGGGCCCATTCCCTACGCCATCGTCGGCGTGCTCAGGAGCGTCACCACCGCCGGCAATCCCGCCAAGGGCCTCGGCGCCAGAAACGTCAACAACGACGTGTACATCCCCCTCGCGACCGTCGACCTGCGCTACGGTGACCTGCGCGTGAAGTGGGGCCGCGGCACACGCGACATCCGCCGCGTTCAGTTCAGCGACGTCTACCTCGCGATCGACCAGCAGGATCAGGTGCTGGAGCTCTCGAAGCTCGTGGACGCCGCGCTCTCGCACGAGCGTAAAGAGCGCGACTTCACCATCACCGTTCCGCTCGAACTCCTCCAGCAGGCCGAGCAGGCCAAACGCCTCTGGCAGACCGTCCTCGGCAGCATCGCCGGCATCTCCCTCGTCGTCGGCGGCATCGGCATCATGAACATCATGCTCGCGTCGGTGACGGAACGCACGCGCGAGATCGGCATCCGCCGCGCGCTCGGGGCGAAACGCTACCACATCACGGCGCAGTTCCTCGTCGAGACCGTGCTCCTCAGCGTCTCCGGCGGCGTGATCGGGATCCTCGTCGGCATCCTGTTCGCCCTCCTCGTGACCGTCTACTCCGGCTTTCCAACGATCATCGCCTGGTGGGGCGTGCTGCTGAGCTTCCTCGTCTCCGCCATTGTGGGGATTTCGTTCGGGTTGTATCCGGCGCGGGCCGCCGCCGCGCTCGATCCGATCGAAGCGTTAAGACACGAATAACGCACATTTTATGTGAATCCCGGCAATTTGCGCAGAAATTACGCGCGAAACTTGACCTGAGCTTGCTCCCCACCTTGGCATACGTTATACTTCGTGAGTTACGGCTCCCCCCGTAGCTGTTGCCGGGTGACCGCTGGCTGCTCCCCGCCAGTGCCGGCGTTGCAGCTCAAGACTGTTTGGCTGTGTGAGGCCGGATTGCGCACGATTCGTCGCGCTTCGCTCGCTTGCGGCGCGCCTGCGCAGATCGCGGCCTGTTGTTCGGTCATGCTTTGTCGTATGCAGGGGAACGATAGCATGCTCGCTTCGCAGCAATCCGTTGCCGCTCCGGACGCCGCCGCGCCGGCCACCGTCGTCCGCAAGCACGAACCCACCGCCGGTCCACCCGCCGAAGCCGTCCTGCGCTCGCTCGACGCCTTCAAGCGGCGCCGGCTCCAGATTCGGCTGGGCGAAACCGCCGAGTACGTCTACGACCCGCTGTTTGAGCAGCCCGATTGCGAGCTGCGGCTGCTCGGGCCGATGCCGCCGGGCCCGGCCCCCGCGCGTCCGCGGCGGCGCTCGCGCAGCAGCGACGACAGCGGGGTCGACCTGTTGGCGCCCGCGCCGCGGGGCTCGCTGACGTCCGAGCAGGAACGGCACCTGTTCCTGCGGCTGAACTACGCGCGCTATCGGCTCTTCACGATCCTCGAGCGCAACCAGGCGCGGCCGCTGGGCGCCGAGGACGTGCGCGAGCTGCTGAAATGGGACACGCTGATCGAGGACACGCGCAACGAGATCGTGCGCTACAACGTCCCGCTCGTGCTGGCCATGGCCAAGCGCACCAAGATCACCGGCGTGGATCACTCCGACCTGATCAGCGAGGGCAACCTGGCGCTGTTGCGCAGCGTCGACAAGTTCGACACCGCGCGCGGCTTCAAGTTCAGCACCTACGCCTGCCGCGCGATCCTGAAGAGCTTCTCCCGCGTTGCCACGCGGACCGCCCGCTACCGCGGGCATTTCCCGACCGAGTTCGACCCGACACTCGAAAAGAGCAATCACCAGGACGAGCGACGCCGAGTCATTGAGGATGCGTGCGTGAACGAGCTCCGAGCCATTCTGGGCAGCAATGTCGCCAACCTCAACGAAGTGGAGAAGCAGGTCATTCTGGCTCGCTTCGCCATCGACCCGACGGACACGGAGGATCCGCCCAGGGCCAAGACCCTGGAACAGGTGGGCGAGATGATCGGCGTCACGAAGGAGCGCGTACGCCAGATTCAGAACAAGGCCCTCAACAAGCTGAAGACCCTGCTCGAAGACGGCGTGCTGGCGCTGTAACCCCGCGGCCCCCGCTTCGACCCGGTCTGCCGACGGTCAAAAGGCCGTGGACAGTCCGCTGCTGCGCGGCAGCCCGGGTGCGCTGCGCAATCCTGCGATGCGCCGCCCGCGCCAGCCCCTCAACTTCACCACGCCAACAAGCGCCAGCGGTATCAGCCCCATCCCGGGCTCGGGGATCGGCGTGTATTCCACCGTCAGTCGCGGGCGCAGCTCCGCGTTCGGCTCGTTGCGCGTGGAGAAGCGCTTGGCTGTGCCGCCGGAAGCCTCGTTGCCGATCACGATCCAGCCGAAGCTCGCGCCCGGATCATCCAGGAACCCCTGCACGTCGGCGACCAGCGCCGCCGTCGACGGCCACGTGTAGACGCCCGGACCGCCGACCGTTGTCTGGCTGCTGGCAAGCCCGGCGAAGTCGCCGCCCGCAACGCCCCAAGCCTCCGTGGCGAAGAAGCGGTGCAGCCAGGTGGCGTCGCCAGGCGCTGCGGGCCCGCCGCCGCCCTGGTTGCCCCCCGCCAGCGACGCTCCCTCGCCCCAGTCCGCGGTCAGCCGGTGCAGCGCGACAACCTGCTCCCCCACGTTCGACCCGCTCTCGGTCAGCGTCAACGTCACCGCGTCGATCGTCGCTCCTGCGGGTATCGCAGCCGCGACATCAAACGCCAGAACCGCCCGCCGGACCGAGTTGCTCGGCGCCGAGTTCCGCCCGGCGAACATGGCGCTGCCCAACCCGTTGCTCAACGCGCCGTTCGGGTCTTCGTAGAGCGTGTTGTCCTTGCTCGGCGTGAGCACCACCAGCTCGCCCGCCGCCGCCGCGGCGCCGCCCCCCACCGCCAGCAACAGCGCAGCCGCCACAACCGTGCATCGCCGCTTCACCATTCCCCTCCTCCGGAATCAAGCGCGCGCGGCGCGGCGGTGCTGCCGCCCTCTCGTCGCGCTAGCCCAAGCCTAGTTCAAGCAACGCCGCCAGGTCAACTGTTATCTCGGCAGCCGCGTCGCTCAGCCGGCCGGCGCCCCGGGCGCACCAGCGTCTGCGCGAGCGCCGACGCGGGCATCAATGGTCGATAACTCGTGGGGTGATTCAGAGCCCGGCCGGGGAACCGGACTCCGGCCTTGCCGGCGGACAGCGCCGCGGCATCCACTTAGAGCCGCGCCCGCGCTTCAGGCGTAGCTGTGCAGCCCGACGATGTAGAAGTTCACGAAGCACCAGTTGAACGCCATCATCAGGCAGCCGGCAACGCTCATCCACGCCGTCCAGAGCCCGCGCTCCTTCACCACGAATCGCACGTGAATCAGGATGACGTAGATGATCCAGGTATTCATGGCGAAGACTTCCTTCGGGTCCCAGCCCCAGGGCCGGCCCCAGGAGTAGTCCGCCCATACGGCGCCGAGGATCGTGCCGACGAACAGCAACACGAACACCATGCCCAGGATGAGCTGCTGGCACTTGTCCAGCCCCGCCAGCCAGCCGCGCCCGCCGTCGCTGTACATCTCCGGCGCCCAGGCCGTCAGCGCGGCGCCTCCCGCCCGTCGCGTCACGAGCGAGATCAGCGCCACGAGCCCGACCAGCACGCTCGTGCCCATGATGGTCCACCCCATCCCCCGCACGAAGCCATAACTGCCCACCCACATCGTGATCGCCGCGATCAGCAGCAGCGCGAGCGCGGCAAGCGTCGTGCCGAAACGCCGCAGGCTGATCATGACGGTCATCACTACCGCCAGCACAACCGAGGCCAGCCCGAACCAGTACGAGGCGCCGGCCAGCTTCACGATGCCGCTGGCCGACACCAGCCCCGTCGGCTGCCGGAACGCCCACAGGCTCAGCACCAGCAGCGACGTCCCGACCACCCCGCCGATCAGCGCCGTCTCCAGCGTCGGGGCCGGATGCCGGCTGACGTAGTAGCTGATCAGGTACACGCACGAGACGATCGCCGCGACAAAGATCATCCCGTACGAGAAGATGATGCACACAGTGTGAATCCGCAGCATCAGGTCGTCCAGGATGCCCATCATCGGCGTGACCGCCCCTGGCAGCACCTGGTCGCCCAAAAGCATCCCGAAGAAGCCGCACGCGCACCCCGCCAACGCGAAGACCCGCCGCCGCAGCAGCACCTCCAGCAGCAGAGCCAGCGCCACGGCCCCGAACGCCGCCGCCGTGATCGCCTCGAACATGTTCGCCACCGGGATGCGCCCGAGAATCTGCCAGCGCAGTCCCACGCCGTACCCGTGCAGCCCCAACGCCGCCGCCGTGATCAGCACGGCGATCAGCCAGGGCGTCTTCCAGCGCGTCACGAGCGCGCACACGCTCACCAGCAGCCCCAGCATGTAGAGCAGGTAGCCCCAGGTGAACTTCCCCATCCCGTAGTAGCGGGCTTCCAGGATGCGCCGCTGGAGCGACGGGTACACACCCTCGGCGGCAAGCTGCGGCAGGCGCTCCGCCAGCCGATCGAGGCTGCTCTGCACGCGGCCGGCGTCACGCGCCAGCCACGCGCTTTGCAGCTCGAACCACGGGCCCAGGATCATCGCGGCCTGGCTTTCACTGATATCCACCAGGCTCGTCGGCAGACCGAGCTGCCGCAGCGTCGACTCGCGCTCCGTCCCCGCCTCGCGCCACACCTCCGCCGGCGCGGCCGCCAGCAGCTCTTTCGGCGAATACCACATCTCCATGCCCGTGGCGTCGCCCGGACGCGGCACGAAACGCAGCATCTGGTCGGCAAAACTGGCCACGGCCTCGGCGTGACGGAAGCGGCCGATCGCCTTGCCCATTTCGAAGCGCGGCTCGAGCTCGCGGACTCGCTCGCGCACCACGGGGTCCGATAGCTCGCGCAGCGTCATGTAGCCCGTGCTCCGAATCCGCTGCCGCGCCGCCTCCGGCATGTGCGCCGTCAGGTGCACGCGCAGCCCCGATTCCTTGATGTAGATCACCGGCGAATCCGCGTACGCCTGGCGGTTGAACACCCACTCCAGCAGCGACGCCGTGGGCGACAGGCCCGGGAACGACTCCTTGCCCGTCATCGCCGACAGCGACTCGCGCGCGAACGCGTCCAGCGTCTTGTGCCGCCGGTCGTCCAGCACGGCGATCATCTTGCCTCGCGTCCAGTCAACGGCCCGATCAAGCCGCACCAGATCATCCGCAACGTCGACGCGCAGATTGCCCGCCAACGCCCGCCCGGGCCAGAACCCCTGCGCCGCCGCGATTACCAACACCAGTCCCGCGAGTTGCTTGGCCATGGTTCCGTTCCGTCTTCCGTTCAGCTCCGCGCCTCAACCACTTCAAGCATGCCCTTCGGCGCCGCGGCCTCGCGCGCGGGCGCCGGCTCCTTGCGAGCCTGCCGCCGGCGCTTGATCCAGGGCTTGACGTAGAACGCGTACAGGCTGCCGAACGTCACCAGCACCGAGCCGATCGTCATCGGCCAGATGCCCCGCCGGTTCCCCACCCCCAGAATCGTGTATTGCCAGTGGTTCGAGTCCGCCCCGCTCTGGAACAGCGTCCAGCGCCCCACGTTGTGCGTCTGGTTCGTCCACACCGCCCCGGGCCGAAGCTCGCCGCTTCCCGGCTCCAGCACAAAAAAGTCGCTCCGCCACGACGTCACACTGTTCCGCCCCGGGAAGAACTCGACGGACAGCTTCCCCGGTAGGATCTGCGCGTCCAGCTTGTGCGGCTGCCGCGAGTACACGAACTCCCACTGCTCGTCCGTCCCCGGCAGCTGCACGATCGTCCGCCGCAGCGGAAAATAGGGCGGCCAGTCGATGTGCGGGTAGTTGCTGAACATCACCCAGCGGCTCTCGGACCACCCCTGCTGGGCGCCCTTGCCCGTCAATCTCAGCCGGATGGCGGAGGCCTGCCGCCCCAGGCTGGGCCGGCGCATCGCCACGGGCTCGATCAGCGGCTCCAGCACCACTTCGGCGCGCTCGAGCTGGTCGTGCAGCACAAAGCTCGCCCCGCCCGGAAGCGGCACACGCTCCCCCGGCGCCAGCGGGTTGCGCTGCACGCGCCCGTCGGGCATGAACACGCCGAGCTCCGGCGGCTGGCCCGGGCCCGCAACGACCATGAGCCAGCCTTCGTCGGATGTTCGATAACGCAGCACGAGATTCGCGTCGTACGGGCCGTTGCTGTGACGCTTGCCCGTGTCGTCCACGTCCTGCGAATACGTTGGAAAGCGCTGGATGACCGTGCGGCGATACTGCTTGTCGGCGCTTTCGACGCGGACGGTTGCCACGGGTGAGAACGCGCCGGCGAGCTCCGGCGACGCCATCTCCCAGATCGGAAGAAAGCTCTCGACCGTCAGCCTGTACGACGTCCCCTCCAGCTCGATCGTCTGGCCTTCCGTCACGGCCAGCGTCCTGCGGATCGGCGGGTCGCGCAGCTCGATCTCCAGCTCGTGCGTGCCGGCCAGCGACGCCAGCAGCGCCTCCCGCTCCGCTGGCGTCTCGGCCCAGCGGAACTCGATCGGCGCCTGCCGGCTCAGCGAACGCGCCGGATCAAGCGCCAGCAGCGGCTCCGTGATCGTCCGCCGCGCCGACTGCACCGTGTAGTTGATCGCCGGCATCGGCTTGCCGCCGGCCTTGCTCGGCACGGCGCGGAGTGCGAACTCACCGACGTAGGGCACGTATCCCGTAACCTGCACGTCGAAAGGCAGCGACGGCGCATCGATGCGGATCGGCAGCCGCCAGTGCTCCAGCACCGGCACCGACCACGTTCGCTTGCTGGGCGATACCGCGCCCGTGCCGCGCTCCTTCAGCACCGATCCCTCATCCAGGTAACGCTCCCGGTGCAGCGGCAGCGCCGCCAGGGCATGCGCCACGCGCTGCTCGTCGCCTGCCTTGCTGATGAACAACGCCGCCAGCTCGTGGTCGCAGAACGTCTCCTCCGGCGGAAAAACCACGAGCCGCAGGGCCAGGCGCTCACTGATGGCCTGGACACTGCGCTCGGGCGTGAGGAAGACCGTCTGCGCCGCCTCTTCACCGACGCGGGCGCGGACTTCGACCTCCTGCACCGGACCGTGCCGGTCGCCATGAACCCGCATCACCCGGAACGCGACCGGCCCGCCGAACGCCGGCATGTTCTGGCCCCAGACGCCGCCCTCCTCGACGGCGATGGCGTCGATGGGCGCGCGATCGAAGCCCGACGTGTTGATCAGCTCGATCCGCGCGGTCCGCAGCAGCACGTCGCCCTCAACCTTCGCTCCGAAGTACCAGAGCGAGCCCGCCGCCAGCATCAGCAGCCCCGCGTGCGTGATGACCACGCCCGCGTTCAGCGCGTTGAACCGCCGCACCACCGCGAGCGGATTCAGAACGTCGATCGCCCGCAGATGCAGAATGCGCGTCCAGGTCGCGACGCACAGCGTGATGCAGAACAGCAGGATCAGCCCCGCGAACACCCAGTGGTGAAATATCTGCATCTCGGTGACTTCGATCGCACCGCGCACCTGCGGCAACGCCGAGAACACGCACGCGTACACCAGGATCAGCACCAGGATCACCAGCCCGAACGTGATGCTCGAAAACAGCCGCGTCACGGGGTGCATCCCCCCGCGACGGGCCGCGGCCGCGGCGGCGTAGGTCGGTCGTCCCAGTCCGGACACAGATCGCGTGCTCATCAGCCAGGCGCCTTCCAGTCTGCTTGAATCGTGATCGGGGCTTCCCCGCGGACCCGAATTCGATAGCGCCCGGATTGTAGCTGCGCCCCCCAATTCCGGCGACGTGTCACACCGCCAATCCGCGCAGGTCAGGGCCGCCGCACGCCGTCGCGCCGGTACACGAAAACCGCCTTGTTCGCCCACGTGATCGGGCTCAGCCGCTCCGACGCTTCCGGAAATCGCCGCCGCAGCCGATAGTGCGCGCGCCACCACGCGCCCGGCGGGGCGTCATCGTCGGCGGTGAACACCAGCCAGTCGGGCAGGGCGGCGCTCGCCTCCGCCGGCGGCGACTCGGGCAGGAGGAAAACGTCGAGGCGCGTAAAGTCCATCGGCGGAACGGAGAAAGGCGCCGGCTCCTGCAACAGGCCGACCCTCTCGCCCGGCTCGATCTGCGCCGCCAGGTAGCGGCCCGCGGCGTAGCGCGTTTCAGTCTCGAGCCGAACGTCGTTGCGGAATGACCGCAGGTAGGCGTAGGTCGGCATCGTCGCGAAGATAATCAGCGCCAGCAGCGCCGCCGCCTTCCGGTGCTCGCGCCCCACGCGCGCCAGCACGATTCCCGCGGCGACGGCCAGCAGCGCGGTCGGCAGCAGCAGGAACCGCGCGAACTCGGCGGGCTTGCCGGCGCCGATCGCGATCGCCAGCAGCGTCATGCCCAGCCCCGCCGCGCCGCCCGCCAGCGACCGATCGAGGCGCTCGCGCAGCAGCAACCCCCAGGCGATCACGCCGGTGATCACCAGCGCGGCGCCGCCGCTCTCGAACATGAGCTCGCCGACGCGCCAGGCGCCCAGGTGAAACTGCCCGATTCGGTACATGGCCGTGCTGTTGGAAATGTTGCTCGCAAACGCCTCGCGATTGAAGACGTAGTTGTACGGCACATACGGGTTCGTCGCGAGATACACCATCACCGCGGCGGCGCCCGCGAGCCCCAGGTCGAAAGCACGCCGCCGCAGCGCGGCACGCCCCCGCCACAACAGCGCCGGCCACAGCAGCACGCCGACCGCGCCCGTCAGCACGAACCCCAGCGCCAGCCCCACGAGCAGCCCCATGCGGACGGCATCCCACGGCCGGCCGCGCCGCTGATAGTCGAGCGCCGCCAGCGTCGCCCAGACCAGCAGGCACGCGCTCGGCAGGTGCGGCTTGGCTTCCAGCGCCCCGCACAGGAACACCGGCGCCACCGCCACGCACAACAGCGCCGCCCAGCCCGCCGCCATCCCCCCGCCGCGCCGCGCCAGCTTCGCTACGCCCACCAGCAGCAGCGGTGCGAACGCCAGCACCGCGAGGCGCGCCGTCACATAGAACGCGCCGAACAGCTCCGGCTGCGCCAGGTAGACCCCCGCGTCGCTCGTCAGCCGCACCAGTCCCAGCGCCGAGGCTGCGGCGAGCCCCGCCCCCACCATGTAAATGTACGCCCCGCCGTACTGGTACAGCCGCGGATCGAGGTCGCCGGCCCCGGGCCGCATGCGTTGCAGCGCGCGGAAGGTGATCATCTCGTCGGGCTGGCGCGAGTACAGCCGGTAGCGTTGCAGGATTTCACCGCGGGCCGCCTCGTCGGACGTGAGGTCGATGAGCCGGTCGCGGCGCTCCAGCGGATTCAGATCGGTGTCGGCCCCGGAGAGGCGCTCGCTGAGCTGTTGCGCCTGGACGCGGGCCGGATAGCGCTCAGGCGGCCAGGGCGGATCCCCGCCGAACAGCAGCGGGTCCAGCCGCGAGCTCGGCAGCCCCCAGCCGATCAGCGAAGACGCCGCCACCGCCCACAGCACCGCGACGTGCCAGTATCGCAGGCGCAGCAGGGCAGAGCGCCGGCGATGAGCGGCGCGGGCGACCGACGAGACTCGCCCAGACCAACTCACGGCAGGCAGATGTCCAGGATGCCGAGCGTGCCGAGCAGCACGCCGACGACGCCGTTGACCGTGAAGAACGCGAGGTTGACGCGGCTGAGGTCGCGCGGGCTCACGAGCGCGTTCTCAACGAGCAGCAGCAGCGCGACGCAACCGGCCCCGGCGAAGTACAAGCCGCCCAGCCCGGCGCTGCGGCCCGCCGCCAGCAGCCCCGCCACCGTCAGCACGTGACAGCCGCGCGCCAGCCACAGCGCCGCCGGCACACCCAGCTTCGCCGGCACGCTGAAGAGCCCCTGCCGCCGGTCGAATTCAACGTCCTGGCAGGCGTAGATCAGGTCGAACCCCGCGATCCAGAACGTGACCGCGGCGCTGAGCCACAGCGCCGTCCAGCCGAGCGTGTCCGGACTGATCGCGATCCAGGCCGCCAGCGGCGAAAGACCGATCGCCACCCCCAGCACAAAATGCGCCGCGCGCGTGAAGCGCTTCGTGTACGAGTAGCCGCACAGCAGCGCCAGCACGAACGGCGACAGCCAAAGCGGCCACGGATTCGCGTACGCGACCGCGAACAACGCGCAGCACGCGAAGAACAGCACACTCGATCCTGCGAAGAAGCCCCAGGCGGCGGTGCGCGTGATCTGCCCCGCCGGCAACGGCCGCCGCGCCGTCCGCGGGTTCCGCGCGTCGAGCTCGGCATCCACCAGGCGGTTAAACGTCATCGCCGCGCTGCGCGCCCCAACCATGCACGCCACCACCAGCGCGAGCTGACCCGCGGCCGGCACCCCCCCCGCCGCGATGAACGCCGCCAGCAGCGCGTACGGCAGCGCGAAGAGCGAGTGACTGAACTTGATCATCTCGCCCCACGTCCGCGCACTGGCCATCAACGTCGTCACGCGTCCTGTGTCTCCTGGCCGCGGCGGCGGCTCGCGTCCGGGTTCCAGCGCGTCCGCAGGTCGTGCTCGATCCCCAGCAGATCGAGAATCCGTCCGACCACGAAGTCCACCAGGTGCTCGACCCGCTGCGGACGCATGTAGAAGCCGGGGCATGGCGGGCAGATGATCGCCCCGGAGCGGCTCAGCCGCAACATGTTCTCGATCTCGACCGCGCTCAGCGGCATCTCGCGCGGCGCCACGATCAGACGCCGCGCCTCCTTGAGCGTCACCATCGCCGCGCGCGTCACGAGGTTGTCCCCCAGGCCGCCCGCTACCGCCGCGAGCGTATGGCTGCTGCACGGGCAGATGACCATGCCGTGCGTGAGGAACGAGCCGCTCGCGATGCGCGCTCCCACGTCGCGATGCGAATAAAGCGTCACGTTCTCGCACGGGCCGTCCACCCACGTCTCGCGCGTCACCGGCCCGATGTCCAGCTCGTCGGCGATCACCTCGCGGGCGCGCGGCGAGATCACCAGGTGCGTGTGCACGTCGCGCCGCGCCAGCTCCTGTGTCAGCCGCCGGCCGTAGATCGCCCCGCTCGCACCCGTCACCGCCACCACGATCTGCTTCATGGCCGCACCGCCGTCTCAAGCGCCACCGGCGCCAGGTGCGCCAGCCGCTCGCGCGCCGCCCGGCCCCAGCGCGTGTCCGGAACACGCTGCACCAGCTCGCGCAGCCGCTCGATTCCTCGCTGCCGGGCCTCGCCGCCGTCCGGCGCGTCCTGAGCGCGCAGCTCAATCTCCGCCAACCGCGTCATCACCTGCGCCCAGCCGTCGGCCACCCGATCGTCCGCCGGCCGCAATCGCTGCGCCAGCGCGCTCAGCACTCCCTCGCGCTGCTTCGCGTCGCCGATCGTGTCCGCCCACATCGCCATCAGATTATCGTACAACAGCCCGCCCGGCGCTTTCTCCGCCAGGATCAGAAGCCGCTCGCCGAAGAGCCGCCGCCGCGGATCGAGCCCCGCCAGCGCCACCAGCGCCTCGTCACCGAAATGCGGGTCGCCGCGATTCAGAACGATCAGCTCGCGCAGCCACTCCGCCTCGCGCCGATACGACCTCGCATCGAAGTCGAACCCGGGGTCGAGCCGGTCGCGCGCGAAAACTCCGCCCGCCGGCTGCGTGGCGGACGGGGCCGCGGGCGCGTCGAGCACCGCGTCGAGCGTCTGGATCGCGCGGTCGATCTGCCCGCGGCGGAGCTGGAGCTGGGCAAGCCGCAGACCGGCGGCGACGCGCAGCGGCGAGGAAGGGTGCTCGCGGAAGAGCGCCGCCCAGACCGGCTCCGACTGCGCGTGCGGGAAGTCGAAGTACAGCTCGCGCGTGGGCGGCGCCTGGCTCAGGCGGCGCTCGTGCAGCCGCGTATCGAGGGCGCGCGCCTGGATAAACAGCACGTTGGGCACGTAACGGCTGCGCGGATGATCGGCCAGGAAGAACTTGCACGCCTCGTAGGCCTCGGCCCGGTCCGCCAGCAGACTGTGCGCCACCTGGTCGCGAATCTGGCGCTTCAGCGCGTCGAGCCGGCCGCCCCAGATCTCCGGCAGCAACTCGTCGAACGTCGACCGCTGCGTGCCGTGCACGAGCGCCCGGATCTCCTCCCCCGCGTCACGCACCGGCTCGAACCGGCTTGAGCGCGGACCATACTCCGCCTCGATTACCCGATAGGCCAGCTCATCCGCGCCGACGAGCGTGTAGAACAGCAGCAGCGGCATCGCGAACATCACCGCCATCACCGGCGCCACCGCGCCCGGGCGATAGTCCACCGCGCGCGAGATCACCAGCACCAGCCCCATCAGCCCGCTCGTGGCCACGATCGCCAGCACCCACGGCGCCATCAGCAGCGACCGCTGCATCGGCGTCGACATCAGGCCGATCTGCTCCGGCGAGGCCCGCGTCGCCAGGAACAGGTACACCAGCACCGGGATCAGCCCCACCAGCGCCGAGCCGAAGCGGAAGTTCATCCGGAACGGCGGCCTCGACGCCAGCACGCAGCTCAGCAGCAGCGTCAACGCCATCCACGGCAGATGCCCGAACACCAGCACCGCCGCCACGAACGGCAGGGCGCACACCGTCCGGTACAGGATCGAGATGACGATCGGCACGCCGACGATCGAGGCCACCAGCAGCCCGAGAACGACCGCGTGGATCGGCGTCGTCTGCACGTTGATCGGGTACAGCACGAAGTCGTTGAGGTTCTGCGTCTGCCCGCCCCAGACCGTTGCCGGGCCGACGTAGCTCTCCCACGAAAAGTCGATCGTCCGCGCCACGTGCAGCCAGTGCGTGAAGATGCACAGCCCGCAGAACAGCCCAAAGTTCAGCACCAGCAGCAGCACCGCCCGCAGCCGGTACTTTGCCCCCGTCCGCGACCAGACGTCCACGTAGCCGCGCACCGCGACCCCTGCCGTGGCCGCGCGTTGCTCCGGCGGCCGCTGCGGCTCCGGCGACCTCGCTTTCGACGCCTCTGCGGCCGACGTTTCAGGCAGCATCACGCTCTCCGCCGGTCTGCTCTGCGCTTGCGCCCCGGCTGCGAAGGAAGGCGCCCGGCGCCGGATCACGCGGACTGCTGGCCGAACAGGTGCGGGCAGCGCAACGCGACGCCGTCCGTCGCATAGGAGCCGTCAGGACAGATGCGGTAGGCGGCGATGAAGCAATGGCATCGCCCCGCGGCGACGCGCACGACGTGGGAGTAGCCGTTCCAGCTCTCACGGCAGGCCGTCCCGGACCTCTTGGCGCGGGTGATCGCCAGGATGAGGGCCAGGCGCGGACGGTGCCCCATGGCCCGGAGACGCTCGCACCAGTCGACGTTGGCGGCCTCGTCGTGCGAGCTGTAGCGCCAGCCCCGCTGACGCAGCAGCTCATCGAGCGAGCGATACGTGTGCGTGTGGAAATCTCCCAGCAGATGCCAGTACGGGAAGAGCTGCTCACCGAGGACGAGCTGCGCCGTCTCGCTGCGCTGGTCGGCGACGACCTCGGACGGGCTGCCCTTGGCCCGATGCTGGATGCAGACACGCTCGATGTTGATGTCGGCCACCGACTCGCGCCGTGCCCGGCCGCGCGCCGGCCGCGTCACGCGCTGCGAGCCGAACACGATCCCGTACACCTCGGTCGACGGCACGCCGCTGCCAGCCGGAACGAGATACGCCTCCATGGCGCTCAGCAGCATGTCCTGGAGCGCGGGCTCGCGAATCCAGATGCGCAGCTCCTGGTGCGCCTCGTCGACTTCCTTCATCCAGGCCGGGACGTCCGCCAGGTCTGTCTGGCCATGGCTCGGCTCGACGCGCAGACGCCGCGCCAGCCGCCGAACGTATTGCCACGGCGCGCGAACACTGTTGCCGACCGGACGATCGAAGAACGCGCTCTCGTAGATCGCGCGCGGCAGCGCGTTGCCCGACTGGCCATTGACCTGACGGTAGATGCGCGACGTAAGCGGTTCTACGCTCGTGATTTGCGCAGGGATCGACTCGAACCGCCCCGTCCCGTTCAAGACGCTCAGCAGCTCCATGTACAACGCACGCCGCAGACCGCCCGCCCCGCGCCGACCCGAAAGCCCGCGCTCGATGCAGCGCTCCAACTGGCACAGGTCTCCAACCAGTCCGTTGTCACGTGCCTTCACCATCGCTCAGCCTTCACCGCGTGCCGCACACGATCCCCTGCTTCAGAAAACGTCCCCGGCGGGATTCGAACCCACAACCTTTGGCTCCGGAGGCCAACGCTCTGTCCAATTGAGCTACAGGGACGGATTTGGCCCCGCCCCGGCCCATAAGTCTAGCCCAACGGGACCGCCAGTCAAACGCCGCCAGGCCTTCGCCACCCCGTCATGACTGCGCAGGGCAGAGTTGTAACCCATTTATTATCAATATGTTGAAAGAGTCGGCCGCCGCCGGAAAGCCCGGCTCCCGCCTTTTCCACGCCCCCGCTGGCACGTCCTGCGGATCCCGGTAGAATCCACCCCAATCTCCCGCGAGGGCAATCACTTACGCGCCTCGTCCCGGGCTCGATTGGGGGTATGCCGAATGTCGGTTTCGTCTTCTTCTTCCGCCGCCGCAATCCTCGCCGCCACCCTGTTGCTGGCGCCCGCCTCCGCAACCGCCCAGGAACCGCCGCGCACCTTCCAGGTCGCCGCCATCAAGGGCAAAGGCGCCCTGAGCGATGATGAGCGCCGGCAACTCAACGGCTGGATCACGCAGCGCGCCGCGCAGATGAGCGCGGCCGACCCGCGCGACGAGGCGACGCTGCACCAGGCGCAGCAGGCCGCGCGCGAAGTCCGCGACGCGCTCAACGGCGCCGCCGCCGGATTCCGCGAGGCGTTCGTCGCGGCCTTCACCGACGTCGTGCGCGAACGTCATCGCGCCGCCTCCGTCGCGGGCGCCGCCCAGCTCATGGCCCTGCTGGCCGCCCTGGATGACGTTATGACCGCGCCGGTGCTGCGCGATGCGCTGCGCGACGAACGCACCGGCGTGCGCGCCGCCGCGGCACTCGGCTTGCGGGCGCTGCGCCCGAAGCTGGCCGCGGCCGGCGGAGACGCCTTCGCACAGACCGTGGCGGCGCTGCGCGAGGCCGGCCGGCGCGAGACCTCGGCCTCAACTCTCAAGACGATCTACGAGGCGCTCGACTATGCGGAGTCCGCCGCGCCCGATCCCCGGGCGCCGGCCGCGGCTCTGCTCGAAGTGCTGGAGGCGCGCGCCAGGCTCTACGATGGAGCGGCGCTGAACGCGGAAGGGGCCGAACTCGCCGGCCTGCGCGCCACCGATCGCGTGCGGCGCAGCCTGGGCGACGAGGACCGGCGGCGCTACACGCTCGTGCTGGCGCGGCTGCTGCGGCACTGCACGCTGCGGTATCACGCGGAGCTGCACCTGGTGCGCGACCGCGCGAGCAACCCGACGCAGATCGAGTTGCGCAACGCGACCGAGCTGATGGTTCAGGAGATCGAGCGGCAACTGGCCGAGTTGCTGCCCGCTGACAGCAAGCCGCGCCCCTCGATCTTCGACGCCATGCGCACCATGAGCAAGGAAAGCGACCGCATCAACCTGAAGCTGCGCATGAACGACTGGGCCGAGCTGCTCCTGAAGGCCACCGGCCAGTCCTTCCACATCACGGTCGACGGCAGCGGCTGAGCGGTGTCCCGCGCTTGCGGGCGGCGGCCTCTTACGCGAACGCGTACAACGCGGTGAACAAACCGAAGAACAAGCCAATGAATGCGGCCCAGAACATTGTTGCCTCCTTTTCGCACGTACGGGCGCGGCCTGTCCGCCCCCGTCGATCAACCTATCGGCACACGCCGCCGCCCCGGCCCACCCGCGCCAGCGCTCAGGTAACAGCCATTCGAGGCTTGACACGGCACACCAGGTGCTGATAAAAAGTGGCCTGCGACACGAAGACAGGGTGCAGGGAGGAAAGGTGACCCGGCGCGCGCCCGAATGCGGGCACGCGCCGGGTTCCTTTCTGAGGGCCGCTGGTTTCTGAGGGCCGCTGGGGCGCCATCAGCAGCGCCGATGCCCTTGCCCTGCGCCCCCGCTCAGCGCACGCGCGCGATCAGCTCGCGCAGCTTCTCCGTCACGGTTGCAGCGACCTGGTCGTAGTTCGACAGCACCACCACCGTCCAGCCCCCCTCCAGGTACATGTCGAGCGCCGCGCTGATGCCCGGGAACCCGCCGCCGTGCCCGACGATCTTCTCGCCTGGCGCCTGCTCGATCCCGAAGCCCAGGCCGTATCCGCCCTGCGACTGCGGCGTGGGCGTCCAGAGCTGCGCCAGCGTCGCCGCCGAGACAAGCTTCCCGCCCCGCAGCGCCTGGTCGAAGCGCAGCAGGTCCTCGACCGTCGAGAACCCGCCGCCCGCCGGCCCTCCGCGGATCACGTGCTTGAACAGGTTGCATTCCCAGGTCGTGCCGAAGCGCTCCGGCGCGCGCGAATAGCCGACGGCCACGTTCGGCACCGGGCGGTCCATGTCGTAGCAGTCGCTGTGGACCATGCCGGCCGGCTTGTAGATGTTCTCGCGGATGTAGTCATCGTAGCCCTGCCCGGCGGCCCTCTCGATGACCACGCCCGCCAGCAGAAAGCCCGTGTTGCTGTAGGACCACGAGCTGCCCGGCTCGAATTGCAGCGCCTCGCCCGCAACCAGCGGCTTGTAGTCCGCCAGCTCCCGGAAACGCTGCCGGGCGCTGGCCATGAACGGCTCGTTGAAGTAGCTCCCCAGCCCCGACGTGTGCCCCAGCAGGTCGCGCACGCGGATCTTCTCCGCCGCCTCGCGCGGCAACCAGTCGGCGTCGAGATACTTGCTGACCGGATCGTCCAGGCTCAGCCGCCCACGCTCGGCAAGCTGCGCCACCGCGACCGCCGTGAACATCTTGTTCATCGAGCCCAGGTTGAAGCGCGTGTCGAGCCGCACGGGCACGTTGTGCCCCTTCACGGCCTCGCCGCACGCGTGCGTCATCAGCACCCGGCCGTTCCGCGCCAGCAGCACGGCGCCCGAGAACACGTCCGCCGCGCCCAAGCGCTCGACGAACGCACGGGCCTCCGCGACGAGCCCGGGCTCGTCGAGCGGCGGCGGCACGGGTGCGTCTTTCGGCGCGCGGGCGGGTGCCAAGCTCAGTCCTATGATGCGGTGCGGCGGCTCGTCCTCCACGGCCAGCAGGATACCGCGCCAGCGCTCCGTGAGCTTCTCGCGCACGATCACGACGATCTCACCCGGGGGGCGGGGCGGGTCGTAGCGCCGCGCGCCGTAGAACTCCAGGCCGCCGGTGACGTCGGCCAGGCCCGAGAGGATGGAGATGTGCTGCTCCATCGGCGCGGACTCACGCATCCGGACGGAGAACCGGTCGTTGACGAAACGCGCGGCGCGCGAAGCGTCGCGAGCGTTGATGACCTCGAGCAGCTCGCGGGCGCGCTGGGCTGCGGGCGTATCGGGCCATTGCTTTTCGTCGGTGTAGTCGCCCAGCGTCTGCTGCGCCGCGCGGGCCGGAGGCGCCGCACACAGCAACCAGAACATCGAACAGGCCGCTACCGCGTAACGCATCTCCCGTTCTCCCCGGGCCGGCTGCCGCTCCATACTGGACGCGCCCGGCCCCTCCGGCCAGTCGGTTCCCGCACAACTTCCGGACGTGGCCGGCGTGTATACTCCAGTCGATGCGAATCCGCTACACGCGATACGACGGCACGCTCTTCCAATTCCAGGCCGATCTCGATCTGGGCAGCGTCTACGACTTCGTCCTGGCCCACGGCGAAGACGCGCTGCGGGCGCTTCAGGCCCTCGAGCGCCACCCGCAGCACTCCGCCCTGCTGAAACAACTACTCGACCAGGGGCTGCTCGAAAAGGCCAGGGGCCGCTTCCGTCTCACGCCGCGGGCCGCCAGCGCCATGCAGCGCAAGGCCCTCATGGAAATCTTCGCCCACCTCAAAACCGGCGCCCGCGACGGCCACGCCACGCTCGATCGCGGCGGCGCCGGCGAGCGGCTGGAGGGCACGGCGCCGTTCGAGTTCGGCGACCCCGTGGCCGAGATCGACCTGTCCGCCACCCTGGGCAACGCCCTGCGCCGCGCCGCCGACGGCCCCCGGCCGCCGATCCGGCTGAGGTACGCCGACATCGAGCGCTTCGAGTCGGAGGGCCGCGCAAGCTGCTCGACGGTTGTGCTGCTGGATCAGTCGGGCTCGATGGCCCGGTTCGGGCGTTTCTTTCACGCCAAGAAGTGCGCGATGGCCCTGATCGCCCTGATCCGCCAGCGATTCCCCTACGACACGGTCGACCTGGTCGGGTTCCACTCCGGAGCCCAGCAGGTGCCCGAAGAGCGCCTCCCGCTGCTGATGCCCAAGCCCGTCACCACCTACGACCCGGTCATCCGCCTGCGCGTCCCCGTCAACCGCCTCGACCAGGCCCCCCCGCACTTCACCAACCTGCACATGGGCCTCATGATCGCCCGCCGCCTGCTCGCGCGCCGCAGCGGCGACAACCGCATGATCTTCATCATCACCGACGGACAGCCGACCGCCCATGTCCAGGGCGACGCCGTTCACCTGCTGTATCCCCCCGACCGCCGCAGCCACGTCGCCACGCTCACCGAGGCGTATCACGTCGCGCGCGGCGGCGTGCGAATCTGCACCTTCGCGCTCACCGACGACTACTGGGACATGGACTGGCTCGGCTTTGTCGATGAGCTGGGGCGGCTGACGCGCGGCGTCACCTTCCACTGCGCCAGCGGCGAGCTCGGTGCGTGCGTGATGGAGAGCTACCTGAGTGGCCGCCGGCGCAAGGCCTACCTGGCCTGAGGGCGCCGCATCGAGGAGCAGCCCGTGGCGATGATGCGCCTCGCGCTCATGCCGTGCGTAATCGCGCTGATCCTGTTCATCAGCGCCGGGCGCGTCGATCTGCCGCCTTACTGGGCATACGTCGGCATCCTGGCCAGCGGCGGCGCCGTTGCGGCCTGCGCCGTCGACCGCGAACTGCTCGCCGAACGCGTGAGGCCGGCGCCCGGCGGCGAAGACCGGGCCATGCGCTTCCTCGCGCTGCCGTTCATCGCGGCACACCTGGTGGTCGCCGGCTTGGACTGCGGCCGTTTCGGATGGTCGCGCGTGCCGCTGACCGCGCAGGCGGCCGCCCTGGCCGGCGTGGCGCTCGGCTATGGCCTGTCGATCTGGGCGATGATCGTCAACCGCTTCTTTTCGCCCGTCATCCGCATTCAGAGCGAGCGCGGCCACACGCTCGTGACCCGCGGCCCGTATCGCTGGGTGCGCCACCCCGGCTATGCCGGCGCCTTGGCCGCCATGCTGCTCGGTGGACCGGCGCTGGGCTCGTGGTGGGCCGGCGTCTGCATCCTGCCCGTCGTCGTCCTGATGCTGCGCCGAACCGCGCTCGAAGACCGCTACCTTGCTGAGCACCTGCCGGGCTACGCCGAGTACGCCGGCCGCGTGCGCTGGCGGCTCGCGCCGGGCGTGTACTAACGCAAAGCCGGCTCAGCCGGCCGGCCCGCCGCGGAAGGTCAGGCCCCGCCGTCGCCACGGTACACCGAGACCTCTGCTCCATGGCAGAGAGCGCGATCGCCGACGTGGTATCATTCGCTCAGGCGCGACTGGCACGGGATTGCCGACTTCGCGCCCGACTGTGGAGGTTGTCAAGTGACACGCCGGGCGGGCGATTCAGCGTTGGATATGCTGTACGGAACGCTGGTCAAGGCGCCCTGGTGGCTCGGCCCGATTCTCGCAGTGATCGCCTACGCAACCTTCCTGTATCTCGTCCCTGCCATCATCGAGGTCTCCACGGGAGCCGCCAGCAATGCCAGCCAACCGGTGAGCGGCGTACTTGTCTCGATCTCGCGGGGAACCGCGCCGTTCGCAGCATTTCTCGTAATCGCCGTTTGGGGTTTCGCTGAGCTGAAGAAGCTGGCGGATCGCAGGCGCTTGGATCGTCAGACGGGCCTGGAGAGCGTCGCCCACCTCAACTGGGCGGAGTTCGAGGAACTTGTCGCCGAGGCCTTCCGTCGTGACGGCTATGTCGCGGAGCGGACGGGCAGCGGCGGCGGCGACGACGGATACGACGTCCGACTCGAGCGAGACGGGCGCATGACGCTTGTGCAATGCAAGCACTGGCGGGCGCGCAAGGTCGGCGTCAACGTCGTTCGCGAGCTGCGTGGCGTGATGGCCAGCCACAGCGCGGACGCTGGCATCGTTGTCACCTACGGAACCTTCACCGCGGAAGCCGCCGCTTTCGCACGCGACAGCCGGATGACGTTGATCGGCGGGCAACGGCTTGTGGAGATGATTGGCTCGGTTCAGAAGCGGCAACATGTCCAAACGAATCGGACCGCGTCGCGTTCGGACGCAGAGGTTTCGCCCACGTCAGCCCAACCACCCGCCTGCCCGGTTTGCAGCTCGCCGATGGTGCTGCGAACTGCCAGGCGCGGTCCGCACGCCGGCAGCCGGTTCTGGGGATGCTCACGATATCCATCGTGCCGCGGCGTGCGGCAAGGCTGAGGCGCGACGCGTCTTGCTCAGCTTGCGGTCGCCCCATCCTCGCGACTGTCACCGGACGATCAGCAGCAACTGGTCCAGCAGGTCCGACGACGTGCTGATCACCCGGCTCGACGCCTGGAACCCCGTGCTCGACGTGATCAGCCCGATGAACTCCCGCCCGAGGTCCACGTTCGACAGCTCCAACGCCCCGCTCATGATCCGCCCCGCGCCGAACAGCCCCGGCGGCGTGATCGTCGGGTTGCCCGAGTTCGGCCCGGCCCGGTAGAGGTTGTCCGACTCCGCCAGCAGCCCCTCCGGGTTCGAGAACACCGCCACCGCCACCTGCCCCAGCGTCCGCGTCAGGCCGTTGCTGAACGTCCCGTTGATCACCCCGTCGCTGTCGATCGTGAAGTTCGTCAGCGTCCCAGGGGGAAAGCCGTCTTGGTCCGCCATCACGATCTCCGACGCCGCCGTCGAAAGCCCGTGCACCCCGCTGAAGTCCAGCGTGAAGTCCAGCGGCGTACCGGCGCCGCTGCCGGCGCGGCTGATCTGCACCTGGTTGCCCGACGCGCCGCGGAAGTTGCCCAGCGTGTCGAACGACACCAGCCCTGTCCCCACCACCCGCGAACCGTCGCCGTCATCCGCCGACTCGACGTAGAAGCGCCACACCGGGCCGGCGGGCGTCAGGTCTTCGAGCGCGAAGGTGAGATTGGCGACCAGCGGCGTCCCGAGCGAGTCGTAGACGATGAACGCGGTTGTGACGCCGGCCCCGTTCGCCGCCTGGAGCTGCGCGAAGGTGAACGGCAGCGGCACGGAGGGGTTGCTCGAGCTGATGTCGGTGTTGTCGAACGCAAAACCGTTGAACTCGCCCGCGTTGCCGTCGATCACCACCGCGCCGTCCACGATCGACACGCCCGGCGTCCCCGGCAGCCCGGCGGATTTGTTGATCCCCAGCGCGGTCTCCAGCCAGGCCGCGAAGTCCTGCAACGTGCTGCCCGTCTGACCGACGACGAAGGTCTGTGGCGGAAGCTCGCGCTGTCCCTTGCTCACGCCGGCGACGGTGATCCGCTCGCCCGGATTGAACAGCGCGACGCCAGGCGCCGCCGCCGAACGCAGGTCCGTCAGAGGCGTGGCCCCAACGGCAACGACGCCGTCGCCGTTGACCATCGCCTGCGTGGCGTGTCGCGAGCCCTGCGTGGCGACGGTGCCGGCGGCGCTGAGGTCGCCGTCCATGATGACGCGCGACGTGGCCCGCGCCAGGCTGAGCGTGCCGACCGGGATGCGCAGGTCGCTGAGCACCGTCGGGATGATGTTGAAGTCGCCATCGACGCTGAAGCCCAGCACGCGGTCGCCGTCCGCCGTCACCAGCCGATTCTCCGAATCGAGCGAGAACGAGCCGTCGCGCGTGTAGAGCTGCTCGCCGGATGGCCGCCGTACCGCGAACAGCCCGGCGCCTTCGATCGCCAGGTCGCTGTTGATGCCCGTGGTCTCGATGGAGCCTGGCGTGAACAGCCGCTGGGTCGCGCCGATGTTGACGCCGAGGCCGATCTGAAGCGGGTTGACGCCGCCGCTGATGTCGGTCGGCCCGTGCCCCGCCGACAGTAGCTGCGACACCTGCGTCTGGAAGAGCATGCGCGAGCCCTTGAACGCCGTCGTGTTCACGTTGGCAATGTTGTGGCCGATGGTCTGAATGCGGCTCTGGTTGGCGTTCAGACCGGTCAGCCCCGTGTACATCGCGGTCGTAAGACCCATGAGTTCACTTCCCCGTTTTCTTCGGCCAGGTCACGCGATCCGTACAGGTCACGCCGTCCGCCGCGGCAGCCAGTTCTCGGGCCTCAGCCAATCCAGCGGCCCCGGCTTGCTGGACGTCCGCGCCGTCGCCGCCTTCACCTGCTCTCCGAGCACCGGGTGGTCGGTCAGCGACTGGGCCGCCTGCTCCAGCGTCGTCACGAACACCACGTCGCTCGCCCGCACCGCCTGCCCGTTGTCCAGGTCGAGCATCGCCACGCCGTCCGGCAGGAATCGCACGCCCGCGACCACGCCCGACACCACCGACGGCCCGCCCGCCGACGTCCCCGTCGCCGCCACGAACTTGCCGAGATACTCGCTCAGCCCCGCGGTGCGCTGCTGACGCACGAGCTGTTGGAGCGCCTCGCTGAGCTGCGTGTTGAGCTCGATCGACCGGATGTCCGCCACCTGGCCGATCATGTCGGAGGTCTTCGACGGCTCGAGCGGGTCCTGCTGCTGCAACTCCGTCACCAGAATCCTGAAGAAATCCTCGCTGCGCAGTCCCTGTATCCCGCGATCGGCCTGCGGCCGCGCGGCTCCCGCGGCGTTCACGCCGCTGGCCGCTCCCACGTTCGTCGGCATCTTGCGTCTCCCGGCTATGAATCCCCGCGCCGATTCTCTACGCCCAGCAGTTCACACGCGCCTCCGCGACCCACTGCGGCCCATCCACGCGCCACTCAACCACCCCGACCTCCGGCGCCGCCTCCTTGCTGCGCCGCTCGGTCGATCCCCCGTCCCCGCCGCCGGAGCCGCCTGCGCCCGCGTGAGGCTCCTCGCGCGCAGGCGCCTGGCCGCCGGAGTCGGGCGTCGGCGTCCATGCCTGACCCCCGTCGGATGGCGCCGGCGGGCGGATCTCCAGCTTCGCGAGCTGAATGCCCCCGGCGGCCAGCGCCTGCCGCAGCGACTCGGCTTCTTCGCGAAGCAATCGGTGTGCCGCCTCGGTCTGCGGCTCGATGCGCAGCGCCAGCACGTCCTTGTCCAAGTCCAGTCGAATCCGCAGACTGCCGAGCTCCGCCGGCTTCAGGTGAACCGTCGTCACCTGCCGCTGGCCGTCCAGCGACCGCCGCACCAGCCGCACAATCTGCTCGATATTCGCCTTCGGGGGTGCAAGATCGGCCGGCTTCGCCGGGCGCATCGCGCCCGCCTTGTCGCTCGCCGCACCACGCACGATGGGCTGCGCGGCGGTCGTCCGCGCTGCGGCACCGGCCTCCGGCCCGTTGCCCCGGTTCGCGACCGACGTGCTTGCGCCGGCCGGATTCGGCGCCGCCCCCACCGCCGACCGCAGTGCCGGCTGGACGACCACGCGCGGCGGCGCGGGCGGCGCGCCAGCCGTGACCGTGGACGAGGCCGGCTGCGAGCCCGTCGCGCTGGCGGACTTCGCCGCCGCACCCGTCGTCTGCGCCGCCGGCCTGGACCCGGTCAGATTCGGGTCCGTGTGGGACCGGCCCGCGTCTGGTCTTGCGGCCGGCGCGGCGCCATCCGCATGATCATTCGCAGCGCGCTGTTGAGTGGCGGGCGGAGACTCGCCGGCGGTCTTCGGCTCTCCGGGACTCGGAGCGGCGCGCGCGGCGGTGGCTGGTGATTCGTGCGCGTCGCGCAGCGCCGTGCGGAATGATTGGGCCTTCGCGGCGGCTTCCGACTCCGCCAGGCTGCGCGACTCGATGCGCCCGAACGTTCGGCTGTTCGACTCAATCCGCCGTTCGCGCTGCTGGACGATCTCGGTCGGCGTCGGGAGCTGCGAGGCGTCCGGCTGTCGCTCTTCACGGCGGCGCTTGCGCTCGTCGGCCTCCACGCGGGACTCGCGCTCGACGTTCACGCCTGACCACGCGCCCGCCTCGGACCAGCGCGACGCCAGTCCGGCCGTGAGCGCGGAGAGGCCGTCGGACGGCGCGCGCGGCGCCGCGAGCGCAGGGGGAACTTGCACGGCAACACCTCGCAGTCAGTGCCCGGTGTCGCCCGAAGTCTTCCCTGACTCCGGTGCGAGCTTGTCTACGTCAAGCTTGCGGAGCTGCTCCAGCAGCTCGTGAAGGATTTGCAGCTCGTCCGGCGTCTTGAGCTGCTCCAGAATGCGCTGGCTGCGACTGGGACTCAGTGCCTTGATCAGCCGCACCGCGTCCGCCGGCGACTTCTTCCAGGTCAGAACCAGGTGCTCCTTGGCCTGCGGCGGCGGCAGCTTCGACACGAGCTTCAGCTCCTCTTCGAAGCCGGCGTCGCGGTCCTGCTGTTGCAGTTTCTCGCGCGTTTGGGCCCATTGGGCCTTGCTCTGCTCGAAGCGCTCCTGCTCGCGGACGAGGTGTCCGAGGGCCTGCTCCAGCAGCTCGCGCTGGGCCGCAACGTCCCGCAACGCCCGCTCCGCCGACGTCCGCACGGCCCTTTCGTGGTCGCGCTGGGCTTGCAGCTCGTCGGCCGAGCGCTGCCCATGCGCCGGCTGCGTGGCCGGCGGCGCCGCCGCCGGTGCGTGGGCGTCGTGCGCCTCCGCCGGCTGACCCGCCAGCTCTCCACGCAGCACTTGCGCAATCAGGTTGAGACGCTCGGCGTTCAGCCGGCCCGTCGCCGCCAGGAAGCCCACGAACGCCGCCAGCGCGAGCAGCGTCGCTGTCGAGAACGCCGCGATCAGGCTCTTGATCGAGCTCACCGCTGCTCACCTCGCGCGAGCGCAGGCCAGTCGCCCGGTCCAACCCCGTCCCCCGCCGGCGCGCCTGCGCTGGCCCGCGCCTGAACGTGCAACCCGCGTGCCTGCTCTTCCGCCGCTTCCTGCTCGACGCGCTCGCGCTGCCGCTTGTACTGCCGAAAACGGCGTTCCCGGAGCTTCTCCAGCACGCGCGTCTGCGTCCGGGCGCGACTCACTTCCGCCTGAAGTTGCGCGAGCTCGGCGGCAAGTCCTGCGCGGACTCGCCCGTTCTCGGCGCCAACCCGCCGCAGGTGCCCGATCCAGCCGCGCATCCGCGCCACCAGCGCCGGGTCGAGCCGCTCCCCGGCCTGCACGGCCCGCAGCTCGCTCTGCGCAGCGCCCACCTGGGCCGCGAGCTGCTCGTCGAGCCGCTCCAGACGCACCATCTCGGCCTGCCGCGCCGCCAGGCGCCGCTGCGCCTCGCGCTGCCGCTGCTCCCGCACCCGCAGCACCGTCTCCAGCCGGAACTCGAACGCCCGCGGCACGCCTGCGCCCCCTTATTCGCAACGCCCATCCATGGCGGACCGGCCTCCGGCCGGTCTTCTTCTCACCGGCCTCCGGCAGCGCCCCCACCCACCGCTGCGCGCGTCTTGGCCAGCATCTCACTCAGCCCCAGCAGCGCCGCCGTCGATTCCTCGAACGTGCAGCCGCCTTCGCGCTCCTGTTGCAGAAACTTCTCGACCGCCTCCCTCGTGCGCACCGCCAGGTCGTAGTCCTTGTTCGCTCCCGGAACGTAGGCCCCGATGCTCACCAGGTCCTCGATGTCGTTCCAGATCGCCAGCACCCGCCGAACCTCGCGCGCCGCCCGGCTGACCGGCGGACCAACCACGTCGTCCGCGACGCGGCTCACACTTTGCAGCACGTCGATCGCCGGATAGTGCCCTCGGTTCGCCAGCGGCCGCGACAGCCAGATGTGCCCGTCGAGAATGCCGCGCACCGCGTCCGCCAGCGGCTCGTCGATGTCCCCCCCCTCCACCAGCACCGTGTAGATCCCCGTGATGCTGCCCTGACGCGTGCGACCGGCACGCTCCAGCAGGCGCGGCAGCAGCGCAAAGGCGCTCGGCGGATAACCCTTCGCCGTCGGAGGCTCCCCCGCCGACAGCCCGATCTGCCGCTGCGCCATCGCCAGCCGCGTCAGCGAGTCCATCAGCAGCAGCACGTCGCAGCCCTGCGAACGGAAGTACTCGGCGATCGCCGTCGCATGAAAGCCCGCACGCACGCGCAGCGCCGGCGCCTCGTCCGACGTGCACACGACAACCACGCTGCGCGCCAGACCCTCCGGCCCCAGTTGCTTCTCGACGAAATCCCGCACCTCACGCCCGCGCTCCCCCACCAGCGCCACCACGTTCACGTCCGCCTGTGTGTGCCGGCAGATCATCCCCAGCAGTACGCTCTTGCCCACGCCCGTTCCCGCGAACACGCCCAACCGCTGCCCGCGGCCCGCCGTCAGCAACGCATCCAGTGCCCGAATCCCCAATCCCAGCGGCTCCGCGATCATCTGCCGCTCCAACGCCCCCGGCGGATCGGCCACCAGCGGGAAACGCAGGTTCAGCCGCGGCGCCGGCCGCCCGTCCAGCGGCCGCCCCTGCCCGTTAATTACCCGCCCCAGGAGGTCAAAGCCCACCGGCACGCGCGCCGGCCCGCCCACGCACCGCACCCGGTCGCCGGGCGCAACGCCCTGCGCCTCGCCGAACACTGAAAGCAGCGCCTGTCCGCTCCGCAGGCCCGTGATTTCCGCATCCAGCGCCCCGCCGCTGCGCAGCTCGACGAGGCAGCGCGCCCCGAGCGGCGCCGGCACGCCCGACGCGACGACGTTCAGCCCCTGCACCGACTCGACGCGTCCCGTCAGGCGCTCCGTGAGCGTCTCGCGAACTTCCGCGCAGAGCATCGAGAATAGACCGCCGGCAACGGGCGCGCCGGGCGAGGGATCGAGCCGTGCGGCGGTCACGCCTCGGCTCCGTCGGCGGCCGCAGCGGGTCCGTTTCGCCCCAGCAGCGACTCGGCCAGGAGGTCGAGCTGGGTATCGAGGTCCGCGTCGATCCGCCCATTGCGTCCGCGCAGCACGCAGCCCCCGGCGCTCAACGACTCGTCGACGTGCAGCGTCACGTGCTGGGCGCACTCGATCTCGCGCAGCAGGTCGGGCAGCGCCGCGCGCAGCGCCTCGGCGTCGGCGGGACTGACGTGCAGCACCAGGTCGGCGTCCTCTCGCCCCAGCGCGATCACGTGCCGCGCGTTGGCCAGCGCCGCCTCGCTGGCCGCGCCCGCCGTGAGCTTGCACACCCGCCGCGCCGCCGCCAGCGCCAGCTCGATCAGCCCGGCCTCGGCCTCGGCCAGCAAGCGGCGTTTCGCCGACTCGAAGTCGCGCACCCCAGACGCCAGTGCCGACGCCAGCGACGCCAGCCGCTGTCGAGCCTCGTCGTGGGCGTGCTCGGCCGCCTCGCGGCGGATCTCCTCCAGCCCGCGGCGCCGGCCGTCCTCGAGGCCGGCGGCGTGCGCGGCGGCGCGGGCCTCGGCGGCCTCGCGCTGCGCCTGGGCGCGGGCGGCGGCGATGATCTCGTCGGCGCGGCGCGCCGCGCGCTGCACGATCGCCTGCGCCTCCGCCTCGATGTCCGAGAACGAGAAGCGCGGTGTGGCCGCGTCGGGCGCGGCTCGGATCACGCCCGCCATGGTCGAGTCCACGCGCTGCATCGGTGACGCAGGGAACGCATCAGACGATCAGCTCCTTCTCGCTGCCCTTGCCCTGGATGATCAGCTCGCCGGCGTCCTCCAGCCGGCGCACGACGTCGACGATGCGCTGCTGCGCCGCCTCGACGTCGCTGATGCGCACCGGGCCCATGAATTCCATCTCCTCCTTGATCAGCGCCGCGGCGCGCTCCGACATGTTGCCGAAGATCTTCTGCTTCAGCTCGTCGCTCGCCGTCCGCAGCGCCAGCGCCAGCTCGTCGTTCTCGATCTCCTTCAGCACCGCCTGGATCCCGCGGTCGTCCACCATCAGCACGTCCTCGAAGACGAACATCAGCCGGCGGATTTCCTCGACCAGGTCCGGGTTGTCCTGCGCCAGGCCGTCGAGGATCGCCTTCTCCGTCGCGCGCCCCGCCAGGTTCAGGATCTCCGCCACCGATTTCACCCCGCCCGTCCGCTCGAAACGCTCGTTCACCATCCCCGCCAGCCGGCTCTCCAGCCCGATCTCCACCTCGCGGATCACGTCCGGGCTCGTCTGGTCCATGTTCGCCACCCGCGTGATCACCTCGGTCTGGCGCTGCGGCGGCAGGCCCACCAGGATCTCGCTGGCCATCGCCGCCGGCAGGTGCGACAGCACCAGCGCGATCGTCTGCGGGTGCTCGCCCGCCAGGAACATCAGCAGGTTCTCGGTCTCGGTCTTGTGCAGAAACCCGAACGGCTGCGAGTTCATCTGGTGCTCGAGCCGCCCGGCGATGCGCTTCGCGTCGTCCGCCGGCAGCACCTTCTCCAGCAGGTTGCGGGCCGCGGCAAGCCCCCCCGCGTCCATGTACTGCCGCGCGAGAACCGTGTGATAGAACTCGCGGATCGTCTTGGCGCGCAGCTCCGACGACACGTTCTCCAGGTCCGCGATCTCGCGCGTCACCAGCTCCACGTGCTCGCGCGGCAGCTTGCGGAGCACCTTGGCCGCGTTCTCCGGCCGCAGCGCCAACAACAGGATCGCCGCCTTGCGCAGCCCGCTCGGAACGTTCGGATCGGGCTCGTCCTTGCCCTTCACGCTGCCGCGAGCCACCGTCGCCATCTCGTCTCCAGTCCTCAGCCCTCACGCCACCCCGGCCTCTCCGGTCAGCGCGGTTCGCTCACCCACTTCTCCACCAGCGACGCCACCGTATCCGCGTCCCTGTCCAGCAGATCGCCGATCTGCTCAACCATCTTCCGCACCTGGAGCGTCGCGTCGTCCACCTCCGGCGCCTCGATCACCGGCTGGCCGCTCGCCACCGTCACCGGCGGCTGCGAGTCCGTGATGATCCGCGCCGGCGCGCCTTCCTGCGCCGGGGGCGGCGGTGCGGGCGGCGCAGCCTCCGCGGCGGCCCGGCGGGCGGCGCTCAGCGCCTCACCCGGCAGCCCGATCTCCGCCGCGATGGCCCGCGCGTCGCTGCGCCGCGCCAGGCGCAGCATGAACCCCATCGCCAGCAGCGCCAGCAGCGCCAACGCGCCCGCGGCCCCGTGCCGTTCGAGCAGTTGCATCGGCCACGAGCCGGCCTCGGCCTCCGCCGCCGACGACTGCGCGACCTCGTCGTAGTACCAGTCCACCGCGACGTTGTCCTCCTCCTGCGGCTTTACGAGCTTGCGCACCTGGTTGATGATCTTGGGCTTCTCGGCCACGAACACCTGCTCGATCTGCTCGCGCGTCGGCTCGTCCCCGCCAGGGTTCGCCCGGCGATAGATCGCCGCCAACGCGCTGTGCGAGACGTTGATCGCGGCGAAGATCTCCCGGATCTCGCCGGCCGCCGTCCGCTCGTGCTTCTGCTCCAGCCCGGTGCGCAGCTCGCTCTTGCTTTCACTCTCGCTGCTGCGCGTATCGACGCCGGCGCTGCTGCCGACCGCCCGGCCGACGTTGGCCTGCAAGCCCGGCTGCTCGGCGCGCGACGTGCGTACGTCCTCGCGCGTCCGCGTCGACGTGCTGGTCTCGACGCCCTCGCTCGGCGTCTCGGTCGTCTTCTCACGCGCCGTCGGATCCAGCTCCACGCGCACGCTCACGCGAACCTGCGGATCGAACGCCACCTGCGCCTCGATCATCCGCCGGATCCGGCTCTCCTGCTCCCGGCGCAGCCGGTCCAGGTGCGTCGTCGTCCCCGGCTGCTCCGCGTCCCAGTCCAGCGCCACGGCGCCGCTCGCGTCGACCACCTGCACGTTCTGCGGCGGCAGGCCGCGCACCGCGCCCGACACCAGCCGGGCCGCGTTGAGCGCCAGCGCCCGCGTCACCGGCTCGCCGCCCTGCATGAACAGCGTCACGCTCGCCGACGCCTGCGCCTCCTGCCGCGAGAAGCCCCGCCGCGTTGCGCTCAGGTTCAGGAACACGTGCGCGTCGCGAACGCCCTGAAACGACCGCAGCACGCGCCGGATCTCGTTCTGGAGCGCCACCGTCCAGCGCTTGTTGTTCTCTTCCTGGGATATCCACGGGTTGGATTCGGCCACCAGCGCCGCGAAGCCCACGCTCGTGTCCGTCGGCAGCTTCTCGCTCGCCTGCAACTGCGCCAGCAACGCCTGGCGGTTCGCCGACGCCCGCACCAGCACGCGCGATCCTTGCGTGCGGTAGCTCTCCCCCAGCGCGTCCAGGCCCGCCGTCACGCGCGCCAGGTCGTCGCCCGAAAGGTCCTGCGACAACAGCGGGGTCATGTCCGGCGTGGCCGCCCACTGCGCCAGCCAGAACACCGACGCCAGCACCAGCGCCGCGCCCAGGCCGATCGCCACGCGCTGCGAGACCGTCAGGCCGCGCAACTGCACCGACAGCCGCCCCATGTTGTCCTGAAACCAAGCCATCCGTGGCTCCGGCTAACCTGCGCGGCAGAGGCGGGCGGGCTTGGCCGGGCGCGGGCGGACGCCCGTCCGCGGTGTGCGGCCCTGCCGTCGAATGCGGGCAAGCCGCCCCTCCGCGGCCGGTCATCAGACGCGCATGTTCTGCAACTCCTGGTAGGCGTCCACCAGCTTGTTGCGAATCTCCATCAGCAGGCTGAACGCCACGTCCGCCTTGCGCGCCGTCACCAGCACGTCGGTCACGCTGTCACTCTGCCCGGCCATCAGCCGCTTCAGGTCCTCATCGGCCTCGCTCTGCATGCGGCTGACCTGCTCGAGCTGCCCGCGCAGCATCGCGGCGAAATCGTCCCCGCCCGCGCCGCCGGACGCCGGCTTCGTGCCCGCGCTGAGCGGTGCAATCGGCCTCAGACCGTTGACGGTGAGGTCGGACATGGTTCATTCACTCCACAAGTCGCTGCCGGCTCGTGCGCCCGGCCTCATCCCCATCGTCGCCGCCGGGCCTCCGTGCCCCGCCGGCCCCTAGGCCATCAACTGGATCGCCTGCTCGATCATGCCGCGTGTCACGTTCATCATCGCCAGGTTGGCCTCGTAGGCCCGGCTCGCCGCGAGGGCGTCGATGTACTCCATCGTGATGCTGACGTTCGGGTAGCGCACGTAACCGCGCAGCGGGCCGTCCACAATCGCGTGCGGATGCCCCGGGTCGAATTGCAGCCGCGCTTCCGACGGATCCTCCAGCACCTCGGCCACGTGCACCCCCGCACCACCGCCGGCGGTCCCTTCCCCGAAGGTCACCACGCGCCGCCGATAGGGCTCGATCCGCCCGTCCGCCTGCGCCGTCGTAAAGGCGTTGGCGATGTTGCCGGCGATCACGTCCATGCGGACGCGCTGCGCGACGAGGGCCGATTGGCTGACATCGAGCGAGCCGATCACGCGTTTCTACCCCGGATGGCCTGAATCAGGCCGTCGAACTTGCCCTTGAGCTGCGTCATTGCGAAACGGTAGGTCAGCGCGTTCTCGTGAATCTGCGCCACCACGCGCTCGATCTGCGCGTTCGTCCCGTCGTGAAACAGCACGTTCTCCGCCGGCGCCCGGCTCGGCCGGCTCTGCAACCGTCCCCGCGCATCCGTCCCGAACTGCCCCGTGTCGCGCAGCTCCAGCCGCTCTCCGGGCCGCGCCTTCTCCAGCGCCTCGCGCAGCGCCGCCTGAAAACCCTTCGCATCGAGCTGCCTGGCCTGGTAGTCCGGCGTGTCGATGTTCGCCAGATTCTCGGCCAGCACGCGGTGCCGGTCTTCGGCGAAACGCGCCATCAGGTGCAGCCCCTGGCGCACCGGCGTGTTGAGGACTCGATCGAGCCACATGTTCAGACTCCCACGCGGGCTTCCAGAAACCAGCAAGCCGCATGCCGCGCATTCGAGCGCGGGCGGCGCGCTCAGGCGCCGTCAGACGTGCGCCGGCTCGCGCACGTTCAGCGCCTGAGCCGCTGGCGCCGCCGCCGCCGTTGCCGGGGCGGCCGTCAGGCGCCGCGTCCAGGTCTCCTCGAACGTGCCCTCCTCGCGCCACTTCTTGAGCTTCAGGCCCAGCGTCCGCAGGCCGATGCCAAGCGCCCGGGCCGTGCGCTCGCGATGCCCCGAGAACCGCTGCAGCGTGCGCATGATCAAGTCGCGCTCGGCGTCGGAGAGAATCTGCCCGTCACGGTAGCTCACCTTCTCCGCCGCCGCATGGCCGGCGACCAGCGCCCCCGTCAGCAGCGGACGAACCGCGGCCGGCGTCACGTCGCGGCCGGCTTCCAGCACGCAGACGCGCTCGCACAGGTTCTGAAGCTCGCGCACGTTCCCCGGCCAGTGATAGTCGGTCAGCAGCGCCACGGTCTCACCCGGGAACCGCGGCCGCTCGCGCCCCTCACGCGCGCAGACCCGCGTGACGAATGCGTCGAGCAACTGCGGAATGTCCTCGCGCCGCTCGCGCAGCGGCGGAACCTCGATCGGCAGCACGCTCAGCCGGTAGTACAGGTCCTCGCGGAAGCGCGCCTTCGCCGCCCAGTCGCGCAGGTCGCGGTTCGTCGTCGCGATGACCCGCACGTCGATCCGCCGCGTCACCGAGCTGCCGACGCGCTCGAACTCGCGCTCCTGGAGCACGCGCAGCAGCTTGGCCTGCATGCCCGGGTCGATCTCCGACACCTCATCCAGCAGCAGCGTGCCCCCATCCGCCAGCTCGAACCGCCCCTTGCGAAGCCGGTCGGCTCCCGTGAACGCCCCCTTCTCGTGGCCGAACAACTCGCTCTCCAGCAGCGTCGGCGACAACGCCGCGCAGTTCACGCACAGCATCGGGTTGCTGCGCCTCGGCGACGCCGCGTGGATCGCCCGCGCGATCATCTCCTTGCCCGTGCCGCTCTCGCCGCTGATCAGCACGGTCGCGCTGCTCTGCGCCACGCGATCGATCTTCTCCAGCACCGGGCGCATCGCCGACGACGACCCGATCAGCTTCAACTCGTGGTTCAGATCCTCGATCGTCCGCCGCATCACCTCGTTGTCCCGCAGCATGTCGCGCTCGCGAACCGCCCGCTCGATCAGGATCGCCACCTCCTCGGCGTTGAACGGCTTCTGGATGTAGTCGAAGGCGCCCAGCTTCATCGCCTCCACCGCCGTGTCCACCGACGCGTACGCCGTCATCAGGATCACCGGCACGTCCAGCCCCAGCCGCCGCATCTCGCGCAGCAGCGCCACCCCGTCCATCCCCGGCAGCCGCAGGTCGCTCAGCACCACGTCGAACGACCGCTGCCGGATGTCCGTCAACGCCTCGTGCGCCGTGGCGAACGAGTACACCTTGTGATCCTGGGCCTTCAGTGTTTCCTCGACCGAGCCACGCATCAACGGCTGGTCATCGATCACGCATACGCACGCCATGGCCAAACCTCGCTTCTATCTAGGCCGCGCTGGATTGAAGGTTCTCTTCGGCGGACGAATGAACGCGACCACTGCCGCCGCCGTACGGCAGGGTCATCATGAACTCGGCGCCACCCTCGGGACGGTTGCGCACCGTCAGCGATCCGCCATGCGCCTCAACCAGGCGATGGGCGATCGTCAGCCCCAGCCCCGTCCCGTGACTCTTCGTCGTGAAGAATGGATCGAACACCCGGTCGAGATGCTCCGGGGCCAGCCCCGGCCCTTCGTCCGCCACGGTGACCCGCACCACCGTGCCCTCCGCCGCAACCCCAAGGCGAATCGCACTGCCCTGCGGCGCGAAGTCGGCGGCGTTCTCGATCAGGTTCACCAGCACGCGCTGAATCGCCGACGCGTCGCACACCAGCGAAACCGCCGCGTCCTCGAACTCCGCCGAGAGCGCCACGCCGCGCCGCGTCAGCACCGGGCAGCACAGGTCGCGCGCCCGGGCGACGATGTCCGAAAGCCGGTGCGGAGCCAGTTCGCAGGAGCGCGGCGCGAGCGCCAGCGTGTCCCGCACGACGCCGTCGATCGCCTGCACGCCCGCGTCGATCTTCTCGATCAGCGCCAGCGCCGAGCCCAGCGAACGGCACTCGCGCCGCAGCAGCCCGCTGTATAGCTGGATCGCCCCAAGCGGATTGCGAACCTCATGCGCCACCCCCGCCGCCAGCTCGCCCAGCGAAGCCAATCGCCGGCGGCGCTCGAGCTCGCGATCCTTGCTGGCCAGCTCCCCGCGCAGCAGCGCCACCTCGCGCTCCAGCGACTCGTGAGTGAGTTGCAGCCGCTGGGTGGCCTCGAGGTACTCGCGCAGCACGACGCCGAGCTGCTCCACGCTCGAACCGGACTGCGCAATCGCCTTCGCGTCGGTAGACATCCGTGTCTCCGTCGTCTTCAGTCCCGCCAGCGCGCCTCGCCCACGCTCGCCTTCAGAACATGCCTCAGCCGGAAAGGTCGGCGGATCCCGCTTCGGCGGCACACGCACCGTAGGCCGTGTTCACCGCCTGCCCGCCCCCCAGCCCCGACAGGTTCGCCGCCATCGAGTCCTTCCGCGCCGAAAGCAGCGCGCCGTCTTCCTGATCGGCCCTCAGGATCGATTGCAGCGTCCGGTTGATCTCCTCCAGCAGCCCCGCGGCCGTCTGCTGGCACTCGGGCGAAAGCCCCTGATACACCCCCGCCCAGTCCTGTCGGCAGGGCGCCAGTTGCTCGTTGATCTGCGCCAGCCGCGTCACCAGCCGGCGACGTTCGCTCAGAACCCTGAGCAGCAGCTCCGGCTGATCCCCGCACACCAGCGTTCGTTGCCGCTGGCTCAGCTCATGCAAGCTGTGGTAGAGGTCCCGCTGCTGCCGCAGCAGCTTGATGAGCCGCGCCGAGCTGAACTTCTCCGCTTCCAACGTCTCTCTCCCGGCGCAGCCGGTCCCGTGCTATCTGCTATCGGCGAAAACGTCGCGGAACAGGTGCGAACCGGCGACCGCGGCCAGGTACTGCTCCCACTGGACGCGGGACTGCGACAGCGGACCCGCCTCAAACGCCGCCTCCGGCATGCTCCGAAGCAGCCACCGGGCATTCTCCACCGCACGCGCCGCCTCGATCATCTGACCCTGCCGCAGATGGATGTTCGCGATCTGGACGTGCGCAATCAGTGCCGATGACTCGTGCTGATAACGCGCCGCGGCCTGACGGTAGAGCGTCAGGGCCGTCTGGAGCGTCCCCGGCTCGTTCAGCTCGTAGTGGCAGTCCGCCAGGTAGAGCAGCGCCGTCCGCTGGTAGAGTTCTCGGTCCGATCCGTCGGTGGCGCCGGCTTCCAGCCCGCTGCCTGTGGTACCGGCTTCCGGAGCCGACGACTCAACCCGCTCCAGGTACGCCGCGAACAGGTCGCACGCCGTTCGAAAACGGGCCCGGCTTTCCTCGGCCGCGCGCGTCGGCAGGGCGTCTGAAGGTGGGTTGTCGCGCAGCTCGTACGCGCTGCACCTGTAGGCGTTGGCCAGCAGGAATCTCACCCGCTCCCCCGCCGGATCGTCGGGATACAGCCGAAGGTAGTCGTCGAGCCGGCGGATCGCGAGCGAAAAACGGCCTTCCTCGAACAACAGCTCTCCAAGCGTGTAAAGGGCCTCCCTGAACACGCGGGCCTCCGGCGACATGTTCTCGGCCTCGAGCAGACTGAGAAGCAGTTGCTCCGCCTCTCCGACGCCGGCGGCGCCGCGCCGCAACAGCATCTGGGCCCGCAGCAGTCGTGCCCGGGCGGCTTCCTCGAGCTTCGGGAAGCGCAGCTCCAGCTCGTTGTACCAGCGCTGCGCCGCGTCCGGCGCCCCCTCGGCCTCGCAGCTCCGCCCCAGTTGCAACAGCGCCGCCGGCAGTCGTGGATCGTCGCCGCGCAGCAGTACGAACTGCTCCAGCAGCCGCCGCGCGTCGGCGATGTGGCCCGACTCGTCGCATTGCTGGATCGCCGCCCACATCAGTTTCGAGCGCGCCTCAACGTCGTCAGGACACAACTGGCTGGCCAGCTCGAAGTGCCGCGCCGCGGCCGCGTGATAGGCCAGGCCTTTCTCGCGATCCTGCTCGCTCTCGGCGGCCCGCACGTTGATCTCGGCCAGGGTTCGATGCAGCTCCTGCCGGCTGGCCAGCTCGCTCGGCGCCGTCAACTCCAGCGCCAGCGCCAGGTACCCGACCGCCGACCCCGAATCGCCCAGCGCCAGCCGCTGCTGGAAGATGCGCTGCATCGCCCGGTTCAACCGCGGTATGCCCGAGAGGGCCGTCTCGCTCTTCGGATCAAACGAGGCGGCCGCAGCCCGCACCAGCCGCCAGGCGGTCTCGTGGCGCTCAAGCGCGGCGAGGGCGGCGGCGCGCCCGATGGTCGCCGCCACGAATCCGTCGCCGCGGGCGTCGAGCCCGATGGCCTGGTCGAAGTAGTCCAGCGCGGCTTGCGGCCGGTGCTCGGCCAGTTCGACGTAGCCGCTGAGCACGCGGTTGAGGGCCGGGAGAAAGCCCGCGCGATCCATCTCGGCGTCGACGGTGATGCGCCGCGTCAGCCAGGCATCGACCTCGTGCACGAGCGGCTCGGCCTCGAGGTGTCGATCCAGGTTGATCAGCAGCCAGGCGCGGAGGTAGTCCCCGTAACCCTTCAGGTCCGATCGCGTGAAGGCCTCGCCGTAGCGCAGCAGCACGTTCTCCGCGCGGCCCAGGTCGCCGCTGTCGAACGCCTGCTGCATCGCGTTCTGAACACCCCACCACAGGTACGCCGGCGAGATCCCCTCCTCGCTCAGCAATTCCGCCAGCAGCTCCCGCCGCTGCTGCTCCTGCGACGGAAGGCTCTCCAGCAGCCGCACCAGCGACCGCAAGGCCCACCGGCGCTCCTCACCCTCCGGAACGCGATCCAGCACCCGTCGATACGCCTGGATCGCCTCGTTCGTCCGCCGCTGCCAGTTGTACGCCTCCGCCACCCGCAACAGCGCCGCCGGCGACTGCTCCACGTGCAGCTTGGCCGCCGCGTCCGCGTGATCGAGAATCAGCGTGACGTTCTCGCGGATCGGCGCAGACCGCAGCGCCTCCTGTCGATACACAACGTCCGATAGCATCTCGTGCAGCCGGCCCCGTTGCTCGTCCGGCAGCGCCGGATGCATCTGCAACAGGTTCGCGATCGCGTCCGCCGCATCCGAGTACCGCTTGCCTTCGCGCAGAACGTGCAGGTCGGCGAGCACCGAGTCGAAGTCGACTTCGATCGTCTTCGGGCGCAGCGCGTTGCCGCCCAGGGCCAGCGCCAGAATCGCCACGAACGCCGCCGGTATCTGCCAGCGCCCCGCAAACAACGTCAACAGTCCACGTAGCCGGAGCACCAGTTCCTCCGAGCGACGACGGATGCGCCCCCGCAACCATGGCGGTCGTCGCGGGCGCGCAGGCGCGCTCTTCGTTCCTATCGGATACCCGGCCCCTGCCGGCCAAGCGCCCCTGACCCTCCATCGGCGCCCGACCGAATCTCGCCCGAAGCACTCCGGCGGCGAATCCCGATACTATCTCGCGGACCGGAGTTGATTCCTCATGGCCGCGCCGCCTGTTCGAAACGTCTTGCTCGTCAGCGACGACCGGCAGCTCGCCGACGCACTGGACCGCCAGCGCCCTCCGGACGCCGCCCTCTGCCGGGTCGATGCGCTCGAATCCCCCGACGCGGCCGGGCTCGACCGCGACGACCTGTGGATCGACCTCGATGCCTGGCCCCACGAGCGCCCCATGCCCCGGGCCTCGGTCGTCTTCTACGCCCACGGCCCGGCTCAGGGCGAGCGACTGCCGGCAGCGCTGCTCGTGCGCAAACCGTGCTCACAGGACGCCGCCGCCGCCGTCTGGTCGATCCGCGCCCCCTCGGCCTCCGCGCCCGCGCCCCCCGGCGATGACCCGCTCGTCGCGCTGCCCGCGTGGTTGCAGTCCATTCACGTACTCGACCTGCGCGAGCTGTGCCATGCGCTCGTCACGCACCTGCCGCCGGCGCTCGGCTATCGCGAGGCCTCGCTGTACCTGTGCGATGCCAGCCAGCAGGTGCTCACCCTCGCCGAGTCGAGCTGCAACCGCCCGATCGACCTGGCCGTCCGCCTTTCCCCCGACACGTCACACGTCCTGGCGCTGGCCGCGCGCTGCGGCCGCGCCGTCGTCGCGCGCGACGCCGACGACGCCTGCCGCGCGCTCGGCGCCGGCGTCCGCGCCCGGCAGATGGACGCCGCCGACGGAGGCTGCCTGCTGGCGCCGCTGAGCGCGCCGGGGCGCCTCGGCGGGCTGCTGGTGTGTACGGCGCGGCTTTCAGGCGGGAACCGCCCGCCGCCGTGGATGCCCGCGGTGCTCTCGTTCGCCGGCCGCGCGCTGAGCCACGCGCGCCTGCATGAGCAGGCGCGCATCGAAGCGCGCGTCGACGGCCTCACCGGCTTGTACAACTATCGCTGGATGACCGAGACGCTGCGCCGCGAGTTGCAGCGCGCCCAGCGCCACGATGTCCCCCTCACCCTCCTCATGCTCGACCTCGACGGCCTCAAACAGGTCAACGATCGCTGCGGCCACCGCGCCGGCGACGCCGTCCTGCGCCACGTCGCCGCCGTCATTCGCTCCGCCCTGCGAGAGGCCGATTCTGCGGCGCGCTGCGGCGGCGACGAATTCGTGCTCCTCCTGCCCGATACCGACGCCGCGGGCGCAATGCACGTGGCCGAGCGTGTCGTGCGCGGCCTGCGCGACGCGCGCTGCGGACATGGCGGACAGGAGTTGCCGGTGGCGGCCAGCGTGGGCGTCGCTCAATGGCGCAGCGGCTGGACGGTCGAGCAGTGGATCGAAGCGGCCGACCAGGCGATGTACGCCGCCAAGCGCGCCAAGCTGCGCCCGGACGGTGACCAAGATCACGACGCGCCCGCGTTACGCGCTGCGCCGGCGGACCTTCCGTCTGGCCCGAGCCGCACCGTCTGATCTGCCGTCTGATCCGAGCGGCGCCCGTGAGAAAGCGGTTGCGCCGGACGATCTCACGTTGTGCCGGGGGCCGATTCCCGTATTTGATGTTTCCTGAAAGCCTCGGCAGGGAGCGGCTGCGCCGATACGCACACAACCACCACCTGACCGCAGTGCTCGACGCAGGCCGCTGGAAAACCGATCCCTACCCAGGATGCGCCGTCGCAGCACAAACCGCTCGGCCGATTCTGCGCCCTACCCTCCAGGCTTCACCCTGGTTGAGCTGGTCGTCGTGATGCTCATCATCGCCATGCTCGCCGGCATGGCGATTCCGCGGCTGAGCCGGGGCAGCGGCGGTGCGTCGCGCAGCGCCATGCTGGCCGACCTGAACGTCGTGCACAACGCCATCACCCGCTACCAGGCCGAGCACATCGGCGCCTTGCCCGGACCGACCGCGGCCCACTTCGTGTCTCAGCTCACGCTATTCACGGAGGTGACGGGCAAGACCAATCCCAAGCGGACCGGGCCCTATGTCTTCGGACCCTACCTGGTCACAATGCCGCGCATCCCGATCGGCCCCAACCGCGGCTCGCCCTCGATCCTGATCGACCCCGTCAACAACCCGCCGACGCCGAACCCCGCCAGCGGCGACGGCTGGGTCTACAACCCCAACAGCGGCGTGTTCTTGCCGAACCTCGACGACGCCGACACCCCGGCCGGCCTGGACGCGATCATCAAGGGCCTACCGCCGGCCAACCAGGCGGAGATTCCGTAGCCGCTGCGGCGAAGCCGGATCCGGCCGCGACCCCCACGAAGCGCGCAGAAGGTAACAGCCGAGTACTAGAGTGGCTTCCCGACAAACGTACAGCACGTGGGTCCCCACTCCGAAGGCAACCGGAGAGGACCCACGCGCTTGTGTTTTTCTCGGCGGTGTTGTTGTGACCCGGCTTCCAGCCGGTCTCCCGTACTACCCCGCATCCATCCGGCTGCTGGTCAGACCGACAGCGCCTCGGCCTGCTGGAAGCGCGACCCCGCCATCGCCTCGAGGAACGAATCCAGCGCGCTCTGGAACTGCTTGCCGGCCCATTCTTCGTCGACGTCCGCCAGCCGCATCATCGACTTGCTCAACGTCGGCTCTCCGCCGGGCGTGAACGACTCGCAGCGCAGCTCGAACTCGCCTACGCCCGAGAAGCGGAAGATCATGAGCAGGTACGCGTTCTCGGAAAGCTCGAACTTGAACGAACGCCGGCCGTCGTCCTGAAGCGGCGTCGAGACCTTGAAGCCGTTGTCACGCACGAACGACGCCACGTCCTCGAAAGCCGCCATGATGAAGCGGTCCATGGTGCTCTCGAAGCTGCGCACCCACTGCGTCTGAACCTTGTTCAGCTTGTCCAGGAAGTTGCTCTGCCAGTTGTTCATGTGGTCCCCTTCGCGCACACTCGCCGCGGACTCGATCACCCTCGCGCGGTCGGCGCCTGCCGGCCAGACGGGCGTTCGGACTCGTGAAGTCTAGGAATCGCGCAGCCGCCGAGGCAAACCGCCCCCGGACCCTCTCCCCCGCCGCTCTCGCACCGCGCCCGATCCCCTGCCCAGGCGCACGCCTTGCGCGTTAGCATGTCCCCCACGGACAACGCCCGATGATGTCCCGGGCCGCTTATCGGCCCGCGCCCCAAACGGAGCTCCCATGCCACGCATCACCAAGGTCTACACCCGCACCGGCGACGCCGGAGAGACCGCGCTGGGCAGCGGCGCGCGCGTGCCGAAGCACGACGCGCGCATCGTCGCCTTCGGCGCCGTGGACGAACTCAACGCCCATATCGGCCTCGCGCTCAATGTCGCACCTTGCGCCGAGCTCGTCGCCCCCCTGCGACGCATTCAGAACGATCTCTTCCACCTCGGCGCCGACTTGTGCATCCCCGAGCGCGACAAACCACGCAACCCCGGCCCCCGGATCGAGCCGCGGCACACACTGGCCCTCGAACAACTCATGGACCAGCTCTCCGAATCTCTCGACCCGCTCACCAACTTCGTGCTCCCGGGCGGAACACCCGCCGCCGCCCAGCTCCACGTCGCCCGCACCGTCTGCCGCCGCGCCGAATGCGAAACCGTCGCCCTCGCCAAACGCGAGCCGCTCAACCCCGAAACCATCCGCTACCTCAACCGCCTCTCCGACGCCCTCTTCGTCATGAGCCGCTATGACAATCAGCGCGCCGGCGTGACCGAGCCGGTCTGGGACAGCCGCGCCTGACGCGGCGGATCGCCGAATCCTCGCGGAGCCCCCGCTCGGCGCGCGGCCATCCAGATTCGGCAGAACCTGCGCGGCAACTCCGGCCGATGGGTTCTCAGCAGACTCCCGATCGCCCGCGCCTGGGCGGCCGGTCGACGGAGCACGCGCCCTGGCGAGCACCCGGCATGCGCCTGTCGACACCCTCTGGCACCCAAAACCCCGCCCTCCAGGCCCTCTCCGCCTCCGCCGGCGGACTGATGTTCCACCACTTTCACGGCGTCGGACACCCGCCCGGACAGGGAACGATTGCGGCCGATGTCCTGGACCGGCTGCTGGCCGACGTCGCCGAGTGCGCGCGTCTGCTGCCGGCGGCCGAGTGGCTCGAACGCGCCCTGTCGCAGCGGCTGACGCCGGGCGACTGGTGTCTGACGTTCGATGACAACCTGCGCAGCCAGTACGACGTGGCCCTGCCGGTGCTGGAGCAGCGCGGCCTGACGGCCTTCTGGTTCGTCTCGACCAGCGTGCTCCAGGGACACCTGTGTCGCACGACGCTCTACCAGCGCTTCGTGCAGCGCTGCTTTCGCGATCCCGATGCCTTCTACGACGCCTTCTTCGCCGCCATCCGGCAATCCCCCGCGCGCGAGGCCGTCGGCGACGCCCTGCGCGGCTTCGACCCAGGTGCGTACCTGCCGGCGTTTCCCTTCTACACGCCGGCCGATCGGCGCTTCCGCTTCGTGCGCGACGAAGTGCTCGGCCCCGACGCCTATCGCCGAATCATGGACGACCTGATTCGTTCCACCGGCCGCACGCTCAGCGAGCTGTCCGCCGGGCTCTGGCTCGAGGCGGCGCACCTGCTGCGGCTGCACGAGCGCGGCCACGTCATCGGCCTCCACTCTCACACCCACCCGACGCGCATCGCCGAATTGTCCGCCGCCGCCCAGCAGCGCGAGTACGCAGCCAACCTGGCCTGCCTCGAAAGCCTGCTCGGCCAGGCGCCGATCTGCGTCTCTCACCCGTGCAACTCGTACAGCGATCGAACGCTGGCGATTCTCAGGCGGCTCGGCGTCCGCGTGGGTTTCCGCGCCGACATGACGCTTCGCGAGCACGGGCCGCTGGAACACCCGCGGCAGGACTGCACCAACCTGCGCCGCGCCGCGCGCTCGGATTGAATCGCGATGCGCATCGCCCTGTTCACCGGAAACCAGCCGCGACACCTCGCCCTGGTCGAGCGCCTCGCGGCCGCCTGCGACGCGCTGTTCGTCGTCCACGAGTGCACCACCGTCTTTCCCGGAAAGGTCGCCGACCTGTATCGCCGCTCCGATGTCATGCAGCGCTACTTTCACGCCGTGCTTGCCGCCGAGCGAACCGTCTTCGGCGCGCCGCGCTTCGCACCGGGCGGCGTGCGGCCGCTGCTGCTGAGGCTCGGCGATCTCAGCGACCTGCCGATCGACGCGCTCGCGCCCGCGCTCGATGCCGACGTCTTCGTCGTCTTCGGGGCCAGCTACATCCGCGGTGCATTGTGCGACTACCTCGTGGCGCGCCGGGCGCTGAACCTGCACATGGGCCTCTCGCCGTACTTTCGCGGCAGCTCGACGAACTTCTGGGCCATGTATCACCGCCGGCCCGATCTCGTCGGCGCGACGATCCACCTGCTTACGGCCGGCCTCGACTCCGGCCCGATCCTGCGCCACGTCTTTCCGCCCAGCCGGCCATTCGACGCCTTCGAGCTGGGAATGCGCGCCGTCGAAAGCGGCCAGCGCGCCCTGGCGGAGCTTGTGGCCAGCGGCGAGTGGCTGAGGATGCAGCCCGTTCCCCAGGATCGCGCGCGGCAGATTCGCTACACGCGGACCGCAGACTTCACCGACGCGGTCGCCGCGGAATACCTGGCCCGGCTGCCCGATCCTGACAGCATCATGACAGCCCTGGCCGCCCGCGACATGCGCCAGTTCGTGAACCCGGTCGTGGGCTAGTAGTGTAGTGCCCCGCAAATAACTGCCTGTCCCTATGCAGGGTGGGGCGGGCTTCCAGCCCGCCCGAGCGGGCAAGATGCCCGCTCCACCCATCCGTGATACCGTCACATTTTTGCGAGGCACTACACTAGGGAGTGCAGACAAAGGGGGCTGGGTTGCCGGAGTGTGCGCAGGGATTACGCCAGGGAGCGCAGGTCAGAGCCCCGGCTGTCCGCAGCCCGATTCCACCACAGGCACGCGGCGGCGGGCGCAAAAAAAGCGACGCCGGGGCATCGCTGAACGCTCGTGGTCCTTCGGAGCATTCGCGCTTGCTGCTCGTCCCGCGCACGTTACCGCCACGGGCCGGCCTCTTGTGGGCTTCACCGCTCGTTCAGAGCCTCGGACCTGCGTCAGTATCGCCGCATGGGTTAAGCGATCCCGCTCTGCCGTTGGCCCTTGCCCCGGCTATGCGGTTTTTCCGACACAAGCTGCGACGGCCACAGTTAAGCAACCGCCAGCGGACTCTCCTCGGGCTTGGCTACCCTCTAGAGTTTCGCCCAGCAAGCACTAGCCGGCCGGCCACAGCCGTCCGGCCTCTCCCATGGACTCTGCTTCCCTACAGCACATACAGGCAATCGCGGTCCACAGTTTGCGGGCATTCCAAGCCCGCAAAGTTCCGCCTTCAGGGTTTGGCCACCCTCTTGACGGTTTCCTCCCGCGACAGCCGCGCCGGCTTTATTTCACGCCGACAGCGCTCTTGGGATTCACCCTTCGGAGCCTTCTCCTCCCAACGGGTATCCGACGCGTCTCCGCGAAGGATGAACCCACATGCCGTTCCTTTCACCGGATGTTGCGCCTCACGGCGCCCGGACCGGCGAACCGCGGCTCCTGGGCTTTAACCCCGCTGGGAATCCCTCGCCGACGACGGTGTGGTTAGCACAGCCGCCGACCGGATGCTCCCTTGGGTTTTCCCCCTTCCAGGGTAGATCAGCCGAAGCCTTCGCCGGGTGTTTGCCCGGCAATCCTCTCACGCGCTTTGGGCCGCTGCCTCGCGACAGCAGCGACGCGCCTCAGAGTATCTCAGCCTCGACCCAGCCACGACCTGCCGACGGCTAGCGCCGGATAGGTCACGGCAACCCTCTTAGGGTTCTCGTGCCAGTACGACCCCAGACATTCGAGCGGGCAAACCTGGCGGGCTATGGGTTCACCTCACGCCGAACCGCACCATCACTGGCACGACTCGACGATCTTTGCAGGCCGACACGCCCTGCCGGAGCTGCCTGGGACCGTCCTGAGGCACCGAGCATTCAGCGACCTCAGCGTCGCATCAACACTATAGCACGCAGAAACCGCACGTGCAAGAGAATTTAGCATCGGCTACACTGTTGACATCCTGTCAATAATCGGTTGCCTCGCGGCCAACCCGCGCAAGCCACGATCCAATAAACTCTAGCGACGCTCACGCGACCGATAAGTCCCTCGTCAGTTTTTTTTGCCGACACCACGCTTTTTTCCTGGCCGCCCCTCTAACCCCTATACAACCCCCGCTCCCCGACATACGCGATCACCCCATCCGGCACCAGGTACCGCACGCTCCGCCCCGCGCGCACCCGCGCCCGAATCGCCGACGCCGAGATCATTATCTCCGGCGTCGGCAGCACGTGGGCCCGGATCCGCTCCAACGCCTGCGGGCTCACCGCGGCCCCCAGCGAAGCCCAATCCGGTTCCGCGCAACCCGGACGGGCCGCCGTGACAAACGTGCACGCGTCCGCCAGTTCCCGAATGCGATGCCAGCTCGTCAGTTCGCGCAGGCTGTCCGCTCCGATCAGCCAGTGAATCGCAACGTCCGGCTGGCTTTCGGCGTAGTGGCGCACCGTTCGCAACGAATAGCACGGCGGCCCGGCGCGCACCTCGAAGTCGTCTACCTCGAACAGGGCCTCACCGGCCGTTGCCACGCGGCACATGGCCAACCGGTCGACCGAAGGGGCCAACACGCGATCGGGCTTATGCGGAGGAGCGGCGCAGGGAACGAGGATGACGCGCGAGATACCCAGGTGCTCGGCGGCGGCGCGCGCAACGATCAGATGCCCATGGTGGATCGGGTCGAACGAGCCGCCGAACAGAAGAAGCCGCGTCACGTGCACACCGCCGGCCGGCCGCGGGCAATCAGGCTACGACGCGGCGCTCCAGCGCGGCGTCGAGCTGCGGCACGACCTCGCGGATTTCATCAAGGCGCGGGTGCAGGTGCAAGGCCCGGCGATAGTGACGCAGCGCCCCCGCCAGGTCGCCGCGCTGGACACAGACGTGTCCCAGCCCCGCGGCGGCGGCAAAATGCAGCGGGTTCAGCCGAAGGGCCTCGCGATAGGCGGCCTCGGCGCGTTCGATCTCGTCGACGGCGTGCAGCGCGAGGGCGCGCTGGTGGTGCGCTTCGGCGAAGCCGGGCGCGCTTTCGCAAAGCACGGTGAGCGCGGCGATGGCGGCACGCTGCTCGCCCGCTTCGCTCAGCCGCATCGCCGTCATCAGGCCCTCGCAGGCAGCCTCGCCCGCGGCGCGCATCCAGACGCTCCAAAGGGCGTCCTCCGCGGCCTGGGCCACATCCCGGCTAGGATGGCCAAGCAGGCAGGACAATTGCCGGGCATCCGCCAGGTCCCCCACGAGACCGAGGCAGCGGGCGGCCAGGCCTACCACGCGCCCCGACTGTGACGACAGCAGCGCGTGCAGGACGGGGGACGGCCAGTGCTCGCGCAGGTGGGCCGCCGCGGCGGTCAGCCGGCCGCTCGCCAGCATGGGCTGCACGCTCTCCACGAACTGCCATTCCAGCGATCGCTCGTTCAAGCTTCGCACTCCTGAATGCGACGGCAGTCAGATGAGACGCCAACAGTCCGATATGCCGGGCCGAATTCCGAGTCCCGCGTCAGGCCAAGACCCTTAACCCCTGAGCCGTCAGAATACCCCGGGCCGCCGACGAAAGCAACGCTTTCTACAGATGACGCGCTGCGCTTGCCCGTGTCACGCGCGCCGCCGCCAGCCTCAAAGCCGACCGTCGGTTCCCACGGGGTTGCCACGGCCGGTATAATCCTGCGGGGCTGGAGCGAAACAGGGGAGCGTCCATGCGACTCCGCCGGTCGCGCACTGTCCCGTCATGTCGTCGCTCGGACCCATTCGGGCGCCGCCGCGGCTGCGCCCCGCTGCTCATCCTGGCCAGCTTTGCTCTCGCTGGATCGACGGCGCCTAGCCTCCGGGCGGATGTCCTGCGCCTGGCCAACGGCGGTTTCGTCGAGGGGGAGATCATCGAGGAGACGGATGAGTTCTACAGGGTCCGCACGATACTGGGGACCGTGACAGTTGCCGCCGACGCGGTGCGCTTGGTGGAGCGCGGCCCGACGGTCCTCGACGAGTACCGGAAACGCCTCGCCGACGCATGTGACACGCCCGCCGCACAAGCCGAGCTCGCCGCGTGGTGCGCGGAGGCGGGATTGCCGGTGGAGCGGCGCAAGCACCTGGAGCGGGCGCTCGCGCTCGACCCGGAATACGAGCCGGCCCGCAAGGCGCTGGGGCACGTGCTGGTGGCCGGCGTATGGGTGGATGGCCGGTCGCGCGTCGAGAAGCCAACGGCCGCCCCGCCCAGCGAACCCGCTGACGAGCAGGCCCGGCTCATGGTGGCCATCCAGAACCAGTGGCGGCGGCGGCTGCGGGCCATTCAGACGAATCTGCTGGATACGTCGATACCACGACTGGCGGAGGACGGACGGCGCAAGATCGCCGCTATCGACGACCCGCTCGCGATCTCCCCGATGGCGGAGGTGCTGAGCCAGGGCGCGTTGAACAGCCGCTCGGCCCTGGTCGAGGCGCTCGGCCGCTTCACCGTCGACGAGGCCACGCTCAATCTTGGTGTGCTGGCGCTGGTCGACCCCGACACGGGCATCCGCCGGCGGGCGCTGTCGCTCGTCGTTCGGCGCGACGACCCGCGCGTGGGTGAGCAGTTTGTCCGGGCGCTGCGCACGGACAACGACGCGCTCGTGCGGCGCGCCGCCGAGGGGCTGACGGTCCTGAAGTACGCGCCGGCCGTGCCCGACCTGATCGGCGCCCTGCGTGTCCAGCGCCGCAAGGTCGTCGAGGTGATCGTCCCCAGCTACTTCGCCGAGTGGCAGGAGAGCTATAACGGGGCCCAGCGGATCAGCCTCGGCGGGCGGACCTACGTGACGTACCGTCCGCGCGTGAGCGTCGCGATCCCCGGCGCGTTCGTCGCGCCGGAGACGGAGCTGCAACTGAGGGAGGTCACCGTCTTCCGCACCGAGGTGCTGGAAGCGCTCGTCGCCATCACGGGGCAGAACTTCGGATTCGACGAAGCGGCCTGGCGCCGCTGGCACGAGGAGCAGAAACCATGAACGTCTCGCGTTTTCTCGTCATCGGCTTCGCGGCCGCCATCGCGCCGCTCGCCTTCGCCGGCCCTTCCCAGGACCGCGCGATCATCGTCCGCGGCACGACCGGCCAGGCCGCACCCGCCGCGGCGGAGCCCGGCCCACCCGCCGGCGAGGCCGACGAGGCCCTGGAGGCGCGCGCTCGAGCAGACCTTCGCATCGCCGATGCGCGGCTCGAGCTCATCCTGGCGCGCAAGGCCCTGCGCCAGCAGCAGCCCGCTCAGGCCGAACAACGGGCTCGGCGGGCCCTGGCGCTCCTTCGAGATCTGCCCGAAGACGCCGTCAACAGCTACGTTCTCCAGGCCGAAGGCATCCTCGCCAGGGCTCACCAAGCCGGAACCAATGGCGCCCACGACGACCAGGCCGCCGCCCAGCCCGCGGCCAACGGCGCGGTCGACCGCCAGGGCGCCGGCGCGGAGAACAGCCGTCTCGACACGCCGCAGCATCGCTACGTCCGCGAGCAGCTCCGGCACCAGGGACGCGTGCGCGAGGCGATCGGCGCCACCGAGGTCCGCGAGCTGACCTCCGTCGACGAGGCCCGCGTCGTGCCCCCGGGTGACATCTTCTACCCCTCCGATTGGCCGCAGCGCACCGCCCGCCGAGCCCTGTACGCCGACGGCGCTCTCGCCCGCTCCGATCCGTGGGTCGGCAAGGACGGCAAACAATGGCAGGTCGTCGTCTACGACGTCAGCGACCTCACCTACGTCACGCCCGATTTCATGTACCCCGGCGGGGGCAGCCTGATCGAGAACATGTACAACGCCCTCGACCGCGACGCCCTTCGCCGCAGCCAGATCTTCCACGGCTACGCCGAAGACCTGGCCGCCGGCATCCCGCTGCTGAACTTCTTCGGTGGTGGGATCGACCCGTTGCTGCTGCGGGGTCCGAAGTACAGCGCCGAGCGTCAGGAGCAGGTGGTGCAGATGATCCATGCGGTTCTGGACCGCACGGAAACGCCGACGGTGATTTCGCTGCCGCCGCCCCGCTGAGGCAGATAACAGCCGCGAGATTGCCGTCCGCCGGTGTCCGGCGATGGCGTCGCAGCCCCGGGAGCGCGCACGGACAATCTTAGCGCCGGGCCGATGTAGCCCTTGCCGAAAACCCGGTGTCTGACTTACAGTAGCCCGCTTAATGGGACAGCACGGACGCTAGGCGCATCTCAAGGCCGGGATGGCGAGGACATCATGAGCACACAACCCGTCGCAGGCGGGGCTGGCGCGAGTGGATACAGTCATCTGCTGGAGTTTGAGAAGCCCATCGTGAAGATGGAGCAGGAGATTCAGCGCCTCGAGGCCACCCAGGTCTCCTCCGGACGCGACTACTCCGAGATCATCACCAGCATCCGCGGACAACTTCAGATCGCCCTTCACAAGGCCTACGCCAACCTCACCCCATGGGAAACCGTGCTGGTCGCCCGGCACCCGAAACGACCGCTCCTGCGCGACTACATCCGGATGCTCTGCGTCGATTTCTGCGAGCTGCACGGCGACAAGCTCTTCGGCGACGACCGGGCCATGGTCTGCGGCTTCACGCGTCTGGCCGGCCACAAGGTCATGCTTATCGGCCATCACAAGGGCCGCGAGGTCCGCGAGAAGAGCGAGTGCAACTTCGGCTGCGCTCATCCGGAGGGCTATCGCAAGGCCCTTCAGAAGATGAAGCTTGCCGCCAAGTTCAACGTCCCCATCGTCTGTCTCGTTGACACGCCCGGCGCCTACCCGGGTGTCGGCGCCGAGGAACGCGGAATCGCCGCTGCCATCGCCGTCAACCTCATGCAGCTCTCGCGTCTCCCCGTGCCGATCGTCGCCTGCGTGATCGGCGAAGGCGGCAGCGGCGGGGCGCTCGGCATCGCCGTCGCCGACCAGGTCGCCGTCATGCAGAACGCCTATTACTCGGTTATCAGTCCCGAGGGCGGGGCCGCAATCCTCTGGAAGTCGAGCGAGCACGCCGCCCGCGCCGCCGGCGCGCTCAAGATGACCCCGCCCGACCTGCTCAGGCTGAAGCTCATCGACGCGATCGTGGACGAGCCGCTGGGCGGCGCTCATCGCGACCCGCTGGCGGCGGCACGCAACCTGGAGCAGTGGATCGCGGGCGCCCTGGGTGACCTGCGGCGCCTGAAACCCGAAGCCCTGCTGCGGCGGAGGTGGGAGCGACTGCGGGGGCTGGGGTCGTTCTTCTCGACGTCCGCCGAGCAGCCCGCAGGTGCGGGCAAGAGTCGCAAGCGGCGGAGGGGGAAGGAGCCGACGACCCTGGCGGATGCCCCGGCCTGAGACAGGCAAACGACGCATGACGGGGCCGGATGCGGAGTATCCGCTCGAATTCGACCTGAATCGGAGCCGCAGCCTGCGAATCCGCTGGGCGGATGGCGTTGAGAGCGAGATTCCGCTGGCGGTGCTGAGGCGGGCCTGCCCGTGTGCGACCTGCCGGGCCGAGCGCGAGGCTGCGGAACAAAACCCGTTGCGCGTGGTGCCACGGATGGCGAGGCCAGATGACCAGGTTGTCGTGCGAGAGGCGGAGCTGGCCGGCAGCTACGCGTTGCGCATTCGCTGGGCGGACGGCCACGACACCGGGATCTACGAGTTCCGAATGCTCCGGGCGCTCGCTGAGCAGGCGTCCGCCGACGGGAGCTCCGGACCGGGCTGAGCTAGCCCGTTCGGCGGCGAGAGAGAGGCGTTTCGAAGGCCGGTCAAGGCATTTCGGAAGGCGCGGCAGCAATTGCGAAGGCGGGAAAGGAAGCGCGGCGGCCCGCGATTTTTCGCGTGCCAATGGAGGCGTTCTGTGATATGATCCTTCGTTTTCCAGCCAACGTTGGGAGCCCCCTAGATGGGACAAGACTTGCGTAAGCTCGAGTTGGGCAGCGTTTCGCACCAGAGCGGCGATCTGAGCCTGGTGGTTTACGACCGCCCGCTGCACCCCGAGCTGTTCCGACTCTACGCAGAGTATCGCGTTCGCCAGACGCGCTATCATGCCGACATCTGGATTATCGGCCTTGGCCACCTGGTTACGGTCACGTCGGGCTCGCGCTCGATGACCGAGCTGATCGCGGTGGAGAACGAGCACCTGCCGACGCGCGGCGTGCTCACGCGTTTCCGGCTGAAGGGTGAGCGCGACCTGGACCGGGCCGGTCCGGACGGCTGGAACTACATGGCCAGCACGCAGATCGAGGTGATGGACGAGCCGCTCTACAAGTCGGTTCACACCGACCTCGTTCGCCACGCCAGCAAGCGTGGCCGCCTCCAGCTCTACGAGCATATGGGCAGCGGCGAGCTCGTCCCGTTCTCGTATCTCGACCACGAGGCCCGTGACCGCGAGTTCCACGTGCACGCGTTCCACGCGTTCCCGGCGGAGCACGCCATCGTCAAGACGCAGACGATCTTCGAACTGCCGGCCTGACGCCGGCGCCGCCCGGGGATTCCGCGCGACGCTCAGCCGACCTTGCAGAACGTCCTCGGTGCGTATAGAAAGCGCCCCGGTGAGGCATGAGGGTCGAGCACTCTCCGACGTGCGACCTTTGAGACCGTTGCCGGCTCCACCGCGAGGAGACGAGATCATGGAGGAGTACGAGAAACTCAAGAAACTGGTCGACGATGCCGCCGACGACGTGTTCAAGGCCGTCGGCGGGAACAAGGCGGCCGGCACGCGCGTCCGCAAGACCATGCAGGACATCCGCAACACGGCCCAGGCCGTGCGGCAGAAAATCCTCGATCTGCGCAAGGCGGAAGAGCAGGGCGCCAAGCCCGCCGGGGCCGACCACGGCTAGCCGCGGTCGTAACGCCTGATGCCTCCTCCGGCTATCATCAGTCCATCCACGCTGGATTTCAGCCACCTGCTGGCGGACCGCGACGCCGTTATGCGCGTCAACCCCCACCGGCACGAGTTTCAGCTCCTGGACGGCGTCCTGTTCTGCGATCCGGCGACCGGCCTGTTCGCCGGCTATCACGACGTTCGTCCGGATGCGTGGTGGACACGCGGCCACATCCCCGGCCGGCCGCTGTTCCCCGGCGTCCTGATGATCGAGGTCGCGGCCCAGCTTTGCAGCTTTGCCCGCAACCGCATGCTCCAAGGCGCTGCCTTCATCGGCTTCGTTGGCGTCGATGACGTGAAGTTCCGCGGCACGGTCGAGCCGCCCTGCCGCCTCGTCATCATTGGCCGCAGCATCGAGGTCAAAGCGCGGCGATTCATCTCCGATACGCAGGGGTTCGTCGGCGAAACGATGGTCTTCGAGGGCCGCATCACCGGCATGCCGGTCTGACGCGACTGGCGCGCCGCTCCTCCAGGCAGCCGCCAATGTCCGAAAACGCCGCGCCATCGCCTCACACCGATCCGCCCCAGGCCCTGCCCGACCACGCCGATTGGGCCGCCCCGTACTCGGCCGACGCGCTGCCTGGCGCTCCCGCCGTCTTTCAGCTTGTTGACGACCGCGGCCGCAATGTGCTGCTCGCCACCACGCAGCACCTCCGCCGCGCCGTCGCCACGCGCCTGCACACGCCTTCGGACCAGCCCACGCGCCGCGCCGACCTGGCCGCCGTGGTGCGTGGCGTGCGCTGGCGGCGCGTGAGCTGCGCGTTCGAGGCGCGCTGGTGGCACTACCGGCTGGCGCGGCGGCTGCATCCACGCGACTACCGCAAGCGGACCGGCCTCCGCCCCGCCTGGTTCCTGTGCATCGACCCGCGCGACGCCACCGAGATCCGCGTGAGCGAGCAGGTGTTCCGCGAGCCGGGCGCGTTCGTCGGCCCATGGCCATCGTCCAAAGCCGCACACGAGGCCCTCACCGGGTTGTGGGACCTGTTCGACCTCTGCCGCTATCCCGAGCAGCTTCGAAAACGTCCCGACGGCCTGCGCTGCGCCTACTTCGACATGCGCCGCTGCGACGCACCCTGCGACGCGACCGCCCCGCTCGAACCCATGGCCCAGCGCTGCCGCGACGCCTGGCGCTTCGCGTGCGGCGGCGCAGCGGAATGGTCCGAGCGCGCTGCGGCCCGCATGCGCCAGGCGGCGCAGGAGCAGCACTTCGAGCGGGCGGCCCTGCTCAAGACGCAGCTCGCTTTCGCGCGGCGCTGGGCCGCCGAATGGCAGCCGAAGACCTGGCCGCTGGAGCGCTTCGAGTTCCTGATCGTGCTGCCGGCAACGCGGCGCAAGGCGTGGAAGGTGTTCACCTTCGCGCAGGGCGGCTTTTGCGACGGGCCCCTGCTGAAAAACGCCGAGATGCCCGCCGCCGCGCTGGCCTGGGCCGCGACGGACGAGACCGCCCCGAGCAGCGCCGACGCGACCGAGCGAATGGAGCAGACCTGGCTGATGGCGCACCTGCTGAACTCGCGCGAGGCCGACGCCGCCGCGATCGTCCCGCTCGAACTGGTGCGGACACACGCGCAAGACGCCCACGCGGCGCTGTCCGCTGCCGCCCAGCGCCGGGGCTGATGGCCGGCGCGTCCGCGCGGGGCGGCAATCCTGGTCGGTCAGCCGGCGATGTGGACGCCAAACTCGCCGCCGGACTGAACGCGGCCGACGACGGCAGCGCAGGCGGCGCCGGCGGTCCGGAGCGCGCTCCGGAGGGTGTCGGCCTGTTCAGGGCTGACGCTCAGGAGCAGGCCCCCCGATGTCTGCGCGTCGAGCAGGACGCCGACCAGCGCCGGCTCGACCGTCGGATCAACCCGCAGCCTTTCGCCGAGAAAATCGCGCGTGGACTTGTGTGCGCGGGTGAGCACGCCGGCGCGGGCGAGCTCGAGCACGTGCGTCATGAGCGGGACTTCGCCCGCTTCCAGGACAATGCCGACGCCGCCGCCCTCGGCCATCTCGAAGACGTGGCCGACGAGACCGAAGCCCGTGACGTCGGTGCAGGCATGCACGTCAACGCCGGCGCGGATCGCCGCGTCGCGCCCGACGCGGTTGAGCTCGGTCATGACGGCGACGGCCTCCTCCAGCTCGCGCTCATCGAGCTTGCCCGATTTCACCGCGCTCGTCAGTACGCCGCTGCCCAGCGGCTTCGTCAGCACGAGCACGTCGCCGGGGCGGGCGGCTGCGTTGGTCCAGACTCGCCGCGGCGCGACACGGCCCGTCACCGCCAGACCATACTTGACCTCGCGGTCGCGCACACTGTGACCACCGGCGACCACCGCCCCGGCCTCCCGGACCTTGCTGGCGCCGCCGCGGAGAATCTCGACCAGCACTTCCGCCGGCAGCTCGTTGTCGGGGAAGCAGACGATATTCAGCGCGGTCAGCGGCTCGCCGCCCATCGCGTAGACGTCGCTGAGGGCGTTGGCAGCGGCGATCTGGCCGAAGGTGAAAGGGTCGTCGACGAGCGGGGGGAAGAAATCGACCGTCTGCACGAGGGCCGTCTCATCGCTGAGCGCATACACCCCCGCATCGTCGAACGTCTCTGTTCCGACGATCAGTCGCGGGTCGCGTTGCGCGTCGAGCTGGCGCAGCACGTGCGCCATGCCGGCCTGCGGCAGCTTGCCGGCTCAGCCGGCGCAGCTTGCGTACGCCGTCAGCCGGACCTTGCGGCCATCGGTCATTCGCTTGCACTCCCGCGCGGCTGCCCGGAGCATGCGTGCCATGCCGGGACAGACGCTCTCAGAGATCCGGACGCTGCTGGCCGCCGCGGGCCTCTCCCCGCAATACCGGTTCGGCCAGAACTTCCTGATCGATCTTAACCTGATGCGCAAGCTCGTGGACGCGGCCGGCCTGAATTCGGAAGACGTCGTGCTGGAGGTCGGCCCGGGAACCGGCTCGCTCACCGAGCTGCTGCTGGCCAGTGGGGCGCACGTGGTGGCGGCCGAGATCGACCGCGGCCTCTGCGACCTGCTGCGCCGGCGCCTCGGCGATCATCCGCGCTTCACGCTCGTCGAGGGCGACGCGCTCTCGACCAAGCACCAGGTCAATCCGGCGCTGCTGGATTCGCTGCGGAAAACCAGCAGACTGACACAACCGGCTGGAGGTCGAGACCACACCATACCGCTCAAGCTCGTCGCCAACCTGCCCTACCAGGTCGCCACGCCCCTGCTGATCGAGTTGCTCTGCGGCGATCCGCCCTTCGCGCGTCTCTGCGCCACGATTCAGAAAGAGGTCGGGCAGCGCCTCGCGGCCCGGCCGGCGACGGAGACCTACGGCCCGGCGTCGGTCGTCGTCCAGACGCTCGCGCGCGTCGAGACGCTCGCACACCTGCCCCCGGAGGCCTTCTGGCCCAGGCCGCAGGTTCACTCGGTGATGCTGAGGCTGACACCGCTGCCCGAGGCGCGCTCGCGCGTGCGCGACGCGGCCGGGCTGGCGGGCTTCGTCTCGCGGGCCTTCCGCCAACGGCGGAAGATGCTGCGCAGCAGCTTGCAGACCCTGGCGGCTGAGTCGGCGGCGCTGCTCGAAACGGCAGGAATCAGCGGCGCGGCCCGAGCGGAGGAGTTGACGCCAGCCGACTGGGAGCGGCTGTTTCTGGCCTGGCGAAGCTCACGTCCGGGCGGATGATCTTCGGCGCCACGACGGCGCGAATGAACCCGGACGCCGTCGAGTCCGTGTGCCCGCCGTAGTAGCCGTAGCTGGCGAACTCCGCCGAGTACGGGATGTTCTGGATCTTTCCGGCGGGGTCCGGGCTGCGCAGACCGACGAGGCCGACCGGCTCATCGGTGAACGACCCGTCGATGGTCCCGGCGAAGCGCATCGGTCCGGAGAGCACCGCGTCGTTCGGCGAATAAAAGACGTAGACGCGGCCGCGGACCCGTTGCAGCGCCCAACTGGCGTCGAAGGTGCTCGACAGGCTGGAGCTGAGCAGCACGACATTGTCGACTTCGTAGCCGTGGCGCAGCTCGCCGACGGCCCACAGGGCCACGCCGGTGCCGGCGGACAGTCCGATGACGGTGACGGGGCGGCCTGGGAAGCGGTCGATGTAGGCCTCGATGTCGCGCGCGAGCGTGCCGGCGCGCAGCCGGGCGTACTTGGCGTACTGGTCGATGGCGACGCCGACGATCGGCACCGGCGCCAGCGACCAGTAGAAGACGTTGACCTCGCCGCGGAAGCCCGCGTCCTGAAGCCCCTTGCGAATCGGCACGTCGCCCAGGTCGGTGTTGCTGGCCCCCGGGCAGTAGAAGACGATGCCGTTCTTGGCGTTCGGGCCGAAATTCGGCGCGCAGCCGACGGCGACGACAAGGACTGCTACAGCCACGATCAGGGCGGCAAAGCGGGTCACCATGGGCTCATCCTGTACCGGCGGCGCCGGCGGGCGGTTCTCACTCGCGGTCCGGGCCGGCGGCGCTGGGGCGAAACCCCGGGATGCGCAGATTCTCGGTCGGCTTCTGGTCAGGGTGAACGGCGAAGACCTCGACCCGCGCGATGTCATCGAACGGGACCACCAGCACGATCGCCCCGACCTTGTAGTTCTCATCCACCGGCACGCACTCGAACGCCAGCGCGCTGCTCATCCCCACGTCGGCCATCTCGCGCATCTCATACGTCAGACCGTCCTTCATGTACAGGATGACGCGCGTCTCGAGCGCCGCCATGTAGCGCTGATACTCCGCCGTCCCGTTCCCGGCCTTCTTCTTGTCCTCGAACCTGCGATCCGCGCAACGGCGCTTGGCCTCTTCGGCCAGACGCTGCAACCCGCCGTGGTGAAACCAGTCGTAGTTGAACATCAGCAAGCTCCCCGGCCCGTCAGGTTCGATTGCATCGCGTGCGCCCGGCCTCGTATCATCGTCCACAATGTCCCCAGCCGTAAGGTCGCTGCTGGTCAAGACACTGGGACGTGAGCTCGGTTTGAGCCGGGTTGGCATCGCCCCCGCCGCGCCCCTGCCGGGAGCCACATATTATAAGAGCTGGCTGCGCCGCGGCTACCACGCCGGCATGGGCTACCTGGCCCGGAACGTCGAGCGCCGCGCCGCGCCAGCCTCCCTGCTCGAGGGTGCCCGCAGCATCATCTGCGCCGCCCTCAGCTATCAGTCGTCGTCCGCTAACCGGCCGCACGCGGAGACTGCGCCGCAGGCCGGCCCCGCGACGGGGCGCGTCGCCCGCTACGCCCACGGACGCGACTACCACCTCGTGCTGCGCGAGCGGCTCGAAACCCTCGTCGAGCGCCTGCGCCAGCGGCTCGCCGAGCCCTTCGAGGCGCGCCTGTTCGTCGACACCGGGCCGTTGCTGGAGCGCGAGCTGGCGGCGGCCGCCGGGCTGGGGTGGATCGCCAAGAACACCATGCTGCTCAGCCGCGAGCTCGGCTCGTACACCGTTCTGGGCGAAGTGCTGACGACGCTGGAGCTCGCGCACGACGCGCCTGAGACCGACCATTGCGGGAGCTGCACGCGCTGTCTCGACGCCTGCCCGACCGGCGCCTTTCCAGCGCCCTACCAGATGGACGCCTCACGCTGCATCTCGTACCTGACGATCGAGCACCGCGGAACCGTCCCCCCCGAGTTTCACCCCGCGATCGGCGAGTGGGTCTACGGCTGCGACGTCTGCCAGGAGGTCTGCCCGTTCAACGACCATGCACCCGCCGGCGACGCCGAGCTGTGCGCCGAACGGGCCGGCGCACGCGCCGACCTGCTGCGGCTGCTGAAGCTGACGCCCCGGCAGCATCGCGCGTGGCTGGACGAGAGCGCCGCGGACCGGGCGCGGCCGGCGATGTGGCGACGCAACGCGGCCATCGCGCTCGGCAACCGCCGGGCGCTCGACGACGCTCAGCGCCAGGCACTGGCGCAGGCGGCGGCGTCAGACGACCTTTCCGTGCAGCAGGCGGCGCGCGAGGCGCTGCGGCGGCACGGCGATCAGGGCTGATCGGCTTTGAGGATCTCCAGCAGCGTCGCGTGCGGCGCGAGGTACGGGCTGCGCTCCTTGCCCTGGAGCGCCTGGCCGAGGCGCTGCGTCGCCTGCGCCAGGTAGACCTGCTCCTGGTCCGGGTTGATGTGCGCCAACGCGTGGTACAGGTAGCCCAGCAGCGCCTGGTGGATCCAGCTCGTGGGGCCGGCGGCGTCCGCCAGGCGCGTCAGCGGCGACACGGCCCGCTCCAGCTCGGTCGTCGCCGTCTGCTGCGCCGTCGTCAACTCCGTCTGCGTTGCGGCCGCGTCGAAGCTGAAGTCCGGAACGAGCTCGCGCACCCGCTCCATCGCCGCCAGGTACGACGTCAGGCCGTTCACACGGGACGCGAAGGCCCGCGCTGCGGCCAGCAGCGCTTCGGCCTCGGCGGCGGGGCCCAGGTCCTCAACCGCGCGATCGTTGTTGATCAGCGCCAGCCGCATGTTCTTCGACGCCGTGTCCTTCTCGTTCTTCAGGTCGCGGGCGGCCCGCCTCCAGCTCGTCTCGGCGGCGGCACTGCGGCTGAAGGCCTGCGCCGCGGCCTGCGCGCTGCGCAGCGCCTCGGCCTCTTTCTCAAAGGCCAGCCGCGCAGCCTCCGCCGCGGCCCCGCGAAGCTGGTCGAGCCGCTGGCGCTGCTCGCGCAGCGTCGCGCGGTAGCGCTCCAGCTCCTGCGCCACCAGCGCCCCGCGCGACTTCACCTGTGCGATCTGAGATTCGATTGACTCGCCGGCGCGCCCCAGGCGGCGCGCGACCTCCTGGGCACTTTCGAGCCGCCGTTCCAGCGTGTCCAGCCCCGGCGCCGGGTCTCCACCCGAGACCTCCCCCGCGACGAAGTCGTCGTCGGCGACCTGGGCGTTTGGGATTCCGCCGTGGGCCAGCAGCTCCTCGCGGGCCTGCAAGGCCGTCAGCGAGTCCGGCCCCTGGGTCGCGATGCTGAGATAATGGTCGCGGTACGACGCGAACGAAGCCGCGTCGCCCAGCTCGAAGCCGCGCTCCTCGAGCTGCCGCAGCTCGGCCTGCCGCCTGGAAAGCGCCTCGCGGACCGCTTGCAGCTCCGCCCGCGTCCGCTCGACGGCGGCGCTCAGCTCGGTCACGCGCGCGTCCGCCGCCTTGCGCGCGGCGCTCACCTCCGCCAGGTTAGCTTCGAGGGTCGAAAGGACCGGCGCGGCGTCAAAGCCCGAGAGCTGGTCGACTTCGATCTGGGCGGCGCGCACGTCCTGCGCGCACAGCACGAGCTGCGCCAGCGCCGCGTCCACCGCCGCCCGCAGCCGGTGCACCTCCGCCAGCCGCAGACCCGCGCGCGCCAGCTCGATGGCGCCGCGCAGGTAATGCGGCGACGAGACCTCGGCCGAGGCGTCGACGGCACGCTGCACGCCGGCCTCGGCCTGCTGCAACCGCTCGCGCTGGCTCTGAATCGCCGCTTGCAGGGCATCCGCCGCGCGCCGCAGGCCGGCGGCATCCATGCCGACGCGCTCGCGCGCGTCACCTTTCACCGTGGGATCGTTCGGGTCGGGCTCCTGCCAAAGCGCGGCGTTGCCCAGCAGCGCGTCGAAATCCGCCGAACGCAGGGCTTCCACCGGGGCAAGCCCGCGCTCCTGCATCGCGATCAGACCGAGATCGACGTTGCGAAGCTCCATCCCCGCCTCCGCCGCGGCCCGGCGCGCGGCGCGGCGATCCGCGCCGACGTTGTTGAGCAGCGGGCCGACGAGCATCAGCACGAACAACCCGCCGCCCAGCACCAATCCGAACAAGGCTTGCGATCTCAAGAGAATCTCCCGGACGCGCACCCGCCACGCCCACGGCGCCCCGCACCGGCCCGCGGCGTCGCACGCTTCAAAGAGCCGTCTTTACCCTTCCGGCGGGAGCGTGTCAAACAACGGCCGGGCCGCGCCGATGGCGGATCGACGCCGGCGCGCGCCGCTGGCTCACTCCCCGAGTCTTCCGGGCATGTCCGCCAGGATGTACGCCACGACGGCCATGGCCGCGACGTGGCGGCTCAGTTCGTCGCGATTGACCTTGTCGAACGTGTCGGCGTGCGTGTGGTGGATGTCGAAGTAGTGCGTCATGTCGGCCCGCTGGCCGATCAGCGGCACGCCGGCCGGCTTCATCGGGCTGATGTCCGCGCCGCCGTGACCGGGCACAAGGTCGTCGGCGCCGATCGGCCCGAGCAACGCGGTGATCTGCCGCAGCGTGGCCAAGCCGCGCTCCAGCCGCGCCGGGTCTTCCAGGTCGAGTCCGAAACCGGTCGGCGCGAAAACCCCGGAATCGGCCTCGATCGCGGCCACGTGGCGCGGCAGCTCGGCGGCGTGCTCGGAGGCGTACGCCCTTCCGCCGGCCAGTCCGTTCTCCTCGTTCGTAAAGAGCACGCAGCGGATCGTGCGGCGCGGGCGCAGGCCCAGCCGCCGCAGCACGGTGATCGCCTCCATCGCGGTCACGACCCCGCCGCCGTCGTCGTGCGCCCCCTGGCCGACGTCCCACGAGTCGAGGTGCCCGCCGATGACGACGTACTCATCCGGGAGTTCGCGGCCGACGAGTTCGGCGATGACGTTGGCCGACGGGGCGTTGCCCTCGGTCCGGGCCTCCATCCGCAGCCGCACGCGAATCGGAATGTCGCGCGCCTGGAGGCGCGCAAGATACTCCGCGTGCTCGACGGTAATGGCGGCGGCGGGGATGCGCCGTTCGGCGTCGACATACGTCATGGCCCCCGTGTGCGGGCTCTGGAAGCTGCGCGTCGTGACCGAGCGCACGAGCGCCGCCAGCGCCCCGTGCGACGACGCCCAGCGGGCCCCGTACACGCGGTAGCGCGCCGCGGTGCCGTAGTTGCCGCCGCCCTTCTCGTTCTCCGAGGACATCGGGAAGTTGAAGAGGACGATCTTGCCGGCGGCTTTCTCGCCGAGGTCGCTGAGCTCTTCGAGATCGCGGACGACGAGGACCTCGGCGCTGATGCCTTCGGGCGGAGTGGCGACGGAGCCGCCGAGGCCGAGCATCGGCATGCTCAGCGGCCGGGGTTCGAGCATTTCGAGCGACTCCGCGCCGCGGACCCAGCGGGTGACGGTGACGGGCTGGGTGCGGACGTTCTCGTGACCGTCGCGCTTGAGGGCCTCGACGGCCCAGGCGACGGCTTTTTCGAGGCCGGGCGAGCCGCTGAGCCGATGACCAACGTCGTCGCAGAGGTGTTCGAGCTTGCGATAGGCGTCGTTCTCGCGCAGCGTCTCGGTGATGATGCGCCGGGCGATGGGGGCGTAGTGCGCGCCGAGGTCGCGCTCCGGGGCGGTGGACTCCTGCGCCCCAACGAGCGCCGCGGGGACAAGCGCGGCGACGACAAGCACGAACGCAAGCAGCAGCAGGGCCCAGGTGCGATGTGGCAGCGGGCGTTTCAGGCCAGACAGCGTCATGCTCACGTGTTTCCCTGGTTCAGGTGGTCTGCGCCGGGCCGAGGTTCGTGATCGTCCCGCCCCAGATCGCCGAGTTCGGGATGATCACCGCGTGCTGATCCTTGTTGCGCAGGACGGTGGAGACCAGGCTCATCGACTCCACGCGCCCGGTCACACCGGTGACGGTAACCATGTCGTTCAGGTCGTAGGGGCGGTAGAGCAGGATCATGATCCCGGCGGCGAAGTTGCTCATGGTGCCCTGGAGGGCGAAGCCGATGATGAAGCCGATGGCCCCGATCGCCGCGAGGAAGGGGCCGATGTTGACTTCGAGCATCGAGAGCGCCACGACGAAGCCGATGAAGAAGACGATCTTCCGCGTCGTGTTGACGGTGAAGTCGCGCAGCAGGTTGGAGCCGGCCTTGAAACGCGAGAGGGCCCGGCGCATGACCCCCGCGACCACCGCGGCCAGAATGCGGAAGATCACCAGCGTGCCCACAAAAAACAGCACGTTCCGCCCATATCGGATGCCGCCCTCCGGCGAGCGCAGCCAGTCGGTCAGGAAGCTCCACGTGGCGCCGACGTCCTCGACGCTGATCGCGACGCCCGTCACGGCGTTGATGTACGACTCGTAGTCGGCGACCGCCCCGCCCTTGGCCTTCAGCTCCGCGAGCACGATGCTCAGCCGGTCCGTCAGGCGCACGCGCTCGTCGCGTGCCTTGCTCACCTGGTCGAGCAGCGCCGCCTTGGCGTCGCCCTCCGCCCGGACGGCCGCGATCTCCGTCCGGCTGATCTCCGTCACCTTGTCCTTCAGCAGCGCCATCCAGGCGTCGGCCTCGATGACCAGCTCCGCCTTCGTCAGCGGCCGCAGCATCAGCCGCAGTTCGTTGGTAGGCATCTCGGCCGGCTGCGTGGTGGCGGCCGGCGTCAGCGCCTGCGGCTTGGGCGGGTCTTCGGCAGAGGCGACCGCCGGCGCCTGCGCCGCGAGCACCACCAGCGACAGCAGCAGCCGCGAAACGGGACGGCCGCAGTCCGACGCGGAAGCGCCGCGAGACTGCGATAAAGCTCTCTGCCTGTCCATGACGGCTCTCGGTTTTCGGTCTGTAGTCATGACTTGGAGCGCGAACTCCAGGACGCCGCCCAGGTCGTCCAGCGACGCCAGTCTAACCGGTCCGCGCCAGCACGCCAGCCTCCCGCCGCTCGCTGCTTTGACCGGCGGGCTTTCTGACTGGCGCGCCGCGACGTAGAATCCGCCTCCGTGTCGCGCCGCGCAGCTCCGGCCGGTCCACCACGCGCCGCCGACGCCCTGCTGGGAGCCTCTGATCCGATGCTGATCCGCCTGGCCCACAGTCCGGACCCCGACGACGCGTTCATGTTCTACGGGCTGTCGAGCGGCGGCGTCGATCCAGGGCCGTACCAGTTCGAGCACATCCTGGAGGACATCCAGACGCTGAACGAGCGCGCCAGGCGCGGACAATACGAAGTGTCCGCCATCAGCATCCACGCGTATCCGTACGTCGCCGCGCGCTACGCGCTCTGCTCGTGCGGGTCGAGCATGGGCGACAACTACGGCCCGATGGTCATCGCCCGCACGCCGCTTGCCGTCGAGCAGCTCGCGGGCAAGATGATCGCCGTCCCCGGGCTGATGACCACGGCGTTCCTGGGCCTGAGCCTGCTGCTGGGCAAGGACCGCTTCACGCCGCGCGTCGTCATGTTCGACCAGATTCCCGACGCCGTGGCGCGGGGCGAGTACGACGCCGGGCTGATCATTCACGAAGGGCAGCTCACCTACGAGCGGCTCGGGCTGCACCTGGTCGTGGACCTGGGCCGGTGGTGGATGCAGCGCACCGGGCTGCCGCTGCCCCTGGGCGGAAACGTCATCCGCCGTGACCTGGGCCGCGAGACCTGCGACGACCTGCATCGGATCATGCGCGCCAGCATCCGCTACAGCCTCGATCATCGCGAGGAGGCGGTCGCGTATGCGCTGCGCTTCGGCCGCGGGCTCGACCAGGCCCTGGCCGACCGTTTCGTCGGCATGTACGTGAACGAGTGGACGCTCGACTATGGCGAGCGCGGCCGCGAGGCGGTCAGGCGGCTGCTGCGCGAAGGCGCCGCCGCCGGGCTCACCCCCGACCCGGGCCAGATCGAGTTTCTCGGCTAGGCAGGCGAGGAGCGAACGTGCGCGTGCGATCGACCCCTGATGCGTATCCTCCGGCCGGGGCGCGAACCAGCGCCGGCGCCTGCGTTCGGACCGCCGGCCCGGCCTGCATCGGTCTCGCCCTGCTGGCGGCGGCGGCCCTGGTCTCTTCCTGCGCCCCGCTGCTGCCGCTCCTGCCGCCGCATGACCCCCTGCCCGGCGACTTCACGATCGTCGCCCTGCCGGACACGCAGTACTACTCGGCGGGCCGGCCGGAGATCTTCATGGCCCAGACGCGCTTCATCGTCGAGCAGCGCGAGGCGCTCAACATCGTCGCCGTGCTGCACCTCGGCGACATCGTCGACAACGCAGCGGACGAGCGGCAATGGCAGAATGCGGCGGCGGCGCTGGCGGTGCTGGACGAGCCCGGCGACCTGCCCTACGGGCTGTGCGTCGGCAACCACGACGAACACCCGAGCAAGTCGCCGATCGGCACCGCCGTGTTCAACCGCTACTTCCCCGCGTCCCGCTACGAGGGCGTGGCGGGCTGGTACGGCGGCCACTTCGGCGACGACAACGACAACCACTACATCCTGTTCTCGGGCGGCGGGGTTGACTTCGTGGCGGTGATGATGGAGTTCGAGGTTGGTGGGAACGCAGACGTGATCGCCTGGGCCGACGGCGTGCTCAAGCAGCACGCCGACCGCAAGGCGATCATCTGCACGCACTACCTGATGCGGCCGTTCTTCCTCGACAGCGCGTTCTCCCGTCAGGGCCGCGCGATCTACGAAGGGCTGAAGGGCAACTCCAACCTGCTGCTGATGATGGGCGGGCATTTCTGCGGCTTCGGGCGGCGCAGCGACGTGTTCGAGGGCCGCACCGTGCACGCATTCCTCGCCGACTTCCAGTGCGCTCCGCAGGGCGGCGACGGCTGGCTGCGGCTGCTGCGCATCAGCCCGGCCCGCCGCCAGATCCGCGTGCAGACCTACTCGCCGACGCGCGACGAGTACCTGCGCGACTTCGAGAACGAGTTCGTCTGGACCGTGGATTTCGGCCCGACCGACTGATTGCACCGGCCCTCGCTCGCCGAAGCCCGGCTCCGGGCGCCTGCTGAACTCATCGGTCCCGGTCCGCTCGCTACCTCTCGCCCTTTAACGCTAACATCACGCCACCAGAGGCGGACCGCGACGGCCGGCCTCCATGGTTTGTTCGTTCTCGTACCTCAGGAGACGCCGATGGCGGCCGCCAGTGACGCGCAGGTCGAGCAGCAGGTTCACAAGTTCCGCGACGAGTTCGCCGCGCTGCGGGCCGAGATCGGCAAGATGATCGTCGGCCACGGCGACATCGTGGACGGCGTGCTGGTGTGCCTGTTCGCCGGCGGGCATGCGCTGCTGGAGGGCGTGCCGGGGCTCGGCAAGACGCTGCTGATCCGCACGCTGGCGCAGGCCCTGAGCCTCGACTTCAACCGCATCCAGTTCACGCCCGACCTGATGCCCGCGGACATCATCGGCACGAACATCATCAACGAGGACCCGCACACGGGCCGGCGGGCGTTCGAGTTCCAGCCCGGGCCGCTGTTTGCCCAGATGGTGCTGGCCGACGAGATCAACCGCGCCACGCCCAAGACGCAGTCGGCGCTGCTCGAGGCGATGCAGGAGCACTCGGTGACCAGCGGCGGCGTGCATCACCAGCTCAAGGAGCCGTTCTTCGTCATGGCGACGCAGAACCCCATCGAGCAGGAGGGAACGTATCCGCTGCCGGAGGCCCAGCTCGACCGCTTCTTCTTTAAGCTGGTCGTCGGCTACTCGGACCGCAAGGAGCTCCACGCGATCCTCGAGCGCACCACGACGACTGAGAAGCCCCGGATCAGGCCGGTGCTCACCGGCGAGCAGATCCTCGCGGCCCAGGCGCTGGTGCGGCGGGTGGTGATCGCGCCGCACGTCCAGGACTACGTCATCCGGCTGATCCTGGCGACGCACCCGGCCGGGGCGTTCGCCACCGAGATGGTCAACAAGTACATCCGCTGGGGCAGCAGCCCGCGCGGAGCGCAGGCCGTGACCCTGGCCTCGAAGATCTACGCCATGCTCGACGGGCGCTACAACGTGGGCTTCGACGACGCCAAGAAGGCGGCCCTGCCGGGCCTGCGGCATCGGCTGCTGCTGAACTTCGAGGGCGAGGCCGAGGGCATGACCACCGACCAGGTGCTCTACGACATCCTCGAGCGCGTGCCCTTGCAGGCCGAGCCCGCGGCGTGAACCGACCGCGGAACGTTCGCAGCGCGGCTCAATCCCCCTCGTGCGTGAACCGGTATTCATCGAACAGCCGCGGGCCGCCGGGGGTTTCCAGTTGTGCCCTGAGAATGTACCGGCCCGGCGCCAGCGTCCCGTGCTCGAGCTGCAACGGAAAATCGTGAAACCGCGTCAGACGGTCCCAGTAGCGGCGCATGTCGTCCGGCGTGCGGATCTCCACCCGCCACATCGCCAGTCGCATGCCGGCACGATCGCCGCTCGCGGGCCGGACCTGGTGCAGCTCGAAGATGAATACGCCAGCCGACTTCACCAGGTCGCCGAGCTCGTCGCGCGCCGCCAGGATCACCTCGATGCCGTTGGCCCGCTCCGCTCCGTCCAGCCGCGCCGGCTTCGTCAGGTAGCGCTGGATCTCGATCTCGCGCGGCATCACCAGCTCGAGATACGCCGCCGCGTCGGGCGCGTCCGCGCTGAGCGGCTGTCTGGCGCAGCTCGCGCCCAGGCTCGCCAGCGCCGCAAGCAACGACCAGGCCGCTCGCGTCCCGTGCGCCGGTTGATGTCGCGCGTCCGAACGCATCGTCCCTCGTGCCTCCGGGAGTTCCCTCATGGGCCGGCCGGACGCGACGCCGGCGCCGGCGGTCGCAGCTCCGGATCCAGCGCCCGCCGCTGCGCCAGCAGCCACTGCCAGAACGCCGGGTCACGGTATACGCGGTCCCAGACGGCGTGGTCGCCATCGGCGAACTCGGTGTATCTCGGGTTTCCTCCGGCGCGGCGGATGGCGTCGATGAGCTCGCGCGAGCGCTCGACGGGAACGCTCTGGTCGCGCGCCCCGTGGAAGCACCAGGTGGGCACGGTGGCCAGGTGCGGCGCCAGCTTCTCGGCCAGGCCGGTGGGCTCCTGCAACTCGACGAAGCCGCAGATCGGTGCGATGGCGGCGACCTGCCGCGGGAAGCGCGCCGCGAAGAACCACGTTCCCGCGCCGCCCAATGAGAGGCCCGTCACGTAGAGCCGCTCAGGATCGAGCCGGTACTCGACGTACGTCTGCTCGAGACAGGCCGCGGTCATGCGCGTCATGCGCTCGCTCCACCAGGCGTCGTCCGGGCGGCACTGCGGCATCACGACCACCGCGGGCACCAGGTCGCGGTGCCGGCGGATCGCCGGACCGAGGCCGATTTCGGTCTGAAGCATGCCGTCGGTCCCGCGCTCGCCGCTCCCGTGCAGGAAGACCACGACCGGCCAGGCCTTGGCCGGGGTGTACTCGGGCGGAACGTAGACCGTGTAGGCGTAGACCTCTTCATCGAAGCGCACGGTGCGGAAGATGAACCCGGTGGCGTAGCGCGGCTCGGCGGGCGGCGGGGCCGGCGCGCTGGCGGCGGGCGGCGCACCGGGCGCGGGCTGGGCGTTCTGCTGCGGCATGGCGAGGCTCGCAACGACTACCACGGGCCACCACACGCGCTGCTCCTCGCCAGGCCTCGACCGGCTCAGCGGCCATCATAGAGCCGATGGCCCAGCATGTCGTCGAGCGCCGGCTCGGCCAGGATCTTCTTGACCGTCGTGTCGATATCGTATTCGACGCGGACGAACTCCACCTGCTCGACCGAGCAGCTCAGGGCGGCGGCCACCAGACTGTCGGCGCCGTTGCCGCTCTCGCGCTCGTGAATGAGCACGTAGCTGGCGCGCGGGTCGCGGTCCCGCGGCTGCCCGACGCTGCCGACGTTGATGATGGCGCGCTCCTCCTCCACCTCGAAGAATGGCGAGTCCGGCAGCTCCTGCGGCGGATCGAAGTAGGGATCATCCAGGAACACGCCCGGTTGATGCGTGTGGCCCAGGAAGCACAGCCGCGCCTCCAGCCGCTCGAAGTTCGCCAGCACCTTCTGCGGGTTCGTGAAGACGTCCTCCGGGAAGATGTACTCGTTGATCGGCCGCCGCGGCGACGCGTGAACGTACAGGATGTCGCGGTCTTTCTTGCGCACCGGCAGCTTGCCGAGGAATTCCCAGCGCTGGTTGCGGCGGGTGACGTCGGCCTCCGACTCGAGCTGCTGCCGCGTCCAGTAGCAGGCGCGTTCGGCCGCCGTGTTGAAGTTGGCCGGCTCGTAGAGCACGGCGTGGTCGTGGTTGCCCATCAGGCACATCTCGCAGCGGGTCGCGACCAGGTCGATGCACTCGCGCGGATTCGGCCCGTAGCCCACCACGTCGCCCAGGCAGATGATGCGCGTGACGCCGCGCCGCTCGATATCCGCCAGCACCGCCTGAAGCGCCTCGAGATTCGAGTGTATGTCGCTGATGATCGCGAACATGCCGTTGTTGATCCGCGCCGCGGCTGTTGATCGGCTCAGGGTCATTCCTTCGCGGGCTGCACCGCCGACGGCGGCGCCTCGGCCTCTTCCGGGATCAGCACCGGCCAGCTCATCTCAACCCGGTAGCGGCGGCCGCACCTCGCGCAGACCAGCCGCTCGTCGGCGACCGCGAGCCTGCCACGGCACTCCGGCGCCGGGCAGGCGAGCAGTTCCAGCAGCTCCGGTGCGATGGCCATCGGACGCGTCTTCCGTAGATCCGCCGCGTCGCCGCGCGAACCATAGAAGATAGACCAGCCGCCCGGGTAACGCAAACCGTCCTGGCCGCGTGGTACTGGTACAGTTTGCTCTCTGAAGCCGAGCCGCGCCCGTGACGAAGCGGTTGAAACGAGAACGTCCGCTGGCGCAGCCGCTTCCTCACGGGCGCGGCCCGGTTCAAACCGTACCAGTACCGACCGCGCCACCAGGGGCCGCCGCCGCGACCGGTCGACCCGCCGGCGGCGCGTCGTTTGCGCATCGGCCGGCGTAATTCATGAAGCGCCTTGCCGGCGCCCGGTATAATGACTCACACGGCCGAAGGGATCTTGCGGATGGGCGCGCGTAACCGGCTGACATGGGCGGGAATCCTGCTATCCGGCGGGCTGGCCGCGGGCTGCGTGCCCGCCCTGCCACAGCCGCAGGATGCCGACGCGGTCGACGGCCTGCTGTCGAAGCTGATCCTCCAGCCCTACGTCACCTGCGAGCAGCTCAAGTCGGGCCTGGGGCTCGATTTCCTGCCCGACGTCAGCGACCCGTCGGGGGCCGACCTGCGTTACGAAGAGTCGTGGATCGTCACGCCGGACTACGAACTGCTGCGCACCTGGTACCTGCCGACGCGGCTCCAGCGGGGCACGATCGTGCTGTCGATGGGAGCGGCGGGAGACGTGGCCTGCTACCTGTTCATCGCCAAGCTTCTGGCGGGGAACGGCTGGTCGGTCGTGATGTACGATAACCGCGGGTTCGGTCTGAGCACCGGGTCGCCGTCGCTCAACGCCCTGGGCCCCGATCTCGAGCAGGTGGTCGACTGGGCGCGGGCGCGAACCGGCCGCGAGCAGGTGACGGTGCTCGGCATTTCGCTGGGGACGATACCGGCGGTGTCGGTCGCCGCCCGGCGGCCCGACGCGGTCAATGCCCTGATACTCGATTCCCCTGTAGCGATGGGCGAGGAGATCAAACGCTTCTCCGGCCTGCTCGCGGGCCTGACACAGGCGATGCTCGCCTCCATCAACCCCGAGCTGCTTCCCGAGGAGCGCATCCGCGACGTCCGCGCCCCCGTGCTGATCTACCTGCACGAGGACGACATCGTCACGCCTCCGGCCACGATCGAGACGATCTTCAACAATGCCACCAGCCTCAAGACGCTCATCCGCTTCCCCGGCCTGCCGCACGTGGCCTCGCCCTACTACCGCACCGCGCAGTACACCTACTACCTTGAGACCTTCCTGACGCCCATCTGGGACCCGGCGGCGCGCCCGCCGCAATAATCGCCCCCACGCGTCTTGTCGCACGGCGCGGCCTGCGTCTACATTCTGATCTGGCCGAAATCCGACCCGGTGCACTCCGCACCTCCGCGCGAGAAAGGTGGTCAGCCCCATGCCCGATCCAGCCCGGACCGACGCCCGGGCCGCCGGCCCGCCGGTCCCCGGCGCACCTTCCACCGGCGCCCCCCGCAATGACGGCCTCCTTCAGCGCCGCTACCGCGAGGTGACGTTCAGCGCCATCGCCTTCGGCATCCTCTTCGGCGGCATCATGAACGCCGCCATCGCCTACGCCGGGCTCAAGATCGGCTTCACGATCGGCGGCAGCGCGATAGCGGCGGTCGTGGGCTTCGGCGTGTTGCGTTCGCTGCTGGGGGCGCGCTTTCTGCCGTGGGCGCGCGGGCAACGGCGCGGCTCGATCCTCGAAGTCAACATCGGGCAAACCATCGCCTCGTCGGTGAATACGACGAACTCCGGCGTGATCTTCACCGTCCCCGTGCTGCTGCTGATTGGTCATCAGCTCAGTTTCTCGGACGAGAACTTCTGGTGGCTGACGCTGGCCTGCGTCGCCGGCGGCCTGCTCGGCGTGGCCTTCATCATTCCGCTCCGCAAGCAGATGCTCGACATCGACCGCCTGCGCTTCCCCAGCCCCACCGCCGTCGGGGCCATTCTCAAGTCTCCCGGCGCCGGCGCCGCCAAGAGCGTTGTGCTGCTGGTCGGCGTGTTGCTCGGCGCGCTCATTTACCTGCCCGCAGGCCTGCCCGGTATCCGCTACCCCGCCGGCCTCGGCGAACTAGACGCCGCCGTCAGGTCCGGCGTTGTGCCGGCGACCGACGCCGCCCGCACGCGGCTCGTCGCCGAGTGGATCGCCGCCGCCGCCGCGCCTCCGTCCGTCGTGGAGCGCGGGGCGCACGTCGCGGCGGCGCGCGAGCGCGCGCAGGAGGCCGAGGGCACGCTCGAGGACCTCGGGCCGGCGATCAGCCACGCGGACACGCCGCTGCCGGATGCGCTTTGCGTCGCGGCCTGGGAGGCGTCGCAGGGCCGCCGCGCCTGGTCGAGCCTGCGCAGCGCCGATTTCGGCTGGGTCCAGCTCCCCCTGCCCGGCTATTCGAGCCTGAACTGGCGCATGCCGGCCGAGACCGCGGCCGACGGCCGCCTGACGCGGCGGGTCGACCGCGACGGCGACCAGCGGCCGGACCTGGTGCTCACGGACACGACGGTCGATCTCGGCCGGCTGCTCGGCCTGCCCGACGCCATGCAACTGGCCTTCGCGATCGCGCCGTTCGCGCTCGGCGCGGGTTACCTGACGGGGCGCGCGGGGCTGATGGTCCTCGCCGGCGGAATCCTCGCGTACTTCCTCATCAACCCGCTGGCGTACTGGATGGGCTGGACCCCGGCCACGCTCCGCGCCCACGAGGTGCCCGGCTACGCGCTCGGCGCCTTTAACCGCCCGCTCGGCATCGGCATGCTCCTCGGCGGAGCGCTGATGGGCGTGATCGCCTCGCTGCCGGCGATCCGCGAAGCGCTCAAGAGCATTGGCGGCGCGGCGCGCAAAGCCCACGGCGGGCGCGACGAGCTGGGCTTCAAGTCGCTCTTCGGCATCGCGCTGCTCGGCATCGTCCTGCTGCTGGTCGCGATGGAGTTCGCGGGGCCCGAGGGCGGCGCCGTCGGCAAGGACGGCTGGCTCGCGGGCCTGAGCCCGGCGATCGCCAAAGGCGTCGTCGTGCTGGTGGCCGTGGCCTGGACGTGGTTCGCGGGCATCATCATCTCGCAGTGCGCCGGCATGACCGACTGGAACCCGATCTCCGGGTTGGCGCTGCTGACGGTCGTGCTGGTGATGGTGCTCATCGGCAGCACGGACGTGCTGGCCGCGGTCATGATCGGCGCCGCGCTGTGCTGCGCGATCACCCTCGCCTCCGACATGATGGGCGACCTCAAGACCGGCTACATTGTCGGCGCCCAGCCGCGCCGACAGCAGGTCGCCGAGCTCATCACCGTCCCCTTCGGCCCGATCATCACCATGTCCACGCTCGTCCTCATCGCCGCCGTCAACACCAAGGCCACCGGCATACCCATCGGTCCCGGCACCGACACCGTCGCGCCGCAGGCCCAGGCCCTCCAAGTCGTGATCCGCGGCGTGCAGGGCGGCGAACTGCCCTACGCCCTGTACGGCCTCGGCGGACTGCTCGGCATCCTGCTCGGGCTCGGAAGCTTTCCGGGGCTGGGCGTGCTGGTCGGTCTGTCGATCTATCTGCCGGTCATCTACATCTTCACTTACGGCCTCGGCTGCCTGGCCAACATGGCGATCGGAAAGATCAAGGGCCGCGCCTGGGCCGAGGAGTGGGGCGTGCCGCTGTGCGCCGGGCTGATCGTCGGCGAGGCGATGCTCGCGCTGGTCATCAACGCCATTGTCCTGATTCGAGGCTGACTCATGAAAACACTCGCAACCCTGCTCGTCTGGGCCAGCCTGGCGCTCGGCGTCGTCGCGGTGGTCACCGCCTACACGCCCAGCCTCGAAATCGGCGATGCGCGGCTGGCCGGGCTGCACCTCAACTCCGTCGCCGGCGTGCAGCGAAACGCCGACGGAACGCCCCTCATGAACGCGCGCGGCGGCTTGCAGCCGATCGCCTCCGCGGGCGACGAGCTCACGCCCGAGTTGCTGGCCCGGCTCCGCGAGAGCGGCGCGGGCTACGTCCGCGTCAAGGAGTTCGCCTGGTCACGCTGGCCGGCCCGCTGGTGGTTCGTGCTCGCCTGCGGCGGGCTGCTCGCGGGCGCGCTCATCATCAGGCGCGAGACGCGCCGCCAGACGGCCGCGGCCGCCGCCGACCGCGCCGCGTCCGAGGGCCCCGAGGCCGCGCTGGGCTCGATCCGCGACACCGTCGCGCGCCTGCTCGCCGAGTGGAGCGCCACCGCGCCGGAGGCACGCCTCGCGCGCGTCCTCGATCGCATCGGCCACGCGCAGCGCGTCGACGTCGCGGCGGTCGCCGCGGGCCGCGAGTTGCTCGTGGCTCGTTTCACGCTCGGCGGCTATGCGCAGATCATGGACGCCTTTGCCGCGGCCGAGCGGCAGCTCAACCGCGCCTGGTCCGCGGCCGCCGACGGCGTCGAGGACGAAGCGCTGATCTGCCTGCGACGGGCGGACGAGATGCTGGGGCACCTGACGGCGCAGGTGTCGGCGCGCCGCTGAGTGCTGAGACGGGTTCCCGGACGGCGAACGACGTCCACGCGCCGGCGCCATGCCCGTGACGCACGCGCTGGCACTCCCGGCTCGTAGAGCGCCCCCGCGGCTCGTCGCCGCGCGGGTTGCCCGCGGGCTGAACCGGCATAGAATCGGTACGTCGCCTTTTCCGATGCTTCATTTGAGCGCGTATGCCCAGTTATCTGGAACAACTGACGCCCAAGCAGGTCGCCCGGGCCATCGGCGTCAGTGAAGCATCGCTCAAGCGCTGGTGCAACCGTGGGATTATCGCTTCCGTGCGCACGGGCGGCGGACACCGCCGCGTTCCGCTCAGCGCCGTGGTGCAGTTCCTGCGCGAGTCCGGCCGTCAACTCGTGCGGCCGGAGATCCTCGGCCTGCCGCCGGCGACGGGCAACGGCCGCATGGTCTGCTGCCGGGCGCTGAGCCAGCTTGGCGATGCGCTGGTTGCCTGCGACGACGAGCAGTTTCAACGCGTGATCTTCGACCTGTATCTCTCTCGGCACTCGATCGCGGACATCTGCGACAAGGTGATCGCGCCGGCGTTCCGGGCCATGGGCGAGCAGTGGCAGCACGGCGCGCTCGAGGTGTACCAGGAGCGCCGCGGCGTGGAAATCTGCCAGCGCACGCTCCACCGGCTGTATCCGATGCTGCCGTGCTTCGAGGACGATGCGCCGCGTGCTTTCGGCGGCTCGCTCGAGGGCGATCCCTACGTGCTGCCGACCACGATGGCCGAGCTCGTGCTCAAGCAGGCCGGCTGGCGGGCCGCGTCGTACGGCGCTGGCCTGCCCGTCGCCAGCCTGTGTGAGGCGGTGCGCACCGTCAGGCCGCGCCTGGTCTGGCTGAGCGTGTCGGCGGCCTTTGAACCCGAGCCGTTCCTGGAGCGCTACCGGCAGCTCTACGACGTGGCCCATGAGAACGCCGCCGCCCTCGTGGTCGGTGGACGCTGGCTGACCGCGGAGATCCGCTCATACATGCACTTCTCAGCCCACTGCGACACGATGAACCACCTGGTCGCGTTCGCGCGGACCCTGTACACCCCCCCGCCATCCGCCCGGGCGGCGCTCTGCCGTGAGCTGAGCTCCTGAGTCCGAGCCGCGCCGAGCCGAGCCGCGCCGAGCCGTTCAGAGCCGAGCCGTTCAGAGCCGCGCCCGCGAGGAAGCGGTTGAGACGGAATACCCACGATCATCGAACCGAGCTGTCGCGCCGCCGCCCACCGATCAGAGCGATCACCCAACCGGGTTCAGCGGTGGCCGGCCCGCGAGCACGGCGATGATATTCTCGGCCGCCATGCGGGCCATGCGCGTGCGCGTCACGAGCGTCGCGCTGCCCAGGTGCGGCAGCAGCACCGTGTTCGGCAGCTCCGCGAGCCCCGGCGCCAGGCGCGGCTCGGCCTCATAGACGTCGAGGCCGGCGCGGATGCGCCCGCTCCGCAGCGCCTGCACCAGCGCGGCTTCGTCGACCAGCGCCCCGCGCGCCGTGTTGATCAGCAACGCCCCCGGTCGCATCAGCCCCAGCTCACGCGCCCCGATCATGCGGCGGTTCTCCTCGCGAAACGGCACGTGCAGCGAGACGATGTCGCTGGCGCGCAGAAGCTCATCGAGGCTGAGCCGCTGCGCGCCGAGCGCTCGCTCCAGCTCCGGCGCGGCCCGCGGATGCGCATAGCGCACCGCCATGCCGAAGCCGGCCGACCGCCGCGCCACCGCCGTGCCGATCCGCCCGGCGCCGACGATGCCGAGCGTCGCGCCGCACAGCTCGACGCCGAGGAGCTGACTCGGCGCCCAGCCGGGCCACGCGCCGCTTCGCACCCAGCGGTCGCCCTCGACCACGCGCCGCGCCGTCGCCAGGATCAACGCCCACGCCAGATCCGCGGTCGCCTCGGTGAGCACGTCCGGCGTGTTCGTCACCACTACCCCGCGCCGCCGGCACAGCAGCACGTCGATGTTGTCGTAACCCACGGCACAGTTCGCCACGACGCGCAGCCCCGTGCCGGCCGCTTCGAGCGCCTCCCCGTCGATGCGCTCGGTCGCGGTCGCCAGCACCGCGGCACAGCCGCTCAGCCTGCGGAGGAGCTCGGCCCGCTCCGGCGCGGCTTCGGAGTCGATGAGGTCGACGGCGCACCCGGCCTGCGCCAGCAGCGAGTCGACCGGCGCCGGAAGCCTGCGGGTGATGAGCACCTTGTTCACGGCGTCCCCCGCCCCTCCAGCGCCAGCCGCGCGAACTGCGTGCCGCGCGCCCGGTAGTCCTCGAACATGTCCCACGAGGCGCACCCCGGCGACAGCAGCACCGTGTCGCCCGGCCTTGCCGCGACGCGACACGCCGCGACCGCGTCGCCCAGCGTCTCGCAGCGCTGCGCGGCGCCGCCGGCGGCGGCAATCGCGTCGGCTAGCGCCGGCCCGGTCTTTCCGATGCAGGCGCTGAGGCGGGCGCGCTGCGCGGCGCGCCGCGCCAGCGCCGTCAGGTCGCTGCCCTTGTCATACCCGCCGAGAATCAGCAGCAGCGGCCCCCCGATCGCGTCGATCGCCGTCAGCGCGGCCTCCGGCGTCGTCGATTTCGAGTCGTCCACGTACGTCACGCCGCCACGCTCCCCGACGCGCTTCAGCCGGTGCGGCAATCCCTCGAAGCGCGCCAGCGCCGCCAGCGCCGCCTCGCGCTCGACCCCCAGCAGATGCGCCACAGCCAAGGCAGCCGCGGCGTTCTCGCGATTGTGCCGGCCGGGAACCGCCAGCGCCAGCCCCTCCCAGCGCAGCCGCACGTCGTCGTGCTCGACCGCGCTGGTCGTCTGGGCCGCGGCGACGGGCGTCTCGCCGTCGAGCCGATAGCGATACAGGCCCGCGTTGTCGCCGAACAGCTCGTCGAAGCGCCGCCGCAGGTCGGGCGAATCGTGCACGACGGCCCAGTCGCGGCCCGGCTCCTGGAAGCGGACGATGTTGAGCTTGTCGGCGACGTACGCGGCGAACGTGCCGTGCCAGTCGAGATGGTTGGGCGTGACGTTGGTGATGACGGCGATGTGCGGGCTCCAGCGCACGAGCGGTGTGCGGTGAAGCTGGAAGCTCGACAGCTCCAGGACGACGACGTCACTCGCGCGGATCGACTCGAGTGACGGCAGCAGCGAGTCGCCGAGGTTTCCGCCGACCCACGTGCGGCCGCCGGGCAACGCCTCGAGCGCCGCGCCGATCATGGCGGTGACGGTGCTCTTACCGACGGAGCCGGTCACGCCCACGCAGCGCGCCGGGCAGCGCTCGACGAACAGGTTGATCTCGGTGGTGATCGGCACGCCCGCGGCCAGCGCGGCTTGCACGAACGGCGAGCGGTCCGGAATGGCCGGATTCACAACGACGGCGTCCGTGTCGCGAAAATCGCGTTCGTCGTGCTCGCCGAGCCGCAGGGCGACGTCCAGGCCGCCGATGGCCGCCAGCGACGACCGCAGCGCCTCCGCCGGCGCCTGGTCGGTGACGAGCACGCGGGCCCCCTGCCGTGCCAGCCAGCGCGTGACGCCCACGCCGCCGCCGAACCGCCCCAGCCCCATGACCGTGACCCGCTTGCCGCGCCAGCCATCCATCGCCGCCCCTCGTCACGCCGCTGCGCACCGCCGGCCGGGCGGGCCGCACACCCAGCTTATACCGCGCCGGCGGCGCCAGCGGCGGGCGCGACGGGCCGAATGTGCGCCACGCGCCGGGATCAGGCCAGCCCGCCCCCAGAAGCGGCCGATCCTTGCGATGAACTCCGGGAGTCACGGCATGATTGTCACGATGGACGGCGACCGGCTGGCGCTCGACCTCGCCCCGCAGGTGACGCTCAAGGCGCTGGTGGACGCGGCGGCCGCCGGGCTGGCGCCGGAGCGGCTGATCGTCGCCGTGGCGCGCGACGGTGAGAACCTGGTCTCGACAGCCCTGGAGCAGGCGCTGCTTGAACCGCTGTCGGAAACCGCCCAAGTGGACCTGTGCACGTCCGACCGGGCGGAGCTGGCCGGCGCGGCGCTGCGCGAGATGGCGTCCCGGTTGGAGCGCGTCGCCCAGGAGCAGGCCGAGGTCGCGGCCGCGATCAACACCGGACAGACCGACGAGGCCCTGCGGCGCTTCGCGCCGTTCCTGGCGACGTGGCAGGCCGCGCAGGGCACGATCCAGCAGTGCTGCGAGGTGCTGCGCAGCGACCTGACGCAACGCTCGATCGAGGGCCGTTCGCTGCGCGAGCACCTGTCGGACCTCGCCGAGAAGCTGCGCGAACTGCGGCAGGCGCTGACCACCGGCGACATGATCCTGCTGGCGGACCTGCTCGAATACGAGCTCGCTCCGCTGTGTCAACGCTGGTGCGGCCTGCTGGCGACACTCGCGGATGACCTCGCCCGCGGCCGCACCCCGCCGCCGGCCTCAATCTGACGCCGCCCGGCGACCGGGCGCTTTCGAGCGAGCCCGGACTTTCCCCGGCTCGACGGCACGTGCCTGAACGCGCTCAGCACGACGGGCACGGAACGGCCGAGTCCGTCATCCCGCCGGACGGTGCTTCACGCGGTGCACCATCGACTGGGCGCTGGTCTTGATGCCGTGCAGCATGCCGGTGAGCTGCTCGCGGTTCGGCGCGTACTCCATGGCCACGTCGGTGTAGACCATCCCCTCCTCGACCAGCCGCCCCAGCGAGGTCGTGAAGTTCACCATGCCGGCCTCGAGGTTGCCGGCGATGATCTCCGGCAGGTCGGTGTCCTCCGCCTCGCGGATCTTCTCCTTGACGATCGGGTCACCCAGCAGCACTTCCACCGCCGGCACGCGCGAGATCTTCGGGTCGATCGCCGGCAGCAGGCGCTGGGCCAGGACCGCCTTCAGGCTGTTGGCCAGCGAACTGCGGATGAACGTGTGCTGGTCCTGCGGGAAGAACTCCAGGATGCGCGTCAGCGACTGCATCGTGTCCGCCGTGTGCAGCGTGCAGAAGACCAGGTGCCCCGTCTCGGCCGCCTGGAGCGACGCGAGCATCGTCTCGCGGTCGCGCATCTCGCCAACGAAGATCACGTCCGGGTCCTGCCGCACGGCGGAGCGCAGCCCGTCGGCGAAGGTCTCGAGGTCGAGCCCGATCTCGCGCTGGCTGACGATCGACTTCTTCGGACGAAAGGCGTACTCGATCGGGTCCTCGATGCTGATGATGTTCACCGACTGCGTCTCGTTGATGTGGTCGATCATCGCCGCCATCGTCGTGCTCTTCCCGCACCCGGTCACCCCGCACACGATGATCAGCCCCTCCCCCGCCTCCTCCGAGAGCTTGCGGTAGACCGCCGGCAGGTGCAGCTCCTCGAAGTTCGGGATGCGCCCCCGCACACGCCGGATCGCCGCGTGAAGCTGGTCGCAGCTCTGCATCACGTTGATGCGGAAACGGTCGCCGTTCGGCAGGTTGTACGCGAAGTCCAGCCCCCCGCGCCGGTGGAACTCCTCGATCCGCCGCTGCGGCATGATCGGCTCCATCAGCTTCTCGATGTAGCGCGAGTTGACCTCGATCACCGGCAGACTGGTCCGCCGCAGGGCGCCGGCGACGCGGTACACAGGCGGGACGCCCGTTTTCAGATGCAGGTCGCTGGCGTCCAGCTCGCGCATCGTCTCCAGCAGCGGCAGAATCGAGTCCGGCAGTTGCGTCAGCGTCGTCGGCATGGCGGCTCCTCGTCCGCGACCAGGCGGCCCAAGGCCCGGGCCACTCCGCCGCGTCCTCGATGTGCATTCTACGACGCTAGCCTAATCCATCCGCCGGGCGCACGACCAGCCCATTACGATTCCGGGCCCGCGAAGACATGCACTGAGCGCCAGGCGCCAACCAAGCCTGAAACACTAACTCCGGATGGTGCTGACCTCGACCTTGATGTACGGCTGGCGATGGCCCCACTTGCGACGGTAGCCCTTGCGGCGGTTGTACTTGAGCCCAACCAGCTTGGGGCCGCGAATCTGTTCCAGCACGCGGGCCGTCACCGCGGCGCCGGCGAGGTACGGTTGCCCGATGCGCGAGCCCGCCCCCTCGCCGACCATCAGAACCTTGTCAAACGTGATCTCGGACTGGCCTTCCGGAAGCTCCCTGGCCTCCACCAGCAGGGTGTCACCCTCGCTTACCTTGTACTGCTTGCCGCCGTCCTCAATGATCGCGTACATGGCGTTCACTCCCTGCGGCCCCCGCCCAGGCGAGTCATCGCCTTCGGGACGTATTCCGAGCCCAGGAATCTACCGCGCCGCCGCGCGGACGGCAAGCCGCCCTCAGTACCCCGCCGCCTGCCCGTCCTTACGGCTTTCGCTCGCGGCACGGTAAACGTCATTCGCCGCGTCGTACCAGATCGCCTGGTAGCCGCCGTACGGCCCGATCGCGTGCTGGATGCGGTGGCCCAGGCTGGCCAGCTCACGCACGGTCTCGGCGTCGATCCCGGATTCCAGGCTGACCGTCCCGCCGTCGCGCATGACCGGCCCCGTCGGCTCCGACGACCCGGTGTGGTACCAGCGGGCGGCGTCGCCGGCCTCCTGCACGTTCAGGCCGAAATCGACGAGGTTACAGACGATCTGCACGTGGCCCTGCGGCTGCATGTCGCCGCCCATGACGCCAAAGGCCATCAGCGGCTCGCCGTCCTTCGTCAGAAAAGCGGGAATGATGGTGTGAAACGGCCGCTTGCCCGGCTCGTAGACGTTCGGGTGCCCTTCCTTGAGGCTGAACATCTCGCCGCGATCCTGGAAGCCAAAGCCCAGTCCCGGCGGGCAGAGCCCCGAGCCGAACCCGCGGTAGTTGCTGTTGATGAGCGAGACCATCATGCGCTCGGCGTCGGCGGTCGCCAGGTAGATCGTGTCGCCGTCGCGCAGGCGGGCGTCCGCCTCGCCAAGGCCGATGTCGCCCGCCGGATACCGCCGGGCCGCGCGCCGCGGGTCAATCAGCTTGCGTCGCTCGGCCGCGTACTCCTTCGAGAGCAGCCGCTCGATGGGGATCTGCGCGAAGTCGGGATCGGCGTAGTAGCGCGCCCGGTCCTCGAACGCCAGCTTCTTCGCCTCGATCACCGTGTGCAGGTACGCCGGGCCGTTCAGCCCCATGGCGCGAACGTCGAAGCCCTCCAGGATGCTGAGAATCTGGAGCGCCGCGATGCCCTGGCCGTTCGGCGGCAGCTCCCATACGTCGTAGCCGCGATAGCTCGTGCTGACGGGCTCCAGCCACGTGGACGTGTGCTGCTCGAAGTCCTCCATCCGCAGGAAGCACCCGTTCTCGCGGCAGAACGCGTCCATCCGCCGGGCGATCTCGCCCGCGTAGAACGCGTCGCGTCCTTCGGCGGCGAGCTTTTCGAGCGTGTCGGCCAGACCGGGGTTGCGGAATATCTCCCCCTCGCGCGGGGCGCGGCCGCCGGGCAGGAACGTGTCGGCGAAGCCGGGGTAGCGCTTGAGCGGCTCGCTGCGCTGCCAGTAGTACGCGATGAGCTGCGTGACCGGGAAGCCTTCGCGCGCATAGCGGATCGCCGGCGCCAGCACCTGCGCCATCGGCAGCCGGCCGAACCTGCGGTGCAGCTCGAACCAGCCATCGACGCAGCCCGGCACGCTGATCGGCAGCGGGCCGTGGCTGGGTATCTGCTTGTCGGCGCCGCCGACCAGGCGCGTCAGCTCCTCGCGCGAGAGGCCCAGCGGCGAGCGTCCGCTGGCGTTCAGGCCGTAGAGCTTCTTTGTCTTCGGATCCCAGACGATTGCGAACAGGTCACCGCCCAGCCCGCAGCCTGTCGGCTCCATCAGCGCCAGGCAGGCGTTGGCGGCGATGGCCGCGTCCACCGCGCTGCCCCCGGCCTTCAGCACATCGACCGCCGCCTGCGTGGCCAGCGGGTGGCTGGTGGCGGCGGCGCCGTTGCGGGCGATGACCTCCGAGCGGGTCGCGAACGCGCGGCCCGTGATGCGATCGCCCCCGCCCGCGAAGGCGAGCGGCGCGAGGAGCACCAGACAGATTCCGGCGATCAGGCAGTGCGTCATGTGACGGCTCCGATGCACAGCGCCGTCAGGATAAGGCTTTCGTCCGGAGGGATACAGCCGCCGGCGCGCCAGGGCCGCGTTCCTCAGGAGCCGGGCAACCGCGCGCTGCGACGCGCCTGGTCCACGATCTGCACGAGCTTGGGGCTGGCGTAGCGATAGTCCTGCTCGGGCGGGAGAATCACGCACTCCAGATAATGCCGGCCGAACTCGAGGCAGCGCGACTTGCTCGGAATGAAGAGATCGACCGTGTTGTGGCGGAATCGCTTGTGCGTGCGGTCCGTGACGACGAAGGTCGCGTCGAGCTCGGGCACGTAGATGCGGCTGCCGAAGGGGATGTCCGCGGGCGCGGCGCACTGCCCGGCGCCCGATGGCACGCCCGACGCGGTGATGCCGATATCGCAATAAGCGGTGACGCGAAAGACGCGCCGCTCGCTGCCAGCCGGGCCCGGGTTGCTAGAGCCGCTATCATTCCTCGCGGACGCGGACGGCGCGGCACCGTTCCGTGAGACGCCGGCGCCTGCATCGTCGCCGGCCGGCGTGGGCTGCGATTTCGGAGCGGGGGGTGGCGTGCTGATGCGCGCCTCGGCTTCGGGGGTGGTGGAGGGGTCGGTCCGGTCGGCAGCACTTATCAGACCGACGAGCACAAACAACAAGAGCGCTCCATAGGCGCGCGATGTCTCCATCACTTCGCGTCTCCGTTGCAGGTCGTGGCGGCGTCCTTCCGCGCTGTCTGACCATTCCCTGATCTGTGCCCAGTCGGCTGGTGTGAGCGAAGGGCCGACCGCGCCCGGCACAGGTATGAAATCCTACCCCGACCGACGCGTTTGTAAAGCCCTTGTCCGTGCGCGCTTCCGGGGCCCTTTGGGAACGTCTGCTATTCCGAGGCCCGCCACGATTGCATGAGCGCAAGCCCGATACTGTTTCGGCCGTCTCGATCTGCGAGCCTTACCCCTTCCCCAAAGAAAATCCGCCGATTCCCCCTCTCTCCCTTCGTGCCAAAATGGCCTGCGTCCGTTATTGACATGGCTGTGTGGCTCACCGTGACAGGGATATGCTTCCGGCCGCGACGGCGGGCTCAACGCCCGCCGCGGCCCGCCACCAGGGAGTGAACCAATGCCTCGTCGCCCGCTCGTCGTCGGAAACTGGAAAATGAACCTATCCGCCGCCAAGGGCCGCGAACTCGCGCGAGCTGTCGCGGACGGCCTGCCGCCTGGCGCCGTCGACGTGGCCCTCTGCCCCACGTTCGTCCACCTGTTCCCCGTCGCCGATGTGCTCCGCGGCTCCCGGGTGCGCCTCGGGGCCCAGGACATGTTCTTCGAGTCCTCGGGCGCGTACACCGGCGAAGTCAGCCCGGCGATGATCGCCGAGACCGGCGCCACTTTTGTGATCCTCGGGCACAGCGAACGCCGGCACACGATCGGCCATCTCGAAGACGACTGGATGATCAACCGCAAGGTCAGGGCCGCCCTCGCCGCCCACCTCACGCCGATCCTCTGCGTCGGCGAGACCCTGGCGCAGCGTGACGCCCGCCAGACGCTCGACGTGCTCACCTTCCAGCTCACCGCGGGCCTCGTCGGTGTCTCGGCGGACGCGGCCGAAAGACTCGTCGTGGCGTACGAGCCGGTCTGGGCGATCGGCACCGGACGCAACGCGACCCCCGCGCAGGCTCAGGAGGCTCACGCACACCTTCGCCGGTTGCTCGCGGACCATTGGGCGGCGGCCGCGGCGCAGGCCGTGCGCATTCTTTACGGGGGCAGCGTGAAGCCTGAGAACGCCCGGGAGTTGATGGCGCAGGCCGACGTAGACGGGGGCCTGATCGGCGGGGCCAGCCTGAAGGCGGATTCATACCTGGGGATCGTCAGCGCGGCGCTGGCCGCGAAGGGCTGACCCGGTTATCCTTGACGGGCTATGGCCGTGTCCCGTTGGCGGACAGCGGTTCTGGGCGGCTCTTGGCGGAGAACTCGACGTGTTGATTGCAGCAGCCTGGTGGCATCCGATCCTGGCCACGCTCTTTGCCTTCCTGGCGGTGATTCTCATGGGCATCATTCTCCTCCAGCGCGGCAAGGGTGTCGGGTTGGCGGGGGCGTTCGGCGGCGCGGGGGGCAGCACGGCCTTCGGCGCCAAGACCGGCGACTTCCTCACCTGGGCGACGGTCGTGATCGCCGGTGTCTTCATGCTCTACACGATCGTCTGCAACTTCGCCTTCATGCCGCCCAAGGCCGGACTCACCCCCGCCGCACCTCCCCCATCGGCGCCGGTCGGCGGGGCACAGACGCCGCCTGCCCAGCCGCCCGCGCAGCCACGCCCGGCTCAGGAACTGCCTGCACCGCCGCCCCCCGCCGAGTCGCCGACCCCCCCGGCAACCGGCGAAGGCGGAGCGTCCGGCGCCGGTGACGAAACCGGCGGGGATCCTCCCGGCCGCCCGTAGGGGCGATCAGGGCAGCGCGAGACACCGATGATCCAGTCGATGACCGGCTTCGGCGAGGCGCAGCTAGAGGAAGACGGGCACGCCTATCACGTCGAGGCGCGCAGCGTCAACAACCGCTACTTCAAGGCTTCGATCCGCCTGCCGGACGACTTCGCCTTCATGGAGATGGAGCTCGAGCAGCTCCTGCGCAAGCGCGTGACGCGCGGGAGCCTGACGCTGCGCGTCTACGTCCGCGACCTGAGCGCCGCCGCCGCCCAGGAAGTCAACGTCGCCGCAATCCAGCAGTACCTGTCGCAGTTGCGGGCCGCCGTCGCCGCCGAAGCCCAGGTCAGCATTGATCTGGCGACGCTGGCGATGCTGCCGGGCGTCTGCCAGCCGCACGAGCTCACCGAGGACCAGCGCGAGCAGAACGCCGCCATCGTCACCCGCCTGGCCAACCAGGCGCTGGACCGGCTGGTCGCCATGCGCTCGGTCGAGGGCCGGGCGCTGGCCGCGGATCTCGCGGCGCGCTGCGACGAAATCCGCGTCCAGGCGCTGGCGATCCGCGAGCTCGCCCCGCGCGTCGTCGAGGAGTACCGCCAGCGGCTCACCGCCCGCATCCGGCAGTTGCTGGCCGACGGAGCGGCCCTGGCCGAGCAGGACCTGCTCAAGGAAGTCGCCATCTACGCCGAGCGCAGCGACATCAGCGAGGAGCTGAGCCGCCTCGACTCGCACCTGGCGCAGTTCACCTCCGCGATGCAGAGCCGCGAGCCCGCCGGCCGCAAGCTCGAATTCATCGCCCAGGAGCTGCTGCGCGAGGCCAACACCATCGGCTCCAAGGCCGGCGACAGCCAGATCGCCCGCCACACCATCGAGATCAAGACCGCCGTCGACCGCATCAAGGAGCAGGTGCAGAACGTGGAGTAGCCCGCCGCGCCGACGCCGCAGGAAACGCGGGCGGCTCCGGCTCCACGAAGGCGAACACGACACGACGCATGCTGATCGACACGCACTGCCACCTGTCCTATCCCGAGCTTCACCGCCAACTCGGCGACGTGCTGGCCCGCGCGCAGCAGGCCGGCGTCGCGCGCCTCATCACCGTCGCCACCTCTCCTCAGGATGCCCGCCTCGCCGTTGACATCGCGCGGGCCCATCCGCAGATCAGCTTCGCCGCCGGCGTTCACCCGCACGAGGCCGCCAAGGTCGGTGACGAGGACCTCCAGGCCCTCGCCGACCTGCACCGCGGCCGGTGGCGGCTCGGAACGCTCGAGGAGCGCCTGGCGGCCGTGGGAGAGACCGGGCTCGATTTCCACTACGACTTCGCGCCGCGCCAGCGCCAGGAGCACGTCTTCCGGTTCCAGCTCGCGCTCGCCGTCGAAACCGGCCGGCCCGTCATCATCCATGCCCGCGAGGCGGAGCTGCGCGTCTGCGACATTCTGGATGAGCACCCGGCGCTCGCCGGCCGGGTCGTCTTTCATTGCTTCTCGAAGGGCCCCGACGTGGCCCGGCGCATTCTCGACGCCGGGAACTGGCTCTCCTTCACCGGCGTACTGACGTTCAGGAACGCGGCGGAGGTGCAGGCGTCGGCGCGGATGGCGCCGGCCGACCGCATCATGATCGAGACCGACGCGCCGTATCTTTCGCCCGAGCCGCTGCGAAAGGTCCGCCCGTGCGAGCCGGCCTTCGTCGCCCACACGGCTCGCTTCCTCGCGGCGCTCCGCGGCGAGCCGCCCGAGACGCTGGCCGCCCGCACCACGCAGAATGCGGTACGCTTCTTCTCGCTTGGGAGTCACGCGGCATGAGCCTCTGCCTTGTCACCGGCGGCGCCGGCTTCATCGGTTCGCACCTCGTGCGGCGGCTGCTGGCCGAAGGGCACGCCGTCCGCGTTCTCGACAATTTCAGCACCGGCCACGCTGCGAACCTCGCCGAAGTCGCCGGCGACATCGAGCTGGTCGAGGGCGACATCGGCGATGAGCACGCCGCGGCGCGCTGCGCCAGCGGCGCTGATACCGTCTTTCACCTGGCGGCCCGCGCCAGCGTGCCGCGCAGCGTCGAGTTTCCCGTCGAGGCCAACCACGCCAACGTCACCGGGACGCTCATCCTGCTCGTCGCCGCCCGCGAGGCCGGGGTCCGCCGCTTCGTCTATTCCGCCAGCAGCGCCGCCTACGGCGACACGCCGACGCTGCCCAAGGTCGAGAGCATGCCCCCGCAGCCGCTGAGCCCGTACGCGGTCAGCAAGCTGGCGGCGGAGTACTACTGCTCGTGCTTTTCGCACGTGTACGGGCTGGAGACAATCTCGCTGCGCTACTTCAACATCTTCGGCCCGCGCCAGGACCCGAGGAGCGCCTACGCCGCGGCGATCCCCGCCTTCGTCAGCCGCATGATCCGCGGCGAGCGGCCGGTGATCTACGGCGACGGCGAGCAGTCGCGCGATTTCTGCTACGTCGACAACGCGGTCGAGGCCAACGTGCTGGCGATGCGCGCGCCGCGCCTGTCGGGCGAGGTCGTCAACATCGCCTGCGGCGAGCGCATCACGCTGAACGCCATCGTCGCGCTGATCAACCAGCACCTCGGCAGTCGCCTGACGCCGGTCTACGAGCCGGTGCGGCCCGGCGACGTGCGCCACAGCCTCGCCGCCCTCGACGCGGCCCAGCGGACCATCGGCTATCGCCCCGGCGTCATGTTCGCCGAGGGGCTGGCGCGCTCGCTCGCCTGGTACCGCGACTCGGCGACGCGCCAGGCCACGGGCTCGTAGCAACCCGAGACCGACGCCGGAGAAACAGCAGCACGGCGCCGGAGCCGGGCTGTCCCCAGCCCGGCCATCAGCGGCCCCATCACTCGAACCAGCCGTGCACGAACCACTGCCGCCGGCTCGCGTCGTGAAATATCCACGCCTGGGCGCCGTCCTCGGTCTCAACGCGAAAATAATCCCGCCGGACGTCCGCGCCGCGCCACCAGCCGGTCTCGATGCGCTCCGGCCCCCAGGCACGCCGAACCACGCGCCCCCGGCCCTCCAACTCGAACCACTCCGGCGCGCCTCCACGCGCCGTCGTGATCGCCGGAATCAGCCGCGGCGACGACAACAGCCGCGCCGGCCGCCTCATCCGCCCGAGCGCCGCCCCGCCCGGCCCAATGGCCCCCGGTTCGCCCGGGGCGTCGCGCGCGGCGACGCTGCGATTCGGTGGTGCCCCCAGGCCGGCCAGGCCGGCCTCGGCGACGCAGACATTGCGAAAAGCCAGCTCCGGCTGGTGGTCGTCGACCAACCGGGGTCGCAGGATGGCGGCGTAGCCGAGCCGTGCGGCCAGGCGGTCTACCAATTCGCCGAGCGCCTCCTGTCGCCGATCAACCGCCGGCTGGAAGAGATCACCCTGCGTGCCAGTCCAACGCGCCGTCTCGGTTGCCGTCAGTGTCAGCCCGACGACGCCGGCGGCGCAGCGCCGCGTCTCCAGCCGGCGGGCAAGCAATTCCTGAAGGTGCCTTTGCGAACGGCCGGCTCGCGCGAGCCGCAGCGAGAACGACGCCGGCGGTGCCCGCTCGTAGAGCAGCGTGCAATCCACCCGGCGCAGGGCCTCGCCGCGCGGGAAAACCCGCTCGCACAGCTCGTGCAGCGCCTCGCGCGCGACCTGCTGCAACTCCGCCAGGCCGCTCACCTCGCCATCCAGCGCGCGCCGCACGCAAGCCGGCCCCGCGCGACGGTCCGGCAGGACCCTTTCCGGCAGCTCGCCCAGCGCCTGCGCCAAGCGCAGCACGAGCTGCGGACCGAAGCGCACCGGCAGCACGCTGCGCGGCAGCATCAGCAGGTCTCCGATCGTCCGCACGCCTAACGCGTCGAGCTGCTCGGCGACCGTTGCGTCGATGCGCAGCGACGCCGGCGGCAACCCGGCCAGGAACGCGCTCGCCTGCCCCTCCGGAGCCACCAGAACCTCCTGTTCGCTCATGGTGGCGAGCGCGCAGGCCGCGCCGATCGTGTCGGCGATCGCCCCGACGGCATAAAAACCCTGTCGCCGAAGCCCGGCGACGGCCTGCCTGGCGAGGTTCTCCTCTCCGCGAAAAAGCCGGGCACACCCACCGACCTCCAGCAGCAGCGTATCCGGCGCGACCGCCTCAACCGTTGGGCTGAAGCGCTCCGCCCACCGCGCCAGCCGCCCAAGGCAGGCCTGGTCGGCGTGCGGCTCGTACGGAAGCGCCATCAGGCCGGGCACGTGAGCCTGAGCCTCTGCCAGCGTGATCCCCGGTCGCAACCCGACCGCCTCCGCCGCAGGACACACCCGCGCCACGTGCAGCGCGCCGCCCCGCCGCTGCGTCAGCACAAGGGGACGCGGCGTCAGCACAAGGGGACGCGGCGTCAAAGCCCGCGCCTGCGGTGCAACCATCGGCGAACCCGGCCCGACCGGCGGCAAATCCGGCGCGACCGGCGGCGGGTTCAGCGTCGGCAGACCCGGCCCCGAAAAATCGTCGGACGGAGACAACCCTGGACCGTCGCGATGCGCCCGTCGCGCCAGGTCGGTCGCCAGGTGCGGCATGTGCAGGCACAGCACGCGCGAGCCTGCCTTTTGCCCGTCGAGCACCATACCAAACAAAAATAGAACATGTCAGACCGTTTGTCAAGGGAGAATTACGAGCCGCGTGGAGCATCCAAACCGCGAGACGCTGTGAGCCGCCAGCGGCTGCGAGCCACGGGGCGCCGTGCGACGAGCGCCGGGCGCCGTAACGAGCCGCGAGCGCCAGCGAGTGGTGTGACGTCTCTATCGGCGCGCCGCCAACATTGCGCATGAACTTCCAACTCGTGTCGCTCGATCGCGCAGTTCGTTTACCGCCGAACACTCGCTGGCGCTCGCGGCTCGTATCGCTGGTGTCACGCGTCACGGTACGCCGGGCCGCTCATCCGTAGGCTCATGGCCGTCCGGAGGCTCATGGCCGTCCGGCGGCGCAAGGCCGGCGGGGGGCTCAATGCCGTCCGGAGGCTCATCCACCGCGGTGCCGGCGTCCGCCGGCGCGCCTTCGGTGGGCAGCTCACCCGCCTTCAGCTTGCGGTAGCAGTGCGCACAGAATCGGCGGCCGTCGGGCAGTTCGCAGACCTGGCCGAAGATGTGCCCGCAGCCGTTGCAGGCGCCGCGGACCAGAGGCGGGAGGACGGAGCCGTCGATGTCGAACTGCGGCCGGCGCCGCAGCCGCTCATAAGCCGCCTGGCGCTGCTTCCAGATCGCGATGTTCAGGCCCGTCCACGCCGCAACGAACAGCACCAGGCAGGCGCCGCAACAGCAGAGCAGGCCGCCGAGCAGGGCGATGTTCTGGCCGAACATTTCGAGTTGGGCGAACAAGGGCGGGCTCCGTCGGCGCGGGGAGCGGGCCCGGGGAACCTTGTCCCCCGGGCGCAGCCCGGGTATGCTACCTCACTTTGGAGTCCGTGGCTGGAGACGGCTGAATGAAGAGCACCATAACACCGGACGGCATGGTCCAGGTCGAGCTGACGGCGGTGCCGCGCAGCGAGGCGGCGCGCAAGACCCTTGTGCGCCTCTTCCGGCGCGACGGCGACGTCCAGAGGCATCATCGCAGACAACAGGCCAAACGTCCGTCGTGGCAGACGTGGCGGCGCGGAAACGCGACCTGGCACCACCAGATGAAGACCCGGACGGTCGTCGCGCTGAACAAGGGCGCCAGCTATCGCTTCCGCGCCACGGTCGACGTGCTGCGCGACCTGGCCAGCGTGTCCCGCTGGGTCAAGGTCACGCCCGCCAAGTGACCGGGACCGACTCGCGCCGCTTCACGGCGCGCGCCCGCCGCGTCGAAGGTGCGCCGTCGAGGTCCGGGCTGGGGACGACCGGGCTCTGCCGCCAGCGCCGCATCGAGCGAACCGGTTTCGCCTCACATTCCCGCAGCTTATAATCTCAGGCTCTTTGAAGCGCCGCGTCGTTGGCGACCGGCGAGGGCGTAGCTCAGTTGGCAGAGCAACGGCCTTTTAAGCCGTGGGTCCTGGGTTCGAGTCCCAGCGCCCTCATCGCGGCCACGACCGGTCGCATCGTGCCGCGCGCGGCCGTGCCGCGGCGGCTCACGAACCGTCGACACCCCGCACACCGGCACAGGGGGCAGCCTTGAACGCTTGCCGCTCTCAGCTTCGTTCGCCATCCGCCGCGCTCCTGCTCGTCGCGCTGGCGGTCGGTGATATCGCGCCGCTCCACGCCCAGGAGCGCCCCGGCGCCGCCCACGAGCAGCACCTGCTGCGAAACGTGCGCCAACTCACCTACGAAGGCCGCCGGGCCGGCGAAGGGTACTTCAGCGCCGACGGGCGGCGAATGATCTTCCAGAGCGAACGCGAGCCGGGGAACCCGTTCTTTCAGATCTACCTGCTCGATCTGGAGTCGGGCGATGTCCAGCGCATCTCGCCCGGGCACGGCAAGACCACCTGCGCCTGGATTCACCCGGGCGGACGCAAGGTGCTCTACGCCTCGACCCACACCGATCCTGAGTCGCTCGCGCAGCAGAAGACCGAGCTGGCCGAACGCGAGTCCGGCCGCGAGCGCCGCTACTCCTGGGACTACGACGCGTTCTTCGACATCTTCGAGTACGACCTCGACACCGGCCGCACCACCGCCCTGACGCGCGAACGCGGCTACGACGCCGAGGGCTCCTACTCCCCCGACGGCAAGCTCATCGCCTTCGCCTCGAACCGCCTGGCCTACAGCGGCGCCCTGACCCCCGCTGACGCCGAACGCTTCAAGCACGACCCGTCCGTCGCCATCGACATTTACCTCATGAACGCCGACGGCAGCGGCGTGCGGCGGCTGACGGACACCTTCGGCTACGACGGCGGGCCGTTCTTCAGCCCGGACGGCAAGCGCATCTGCTGGCGGCGCTTCTCGCCCGACGGCGCGACGGCCGAAGTGTTCACGATGAACATCGACGGCAGCGACCAACGCCAGGTCACCCGCCTGGGCGCGATGTCCTGGGCGCCGTTCTACCACCCGTCGGGCGAATACCTCATCTTCACCACCAACAAGCACGGCTTCGCCAACTTCGAGCTCTACCTGGTCGACGCGCTCGGCCTGCGCGAGCCCGTCCGCGTCACCTACACCAGCGGCTTCGACGGCCTCCCCGCCTTCAGCCCCGACGGTAACCGCCTGGCCTGGACCTCCAGCCGCGGCGGCGGCAACCAGGGACAGATCTTCATCGGCGATTGGGATCACGACGAAGCCCGCCGACTGCTCCAAGCCTCGCCGCCCGTGGCAAGCACGCAGCGAAGCGGCGCCGACCTCGCGACGGCGGACGCGCGCTCGCAGGCCGGAGTGCAGGCGCCGGCGGCGGCCCCTCCCCGCCCGGCGATCGCCCCGGGCGCGACGCGGCCCGAAATCTGCGTCGATGACTTGCGCGCCGACGTGCTGGCGCTCACCTCCGAGCAGGCCGAGGGCCGCCGCACCGGTACGCCGGGCGAGCGCGTCGCCGCCGAGTACGTCGCGGCGCGCTTCCGGGCGATGGGGCTGGCCCCGGCGGGCGACGGCGACGGCTACCTGCAAGCGTTCTCCTTCACCGCGGGCGTCGCAGTCGACCCCGCCAGCACGGCGGAGGTTCTGATCGAGGGGCAAGCTCCGGGCGGGGCGCCGCTGACGCTCGATCAGGACTGGCGGCCGCTGGCGTTCTCGCGCTCGGGCGCGGTCGAGCCCACACCTGTCGTCTTCGCCGGGTACGGCATGGTGGCGCCCGCGGAGCCCGGGCAGGAGGCGTACGACTCGTACCTCGATCTCGACGTGCGCGACAAGTGGGTGCTGGTGCTGCGGCACGTGCCGCAGAACGTTTCGTCCGAGCGCCGGCAGTACCTGTCGCGCTACGCGAGCCTGCGCTACAAGGCGATGCTGGCGCGCGATCGCGGGGCGCGCGGCATCGTCGTGGTCTCAGGGCCCCATTCGCCGGTGCGCGAGCAGCTCGTGCCGCTGGCTTCCGACGCGGCCCTCACCGGTACCAGCCTCGCGGCCATCAGCCTCTCAGACGCGGCGGCGGAGCGGCTGTTCGGATCGCGCGAGGCGCTCGCCGGGGCTCAGAAGGCGCTCGACGACGGCGCCCTCCGCCCTGGGCGCGAGCTGAGCGGCGCGCGGCTGGCGGCGCGCATCGAGCTGAAGCGCATCACCGCGGCCGGCCACAACATCATCGCCAGGCTGCCCGCGAACGATCCCGAGGCCCGCGCCCGCCCGGCCCTGGTGATCGGCGCGCACGTGGACCATCTCGGCCGCGGCGGCGAGAGCTCGCTGGCGCGGGACGAAGAAAAAGGACAGATTCACTACGGCGCCGACGACAACGCCTCGGGGGTCGCCGTGCTGCTCGAGGTCGCCGAATACCTGAAGTCGCAGCAGGATGCCGGGTCGCTGCCGCTGAAGCGGGACATTGCTTTCGCCGCCTGGTCGGGCGAGGAGCTCGGCCTGCTCGGGTCGGCACACTTCGTCGAGTCGCTCGCCCGGACGGGCGGCGGCGACGCGCCACTCAATCGCCACGTCGCGGCCTACCTGAACATGGACATGGTCGGCCGGCTCGATGCCACGCTCGTGCTGCACGGGGTCGGATCGAGCACCTGGTGGCCGCGCGAGATCGAACGCCGCAACGCCGTCGTCGGCCTGCCGCTCGCGCTCAGCCAGGACAGCTACCTGCCGACTGACGCCACGACGTTCTACCTCGCCGGCGTGCCGATCCTGAGCGCCTTCACCGGGTCGCACGAGGACTATCACAGGCCGAGCGACACGCCCGACAAGCTCAACTACGAGGGGATGGTGAAGGTCGGCCGGCTGATCGCGCTGCTCGCCCGCGGGGTTGCCACCGACGTGGCCCAACCCGACTACGTCAAGCAGGACCCGCCGAAGTCTCACGGCGCCCGCGCCGGCCTGCGCGCCTATCTGGGCACGATCCCCGACTACGGCGATCCGCCGATCCCGGGCTTGAAGCTCAGCGGCGTGGCCAGCAACGGGCCGGCGCAGGCGGGCGGGCTGCGCGGCGGAGACATCATCGTCGAGCTGGCCGGCAGGAAGATCGAAAACGTCTACGACTACACCTACGCGCTGGAGGCGCTGAAAGTCGGCGAGCCGGTCAAGGTCACGGTCGTGCGCGACGGCCAGCGCCTCACGTTCGAAGTCACGCCCGGCTCACGTGATTAGTGCGCGGCGCGACCGCGATTCGCGTGCGCGTGAACGCCGTCCGCCCGCGCCGCGCACTCAGTCGTCGCTGCGCACCGCGGGCACGGCCTGTTCGCTCACCAGCCCGTTGAAAGCCGCCACGTCGACCCGCGTGATCGCATCGAGCGTCTCAAGCTGGCCGCGCAGCTCCTCGGCAAGCTTCTCGAACACCGCCCGCGCCGCCTCCGTCGGGCGATAGTCGCCCTCGATCACCCAGTGCAGCGCCGCGAGCTTGTCCACAAGCCGCACCGGGAAGTTCAGCATGTCCTGCGACGCCTGGGCTCGTGTCTGGACCAGGGCTTCCTCGATCGCCGTCAGCCGCTCCTTCAGCGCCTGGCCCGCGTCGCGGATCGCGCCGTGCCCCTCCAGCCCGTCCGCCCGCTCGATCGCCGCGTCGATCTGACCGCGCATCCGCCGGATGCGCTTCACCGCGCGGTTCGCCGCCGACACAGATTCGTCGACGCGCACCAGCAGGTCGAACTGCGCCTGGTAGTCGGCCGTCGGCGTCGCCACGCGCGGGTCGCCCCGAAGCTCCAGCCTCTGCTCCATCACGTGAGTCGAGCCCCCGCCGCCGTCTCCCTCGATCATGGCCAGCCGCGCGGTGTAGAGACCCGGCGGCACGAGCGCCCCCGGCGGCGTGCCTGGCCAGCCCACCACGCCGGGCACGTGCACCAGGTCCGACAGGCGCAGGTTCCAGGCGAACAGGTTCACACCCGGGTCGGCCGGCAGGCCGCCTTCGACCCTCGGGCGCTCCTCGGGGCCGCGCGGCTTGTCGCTGTCCGGATCGGGCTGCGTGCCGAACCGGCGGATTTCGCGGCCGCCGGGGTCGAGCAGCGCGAGTTCGAGCTTCTGCCCCTCGGCAAGGCGCGAGCGCAGCCAGTACTGGATGCGCGGCTGCGCCCACCATGTGCGATAGGCGGGCCGTGGCTCCAGGAGCCGTATCGGCTCTTTGGCCACGTCGGGCGTGAGCTGCCGCAGCGGGCTGACGTCGTCCATGATCCAGAACGAGCGGCCCTGCGTGCTGATGACGAGGTCCTCGTCCTTCACAACCAGGTCGGTGACCGGCACCGCGGGCAGATTCCGCTGGAGCGAATGCCAGCTTCCGCCGTCGTCGGGCGAATACCACACGCCGGTCTCGGTGGCGGCGTACAGCAGACCGCGGCGGACCGGGTCTTCGCGGACGCTGCGGACAAACGCGCCGTCTGGGATGCCGTGGGCGATCTGCTCCCACGTCGCGCCGGCGTCGCGGGTGCGGTACACATACGGGGCGAAGTCGTCCATCTTGTACCGATTGACGGCGAGGTAGGCGGTGTCGGCGTCGTGAGGCGACGGCTCGACCATGCTGATGAGCGGCCAGTCGCCCATGCCCGCGGGCGTCACGTTGCGCCACGCCTGTCCGCCGTCGAGCGTAACGTGCACCAGGCCGTCGTCGGTGCCGGCCCAGATCATGTTGCGGCGGACGGGAGACTCGGCGACGGTGAAGATCGTGCAGTAGTACTCGACGCTGGTGTTGTCCTTGGTGATCGGCCCGCCGCTCGGCGCCTGCTTGGCCTTGTCGTTCGTTGTCAGGTCGGGGCTGATCGCAGTCCACGTGTGGCCATCGTCGTTGGACATGAACAGCACGTTGGCGCCGACGTAGAGGATGCTCGGGTCGTGCGGAGAAAGGACGATCGGGAACGTCCACTGGAAGCGGTACGGCTGCACGTCGGCCCCCGCGCCGATCGGGTTCTCGGGCCAGGCCTGGATGTTGCGCGTGCTGCGGCGGCCGCGGTCGTAGCGCGTCAGATAGCCGCCGTAGGAGCCGGCGTAGATGACGTTCGGGTCGTCGGGACGGACGGCGACGTAGCCGCTCTCGCCGCCGCCGACGTCGTAGAAGTCGAACTGCCAGGAGTCGGGTCCGGCGCGGCTGGAGACGCTGGCAGTGCTGTTGTCCTGCTGGGCGCCGTAGACGCGGTAGGGAAACTGGTTGTCGACGGCGACGTGGTAGAACTGGGCGGTCGGCTGGTTCTGCTGGGTGGACCACGTCTGGCCGCCGTCGAGCGAGACCGCCGCGCCGCCGTCGTTGCACATGACCATGCGCTTCGGGTCTTCCGGATTGAGCCACAAGCCGTGATGGTCGGCGTGCGGCGTGTTCAGCGTCGTGTACGTGCGGCCGCCGTCGATCGACTTGTGGAACTGCACGTTGAGGACGTAGACGGTGTCGGCGTCGTGCGGATCGGCGTGAATGTGCGTGTAGTACCAGGCGCGTTGCCGCAGGGCGCGGTCTTCGTTGACGCGCTGCCACGAGTCGCCGCCGTCGGTCGAGCGGAACACGCCTCCGTCGTCGGCCTCGACGATGGCGTAGACGAGGTCCCGGCGCGCGGCGGAGGCGCTGACGCCGATCTTGCCCTTGATTCCGCCGGGCAGGCCGTTGGTCAGGAGTTGCCAGGTCTCGCCGCCGTCGGTGGAGCGGTGCAGGCCGCTGCCTTCGCCGCCGCTGCTCAGCGTCCAGGGCGCGCGGTGGACCTGCCAGGTCGCGGCGAAGATGACGCGCGGGTTGAAGGGGTCGATGCAGAGGTCGACGGCGCCGGCCTTGTCGCTGACGAAGAGCACCTTCTTCCAGTTCTCGCCGCCGTCGGTCGAGCGGAACACGCCGCGCTCGGCATTCGGCCCGAACACGTGGCCGAGGGCCGCGACGAGGACGACGTTCGGATCGTTCGGATGCACGTCGATGCAGCCGATCTGCCGGGTGTCGCCCAGCCCTACGTGTTGCCAGGTCTTGCCGGCGTCGCGGCTGCGATAGACCCCGTCGCCGTGCGAGAAGTTGCCGCGGATGCACGACTCGCCCATGCCGACGTAGATGACGTTGCGGTCCGACGGCGCCACGGCGATCGCCCCGACGCTGCCGGTCTTGAAGTGCCGGTCGGAGATGTTCTCCCAAGTGCGGCCGGCGTTGGTCGTCCGCCAGACGCCGCCCCCGGTCGCGCCGAGGTAGAACGTGTCGGGCTCGCTGGTCACACCGGCGACCACGGCGCCGCGCCCGCCGCGGGCCGGCCCGATGCAGCGCCAATTGAGCGTGCGGAGGCGTTCTTCCTGGCCGGGCTCGTCGGATCCGTCGTCGACGGGCGCCGCGGAAGTCAGCGGGCCGAGCATGGCGAGCCACAGGCAGACGACACGAGCGAGTTCGCGGGGCATCGGGCCTCCATCACCGGGCGGTGCGACCAGGACTCTTCGCGAGGCGGCTTTCAGGCGCGCCTCAGTGCCTCAACGACGTTGGCTCGCGCGGCGTACCGTGCCGGCAGCAGTCCCGCCAGCATACACAGCAGGATGGTGAGCGCGACGGCAAATGCAATCGTCGCCCACGGCAGTTGCAGATCGAGCCGGAAGCCCCACATGCGGTCGACCAGGGTGATGATGTTGCTCGAGACGTGCAGCCCGAGCGCCAGCCCCATCGCACAGCCCAGCAGGCCCACCAGCAGCGCCTCGCCGACAACCAGCCGCAGCACCTGGTCCTGCGTGCCGCCCACCGCCCGCAGGATCGCGATCTGGCGCATGCGCGCCGTCACGTTGGCCGCCATCAGGTTCGCAACGCCCAGCGCCGCCACCAGCAGCGCGACGCTCGGCACAGTAGAAAGCAGCCGCGTGATCGACACCAGCTCGCGGTCGATCTCGTCTTTCAGCTCGCGCGCCGTGCCGATGTACGCCTGGGGCGCCTCGAGCGCCCGCCGCACCTGGCGCAGCACCTCCTGCTCGCGCCAGCTCTGCCAGCGACGCTCCAGCGGAACGCGCTCGTCGCGCAGATGATCGCTCAGCCCGTCGCGGTCCACGCCCGCCCGCGGCGGCGGCCACCCGGGCGGCACCGGCTCCGGCGGCAGGTCGAAGTTCAGCAGGATCAGCTTCGCGCCCGTGATCCCGAAGTGCCGCTCCATGTCCGCCCGCGTGCCCAGCACCGAGCCCGACGCGGCCACGATGAACTCGCTCTGCGCCTGGAAGTACCCGGCGGCAATGTCGAGCGCCGGCGAGGCCATCACCCCCGCGATCCGGAAGCGCGCCGTGCGGTTGCCGATGAAGACCGTCACCTCGTCGCCCAGCCCCTTGTCGCGCGAGCGGGCGAAGTCGTCGGCGACGACCACGTGGCCGCCCTCCTTGAGCTTCTCGACGGCGCCTTCGAGCGTGCCCTCGATCATCTCGACCCGCACCATCCTGAAGAACGTCTCCGGGTCGCAACCCACGAACCACGTCACGCTCAGCAGCACCTCCGCCATGAACATCGGCTTGCGCTCGCGGACGATCGCGTTGTGCGCGTTCGCCACCGTGTACGAGCCCACGCCCGGAACGCCGGCAATCCGCGCGGCGGCGTCGTCGGGCATCTGCTCGAAGCTCCACACGTACGCCTCCGGGAACTCCTTCGGAAACTGCCAGCCCCCGACCACGCTCTCGTTGATCACGATCATCGCCACGATCAGCGACAGCCCGACCATCAGCCCGCAGCACACGCCCGCCGAACGCCACACCGCGCGGCCGACCTGCTCAGCCAGCAGCGGCCGGGCCACGCCCAGCAGCCCGCTGACGACGCTGAGCCCCGGCGCGCCGACGACGCGCATCACCACCGGCGCCAGCAGCGCGTAGCTGACGTACAGCAGCACCAGCGCCAGCGACGCCCAGAAGAAGAAGTCCGCCGACCGCAGCACGCGCTCCAGCAGGCCGAAGTGCTGCACCGCCAACCCGCCGGCCCCCAGCACGAACACCAGCAGCAGCACCCAGGCCGGCGCTGGCCTGGCGCGCGGGTGCGCCGCCTCCATCGGCGAGACCGTGAGCGCCGCGATCATCGGCAGCAGGGCCGCCGTCAGCGTGGTGGCCAGTCCGGCGCCGGTGGCCAGCAGCAGCCCGCGCGGGTTGATGACGAACTGGCCGACGTACTCGGGCACGAGCCAGACCGTCACGCCCGTCATCGCCAGGCCCAGCGGCAGGCCGGTCAGGATGCCGACGAGGCCGAGCGGCAGCACCTCCAGCAGCATCAGGCAACTGAGCTGCCCGCCCGTGAGGCCGACGCAGCGCATCAGGCCGAGCTGGCTGATGCGCTCGATCATCCCCATGCTGAGCGTGCTGAGGATGGTCACCAGCGCCGTCAGCATCACGACGCAGCTCGCCACCATCAGCACGAACTCCTGCTGGCGCTGCGCGAACTGGATCTGCCGCATGCGCCCCTCGACGCTCCGCACTACCGCGTTCGGCAGGATGCGCAGCGCCACCGACCGGATCGCGCTCTGGGCCAACGCGACCGCGTCCGGCGTCGCCTCCGTGAGCCTCACGTCGACCGCCGTCACCTGTCCGGTCTTCGAGTTGATCCGCTGGAGCGTCGCCAGCGGCATCAGCGCCTGGCCCTTCTGGAAGCGCCCCACGCGCCGCACGCGCATCAACCCGACGATGCGCAGCTCGAAGGCGCGCTCCTGCGAAGCGCCCCAGACGAACAGCGAGTCGCCCAGCGCCAGCCCGAAATCCTCGGCGAAGCCCGAATCGAGCACGATCTCGTATTCGTCCTCCTCGCTCAGCATGCGCCCGGCGCTGACCCGCGGCTGGCGGAACGCCAGCTCCGTCCGCAGGTCGATGCCGCGCAGATCAACCTCCGGCAGCGACTCGCTCCAGCGCAGCGTGTCGGCGCTGCGCGTGCCGCGCTCCGCCGCCGAGACCGGCGCCACGCGCAGCCGCTGCACGAGCGTGCCATTGACCTGCGCCACACCCTCGACCTGGGCGATGGCGTCAACCAGCCGGGCCGGGACCGTGTCGTACTTGCCGAGCGGCGACTGCACCGTGATCTGCGCCGCGCCGATGTAGCCCGTCGCCCACTCCATCACCGAGGCGCGCACCGACTCGTAGCAGCACGTCACCCACACCACCGCCGCCACGCCCAGCGCGATCGCCGCTACGGCGCCGCCGCTGCGCACCTGCTTGGCGTGCCAGTTCCGCGTGGCCAGACCCGACCAGTGACGCATCATCCCGGCGGCCTCACGTCGCCAGCTCCTGGTAGCCGGCTGCGACCGGCGAAGCGTCGCCGCTCCCGCCGGGCGCGAGCGTGCCGACGATGCGCCCATCGCGCAGCACGACCACCTCGTCGGCGAACGCGGCACCGTGCGCCTCGTGCGTCACCATCAGGATGGTCTTGCCCTGCTCCTGGCACACCCGCCGCATCAGCCGCCAGATCTCCAGCGACTGCCGCGAGTCCAGGTTGCCGGTCGGCTCGTCCGCCAGGATGATCGCCGGGTCGTTCAGCAGGGCGCGCGCGATCGCCACGCGCTGCTGCTCGCCGCCCGAGAGCGCGTCCGGCCGGTGGTCGGCCCGGTGCTCCAGGTGCACCAGCGAGAGCATCTCGCGCGCCCGCCGCCGCGTCTCCTCCGCCGGCTTGCGATCCATGATCATCGGCAGCGCCACGTTCTCCTCGGCGCTCAGCGTCGGCAGCAGGTTGAAGTCCTGGAAGATGATGCCCAGCCGGCGGCGGCGAAAGACCGTCCGGGCCCGGTCCGACATCCGCGCCAGGTCGTTCCCTTCGACGAGTAGCGTCCCGGAGGTCGGCGGGGTGAGGCCGCCCACGACGTGCAGCAGCGTGCTCTTGCCCGACCCGCTCGCGCCCATGATCGCCATGAAGCGCCCCGCGGGGATCGACAGCGTCACGCCGTCGAGCGCCACAACCTGGTGGCTCGGCGTTTCGTACGTCTTTCGCAGGTCGCGCACCGCCACCACGGAGGGCGCGGCGACGGCAGGCTCCGGCGTTGAAGCGACCGGCGCAGCGACCGGCGGCGGGTCTGGCTCGCTCATCCGCCAGAGTTTAGGGCCGCCCGCCGCGGGCTACAATCGTCAGGAGCGGACGCAGGGGGAGTCCGGGGGCGGTCGAGCCGCGTCAGCGCCAGGCGCACTCGCCGTCGATGGACCAGTCGTTGGCGAAGTATCCCGCGGCGACGACCCCGGGCAGGCCGTCGCGCACGTACGCGGTGCGCAGCACGATCCAGTCCGGGTACGCGACGCCTGAAAGAAAGAGTGGCAGCGGCTCCGTGGCGCGCAAGCCCGCGAGGCCGCTGCCGCCGATCACGCCGATGAGCCCCGTGTCGCTGCCGGTCCGCGGATAGAGCCACAGGCACGCCAGGTCGTCGCCTTCAAGCGCGCGCTCGCCCACGCGCACCCGGCCGCGGCGGACCTGCACCGGGCAATCCTCGCGCAGCAGGTCCCAGCGCGCGTTGCAATCGGCGTGGCCGTACAGGATCACGTTGCGGTGCGCGTGCCGGACCGCGTCGAAGTCGGCGTCGGCGATCACGTCCACCGAGCCGTTGCCCCGGTACCAGAACGTCTCCGCGTCGTAGCGCGCCCGCGCCAGCGTCCAGGCGTTCTCCTCCGGCGTACCCTGCGTGCCGTACACCAGCGCAAAGCGGTTGCCGAATGCCTGCTTGAACGGCCCGCCGCGGTGCGGCCCCTTATTCGCCGGGTCGGGCGGTCCGGCGATCCGCCAGCCGTCACCCTCTCGCAGCAGCCAGAGCCGCGCGTTGTCCGGCCCCCTCGGCCATGGAACGTCGGCGAGCTTTGTGCCGTCGATTTCGAGCTGCATCAGCGGCCCCGCGGCCAACACCGACAGGTCGAGCGACAGGCGCGCCACGTTCTCGGTCGTCCCGGCGAAGGTCCGCCGAACCGGGTCGACGCGCAGCTCGGCGCGGCTCGGCCGCAGGGGGCGCTGCTGCTGCTCGATCCGCAGCCAATGGCAGCGCGCCGAGACGGCAGGGTTGACGGTGACGAACTCGACGCGGCGCACCTCCTCGCGGCGCGGCAGGGCCCGCCGCGCGAACAGGTCGAACATGGGCGTCCAGTCGACGCAGCCGACGCCGCTGTCGTCCGAGTCGTCCCACCAGTGGCCGGCGCCGGCCTGCTCGTGCACGATCAGATCGGTGTGAAACGCGCGCAGCTTCTCGGCCATCTCGCGCGCCTGGCCGACCGGCACGTTGTCGTCCGCGTCGCCGTGCAGGATGTAGACGCCCAGCGTCGCCAGGTTCCGCAGCATCGCCAGTGTGTCGCTGCTGGCCGCAGCGCGCTCGATGATCTCGCCCACGGGCGACTCGTCGGCCAGGCGCGCCGCGCCGGCGTAGGACCAGAAGCTGATCCAACCCGCGCTGGGGCCGACGGCGGCGAAGCGATCGGGGAAGGTCGCCCCCAGGTGCCAGGCTCCGTGGCCGCCCATCGAGTGCCCCGTCAGGTAGACGCGCCCCGGGTCGATCGCCATGACGCGCTGGGCGTTGTGCAGCACTTCCAGCGCGTCGGTGCGGCCCCAATCCTCCCAGTCGAATCCGAAGGGCCGGCGGTTGGTCGGCGCCACGACGTGCGTCCACGTCTTCGGCGCGTACGAGGCCGCCTGTCCGCGCGCCTCGACGCTGGCCCCGTGCAGGCTCAGCACGAGCCCGCGCCGCGGCGGGCCGTCGCCTTGAATCGCCGGCCGCGCCGGCAGCACGCTGTAGTACTGGACGCTGCCGTCAATGCCGCTGACGAAGGTCCGGTCGTGCAGCTCGCCCGCCTTGCGCACGACGAGCGGGATTCGCGTCCGCGCAACGAGCGTCGAGCCCCGGTGCGCTTCGACCTCCACGCCCAGCTCCCCGGGCTCGCGCGCCGCCACTCCGCGCACCTGGAACGCCGCTTTGCGCACGCTCAGCGCCGGCACAGGCCCGATCGCCGTGCGCTGAACGTGCCCGTCCGGCAGCGTCGCCGCGATCACGAGCTCGCTCAGCGGCGAGTCCGTCGCGTTCACGAGCGGCACCGCGCACCAGGCGTCGATCAGCCCGCCCTCCAGCAGGTTCGGCAGCGTCGCGTCCCAGTCACCGAAGTACACGTCCGCCGGCGGCGGCGACAGCCGGGCGCTGAGCCGGCCGCGTCCGACCCGGAACAGCAGCGCGTTCTCCCCTCGTTTCAGCAGCACGGGCAGGCGCATGATGCCGTTCGAATACGGATCGCCGGCGCGCGGCTCGCCGTTCACGTACACCAGTCCGTGCCCACGCGCCTCCAGCATCAGCACGCGCTGCTCCGCGCTGCTCAGGGTAAAGAAGGCGTAGCCCCCCTGGAGCGCACGGTCCTCGTAGACTCCCGGCTCCTTGGCCGCCACACGCCTCCACGTCAGCTCGCCGCCCCCAGCGGCGGCCCACGTCGCGCCCTCGGCGGGCGCGCGCCACGCGCCCGTCAGCATTTCGTGCATCAGCCCGTCGGTCGGCAACGGGTTCCGCCCGCCACGACCGGCCGCCGGCAACACCAGCGCGTCGCCAAACTCCGGTACATCGGCGCCACGCGCTGGGTCGGCGCTGCCCGCCACGAGCACCACCGCTGCGCCCACCAGGGACCGAGGGAGCAATTTGCGAGCAAGCTGCGCACGCCGCTCACGGCAGCCACCCATCCTGCACCTCCGAACCACGAGGCCGAACCGAGCCGCCGATCCGGCCGCGCCTGTTGAGCAAGGCGGTTGCGACGAAAGACCCCGATTCCCAGTCGACTCTCCCGCCTCTAGGTGGGTTGACGGGTCTCCTCCAGGTGGCGAACGGCTTCGACGAGCTTCGGGACGTACACGTAGCCCGGGCCGCCCTGCATCATGACCAGGACCCCGGCGAGCTCCATGATCTGGGCGCGGGTTGCGCCGGCCGCCATGGCCTTCTCCAGGTGAGCGTAGATGCAGGGCTCGCAGCGGAGCGCCAGGCCGATCGCCAGCGCGATCAGCTCCTTCTCGCGGACGCTGAGAGCGCCTTCGCCCATCAGTTTCTGAAACATCGTCCCGAAGGCGCGGGCCACTTCCGGGGCGGCCTCGCGCATCGCCGCGACCGCCTGCGGCCAGTGCTCGTAATGCTCACGTGCGCTTGACATGTCGTTACTCCATTGCAGAGATCAACGCCCCAAGGGACTCTACCGATCTTCGAATCGAATCGCGTATCCGCTCCGCCCGGCGCCGCACCCGATCCGAGCCGCGCCCGTCAGGAAGCGGTTGCGCCGGAAAACGCCGCCGGGTCGAGGCAACCGCTCCCTCACGATCGCGGCTCGGATCTCACGACGGCCGCAGGTCGTTTGAACACGCGGCAGGTACACGATTCCACGGCATGTGCGCCAGCAGCATCGCCATGCCGCACCAGCCCGACGCACCGGCGAACACCAGCCCCGCGCCGACGAGGGCGCTGAGCACCAGGAACCACGGCCACACCCAAACGCCCAGCACCACGCCCAGCAGCACCAGCGAACCGGCCGTCATCTGCACCTGCCGCATGACGTCGATCCGCGGTGCGCCCGCCGGACGCAGGGTCGCCTGTCCGGCGGCCTTCCAGCCCTCGATGCCTCCCGCCAGGCAGAACGCCGGATTGCCTGCGGCGCTGTATCGCCGGGCCGCGTCGGCGGCGCGTTTTCCGCTTCGGCAGTAGAAGACGACCCGTCGGCCGGCGTGTGCGGCGCGCAGCGACTCAGGATCGAACTTCGAGAGCGGCGAATGTTGCGCGCCGCGGATATGCTCGGCGGCGTGCTCGAAATCCTCGCGGACGTCGATCAGGACGGCCTGGCCGTCGGCGAGCCACTGGCTCAGCATCGCGGGCGTGATGTCCACGACACCCGTGGCCTCTTGCGTCGAGGTGCTCATGTCGCGTTCTCCCGTTTGGTTGAGCAGAAGGCGGAAGGCGGCGCGGCGGCGGCGTCCCACGCGAGCATTCCACCGGCGAGGTTCACGACGCGCCGTCCCTTCCGTTGCAGGAAGGCGCAGGCCCGCCCGGAGCGCCCGCCGCTGCGGCAGTTGACGAGCAGCGTGCGATCGCGTGGGAGTTGTTCGAGGTGTGCGGCGAGGCGCGTGTGGGCGATGTTGACGGCGCCGGGGATTCGACCCTCGGCGAACTCGCTGGCGCGGCGTACGTCGAGCACGCTGACTTCGCCGCGCTCGACCAGGCCGCGCGCCTGTTCGACGCCGACCTCTGGCAAAGATGCGACGGCGCCGCCTGCGCGGGCAAGCGCGTCGACGTCACCGGGGGTCGCCCAGGCGCTGACGCGGTCGAGGCCGATGCGCACGAGGTCGCGCAGGGCTTCCTCGAGCCGCTCGGGCTCGACGATCAGGACGATCTCCTCGTCTTCGCGAACGAACGAGCCCGCGTCTGAAGTGAAGCTGCGCGTCAGCGGAATCCACAGCGCCCCGGGAAGGTGCCCCGAACGAAACGCGCTCCAGCCGCGCGTGTCGATCAGCGCCGCGCGGTGGGCGTCCACCCGCGCCAACTCCTCGGCGCTCAGTCGCTGCGGCCGAGGCAAGGCCCCCAGCACGCGCGGGCCGAGCTTGTTGTCGCGCTTCATGTTCGCGAAGTACAGCGGCGGCTCCGGCTGATCGGCGAGAATGAAGCGTACGAAGTCCTCCTCGCGCTGGGCCGCGCGAATCGCTGGATTGAAGCGCTTCTCGTAGCCGATGGTGCTGATCGGCACGGCGCCGAGCGCCTTTCCGCAGGCGCTGCCCGCGCCGTGCCCCGGCCAGACCTGGACGAACTCCGGCAGGCGATCGAGTCCCAGGACCGTCCGGTGCAGGCGGCGGGCGGCGGGGAGCATGGCGCCGGCCTGCCCGGCGGCGGTTTCGAGCAGGTCGGGGCGGCCCAGGTCGCCGACGAAGACGAAATCGCCGCTCGCCAGGCCGAGCGGCGCGTCGGCGCCGCCGCCGCGATCCGTCACGAGGAACGCCAGGTGCTCCGGCGTATGTCCGGGCGTGTGCAGGGCACGCAGCTCGATCCCGCCGACGCGGAACGTGTCGCCGTCGTGCAGCAACTGGTGGTCATAGACGCCGCCGCCAATCTTCTTGTCGAGCCATTCGTACTTCCACTCGGCGTCCCCCTCGTCAGAGACGTAGACGCGTGCGCCGGCGCGCTCTGCGAGCTCGCGCGCCCCGGAGAGAAAATCCGCGTGGATGTGCGTCTCGGCGACGGCGGTGATGCGCAGGCCGTTGTCGGCGGCCAGGGCAAGGTAACGATCGACGTCGCGCTGCGGGTCGATGACGATGGCTTCGCCCGTCTTCTGACAGCCGATCAGGTACGCGGCCTGGGCCAGTTTCTCGTCGTAGACCACGCGCATGAACATCGCGGCTCCTTTGGGTGGCGACAGGCCCGGTGCGGGGGCATCGCAATCGAACCGCCGCCGCGCGCCGCCTGAGACGCTGCCAGCCTGTCGGTGATTCTATCACTGCGGGAAAAAGACCGGCCCGGTTGCTTCAGGGGGCCGGCCGCTGCGGCGTGACGTTGAAGACGGCCTGGGTGGTGAGCAGCCGCTGGGTGACGTAATCGCGGAACGTCACGCGGACGGTGACTTCGGCGCCCCTGGGCGGGCGGCCCCAGCGGCAGTCGAGCGTGTAATGATAGGTCAGCAGCCGGCCATGCCACAGCGTCCGCACCTGGTCGGCGGGCCAGGTGCACGAGCCGATCAGCGTCTGCCCCGACGGCTCCGAGAGATCGAACAAGTCGACGCGGATGTCACCGGCGACTTTCAGCGCGTCGCCGTCGCGGTCGATCGGCTTCAGGTAAATGCGGACGCCATCGTCGCCGGGCAGACCGTCGAGGTCTCGCCCGCCGGAGAGCGCGGCGATCTCCAGCCGCTCGGGGGCGATGATGCGCTCAAGGTCGTCACGGGTGAACCCGCGGATCGTGTTGATCTGGCGCTGCTGCTCTTCGCTCGCCGCCTGCAACGCCTCGATCCGCCGGTCACGATCCGCCACCTGCTCGGTCAACTGCTGTACGCGGCGGTTCAGGTCGACGTCGGACTGCGGCGCACAGGCCGGCAGAGCGCCGACGATGATCGTGGGCATGGCGAGCCTGGCGATGGCGTTGAATGCGCGCCGCATGTCACGCACCTATAGCACGAGCCGCCCGCCGACGCCAGTTCGCGCCCCGCCGCGCGGCCCGGACAGCTTCCGGTCGTGCGCCGCCGCGCACACGCATCCGCTCAGTCCGCTGGCCGGTCCCATTTCCGCAGCAGCGCCTCGCGCGCCGCCGTCCCCTCGATCCGCGGCAGGCGTCGTTCGAGCACTGCGGCGGCCTCGGCGCCGCGGCCGGCCGCGTGCAGGGCGGCGAGGTAGGTATCGAGCAGGTCGGCGGCGGCCGGCTCGATCTCGACCGCCTCGGCGGCGTAGCGGCAGGCGCGCGCCGGGTCGCGCAGCTCGGGCGGATCGGCGGTGAGCAGGTACCAGGCGAGGTTGTTGCGGACTGTGGCCGCATTGCGATCCAGCGGCGCATGGGCTTCGAGCCATTCGATCGCGGCCCGGTAGTCGCCCTTCATCCGCAGCGCCTGTCCGATCGCGACGTGAACCGTCTCGTCGTGCCCGCCGCCGTACTCGACCGACTTGAGCAGCGCCTCCAGCGCCGCGCCCGACTGGTTCATGCGCATCGCCGCCAGCCCGAGGATCCGCCAGGCCTCCGGGTTCCTGTCGAAGATGCTCAGCGCGTGCTGCGCCCGCTGAAACGCCGTCGCGTTGTCGCCGGCGTTGAGCGCGGCAGCGGCGGCGGCCTTCCACAGGCGCGAGGAATCGGGCTGGCTGGCGACGTCGGCCAGATCGAGCCGCTCCGGCGAGCGGAAATCGAGATTGCGGACGATGCTGCGCGACGCGGCCGCCGTCAGCAGCACGATCACGACGGCGACGCGCGCCGCCGTTGGCAACCGGCTTCGCGATGCGCCGCCAAGCACCAGCGCCGCGGCGCAAAGACAGAAACCGGCGCACGGCAGCATGAGATAGCGCTCGGCGAACGCCGCCCCGATCAGGAACGCCGTGTTCGACACGACCGAGTACGCGCCGACCATCAGCGACAGGCCGACGAGCACGACGCTCCTGCGGCGCCACGCGACCACCGCCGAAACCACCAGCAGCCCCAGCACGATGACGCCGCCCCACAAGCCCGGATCGTGCCACGAAACGACGGGCGTGACGGCGGCGTACGAGTAATCCCACGAGAGCCGCACGGGCCACGCCAGCAGCCGCGCCGCCAGGCTCAACAGCGCGACGGGTGTGCCCCAGCGCATGAGCCAGGCGTCTCCCTGCGCCCCAACGCCCGCCGGGTTCGCGATCACGTTGTCCAGCGGGTTGATGTCGCCGGCGCTCCGCGCCACGACCCCAAGCACCGCGACGCGCAGACACAGGTAGCCGGCCAGCACAACCATCAGCGGCACGTAGACCCGGACCGCGACGCGCCCCCACGCCGCGCCGGCGACCCGCCCCACGCTCGCCTTCCGCGGCGGCGCCGGCCCTGCGTCGCCTGGCCGTGATGTGTGCCAGCGCCACGCGTCACACCCGAGCGCCAGCAGCGGCAGCACGACCGCGTTCTCCTTGAACAGCAGCCCTGCCGCGAAAACGGCCGCAGCCAGCACACCCCGCGCCACGCCAACGCTTTCACCGGCCCGGCGCGGCTGCATCAGCCACAACGCCGTCAGCACGCAGGCCGCCGCACCGATGTCGGCCCGATCAACCACCTGGTTCATCGGCGTCGTGTGGATCGGATGCACGACGTAGAGCAGCGCGGCGGCCAGGGCCATCGGAGGGCGGTCGGTCAGTCGCCGCACGAGGGCATACAGCGCCAGTCCCGCGCCGGCGTGGAGCAGCAGGTTGACAAGGCGGAAGGTCCAGGGCTCGCGGCTCAGCGCCCAGTTGGCCGCCAGCGTGAGCGTGGTGAGCGGACGGTAGACCCGGTTGCCGAAGCCCCCGCCGGGCCAGTATTCCTGGCTGATGATGGACCAGGCGTCGGCGTGGTGAACGCGGCGGTCGCGCAGGATGATGACGTTGTCGTCGAGGTGCCAGGGGTTGCGGAGCGCGTTGGCATACGCGCCGAGCGCGAAAGCGAGGATGAGGGCGACGGCGGCACGATCGACGAAACGGTCCGCCGGCCCATGGTTCACCGCCTGCTCCGCAGACTTCCGGCGTTGCATGCGCGGGCGCTCGGTCGCGTGCGACTCTGCCGGCGAGGAAACATAAACAAGTGTCGGCCTTGGGCCGCGACATCTGACTGGGACGATGCCGCGCCCCGGCGCGGGGCATGATACGGTTGGTCCTGCGCCTGTCCAGACCGGAGGTTGGCCTTGACGAGGCGGGTGGATACACTAAACTGCGGTGCTCGGCCGTTGATCGCCGAGGGCGTTTGGTAGCGGGGGCGCTGCACCGGACGCTCGGATGAAGCTGCACCGGACGCTCGGAGAAGCTGCGCCGGACGCTCGGATGAAAGGGCGCGGATGCCGGGTCCGAGGGCGCGTCCGTGCCCCCCGGGGCCGCCGCCGGTAAACGGCAAGGACCCCAGTCGAGGCGCGTTGCCCGAATCGGAGACAAAACGGCTGCGGGGTGGAGCAGTTGGTAGCTCGCCGGGCTCATAACCCGGAGGTCGTAGGTTCGAGTCCTACCCCCGCTATTCCGGCCGCCGCAACTTCACCGGTTGCGGCGGTTTCTTTTTGGACGACCCGGCCGTCCGGCAGGACGGTCATCGGGCCGATGACTTCCGCGACGAACCGATTGACCTGAGCCGGCGACATCAT